>Ga0310345_10000002_pt1 | contig 951925 bp, 884 predicted proteins | sample HC15DNA20500_MG_FD_204667 | JGI IMG/M metagenome (GOLD analysis project Ga0310345, IMG submission 204667) | Marine microbial communities from station ALOHA, North Pacific Subtropical Gyre - HC15-DNA-20-500_MG | ecosystem: Environmental > Aquatic > Marine > Oceanic | place: Pacific Ocean... | reverse complement strand
GTAGGCCTTGAAGTCGCCGAAATACTTGGTGATCGCCGCCGTCAGCGTCGTCTTGCCGTGGTCGACGTGACCGATCGTGCCGATGTTGCAGTGCGGCTTCGACCGCTCGAACTTTGCCTTTGCCATGTTCTCGTGGCGCCTCGTGTCTGGGGGGCCGGGCGCAGCGGCAAATGCCTGCGCGCAGGGCCCGTTTCGTCATCGTGGGGCGATGTATCGGCGCGCCGGGGGAAAATCAAGCGCCGGTGAACGCCCCGCCGCAGGGGGCGGGGGCGGAGGAAAGCGGGGGCGGAGGAAGGCGGAGGCGGGGGCCGGCCCTTCCGGCGCGGGGCTCTGCCCCGGCCGCCGGGCGCCCTCCGCGGTCAGCCGCCGGCGGGCGGTGTCCGCGGGATCGGCGCGGGGATGGGCGAGTAGCTGGCGCCGCCCGTGGCCGCGCCGGGCGGCGGCGCCGCCACGGTGGCGGTGGAGGCGACCGGCACGCGGCGCACCGTCGTGGCGGCTGGAGTCGCAGTGACTGGAGTCGCAGTGGCCGGTGTCGTCGCGGAGGCCGAAGCGGGCGGCATGGCCGTCGCACGGACCGCCGTGGCGGTGGCCTTCGGCGGCGGGCCCGCCTGCGCGCCGAACCACTCCCGGTTCTTCAGCAGATAGGTCTCGATCTGCTTGGCGGCGTTGCGCGACAGGTTGCGCATCTGCTCTTCCTTCGAAAGCGTGTAGCCCGAGCCGACGATGGTGTCGCCCGACAGGCTTTCGAAGACGGTGAACTGCTCGGGCTTCTCGGTCAGCTTCTTCTGCTGCGCGTCGTCCCAGACGGTCACGTTCATGATCAGGATCGATTTCGGCGCCAGCACCACCGGGATGCCGGGCTGCGCCAGGACATAGCCTTCGACACTGGTGCCGAGGTGATAGTAGCGGTCGCCGTCGTAGCGCCCGAACCGTTCGTCGATCGCGGCCTTCAGCGTCGTCTTCCACTCGTCCTCGGTGGCGGAACGCGACATCGGGCCGATCTGCGCCTTCGAGGCGACGACGACGTTGTGTCCCAGAAGGAAGTTGCCGAGGTCGGCCGGCGGATCCTCAAGGTCGTTCGCGCTGGTGCAGGCGGATGTCAGCAGCGCGAGGGCGGCGAAAAGGGTCTTGTGCAATGTCGGCTCCGGCATTGTCAGGCTGTCTGCGGACCTAGCGCAAAGGGGGCGGGCTGGCAATCGCCGATGCCCCCTCGGGCGCGGACGGACCGGGCAGACGGACGGGCGGATGAACGAGCGGACGAACTGGGCGGACGGGCCGGAGGTCGAGACATGCGGAGGGGCCGCCGGGACCGGCGCGGCGGCGGGCGCAGGCTCCGACGGCGGGCGCAGGATACGGCGGCGGGCGCAGGCTCCGACGGCGGGCGCAGGATACGGCGGCGGGCGCAGGATCCGGCGGCGGGCGCGGCGCGGCAAGGGGCCTCACTTGCCTCGTTCCGTGGCGCCCCCAGATAGACGGGCAGGCCGGGTGATCCGCCGCGATCGCCCGCCGCGATCGCAGACCCGGCTAGGCGCCCCGCCGCGCCGGACAACCCGCCAGGAGGGAGCGCCGCAGATGGTCGTCATGCCCCAGCCACCCGACGCCTCCTCCGGCGCGCCCGCCGAGCCGGTGAAGGTGCCGCTCGTCACGCAGCCCATGACGCTGCTTCAGAGCCTCGGCGCCGTGCGCCGCAACGTGCTGTCCATCATCCCCGAGATCGCGGTGAAGCAGCCGATGGTGTCTGGCCGCACGGGCACCCGGTGGCACATGGTCATGGAGCCGGCCGCGCTGCGCCGCGTGCTGCTGGAGAACCTCGCCAACTACCCCAAGAGCGGCGTCACCCAGAACCTGCTGCGCCCGGCGATCGGCGAAAGCCTCTTCATCGCAGAGGGGGCGCACTGGCGCTGGCAGCGGCGCACCGCCGCGCCCGCCTTCTCGCACCGCAACGTGGCGGCGCTGGGGCCGGTGATGTCGGCGGCGGCGGAACGCTCGGCCGCGCGGATCGCGGCGGCGGGGCGGCGGGCGGTCAACCTGCACGACGAGATGGTCGCCACCACCTTCGACATCATCGCCGACGTCACCTTCTCGGGCGGCGAAGGCGGCGGCGGCGGCTTCGACCGGGCGGGCGTGCACCGCGCCATCGATGCCTACATCGCCGAGGCGGGGCGCATCTCGCTCTTCGACATGCTGGGGCTGCCGGGCTGGGTGCCGCGGCCGGGGCGGATCGTGTCGGGTCAGGCGATGCGGCAGATGAAGTCGGTGGCCGACAGCGCGATCGAGGCGCGGCGGCAGCGCGGGCCCTCGCCCGAGGTGCCGGATCTGCTGGACCTGCTGCTGGCCGGAGAGGACCCCGAGACGCAGCGCCGGATGAACACCGCCGAGCTGCGCGACAACCTGCTGACCTTCATCGTCGCCGGGCACGAGACGACGGCGCTGACGCTGGCCTGGTCGCTCTACCTCTGCGCCTTCGACGCGGGCGAGCAGGAGGCGGCGGGCGACGAGGCCCGGCAGGTGCTGGGCGACCGCGCCGCCACGGCCGAGGATGTCGCCGCCCTGCCCCTGACCCGCAGGATCGTGGAGGAGGCGCTGCGCCTCTACCCGCCCGCCGGGATGGTGTCGCGGACGGCGCAGGGCCCGGACGAGCTGGGCGGGCGCGAGATCCGGCGCGGCGACACGGTGATCCTGCCGATCTACGCGCTGCACCGCCACCGGATGCTGTGGGACGAACCCGACGCCTTCCGCCCCGCCCGCTTCGCCGACCGGAAGGGGGCGGACCGCTACAGCTACCTGCCGTTCGGGGACGGGCCGCGGATCTGCATCGGCGCGAGCTTCGCGATGCAGGAGGCGGTGATCATCCTCGCCACCCTGCTGGCGCGGTTCCGGTTCCGCCCGGTGCCTGGGCGGGTGCCGCAGCCGGTGATGATCATCACCCTGCGCCCCGAAGGCGGCGTCTGGCTGGAGGCGGAGCCGCGCTGAGCCGCAGGCCGGGCGGCAGGTACGAGCTTGGGTGAGGCTGGCGCGAGACCGCACCGCGGTCGGCAGCACGGCGACTCTCGGCCTGGCGCGAGCCTGCATGGCGGTTGGCAGCACGCCGCGAGGCAGCACGACGGTCGGCAACCTGGCGGCTCTCAGCCCGGCCAGCGACGGCCCGTCGAGCGGCGTCGCGGTCCTTGCCCTTTGCGATACCGCGTTGCCGCAGTACTGGCGCCATCCTAGCATCCGTGCCGACCATCAAGCTCGGACCTCGCCATGCACATCACCCGCCTGGGCCCCGACGACGACCTCGCGCCGGTTCTCGCGCTGCTGCGCGCCGCCTTTGCCTCAATGGCCGGCCGGATCGACCCGCCCTCGTCGCTGACGCGCATGACGGCGGAGGACATCGCGTCCGATGCCGCCGGAAAGGAGCTCTGGGTCATGCGCTCGAACGCCGACGGCCCGCCGATCGCCTGCATGATCCTGACGGTGCAGCCCGATCACCTCTACCTCGGCAAGCTTGCGGTCGACGCCTCGCATCGCGGTCACGGCCTGGCTCGCCGGATGCTGGATCATGCCGCCGCGCGGGCGCGGGCCCTGAACCTTCCGGCGGTGCAGCTTCAGACACGGGTGGAACTGGCCGAGAACCACGCCACGTTCCGCGCCTGCGGCTTTGTCGAAACGGGGCGGACGGCGCATCCCGGCTACGACAGGCCTACTTCCGTGACCTTCACCCGAACGGTGTGACCGGCGACCAATCCGCCTGACCGCCCCGGAGCGCGTCGTCCATACCCTCCTCCGGGCCCGTCTACCGACAGACGGACCCGAGCGGCAATGACCCTCACCGCCCCGGCGCGGCCTTCGCCTGCCGCAGCGCCCGATCCAGTCGCTCCAGAAAGCGCGAGCGGTCGGCCTTCGCGAAGGGCCGGCCGCCGCCCTGCCGGAACGGGTCCGCCGCCCGCAGGTCGGTCATCAGGTCGCGCATCGCCAGCGCCTCGCGCACGTTGGCCTGGGTCAGCTCCTCGCCGTTCGGCTTCAGCACCGTCGCGCCGCCCTCGACGCAGCGGGCGGCCAGCGGGATGTCCTGCGTCACCACCACGTCGCCCGGCCCGGCACGGTCGGCGATGTGCATGTCGGCCACGTCCGGCCCCTCGGGCACGATCACCAGCCGCACCAGCGGATGCGCCGGCGGGCGCAGGCCGCCGTTGGTGACCAGCACCATCTCGACCCCGTGGCGCACCGCCACGCGCTCCGCCTCGGCCTTCACCGGGCAGGCGTCGGCGTCGATCCAGAGCACCGTCACCCGGCGGCCCCGCCATCCGAGGCGCTGCCGTCGAAGACCGACATGATCTCGTCCAGCGGCTTCTTGATCTTCGCCACCTCCGGCACCGTCGCATCCGCCGCCGGATGACCCACGGCGAGGATCATCACCGGCTTCTCGCTGTCCGGCCGGCCGCACAGGCCGTTGAGAAACCGCATCGGGTTCGGCGTGTGCGTCAGACACGACAGGCCGGCGTTGTGCAGCGCCGCGATCAGGAAACCGGTGGCGATGCCGACGCTTTCCGGCACGTAGTAGTTCTTGTAGCGCGTGCCGCCCTTCGTCACGCCGTAGCGCTGCGCGAAGATCACGATCAGCCACGGCGCGACCTCCAGATGCGGCTTCGACACGCCGGTGCCGATCGGCTCCAGCGCCTTCAGCCACTCGTCCCCTGCCCCGCCGGCGTAGAAGCGGGCCTCCTCCTCCTCGGCGGCGGCGCGGATGTCGGCCTTCATCGCCGGATCGGCGATGGCGACGAAATGCCAGGGCTGATGATTGGCGCCGGATGGTGCGCGGCCCGCCGTCTCGATGCAGCGGGCGATCACCGCGGCATCGACCGGGCGCGGGTCGAAATCGCGCACCGAATGGCGCCGCGCCATGAGGTCGAGGAACGCCTCGGCCGCCGCCCGCATCTCCTCCGGCGGCAGATCGCGGCGGTCGGGCAGCGGCAACGCGCGATAGGCGACCTGGCCTTCCTGATACATGGGATCCTCCTGTCCTTGCGCTCAGCGAAGCCAGAGGCGGCGGGCGCGGTCAAGTCCGGCGCGGCGTAACGCTCCTTCGGTCAGGCCCGTATCGCCAGCCATCGAGCGGGCAGGATGTCGGGGTTCGACAGCTTCGGATCGCCGAACCAGCGCGCCGGGCCGGCGACGGGGCTGTCCGGGCGCGGGTCCAGCCAGGCGCCCCACCAGGAAAAGCTGGAATTGGCGATCACGTGCCCCCGGCAGAGCGACATCAGGCGCATGTCCTCGCCGTCCGCCTCCGGGCCGTTGTGGTCGACGACCACGCGGCGGCCGGGCAGGCACAGGTTGTCGCGCGCCCAGGCGGGATCGTCCGAGAAGACGTAGAAGACCGGATCGCCCGGCAGACGCTCCGCCACCGCCGCACAGGCGGCATCGTAATACGCCTGGTCGCAGACCGCATGGGCCGCATGCCCGACATAATCGCCGCGCCGCAGGTGGACCGAGACCGAGGGCGCCGCGGCGATCTCCGCCGTCAGATCGGCGTTGCGGCCGGTGGCGGGCGGAAAGACGAAATCGGCGCGGATGGCGTCGGCGCAATGGGCGAAGTAGCGCTCGCTCTGCCAGTAGCCGTGCAGGTAGGCGTTGGCGGGAAAACTCTCGAAAGCCGGATCGTAGCCCAGCTTCCGCTCGCGCCGGTAGCTCGGGTCGGTGCCGAAATAGCGCCAGAGGGCGTGCGCCAGCGGCCGGTCGCGCCCCGGCGGCGGCAGCGCGTCCTCCGACGGCAGGTCGAAGAGCCGGGTGATCGAGCGTTCGCCCCGCGCCAGCGCCAGCCGGTCGTCGATCGCCACCCCGGTGCCGCGCAGCGCGGCAAGCCCGCGCGCGGCGGCCCACTGGAACATCTGATTCCCGGTGCGTCCGTGAAAGCGGGTCCAGATCACGGCATCCTCCGCGAGAGCGAGCGCACGGCCAGCCGGTAGCGCCCGCGCGACCAGGTGCGGCGGACCTCCTCGGCCGGGGAATTCCGTCGCTGGATGGCGCTGCCACCGGTGTCGCCGGCGGCGCTGCGCACGCCCGACGGCCAGACCGTGACGGTGTCGAGCCGGGTCAGCCAGCGCATCTGCATGAAGACGTCGACGGGCCGGTCGAAGGGACGCGTCAGTTCCAGCAGCCGCGCCGCCGCCTCGCGCCCGACGATCTGCATCGTGGTGCCGAGGCCCACGACGCGCGGCCGGAAGGCGGTGACGTCGCCGTCCGCCGGCGTTCCGCCCGGGGTCTCGCCCAATGTCTCGCCCGGCGTCTCGCGGTCGCGCAGCGGGAAGCGGATGATCCGGTCGGGCGCGATCAGCCCCTCGGCCAGGGCCAGCGCCCGCGGAAAGACCTCCGGGTCCAGCGCAGCGTCGTCCTCGGCGACCAGACCGGCGGGATCGGCGGCGGCGACGATCCGTTCCCAGGCGGCGCGGTGGCTGAGGAAGCAGCCCACCTCGGCCGGCAGCAGCGGGAAGGGATAGCGCGGGGCGTACTTGGCGCGGACCACCGCCCGTTCCAGGGCGGATTCGGACAGGGCACGGCCATCCACGGCCTCCAGCACCTGGGCGTTCGGCAGCGCCGCGCGCAGCCGGTCCACCAGCGCCTCGCGCGAGGTCGCGCCTTCCATGTGGATGATCCAGGACCGCAGCATCGGTATCGGCATAGAACGCCGCCGGGCGGCGGTCCATCCCCCGCGCGGCATCGCGCAATGGCCCGCCGGCCCCGGAGAAGGACGCAAATCGGGACGGGCCGGATCACATTTCTGGCGGATGCGCGCCGCGCCGTGATCGCCAGATTGACGGAATGCGGCTTTCGGTATACCGCTTGCGCTGCGCGGCGACATTCCCGGGCCGCGCCTCCTGTTTCGGACATCAGAAATGCGCAAACTCTCCCCTCTCGCCGCGGCTGCGATGGCCGTCCTCGTGCTGGCCGCCTCCGGCGCCCACGCCACGACATCGGACACCTCCACGGCTACCGCCACGACCGGTTTCACCTGCAGCTTCAACGGCGGCAAGCCGGGCGAGCCGACCGCCGACGGCAATAACGGCCCCTGGCAGGAAAACGGCCAGAACTACGCGGCGACCGCAGCGTCGATCCGCGATGCGGCCAAGGAGGCACGGCTGGCCTGCACGGCGGCCGAGCAACTGGGCGCGCAGGGCTGCCTGTTCACCGGTTGCGTCGACATGGCCGCGACCGAGACGAAGCCCGTCACCAACTGAGCCCTTGGCGGCGCGCCGCAGGGTGCGTCCGACGGCACATCGGCAACCCGCCCCGGCCCCGCCGGGCGGGGTTGCCACGGCGTGGCACGCCGCCCCGCCCGCTGCACGTCGCAGCCGGTCCGCACCGCATCCGTCCTTTCGGTATACCACCAGCCGCGACCGGCTCCCGGGCGGCGCATCGCGCCGGCCCCGGAAGCCAGACCTGCGGCCCGACCTTCGGCCGTCTCAGCGCCCCGTGAACTGCGGGCGGCGCTTCTCGATGAAATGGGCCGAGCCCTCGCGGTAATCCTCCGTCTGACGACACCGAAGGATCTCGTCCTCGCTCTCGTGCGTGGCGGCGGTCAGCGACTGGAACTGGCTGTCCCACAGCTGGCGCTTCATCAATCCCACGGCGCGGGGCGACGACAGGTTGGCGATGTCCGCGGCATAGCTCTGCACCGCCTCGCGGAAGCCCTCGGCCGGCAGGGCGCGCACCAGCCCCAGCTTCTCGCATTCCGCGGCCGCGACCGGCCGGGCCGAAAACAGCAGATCGGCCGCATTCATCGGCCCCACCAGCCGCGGCAGCAGCCAGGCCGAGGCGTGTTCGGCCACCAGACCGCGCCGCGCGAAGGCGGTCGAGAGCCGCGCGCCCTCGGCCATGAAGCGGATGTCGCAATAGAGCGACAGGCAGAAGCCCACCCCCGCCAGCCCGCCGTTGATCGCGGCGATCACCGGCTTGGGGATGCCGAGAATGTAGGAATAGCGCTGCGCGAAATCTCCGTCGCGGCGCGGCGGCACCTCGGGCAACGCCTGCCCGTCGGCGCGTTTTGCCAGATTCTGCATCGAGGCACCGACGCAGAAGGCCGGGCCGTTGCCCGTCAGCACGATGGCGCGGACCTCGTCGTCTGCCGCCGCCTGTTCGAACCGAGCACGCATTCCGTGCTCCAGCTCGGGCGACCAGGCGTTGCGGGTCTCGGGGTGGTTGAAGGCGATCGTCGCCACGCGGTCGGTGACGGAATATGTGACGTGATCCTCGGACATGCGCGGGCTCCTCTGCTGCCGGGGCGAGCGTGACCGCAGCGACCTGACGCGGCAACAGATGCGCGGCGGTCACCAGGTCCATGGCGCAGGGTGGCCGGTATCGTGGCCCGCAGCGTGAACGGCAGGGTGGGCGGTATCGCCCACCCTACCCGCCGAACCGGCCGAGCGCCCGGGCCGCGTCCGACGGCCCCAGCCCCAGGCCCGACCGCAGCGCCGCGACCTCGGCCACCCGCGCGGCCATGTCGGGCGCTGCCCGGCCGTCGGCCATGACCAGCGCGTTCTCGAACCCGACCCGCGCATGCCCGCCAAGCGCCATCGCCGCCGCCGCCAGCCGCGTCTCGTGCGCGCCGAAGCCGCAGACCATCCATGCCCCCGCCGCGCCGTCCAGCGCCGCCAGATACCGCGCCAGCGTGTCCGGCGCGGTCCCGCCGCCATCGGGATAGCTGCCGATCACCAGGATCACCGACAGATCCCCCCGCAGCCGGTCCTCGGCGCGCAGGGCGCGCAGCCGCGCGATGTCGGCCTCGGTATAGAGGATGTGCTGGATGCCGACCCCCGCCTCGGCCATCTCGGCGTAGAAGCGCAGCGCCGCCGGCTCGTCCTCCAGCAGTTCCCGCAGCGCGCAGGAGGCGAAATCGGGCCGCGTGTCGCGCACCACCGCCATCTGGTCGACGGGGCCGTAGCGGCCGATCGATTCGGTGGTGATCTGCACCGCCAGCCCGGGCGTGGCCGCGCGCAGACCCGCGATCATCTCGCGGTAGCCGCCGGCGTCCAGCAGGTGCCCGCCATCGGCATCGCGCAGGTGGACGTGGATCGCGTCAGCGCCCGCTTCCTCACAGGCCACGCCACATTCGACACATTCCGTGATCGTGATCGGCAGGGCCGGATGGTCCGCCCTCGTGCGTCGCCCGCCGTTCGGAGCGGCCATGATTACAGTCATTCTGCCATGCCTTTCTGCCGTTGCGTGTACGTCCCGCCCCACCCTCGCGCGGCCGCTCTGCGGCTTGCCGCTCATGTCGTCCGGGAGCCGGGAACGGAATTCGGGATCTGCCGTTCTGCTCTCCGGATGCGGCGGGCAGGTGCTCGCCGCGCAGGAAACGCAAGGAGATACCGATGTTCAAGCGTATTGCCGTTCTGGGCTCCGCAGGCGTGCTGATGGCCAGCTCCGCCCTCGCCGCGATCGACGCCACCGCAACCACCGATCTGAACCTGCGCGCGGGCCCCTCGCCGCAGTCCGAGGTGATCGGCGTGATCCCCGGCACCGAAAGCGTGACGGTCGAGAACTGCATCACCGGCAGCCAGTGGTGCAAGGTCAACTACGGCGGGACCGAGGGCTGGGCCTACAGCTCCTACCTGACCGCGCCGATGCAGGGCGCGACGGATCCGGTCGTGGTTTACGACAACCGTGACGCGCTGCAGATCGAATCGGTCGAATACGACGGCACGCGCGAAGAAGGCGCGCTGGTCGGCGGCACCCTGGCCGGCTCTCTCGCCGCAGCCGCGATCGGTGGCCCCGCCGCCGTGGCCGGTGCCGCAATCGCGGGCGCAGCCGCCGGTGCAGCCACCCAGCCGGGCGACGAGGTCGTGACCTACATCCGCGAGAACCCGACGGAGCCGGTCTATCTGGACGGTGAAGTCGTGGTCGGCGCGGGCGTTCCGGATGCCGCACCGCTGAGCGAGGTTCCGGGCACCGACTACCGGTACATCTACGTCAACGGCGTCCCCGCCATTGTGGGCACCGACAACACCGTGGTCCGCGTGATCCGGTAAGGCGAAATCGCCGCACGTCCGACCTGCTCCGTTCGCGGGCGGTCGGACAGCAAGGCCGTCCTCCGCCGCTGCGGGGGGCGGCCTCTGCGTGTCGGGGTCGACCATTGCGCCTCCGGCCGCACGCCGCCTTGCGCAAAATCGGGCCACCTCGCAACGCCGCACGGCACCTGCTAGGCTCTCGCCAGCACCCATCATCCCGAGGAATGCACCCGATGCGCCATCTCTTCGCCCTGCCCGCCCTGACGCTGGCGCTGGCCATGGTCCAGCCGCTGCCGGCGGCAGCCTTCGACATGGGCCCCCTGGGCGCGCTGATCACCGAAGGAAGCTCCCCGCCGTGGACGGTCAGCGATCGGGACGGCGCGGTGGTGCTGGAGAATACCGAGGGCGAAGGCGCCATCCGCTACTACTACCTGACCCCCCGGCCGGGGACGGAGGGCCGCCGCAGCATCGAGGTCACCGTCGACATGGCGGCGACCGGCGAGAACGGCGCGGCCGGCTTGCTCTACGGCTATCAGGCCGAGCCGCGCAGCTACTGGCTGTTCCGGATCGACGCGGAGGGGCGCACCAGCTTCGGCCGGTTCAGCGAGGCCGGCTACGAGCAGCGGATGGGCACCGCTGTCGAGGGTGTCGACGGGCCGGTGACGCTGGGGATCGAGGAACGGGGCGATCAGGTCACGCTGACGGTCGACGGGCAGAACGTCGGCGGCATCGGCAACAGCGAGATGGGCCGGGGCGGCGTCGGCATCGTGGCCACCGGTACGGGCGTGTTCACGCTGTCGGATTTCTCGGTCATGCCCTGAGCGCCCGGGCACAGGCCGCCCCGTCCCGTCGCGAGTGCCGACCGGCGCCGCGACAGCGACGGCTCTGTCCCGCATGACCGCCCCGCGAACCGGTGGCTGCGCAACGGGTGCGGCCGGGATCGGGTGCCGGCAGGGTCAGGTATTGAATAGAAAATGCAGGACGTCGCCGTCCTTTACCACGTATCCCTTGCCCTCGGCCCGCATCTTTCCGGCTTCCTTCGCCGCCTGCTCGCCGCCGAGACCCACGAAATCGTCGTAGGCGATGGTCTCGGCTCGGATGAAGCCCTTCTCGAAATCGCCGTGGATCACGCCCGCCGCCTGGGGCGCCAGGGTGCCCTTGCGGATCGTCCAAGCGCGCGCCTCCTTCGGGCCGACGGTGAAATAGGTGTCGAGCTTCAGCAGCTGGTAGCCCGCACGGATCAGCCGGTCGAGGCCGGCTTCCTCCAGCCCCATCTCGGACAGGAACATCTCCGCCTCTTCGGCGTCGAGCTGGGCGATCTCCTCCTCGATCCGGGCAGAGATGACGACATGGGCATTGCCCTCCGCCTCGGCCATCCGCGCCACGGCGGCGGAATGCTCGTTGCCGTCCGCCGCCTGATCCTCGGCCACGTTGCAGACGTAGAGCACCGGCTTGGTGGTCAGCAGCTGCAGCATCTTCCAGGCGCGGGCATCCTCCTCGTCGACCGCGACGGTGCGGGCGGGCTTTCCCTCCTCCAGCACGGCCAGCGCGGCCTTCAGCAGCCGCTCCTGCTGGATCGCGTCCTTGTCGCCGCCGCGGACCTTGCGGACGAGGCCCTGCATCCGCTTCTCGATCGATTCGATGTCGGCCAGCATCAGCTCGGTCTCGATGATCTCGGCATCGGCCACCGGATCGACACGGCCTTCGACGTGCGTGATGTCGCCATCCTCGAAGCAGCGCAGCACATGGGCGATGGCGTCGACCTCGCGGATGTTGGCCAGAAACTGGTTGCCGAGGCCCTCGCCCTTGCTGGCGCCTTTCACGAGGCCCGCGATATCGACGAACGTCATCCGCGTCGGGATGATCTGCTTCGACTTCGCGATACCGGCCAGCCGGTCCAGCCGCGCATCGGGCACCGCGACCTCGCCCACGTTGGGTTCGATCGTGCAGAAGGGGAAGTTCGCGGCCTGCGCGGCGGCGGTCTTCGTCAGCGCGTTGAAAAGCGTGGACTTGCCGACGTTCGGCAGGCCGACGATGCCCATTCTGAAGCCCATGGTGGCAGTCCCCTCGCGATGATCCGCCGCCTTGTAGGCAAGGCCCGGCCGCAGCGCAAGGCGGGTGCCGGCGACGCTTGACAGACGCGGGCCGCGCGGCATTCATGTTGATATCAATCTTTCTGGCGGAGCGATATTCATGCAGCCCATTCCCTATCTCTTCTTCAAGGGCGACTGTGCCGAGGCGATGCGCCTCTACGGCCGCGTCTTCGGGGCCGAGCCCGAGATCCTGTCGGCCGAGGCCGCGCCGGAGGATGTCCGCCGGCAGATGGGCGATGCCGCCTCCGGCGTGATGCACGCGGCGGTCCGGGTGGGCGACGGCTGGCTCTTCGCCTCGGACGACATGTCGGCCAATCCGCCGCCGCCGATGGAGGGCAGTTCCATCGCCCTCGCCTTCCCCGACGATGCCGAGACGCGCCGGGTCTGGGACGGCCTTGCCGAGGGCGGCAGCGTCCGGATGCCGCTGGAGCCGACGTTCTTCTCGCCGCTTTTCGGAACGCTGACCGACCGTTTCGGCACCCGCTGGATGCTGATGACGGAAATGAAGGAGAGCTGAGTATGGCCGTGATCCCCTACATCCATTTCGACGGTCGCTGCGCCGAGGCGCTGACGGCCTATGCCGCGATCTTCGGCAGCCCCGAGCCCGAGTTATCGCGCTACGGCGACACGCCCGGCGCCACCTTCGACGACGCCGGCGCCGCGCGGGTGATGCATGGCGAGGTGATGCTGGACGGTGCGCCGCTCTATGCCTCGGATTTCCCGCCGGGCATCCCGGCCGATCCGCAGCAGGGCATGTCGGTGACGGTGACGATGACGGAGGTCGCTCGCGGTGCGCAGATCCACGCCGGCCTGATGGACGGCGGGACCGAGATCCAGCCGTTCGGAGAGACCTTCTTCTCGCCCGGTTTCGGCATGCTGAAGGACCGGTTCGGGACGCACTGGATCATCATGACCCTGCCGGCCGGAGAATGAACCGCGCGCGGCGGACCGGGTCATCCTTGCCGCGGCACTGTCAGCGCCCCACGCGGCGCGAGGCATGACGGCACAGCGCCGCGCGACTGGATGTACGGGACGTCCGGCAGGAGGATAACGGTGCGCCCGCCGGTGATCTGCGGCATCGGCTGCGCGGGGCGGGCACGGCCATTGATGTGCGCACGGCAGGTTCGCGGGGCGGCAGATCCTCGGGTCGAGCCCGAGGATGACGCGCGTCCCGCAGACACGGGCGCACCGTCACTTCGCGCGGATCACCCGCATCAGCGGCAGGACCTGCGCCATTTCCGGGCCGCGGGCCTGGCCGGTCAGCGCGAGGCGCAGCGGCATGAAGAGCGCCTTGCCCTTGCGGCCCGACGCCTCCTTCACCGCCTGGGTCCAGGTACTCCAGGTGGTCTCGTCGTGCGGCCCCTCGGGCAGCAGCGCCATGGCCTCGCGGATGAAATCCTCGTCGCCCGGTTCGATCACCGGCTCCGCGCCCTCGGTGAAAAGCCGCCACCAGGGCCCCATCTCGTCCAGCGTGGTGATGTTGTCGCGCACCACCAGCCAGAAGCGTTCCGCCTCGGTGTCCGGCACGCCGAGCGCCGCGACTTCGCCCGCCACCGCCGACAGCGGCAGGGTCTGGAGCCAGCGGGCGGTCAGCGGGAACAGGTCGTGTTCGTCGAACTTCGTGGGGGCGGAGCCGAAATGCGTCAGATCGAACCCCTCGACCAGCTCCTCCGGCGCGCCGCGCAGCTCCACCGGATCGGACGAGCCAAGGCGCGCCATCAGCGACAGCAGCGCCATCGGCGCGACGCCCCGCGCCCGCAGGTCGCGCAGCGACAGGGTGCCGAGTCGCTTGGACAGCGCCTCGCCCTGCGGGCCGGTCAGCAGCGAATGGTGCGCGAAGGCGGGGACGGTGCCGCCAAGCGCCTCGATGATCTGGATCTGGGTGGCGGTGTTGGTCACGTGGTCGGACCCGCGCACGATGTCGGTCACGCCCATCTCGATGTCGTCCACCACCGAGGCGAAGGTGTAGAGCACCTGCCCGTCGCCCCGGATCAGCACCGGATCGCTGACGCTGGCCGCGTCGATGGAAAGCGGGCCGAGGATGCCGTCGGTCCACTCGATCCGCTCCTGATCCAGCTTGAAGCGCCAGTGCCCCTGCCCGCGCTCGGCCCGCAGGGTCTCGCGCTCGGCCTCGCTCAGCGCCAGGGCGGCGCGGTCGTAGACCGGCGGGCGGCCCATGTTCAGCTGCTTCTTGCGCTTCAGGTCCAGTTCGGTCGGCGTCTCGAACGCCTCGTAGAGCCGGCCCATGCCGACCAGCCGCTCCTTCGCCTCGGCGTAGCGGTCCAGCCGCAGCGACTGCCGCTCCACCCGGTCCCAGTGCAGGCCCAGCCAGTCCAGATCCTGCTTGATCGCGTCGACGTATTCCTCCTTCGACCGCTCGGGGTCGGTGTCGTCGATGCGCAGGATGAAGGTCCCGCCGGCCTTGCGCGCGATCAGCCAGTTGAAAAGCGCGGTGCGCAGGTTGCCGACGTGGATATGGCCGGTCGGAGAGGGGGCGAAACGGGTGGTGGTCATGTCGAGACAGTCATGGGGCGGCACTCCTTGCGCGCCCCCTTTCCACATGGCGGGCACTTTGTCCATTGCGGAGCGGGGCGCGAGGCCGGAGACGGGGCACGGGGGCGCTGCCTCCGCCGCCCTGCGGGCGACTCCCCCGGAGCATTTCGAGCAGGAAATCCGGGGGTGGCGCGCGTCGCCGGTCAGGCGAAGAGAGGTGCCTCGGCCGCCGCGCCGCGCATGATGCGGTGGACCTCGGCCAGTTTCGCCTCGATCGCCTCCGAGATGATGAAGGGCGCGTAGTCGGTCAGCCCCATCTCGCGCGACAGCTCGTTCAGCACCAGGCCCAGGTTGCGGTAGCTGTCGGCCATGGCGCGGGCATCGTCCGGCAGCGGGCGGCGCACCGCCCCGAACCCGGCCGCCGTGTCCAGCACCGAGGCGATGGCGAGCCACAGGGCGAAGGTCTCGGCCCAGTCCTCCCACGGGTGCATCGTGGCGTAGCTGCTGACGAAGCTGCCCTGCCAGTCCGGCGGCGGACCGTCCGCATAATGCCGCTCCAGCGCCTCGGCATAGGTCGGCTGGTTCGGGTCGCCGAAGACCTCGGCGAAGCGCGCCTCCTCGTCCGGACGGCCCTTGATCAGCACGTCCCAGTAATAATGCCCGACCTCGTGGCGGAAGTGGCCGATCAGGGTGCGGTGCGCCTCGCCCATGTCGACGCGGGTCGCCTCGCGCGCGGCGTCGTCGGCCTCGCGGATGTTGATGGTGACCAACCCGTCGGCATGGCCGGTGTAGACCTGTTCCGCCTCGCCGGCGCGGCGCCAGAGGCCGGCCATCTCGCCATCGCCCATGAACGAGAAGGTCAGCGGCGGTTCGGTCTGCGTGCCGTAGGGCAGGCCCAGCCGGTCGAGCCCGTAGACGAGGCGGCGCTTTGCGGCCTCCAGCCTGGCCCAGCGGGCGAGGTTGCCGTCGACCGTCAGGTTGGGGATCACCTCGTTCATCCCGCAGACGCGGCAGAAAGCGCCCGCCTCAGCCGCCGGGACGGTGCGGTTGCAGACATCGTGCTGCGCGTAGTTGGCGCAGAGCGCCACGTCCGTGCCGCAGGTGCCGCAGCGGTAGAGGTCGGCGCCCGCCTCGGGCGCGGGATCCAGTCCGGTGACGCCGTCGCAGCTTTCGCACCAGCCGGTGCGGCGGCCGCAGGCGGTGCAGAGCGTGTTGTCGAAGAAGAGCGGCGCACCGCAGATGCAGGAAAAGACGCGCATGGAGAGGCAGGGCTTTCGGAGGGGACGTTGCCCTGCACTACGCGGCCGGTGCGCAACGGGTTCCGGGTGATCCTGCGTCGCTTCGGGGGCGCGGGGTCGGGCGATGCGGTCGTGGCCGCCGCCGGTGCCGAGAATCCGGGCTGCGAAGGGTCGGCGTCGGCCGGAGCCGATGCGCGCGGCCCCATGAGGCGGCTATTCCCGGGGTGTCGTCCGTGAGTGTTTGGGGCGAGACTCGCTTCAGCGGGGTTCAGAGCCCTGCGGCCCGCTTCGGCGCGATGGCCGGGCGCCCGTTCGGTGCGGGGGTCCGGAGCGATGGCCCGCGACGATGGCGCGACGTCCGGCGGCGGCCGTTCGGGGCAGCCGGGAAACGATGGTGCCGGCCGCGAGGTGGGATGCCCCCGCGACCGGCTCTGTCGGGTCGGACCGTTTGGGTCAGAAAAGCCCGCCCAACAGCCCGCCATCGTCATCGTCGTCGTCATCGTCGCTGTCCGCGTCGTCGTCCGAGAGGATGCCGATATTCAGGAGCCCGCCCTCGCCGAGGAGGGGCACGTCTTCCGTGATCTCGTCCACGGTCCCGCCGTCGCCCAGCAGGTCGTCGACCAGGTTGTCCGTTTCCGACCCGTCCGGCGCGTCGTCGCCGGACAGCAGGTCGTCGATCGTGCCGCCGTCGCCGGCGAGTTCGTCCACGATGCCGCCCTCGCCGGTGATGCCGCCGAGAAGGTCGTCCGTGTCGGTGCCGTCCGGGTCGTTGTCGCCGGTCAGCACGTCGTCCACGGTGCCACCGTCGCCCAGCAACTCGTCCACGATACCGCCCTCGTCGGTGATGCCGCCGAGCAGGCCGTCGGTTTCCGTGCCGTCCGCCTCGTCGTCGCCGGTCAGCAGATCGTCGATGGTGCCGCCGTCTCCGGCCAGTTCATCGACCAGGCCGCCTTCGCCCACCAGGTCGTCCAGCAGGCCGTCGGTCTCGCTGTCGTCGGGCTCGTCGTCGCCGGTCAGCAGTTCGTCCACCGCGCCGCCGTCGCCCAGCAGCTCGTCCACCGCGCCGCCTTCGTCAAGCAGGCCGTTCCCGCCGCCGAGCAGGCCGCCGCCGGTGCCGCCGCCGAGCAGGCCGCCCAGCAGACCGTCGCCCTCGCCGCCGCCGCCGAGCAGGCCCCCCAGCAGGCCGTCGCCCTCGCCGCCCAGCACATCGCCGGTCAGCTCGTCCACCACGCCGCCGTCGCCGATCAGGCCGTCGACCAGGCCCTCTGTCTCGCTGCCGTCGGCCTCGTCGTCGCCGGTCAGCAGATCGTCCACCGTGCCGCCGTCGCCCAGCAGCTCGTCCACGATCCCGCCCTCGTCGACGATGCCGCCGATCAGGCCCTCGGTGGGCGTGTCGTCGCTGTCCTCGTCACCGGTGAGAACGCCGTCGAGGATGCCGCCGTCGCCGGCGATCTCGTCGACGATGCCGCCATCGTCCACGACCTCGTTGACGAGGCCCTGATCGGTCTCGCTTTCGTCGGGCGTATGATCGCCGGTGAGAATGTCGTCCACGGCACCGCCGTTGCCGACGAGGGCGTCGACAATGCCGCCCTCCTGCGTCGCACCCCTGGAAGCCCCCGGATAACCGTTCAGGAGATTCTGGGTGAACGAGAATAGTCTGAATCCGAACATCGTCTGTTCCCTTTACTCGTTAACCTTGCACCACACACCGCGGATGACAGATGTCACACGCCCCCCAACCAGGGCAGGAAAAAGGCAAACACGCGCCTTCCTCGCTGTCAATGGAGCATCAAAGGGCCGGCATTCCAATACGTTAGCCGCAAACACATCATTTCCGTTCGGGAAACATGTGGCGAAATGATGGCACCGCCGGGGCGGGATATGGACGGCGCGGCCCGAAAAACGCCTTCATTAACAAAGCGCTGCGGGTGCATGCGGCGGCGGAATCATCGCCTGTCGACAGGGTGCAATTACGGGTTGTTGCGCTGTGTCATTTGCGCAACCCGACGTTTTACGACAGCGCGCCGATCAGCGTGGGGCGTGGATTCCGCATTCCGTGACGATCAGGTCGAGCGGCTGATCCGTCGGCTCCAGCGGCAGGATGTCGGCCTGCTGCGCCGCCCAGGCGAAACCGATCGCCAGCACCGGCCGGCCGCCTTCGCGCAGCGCCGCCAGCGTCCGGTCGTAGAACCCGCCGCCATGGCCCAGACGATTGCCCGCCGCGTCGTAGGCCACCAGCGGGACGATCAGGATCTCGGGGATCATCCAGACGATCTCGGCCGGGATGCGGGCGCGGAAGGGCCCGTCGACCATCGGCGTCTCCGGCGTCCAGAGGGCGAAGCGCAGCGGCAGGCCCGGCGCCTCGATCACCGGCACGCCGACCGGACCGTGGGCCGCCGCCTCCTCCATCGCGTCCAGCGGCGATATCTCGGTCCGCATCGGCATGTAGCCCGCCAGCGGCACGCCCCGGTGGCCGGCCAGCACTGCCGAAAGATGCGCGGATTGCGGCAGGTCGCGGCCCATCGCATGCGCCACCGCCCGGCGGTCGAAGGCGGCGCGGCGGGCCTCCGCCTTGGCGGAGAGGAGGCCGCCGCCCGTCACAGCAGGATCGCCCCGGCCAGCCCGAGGAAGGCGAAGAAGCCGACGATGTCCGTCACCGTCGTCACGAAGGCGCCCGAGGCGAGCGCCGGGTCCACGCCCACCTTCTCCAGCAGCACCGGGATCACCGTGCCCGCCAGTCCGGCGATCACCAGGTTGATGACCATCGCCGCGCCGATCACCGCCCCCAGCAGGGGAGAGCCGAACCAGATCACGCCGATGATCCCCATGACGACGGCGAAGGCCACGCCGTTCACCAGCCCCACCAGCGCCTCGCGCCGGATCACCCGCCAGACGTTCGACCCGGTCAGGTCCTTGGTCGCGATGGCCCGCACCGCGACGGTCAGCGACTGCGTGCCCGCGTTGCCGCCCATCGAGGCGACGATCGGCATCAGCACGGCCAGCGCCACGAAGGCCGCGATCGTCTCCTCGAACTGCGCGATGACCAGCGAGGCGAGGATCGCCGTCACCAGGTTCACCGCGAGCCAGGGGAAGCGCTGCTTCGTCGTCTCGGTCACCGAGTCCGACAGAGACCCCTCGCCCACGCCGGCCAGCAGGCGGATGTCCTCCTCGTGCTCCTCGCCCAGGACGATCATCGCGTCGTCGATGGTGATGACGCCGACCAGCCGGTCGTCGTCGTCCACCACCGGGGCCGAGATCAGGTGATACTGGTTGAACGCATAGGCAACGTCGCCCTCGTCCTGGGTGGCCGGGATGGTGCGGAACGAGGGCTCGGTGATCGATTTCAGCGGCGTCGCGCGGGGCGAGGCCATGAGCATCCCCAGCGCGACGTGCCCCACCGGCTTCATCCGGGGGTCCACCAGGATCACGTGATAGAACTGGTCCGGCAGGTTCTCCTGCGCACGCATGAAGTCGATGGCCTCGCCCACCGTCCAGTGTTCGGGCCCCGCCACCACCTCGCGCTGCATCAGGCGGCCGGCGGATTCCTCGGGCCAGTTGAGCGCCTGCTCCACCGCCACCCGGTCGGCGATCTCCAGCGCGTCGAGGATCCGCTCCTGCTGCGGCTCCTCCAGGTATTCCAGCAGGTCGACCACGTCGTCCGAATCGAGCTCGCGGACGGCCTCGGCCAGGACCTCGGGCCTGAGCAGGCCGATGACCTCCTCGCGGACGGATTCCTCCAGCTCCGACAGGATCTCGCCGTCGAACTCGTTCCCGTAGAGCTCGACCAGCCGCCGGCGGTCGTAGGGATTGATCTGCTCCAGCATGTCGGCGATGTCGGCCGCGTGCAGCGGCTCCATCAGCTCGACCAGCTTGGCGCGGTCCTCGACATCCAGCGTGTAGAGAATCGCCGCGACCGTGCGCCGGTCCAGCGCGTAGGCCTGTTCGTCCAGCGCTTCCTCGATCGCCTCGACCGGGGTCGGTTCCTGTTGTTCGCTCATGCTCTGCCCTCGCCCCACGCCGCCGGACAATAGAGGGCGCCGGCGGGCGGCGTCCATGGCGGAGCGGCAATTTACCTCTGCGATGCGGCGCGATACCGTTCGGCGACACACGGGCGGCAGGAAAGGCGAGCGATGGCCGGGCAGACCCTCATCACGGGGCAGGTGCTGACCTACTCCGCCGACCCGTTCTCCGTTCCCGTGGAAGAGGCCGCGCGGGTCGAGACGCAGGGTGCCGTCCTGATCGACGGCGGGCATGTCGCGGCCGTCGGCGATGCGGGGGCGCTGCGGGCCGCCTGGCCTCGGGCCGAGGTGCAGGACATGGGCGACGCGCTGATCCTGCCGGGCTTCGTGGACGCCCACGCGCATTATCCGCAGACCGCGATCATCGCCTCCTGGGGGAAGCGGCTGATCGACTGGCTGGACACCTACACCTTCCCCGAAGAGATGCGCTTCGGCGATCCGGCCTACGCGGCGGGCGTGGCGGCGCGGTATCTCGACCTGACGCTGGCGAACGGCACGACCACGATGTGCAGCTTCTGCACCATCCATCCCGAAAGCGTGGAGGCCTTTTTCGCCGAGGCCGCGCGGCGCGGCCAGCGCGTCGTCGGCGGCAGGACCTGCATGGATCGCAACGCGCCCGAGGGCCTGCGCGACACGCCCGCCGCCGCCTACGACCAGAGCCGCGCGCTGCTGGAGGCCTGGCACGGGCGGGGCCGCGCGATCTATGCCGTCACGCCGCGCTTCTCGCCCACCTCCAGCCCCGAACAGCTGGAGGCGCTCGGCGCGCTCTGGGCCGAGCATCCGGACTGCCCGATGCAGACCCACCTGAGCGAGCAGGTGGACGAGATCGCCTGGGTTCGCGGCCTCTACCCCTCCGCCCGCGACTACCTCGACACCTACGAGGCGCACGGGCTGCTGGGTCCCGGCGCGCTCTACGGTCACGCGATCCACCTGGAGCCGCGCGAGAGGGCGCGGATCCTCGAGGCCGGCGCGGCGGTGGTGCATTGCCCGACCTCGAACACCTTCATCGGCTCGGGCCTTTTCGACATGGCCCGGGCGAAGGCGGAGGGGATGAGCGTGGGACTCGCCACCGACACCGGCGGCGGGTCGTCGTTCTCCATGCTCCGGACGATGGCGGCGGCCTACGAGATCGGCCAGCTGACCGGCACGCCCCTGCACGCCGCGCAGCTGCTGTGGCTGGCGACCGAAGGCTCGGCGCGTGCCCTGCGCCTGTCGGACCGGATCGGCGCGCTGAAGGCGGGGATGGAGGCGGACGTGATCGCGCTGGACCTCGCCTCGACACCGGCCATCGCGCAGCGGGTCGAACGGGCGGAGGATGTCTGGGGCGCCGTCTTCCCGACGATCATGATGGGCGACGACCGGGCGGTGAAGGCGGTCTGGATCGGGGGTCGCAAGGCGGTCTGATCCGAACCGGGCCCCTGGCGCAACGGGGGCCGGCCGCGGCTGGTCCGGACGGAGCGGCGCGGGCGCGCGCCATCCCGAAAGACTTGCCGTTCGGGTTCCCCGGCCCCTGTGCCGGTGGGCTTTCCCTCAGCCCCGCAGCAGACGGAACGCCGTCGACGCCCCCCAGCCTGCCGCGATGGCGATGACCAGCGACAGCAGCCCGTAGGCCAGCGCCTGTTCCTGCGCCAGGACGTAGAGCCACCGCTCCAGCCCCACCTTGCGCACGTCGATCACCGTGTCGAAGCGCGACAGCACCCGCCCCTCGCGCGTCAGGAAGATGCGGGCGGAATAGGCCCCCTCGGTCAGGTTCGCCGGCAGCACCACGTTCGTCCGGAACAGCGTCTGCTGATCCACCTGCACCTCGTTCTCCAGCATCTGGTAGGCGCCGGTGCGCTCGCGCAGCCGGATCAGCGCCTCGGTGTAGCTCTGTGCGCCCTCGATCGTCGCGCCGACCGACCGGACGGCGCGCGGGATCGACACGGCGTGGCGCAGATCCTCGGTCTGGGTCAGCACCTCGTCCAGCGGGCCGCTGGTGGCGACGGCATAGAAGCTGGGCGCGCGATCGACCTCGACCGAAGAGGTGTTCACCCAGATCCCCAGCCGGCGGGACTTGCGGTGGATCGTCACCGGCTCGGACGGGCCGGCCAGGGTGACGATGACGTCGAGCGGCGTTTCCGGGATCGCCGTCTCGCGCTTGACCGCGCCGAAGATCAGCAGCTCCGAGCCGTCGAAATTCGCCGTGATCGCGATGCGGTTCTGCGACAGGCCCAGCACCACATCCTCCTGCGCCGGGGCGGCCCCCGGCAGCACAAGGGCCAGCAGCAGGGCCGGCAGCAGGGCGAGGCGGCGCAGCATCATCCGTCCTCTCCGATGGAATAGAGATCGGCGGGCGGCGCCAGCAGATCCCAGGCCAGCTTGCCGCAGACCAGCAGCACCAGCGCGGCCAGCAGGATCCGCAGCTGCTCGGCCCGCATCATCAGGCCGATCCGCGTGCCCAGCTGCGCCCCGATCACCCCGCCGATCAGCAGCACCACCGCAAGCAGCATGTCGACCGTGTGGTTCGTGACGGCATGCAGCAGCGTGGTGAAGGCGGTGACGAAGATGATCTGGAAGAGCGAGGTGCCGACGACCACCTTGGTCGGCATCCCCAGCAGGTAGATCATCGCCGGCACCATGATGAAGCCGCCGCCGACCCCCATGATCGCCGACAGGATCCCGACGACCAGGCCCGACAGGATCGGCGGAATGACCGAGATGTAGAGCCCCGAGGTCCGGAACCGCATCTTCAGCGGCCAGACATGCACCCAGTTCCGCTGCCGCCGCGGCCGGGCCGGGCCGGTGGCGCCGCGCGACCGGCGCAGGGCGCGCAGGCTCTCGAAGAACATCAGCCCGCCGACGATGCCCAGGAAGACGACGTAGCAGAGCGAGACCAGCAGATCGACCTGCCCCAGCTCCTTCAGCCGGGCGAAGATCGCCACGCCGCAGGCGGACCCGACAAGCCCGCCCGCCAGCAGGATCAGCCCCATCCTCATGTCCACGGTCCTGCGCCTGAGATGCGCCATCAGGCCCGAGACCGAGGACGCGACGATCTGGTTCGCAGACGTCGCCACCGCGACCGCCGGGGGGATGCCCACGAAGAACAGCAGCGGCGTGATCAGGAACCCGCCGCCGACGCCGAACATGCCCGAAAGCACGCCCACCAGCCCGCCGATTCCGAGCAGCAGGAAGATGTTCACCGACACTTCGGCTATGGGCAGGTAGAGCTGCATGTCTCTACCTACGACCCGCGCGCGAGACGGGCAACGGCCCAGTGTCGCGGCACCGCCCGAAGCGCGCGACCGGCCTTCGCGCGCCCGTCACGGCACCATCCCGATGCACACTACCACGCCCGGTGCCGCGTGGCCCTCGCCTCCCCGCCCGACAAGGCAGGCGCCCCCTGCTTCCTCTGGCCCGAAATATACTCGGGGGGCCCCGGCGCTCAGCCGGGGTGGGGGCAGACAGCCCCCCTCCCCGGCCGCCGCAAGCGCGGCGGCATCCTGCCCGGGCACGGCGCCCTCAGCGCTCCTTGACGTAGGGCTCGCCGCCGGCGCGCGGCGGGATGGCGCGGCCGACGAAACCCGCCAGGATCACCACCGTCAGGATGTAGGGCAGCGCGTCCAGCAGCTGCACCTGGACGCGCAGGCTGGTCGCTCGCTCGATCAGGTCGGGCCTCAGCGCCAGCGCCTGGAGGAAGCCGAAGAGCATCGTGGCGAAGAGCGCGTACCACGGCCGCCATTTCGAGAAGATCAGCGCCGCCAGCGCGATGTAGCCGCGCCCCGCGGACATGTCCTTGACGAAGCCCGCCTGCAGCGCCGTCGCCAGGTAGGCCCCCGCTATGCCGGTCAGCACCCCGCAGATCATCACCGCCGCATAGCGCAGCCCGACCACCGAGACGCCCGCCGTGTCGACCGCCGCCGGGTTCTCGCCGACCGCCCTCAGCCGCAGGCCGAAGCGGGTGCGGTAGAGCACCCACCAGGTCAGCGGCACGCAGGCCAGCGCGACATAGACGAGGATCGTGTGGCCCGAGATCAGCTCCCGGTAGACGGGGCCGAGGACGGGGATGTCCACGATCTCGTTCGCCAGCGGCAGGGTCAGGGTCGAGAACCGCGCGCCGTCCGGCAGCGTCGGCGTCCGGCCGCCCTGGGCGAACCAGTCCTGGGCGATCAGCACCGTCATCCCGGCGGCCAGGAAGTTGATCGCCACGCCCGAGATCAGCTGGTTCCCCCGGAAGGTGATCGAGGCCAGCCCGTGCAGCAGCGCCAGCACCATCGACGCCCCGATCCCCGCCAGCAGGCCCAGCCAGACCGATCCCGTCGTGAAGGCCACGGCGGCCGAGAAGAAGGCCGAGATCAGCATCTTGCCTTCCAGCCCGATGTCGAAGATTCCGGCCCGTTCCGAGAAGAGGCCCGCGAGGCAGGCCAGCAGCAGCGGCGTGGCCAGCCGGACCGTCGAGTCGAGAACCTGGAGGAGGGTGACGAAATCCATCGCTCAGATCCTCGACGTCGCGAGGCGGACGGCGAAGAGGGCGAAGACCACCCCGAGCGCCGCCTCGATCCCGCGCCGGGCGCGGGCGTAGAGCGCGCGGAAGGGCCGCGAGGACAGCAGCAGCGCCCAGGCGGCATGACCGCCGGCCGAGATCGCGAAGGCCCCGGCAACGAAGACGGCGACCACATGCGCCGGCGCCTGCCCGACACCGCCGACCGCCGCGACGGCGATCCAGAAGAAGATCGCCTTGGGGTTCGTCATCTGCATGGCGAAGCCCAGCCCTACCGGGCCGAGCCGGCTCAGCCCCGGCACCGACACCTGCCGCGCCAGGGCCGAGGGGGCGGCGGCCTTGCGGAAGGCGCCCCAGGCGAGCCAGGCCAGATAGCCCGCGCCGATCAGCTTGACGGCAATCATCAGCGACCGCGCCTCGGACAGGATGGCGGCCAGCCCCAGCACCGTCGCGGCCGCCAGCAGCACCGCCGCGCCGCCGATGCCGAGGCAGAGACGCAGTGCCGCGCCGCGGCCGTGGGTCGTGGCGACGCCGAGGATCAGCATCACGCCCGGCCCCGGCGAGGCGACGCCGGCGGCCTGCACGCTCCAGGCCAGCAGAAGCTGCGGCAGGTGGTCGAGGATCGTCATGCCTGTCTCCTCCGCAGCGCCATGAACAGCCGTTCCAGCGGCATCCGCACCATGTTGTCGAGCGCCCCGGTGAAGAGGATCACCAGCGCCTGGATCACCACGATCAGCTCGCGCGGGATGTTGGTCCAGAGCGCCAGCTCGGCCCCGCCCTGGTAGAGGAAGCCGAAGAGCACCGCCGCCAGGAACACGCCGAACGGGTGGTTGCGCCCCATCAGCGCCACGGCGATGCCGATGAAGCCGGCGCCTTCGGTCGAGTTGAGGATCAGCCGCTCCGCCTCGCCCTGGGTGGTGTTGACGGCCATCATGCCCGCCAGCGCGCCCGAGATCAGCATCGACACGATGATGATGCGCGACGGCGAGATACCGGCATAGCGCGCACCGCTTTCGGAAAAGCCCTGGGCGCGGATCTCGTAGCCGAGGCGCGAGCGCCAGATCAGCGCCCAGACGAAGACGCAGGCGGCCAGCGCCAGGAAGAACGACACGTTCGCCGGGGCCGAGCGGAAGAGCGGATTGCTCTCGGTCGCGAACATGTCCTGGAAGGTCGGCAGATGCGTGGATTCGGGGAAGTTGGCCGTCGCGGCTTCCATCAGGCCGGTCGGTTTCAGGACCGAGACGAGCACGTAGTTCAGCAGCGCCGCCGCGATGAAGTTGAACATGATCGTCGTGATGACGATGTGGCTGCCGCGCTTCGCCTGAAGGTATGCCGGGATCAGCGCCCAGAGCGCCCCGAACAGCGCCGCGCCCGCGGCCGAGCCGAGGATCGCCAGCGTCCAGTGCGGCCAGGGGATGTAGAGGCATACCAGCGCCACCCCCAGCCCGCCCAGCATCGCCTGCCCCTCGCCGCCGATGTTGAACATCCGGGCATGAAAGGCCACCGCCACGGCGAGGCCGGTGAAGATGAAGTTGGTCGCGTAGTAGAGCGTGTAACCCCAGCCGGCCGAGCGCATCAGCGCGCCCTCGACCATGAGGTTGAACGCCTCCACGGGGTTCTCGCCGATGGCGAGGATCACCAGCGCCGACAGGACCGCCGCCAGCAGCAGCGAGAAGAGCGGGATCAGGACCACGTCGGCCCAGGCGGGCATGCGCTCCATCAGGCGTGGCTCCCGGCATCAGGGGGGGAGGAGAACCCTTCCCGAAAGGATTTCGCAATGATTTTCCGGAAAATCATTCGGGGGCTCTGCCCCCATCGAGCCTGCGGCTCGAGTCCCCCGGGATATTTCGGGCCAGAGGAGGCAGGGGAGTCCGGGATCATCTGTGCCGGTCTCCGGCTTCGGCGGCGGCCTTGGCTTCCTTCGCCTCCAGCGCGTGATCGACGGCCTGCCAGTCGGCCTCGCCCGGCTCGCCCTCGATCCCGGCCATCAGCAGGCCCAGTTCGCGCTCGTTGGTCGAGCCGGGGTCGCGGAAGCCCATGATCTTCCCGTCGAACATCACCGCGATGCGGTCGCTGAGCGACATGATCTCGTCCAGCTCGACCGAGACCAGCAGGATCGCCTTGCCCTGATCCCGCAGGCGGACGATTTCCTGGTGGATGAACTCGATGGCGCCGATGTCGACGCCCCGGGTCGGCTGACCGACGAGAAGGAGGTCGGGATTGCGCTCGATCTCGCGGGCGAGGACGATCTTCTGCTGGTTCCCGCCCGAAAAGTTCCTGGCCGCCAGCGACGGGTCCGGCGGGCGGACGTCGAAACGGTTCATCTTCTCCTGCGCCTCTGCCCGTATCGCGGCGTTCCTGAGGATCGGGCCGGAGGTCCAGGCGGGATCCAGGTGGTAGCCGAAGATCGTGTTCTCCCACGCCGTGTAGTTCATGATCAGCCCCTCGCGCTGCCGATCCTCGGGCACATGCGCGATGCCCCGGCGGCGGCGGGACTGGCCGTCGGCGGCGCGGCCGGTCAGCTCCACCGTCTCGCCGTTCATCGTCACCCGGCCGGTGACGCGCCGGGCGCCGTGGAGATTGCCGCCGAGGATCTGCATCAGTTCGGACTGGCCGTTCCCCGCCACCCCGGCGAGGCCCAGGATCTCGCCCGCGCGGATCTCGAAGCCGACGCCCTTCAGCCGCTCGACCCCCTTGTCGTCCACGACGTGCAGGTCCTCGACCGACAGCACCACGTCGCCGGGGGTCGCCGGGCGCTTGTCGACGCGCAGCAGGACCTTGCGGCCCACCATCAGCTCGGCCAGCTCGTCCGGCGAGGTGTCCGCGGTCTTCACCGTCGCCGTCATCTCGCCGCGCCGCATGACGCTGACGGTGTCGGTGATCTCCATGATCTCGCGCAGCTTGTGGGTGATCAGGATCACCGTCTTCCCCTCGGCGCGCAGGTTCGCGAGGATGCGGAAGAGGTGATCCGCTTCGGCGGGGGTCAGCACGCCGGTCGGTTCGTCGAGGATCAGAATCCCCGCCTCGCGGTAGAGCGCCTTGAGGATCTCCACCCGCTGCTGGTGCCCGACCGAAAGGTGTTCGATCAGCGCGTCGGGGTCGACGTTCAGCTCGTATTCCTCGGCCAGCGCCTTCAGCGACTTGCGCGCCTTGGCGACCGAGGGGCGCAGGAAGGCCCCGTCCTCGGCGCCGAGAATGACGTTCTCGACCACCGTGAAGTTCTCGACCAGCTTGAAATGCTGGAAGACCATGCCGATGCCGGCGCGGATGGCGTCCTGGCTGTCGGCGATCTCGGTCCGCCGGCCGTTGACGAAGATCTCGCCCGCGTCGGCCCTGTAGAAGCCGTAGAGGATCGACATCAGCGTCGATTTTCCCGCCCCGTTCTCGCCGATGATCCCGTGGATCGTGCCGGGCATCACGCGGATCGAGATGTCCCTGTTCGCCTGCACCGGACCGAAGGCCTTGGAGATGCCTTTCAGCTCGATTGCGGGGGCGGTCTGGTCGGACATCGGCGTGGGATACTTCTTCCGGGGAAACGGAGGGAGCCGCGCGCCACGCGGCTCCGGAGGCGGCCCGGGGCGGTCGCCCGCCCCGGACGGCGCATCAGAACGTCAGCGACGGGCAGCTGTCGTCGGAGGTGTAGTCGTGCACCTCGATCTCGCCCGCGGCGATCTTCGCCTTGGCGTCCTCGACGGCGGTCTTCATCTCCTCGGTCACCAGCTCGGCGTTGTGTTCGTCGAGCGCGTAGCCCACGCCGTCCTCGGCGAGGCCCAGCACCTCGACCCCGGCTTCGAGCTCGGTCCCGGCGGTCATCGAGTCGAAGACGGCGTTGTCGACGCGCTTCGTCATCGAGGTCAGGACCTTGCCGGGGTGCAGGTGGTTCTGGTTGCTGTCCACGCCGATCGAGAGGATGCCCTCGTCCGCCGCGGTCTGCAGCACGCCGATCCCGGTGCCGCCGGCGGCGGCGTAGATCACGTCGGCGCCCTGGCCGATCTGCGCATTGGCCAGCTCCGAGCCCTTCACCGGGTCGTTCCAGGCGGCCGGGGTGGTGCCGGTCATGTTGGCCACGATGGTCGCGTCGGGGTTCACCGCCTTCACGCCCTCGGCATAGCCGCAGGCGAACTTGCGGATCAGCGGGATGTCCATGCCGCCGATGAAGCCCACGGTGCCCGATTCCGAGGCCATCGCGGCCATCATGCCGACGAGGTAGGAGCCTTCGTGCTCCGAGAAGAGGATCGACTTCACGTTCGGGAACTTCTCGGGGTCGACATAGCCGTCGATGGTGACGAACTTGGTGTCGGGATAGTCGCCCGCGATCGCCTCCAGCGTGGACGAGAAGCTGAAGCCGACCGTCACCACCGGGTTGAACCCGGCCTCGGCGAAGCGGCGGAGCGCCTGTTCGCGCTGCGCCTCGGACTGCATCTCGATGTCCTTGTAGCTGCCGCCGGTTTCCTGCGCCCAGCGCTCGGCGCCGTTGAAGGCGGCCTCGTTGAAGCTCTTGTCGAACTTGCCGCCCAGGTCGTAGACCAGCGCCGGATCGGCCAGCGCGGCGCCTGCGGTGAGGGCGAGGCCCGCCGCCGCGCCCAGGAATTTCGTCATCAGGGTCATGTCTTTCTCCCGGTTGGTCGGGGCCGCGCGGGTCTTGCGCCCGGCGTCCCTCGTGCAGGTCGGATCGCCTGCGATCGGGGGCAATTCAGGACCGGAGGCCGGAGGGGTGTCAATAGAGAAGTCCCGGCGGGCGGGCGGCCGCCGGGCGAATTCGCGCAACGTCAGGCAAGCGGCTTGCCCAGGATCTCGGCATCGACCGCGCGGCCGTCCGGCGCGCGGAAGTAACCGCGCCTGAGCCCGCGCCGCCGCCATCCGGCGGCGGTGTAGAGCGCGATCGCGGCGGTGTTGTCGGCGGCGACCTCCAGGAAGGCGTCGGTGGCGTTCCGGGCGCGGGCGGCGGCGTCGAAGGCGTCCAGCAGCGCGCGCGCGCGGCCCTGCCGGCGCAGCTGGGGCGAGACGGCGAGGGTCAGAAGCTCTGCCTCGCCCGCCACCGCGCGGCCCAGCAGGACGGCCTCGGCGTCGCCCAGGGTGAAGATCGGCGGATCGGCAAGGAGGGCGGCGAATTCGGCCGCGGACCAGGGGCGGGGCATGGTGAAACAGGCCGCGTGCAGACGGGCCAGCGCCTGCGGGTCCGGCTGCGGGTCGGTCTCGCGCACGTCGCCCGGCGCCCGGCCAGCGGCAGCGGAGCCGGAGGTCCCGTCGCGCCGCGCGTCTCGTTCGGGGTCGGCCATGGCGGTCAGTCCACGATCTCGGGCGGTGCGTCGGCGGGCGGCGCGGCGTCCGCCGGACGCAGGTAGAGCGGCGCCGGCGGCGTGGCCGATCCGGCCTCCGCCGCGGCCGCGAGGCGAGCGATGGCGGTGGCGAGATCGGTGGGCGGCGGCGGCAGGATCGCGTCGGGCGCTTGGGCGGCGGGAACCATCCCGGGCGCCGCCCCCGGCCGCGACAGGTGGATCATGCCGCGCGGGGCCGGAACGGCGACGGCGGCCCCGGGCCGGATCAGGCGGACCGCGTCGAAGGTGGAGACGCCGATGGCCGGCACATCCAGCGACAGCGCCAGCCCACGCGCGGCCGAGACGGCGATCCGGATGCCGGTGAAGTTGCCCGGCCCGATGCCGACGCCGAGACGGCCCAGATCGGCCCAGACCGCATCGTGCGCCGCCAGCAGGTCTTCGAGCAGCGGAAACAGGCGTTCGGCCTGCCCCTTCGCCATCTCCTCGGCCACCGCGCCCAGCACCCGGTCGCCCGACAGCAAGGCGGCGGCGCAATGCGCCGCCGACGTGTCGAACCCGAGCGTCAGGCGAGCCGCGGCGTCAGACGGCAACCGGCCGCACCTCGGTCACTTCGGGGATGTAGTGCCGCAGCAGGTTCTCGATCCCCATCTTCAGCGTCAGGGTCGACGAGGGGCAGCCCGCGCAGGCGCCCTGCATGTGCAGATAGACGACGCCGCGCTCAAACCCGTGGAAGGTGATGTCGCCGCCGTCCTGCGCCACGGCCGGGCGGACGCGGGTGTCCAGCAGTTCCTTGATCTGGCCCACGATCTCGCCGTCCGGGCCGTCATGTTCGGCATGGGCGGTCGCGCCCGCGCCGCTTTCGGCCATAACCGGCTGGCCGGACTGGAAATGCTCCATCACCGCGCCGAGGATGGCGGGCTTCAGGTGATCCCATTCGGTGCCTTCGGCCTTGGTCACGGTGACGAAATCGGTGCCGAAGAAGACGCCGGTGACGCCCGTCACGCCGAAGAGGCGGGACGCCAGCGGCGAGGTCTCGGCCGCCTCGGCATTTGGGAAATCGGCGGTGCCGGCCTCCAGGACGCTCTGGCCGGGCAGGAACTTCAGCGTCGCCGGATTCGGGGTGGATTCGGTCTGAATGAACATCTGCGGTGGCCCTTTCGATGAGGCCTCCGATATGCACCCCGCTGCCCCGGAAGTCAAGATTTGGAACGGTTCTAAACGGGATGGGTCACAATTCGGCGATGGCCATGGCGACGGCGGCGAGCGATCCGGCGAAGTCGTGGCCCTGATCCTCCAGCAGGTAGGTCCGCGCGTTCGGCAGGGCCGCGGCCCAGGCCGGGCCATGGTCGGGGGTGACGACTTCGTCGCGGGCCCCGAAGAACAGCCGCACCGGCAGATGGGTCAGCGCCTCCGCCGCCCAGGGCGGCAGGGCGTAGCCCTCCACGTCCCAGCCGGGCAGGCCCCAGAAGGGCGGCGCGAGGCCGACCATGCCGCGCAGGCGGGCCTGCGGGCCCATCCCGGCGAGGGTCTTCAGCAGGTGCGAAGCGCCCAGCGAATGGCCGACGGCGACGGTGCCGGGAGCGGCCTCGTCCAGTGCGCGGCGAAGGGTCCGGGTCCAGGCGGCGGGGTCCGGCTCACCCAGCTCGGGGGCGGTGACGGTCCAGGAGGGGCCCAGCGCCGCCCGCAGGGAAGGGAACGGCGGGTCCTGCGCCGCGGCGCCCGCGCCGTGCGCCCAGATCAGCGCGGGCATCGCGGCGCGCGGATCGCGGCATGCGGGCCCGCCGATCCCGGGGTCGGCAGATTCCGCCGGGGCATGGCGGACGGGGCGACGCCTTTCTGCATCCCCGCGGCCCTCAGGTGATCGCTTCCAGCCGCTCGCGCGACAGGTTGCCGGGGACGATGGTGACGGGGATCGACATCGTCGCCCAGCTCTTTCCCAGCTGGGCGATCAGGGGGCCGGGGCCGGATTTCTCGGTCCCGGCGCCGAGAACCAGGACCCCGATCTCCTCGTCCTCGCGGATCTGGGCGAGGATCTCGGGCATCGCCTCGCCCTCGCGGATCACCAGCTCTGGCGAGACCCCGTGGCGGTCGCGCATCCACTTGGCGAAGACCTCGAAATGAGCGGTGATGCGCTCGCGCGCCTCCTCGCGCATGACCTCGCCGACGCCGATCCAGTGGCTGAATTCCTCGGGCGCGATGACCGACAGGATCGCCACGCCGCCGCCGGTCTTCTCGGCGCGCATGGCGGCGAAGCGCATGGCGTTGAGGCATTCGCGGCTGTCGTCGAGGATGACGAGGAACTTGCGCATTGGTTGAAACTCCCGATGGGGCGGATGATGGCGGAGCGGGCGGGCCGCGTCCATCGGCCAATTGCGCCGCGATGCGGCAGAGGGCGCGCGAGTGGTCAGGGGGGAAGACTTTTCGCGAAAAGTCTTCGGAAGAGTTTTCTGCGAAAACTCTTGTCCCGCCCGTGGCCAGCCGTTACCTGCCATCCCGCGCGGAGGGCCGGACGGCCGCGGCGCCTTTCGGGGCGGCGAGGAAAGTCCGGACTCCACAGGGCAACGGTGCCGGGTAACGCCCGGCGGGGGCAACCCCAGGGAAAGCGCCACAGAAAACAGACTACCCTGCCCCGTTTCGGCGGATGTCGGGGAAAAGGTGAAAAGGTGGGGCAAGAGCCCACCGGGGACCGGGCAACCGGGACCGCATGGCAAGCCCCACCGGGAGCAATGCTGAATAGGGACTCAGCGCGGGTCCGGTCATGGCGGTCCCTCCGGGGGCCGCGACGATACCGCCGCAGGGCCGCCCTGGCCCATGAGTCCGGGTTGGCAGCTGGAGCCCGCCGGCAACGGCGGGCCGAGATGAATGGTCGTCGAACCGGGGTGACCCGGGGAACAGGATCCGGCTTACAGGCCCTCCGCGCATTCACGGGCCTGACCTTCGGGGGTGACGGGAGCCCTACCCCCGCCAGGGCCCGAGCCTTGCCAGCGCCACGTCCCGCACGTCGAGCCACCAGCCGTGCTGCACCGGCCAGGCCTCCGCGTGGACCGGCGCGGCTTCGAGCGCGGCCAGCGCGTGCAGCGGCCAGTTCGGGTTCTCGAGCGCCTCGCGCCCGATGGCCACCAGATCGGCGCGGCCCTCGGCCACGATCGCCTCGGCCTGCGCGGGCGCGACGATCAGGCCGACAGCCATGGTGGACAGCCCGGCCTCGGCCTTCACCCGCTCGGCGAAGGGCACCTGGAAGCCGTAGTCGCGCTTCACCCGCGCGGAGGTTGCCCCGAACGCGGGCGTGTTGCCGCCCGAGGAGCAATCGACCACGTCGACCCCGAGCCCGTTCAGCCGTGTGGCGAAGGCGACGCTGTCATCGAGGCTCCATCCGTCCTCCACCCCGTCCACCGAAGAGATCCGGACGAAGAGCGGCGTGCCTTCGGGCAGGACCGCGCGGACGGCCTCCGCCACCCGGAGCGGGAAACGCATCCGGCCCTCCAGATCGCCGCCCCAGGCGTCGTTGCGGCGGTTCGAGAGCGGCGAGAGAAAGGAATGCAGCAGGTAGCCATGCGCCATGTGGATCTCGACCGCCTCGAACCCCGCGCCGAGTGCGCGGGTGGCGGCCTGCGCCCAGGCATCGGCCAGGCGGGTCAGCCCGGCCTCGTCGAGCGCTGCGGGGGTCAGCCAGCCCTCGTCATAGGGGATCGCCGAGGGCGCGACGATGGGCCAGGCCTCGTCCCCGCGCGCGGTGTCCTCGGGCCCGAGGGGGCCGTTCCCGAACCACGGGCGCTGCATCGAGGCCTTCCGCCCCGCATGCGCCAGCTGGATCGCCGGCACCGCGCCCTGGGATTTCACGAAGGCGGCGATCGGGGCCAGCGCCTCCGCATGGGCATCGGACCAGATGCCGACGTCGCCATGGGTGATGCGCCCCTCGGGGCTGACGGCGGAGGCCTCGACCATCACCATCCCCGCCCCGCCGACGGCGAAGCGGCCGTACTGCACCATGTGCCAGGGCTGCGCGATCCCGTCACGGGCCGAATACTGGCACATCGGCGCGATGACGACGCGGTTCTTCAGGGTGACGTCGCGCAGGGTGATGGGGGTGAAGAGGTGGGGCATGTCGGCTCGCATCCGGTTCGGGTCGCGGGCGATCCTGGAGTGGTTCGGGCAGGGATGCCAGTGGGCAGCGGTGCAGGGGGGCTCTGCCCCCGCCGGGCCTGCGGCCCTCCCCCCCGAGGTATTTTCGACCAGATGAAGACGGGGGCGGGGGCGCTGGTGATGGATGCGGGGGATCAGACCGAGACTTCGGCGATCAGGCGTTCCTTCGCGATCTCGCCCTTGGCGCCCGAGGCGGTGACGGCGCCGCGTTTCATCACGTAGAACCGGTCGGCGAGGCCGTAGGCGAACTCGAAATACTGCTCGACCAGGACGATCGCCATCGTGCCCTGATCGCGCAGGTATTCGATCACCCGGCCGATCTGCTGGATGATGTTGGGCTGGATCCCCTCGGTCGGCTCGTCCAGCAGCAGCAGCTTCGGCTTCGTCAGCATCGCGCGCGCGATGGCGAGCTGCTGCTGCTGGCCGCCCGAGAGGTCGCCGCCCCGGCGGTTCAGGAACTGCTTCAGGATCGGGAAAAGCTCGTAGATCTCGTCCGGGATGTGGTGTTCGGAGCGGGGAAGGCAGGCATAGGCCGTCTCCATGTTCTCCTTCACCGTCAGCAGCGGAAAGATCATCCGGCCCTGCGGCACGTAGCCGATGCCCTTGTGCGCCAGCGCATGCGCCGGCAGGCGGCCGAGGTCCTCTCCGTCCAGCGTCATCGTCCCGCCGGAGCGGGGGTGCGTGCCGGAAATCGCCTTCAGCAGGGAGGTCTTGCCCACCCCGTTGGTCCCGGTGATGACCGTCACCTGGCCCTTCCGCGCCTCCAGGTCGATGCCGTGGAGGATCTGGCTCTGCCCGTAGTGGAGCGTCAGGCCCCGGACGTTCAGCATGCGTTCATCTCCCCAGATAGACCTCGATGACCTGCGGGTTCCGCGTGACGTGATCGAGGCTGCCCTCGGCCAGGACCGAACCCTCGTGCAGCACCGTCACCTTGCAGTCGAGCCGACGGACGAAGTCCATGTCGTGCTCCACCACCACCACGGCGCGGGTCTTCGCGGCCTCCTTCAGCAGGTCGGTCGTGTGTTCGCGTTCCGCCAGCGTCATGCCCGCTGCGGGTTCGTCGACCAGCAGCAGGCGCGGCTCCTGCGCCAGCAGCATGCCGATTTCCAGCCACTGCTTCTGACCGTGGCTGAGTTCGCCCGACTTGCGGGGCAACTCGTCGGCCAGGCCGATCTCGGCGGCCAGTTCCTCGACCCGGGCGCGGTCCCGCGACGTCGGTTTCCAGAACAGCACCGGAAAGGGCGCGCGGTGGTTGCGGACGGCCATCATCAGGTTGTCGTGGACGGACTGGTCCTCGAAGACCGTGGGGCGCTGGAACTTGCGGCCGATGCCGGCCTGCGCGATCCGGGCCTCGTTCATGCGCAGCAGGTTGACGGATTTCTCGCCCCAGATCACGCGGCCCTCGTCGGGCTTCGTCTTGCCGGTGACGATGTCCATGAAGGTGGTCTTGCCCGCGCCGTTCGGGCCGATGATGGCGCGCAGCTCGGCCTCGCCGATCTGGAACGACAGGTTGCGGATGGCGCGATAGCCGTCGAAGGTGACGGAGATGCCGGAGACTTCCAGAAGATTGCTCATCCCCGGCCCTCCCCTTCCTGAAGGCTGCCCTTGTCGGGTCCGTAATCGGCGCCGTGGCGGTTCGGAGCCAGGCGGTCGGTGATCAGGTCGACGAGCCCGCCGATGCCCTTGGGCGCGAAGAGCGTGACCAGCACGAAGGACAGGCCCAGCAGGATCAGCCACCAGTCCACCCAGTCGATCCGGTAGAAGCCCAGTTCGATGGAGGGCACCTGCCCGCCGGTGAACCAGGTGGAGACGAGGGAAACGAAAGCCGCGCCGATAACCGCCCCGTAGAGCCGCCCGCGCCCGCCGATGGCGACCCAGACGGCCAGGTAGATCGAGGCGATCGGCGCGATCTCGGCCGGGTTGATGATGCCCGCCTGCGGGTAGTAGAGCGCCCCGGCGATGGAGGCGATGATCGCGGTCAGGGTGAAGACGAAGAGCTTGTAGCCCTCGACCGAGTAGCCCAGGAACCGCACCCGCGCCTCGTCGTCGCGGATGCCGCGGATGACCGAGCCGAACTTGCCCGACACGACCCAGGCCGCCAGCAGGTACCCGCAGGCGAGCGCGAAGGCGGAGGCCCAGAAGAACCAGATCGACACGAAGCTCTGCGGCGCCTGGACCCCGGGCAGGTTCTGCAGGCCCGAGAGGCCGTTGTTCCCGCGCAGGCCGCTGTCGTTCTGGAAGAGGTAGAGCGAGAGGGCCAGCGTCATCGCCTGGGTCAGGATCGACAGGTAGACGCCGGTGACGCGCGAGCGGAAGGCGAGCCAGCCGAAGACCAGCGCCAGCAGGCCCGGAACGATCACGACCAGCGCCAGTTGCGCCCATAGACTGTCGGCGAAGGCCCAGATCGGCGGGAAGTCGGACGAGCCGACGACGCCGAAGATCTGCGTGCCGATGGCGTCGACGACCTCCTGCTCGGTCGGCGGCAGGGCGGCGTTGGCCATGGAGGCGGTGACGATGATCTCGGTCCGGGCGTACATCAGCCACATGCCGATCATGTAGCCGCCCAGCCCGAAGAACGCGAAATGCCCGAGGGAGAGGATGCCGCAATAACCCCAGACGAGGTCCATCGCGATGGCGATAAGGCAGAGGCAGAGCGTCTTGCCGAGGGTCTTCACGAACGAGGTCGAGACGAAGCCCGACCCGTAGGCGTGGCTGAGCAGCGTCACCACCAGGGTGAAGACCGCCAGCGCCGCGAGGAAGATCAGGACCGACGGGTTGCGGAAAATGAAGCTCTGTCTCACGGGCGGCGGCTCCTGCGGGGACCCGTGGAGGGGGCTCTGCCCCCGTCCCGGCTCGTTGGCCGGGACTCCCCCGAGGTATTTTCGACCGGGTGAAGGCAGGACGCATTCCCGGCTTCATCCGGTCCGAAATACCTCCGCCGGAGGCATTGGCTGTCGTCGGGTCGTCCCGGGAGGGTGGTGAGGGGCACGCGGTTTACATTGGCGGGGGGCGGTTGGAACATGTCAGTCTCCGGCGGCCCGGCCCCGGAGGGCGATGATCCCGCGCGGGCGGAACTGGATGAAGATGATGATGAAGATGATCATGTAGGTCTGGGCGGCGAGCGTGTTCGACGGGTTGAACCACTCGATGGCCTTCTGCAGGAAGCCGATCATCGTGGCGCCCAGCAACGTGCCCCAGATGTTGCCGACGCCGCCGACGACGACGGTCATGAAGCTCTGCACGATGTAGTCGGCGCCGAGTTCGGAGGTCACCTTGGCGTAGAGCCCGATGGCCACCCCCGCGATGCCGGCGATGCCGGAGCCGAGGCCGAAGGTCAGCATGTTCACCCGGTCGGGGTTGATCCCCATCGAGGCCGCCATCTTCGGGTTCTGCGTCACCGCGCGGGTCTCCAGCCCCAGGCGGGTGCGCTTCATCAGGAAGAGGAAGAACGCGAGGAACACCAGCGCCAGCACGAAGATCGCGATGCGGATGTAGCTGATGCCCACCACGTCGTTGATCACCAGTTGCCCGTCCAGCCAGCCCGGCGAGGTCAGCGGCCGCGCCTGGGTGCCGAAGATGTTCTTCGCCAGCTGTTGCAGCGCGATCGAGATGCCGAAGGTCGCCAGCAGCGTCTCCAGCGGGCGGGAATAGAGCCAGCGGATCACCAGCCGCTCCATCGCCACGCCGGCCGCGAAGGTGACGGCGAAGGCGCAGGGGATCGCGACGATCAGCGACAGCGTGTAATCCGGCACGATCTGCTGGACGACGTAGCCGGTGTAGGCGCCCATCATGATGAACTCGCCATGCGCCATGTTGATGACGCCCATCACCCCGAAGGTGATGGCGAGGCCGATCGCCGCCAGGAAGTAGATCGAGGCCAGGCTCAGCGCATCCAGCGCCAGGTCCGCGCCCTGGTTCAGCGCCAGCTTCAGCTCGATGGAGCGCAGGGCGGCGCGGGCGGCGTCGGTGACGGCCTCGGAGCTTTCGGCGTAGGTCTCGAAGAAGGTGTGGGTGCCCAGCGTCTCCTCCACCTCCTCGCCCGTCGCGGCGGGCGGCGCGAGGCCGGCCTCGACCAGTTTCTCGTAGGCCGCGTCGCGGGCCCATTCGGTGTTCAGCGTCGCCACGTCGATGCCCGCGACCCGGCCGTCCGCGATGTTCTCGGTCAGCGCGCGGCGCTGGTCGGCGGCGGTCAGGCGGGCGGGCGCGAGGTCATTCGACACCAGCAGCGCCCAGGCCTCGTCCTCGGGCAGCGCGTCCGATCCGGGGCGCAGCTCGCGTGCGACGTTCATGTCGGCGGGCGGCGCGTCCCCCGCGACGACGCGGCGGGTGGTGGCGAGGATCGGGTTCAGCGTGGCGCGGACATCTACGCCCAGATCGCCACGGAAATGCTCGATGGCCTCCACCCGTGCTTCGTCGGTCTCGCCGAACTGGATGGTCAGCAGCCGCTCCAGCCGCTCCTTGCGGGCGCGGATGGCGGGGATCTCCTCGGTCGCGATGCTGTCGCGCAGGATCGGCAGATGGGATTCGTTGCCGTTCCGGGCGAGGCTGTCGAGCGCATTGAGGCGCATCGCCGGGTTCGGGTCCTCCAGCTGGAAACGGACCAGCGCCGACGAGATCAGCGCCCGGATGCCCGAATTGGGCTTCAGCTGCTCGAAATCGTCCTCGGGGAACTCGCCGACGGGTTCGGCGGTGGCGAAGTCGAAGATCCGCAGCGTATCGCGGTCGACTTCCTCGGCGTAGAAGAAGAGGCCGTCCGCCTCGCGCTGCCACATCTCGCGCGCTTCCCATTTCGCGAGGACCAGCCGCGCGGCGGGCAGACCGCTGTCGCGGATCGCGTCGATGGCCGGCTGGATGGTGCGGCGGGAGCTTTCCTCGATCAACTCGCGCTGCGACTGGAGAAGGGTCTGGATCTCGCTGAGAGTCGCATTGTCCTGGGCGCGCATCGGCAGAGACGCGGCGAGGATCAGCAGAAGCGCCGAGGCAAGGAGTCTGAGCATGTGGGAAAAGCCTGCGGGTCGTGCCTTGGGGAAGTGGTCCGCGGAGGCAGGGAGAGACCCCCGCGGACCGGCTTGTGGATCAGCCGCCGGATGCGGCGCGGCCGATCAGTAGTTGGACTTCATCTGCACGCAGGTCTTGGTCTCGGTGTTGTACATGCCGCAGCCAAGCTCGGCCCAGTCGGCCTCCAGCACGGCCGATTCCGGCAGGAAGTCGGTCCAGGCGTCGCCCGGCACCGGGTCGGTTTCCGAGATGATGTCGAACTGCCCGTCCTCCAGGATCTCGCCGATCAGGACCGGCTTCGACAGGTGGTGGTTCGGCAGCATTTCCGCCGTGCCGCCCGTCAGGTTCGGGAAGGTCTGGCCGATCATCGCCTCGGACACCGCGTCGACGTCGGTGGTGCCGGCGGCCTCGACCGCGTTCACCCACATGTTGAAGCCGATGTAATGCGCTTCCATCGGGTCGTTGGTCACGCGGGCCTCGTCGCCGATGAAGGCGTGCCAGGCGCTGATGAATTCCTCGTTCTCGGGCGTGTCGGCGGACATGAAGTAGTTCCAGGCGGCCAGGTGGCCGACGAGGTTGGCGGTGTCGAGGCCCGAAAGCTCTTCCTCACCGACCGAGAAGGCGACGACGGGGATGTCGTCGGCCGAGATGCCCTGGGCCGCGAGCTCCTTGTAGAAACCGATGTTCGCGTCGCCGTTGATGGTCGAGATCACGCCGACCTTCTTGCCGTCGGCGCCGAGCGCCTTCACGTCCGACACGATCTTGGACCAGTCGGAATGGCCGAAGGGGGTGTAGTTGACGAAGATGTCCTCGGCCGCGATGCCCTTGTCCTTCAGATAGGCCTCGAGGATGTTGTTGGTCGTGCGCGGATAGACGTAGTCGGTGCCGAGCAGCGCGAATTTCTCGACGCCCAGTTCATCGAGGAAGTAGTCCGTCGCCGGGATCGCCTGCTGGTTCGGCGCGGCGCCGGTGTAGAAGACGTTCTTCGACGATTCCTCGCCCTCGTACTGCACCGGATAGAACAGCAGGCCGTTCAGTTCCTCGATCACCGGCAGGACCGACTTGCGGCTGACGGAGGTCCAGCAGCCGAACATCACGTCCACCTCGGACACGGTCAGCAGCTCGCGCGCCTTCTCGGCGAAGAGCGGCCAGTCGGAAGCGGGGTCGACGACGACGGCCTCCAGCTGCTTGCCGAGCACGCCGCCCTTCTTGTTCTGCTCGTCGATGAGCATCAGCATGGTGTCTTTCAGCGTGGTCTCGGAAATCGCCATGGTGCCGCTGAGCGAATGGAGGACGCCGACCTTGATCGTGTCCTGCGCCATCGCGGCGGTGCCCAGCAGCAGCGAGCCCGCGGCGGCGCCCAGCATGGTTTTCAGAAAATGCGACATATGAATGAGTCATCCCTTGTGTCGCTGCCTCGGGACGCCGGTCGGGCGCGTTGAAAACGCGGTTCTCCCCCCTATCATGCGTCAGGCAGCTTCTTGTTGCATCAGCGCGGTGGTGGCCGGCGGCCAGGCAGGACCACTGCCGCGCACCCTGTTCACGCCCCTCGGGACGCGTGCTCAGCAGAGCCGCTTTGCCGCGTCGGTGGAACGCGGTGCCTGTATTCGCGGCAGCGGGCGCGGGGGCTGGCACGAGAATATGCGCGTTTCCTGTGCGGTTTTCGGGGGTTCTGCCCGGTTGATGGGCAGAATGAGGGGATCGGCAGCGGATCCGCCGGCTGCGGCGAGTCGTCGGGAGGTGGCCGATCGCTAGGTTGCTCGCGAACCGGGCCGGCGATGTCACGGCAGGCGCAGAGGGACGTGACCGGTCCTTGGACGGGCGCGGCACAACGACTCCACAGGTGCGCTTTATGGCGACATCACATCGCACGGCTGTCCGGCGCGGGCGGATTGCATGCGCCCGGCCTGGGGAAGGGCCGGGCGCGGCCCGGGGCTGGCCGCCCCGGGCTGGCTCATGTGCGGCGGGGGACTTCTTCCGCCCAAAATCCTCGCGGAGGGACGCGACCGGCCCTGGACGGGCGCTGTGCCACGACTGCACTGGTGCGCTTTATCGTGACGCCACATCGCACGACTGTTCGGCGCGGGGCGTCGACGGTGCGCCCGGCCATGGGGAGGGCCGGGCGCGGCCCGGGGCTGGTCGCCCCGGGCTGGCCCACGTGCGGCGTACGGCCTTGTCCGGCTGCGACCCTTCGACAAACCGGCGTGGAAACGGCCCGCCTTCGCCCGCGTTCAGTTCGGCATGACGAACGGCGGCAGCGCGGCGAAGGCATTCTTCAGTGCGTCGCCCCAGCCGCTGGACACCGTCTCGAAATAGGGATCGTCCTTTTCCACCCGCGCGATCCGGCCGTTGCGGTGGCTGTCCTTCTCGTAGACGTGCCAGTCCAGCGGAAGCGCCACAGACAGGTTCGCCTTGATCGTCGAATCGAACGACACCAGCAGCAGCTTGATCGCCTCCTCGAAGCTCATCGCCGGGTCGTAGGCGCGCAGGATGATCGGGCGGCCGTATTTCGTCTCGCCGATCTGGAAGAAGGGCGTGTCGGCGCTCGCCTCGATGAAGTTCCCCTCGGGGTAGATCATGTAGAGCCGCGGCTCCCCGCCCCGGATCTGCCCGCCGAGGATCAGCGTCGCGTTGAAGGTGCCCGAAGCGGTCTGCCCCTCGTCGCCGTGGGTCGCGATGACCTCCTTCAGCGTGGCCCCGACCAGGCGCGCGACCTGGAACATCGATTCGCACTGCAGGATGTCGGGCGCGCGTTCGGACGGGCGCTTGGACCGCTCCTGCAGCAGCGACACGACGGCCTGCGTCGTCGCCAGATTGCCGCTGGTCATCAGCGTGATCGAGCGGTCGCCGGGCGTTTCGAACATGAACATCTTGCGGAAGGTCGAGATGTTGTCGACGCCCGAATTGGTGCGGGTGTCGGACATGAAGACCATGCCGCGATCAAGCTGGATGCCAACGCAATAGGTCATTCCCCGCCCCCCTGCCGCGGCCCTGCGTCCGGACGGTGCCGGGCGCGATTCGACCGGGAAATCCTATTGCTGAACCTGCACCGAAACGCAAAGCTCTTCCGAGGCCGCGCCCTGCCGCAGCCCGTGAACCGGCGCGGCGTCGCCATAGTCGCGCCCCAGGGCCACGCGGACGTAGCGGTCGTCGGGGCACTGGGCGTTCGAGACGTCGAAGCCGACCCAGCCCAGCCCGTCCAGCCAGACCTCGCACCAGGCGTGGCTGGCCTCCTGCATGTCGACGCCCTCCATCATCAGATAGCCCGAGACGTAGCGGGCCGGCCGTCCCAGCAGCCGCGCGGCCGAGATCATCGCATGGGCGTGGTCCTGACAGACCCCCTGCCCGGCCGCGACGGCCTCTTCCGCCGTGGTGGCGGCATCGGTGGTGCCCTTCGCATAGGCGACGGCCTCTGCCATGGCGCCGCAGAGCGCGTGCATCGCGCCCAGCTGATCCTCGTCCGCCTGCTTCTCGAACGGTTTCGCCAGCCTGCGGATCTGCGGCCCCGGCTTCGTCGCCGGTGTCGCCTGCCGGAACAGCCACAGCGGCGCGAGGGTCCGGCCCGGACCGACGACACCGTGCCGATCCTCGACCTCGACCTCGCCTTCCGAGACGATCTCGATCCGCTCGCCGTCCTCGATCAGCACCAGATCGACGGGGTTGCGGTACTGGTCCTCGAAACTCAGCTGCTTCGTGCCGCCGGTGACGGTGGACTTCCATTCGATCACCCTCTGCCCCTCGGACGTGCGGGGGGTCAGGCGCAGCTGCTGCAGCGCGTAGTGCACCGGCTGGTCGTAGGAGTAGACGGTCTTGTGGGAAATCTTCAGCCGCATCGCGTTCCTCCGGTACGGGCCTCAGCCGTAGAACCGGAAATCGTCCTGGATCGTGCTGGCCAGCCGCGCGGAGGCAGAAATGGCGCGTTCGAGAAATTCGTGCAAGCCCTCGTCGAAGATCGCGTCGATGTCGCGGTCCTTCAGGCGGGCATGGATTTCCTGCGCCAGTTCCAGCGACGGCAGCGATCCGGGATGCTTCTCGGCCAGATAGGCGAGGTTGCCGCTGATCTTCGAGAAGCAGAACGCCAGGCTGCGCGGCATCCGCTTGTCGAGAATCAGGAAGGCGGCGATGGCGCGGGGCGAGGTTTCCTCCTCGTTCAGCCAGCGGAACGACCGGAAGGCCGAGACCGAGCGCAGGATCGTCTCCCACTGCGCGTTGTCCATCGACGACCCGACCCGCACGGCCGAGGGCAGCAGGACGTAGTATTTCACGTCGAGGATCCGCGCCGTGTTGTCGGCCCGTTCGATGAAGGTGCCGATCCGCGAGAAGTCGAAGATCTCGTTGCGCAGCATGGTGCCGTGCAGCGCGCCGCGCACCAGACTCGACTGCTGGCGCACCATGGTCAGCACGTCGGCCAGGTTCTTGACCGACACCTGCCGGGCCAGCGCGGTCTTGAGCGTCATCCAGGTCTCGTTCGTGGCCTCCCAGACCTCGGACGACAGGGCGGTGCGGACCATCCGGGCGTTCTGCCGCGCCATCTCGATCGAGTTCAGGATCGACGAGGGATTGTCGCGGTCGCGCAGCAGGAAGTTGATGACATGCGCCTGATCGAAGGTGTCGAACTTCTGCAGATAGAGCTCCCGCACACCGGCGGTGGTGACGATGCTTTCCCATTCCGATTCCGCGTGGTCCGAGCCGGAGCCCGTCAGCGCGATGCGGAACCCGGTGTCCAGAAGGCGGGCGGTGTTCTCGCTCCGCTCCAGATAGCGGAACATCCAGAACAGGCCCCCGGCGGTGCGTCCCAGCATGGCCATCAGTCCCCCAGCACCCAGGTGTCTTTCGTCCCGCCGCCCTGGCTGGAGTTCACCACCAGCGAGCCCTCCTTCAGCGCGACCCGCGTCAGCCCGCCCGCCGTGATGTAGATCGACTTCGGCGAGACCAGCACGAAGGGGCGCAGGTCGACATGGCGCGGGGCAAGGCCCTTCTGCGTCATGATCGGCACGGTCGACAGCGCCAGCGTCGGCTGGGCGATGTAGTTGCCGGGCCGGGCGCGGAGCTTGGCCTCGAAATCCGACAGCTCCTTCTTCGAGGCGGCGGGGCCGACCAGCATCCCGTACCCGCCCGAGCCGTGGACTTCCTTGACGACGAGGTCCGCCAGGTTGTCGAGCACGTATTTCAGGCTGTCCTCCTCCGAACAGCGCCAGGTGGGCACGTTCTGCAGGATCGCCTTCTCGCCGGTGTAGAATTCCACGATGTCCGGCATGTAGGAATACAGCGCCTTGTCGTCCGCGATCCCCGTTCCCGGCGCGTTGGCGATGGTGATCCCGCCCGCGCGGTAGACGTCCATGATCCCCGGCACGCCCAGCAGGCTTTCGGGGTTGAAGTTCAGCGGATCCAGATAGGCGTCGTCCACCCGGCGGTAGAGCACGTCGATCGGCTTGTAGCCCCGGATCGTCCGCATCGCGACGCGACCGTCGACGATGCGCAGGTCCGACGCCTCGACCAGCTCCGCGCCCATCTGGTCGGCGAGGAAGGAATGCTCGAAATAGGCCGAGTTGTGGATGCCCGGCGTCAGCACCGCGAGGCACGGCTTGCCGCCGGTGAAGGCCGGCGGGGCGCTTTCGCTGAGCGAGCGGCGCAGTTCGTGCGGATAGGACGACACCGGCTTCACCCGCATCCGGGTGAAGAGCTCCGGGAACATCTGGAGCATCGTCTCGCGGTTCTCCAGCATGTAGCTGACGCCCGACGGCGTGCGGGCGTTGTCCTCCAGCACGTAGAACTCGTTCTCGCCGGTGCGCACCAGATCGGTGCCGACGATGTGGGTATAGACCCCGCCCGGCGGCGCGACGCCCACCATCTGCGGCAGGAATGCCTCGTTCCCGGCGATGATGTGCTCGGGCAGGCGGCCGGATTTCAGGATTTCCTGCCGGTGGTAGATGTCGCCCAGGAAGGCGTTGATCGCCCGCACCCGCTGTTCGATCCCGCGTTCCAGCACGCGCCATTCGGCGGCCGAGATGATGCGGGGCACGATGTCGAAGGGGATCAGCCGCTCGTCCGCCTCGGTCTGGCCGTAGACGTTGAAGGTGATGCCGATGCGGCGGAAGAAGGTCTCTGCCTCGGCGGATTTCTTCAGGAGCGCCTTCGGATCCTCGCCCGAGAACCATTCGGAATAGGCCTGATAGGGGGCACGTGCCGCGCCGCCGGGGCCGCTCATCTCGTCGAAGAACCTTCCGTCCGTCATGCCACCCTTTCGCATCCCTCGATGGGTCCGCACCCTGTCCGCCCGGCCGGCGCGGATCGCGCCGGAAGCGCAGTGCCGCCTGCGCCGCCCGAACTGGCAGGGTGCCGCCGGCCTTTCCATGATCTTGCTCAATTTCCTCCACGTCTCAAGCCCTCGTCGCGAATCCAGCGCTTTTCGCGCTGTCTATCCGCCTGACGCTGCGGCGAAATTCGTCACGCCTGCGGGGCGTCGCCCCGCCCGTGCGGCCCCTGCGGCCGCAGACGCCCGCGCCCGGAACGCCTGTTTTTTGCTCCCGCGATGGCCTATCCAGAGCGCAGGAGACCGGCCGAACCGCCGCGCGGCTTGCCCGTGGCGACCCGGGCCGGTGTCATCGGCAAGGCAATCGGCAAGGCAATCGGCAGGGGCATCGGCAGGCGCCGGCCACTGCGGCTTCGGGAACGGGAATACGGGACAATGACGATCAACGCGGCGATCCACCACCTGACGCATTACAAGTACGACCGGCTCGTCACCCTGTCGCCGCAGATCATCCGCCTGCGCCCCGCCCCGCATTCGCGCACGCGCGTCATATCGCATTCGCTGAAGGTCAGCCCGGCCGGGCATTTCGTGAACCACCAGCAGGACCCCTACGGCAACTGGCTGGCGCGCTTCGTCTTTCCCGAACCGGTGCGCGAGCTGAAGATCGAGGTGGACCTGACGGCGGACATGTCGGTCTACAACCCGTTCGACTTCTTCATCGAGGAGACGGCCGAGGAATGGCCCTTCGCCTACCCCGACGACATCGCGCCGGACCTGTCGATCTACATGCAGCCCGAACCCGCCGGGCCGATGCTGACCGGGTTCCTGAAGACGATCCCGCGCGACACGAAGCGCACCGTCGATTTCCTCGTCTCGCTGAACGCCCACGTGGCGAACCACGTCGACTACACGATCCGCATGGAGGCGGGCGTGCAGACGCCGGAGGAGACGCTGACGAAGGTCTCGGGCTCCTGCCGCGACTCGTCCTGGCTGCTGGTGCAGTGCCTGCGGCACCTCGGCTTCGCCGCGCGGTTCGTCTCGGGCTACCTGATCCAGCTGAAGCCGGACCTGAAATCGCTCGACGGCCCGTCCGGCACCGATCACGACTTTACCGACCTGCACGCCTGGGTCGAGGTCTACATCCCCGGCGCCGGCTGGATCGGCTTCGACCCGACCAGCGGATTGCTGGTGGGGGAAAGCCACATCCCGCTGGCCGCCACCCCGCATTACCGCAACGCCGCGCCGATCTCGGGCCTCGCGACCTTTGCCGAGGTGGACTTCGCCTTCGACATGAAGGTGACGCGCGTGTCCGAGCATCCGCGCATCACGAAGCCCTTCAGCGACGACGCCTGGGAGAGGCTGAACGCACTCGGCCGCAAGGTGGACCGGAGCCTTGCGGACGGCGACGTGCGGCTGACCATGGGCGGCGAGCCGACATTCGTCAGCATCGACGACTTCGAGAGCGCCGAGTGGAACACCGCCGCCGTCGGCCCGATGAAGCGCGGCCTCGCCGACAAGCTGATCCGCCGCCTGCGCGACCGCTTCGCGCCCGGCGGCTTCCTGCACTACGGCCAGGGCAAGTGGTATCCGGGCGAGACGCTGCCGCGCTGGACCTTCTCGCTCTACTGGCGCGGCGACGGCAAGCCGATCTGGTCGGACGCGGACCTGATCGCCGAGGAGGACGCGCAGACCGGCGCGGGGCCCGCCGAGGCCGAGGCGCTGATGGCGGCCATCGCCGAGGATCTGGGCGTCGGCGGCGACTACGTCGCGCCGGCCTACGAGGACCCGGCCGAATGGCTGCTGAAGGAAGCGAACCTGCCGGAGAACGTCACCCCCGAGAACTCGAAGCTGAAGGACCCGGAAGAGCGCCACCGCATGGCCCGGGTGTTCGAGCGCGGGCTGACCGAACCCTCGGGCTACATCCTGCCGATTCAGGCCTGGCAGAGCCGCGCGTCCGGCCGGCGGTGGCGGTCCGAGAAGTGGAAGCTGCGGCGCGGGAAGATCTTCCTGGTGCCGGGCGACAGCCCCGTCGGCTATCGCCTGCCGCTCGGCACGCTGCCCTACGTGCCGCCCTCGCAGTATCCCTACACCTACATCGTCGATCCGACCGTTCCGCGCGGCCCGCTGCCGGATTACCACGACCGCGACCCGGAGGGCGCCCGCGCCCAGGCCGAGGACGAGGCGGATCGGATGCCCGCCGCCACGCCCGAGCGGTCCCAGCCCGTGACCGCCCCCCGCGCCGGAGAGCCGGTGCAGGACGTCATCCCGCAGGAGATCACCGAGATGGGCGGCGCCGTCCGCACCGCGCTGTCGGTCGAGCCGCGCGACGGGCGGCTCTGCGTCTTCATGCCGCCGGTGGAGTCGATCGAGGATTATCTGGACCTGATCGCCGCTGCCGAACGCGCGGCCGAAAAGGTCGGCCTGCCGATCCATATCGAGGGCTACGCGCCCCCGCACGACCCGCGTATGAACGTGATCCGGGTGGCCCCGGACCCGGGCGTGATCGAGGTGAACATCCATCCCGCCCATTCGTGGGAGGATTGCGTCGCCACGACCGAGGCGATCTATGCCGAGGCCCGGCAGTGCCGCCTCGGCGCCGACAAGTTCATGATCGACGGGCGCCACACCGGCACCGGGGGCGGCAACCACGTCGTCGTCGGCGGCAACACCCCGAATGATTCGCCCTTCCTGCGGCGGCCCGATCTGCTGCGGTCGATCATCCTCTACTGGCTGCGGCACCCCTCGCTGAGCTACCTCTTCTCGGGCCTCTTCATCGGCCCGACCTCCCAGGCGCCCCGGATCGACGAGGCCCGGCACGACACGCTCTACGAGCTGGAGATGGCGCTGGCCCAGGTGCCCGATCCGGCCGAGGGCCAGCAGCCGCCGCCCTGGCTGGTGGATCGCCTGTTCCGCAACATGCTGACCGACGTGACCGGCAACACCCACCGGGCCGAGATCTGCATCGACAAGCTCTTCTCGCCCGACGGGCCGACGGGCCGCCTGGGTTTGATCGAGTTCCGCGGGTTCGAGATGCCGCCCGACCCGAAGATGTCGCTCGCCCAGCAGGTGCTGATCCGCGCGATCATCGCCCGGCTGTGGCACGCGCCGATCAAGGGCAGGCCGGTCCGCTGGGGCACCGTGCTGCACGACCGCTTCATGCTGCCGCATTTCGTCTGGGAAGACTTCCTCGACATCCTGCGCGACCTTGCCGACCACGGCTTCCCGGTGGAGCCGGAATGGTTCGTCGCCCAGAAGGAATTCCGCTTCCCCTTCTGCGGCGAGGTCACGGCCGAGGGAGTCACCCTGGAGCTGCGCCAGGCGCTGGAGCCCTGGCACGTGCTGGGCGAGACCGGCGCCATCGGCGGCACGGTGCGCTACACCGACAGCTCGGTCGAGCGGCTGCAGGCGCAGATGACCACGATCCACCCGGGCCGCTACGCGATCCACTGCAACGGGCGGCGCGTGCCGATGACGGCCACGGGCGAGACCGGCACCTTCGTCGGCGCCGTGCGCTACAAGGCCTGGCAGCCGCCCGAGGCGCTGCATCCGGTCCTGCCGGTCAACGCGCCGCTGCATTTCGACATCTACGACACCTGGACGGGACGCGGCATCGCCGGCTGCACCTACCACGTGGCGCACCCGGGCGGGCGGAACTACGACACCTTCCCGGTCAACGGGAACGAGGCCGAGGCGCGCCGCCTCGCCCGCTTCCAGCCATACGGATACACCCCGGGCGACTATGTTCCGGCCCCCGACGAGGGCCATCCGGAGTTTCCCACCACGCTCGACCTGCGCCGCGCGCCGGGGGTGTAGGAGCCACCTTTCCGCGGGGCGAAAACTTTTCGCGAAAAGTTTTCAGAAGAGTTTTCGCGAAAACTCTTCGCCCCCCGCCCGGCCCTGCGGCACATCTGCCACCGGGGGCGCAACGGGGCAGGCGGCCGCGATCGTCCGGGTTGCATTATCGCCGCGACGCGTCAGATTGCGGCATCCCCTCCGCCCGCTCACCCGGCATTCCGCCGGGCAGGCTCGAACGACCGACCCCGCCCGCATGCGCGACGACACCACCTCTGCCCTCCTGCGCGACTATCGCCCGCGCTCCGGCGTCGCCGACGAGCTCTTCGATGCCGACGGCCACATCCGTCCGGGCTGGGCCGGGTTTCTCGACCACCTTGCCGGGCTGCCCGGCCCCGAGGTGCCGAACCGCTTCGCCCGCGGCGATCTCTACCTGCGCGACGCGGGGGTCTACTTCCGCCAGTATTCCGACACCGCGCCGGCGGAGCGCGACTGGCCGCTGTCGCACATCCCCGTCATCCTGCACGCAGGCGAATGGCAGGGCATCGCCGCCGCCCTGACCCAGCGAGCCGAGCTGCTGGAAAGCGTGGCGGCGGATCTCTACGGCCCGGCCGCACTGGTGGCGCAGGGGCACCTGCCCGCCTCCATCGTCGCCGAGAGCCCCGAATGGCTGCGCCCGCTGGTCGGCGTGCGGCCGCTGTCGGGGCATTACCTGCACTTCCTGGCGTTCGAGATCGGCCGTTCGCCCGACGGGTCCTGGTTCGTGCTGGGCGACCGGACGCAGGCCCCCTCGGGCGCGGGTTTCGCGCTGGAAAACCGGATGGCGTCGAACCGCGTCTTCCCGGATGCCTTCGCCCAGTCCAACGTCACCCGGCTGGCCGGCTTCTTCCGCGGCTTCCGCGACACGCTGGAGCGGCTGCGCGAGGATGCCGCCGACCGCGGCCTCGCCCCCCGCAACGCGCGCCCCGCGATCCTGACGCCCGGACCGTCGACGGACACCTATTTCGAACACACCTGGATCGCCCGCTACCTCGGCCTGATGCTGCTGGAGGGCGAGGACCTGACGGTCGAGCGCGGGCAGGTCATGGTGCGCACCGTCGCGGGGCTGAAGCCGGTCTCGGTGCTCTGGCGCCGGCTGGACGCCGCCTTCGCCGACCCGCTGGAGCTGCGCGAGGACAGCCGGATCGGCACGCCCGGCCTCGTCTCGGCGCTGCGCGAGGGCTCGCTCAACATGGTCAACGCGCTCGGCACCGGGGTGCTGGAGACGCGGGCGCTGATGGCCTTCCTGCCGCGCATCTGCGAGCAGGTGTTCGGCGTGCCGCTGCTGATGCCCAACATCGCCACCTGGTGGTGCGGCCAGCCGGCCGAGCGCGCGCATGTCACCGCCCATGCCGAGCGGATGATGATCGGGCCGGCGCTGTCGACCGCCCTGCCCTTCTCGGTCGGGGCGGACACCGCGCTCGGCGGGCGCTTTCCGGGATCGGAGGCCGGCTACGACATCCCCGCCTGGATCGAAGCCGAGGCGGGCCGGCTCGTGGGCCAGGAGGCGGTGACGCTGTCCACCACCCCCGTCTGGGAGGACGGCCGCCTCGTCCCGCGTCCGATGACCGTCCGGGTCTTCGCCGCCCGCACCTCCGAGGGCTGGCAGATCATGCCCGGCGGCTATGCCCGCGTCGGGCATTCCGACGACGCGGCGGCGCTGGCGATGCAGCAGGGCGGGCGGGTCGCCGACGTCTGGATCGTCAACGACGCCCCGGTGCCGCACGACACGCTGATGACGCGCGAGGGGAAATACCTGCGCGAGGCGCCCTCGGTCCTGCCCTCGCGGGCCGCCGACAACCTGTTCTGGCTGGGCCGCTACGTGGAACGCGCGGAAAGCACCATCCGGATGCTGCGCGCCTGGCACCTGCGGCTGGCCGAGACCGGCGATCCCGAGGCCGAGCAGCTGGCCAGCCTCGCTGCCCATCTCGACACCCTCGGCATCGACCCCGCCCGCCGGGTGCCGGCGGCGCTGCGGGATCAGATCGCCGCGGCCGAGACCTGCGCGGGCAAGGTGCGCGACCGATTCTCGGTCGACGCCTGGGCCGCGCTGCGCGACCTGTCTCAGACGGCGCGCGCGCTGGACGGCGACAGCGTCGCGGGCGACGACACCGCGCGGGCCATGGGCGTGCTGCTGCGCAAGATCACCGGCTTCGCGGGCCTGGTGCACGAGAACATGTACCGCTTCGCCGGCTGGCGCTTTCTCAGCTTCGGGCGGGCGCTGGAACGGGCGGACACTCTGGCCATGTGGCTGGCCGATTTCACGGACGACGCCGCGCCCGAGGGTTCGCTCGACCTGCTGATCGAACTGGGCGACAGCGTGATGACGCACCGCCGCCGCTACCGGATCGAGGCCAGCGCCGAGACGGTGACCGACCTGCTGGCGCTGGACGCGAACAACCCCCGCTCGATCCTCTTCCAGGTGGCGGCGATGCGCGAACATGCGGCGCGGCTGCCGAAGGCCCAGGTCAACGGACGGCTGGAGCCTCTGGGACGCGCGCTGCTGCGGATCGAGACGGAGCTTGAATCGGAGGATGCCGACGCCTGGCCGGCCGAGCGTCTGGCGCGGCTGCGGGGCGATCTGGCGCATGTGGCCTCGCATCTGGCCGTGGCCTATCTGGGATGACCGGGATGCTCTACGACATCGGCCTGACCATCGACCACGGCTACGCCACCCCCGCCGAGGGGGCGCGGACGCTGGTCCATCTGCTGCCGCGCACGCTGCCGGGGCGGCAATGGCTGGTGACCGGCGTCGTCTCGGCCGATCCGGCGCCGAACGAACGCACGGACCGGCTGGATTTCTTCGGCAACGCGGTGACGGAACTGGCCTGGGCGCGCCCGCTGGAGGCGCTGACCCTGTCGCTGCAGGCCAGGGTGGAGCGCAGCCAGACCGCGCAGACGCTGGACCTGTCGCCCGACCTCGCCGGCCTTTCGCGCGAGATCGCGGCGGCGACCGATCTGGGCCCCGGCGCGCCGCATCACTTCCGCGCCGCTTCGCCGCGGGTGGCGCCGGGGGGCGAGATGACCGCCTTCGCGCGCGACCTGCTGGCCCCGGGCATGACGGCGCAGCAGGCGGTGATCGCCGTCGGCGGGGCCCTGCACGCCGAGATGACGTTCGACGCCGAGGCGACCGACGTGGACACCACGCCCGCCGAGGCCTTCGCGCTGCGCCACGGGGTCTGCCAGGATTTCACCCATGTGATGATCGCCTGCCTGCGCGGCATCGGCATCCCGGCGGGCTACGTCTCGGGCTTCCTGCGGACCATCCCGCCGCCGGGCCAGCCGCGGCTGGCCGGGGCGGACGCGATGCACGCCTGGGTGCGGGCCTGGGTCGGGCAGGAGACCGGCTGGATCGAGTTCGATCCGACCAACGACCAGCTTGTCGCCACCGATCACGTGGTGGTGGCCTATGGCCGCGACTACGCCGACGTGGCGCCCGACCGGGGCGTGCTGCGGACCTTCGGGGCGCAGGAAAGCGCACAGGCGGTGGACGTGGTGCCGGTGGAGGTCTGAGCCGCCGGGCCTCTCCCTCATGACGGCGGCGGAGTGCGGCGGCCGTCGCCAGCCGCACCGGAAAACGCGCCCGCGCCGTTCATCACGCCGCGGGCGTTTCGGCCCGGACGCCAGGATCACCTGTCTCGGACCGCCCGTCTCTCTCCGCCGGGTTGCCGCCCGTCCGACCCGCCCGTCAGCCTGCCCGTCGGGACCCGCCGGTTCGGCCTGTCTCAGCCTGCCCGCAGCGCCCGCATCAGCGCGGCCCGGCTGCTGCCCTCGATCTCGGCGGTGACGGGCGCATCGGGCGAGCTGCGCTGCCAGGCGTGGAAGACGCCCGGCCAGACGTGCAGCTCCACCGGCACGCCGTCCGCCAGCAGCCGCCCGGCGAAGGCGATGTCCTCGGCCGCGAAGAGATCGATGGAGCCGACGCCGATCCAGGCCGGCGGCAGGCCCGACAGATCCTCCACCCGGCCCGGCACCGACAGCTCCGGCACTTCGGTCAGGCCCGGCGGCTGGCCCAGATAGCGGCTCCACCCGAAGCGGTTCGATGCGGCGGTCCAGACCAGGTGACGGTGCGGATAGCTCTCGTCCGCCGCCGTCCGGTCGTCGAGCATCGGGTAGAGCAGCGCCATCAGCCGCGCCGCCGGTGCGCCCCGCGCCCGGATCATCAGCGCCAGCGTGGCGGCGATGCAGCCGCCCGCGCTTTCCCCGGCGATGGCGCAGCGGGCGGGATCGACGCCCACCTCCGCCGCCGCCGCGTGCAGCCAGGTCCAGGCGGCGAAGGCATCCTCCGCCCCCGCCGGAAAGGGCCGTTCGGGCGCCTTGCCGTAATCGACCGACACCACGACCGCGCCCAGATCGGCGGCCCATCCGGCGTTTCGCAGGTGGCTTGCCTCGGGCATGCCGATGACCAGCCCGCCGCCGTGGCAGTGCAGGATGGCGGGCAGCGGCCCCTCCACCCCCTCGGGACGATAGATCAGGCGGCGCGGCAGATCGCCCTCGGCCGGCCGCTCCTCGACCATCACCCCCGGCACCGGGGCGATCGGCAGGCAGGCCGCGCGGCGGGCCTCGCGCAGGGCGGGCAGGATGTCATCGGACAGCTTCGTCGTGACGACCAGCGGCAGTTCGGCGCGCAGATCCGGGTGCAGCAGGTCCGGGTCGAAATCGTCGCTCATCTGGATCTCCCCGCACTTCCGGCCCTCACACCCGAACGGCAGAAGAGGCGCGGGGTCGGCGAAGGTCAATCCGCTGTCGCAATGTCGCTATCCATGTGAAGCGATTTCCGGCACGAGGGGCCGGAAGACCGACCCGTTCCCATGGCCCCTTCCATGCCCGCGCCCGACGACGACCTGCACGTTCCGCTGTCCCTGCCGGCCGGCCGCAGCACGCTGCTGCTGATCGACCTGCAGGAGGAGCACCGGCTGGATCTGCGCTATCTGGTGGAGGGCTACGAGGCCGTGCTGGCGCGCTGCGCCGCCCTGCTGGCCGCCGCGCGCGCGGCGAGGATGCAGGTCGCGCACGCCGCCTTCCTGCGCGACTTCGCCCGCGTCCCGCCCCGCCCGTTCGAGCCGCGGGACGAGGACGGCGCCCCCGCCTTCTCGGCCCCCGGATCGCGGCTGACCGACATCTGCCCCGAGGTCGCCCCCGCGCCGGGCGAGCCGGTGATCCTGAAGAACGACCTGTCGTGCTTCACCGACGAGGATTTCGTGGCGCTGCTGGCGGACCCGCCGGACTGGCTGATCGTCTGCGGCGTCTGGACCGAGGCCTGCGTCGCCGCGACCGTCCGCGACGCGGTGGCGCGCGGCATCCACGTGCTGCTGGTCAAGGACGCCTGCGGGTCGGGCACCGCGACGATGCACCAGAGCGCGGTCATCAACCTGGCGAACCGGCTCTACGGCGGGGCGGTCTGCGACACGGACACGGCCGTCCGGCTGATCGCCGGCGCAGAGGCGCGCGCCTGGCGGCTGCGCGGCGCCGCGCCCCTGCGGTTCGAGGCGGAGACGATCGCGTCGACCTGGGCCGCCCTCTGAAGGGACGCGCCGAAGATGCGGCCGCGCCGGTCACAGGTGCCGCGCCGGGGATACGGGCCACGCCGGGGATACAGACCGTGCCGGGGATACGGGGCGGCGACGCTGCAGGGAACGGTTGTCGCAGCCCTTGCGATTTCCCGCTGCCGCCCTGCAGATGTGATCGGGCGGAACTGGCAACTCTCCGCTGACGTGCTACTGTCGCGGAAGATGCCGATACGTTTCGCAGTTCCTCCGACCGACCAGTGCGGCCAAACCTCCAAGACCCGAGCCCCATGACCCGAGTTTTTCAGGCCGCCCTGCTCTCCGGCCTTCTGCTGAGCGCTCCGCTTCACGCCGCCGACATCGTTCTCGACGCCCCGGGCGCCGACGAGGAACTGAGGGAGGACCTGCGCGCCGCCTCCCTCGCCGCGACCGCCGTGGAGGAGGGCACCACCGACGGGCAGGAACTGCTGGCCGCCGCGCGGGCCGATTACCGGCGGCTGGTCGCCGCGCTCTACGAGAACGGGCATTTCGGCGGCTCGGTGTCGATCCTCTTCGACGGGCGCGAGGCGGCGGACATCAACATCCTGCGCGAGGTCCCCTCGCCCCGGACGATCACCCTGCGGGTCGCGCCCGGTCCGACCTTCACCTTCTCGGAAGCGCGCGTCGCGCCGCTGCCGCCCACGGCAGAGCCGGCGGAGGGCTTCGCGCCCGGCCAGCCCGCCACCACGCCGGTGATGCGCCGCGCCGCCCAGGGCGCGGTCGGCTCCTGGCGCGACATCGGCCACGCGAAGGCCGAGGTCTCGGGCCAGCAGATCACCGCGAACCACCCGAACCGCACCGTCGCCGCCCGGATCGCCGTGGCGCCCGGACCGAAACTGCGCTTCGGCAAGACGCTGCTGACGCCCGAGAGCCTGGAAAGCGCCGTCCGGCAGACCCGTATCCGCGCCATCGCCGGCATTCCGGAGGGCGAGACATTCTCGCCCGCCGAGGTCGACAAGGCCGAACGCCGCCTGCGCCGCACCGGCGCCTTCCGCTCGGCCACCGTGGACGAGGCCGAGGTGCCGAACCCCGACGCCACGCTCGACATGATCGTCGACGTGGAGGACGCCCGCCCGCGCCGCTTCGGTGTCGGGGCCGAGCTGTCGTCGAACGAGGGCCTGGCGCTGACCGCCTTCTGGCTGCACCGCAACCTGCTGGGCGGGGCCGAACGGTTCCGCGTCGACGGCGAGGTGAAGGGCATCGGCGGGGATTCGGGCGGGATCGACTACCGCCTGACCGCCTCGCTGACCAAGCCCGCCTACCTGCACCCCGACAACAACCTGCGCTACGGCGTGAACCTGGAACACCTGGAAGAACCGACCTACACCTCGGACCTGATCGAGGCGACGGTCGCGCTGGAGCGGTTCGTCAACGACAACGTCACCGTCGAATCCGAGCTGGGCCTGCGCTACGACCTGACCGAGGACCAGTTCGGCACCCGCGATTTCCGGCACGTCACCTTCCGGAACGAGATCACCTGGGACAACCGCAACGACGACCTGAACCCCACGAAGGGCGGCTGGGCCTCGTTCGAGGCGCTGCCCTACCTCGGCGTCGCCGGGTCCGAATCCGGCGCGCGGTTCGAAGGCGACTTCCGCGGCTACGCCGAACTGGGCAGCGAACGCTTCTCGATCGCGGGCCGGGTCAGGTTCGGCTCGATCATCGGCACGTCGACCCGCGACACGCCGCCGGACTACCTGTTCTTCTCGGGCGGCGGCGGATCGGTGCGCGGGCAGGACTACCAGTCGCTGGGCGGCAGCGTGGTGGCCGGGCAGGTCGTCGGCGGACGCAGCTTCGCCACCACCTCGGTCGAGCTGCGCACCCTGATCACCGACACGATCGGCGCGGTGGCCTTCGTCGACTACGGCTACGTCTCGCCCGATTCCGACTTCTCGGGCGGAGACTACCACGGCGGCGCCGGCCTCGGCGCGCGCTACTTCACGCCGATCGGCCCGATCCGGCTGGACGTGGCCGTGCCCACCACCGGAGAATCCGGCTTCGGCGTCTATGTCGGGATCGGCCAAGCCTTTTGAATCGGAGCCTTCCGAGCATGAAACGTCTCATCCTCTCCGCCGCCCTCGCCGCGTCCCTGGCCGTGCCCTTTTCCGCCGGCCCCGCCGCGGCACAGGACACGTCCGAGGACGAGGGCTTCATCACCCGCACCATCCAGAACTCGCTGTCCGGCGCGGGCCGGACGGTGGACATCCAGGGCTTCGAGGGCGCGCTGTCGTCGCGGGCCACGCTCGACCGGCTGACCATCGCGGATGACGAGGGGATCTGGCTGGAGCTGACGGACGCGGTGCTGGACTGGAACCGTTCGGCCCTGCTGCGCGGCCGGGTCGAGATCAACGAACTGACCGCCGGGTCGATCACCCTGACCCGCCTGCCGCAGGCCGAGGAGGGCGCCCCCGAGCCCGAGGCGAGCGGCTTTTCCATCCCCGAACTGCCGGTGGCGGTGAACATCGGCGCGATCCGCGCGGACACCGTGACCCTGGGCGAGACGGTGATCGGCGAGCCGGTCGTGCTGTCGCTGTCGGGCAGCGCCGCGCTGGCGGACGGCGGGGCGGATGTGGATCTCGACATCACCCGCACCGACAAGGCCGGCCGTTTCCGGCTGGACGCGGAATATGCGCCGGGCACCCAGGCGCTGGCGGTCGACCTGTCGCTGAGCGAGCCGCAGGACGGCATCGCCGCCCGGCTGCTGGACCTGCCGGGCCGGCCCTCGGTCGACCTGACCGTCGCGGGGACCGGGCCTCTGGACGACTACCGCGCCGACATCGACCTCGACACCGACGGCGAGGACCGGCTGTCCGGCGCCGTCACGCTGAACGCCACCGGCGAGGGCCGCCGCTTCACCGTCGATCTGGGCGGCGATGTGACCGCCCTGCTGGCGCCCGACACGCGCGAGTTCTTCGGCCCGGACATCGGGCTTCAGGCGGCTGGCGTGCAGGGCAACGACGGGTCGCTGGTGCTGGAGACGTTCGACCTGACCTCCGCCGCACTCAACCTCTCCGGCTCTGCCGCCATCGGGGCGGACGGCCAGCCGCAGCGCTTCGACGTGCAGGGCACGCTGGCGCCCGAGGCGGGCAGCCGCGTCACGCTGCCCTTCGGGGAAGGCATCTCGGTCGCGCGGTCCGATCTGGCCGTGACCTTCGACGCGGCCGAAAGCGACGCGCTGACCGGCCGGTTCACCATCAGCGAGCCGCAGATGCCGGGCTACGCGGCCGAGGCGCTGACGCTGAACGTCGACGGCTCCATCACCCTGGGCGAGACGCCGGTGGTCGGCGCCGACGTCACCTTCGCCGCCACGGGGGTCGAGACGGAGGACCCGGCGCTGCAACAGGCGCTCGGCGACAGCGTCGACGGCGGCGCGCGGATCGACTGGACGCAGGGCGCCCCGCTGGAAATCCGCGGTCTGCGGCTGGAGGGCGAGACCTACGCCGCGCGGCTGGACGCCGACATCGTGCGCAATTCCGGCTCTGCCACCATCCGGGCGGAAGGCACGGCCGAGGCGCGCGATCTGTCGGCCTTCGCGCCGCTGACCGGCACGCAGCTGCAGGGCGCGGCGAACCTCGCGCTGGACGTGAACGCCGACCTGCTGGGCGGCACCTTCCGGCTGGTGGCCGAGGGCGCGACAGAGGGCCTCGCCCTCGGGATCGAGCAGGTGGACCCGCTGATCGGCCCGCCCGCGACGCTGCGGATCGACGCGCGGCGCACGACCGACGGGCTGACGATCTCGGAATTCCTGATCGAGAACGCCGAACTGAACGCCTCGGCCCGCGGATCGCTGGCCAACGAGAGCGGGCGGATCGACTACGAGGCGAACCTGCGGAACTCCGGCATCTTCACCGGCACCGAAAGCGGCCCGGTGACGCTGGACGGCACGCTGGAGATGACGCCCGACGGGCTGGAGGTGACGGGCGAGGGCCGCGGCACCGAACTGCGCACCGGGATCGAACAGGTGGACGCGCTGCTGGCCGGATCGGCACAGCTGTCCTACGACCTGCTGGCGGGCGAGCGAATTCTCCTGCGCTCTGCCACGGTGTCGACGACCGAGGCGAACATCTCGGCCTCGGGCGAGTTGACGGAAGGCGCGCGGGCGCTCGACATCTCGGCCCTGCTGGAGAATTCGGCGATCTTCACCGGCGGCGACAAGGGCGCGGTGCAACTGGACGCGAAGGTGCGTCAGGACGGCAGCGACTACCTGATCACCGCCACCGGCGGCGGCACGGACATCGGCATCGGCAACGACACCGTGGACCCGCTGTTCGCCGGGCGCACGACGCTGCAGGTAGACCTGCGGGCGGGCGAGCGCATCATCCTGAACGACGCGCGGGTGTCCTCGCCGCAGGCCTCCGTCACCGCGTCGGGCGAACTGACGCCCGGGCAGATCGCCGTGGACGTGCTGGCGCGGCTGGCCAATTCCGCGATGTTCACCGGCGGCACCGCCGGCCCGATCGAGATCGACGCCGACATCCGCCAGGACGGCGAGGCGTGGGAGGTCGACGCCACGGGCGGCGGCACCGACATCGGCATCGGCAACCCGACCGTGGACCCGCTGTTCCGGGGCCGCACCGACCTGTCGGTCTCGCTGCGCGCGGGGGAGGAGGTCATCGTCCGCGACCTGCGCATCGACAACCCGCAGGCCCGGCTGGAGGCCGCAGGCAACCTGACCGCGGGGCAGCGCAGCGTGACGGCCAGCGGAACGCTGAAGAACACGGCCATCTTCACCGGCGGCACCGCCGGTCCGCTGGATTTCACCGCCCGCGCCAGCCAGGAGGCCGAGGACGCCTATGTCTTCGAGCTCGACGGCACCGGCAACGGGATCGGCATCGGCAACCCGGCGGTGGACGACCTGCTGCCCGGCACCAGCCGGATCACCGTGCGGGGCGGGCTCCAGGGGCAGACCGTGCGGCTGAGCACCTTCGAATTCGACGGGGTGGCCATCGACGCCAGCGCCTCGGGCACGGTGGCGGCGGAGGCGATCGACCTGACGCTGAACGCCCGGCTCGACGACGTCGGCCGCCTGACGGACGCCCTGTCGGGCCCGCTCACGGTCGAAGGCGACGTGGGCCGCGAGGGCGACACGACGCGGCTGGACGTGCGCGCCACCGGGCCGGGCGGGGCGACCGCCACGGTCGCCGGGCGCGTCGGCCTGCCGGGCGGCGCCGTGGCGCTGGAGATCGACGGCCAGGCGCCGCTGGCGCTGGCGGATGCCTTCATCGCACCGCAGAGCATCGTGGGCCTCGCGACATTCGACCTGACGGTCGACGGCCAGCCGGGCCTGCAGGCCGTTTCGGGCCGCATCTCGACCAGCGGCGCGCGGGTGGTCCTGCCCGAGGCGCAGCAGATCCTCGACAACGTCAACGCCACCATAACCCTCGGCGGCGGCCAGGCGAACGTGGACGCCTCCGCCGGCCTCGGCGAGGGCACGATCACGCTCGGCGGACCGGTGGCGCTGTCGTCGCCCTTCAACGCCAACATCCAGGGCAACCTGAGCAACATCCGCGTGGAACGCGCCGGTCTTTTCACCACGGTCCTGAACGGGCCGGTCAGCGTGGAGGGCCCGCTGGCCGGCAACGGCATCATCAACGGCCAGATCACGCTGCGCGACACGGAGGTGCGGATCCCCTCGGGCTCGCTCGGCGGGCTGGAGGCGATACCGGACATCACCCATGTCGGCGAATCCGCCGCCTCGCGCCGCACCCGCGCGCGGGCCGGGCTGCTCGGCGACGGGGCCGACACCGACGGCAGCACCGCCTCGGGCGGGGGGTCCGGCGGTCTGCGCTTCGGGCGCTTCCTGATCTACACCGAGGAATCGATCTTCGTCCGCGGCCGTGGTCTGGATGCCGAGCTGGAGGGGCGGCTCTTCCTCGAAGGCACGACATCGGACATCCGGCCGGTCGGCCAGTTCGACCTGGTGCGCGGACGTCTGAACCTGCTGACCAAGCGGCTGGACCTCAGCGACGGGTCCATCCGCCTCGCCGGGTCTTTCGAGCCGACGATCCGGCTGGTGGCGACGAACCAGGGCGAGGAATACACGATCCAGGTCGTGATCGAGGGGCCGGCCGCCGAACCTTCGGTCAGCTTCGTGTCGCAGCCCGAACTGCCCGAGGACGAGGTTCTGGCGCAGCTCTTCTTCGAACGGGACCTGCAATCCCTGTCGGTCCTTCAGGCCGCGCAGCTGGCCGCCGCGGTGGCAGAGCTGACCGGCCGCGGCGACGGCGGCGTGGTCGGACGGCTGCGCGAGAACTTCGGACTGGACGATCTGGACGTCAGCCAGACGGCCGACGGCGAGACCTCGGTCCGTGCCGGCAAGTACCTGTCCGAGAACGTCTATACCGACGTGGAGGTGCTTTCGAGCGGCGAGACGAACCTGTCGATCAACCTCGACGTGACGGATCACCTGACGGCGAAGGGCAAGACATCCAGCAGCGGCGACGCCAGCATCGGGCTGTTCTTCGAGAAGGATTACTGAGGCCCGCCGCGCTGCTCCGGCCGCGCCGCGCGCGGCGTGCGACTTTATTCCCGGTTGCATCGGCCGGCGGTATACAGGACAGTCGGGGCGCGGTCGGATCGCATTTCAAAGGTGGTTGGTGAAACGGTGACCCGGTCCCACCCGGGCGTTTTTCCGGGGCTGCCGGCGTCAGCCGGTTCCGGGACCTGCCGGAGGCCAGACCACACGCTGCGATTTCCCAGCTCCCGCTGGTCGGCTTCGGAAAAACGTTCCCGCAGGATGCATCTTCGTCACGGGATGTGCCGATCAACCGCCGGTTGATGCCCAGGTCAGTCCTCCGGCGGCCTGCGGTTCGGCCAGCGCGTCGCCTCGTGCCAGGCGTGGCCCAGCTGAAGCACCGCCGCATCCGCGCCGAAGCGGCCGGCGATCTGCAGGCCGATCGGCAGGCCGCCCTCTCCGAACCCCGCCGGCACACCAAGCGCCGGAAGGCCGAGCAGACTGACCGGGATCACGACCTCCATCCAGCGGTGGTAGGTGTCGAGCGGCTTGCCGTCGATCGTCTCGGGCCGCACCCATTCCACCGGAAAGGGGAAGCACTGCGCCGTCGGCATCACCAGGGCATCGAACCGGTCGAACAGCGCGGCGGCGGTGCGGAACCACTTCGACCGCAGCCCGCTGGCGCGCAGGATCTGCGGCGCGGTGAGGGCGAGCCCGCGCTCGACCTCCCAGACCGCGTCCTGCTTCAGATGCGGCCGGAACCGCGCGTCGTTGTAGAGCACGCCCTGCCGCGCGGCGACGGAAAGGGACCGCAGCACCGTCCAGGCATCCCACAGCTCCTCCGCCGGCATCGGCGGGGGGACGTCCTCGACCGTGCAACCCATCTCCTCGAACGCGCGCAGGGCGGTGCGGCAGGTCTCCATCACTCCCGGCTCCATCGGCCAGGCGCCGCCCCAGTCGCCCAGCCAGCCGATCCGCCGGCCCTCGACATCCGCCTCGACCCGCGCCGCGAAACCCTCGGGTGCGCGGGCGAAGGGAAAGCGGGGATCGGCCTCCCCCGCCATGACATCCAGCAGATGCGCCACGTCCCTCACGTCGCGGCCCATCGGGCCCAGCGTCGACAGGGGGTGCAGATAGACGTCGCCGCCCGGATCGCCCGGCACCAGCCCCCAGGTGGGCCGGAAGCCGTAGCAGTTGTTCCACCCCGCCGGATTGCGGAGCGAGCCCATCATGTCGGACCCGTCGCAGACCCACTGCATCCGCATCGCCAGCGCGGCCCCCGCCCCGCCGGACGACCCGCCGGCCGAGCGGGAGGTGTCGAAGGGGTTCCGCGTCGCCCCGTGCACGGGGTTGAACGTGTGGCTGCCCAGCCCGAATTCCGGCGTGTTGGTCTTGCCGATGAAGATCGCGCCCGCCGCCCGCATCCGGGCGATGGCCAGATCATCCGCCTGTGCCACCTGATCGGCGAAGATGGGCGAACCCATGGACGTCGGCAGCCCCGCCACGTTCGCCAGATCCTTGACCGCGACCGGGATCCCGTGCAGCCAGCCCTTCGGCCCGTCCGCGGCCAGGGCGCGGTCCGCGCCCTCGGCCTCGGCCAGCAGGGCGCCGCGGTCGCGCAGCGAGACGATGGCGTTCACCCGCCCGTTCACCGCCGCGATGCGGTCCAGCGCGGCCGCCATCACCTCCACGCAGGAGACGCGCCGCGCGGCGATGGCGGCGGACAGGTCCCGGGCGCTCATGTCGATCAATTCCAACGCGAAAACTCCTTCCGAGACTGGCCAGATGCGGGTCGTCGCCCTAGGCTTCATGTGACTTCATATTCCGCCCGGAGGCCACAGATGATTTCCCACTTTCGCACCGCACGTCGCCTTGCGCTTGCCGCGCTGACCCTCTCCGCCCCGTTTCTCGCCGCTCCGGCCGCCCTCGCCGCGACCTGCGGCAACAGCGCCGGCGGCTTCGAGGCCTGGAAAGCGGCCTTCGCGCAGGAGGCGCAGGCGGCCGGCGTCGGCCAGCGCGGCCTGCAGGCGCTGGCTCAGGCCAGCTATTCGACCGGCACCATCTCGGCGGATCGGAACCAGAAGGGCGTCCGCTACTCGCTGAGCGACTTCATGCGGATCCGGGGCACCGACGCCATCGCCTCGGGCGGGCGGCAGCGGAAGGCGCGAAACCCGAACTTCTACGCCTCGCTGGAGCGGGCCTACGGCGTGCCGGCGGGCATCCTGCTGTCGATCCACGGCATGGAATCGGGCTTCGGCCGCTTCTTCGGCAAGTACAATGTGGTCTCGTCGATCTCGACCGTGGCCTACGATTGCCGCCGCTCGGCCTTCTTCACCCCGCACGCCCTGGCGGCGCTGCAACTGGTCGACCGCGGCTGGCTGGCGGCGAACGCCATCGGCGCGGCGCATGGCGAGATCGGGCATACCCAGTTCCTGCCGGGCAACGTCCTGCGCTACGGGGTGGACGGCAACGGCGACGGCCGGATCGACCTCTACAGCGAGGCCGACGCCCTGGCCTCGACCGCCAATTTCCTGCGCCAGAAGGGCTGGCAGCCGGGGCAGTCCTATCAGGAGGGCACGCACAATTTCCGGGTGCTGAACGAATGGAACGCCGCCACGGTCTATCAGCAGGCCATCGCCCTGACGGCGGCACGCATCGACGGCTAGGGGCTGAGGCATAGTGGCCGTCCGGGCGCATCCGGCAGACTGTCGGATCCATTAGCGTGACCGGTGTCGTGGCGTATTCGACGAACATCCGGATCCGGTAGCCCCGCGCATTCGGCAGGTTGGCGCATTCGGTAGGTTGGCGCATCCGGCAGCCTGGCGCACTCGGTAGTCTGGCTCATCCGGTCGTCTGGCGTATCCGGCGGACCGTCGGATCCGCCAGACTGGCGCATCCGGCCCCACCGGACTACGCAGGGCACGCCGGCACCTCCGCCCGGCGCCGCCGAGGCCGCCATGACCGCCGATCCGACCGCCGCGCCATCCCCGCCCTCCGCCGAGGGCCGGTGGAGCGCGCTCTTCCTGATCTGCCTCGGCGTGACCGGGGTGCTGTCGTGCTGGTTCTCGGCCACCGCCATCGTGCCGGAACTGACGGCCGCGTGGTCGCTGGATCCGGGTGCCGCGGCCTGGCTGACCAATGCGGTGCAGATCGGCTTCGTCGCCGGGGCGCTCGGCGCGTCGCTGGTGAACCTGCCCGACATCGTGCGGATGACCCGCCTCGTCGCCGCCGCCGCGGTGCTGGCCGCGCTGGCCAATGCGGCGCTGCTGGTGGTGCCGGGGCCGGGCTGGGCCATTGCCGCACGGCTTGTCACCGGGATCGCACTGGCCGCCGTCTACCCGCCCGCGATGAAGTTGATGGCGACCTGGTTCGTGCGCGGGCGGGGCCTTGCCATGGGGTTCCTGATCGGCGCGCTGACGCTGGGCTCGTCCCTGCCGCACCTGGTGCGGGCGCTGACCGACGGCGTCGCCTGGCAGGCCGTGGTGATCGCCACCTCGGCCGCCGCACTCGGCTCGGCGGCGCTGTTCGGGCTGGTGGTGCGCGAGGGGCCGCACGGCTTCGCCCGCGCCACCTTCGACCCGCGCCAGAGCCTCGCCATCCTGCGCAACCAGCCACTGCTGCTGGCGAACCTCGGCTATTTCGGCCACATGTGGGAGCTCTACGCGCTCTGGGCGTGGATCCTCGTCTTCGCCACGGCGGCGGCGCAGGTGCCCTTCGGCAGCGCGCCGCTCTTCAGCTTCGCCGTCGTCGCGGCGGGTGTGGCGGGCAGCCTGATCGGCGGGGTCCTGTCGGACCGGATCGGACGGTGCCTGACCACGGCGGGGATGATGGTCGTCTCGGGCGCCTGCGCCGCCGCCATCGGGCTGCTCTTCGACGGGCCGGTCTGGGCGCTGGCCGTCGTGGCGCTGATCTGGGGCGTCACCGTGGTCGGCGACAGTGCACAGTTCTCGACCGCGGTGACCGAGCTGGCCGATCCCCGCCTCGTCGGCACGGCGCTGGCGCTGCAGATGGGAATCGGCTTCGCCCTGACGGTGCTGGCGATCTGGCTGCTGCCGGTCTTCGCCGCGGCGATCGGAGGCTGGCAGTGGGCCTTCCTGATGCTGGTGCCCGGGCCGGTGGTCGGCACCTGGGCGATGCTCGCCCTGCGCCGCCATCCCGAGGCCGCGCGCCTGGCCGGGGGTCGCCGGTAGGGTGGGCATCCTGCCCACCCCGGCCGTTCATTCCATCCGGTAACCCGGCGTCGACATCGAGATCTTCGTCTCCGCCTCGTCCATGTCCTCGTGGATCGCCTCGAACAGCGGGGTGGACATGTAGCGCTCGCCCGTGTCGGGAATCATCACGAGGATCGTCGCCCCCTTCGGCGCGCTCTCGGCCACCTTCATCCCGACCGCGAAGGTCGACCCGCCGGACACGCCGGTCAGGATGCCCTCCTTCGCCGCCAGCTTGCGCGCCCAGGCCATGCCGTCGGCGCCCGCCACAGGGATCAGCTCGTCGTAGGCGCCCTTGTCCAGCGTCTCCTGCAGCACCTTCGGGATGAAATCGGGTGTCCAGCCCTGGATCGGATGCGGCTCGAACGCCGGGTGGCTGGAGGCGGGCGAGCCGTCGTCCGTCCGCTCCTGCGGGATGCCGCTGCCGACCAGCTGCGCGTTTGCGGGTTCGGTCAGGACGATCTTCGTGTCCGGGCTTTCCTTCCGCAGCACCCGGGCCACGCCCGTCACGGTGCCGCCGGTGCCGTAGCCCGTGACGAAATAGTCCAGCCTGCGCCCGGCGAAATCCGCCATGATCTCGCGCGCCGTCGTCGCCTCGTGGATGTCGGCGTTGGCGTCGGTCTCGAACTGGCGGGCAAGGAACCATCCGTGTTCCTCCGCCAGTTCGACGGCCTTGCGGTACATGCCGAAGCCCTTCTGCGCCTTCGGGGTCAGGATCACCTTCGCCCCCAGCATCCGCATCAGCCGGCGGCGTTCGACCGAAAAGCTCTCGGCCATCGTCACCACCAGCGGATAGCCCTTCTGCGCGCAGACCATGGCAAGCCCGATGCCGGTGTTTCCGCTCGTCGCCTCGACCACCGTCATGCCGGGCTTCAACCGGCCCGACCGCTCCGCCGCCTCGATGATGCCCAGAGCCAGGCGGTCCTTGACGGATGCCGCCGGGTTGAAGAATTCGACCTTTACGAACATCTCGACGCCGTCGGGCGCCAGGTTGTTGATGCGGATGACCGGCGTGTCGCCGACCGTGTCCAGCACGCTGTCGTAGATGCGACCCCGCCCCTTCGTCGTGCGGATCGTTCCCTCGGTCATGGCTTGCCCTCCCTGTGGCCGGGATCACCCTGCCGCCGGGAGGCACGGAAAGGCAACGGCAAAGACGCAGGACGGGGGCGGCGCGCCAGTGCGGGGCGCCCGTCCCGGGCGTCCATCCTAGGCGTCGGTCTTCATGTCCGCGCGGCTCTTGCCGCTGGCGTCCATCGCCAGCGTCGCCGCCATGAACCCGTCCAGATCGCCGTCCAGCACGCCCCCGGTGTCCGAGGTCTCGTGGTTCGTGCGCAGGTCCTTCACCATCTGGTAGGGCTGCAGCACGTAGGACCGGATCTGGTTGCCCCAGCCCGCGTCGCCCTTGGCCTCGTGCGCCTCGTTGATGGCGGCGTTCCGGCGGTCCAGCTCCATCTGGTAGAGCCGCGATTTCAGCGCCTTCATGGCGATGTCGCGGTTCTGGTGCTGCGATTTCTCGGACGAGGTCACGACGATCCCGGTCGGGTGGTGGGTGATCCGCACGGCCGAGTCGGTGGTGTTCACGTGCTGCCCGCCCGCGCCGGAGGACCGGTAGGTGTCGATGCGGATGTCGGCCGGGTTCACCTCGATCTCGATGTTGTCGTCGACCACCGGGTAGACCCAGACCGACGCGAAGGAGGTCTCGCGCGTGCCCTTGCCGAAGGGCGAAATCCGGACCAGCCGGTGCACGCCGCTCTCGGATTTCATCCAGCCATAGGCGTTCGGGCCGCTGATCTTGTACGAGACCGACTTGATCCCCGCCTCGGCGCCCGCTTCCTCGGATTGCAGTTCGACCTTGTAGCCGCGCTTCTCGGCCCAGCGGACATACATCCGCTGCAGCATCGCGGCCCAGTCGCAGGCCTCGGTCCCGCCGGCGCCCGCGTTGATCTCCAGGAAGGTGTCGTTGCCGTCCGCCTCGCCGTCCAGCAGCGCCTCCAGCTCCTTCTCGGCGGCCTTGTCGCGCAGCGCCCGCAGCGCCGCCTCGGCCTCGGCGACGACATCCGCGTCGCCCTCTTCCTCGCCCATCTCGATGAGCTCGCGGTTGTCGTTCAGCTCGCCCTCGATCCCGCGATAGGTGGCCATCGCATCGACCAGCATCTGACGGTCGCGCATCAGCTTCTGCGCCTTCGCCGGATCGTCCCAGAGGTTCGGGTCCTCGACCCGCGCGTTGAACTCCTCCATCCGGTGATCGGCCGTCTCGAGACCGAGGCGCCGCCCCAGCAGCACCAGGCTCTTCTCGATCTCGCTCACGATGGTCTGCACTTCGGCGCGCATGTCTCTGCTCTCTCTTTTCAGGGGCGCGTGATACCGCGATCCCATCCAGGCGACAAGGCCGCCGCCCGCGCCCCGGGGGTTCCCCGCTTCCTCTGGCCCGAAATATCCCGGGGGAGCCGCCGCGCAGCGGCGGCGGGGGCAGAGCCCCCGATCCCCGGAGGGGTCTAGTAGAGCCCGCCGGAACTGAGCGTCCCGAAGCTGGCCTTCGGCCCCACCACGGCCTTGCGACCGGTCGAGGTGGTGACCTCGCGCGCGCCGCTCCGCGAGGCCTCTTCGAAGAGCGGCAGGTTCGAGCCCATGGCGAAGCCGCCGTCGAAGGTGATGCCGAAGATCGGCTCCTCCCCGTCGCGGAAGTATTCCGCCACCACGTTCGGCCCCGAGGCGTCGTCGCTCAGCCGCGCGCCGGTGAAGCGGTCGATCTTGATGAAACGGCCGCCCGGCGGGATGCGGAACTTGCCGCCGCCGTATTTCGTCACGGCCTTCTGCATGAACCGCTGGAACACAGGCCCGCAATAGCCCCCGCCCGACGCGGCGTCGCCCAGGCTGCGCGGGTCGTCGTAGCCGATGTAGCAGCCCGCCACGACGTTCGAGGTGAAGCCGATGAACCACACGTCCTTCGCGTCGTTCGTGGTGCCGGTCTTGCCCGCCGTCGGCACCGGCAGGTCGACGGTGCCCGAGGCGGTGCCGCGCTGGACCACGCCCTGCATCATCGAGGTCAGCTGGTAGGCTGTGATCGCGTCCATCACCCGGCTGCGGTTCGACACGATCCGGGGGCCGTGCCGCGCTTCCAGGCTGGGGTCATTGCAATCCACGCAGTCGCGGCGGTCGTGGCGGTAGATCGTCTTGCCGTAGCGGTCCTGCACCCGGTCGACCAGCGTCGGCTCCACCCGCTCGCCGCCGTTGGCGAACATCGCGTAGGCAGCGACCATCTTGAACAGCGTCGTCTCCTCGGAGCCGAGCGCGTTGGCCAGGTACTGACCCATGTCGTCGTAGACGCCGAAGCGTTCGGCGTAGGAGGCGACGACATCCATGCCGACCTCCTGCGCCAGGCGGATGGTCATCAGGTTCCGCGACCGCTCGATCCCCGTGCGCAGGGGCGTGGGGCCGTAGTACTGGTGGCTGGCGTTCTGCGGCCGCCAGATTCCCTGGGGCGTGTTGATCTCGATCGGGGCGTCGATGATGATCGTCGCCGGCGTGTAGCCGCTGTCGAGCGCCGCCGCGTAGACGAAGGGCTTGAAGCTGGACCCGGGCTGCCGCCGCGCCTGGGTCGCGCGGTTGAAGACCGAATGCTGGTACGAGAATCCGCCCTGCATCGCGATCACCCGGCCGGTGTTCACGTCCATCGCCATGAAGCCGCCCTCGACCTCGGGCACCTGGCGCAGGGTCCAGCGGATGAAGCTGCCGTCCTCGTCCTTCGTCATCTCGCGGACGTGGACCACGTCGCCGCGCTTGAAGTTGGCGGCGAAGTCGCCGCGCAGCCAGCCGATGTCGTCACGCGGGACGGTGAAGGGCTTCTCGGCGGTCTCCTCGACGCCCTCGATGCCGATCCGCAGCTGGTTCTCGCCGACCTCCAGCACCACGGCGGGGTGCCATTCGTTCTCCAGCACGATGTCGCGGGCCACGTCGGTGGCGGCCAGCGCCGCGCGCCAGGCCTCTTCCGAGCCGAGGCTCTCCTCGGGGATCGTCTTGCCGGTGCCGCGCCAGCGGCCGGTGCCGCGATCGTAGAGCTCCAGCTGGATGCGCAGCGCCTCGGCGGCCTCCACCTGCATCTCGGGGTCGATCGTGGCGCGGACGGCGAAGCCGCCGGTCAGGAACTCGCCCTCGCCGAAATCGCGGGACAGCTGGCGGCGGATCTCGTCGGTGAAGTAGTCGCGCGGCGGCAGGTTGTCCTTGAAGCTGTCGAAATCGCCGTTCTGCACGGTTCGCAGCGGCTGCGCGCGCTCTTCCTGCCAGGTGGCCTCGGTGATGTAGCCGTTCTCGTACATCTCCTTCAGCACGAAATCGCGGCGCTGCGTCACCCGTTCCTTGTTGCGGACCGGGTGGAAATCCGACGGCGCCTTGGGCAGCGAGGCGAGGAACGCCGCCTCGCCGGGGCTCAGCTCGGCCAGCGCCTTGTTGAAATAGGTCTGCGCGGCGGCGGCCACGCCATAGGAGTTCTGGCCGAGAAAGATCTCGTTCAGGTAGAGTTCGAGGATCTTCTCCTTCGACAGCGTCTCCTCCAGCCGGGTGGCGAGGATGATCTCCTTGATCTTCCGCTCGATCCGCCGGTCGCCGGACAGCAGGAAGTTCTTCATCACCTGCTGGGTGATGGTCGAGGCGCCGCGCACGTCGCGCCCGCGCGATTTCACCGCATCGACGGCGGCGGCCACCATGCCGCGCGTGTCATAACCGCCGTGGGTGTAGAAGTTCTTGTCCTCGGCCGAGATGAAGGCCTGCTTCACCAGGTCGGGGATCTCCTCGGCCGGGGCAAACAGGCGGCGTTCGACGGCGAATTCGTCGATGATTCGGCCCTCGCCGGAATAGATGCGGCTGATCGTCTTCGGCTGGTACTGCGCCAGGCTCTCGTGGCTGGGCAGGTCGCGGCCGTAGATCCAGAACACCGCGCCGATCGACAGGGCCACGACCATGGCGCCCATGGTCAGCAGGGTGAAGATCGCCCCGAAGAAGGAGAATATGAATCGCAGCACGCCTGCCCCTCAGCCCTTGCCGGCCCCGGTCCGGCCGCCGCCGAAGCGCCGGCGGGACCCGGGCCCGTTCGCGGACCCGTTCGAGTGTCCGTCGGTTGAGCGCCATCATAGGCCGGGCGCGGAAGGCCGTCAAAACACATGAACTTCATGTGGCGTTGCGCCGCCTGCCGTCCTGCCGGTGCGGCTGGGCCCCCTGCGCCTTCGCCCACGCCTGGCCCGCCTGCCGCCCCTGCGACCGTCGTCACCGACCCGGCCGTCGCGCCGGCGGACCGCCTACTGCCGCACCAGCTTCGCCAGCGCCGCGTCCTCGATCGCCCAGGCCTGCAGCCCGTCCCGTACCGACGCCGCCATCCGTGCCCGCCAGGCCGGATCCGAGAGGTTCGCACGGTCCCGTTCGTCCGACAGGAACCCCAGTTCCAGCAGCAGCGACGGGATGTCGGGCGCCTTCAGGACCGAGAACCCCGCCGAACGCTGCGGACGCGTGTGCAGCCGCAGCCCCTCGGCGGCGAAGCTCGCCTCCAGCGCGGCGGCGAGGCGGGTGGTGCGCGGCCGCGTCTCCATCCGGGCCAGATCCATCAGCACGTCGGCCACCACGTCGTCCTTGCCGGTCAGGTCGATGCCCGACAGCAGATCGTCGCGGTCGTGCCGCTCGGCCAGCCGGGCCGAGGCCTCGTCGGTGGCCGTCTCGCTCAGCCGGTAGATGGCGACGCCGCGGGCATGGCCTTCGGGGATCACGTCGGCATGCAGCGACAGGAAGACATGCGCCTGCGCCTCGTGGGCGATCTCCACCCGCCGTTCGAGCGAGACGAAGCTGTCGTCGGTCCGGGTCAGCACCACCGTCGTGCCGCCGGCGCGAACCAGCGCCTCTTCCAGTTCGCGGGCGAAGGTCAGCATCAGGTCCTTTTCCACCAGCCCGCCGCGTTCCGCGCCCGGGTCGATGCCGCCGTGGCCCGGGTCGATCACCACGACCATCGGCCCGCTGCCGCGTTCGGGCGCCTTCAGCCCCTCGCCCGGCGTCCATTCCGGCGTCTCCTCGGGCATGCCCGACCGCGCGGCAAAGCGTTCGGCCGAGGCGGGGACGAAGCGGGCGGTCAGCACCGCGCGGCCCGAGGCCTCGTCCACCTTCATCGCCGCGCGCTCCAGCACCTGCGGCGCCGCCAGGTCGACCACCAGCCGCGACCAGCCGGGGCGGAAGGCGCCGAACCGCAGGTCGGTCGCCGCGTCCGCGTTCAGCAGCGCGGTGCGGCTGACGCCGGTCCAGTCGACCTCGCGGAAATCGAAGACGGCGCGCGGCGGCCCGTCTAGGGTGAAGACCCGCCAGGGCACCCCCTGGCTCAGCGTCAGCGCGACCGAGATCGCGCCCGAGGCATCGACGATCTGACTGCCCGCCATGTCGACCCGGGCGAGGCCGGAAAAGCCCTGCGCGCGCGCGCCGCCGCCGGCGCACGTCATAACGGCCAGCACCAGCGCCAGGACGGCGATCGATATACGGGTCATGTCCGGCTGCCCCCTGCCTGCTTCGGCCCCTTCGTGCTCTTGCGCCCACCCTACATGCTGCGCTCACGCGTGTGGAGACCCCGATGCGCGCGCGCCTCTTCATCTTTCCGGCAAATACGCCCGCCGGAGGCGTCCCGCCGCCTCCGCCCGCGCTCCCGCGGCACATTGCGCCTGCCGTGCGTCCGGCTATCCTGCCCGCCGGAACAGCGAAGAGGAGACGTCATGTTTCAGAAGCTTGCCCGCACCGCCGGGCCGGGATCGAAGGTCGCCGCGATGGCACCGGGCCTGAGCTGCACCCTGTCGCTGCAATCCGGCGCATCCGAAACGCTCGTGATGATCCGCGACGGCGCGGTGACCGACGCGAACCCCGGCCCGCATCTGATGTCGGCCTTCACCTTCCGCCTCGCCGCCTCCGAGGCCGAGTGGCGCGAGTTCCTGGCCGCAGTGCCGAAGCCGATGCATCACGACCTCTTCGCGATGAAGCGCCGGGGTGCCGTGGCCTTCGAGGGCGATGTCCGGGTGCTGATGGCCAACCTGCTCTACTTCAAGCGGCTGCTGACCTCGCTCCGCCCGGAGATGGCATGATGGGCGCACGGATCGAGGAGATCGTCGGCCGCTACGCGCATTTCGACATCGAGGGCGTGCCGCACCGCGTCTACTGGGAGGAATCGGGCCGGGGCATCCCGCTGGTCTGCCTGCACACCGCCGGCGCCGACGGGCGGCAGTATCGCGCCGTGCTGAACGATCCGGAGGTCACGAAGAATTTCCGCGTGATGGTCTTCGACATGCCGCGCCACGGGAAGAGCTCGCCCGCGCCGGGGACGGTGGACATCGACTACCGGCTGAGCTCGGAGCACTACATCGCCCAGATCCTGGCCTTCTGCGACGCGATGGAGCTGGAGCGGCCGGTCGCCATGGGCTGCTCCATCGGCGGGCGAATCGTGCTGCACCTGGCGCGCTGGCACCCCGAGCGGTTCCGCGCCCTGATCGGGCTGCAGAGCGCCGCGCGGGCGACGCCCTATTACGAGACGGCCTGGCTGGATCATCCGGACGTTCACGGCGGCCGGGTCTGCGGCGCCTTCGCCGAAGGGCTCTGCGCGCCCACCTCCCCGCCCGATCACGTGGCCGAGACACGGTGGCATTATTCCCAGGGCGGTCCGGGCATCTTCAAGGGCGATCTGTGGTTCTACCGCGAGGGCGACATCGGCTCGGAGCTTGCCGGGATCGACGTGGAACGCTGCCCGCTGCACCTGCTGACAGGGGAATACGATTTCTCCTGCCGGCCGGCGGATACGGCGGAGGTGGCCGAGACCCTGGGGATCGACTGGACGCTGATGAGGGACATGGGGCATTTCCCGATGTCCGAAAACCCGGGCGAATTCCTGCGGTATCTGAAGCCGGTGCTGGAGAAGATCCGCGCGGCGGGGTGAGGCGGGCGAAGGGCCGGCAGCTGTCCGCTTCGGCATGGAGTGTCGCGACGCTGCCGTTCGACCGCCCGAGATCGACGAAGAGGGACGTGTCCGGCCCTGGACGGGCGCTTCGAACCAATTGCGCAGGTGCGCTTTATGGCGAGGCCATCGCACGGCTGTCCGGCGCGGGCGGACAACATGCGCCCGGCCTGGGGGAGGGCCGGGCGCGGCCCGGGGCTGGTCGCCCCGAGCAGGCATATGTGCGGTGGGGGACAGGCTGCATCGAAACCGCGCGCGCCAGCTCTCCATCGACAACGATCGCCACCGATCCCGGGGCCGCAGGCCGCAGACCGTAGGCCGGGCTTCAGCCCGGCACCCCGGCTCGGCAGATCATCACGCCCCGCGAAACCCCGCGATCGTCGCCGTCGGCGTAAGCCCCTCGGGATCCAGGATGCAGTGAACGATCGCCGGCTTCCCGCTCTCGACCGCCGCCCGGTACGCGCCGGCGAAATCCGCCGTCTTCTCGACGCGCACGCCGAAGCCGCCATAGGCCACAGCCAGCGCGGCGAAATCCGGGTTGGTCAGCGCCGTGGCGGACATCCGGCCGGGATATTCCCGCTCCTGATGCATCCGGATCGTGCCGTACATCCCGTTGTCGGCGATCACCACGACCACCGGGATCCCGTGATGCACGCAGGTCGCGAACTCCTGCCCGGTCATCAGGAAATCCCCGTCGCCCGCGATGCAGACCACCGGCCGATCGGGATGCGCCCGCTTCGCCGCCACCGCCGCCGGAAAGCCGTAGCCCATGGACCCGCTGGTCGGCGCCAGATGCGTGTTGAACCCGCGGAAGCGGTAGTAGCGGTTCAGCCAGATCGCGAAGTTGCCGGCCCCGTTGGTCAGGATCGCCTCCTCCGGCAGATTGTCCCGCAGCCAGACCATCATCTCGCCCATCTGGAAATCCCCGGGCGAGGTGGTCGGCACCTCCGACCATTCGATCCATGCCGCGCGCGCCTTCTCCACCCAGTCCGACTGCGGCGCCCGGTCCGGGCGCATCGCGGCCAGCGCGGGGGCCATGCCGCGCGGCGTGGCGTTGATCCCGAGGGTCGGCTGATAGACCCGCCCGATCTCGTCCGGGTCGGCGTGGATGTGCACCAGCTTCCGCGGCCCGTCCGGATCGCCCGGGATCGGCAGCAGCGTGTAACCCTGGCTGGGGCTCTCGCTCATCCGCCCGCCGACCAGCAGCAGCAGATCGGCCTCGCGGATCGCCGCCAGCAGCTTCGGCGAGGCGCCGAGGCTCAGATCGCCCGCGTAGTTCGGATGCTGCGAGGGCGTCATGCCCGCCCGGCGGAACTGCGCGGCGAAGGGCATCCCCCAGCTTTCCGCGAAATCCGCGAGCGCGCCGACCGAGGCCGCGTCCCAGCGGGAGCCGCCGAGGATCGCGAAGGGCCGCTCGGCCTGCGCCATCAGCGCCTCGAGCCCGGCCACGGCGTCCGCCGCCGGCCCGGTCTCCACCGGCGTCACGCGGGCGGCGTCGGGCACGTCGACGCGGTCGTCCAGCATGTCCTCGGGCAGCGCCACGACCACCGGGCCGGGGCGGCCCTGCATCGCCACGCGGAAGGCGCGGGCGACCAGCTCGGGGATGCGGGCGGCGTCGTCTATCTCGACCGCCCATTTGGCGACGGTGCCGAAGACCGCGCCGTAATCCCATTCCTGGAAGGCCTCGCGGTGCTTCATCCCGCGCGCCACCTGGCCCACGAACAGGATCATCGGCGTCGAATCCTGCATCGCCACGTGCACGCCCGCCATCGCGTTGGCCGCGCCCGGCCCGCGGGTGACGAAACACACCCCGGGCCGGCCCGACAGCTTGCCCCAGGCTTCGGCCATCATCGCGGCCCCGCCCTCCTGCCGGCAGGTGATGACGTCCACGCCCGAGCCGATCAGCGCGTCCAGCACGCTGAGATAGGATTCGCCCGGCACGCAGGAGCATCGCTCGACCCCCTGCGCCACCAGCTGATCCACCAGCACACGGGCTCCGGTACGTCCTTCGGTCATGTCATGCTCCCCTTCTCCGACGTCGCCGCACCATTCCCCAATCGGGCGGCGAGGGGAAGGGCCGGGCTATCGCACGCCCGACATGCTGCGGGTCCGCAGCTTTCCGCCCGGGCGGAAACGGTGGACGCAGACCCCGGCCTCGCCGACCTCGGACCCGAGCGGTTCCAGCTCCATCGGCGGGGTGCCGTCCGCGAAGAGGCGTTTGCCGGTGCCGATCAGGACCGGGTAGACGATCAGGATCAGCTCGTCGGCCAGCCGGTGCTCCAGCAGCACCTGAACCAGCTCGGAACTGCCCCAGCACAGCAGATCCGGCCCCTCGCCCGCCTTCGCCTTGTGGACCCCCTCGGCCACGTCCGCGCCAAGCCATTCCGCCGGCCCCCAGGACAGGCTGTCGGGCCGGTGCGTCGCCACGTGCTTCACTGCGCCGTTGATCGAATCCGCGACCACGCCCGCCGGCTGATGCGGCCAGTAATTGGCCCAGATGTCGTAGACCCGCCGCCCCAGCAGCAGGTCGAACCCCGGGGCATGCACTTCCTCCACCACCCGGCCGACCACCGGATCCTGGATCGGAAAGGACCAGCCGCCGTAAGCGAAGCCGCCGTCGGTGTCCTCCTCCAGCCCGCCGGGGGCCTGGATCACCCCGTCGAGCGTCATGTGTTCGATGATCGTGACCTTGCGCATGGCGTGTCCTCCGCTTTCGCTGTTACATACCATTTGGTATGTAACGCCGCAAGCCGGCTCTTGCTTTCGTCCGCGTTCCGGCAAAGCATCGCGCATATCCCTCCGGAGTCGCTGCGATGAACCTCCACGATCCCGCCGCCGAGCTGCGCGCCAACGTCGCCGTCCCGTTCGAGCAGGCCCGCGCCATGCCCGTCTCGGTCTACACCTCGCCCGACTTCCTGGCGCTGGAGCAGGCGCATGTCTTCGCCGGCTCCTGGCTCTGCGCCGGCCGGGTCGATGCGCTGAAGACCCCGGGGGATTACCTGACGATGGACATCGCGGGCGATCCGATCATCGTCCTGCGCGACCGGGAGGGGGTGCTCAGGGCCATGTCGAACGTCTGCCGCCACCGCATGTCGGTGCTGCTGGAGGGGCGCGGGAACGTGCGGGCGATCACCTGCCCCTACCACGCCTGGACCTACAACCTGGACGGCGCGCTGCGCGGCGCGCCCGCGATGGATATGAAGCCCGGCTTCTGCAAGGAGGACCACGCCCTGCCGCAGGTCCGTTGCGTGGACTGGAACGGCTGGATCATGGTGACGCTCGATCCCGACCTGCCGGAGCCGGGGGAGCAGCTTTCGGCGCTCGACGACCTCGTCGGATATCTGGACATGTCGCGATATGTGGAGACCTTCCGCGAGGATCTGCTCTGGGGCACCAACTGGAAGATCCTCGCCGAGAACTTCATGGAGAGCTATCACCTGCCGAAATGCCATGGCGGCACCATCGGCGGGGCGGTGGATCTGCGGCGGATGACCTGCCCGGAGGGGCATCCGCACTTCAACTACCACCACATCCTGAAGGACGATTCCATCGCGCTGTCGATCGCGCACCGGGACAACACCGAGCTGCAGGGCGAGGATCGGTATCGCACCTGGCTGATCTCGGTCTATCCGTCGCTCTTCATCACGCTGACGCCGGGGTATTTCTGGTATCTCTGCCTCGCTCCGCACGGGACGGGGCAGGTGAAGATCGTCTACGGCGGCGGGCTGCATCCCGACTTCGCCGCCGATCCGGAGGCACCCGCGCATTTCGTGGCGATAAAGGCGCTGCTGGACGCGGTGAACGACGAGGATCGCGGCTGCACCGAGCGCGTCTGGCGCGGGATGCAGAGCCGGCTGGCGGTGCCGGGGGCGCTGAGCCATCTGGAACGGCCGAACCACGAATTCGCCCGGTGGATCGCGGAGCGGATGCCGGGGGGAGCGGGGGGAATGCCGGGCTGAAGCCCGGCCTGCGGGGGCGGGGCCATGTGGGATTTAGGGCTTCGAAACTGATCGTGTTCTTCCCCGCACGGAATCAAGCCGAAGGCGCCGTGCAGCGCCGGCCCGCCCCCCGGGCTGGCGCTCTGGTGACGCCTGGCCAGGCCTCGGGTCGGGGAAAGTGACTTCACGATAAAGCGCACCCGTACAAGCGTCGGATGCGCCATCCCGCGGGCCGGCGCTGCACGGCTTCCGTTGCGCTTGTGGCGAGGTTGGCAGGTGGGTCGGTTCCATGTCGTATCGCCACCGGACTCGCCCACCACCCGCCGATTTCCCGCCCGCCCGGCTTCCATCCCGGCCCGGATCCGGGGATAGTTCCCGGACACGATCCCAACCCGAAAGCCCGCCCATGCCCCGTATGACCGGCCGCAACGCCTTCCTCGCGATCCTTCAGGACGAGGGCGTCACCCATCTCTTCGGCAATCCGGGCACCACCGAGCTGCCGATCATGCACGCCCTGCACGACTTTCCCGACATGACCTTCGTCATGGCCATGCAGGAGGCGCTGGTGGTCGCGATGGCCGACGGATACTCCCGCGCGTCCGGAGAGCTGGTGGCCTGCAACGTCCATGTCGCCCCGGGGCTGGGGAACGCCATGGGCTCGCTCTACAACGCGCAGTTCACCGGCACGCCGATAATCCTGACGGCCGGCCAGCAGGAGCAGGGCCACGGTCTGCGCGAGCCGCTGCTCTACGGCCCGCTGGTGCGGATGGCCGAGCCGCTGGTGAAATGGTCGGTCGAGGTCACGCAGCTGGAGGACCTGCCCCGCATCCTGCGCCGCGCCGCCAAGATCGCGACGACCGCGCCCACCGGCCCGGTCTTCATCTCGCTTCCGGGCGACATCCTGAACGCCGAGGCGGACCTCGACCTGCTGGCGTCCTCCCGCGTGGACAGCCGCTCTCGCCCCTCGGACGCGGCTCTGGCAGAGGCGGTCGCGCTGATCGAGGGGGCGAAGACCCCCTGCATCGTGGTCGGCGACGAGCTGGTGAAATGCGACGGGCTGCAGGCGGCGGCGGACCTCGCCACCCGGCTCGGCTGCCCGGTCTGGCAGCAGACGGTGGCGTACGGCTCGCACTTCCCGTCGGAGCATCCGGGCTTCATGGGCGCCCTGCCCCGCAACCAGAAACAGACGGCCGAGATCCTGGGCCGGCACGACCTGGCCATCGTGCTGGGCTCGGATCCCGTGCGGATGTCGGTCTACAGCCCCGACGAGCCGCTGAAACCCGGCCAGCCGATCCTCCAGATCGGCCTGATCGACTGGGAGATGGGCAAGAACCACCCGGTCACGCTGGCCCTCAAGGCCGAGGTCCGCGCGACACTCGAGGCCCTCACCCCGCTGCTGGCCGAGCGCGATGCGCCGCCGCCCGAGGGCAACTGGACCGACCGCCGCGCCGCCACGAGGGACGAGGTCATGGGCCTGGCCGAAACCACCCCCATCGAGGCCGATTTCCTGGCGCTCCAGGTCGCCGAGGCGCTGCCCGACAACGGCATCCTGGTGGACGAGGCGCTGACCTCGTCGAAATACCTGCTGACCTTCCGGCCCCACCGGGAGCGGTACGACTACCACGCGCTCGCCTCGGGCGGGATCGGCTGGGGGCTTCCGGCCTCCGTCGGCGCGGCGCTGTCGAACCCGGACCGCCCGGTGCTGTGCTACACCGGGGACGGCAGCGCGATGTATTCGATCCAGTCGCTGTGGACGGCAGCGAAGCACCGGCTGAACCTGACGGTGGTGATCTGCAACAACGGCGGCTACCGGATCATCAAGCAGCGGCAGAAGGCGTTCCACGGGTCCAACCACTTCATCGGGATGGACTTCAAGGAACCTTCGGTCGACTTCTGCGCCCTCGCCGCGTCGATGGGGATCGAGGCGGAACGCGTCACCGACCCCGCCGCCCTGCGCGGCGTGCTGGACGGGGCGATCGCTTCGACGGGGCCGCGGCTGGTCGAAGTGATGATCGACGGGACGGTCTGAGACGACACGACCCTGCGCACGTTCCCGGCGCCGAGGGCCGCGACCGGCCCTGGCCGGGCGCTTCGGTACAACTGCACGGTGGCGCTTCATGGTGCCATCACTTCGAACGACTGTCCGGCGCGGGGCGTCGACAATGTGCCCGGCCGCCCGAAAGGCCGGGAGCGGCCCCGGTCTGATCGCCCCGGGTTGGCCTGTGTGTGCGGCGTGGGACGGAGCGGCTGGAGATCAGCGCGGAGGGCCGCGTCCGGCCCTGGACGGGCGCTTCGAAACGACTGCACTGGTGCGCTTTATGGCACCATCACATCGCACGACTGATTGGTGCGGGACGTCGACAATGCGCCCGGCCGAGGGGAGGGCCGGGCGCGGCCCGGGGCTGGTCGCCCCGGGCTGGCCCATGTGCGGCGTGCCGCGTTCGTTGGCATCAGGGTTCCCGGCAGGACGACGCGACCCGCACATTCGCCGCAATCCCGGCCCTGTTCTCCACGGCGACCGTCATCCTCGGGCTCGACCCGAGGATCTCCACCAGCCTGATCAGGGACGAAATGTCCTCAGACCGTCGCCACCGGCGTCGCCGGCGAGCCCACCGCCCCCGGCAGCCTCAGCGGCGGCGCGGTCAGCAGGAACCGGTTCCGCCCCGCCGCCCGCAGCCACGATGCCAGCGACGTCAGGTGCCAGATCTCGCCCAGAGGCACGCCCAGCTTGAACAGGCAGTGCTCGTGCAGCGGCAGGGCCGAGCAGCAGCCCTCTCCCGGCGTCGCCGGCAGCCGCTCCACCGCGTAGTTGTCCGCGATCAGCGCCGCCGCGCCGCTGTCGGTGATCCAGTTCAGCAGCTTCCCGTCCCGTCCGTCGAGCGCCGTGCAGGAGGAATGCAGCCGCTCGTCCGGCTTGCCGCCCATGGACAGGATCAGCTCGGCGAACCCGGTGTGGAAGCAGACCAGATCGCCCTCCTCCACCTCGACGCCGTCGTCCTCCATCACCCGCATCAGCCTGTCGTAGCCGATGCCGACATGCTGATCGCCGTAATGCGCGTGCAGATCGATCATCACCGCGCGGCCCTGGGTGCACGAGGCCGCCTGGTTCTCGATCCCCAGCTTGCCGGCGCGCGAGGTGCTTTCGGCCTTCATCCTCTCGCGCACCCCCGCGTCCTGCGGGTCCGAGGGACCGACGATGTCCACCCCGCCGCGCCAGCCGTTGTAGAAGACGCGCTCCGGCTTCCCGTCGCCATCGGCGTCGAACATGTTGCCGACGTGGCTAAGCGCGTCCCACTGGGTGGAATACTGCAGGTGCAGGATCGCCAGGTCGTCGCAGACCACATCCGACGAATCGCCGCCGATCGCCATGTCGAAATTCACGTTGTCCCCGCCCCGCAGGGTCGGGCGGACGATGGGCGGGAAGCGGCGCGGCGACAGCACGTTGCCGCCCGGCAGGTCCAGCGGCAGCGAGAGGCAGAAGGCGATGCCCTCCTTCACCTCGGCCACGCCCTGCAGGCGCTTTTCCTTCGTCACGAGGTTCAGACGGCCCAGCTGGTCGTCCTCGCCCCAGTCGCCCCAGGTCGATCCCTCGGGGCGGTTCACCCATCGCTTGCCCATCTCAGTCCTCCGGCTGGTCCGCGCCCATCCTGCGGCCCGGCCGCCGGAGGAGCAAGCGGGCGCAGCGGAGACGACAGGATGCGGGCGCCGGTCAGCGATCCAGTGCCGCCACCACCTGCGGCGCGGTGATCTCGCCCATGGCCTCGCCGTCGCGCATGACGACCAGCCGGAAAATCCCGCCGTTCAGCGCCGAGATGACCTCGCGCATCGGCGTGTCCGGGTCCATCGGCATCGTCGCCCCGTCCCGGTCGGCGGTCAGTGGCACCATGACGTCCCGCGCCCGCAGCACGCCCAGCGGGTTCATGTGCGCCACGAAATCGGCCACGTAGCGGCTGGCCGGGGCGGCGATGATCTCTGACGGGGTGCCGCACTGGATGATCCGCCCGCCCTCCATGATCGCGATCCGGTTGCCGATCTTGAACGCCTCGTCGAGGTCGTGGGACACGAATAGGATCGTCCGCCCCAGCCGCGCCTGAAGCTCCAGCAGCTCGTCCTGCAGGCGGGTGCGGATCAGCGGGTCGAGCGCGCTGAACGGCTCGTCCATCAGCAGGATCGGCGCGTCGGTGGCGAAGGCCCGGGCGAGGCCGACGCGCTGCTGCATCCCGCCCGACAGCTCGGCGACGCGGCGGGACGCCCAGTCGGTCAGGCCCACCATCTCCAGCTTCTCGGCCGCGCGGCGCTCGCGCTCCGCCTTCGACACGCCCGCCAGCTCCAGCCCGAGCGCCACGTTGTCGCGCACGTTGCGCCAGGGCAGCAGGCCGAACTGCTGGAACACCATGGCCACGCATTCCCGGCGCAGCCGCATAAGCTCGGCGGCCGAACAACCGGGCAGCGTGCAGGTCCAGTCGCCGTCGCGCACGGTGACGGAGCCGCGCACCACCGGGTTCAGCCCGTTGACCGCGCGCAGCAGGGTCGACTTGCCCGATCCCGACAGGCCCATGAGGACGAGGATCTCGCCCTCCTCCACCTCCAGCGAGCAATCGTGGACGCCCAGCACCTGACCCGTCCGGCTCTGGATCTCGGCCCGGTCGAGGCCCTCGTCCATCAGCGGCAGCGCCGCGTCGGGTTTCGGGCCGAAGACGATGTTCACCTTGTCGAAGACGACGGTTCTCATCGCTTGCCCCCGATCCGGAGCACGCGGTCCAGCACGATGGCCACCACGACGATGACGAAGCCGCTCTCGAACCCCAGCGCGGTGTTCACCTGGTTCAGCGCCCGCACCACCGGCACGCCCAGGCCGTCCGCGCCGACGAGTGCCGCGATCACCACCATCGACAGCGACAGCATGATGGTCTGGTTCAACCCCGCCATGATCTGCGGCAGCGCCCAGGGCAGTTCCACCTTCCACAGCCTTTGGCTTGGCGTGGCGCCGAAGGCCTCGGCGGCCTCCAGCAGCGGTGCGGGGGTGGAGGAAATTCCCAGATGCGTCAGCCGGATCGGCGCGGGCAGGACGAAGATCACCGTGGCGATCAGGCCCGGCACCATGCCGATGCCGAAGAAGACGATGGCCGGGATCAGGTAGACGAAGGTGGGCAGGGTCTGCATCAGGTCCAGCACCGGCTGCGCCCAGGCGTAGAGCTTCGGCCGGTGCGCCACCGCGATGCCCGCCGGCACGCCGAGCCCCATGCAGACCAGGCAGGCGGACATGACGAGCGTCAGGCTTTCGGTCATCTCCTCCCAGTAGCCCTGGTTGAGGATGAAGAGGAAGCCGAGCGCCGTCAGCAGCGCGATCTTCCAGGACCGCTGGATGGCGAAGGCGATACCGGCGAAGATCGCGATGACGATCAGCGGGTGCGGGGTCTGGAGGATCCAGAGCAGCCCGTCGATCAGCCATTCCATCGCGTCGGACAGGGTGTCGAAGACGACCGCGCCGTTGCGCTCCAGCCAGCCGAAGACGGCGGCGGCCCACTTGCCGACGGGGATCTTCTCCTCGGTCAGCCACTCCATTCGACAGGTCCCGTTGGGGAAGGATGGCAGGGCGTGATGTCGGCGGGGGAGTCCGGTGGAGGGTCGGTGGGGTGGAACCCCACCCTACACCCTGTCCCGTAGGGCGGGGTTCCACCCCACCCCTGCGACCCGGACAGCCTCACTCCAGCTCGGCCTTCACTGCCGCGACGGCATCGCCGCCGTCCTTCGTGGTCACGCCGTCCAGCCAGGCCGTCCAGACGTCCGGGTTCTGCGCCAGCCATTCCTCGGCCGCGTCCTCGCCATCCTCGCCGTCGTCGAGAATCGCGCCCATGATCTCGTTCTCCATCTGCAGCGTGAACGACAGGTTCTCGAGGAACTTCCCGACGTTCGGGCATTCGGCCACATAGCCCTTGCGGACATTGGTATAGACCGTCGCGCCACCCAGATCGGGGCCGAAGAAATCGTCGCCACCCTCCAGATAGGTCAGGTCGAAATTGGCGTTCATCGGATGCGGCTCCCAGCCGAGGAAGACCACCGGCTCGCCCTTCTCGGTCGCGCGGCGGACCTGCGCCAGCATCCCCTGTTCGGAGCTCTCGACCACCTCGAACCCCTCCAGATCGAAGGCGTTCTGCCCGATCATGTCCATGATCAGCCGGTTGCCGTCGTTGCCCGGCTCGATCCCGTAGATCTTCGCGTCCAGCGCATCCCGCTGCGCCGCGATGTCGGCGAAATTGCCGATCCCCAGATCGGCCGCCGCCTTGTTGGCCGCCAGCGTGTATTTCGCGCCTTCCAGGTTCGCGCGCACCGTCTCGACCGTGCCGGCCTCGCGGTAGGGGGCGATGTCGGCCTCCATCGTGGGCATCCAGTTGCCCAGGAACACGTCCACGTCGCCCTCGGCCAGCGCGGTGTAGGTCACCGGCACCGACAGCACCTTCGTCTCGGTGTCGTAGCCCAGAGCGTCCAGCACCACCGAGGCCGCGGCCGTCGTCGCGGTGATGTCCGTCCAGCCCACGTCCGAGAACACGACCTCGTCGCACTCCGCCGCCGCCATGCCTGCCGTCGCCGCCAGGGCCAGCACGCTCGTCATCACTCGCTTCATCATCCGAAGTCTCCCTTGTTCATGCGTCAGCCACCGGACAGGGGCCGGGGGCTTGCATCTTTGTTGATTGATGAGTTAATCAAAAACGGAAACGCCCCGCCGATCAACCCGGTTTCCGGGGCGACCTTACGGGAGGGAACGCCGGATGCCAAAGGTCGGAATGGAGCCTGTGCGGCGCGAGGCGATGATCCGCGCCACGATCGAGGCGATCGGAGAGGCCGGATCGCTGGACGTCACCGTCTCCCAGATCGCGAAACGGGCCGGCATGTCCTCGGCGCTGGCGCATCACTACTTCGGCTCGAAGGACCAGATCTTCCTCGCCGCCATGCGCCACATCATGCGCAACTTCGGCGCCTCGGTGACGCTGCGGCTGAAGAACCTCGACGAGCCGGAGGCGCGCATCCGCGCGATCATCGCCGCCAGCTTCGCCGAAGGCCAGTTCGACAAGGAGGTCGTGGCCGCCTGGCTGACCTTCTACGTCCGCGCCATGCAGTCCGAGGATGTGGCCCGCCTGCTGCTGGTCTATGCCAGCCGGCTGCATTCCAACCTGATGCACGACCTGCGCCGCCTGTTCCCGGAAGCGGAGGCGCAGCAGGTCGCACAGGGCCTCGCCTCGATGATCGACGGCTTCTACATCCGCCACGCCCTGCAGGCAGTCGCGCCCGACCGCGACGCGACCCAGGCGCTGGTGACCGACTACCTCGCTCTCTGGCTCGAAAGGCGCAACCGTGGCTGACAACAACAGGCCCAACATCCTGATCCTCATGGTCGACCAGCTGAACGGTACGCTGTTCCCGGACGGCCCCGCCGACTGGCTGCACGCCCCGAATCTCAAGGCGCTGGCCGCCCGATCGGTGCGCTTCGCCAACGCCTACACCGGCTCGCCGCTCTGCGCGCCGGGGCGGGCGTCTTTCATGTCGGGCCAGCTGCCGCGCCGGACGCGGGTCTACGACAACGCCGCCGAATTCGCCTCGGACATACCCACCTACGCGCATCACCTGCGCCGCGCCGGCTATCAGACCGCGCTGTCCGGCAAGATGCATTTCGTCGGTCCCGACCAGCTGCACGGGTTCGAGGAACGCTTCACCACCGACATCTACCCCGCCGATTTCGGCTGGACCCCCGATTACCGCAAGCCGGGCGAGCGGATCGACTGGTGGTATCACAACATGGGTTCGGTCACCGGCGCGGGCGTGGCCGAGATCACCAACCAGATGGAATACGACGACGAGGTCGCCTACCACGCCCGGCGCAAGCTGCAGGATCTGGGCCGCGGCCACGACGCGCGGCCATGGATGCTGACGGTCAGCTTCACCCACCCCCACGATCCCTATGTCGCGCGGAAGAAGTACTGGGACCTCTACGAGGATTGCGCGCACCTCGCCCCGCAGGTCGGCCCGATCCCCTACGAGGATCAGGACCCCCATTCGCAGCGTATCTTCGACGCCAACAACTGGCGCGAGTTCACCATCACGGACCGCGACGTCGCCCGCTCCCGCCGGGCCTATTTCGCCAACATCTCGTATCTCGACGACCTGATCGGCGGCCTGCTGGAGACGCTGAAGGCGATGCGGATGGACGAGGACACCGCGATCCTCTTCGTCTCGGACCACGGCGACATGCTGGGCGAGCGGGGCCTGTGGTTCAAGATGAACTTCTTCGAAGGTTCGGCCCGCGTGCCGCTGATGCTGGCCGCGCCGGGCGTCGCGCCGCGGCTGGAGACGACGCCGGTCTCCACCATGGACGTCACGCCGACGGTCGCGGATCTGGCGGGCATCGATCTGACCGAGGTGCTGCCCTGGACCGACGGCGAGTCGCTGATGCCGCTGGCCGGCGGCACCCCGCGCGAGACGCCGGTGCTGATGGAATACGCGGCCGAGGCCAGCTACGCCCCGCTGGTCGGCCTCCGGCAGGGCCCGTGGAAATACATCCACTGCGAGCTTGACCCGCCGCAGCTGTTCGATCTGGCGTCCGACCCGCAGGAGCTGACCAACCTCGCCGGCGATCCGGCCCATGCCGGAACCGCCCGCCGCTTCGCCGCCGAGGTCGCGGCCCGCTGGGACATGGCCGCGTTCGACGCCGAGGTCCGGCAGAGCCAGGCCCGCCGCCATGTCGTCTACGACGCGCTCAGGAACGGCAGCTACTACCCGTGGGAGTTCCAGCCGCTCCAGAAGGCCTCCGAGCGGTACATGCGCAACCACATGGACCTGAACGTGGTCGAGGAAAACCAGCGCTATCCGCGCGGAGAGTGAGACTGCGATGACCGACAAGACTTTCCGGGCCCAGCCCGATGCCAGCCACTTCATTGCCGGCGCGTACCGGCACGACACCTCCGCGCCCTCGTGGGACGACCGCTACGCCCACGACGGCAGCGTGATCGCGACGATCCACGCCGCCACGGATGCCGAGATCGACACGGCCTTCGCCGCCGCGATCACCGCGCAGAAGGCATGGGCGGCCCTGCCCCCGGTGGAGCGCGGCCGCGTCCTGCGCCGCGCCGCCGACATCATGCGCGACCGGAACGAGGAACTGTCGCGGCTGGAGACGCTCGATACCGGCAAGCCGATCCAGGAGACGCTGGTGGCCGACGCCGCATCTGGCGCGGATGCGCTGGAATTCTTCGGCGGCATCTGCACCACGCTGAACGGCGAGACGATCCAGCTGGGGCAGGACTGGGTCTACACCCGCCGCGAACCGCTCGGCGTCTGCGTCGGCATCGGGGCCTGGAACTATCCGATCCAGATCGCGTCCTGGAAGGCCGCCCCCGCGCTGGCGGCCGGCAACGCGATGATCTTCAAGCCGTCCGAGGAAACGCCGCTGACCGCGCTGAAGCTGGCGGAAATCCTGGTGGAGGCCGGCGCGCCTGCGGGCCTCTTCAACATCGTGCAGGGGCACGGCGACGTCGGCGCGAAGCTGATCGCCGACCCGCGCTGCGCGAAGGTCTCGCTGACCGGGTCGGTGCCGACGGGGCGCAAGGTCTACGCGGCGGCGGCGGACGGCATCCGGCACGTGACGATGGAACTCGGCGGGAAATCCCCGCTGATCGTCTGCGCCGACGCGAACATCGACAACGCGGTGTCCGCCGCGATCAACGCCAACTTCTACTCGACCGGGCAGATCTGTTCCAACGGCACGCGGGTCTTCGTGCACGAGGATATCCGGCAGGACTTCCTCGACCGCCTCGTCGCCCGGACCGAGAAGGCCGTGATCGGCGATCCGATGGACCCTGCGACGCAGATCGGGCCGATGATCTCGGCCAGACAGCTGAAGATCGTGCAGGACGCCATCGCAGCGGGCCAGGCGGCGGGCGCGAGACTGCTGACGGGCGGCACCTCGCCCGAGGGTCCGGGGAACTACATCGCCCCCGCCGTCTTCGACGCGGTGACGGACGACATGAAGCTGGCGACGGACGAGATCTTCGGCCCCGTCATGTCGGTCCTGTCCTTCACCGAGGAAGCCGACGTGATCGCCCGCGCCAACGCCACCGATTTCGGCCTGGCCGCGGGGGTCTTCACCAACGACCTGACCCGCGCGCACCGCATGGTCGCGGCGCTGGAGGCGGGGACGGTCTGGATCAACACCTACAACCTGACGCCCGTCGAATCCCCCTTCGGCGGCAACAAGATGTCCGGCGTCGGGCGCGAGAACGCGCGCGCGGCGCTCGACCACCACACGCAGACGAAAAGCGTCTACGTCTGCATGGGCGACGTCGAGGCGCCGTTCTGATGCCGGAACGGATGGAAGCCGACTACGTCGTCGTCGGCGCGGGCTCGGCCGGCTGCGCGCTGGCCGCGCGGCTTTCCGAGGACGGCACCCGTTCGGTCATCGTGCTGGAACACGGCGGCACCGACGCGGGGCCGTTCATCCAGATGCCGGGGGCGCTGTCCTACCCGATGAACATGCGGCGCTACGACTGGGGCTTCACCTCCGAGCCCGAGCCGCATCTGGGAGGTCGCCGCCTCGCCACGCCGCGCGGCAAGGTGATCGGCGGCTCGTCCTCGATCAACGGCATGGTCTACGTGCGCGGCCACGCCCGGGATTTCGACACCTGGGCCGAGATGGGCGCCGACGGGTGGAGCTTCGCCGACGTCCTGCCCTACTACCGCCGGATGGAGGACTGGCACGACGGCGGCCACGGCGGCGATCCGGCCTGGCGCGGCCAGGGCGGCCCGCTGCACGTCACGCGCGGGCGGCGCGAGAACCCGCTCTACCGCGCCTTCGTCGAAGCCGGGGCGCAGGCCGGCTACGAAACGACCGGGGACTACAACGGCGAGAAGCAGGAAGGTTTCGGTCCGATGGAGCAGACGGTCTGGAAGGGCCGGCGCTGGTCCGCGGCCAGCGCCTATCTGAAGCCCGCGCTCAGCCGGCCCAACGTGACGCTGGTGCGCGGACTCGCCCGCCGGGTGGTGGTCGAGGGCGGACGCGCGACCGGCGTGGAATACGAACGCGGCGGGCAGGTGGCGGTGCTGGGCGCGCGGGCCGAGGTGATCCTTGCCGCGTCCTCCATCAACTCGCCGAAGCTGCTGATGCTGTCGGGGATCGGCCCGGCCGCGCATCTGGCCGAGCACGGGGTGGATGTGATCGCCGACCGCCCCGGCGTCGGCCGGAACCTGCAGGATCATCTGGAGCTCTACATCCAGCAGGAATGCACGCAGCCGATCACGCTCTATTCCTGGTGGAACCTGGCCGGGAAGGCTCTGGCGGGGGCGCAGTGGATGTTCCTGCGGTCGGGACCCGGCGCGTCGAACCAGTTCGAGAGCTGCGGCTTCATCCGATCGGCCGCCGGAGTCGAGTATCCCGACATCCAGTTCCACTTCCTGCCCTTCGCCGTCCGCTACGACGGCAAGGCGGCGGCCGAGGGGCACGGTTTCCAGGCCCATGTCGGGCCGATGCGCTCGCCCTCGCGCGGAGAGGTCGCGCTGCGCTCGGCCGATCCGAAGGCCGCGCCGCGCATCCGCTTCAACTACATGTCCACGGAGCAGGACTGGATCGACTTCCGCCGCTGCATCCGCGTCACGCGCGAGATCTTCGCGCAGGCGGCGTTCGATCCCTACCGGGGGGCCGAGATCTCTCCGGGCGCGCAGGTGCAGACGGACGACGAGCTCGACGCCCATATCCGCGAGCATGTGGAGAGCGCCTATCACCCCTGCGGCACCTGCCGGATGGGCCGGGCGGACGATGAAGGTGCGGTGGTGGACCCGGAGGCACGGGTGATCGGGGTTGAGGGGCTGCGGGTGGCCGACAGTTCGATCTTTCCGCGGATCACCAACGGCAACATCAACGCGCCCTCGATCCTGGTGGGCGAGAAGGTCGCCGATCACGTGCTTGGCCGTCAGCCGCTGCCGCCGGCGAACGACAGGCCGTGGATCAACCCGCGCTGGCAGGTGTCGGACCGGTAGGTTGCGGGCCTGACGGCCCGCCGGGCCGGGGGCTCCGCCCCCGGACCCCCGGAGTATTTTCCGCAAGAAGATGATGGGTCGGGAGGGGCGGTCCGCTGCCGGGTCAGTAGGAATATTCCGCGTAGACCCGGCTGATGTCGCCGTCCCAGTCGCCGTGGTAGTGATCCAGCAGCTCGTCCGCCGGGACCTTGCCGCTGTCCACGCTTTCCTGCAGCGCGTCGAGGAAATGCGTCTCGTCCGGCACCAGCCCGCCCGAGGCGCCGCGCGCGCGGGCCTTCAGCCCGGCGTGCGAGATCGCCACCGCCTGCCGCGCCAGGTCGTGCATCGACACGCCGTCGACCTGAGCCTGCAGCCCGTCCTCCGACGCCGCGACCCGCAGCGCGTCCCGGGTCGGGGCGTCGAGTCCCTTCACCAGGTCCCAGGCCGCGTCCAGCGCCGTCTGGTCGTACAGAAGCCCCGTCCAGAACGCCGGCAGCGCACACAGCCGCCGCCAGGGGCCGCCGTCGGCGCCGCGCATCTCCATGAACTTCTTGATCCGCGCCTCGGGGAAGATCGTGGTCAGGTGATCGGCCCAGTCCGACAGCGTCGGCTTCTCGCCCGGCAGCGCGGGCAGCTCGCCCTTCAGGAAATCGCGGAACGACTGGCCGAGCGCGTCGATATACGTCCCGTCGCGGTAGACGAAGTACATCGGTACATCGAGCGCGTAATCGACGTAGCGCTCGAACCCCATCCCGTCCTCGAAGACGAAGGGCAGCATGCCGGTCCGGTCCTCGTCGAGGTTGCGCCAGACGTTCGCCCGCCAGGATTTCATCCCGTTCGGGTGCCCCTCGAAGAAGGGCGAATTGGCGAAAAGCGCCGTCGCCACCGGCTGCAGCGCCAGCGCCACGCGGAACTTCTTCACCATGTCGGCCTCGGACCCGAAGTCGAGGTTCACCTGCACCGTGCAGGTGCGGCGCATCATCGTCGTGCCCATGGTGCCGACGCGCTGCATGTAGCCGTCCATCAGCTTGTAACGTCCCTTTGGCATCAGCGGCATGTCGGCATGCAGCCAGTGCGGCGCGGCACCGAGGCCGATGAAGCCGACGCCGACCTCGTCGGCGATGTCCTTCACCTCGCGCAGGTGGGTGTTCACCTCGTCGCAGGTCTCGTGGATCGTCTCCAGCGGGGCGCCCGAGAGCTCCAGCTGGCCGCCCGGTTCGAGGCTGACGTTGGCGCCGTCCTTGGTCAGGCCGATCAGGTTGCCGCCCTCTTCCACCGGATCCCAGCCGTGGCGATCGCGCAGCCCCTCCAGCACGGCGCGGACCGACCGCGTCCCCTCGTAGGGAATTGGCTTCAGGCTGTCCTTGCAGTAGCCGAACTTCTCGTGCTCGGTCCCGATGCGCCAGGCGTCCTTCGGCTTGCAGCCGGAGGCAAGGTATTCGGCCAGTTGCTCGTGCCGCTCGATCGGGCCGCCGCCGGATTGGGGAATGGACATTGGGACGGCCTTCCAGAGGTGCGCAGGGGTCTCAGATGGCCAGAAGTGACGACCTTGCCGGGGAGTGTCAATGCAGTCGCAGGACAGGTGCCGCGCCCTCGGCCTGCCAGATCACCTCGGACCCGCCGCCGCCGCGTTCCAGCGCCGCCAGCATCGTGCGCGTGCCGAGACCGGGCAGCGCCGTGAACGCGTCGAACAGCGCATCGGCGCCCTCTGCCGTGACCGGGATGGCTAGGTCCTCGCGCCCGGGCTGCGAGATGATCCAGTGGGCGGGGGTGGCGGACCGGTCGAGGCTCAGGCGCCGGATCTCGCTCAGCGCGGCGAGGCCGCCGGTGAGCGGGCCGAAATAGGCGATCTGGCCCTCGTCGATCTGCACCACCCCCGGCCCGCCCGATCCGGTGCGGAAGCGGGCGCGCTGCAGCCCGGCGGCGATGGCGGCAAGGCCCGCCATGGCGAGGGCCCAGCCCAGCCAGGCGGTGATGCCGAAGGTGCCCAGCCCGACCCACAGCCCCAGGACGACGGCCGCCCCGCCCGCCAGGGCCTCGCGAAAGCGCATCAGGGCGGCACGGATCTCGGGGCGGATGGCCACGCTCATCCCGCCAGCCTCTGCGGTGCGCGGAAGAGCACGAGGGTGTAGTCGCCGATCCGGCGGAAGCCGATGGCCTCGTAGGCGCGGGCGGCATGGGCGTCTGCGGCGAAGAGGATGGCGCGGCGGGCCCCCTCGCCGCGCAGCGCGTTCAGCATCAGCGCCGTGGCGCGGCGGGCGAAGCCCCGGCGGCGCAGGTCCGGCGGGGTGTAGACGGCGCCGACCTGCACCGTCGCCCCGGCCTCGGCGTTGATCCCGGCCTTGGCGACCGGCACGCCCCGCTGCCGCAGCAGCCACAGGGAGCCGCGCTCGACCGCGCGATCGAGATCGCCGCGCGCGGCCTCGGCGGCGCGCAGCGGATCGGTGCCCAGCGTCTCGGCATGGTAGGCCGCGCGCCACGGCTCCACGATGGCGCGGGTGGCGGCGGTGACCCGCTCGATGGTCAGGCCGTCGCAGGGCGGGATGGTCAGCGCGTCCAGCGTCAAGGCGTAATGCGGCTCGTCCGCATCGCGCGCCTCGGCGGCGTCGAGGCGGCAGGCCGCCAGCATGGCCCGCGCGGCCGGGGCGGCGCCGCAACAGCCCATGATCCCGCGCCCCGCCAGCATCCGCGCGGCGGCGGGCCAGAGCGGCGAGGCCGCGTCGTGGCCCGGGGCGACGGGCAGCAGCATCCCCTCGTCGGTGACGGCGACCATGGCCTGAACGGCGCCGTCGCCTTCGCCACAGCCGTCGCCCGCGTCCCGGCCCTCGCCCATCTCCGGGATGAAGGCGTGCAGGCTGCGGGGCGGGTTGTCGCCCCGCGCCGGATCGGCCAGCCCGAGGCGGCGCAGGTTGTCGAGCGGGAACATCGCGATATCGGCACGGGCCGCGAGGAAGGCATCGAGCGCGGGAATGTCGGCCTCCGTCGCGCGGCGCAGGGGCGAGGCGGGCATCACCAGTCCCCCAGTTCGGCCTGCCACAGCGCCAGGGCCGCCACCGCGGCGGTGTCGGCGCGCAGGATGCGGGGGCCGAGGCTGACCGGATGGGCGAAGGGCAGCGCCCGCAGGCGGTCGCGTTCGGCATCCGAGAACCCGCCCTCCGGGCCGATCAGGATCGCCCAGGGAGCCGCGCGGGCCGGCTCCGGCAGCAAGGCGAGCGCGGTGGCGGGGCCCGAGAGCGCCTCGTCGCAGAAGAGAAGCTGCCGCTCCTCCGGCCAGTCCGCCAGCAGATCGGACAGGCGGTGCAGGTCGGTCACCTCGGGCACCCACGTGCCGCCGCATTGCTCCGCCGCCTCGACCGCGTGGGCCTGAAGACGGTCCTGACGGATACGCTCGGAATTGGTGAAATCGGTCTGGACGGGAAGAATCCGGGCGGCGCCCATCTCGGCCGCCTTCTCGACGATGAAATCGGTCCGGGCCTTCTTGATCGGCGCGAAGAGCAGCCAGAGATCCGGGGGCAGGCGCAGCGGCGCGGTCTGCTCGGTGCAGGTCAGCTCGCCATCCCGCTTCCCCGCGCGGGCGACCTCGGCCGACCACTCGCCATCGACTCCGTTGAAGAGCGCCACCGGGTCGCCGGGGCCCAGCCGCATGACCGCAAAGAGGTAATGCGCCTGATCCCGCTCCACGGGAACGGTTTGCCCCGCCCCCAGGGGGTGCGCTACATGAAGCCGGACACGGGGCGTCCGGCCGGAAGACTGGCGCGGGCTGCTCATGGGAGACAGACATATGACGGGCAGCACCGAGGCGCCAGAGCCGCAGGACACGGGCCGGACCGGATCGGTCGCCGACGCGGTCAGGGACAACTGGGTCGACCGGCACGCGCCGGCCCGGTGGCGGCCGTATCTGCGGCTGTCCCGGGCGGACCGGCCGATCGGGACTTGGCTGCTGCTGATCCCCTGCTGGTGGGGCCTGCTGCTGGCGATGCTGTGGGACGGTCAGGCCCGGTGGGAGGACGCCTGGATCGCCGTCGGCTGCGCGGCGGGCGCCTGGCTGATGCGGGGCGCGGGCTGCACCTGGAACGACATCACCGACCGGCACATCGACGGCTCGGTCGCCCGCACCCGCTCGCGGCCGATCCCGTCCGGGCAGGTCACGGTGCGGGGCGCGGTGGTCTGGATGGGCGTGCAGGCGCTGCTGGCGCTGGCCATCCTGCTGACCTTCGACATGGCGGCCATCGCCATGGGGGTGCTGTCGCTGCTGCCGGTGACGATCTACCCCTTCGCCAAGCGCTTCACCTGGTGGCCGCAGATCTTCCTGGGCCTCGCGTTCAACTGGGGCGCGATGCTGGCCTGGGCCGCGCATACCGGCGGTCTGTCCTGGCCGCCGATCGTGCTCTACCTGGCCGGGATTGCCTGGACGCTGTTCTACGACACGATCTACGCCCACCAGGACGCCGAGGACGACGCGCTGATCGGGGTGAAGTCCACCGCGCGGCTTTTCGGGGACTCCTCGCCCGTCTGGCTGCGCCGCTTCCTGATCGCCTGCATCGCGCTGATGGGGCTGGCGGTGGTGGGCGCGGGCATCCGTCTGGACAGCCCGCTGGCGCTGGCCTGCGCGGTGGCGGGGCCCTGGGCCATGGGCTGGCACATGACCTGGCAGCTTCGCGCGCTGAAGCTCGACGACAACGACCGGCTGCTGTTCCTCTTCCGCAAGAACCGCGACGCGGGGCTGCTGGTCGTGCCGTTTCTTGCCGGTGCGCTGCTGCTCTGACCGGTCCGTGATGGGAGCGTGATGGCGCCGAAGTTGCGCCGGGGCGCGGTTCGCTCTAGACCGATCCCGTCCGACAACAGCCGAGGGTCCGCCCCCGAATGCGCCTGTCCTCCATCGCGATCCTCGCCGCCGCCTTCCTCTGCGCCGCCGTCACCAGCCTGGTGGCCGCGGGATTCGCGGTGAAGACGGTCGAGGATCGATCGGAAAGCGGCGTGCGCCAGGTGCTGGACCGCGCCGGCATGGACTGGGCCGAGATCCAGGCGAACGGGCTGCAGCTCTACATGACCGGAATCGCGCCGTCCGAGGCGATGCGCTTTCGCGCCTCGTCGATGGCGGGCACGGTGATCGACCAGTCCCGCGTCATCGACATGATGGAGGTGAAGGCGGCCGAGGACATCGCCCCGCCGCGCTTTTCCATCGAGATCCTGCGCAACGAGGGGACGCTGTCGCTCTACGGGTTGATCCCCGCCTCGACCGACCGGCTGCGCTTTCTGGGCACGCTGGAGGCGATCGACGGCGTGGACGAGATGAACGACCTGCTGGAAAGCGCCCAGTATCCCGCGCCCGACGGCTGGGACGCGGCGCTGCGGTTCGCCGTCACCGCGCTCGGCATCGTGCCGCGCTCGAAGATCTCGGTCACCGCGGGTCGGGTCGACGTCACCGGCATGTCAGACAGCGTCGACCAGCGGCGGCGGATGGAGACGGCGCTGAAGGACGCGGCGCCGAATTCGGTGCGGCTGCACCTGGCCATTTCCTCGCCCCGGCCGGTCATCACGCCGTTCACGCTGCGCTTCGTGATCGACGAGCAGGGGCCGCGGTTCGACGCCTGTTCTGCCGATTCCGAGGCGGCCCGCCGGTCGATCCTCGCCGCCGCCATGGCCGCCGGCCTGTCCGGGCGGGCGCGCTGCACCATCGGCCTCGGCGTGCCCTCCCCCGACTGGAACGAGGCCGCCTCGCTGGCCATTGCCTCGGTCGCGGAACTGGGCGGCGGCACCGTGACCTTCTCGGACGCCGACATCACGCTGGTCGCGGCGGAGGGCACCGCACAGGAGGTGTTCGACCGCGTCGTCGGCGTGCTGGAGAACTCGCTGCCCGACGTCTACGCGCTGCATGCCGTGCTGCCGCAGCCCGAGGCGCAGGGGCCGCAGGGGCCGCCGGAATTCGTCGCCACCCTGTCGCCCGAGGGGCTGGTGCAGATCCGCGGCCGGCTGAACGACGAGCTGACCCGCACCGCGACCGAAAGCTACGCCCGCGCCCGGTTCGGCGCGCAGGGGGTCCACAACGCCGCGCGGCTGGACGACACGCTGCCGCCGCAATGGCCGGTGCGGGTGCTGGCCGGGCTGGAGGCGCTGTCGAAACTGTCGAACGGCGTGGTCACGGTGACGCCCGACACCGTGTCGATCACCGGCAACACCGGGCTGGAGACGGCCAGCGAGGACATCGCGCGGCTGCTGTCGGACAAGCTGGGCGAGGCGGAGGATTTCAGCATCGACGTGGCCTACCACAAGAAGCTGGACCCGGTTGCCGCGCTGCCCTCGCCCGAGGAATGCCTGGCCGAGCTGAAGGCGATCCAGCAGGTGCGGAAGATCAACTTCGAGCCGGGTTCGGCCACCATCGACGCCGATTCGATGGGGGTGATGAACGACATCGCCGAGGTGCTGAAGGCCTGCGGCCAGATCCGGCTGGAAATCGGCGGGCACACCGACAGCCAGGGCCGCGAGGAGATGAACCAGAAGCTGAGTCAGGCGCGCGCCCAGGCCGTCCTGAACGAGCTGAGGATGCGACGGGTGCTGACCTCCAGCTTCTCGGCGAAGGGCTACGGCGAGGCGGAGCCGATCGGCGACAACTCGACCGAGGAGGGCCGGGAGGAGAACCGGCGGATCGAGTTCACGCTGATGACGGTCGACGCGACGGCGGAGGATTCGACCCTTGAAAGCATGGCCCGATCCGGCGAAGAAGAGCCGCAGCCGGACGGGGAGGATGCGGCAGGGGATGAACAGAACTGAATTCATCATCGCCACGGCGGTCATCCTGTTCGTCGCCTTCTGCATGGGGTGGTTCGCCTACTGGCTGATCCACCGCTTCACCCGCGTGTCCCGCGCCGAGGTGGGCGAGCTGGAGAAGATGGCGCAGGAGCTGCACGAGGCGGAGGAGACGCGCGATCAGGCGATCACCTACCTGCAGCAGCGCGAGGCCGAGCTGACGAACCAGCTGTCCCAGACGGAGGCGGAGCTGTCCGCCGCGATGGAGGGCCTGCGCGAGGCCCGGCACGAGGCCGAGGAGCTGCGCGCCTATATCGAGCGGGTGCATCAGCCGGGGTAGGCCGTGCAGGTGTGGTGGGCAGAATGCCCACCCTGCGCGTAGCCGACCGGAGCGCTGTACCCGTAGGGTGGGCATCCTGCCCACCGCTGCCCGCCACCGCTCAGCCCGCAGGGTGGGCATTCTGCCCACCACCTCCCTGCCCTCAGGACCAGCGCCCGAGCGCCGCCTCGTCCTCGTCCCGCGCGGCGACCCATTCGGCGCCGTCCGGGCCGATCTCCTTCTTCCAGAAGGGCGCTCGGCTTTTCAGGTAGTCCATCAGGAACTCGGCCGCCGCGAAGGCCTCGGCCCTGTGGCGGGCGGCGGTGGCGACCATCATGATCGGCTCGCCGACCGTCAGGCGGCCGTGGCGGTGGATGACCAGCACGCCGCCGAGGCTCCAGCGGGTGCGGGCCTCGGCCGCTATCGCGGCGATCGCCCGTTCGGTCATTCCCGGATAGTGTTCGATCTCCATCGCCGCCAGACGGCCCCCGTCGTCGCGCACGAGGCCCGAGAAGGTGACGATCGCCCCCATCCCCTCCTGCGCCGCGGTGAAGGCCGCGGTCTCCGCGCCCGGATCGAAAGGCGCGTCGCTGACGCGGATGTCCATCGCTCAGCCGCCGGTCATCGGCGGGAAGAAGGCGACCTCGCGCACACCGGCGAGCGGCGCGTCGAAATCCGCCAGCTCCTGATCCACGGCCACGCGCAGGGCGGAGGTGTCCTCGAACGCCATGGCATAGCGTTCCTCGCGCGCGCGCAGTTCGTCGACCAGCTCGTTCACCGTCGCCGCCTCCGTCTCCACCCTTTCCTTCGGCAGGCCGATGCGTTCGCGGACCCAGGCGAAATAGAGCACGTCCATGGTTTCGCTCCTCCGGTCGGGACGTCAGTCCCTCAGATGGTTGCGGGCCTTGCGGAAGTAGTCGGCCCCGGTGATCGCGGTCAGCGCGGCGGCGATCCAGATCAGCACCAGCCCGCCATGGCCCGTCCACTGCACCGCCTGCGCGCGCCAGCCGAGCCCCGTGTGGTCGGGGGTCCGCCCCTCCAGCACCGCCTGCGCCGCGCGCGGGTCCAGCGCGCCGGCGGCGACGGCCATCTCCTGCTGCGCGATGCCGTGCAGGAAGATGACGGCGATCGCCACCATCTGCGTCGCGGTCTTCCACTTCGCCAGCTTGGTGACCTTCAGCGTGCCGGCCACGTCGCCCAGGAATTCCCGCAGGCCCGAGACGAAGACCTCGCGGAAGAGGATGATCGCCGCGGGCAGGACCAGCCAGACCGCCATGGTCGAATAGACCCCCAGCACCATCAGCGCGATGACCACCATCGCCTTGTCGGCGATCGGGTCCAGCATGGTGCCCATCTTCGTCGTCTGCTTCCACGCGCGGGCCAGGGCACCGTCGAAATAGTCGGTCAGCGAGGCCCCGAGGAAGAGCACCAGCGCCACCCAGTCGGCCGCGGGGCGCGGGAAGACGAGGTAGGACAGCGCCAGCGCGGGGGCGGCGGTCAGGCGGAAGGTCGTCAGGATGTTGGGCAGGGTCCAGCGCATGGGGCTTATCTAGCCCTTCGGCCCGGCGGGGGAAAGCGGTGGTGATTCAAATCGTGATCGGCGGCGGCGCAACCAGGCGGAGCGGCTGCGCCGCACCCCATCCATGAACGAGGGGAGGCTCTGCCTCCCCTCGCGCTCCCCGACCCCTCCAGGCCCCTCCAGCGAGAGGAGGCTCTGCCTCCCCTCGCGCTCCCCTCCGAGGTATTTCGGACCGGGTGAAGGGGAGGGCTATTCGCCCCCGCCCAGCTGGTGGACATAGGCGGCGACGGCCTTGACCTGCGCCTCGCTCAGGCGTTCGGACCAGGCCGGCATCACGCCGAAGCGGGCGTTCTCCACCGTTTCCTTCACCGTCGCGTAGTCGCCGCCGTAGAGCCAGATGGCATCCGCGAGGTTCGGCGCGCCCTGGTCGCGGTCGCCTTGCGCCTGCTCGCCGTGGCAGGAGGCGCAGTTGTCGGCGAAGACCGTGGCGCCCTCCTCCACCAGGCGCGCATCCCGCGGCGAGCCGGAGAGCGACAGGACGTAGTTCACCACCGCCTCGATCTGGCCGTCCTCCAGCAGTTCGTCGCGGCCGAAGGCGGGCATCGCGGAATACCGTGCGTCGGGGTCTTCCTCGTTGCGGATGCCGTGGGCGATGGTCGTGTGGACCGCCTCGATATCGCCGCCCCAGAGCCATTCGTCGTCCAGCAGGTTCGGATAGCCCTTCGCCCCCGCCGCGCCGGAACCGTGGCACTGGGCGCACCAGGTGCGAAACACCGCCGCGCCGGCCGAGACCGCGTAGCCGTTCAGCTCGGCATCCTGCGGCAGGGCCGTCAGGTCGGCGGCGGCAAGACGCTGGTTCAGGGCCATGTTCGCCTCTTCCGCCGCGGCGATGCTCTCGGCCACCTCGGCGCGGGTCGACCAGCCGAGTACGCCCGCCGTGGCGCCGTTGATCAGCGGCCAGGCCGGGAAGGCGATGCAGTAGATCACCCCCCAGAGGATCGTGGCGTAGAAGGTCCAGAGCCACCAGCGGGGCAGCGGGGTGTTCAGCTCCTCGATGCCGTCCCAGGAATGGCCCGTGGTGCCGTGCTTGTCGCGCAGATCGCTCATTGCTCGCGCTCCTCTGCCGGGGTTCCGACCGGCGTCCGCTCGTTCCGGAACGGGATGGACGCGGTGTCGCGGTAGATTCGGCCGGAGCCGGGCCGGACGACCCAGACCCCCACGCCGACGAAGAAGGTGAACAGCGCCAGAAGCATCCAGCTGTCGGCGAATTCACGCAGGATGGAATAGAGATCCATGTCGGTCCCTCCTCAACGGGATGCCACGGGTTCGAAGGTCGAGAAGTCGACCAGTGTGCCCAGCATCTGGAGATAGGCGATCAGCGCGTCGGCCTCCGAGATGCCGGGGCGGCCGTCGAAGTTGCGCACCTGGGCGCCCGGATAGCGGTCGAGCATGTCGCCGTAATCGAGATCGGGGTCGGCCTGGACGCGGAAGTCCTGCTGCGCCGCTGCGATCATCTCGTCGGTGTAGGGCACCCCGACCATGCGGTGCGTGGCCAGCAGCTCGTCCACGTGCTCGCCCTCGATCAGACGATTCTCAAGATGCCCGTATTTCGGCATCACCGATTCCGGCACCACGGCCTGCGGGTCGCGCAGGTGGTCGATGTGCCATTCGTCGGAATAGCGGCCGCCGACGCGGGCGAGGTCGGGCCCCGTCCGCTTGGACCCCCACTGGAACGGATGGTCGTACATCGACTCGGCCGCCAGCGAATAGTGGCCGTAGCGTTCGACCTCGTCCCGCATCGGGCGGATCATCTGGGAGTGGCAGACGTAGCAGCCCTCGCGGATGTAGATGTCGCGCCCCGTCAGCTCGAGCGGGGAGTAGGGGCGCACGCCCTCCACCTCCTCGATCGTGTTCTCCAGGTAGAAGAGCGGCGCGATCTCCACGATGCCGCCGATCGTCACGACGAGGAACGAGAAGACCAGCAGCAGGGTCGCGTTCTTCTCCAGGTAGCGGTGCTTGTCGAACAGCGTCGTGTGATGCGGCAGCTCGTTCGGGATCTCTCCGTGCTTGATGTCCTTCAGTTGGCTGACGTGCGGATCGCGGTCCGGATCGGTGATCTTGTCGTTGTCGGTCATTGCCGGGTCCCCCTTATTCGGCCGGCACGACGCCGTTGGCCGATTGCTCGACGGCAGGCGTGCGGCGGATGGTGAGGTAGAGGTTGATGCACATGATGATCGCGCCGGCCATGAACATGACCCCGCCCAGACCGCGCACCACGTACATCGGGAACTTGGCGGAGACGGTGTCGGCGAAGCTGTTCACGAGGAAGCCGTTCGCGTCGACCTCGCGCCACATCAGGCCTTCCATGATGCCCGTGACCCACATCGAGGCCGCGTAGAGCACGATGCCGATGGTGGCGAGCCAGAAGTGCCAGTTCACCATCGCCAGCGAGTAGAGCCGTTCCCGGCCCCAGAGCCGCGGCGTCAGGAAGTAGAGGCAGGCGAAGGTGATCATGCCGTTCCAGCCCAGCGCACCGGAATGCACGTGGCCGATGGTCCAGTCGGTGTAGTGGCTCAGCGAGTTGACCGCGCGGATCGACATCATCGGGCCCTCGAAGGTCGACATGCCGTAGAAGCCGATGGCGATGACCATCATGCGGATGATCGGGTCGGTGCGGATCTTGTCCCAGGCGCCGCTCAACGTCATCAGGCCGTTGATCATGCCGCCCCAGGACGGCATCCACAGGATGACCGAGAACACCATGCCCAGCGTCGACGCCCAGTCAGGAAGCGCGGTGTAGTGCAGGTGGTGCGGACCCGCCCAGATGTAGAGGAAGATCAGCGCCCAGAAGTGGATGATGCTGAGCTTGTAGGAATAGACCGGCCGCTCGGCCTGCTTGGGCACGAAGTAGTACATCATCCCCAGGAAGCCCGCCGTCAGGAAGAAGCCCACGGCGTTGTGGCCGTACCACCATTGCGTCATCGCATCCTGCACGCCGGCGAAGACCTGCACGGATTTCGAGCCGAAGACGGAGACCGGGATCGAAAGGTTGTTGATGACGTGCAGCATGGCCACCGTCACGATGAACGCGAGGTAGAACCAGTTCGCCACGTAGATGTGCGGCTCCTTCCGCCGGACGATCGTGCCGAGGAAGACGGCGAGGTAGGCCAGCCAGACGATGGTCAGCCACCAGTCGACGTACCATTCCGGCTCGGCGTATTCCTTGGATTGCGTGGCGCCGAGGATGTAGCCCGAGGCGGCCAGCACGATCATCAGCTGGTAGCCCCAGAAGACGAACCAGGCGAGGTTCCCGCCCCAGAGCCGCGCGGCCGAGGTGCGCTGGACCACGTAGAACGAGGTGCAGATCAGCGCGTTGCCCCCGAAGGCGAAGATCACCGCCGAGGTGTGCAGCGGCCGCAGCTTGCCGAAGTTCAGGTAGCCCTCCGCCCAGGCGAAGTTGAGTTCGGGGAAGGCCAGCTGGAAGGCGATGACGACGCCCACCAGAAAGCCGACGACGCCCCACAGCGCCGTGGCGATGACCCCGTAGCGGATCACCTCGTCCATGTATTCGCCCGAGAGGTCGCGGGTCGCGACCTCCTCTCCCGTCCGGCGCAGCGTCCAGAGGAAGAGACCCCCGGCGACCATCATGATGGTCAGCGCGTTGACGAGATATGCCAGGTCACGCGCGTGGTTGGCCGCGATGGCCGCCAGCAGCGTGACGAGGCCGAGCGCGATCAGTTTCAGGGTATTGCCCATGTCGTTCGTCCTTCATCGCGTCACCCGTCGCGACACGCCGGACATGACTGCGCCCGGGCCTCGCGACTCCGGGGCGGTTGTCGCCCGTCCGGGAGAGGCCGGCCTTGATGCACATCAGGCGACGGGGCCGAATGACTTGACACCGATCAAGGCGGCGGCCGACATCGGGGGGTTAGGGTCGTCCGACATCCCCCTCATCACCGGGAACATGCCATGCCCTGGAAATCCCTTCTGACCGTCCTGACGGAAACGACGGACCCGATGCCGGTCCTGTCGCACGCCATCGCGCTGGCCAACGATTACGACGCGCATCTGGAGGCGATGTGCATCGGCGTCGACCGCAGCCACGTCGGCTATTTCTACGAGGCGACCAGCCCGCTGGCCGTCCAGCAGACCTTCGACGAGGCGCGGGACGAGGCGCTTCAGATCGAGACCGCGGTGACGGGGATCCTGTCGCGGTCGGGCGTCCGCTACGGCACCGACACCGCCATCGCGCAGCTGCCCGACATCGGCCGGCAGGTGGCCGAGAGGGTGCGATTCTCGGACCTGGTGATCCTGCCCCTGCCCTACGAGGAGGGCCGCGGGATCGAGGTGGAGCCGGTGGTCGAGGCGGCGATCTTCGAGGGTCAGGCGCCGGTGCTGGTGGTGCCGAAGGGCGCGAAGCCGGTGCCGCGGCCGAAGACCGTGACGCTGGCCTGGAACGAGAGCGCCGAGGCGATGTCGGCGGCGCGTGCCGCCCTGCCGATCCTGCGCAAGGCGGAAAGCGTGCAGATCGTGGTCATCGACCCGCCGGCCCATGGCCGCCACCGGTCGGATCCCGGCGGGCTGCTGGCGACCTTCCTCGCCCGGCACAGGGTGTCGGTGAAGATCGACGTGCTGGCCCGAAGCATGCCGATGATCTCGGACATCCTGTGCCGCCACGCCCGCGACAACGGCGCGGACATGATCGTCATGGGCGCCTACGGGCATTCCCGCTTCCGCGAGGCGGTGCTGGGCGGCGCGACCCGGGGGATGCTGCGGCAGGCCGAGGTGCCTGTGTTCCTGGGGCACTGAGCCCCGGGGCCGGCAGGTCAGGCGCGCGAGGGCGTCCGTCCGCGCGCCGTCACGCCGGGACGGTCATTCGACGACGCCGCCGTCGCCGTCGTCGCCCGCCTCTTCCAGCAGGCGGCCGAAATCCGGCACGATGACGTGGCGCTTGCCTTCCAGCTCGATCACGCCGTCCTTGCGCAGGGCCGAGATCTGGCGGCTCACCGTCTCCAGCGTCAGGCCGAGGTAATCCGCCATCGCCTCGCGCGTCAGGGGCAGGTCGAAGACCATCCGGTCCGCGACCGCGCCCATGTGCAGCGCCGCGTCGCGCCGGCCGATGATTGCCAGCAGCGAGGCGATCTTCTCGCGCGCCGTCTTCCGGCCGAGCACCAGCATCCATTCCCGCGCCGCGTCCAGCTCGTCCAGGGTCATCTGCAGCAGCCGCTGCGCGACATGCGGCGTGGTTTCCATCATCTGCTCGAACGGCTTCCGCCGGAAGCAGCACATCACCATGTCCGAGACCGCGACGACGTTGTAGGCCGAACCGCCGCGCCCCGGACGGCCGACGAAATCGGACGGCAGCAGAAGGCCGACCATCTGGGTCCGCCCGTCCTCCATCTGCTGGGTCAGACGGGCGACACCGGTCACGACGGAGCCGACGAAATCCATCCGGTCGCCGGACCAGACCACCGTCTGACCCGCCTCGAAGCTGCGGTAGTATTTCATCTCTTCGAGGCGAAGGAGTTCATCCGTGTCGCAGCGTGCGCAGACCGCCCGATGGCGGATCGGACAGGCTCCGCATTCCTGTGCCGCCGTGCTCAGCCGTTCCTGAAGCATTTCCGCACCCGTTGGACACTTGATCTGCCTCAAGGCAGAAACATCGGACTTCCCCCCTTCTACGCGCATGACCGGAACAGCGCAACTTGAACGATTCGGGCTCTTCGATTCCCGGGTCCCCCGTTACACCTCGTATCCGACGGCGCCCCAGTTCGGGGCCAGCGTCGGCCCGGACCGGATGCGGGAGTGGATCGAGGCGATTCCGGCCGGGGCCGAGATCTCCGTCTACGTCCACGTCCCGTTCTGCCGGCGGCTCTGCTGGTTCTGCGCCTGCCGCACCCAGGGCACGGCGACGAACCGGCCCGTCGCGGCCTATCTGGAGGTGCTGAAGGCGGAGGTGGCGATGCTGGCCCGGCATCTGCCCCCGGGGGTGCGGCTGTCGCGGCTGCACTGGGGCGGCGGCACGCCGACGATCCTGACGCCCGACATGATGACCGACCTGGCCGGCACCCTCGCCGCGGCGGCCCCCTTCGCGCCCGGCGCGGAATTCTCGGTCGAGATCGACCCGAACGAGATCGACGCGCCGCGCGTCGACGCGCTGAAGGCCGCCGGCATGACCCGCGCCTCGATCGGCGTGCAGGATTTCGACCCCGGCATCCAGCAGTCCATCGGCCGGATCCAGAGCTACGAGACCACCCGCGACGTGGTCGCGATGCTGCGCGCGGCCGGTATCGCCAGCCTGAACGCCGACATCCTCTACGGCCTGCCGCACCAGACGCCGGCCCGGATCACTGAATCGGTGCAGAAGCTGCTGTCGCTGGCGCCGGACCGCGTGGCGCTCTACGGCTATGCGCATGTGCCGTGGATGGCGCGGCGACAGGGGCTGCTGCCCTCGGACGCGCTGCCCGCCCCGCAGGAGCGGCTGACCCTGTTCGAGACGGCGCGCAGGCTCTTCGCCTGGGACAATTATGCAGAGATCGGCATCGACCATTTCGCGGTGCGCGGCGACGGGCTGGAGATCGCGCAGCGGACAGGACGGCTGCGGCGCAACTTCCAGGGCTATACCGACGACCGGTCCGAGGTGCTGATCGGGCTCGGCGCCTCGTCGATCTCGCGATTCCCGCAGGGCTACGCGCAGAACGCGCCTGCCACCTCCGCCCATGCCGGCGCGGTGCGCGAGGGGCGCTTCTCGACCGTGCGGGGCCATGCCTTCACCGCCGCCGACCGCCTGCGCGGCCGCATCATCGAGGCGCTGATGTGCGACTTCCGCGTGAGCAGCGACGATCCGCAGCTGGCCCGCCTCGCCGGCCCCGCGCGGCTGGCGTCGATGTGGCAGGAGGCCGCCCGCGCCTTTCCCGGCGTGGTGACGGCGGATGCGCATGGGCTGACGATCCCGCCCGCGTCCCGCCCGCTGACCCGGGTCATCGCCCGGCATTTCGACGCCTACGACACGGCCGGCGCCCGCCATTCCGCCGCCATCTGACGCGCTGCGGCGCGGGCCCGGGGGCAGCCCCGGAATCGCCTGGCTCGACCGGTCACGAGGCTCCCGGCCCTTGTCAGAGGTCCGCGCCGCCCTCGCCCACGACCACGAAGGGGGCCCAGATCCGCGGATGCGCGAAGCGCGTCTCGCGCGTGTCGTCCAGCACCGCCAGGGCCGAGGCCCGCAGCGCCTCGGCCCGGCTGGCGGGATCCGCGCCGCGCATCCGCGTCAGCATCCCCGTCGTCAGCACCCGCGCCGCGTGGTCGTCCACCGGCCAGTGCGAGACCAGGATCGCCCGCGCCCCGGCGTAGATGAAAGCACGCGCGAGGCCCGAGAGACCCTCCGCCCCCGGGGTGCCGTCGCCGCCCGCCGTGTCGCAGGCCGACAGGATCACCAGCGAGGCCGACAGCTCCAGCTGCGCCGCCTCGGACGCCTTCAGCAGGGCGTCGTCCACGTCCGAAGGCGCGTCCGGCGGGGTGAAGACCAGCGCCGGCTCGTCCAGCCCCGGCAGCCCGTCGGCCAGCAGGCCGTGAGTCGCGAAGGCCACCACCTCGGCGCGGGCCAGATCCGCCTCCTTCACCGCCCGTTCGGTCGCGCGCGGGCCCAGCCACAGCGCGTCCTCGCCCGCGCCCATGGTCCGGGCCAGCGCCCGCAACTCGGCCGCGGTGTTGGGCAGCGGCGCCAGGTCGGCGACCCGCGTGACGTCCTCGTAGACGCCGCGCGTCACCACCCGGCGCGCGTCCACCTCCGGCACGGACGCCTCCGCGACCAGACGGTAGCCCAGCAGCGGGTCGCCGAAGCCGCGGAACGGCACCGCCTCGCCCCGGCGCACCGCCGCGCGGCGCAGCGCCTTCAGCGCCGAGACCGAGGGCAGCGTGGTCAGCGCGTGATCGCGCAGCAGCCAGTCCGTCCCCCGCAGCGCCGCGGCCGAGCCGTCCACACCCCGCGGCGGCCGCGTCACCAGCACCGCCGGCGGCAGCGAGGTCAGCGGCCCGTCGAGCACCATCATCAGGTGCCGCGCGTCGCCGAACGTCGCCTCCAGCGGCGCGAAGAGATCGGCGTAGAGACGATGCGCCAGCGTTCGGTCGAAGGGCGCCACCTCGCGCCGCATGCCGTCCTTCAGCGCCAGCCCGCCACGCGTGTCCTCGGCCGGCGACAGCTGATCGCGCAGTTGCTTCACCATGTCCGCCACGTCGGCCCGGGCGATCTCCACCCGGTTCCAGTCGGCGCGGGTCTTCGACACGGCCCAGACGTAGAAGAAGTTCTCGTCCGTCAGCGTCATCACCAGCGCCTCGTCCGGGCGCAGCAGACCCTGCAGCGCCTCGCGCGACAGCGGCCGCGGGTTCGTCAGTTCGCGGAAGTCGGGGAAGCGGATGTCGAGCTCGCGGTCCAGCGCCTCCAGCCGCGTCCGCGCCTCCTGGATCGACCGGCGCAGTTCGGCCACCGTGCGCTCGCTGGCGGCGCCGGTCTCTATCGCCGCGGCGGCGAGGCGGTCGCTCAGCAGGTCGATCCGGTCGGCGGTGTCCTGACGTTCGCGCAGCAGGCCGGCCAGCGCCTCGGATCCGGCGGCGATGCGGGTGGCGGCCTGCGCCAGGGCCTTGCCGGCGGTGGAGCTCTGCGCGGTCTGCGCGGTCATGAACACCCGGTCGCGGATCGAGGCGCGGGTGTCCTGCGCCGGCGCGGCCTGCGCCACGGTCAGCGCGGCCAGCAGCAGGGCCGGGCAAAGGATCATCGAAAAGCGGTTCGTCATGGCGACGATCGTGCCCCTGCCCGGTTGGCCGGGCAAGAGATTCGGATGGGCCGCCTCACGCGGCCCTGCCGGATCCGGACAGGCGGCACCGCGAGCCGGGGCCGCGGCGGGAAGGGCGAAGGCCGAAGCCCCCGCGCCCTCAGCCCGACAGATGCTCCGTGAACGCTTCGGTCATGATCCGCCAGCTGCGGTCCGCCGCCTCCCTGCGGTAGTTGGCGCCGGCGGGGTTGGTGAAGGCGTGGCCGGTATGGCCGAAGGCGACCAGATCCCAGTCCTCGCAATGCTCCGTCAGTTCCTCGGCCAGCGCCACCACCGCGGGCGGTTTCGCCAGCGTGTCCTCCCAGCCGTGCAGCATCAGCAGCGAGGCGCGGATCGTTCGCGTCTCGAAGTTCGGCCGGTCGAAGATGCCGTGCAGCGACACGCCCAGCCGGAAATCCGCGCCCGTCCGGGCCAGATCCAGCACCGCCTTGCCGCCGAGGCAGTAGCCGATCACCGCGATCCGGTCGCCGTCGACGGACGGCATCCCGCGCAGCTCCTCCAGCGCGCAGGTCATGCGGTCGGCCAGCACCTGCCGGTCGTCGTTCAGCGCCTGCATCTTCCCGGACGCCTCGGCGCGGTCCTCGGTCCGGAAGCCGTCGCCGTAATAGTCCATGCCGAAGCCGACGTAGCCCATCCCCGCGAGGGTCCGCGCCACCTCCATCTCGAAATCGCGCAGGCCCATGAAGGCCGGGGCGATCATCACCGCCGGATGCGGGCCGGGGCCCTCGGGTTCGGCCAGATAGCCGACATAGTCGGTGGTGCCGTCGGAATAGCGGTGGTGGCGTGGCTCTGGCATGGTGTCTCTCCTCCGGGTGCCGCGAAATCGGGCCGAGACTGACACCGAACGGCAACAGGAACAACATGGCGCGGCCGCCGATGCAGAAACCCGGCGGCCCTGTCCTGGACCTGTCATGCGATCGTGATATATCTCGTGTATACAGCCTCCCCCGCGTCGGATCCGGCCCTTCCGGTCCCGCCGCGAGGGTTCATTTCCCGATCCCTTCCGGCCGTCCGGCGCGCCGCCGCGATCCGGCTGGACACTCCGACGCCGCAGATTACCTGAATGCAGATGCCATTGCCCCTTCATGCCGCAGCCGGCGCCGATGTCCGTACCCAGTTCGCGGCGCTCTGCTGGCGCGTCGTGAAGGACAAGCCGCAGGTGCTTCTGATCACCAGCCGCGGCACCAATCGCTGGATCGTGCCCAAGGGCTGGCCGATGGAGGGCAAGACCCCCGGCCAGTGCGCGCTGACCGAGGCGTGGGAGGAAGCGGGCGTCGTCGGCAAGGCGGACGAGCGGCCGCTCGGGCTCTATCCGTACATCAAGCTGATGGACGACGGCTCCGAGGTGCCCTGTGTGGGGCTTCTCTACCCCGTCCGGGTGACGACGCTGCGCAGCACCTGGCCCGAGGTGAAGGAGCGGCGGCGGCAGTGGTTCTCCCGCAAGAAGGCCGCCGCGCGGGTGGCCGAGCCCGAGCTTGCCCAGCTTCTGCGCAACTTCGAGCCGCGGCTTCTGAAATCCTGAACCAGCCGGGGCCGGTGGCGGTGCTGGCGGGAACGCGACGGGGCGGGATCGCGTCGCCCCATCGCGTCATCGGCCCTGTGATCACGGCGATCTTGAATTGCCCGGCCGGGTGGGTATGTGATGTTCGAACCTTCCGGATGACGGCCCGATGATCCAGTTCACGCTCAGATGCCCCGCCGACCACCGCTTCGACAGCTGGTTCTCCTCTGCCGAGGCGTTCGACAGCCTGCAGGCGGCCGGCCACATCTCCTGCGCGGTCTGCGGCGCCGCTGGGGTCGAGAAGGCGGTGATGGCCCCGCGGGTGCAGGCCTCGCGCGACCGCGCCGCGCCCGTCCAGCCCGACCGCCCCCGCGACGCGCCGGCCCGCCCGCTGGCCGCGCCGGCCAGCCCCGCCGAACAGGCGCTGGACGAGCTGCGCCGCCGGATCGAGGCGCGGACCGAAGACGTCGGCCGCAACTTCGCCGCCGAGGCCCGCGCGATCCACGAGGGCGAAGCACCCGACCGCCCCATCCGCGGCGAGGCGCGGCTGGACGAGGCGAAGAGCCTGCTGGAGGATGGCGTCCCCGTCATGCCCCTGCCCTTCCCGGCCCGCCGCCGCACCAACTGAGCGGCCCGCCCCTCCGGCATCCGCAGCGGTAAGCGCCCGGCCCTTTCCGGCTCCGATCCCCACGTCCGCCGGGGCCCTGCGCACGGATGCGCCGCGCCCCTGCTTCAACTGGTCTGAAATACGCTCCAGGGGGCTGCCCGGCACGGGCAGCGGGGGGCAGACGCCCCCCCTCCTCCGCCGGCCGCCCCGCGCCGCACGATCCATCTTGCGTGCCCCCCGCCCCCCGCGTAAACCGCGCCGCAATGCGAAGTCCGGGGAAGGCCCGATGTCCGTTCTGGTGATGAAATTCGGCGGCACCTCCGTCGCCACGCTCGACCGCATCAAGCGGGCCGCCAAGCGCGTCGGCGTCGAGGTCGCGAAGGGTCACGAGGTGATCGTCATCGTCTCGGCCATGGCCGGCAAGACGAACGAGCTGGTCGGCTGGGTGAACGAGACCTCGCCCTTCTACGACGCCCGCGAATACGACGCCGTCGTGTCCTCGGGCGAGAACGTCACCGCCGGGCTGATGGCGCTGACGCTGCAGGAGATGGACATCCCCGCCCGGTCCTGGCAGGGCTGGCAGGTGCCGGTGAAGACGACCTCCGCCCATGCCTCCGCCCGGATCGAGGAGATCCCCACCGACAACATCATGGCGAAGTTCGGCGAGGGCATGAAGGTCGCCGTGGTGGCGGGCTTCCAGGGCGTCAGTCCCGAGGGCCGGATCACCACGCTGGGCCGCGGCGGGTCCGACACCACCGCCGTCGCCTTCGCCGCCGCCTTCGACGCGGTGCGCTGCGACATCTACACCGACGTCGACGGCGTCTACACCACCGACCCCCGGATCAGCTCGAAGGCCCGCAAGCTCGACCGTATCGCCTTCGAAGAGATGCTGGAGCTCGCCAGCCTCGGCGCCAAGGTGCTGCAGACGCGGTCGGTGGAACTCGCCATGCGCTACAACGTGCGCCTGCGCGTGCTGTCGAGCTTCGAGGAAATGGACGACAATGCCGGCACCCTGGTCTGTGCCGAGGAGGACATCATGGAATCCAATGTGGTCGCCGGTATCGCCTATTCCCGCGACGAAGCGAAGATGACGCTGATCTCGGTCGCCGACCGCCCGGGCATCGCCGCCGCGATCTTCGGGCCGCTGGCCGAGGCGGGGATCAACGTGGACATGATCGTCCAGAACATCGCAGAGGAAGGCCGCACCGACATGACCTTCTCCTGCCCGATCGACCAGGTGCTGCGCGCCGACAAGGCGTTGGCAGAGGCGAAGGCGGCGGGCGGGCTCGACTACCACGACCTGGTGGTCGACAAGGAGGTCGCCAAGGTCTCGGCCGTCGGGATCGGGATGCGCTCGCAGTCCGGCGTCGCCGCGAAGATGTTCAAGACGCTGTCGGACGAGGGCGTGAACATCAAGGTCATCGCCACCTCCGAGATCAAGATCTCGGTCCTCATCGACCGGAAGTACATGGAGCTTGCCGTCCAGGCCCTGCACGACGCGTTCGAGCTGGAAAAGGCCTGAGGGCTGCCGCCCTCCGGGCCGAAGAGAGGGCGCGCACGCGGGGGCAAGCCCTTTGCCGGAAGTGTTGAATGGCCAGCGTCAGGACCCACCGGGAAAAGAGCCTGTTGCAATCGCGCTCCCTCGCGGACATCCGCGAGCAGGTTGGCGGACGGAGCGGACGTCGATCCAAGGACGAAGTCATGACTTCTCAGCAATGCTGGTTCTGCGGAATGGGTATCGAACCTGACGATCTTTACGCGGTCCGCATCGCAGTCTCAGCGCTTTGGCATACGGACGGAGGCCGTCAGGCCATCTTCGCGCATTCGATATGCGCACGACGCCGTCTCGACGGGAAGTCCATGGAGTTTGATCCGGAGGTTCTGAGCTAGCGTTCCAAGATCCGATCAGGGCTCATGGCGGACATTCACCAGAGGTGACTGGGTGGCCCTGAAGGCGCGAACAGCACCACATCTGGTAAGGGCGCGCCCGCGGGGAACGCGCCGTTTTCGTGTCACATGCGTCGTGCTGGCCGAGGCTTTCGTTCAGGCCGTGACGCCCGCGCCCTTCCTGGCCCCGTCCACGCTGAACGCGCCCGGCCCGGCGAAGACCAGGTACAGGAAGACGAAGCAGTAGAGGATCGACGCGTCCCCGCCGTTCAGAACCGGATAGAAGTTCTGTGGTGCGTGCGCCATGAAGTAGGCCACGGCCATCATGCCCGACAGCACGAAGGCCACGGGCCGGGTGAAGAGCCCCAGCACGATCGCCAGCCCGCCGAAGGTTTCCAGGATCCCGGCCACCAGCATCAGCGTGTTCAGCTCGCCGCCGCCGCCGTCCCCGGCGCTCGGCCAGCCGAACAGCTTCTGGGTGCCGTGGGCGATGAAGAGAAGCCCCGCCATGATCCGCAGCGCGGCCAGGGCTTGGGGGGCGTAGGGGGTCAGGCGGTCGGTCATGGTCACCTCTTGCGGGAACAGGGGGAATGGGGCGGCTTGGCGCCCTCCTTGGGGCATTACGGTCCGGACGGTCCAGCGGATTGTCTGTGAACACCCGCAGACCCGATGTGCGCCGCGCCGCGGCAGACTCGGGCCCCCTGCCCCCGTCGGCCCATACGAATGCGCATGGCGCAAGACCCCTCTCGCACAACGGTGATCGGCCACGCCGCCGCTGCGCGCCTTTGCGCTGCCGGAAAGCGGTCGATCCGGCGGGTTCCCGCACCGGGCGGAAGGGGTGGGCAACCATTCCGCCAGCCGTCCGTTCACCTCTCGCAGCCGGCGGGGACGCCATCCCGTCAGCCGGCAACCAACGCAACAAACGGAGGAGAAACCGTCATGCGTATGAAGAGCACAACCGCCCTCGCCGCCATTCTGGCAGCCGGCCTGGCCGGCGGAGCCGTGGCACAAAGCTCCGGCACCGGAGCGAGCACGGGCGCGGATCTCGGTGCGAACACCGGGACGGGTGCAGGCGCCGACGTGACCGCCAACACCGACATGTCGACCGGCAGCGGCTCGATGAGCGGGTCCGCCGACAGCACGACGAACCTCGACACCGCGCAGAGCGACAATTCGGCGACTTCGACGGACTCCATGTCCTCGACCTCGACCGACAGCACGATGTCCGCCGACAGCTCGATGAGCGGTGACGAGCAGTTCAAGAACTACGGCTCGGTCATCTCCAGCATCCAGAGCCAGAGCAGCGCGGAAAACGACATGGCCTTCGACGGGGTCAGCGAGACCTCGCAGGTCAACACCGTGACGCTCTCCTCGCTGGAAGGCAACGGGGCGGAGAACGCCTCGGCGCTCGACACGGCGCTGGCCGATGGCGAGGATGTTCTGGCCTCGGTCCGGACCGACATCGAAGGCAACACGACGCTGAGCGATGCGCTGGAAGCCCAGGGCTACAGCGCGGATCAGGTCGTCGCCTGGAACGTCGACGCCGATGGCAACGTGACCTTCGTGATCGACGACCGCATGTGATTGCGGACCTCGTGACCACCGTCCGGTCACGGTCCGGGGCGCGCCCTTCCGGGGGCGCGCCCTTTTCGTGCGCGGCCCCCGAACCGACACGCGGGCTGGATTGACAGCCCAGCGGCCTCGGCGCAGCGTCCGCCGCGACAGCAGCAGCGGAGCGCCCGATGGCCACCCTCGTCTTCGCCATGAACGTCTCGCTCGACGGCTACGTCGATCACGACGCATTCGCCCCGGATCCGGTGCTGTTCGCGCACTGGACCGAGCAGGTGCGCACCTCCGCAGGGGCGATCTACGGCCGAAGGCTCTACGAGATCATGCGCTACTGGGACGACGATCACCCGGAATGGGACGCGCCCGAACGCGCCTTCGCCGCCGCCTGGCGGGCGCTGCCGAAATGGGTGGTCTCGCGCAGCCTGACCTCGGTCGGGCCGAACGCGACGCTGATCCCGGAAGCGGTGGAACACACCATCGCCGCGCTGAAGGCGGAACTGGCGGGCTGGCTCGACCTCGGCGGGCCGGATCTGGCGCACAGTCTGGCGCAGAGCGGGCTGATCGACGAATACCGCCTGTATCTTCATCCGCATGTCACCGGGGGCGGCACGCCCTTCTTCAAGGGCCCGCGCCCGCCGCTGAAACTCGCCTCCAGCGACAGGATCGGGCCCGAGGCGATCCGCCTCGTCTACACCCCTGCCTGAGGTCCGCCGCACCGGCTGACCGATGTCCGAGGAATACACGTTTCGCTTGCGCGCCAAAGATGCTCTAGTCGAGCCCGGCAAGAGACCCGAGGGCGCACAAGGGATGACCGAGACCTTCCAGACCGACAGCCGCGCCATGCTGGGCCGCCTGCGGGCGGTGATGGCCGAGGATTCGGCGGGTCAGGCGCGTCTGGATCAGATCACCCACCTGATCGCCGATTCGATGCGGACCGAGGTCTGTTCCATCTACCTCTTCCGCGATCCAGAAACGCTGGAGCTCTGCGCGACCGAGGGGCTGAAGGCCGAGGCGGTGCATCAGACCCGGATGCGGCTCGGCGAGGGTCTGGTCGGCCGCGTCGCGCGCAGCGGCACCGTGGTGAACACCGCCGATGCGCCGAAGGAGCCGGGGTTCCGCTTCATGCCCGAGACGGGGGAGGAGATCTATTCCTCCTTCGCGGGCGTGCCCGTGCAACGTCTGGGCGAGAAGCTGGGCGTGCTGGTGGTGCAGTCGAAGACCAAGCGCCAGTTCTCGGACGAGGAGATCTACGCGCTGGAAGTCGTCGCCATGGTGCTGGCCGAGATGACGGAACTCGGCGCCTTCATCGGCGAGGGCGCGGCGCTGCGCGCGCGGCACAAGAACCCGGTCGTCTTCCGCGGCGGCACCGGGCAGGAGGGCACGGCCGAGGGCCACGTCTGGCTGCACGAGGGCCGCGTCGTCGTCACCAACCCGATCGCCGAGGATCCCGCGAAGGAACGCGAGCGCCTGGTGGAGGCGGTGGAATCCCTGCGCGTATCGGTCGATCAGCTTCTGGCCGGGGCCAGCACCGGCGACGGCGAACAGCTGAAGGTGCTGGAAGCCTACCGCATGTTCGCCAATTCCCGCGGCTGGCTGCGCCGGATGGAGGAGGACATCGCCCGCGGCCTGTCCGCCGAGGCCGCCGTCGAGAAGGAGCAGTCCACCGCGCGTGCCCGGCTGGAGACGGCGAACGACAGCTACATCCGCGACCGGCTGCACGATCTCGACGACCTGTCGAACCGCCTGCTGCGCATCCTGACCGGCCAGGGCCGCAACACCGGGGCCGAGATGCCCGCGGACCCGATCCTCGTCTGCCGCAACATCGGCCCGGCGGAGTTGCTGGACTACGGCCGCTCGCTGAAGGGGATCGTGCTGGAGGAAGGCTCCGTCGGCAGCCACGCCGCCATCGTCGCCCGCTCGCTCGCGATCCCGCTGGTGATTCACGCCGCGCGGATCACGACCGAGGCGCTGAACGGCGACCACATCGTGGTGGACGGCGACAACGGCATCGCGCATCTGCGCCCCGAGGACACGGTCGTCACCGCCTTCCGCGACAAGATCGCCATGCAGGCCGAGGCGCAGGAGCGCTATGCCTCGATCCGCAACACCCCCGCCTGCACGCCCTGCGGGCGGACCATCGCGCTGACGATGAACGCCGGGCTGATGGCGGACCTGCCCAGCCTCGAAAATTCGGGGGCGGAGGGCGTCGGGCTCTTCCGCACCGAGCTGCAGTTCCTGATCCGCACGAAGATGCCCACCCGGACCGAGCTGGCGGGGATCTATTCGCGGGTGATGGACGCGGCGAAGGGCAGGCGCGTGGTCTTCCGCACGCTCGACATCGGGTCGGACAAGGTGCTGTCCTACATGAAGCCCACGGACGAGCCGAACCCGGCGCTCGGCTGGCGGGCGATCCGTGTGGGGCTCGACAAGCCCGGCGTCCTGCGGATGCAGTTGCAGGCGCTGATCCGGGCCGCGGCGGGGCGGCCGCTGTCGGTGATGTTTCCCTTCGTCGCGCAGTACGACGAATACCGCATGGCCCGCGCCGAGGTGGACAAGGCGATGGAGCGGGAGCGCATCCTCGGCCACACGCTGCCCGCATCGCTGGAGGTGGGCGCGATGCTGGAGACGCCCTCGCTGGCCTTCGCGCCGCGGCAGTTCTTCGAGGACGTGGATTTCGTGTCGATCGGCGGCAACGACCTGAAGCAGTTCTTCTTCGCCGCCGACCGCGAGAACGAGCGTGTCCGCCGCCGCTACGACACGCTGAACGTGTCCTTCCTGTCGCTGATCGAGCAGATCGTCAGACGCTGCCACGAGACCGGCACGCCGCTGTCCTTCTGCGGCGAGGACGCCGGCCGCCCGATCGAGGCGATCTGTTTCGCCGCCATCGGTCTGGACGCGCTGTCGATGCGCCCGGCCTCCATCGGACCGGTGAAGTCGCTGCTGCTGCGCTCGGATCTCGCGTCTCTGCGCCAGGTGATCCACAAGGCGCGGGACGAGGGGCACCAGTCGGTGCGGCCCGCGGTGATGGAGTGGCTGCGGACGCAGTCCTGATGTGCCTTCCGTCGGCCGGTGCCGACGGTGCCTCAGCGGTCGCAGCGTTCGCGCGGGCGGTTGCCGTAGGGCTGGAAGGTGCAGTCGCTGACGCGGAACGACCGGTAGGCGCGCGAGCAGCTTTCGACGTTGCAGCCCTGCGGACCGGACGTGGCGATGCGCCCCTCCAGCAACGCGCGCACCTCGCCGACCGTCAGGTCGCCGTCCGAGGCGCGCTCCAGCAGGCCCAGCATCGCGTCGGGGGCGGTCAGCTGCCCGGGCTGGCGGGTCTGCTGCTGCGCATCGGCGGTGCTGTCGATGTCCGCATCGGCGTCGCCGGCCTCGGGGCGCGGCGCCGTGCCGGCCACCGACGCGGCGACGGGATCGGCCGCCCCGTCCTGCGGCGCGGCGCCGGTGGCGATGACCTCGCCGTCGGCGGCCGGCGCATCGGCGGGTGCGGGGGCGGCGGTGTCGGAGGGGGCGCTGCCCAGGAAGCGGGCCCAGATCTCGGCCGGCAGGCCGCCGCCGGTCACCTCGTCCATCGGGCTGTTGTCGTCGTTCCCGACCCAGACGCCCACCACCAGACGGTCGTTCCAGCCGACGAAGAGCGCATCGCGGAAGTTCTGGCTGGTGCCGGTCTTGCCGACCGCCCCGGGCACGCCGGCGGCGGCCTCGCCGGTGCCTTCCAGCACCGCCGCCTGCAGCATCGCCCCCATCTCGTGCCGATGATCGAGCAGCTGCGCCGCCACGCCCGAGGGCGGGCGCTCGGTCACGCCCAGTTCGTGATAGGCGCCGTCCGAGGTCGTCAGCCCGGCCACGCCGCGCGCATCGACAGGGGCGCGGCCGGTGGCGAGGGCGGCGTAGGCCTCGGTCAGGTCGATCAGGGTCACGCCCGACGCGCCGAGAGCCAGCGACGGCGTCTCGCTCAGCTCGGCCCGGATGCCGAGGGCGCGGGCCGCCTCGGCCACCTTGTCGATCCCGACGTGCTGCCCGAGGCGAACGGCGGCGGCGTTCCACGACCCGGCGAAGGCCTCCGTCAGCGTCCCCTCGCCATGGAACCGGCCGCCGAAGTTCTCCGGCGCGTAGCCGTCGATCTCGATCGGCTGGTCCGACACCATGTCGCCCGGCGACAGGCCCTGCGACAGCGCGGTGAGATAGACGAAGGTCTTGAAGGTGGATCCGGGCTGGCGCACCGCATCGGTCGCGCGATTGAACTGGCTTTCGTCGTAGTCGCGCCCGCCGACCATCGCGGCGACGCTGCCGTCGGGGCGCAGGGCCACCAGCGCGCCCTGCATCGTCGTGCCGCGCAGGGCGTCGTTCACCACCTGCTCGGCGTGTTTCTGAAGCACCGGATCCAGCGTGGTGCGCACCGTGACCGGTCCGCCGACGCGGCGCACCAGCGGTTCGGCCTGACGCTCGACCCAGTCCGCGAACCAGCCGCCGTATTCGGTGTCGGCGCGGCGGAAGCCCATTGTCGCGATCTCGATCCGGGCGGCGTTGGCGGCGGCCTCGTCGATCAGGCCCTGCGCGGTCATCAGGTCGATCACCATCGAGCCACGGTCCCGGATCGCCTCGTCGTCGCGATAGGGGTTCATGCCCGATGGCGTGCGGATGACGGCGGCCAGCACGGCCGCTTCGGCCAGCGTCAGATCCTCGACCGACTTGTCGAAATAGACCCGGGATGCCGCGCCCACGCCGCGCGCGCCGCTGCCCAGATAGACGCGGTTCAGATAGGCCTCCAGGATCTCGTCCTTGGTGAAGCGGCGCTCCATCTCGCGCGCCAGCATCGCCTCGTGCGCCTTGCGGGTGAAAGAACGTTCCGGGGTCAGGTAGCTGATCTTCACCAGCTGCTGGGTGATCGTGCTGCCGCCTTCCACGATGCCGCCGGCGAAGATGTTCGCGGTCAGCGCCCGCGCGGTGGAGCGCAGGTCGATCCCGCCGTGGTCGTGGAAGCGCCGGTCCTCCAGCGCGACGACGGCCTTCGGCAGCGCCTCCGGCATCCGGTCCAGCGGGACGTATTCCTCGGTCAGGCCGCGCGCCATCTGCAGCGGTTCGCCCGCGACGTCCTCGAAAGCCGGCTCCGCCTGCCGCTCGGCCTCCAGCGCGTCGAGGCCCGGTCGGGTCTTCAGCCAGACCGCCCCGGCCGCGACGCCGAAGGTCACGACGATCAGCGCCAGCACGAGCGCCGCGCGCAGCGCGCCGAGCGAGAAGATGGCGCCGAGGCCGTTCCGGGCCGCGCGTCCCGCGCCCCGTGCCAGGCCGGTTATCCGGTGGGAAATGTGTACCTGATTGCTCATGACCGCCTGCATCCCGTCGGAGGACAGAATGTTCCAGAGGACGGTCGAGTTCCCGTCTTTCGCGCATCGCGCGGCCGGGCGGTCGGCCCGGCGGGACCTGCGAGCGCCGCCAAGGTGCGGAAACAACTGGATCAACCCGGCGCCAGGCGGACCCTCGCCGGTGGGTCCGGCCGCGGCGGGACGGTCAGCCCTGCGGCGCCCCGTCGGCCGGTTCCGCCTTCTTCAGCGGCCGGCGCTGGACGCGTTCGCGCAGCCCCATGACGAGGGTATCGTGGGACACGTCCGCCTCGATCGCCAGCTTGCGCAGGCCGAAGTGGACGTGCGCCATCTCGTGATAATAGCTGGTGTAGGCATAGTTCGTCGCCGCCCCCGCCACCGCGCCCAGGACCGGCACGGTCTGCGCGGCCAGCTTCTGGCCCAGGACCGTGGCGAGCCGCGGCGCGACCTTCGCGATCAGGGTCTGGACCGAGGAGCCGCGCAGCGCCATCCGCGAGGCGAGGAAGGCGAGGTCCGACCCCTCGCCCGCCCCCAGTGGCCCGGCGGCGGCGAAGACGCGGATGCAGTCGAACTGCACGTTCTCGGCCTCTGGGTCGAAGCCGTATTCCACCGCCACGCCCTGGATCGTGCGCAGCAGGACGGTTGTCGTGACCGGCAGCTCGGCCATGGCCGAGGGCAGGCCGCCGAAGCCGCCGGCCGCGCCCATGGCGGTCGTCACCGCGACGTTCAGCCAGTCGGGCTGGTCCGGCACCGCCCGGCGCGAGGAATGGGCGGCCCGCATCGCCACGGTCAGCGCGGTTTCGGTGGTGTCGTCCAGGCGCTTGCGGATCGCGTCGGGCAGCCTCTCGATCAGCCCCTCGGCGGACCCGCCGATGAGGTTGAGAAGCTGCATCCCCACGCCCCCGGCCCGACGGTAGCGTTTCGCCAGCAGGTCGAGTTCGCGGGCGACCTCGTCGGGCAGTTCGGTGGTGTCGGTCATCGGCTCTCCTCTCCTCGCGCTCCGGCAAAGATCGGCCCGCTGCGGGGTCAAATCAATAGCCGGGCGCGGATGACGGGAAGACGGCCTCTGCCGCCGGTCCCGTGGGCCACGAGGGATCCGCGCGGTTTCCCAGATGGCGCCCCTGCCGGCGCAGGTCGATCCGGGGGCTGCGGCCGTACCGGCGCGGACGTTGCCCGTGCGCGGCCGCGGGGACATCGGCGGCTGTCGGACGAGGGCGGCCGGCGGGCGCCGGTCCTGCTGGGCGGCAGGCTGAGGTGTGTGTGTTGGCAACCGAGTTGGTGTTGCGCCTGCTCGGCAACCGGCGGCGGCGCGGGAAGCGCGCGCCCGATGGGCTCAGAACGCGCGCATGACCTTGCCGCGCACCCCGTCCCAGGCGGCGGGCTTCAGCTCCAGCCCCAGCACGCGGGCGGGGTTGGTGGGCGGCGGCATGACCACGCCGTCCAGCCGGGCGAAGCAGAAGCGCGCGTAGTAGGGCGCATCGCCGACCAGCATCACCCGCTCCCAACCGCGTTCGCGCGCCACTTCCAGCGAATCCCGCATCAGCAGAGCGCCGATCCCTTCGCCCTGGCGGGTCGGGTGCACGGCCACCGGCCCCAGCAGCAGGGTGATCCGCCCGCCGACACGCACGGGCCAGTAGCGGATCGCGCCGGCGAGGATGCCGTCCATGTCGCGGGCGATGCGGCTGAGTTCGGCGACCTGAGGCACCCCGTTGCGCAGCCGGTAGGACGACAGCGCGGTCCGCCCCGGCGCGAAGCACAGATCGTAGAGCGCCTCGACCTCCCACCAGTCCTCGGGGCTTTCCTGGGTGATGTCGTATGTCGGCGCGTACACGGGCGGCGCGGTTCCATGTTTGGGTGGCATCGCTGCTAGCACGACGCTACACGGGCTTCAAACCAGCAGGAGGAGATCGCAGTGTTCTACGAACCGAAGAACGGCCACGGGCTGCCCCATAATCCGTTCAACGCCATCGTGACGCCGCGGCCGATCGGCTGGATCTCGACCCGGGGGTCCGACGGGCAGGACAATCTCGCGCCCTATTCGTTCTTCAACGCCACCGCCTACGTGCCGCCGCAGGTGATGTTCGCCTCGACCTCGGCCAAGCCGGACCGGGACAACACGAAGGACAGCGTGGCGCAGGTCCGCGAGAGCGGGGTGTTCTGCGTCAACATCGTGGAATACGCGGCGAAGGACGCGATGAACGCGACGTCCGAGGGGTTCCCGGCCGGGGTGGACGAATTCGCCGCGGCGGGGATCGAGAAGGCGGAGTGCGAGCAGATCGCCTGCGCGCGTGTGGCCGGAGCGCCGGCGAACCTGGAATGCCGGATGACGGACATCGTGAAGATCGAGGGCGCGTCGAACTACATCGTGCTGGGCGAGGTGGTGGGCGTGCATCTGCGCGACGATTGCCTGAAGGACGGGATGTTCGACGTGCTGAGCTTCCAGCCGCTGACCCGGCTGGGTTACCGGTACTATTCGCACGTGCAGGACCTGTTCGAACTGCGCCGGCCGGACGAATGATCGCGCGGATCGAGCGTTGCCGCGCAGGGTCGTGACCCGTCCGCTGCCGGTGCGGGCCGGACCCCTGTCGCAGCGCTGACGACCCCTCACCAGGCGCACCACAAGCCGTGCGAGCACCGGCCCGTGGGGTGGCGCGCGCAGCGCCCGAGCGGGTGCGCTTTATGGCTGTGTTCGCATCTTCCCTCGGAGGCCGGGCCAGGCGTCATCGCAGCGCCAGCCCGCCCGAACGGGCCGGCGCTCGCACGGCGCCTTCGGCTTGATTCCGTGCGGGGAGTGCGGTTCGGACGTTGCCGCTCCGGGCGGTGTTTCCGTCACCGTGCCGACGCCCCCCTTGCAGATCGCGCAACGGAAGCCGTGGGAGCACCGGCCCGTGGGATGGCGCGCGCAGCGCCCGAGCGGGTGCGCTTTATGGCTGTGTTCGCATCTTCCCTCGGAGGCCGGGCCAGGCGTCATCGCAGCGCCAGCCCGCCCGAACGGGCCGGCGCTCACACGGCGCCTTCGGCTTATTCCGTGCGAGGCGAGCGGTTCGGACGTTGCCGCTCAGGACGCGGTCTCTGTCACCGCGCCGACGACGACTGCCGAAAGGCGCGCTCGGCGCCTTCTGCGCCATCCGTTGAGGGACCGTGACTCCACCCGCCCGGAACAGCCTTCCGGTTGCGCGCCGCCGCCTGCGCGCTAGGCTGGCGGGACGAAGCGCAGAGAGGTGGCCGAGGCATGGCGAAACTGGGGATCATCGGCGGATCGGGGCTCTACGCGATGGACGCCCTCGAATCGCCGGAATGGCGCGAGGTCGATACGCCCTGGGGCCGCCCGTCGGACGCCATCCTGACCGGGCGGCTCGGCGGGGTCGAGATCGCCTTCCTGCCCCGGCACGGGCGCGGCCATGTCCTGCCGCCCTCGGACATTCCCTACCGCGCCAACATCGATGCGCTGAAGCGGCTGGGCGTCACGCATGTCGTCTCGGCCTCCGCCTGCGGCTCGTTCCGCGAGGACATGGCGCCGGGCGATTTCGTCATCGTGGACCAGTTCATCGACCGCACGGTCAACCGGGTGAAGAGCTTCTTCGGCCCCGGCTGCGTGGCCCATGTCTCGCTGGCCGATCCGGTCTGCCCGCAGCTGTCGGCCGCCTGCGCCGCCGCCGCTCGCGCGGCTGGGGTCAGGGTGCACGAGGGCGGCTGCTACCTGGCGATGGAGGGGCCGCAGTTCTCGACCCTCGCGGAATCCCGGATGTACCGCGAAAGCTGGGGCTGCGACGTGATCGGCATGACCAACATGCCCGAGGCGAAACTCGCCCGCGAGGCAGAGCTCTGCTACGCCAGCGTGGCCATGGTGACGGATTACGACAGCTGGCACCCGGATCACGGCGAGGTCGACGTGACGAAGATCGTGCAGACCCTGCTGGGCAACGCCGACAAGGGGCGCGCGATGATCGCGGGCCTGCCGGACCTCATGACCGGGTTCGCGGCCCCCTGCCCGCGCGGCTGCGACAGGGCGCTGGAATTCGCCGTCATCACGGCGCCCGAGGCGCGGGACCCGGCACTGGTGGCGAAGCTGGACGCGGTGGCCGGCCGGGTGCTGAACGGCTGAGGCAGAAAGTCGGGGGCTCGGGGGAAGCACCGGGCAGGCGCCCCGGCAGGCGGGGGCCGGCACAGGGACATATCCAGGGGAATGAGCGGCCGCACGGCAGTTTCGCCTCCCCGAACAATGCCCCGTCCCGCGTCCTGTCCGCATAAACCCTTTCTTAACCTTCCGGCGCCAGGTTTCGGGAGCCAGTCGGGAGCTGGCGCTGCTTGCGGAACCTGCGGGTCCGCAGATGCCCCGCCCATCACCCCGGGCGGGGCATATCCTGCGCCCCGATCCGGCGGCTGCCTAGCGGCACCGCCGGAGACGGCGGGCAGAGGCTGGAATCGGGGAAGCGCCGTCGTCGCGGCGCCACGCTCACATCCCTGCGGCGCGGCTTCGGCCGCTTCGCAAGGCGCAGGCGCAGGCGGCGCTTCGCCCGTTCCGGTCCGGGCAAGGACTGGCCGTGTTCGGGCCATCGGAGAAAACGGGTCGGCAGACCCGGCGGCTGCGCGCGCGGTGCAGGCCGGAGGTGCCGACGCCTCTCCGGGCCGGAGGCGCCGACCCCTGGCCCTGCGCGGCACGGGCCGGAGGCGCAGACTTACGCTCGGAATCGGCGCCGGCCGGGAGCGACGACGGCAGACTGCGCAACGCGCCGACCGGTCCCGTTCAGGGCGAAAAGGGCGCTGGGCGCCGTCAGATCTCGGCCAGGACCGCCCCGGGGTTCATGATGCCGTTCGGGTCGAACAGCCGCTTGATACCGCGCATCAGCTCCAGCTTCACCGGGTCGCCGTATTTCACCAGATCGCCGGTCTTCAGCCGACCGACGCCGTGCTCGGCGCTGAAGGATCCCGCAAGCTCGGCCAGCAGATCGTGGATCTCTCCCGAGATCTCCTTGTAGCGGTCCCAGTGATCCTCGCGCCTGCCGCCCGGCGGGGGGAAGACGTTGTAGTGCAGGTTGCCGTCGCCCAGATGGCCGAAGCAGTTCACCCGAAGCCCGAAGCGGGAGATGATCTGATCGCCGCGCCGGATGAACTCCGGAATCGCCCCCAGCGGCAGCGACACGTCGTGCGAGGCGACCGCCCCGACCGCGCGGCTGGAGGCGGGGAGGTTCTCGCGCAGGTCCCACATCTCCTGCCGCTGGCCCTCGCTCTGGGCGACGACGCCGTCGGTGACGACGCCGGCTTCGGCCGCCTCCTCGAAAAGCTGCTCAAGCTGCTCCTGCGGGTTGGTGCCCCGGGCGAGCCCGATGTCGATCAGCACGAACCAGTCCGGCGACGGGTCGAAGGGGCGCTTGACCTGGGGCAGATGTTCCTTCGTGAACTCCAGCGCGAGGCCGCGGATCAGCTCGAACGCCGACACGCCCTCGCCCAGCCGGTTCTTCGCCATCGCCAGCAGCTTCAGCGCCGCCTCCGGGTCCGGCACGACCATGCAGGCGGTGCCTTCCTCGGGCGGGATCGGCGCCAGCTTCAGCGAGGCGGCGGTGATGATCCCGAGCGTGCCTTCCGAGCCGATGAAGAGGTCCTTGATGTCGTAGCCGGTGTTGTCCTTGCGCAGCCGCGACAGGCCGTTCAGCACCCGCCCGTCCGGCAGCACCGCCTCGACCCCGAGGCAGAGATCGCGGGTGTTGCCGTAGCGCAGGACGTTCACGCCGCCCGCGTTGGTGGCCAGGTTGCCGCCGATCCGGGCCGTGCCCTTGGCGGCCAGCGACAGCGGATAGAGCCGGTCGACCGCGCGGGCCGCGTCGTGCAGGTCCTGCAGGATTACGCCCGCCTCGGCGATCACCACGTTCTCCTCCGGCAGCATGGCGCGGATGCGGTTCAGGCGTTCGACCGAGAGGACCAGCGCGGGCGGTCCGTCGTCGCTGGCGATGTGCCCGCCGACGAGGCCGGTGCCGCCGCCGAAGGGGATCACGCGGATGCGCGCGGCGTTGGCGGCCATTAGGATGGTGCGCACCTCTTCCACCGTCTCGGGCGCGAAGACGAGGCCCGGCTTCGAGGTGAAGCGGGTGCGGACCTCCTCGTAGTATTTCGGTTCGATCTCGCGGAAGGCCTTCGGAGAGATCTTCTCCCGGAGGGCCTCGGCGAAGGCGGAATCTGCGGCAACGTAGGTCATGGCGCGGACGATAGGCCGGGCGCGGCGGGGCGGTCCATCGGGATTCGTGCCGGCCGGGCGGAATCGCAGGGTGGTGGCGGAGGGGTTGCGGGGAGGCATCCCGCCCACCCGAGAGTATTTCCGGAAAGATGAAGCAGGGGAAACCGCGTCAGTCCCGGGGGGCGGACAGGGGCTGGGGCTGGAGGACGATGACCGTCGGCCGTGGCGGCAGATCGCGGAGCGAGACGACGAGTTCGCTGCCGCCCTCGTTCACGATGTCGAATTCGTCCGCGACGCCTTCGAGGAACCAGCCGAGCGAGGCGCCCGAGAACCAGTGCATCGGGATGACGATCGAGCTTTTCAGTCGCTCGACCACGCGGATCATCGTAGGCAGATCCAGCGTCATGCCGCCGTCGACCGGGGCCAGCAGGACGTCGACGCGGCCGAGCGCGGCGTATTGCTCTTCGTTCGGTTCGTGATGCAGGTGGCCCAGATGGCCGACGCAGAGGCCCTCCACCTCGAAGACGAAGATCGAATTGCCGTTCTCCTCGACCCCGCCATTGTAGCTGCGGATGTCGGTGGAGACGTTGCGGATCAGCATCTCGCCCAGGTCGATGTAGTGATCCGCCGCCTCGCCGAAGGTCTCGGACCAGCCGCGCAGGACATGCGGGATGGCCGGGTCGGGATTGGCGGTCCAGTGGCTGGAATGGGCGTGGTTCATCGTGACAACGTCGGGGATGAACGGGGCGGAGCCGATCCAGCCGTTGTAGTCGGTGACGGCGGACAATCCGCCGGGCGTCTGGATCAGGAACTGCGAATGGCCGACGTAGCTGATCCGGACCGAGAAGTCGGGTACCGGATCGGTGAAGGCGGCGCGGTGGAGGTATTCGATCCCCGGCGCCTGCGCGATGGCGATGCAGTGGCTGAGGCGCGGCTCCGCGGCGGCCTGCTGCGCGCGTGCGGCGGGGGCGAAGGCCGTGCCCGTGGCGGCGGCGAGGCCTGCGGCGAGGATGGCGGTTCGGATCATCGTCGGGTCTCCCTTCCGGGCAGCCTGGCACGGGGCGCGCGGCGGGCGGCTTCACGAATGCGTCAGGTGCAGCCTGCCTCCGGCGGCCAGGAGAATCGCGCCGCCCGAACGGGCACACCGCCGGCGGCCGCGGCGCCGAACCTGGCCTCCGGGACCCGCAGGTTGACTTTTCTGCGATGCGGCATGGGCATTCCCGCAGCTTGCCGTTATGGGAAGGGCTCCAGTTCCCGAACCCGGATTGCCCGTGAAACGACCCGCCTTCGCCGCCTTCGCCAAACGTATCGACATGCCCGACCTGCGCATCGCGCCGACCGGCGGGCTGACCCCCGACAGCATCCGGGTGGAGCTTCTGGCCGGCCTGACCGTCGCCCTCGCCCTGGTGCCCGAGGCCGTGGCCTTCGCTTTCGTGGCGGGGGTCGAGCCGCTGGTGGGTCTCTACGCCGCGTTCCTCGTCGGGCTGATCACCGCGCTGATCGGCGGGCGGCCGGGCATGATCTCGGGCGCGACGGGGGCGCTGGCCGTGGTGATGGTGGCCCTGGTGGCCGAGCACGGGGTCGAATACCTGTTCGCGACCGTGGTGCTGATGGGGGCGATCCAGATCGTCGCCGGGGCGCTGAGATGGGGCAAGTTCATCCGGCTGGTGCCGCATCCGGTGATGCTGGGCTTCGTCAACGGCCTCGCCATCGTGATCTTCATGGCGCAGCTGACGCAGTTCAAGGTGCCCGGCACCGTCGAGGTCGGCGGCCACGGCGCGACGGGCGGCGAATGGCTGACCGGCCTGCCGCTGGCGCTGATGCTGGGGCTGACGGCGCTGACCATGGCGGTGATCTGGCTGACGCCGCGCGTGACCCGCGTGCTGCCCGCGCCGCTGGTGGGCATCGGGCTGACGGCGCTGCTGGTGATCGGGCTGGGGCTCGACACGCCGGTGGTGGGCGACATGGCGTCCATCGAGGGCGGGCTGCCCGAGTTCCACATCCCCATGGTCCCCCTGACGTGGGAGACGTTCCGGATCATCCTGCCCTATGCGATGATCCTCGCCGCCATCGGCCTGATCGAGAGCCTGTTGACGCTGAACCTCGTGGGCGAGATCACCGGCCAGCGCGGCGGCGCGAGCCAGGAATGCATGGCCCAGGGCGCGGCCAACGTGGTGACCGGCTTCTTCGGCGGCATGGGCGGCTGCGCGATGATCGGCCAGTCGATGATCAACGTGAATTCCGGCGGGCGGACGCGGATCGCCGGGGCTGCGGCGGCGCTGTTCCTGCTGCTGTTCATCCTGATCGGCGCGCCGCTGATCGAACGGATCCCGCTCGCCTCGCTGGTGGGCGTGATGTTCATGGTGGTGATCGGCACCTTCGCCTGGAACTCGATCAAGATCCTGATGCGGGTGCCGACAACGGACGCCTTCGTCATCGTGCTGGTGACGGTGGTGACGGTGCTGAGCGATCTGGCGACGGCGGTGGTCGTGGGGGTCATCGTCTCGGCGCTGGCCTATGCCTGGAACGCCGCCAAGCGGATCGGGGCGAAGACATGGGTCACGCCCGAGGGGGCGAAGGTCTACCAGATCCGGGGACCGCTCTTCTTCGGCTCGGCCGAGGGGTTTGCCGAGCTCTTCGACGTGAAGAAGGACCCGTCGGTGGTTATCGTGGACTTCGCCGAGAGCCGGGTGGTCGATCAGTCGGCGCTGCAGGCCATCGAGTCGGTGGCGGCGAAGTACGAGGCCGTGGGCAAGCGGGTCCAGCTGCGGCACCTGTCGCGGGATTGTCACCGGCTGCTGAAACGGGCCGGGCACCTGATGATCGACAGCTCGGACGATCCGGATTACGCCATCGCGGTGGATTACAACGTGCGGACCGGTATCCTCGGCGGGCATTGAGCGTGGCGCTCGGAGCGCCCCGTCACGCCATCGGACACGCGCCCCGGGCTTGCCCCGGGGCCTCGTGCCGCAAGCCTGCCGTCGCAGCCTCGTCTCGTCGGGTGATCGGAGTCCCGCGGGGCCCCGGGGCAAACCCGGGGCGCGGGCCGCACGGTGGCGAAGCGCGGCACTTTCCTTCGCACAGGGCCTGAAGCGGTCAGGACGCCTTCTTCTTCGCCGCCGGTTTCTTCGCGGGCGCCTTCTTCGCGGGGGCTTTCTTCGCCGCCGCCTTCTTCGGGGCGGCCTTCTTCTTGATGCCCTTCTTCGCGGCCTTCTCGTCGACCAGCTCGACGGCCTTCTCGAGGGTCAGCGCATCCGGCTCGACCCCTTCGGGGAGCGTGGCGTTCACCTTCTCCCACTTCACGTAGGGCCCGTATTTGCCTTCGTAGAGCGCGATGGCCCCGCCCGCAGACGGATGCTCGCCCAGTTCCTTCAGAGGCGTCGCGGCCTTGCCGCGCCCGCCCCGGCTCGCCACCTTCTCGGCCAGCAGCTGCACGGCGCGGTTCATGCCGACCGTCCAGACCTCGTCCAGCCCTTCGAGGTTCGCATTCGTGCCGCCCCGGTCCGAGGTCGACTCGGCGTGCTTCAGATACGGGCCATAGCGCCCGATGTTCGCCCAGACGTTCACACCGTCCTCGGGATGCGGGCCGATCAGGCGCGGCAGGACCAGCAGGCGCACGGCCTGTTCCAGCGTGATCTCCTCGGGCGGCCACTCCTTCGGGACCGACTGGCGCGGCGGCTTCGGGTTCTCCTGCGTGGCCTCGCCGCGCTGGACGTAGGGCCCGAACCGGCCCTTGAAGATGCGGATCTCGTCGCCCTCGTCCTCGCCCAGCAGCTTGCCGTCGGGGGGGATGGCGCTCGCCTCGGCTTCCGCATCCGGCGGGCCGAAGGGGCGGGTGTAGCGGCATTCGGGGTAGTTGGAGCAGCCGATGAACGCCCCGCCCGAGCGCGCCGTGCGCATCGACAGCCGCCCCGCCCCGCAGTTCGGGCAGGCGCGCGGGTCGCTGCCGTCCTCGGTCGGCGGGAAGAGGTGCGGCTCCAGCACCTCGTTGATCTTCTCCAGCACCTCGGTGATCCGAAGCTCGGACGTCTCGCCGATGGCCGCCGAGAAATCCCGCCAGAAGCGCGTCAGCACGTCCTTCCAGTTCCGGTCGCCGGCGGAGATGTCGTCGAGTTCCTCCTCCAGCTCGGCGGTGAAGTCGTATTCGACGTAGCGGCGGAAGTAGTTTTCCAGGAAGGCCGTCACCAGCCGCCCCTTGTCCTCGGGGATCAGGCGGTTGCGGTCCTTGCGGACATAGCCGCGGTCCTGGATCGTCGTGACGATCGAGGCATAGGTGGAGGGCCGGCCGATGCCGAGTTCTTCCATTCGCTTGACCAGCGTCGCCTCGGTGTAGCGCGGCGGAGGCTGGGTGAAATGCTGATCGGGCGTGACGCCGCGCTTCTCGGCCTTCTCACCTTCCGAGATCTGCGGCAGGCGCTTGTCGTCGTCATCGACGACCGCGTCGTCGCGCCCTTCCTCGTAGACGGCGAGGAAGCCGTCGAACAGAACCACCTGGCCGGTCGCCCGCAGCTCCACCTCGCCATCGCGCGAGCCGATGTCCACCGTCGTCCGCTCCAGCCGCGCGCCCTCCATCTGGCACGCGAGCGTGCGCTTCCAGATCAGGTCGTAGAGCTTGCGCTGGTCGGCGTCCTGGATCTTCAGCGCAGCGGCGTCCTTCTCCATCTCGGTGGGGCGGATGCATTCGTGCGCTTCCTGCGCGTTCTTCGCCTTGTTCTTGTAGACCCGGGGGGAGGACGGCACGTAGTCCTTGCCGAACCGCTTGCCGATGGCGTCGCGAGCGGCCTGCACGGCCTCGGGCGCCATGTCGATGCCGTCGGTCCGCATGTAGGTGATGTGCCCGGCTTCATACAGCCGCTGCGCCGCGCTCATCGTCGCGCGGGCGCCCATGCCGAACTTGCGGCTGGCCTCCTGCTGAAGCGTCGAGGTCATGAAGGGCGGCGAGGGGTTGCGGGAGGCGGGCTTCGCCTCCACCCGCAGGACGGTCAGATCGCGCGAGGTCACGGCCTGCACGGCCATCTCGGCCTGGGTCGCGTTCTCCAGGTCGTAGCGTTCCAACTTCTTCCCCGAAAGAACCGTCAGCCGGGCCTCGTATTCCTGGCCACGGGGGGTCGAGAGCAGCGCCTTGACCGTCCAGTATTCGCGGGGGCGGAAGGCCTCGATCTCCATCTCCCGCTCCACGATCAGGCGCAGGCAGACCGATTGCACCCGTCCCGCCGATTTCGCGCCGGGCAGCTTGCGCCACAGCACGGGCGACAGGTTGAAACCCACGAGGTAGTCGAGTGCGCGGCGGGCCAGATAGGCCTCCACCAACGGGGCGTCGACCTGGCGAGGGTTCTTCATCGCCTCGGTCACGGCGGCCTGGGTGATCGCGTTGAAGACCACGCGGCTGACCGGGGTGTCGGCCTTGATCGCCTTGCGGCCGCGCAGCGTCTCTTCCAGATGCCAGGAGATCGCCTCCCCCTCCCGATCGGGGTCGGTGGCGAGGATCAGCGCGTTGTCGTCCTTCAGCGCGTCGGCGATGGCCTTCACGTGCTTCTTCGAGTCGCTGGCCACCTCCCACTTCATGTCGAACTCGTGGTCGGTGTCGACCGACCCATCCTTCGGCGGCAGGTCGCGGACATGGCCGTAGGAGGCGAGAACCGTGTAGTCGGGCCCGAGATACTTGTTGATTGTCTTGGCCTTGGCCGGAGATTCAACGACGACGACGGGCATGGGAAAGTCTTTCCGAGTCTGGCTCTGTGCGTTGGCGGCGGACCATGTGTTACCGGGCCACCGGATGTCAATGCGAGGCTTCGTGAGCGGTTCCGCCGCGATGCGACCACGGCGAAGCGCCGGCCGGCGCGGCGGGTCGGCCGGCGCGGGATGCGGCGTGCGGGCTCTACATGAGCGCTTTGCGGCGGCGCGACAAGACCGGGCGGCGGGGCGACGGGACTGCGGCCGGAAGGACGGGCCCGGCCGCCGGGCGGCGGGCCGTCATTCGGACCGCCGGGTGACGACGCGGGCGATCATGCCGCCGGCATGGCGGATCACCTGACCGGCGAGTTCCAGCTCCGTCACCGCGCGGCCGAGGCGGGAATCGCGCATGTCGCGGCTGAGCGAATCCTCGGCCTGCGGGGTGGGTCCAAGCCGGTCGAGGATCTGCCGGTGCAGCATCGCCGTGTCGCGCAGGGTCCGGCGCGGGCCGGGGGCCGGCGCGGGGGCGGCTTCGGCGAAGGCGAAGTCGGTCTGATCCGGGGGGGCGGCCGGAAGGGGCGGCAGCGCCTCCAGCACATCCTCGGCCCCGCGGACGAGGCGCGCGCCGTCGCGGATCAGCATGTTGCAGCCGGCGGAGCGGGCGTCGAAGGGATGGCCGGGGACCGCCAGCACCTCCCGCCCCTGGTCGAGCGCGGTGCGGGCGGTGATCAGGCTGCCCGAACGCGACGCGGCCTCCACCACCACCACCGCCCGGGCGAGGCCCGAGATCAGGCGGTTGCGGCGGGGGAAATGGCGGGCCTGGGGCTGCAGGCCCACGGGCTGTTCCGACAGGCGCAGGCCGCGGGTCACCATGCTTTCGGCCAGATCGGCGTTCTCCGCCGGGTAGAGGATGTCGACGCCGCCCGCCATGACCGCGACGGTGCCGGTGTCCAGCGCCGCGTGATGGGCGGCGGCGTCGATTCCGCGGGCGAGGCCCGAGACGACGACGTAGCCGGCGGCGGCCAGATCGGCGGCGATGGCGCGCGCCATGCGGGTGCCAAGCGACGAGGCGTTGCGCGAGCCGACCAGCGCGATCATCGGCCGGCGCAGGATCGCCGCATCGCCCTTCATCCACAGGATCGGCGGGCGGTCGTCGATGTCGTCCAGCGCGGCGGGCCAGGCGGCATCGCCGCGGCAGATCATCCGCGCTCCGGCCTGACGCCCCGCCTTGAGCTCGGCGATCGCCACGCCTTTCGGGCAGGGGCGGTAGTCGGTCACGCCCGCCGCCGCCGCGATGGCGGGCAGGGCCTCCAGCGCGGCGGCGGCGGTGCCGTGTTCCGTGAGCAGTCTGTCGAAGGTCGCAGGCCCCACCCTGCGAGAGCGCAAGAGGCGAAGCCACGACAACCGGTCATCTTCCGTGGTGGGTGGGAGTGGGGGGTGAGTGGAAGAGTGACGTTCCTCGGTCATCGTAGCTTCGCCCGCTTGCGGAATCAGGGATACAGCCGAAGCGGTTAATTAAGGATGAACGCCATCGTCAGCGGTTTGCCGACACCAGGCGCCTGCGCAGGATCAGCACCTCGGCGTGCGCAGCGCCGCAAGCTCGGGCGGCATCAGCGGGGCGTGCGTCTCGTGCCGGGCGTAGAGCCGGAACCGGGCGAGGATCGGGATCCCGGCCGCCGTGGCCGGGCGGGGGGCGGTCATGCCGCCACCGGCGCCGCGATGCCCGCGCGCAGGTGCAGCGCGATCCAGAAGATCAGCGCCTGCACCGTGCCCAGCATCCAGGCCAGCGCCCCCAGCCAGTTCGCCAGCACCGTGCCGAGGATCAGCCCCAGCACCAGCGCCGTGGCCCAGCCCCCGACCCCGCGCCGCAGCGCCCGCCGCAGCAACAGCGCCCCGGGCACCAGCCCCACCCAGGACAGTGCGGGCGAATACACCAGAAGCACGCCGAGGAACGCCAGCTCGACCGGCCCGGTGGCGGCCGACGGCAGCAGCGGCGCGATCACGTGGACCATCAGCAGCCCGGCCGGGACCGGCACGAGCAGCGCGATCAGCAGCGCCGCGGTCCACTGGCCCCAGGTGATGGCCCGCCCCGCGGCCTCGTCCGTCCGCCAGACGGGCCAGCGCCGTGACGCGGGCCCGGAGTTCACGCCGCGCCGCCCACCGTCAGCCCGCCGATCAGCACCGTCGGCTGGCCGACGCCCACGGGCACCCACTGCCCCGCCTTGCCGCAGTTCCCCATGCCGGGATCCAGCGCCATGTCGTTGCCGATCGCGCGGATCTGCTGCAGCGCCGTCGCGCCGTCGCCGATCAGTGTCGCGCCCTTGATCGGCGCCCCGACGACGCCGTTCCTGACGCGATAGGCCTCGGTGCAGGAGAAGACGAACTTGCCGTTGGTGATGTCGACCTGGCCGCCGCCGAAGCCGACGGCGTAGATGCCGTCCTTCAGCTCGCCCAGAACCTCGTCGCGGGTCGCCTCGCCGCCCAGCATGTAGGTGTTGGTCATCCGGGGCATGGGGGCGTGGGCGTAGCTTTCGCGCCGCCCGTTGCCCGTGGGCTCCACCCCCATCAGGCGCGCGTTCTGCCGGTCCTGCATGTAGCCGACGAGGATGCCGTCCTCGATCAGCACGTTCTTCGCCGACGGCGTGCCCTCGTCGTCGATGGAGATCGACCCGCGCCGGTCGGGGATCGTGCCGTCGTCCAGCACCGTCACGCCGGGCGCGGCGATGCGCTGGCCCATGAGACCGGCGAAGGCCGAGCTCTTCTTGCGGTTGAAATCGCCCTCCAGCCCGTGGCCGATGGCCTCGTGCAGCAGGATGCCGGGCCAGCCGGGGCCGAGGACCACGTCCATCACGCCCGCGGGCGCCGCCTCGGCGTCGAGGTTCACCAGCGCGATGCGCAGCGCCTCCTTCGCCTTGGCCTTCCAGTCGGCGGGGTCCAGCAGCCCGTCGAGGCCGACGCGCCCGCCGCCGCCCGAGGTGCCCGATTCCCGCCGCCCGTCGCGTTCGACGATGACAGAGACGTTGACGCGGGTCATGGGGCGGACGTCGCGGACCAGCGTGCCCTCGGGGCGCAGGATCTCCACCTCCTGGCACGCCGCCGCTATGGTGGCCGAGACCTGGACAACGCGCGGGTCCAGATCGCGGCAGAAGGCGTCGATCTCGCGCAGCGTCTCGATCTTCACCGGAAAGGCCGCGCCGGCGATCGGATCCAGATCGGCGTAGAGCCGGGCATTGGTCGGGCGCGGCCCCGCCGCCAGCGTCCCGCCGCCCGCGCCGACGGCGAGGCGCGCCGTCTCGACCGCGCGCTTCAGCGCATGCTCGCCGATCTCGGTGGCGTGGGAATAGCCGGCCACCTCGCCCCGCACGGCGCGCAGGCCGAATCCCTCGGCCGCGTCGTAGCTGGCGGTCCTCACCCGACCGTCGTCGAAATGCAGGACCTCCGACCGGCGACGCTCCAGGAACAGCTCTCCGTCGTCGGCCCCCGCCACGGCCTCCCGCAGCAGCGCCAGGGCGCGGGCTTCGTCGAGGGCGGTCTCGAAGGGGCGGAAGGGCGTGTCGGGCATGAAGCCTCCTGAAGTGCGGCGGGGCGGAATGACGGGAGCGGCTGATCCGGATCGGAAAAAGCGTCCGTTTGCCGCAAGCGCCGTTGTTGTCGTGGACGCGAGAATATGGTTTTAAGCGCCAACAGACAACGCAGGGCGACGTGCGCGCCGCTTCCCGCGTGAGATCGAACCGTGGTCACTCGGAGGTCAGGTAGCCAACATGCGTCTTATTCTCAGCTCCTTCGCTCTTCTGGTCCTGACGGGCCTGCCGGCCATGGCGCAGGACGCTCTGCCCTCGATCGGCAAGCCCGAGCCCGGCGCGACCGGCTTCCAGCCGGCGGTCACCGACCTGGCGAGCGACATCCACTGGCTGGACGCGATGATCCTGGTGATCATCACGGCGATCACGCTGTTCGTCTGCGCGCTGCTGGCGATCGTGATCTTCCGCTACAATTCCAGGGCCAACCCGACGCCCGCGAAATTCACCCACAACACCCCGGTGGAGGTCGCGTGGACGCTGATCCCGATCGTGATCCTGGTGTTCATCGGCGCCTTCTCCCTGCCGGTCCTGTTCGACCAGCAGGAGATCCCGGAAGGCGACATCAACATCAAGGTGACCGGCTACCAGTGGTACTGGGGCTACGAATATCCCGACCAGAACATCGCCTTCGACAGCTACATGATCGGCCAGCCCGCCACCATGACGGCCGAGGACGAGCAGGCCGGCGCCGTGGCCTACGTCAACTCCGAGGCGATGCAGGCCAAGCTGGTCGCGGCCGGCTACCAGCCCGACGAATTCCTGCTGGCGACCAACACCGCCGTCGTGGTGCCCGTCGGGGCCGTGGTGGTGATGGACGTGACCGGGGGCGACGTGATCCACTCCTGGACCGTGCCGGCCTTCGGGGTGAAGCAGGACGCCGTGCCGGGCCGGATCGCCCAGCTGTGGTTCCAGCCGGAGACCGAGGGCATCTTCTTCGGCCAGTGCTCGGAACTGTGCGGGAAGGATCACGCCTACATGCCGATCACCGTCAAGGTGGTCAGCCCCGAACTCTACGAGGCCTGGCAGGCCGCGGTGACCGAAGCCGGCGAATACGTCGAGCCCGAGTCGCTGATGAACTGACCCGATGCCGGGGCGGATCCCTCGCCGCGCCCCAGACCTGCCCGGCGGCCCGCACCGCCGGGCCACGCACCTTCCGGCGCAGGTCGCGCCGCATGGAACGGACATGACAGACGCAAGCATCCAGACGCAGGCAGCAGAGGGCGAGGCCGGGTTCGGCGATTTCGTCGCCCTCCTGAAACCGCGCGTCATGTCGCTGGTGGTCTTCACCGCCGCCGTCGGCCTGCTGGCCGCGCCGGTCGCGATGCATCCGTTCGTCGCCTTCTTCGCCGTGCTGTGCATCGCCATCGGCGGCGGCGCCTCGGGCGCACTGAACATGTGGTACGACGCGGACATCGACGCGGTGATGAAGCGCACCGCCCGCCGGCCGATCCCCGCGGGCCGCGTCGCGCCCGGCGAGGCGCTGGCCCTCGGGCTGACGCTGTCGGGCTTCTCGGTCGTCATGCTGGGGCTGGCGACGAACTGGCTGGCGGCCGGGCTGCTGGCCTTCACGATCTTCTTCTACGCCGTCGTCTACACGATGTGGCTGAAGCGCTGGACGCCGCAGAACATCGTCATCGGCGGCGCCGCGGGCGCCTTCCCCCCGATGATCGGCTGGGCGGCCGCAACCGGCTCCGTCTCGGTCGAATCGGTGCTGATGTTCGCGCTGGTCTTCATGTGGACGCCGCCGCACTTCTGGGCGCTGGCGCTGTTCATGAAGTCGGATTACGAGAACGCGGGCGTGCCGATGCTGACGGTCACCCACGGCCGCCGGGCCACGCGCCGGCACATCTGGATCTACACGCTGCTGCTGGTGCCGGTGTCGCTGGGCGTCGCTGCCACCTCGATCGGCGGGCCGATCTACCTTGCGACCGCGCTGGTGCTGAACGCACTGTTCCTCAAGGGCGCGCGGGACATCCTGCGCCGGGACGAGGCGGCCGCCTCCGCCGATGCCTACCGGGTCGAGAAGCGGGTCTTCGGCCTGTCGCTGATCTGGCTGTTCGGGCATTTCGTGGCGATCCTGGCCGAGGCGGCACTGGCCCCCTGGGGCCTCGGCGGCTGGTGACGGAGGGCGGATGATGGCGATCAAGGTCGAACACGAGATCCACCAGCGCCGCCGGTCGCGGAACACCGGGCTCGGCGTGACGCTGGCCGTCTTCGTGGCGCTGGTCTTCGGGCTGACGGTGGTGAAGGTCACCAACATCGACTTCGACGAGGCCGAGGTGCGCCGCGAATCCACCACCGGCCCCGCAACGGGAGAGGTGCGGCCGTGAAGGGCACGACGAAGACGCTGCTGCTGACCGTCGGCACCGTGGTGACCATGGGCGCGCTCGCCTGGGCGTCGGTGCCGTTCTACAACTGGTTCTGCCGGGTCACCGGCTTCGGCGGCGTCACCCAGGTGGCCGCCGCGGGAAGCGACGAGATCCTCGACCAGACGATCAAGGTCCGCTTCGACAGCAACACCGCCCAGGGCATGGCGTGGGAGTTCAGACCGGTCGACCGCGAGATGGAGATCCGCATCGGCGAGACCGGGCTGGCGTTCTACGAGGCGTACAATCCCACCGACCGCCCGATCGCCGGCCAGGCCAGCTACAACGTCGCGCCCTACGAGGCGGGCTACTTCTTCAACAAGATCGACTGCTTCTGCTTCACCGAGCAGGTGCTGCAACCCGGCGAACGGGTGCAGATGCCGGTGACGTTCTACGTCGATCCCGAAATCACCCGGGACCGTGACGCGAAATATGTGCATCGCATCACGCTGTCCTATACGTTCTACGAAATCGACCTGCCCGAGGACGTGGCCCGCGCGCCCGCCGGGGCAGAGACCGATCAAGAGACAGAATTGAACTGATCCTGCGAGGGACCGCGATGGCGCACGAAAAGAACCACGACTACCACATCCTGGCACCGTCCATTCAGCCCCTGCTGGGTTCGATCGGCGCCTTCGTCATGCTCTTCGGGGCGGTCCTGTTCTTCCACGACGGCGGCCCCTGGATGCTGCTGATCGGCTTCGCGCTGGTGATCTACGTCATGGTCGCCTGGTGGGGCGAGACCATCGCCGAGAACAAGGCGGGCGATCACACTCCTGTCGTTCAGCTGGGCCTGAAATACGGCTTCATCCTGTTCATCATGTCCGAGGTGATGTTCTTCTCGGCCTGGTTCTGGAGCTTCTTCAAGCACGCGCTCTATCCGATGGGCCCGCAGAGCCCCGGCGTCGACGGCGTCTGGCCGCCCGAGGGCATCACCCCCTTCGACCCCTGGCACCTGCCGCTGATCAACACGCTGATCCTGCTGTGCTCGGGCGCGGCGGTGACCTGGGCGCACCACGCGCTGGTGCACGAGAACAACCGCGAGGACCTGAAATGGGGTCTGGTCATCGGCATCGCGCTCGGCGCGCTGTTCACCGTGTTCCAGATCTACGAATACACCCACGCCGCCTTCGGTTTCTCGGGCAACATCTACGGCGCCAACTTCTTCATGGCGACGGGCTTCCACGGCGCGCATGTGCTGATCGGGTCGATCTTCCTGTTCGTCTGCCTCATGCGGGCGCTGGCGGGACATTTCACGCCCGACAACCATCCGGGCTTCGAGATGGCGGCATGGTACTGGCACTTCGTCGACGTGGTGTGGCTGTTCCTGTTCGCCGTGATCTACATCTGGGGGAGCTGACCGGGCAGGTGGGGTGGAACCCCACCCTACGGGCCTGGTCCCGGCGGTGGACGCCTCCGGCGGGAGTATTTCCGGAAAGATGATGGGAGGGCGCGGGCATTGTTCCGCGCCTTTCGCATGAAGGAGAGGTGCCGATGCTGCGGCGTTTGATCTTCGTTCTGGGGCTGGGACTGTGCGGCGCGGCCGTGCTGATCGCGCTCGGGCTGTGGCAGATGCGACGTCTGGAGTGGAAGGAGGCCATGCTGGCCGAGATCGAGGCGCGCATCGCCGCCGCGCCGGTCGCCGTGCCCGTCGAGCCCGATCCGGAGGCCGACCGCTTCCTGCCGGTCGCGGCCCGGGGCGTGGTCGAGGCCCCGATCCTGCAGGTGCTGGCCAGCCGCAAGAATTCCGGCGCCGGCTACCGGCTGATCGCACCCTTCGTGCTGGCGGACGGGCGGCGGGTGATGATCGACCTCGGCTTCGTGGACATCGACGCCGCCCTGCCCGGCACCGGGGCGGAGGTGGAGGTCACCGGCAACCTGCACTGGCCGCAGGAGGTCGACGGATTCACCCCCGATCCCGATCGGGAGCAGCACCTGTGGTACGCCCGCGACGTCGCCGCCATGGCCGCCGATCTGGGGACAGAGCCGGTGCTGATCGTCCGCCGCACGGGCGGCTTTCCGGGTGTCGATGCGATGCCCGTCGGCACCGAGGGCATTCCGAACGATCATCTCGGCTATGCGGTCACCTGGTTCTCGCTCGCGGCCATATGGCTGGCGATGACCGGCATTCTGGTCTATCGCATGCGCAAACCGGAAGGGGCCGAGACGTGAGATACATATCGACGCGCGGACAGGCGCCCGCGCTGACCTTCGAGGACGCGATGCTGACGGGGCTGGCGCGGGACGGCGGGCTCTACGTGCCCGAGACCATCCCGACGATGAGCGCGGAGGAGATCGCGGCGCTCGGCGGCCTCACCTACGAGGAGGCCGCCTTCCGCGTGATGCGCCCCTTCATCGGCGACGCCTTCACCGATGCCGAGCTGGAGGGGATCATCGCGCGGGCGTATTCCGCCATCGGCCACACCGCGCGCGCGCCGCTGAAGCAGCTGGCGCCGAACCACTTCCTGCTGGAGCTGTTCCACGGGCCGACGCTCGCGTTCAAGGACTTCGCGATGCAGCTGATCGGGCAGCTCTTCCAGGCCTCGCTCGCCCGGTCGGGCGAGCGTGTCTGCATCGTCGGCGCGACCTCCGGCGACACCGGCAGCGCCGCGATCGAGGCGTTCAAGGGGCTGGCCAATGTCGACGTGTTCATCCTCTTCCCGCATGGCCGGGTGTCCGAGGTGCAGCGGCGGCAGATGACCGTGCCGGATGCGGCGAACATCCACGCCCTGGCGCTGGACGGCCATTTCGACGATTGCCAGGCGCGGCTGAAGGACATGTTCAACGACCACGCCTTCCGCGACGGGGTGCGGCTGGCCGGCGTGAACTCGATCAACTGGGCGCGGGTGCTGGCGCAGGTCGTCTACTACGTCACCGCCGCCGTCAGCCTGGGCGCGCCGGCGCGCAAGGTCAGCTTCACCGTGCCAACGGGCAATTTCGGCGACATCTTCGCGGGCTACATCGCCAAGCGCATGGGCCTGCCCATCGATCGCCTGGTGATCGCGACGAACCAGAACGACATCCTGCACCGCTGCATCACCAGCGGGGACTATGCCACCAGCGAGGTCGTGCCCTCGATCAGCCCGTCGATGGACATCCAGGTCTCGTCGAACTTCGAACGCGCGCTCTTCGACGCCTACGACCGCGACGGCGCGGCCATCGCCCAGCTGATGGACGAGCTGAAAGCCGGGAAATTCACCGTCAGCCAAGGCGCGCTGCAGGCCCTGCGGGAGCATTTCGACAGCGGCCGCGCGTCGGAGGAGGAGACCTCCGCCACCATCGCCCGCACCCTCGGCGACACGGGAGAGCTGCTGTGCCCGCACAGCGCCGTCGGCGTGAAGGTGGCCGAGGATCACCGCGACCCGTCGGTGCCGATGATCACGCTCGCCACCGCGCATCCGGCCAAGTTTCCCGACGCGGTCGAGGCCGCCACCGGCATCCGCCCGGGGCTTCCCCCGGCCATGGAAAGCCTTTATGAGCAGCCGGAACGGGTGACGCGCGTGCCGAACGACCTCGCCGCCCTGCAATCCCTGATCAGAGACCGGTTGAACGCTTGACGACACCCCGACTTCACACCCTTCCGAACGGTTTCCGCATCGTCACAGAGGAGATGCCGGGCCTGCAATCCGCGGCCGTCGGCATCTGGGTGTCCGCGGGGGGCCGGAACGAGACGGAAGCGCAGAACGGCATCGCGCATTTCCTCGAACACATGGCCTTCAAGGGGACGGAGCGGCGCTCGGCCATCCAGATCGCCGAGGCGATCGAGGACGTGGGCGGCTACATCAACGCTTACACTTCTCGCGAGGTGACGGCCTACTACGCCCGCGTGCTGAAGGCCGACGTGCCGCTGGCGATGGACGTGATCGCGGACATCCTGCGCAACCCGACGTTCCTGGAGACCGAGATCGAGGTCGAGCGGGGCGTGATCCTGTCGGAGATCAGCCAGGCGCTGGACACGCCGGACGACATCATCTTCGACTGGCTGCAGGAACAGGCCTATCCCGATCAGCCGCTGGGCCGGCCGATCCTCGGCCCGGCGGAGCGGGTGCAGGCGTTCAACCGCGCCGATCTGGCGGATTTCGTGACGCAGAACTACGGCCCGGAGCAGATGATCCTGTCGGCCGCCGGCGCGGTCGATCACGACGCGATCGTGAAGCTGGCCGAAGGCCTGTTCGGCGACATGACCCCCCGGCCCCAGGCCGCCGCCGGCAAGGCGACCTTCCGCGGCGGCGAGGTGCGGCAGGTGCGCAAGCTGGAGCAGGCGCATTTCGCGCTGGCGCTGGAAAGCCCCGACTACCGCGATCCGCTGTCCTGGACCGCGCAGGTCCATGCCACGGCGCTCGGCGGCGGCATGTCCTCGCGCCTCTTCCAGGAGATCCGCGAGAAGCGGGGCCTGTGCTACACGATCTTCGCGCAGGCGGGGGCCTGGGCGGATACCGGGATGCTGACGATCTACGCCGGCTGCTCGGGCGATCAGCTGGCCGAACTGGCCGGCATCACGGTGGACGAGATGAAGCGCGCCGCCGAGGACATGACGGAGGCCGAGGTCGCCCGCGCGAAGGCGCAGATGAAGGCCGGCACGCTGATGGGGCTGGAAGGCCCGTCGTCGCGCGCGGAGCGTCAGGCGCGGATGCTGCAGATCTGGGGCCGGATCCCGCCGCTGGACGAGGTGGTGGCGAAGATCGACGCGGTGACGGTCGCCGACGTGCGCGCCTTCGGCGAGCGGATGGCGGTGACGGCGCCGGCGGCGCTGGCGCTCTACGGCCCGGTCGAGAAGGCTCCGGCGCTGGAGGTCCTGCAGGAAAGGCGCGCCGCGTGAGGTTCCTGCCCCGCCGCAAGGTGCGGATCGAGACGGAGCGGCTGACCCTGCGTCCGCCGGTTCACGGCGATTTCCGCGCCTGGACGGATCTGCGGCGAGAGAGCGAGGCCTTCCTGACGCCGTGGGAGCCGGTCTGGGCCGCCGATCATCTGTCGCGCAAGGCCTTCACCAACCGGGTCTACTGGGCGCAGCGTTCCGTCGCGGGGGGCACCGCAGTGCCGCTGTTCCTGATCCGGCGGCAGGATCAGGCGCTGCTGGGTGCGATCACGCTGGACAACATCCGTCGGGGGCCGGCGCAATCGGGCACGATGGGCTACTGGATCGGCGAGACCTTCGCCCGCCGCGGCTACATGCGAGAAGCGATCGAGGCGGTGGTGCATCACGCCTTCCACCGCATGGACATCAGCCGGATCGAGGCCGGATGCCTGCCGGAGAACGCGCCCTCGCGCGGGCTGCTGGAAAGCTGCGGGTTCAAGTACGAAGGCGTGGCGCAGGCCTATCTGCAGATCAACGGCCGCTGGCGGACGCATGTGCTCTATGCCGCGCTCCGGATGGACCGGCGGGGCAAGACCGACGCCGGCTGACGCCCCTGCCCTACCCCGAATTTTCGACGAAAATTCGCGCCCCTCGCCAGAGGCGCCGGCACGGCCTATCTCTGCCCTCATGACCGCCCTCCCCCGCCCCTTCCAGGACTGGTTCGCCACCCGCGGCTGGCAGATCCACCCGCACCAGGCCGAGATGCTGGCGCGGAAGGACGACACCGCCCTGCTGCTGATCGCCCCGACCGGCGGCGGCAAGACCCTTGCGGGCTTCCTGCCTACCCTCGTCGAGCTGGCGGACGGGCAGCACAGCGGCCTCCACACCCTCTACATCTCTCCCCTCAAGGCGCTGGCCGCCGACATCCGCCGCAACCTCACCCGCCCGGTGGAGGAGATGGCCCTGCCGATCCGCATCGAGGATCGCACCGGAGACACCTCCTACACCGCCAAGCGCCGCCAGCGCGCCGACCCGCCGCATATCCTGCTGACCACGCCCGAATCGCTCGCCCTGCTGATCTCCTACCCCGACGCGCCGCATATCTTCGCGGGCCTCCAGCGCGTCGTCATCGACGAGATCCACGCCCTGGCCGACAGCAAGCGCGGCGATCAGCTCTGGCTTGCCCTCACCCGCCTGCAATCGCTCTGCCCCGGCCTGCGGCGCGTCGGCCTGTCGGCGACCGTGGAAGACCCCGGCGCGATCGCGAAGCTCCTCGCCCCGGCGGGCACCCCCTGCCCGATCCTGGAGGCAGACCCCGGCCCCGACCCCGACATCGCCATGCTGGAGACCGAGGAGCGGCCCCCCTGGTCCGGGGGCGGCGGCGCCTATGCGATCCAGGCGGTGCTGGAGCAGGTGAGACAGCACCGCACCACGCTGATCTTCCACAACACCCGCGCCCAGGCCGAGATCTTCTTCCACAACCTCTGGATGGCCAACGAGGACGGATTGCCCATCGGCATCCACCACGGCTCCCTCGCCCGCGAACAGCGCGAGCGGGTCGAGAAGGCGATGACGCAGGGACGGCTGCGGGCCGTGGTCTGCACCGGCTCGCTGGATCTGGGGATCGACTGGGGCGACGTCGATCTGGTGATCCAGGTCGGCGCGCCGAAGAACGTCAAGCGCCTGGTCCAGCGGATCGGCCGCGCCAACCATCGCTACAACGCGCCATCGAAGGCGCTGCTGGTGCCCGCCAACCGGTTCGAGGTGGTGGAATGCGTCGCGGCGCTGGAGGCGGTGAAGGAACGCGACCTCGACGGCGACCCGCGCGGGCCGGGGCCGCGCGACGTGCTCTGCCAGCACATCCTCATCACCGCATGCGCCGGGCCCTTCGACGAACGTGCGCTCTACGACGAGGTGAAGACGGCCGGCGCCTACGCCACGCTCACCCGGGCGCAGTTCGACGAATGCCTCGATTTCGTGGCCACCGGCGGCTACGCGCTGCGGGCCTACGACAAATGGCAGCGGCTGATGCAGGGGCCGGAGGGGCTCTGGCAGCTGCGCGATCCGCGCGCCACCACGCTGATCCGCATGAACATCGGCACGATCTTCGACTACGACAAGCTGAAGGTCCGGATGAAGGGCGCCGCCCGTCCCCTGGGCGAGATCGAGGAGGGCTTCGCCGCCTCGCTCACCCGCGGCGACACCTTCCTGATCGGCGGCCGCATCGTCCGCTACGAAGGCCTGAACGAGCTGACCGTCGAGGTCACCCGCAACGCCGCCACCAAGCCGAAGATCGCCGTCTTCGGCGGCACCAAGTTCGCCACCTCCACGCAGCTCTCGCACCGCATCCTGCGGCTCTTCCAGCAGGAGAGCTGGCCCAACCTGCCCGCCCATACCGCCGAGTGGCTCCACCTCCAGCGCGAGGTCTCGCAACTGCCCCAGCCCGGCCGCCTGCTGCTGGAAAGCTTTCCCCACGACGGGCGCGAGAACCTCGCCATCTACGGCTTCGCGGGCCGCAACGCGCAGCAGACCCTGGGCCTGATCCTGACCAAGCGGATGGAGGAGCTGGGCCTCGACCCGCTCGGCTTCGTCTCGACCGACTACGCGACGCTCATCTGGGGGCTGGAGCGGCTGACCGACCCGGTCCCGCTGTTCGATCCGACAGCGCTGCGCGACGGGCTGGACCGCTGGTTCAGCGGCAACGCCCTGATGAAGCGCACCTTTCGCATGTCGGCGCAGATCGCCGGGCTGATCACGCGCAACCAGCCGGCGGCGAAGCGCAAGACCGGGCGGCAGGCGACGTTCTCGTCCGACATCCTCTACGACACGCTGCAGAAATACGACCCGGACCACCTTTTGCTCGACGTCACCCGCGAGGAGGCGATGCGCGGCCTCGTCGATTTCGGCCGGGTGGAGGAAATGCTCTCCCGCACAGCCGGTCGCATCGACCACCTGCACCTCGACCGCGTCACGCCGCTGGCCGCGCCGCTGTTCCTCGAACAGGGCCGCCTGCCCGTCGAGGGCGCCGGCGAACGGCGCCTGCTGGTCGAGGAGACGGAGCGTCTGATGCAGGACGCGGGACTCGCGCCCTGATCCCGGCTTCATCCGGTCGAAAATACCTCGGGGGGCGGACCGCAGGTCCGGGGGGCAGAGCCCCCTCCCTCTTCGATCTGCCGCCACCCGGCGGCGGGGGCAGAGCACGCCGCCTCGCTGATCGGCCCGTCACCGGGCGGCAGAGCCGGCACACTACCTTTTTCCCCTGCCGGCATCCGGTGGAGGGCGAGGGCTCCAGTCGGCACGCTCAGCCCTTCTCCGAAACCCGCTTCTCGATCGCCTCCAGCCGCTCCAGCACCGTTTCGCGCCAGGCGTCGGTGGCGGCGACCGATTCCTCCTCGTGGGCGCTCTGCATCGAGTTGACGATCAGACCCACCAGAAGGTTCACCACCGCGAAGGTTGTCACCATGATGAACGGCACGAAGAAGGCCCAGGCGAAGGGGAACTGCGCCATCACCGGGCGGACGATCCCCATGGACCAGGATTCCAGCGTCATGATCTGGAACAGCGTGTAGGCCGACAGCCCCAGATCGCCGAACCATTCCGGGAAGGCCGCGCCGAACATGCGCGTCGCGATCACCGCGCCGACGTAGAAGATCAGCGCCATCAGCAGGAAGACGCTGCCCATCCCCGGCAGCGCGGTCAGGAACCCCTCGACCACCCGGCGCAGGCGCGGCGCTACCGAGATCACCCGCAGGACCCGCAGGACCCTCAGCGCCCGCAGCACCGACAGGCCGCTGCCCTCGGGCAGCAGGGCGATGGCGACGACGGTGAAGTCGAAGAGGCTCCACCCGTCGCGGAAGAACCGCGTGCCCCGGGCGACGATCCGCGCCGCGATCTCGACCACGAAGATGAAGAGGCAGATCGCGTCTATCGCGATGATCAGCCCGCCGATCCGCGCCATGACGGTGTCGGAGGTCTCCAGCCCCAGCACCACGGCGTTGAGGACGATCACCGCCGTGATCGCGGACTGGACCGACGGACGGTCGAGGATCGAGGCGAGGCGGGTGCGGACGGTCATCTGGGTCTCCGTTGTGGGCGAGCGGGATCGGTCGCCGCAGAGGTCGGGCATGTGCGCGGCACCGTCAAGCGGCCGTGCGGGAATTCCGGCGGAACGCCACCGGACGCGGCGCCTCGCCGCAGGCCCGCTGCGCAGTCGCCGGTCCCTTGATTTCCGCGCCGCATCCGGGCAAGGAACATCCCATGAACACCCCGCGCATCCCCCCGACCGTGATGCTGAACGGCGCGGCCCTGCGGCCGCTGCCGTCGGGCGCGCTGCACTGGCCGGCCGAGGGGTTGCTGGCGGTCTCGGACCTGCACCTCGGCAAGTCCACCCGCATCGCCCGGCGCGGCGGCACCGTCCTGCCGCCCTACGAGACGCGCGACACCCTCGCCCGGCTGGCGGCGGATATCGAGGCGACGGGCGCCTCGACCGTGCTCTGCCTCGGGGACAGTTTCGACGATCTCGCTGCGGCGGACGAACTGGAGGAGGCGGACACGCTGCTTCTCACCGGGCTGGGCGCCGGGCGGCGCTGGATCTGGGTGGAGGGCAACCACGACCCCGGCCCGCTGACCCTGCCCGGCACGCACCTCGGCGAGCTGCGGCTGGGTCCGCTGACCTTCCGTCACATCGCGCAGCCGGGCGCCGCTGGCGAGGTCTCGGGCCATTACCATCCGAAGGCCGGCATTGCCGCGCGCGGCCGCGCCTTCAGCCGCCCCTGCTTCCTGCTGGACCGGGACCGGCTGATCCTGCCGGCCTACGGCACCTACACCGGCGGGCTGCGCACCTCGGACCCGGCGCTCTGCGGGCTGATGCGCCCCGAGGCGGTGGCGATCCTCACCGGCCCCGTGCCCGGCCCGATCCCCATGCCCCGCCGCGCCACCGCCTGAGGCTTGCGCAGGCGTCGGCGACCGAATGCCGAAGATCACGTGACGGATGGGACCACGACCGGTGGCTCGCCCGATACCGCGGCCGATGCCCTGACCGGTCGCGTGCGCCGCAGCTTCGACGCCTCGACGATGCTGACGACGATGGGCGCGCGGCTTGCACGGGTCGGACCGGGGCTCGTCGAGATCCGCGCGCCGATCCTGGCGGGATCGCGCCAGCAGCAGGGCTACGGCCACGCCGGCCTGACCTTCACCATCGGCGACACGGCGGCTGGCTATGCCGCGCTGACCCTGTCGCCGCCGGGGCACGAGGTGCTGACGGTCGAGATCAAGATCAACCTGCTCGCCCCGGCCGAGGGGGACGAGCTGATCGCCACGGGCCGGGTTGTCCGGGCGGGCAAGCGGCTGCATGTCGTCACCGCCGACATCGTCGCGGTCAAGGACGGCGCCAGCCGGGCCATCGCGGTGATGCAGGGGACGATGATGCCGGTCCCGATCTGAACCGCCGTCTATCAGCATCGGATCGGGTCAGAGCCGGCCGGGCCCGCGCGGCCCTGCGCCTGTCCGCTGCGGACGACTCTCAGGCGGTCAGGCCCTCGGGTTCGGGCAGGCCGTTCATCCGGCAATAGGCGGTCACCGTGTTGGCCAGCAGGCAGGCGATGGTCAGCGGGCCGACGCCGCCGGGGACCGGGGTGATCGCGCCCGCCACCTGCGCCGCGCTGTCGAAATCCACGTCGCCCACCAGACGCGTCTTCCCCTCACCCTTCTCGGGCGCGGGAATGCGGTTGATGCCCACGTCGATCACCGTCGCGCCGGGCTTCAGCCAGTCGCCCGGCACCATGCGCGGCCGCCCCACGGCCGCCACCACGATATCCGCCCGCCGCACGACATCCGCCAGATCCTTCGTCCGCGAATGCGCCACCGTCACCGTGCAGCTGTCGCGGATCAGCAGCTGCGCCATGGGCTTGCCCACCAGGTTCGAGCGCCCGATCACCACCGCGTCCAGGCCCGAGAGCGAACCCAGCGTCTCGCGCAGCAGCATCAGGCAACCCAGAGGCGTGCAGGAGACCATCGCCCGCTGACCGCTGGCCAGCAGCCCGGCGTTGACGACCGACAGCCCGTCCACGTCCTTGGCCGGGTCGATCCGGGCGACGATCTGCCGCTCGTCCAGATGGTCCGGCACCGGGAACTGCACCAGGATACCGTGCACCTCCGGATCGGCGTTCAGCTTGTCGATCAGCGCGTAGAGATCGGCCTGCGCCACATCGGCGGGCAGCTTGTGCTCGACGCTCAGCATGCCGACCTCGCGGGTGGCGATGCCCTTGTTGCGGACGTAGACCTCGCTGGCCGGGTCCTCGCCGACCAGCACGACGGCCAGGCCCGGCACCTCGCCGCGATCGGCCTTCAGCCGCGCCACGTGATCCGCGACCCTGCCGCGGATGCCCGCCGCGAATGCCTTGCCGTCCAGAATGGTTGCGCTCATCCGTCGCGTCCCCCGCTGCCCAGTACCCGTTCCTCGCGGGCGATGAAGCCCTCGATCATGACCCGCCATATCGCCTCGGCCAGGTGCGGGTCCAGACCCGCCGCCGCGGCCCTGTCGCGCACGCCCGCCAGCACCGCCGCCACCCGGCCGGGCGCGGCGGCGGCGATCCCCTCGGCCCGTTTCAGCACCGTGGCCCGATCGACATGGCGCTGACGTTCGGCCAGCAGCGCCAGCAGCGCGCCGTCGATCTCGTCGATCTGCGCGCGCAGGGCGGCCATGTCCGGGATCGTCTCGGGGGGCTGTCTCATGCGTGGGTCCGCCTCTGTCTCCGGTCTGCTCCTACACGCGCCGGGGGCGGTGCGCGCAGGGGGTTTCCGACACCTTCACCGCCGAATTCGGCATTCCGTCGCGGACCCTGCCGGCGCGGCGTCCGGAACCCCCGGCCCGCAAGCGGCGTTGGAGGTGCAAGCGCGCAGGGCGTGCAGATCCATTGCCGAAGGGAAGACAGAGATGAAAGCCGCAGCCATCACGATTCACGCCGGATTCGCCCTCAGCCTGCTGGTGTTCGCCACCGTCCTGGCCTGAGCCGCGCGGGCCCCGCCGAGGTGCCCCGATCCGACCGGAAGATTGCCGCCGCGCACCGGATCACCCGGTCGCGGCGGTTTCCGTCAGAGCGGCCGGAACAGGCTCGGGCGCCAGCACCGTGCCCCGCGCCGCATCCAGATGCACCCAGGGCCGCTGATCCGGAATGAAGAGCCGCAGCCGGTCGCCGACCGCCACGCGCCCTTCGCGTTCGACCCATGCGGTGACGCCGCGCCGATCCTCCGCCGCCCGCTTGAACGTCGTGCCGAAGCCCGGGTGCTGCCCCTCGATCTCCCGCGCGGGAAGCTGGCATGGCGTGTTCTTCATGTCGATCACCAGCGTCGCCCCGTCCGGCCCCTGCAACCGGGACGAGGGCGGCAGGCGGGTGAAATCCGGCAGGCCGCGCAGCAGCATCGACGCGCCCAGCCAGGCCGGGTCGAGGCGCGGCAGGCCCATGCCGGCGGCGATCTCCGCCAGCTCCTCCTCGGACAGGATCGTCAGCTGCCGAACGTTGCGGATCGTGGTGCCGCGCGGGTGCATGTTCAGGACGCGGCTGCAGGACGGCCGGTTGGCGCCGCCATGCGCCTCGCCCTCGGGGCCGTCGAAGCGAAGGTTCAGCTGCCCCTGCGGGTTCGACGACAGCGCCGCGTCCCGGTCGCCGACGCGGCCGAGCCAGACGATCTCGGCATGGAAGTCGGTTCCGATGAGTGCGGGCATGGTGGTCCTCGCGCGTGGGGTTACGGCACATCGGCCGGGACGGATGTCAGTTGCGGATCAGGGTGGCGAAAAGCCGGCGGAAAGGGAAGAGGGCGCTGCCGTCCGGTGCGGTCGGATAGGCCGAGGCCATGGCCTCGTCGTAGCGGGCGGTCAGCGCCTCGGCCTCTTCCTCGGTCAGCACATCCAGCACGGGGCGCGCGAAGGTCGCGCTGGTGAACATGCGGACGGGATGTCCTTCGGGCGCGGGCGGCAGGGTCTGGAAATATTCCGTCTCCCACAGGCTCAGGCGCCCGAGCGGCGCGAGAAGGCGGTGGTACTCCGCCGCTTCGAGGATGCCCGGCGCGTTGGCGGGACCGAACCGGCCGGGGAACAGCTGCTCCACCAGGTCGATCCAGGCGCGGTGCGAGGGGGCGGCGTTCTGGTGCGGCATCTGCACCGCCAGCGTGCCGCCGGGGGCGAGCGCCGCCACCAGCGCGGGCAGCAGCGCATGATGATCCGGCAGCCAGTGCAGCGCGGCGTTGGAGAAGATCAGCGCCGGCGGCGCGGCGGGCGCGATGCGGGCGATGTCGCCCTCGGTCAGCGCATCGTAGGCCCCGGTCTCGCGCGCCTTCGCCAGCATCGCGGGAGAGGTGTCCAGCCCCTCGATCCACCGGTCGGGGAAGCGGGCGCGCAGAACCGGGCCGACGGGGCCGTTGCCGCAGCCGAGGTCCAGCACCGGCCCGTCCGGCAGCGGCCCCACCTGCATCAGCAGATCGACCGCCGGCCGCAGCCGCAGATCGGCGAAGCGGGCGTAAAGCGCCGGGTTCCAGTCGCGATCGGCCATGCTGCGCCCTCTGGGCAATTCGGTCGGGCTCTGCATACAACTGCATACAGCACGGTGCAATCCGTTCCGAGTGCCGGCCGTGTCGGATCGGCGGCAAACGAAAAGGCCGGGCGTCTGCCCGGCCTTCAAGCTGTCCTCAGGTGGAGGGTTCCGGCTCCATCCCGCCGCCGGGGCGGGGGCGCGGGCGGGTCTTGGGGATCGCGGTGACCGAGGCGGCGGAGCCGCTGTCGGAGCTGTCCTCGTCCTCGCCCGATTGCGGGGGCTCACCGCGGATCACGCGCTTGATCTCCTCGCCGGTGAGGGTCTCGTATTCCAGCAGGCCCTGGGCCAGACGCTCCCATTCTTCCTGCTTCTCGTTCAGGATGCGCCACGCCCACTGGTAGGCGTCGTCGATCATCCGCTTCACCTCTTCCTCGATCAGCTCCTTCGTGTGAGCCGAGACCGAGAAGGCGCCGGCGCCGTTACCCATGTAGCCTTCGTGCGCCTGTTCGTAATCGACGTTGCCGACCTTGTCGGACATGCCCCAGCGCAGCACCATCGCACGGGCCAGCGCGCTGGCCTGCTGGATGTCGCCCGCGGGGCCGTTCGACACGTTGCCCTCGCCGTACTTGAGGATCTCGGCGGCCTTGCCGGCCATCGTCATCGCCAGCTTCTGCTCGCATTCCGACTTGTGCCAGTTCAGACGGTCGATCTCGGGCAGCGAGACGACCATGCCGAGCGCGCCGCCGCGCGGAATGATCGTCGCCTTGTAGACCGGATCGCATTTCGGCAGTTCCAGGCCCACGACGGCATGGCCGGCCTCGTGATAGGCGGTCTTTTCCTTCTGATCGGCCGTCAGGACCATCGACCGGCGCTCCGCGCCCATCATGACCTTGTCCTTGGCGTTCTCGAAATCGACCATCGTCACGAAACGGCGGCCCACACGGGCGGCCATCAGCGCGGCCTCGTTGACGAGGTTCGCGAGGTCCGCGCCCGAGAAGCCCGGCGTGCCCCGCGCGATGATGCGCAGATCGACGTCGGGGCCGAGGGGCGTCTTGCGGGCGTGGACGCCCAGGATCTTCTCGCGGCCCTTGATGTCGGGGTTCGGCACCGTCACCTGACGGTCGAACCGGCCCGGACGCAGCAGCGCGGGGTCCAGAACGTCGCGGCGGTTGGTCGCGGCCAGGATGATGACACCCTCGTTCGCCTCGAAGCCGTCCATTTCCACCAGCAGCTGGTTGAGCGTCTGCTCGCGTTCGTCGTTGCCGCCGCCGTAGCCTGCGCCACGGTGCCGGCCCACGGCGTCGATCTCGTCGATGAAGACGATGCAGGGGGCGTTCTTCTTCGCCTGTTCGAACATGTCACGGACGCGGGAAGCGCCGACACCCACGAACATCTCGACGAAGTCGGAGCCGGAAATGGTGAAGAACGGCACGCCCGCCTCACCCGCGATGGCGCGGGCCAGCAGCGTCTTACCCGTGCCCGGAGGGCCAACGAGCAATGCGCCTTTCGGGATCTTGCCGCCGAGACGCGAGAATTTCTGAGGATTGCGGAGGAATTCGACAATCTCCTCCAGCTCTTCCTTGGCCTCGTCGATGCCCGCCACATCGTCGAAGGTCACCCGGCCGTGCTTTTCCGTCAGCAGCTTGGCGCGCGACTTGCCGAAGCCCATGGCCCCGCCCTTCCCGCCGCCCTGCATGCGGTTCATGAAGTAGATCCACACGCCGATCAGCAGCAGGATCGGCAGCAGCGAGATGATGAAGGCCTGAAAGCCCGACTCTTCCTGGCTTTTCGCGGTGACCGGAATGTCGTTGTCGATCAGCAGCCTGGTGATCTCGGCATCGTCCGGGCGGATGGTCACGTAATCCTTGCCGTCCGATCCGCGGAAGCGGACCTGCTCGCCGTCCAGGGTGACCTGGCTGACGCTGCCGGATTCCACCGACTGGACGAATTCGGAATAGGCGATCTCCCGGCTCTGCAGCGTGTTGCCCGATCCGCTGAACAGGTTGAACAGCGCGACGATCAGCAGCAGCAGAACGACCCAGAAGGCGATGTTTCTTGCGGTCCCCAAGGAAGGATCTCCCGATTTGCGATGACCTGCGGCCTAGCACAGGCGCGGTTCAACTAAAATAAGTTTCCCGGGCCGAGGTTCAATGCGCGCCGCCCTGCGCGAGGAAGGCGGCGAAGAAGGCGTCCGCCGGCCGCTCCAGCCGGGCCTGCCATCCCTCGACCCGCCCGGCGAGCGGCGCGGCGATCAGCCGCCCGTCCCGCCAGACCGCGGGGCTGGCCAGCAGCGACACGCGGGGGATGCCGGTGTCGCGCCAGCCGGGGCAGTGGTTCAGGCCGGCCTCGCCCAGGGCCGCTATCTCGCAGCCGGTGCCGAACGGCCCGGTCAGCCGCCAGCGCCCGTCCCAGAGCGCGCCGGGCTCGGCGGTCAGGCCCGAGACCGCCGCCCATTCCCGGCAGAGCCGCAGCTGCCCGCGGCCGGCCACCGCCCGGCAGCCGTGCAGGGTCATGCCGCCACCGGCGCGGATCGCCTCGATGAACAGCTCCATCGCCTTGCGGCGGGGGCCGTGTTCGGTGCCGGTCAGCCACAGCAGGGCGTTCAGCAGGATGCGGCGCAGGATCTCGTGCCGCAGGATGCGCAGGTGCCGCATTTCGATCACCACGTCGCCGCGGTCGATGGTGACGCAGGTGCGGGCCTCGGTGAAGGCATACCAGTCCAGCGTCTCGCGGATGGCCGAGAGGTTCCGCCCGGTGGTGCAGAGCGCCGGAACCGTCACGCCCAGCGGCTCCAGCGCCTTCAGCGCGGCGCGGGCGCGGATGCGGTCGTAGCTCTCGTCGTCGTTCGACGGATCCTCGGCCCAGGTCAGCCCGTTGCGGCGGAGGAAGGCGCGCAGGTCGGCGCGGCGCAGGGCCAGCATCGGGCGCAGCAGCTCGATCCGGCCCATGCGGCGGCGCGGGGCCATGCCCGACAGGCCGTCCACTCCCGACGCGCGGGCAAGGCGCATCAGCACCGTCTCGGCCTGGTCGTCCGCGGTGTGGCCGAGCGCGACGGCGGTGATCCCGCGATCCGCCGCCCAGGTCTCGATCAGGTCGTAGCGGCCGCGGCGGGCCTCGTCCTGCAGGTTGCCGGTGCCGTCCCAGCCGGACCAGATCAGCGTGTCGTGCGACAGGCCCATGGAGGCGGCGAGCGCCGCGACCCCGCGCGCCTCGGCCGTTGCTTCGGGGCGCAGGCCGTGGTCGACGGTGACGACGTGCAGGCTGGTGTTCGGGCAATCGCCCAGGAAGCGGTGCATCAGCACCAGAAGGGCGACGGAATCGCCGCCGCCCGACACGGCGACGCCGATCCGGGCGGGGGGCCGGGGCATGAAATGGCCGGCGACGACCTCTTCCAGCAGGCGGTCGGCGCTGTCGGTCGCCGATCCCGCCCCGCTGTCCGTTCCGGTCACGAGCAGCTGCGCGACTGCATCTCGGCGCGCGCGTCGGTGGCGACGGCGGCATCGGGAAAGCGGGTGGTGACTTCGCGCAGGGTCATGCAGGATTCCTGCGTCTGGCCCAGGTTGCCCAGCATCCGCCCCAGCCGGAACAGCGCCTCGGGCGCCTCCGGCCCGTTGGGGGCCAGGGTGAAGGCGCCGAGATAGGCGCGCGCCGCCTGGCTCTGTTCGCCCAGCTGTTCCAGCGCCTTGCCGTGGCCGAGCCGCGCCTGCGCCTCTAGGGGCGAGCCCGGGTAGGTCTCGCCAAAGGCCGCAAAGAGGTCCGCGGCGCCGCGAAAGTCACCGTTGGCGAGCGCCTCCCCGGCTCGCCTGAAGTCCGCTTCCTCGCTGACGGCCAGTTCGGTGCCGCCCGGCACCGCGGCGATGGAGGGGTCCGCCGCGCCGGTGCCGGTATCGCCGGCCGTGCCGGTGCCGGCGTTCGTGCCGCTGTCCGCGGTCGCGCCGGTGCTGCCGCCGGTCGGGCCGGGCGTGACGCCGCCGAGGGTGGACGTCTCGCCCAGCTTCGACACGTCGCCGCCCTCCAGCTCGACGAGGCGGAATTCCAGATCGCCGATGCGGTTGGTCCCGTCCTCGACCACGCGGTTGATGACGTGCTCCAGCTCCTCGGTCTTCGAGGTCAGCCGCTGCGCCTCGGCCTCGATCGCGTCGAGCCGCTGCAGCGCCGATCCGGCGGTGTCCAGCCCGCCGGCGCTGCCGGTGGTCGACAGCTCGCGACGCAGCTTCTGGATCTCGACGTTCAGCACCGTCAGCTCCTGCCGGATGTCGGCGAGGGTCTGGTCGCGGTCCTGGGCGGCCGCGGCGGTGCCCATGGCGAGGCAGAGGATGAGGACGAGATAGCGCATCGGCAGAAGCCTCCGGTCAGCTGACGGGGGTGCCGCCGGCGGCGATCACGGTCACGGCGCGGCGGTTCTTGGCGTAGCACGATTCCTCCGAGCAGATCTCGATCGGGCGTTCCTTGCCGTAGGACACCGTGCGCAGGCGAGATCCGGCCACGCCCTTCGTCAGAAGGTATTCGCGCACCGTGTTGGCCCGGCGCGCGCCGAGGGCGAGGTTGTATTCCCGCGTGCCCTGCTCGTCCGCGTGGCCTTCGATCACCGCCTGGTAATCGGCGTTGGCCATCAGCCACTGCGCCTGACCGTCCAGCGTCGCGCGGCCCTGATCCGTCAGGGTCGACTGATCGACGAGGAACAGCACCCGGTCGCCCACGGCCTGCTGGAAGTAGGCGGGCGAGGTCGGATCGTTCGCGCTGCCCGGCACGATGCTGCCGCCGGCGGTGCCGGAGCCGTTCAGGCCGCCGCCGTTCAGGCCGTCGCCGTCGGCGAAGCGGTCGGCGTTGGTGCAGGCCGCGATGGAAAGCGCGGCGACCAGAAGCAGCGCGCGGGGAAGAAAGCTCATGTGGTGCCTCGTTCTGGGTGGTCCCGGCGTCGTCGGTCGCCGGGACGGGCTTGCGTGAATCGTATCACAGGGGATTCGGGAAAGGAACGCGGGGGCCGGCTCAGTTCTGCAGCGGCGACCAGGCGGGGTCTGACGCTCCGCCCTCGGTCCGCACCTTCTTGAGGTTCCGGCCCGAGATGTCCACCGAATAAAGCGAGCTCTCGCCCTGCGCACCCTGGGTTTCGCGGGTGAACATGATGACCCGCCCGTTCGGCGCCCAGGTCGGCCCCTCGTCCAGGAAGGATGCGGTCAGCAGCCTCTCCTCGGATCCGTCGGTGCGCATGACGCCGATGTGGAAGCGGCCCTTCGACTGCTTGGTGAAGGCGATCAGGTCGCCGCGCGGCGACCAGACCGGCGTGCCGTAGCGCCCCTGGCCGAAGCTGATGCGCTGCGGCTCGCCCCCGCCCGCCGGCATGACGTAGAGCTGTGGCGTCCCCGAGCGGTCGCTTTCGAACACGATCCGGCTGCCGTCGGGCGAATAGCTGGGCGCGGTCTCGATCGACGGCGCCGAGGTCAGGCGCTGCGACTGCCCCGATCCGATGTCCATGACGTAGAGGTCTGTGTTGCCGCCCTGCTCCAGCGAATAGAGCACGGTGCGCCCGTTCGGGCCGAAGCGCGGCGCGAAGGCCATGTTGCCCGGCGGGGTCTGGATCGCCTGCCGCCCGACGCTGGCCACGTCCAGCACGTAGATCCGCGGAAAGCCCGTCTCGTAGCTGGTGTAGAGCACCCGGTCGCCCGTGGGCGAGAAGCGCGGCGCCAGCACGATCGACGAGCTGTCGGTCAGGTACTGCACGTTCGCGCCGTCGTAATCCATGATCGCCAGCCGCTTGCGGCGGTCGTCCTTGGGGCCGGTTTCCGAGACGTAGACGACGCGGCTGTCGAAATAGCCGCCCTCGCCGGTGATGCGCGAATAGACCGCGTCGGCCACCTTGTGGGCCATGCGGCGCCATCCCGCCTCCGTCCCCGCGAACTGCAGGCCGGAGCCGAGCTCGGTGCCCGAGAACACGTCGTAGAGCCGGAACTTCACCGTCAGCCGCCCGCCGCCGTCCAGCGACACCGCGCCGGTGACGAGGGCCTGGGCGTTGATCGCCTTCCAGTCGGCATACTGCACCGGCGCCGAGAAGCTGGTGACGTTCGAGATGAAGGCGCTCGACGGCACCTCGCGAAAGAGCCCGGTGCCGGTCAGGTCCGAGGCCACCACCCGCGCCAGCTGCGCGGCAAGCTGCGCGGCGGCCGGGTTCTCGGGGACGAAATCGGGGATCGCGACCGGCAGCGGCTCGATCACGCCTTCGGTGATCTCGATCCGCAGCGGGCCCGTCTGGGCGGCCGCCGTCATCGGCAGGAGCGACACGAGCGCCGCCACGATCATGGTGGAGATGTGTTTCATTTGACCCGCATCTTCTCCGGATTGAATGTCATTTCGATATCACGCCAGTGGTCGTATTTCTCGCGCGGCAGGGCGAAGCCGTTGGCGCCGCAGCGGATGATCGCGCGGCGTGCCGCCTCGAAGGCCTGGCGTGCGGCGCTGTCGCTGCCGCCCTGAGCCGAGACCATGCGGATGGAACTGGTCACCGGGCGCGCGTCCTCGGTCATCGAGACCTCGATCACCACGGTCACCCGCAGCGCGTCGGTCGACAGGCTCCCGGTGTTCCAGCAGTTCGACACGGCGACGCGCAGCGCCTCCTTCTCGCCGCCGGTCAGCGGCGGGCCGGACGGGGTGGCAGGCGCGTCGCCCGCGGTGCCGAGCGCCTTCGCCAGCGCGTCGTTCACCGCGTCCTTCTGATCCGCGCGGCTGCTGTCGGCGGTGGAGCTGCTGCCGGCGTTGGCGTCGGGCTTCGGCGTCTCGGCCGGTTTCGGCGCGGGCGTTTCGGCCGGTTTGGGCGCGGGCGTCTCGGCGGGCTTTTCCGCCGGCTTCGGCGCCGGCCTTTCGGCCGGTGTCTCGACCGGCTTCTCCACCGCCGCGGTCTGCACCGGCGGCCGCGATTTCGGGCGCACGGATTTGGTCGGCGCCGAGGATTTCGGCTCGTCCGCCTCGGTCACGATCTCTGTCGTGGCCTCCTCGGGCGCGGTCGCCTCTTCCTGTTCCTGCACCGGCTCGGTCGGCTGATCGGGCTCGGCCGTCTCGCGCACCTCCTCGCCGACCTGCACGTCCTGTTCGGGGCGCGGCACGGGGCGGGGCGCGACGCGCGGCACGTCGCGCGGCTGCGGTTCGGGCGAGGGCGGGGTCTCGGGCTCCAGCACCGCGACATCCTCGGACGAGGGCGGGGTGATCTCGGGCGGCGCGTCCGCGACCTCGGCGGGGGGCGTCGGCTGCGGCTGCGGCTGTTCGGGGGCGGCGTCGGGCTCCGACGCCTCGGCCGCGGGGGGCTCGGACGTTTCGGGCGGCGCGTCCTCGGCGGCGCTGACCTCGGGGGGCGCGGCAGGCGCCTCGGCCGCGGGCGGCTGAAGCGGCTCCACCTGCGTCTCGGCGCCCGGCGGCGTGTCCGAGGCGGTGATCGCGGCATATTCCTCCGAGGTCACGATCGACACCTCCGTCACCTCCAGCGGCGGCGGCGGCGGCACGAGGACGTTGCCGAACAGCGCCCAGCCGATGAAGCCGAGATGCCCGATACCCGATATGACGTGCCCGTAGTGCACCGCGCCCTCAGTTCCCCGCCTCGCGGGACATCGACGGGCCGCCGCTGTCGGTGACGAGGCCGATGTTCTGGAACCCGCCCCGGTTCAGCGCGCCCATCACCGTCACGACGTCGGCATAGGGCACGCCGCCGTCGGCGCGCAGGTAGATGCGGTTGCTGCTGCGTTCCGTCGCGATGGCGCGCAGCTTGTCGATCAGCTCGGTCCCGGCCACCTCGGATGTCTGCAGCATGATGCGCCCGTCGGCGGTGACGGTGACGGTCAGCGGCTCCTCCTGCTCGGACGGCAGCGACCGCGCGGCGGTCTTCGGCAGTTCCACCGGCACGCCCACGACCATCAGCGGCGCGGCGACCATGAAGATGATGAGCAGCACCAGCATGACGTCCACGAAGGGCGTCACGTTGATCTCGGACATGGGGCGCGCGCGCCCGCCATGCCTGCGGCCCCGGCGACCCGATCCGCCGCCGCCCGATGCGATCACTCCTGCCCCCATGTCAGGCAGCGTCCAGCTGGCGCGACAGGATGGTCGAGAATTCGTCGGCGAAGGCCTCGTAGCTGCCGACCAGACGATCCGCATCGGCGCTGAGCTTGTTGTAGAAGATCACCGCCGGGATGGCCGCCAGCAGGCCAAGGCCGGTGGCCAGAAGCGCCTCGGCGATGCCGGGGGCGACGACCGCCAGGTTGGTGTTCTGCTGCTCTGCGATGCCGATGAAGGCGTGCATGATCCCCCAGACGGTGCCGAACAGGCCGACAAAGGGCGCGGTCGACCCGACCGTCGCCAGCACGGGAAGCCCGCGTTGCAGGCCGTCGGCCTCCTTCGCGATGGCCACGTCCATGCTGCGGTCGATCCGGGCCTGCGCCCCGTGGATCAGCCCGCCGTCCTCGCGGTGAGAGCGGCGCCATTCGGTCATGCCGCTGGCGAAGATGCGCTGCGAGCGGCCGCGCGGATCGGGCCCGATGGTCTCGTAAAGCTCGTCCAGCGGCTCGCCCGACCAGAAGTCGCGGTCGAAACGGTTGGCCTCGCGCCGGGCGGCGCGGTAGGTCACGATCTTGCGGATCACGATCGCCCAGGTCCAGAAGGAGGCGAGGATCAGCATGATCATCACCAGCTTCACGGTTATCGTCGCGCGTGCGAAAAGCGCCCACATGGAGAAATCCATGCCCTGCGCCACTGCCAGAGTCTCTGTTTCCATATGCCTGCTCGTCTGCTTCGGCCATGCTTCCCGGACGTGGTCCGAGGCATTTTCGCGGCCTGATTGGCCATGAAAATACCGCAAAGCAAGCGAGAAGGCCAACACAATGGCGTCAGAACACGACGGCTTCCGCGGGCCGTGTGATTTCAGCCAGAAAGGCGGCGGATATCCGCCGGAAGCCGCACCGGACGGCCCCCGGGACCGAGGGCGACAAGCGTCACCCGCGCCGAAAACAGGCGCTCCTCGCCGCGCAGCACGTCCTGGGTCAGCACGATGCGGGCGGGGGTGACGCTGTCGGGCGCGGTCTCCACCTCCAGCAGGTCGTCGAAGCGGGCGGGGGCGATGTAGTCGGCCTCGATCCGGCGGACGGCGAAGACCTTGCTGTCCTCGGCCTTCATCCGCGACTGGTCGATGCCCAGATCGCGGACCCATTCCGACCTGGCCCGTTCGATGAACTTCAGGTAGTTGGCGTAGTAGACGATCCCGGCCAGATCGGTGTCCTCGTGATAGACCCTCAGGCCGAAGCGGTGCGCGTCCATGATGTTCACCTCGTCGTGCAGGCGGCAGGGAACACCACCGCCCGGTCCCTTGCAAGCCCGGCCGGCCCGGACGGTCCGCCCCGCCCGGTCGAGCGGCGGCCCGGACGGGCGGCGCCCGGGCGCCCGCAGCGGGCTGCGCGGACAGTCGCGATGCCGCCTGCAACCGACGGGGCATGGCGGCTGCTCACCGGCGCGGGGCGGCGGGCCGCGGCCGCAGGCGGGCGGGCCGCGGCGGCTTTCACGACAGCGCTTCGCGGCGGCTTCGGCGTGCGGGGACGACCCGGCCCGGCGTCCCGGCCGCCGCGTCGAAGGCGGGATCCCACAGCGGCTTGCGGTTGGCCAGGTGGCGGTCGCGCAGCCGCGCCGCGCGGTGTCCGCCGACGCAGGGCCGCGCGGGTGCGCCCGGTGTCCGGTCGCCCTGCCGGTCGACCGGCGGGAAGAGCCCGGCGACCTCGGCCCGTTCGGCGGCGGGCAGCGTCTTCAACGCTTCCGTCCCGGGCAGGAGGGTCTCCGTCATCATGCCCTCGGCCTCCACCACCTGATGCCGGTCCAGCAGGACATGCATCCAGGTGACGCCCCGCCCCGATGCCTCCAGCGCGATCCCCGGGATGCCCAGCAGATGCCGCGCGGCGACCAGCACCTCGGACACGCCGAACATCCGCGCGACGATGGGCGAGCGCACCGCGATCCGGTGCTGCTGCGACACCACGACGTCGCGGGCCGGCACGCCATGCGCCACGGCACCGGCGGCGATGCGCACCGGCAGGCCGGCGGGATCGGCGGCGAGCCGGGCCGCGGGAACGTGACGGCTGCCCAGCCAGCGCACCGGTGCGAAGCCGTCGTCCGCCGTCCACAGCAGATCGCCGCGGCTCAGCGCGTCGATCCGGCGCATCCCGGTGGCCGTGCACAGCCGCGTGTCCGCGGCGAAACAGACATAGAGCGAGGCATAGGAGAGCCCCGGTCCCTCGCTGGCGATCGCCATGACCTCGTAGGGCTGGCCCGGCTTCAGCCAGGCGTTCGCGACGATGCCGTCCGCGCCCGGCCCGACCCCCATCTCGAAGGCGGTGACGAATATGTCCTGCGATCCGTCCGAGGCGCCCCCGACCGGCCGGATTCGGTAGGTGTATTCCGGATCGATCTCCGTCCCCGAAGCGGCGTTGCGGCCACCCGGATCGCTGCTCGAGACGAAGACCTGATCGTCGTCGGATTCGTTGAACGTGGTGCTGCCGCCGTCGGCGGGACCGTCGTCGATGGTCAGCAGCTCGGCCTGCCCGACCGTGAAGATCGACCCGATGGCCGAGCTGTTGGCGTCGTTGTAGTCGCTGAACGGATTCGGCCCCGACAGCACCGTGAAATCCGCCGCGTCCCAGCTGGTGAGATAGCGTAGCGTCATGAACCTGCTCGATCCGCCGCCTGCGCGGCATGAGGATGGGCCGCCGAAGCGGCATCCGGCCCGACGCGGCGTCGGCGGGCGGGGGCCCCTTGCGGCGCACAGTGCGGCGCGCAGCCCTGCCCGGCCGCCGCGGGCCCCGGGGCGGTCTGGCCCAGATTGCCGATGAATGGATAATTTCGGGTTATCAGCCGCCGCGCGGCAACCGCGCGGCAAGCCGCAGCGCGTGGCTTGCGTCCGACGCGGTGTCGGGCATCACCGGATCGTAGGCCGCCGTCAGCAGCGCCGCGATCCCGGGTCGCAGGATCGCCGGGCCGCCGTCGGGCGGCAGCGCCAGCGGCGAGGTGACCGCGAAGGCCCCCGGCGCCCAGGTCAGCAGGGCCTTCACCGCCTGCTCCAGACCGAGATCCGCGGCGGGCTGAACGGCCAGGCCGCCGGTCATCCGCAGGAAGACGAAGGCCGCGCGGATGCCGCCCGCCGGATCGAAGCGGAAGGTGCGGTACTGGGTGGCGTCCTGCGACTGCAGCGTCTCCACCAGCGCGGGCAGGTCGGGCAGCATCGCCTCCAGCGACGGCACCTCGGTCAGTTCCGACCAGTCCCGCAGGAAGAAGATCATCAGATTGGCGCCCAGTTCGGGGTCCAGCTCGATCATCCGGTGGCCGGCGGCGAAGACCGTCGCCTCGATCGCCTGCTTGACCACGTCCAGGCTGGGATCGTCGATGCCGAAGACGATGGGCGCGATCGGCCGGGTCCACCGGGCGAAGGCGTAGCTGCCGTCGGGCCGGGTGAACAGCGCCGCGACATCCTCGGGCGTCGGATCCGTCACTCGATGAGGCCCGTCATTCGAAGAGTTCCGCCATTCGAAGAGGTCATTCGAACAGCTCCGTCTGGCCGCGGCCCCGCGCGGGCGGCTCCAGCCCCAGATGCCGCCAGCCCTTCGGCGCCAGCATCCGCCCGCGCGGGGTGCGCTGGATCAGGGCCTGTTGCAGCAGGTAGGGCTCGATCACGTCCTCCAGACTGTCGCGGCTTTCGGACAGCGCGGCCGACAGCGTCTCGATCCCCACCGGGCCGCCGCCGTAATCTTCGCCGATCAGCCGCAGATAGCGCCGGTCCGCGGCGTCGAGGCCAAGGGTGTCGACCCCCAGCCGGGTCAGCGCGTTGTCGGCGATGGCGCGGGTGATGCGGCCCTCGCCCTCCACCAGCGCGAAATCCGCGACACGCCGCAGCAGGCGGCCGGCGATGCGCGGCGTGCCGCGGGCGCGTCGGGCGATCTCCAGCGCGCCGTCGGGCTCGGCCGGGGCGCCCATCAGGCGGGCGTTGCGGGTGACGATCTCGTGCAGCTCGTCCGTCGTGTAGAACTGCAGCCGCACGGGAATGCCGAAGCGGTCGCGCAGCGGCGTGGTCAGCAGGCCCAGCCGCGTCGTGGCACCGACCAGGGTGAAGGGCTGCAGCTCGATCCGGACGGTGCGGGCGGCGGGGCCCTCGCCGATCACGAGGTCCAGCTCGAAATCCTCCAGCGCGGGGTAGAGCACCTCTTCGACCACCGGATTCAGGCGATGGATCTCGTCGATGAAGAGCACGTCGCGCGCCTCCAGGTTGGTCAGGATCGCCGCCAGATCGCCCGCGCGGGCAAGGACGGGCCCGGAGGTCATGCGGAAGTTCACGCCGAGCTCGCGCGCCATGATCTGCGCCAGCGTCGTCTTGCCGAGGCCCGGCGGGCCGTGAAAGAGCGTGTGATCCATCGCCTCGCCGCGCTGCTTCGCGGATTGCACGAAGACCCGCAGGTTCGCCCGCGCCTCGGCCTGGCCGATGAAATCGCCGAGGCTCTGCGGCCGCAGGGCGCGCCCGTCGGCGGCGGCGTCCTCCTCCAGTCGCTCGGGGCGCAGGGTGGGGTCGGGCGATGCCATCCTTACGGCTTATCCTTTCGGCGCCAGCGCCTTCAGCGCGGTGCGGATCAGGTCGGACGTCGCCGCTTCGGGCATGTCCGACAGGGCCTCCGCCACCGCGGCGGCGGCCTCCCCGGGGGCGTAGCCCAGATTGGTCAGCGCCGACAAGGCCTCCGCCTGGGCCGCCGGCGCGGCGGCGGGCTTCGGCGCGGGGCGGCGGCGGGTGGCGGCGGGCGTCTCGATCACCTCGTCCTCCATCGCCTCGGCCAGCGCGGCCGGGCCGCGGCCGGCCATCGCCATGACCGACGGCGCCTTGTCCTTCAGCTCGATCACCACCCGCTGCGCGGTCTTAGGCCCGATGCCCTTCGCTGCCTTCACCGCATTCCAGTCGCCGAGCGCGATCGCCCGGCTGACCCCCTCGGGCCCGAGCGCGCCGAGTATGGCCAGCGACGCCTTCGCGCCCACCCCCTGCACCGTCATCAGCAGCCGGTGCCATTCCTTCTCGACCAGGGTCGGGAAGCCGAAGAGCTGCATCAGATCCTCGCGCACCAGCAGGTCGGTATAGAGCGCGACCGCCTCCCCCGGACCCGGCAGCGCCATCAGCACCCGGTCCGAGCAGTAGACGACATAGCCGACGCCCCGCACGTCGATCAGCACGTGATCGTCGCCCCGGTATTCGACAACGCCCGACAGCTTGCCGATCATGGCCGCGCTCCGGCCCTGGCCCTCGCCCTGACGCCGGTCCCGCCACCCGTTCGGACCGCAGCGCCATCCCCGGCGCCCGCCCCGGCCCGCGCCATCGCGGCGCGCGTGCCCAGATGCAGCGCATGGCAGATCGCCACGGCCAGCGCGTCGGCCGCATCCGGGCCCGCGATCTCGGCCCCCGGCAATTGCAGGCGGATCATGTGCTGGACCTGTTCCTTCGCGGCATGGCCGGTGCCGACCACCGACTTCTTCACCGTGTTCGGGGCATATTCGCCGACGACGATCCCGGCGGCCGCGGGCACCAGCAGCGCCACGCCGCGCGCCTGGCCCAGCTTCAGCGTGCCGGCGCCGTCGCGATTGACGAACACCTGCTCCACCGCAGCCGCATCGGGGTGGAAGGCGGCGATCACCTCGCTCAGCCCGCGGTGCAGCGACAGCAGGCGCGCGCCCAGATCGTCGCCCAGCCCGTGGCAGAGCCCGTTGCCGAGATGGGTGATGCGGCTGCCCTCGACGCGAATCACGCCCCAGCCCAGGGTTCTCAGCCCCGGATCGATCCCCAGAATGCGCATGCCGGCGCCCTTTCCTGCCCGTCCCCGTCGTCGCCTTTGTGGCTTTTGCGCTACGCTAGCACGAAACGCGAACATCCGCCAAGCCCCGACCGGCCCGATCCGGCGCGGGCCGATTGCGACACCGTGTCGGTTCCGGGCGACTCACGGCCGCCGAAAGCGCCACGCCGAGGTCTGAAAACGACATCGATCGTGTCGGATTTATGTCAACGATCCCGGGCGCTTGGGCAGCTTCTTCGTCATGCGCACAATGCATGGTCCCTATGCGTTTTTATCTGCTTGTTTCCTGTGCAGCGCGAGAATACCTGCCCGGCTCGGAAACAACGCGCTTCACCCCCTAACAGAAGGACCAGGGACATGGCTGCTCTTTTCGTTACCGGCGCGCAGAGCAATTCTGCCGTCCTCTTCGGTCGCATCGGCCGCGGCATCGTCATCGCGATGAATGCCGTCGCCGACTGGAACGACGCCCGCGTCACCCGCAATGCCCTGTCGAAGCTCACCGATCGCGAGCTTGACGACATCGGCCTGTGCCGCGGCGACATCGACCTCGTGTCGCGCAACTGAGGCGACACGCTTCGCCGGATCAGGGTGCCGCTCCCGCGCCCCGTGATCCGGCCACGGCAAGGGGCCGCGTTCCGGGCAACCGGACGCGGCCTTGGCGTTTCACGGGATGCGATACGGCAGATGCGCGGGCGGCGGACGCCGGAAGCATCCGCCACGACGATCTCCGCCCGGGCCGGGCCCGGACGGCCGATCAGGCGGCGTCAGCCGAGCGCGTGGCCCATCAGCTGTGCAACGACCCGGGTTGCCGGGTCGATCTGCATCAGGAAGGCGCCGACCTTCTCGACCCCCTCGCCCGCTGACAGATGGGTGACGGTGTTGCCGTAGGTCTCGGCGCCCAGGCTGTAGAGCAGCCAGCCCTTGTAGAGCACCGCCGACACCGCGACGAAGGCGATGTGCTTCCACGGCAGACGGCCGATCAGGGATGGCCGCCGCGGCGCCAACTCGATCAATCCATCGCGTCGAAGCTTCGCCTGATAGCCGTTCGCCATGGCGGCGGCCTTCTGGTTCAGCCGGTGAACTCGTGAGTCGAAATCGCGAAATGACTTCTGCATTCCATGCCTCATCAACCAGCCCCGACCCACAATCGGCGCTTTTACGCGCAGAATGTGGCCTTTTCAGGGCAGCGGGGCCGGAAATCGGTCAGGAGGGCTTCCGCAATGTCAGCGTCGTCCAGTCGCCCAGCCTCTCGGCCCGGTCCAGCGGCAGACCGGCGCGCGCATAGCGTGCGGTGACATCATCGGCCTGTTCGTTCAGCAGTCCCGACAGGATCGCATGACCGCCCGGCGCCAGATTCGCGGCCAGATCGTCGGCCAGGTCGATCAGCGGCCCCTTCAGGATGTTGGCGAAAATCAGGTCGTAGGGCGCGTTTTCGGCAAGTTCGGGGTGGTCGAAGCCCGCCGCCTCCACGCAGGTCACCGCGCCCGCCATGTCGTTGGCGGCGAGATTGGCGATGGCGACCTCCACCGCGACCGGGTCGATGTCCCCCGCCACGGGCGTCACCGGCCAGATCCGGGCGGCGGCCATGGCCAGCACGGCGGTGCCGCAGCCGATGTCCGCGACGCTGCCGGCCTGCCAGCCCTCCGCCGCCAGCCGGTCCAGCGCCAGCAGGCAGCCGCGCGTGGTGCCGTGGTGGCCGGTGCCGAAGGCCATGGACGCCTCGATCAGCAGCGGGATTCGCCCCTCGGGCACGCTGTCCGCATCGTGCGAGCCGTAGAGCCAGAAGCGCCCCGCCTCCACCGGCGCCAGTTCACGGCGCACATGGGCCACCCAGTCGGTTTCCGGCAGTTCCGACACCGCGAAGGGCTTCGCGCCGTGCATGGTCGCCAGCAGGGCGAGCCCCGCCTCGTCCGGCGCCTCGGTGAAGTAGCCGCCGACCTCCCACAGGCCCGAGCCGTCCTCGATCTCGAAGACGCCGACGCCGGTGGGTTCGGGGTCGAGCCGTTCCATCGCCTCGCCGAGCGCCTCGGCGGGATCCTTGCCGGGAAGGGTCGTGAGGGCGGTGAATGTCGGCATGGGGCGGCTCCGCTGGGGTCGGGGCGGGGTTATTCGGCGGCGCCCGGCTGGTCAAGCGCGGCGGGGTTCTGCCCCGCCATCCGGTCCCGCAGCGACGTCACGTAGCGCCAGCCGACCCAGGCGCCCAGCACGCCCACCAGCACCGCCGCCGCCGCCTGCCCCGCCAGCACGCCCGGCGCGCCGATGTACATGCCCAGCAGAACCGCCGCTGGCCAGGTCACCAGACCGTCGCGCAGCCAGTTCGCCGCGGTCGCCCAGGTCGGCCGCCCCAGGTTGTTGAACGCCGCGTTGGCGACATAGAGCGCCCCGGTGAAGGCGAAGGCGGCGGGCATCCAGCGGGTGAAGGTGCGCATGACCTCGGCGCCCTCGGCCTCCATCCCGAAGCCGCGGATCAGCGGCTCGGACATCAGCCACAGGAACGCCCAGGCGACCATCGTGTAGCCCACGCAGTAGATCAGCGCGTCGCGGTAGGCGCGGGCGACCCGGTCGTATTGCCCCGCGCCGAAGTTCTGGCCGAGGATCCCGCCGATCGCGCCCGACAGCGCGAAGATGCCGCCGAAGACCAGCACGATCAGCCGCAGCACGACACCCAGCCCCGCCGATGCGCTGTCGCCGAAATCCGACATCGCCCGCATCAGCGCCCAGTTGGCGAAGGGGGTCGAGCATTGCGTCAGGATCGAGGGGATGGCGATGGCGACCCAGGGGCCGAAGAATTTCGCGAAGTCCGACAGGCGCGGCAGGGACATCATGTTGTGGACGCGGATCAGGAAATACGCGCCCAGCAGGCACATCACCCCGCGGGTGATGATGACCGACATGCCCGCGCCCGTGACGCCCAGCTCCAGGTAGAGGATGTTGAACGGGTCCACCACCAGCGCCACCGCCGCCGCGATGCCGGTGACGAGCGTCGACCGCACCGCGTCCCCCGTCGCGCGGACCACCGCCGCCATGGTCATGCCGCAGACCATCAGCGGCATCCCGAAAAGCGAGACGGCGAGGAACTGTCCTGCGACCTCGCGCGCCTCGGCCGAGGCGCCGGTCAGCACCAGCAGGTCGTGGCGGAAGATCCACAGCAGGCCCGACATGACGCATTGCACCAGCGTGCCCGAGATGATGCCCACGGCCGCGATCCGCCGCGCCCGGTCGATCTGCCCGCCGCCGAGCGCGCGGGCATAGAGCGCGACGGTGGCGATCATCATGCCGACGTTGGACGAGGCCGGGAAGAACTGGATGGTGAAGGCGAAGCCGACGCCGGCGACCAGCACGGCGCTGTCCAGCTGGCTGACCCAGAACATCGCCAGGAAGTCGATCAGGAACAGGAACGACAGGCCGAGCGAGCCCGCGATGGACATCACCACCACGTGCCGCATCGTCGATCCGGTCAGGAACTTCGCCTTCGGAGCTGCGCGCGCGGCAGCTCCGGGCGCGGGATCATTCGGCGGGGGCAGCGACATCCGGGCGGGAGAAGATGGTTTCGCGCCCCGGCTCGGGGTGGCGCGGGATCAGCAGGGCCAGCAGGAACGAGCACGAGGCGAGGGCGGCCGCCAGGTAGAACACCGACGCGGGCGAGATCAGCCACAGATAGCCCAGCAGCGCCGGCAGGAAGACCGCGGCGATGTGGTTGATGGTGAAGGCCACGGCCGCCGTCGGCGCGATGTCGCCCGGGTCCGCGATCTTCTGGAAATAGGTCTTCAGCGCGAAGGCCAGCGCGAACAGCAGGTTGTCCACGACGTAGAGCACCGAGGCGAACAGCACCCCCCAGCCGAAGGCGTAGATTCCGCCGTAGAGCATGAAGACGGTCACGAGCCCCGAATACTCGATGAGCAGGATGTTCCGCTCGCCATGGGTGCCGACGGCGCGGCCCATCATCGGGGCGAAGATCATGTTGCTGACCAGCGTGACGAGGAACAGCGCCGTCACCTCGTGGACGTGATAGCCGAAGTGCTCGACCATCATGAAGCCGGCGAAGACGACGAAGATCTGCCGCCGCGCCCCGGCCATGAACTGCAGCGCGTAGTAGAGCCAGTAGCGCCGGCGCAGGATCATCTTCTTCAGCTGCGGGTTCGGCGCCTCGAACTGAGGGTAGAGGAAGAAGCAGGCGATGGCGACCATCGCGGTCAAGCCGCCCGAAAGCATGTAGACGATGTTGTAGGTCAGGCCCAGCGGCTCCCACAGCAGGACGATCAGCCCGTAGGAGGCGAGCGTCGCGCCGGACGCCACGCCGAGGATCTTGCCGAGGGTCTGCGGCGCCTCGGCCTTCGGCAGCCATTGCAGTTGCAGCGACTGGTTCACCGTCTCGTAGTAGTGGAAGCCGATGGACGACAGCATGGTGATCGTCAGGATCCCGCCCATGGTCGGGAACCAGGCGGTGATCGCCGTGGCGACCCCCAGCAGGGTCAGGGACACGAGGCCCAGCACCTGCTCGCGGATGAAGATGATCAGCGCGATCACGCCGATGGCCAGAAAGCCCGGAATCTCGCGCACGGTGTGCAGCCAGCCGATGTCGGACCCGTCGAACTGCGCCACGTCGATGACGAAGTTGTTCAGCAGCGCCGACCAGGTGGCGAAGGCCACGGGCATCGCGGCGGCCATGACGAAGAGCAGCGTCCTCGGCTGCCGCCAGCGAGGCAGGTGGGCGACGGCGTCGAGGGGCACGGTGCGTGTCATGGTCATGCTTTAGCGCCCCCGCGTCACCTTGGCGAGAGTGCGCAGCGCCCCGGCGCATATGCATTTCCGCACACTCGTCCCGGCGATCCCGTGCGCCGTGGCGCGGCCGCGGCGGCGCAATCCGCTTGGCCCTGCCGCCGCCGCGGGGCATGCAGCGGGCATGAGCACGACCGCCCCCTCCGCCCGCCCTTTCGCCGCCGTCGCCCTGATGCTGACCGGCACCGCCTTCATCGCGGTGACGACGCTTCTGGCGAAGGCCGCCGGCGGGCCGCATCTGGGCGATCCGCTGCATCCGGTGCAGGTCAGCCACGGGCGCTTCCTCTTCGCGCTGATGCTGGTCGCCACGGTCGCGGCGGCGCGGCGGCAGCCGGTTCGCGGCGTCCACTGGCGCTGGCACGCCCTGCGCACGCTCTGCGGCTGGGGCGGCGTGACGCTGATGTTCGCGGCCGCCGCGCGGATGCCGCTGTCGGACGCCACGGCGATCAGCTTCCTCAGCCCGGTGTTCTCGATGATGCTGGCGATCCCGCTGCTGGGTGAACGGGTCGGGCCGGTGCGCTGGTCGGCGGCGGCGCTGGCGCTGGCCGGCATGGCCATCCTGCTGCGGCCCGGCGCCGGGGCGATCCACCCGGCGGCGCTTCTGGCGCTCGGCGCGGCCGTGGTGATGGGGGCCGAGGCCATCTTCATCAAGCGTCTGTCGGGGGCCGAGCCGCCGCTGCAGGTGCTGCTGGTGAACAACACGATGGGCCTCGGCATCGCGACCCTGGCGGTGCTGGCGTTCTGGCAGATGCCCTCGCCCGCGCAATGGGCCGCGCTGGCGGGGATCGGCCTCGCGATGGCGGCGGCGCAACTGTGCTATGTCAACGCCATGCGGCGGGCGGACGCCTCCTTCGTCGTGCCCTTCGGCTACGCCACGCTGATCTGGGCGGCGATCTACGATGCCGCCGTGTTCGGCGTGATCCCCGACGCTGTGTCCTGGATCGGCGGCGCGGTGATCCTTGCGGGCGGCGTGCTGCTGGCGTGGCGCGATGCGGGGCGGTCCGGCGGGGCGCCCGCGCCGGCCGTGCCGCCGGGCGTCGAACCGGACCGCGGCAGGTCCGCGCCCCCCACGCCGGAGGCCGTGCCGCACGAGGCGGCGCGCCCCGGCGGCCGCCCCTCCGGACCAGGCGGGAGCGTACCGAATCGCCCTGCCGGATGATTCGCCACCTTGTATCCGGGGTCGAAATGCCTAGTATCTGCGGCTCATCCCCGCCGGGGGGCCTGCGGGCCGCCGCCGCGGGGTGCCAGATACCCGAGCCGGCCAGACATCCGAGCCGACCAGACACCCGAGCCGAAGCGAGTTTCCCATGTCCTGGACCGATGAACGCGTCGAACAGCTGAAGAAGATGTGGAGCGAGGGGCAATCCGCCTCGCAGATCGCCAAGGAACTGGGCGGCGTCACCCGCAACGCGGTGATCGGCAAGGTGCACCGTCTGGGCCTGTCGAACCGCACCGGCGGCGCGGCCCCGGCCGCCGCCCCCGCGCCTGCCGCCGCCCCCGCCGCGCCCCGTCCGGAGCCGCGCGCCCGTGCCGCGGCGCCGCAGCGACCCGCCCGATCCGAGCCGGAGGAAGAGGCCGAGCCCGAGACCGTCGCGGCCGCGCCCCAGGCCTCCAGCCCGGCGCGCAAGCAGATCATCCCGGCGGGCCAGCCCCTGCCGCCGCAGCCCTCGGCGAACGAGATCAGCCCCGAGGCGCTGGCCCGGGTGAACGAGATCGAGAAGAAGGCGAAGAAGCTGTCGCTGCTGGAGCTGACCGAGCGGACCTGCAAGTGGCCCGTCGGCGATCCGGCGACCGAGCACTTCTGGTTCTGCGGCCTGCCCGCCCAGGCCGGCAAGCCCTACTGCGACGCCCATGTCGGCGTGGCGTTCCAGCCGATGTCCTCGCGCCGCGACCGCAAGCGCTGACCCGCGGGCGGGGCCGGGCGTTTCAGCTGGAACGCCCGCAAGGAATTTTCGCAGAAAATTCGCTGCCCCTCACCGCCCGAAGAGCTTGCCGAGCCCTCTGACCGCCTCCTCCTCCAGCGTGCGGCGCAGCGCGTCCCTGTCGCTTTCGCCCTCGCGCTTCTCGATGCCCAGCTCCTTCGCCACCTCGTCGCGGACCTTCCGCTCCACCTCCTTCGTCTCCTCCTCCAGGTTCATCCGGATCGCCCTTTCCAGATCGACCGAGATCCTCGGCGCGCCCCAGGGCCCCCGGATCCGCACCGGAATCGCCACGCCGCGCCCGTCCCGCGCGGTCAGCGACACCGGCGTGAAGGTGTAGTCCACATCCTGCGCGCCCAGCCCGACACTGCCCGCGCCCGTGGCGCGCAGCGAGGCCAGCAGCACCTCCAGATCGTCGTTCCTCAGCACCCCGCCGTCCATCGTGAAGCCGGCCGTCAGCGAATCGAAGATCGTCGTGCCGCCGGTGCCCTCGCCCGTGCGCATCAGCCGGTCCAGGTCGAAGCCGGTGATCGTGCCGCGCCCGGTCGCGATCCGGCCCGAGCCGGACAGCGAGTTCATGATCGCCGCCACCGACTGCCCGACGCCGAGAAAGCTCACCTGCGCCTCCGCCGCACCGGTGAAGCGGGTGATCCCGGCCAGCTCGGCCAGCGCCTTCGCCAGATCGACATTCGCCACCGCCAGATCGCCGCCCACCGACAGGCCGGACCGGTTGTTGGCCACCACCTGTCCCGTGACGCGACCACCGAAGACGCCCAGCTCGCGGAACTCGACGACGCCGCGCGCGCGCTCGATCGTCGCCACCGCGCGGACCGGCGCCAGCACGGTCGAGCCGATGTCGATGCTGTCCGCCGTCACCGCGATCTCGCCGTCGAAAAGGCCCAGCGCGGAGGCATCGATCGGCGCGGTCGACCAGCCCGCGCCGGCCGGTGCACCCGCCGCACCGCCGTCCGGCCCGCCATCCCCGCCCAGTGCCGACAGGTCCAGCGCCCCGGCCACCAGCTGCGCCGTCACGTGCGGCACGCCGTCCAGCGCCACGTCCGCCGCCACCGAGGCGCGGTTGCCGTCCAGCGTCAGCTCCCCCTTGCGCAGCGACAGCACGCGCGCCTCGGTCAGCGTGATCTCGCCCCGCAGGTCGGCGGCCCGCCCGAGGCCCTGCGGCACCGCGACCCCCGGCATCCCCAGCGCCGCCAGCAGCCGCGCGGTGTCGGCGGCCGTCACCGTCAACGCCCCCTGCGCCGCCGGGGCCAGGCCGCCGCGGCCCTCGAACGCCAGCGACCCGCCCGGCGCCTCGGCCGACAGCGTCAGGGCCGAAAGATCGCCCGCCATCAGCGCCGCGGGCGCCGCCACATGGGCCCGCACGGTCACCGCCTCGCCCGCGGGGCGCAGCACCAGCGTGGCGTCCACCGGCCCCGCCGTGTCGGGCCAGGCCATGTCCAGATCGATGTCGCGGAAGCTGTGCGTCACGCCCGCCGCCGCGTCGATCAGATGGACCGAGGCGCCGGTGACGATCGCCCGGTCCAGCCCGAAAGCGCGGCTCGTGCCCGCTCCGCCCACCGTCTCGCTGTCCGTCTCGCCGCCCGCCGTCTCGCCGCCCGCCTCGCCGCCAGTCGCCTCGCCCGGCGCCCGGCCCACGGGGTCGGCCCGGCCACCCAGCTCCCAGTTGCCCGTGCCCTCGGCGTTGCGCTCCAGCAGGATCTCGGGCCGGACCGCCTCCAGCCGGGTGATGCGGATGTCGCCGCCGATCAGCGCCGCCGCGTCCACGCCGATGTCCAGCCGCTCGGCCTGGAACATCGGGCCGTTGGCGGACCAGGCGGCGTTGGCCACGCGTACCGCCCCGGTGGACACCCCCAGCACAGGCCACAGCCGGACCCGCGTGTCGCCCGTGATCACCACCTCCCGGCCCGTCCGGGCGCCGATCTGGTCGGCGGCGATCCGGGCGATCCGCTCGCCCGGCAGGAAGAACAGCGACACCACCGCCACCAGCACGACAAGGACCACAAGCCCCACGATCCGAAGGATCCAGCGCATCGACTGCTCTCCTGTGCGCGTTTTTCGCGAATCTATCAGCCGGGTTCCGCCAGACAAGCGGAACCCCGCCCCTTCCCCGCACCGGCCCGCTTGCGATAAAGGGCAGCGCATGAGCGCCAACCCTCCGAATCCCGCTTCGCCGAACCCGCCGAACCTGCGGCCCGACCTGGCCCCGGCACCGGCCTTCGGCGACACCCGCCGCGATGACCGACGCCCCGGCCAGCCGGCGATCGGGATGGTCTCGCTCGGCTGCCCCAAGGCGCTGGTCGACAGCGAGCGGATCCTGACGCGGCTGAGGGCCGAGGGCTACGCGATCTCGCCCGACTACACCGGGGCCGACGCGGTGATCGTGAACACCTGCGGCTTTCTCGACAGCGCCAAGGCCGAAAGCCTCGACGCCATCGGCGAGGCGCTGGCGGCGAACGGCCGGGTCATCGTCACCGGCTGCCTCGGCGCGGAGCCGGAGTTCATCACCGGCGCGCATCCGAAGGTCCTGGCCGTCACCGGCCCGCATCAGTACGAACAGGTTCTGGACGCCGTCCATGCCGCCGTGCCGCCCGCGCCCGACCCGTTCGTCGACCTGCTGCCGGCCTCCGGCGTGACGCTGACGCCGCGGCACTACAGCTACCTCAAGATCTCCGAAGGCTGTAACCACAAGTGCAGGTTCTGCATCATTCCCGACATGCGCGGACGCCTGCAGTCCCGCCCGCACCGCGCGATCCTGCGCGAGGCGGAGAAGCTGGTCGAGGCCGGGGTGAAGGAGCTGCTGGTCATCAGCCAGGACACCTCCGCCTACGGCACCGACATGGACCGGGAGACGCGGCGCGGCCTGACCGAGCAGCCGATCACCAGCCTCGTGCGCGATCTGGGCGCGCTCGGCGCCTGGGTGCGCCTGCACTACGTCTATCCCTATCCCCATGTGCGCGAGCTGATCCCGCTGATGACCGCGACCGCGGCCTCGGGGGGGCGGGTCCTGCCCTATCTCGACGTGCCGTTCCAGCACGCGCACCCGGACACCCTGCGCCGCATGGCCCGGCCCGCCGCCGCCGAGGCGACGCTGGACCGGATCGCCGAATGGCGTTCGATCTGCCCGGAGATCGTGCTGCGCTCCACCTTCATCGTCGGCTATCCGGGCGAGACGGAGGCGGAGTTCCAGACGCTCCTCGACTGGCTGGACGAGGCGCAACTCGACCGCGTCGGCTGCTTCCAGTACGAGAACGTCGCCGGCGCCCGCTCCAACGCCCTGCCCGACCACGTGCCGGACGCGGTCAAGCAGGACCGCTGGAACCGCTTCATGGAGAAGGCGCAGGCGATTTCCGAGGCGAAGCTGGCCGCGAAGGTCGGTACCCGCCTGCAGGTCATCGTGGACGAGGTGGACGAGGACGCCGCCACCTGCCGCACCATGGCCGACGCGCCCGAGATCGACGGCAACCTCTTCATCGACGAGGACTTTGCGGGCCTGAAACCCGGCGATATCGTCACCGTCGAGGTGGATGAAGCCGGGGAGTACGATCTGTGGGGAAGGGTCCGGGTCGAACCGAAACCGTAGAATTCGGAAAGCACAAGCTGCGCATCATGCAGGACGGGTCGGGTTGGACCGGCATCGTCGTCGGCAACAGCAGCGAAAGGATCCACGCGGACAGCCGGGCGGAACTGATCCGCAAGCTGGAAGCGGCGGCGGGCCGGGACGCGCCGGAGTTCATCGGCCTCGCGGGCGCGCGAACCCGCTTTCTGCAGCTCTTTCCCCGGGGTTTCGAGGATCGGAACTTCATCGGCGATGCCGGCAGCGGAGAGGCCTACAAGCGCGCATTCGCCGCCAGGGTCGCGGCCGAGCTGCCGCTGGACGACTGGCAAGACCTGGAGGACAGCGCCAAGCGGGCCCGGCGCCTGTTCACCGGTATCAACCTCATCGACCCCTACACCAAGACGGCCATCGGCAATGTTCTGAAAAGCGATCGGGCCGAAAGCTTCCTCGCGATCTGTTCCGACTTCGCCCGTGGCGACGTTGCACGCGCCTGCGGCGACCTGACCCGCCACTTCGGCGCGGATGGTGTCGCGAAATGGACCGCGATCACCTTCCTTCCGTTCTTCTGGCGGCCTGCCGACCACATGTTCCTGAAACCCGAGTTCACGAGAGAATTCGCCCGTCGGATCGGTCATCCGTTCGAGGTGCACTACAACTCCACACCGAACCCGGAGTGCTATGCCCGGCTGCTCGACATGGCGCAGCAGACCAGCCAGCGTCTCGCAGACCTCGGTCCCCGGGACATGATCGACATCCATTCCTTCATGTGGGCGACGATCCAGTACCGTGATTCCGACGTCGCCTGAACCCGAGAGAACGCTTGCCGCGGGGCCGCAGGACGTCCAGCCGGCAGACCGCCCCTCGGACGCCTGTACCCTGGCCTGACGCCGGGCCTCCGGGGCCGACCCGGAACGCAGAACGCCGACGCGAGGCACCCCACCCCGCGCCGGCGCAAGCCCGGCCGCCCGGTTGATGTCCCTCTTGGGCAATCCCGCTCCCGTGGGATGCGCCACATCGAGGCGACCGGCTTTCCAACCCGGCCGTGCGGCCGGGTATTCCACGTCCCGCGGGACGCAGGATCCGGGACATCTCCCGGATGCGCGTGGCGGTGCCGGCCCGGACACGGGTCGATCACGACCCGCATCGCGCGTCTGCCGCACGTCGCTGCCGGACACCGGTCCCGAACAGCTCCGTCCCGCGCGGCCCACGATCCCCGGCCTGTCCGGCCCGGCTTGCCATGCCGAAGCGACGCCACCCACGCCCTTCGTCGAAGCGGCCGGCCCCGGCACGCGCGTCTCTCCCCACACGCGCCGACCGGTCGGAGCACGACCGGGCCGACGACGCGGGCCTGTCCCCGTGCCCGCTGCCGATCCCGTGGCTGCTGTCCCCCGTGATCCTGCCGGTCACGTCCGCCTCGTGACATCGTTGTATACAGGGGATTCGGCGCGTTCGTTGATGCAGATCAAATCATGCAGAAATCACGTATAATTCGCACCATGGCGGGGCCGCCCGCCGGGCTGCACCCCGTGGACAGGCTGCGCCGTCACTTCGGCGCAGGCGCGGGTCAGCCCTGCCCCAGCGACCGCCGCACCGTGGCCAGCCGGTCGCTGTTGGGCGGATGGCTTCCCAGGAAGCGGTCGCCCGGATCGGGGATACGGTTGAAGTAGAGCGCGCCGCGCAGCGCGTCGTACCCGGCGTCCCGCGCGATCCTGGCGCCCAGCGCATCGGCCTCCAGCTCGAAGTCCTTGGAATAGGTGCGCGAGCCGACGGCCGCCCCGATCCGCACGGCCAGATCGATCCCGGCGTTGCTGGCGCCCGACATGGTGGCCAGCCCGCCGAGCACCTGCGCACCGGTCACCGCGCTGACCTTCTGCCGCTCCAGGTGATTCGCGATGTGGTGGGCCGCCTCGTGGCTCATCACGAAGGCCAGTTCGTCCTCGTTCTGGACGTCGGCGATCAGGCCCAGCGTGAAGGCCAGCACCGGACGACCCGACCGGTCGAGCGTCTGGTAGGCGTTGGCCGGCTGGTCCGGCCGGTCGTCGACCACGATCAGGAAATCGCAGTTCAGCTGCGGCGAACGCTGCCGGCAGACCCGCTCGGCCACCGGCTCCACCGTGGCGACGACGCTGACGAACTGCTTCGCCGCAAGCTCGGCCCGGTCACGGGTGAACGCCCCCGACCCCGCCGACGCGCCCGCGGGCGCCGGGCCGCCGCCGGGCTGCTGCACCACCACCTCGCCGCATCCGGCCAGCGCCACCATAAGCGCCGCCGCCCATCCGATCCGTATCGCCGTCCAGTCCATGTCCACTCCGAAAGTCCTCGTCCTTCTTACCACCGGGACCGGCCTGCGACAGCCCTCGGGCGATCACATCCTCATCGGAACGGCGCGCGGATCACGGGGCGGGGCGCACACGACGCCTTGCATCGGCGGTGCGCCGCCGTATCGTCGGGCCATGTTCACCATCGAGCACGACTTCGACTGCACCGTGATCACCCTCGTCGACGACGGGCCGGCGCCGCTGCAGGAGGATGTGGCGGTCAACGCCTTCGCCGAATGCGTCACCGTCGAACAATACGACGCGCGAACCGACGAGGTGCAGAAGATCACCCTGTCGATGGCTCAGATCCGCGATCTGGCGGCGGCGCTGAACCTGCCCGAAGGCTCCTACGTCCTGCGCAAGCCCGGCGAGCGGCCGGGAGAGCTCTGACCCGTCCCTCCGGTTCGCCCCGAACGCCCTCCTGCACCGTGCCACCCGCCGCGCTTTCGCCCTCCTGCCGCGGCCGCCGGACGCACCCGTACCGCCCCTGCTCGGGGTCCGGTCCGCGGCGCCTCGGCCGTGGAGATGCAGCCGGCCGCCGCCCGGCCGTGAAAATCCCCGGCACCGCCCCCCTTGCCATCCCGGGCGCAAGCGGCTCCACTCGCGCGCGGTCGCGATCGGGCACGCAGACAGGGAGGCGCCGCACATGTCCACCGGGTTCTTCTGGGACGAAAGCTGTTTCTGGCATGCGGGCGGCAACTACGCCATGACCATGCCGCTGGGCGGGCTGGTGCAGCCGATGGCCGCCGGCGGGCTTCCCGAAAGCCCGGAGACGAAGCGGCGGCTGAAGAACCTGATGGACGTCACCGGCCTGACTCGCGAGCTGGACAATCGCAGCGCGCCCCCCGCCACGCGGGAAGAGCTGGAGCGCATCCACCCCGCCGCCTTCCTCGACCGGTTCAGGGAGGTCTCGGACGCCGGCGGCGGCGAGATCGGGCTGCGCACCCCCTTCGCGAAGGGCGGCTACGAGATCGCCTGCCTCTCGGCGGGCCTCGCCCGGTCGGCGATCATGGCGGTGGCGCAGGGCGAGGTGCAGAACGCCTACGCCCTGTCGCGCCCGCCGGGGCACCATTGCCTGCCGGACTGGCCCAACGGGTTCTGCCTGCTGGCCAACATCGCCATCGGGATCGAGGCGGCGAAGGCCGCGGGCCTGGCGCAGCGGGTCGCGGTGGTCGACTGGGACGTCCACCACGGCAACGGGACGGAGGCGATCTTCCTGGACCGCGACGACGTGCTGACCATCTCGGTGCATCAGGAACACAACTATCCGCTCGACACCGGCGAGATCGAGCAGCGCGGGCGTGGCCGGGGTCTGGGATACAACATGAACGTGCCCCTGCCGCCGGGCGTGGGCCATGTCGGCTACCTGGAGGTGATGGAGCGCATCGTGCTGCCCGCGCTCGATGCCTACCGGCCGGACCTGATCGTGGTGGCCTGCGGCTACGACGCCTCGGCCTTCGATCCGCTGGCGCGGATGCTCTGCACGGCCGAGACCTATGCCGCGATGACCCGGCAGATCATGGATGCGGCCGAGAGGCTCTGCGGCGGGCGCTGCGTGCTGGTCCACGAGGGCGGATATTCCGAGGTCTACGTGCCGTTCTGCGGCCATGCCGCGATCCAGACCCTCGCCGGCTCCGCAACCGGGGCCGCCGACCCGATGGCCGAGACACTGCGCATCCGCCAGCCGAACGCGGCCTTCGACCGCTTCATCTCGGGCGAGATCGCACGGATGGCGGAGTTCCTGCTCTCGCCCCCCGGCTGATCCTGCCGAGGCGAGACCGCCGCCCTCACCGACGCCGCGCGGGCCCTGGTCGAGACGCGCGAGGCACGCAACCGGCAGGACCCGCGCATCGGCGCGGGGGCCGCATGCGACCCCCGCGGGGCGCCGGTCAGAGGCCCGCGCGTTCGCCCAGCCGTTCCTGCACCAGCCCGGCGATCCGCGCCACCTCGGTGCGGGTCGGGCGGCCTTCGCCGCGGGATCGGGCCAGCGCGCCGGCGGCGTCCACCAGGTCGGTGTCCCGCGCGCTGCGGGCGACGCCCGACAGGAACTGCGCCACATAGTCCAGTGCGCCGTCGTCGCCGTCGCTCAGCACCTCGGCGACATGGGCCATGTCGTCGCGGAAGGCGATGCGGTCGGGCTCCACCCGTTCGTTGCTGGGCACCCAGGGGCCGACGGGATGCCGTTCGACGCCGAGATGGCGCAGCACCTCCGTCTGGAACAGCGCGAGACCGGTCACCGGCTTGGCGAGGAAGCCGTCGGCGCCGGCCGCCCGCGCGGCGGCCTCGGCATTGTCGTCGCCGCTCATCCCCAGGATCACCTCGATCCGGCGGCCCTGGCCGCTCAGCTCCGCGATCAGGTCGGCGCCCGATCCGTCCGGCAGGCCCAGGTCGATGCAGGCGACGGTCGGTCGGTAGACCTGCAGATGCCGCCGGGCCGAACGCAGGCAGTCCGCCCGCCGGATCCGCGCGCCGGAGCGGAGACAGAGCAGGCGCATCGCCTCGCAGGCGTAGCGGCTGTCCTCCACCACCAGCATCGTCACGCCCAGCAACGGGCGGCTCGCCGTCGGAGGGGGATGATCGTCGAGTTCGATGTCCATTCTGGACTCTCCTTCCCTTCGCGTCGGGCGCCGGAGCGTGCCGCGGGGCGCGTGGTCCGCGCGGGCGATTCCGGCCGCCACGGGATCACGCTAACGGCCCCCGCCTAACCAAAGGTTAACGGCCACGCCCCTCCGCCGGTCGACGCGCCCGCCGCGCCGTGCGATCAAAAGGTCGCAAGCGGGTGGCCGGATCCGGGGTCCGGGCACCTATATCTGCGGCAACGGCTTCGCGAGGTCCTGCATGTTCCTGTCCGTCTTCGACGTCTTCAAGATCGGCATAGGGCCGTCCTCGTCGCATACCATCGGGCCGATGGTGGCGGCGGCGCGGTTCCTCGACCGGCTGCGCGCGGCGCCGTTCCGGCCGGTCGGGCTGCGGGCGTCGCTGCACGGCTCGCTGGCCTTCACCGGCGTCGGCCACGCGACGGATCGCGCGGTGATTCTCGGCCTCGCCGGGTTCCGGGCAGAAAGCTACGATCCCGACGCGGCCGAGGCGGCGCTGGCCGACATCCGCGCCACTGGACGGGTCGCGCCCGAGGGCCTGCCGCCGCTGTCCTTCGCCCCCGACCGCGACCTGAGCTTCGACTACGGCCCCGCCCTGCCCGGCCACCCCAACGGGCTGATCCTGTCGGCCACCGACGCGCAGGGCGACACGATCCTGCAGGAGACCTACTATTCCATCGGCGGCGGCTTCGTGATGACCGAGGCCGAACTGGCCGCGGGCCGCGACACCGAAGAGGGCCCGCCGGTGCCCTTCCCCTTCCGGTCCGCCGCCGAGATGCTGGAGATGGCCGAGACATCGGGCCTCGGCATCGCGCAGATGAAGGCCCGGAACGAGGCGGCGCGCGGCGCGCCCCATGTCTCGCCCGGCGTGCGGAAGATCTGGGAGGTGATGGACAGCTGCATCACCCGCGGCCTGACCACCGACGGCATCCTGCCCGGCGGGCTGAAGGTGCGGCGGCGGGCCAGGGGCATCCACGACGCGCTGCTGGCCGAGCGCGGGCTGAACCTGGCCGCGCCGCATGTGGTGAACGACTGGATCTCGGCCTACGCCATGGCGGTGAACGAGGAGAACGCCGCCGGGGGGCGCGTGGTGACGGCCCCCACCAACGGCGCGGCGGGGGTGGTGCCCGCGGTGGTGCGCTACTGGCTGGATCACGTGCCGGGGGCCTCGACCGCGAAGCTCGACGACTTCTTCCTGACGGCGGCGGCGATCGGCGGGCTGGTGAAGTACAACGCCTCGATCTCGGGCGCCGAGGCGGGATGCCAGGCCGAGGTCGGATCGGCCTCCGCCATGGCCGCCGCGGGGCTCTGCGCGGTGCTGGGCGGCACGCCGGCGCAGATCGAGAACGCGGCGGAGATCGCGCTGGAGCACCATCTGGGCATGACCTGCGATCCGGTGAAGGGTCTCGTCCAGGTCCCCTGCATCGAGCGCAACGGGCTGGGGGCGATCAAGGCGGTCTCGGCCGCCTCCCTGGCGCTGCGGGGGGACGGCAGCCACTTCGTGCCGCTGGACGCGGCGATCGAGACGATGCGCCAGGTCGGGGCGGACATGCACGAGAAGTACAAGGAAACGGCCCTGGGCGGGCTGGCGGTGAACGTCCCGAACTGCTGAAACGGCGGGGGGAAAAGTTTTCGCGAAAACTTTTGAAAAGACTTTTCTGCGAAAAGTCTTCGCCCCCCGCAGAACCGGACACCGGGCCGGGGCGGCGCGATACCGTTGGCTCCCGCGGCCGATGGACATTCCCCGACCGCGGCCATAGCGTCCGCGCCATGTCCGCCGATCGTCCCCTTCTCGGCATCCTCCTGATGCTCGGTTTCTGCGTCCTGGCGCCTCTGGGCGACGCGACGGCGAAGATCCTGACCGACACCCTGCCGCTGGGAGAGCTGATCCTGATCCGCTTCGTGCTTCAGGCGGTGCTGCTGTTCCCGATCGTCTGGCTGGGCGGCAGGCCGTGGCGGATGCGGGGGCGGGTCCTGCGGCTGACGGTCCAGCGGACCGTCCTGCACATCCTCGGCATCGGCGCCATGTTCGCGGCGCTGCGCGTGCTGCCGCTGGCCGACGCGGTCGCCATCGCCTTCGTGATGCCGTTCATCCTGCTGCTGCTCGGCCGCTTCGTCCTGGACGAGGAGGTCGGCCCCCGGCGCCTCGCCGCCTGCGCCGTCGGCTTCGCCGGCACGCTCATGGTGATCCAGCCCAGCTTCGCCGAGGTCGGCGCCCCCGCCCTTCTGCCGCTGGGCGTGGCGGTCTTCTTCGCGCTGTTCATGATGACCACCCGGCAGATCGCCAAGGAGATCGATCCGATCGGCATGCAGGCCGTGTCGGGCGCCATGGCCGTCGTGATCCTGACGCCGCTGCTCCTGCTGCTCCAGGCGCTCGGGGTCGAGAACGCGCGGCTTGTCGTCCCCGCGCGCGCCGACCTGCCGCTGCTGCTGCTGATCGGGGTGCTGGGCAGCTTCGGCCACCTGCTGATGACCTGGTCGCTGCGCTACGCGCCCTCGGCCACGCTCGCGCCGATGCAGTACCTGGAAATCCCCTTCGCCACGCTGATCGGCTGGCTGATCTTCCGCGACCTGCCCGACGGGCTGGCGGCGCTCGGCATCCTCGTGACCATCGCCGCCGGGCTCTACATCGTGTTCAGGGAGCGGGCCACCGCGCGGGCGCAGACAAGAGCCGCCGCGCCGCTTCCGCCAGCGCCGCCCGCGGTGTGAGGACCAGCATCCGCGGCGCGTCCATCTCCAGCACCACCGGCCCCGTCACCTCGTTCGAGGTGCCCGACCGGCCGAGGGGCGCGAAGTCGAGCCCCGCGATCGGCCAGCGCAGCCCCTCGGACCGGCCCGACACCGGCCCCAGCGGGAACAGCGACAGCACCGCGCCGGGCGGAAGATCCAGCTCCAGCCGCGGCGGGCAGAGGAAGGCCGCATCCGCCTCTCCCGCCAGGATGCAGCGCCGGTCGGCCCGCCGGCCCAGCACGTTCAGCGCCGCCAGCAGGTGATCCATCCGGGCGCCGGTGAAGCCGGCCCCGATCACCAGCGGCGCCGCGACATGGCGCAGCGCCTTGTCGAAATCGGTGCTGTCCTGCTCGGCGATCCGGTGCAGCCGGTCGGGGGCCAGCCGGTCGGCGAGCGCGGGGTCGAGGCTGTCCATGTCGCCGATCACCGCCCGGGGCACGATCCCGCGCGCCAGCGCATGCGCCGCGCCGCTGTCCGCCGCGATCACCGGACCGCAGAGCGCCAGCACCTCGTCCAGCAGCCCGTCCGACACCGGCGCGCCGCCCAGAAGCGCCACCGCGCGGCCGCTTTCGACGATCGGGGCCGGCCCCGCGGGGGCGGTCACGCTTCCGTCCCGCGCATGGACTCAAACCACACAATCGTCACAAAATGACTTAGCTCGCACCATAGATTCGGGCTGGTTCTGTCGCATCGTCTTCCCATCGAGGTCCACGAGCAGTGTCGGGCCAACGTTCTGGTTACGAACAAGAAGCGAGAAAAACAGTGGTAGAGTCAAACAAGATCCTGACGGTCTCCTACGGGACCTTCTCGTGCACGCTCGAAGGCTTCGACGATGCGTTCGACACGATGAAGGCGATCGCCGAATATTTCCGCGACCTGGCGGCAGAGGACCGCTTCTTCGGCGCCGAACCGCCGACCCCCGATGCCGACGTGCTGGCCCGGATCGCCGAACGCGGCATCTCGCGCCGGGTGGAGGCGCGGGCGGAAGAGGGCAACATCGTCCTCCGCCCCGGCAGCGGCAACACGCCCGAGACGCGCCGTGTCGAGGCGCAGGAGACCGCGACCCGCCACGCCGCGCCCGCCCGGGCCCTCGCCCCGGCGGATGCCGCGATCGAGGACGCCGAATACGACGACACCATGCCGGCGGAGCTTGCCGGTCTGACGGAAGCCGCCGCCGAGGCGCCCGCGGAAGACCCCGCGGGCAGCGCTGCCGCGTCCGGAACTGCGGCCGAGGACACCGCGCGCAGCGACGCGGCCGAACCCGCAGCCGAGGAAGCCGCCATCACCGAGGCCGCCGAAGCCGCCGCCGCACACGACGCGCCCGCTTCGGAAGCCACCGCTTCGCACGACACCGCACCGGATGCCAACGTCGCAGCCGAGGCCACCACGCCCGCCGAACCGGCTGTCGAGCTGGCTGCCGAGACCGAGGCCAGCTCGTTCGGTGCGGACGTCGAGGACTCCACCGGCGAGTCCGCGCTCGCCGAAGCCGAAGCCGACGAAGCCGCTTTCGACGAAAACAGCTCCGACGAAGCCGCTTCCGACGAGATCACAGCCGACGAGATCACCGACGACACCGTCGCCGAGGAAACCCCCGTCGCCACGGATCCGCTGGCCGACGAGGCGCTCCACGACGCGCCGCTCGCCGCCTCGGTCGAACCCGACGCCGTCGCGCCGGAAGCCGTGGAACCGGTCGATGCCATCGCCTCCGCCGATCCCTATGCCGACGACACCGTCGAGGCGGACGAGCCCGAGGATGTCACCCCGCCGGCCCAGCAGGACAATTCCGTTCTGGCCAAGCTGCAGCGCATCCGCGCCGTCGTCTCCCGATCGCGCCGTGTGGTGACGCCGCCGGCCTACACCGAGGACGAACACGCCGAAGCCTCCGCCCCCGTCTCGTTCGCCGAGATGGAAGCCGGCCTCGCCACCCCCGCCGAGATGCCCGAGCCGGCAACGGCCGATGCCGACGATCAGGCACCGGCCGACCACGCCCCGGCGGAAGAGGCATCGTCCGACGCGGCCTCCGTCGCGCCGGCCATGACTCCCGAACGGGACGAGCCTCCCGCGTTCGACAGGGTCGAAGCCGCCGAAGCCGAGATCGCGGATACCGCAGAGGTGGACGAGGACTCCGCCGAGGATCTCGCGGACACCGCCGACGCCGTCCCGGCCTCCTGGACCGACGAGGACGAGGCCGACTGTGACGCGGCAGCGGCCTGTGAGGACGAGGAACGCACGGCCGCATTCGAGACCGAGAGCGACGAAACGCCCGAGGGCGAGACCCACGACGACGCGGCGCTCGAAGACGAGGCCCACGACGACGAAGTGCTCGACGACGGGACCTACGAAGACGAAGCCTACGAGGACGAGGCCCGTGACGACGCAGCGCTGGAAGGCGAAGCGTCCGAGGACGAAGCCCCGGCCCACACGGCGGCTCATGCCGCGCCGGGCCAGCCCGCGGCTGTCATCGATTGGGCGTCCGACGAGGAGACCGATTTCGCCGGGATCCCCGATCAGGCCTACACGGATGACCACGAGCCGGCCGGCATCGCGACCGAGGACGAGGCGCTCCACGCCGATGCGGCCGAAGACACCCCGGACGCCGACTGGGACGACGACGCCGCCCTGGCCGCCTTCGAGGCAGCGCTGGCGGATGACGACGCCGCCCTTCCGGGCGATCTGGCCGAGCACGAGGCCGGCGAGGACACCGGCCTGTCGGACAGCATCGCCGACGTCATGAAGACCGACGCCGAAGCCCGCGCCGCCGAGGAGGAATCCGAGGCTCCCGCGCCGGTCCGCAGCTGGCCGCGCGTGGTGAAGGTCAAGCGCCGCGACTTCGAGGCCGCCCGCCAGGACGACGACATCGACGACGAGGACGAGGACGAGGACGCAGCCTTCGAGGCCGGCCTGAGTGCCGCCCTGAACGACGACGCCGCCGACATCGACGCCGATGCCGAGCGCGAGGCGGCCCGTGCGGCGGCCGCGAGCGGCGCCACCCCGCCGGCGGACTCGAGCCTCTCGCCCGAGGAAGAGGCGGAGCTTCAGACCGAACTGGCCGCGCTCGAGGCCGAGATCGAGGGCGAACCGGTCGAGACCGTCTGGGACGAGGACGACTGGGACGAGGAGGAGACGGCCGAGGCAGCCCCGGCATGGACCGGTGACGCCTCCATCGCCGAGGCGGGCGAGGACTCGATCTTCGCCGAGGACGACGATGCGGAGGAGCTGATCGCCGAGGATGGCGCCGACTCGCTCTTCGCCGACGAGGACGACAGCTTCGAGGACGACGGCCACGAGGACGACGACGCCTTCGACGCGGACTGGACCGACGAAGAGGCCGACGCCGCCTTCGCCGAACACGAGGCCGCAGAGGACGAGGCCGAGGCAGACGCAGGCTACGCCGAGGACGAAGCCGAAGCGGACCACGCCGAGGACACCGACGCGGATCATGCCGAGAACGAGGCCGACGCCGATTACGCAGAGGACGAGGCCGAAGCGGACCATGCCGAGGTAGCGCCGCAAGCCGACCACGCCGACGCGGACCCAGACGCGGACTGGTTCGAGGACGATGCTGACGAGGCCACCCCTGCCGCTGCCGCCACCGAAGCCCCCGACGCGGAGCATGACGAGGACGCCCCGTCCTCCGCTGCCCCGGCCGCGACCGCACGGGCGCAGCTGGCGGCCCGCGAGCCCTCGGGCGACATGGACCGTATCCTGGCCGAAACCAACCACCAGCTGGGCGAGACCGAAGGCACCCGCCGCCGCAGCGCCATCGCCCACCTTCGGGCCGCGGTCGCCGCGACCAAGGCCGAGAAGCAGGCCGGCTCCGACCTGCGCGGCAGCGACGAGGGCAGCACCGACGCCTACCGCGAGGATCTGGCACAGGTCGTCCGTCCGCGCCGCCCGCGCCCCTCGGCCACGCCGATGCGCCGGTCCGAGGACCGCCCCGCGCCGCTGCGCCTGGTGGCCGAGCAGCGGGTCGACACCTCCGACCTCGCCGAGGCCGGCCCGGTGCGCCCGCGCCGCGTGTCCATCGCCGACCTGATCCGTCAAGAGGCCGAAGCCGATGTCGAGGCCGCGGGCCGCGACGAGGACGCACCGGTCGCAGCCGCCGACGTCAACGTGCCGATGGTGGGCGACGAGGAAGGCTCGTTCAGCGAATTCGTCACCGAGATGGAGCTGACCGATCTCAACGAGGTGATCGAGGCCGCCGCCGCCTTCATGGTCTTCGTCGAGGGTCGCGAACAGTTCTCCCGCCCGCAGCTGATGAGCCGCGTCCGCCAGGTCGAGCCCGAGGGCTTCACCCGCGAGGACGGCCTGCGCGCCTTCGGGACGCTGCTGCGGGAGGGCAAGATCCGCAAGGTCAAGGGCGGCCGTTTCACCGCCTCCGACCGGATCAGCTACCGCCCCGACACCCGCGCCGCGGGCTGATACGAAATACGATCGCGCGAAAGGGGCGGCCTCCGGGCCGCCCCTTTCTCATGGCTGCCGCCGACGGTGCGGAATGAAAGGCGGCAACCTGCCCTTGACCGCGCCGCCGCCCGCAACCTCGACGGATCGAAGCGCAGCGCGCCGTTCCTCACCCGGGCGAAAAGTTTTCGACGAAAACTTTTGCGAAAACTTTTCGCAGAAAAGTTTTCCTCCCCGAGGATCACGAAGCGCCCGGGCCTCCGCCACATGCGGACACCCGGCACCGCCGGCGCCCGCGCCTCACCCGAACTTCGGCGCCCGCTTTTCCATGTTCGCCGCGATGACCTCCTTCTGGTGCGCACCGCCGATCAGGTCCGCCTGCTCCCGGCTTTCCTCCAGCAGCACCGCCTTCTCGTCCGCGCCGCCCTCGGCGAAGGCGATCAGCCGCTTCGCCGCGCGCATCGCCGTCGGGCTCTTCACCGCGATCGACCGGGCGATCTCCATCGCGCGGGCCAGCGGATCCTCGGCGATCTCGGTCACCATGCCCCAGGCCAGCCCCTGCTCCGCCGTGACCGGCTCGGCCGTGTAGGTCAGCAGGCGGATGATGTCCGACCGCATCAGCGGCGGCATCAGCACCATGCCGCCCATGTCGGGCACCAGCCCCCACTTCGCCTCCATCACCGCCAGCTTCGTGCCCGGCGCGGCGATCCGCACGTCGGCGCCCAGCGCCAGCTGGAACCCCGCGCCATAGGCCACCCCGTGAACGGCCGCGATCACCGGCACCGGGATGTCGCGCCACACCGTCGCCACCCGCTGCGACAGGTTCGACAGGCCATGCGTCCGGACCATCATCCGCCGCACCGGATCCTCCTTCGCCATGCCGCCGAACGAGGCGACGTCGAGCCCGGCGCAGAAGCCGCGGCCCTCGCCCGACAGCACCACGCAGCGCACGTCGGGATTGCCGATCAGGCTCTCGCCCGCCTCGACCAACGCCTGCTTCATCGCCGGATCGACGGCGTTCATCTTGTCGGCGCGCGTCAGCGTCACGCGCGCGATGTGTTCCTCGATCACGACGGATACCCGATCTTCGTTCTCGGCCATGGATTCTCCTCCCTCATGGGTCGGGCCGACTGCACCCGATCCGCGGCCCGAGGTCCAGCCCCGCGCCGCGCCGGGTCCGCCCCGGCGCAGGCGGCGCCACGCCGCAGCGCCGCGACGAATCCCGCTGGACGCCTCCCCCGGCCCGGCGCTATCTGGCGCCATGACCGGACCCCGCTATACCGACCTCGTCGCCGCCCTGCCCGCCACCGTGCCCTTCGTCGGCCCCGAGGAGATGGAGCGCCGCCGCGGCGCCGCCTTCGCCGCCCGGCTGGGCGCGAACGAGAACGTCTTCGGCCCCTCCCCCGCCGCCATCGCCGCGATGCAGGCCGGTGCCGGCGAGATCTGGCAATACGCCGATTCCACGGCGCACGATCTGAAGGCGGAGTTGTCGGCCCGCCTCGGCATCGCCCCCGAAGGCATCGTCGTCGGCGAGGGGATCGACGGGCTGCTCGGCTACCTCGTCCGGCTGATGGTCGCGCCCGGCGACCGGGTGGTCACCTCGGCCGGCGCATATCCGACCTTCAACTACCACGTCGCCGGCTACGGCGGCACGCTGGTCACCGTCCCCTTCCGCGACGACCGTGAGGATCTGCCCGCCCTGATCGCCCGCGCGGCCGAGACCGAGGCGAAGCTGGTCTACCTCGCCAACCCCGACAACCCGATGGGCACCTACACGCCCGGGGCCGAGATAGCGGCGGCGCTCGACACCCTGCCCGACGGCTGCCTGCTGGTGCTCGACGAGGCCTACGGCGAATTTGCCCCCGAGGACGCCCGGGTCGACCTGCCCTGGGATGATCCGCGCCTGATCCGCCTGCGCACCTTCTCGAAGGCGCACGGCATGGCGGGCGCGCGGGTCGGCTACGCTCTGGCGGCCGAACCGCTGGCCCGCGCCTTCGACAAGGTCCGCAACCATTTCGGCATGAACCGCGCGGCGCTGGCCGGAGCGCTGGCGGCGCTGCGTGACGATGCCTGGCTGGCCCGGACGCGAGAGAACGTCGCCGCCGCCCGGGACGACATCGCCCGCATCGCCACCGCGAACGGGCTGAGCCCGATCCCCTCGGCCACCAATTTCGTCACCGTGGACTGCGGCGCGGACGGCGATTTCGCCCGAGCGGTGCTGGCGGGCCTCGTCGCCCGCGGCGTCTTCGTCCGCATGCCCTTCACGGCGCCCGAGGATCGCTGCATCCGCATCTCCTGCGGCCGCCCCGAGGATCTGGCCCGCCTCGAAGAGGCCCTGCCCGACGCGCTGGCCGACGCCCGCACCACGGCGCCTGCAATCCCGGCGGGCTGACCGGCGCAACGAACCGGCACGCGCCCCCCTGCATCGGGCGGTTCCCCTGCTTCCTCCGGCGCCAGATAACCCGGGGGAATCGACCGCAGGTCGATGGGGGCAGAGCCCCCTTCCACCCCGGCCGCCCTCGCTCAGGCCTTCGACACGACCTCCGCCGCCGCCGGCAGGGCGCCCTCGCCGAAGGGAATGTCGAGCGCCCGCATCCCGGCCTCGATCACCCCCAGAAGCCCCAGGATCATGTGCGCGTTCACGTGCCCCATGTGGCCGATCCGGAAGAACCCGTCGCCGGCCGGATCGCCCCGGTCGGCCATGCCCAGCCCGATGCCCAGGGTCACGCCCGCCTTCTCGCTGACCCACTGACGCAGCCGCTGGCCATTCCCGGGCCCCAGCCCCAGCGAGGTCACCGCATGGCTGCGGTGCGCACGGTCGGGCATGTTCAGCTCCATCGGGCCGCCCTGCCCCCAGGCCTCGCAGGCGGCCCAGATCGCCTCGGCCAGCCGGGCGTGGCGGGCCCAGACCGCCTCCATCCCCTCGGCGTGGATCATGTTCAGCGCGGCGCGCAGACCGTAGAGGTGGTGGGTGGGGGCGGTGCCGCCGAAATACTGGTAGAACCAGTCCGGCTCGGCCCGGGGCGTCCAGTCCCAGTAGCGCGACACGCGCGGGTTCTGCGACCGCACCGCCTTCGCCTTCTCGCTGAAGAACACGAAGGACAGGCCCGGCGGCACCATCAGGCCCTTCTGGCTGCCGGTCACGGCGATGTCGACGCCCCAGGCGTCCATCTCGAACCGGTCGCAGCCCATCGAGGCGATGCAATCCGCCATCAGCAGAGCGTCGTGTCCGGCCGCGTCCAGCGCCGCCCGCAGCGCCGCCACGTCGTTGCGGATCGACGTCGAAGTATCGACATGCGAACACAGCACCGCGCGGATGCGGCCCTCGGTGTCGGCCCGCAGCGCCTCTTCCACGCGGGAGGCGTCGATCGGCGAGCGCAGGCCGAAGTCGATCTTCTCGGCCTCGCAGCCCAGCCCCTCGGCCATGTCGGCCCAGCCGTGGCCGAAGCGCCCGGTGACGGCCACCAGCACCTTGTCGCCGGGCTGCAGGATGTTGGCCAGCGCCGCCTCCCAAGCCCCGTGCCCGTTCGAGATGTAGACCGCGACGTAATCGTCGGTCCGCGCCACCTTCTTCAGGTCCGGCGGCAGGGTGTCCACCATGTCCACGATCGCGCCTTCGTAGATGTTCGGCGCCGGGATGTGCATCGCCTGCAGCACCGGGTCGGGCATGACCGAGGGGCCGGGAATGGCGAGGTAGGGGCGGCCGGCGGCGAGGGACATGAGAGGAGGCTCCGTTCGAGAGGCGTGGCGTGTGACGCACCGTGTCGGGCGCACATTTGGACGAAGCATCGGGAAGGTCAATGCGGCGGCTGCACCGGCCCCGCCGAAGCGCGCCGCAGGGTGTATCGACGCAGCACGCTGCCCGCTCCGCAGCGCCCCGTCCGCCTCAAATGCGGCTCGCCGTCCTCCCTGCCGCCCCGCCGGAAGCCCCCGCCGCCGTTGTCCGTTCTGCCCGGCCCGGCCCGCATATCCGTGCCACTGTCCCATCCGCCCCGCCGGAATCCTCCCGTCGCAGTTGCTCGTCCCGCAGCCCGGCTCCGCCCGCAGGCCCTGCTCCACCACCCTCTCCGCCTCGTCGGAAGCCGCCGGCCACCGTTGCCGGCTCCGCAGCCCGGCTCCGCCCGCAGGCCCTGTTTTCACCGCCCTCTCCGCCCCGCCGGAAGCTGCCCGCCGCGTTGCCCGTTTCGCGGCACCGCCCCGTCCACCGCCCCTTCGCCCCGCCGGAAGCCACCCGCCGCCGTTGCCCGGTTGATCCCCTCGGGCGCTTTGCCTAAAGGCGGCGCATGAGCTCCGATCCGACATCCCCGCCCGGCCGCCATCCCTCCGGCGCGCCCTGGCGCAACTTCTACGGCCGCTTCAAGGGAAAGAGCCTGAAGCCCAACCAGGAGGCGTGGCTGGACGAGGATCTGGCCGGCCTCTCCCCCGGCCCGGTGTCGTGGGAGGAAAACCCCGACCGCCATCCGCTCGACATCGCCGCGCTCTTCGAGGGGCGTCCGCTGTGGCTGGAGATCGGCTTCGGCGGGGGCGAGCATCTGGTGCATCAGGCGGTTCGGAACCCGCAGGTCGGGATCATCGGCTGCGAGCCCTACATCAACGGCGTAGCCATGCTGCTGGGCCGGATCCGCGAGGCCGGGGCGGGCAACCTTCGCGTCCATCCCGGCGACGCGCGCGATCTCTTCGACGTGCTGCCTGAGGGCTCGGTCGAGCGCGCCTTCCTGCTCTACCCCGACCCGTGGCCCAAGAAGCGCCACCACCGCCGCCGGTTCGTCACGCCCGAGCATCTGGCGCCGCTGGCCCGCGTCATGGCCCCCGGCGCGATCTTTCGCGTCGCCACCGACATCCCCGACTACGTCCGCCAGACGCTGGAGGAGGTGCCGCGCCACGGCTTCGCCTGGCTGGCCGAGCGGCCGCGTGACTGGCGGGAGCCGTGGGAGGACTGGCATTCCACCCGCTACGAGCAGAAGGCCCTGCGCGAGGGGCGTGTCCCGCACTACCTGACCTTCCGGCGCAACTCCGCCTGACGCCGCGGCCCGGCGCGAGGCGTGGGGCGATGCCAGAGGGCGGAGGTTCCCGGCCCGACCGCGAGCCGCGAGGTGTCGGACCCCGTGGCACGCACGGCCCCGGCTCACGCAGTGGGAACGGCGCCGGCCCCCGGCTGACGGCGCAGCCGGGACCACCGGGCAATCCGCACAAGCGGCTCCGCCCGACGCCGCGCCCGAAGCTCCCGAAAGGCCCGGAATACCGGACTTACCGCCCGGACAACTCCGGCTATCCTTTCCGCACGCGAGGGGAGAGCGCCGATGCCCGATATCCGGATCACCAACTGCCACACCCACACCTTCACCACGGATCACACGCCGCTCTACTTCCCGATGCGGATCGTGGCGCTCTTCCGGGTGATGCCCTGGCTGGTGCGCTTCCTGCGCTGGATCTTCTCGTTCCTGCCGTGGCGGCACGTCCACGACTTCCTCGTCCGGATGGAGAACTTCCACCGCACCGGCAGCCGCCGCACCCAGGCCGACATCTTCCGCGAGATGCGGTTCTACTACCCGCCCGACGCCCGCTTCGTGATCCTGCCGATGGACATGGAGCTGATCGGCCAGGGCCCGGTGAAGAAGGGCATCCGCGCCCAGCACGACGAACTGGCGGCGCTGCGCGACAGCTACCCGGCGAACGCCATCCCCTTCGCCACCGTCTTTCCCGACCGGCCCGGCGGCGCCGCCGAATTCCGCCGCTGCGTGGAGGAGCTGGGGTTCCGGGGCCTCAAGCTCTACACCCGCCTGGGATACGCGCCGGACCATCCGGTGCTGATGCGCGAGGTCTATCCGCTTTGCGTGGAGCGGAACATCCCCGTCATGGCGCATTGCTCGCGCGGAGGGGTCTACGGGAGCGGCTGGAAGGGCGACAGGGGCGATGCGGTGACCGAGCCGCGCGCCTGGGTGCCGGTGCTGGAGGCCTTCCCCGACCTGCGGCTCTGCCTCGCGCATTTCGGCGGGGACGAGGACTGGCGCGCCTACCTGACCGACGGGTTCGACCCCGAGGACCCGAAGGCGCGGGGCCGCAACTGGGTCTGCCAGATCGCCGACATGCTGCGGGAGGAGGGGCGGTATCCCGGCCTCTACACCGACATCTCCTACACGATCTTCAAGTTTCAGGAATATTCGGCGCTGCTGCGGCTCTATCTGGAGGATACGAGGATCCGCGAGAAGGTGCTCTTCGGGTCGGACTTCTACATGACCCGGCAGGAGCATCTGTCGGAGAAGGCGGTGTCGATCCGCCTGCGCGACGCGCTCGGAGAGCCGCTCTTCCGCCAGATCGCCGAGACCAACCCGGCGCGGTATCTGGGAGAGCCGCAGCCCACCGGCACGACGGCACCGGAAGCGACGCCCTGAGGCGCCCGAGCGCAGGGCGCCGTCCTCGGGCGTGCGGACCCTCGACAAATTTCTGACGCCGACAGCCTCTGGAGGACAAGCCCGCCCCGAGGTCGCCGCAGAGGGCCGCGTCCGGCCCTGGACGGGCGCTTCGCGACGACTGCACGGGTGCGCTTTATGGCGACGCCACATCGCACGGCTGTTCGGCGCGGGACGTCGACAATGCGCCCGGCCATGGGGAGGGCCGCGCGCGGCCCGGGGCTGGTCGCCCCGGGCTGGCATATGTGCGGCGAGAGGATTGCCGCCCGAGGTCGCCGCAGAGGGCCGCGTCCGGCCCTGGACGGGCGCTTCGCGACGACTGTACGGGTGCGCTTTGTGGTGACGCCACATCACACGACTGTCCGGTGCGGGACGTCGACCATGCGCCCGGCCTGGGGGAGGGCCGGGCGCGGCCCGGGGCTGGTCGCCCCGGGCTGACTCATGTGCGGCGTGGGAAGGCGGAAAGTTGCAGGGTCGCTCGGGAAAGGCTGGCTTCGGCTCATGTCTGAACGAGCCATCCCGGCCTGTCATCCTCGGGCTCCACCCGAGGATCCCGCCGTCGCAGCGGACCACGGGCAGGGCCGGAACGACCCCCGCCGGCAAAGCGCCACCGGGAGCGCCCGTCCCCTTCAGATCCGGGTCTTCCGGAACACCGCTTCCGGGATCGCGCAGATGATCGACATGATCACCCACCACACCGGCCGCACGTAGATCACGTTCCGCCGCTTCCGCACCGCCCGCAGGATCGCGGCCCCCAGTTCCTCCGGCTGCGCGGTCAGCGCCGTGGGCGTCTCGTGGTGCGCCGTCATCCGCGTTGCCACGAACCCCGGCTTCACCGTCAGCACATGCACCCCCTGCCGCGCCAGCCGGTTCCTGAGGCCCGACAGGAACGCCGTGAACCCCGCCTTGGCCGAGCCGTAGATGTAGTTCGACGCCCGTCCGCGATCCCCCGCGACCGACGAGATGCCGACCAGAACCCCCTCGCCCCGCGCGGCCATACGGTTGGCGAAGACCGCCAGCAGGATCGCCGGACCCTCGTAGTTCGCCCGCATGATCTCCACCGCCGCCGCGTGATCCTCCTCGTTCGCGTCCTGATCGCCCAGCGCGCCGACGGCGCAGATCACCACGCCCGGCTCGGCCGGCAGGGCGTCGGCGAAGGCCTCGTGCCCGGCCACCTCCAGCGCGTCCAGCTCGTGCACCGTCACCTCGACCGAATGGCGCAGGGCCATGTCGGCGCGTTCGGGCTCCAGCGTGTCGGCGCGGCGGGCGGCCAGCATGATCGGATGCCCCGCCGCCGCGAAGGCATGGGCGGTGGCGAGCCCGATGTCCGAGCGGCCTCCGAGGATCAGCACGGGCGGGGTCTCGGTCCTGAATGTCACAGCTTCAGCCTTTCCGATTGCAGCGAGGCGAAATGATCGGCCAGCCCCTCGCCCGTCCGCATGGCGGCGAAGGCGGCGGCGCGGGGATCCATCCGCCGGAATGTCTCGGCCCGCACACGGCTGTCCTTCGCGAGGTAGAGCCGCCCGCCGTGGTCCAGCGTGATGGCGTCCAGCCGCTCCATCAGCGACAGCGTGGCGGGCGAGACGGGGAAATCGAGCGCCAGGGTATAGCCCTCCATCGGGAAGGACATCCGGCTGTCCTGCGCGCCGAGGCGTTTCAGCACCGCCAGGAACGACCCCTGGCCCGAGGCGGAGATGGCCTCCAGCAGCGCCGTCAGCCCCTCCTTCGCCGCCGCCAGCGGGATCACGCACTGGAACTGGGCGAAGCCGGGGCGGCCGTAGATCCGGTTCCAGTCGTGGATGGCGTCGAGCGGGTAGAAACAGCTGTCCCAGTCGACCAGCGCCTTCCCGGCCCCCCGCCGCCCGTTCCAGTAGTAGAGCCCATTGAACGCCCGGATGCTGTAGCGGTTCAGCGCGAAGGCCGGCGCGTCCACCGGCACCCGGCGGCGACTGCGCGCCGGAACGTGGAACGGCCGGGACCGCTTCTCCGAGGGCAGGTCGCCCCGCGCCGCGTGCTCGCCGGTGATGACCAGCGACCGGCCGAGGTCCGCGCCGGTGGCGAGGCAGTCGAACCAGGCGACGGAGTAGGTGGCCTGCGTCGCCTCGAAGATCTCCATCGCGGCGGAAAGGTCGCGTGCCGGCGTCGTCTCCTGCGCGATCCAGCCGCTTTCCACGCGGCGCAGGCGGATGGCGCAGCGCAGGATGACTCCGGTCAGGCCCATGCCGCCGACGGTCCACGCGAAAAGCTCGTCCCCGGGCGCGCAGCGGGCGACGGACCCGTCCGCCCCCATGACGTCGATCCAGACGACATGCGCCCCGAAAGACCCGTCCCGCCGGTGGTTCTTGCCGTGGACGTCGGACGCGATGCAGCCGCCCAGCGTGACCAGCTTGGTGCCCGGCGTGACGGCGGGGAACCAGCCGCGCGGCAGGAAGGCCGCGATGACGTCGCCCAGCAGGACGCCCGCCTCGGCCTCAAGCACGCCGGTGTCCGCGTCGAAGGCGATCATCCGGGCCATCCGGCGCATGTCCAGCGTGCCCGCCGGCTGCATTGCCGGATCGCCGTAGCTGCGCCCGTTGCCGCGCGCGATGACCGGGCCCGTCGTCAGCGCCCCGGCCACCTCCTCCGCGGTCCGTGGCGCCGTCACCGTGCAATCGGCCACCGGATAGCGGCCCCAGCCCGAAAGGCGCGTCATGCCGGAACACCGGTGAAGACGAACCGCCGGTCGAGGTTGTACTTGACCACGTAGCCCACGCTCAGCCCCAGCACCGCGCCGATCTCGCGCGCGGTGTCCGTGTGCCAGACCGCCCAGGCCAGCGTCTCGGCCCCCCAGAAGATCGCCGTCGTGACAAGGCCCATGGCGGTGTAGAGGCCGAACCGCCGGGAATGTGCCGCCAGCCCGGTGGAGCGGTCGCCGAAGATCCACCGCTTGTCGAGCGCGTATTTCACCACCAGCCCCGTGCCCGTCCCGACCGCCATGGCGAGGGCAAAGGCGAAGGCCCCGCGATCCACCGCCAGCACCGCCCGCTGCGCGAGCAGGTTCGCCAGCGTCGCCACCACGGCGAAGGCCGTGTAGCGCAGGATCAGCGTCCCGCCGGTCACAGCAGCGAGCCGGCCGAGAAGAGAAACAGCATCGAGATGAAGACCACCTGGCTCAGCCGGTCCTTCGCGGCGAAGACCACCGGATCGTCGTGCATCCGGCCCCGGTGGGTGATGAAGACCATGCGGCTCAGCCAGTAGAGCAGGATGGCGCAGATGCCCCACAGGTATTCCGGCGTGGTGTAGAGCACCGTCACCTCCGGCGAACTGATGTAGAGCGCCATCACCATGACCGACACATAGCCCGAGGCGGTCGCCATCATCGACACCAGCGGCAGGTCGTCGATGCGATACCCGCGCCCCGCCGCCTCGCGCCCGGTGGCCAGACCGTCCACCAGCTCGGCCTGGCGCTTCACGGCGGCCAGCGAGAAGAAGAAGAAGATCGAGAAGGCCAGCAGCCAGACCGACAGCTCGATCCCCGTGGCCGCCCCGCCCGCCACGATGCGGATCGCGTAGAGCCCGGCGAGTGTGCAGATGTCGATCACCGGCCGGCGCTTCAGCCACAGCGAATAGGCGGTGGTGGTGATGTAGTAGCCTGCCATCACGGCCAGGAAGACGGGCCCCAGGGCGGCCGAGATCGCCACCCCGGCCAGCAGCAGCCCCGGCGCCAGCGCGAGGCCGTGGCGCAGCGGCAGGTCGCCGCTGGCGAAGGGACGGCGCCGCTTGCGCGGGTGCGCGCGGTCGGCGGCCAGATCCAGCAGGTCGTTCAGCACGTAGACCGACGATGCCACCAGCGAAAAGGCCGCGAAGGCCATGATCGAGGCGACGAGGTTCGGCAGCGTCAGCGCGTGGCTGGCGAAAAGCGGCAGGAAGATCAGCACGTTCTTCGCCCATTGATGCGGGCGCAGGGCCTTCGTCATCGGGCGGAAGAGGCGCGGCGCGGCACCCAGATGCTCGGCCCCCGGTGCGGCCCCGTCGGCGGCGCGGCGCAGCCCGGCCGGGGCGTCGACGGTGACCGCGGCCGCCGCGGCCGCCCAGACCGGCAGGTCCGCGCGGCTGTCGCCGATGTAGACGAAGCCCTTCTCGCCGTAGCGGTCGGTCAGGAAGCGGGCCTTGGCCTCTCCCTTCAGGTTGGTCGCGCCGTCCGAGGCATGAACCTCGTCGAAAAGGTCCAGATGCGCGGCCACCCTTTCGGCCACCGCGCGGTCGGCGGCGGTGACCAGCGCGGTGCGCCCGCCGGCGGCGCGCCAGGTGCGCAGCCTCTCGATCACCTCGTCGTTCCAGGGCAGCGCCGCGACGTCCAGATCGACGGCGCCCGCCAGATGCGCCTTCAGCGCGGCCCGCCCCCGCATCAGCGCCCGCAGGGCCGGCAGCGGCGCGGTCCAGCTGGCCGAGAGGGCGGACCAGAAGGTCTCGTGCAGAGTGTCGGTGCGGGTCAGCGTCCCGTCCAGATCGCAGACGAGCACAAGGTCGGTGGCGGCGTCCGCCAGACCTGCGGGAATCGCGGCGCGCCGCGTGGCGGATCCGTCCTGATGCATGGTGCCGGTCCTTCTGCCCTTCGTGCCTCGTCCGGTGCGCCCTCTGACGGGGCGTCTGCCGATGGTCATGCAACGCGAAAACGATAGGGGAAGGGCGGAAACCGGGCAATCCGGGGGCAATGGCGGGCCGCCGTTTGCCCCGCGCCGTGGCTTTCCGGTCCCGCAGCGGGCCGCGGCGGGGCGGGATCAGCCGCGGTCGAGCCTTTCGCGCACCGCCACCAGCGCTGCGGCGACGGCCTGGTCGATGCTCAGATACGAGGTGTCCAGCAGCACCGCCCCCTCGGCCGGGCGCATCGGCGCGGCATCGCGCGAGGCGTCCCGCGCGTCGCGGTCGCGCAGGTCGGCCAGCACCCGCGCCTCGGTCACGTCGTGCCCGCCGTCGCGCAGTTCGCGGTGGCGGCGCGCGGCGCGGACCGTGTCGGAGGCGGTGACAAACAGCTTCACCTCGGCCTCGGGGCAGATCACCGTGCCGATGTCGCGCCCGTCCAGCACCGCGCCGCCCTCGCGCCGGGCGAAGTCGCGCTGGAAATCTACCAGGGCCGCGCGAACCTCGGGGATCGCCGCGACCTCGCTGGCGGCGGCGGCGACCTCGGGACTGCGCAGCCCGTCCGCCGCCAGGTCGGCGGGCACCAGCGCCCGCGCCGCCTCGACCGGCGACAGCCCGTCCAGCCGCCGCCGCCCTGTCGCTCGGTAGAGCAGCCCGGTGTCCAGATGCGCAAAGCCGAAATGCGCCGCCACGGCCTTCGAGATCGTGCCCTTCCCGGCCGCCGCGGGCCCGTCTATGGCGACGGTGAAGATCATGCCGCCCCGCGGGCGTCCGATCTCGTCAGACCGGCCCCGAGGGTCGTCATCAAGGGCTCGAAGATCGGGAAGGAGGTGACGATCGGCCCCGCGTCGTCCACCGTCACCGGCCGCAGGCTGGCCAGGCCGAGGCAGAGGAACGACATCGCGATACGGTGATCCAGCCGGCTTTCCACCGTCGCGCCGCCGGGCACGGACAGCGCGCCGAGGCCCTCGACCGTCCACCAGTCCTCGCCCTCGTCCACCGTCACGCCGCAGGCGCGCAGTCCCGTGGCCATGGCGTCGATACGGTCGCTTTCCTTGACGCGCAGTTCCTTCACGCCGGGCATGTGGGTGCGCCCCTCGGCGCAGGCGGCCACGACCGACAGGATCGGATATTCGTCGATCATCGACGCGGCCCGCTCCGGCGGCACCTCGATCCCCCGCATGGCGGGCGAGAACCGGGCCCGCAGATCCGCCACCGGCTCGCCCCCCTCCTCGCGCGGGTTCTCGTATGTCAGATCGGCCCCCATCTCGCGCAGCGTCTCGTAGAGCCCGGCGCGGGTCGGGTTCAGTCCGATGTTGGGCACCAGCACGTCGGAGCCTTCGGTGATCAGCGCGGCGCAGACCGGGAAGGCGGCGCTGGAGGGGTCGCGCGGCACGGCGATGGTCTGGCCGCGCAGCTCCGGCCGGCCGGTCAGGGTGATGACCCGGCCCTCGGGCGCCGTCTCGGTGCGGATCGTGGCACCGAAGCCGGCCAGCATCCGCTCGGAATGATCGCGGGTCGCCTCGCGCTCGATCACCACCGTCTCGCCCGGCGCGTTGAGGCCGGCCAGCAGGACGGCCGATTTCACCTGGGCCGAGGGCACGGGGGTCGCGTAGCGCACCGGCACCGGGGCTTCCGCCCCGACGATGGTCATCGGCAGCCGGCCGCCCCGCCGCCCGACGGCCCGCGCCCCGAACAGCGCCAGCGGATCGGTCACCCGCGCCATCGGCCGGCCGTTCAGGCTGGCGTCCCCGGTGAAGGTCGCGGTGACGGGCGAGGTCGCCATGGCGCCCATGATCAGCCGCACGCCGGTGCCGGAATTGCCGCAGTCGATCACCTGCCCGGGTTCGGCGAAGCCGCCGACGCCGACGCCGTGGACCGACCATTCGCCGGGCCCGTGCTGCGTCACCTCGGCCCCGAAGGCCCGCATGGCGGCGGCGGTGTCCAGCACGTCCTGGCCCTCCAGCAGGCCGGTGACGCGGGTCTCGCCCAGCGACAGCGCGCCGAGGATCAGCGCCCGGTGGCTGATCGACTTGTCCCCCGGCACATGGGCCGTGCCCGTCAGCGGGCCGCCCCGGCGGGCGGTCATCGGAACGGGCGTGCCGTGGGCTGACATTCGGAATGCTCCCGGAGCAAGGGACGGATCGCCCGCGTCCTAGCCCAAGCGATCAGGCCCGTCCATCCCCGGCCCCCGGGGCGCGATGCCAGACGCCCTGTCCTGTTCCCGCCGCGGCTCTGCGGGACGGCGGGCGGGGCGATGCGACCGGAGGGAGCGAGCGCCGTGCGTCGCTCCCCCACCGGAAAAGACAAGCTGCCGTTCAGCCGGCCTTCTTCAGCGCCTCGACAAGGTCCGTCTTCTCCCACGAGAAGCCGCCGTCGTCCTCGGGCGCACGGCCGAAATGGCCATAGGCCGCGGTGCGCTGGTAGATCGGGCGGTTCAGCTGCAGATGCTCGCGGATGCCGCGCGGGGTCAGGTCCATGACCTTGGCGATGGCGCGCTCGATCACCTCCTCGTCCACATGGCCGGTGCCGTAGGTGTCGGCGTAGATCGACAGCGGCTTCGCGATCCCGATGGCGTAGGACAGCTGGATCGAGCACTTGTCGGCCATGCCCGCCGCCACGACGTTCTTCGCCAGATAGCGCGCGGCATAGGCGGCCGAGCGGTCGACCTTCGTCGGGTCCTTGCCCGAGAAGGCGCCGCCGCCGTGCGGGGCCGCGCCGCCGTAGGTGTCGACGATGATCTTGCGGCCCGTCAGGCCCGCGTCGCCGTCCGGCCCGCCGATGACGAACTTGCCGGTCGGGTTGACCCACCATTCGGTCCGGTCGGTCAGCCAGTCGTTCGGGATGACCTCGCGGATGTAGGGTTCCACGATGGCGCGGATGTCATCGCTGGTCTGGTCCTCGTCGGCATGCTGGGTGGACAGGACAAGCTGCATCACCTCGACCGGCCGGCCGTTCTCGTAGCGCAGGCTGACCTGGCTCTTCGCGTCCGGGCGCAGGGTCGGCTCCTGTCCCGATTTCCGGGCCTCGGCCAGCCGCTTCAGGATGGCGTGGGCGAAGAGGATCGGCGCGGGCATCAGCGCCTCGGTCTCGTTCGTCGCGTAGCCGAACATGATCCCCTGGTCGCCCGCGCCCTCGTCCTTGTTGTCCTTCGCGTCGACGCCCTGGGCGATATGCGCGGACTGCTCGTGCAGCAGGTTGGTGATCTCCACCGTCCGGTGGTGGAACTTGTCCTGCTCGTAGCCGATGTCGCGGATGCAGTCGCGGGCGATGGCGTCGACCTTCTCGACGTACTGCTTCAGCTTCTGCTTGTCCGACAGACCCACTTCCCCACCGATGACGACCCGGTTGGTGGTGGCGAAGGTCTCGCAGGCGACGCGGGCTTCGGGTTCCTCGGAGATCAGCGCATCGAGGACGGCGTCGGAGATACGGTCGCAGACCTTGTCCGGGTGCCCCTCGGAGACGGACTCCGAGGTGAAGATGTAGTTCTGTCTTGTCATGGGGCGCTCCATTGGGTTCGCCCGCCACGCCAGGAAGCCGTTGTGACGGGAATGCCTGTGGTTAGAGCGGCTTCCGCGGGCCGTCAACTGCGCCGATGCCGCGATCCCGCGAGGTGAAGCAGAAGTGCCGCGGCCAGTGTCGCCAGGATCAGAACGGTGACGGGAAAGCCGCCGTATCGGGCATAGATCGTGGACGATGCCGCCGCGGGGCGGCGCACGTCCAGCCGGCCCGCCTCGTTCAGCGGCAGCTCCGCGACGACGGTTCCGTCGGCCGCGATGACCGCGGAGACGCCGGTGTTGGCCGCCCGGATCATGGGCAGCCCCTGCTCCACCGCGCGCAGCCGGGCCTGGGCCAGGTGCTGCCAGGGGCCCGAGAAGTTGCCGAACCAGGCGTCGTTGGTGATCTGCAGCAGGAAATCCGGGCGCGGGCCGTCGCCGATGGCCTCGCGGATCTCGCGCGGGAAGACCGCCTCGTAGCAGATCAGCGGCACGGCGCGGCCCGCGGCACCGGTGTCGATCACCGCCGGCCCGGGCCCGGACATGTAGCCGCCGCCGTCCCAGGAGGCGAGGCCGCGGATCCCGAAGCGGGCGAAGAAGTCGCCGAAGGGCATGAACTCGCCGAACGGCACCAGATGGTGCTTCTCGTAGACCTCGGACACCGCGCCGTCGGGCTGCACGACGGCCAGCGCGTTCCAGAACTGCCGGTCGGCGCGGCGGTCCACGCCGACGACGCTGACCGCTCCGCGGGCCTGCTCGCCGACGACCGACAGCAGGTGGTCCGCGTCCTCCAGAAAGGCCGGCAGCGAGGTCTCGGGCCAGACCACCAGATCCGCCGCCGGATCGGCGCCGGAATTGGCCAGGTTCCGGTCGAGGAAGACGGGGATCATCTCGGGCAGCCACTTCTCGCGCTGCGCGGCGTTCGGCTGCAGCAGGCGGATCAGCGGCGCGTCCGCGGGCGTCGGCGGCGGCGCGGGCCGGGCCAGCGGCATGGCCAGCCACAGCCCGCCCCCCGCCAGCAGCACCGGCAGCGCGGCGGTCCGGCGGGCGGGGATGCAGGCCAGGCCGGCGGCGAAGGCCAGCACGGCAAGGCTCATCCCGTCCGGCCCGACGACGGCGCCCAGCGGCAGGAAGGGCGAGGCGATCAGCGTGTGGCCGACCAGCGCCCAGGGGAAGCCGGTGAAGAAGATGCCGCGCAGCATCTCGCCCAGGGTCAGGGCGGCGACCAGGACGGGCAGCCGCATCGGACCGCGCGGCGCGATGGCCTGCGTCAGCGCCGCTCCGGCGGCCCAGTATGCGGCGAGGAACAGCGACAGCAGCACCAGCGCGAAGGGCGCCATCCAGCCGTGGCGGGCGACGTCCACCAGGAACGGCTCCACGATCCAGTGCAGGGCGACGATGAAATAGGCCAGACCGCCGGCCCATCCGGCCCAGACGGCGCTGCGCATGTCCGGCACGCGGTGCAGCGTGTGGATCAGCAGCGCGAAGCCCGCCAGCGCCACCGGCCACAGATCGAACGGCGCATGGCCCAGGGCGCCCAGCGCGCCACCGGCCGTCGCCAGCCAGATCGGGCGCCGCGTCGCCGGCGGGGCGAGGAGGGCGCGAAGCCCTGCGGCGCGCCCGGGAGGTCGCCCTCCCGGGGCGGCGGCGGTGTCAGGCATCCTCGGGCTGCGACTGGTTCAGACGGACACGCAGGCGCTTGATCCGGCGGGGATCGGCGTCGACCACCTCGAATTCGTGGCCGGCGGGGTGTTCCACCACCTCGCCCCGCGCGGGCACGCGGCCCGACAGCATGAAGACCAGACCGCCCAGCGTGTCGATCTCCTCCTCGTCCACGGCCTCGTGTTCGGTGAGAGAGACGCCGGTCTCGCGCTCGAACTCCTCCAGCGGCGCCTTGGCGAGCGCCAGCCACGAGCCGGATTTCTCCTGCCGCCAGAGCTTGTCCTCGTCCACGTCGTGCTCGTCCTCGATCTGGCCGATGACCTGTTCGATCAGGTCCTCGATCGTGACCAGCCCGTCGACCCCGCCGTATTCGTCGATCACCAGCGCCATGTGGCGGCGTTCGGTCTGCATCTTGGTCAGCAGCACGCCGATCGGCATCGACGGCGGCACGAACAGCAGCGGCCGCAGCAGCGTCTTGACCGAGAAGCGGCCCGTGCCGTTGCCGTTGAACCCGTGCTTCAGCGCGAAGTCCTTCAGGTGGATCAGCCCGATCGGGGTGTCGAGCGTGCCCTGGTAGACCGGCAGCCGTGTCATCCCCGAATCGCGGAAGATCTGCACCAGATCCGGCCGCGTGATGGTGGCGGGGACCGCCACGATCTCGGCCCGGGGGATCGAGACATCCTCGACCCGCATCCGGCGCAGGTTGATCAGCCCGTGCGTGGGGCGCGGGGCAGCAGCGGCCACGGGCGCTTGCGCATGGCCGTTCGCCGTGGCCGGCGTGCGGTTGAATATGCGGGAGAAAAAGCCCTGGCGAGGTTGCGCGGGGATGATCCGCGGTGCCGGCTCCGGCTCTGTCGTCTGGCCTTTCGGCAGCGCGCCCTGCGCTGCGCCCAAAGACCCGTCGGTGGTGTCGCCCATTGGTCCTTTCCGGGTGCGCCGGTCCTAGTCGTCCGGCTGGGATGCATATGGGTCGTGGAGACCCAGTTTGGCAAGTATGGCGGTTTCGGTGCTTTCCATCAAATCCGCATCTGCGTCATTTTCATGGTCGTAACCGAGAAGATGCAAGGCTGCATGAACGACGAGATGGGTCGCATGTGCCGCAAGGGCAAGCCCCGCGGCCTCCGCTTCGCGCAGACAGGTGCCGTATGCAATGGCGATATCGCCCAGCTCGGGCTCGTCGGGGTCGGGCGGCGGCGGAATGGCGCCTGGCGTATCGGCGGCGCGATCCTCGGACGGCCAGGACAGGACGTTGGTGGGCTGCGGTCTGCCGCGGAAGTCGGCGTTGAGCGCGGCGATACGGGCATCGTCGCAGGCGAGGATGGCGATCTCGTGCGCCTCGGGGTCGAGGTCCAGATGGCGCAGGGTCGCCCGTGCCGCTGTTTCGGCCAGGGTGGGGAGGTCGGCTGTCTGCCAGGCCTCCTCCTCGATCACGACGTCGGTCAGATTGGGCATGGCGCGCCGCGGGGGCTGTCTGCCCCCGCACCCCCGAAGGTATTTTCGACCAGATGAAGCAGGGGACGGTCCTCAGGGGGCGTCGGAATTGTAGGCTTCGATGATCGCGGCGACCAGCGGGTGACGGACCACGTCCTTCGCCGTGAAGTAGTTGAACGAGATCTTCGGGATGCCCTTCAGGATCCGCTCGGCGTCCTGCAGGCCCGACTGCACGCCGCGCGGCAGGTCGACCTGGGTGCGGTCGCCGGTGATGACCATGCGCGAGCCTTCGCCGAGCCGCGTCAGGAACATCTTCATCTGCATGGTGGTGGCGTTCTGCGCCTCGTCCAGCACGACATAGGCGTTCGACAGCGTCCGGCCGCGCATGAAGGCCAGCGGCGCGATCTCGACCCGCTTCTCCTCGATCATCTTCTGCAGCTGCTTGCCGGGCAGGAAGTCGTTCAGCGCGTCGTAGAGCGGCTGCATGTAGGGATCGACCTTGTCCTTCATGTCGCCCGGCAGATAGCCCAGCTTCTCGCCCGCCTCGACGGCGGGGCGCGACAGGATGATCCTGTCGACCAGCCCCTCGATGTAGAGCGACACGCCCACGGCCACCGCCAGGTAGGTCTTGCCGGTGCCCGCCGGGCCGATGCCGAAGGTCAGCTCGTGCTGGAAGAGGTTGCGGACATAGGCCTTCTGCGCCTCGGTTCGGGGCTCGACCATCTTCTTGCGGGTCTTGATCTCGATCTGGCCGCCCTGGAACATCTCGAACTGGCTGCCGTCGCGGGTCGGCGTGGCGGGTTCGGATTTCATCCGCAGCTCCCGGTCGATGTCGCCCGGACCGACCTCGCGCCCCGCCTCCAGGCGGGAATAGAGCGACCGGAGCACCTGGATCGCCTGCTCTGCCGACGGCTTCTCGCCCACCACGTTCAACTGGTTGCCGCGGCGCAGGATCTGGACCGACAGTTTCTGTTCCAGCGTGGCGATGTTGCGGTCGTGTTCGCCGCAGAGATCGATCAGCAGGTAGTTGTCGGGAAATTCGACGCTGACTTCGGCAAGGGGCGTATCGGCTTGGGGCGGGGGCAGCACGGTGATGGCCAATCAGGACTCCTGGCAGGGGTTCGGGAAAAATCTGGCAGGGCATCCCCTGCCGCGCAAGGGGCGTTGGCCCCGAGCCGGTCCCTGCGGGCGGAAAACGCCGCTCGGGGCGGCAGGGTTCCGGAGAGGGATGCAGGCGGGGGTCCGGGCGGGGGCGCGAACGGGCGGCGATCGCCCGCAGCCGAAACGAAAGACGCCGCAGGCTGGCTGGCCTGCGGCGTCTGTGCGCGATGATATCGGTGGCCTTGCGTCACGCGGCCGGGTCGGCGATCGAGCCGCTGCGCTTGAACGGCCCGTTCGCGGTGTTCGGCGGCGCCACGCCCGAGCAGACCGGCTTGCCGTAGGGGTCCAGCCGCTGAGACAGGTAGCCTTCCAGCCCGTCGTCGATGATCCAGTGGTCGCAGCCGTTCGGATCGACCCAGATGCCGGCCTTCATGTCCGACAGGTGGTGGCTGTTGAAGCCGTAGTCCCGGCTCTTGTCCCCCGGCACGGGGACCGGGTGGCAGGCCGCGACGCCGCCGGCGAGCGAGACTGCGGTGATGAGCTTCACGATTTGCATGGTCCCGGATCCCTTCAGCGGATGCAGATGATTTCGACGCGCCGGTTCTGGGCCATGCCCCCGGCGGTCTGGTTCGAGGCGCGCGGCATCCGCTCGCCGTAGCCGCGGACGTCGGCGATCTTCGCGCCGGACCGGGCCGCCACCTTCGCCACCGCGTTGGCGCGGTTGTAGCTCAGGCGCATGTTGTATTCGTCGGACGCACGGCTGTCGGTGTGGCCCACGATGATGTAGGCCGTCGCCTTCGCGCTCTGGAAGAACTGCGCCAGGCGCTGCTGGTTCGCGGGCGAGATGTAGTACTTGTCGGTGGCGAAGAACTGGTCGGTGTTCATCACGCCGCAGACGTTGCCCCGGTGGCAGACCGGGATGCCCTGGCGGTTGACGTGGGGGGTCATGTAGCCCTCTGCCCCGTCGTCCATGGCCCAGTGCTCGCACCCGTCGGGATCGACCCAGATGGTGGGCACGTAGGGCTCCTGCTGCGCCTGAACGGGCGCGGCGGCCGAGACCAGGGCGAAGGCGGCGGCAGCTGCCGTCCCGGCCAGGCCAGTGATGGTTGCGATGACGTTTGCCACAGCCGGTTTCCTCTTCATTCCCCCGGGACCCCGGACCGGAGCGCACCGCAAGGCAGGCGGAGCGCGGCGGATGGCCGGGGACGATTGCCGTATCATGCCAGGCAGTTTATCGCCGTTTGACACAAAAGGAAGGGAATTTCCCAGGATATTGTGTCTGCCCCGGCAACGATACACGCCGATTGTGGGGGATTGTTCCCCGGGAAGAGCAGTATCATCGCGGGATGAGGAGAATCGGTGGCAGCCTCGCGGCGCCATGCCCCGGAAATGCCTTGGAATCGCCATGATCCACACGCGCCGCGCCCGTGGCGGGGCGGATCGATTCTGCGGCAGCGCCGCTGTCCGGGCGAAGCGCGATGCGGGACGGCGGGCGGGGCGACGCTCCCGCGAGGGAGCGAGCGCCGGACGCCGTCCGCGCCGTTCGCGGCTCAGATCTGGCCGGTCGCCCTGTAGTGGCGGTGCGCCGGCGAGGTCCGGTAGATGCGGTGCATCTCGGCCTTCAGGCCCTCGGGGTTGAACACGAGGTTCTGGTCGCGGCAGATCCGCTCGGCGATCGCCGAGGAGGTCGGATAGTCGTAGCCGACCCCCACCAGGCTGTCGATGAAGTTGGCGTTCGGGCGATCCCAGATCACCTGCTTCCACGGGCCGCGCCAGCAGCTGACCACGATCACGTGGCCGGTGGTGTAGCGATATGCGGTGCCCCATTCATGCGCCGCTGCGGGCGCGGCAGTCATCAGCGTCGACCCCACGGTCGACACGGCAAGGGTCAGTGCAGCAACAAGGTTCTTCATGAAAGCCCCCCAGGCTTTGTCGGTTTCCTGCGGTTCAGAGGCACGGGCGTGGCGGGCAGCGCCACGCGAAGACGGGCGCCTGTGGACCGGACGCCGCGAGGACCCAACCCGCACGCGCCGCCGACCCCGGCCACCATTCACCGTCCCTGCAGACCGCGCCGCCCCGAGCGCCGCCTCTGGCAGAGGGCGGATCGACGGGGTCGGCCTCTGGAATGTTAACCCGGCGTCAGGGTTCGTCCATCGCGGGCAGGGGGCAAGGGACGTGAATCACGCCGTGATCACGGATTCGTGCGCAGCACCGGCCCGCCGCGGCGGGCAAAAGACGCATCTTCGGTGAATGTTCGCGCGACACACACGCGATGCGGGTATTCTCAGACCAGCGTGCCCAGCAGGGAGTTCGGCCCCGAATCGGCGATCCGCACCCGCCGCAGATCTCCCGTGCCCACGTCGGCCTCCGGCACGACGACCGAATGCAGGTATTCGGACTTGCCGACCATCTGCCCGGGCTCGCGGCCCGGCTTCTCGAACAGCACCCCGACCTCGCGGCCGATCATCCCGTCCTGGGTGGCGCGCTGCTGGCGGGTCAGCAGGGCCTGCAGGCGTTGCAGCCTGTCGTCCGCCTCCTCCGCCGGGACCTGCGCGCGTTCGGCGGCGGGGGTGCCGGGGCGGGGCGAATAGCGGAAGCTGTAGGCCTGGCCGTAATGCACCGCCTCGATCAGCGCCATCGTGTCGGCGAAATCGGCCTCCGTCTCCTCTGGGAAGCCGACGATGAAATCGCCCGAGATGACGATGTCGGGCCGGGCGGCGCGGATGCGCTCGACAAGACGCAGATAGCTCTCGGCCGTGTGGCTGCGGTTCATCCGCTTGAGGATGCGGTCCGAGCCGCTCTGCACCGGCAGGTGCAGGTAGGGCATCAGCTTGCCCACCTCGCCATGGGCCGCGATCAGATCGTCCCCCATGTCGTTCGGATGGCTGGTGGTGAAGCGGATCCGCTCCAGCCCGTCGATCTCCGCCAGCGCCCGGATCAGCCGGGCAAGCGTCCAGTCGCCGTCATCTCCGCCGCCGTGATACGCGTTGACGTTCTGCCCCAGCAGGGTGATCTCGCGCACCCCGCGCTCCACCAGATCGCGCGCCTCGCCCAGCACCCGCTCGGCCGGACGCGACACCTCGGCACCGCGAGTGTAGGGCACCACGCAGAAGGCGCAGAACTTGTCGCAGCCCTCCTGCACCGTCAGGAAGGCGGTCGGCCCCCGCGCGGCCTTCGGGCGGGCCTTGAGGTGAGCGAACTTGTCCTCCTCGGGGAAATCGGTGTCCAGCACCTTCGCCGGCCCTGCCTTCCGCTCCATCTCGGGCAGGCGGTGATAGGATTGCGGCCCGACGACCAGATCGACCATCGGCTGACGGCGCATGATCTCCTCGCCTTCGGCCTGGGCCACGCAGCCGGCCACGCCGATCTTCAGATCCGGCTTTGCCGCCTTCAGCCCCTTGAAGCGGCCCAGCTCGGAATAGACCTTCTCGGCCGCCTTCTCGCGGATGTGGCAGGTGTTCAGCAGGATCATGTCGGCCTCGTCCGGGCTCGACACCTCTTCGTATCCGTTCCCGCCCAGGGCCTCGGCCATGCGCTCGCTGTCGTAGACGTTCATCTGACAGCCATAGGTGCGGATATAGAGCTTGCGGGTCTCGCCCATGGCGCGTCTCCCCTTGCGATACGGGCCTGCCGATACAGGGCTGCTGCCTACACCGGACGAGGCCCCGCTTGCAATGCGGCGCGTCCTTGCGTTTGCTGTGGCCGCGACAGACAGGAGGTGTCCGGTGCGCTTTTCCGACCTGAGGGAGTTCCTGGCGAAGGGACAGGTTGCCTTGCGCAGGGGTCCGGTCGCGATGATCTTCGCCGAGGACGAGGTCGAGCTGGCGACCACCATCCGCCATCACCGCGTCGCGGGTTTCGCGCAGGTGCTGGTGTTCATGCCCGACGCCTTCTCGCTGCCCGACGACCTGCTGCACCTGTGCTGGCGCATCGGCCACGACCCGTCGCGCGAGGGGTCGATGGAGGATGCCGTCAACGCGGTCATAGACGCGGCCCCGGGCATCTGGCTCTACTACTGCTACAACGCCGAATACCTCTTCCACCCGTTCTGCGAGACGCGGACCGTGGGCGAGATGCTGACCTTCCACACAGAGGAACGCCGCGACGCGATGCTGACCTACGTGGTCGATCTCTACGCCGGCGACCTCTCGCGCCATCCCGACGCGGTGTCGCTGGACGACGCGCATCTGGACCGGTCTGGCTACTACGCCCTCGCCCGGCCCGATCCGGCGAACCACAACCACCCGAAGGAACGGCAGCTGGATTTCTTCGGCGGCCTGCGCTGGCGCTACGAGGAGCACGTGCCGGCGAGGCGCCGCAAGATCGACCGCATCGCGCTCTTCCGCGCGAGGCCCGGGCTGAAGCTGCTGCCCGGCTACGTCTTCAACGACGAGGAATACAACACCTACGCCTGCCCCTGGCACAACAACCTGACGGCGGCGGTCTGTTCGTTCCGCACCGCCAAGGCGCTGAAGCGCAACCCGGGGTCGAGCTTCGACATCCATTCCTTCCGCTGGCACAATTCGGAACCCTTCGAATGGCACTCGCGGCAGCTGCTGGATCTGGGGCTGATGGAGCCCGGCCAGTGGTTCTGAAAGTCCGGCGCTGACGGGACGGCCCCGGCGGCGCGATCCCCCGGCGCAATCCCCCGGGGCACGATCCCGGACGCGCGAGGCCAATCCGGCGAATCCCGACCGGCGCGACGCAGGCGGTCGCCCGCACGTCGCCCCGCACAGCGCCCGGGCGCGCAGGTCAGGCGCCGGCTTCCATCCTGATCAGCACGGCCGCCAGCGCGATGCCGGCCAGCAGGATACGGAAGGCGATGCGTCCCGCCCCGGGGCGGGTCCGGGACGAACGGCGTTGCGGGGTCCTGGAGAAATCGAGCTTCGACATGGCCTCAGTGTAACCGCACATCCCGGCGGTTCCAGGGCTTCGCGGCGTCCTCACCGCGACACCGGCGGAGCCTTGCGCACGATCCCGGCGCTCTGCCCGACGGCCGGGCAGTCCGAGAACCGCAGGGCCGCCACGACGGCCCCGCCGACGGCCGCAGGGTGCCGCAGGGTAATGCTTCGGTCGCCAGGGGCGTTCGATCCTCATTCCGCGTCCACGGCGCAAGACCCCGCAAGGGCCCCGAACCGGGCACGGCCCCTGCCCCGACGCCACGTCCCGGAACGGCGCCTTGCCGCCCGGGGCGTGCTCGCTTATCTGGGACGGACCTCGAAACCGCCCGGACCCGCGACCCCGACCCGATGAACGTCCTGTCCCGCCTCATCGCCCGTGCCACGGACTGGGAGCGCGAACTGCGCGCCAGCTACAACACGGACCTCTCCTCGTCGGAGAACCGGCGCCGGGCGCGGATCTACAACCTGTGGTTCGATCACGAGATCCTGCGCATCGTCTGGACCAACCATTTCCCGGTGGCCGCCGGGGTCTGGCGGTCCAACCACCCCACCCGCAAGCGGCTGGCGAAGCTGAAGGAGATGGGGATCCGCACGATCCTCAACCTGCGCGGATCGGGCGGCGCGGCGCATTACCTGACCGAGCGCGAGAACTGCGAGGCGCTCGGCCTGACGATGGTCGACTGCAACCTCAGCGCCCGCTCGGCCGCGACGCGCGACGAACTGCTGCACCTGATCGAGACCTTCCGCAGCATCGAGAAACCCTTCGTCATGCACTGCAAGTCCGGCGCCGACCGGGCGGGGCTGGCCTCGGCCATCTACCTGATGACCATCGAAGGAGAGCCGGTGGCCGCCGCGCGCCGGATGCTGGGGCCGAAATACGTCCACTTCAAATGGACGAAGACCGGGATCCTGGACCACATACTGGACCTCTACGCCGTCGAGGAGGCTGTCGGCCGCAGCTTCGAGGACTGGGTGCGAGAGGATTACGATCCGGCGGCGATCGAGGCCTCATGGGCCGCCCGCCGCCGCCGGGGCGGAGCGGCGGGGTGACCGGGCGCGACCCGACGTTGCCGGCGGACACGCCCCCCGTCGATGCCGGGGCCGAACCGACCGCCCCCCCCGCCCCGGCCGGACCGGCCCTGACGGATCCGGCCGCCGCGACCGCCGCCGCGACCGCCCTGCCGGCCGGACAGGCACCGCCGCCGCCCACATCCCCGCAGGGGCGCGGGCTGCTGGCCTGGCTCTGGCGCGGCTACCTGCGCCACCACGCGGGCGCGCTGATCCTCGCGGTGATCTTCATGGCGCTGGAAGGCTCCATGCTCGGCGCGCTCTCCTGGATGATGAAGCCGATGTTCGACGAGGTCTTCGTCGCCGGCAACACCGGCGCGCTCGGCTGGGTCGGCGGCGCCATCCTCGCGATCTTCGTGATCCGGGGCGCCGCCTCGGTCGCGCAGAAGCTGCTGCTGGCGCAGATCTCGCAACGCTCCTCGGCCCATCTGCGCGAGGATCTGCTGTCGGGCCTGATGCGCCAGGACGGCAGCTTCCACCAGAGCCACCCGCCCGGCTTCCTGATCCAGCGCGTCCAGGGCGACGTCACCGCCATCAACAACGTCTGGAACGCCGTCATCACCGGCGCGGGCCGCGACGCGGTGGCGCTGGTGATCCTGATGGGCGTGGCGCTGTCGGTCGACTGGCGCTGGACGCTGATCGCGCTGATCGGCGCGCCGGTCCTCGTCGCCCCCTCGCTGGTCGTCCAGCGCTTCGTCCGCCGCCGCGCTCGCGAGGCGCGGGATCTGGGCGCGAAGCTCGCCACCCGGCTGGACGAGGTCTTCCACGGCATCGTCCCGGTGAAGCTGAACCGGCTGGAGGAGTACCAGGCCCGCCACTACCACGACCTCTCCGAAGGCTACGTCCGCGCCGAGATCCGCGCCGCCGCCGGGGCCGCCGCGATCCCCGGGCTGATCGACATCATGGCCGGCGTCGGCTTCATCGGCGTGCTGATCTTCGGCGGCGGAGAGATCATCTCGGGCGAGAAGACGGTCGGCGAGTTCATGACCTTCTTCACCGCCATCGGCTTCGCCTTCGAACCGCTGCGCCGTCTGGGCGCGGTGTCGGGCGTCTGGCAGATCGCCGCCGCCGCGATCGAACGCATCCGCGAGCTGATGGAGACGCAGCCCACCCTCGTGTCGCCACCCGATCCCGTGGCCCCGCCCGACGGCGTGCCCGAGGTCGTGCTGGAGGACGTCCACCTCTCCTTCGGCGACGCCCAGGTCCTGCGCGGCCTGACCTTCCGGGCCGAGGCCGGGCAGACCACCGCGCTGGTCGGCGCATCGGGCGCGGGGAAATCCACCGTCTTCAACCTGCTGACCCGCCTGCTCGACCCCGCCGCGGGCCGCGTCGCGGTCGGTGGCGTGCCGGTCGGCGCGATGAGCCTCGGCGATCTCCGCGACCTCTTCTCCACCGTCAGCCAGGACGCGCTGCTCTTCGACGAGACCCTGCGCGAGAACATCCTGCTGGGCCGCACCGACGTGACCGAGGCGCAGCTGGCCGAGGTGCTGGAGGCCGCCCACGTCACCGATTTCCTGCCGCAGCTCGCGCACGGCCTCGACACCCCCGTCGGCCCGCGCGGCTCGGCCCTGTCGGGCGGGCAGCGCCAGCGCGTCGCCATCGCCCGCGCCCTGCTGCGCGACACGCCGGTGCTGCTGCTGGACGAGGCGACCTCGGCGCTCGACGCGCAGTCGGAACAGCTGGTGCAGGAGGCGCTGGACCGCCTGTCCGAAGGCCGCACGACCCTCGTCATCGCGCATCGCCTCGCCACCGTGCGCAGCGCCGACCGGATCGTGGTGATGGACCGGGGCCGCGCCGTCGACGCGGGCACCCATGACGAGCTGCTGGCGCGCGGCGGGCTCTATGCCCACCTGCACGACCTTCAGTTCAGGACGAACGCCCCGTCCGCCGATACGATCGCGAAAGAACATGCGGGTCGGCTCCGGCGCGGTAGCGGGCGTATGTCCACAGGTTCCGGGCCCCGCGGCGAACCCAGCCTTCTCGGGCGTATCTCCCGGCGCTTGTTCGGGAGGTAAGCGGCAGGATCGCGACGCGCGGCAGGGCGCGGACCAGCGCCACGTCCTCCATCAGCGGGATGTCCGGATAGCCGCCCGCGCGGCGATACGCCTCCATCGACACCAGCAGCGCCTGATCGCCATATGGCAGCCCGAACACGCGGGACCGCAGGTTGGCCCAGCCCGCCACCCAGGCCGCGCCGATCCCGCCCCGGTCGAACCCCAGCCGGAACGCTGCCGGCCGGCCGGTCGCCAGGTGATCCCGCACCGCCTGCGCCCAACCCCTCGGCAGCTGCGTGTCGGCATGCACGACCAGCAGCCAGGCGCCCCGCGCCGCCTCCGCGCCCCGGCGCAGCTGGCCGCCGCGCGACGGCTCCGACCCCGGCGGGCCGGTGACGATCACCGCTCCGATCTCCTCGGCGATGGCCCGGGTCGCGTCCTCCGACCCGCCGTCCGACACGATCAGTTCGCGGATCAGCCCGGCCTCCAGCCCCTCCATCAGCGCCGCCGCGCAACCCGGCAGCGCCGTGGCGGCGTTCAGCGTGGGGATCAGGACGGTCAGCGGCGCGGACAAGGCAGGCTCCGGAACATGCCCCCTCGCGGCGGGGGCCGGGGATGGCTATATGTGCCGGACCCGGTCGCCCGCAAGCGCTCCGCTGCCGGCCGGGCCGCCACGCAACGACCCGAAGGCCCCGCATGACCCGCCGCATCTTCCGCATCACCGGCTCCGACGCCCGCGACTTCCTGCAGGACCTCGTGACGAACGACGTCGGCCGGCTGGACCATGGCCCGGTCTACACCGCCCTGCTGACCCCGCAGGGCAAGCTGATCGCCGATTTCTTCCTTGTCCCGGACGGAGACGCGATCCTGCTGGACGTCGACGCCACGCTCGCCGACACGCTGATGCAGCGCCTGACGCTCTACCGCCTGCGCCGCGACGTGCAGTTCGCCGAGACCGACCTGCAGGTCGCGCGCGGGACCTGCCCGGCGCCCGAGGGCGCGGTGCCCGACCCCCGCCATCCCGCGCTCGGCTGGCGGCTCTACGGGGCGGAGGCGGACGACGACGGCACCGACTGGGACGCGCTGCGCGTGACCCACTGCATCCCCGAGACCGGGATCGAGCTGACGCCCGACACCTTCATCCTCGAAGCCGGCTTCGACCGGCTGAACGGCGTGGATTTCCGCAAGGGCTGCTACGTCGGGCAGGAGGTGACGGCGCGGATGAAGCACAAGACCGAGCTGCGCAAGGGCCTGGTCCGGGTGTCGGTCGACGGCGCGGCCCCGGCCGGGACCGAGGTGCAGGCCGACGGCAAGGTGGCGGGCACGCTCTTCACCCAGGCGGGCGGCGAGGGCATCGCCTTCCTGCGCTTCGACCGGGCCGAGGGCGAGATGCTGGCAGGGGACGCGCGCGTGCGGCGGGTGAGCTGAGGGACCATTCGGCGCACTTCTCCTCTCACCACGCAAGCCGTGCAGCGCCGGCCCGTGGGATGGCGCATCCCGACACCCGAGCGGGTGCGCTTTATCGCGACGTCACATTCCCCGCTTCAAGGCCTGGCCTGGCGTCGACAAAGCGCCAGCCCGCCCGGACGAGCCGGCGCTGCACGGCGCCTTCGGCTTGATTCCGTGCCGGACTGGTCCACAGGCCATCCACAACACTGTGGCCGAACTGCGACACAACAATGCCCGAAATTTCAGCACATCACCGATCCACTACCGCGATGCGTGTGACATCGGCAGGTTCTCGCCTCGATCTCGGCACTCACTCGCCGACAAGAAGGGGCCGGACGCAGCGCATCCGGCCCCTTGTCCCGCCCTGACGTCAGGTCAGGCGCGTTCGGAATATTCCATCGTCTCGGTGTTCACGATGATTTCCTCGTCCGTTCCGATGAACGGCGGGACCATCACCTTCACACCGTTGTCCAGCAGCGCCGGCTTGAAGCTGTTGGCGGCGGTCTGACCCTTCACCACCGGCTCCGTCTCGACGATCCGGCAGGTCACCTTCTGGGGCAGCGTGGCGTTCAGCGCCTCCTCCTCGTGGAACTCCACCGTGATGGTCATGCCGTCCTGAAGGAACGGCCGCCGCTCGCCCAGAATGTCGGCCGGAAGCTGGATCTGCTCGTAGGTCTCGGCGTCCATGAAGACCAGCATCCCGTTGTCTTCATAGAGAAATTGCTGATCCTTCTGCTCCAGCCGGACACGCTCGACCTTGTCGGCCGACCGGAAGCGTTCGTTCAGCTTCGACCCGTTGCGGAGGTTGCGCAGCTCGACCTGGGCGAAGGCCCCGCCCTTGCCGGGCTTCACGTGGTCGACCTTCACGGCGGACCACAGGCCGCCGTCATGCTCCAGCACGTTGCCGGGGCGGATTTCGTTGCCGTTGATCTTGGGCATGGGAGGCTTCCGTCAGGATGGCTTGATCGCGTTCGGGCGCCACCTATATCCGCGGTTCGGGTGTCAGGCAACAACGCTGCTGCACTGCATCCCGCGCATGACAAGCCATGCACCAGACGCATGACGGGAATGTCTTTGCGGGCTATCCGAATCGCCACAATTCCGCCATACGTTCCGGACCGCCCGAAACGCAAGAGCAAAAACAAAAGGACGAAAAATGACCGACTTCGTGGACGGCACGGCTTTCAACAACGAACAGGGAAACCGTGCCCGCAAGCTTTTTGCCGCAGTCGTCCTGGCAGCACTCGATGATGCCATCGCGGATGACAAGAAATACGGCAACGGGCCCGAACAGATCGCCCGCTGGGCACGCTCGCGCGATGGTCGCGAAGTGCTGTCCTGCGCGGGAATCGATCCGAACGAACGCGTCGTTTCGGGGCTGATGGAGTTCGTCTCCAAGGGTGTCCGCACCTCTGTCGCGCTGTCCCGCGAAGAGAGCGAGCGCCGTCACGCCGCCGAACAGGCCGAAGCCGCCTGATCGACCGATTCATACGGCTGAACGCCGTGAAAGACGCGCCCCCACCCTCGGGGGCGCGTCTTTTCTTTTGCGCGGCTCTTTTCCGGGCCGGCGCGCGGCGCTACTCCCGGCGCTGATCCGGCGGCAACAGGGAACACGGCCATGGCGACGGCGATCATGATCCAGGGCACCGGGTCGAACGTGGGGAAATCCACGCTCGTCGCCGGCATCGCGCGGGCGCTGACGGATCGCGGCCTGCGGGTCATGCCCTTCAAGCCGCAGAACATGTCGAACAACGCCGCCGTGACCGAGGACGGCGGAGAGATCGGCCGCGCCCAGGCCCTTCAGGCCTGCGCGGCCCGCGTCGCGCCCCGGATCGACATGAACCCGATCCTGCTGAAGCCCGAGACCGACACCGGCGCGCAGGTGATCGTGCAGGGCCACCGCCGCGCCACCGTCGCCGCCCGCGACTACGCCCGCCTGCGCCCCATGCTGATGGCGCCGGTGCTGGACAGCTTCCACCGCCTCGCCGCCGACGCCGACATCGTGCTGATCGAGGGCGCGGGTTCGCCGGCCGAGATCAACCTGCGCGCCGCCGACATCGCCAACATGGGCTTCGCCGAGGCGGCGGACGTGCCGGTGATCCTAGTCGGCGACATCGACCGGGGCGGGGTGATCGCGCAGATCGTCGGCACCGGCGCGGTGCTGGCGCCCGCCGATGCCGCCCGGATCCGGGGCTTCGCCGTGAACCGCTTCCGCGGCGACCCCGCGCTCTTTTCGGACGGGATGGAGGAGATCGCCCGCCGCACCGGCTGGCCCTCGCTGGGGCTTGTCCCGTGGTTCGCCGATGCCTGGCGCCTGCCGGCGGAGGACGTGCTGGACATGGCCCGCCCCACGCCCCACGCCGGCGCCTTCCGCATCGCCGTGCCCCGCCTGAACCGGATCGCCAATTTCGACGACCTCGACCCGCTGCGCGCCGAGCCGGGCGTCACCGTCCAGATCGTGGAACCGGGCCGCCCCCTGCCCGGCGACGCGGACCTGGTGCTGATCCCCGGCTCGAAATCCACCATCGCCGATCTGGCCGACTTCCGGGCGCAGGGCTGGGACATCGACCTGATGGCCCATGTCCGGCGCGGCGGCCGGGTGCTGGGCCTCTGCGGCGGCTACCAGATGCTGGGCCGGGAGATCGCGAACCCCGACGGTATCGAGGGCGCGCCCGCCCGGGTGCGCGGCCTCGGCCTGCTGGACGTCGCCACGGTGATGCAGCCGCAGAAGCGCCTCGCGCTGAGCGACGCGCGCCATGTCGCCTCGGGCGCGATGCTCGGCGGGTACGAGATCCACCTCGGCGCCACCAGCGGCCCGGACTGCGCCCGCGCCTGGCTCACGATCGACGGCCGGCCGGAGGGCGCCGCCTCTCCGGACGGGCGCATCCAGGGCTGCTATCTGCACGGACTCTTCGCCTCCGACGCCTTCCGCGCGGCCTGGCTGGCCGAGGCGGGCGGGTCCGCCGGTGGCGCGGGCTTCGACGCGGGCGTCGAGGCGGCGCTCGACGGGCTGGCTGCCCATGTGGCGGCGCATATGGACCTGGACCTGCTGACCCGCCTCGCCGCACCGGTCCGGGCGGCGGCGCAGAAGGTCTGATCCGGGAGGAACGGGCGTCGGTCCGAGCAGGCGTCGAGTGCCTGCAGGCGCCGCGAGATGCCCGAGCGGCAGAGGCGCCGAGGCCCGAGCCAACGAATGGTGCTCGCCGCCACCCCGGTCGGCGCCCTGAGCGGAGCCGGAGCGGACCCCGCACAGCAGGAGCGAACCCGGGAAGGCAGGCGCCAGAGGCACGCCGGGCAGCAGGAGCAACCTTCCGACAGCATGTGCCGGAGACGGACCGGACAGGGGATCCCGAGGGACATCGCCATGACCGGCGAGGTCAGCCTGCGCGGCACCGCCAGGCCGATCGGCGATCGGCGAGCCTCGAACGCCGGCAGCCCCGGACGCCCTCCGCCGCAGCGGGTCCGGCCCGCCGCGAAGGTGCCGTGGTCAGAGAAGCTCGTTCGAGGTCATCGCCCGCTGGATCTCGCGCCGCACCAGCTTGCGGACGTTGCGCGTGATGCGCTCGCCAAGCGCGCCCTGCAGCTCCTGCCGGATGATCTCGGCCACCAGCTGGCGCAGGGCCTCCTCGTCCAGCATCGCGCCGCCCGCGGGTGCATCCTCCGCCGTGGAGCGTCGCATGGCCGCAGCTTCGCAGGTCGCCCCGGCGGCGCCCTCGAATGCCTCCGCCCCGAGCTCGTCCTCGTCGTCGTTTTCCCAGTCGAGGATGTCCTCGAACCGCTCCACCGGCATCTGCGCGGTGGCGGCCGCCTCGGCCAGAACGTCCTCGAACTCCGCATCCTCGATGGCGTCGGCCCGCGACCAGCGGCGCGCGGAGCCCACCGGCGCGACGTCCTCCACGGCCCCGTCATCCGCCTCGGCCCCGTGATCCGCCTCGCCCCGTCCGAGCGCCGCGTGCAGCTCCGCCTCGAAACGCGCCTCTGCGCGGGCTTCTGTGTCGATATCGTCGCCCGCCGCCCCGGTGTCGTCGAGGGCATCGACCTCCGCCTTGGCCGCGAGGTCGTCGATGTCTTCCGCGTCCAGATCCGCCGACTCGTCCTCGGAGGGATCGGCCGCCCCTGCACCCGGCGCGAAGGCCGTGCCGTCCGTCGCCGGCCCGTCCCCGATCTCCGACAGGATGCCGGTCGGGTCGTCGTCCGCGTCGAAATCCGTCTCGCCGCCCTCCAGGTCCTCGCCCTCCAGGTCCTCGCCCTCCAGGTCCTCGTCCGCCCGATGCCCCGCCGCCACCTTGCCGCGCGCCGGGCCGGTGTCCAGCTTGCGCTCCAGATCGGCGATCCGCGCCTCCAGCGTGGTGACACCGCGCCGGCGCAGGAACGACGGGATCTCTCCGCCCGAGGGGCGCAGTTCCTCCAGCCCGGACAGGGCCGTGACGAGCGCGCTGTCCTCCGCCTCCTCGGCGGCGGTCGCCTTCTGCGCCGCAGGGGCGGTGGCGGCAGCGTCGTCGCGTTCCGCCGTGGCCGCTTCGCCCTCCTCGTCACCGGTCTCGAACCCGGCCAGCGAGAGCGAAAGGTCCTCGGCGTTCAGCCCCTCGTCGTCGTAATCGTCCACTGCCGGGGCCAGGTCGCTGTCGTCCTCGTCGTCGGCGATGCCGTAGAGGTCGGCCGCCGAGTCCGGGTCGAAGCCCCGCCGCGCGCCTGCCGAGTCAGGTGCCGTGACGGGTGCCGTGGCGAGCCGGGTCTCGGCCGCCGCGTCGCCCGTCCCGGCGCCGCCTTCGTCCAGATGCCGCCGGCTGAACGCCTCCATGTCGAAATCCAACGCCGCAGGGTCGGAGGCCGCCGCATCCCCGGCATCCGCCGCCTCGGCCGGATCCTCTCTGCCGTCGTCGGCATCGTCCTCGAAGGCGGGATCCGCGAGTGCCGCATCCTGCGCGGCGTGATCCGCCGCCTCCGCCTGCCAGCCGTCGTCCGCCTCGGTCAGAAGGGCGTCGTCCCCGTCCCCGAAATCGTCCCCGAAATCGTCCTCGAAATCGTCCGCCAGATCGGTCCCGGCCTCTCCGAAGGCATCCTCTTCCAACGCATCCTCACGCGCCGACGGGTCCGGCAGGCGATCCGCCCGACCGTCCGACAGGACCTGCGCCTCGTCCGCGGGCGCCAACTCCTCCGCCTGGTCCGCCGGCACGCGCAGCGCGGGCGTCAGCACGAAGGCGGCGCGGCCCTTCGCCTCGACGGCGCTGGCGGGCCGGGTCGGGCGAACCTCGTCATGGCGCGCACGGGTCTGGGCCCGCACCTCCTCGGACACGAGCTTGCGGATAGAGGACAGAACGTCCTCGATCTGAACGTTCGTCACGGGTTCGGACATGTTGTTATACCACTCTCGCCTCGCCGCGAGTGTATCGCGGCGCGGTGTTTCGCACAACAGATGCGGACAATTCTATTCCTTGCCGATCCTGCGCAGCACACGGTCAAGGCGCTGACCCTGCTCGCTGATCCCGGCCGGCGTCGACTTGACCATGTTGTAGTAGTCGGTCGGGTCGTAGATCGTCACGCGCAGCCGCAGGTCCACCGCCGTCAGCCGGCCCATGGCGGCCAGCAGGCGGTAGGCGCTGGCGTATTCGTCGATCTGGGCGGAAATCAGGTCGGCCGAGGCCTGCAGAAGCTCCTGCTCGGCGTTCAGCACGTCCAGCGTGGTCCGTGCGCCCAGCGTCGTCTCCTCGCGGACACCGCGGAAGGCGACGCGCGCGGCCCGCACGCCCTCCTCGCCCGCGGCGCTGGAGGCGCGGGCGACCAGCACGCCGGTATAGGCGTTGGCCACCGCCTGGCGGATGTCGTGGCTGACCACGTGCAGCACCGCCCGCTGGGCATCGCGCTGCTGCATCGCCTGACGCTGCAGCGAGCTGAGCCGCCCGCCGGCATAGACCGGCCCGGAAACGCCGACCCCGATCGAGACGCTCTTGGAATAGGCGTCGCTGTTGAAGTTCTGCTCGACCCCGGCGCGGCCGGTCAGGTCGATGGTCGGCTTCAGCGCGGCATCGGCCAGCGCCACGTTCAGCTCGGCGATGGTGACCTCCCGCTGGGCGCCCAGGATTTCGGGATGGCCGCGCAGCGCGATGGTCTGCGCCGCCTCGACCGACGGCGGCAGCGCCGGAAGGCGGGTCGGCGGCTGCAGGTTGCCGGGCAGGCGCCCGACGGCGACCAGATATTCCTGACGCGCCTGCTCCAGCGTGCCCTGGGCGGAGGCCAGACCGCTGCGGGCGGCGGCCAGCCGCGCCTCGGCCAGCGACACGTCGGTGCGGGTCACCTCGCCGACCTCGAACCGGTCGCGCGCGGCCTGAAGCTCCTGCGTGATCAGCCGCAGGTTGTTCTGCCGCAGGCCCAGGAATTCCGAGGCGCGGCGCACTTCCAGATAGGCGAGGGCGGCGCGCAGCAGCACGTTCTGCTCGATCGCGATCAGCGACTGGCGGGTCCGCAGGACGGTTTCCTTGGCCACGTCGACGCCCAGCGACGTCTGGCCGAAATCGTAGAGCACCAGCTGCGCGGTCAGCCCGATCGAGGCGCTGGTGCCGCTCGACGTGCGCGAGATGAACAGCGGCTGGCTGGCGCCGCGTGTCCGCGTGTGGGTCAGATTGCCCGTCCACGAGATGATCGGCCGCAGGGCCGCCACCGCCTGGGCCACGTTCTCGTCCGCGGCGCGCAGCAGGGCGCGGTTCTGCTCCAGCAGGCCGGAATGTTCGTAGGCGCCCGCCATCGCGTCGGCCAGCGTCTCGGTCCGGCCGGCCGCGGGGGCCAGCATGGCCACGGCGAGCGCGGCGGTCACCGCCGCCCTCAGGCCCGCCGTCCGCGTGGCGCGTGCCAGAAAGTTCCCGATCCTGCGCATGTCCTGTCCCGTCCCTGCCCGTTGTTGCCGGAGGTCAGGCCCCGTGTCAGAGCGTGAACGCGCTCTGCTTCTCGAAGCCCGGCAGCACCGGCGCGCTCGCGTTGAACGCGAAGCGCCAGCTGATCCTGCCGTCGACCTTCAATCCTGTCCTCACCACCCCGAGGGCGCCTTCCATGAACAGGCAGACGATGCGCCCCCCGTCCTTCAACTGATCGGTGATCGCCTCGGGCAGCACCTGAACGGCGCCCTCCACCATGATCACGTCGTAGGGCCCGTGCTCCGGCGCGCCCTCGGTCAGCGCCGCGGCCTGGGTGACGACCGTGTCGGCGCCGAGGCCCGACAGCGCGGTTTCCATCGCCGCCAGCCGATCCGCGTCGTCGACCGCGATCACCGCCTCCGCCAGCCGTGCGATCACGGCCGAGGAATAGCCCGGCGCGGCCGCCAGATCGAGCACCAGATCGGTGCCCCGGATCTCCGCCGCCTCCAGCATCTTCGCGAAGGTGCGCGGGTCGAACAGCACCCGCCCGCTGCCCAGTTCCACGTTCTCGCCCAGATAGGCCGCCTCGCGCCGTTCCGGCGGCAGGAAGACCTCGCGCGGGACGGTCATCATGGCGTCGATGATCGGGTAGCTGGTCACGTCCGACGGGCGGATCTGGGTATCCACCATGATCGTCCGGCGGGTTCCGTAATCGGTCATACTGAACTCAACAGTCTGGAAGCCATACCCGGCTTGATGCCACGAAAGACCGGATGCGGCAACGCCTCAAACGGCCGCGGGGGCATCATTCCTGCGGGTGAGCTTCATGGCGGCGCCGCAGGCGCACGGAAGCGGCAGCGCGCCCGCAGATCCGGCGCCCCACGGCATCGCTGCCGGAGCCGCCGCGCGCGGCCGGAACCCCGGCGTCCGGGCGCCGGAGAATCCGTGATACTGCGCCACGTCATCGCGCGGACCGGCGCGCACGGTGCGGCCGGTCCGCGCGGGTCACGCCACGTCGGCCTCGGTCTCCGTGACCTCGGTCCGGCCGAGCCCGTGGTCCAGGCGGATCATGTCGGCCGCCCGCTCGCCGATGATCACGCAGGGCGCCATGGTGTTGCCCACGGTGATGCGCGGCATGATCGAGGCGTCCGCGATCCGCAGGCCTTCGATCCCGTAGACCCTGAGCCGATGATCCACCACCGACATCCCGTCGCGCCCCATCTTCGCGGTGCAGGACTGGTGCCAGTAGGTGACGGCCGAGTTGCGGATGAACGCGTCAAGGCCCGCCCGGTCGCGCGGACCGGGCGCGGCTTCCGCCGTCACCAGCGGGGCGAAGGCCGCGTGATTGCCGACCTCGCGGCACAGTTCCACCGCGCGGTGCGCGGTCTCCATGTCCTCGGGCGCGCTCAGGGCGTTCGGTTCGATCAGCACCGCGTCCTCCACATCCGGCCCGGACAGCCGCAGGCGGCCGCGGCTGCGGGGCCGGGCGAGGCCGGCGAACATCGTCCAGCCGTGCTCCGGCGTGTCGATGCCCGCTTCTTCCGGCGCGGGGACGGAGAATTCGAGCTGGCATTGCAGGATGTCCGGCTGCGCAAGGCGTGCGTCGCTCCGCCAGTAGAGCGTCGCCTCGCAGCCGCCGCCGCCGACGCCTTCCGCCTTGCGATAGGCCCAGGTGCAGCCGAAGGCGATGTGATCCTGGTGGTTGCGGCCGACACCCGGCAAGGCCTCGACGATCTCGATCCCGTGCGGCGCCAGTTCCTCCTCCGGCCCGATGCCGGACTGCATCAGCACCTTGGGCGTGTGCACCGCCCCCAGCGACAGGATCGTCTCGCATCGCGCCCGGAACCGCACGGCGCGGTCGTCCAGCCGCACCTCGACACCGGCGACCCGCCGGCCTTCCAGCACCAGCCGGACGACCAGCGCGCCGGTCAGCACCGTCAGGTTCGGCCGGTGCATCACGCGCCAGGCGTAGGAGCGGAAGACCGACTCCCGCCGCCCGTCGCGGATGCGCAGGTCGGCGACGGCCGCGCCGCCGGGGCCCTCCATCATCTCGCCGTTCGGGCTGTCGAAGACGGGGATGCCCATATGCCCCGCCGCCTCCACCATGGCGCGGGCGACGGGCTGCGGGTCGGCGGGCTGCTCGACATGCACCGGCCCGCCCCGGCCCCGCCGCAGCGCGTCCGGCGCGCCCTGCCAGTCCTCGATCCGGCGATACCAGCTCAGGATCGAGCGGTAGCCCCAGGCGGGATCACCGGATTCGGCGGCGAAATGCTCCCAGTCCTCCCGATGCCCGCGGGCCCAGACCATGACGTTGATGCTGGATCCGCCGCCCAGCCCCCTGCCCATGCTCAGCGGCAGGCGACGGCCGTTCAGGGTCGGCGACGGCTGGCCGAGAAAGCCCCAGTCCCGCGCGCTGCCGAGGTTCAGCGGCCATTGCGCCGGATCGCCGACGGTCTCGGCCTCGTCGTCCCCGCCCGCCTCCAGCAGCAGGACGCTGACGTCCGGATCCTCGGCCAGCCGGGCCGCCACGACCGAACCGGCGGTGCCGGCGCCGCAGACGATGAAGTCGTAGTCGCTGCGCAGGGCCTGCCGCAGCGCGTTCTGGTTCTCCCTGACGGCACGGGCGTGCTGCGCCGGGGTGGGGGTCTCATCCATCTCGATCTCCTCTGGATGTGGGTGTCCTGCCGTCGCGACGAGCGCGCCGATGCGGGCGGTGCCGCCGCGAGCAGGGTGTTCCGTGGGTTTGACGTCGAAGCGCCGGCATCGATGCCGGCGCCGGCTTCGTCGCGTCAGCCCGAAGGCCCGGCGGCGACCGGATGCCTGCCTGCCGGTGCCGCGCCAGACGGGCGGGGGAACACTGCTCGGATCGACATGGATCGCACCTCCGGGGGCCTTCGTCGGCAGAGCATCTATCGGCCGGCACACCCCGCCACTAGGCGCCGCTGCGGCGCTTCATCGTCCACCGGAGTGGACGACATCCGACGCGGCCCGCCGACAGCATCCCGATAACCGGAATTCCACATCCCCCTCCATCCCGATTATCGCAAGACTGGATCCGGTCCATATTGGCTGCGACACGGGGCCCGCGCCCCGGTCGCGGACCATCACCCCGAACCCGGAGACACCGATGAACATCCTGTATCGAACCCACGCCACCGCCACCGGCGGCGGGCGCACCGGCACCGCCACCGTGGAGGACGGATCGCCGAGCTTCGCCCTGTCGACCCCCAGGGAACTGGGCGGCGCGGGCGGCGACGGCACCAACCCCGAGCAATTGTTCGCCAGCGGCTATGCGGCCTGCTTCCTGAGCGCCCTGCGCTTCGTCGCCGGCCGCCGGAAGGTGAAGCTGACGGACGACAGCACCGTCACCGCCCGGGTCGGCATCGGCCCTCGGGACGACGGCCAGGGCTTCGCTCTGGACGTGGCGCTGGAGATCGCCCTGCCGGGGCTGGACGCGGACATCGCCGCGCAGCTGGTGGACGAGGCGCACGCCTCCTGCCCCTATTCGCATCTCGCGCGGGAAGGCACCGAGGTGCGCCTGACGCTGGCCTGAGCGCGGCGCGCGGCCGCGTCCCCGCCGGACGCGCCTCCCGATGCGCAACGCGCCGGACCGACAGACGGATCGGCCGCCGCCGGCGAAGGGCGGCGGTCGGGACAGCCAGGCCGTCGGCGGCCCCCCCCCCGGACCACGTACGCGCGGGCGGCGTTACCCTCCGCCCGCCGCGTCCGGGGGCCTCTGCCCCGCAACGGGCGCCAGCCGGCCGAACCCCACGACCAGCTGATCGATGAAGGCCCGCAGCGCCGGAGCGCGGGCCGATTCCCGTGAGAACACCGCGTAGATCGTGCCCTCCACGGTCGAGTAATCCGTCAGCACGCGCACCAGGCGCCCCTCGGCGACGTCGTCGCCACAGGCATGCTCCGGCAGTTGCGCCAGCCCCACGCCCCGAAGCGCGGCCTTCTTCAGCGTCTCGACGTTGCTGGTCACCAGCCGCGGCGCGATCGGCACGACATGGGCGGCGCCTTCGGCGTCGAACAGCTTCCACTCGATGCTGTCGCCCGCCAGCGCCAGCGTGGGCAGGCGCGCCAGATCCCGCGGCGCCTCGACCGGCCCCAGATCCTCAAGCAGCCCGGGCGTGGCCACGATGGTTCCCCGCGACTGCCCGAGGCGCCGCACCACGAATGCGGCGCCGGCGTCCACCTTCTCCCGCGCCCGCAGGGCGATGTCGATGTCGTCCCGGATCAGGTCGACCTGCTCGGCGGTGATGCGCAACTCGATGTCCACCTTCGGGAAGGCCTGCAGGACGCGCAGCACCACCTCGTCCGCCAGGCTTTCCAGCAGACCGGGCGGACAGCTGACGCGGATGCGGCCCGCCGGTCCGTCCGTCGACGCGGCGGCAAGGCGCGCCGCCTCGAAGGCGTCCAGCATGTCCTTGCCGTGCGCGGCCACGACGCGCCCGATCTCGGTCGGCCGCATGTTGCGGGTCGTGCGCTCCAGCAGCCGCACGCCCAGATCGTCCTCCAGCCGCGCGATGGCCTTGCTGAGGGTGCTTTTCGGAACGCCCAGATCCCGCGCCGCCGCCGCGAAAGATCCCTTCTCGGTCACCTTCCGGAAGCGGGCGAGATCGTCGAGGCTGGGTGCCCTGGGCATGCGATTGTCCATTCGGGTAGACGGTGAAGCGACAGCCGCCCGTGTAGTGCCGCCCGCCCGCCGGTCATAGCTTCCGTCTCGTCAACGGAAGGACCCACGACATGCACGAGAGCGACCCCATCAGGCTGGCGATTGTCTACTACAGCAGCACCGGAAACACCTACAGGATTGCGCGCGAGATTGCGTCGGGGGCCGAGGAGCGAGGCGCCGAGGTCAGGCTGCGGCGCGTGGCCGAGCTGGCGCCGGACGCCGCCATCGACGCCAACCCGGCGTGGCGGCAACACCTGGACGAGACGCGGGACATCCCCGTCGCCGGCCACGCCGATCTGGAATGGGCGGACGGCTTCGTCTTCGGATCGCCCACGCGGTTCGGCCTGCCCGCCGCGCAGATGAAGCAGTTCATCGACACCTGCGGCGGGCTCTGGGCGGCCGGCCAGCTGTCCGACAAGGTCGTCGGCGCTTTCACCGGCGCGGGCAACGTCCACGGCGGGCAGGAGGCGACGCTGCTGGCCCTGCAGAACGTCTTCTACCACTGGGGCGCGGTCCTCGTGCCGCCCGGCTACACCGATCCGTCCGTCCACGCCGCGGGCGGCAACCCCTACGGCACCAGCTTCACCGACGGACAGGGCGCACCGCTGCCCGAGACGACGTTGCAGGCCGCCCGGCATCAGGGCGCGCGAACGGCCCGGTGGGCCGCGGCCGCGCGTCGGATCCGCGCCGCCTGAACCGCGGAAACCACATCGCCGACACCCGCGCCGGAAGGGTGCGGGGCGGCCCCCTCCGGCCTCGAAAGGACCGAATGATGAAGCTGTACCAAACCACCGGCCTGACGCGGCCGAAACGCATCCTGTCCCGGACCCTGCGCCTTGGCGCCGGGGCCGCGTTCCTCCTCGCCGGCGGCGCCAAGCTGGCCGGGCTGCCGATGATGGTCGACGTGTTCGACCGGATCGGGTTCGGCCAGTGGTTCCGGATCGTGACGGGGATCGTCGAGGTTGCGGGCGCCGTCGGCCTTGTTCTTCCGGCGACGGCGGCCATTGCGGGTCTGGTGCTCTCCGCCGTGATGGCCTGCGCGGCGCTGACGCATCTCTTCCTCATCGGCGGCAGCCCCCTGCCCGCCCTGCTGCTGATGCACGCGACCGGTGCCGTCACGTGGCTGCACCGCGGCGCGTTCGACACCCTGCGGTCGCGCGGAAAAGCGCTGCCGCGGCAGCCCGATAGCGGATCGAGGCCCCGATTCGGCCGCACGGAGGATGAAAGAATCTCTCAGATGCTCTCCGTCCTGCGGGAGGCAAGCGCCGAAAACTCGAACACGCCCGCAAAGAACCGGTAATTCCGACCCAGAGATCGAAAGCACCCCTCCGGAAGAAGGCGCTATGTCTCGCGCATCGGAAGGGGGCTCTTCCCGCCACAGGCGGGCCCCGGACGACCCCCACCTGAACCACCTTACCCCGCGTATCCCGGCGCTTGTCCCGGCACGAAAAAGGAGAACCGAAATGTCCCGAAAGATCAGAACCATCGCCGCCGCCGCGGCCGTTGCGGCCAGCATCGGCACCGGCGCACAGGCGCAGACCGCCCTCCCCCCGGAACAGGCGGTGAAGTCCGTCGTGCTGGTGCACGGCGCATTTGCCGACGGATCCGGCTGGCGCGGCGTCTACGACATCCTCACGGCGCGCGGCTACCGCGTCACCATCGTCCAGAACCCCCTGACCTCGCTCGAGGATGACGTCGCCGCGACCAGCCGGGCACTGGCGCGTCAGGACGGCCCGACCGTGCTGGTCGGCCATTCCTACGGCGGCACCGTCATCACCGAGGCCGGCATCCACCCGAACGTGGCGGGGCTGGTCTATGTCTCCGCCCTGGCGCCCGACGTGGGCGAGACGACCGGCGGCCAGTTCGCCGACATCCCCGCCCCGCCCGAATTCGTCATCGAGACCGGGGAAGACGGCTTCGGCTTCGTCAACCTGGAGAAGTTCAGGATCGGCTTCGCAGGCGACACCACGCAGGCCGACGCCGCGTTCCTGCGCGACAGCCAGGTGCCGATCAACATGGACATCTTCGGCACCCCGGTCTCGCACGCCGCCTGGAAGGACAAGCCCAGCTGGGCCGTGATCGCGACCGAGGACAAGGCCATCGACCCCGCGCTGCTGCGCCACACCGCCGAACGCATCGGCGCGGTGCAGGTCGACGTCGCGGCCAGCCACGTGGTCTTCCTGACGCAGCCCGAGGCGGTGGCGGATGTCATCGACGCGGCGGCGAAAGAGGCCCTGGCCGACTGAGCCCCGACGCTGCCGCTTCCCCCGGCAGCGTCCCGTCCGGCCGCCCCCATCGGCCGGCACGCCGCCAGCCGGACGCAGCTTGCGCGGCCGGCCTGCGCGGAGATCCGGGGGGATCCCTCCCCCCGGACACCGGCTCGGATCCCGACACGGGCACCCCACACAGGCACCCGACACAGCCGCCCCACACAGGCACCCGAGGTATCGCAATGACCCCGCCCATCACCCGCCGCACGGCAATCGGCACCGGGGCCGCCGCGGCGGCCCTGCTGCTCCTGCCCCGCACCCCCCACGCACAGACACGAGGACCATCCGACATGGCAACGATCAAGACGCACGACGGCACGACGATATTCTACAAGGACTGGGGCCCGCGCGATGCGCAGCCCGTCGTCTTCCATCACGGCTGGCCGCTGACGGCCGACGACTGGGACGCCCAGATGCTCTACTTCCTGGAACAGGGTTACCGCGTCATCGCCCATGACCGCCGGGGGCACGGCCGTTCGGACCAGACCGACACCGGCAACGACATGGACACCTACGCGCAGGACGTGGTGGACCTCGCCCGCGCACTGGACCTGAGGAACGCCATCCACATCGGCCATTCGACCGGCGGCGGCGAGGTGGCGCGCTATGCGGCGCGGGCCGAGGCCGGCCGCATCGCGAAGGCCATCCTGATCGGCGCCGTGCCGCCGGTGATGGCCCGGACCGAAAGCAACCCCGACGGCATCCCGCTGGAGGTGTTCGACGGATTCCGCGCCGCGCTGGTGGCGAACCGGGCGCAGTTCTTCCTCGACATCCCCTCCGGCCCGTTCTTCGGCTTCAACCGCGATGGCGCCGAGGTCAGCGAAGGGCTGATCCGCAACTGGTGGCGGCAGGGCATGATGGGCGGCGCCAAGGCGCAATACGACTGCATCAAGGCCTTTTCCGAGACCGACTTCACCGAGGATCTGAAGGCGCTGACCATCCCGGTCCTGCTGATGCACGGCGAGGACGACCAGATCGTCCCGATCGGGAACGCCGCCCACAAGGCGATCAAGCTGCTGAAGAACGGCACGCTCAAGACCTGGCCCGGCCTCTCGCACGCGCCGTTCGCGACGCATCCCGAGGTGGTGAACCCCGACCTGCTGGCCTTCGCCCGGGCCTGAGCCATCCCTCGGGCGCATCGGCCCAGCCTGCCGCCGACACGCCTCCCTGTCAGAACGACAGGGGGGCGTTGTCCTTCACCTCCTTCAGGACGAAGAAGGTCCGGATCTGCCGCACGCCCGGCAGGGTGATCAGCTGCCGCCCGTGCAGCAGGTTGAACCCGGCCATGTCACGCACCCGGACCTTCAGCAGATAGTCGAAATCCCCGGCGACGAGGTGGCAATCCAGCACCTCCTTCATGCCGCCGACGGCCGTCTCGAATTCCGCGAAACTCTCCGGGGTGGAGCGGTCCAGCACCACGCCCACCATCACCAGCGTGCCCAGCCCGACCCGCGCCGGCGCGATCTGCGCGCGGACGGAAGGAATGAATCCCTCCTCCATCAGCCGCTGCGTCCGGCGGTGGCAGGTCGCCGCGCTGACGTTGACCAGCACGGCCAGGTCGGCATTCGACATCCGCGCGTCCTTCTGCAACGCGCGCAGGATGTTGCGGTCGATCCGGTCCAGCTCCGCCCTGGAAGATTCTTCCGCCATGTCGCCTCCCGGCCTCCGTCACGTGCCCTGAACGGGCCGACTGGACCGAATTCCTGTCACGGATCGGAAACGGAAGAAAGCGTGGCCAACCTCCGGTGCCCCGCTCCCCGACAAGGCTCGACGCATCCGCTGCCCCGCATTGTCCCGCAATCCGCAATTCCACATCACGCTTCATCCCGCTTATCCGAACAGGCGGACGCCGCTAGATGTCAGGCACACCGCAACACGGAGTGAAACCAATGCAGTACTATCAGGTCTTCATCAGCGCGGAGCAGACCGCGCAGGCCTACCGCATCCTCGACGCGCTGATCGCCCGGCAACTGGTGTTCGGCGGCCCGGTGGTGGGCGGCCCCGCGAAGTTTCTCTGGAACTTCAAGGACAGCGACGTGCCAGAGAGCATGCGCCAGCACAAGCTCTACACGCTCGACCAGGACTACAACTACATCATCAGCTACACCCGCGAGGATCTGAAGGAAGAGCTGATCGAGGTGGCGGAATCCGCCGCGCTGGAAGAGGTCTGCATGATCTCCTTCCTGCCGATGGAGCCGAACCGGTCGCTGCGCATGCTGCTCGACGCCTCGTTCGAGGGCCACGGCACGGCGGCGGAACCGGAGGCGGTCGATGCCGTCGCGGCCCTGACATTCGTGCCGAAGGCGCAGATCCCCTCGCGCACCAAGAGCTCCAGCGGCGAGGTCGGCTCCCGCCGCTGAACCGCTCACGACCCCCGGACACAGGAGAAATCCCATGAGTATCGAACTGCCCGACGTGATCGCCACCTACTTCGCCGCCGACAAGAAGGGCAACGCGCAGGCACTCTCGGAGTGCTTCACGCAGGACGCGGTGGTGACGGACGAAGGCAACACCTGGACGGGCCGCGACGCGATCCGGCAGTGGATGGCCAACGCGTCCACGAAGTACACCTACACGGTGGAGCCCTTCGCGCTGGCGGAGGACGGCGACCGCACCGTGGTGACCAGCCACCTCGTCGGCAACTTCCCCGGCAGCCCGGTCGATCTGCGGTACTTCTTCGTCCTGCGGGACGGCAGGATCGCCGAGCTGGAGATCGTTCCGTGAGCGGCAATAGCTCCGGACGGATCCGCACCCTCGTCCCCTCCGGCACCATCGGTGCCGGAGGGGCGACGCCTCGCGGCGTCGACGACTCGCGCCATCGCCCGGCGCGGCTGAAGACCTGCATCGCCGCGGCAGCCGTGCAGGCGGCCGTCATCGCCGGCGCAGTTGCCGTTCCGGCCGGGCCCGCGCCAGCCGGGCCCGCACCGGACACGCCACACCCGTTCACCTGCCTGCAGACCGGCGAAGAAACCGCACCGCTCGAGTCGCGCGTCGGCGCCCCGGATCCCGAGATCCGCGACATCTTCGCCGGGTCGGGCGCCTCCGACATCTCGGTGCACGAGTTGACGCAGGCGGAACGCACCCTCCTGAAACGCGCCCTGGCACGGCTCCCGGCCCTGCATCGCGATGTCCTGCAACGCCACCTGCGCCGGCTGAGCTTCCTCGACCTCCAGTCGGGCGCGGGAAGCGCGCTGACAAGCCGCGTCGGTCTCGACGAGACCAGCACACGCTTCGACATCACCCTGCGCGCCGGCCTGCTCACCGAAAGCCTCTCCACCTTTCTGACCACCAAGGAGGCGCGTCTGTTCAGGGGCGACGGCTCCGGTGTCGGCATCGCCTTCGACGCCGGGGCGACCGACGCGCTGACCTACGTGCTGCTGCACGAGGCGACGCATGTGGTCGATCTGGTCCTCGGGCTGACCGCCGACGCCGACAGCCCCTTCCGGGCCGGCATCTGGACCGACGCCCGCACCCTCGCGCCGCCGCATGCCGGAAGCCTCGCCGCGAAGACGCCGTTCCGCCGGGAGGCACCGGTTCCCCTGCAACAGGCCCCCGCCTTCTACGAGGCGCTCCGGCAGAGCCCCTTCGTCTCCGCCTACGCCACCGCCGCGGCCTCGGAGGATCTGGCGGAGCTGTTCGCCTGGCACCACCTCGCATCGCGCCTCGACCAGCCGCTCGCCCTGACGGTCCGCAGCGGCGACGGGACCACGCTCTACCGCTACCACCCGCTCGAGACCCCGGCGGTTCAGGCGCGCTTCGCCCTGGTGGAGGATGTGCTGGAACGGCACCAGAGCTGCGCCGCCCCCTGAGACCGCACACCGCCGGACCGTCCGACCCGGAAAATAGAAGCGGCCCGGAGCACCGAAGCCCACGGAGGCGCAGCCGGCCTTCACCCCGAAGCAGGATCAGGAACCCGCCCGGGCTCGCACCAGGCAAGAGCCCGGCACAGCAAGCCGCGCCCTCCCCGCAACCCACCTGCGGACCCGCCATCGCCGCGAGCGCCAGGCGGGTCCCGGCCCACTCCGGCCGAAGGACAGAGGCCGGCAGCGCCGAAACGCGAACCTGCGGCAGGGCGCATGGCGGCACCGCCCCTTGCGCTCTACGGTCGAAGCGGCTAGAGCCATGAAAACCACGGGCTTGGCGAGTTGGCGGAGTGGTTACGCAGCGGATTGCAAATCCGTGCACACCGGTTCGATTCCGGTACTCGCCTCCACCCTGATCCGGTTGCTCGGCAGACCCGTCAGCCACGCGCCGCGGAATGCAGGATCAGGGTCGCACCCTGAAAGGATGGCACGGGTTTCGCGCGATGAAATCGTCGACCTCCGACAGTCGTTCGGGAAGCGGTTCGGCGTCTGGATGGCTTCTGTAGCTGAAGAAGCGGAAACCGGCGGTCCAGAGCCTTCTGACCTTCTCCCACTGCTCGGCATCGGTCTTCTTCGGGGCCTTGAACGAGCGCCCCATGAGGCACACCCGATCGCCGCACGCCGGACAGACATGACCCGCCGGATCCAGCGGCATCTTCCACGATTTCCGGCACCGGAAGCAGACGTGAGCGATCCGATACCGGGGATCAGGACCGGGCCGATGCTTCAGCGACGGGTTCATGGCCCTGCCCGCTCCTGCAGATCCGCGCATACCCGGCCCAACGCCGGCACTCCCCTTCGGATCCCCCACGCCCTCAGCGCAGACCCTCCCGCGCGATCTTCAGCGCCAGGTCGCGGACGACCGCGCCGCGGGCCGCGGCGATGGCCGGGGCGCCGCCGTCCGGGGCGATCGGCGCGGTAATCGAGAACAGGCCCGACCGGTCCCGCCCGCCGTTCTGCGGGGCGACGAAATACTGGCCGGACATGCGGAAGAGCGTCGCACCCTCGGCCAGCATCTCCTCCACCCGCACCTCGACGCGGGCCTGGGCCGGGTCGTAGAACGGCCAGGGCTCGGACGCGACCCGAGCGCCGGTGGCCTGGCCCAGATAGCGCGTCAGCTCCAGCGTCACCGCACGGGTCGGCTCGTCGGCCCAGAGCAGCGAGTTCGACAGCTCCACCGCGCCGTCCGGCCCGCGCACGGCGATCTCGGGGTCGGCGGCGTAGCTGGGCAGCGACACCTCCAGCACCTCGACCGTGCCGTGGGCGATGCGGATCGTCCCCATCTCGATCGGGGCCGAGGGAACGGCGAACCGCTTCTCGTTCCCGCCGCAGGCGGCGGCCAGCGTCAGGCAGGTCAGGGCGACGAGGGTTCTGGGCAGCATGGGCCTACCTTCCGAAGAGCAGCGAGTTGGGGTTGCGTTCCAGCGCACGCGCCAGCGACGACACGGCCGAGGCCGCGCGCTGGACCTCGCGCAGGGCGGCTTCGACATCGCGGCCGACCCCGTTCGAGGAATCGTAGCCGCGGATCGTCTCGCCGGTCTGCGCCAGCAGCACCTGGATGCGGTCGATCAGGCCGGGCAGATCGCGCGCGGCGGTCGAGATGTCGTCGGCCGCGCGGCGGGCCGAGGCGAAGGTGGCGTTGGCGTTCTCGACCACCCCGCCCTCGCGCAGGTCGGCCAGCACCAGGCGCAGCTCGTCCAGCGCGGCGGACAGATCGCCCGGCAGCGCCTTCGCCTCCTCGGTGCCGATCAGATCCTCGGCGGTGACCAGCAGGTCGGCCAGCTCGTCGGCCAGCCGGTCCAGCGGCAGCTCCTGCACCCGCTGCGCGACGCCGTCCATCCGCTGCACCAGCGCCGGCACCCCCTCCACGGCGGAGGAGACGGAGCGCGCGGCGGCCGCGGCATCGTTCACCGCGGCGACCAGCCGGGCCGGGGCCTCTTCCTCGTTCAGCTGCGCCAGCAGGGTGTCCAGCCGGGTGACCACCACGTTCAGCTGGCCGGGCAGCGCCTGCACGCCGGGCGAGGCGATCAGCGCCCGCACCTCGTTCAGCAGCGCCACCACCTGGACGGGCACGGCCTGCACCGCCTCGTTGCCCACCAGTTCCTCGGCCGACCGGATCAGCGTGCCCAGATCGGCCAGCGTGTCCTCGATCGGCAGCGCCTCGGCCTTGGCCGCGACGGCCTCGATCCGCGCGACCAGCGCCGGGATCCCCTCGACCGAACCCGACACGGCCTCGGCCGCCGACCCGGCGGCGTCGACGGTCTCCAGCACCCGGTCGACGGCGCCGGAGTCGTTCAGCGCGGTGACCAGTGTCTCGACCTCCGTCACCACGCCGGCGATGCGTTCGGGCAGGGCCTGGATCTGCTCGCTGCCGATGACGCCGCGGGCGTCGGCCAGCAGGCCCAGCACCTCGCCCGGCACGGCCCTCACGTCCTCGCTGCCGATCAGGCGGCTGGTGTTGTCCATCAGGCCGATGGCGCTCTCCAGCAGTTCCTCGATCGGCAGGGCGTTGATCCGTTCGAACACGCCCTCGGCGGTGGCGGCGACGTCCGAGATCTCGCTGTCCGTGGTCGGCAGCAGCGGGTTCGGATCGGCGGCCAGATCCATGTGCTGCTCCGGGGCGTCGGGCACCTCGATCAGCTCCACCTTCAGCCCGCCGGTCAGCAGCGAGGCGGTGGTCAGCCGCGCCCGCAGCCCCTCGGCCACGCGCCGGTCGAGGAAGTTCAGCGCCTCGTCGGGCGTCGCCCCCTGCGCCAGACCCAGCCGCGACGGCCGGATCGAGATGGTGGCGGCCAGCCGCACCCGCCGGTCGCCGAAGCGTTCCTCGTCCACGATACCGTTCAGCGCCGTGACCTGGCCGATCCGCAGCCCGCCCAGATCCACCGGCGACTCCACCGCGAGGCCCGAGACGTTCTCCTCGAAGATCGCCGTCAGGTTCAGCGCCTCGCCGTCCTCCTCGCTGAAGAGCGACGACCGCGCCGCGCCCTCGTCGGGGAAGAGCGTGAAGAGCGCCCCCTGCTCCACCGGCGCGCCGCCCGACACGACGGTGCGGAAGGTCACGCCGCCCGCGATCAGCGAGGCGACGGAGGAGAAGTCGATCTCCGCCCCGTTCGGCCCCAGCTTGAAGGTGAAGCCCGAGGTGTCCCAGAACCGGGTGGAGGTCGAGATCAGCCGGTCGTGCGGCTCGAAGACGATGGCGTCGGCCTCGACCGTGCTGCCGTCGTTGGAAACCTCGGCCCGGCCGATCCGGCCGACCTCGATCCCGCGGTAGAGGATCGGCGCGTTCTCGGTCAGCGCCGCATCGCCCGAGGCGCGCAGCCGGAAGGCCAGCCCGCGCCGGCCGTCGCGCGTCAGCGGCGCCTCCGACAGGCCGGTGTAACGGTCCTGCATCTGGCCCCGCTCGGTGTCCCAGATGCCCTCGATGAACACGCCGGTCAGCACGGTGTCGAGGCCCGTCACCCCCTCGGCCGACACCTCCGGCCGGACGACCCAGAACTGCGCGTCGGCGTCGACATAGGGCGCCACGTCCTTGTTCAGCCGGACCGACACCAGCACCTTGTCCAGCGAATCGGTGAAGGTCACCTGCTCCACCACGCCGACCGCCACGTCGCGATAGCGCAGCTCGGTCTCGTTCGCGGCCACGCCGCTGGCGTTGTCGAAGGCGATCTCGATCACCGGGCCGCGGTCGTACCACGTCTGCCAGGCGACGCCGAGCGCGATGGCCAGCGCGATCACCGGGATCACCCAGACGATCGACAGCCGCTCCAGGAAGGATCGGCGCGCGGGCTTCACCGGAACCTCCGGCACCTCGCCGTTCGTGTCGCTCATGCCGTGCCTTCCCTGCCTGCCCCGGCCGCTTCGGCCGCCTTGTCCTTCACGCGCCGGCGGCGCCGTTCGGGCCGCGGGATCACCGTGTCCTCGTCCCAGATCTGCCGGCTGTCGAAGCTCTGCGCCGACAGCATGGTGAAGATCACCGACAGCGCGAAGAAGAACGCCGCCGGGCCGGCCGCGATCGACGCCAGCGCGCCCAGGTTCACCAGCGAGGCCAGCAGCGCCACGACGAAGACGTCGATCATCGACCAGCGCCCGATGTATTCCACCACCTCGAAAAGCTGCTGCCGCCGGATCGGCGCCACGTCCGACCCGTGCCGCACCCCCAGGGCCAGCGCCGCCACCGCGCCGAACTTGCCGATCGGGATCAGGACCGAGGCGATCAGGATCACCGCCGCCACGCCGATGTTGCCGTATTCCGCCAGCTCGACCGCGCCGCCGATGATGGTGTTCTGCTCGACCATCACCAGGGTCCGGGTCTCCAGCATCGGCAGCACGTTGGCGGGCACATAGGCCATCACCCCCACGATCCACCACGCCCAGACCTTCTGCAGCGACATCGTGTCCCGCGATCTCAGCCGCGCGCCGCAGCGCGCGCAGGTCGGCGTGCCCATCGGCCACACCCGGGTGCAGCGCGTGCAGGACACGAGGCCCATCTCGCGGGCGGTTCTCACCTTTCCAGCGATTTCCATACCGAATACCTGCACATGAAGCTGTCCTGCACGACGACGAGCACGACGAGAACGGCGAACATCCAGAACGCCGGGCCGAAATGCACCAGCGCCAGGTCCGCCACCTTGATCAGCGCCACCGCGCATCCCAGGGCGAAGATCTCGGCCATCGACCAGGGCCGCAGGTCCTCGGCGATCCGGAACGCCGTGCGCGCGCCCTTCGCCGGCGGCCGGTCGAAGACCACCGGGATCAGCACGTAGAGCGTCAGCAGCGCGCGCAGCACCGGAATGAAGACGATCAGCGCCGCCACCGCCAGCGACAGGACGGCGAAGGGCCCCGAGAAGGACAGCGCCGCGTCGAGGATCGAGGCCTGGTTGCCGACGCCGCCCGCCCGGATCGACAGGAACGGGGTGAAGGCCGCGACCGTGACGAGGATCACCACCGCCACCGCCATCGAGATGATCTGCATCCCCGCCCGGTGGCGCGGCGCGATCAGCACCCGGTGGCAGCGCGTGCAGACCGCGCGTTCCCGGTGGCCGGGCTCCGAGACGCGGTAGACCGCGTCGCACTGCGGGCAGGCGATCAGGTTCCCCGGATCGACGTCCGCGGGCGCGCTTGCCGCCGCTGTGGCTGCTTCTGACACCGTGACGCCCCCCTGCGCTTCGGCTCGGACGGCACGGGTCTGTCCCGAACCGCAAGACCGCGACCCCCGCGGCTGAATTCGCTACGTATACCAACGCTTTTCCGGATCAACCGCAAGGCGGCGCGTGATGTCATTTCCGCAACGCCACCGTCTCGCCCCGCGGAACGCCCGGGCATCCAACGGGCTACCCCCGACACGAGGCACCCCACCGGCCCCGCGCCCGCCGTCCCCCGAAGACCCGTCATCCTCGGGCCCGACCCGAGGATCTCCATCCGCCCGCGCCTCACCCCGGCGCGGATCCACCGCCCTCAGGCGATCTCCTCCAGCAGCGCCCGCGTGTTCTCGAACGTCATCTCCACCGGGTTGCCCCCCACGCTGGGGTCCTTCAGTGCCGCCCGCGCCAGCGCGTCGAGGTCCGGCGCCTCCACCCCCAGCCCCCGCAGCGAGGCCGGTATCCCCAGCGCATCGTTGAACCCGTGGACGAATTCGCAGAACCCGCGATAGCCGCCCGGAATGCCCAGATAGGCCGCCGCCATGTCGAAGCGCCCCTCGATCCTCTCGCGGTTGAACCGCAGCACGGCGGGCATGCAGACCGCGTTGGTCGTGCCGTGGTGGGTGTGATGCACCGCGCCGATCGGATGGCTCAGCGCATGGATCGCGCCCAGCCCCTTCTGGAACGCCGTCGCGCCCATGGCCGCCGCGCTCATCATGTTGGCGCGCGCCTCGATGTCGGTGCCGTCGGCGTATGCGCGCGGCAGGAAGTCCTTCACCAGCCGCATCCCCTCCAGCGCGATGCCCTGGCTCATCGGGTGATAATGCGGCGAGGAATATGCCTCCACGCAATGCGCAAAGGCATCCAGCCCGGTGCCTGCGGTGATGTGCTTCGGCATCCCGACGGTCAGCTCCGGGTCGCAGATCACCACGGCGGGCAGCATCTTCGGGTGGAAGATGATCTTCTTCTCGTGAGTCTCGCTGTTGGTGATGACCCCGGCGCGGCCCACTTCGGACCCCGTTCCGGCCGTCGTCGGCACCGCCACGATGGGCGCGATCCCGGCCGGATCGGCGCGGGTCCACCAGTCGCCGATATCCTCGAAATCCCACAGCCGCCGCGTCTGCCCGGCCATGAAGGCCAGCGTCTTGCCCAGATCCAGCCCCGAGCCGCCGCCGAAGGCCACGACCCCGTCGAACCCGCCCTCGCGGTAGGCCTTCAGCCCGGCCTCCACGTTGCCCTCGTGCGGGTTCGGATCGACCTCGGCGAACATCGCCCGCCCCAGCCCCGCCGCGTCCAGCACGTCGAGAGCCTGCGCCGTGATCGGCATGGAGGCGAGCCCCTTGTCCGTCACCAGCAGCGGGCGGGTGATCCCGGCGGCCAGACAGGCCTCCGCCAGTTCCGCGATCCGCCCCGCGCCGAAGCGGACGGAGGTGGGATAGGACCAGTTGGCTTTCAGCGACATGGGATCAGCCCTTCTTCGGATGGTGCGGTTTCGAATGGATCGGCGCATGACGGCCCGGCAGCGACACCCCCCGCGCCGAAGCGGAGGCGGGGCAGGACCGGCAGGCAGGAGGCAACACCGCCTCAGCCCTTCTTCAGATGATACGATTTCGGCCGGGTCAGCGCGTGATACCCCAGCACCGACAGCCCCGCGCCGCGCCCGGTGTCCTTGCAGCCGGTCCAGCACAGCGCCGGGTCGAGGTAGTCGCAGCGGTTCATGAACACCGTCCCGGTCTGAAGCCGTTCTCCGATCGCCTCGGCGGCGGCGGCGTCGCGAGTCCACAGCGACACGGTCAGCCCGAAATCGCTGTCGTTCATCAGCGCGATGGCCTCCTCGTCGTCCTTGACCGGCATGATGCCGACGACAGGGCCGAAGGTCTCCTCGCGCATCACCCGCATCTCATGCGTGACGCCCGTCAGGATCTGCGGCGTGACACAGGCCGCATCGTCATCGGCCTCCATCCGGTCGATATGCGCCACGGCCCCCTGCGCGACGGCCTCCGCCACATGCTCGCGCACCAGCGCGGCGAACCGCACGTTGGCCATCGGCCCGATATCGGTCGTCTCCTCCAGCGGATCGCCCAGCCGGTAGCCCTTCACCAGCGCCACCGCCTTCTCGACGAAAGCGTCATACAGGCTCTCGTGCACATAGATCCGCTCGATCCCGCAGCAGCACTGGCCCGAGTTGAACATCGCCCCGTCGATCAGCCCCGCCACGGCGGCGTCCACATCCGCATCCGCCCGGACGTAGCCCGGATCCTTCCCGCCCAGCTCCGTCGCCACGGCGGTGAAGGTGCCGGCCGCCGCCCGCTCCATCGCGCGCCCGCCGCCGACCGAGCCGGTGAAGTTCACCACGTCGAAGGCCCGCGCCCCGATCAGCGCCGCCGTCGTGTCGTGATCCAGGAAGACGTTCGCGAACACATCTTCCGGCACGCCCGCCGCGTGGAACGCCTCCGCCAGATGCTCGCCCACCAGCAGGGTCTGCGTGGCATGCTTCAGCATCACCGTGTTCCCGGCGATCAGCGCGGGGGCCAGCGTGTTGATGGCGGTCATGTAGGGATAGTTCCAGGGCGCCACGATCAGCACCACCCCCGCCGCCTGCCGCTTGATGACCCGGCGGGCCTGCGCCGAATCCTCGATCACCAGATCGGCCAGCGCCTCCTCGGCGATGCCGGCCATGTAGCGCGCGCGTTCCTCGAACCCCCCGAACTCCCCGCCATAGCGGACGGGCCGGCCCATCTGCCGCGCCAGCTCCTCGACCATCCGGGGCTTCTCCGCCCCGATCCGCGCCACGCCGTCCAGCACCAGCCGCCGCCGCTCCTCCAGCGGGCGGGCCGCCCAGGCCGCCTGCGCGTCCCGCAGCCGTCCGGCCAGCGCCCGCGCCGCATCGACCGTCATCACCGGCCGCTCGGCCAGCAGGCTCCCGTCGACGGGAGAGATACACCTGAGAACCGCCATCACGCCTTCCTGCCGCTTCGTCGCGCCCGCAGAATCCCGAGAACGACGCGCGACGCAAGGGCGGATGCCGAATATTCCCCGCGCCCGATTGTCCCCGCCGCCTTGCACGCGTATCTGTGCGCCGACCACAGATCCCGGAGGAACCCGATGGCCTCGTACCAATACGTCTACCACATGTCCGGCGTCTCGAAGACCTACCCGGGCGGCAAGAAGTGCTTCGAGAACATCCACCTGAACTTCCTGCCCGGCGTGAAGATCGGCGTTGTCGGCGTCAACGGCGCCGGCAAGTCGACGCTTCTCAAGATCATGGCCGGCTGGGACAAGGACTTCCAGGGCGAGGCCTGGCACGCCGAAGGCGCGAAGGTCGGCTACCTCCCGCAGGAGCCGGAGCTGGACCCGAACCTCACCGTCCGCGAGAACGTCATGCTGGGCGTGGCCGAGAAGAAGGGCAAGCTCGACCGATTCAACGAACTCGCCATGAACTACTCGGACGAGACGGCGGACGAGATGGCCCAGCTGCAGGACGAGATCGACAGCCAGAACCTCTGGGACCTCGACGCGCAGATCGACATCTCGATGGAGGCGCTGCGCTGCCCGCCGGACGATGCCGACGTGACCACCCTCTCGGGCGGCGAGAAGCGCCGCGTCGCGCTCTGCAAGCTGCTGCTGGAAGCGCCCGACATGCTGCTGCTGGACGAACCGACCAACCACCTCGACGCCGAGACGATCGCCTGGCTGCAGAACCACCTGATCGACTACAAGGGCACGATCCTGATCGTCACGCACGACCGCTATTTCCTCGACGACATCACCGGCTGGATCCTCGAACTCGACCGCGGCCGGGGCATCCCGTACGAGGGCAACTATTCCTCCTGGGTCGAACAGAAGGCCAGGCGCCTGGCCCAGGAAGCGCGCGAGGACAAGTCGAAGCAGAAGACGCTCGAACGCGAGCTGGAATGGATCCGGCAGGGCGCCAAGGCCCGGCAGTCGAAATCCAAGGCCCGGATCGCGAACTACGAGAAGATGGCCGACGAGTCGCTCCGGGAACGCGTCGGCAAGGCGCAGATCGTGATCCCCCACGGCCCCCGCCTCGGCGGCAAGGTGCTGGAGGTCGAGGGGCTGCGCAAGGCCATGGGCGACAAGCTCCTGATCGAGGATCTGTCCTTCTCCCTGCCCCCCGGCGGCATCGTCGGCGTGATCGGCCCCAACGGCGCGGGCAAGTCGACGCTCTTCAAGATGCTGACCGGCGACGAAACGCCCGACGCCGGCACGATCGAATTCGGCGACACGGTGAAGCTGTCCTACGTCGACCAGTCGCGCGACGACCTCTCCCCGAACGACAACGTGTGGGAGGCGATCTCCGGCGGGGCCGAGGTCATCAGGCTGGGCGACGCCGAGATCAACTCCCGCGCCTATTGCGGCGCCTTCAACTTCAAGGGCCCGGACCAGCAGAAGAAGGTCAACCTGCTCTCGGGCGGCGAACGCAACCGCGTCCACATGGCGCGGCTGCTGAAAGACGGCGGCAACGTGCTGCTGCTCGACGAACCGACCAACGATCTGGACGTCGAAACGCTCCGGGCGCTGGAGGACGCGCTGGTCGATTTTGCCGGCTGCGCGGTGGTCATCTCGCACGACCGCTTCTTCCTCGACCGGATCTGCACGCATATCCTGGCCTTCGAGGGCGAGGCGCATGTGGAATGGTTCGAGGGCAACTTCGAGGATTACGAGGAGGACAAGAAGCGGAGGCTGGGGCCGGATGCGCTGGAGCCCAAGCGCGTGCGGTACAAGAAGTTCACGAGGTGACTTGAATGCAGGGTGGGGCGCTGCCCCACCCTGCAACTGTCGGGTCGTGCCGCTTTAGCGCGTATGGCAGTTGTTGTTGCACCAGTAACATCCGTCGCTCCTCGGATAGATGTACCTCGCTGCACTGACTGCGCTTGCACAGGTGGCGTGGTAGCCAAGCGGTACTCTGTTCGCCGGATCCGGCGGGTACGGGCATGTTCCATCATCTCGATGAACTTCGTGGTATCCATCATGGAACTGCGCATTACGATTGACGTAGTAGTGAGCCATGTCCGGCCCTTTCCTAGCTGATCAGGAAGGCCGCTTGACAGGCTCGATCGAAGTCGATTCACTCCGATGTACACGCCGAACCATCCGCCGCAGCCTACCAAATGGATAGCGGCACCGGAGTGAGACGCCGCCTTGGGTACCAGCCTTGGCGGCGTCGCTGTCTCCAGCAGTCGTCTCGATCAGAGCCAGCAATGGCACACGAGTCAACAGGATTCGGTTTTTATGGGGGCAAAACACTACATATAGCGCTCTTCGGACAGGCTACCCCGGGATATGGAGGCGGTCAAGGGTTGGATTGCGGTAACAGGCTCACGAACGCCAATATGTGGTAGCCTTCGGGACTATGGCGGGTCGAAATCGGCGCTGGAAAGTAGGCCGGGCTTCAGCCCGGCACCCCCACCGATGCCGGGCTGAAGCCCGGCCTACGCCTGCTCCCCGAACGCGCCCTCCATCTCTTCTCCGGCCCAGTCCGCCTCGACCCGCCCGGCCCGCAAATCCCGGTGCAAAGACGACCACGGCCAGTCCGCCGCCCGCGCGACCAGCCCGTGCCGAACCGGGTTCCCCCAGCAATAGCGCACATGCCGCTCGAAATCGGCGGGACCGCGGATGTGATGTTCCCAGAACCGCCGTTGCCAGACGCCGGCCTCGCGCTTCCCGATCCGCAGGCCGGGCTTCAGCCCGGCATATCGCCCGGACCGAACAACAGGCAATTCGGTGGCGACCGGCGGTGCCGGGCTGAAGCCCGGCCTACAATCCGGCCTGCAGCCCGTCCTGCGCATCTCCCCTTCCCGCACCGCCCGCGTGAACCGCGCCTTGATCGCCCCGATCCGCACCGCGTATCCGCTGTCCCCCTCCGGCAGGGTCCAGACGAAATGCATGTGATCCGGCAACACGACCCAGGCTGCCACCCCCACCGGCCGCTCGATCAGCGTCGCCACCACGGCAGATCGCAACGCCGCCACCTCCCGCACCAGCAGATGCGACCGCCGGTCCGCCAGACAGACCGTGACGAAGACAGAAGCGCCGGGCAGACGCGGCCGGATATACATCGACATGCCCGACCATCGCTCGAAACCGGTTAACGCCGCGTGTAGGCCGGGCTTCAGCCCGGCCCCCCGCAGCCCGGCGCCCCCCCTGCCCACCCTACCCCTCCGGCATCCGCGCCTCCGCCCATTCCTCCAGGCTCTCGTCCCACCCGGGATACTCGCGGTAGCTCAACCCGCTCATCATCTGCTTCCGCATGATGTTCACCTGCCGCCCCTTCAGGATCGTCAGCTCGTCGTCCATCCACCCGGCCGCCTTGCACTGCAGCCAGACCCGCAGCACCCGGTTGATCACCCCCTGATACCCCTGCCCCAGCTCGCGGAACATCCGCGCGACCGAGCGGTCGAGGTAGAGCGTCACCTTCACCTTCCGCTCGGTCACGTCCATGTCGTGGGCGATCAGCTTCCACTCGGCGGGCAGGCGGTCGGGCAGGTCCCACGGCAGCTCCATCTGCTCCAGCACCCAGCTGTCCCGCGCCCAGTTGCGCCGGGCGATGCGTTCCGATTTCGTCATCCGATAGGGCATGTCGGGCTCCTCCTGCGCGCCACCCTCGCCGAGGCGCCTGAAGACCGCCCTGGCCCACCGCGCGGCTTGCACCGACGCGATACCGACGCAATACCGACGCGATACCGATGCGGCATTCCGCCCTCTCCGCGGACCCCGCGGCCCCCGGCCGGAGTTGCGCCTTCCATGCACCTGCCAGACGCCCTCCGCCGTATCGAGATCTCCTCCCTCGTCCTGCTGCTGCTCGCCATCGCGGCCATCTGGGGCTTCGCCGCCCTGGCCGAGGAGATGATCGAGGGCGACCTGACACATTTCGACGAATCGCTCCTGCTGGCGCTCCGCGCGCCCGGCAATCCCGAAGACCCCCTGGGCCCGGTCTGGGTGGAGGAAGCGATGCGCGACCTCACCGCGCTCGGCGGGGCGACCCTGCTGAGCCTGATCACCGCGGCCACCGCCATCGCCTTCCTGCTGCGCCGGCGGTTCCGCGACACGGCCTTCCTGCTGACCGCGGTGATCGGCGGCCGGGTGCTGGGAGTGATCGCCAAGACCGGCTTCTCGCGGCCCCGGCCGGACCTCGTGCCGCACGGGATGGAGGTCTATTCCCACGCCTTTCCCTCGGGCCATTCGATGATGGCCGCCGTCACCTGGCTGACCCTCGCGGTCATGCTGGCACGGGCCGAACCGCGGCTGCGGCTGAAGGTCTTCTACCTGGCGCTGGCCGCGCTCATCACCTGCGCGGTCGGGATCAGCCGGGTCTATCTGGGCGTCCACTGGCCCTCGGACGTGCTGGCCGGCTGGGCCGCCGGCGCCGCCTGGGCCCTGCTCTGCGCGCTGGTCGCGCGGTGGCTCGACAAGCGCCACGGGCTGGACCGGGTGGAGGACGAGACGGCGCGGTAGAACGGCTCTGGAAACAGAGGCTTGCGCAGCCTCGGTCCGCCCGGGTGAGGTGTGCAGCCATCCCCGAACCCGCCCACGACCGCGCGTCTGCGAGGCCCATCTCCCCCGCCTCCGCTGCGCCGCCCGACCCCTTCCGCCGCCGCACCGCAAGGCGCCGCTCAGGCCGCGATGCCCAGCCGGACCAGCGCCTCCACCGCCAGCGCCATGCAGGGCGCGGTGAAGAGGAAGAAGGGCAGGTTCCACCCCACCGTCACCTCGGGCGAGGGGCGGCCCGCGACCCGCGCCACCATCAGCCCGACGATGGTGAACGGTCCGACCGAGGTGGCCAGCCCCCAGGCTCCCAGCAGGGCGGCGAAATGGCCGGTGACGGGCACGCCCAGCCCCTCGGGCGGCAGGGCCGTGGCGATCAGCAGCGCCGTCAGCACCGGATGCAGGCCCACCATCGTCAGCCCGCCCATCACGAGGCTCGCCGCCAGACAGAACAGCCCGGCCGAGCCCAGCAGCCAGCCGCCCACGGCCGCCACCAGCCCCTCGGGGACGAAAGTCGCGATGGCCGAGGACGCGACGCCGGCGCCGAGGAACAGCAGCGCCTCGCCGCCGAAGTTCGGGAACCGCGCCAGCGCGTCCGAGGCGACACGTCCCGGCACCCGCGCCGGGCGCGCATGCCGCTCGATCAGCGCCCAGACCATCGCGACCGGCACCGCCATCACCACGATCGTCGGACCGATCGGCAGGCCGAGCGCCCGGCTGGCCAGCAGCAGGATCGGCACCGCCACCACCAGCATCAGGGCAGAGCGCAGGATCAGCGACCCGATGGGCAGCGGGCCCGAAGCGCGTTCGCCCGGCCCGCGCCGCAGCCGTTCGAACAGGATGCCCGACGACACCATCGACAGCGCGATCAGCCCGCAGGGCAGCGCGATGTCCGGCCAGTCCATGCCGCCGTAGATCGCCAGCAGCAGGGCCGAATTGCCCATCATCGGCGTCCAGCAGATCGCGGTGCAGAAGCCGCGCAGGATGGCCGAACAGGCCAGCCGCATCTCGGCCGGGCTGGTCTCGTCCCGCGACAGCGACGAGGTCAGCACCGCCACCCCGGCCAGCGACAGCCCCGACCCGACCGCCGCCGCGACGCCCGCGAGCGGCGCGTACCGCCCCTGCGCCGCGACCGACCCGAGGTCGTTGCCGATCCGCCGGACGAAGCCGCTCTCGACCGCCCGGGCGCCCAGGATCGATACCGCCGCGACCAGCGACACGAAGGCGATGGAACTGCGCAGCCCCCGCTCCAGCGCGAACAGCGGCTCGGGCGTCAGCGCCAGCACGATCGCCGCCGCCACGCACATCGCGGTGCCGGTCCGCCGCATGCCGGGCGCGATGCGCGGATATTCCATCGCGCACAGCAGCGCGAGGCAGGCGCCCGCGATCAGGACGGTGTGCTGCGGGGCGCCCGCCGTCAGGGCCACGTTGCAGACCATGACCACGACCATCAGCAGGGTGATCGCGATGCGCCGCACGCTCGGTCGCGGCTCGGAGCCGGCCCCGGGCTCCGCCTGGCGGATCCGTGCGCCGGTGCCGGTGCCGCGCGGCGCCTCTATACCGTCGCGCAAGCCGCGCTCCGCACCGGCATCCGCCCGCACGCATATGTCGTGAACCGGGCCGCGCCTTGATTTCGGGAGGAACTTCGGTATGCCATGGAATTCACCTTCGCCCCGTTGCGCACCGGCTGCAAGCCGATCCGGTGGCGCGGCCCGCGATGCCAGAACCGAAGCGATGCCAGAAGGGGAGCGCCGGTCCCGTGTCCGATCTGCCGACATCCGTGACGATCAACGAGGAAGGCCCGCGCGAGGGCTTCCAGATCGAGCCGGGCCCGATCGCCACCGCGGACAAGATCCGCCTGATCGATGCGCTGGCGGGGACCGGCCTGCGGCAGATCCAGTGCTGTTCCTTCGTCAACCCGAAACGCGTGCCCGGCATGGCCGACGCCGACGCCGTGGCCCGCGGGATCGAACGGCGCGAGGACGTGCATTACACCGGGCTGTGGCTGAACGAGCAGGGGCTGATGCGGGCTATCGGCAACGGCTGCCTCGACCTGCTGGGCACCGTCTCGCAGACCGCCTCGCCGCCGTTCCTGAAAAGCAACCAGAACACCACGCCCGAGGAGAACGCCGCCCGGCAGGACCGGACGGTGAAGCTCTATCTGGAGCACGGGATCCCGGTCGAGCGCGGCTCGATCATGGCGGCCTTCGGCTGCAACTTCATGGGCGAGGTGCCGCATGCCCGGGTGCTGGACTGCGTGGACACCATCCTGCGGATCGGGGCCGAGAACGGGGTGGAAATACCCTGGATCTCGCTCAACGACACGATGGGCTGGGCGACGCCCGTCTCGGTGAAACGCCTGATCGGCGCCGTGCGCGACCGGCATCCGGACCTGACGCTCGCCCTGCATCTGCACGACACGCGGGGGCTGGGGCTGGCGAACGCCATGGCAGGGCTCGAGATGGGGGTGCGGATCTTCGACGCCTCGGTCGCCGGCCTCGGCGGCTGTCCATTCGCCGGCCACAAGGGGGCGGCCGGGAACGTCTGCACAGAGGACCTGGTCTTCATGTGCCACGAGATGGGGATCGAGACCGGGGTGGATCTGGAGGCCCTGATCGACTGCGCGCTCATGGCCGAGCGCATCGTCGGGCACGACCTGCCCGGACGGGTGATGAAAGGGGGCGCATTGAGCGCCCTGAGGAGGGAGATCGCCGCATGACCACCGCATCGAACGACAAGGCCCCGCTGACGCGCCAGTACGGCGCCTTCGCTGCCCGCCTGGGCGCGGGAGAGATCGAGATACCCGAGGCCTGCGCCGCGCTGGTGAAGACCGGTATCGCCGACGCGATCGGCGTGATGCTGGCCGGGCAGGACGAGCCGGTGGTGCGGAAGCTGCGCGAGACGCTGAACACCTCGGGCGACGAGGCGGCGATCCTGATGGGCGAGGACCGCGCCGGCGCCTTCGAGGCGGCTTTCGTCAACGGCGCGGCGGCGCATGCGCTCGATTACGACGACGTCGCGATGCGCGGCCACACGACCACCGTGATCCTGCCCGCCATCATGGCGGAGGCCGAGGTGCTGGGCTCCACCGGGGCCGAGATCGTCGCGGCCTACATGGCGGGTTACGAGATCTGGGCCGATATGGCCTATCGCGACCGCGGCCAGATCCAGGAAAAGGGCTGGCATCCCACGGGCGTCCTTGGGGCCATCTCGGCGGCGGCCGGCTGCGCCGTGTTGCGCAAGCTGGATGCCGAACGCGCCACCCACGCCATCGCCATCGGCGCCAGCCAGGCCGGCGGGCTGCTGGCCAACTTCGGGACGATGACCAAGCCGTTCCACGCAGGGCGCTCGGCCGCCTCGGGCGTGCTGGCCGCGCGGCTGGCCGAGGCGGGGATGACCGGCTCTCCGGACGCGATCGAGCACGACACCGGCTTCCTCCGGGCGATCTCTCCGAAGAACGAGGTGGACCGCGCCACGCCGGCCGACCATCTGGGCCGCGACTGGCGGATGCTGCGCTACGGCATCTCGGTCAAGAAGTTCCCGGTCTGCTACTGCGGCCACCGCTGCACCGACGGGATCCTGCAGATCATGGCGGACCACGACATCGACCCGGCCCGGATCGCGAGGATCGAGACCTGGACCTCGGACCTGCACGCGATGACCCTGCGCAACGCCAATCCGCAAACCGGGCTGGAGGCGAAGTTCTCGATGCAGTTCGACATGGCCGCCGGGGTGCTGGCCGGCAAGGTCGGGCTGGCCGAGCTGACGGACGAGTTCGTGCGGCGGCCGGATGTGCAGGACCTGATGGGCAAGGTGGTGGTCCATGCGGTCAGCGACTACGACAGCACCCTGCCCGGCTATCTGCCCGAGGACCGGGTGGCGGTGATCCTCGACGACGGCACGCGGATCGACAGCACGCCGGTCGCACGCGCGCTCGGCCACAACGAACGGCCCCTGACGCCGGATCAGCTGTGGGCGAAGTTCGTCGACTGCGCGATGCACGCCGGCTGGACCGAGGACCGCGCCCGCGCCGTCTACGACGCGCTGATGAGCCTCGAACGGCAGCCGGGGATGGACGCCATCCTCACCCCCGCGCGTCGCGCCGTGGCGGCGGAATAGCGGCCGAGGCCGGGGCGCTTGCCCGGCAGGCGCCGGATCGGTCGACGGCCCGCGGTATCGCGGGGCCGTCGGCGACCAGCAGCTCCAGCGTCCGGGGATGCGCGCCGACCGCGTCCCGCAGCGACACCGCGTCGAGCGTGGCGTAGAATGCGCGCCGCGCCATCGCCAGGGTGCGGACGAGGCCGCAGTTCGCCTCCAGCAGGCAGCCGGCGCAGTCGACGAGGAACATGTCCCCCTCCATCACCCGCACCACTTCGCCCGTCGCGATGTCCTCGGCGGGGCGGGCCAGGGTGACGCCGCCGCGTCGTCCGCGCGTGCTTTCCAGGATGCCGCCCTCCACCAGGCGCTGCACGACCTTCATCAGGTTCGCATGCGACAACCCGTGCGCCTTCGTGATCTCGGAAATCGGCACCAGCCGGTCGTCGTTCGCCGCCAGATAGAGGCACGCCCGCAAGGCGTAATCGGTAAAGCGCGACAGTCTCACGGAAATTTCCCCCGCCTTTCGAGGCCCACACTCGCGCGGAATGCTCCTTCGATCAATCCGCAGGGCGGAAAAAACCTGCGGCGTTCACATCCGATCACCGTTGACCGACTCGATGAAATCGATTTCATTGGTCGGGCAGACATGCTCACATGTCCAAGGGAGGATCACATGAAACGTCTCGCAGTCGCGGCTTCGGCCGCCGTTCTTCTGCCCTTCGCGGCGGCGGCGCAGGAATACACCATCGGGCTCAGCAACGGCTGGGTCGGGTCCGAATGGCGCACCCAGATGATCGAGGAGGCCGAGGCCGCCGCCGAAGCCTGGGCCGAGCGCGGCATCACCGTGAACACCGTGGTCCAGAGCGCCAACGTCGACGTGCCGGGCCAGATCGCGCATGTCCGCAACTTCATCGCCCAGGGCGTGGACGCGATCATCATCAACCCCAACAGCCCGACCGCCTTCGACCCGGTCTTCGCCCAGGCGGCGGAAGCGGGTATCCTGGTGATCTCGACCGATGCCGAGGTGTCCTCGCCCGATGCTATGTACGTCGGCATCGACCAGAAGGGCTGGGCCGAGGCCTCGGCGAAGTGGCTGGCCGAAACGCTCGGCGGCGAGGGCAAGGTGGTCGCCATCAACGGCGTCGCCGGGCATCCGGCCAACGAGATGCGCGTCGAGGGCTACCGCGGCGTGTTCGAGGGCTATGACGGCATCGAACTGGTCAACGAGGTCAACGCGAACTGGGATCAGGCCCAGGGGCAGCAGGCGATGCAGAACCTGCTGGCCACCTATCCCGATCTGGACGGTGTCTGGGTTCAGGACGGCATGGCCGCCGGCGCATGGCGCGCGATCCAGGACGCCGACCGCAACGACATCGCCGCGACCGGCGAGATCCGCAAGGACTTCATCGACATCTGGCAGAGCGAGGGGCTGAAATCGGGCGCCTCCGTCAACCCGCCGGGCGTCATGGCCTCGGCGCTCAACGTCGCGGTCCTGCTGATGGAAGGCCGCGAGCTGAAGGAGCCGGCGACGGCGGGCGTCTACGGCAACGCGCTCTACCTGCCGATCCCCTTCATCGACGAAGGCACTCTGGGCGATGCCGCCAGCGCGGTCGAAGGCCAGCCGGGCTACTATTCCTACACCTCCTCGCTGTCGATCGAGGATGCCGAGGCGCTGTTCCAGTAAGCGCCGCGCGGGGGCGGGTCCGACCCGCCCCCATTCCCCTCCGCCGCCGCCTTCCGCATGTCGCCGCCCGCGGTGACCGGATGGCCTGCATCCCGACAGACCGCACCGGAGCCCCCTCATGGCCCGTCTCACCCTCACCGGCATCGGCAAGCGCTACGGCCCCACGGTCGCGCTTTCCCGTGCCGATCTGGACCTGCACCCGGGCGAGGTGCATGTCCTCATGGGCTCGAACGGATCGGGCAAGAGCACGCTGTGCAAGATCGTCGCCGGGTCGGTCCGCCCCGACGAGGGCCAGCTGACATGGGAAGGGCAGGAGATCTCCATCGCCTCGCCCCGCGACGCCGCCGCGCGCGGGATCGGCATCTTCTATCAGGAACTCTCGCTGGCCTGGCATCGCACGGTGGCCGAGAACATCGCCCTGCCCCGTCTGCCCGTCCGCGCCGGCCTCGTCGACCGCGCCGGGGTGGCGCGGCTGGCCGAGGCGCAGATCGCGCCCTTCGCCGAGGTGGCGGGCGACGGCTTCGGGCCGGACGTTCCGGTCTCGCACCTCAGGCCGGATCAGCGGCAGCTGGTCGAGATCATGAAATGCCTCGCCTCGGACGCGCGGGTGATGATCTTCGACGAGCCGACCTCGGCGCTGGACCGGGCGCAGACGGCACGGTTCTTCGACGTCCTGCGCGGGCTGAAGGCCGAGGGGCGCAGCATCGTCTTCATCTCGCACCGGATGGACGAGATATTCGAGATCGGCGACCGCGTGACGGTGATCCGCGACGGCACCACCGTCGCCACCGCGCCGCTGTCCGACACGTCGCAGGAACGCATCATCGCCGACATGGTGGGCGAGGAAGCCGCCGTGTCGCCGGCCGGAGAGGACAACGGGACGTCCGCCTCGCCCGTTGCGCCGGACGTGCCGATGCAAGGGACAGCCGCCGTGGATCCCGGCGTCGACGCCCCCGCACGGGACAGGGCCGGAAGGGCTACCGATCCCGCGCCGCGCAGTGCCGACGCATCCACGACAGCGCCGCTTCTGCAGGTGCGCGGCCTGACCGGCGCACGGTTGCGCGACGTGTCCTTCACGCTCGCGGCAGGCGAGATCGTGGCGCTCGGCGGGTTGCACGGCCAGGGACAGTCGGCACTGCTGCGCACGCTCTTCGGGGCCGAACCCGCGACCCGCGGCGGCGCTGAGCTTGCGGGCGCCCCGCTCGACATCCGCTCGCCCCGGGCGGCGATCCGGGCGGGCCTCGCCTATGTCTCGGGCGACCGGGGACGGGACGGGGCAATCACCGACCGGCCGATCCTGGAAAACACCGTGCCGATCCACTTCCTGCGCCGCCGCATGGCGCTGGCCCGCCCCGGGCCTCTGTCGGCGCGGGCGAAAGAGGCGCTGTCGGCGCTCGCCACCCGCTACGCCGGGCTCTCGGCCTCCATCGGGTCGCTGTCGGGCGGCAACCAGCAGAAGGTCGTCATCGCCCGCTGGCTGATCGACCCGCCGAAGGTGCTGCTGCTGGACGATCCGACCAAGGGGATCGACCTCGCGACCAAGACCGAGCTTTTCGCCCTCATCCGCCGCCTCGCGGCCGAGGGGATGGGCGTGGTGCTGCATTCGTCCGAGGATGCCGAGATCCTGGCCAACGCCGACCGCATCCTCGTCTTCAACGGCGGCCGCATCTCGCGCGAGTTGGCGGGCGAAGAGCGGACGCGCTTCAATCTCTACGAAGCGGCCTATGACGCCGGCCCCTCCGCACCCCCGGCGGAGGGCGCGGCATGACCCGCTCGCTCCTCGAACGCTTCCCGTTCCTGCCGGCGCTGGCGATCCTCGCCATCCTCGTCGCGCTGAACGGACTGGCCGAGCCCAATTCGCTGGGCTACCGCGCCATCCGGGGCCTCGTCAGCACCTACCTCGCCCTCATGCTGCTGGCCGTGGCGCAGAGCTTCGTCGTCTTCGCCGCCGACATCGACCTGTCGGTCGGCGCGATCCTCGGGCTGGTCAACGTCTCGGTCGTCACGCTGATGCAGGCGGGCGGCGGGACGGTGCCGGTGGTGCTGGGGGCCTGCATCGCGGGAGCGCTGATCGGGCTGGCCTGCGGGGTAGTCAACGGCATCGCCGTGGCAGCGCTGCGGTTGCAGGCCATCGTCGCGACCTTCGCCACCTCGATCCTCTTCACCGGGCTCGCGCTGACCGTGCTGCCGGTGGCCGGCACCCCCGCGCCGACGCCCTACTGGCGCACCTACGGCGGGCGGATCCTGGAAATCCCCTTCGTCTTCTGGGTGCTGGGCGTGGTGCTGGGGCTCATCGCCCTCTTCGCCAGGCACCGGGTGGTGCTGGACCTGCTGAGCGTCGGCGACGACCAGCGGGCCGCGTTCCAATCGGGCCTGCCGGTGACGGCGATCCGCATCCGGGGCTACGCGCTCTGCGGTCTCTTCTCGGCCCTGGCGGCGCTGTGCCTGACCGGGGACACCGCCTCGGGCGATCCGCTCGTGGGCAATGCCATGACGCTCTATTCCATCGCCGCCGTCGTGCTGGGCGGCACCGCGCTGTCGGGCGGCACCGGGTCGATGCTGGGCTCGCTGATCGGCGCGCTCATCATCGCGCTGATCGGGTCGCTGGTGTTCTTCCTCGGCACGCCCAGCCAGTGGCAGAACCTCGTCCAGGGCGCGGCGATCCTGATCGCGCTGATGGCGGGCGTGCTGGTCAGCCGGAGGGTGCGGCGATGAGTATTCCCGCCATCCTGAAACGCCCGCTGGTGATCGCGCTGCTGCTGATCGTGCTGCTGATGCTTCTGGGCGAGGCGTTGTCGCCGGGCTTCGCCAGCCGCGCGCAGATCCTGCGCCTGCTGATCGTCGCCGCCCTGCTGGGGATCGTGGCGGCCGGGCAGAATCTCGTCATCCTCGGCGGGCGAGAGGGGATCGACCTGTCCGTCGGCGGCGTGATCTCGCTGTCGGCCGTGCTGGCCGGCAACGTGATGGACGGGTCCAACGCGGGCATCGCCCCGGCCATCGTCGTCTGCCTCGCCACGGGTGCGCTCTTCGGCGCGATCAACGGGCTGGGGATCACCTTCCTGCGCATTCCGCCGCTGGTGATGACGCTCGGCATGCTGGGGGTGCTTCAGGGCCTGCTGGTGGTTGTCCGGCAGGGCATCCCCTCGGGCCTGGCCGCGCCCATGCTGTCGTCCTTCGTGTCGCGGCCGCTGTTCCTGGGCCTGCCGGGGATCCTGTGGCTCTGGGCCGCGACGGGGGTGCTGATGGCGCTGCTGCTGCGGCGGACGGTCTTCGGCTACCGGCTCTACGCCATCGGATCGAACGAGGGCGCGGCGCACATGGCGGGCGTGCCGGTGCGGCGCATCCGGGTGCTGATCTTCATGGCCTCGGGCATGTTCGCGGCGCTGACCGGGCTGTGCATCCTGGGCTATTCCGGATCGTCCTTCGCCAATGTGGGCGAGCAGTACATGCTGGCCTCGATCATCGCCGTGGTGCTGGGCGGCACGCCGCTGTCGGGCGGGCGGGGCGACTACACCGGAACGATGGCCGGCGCGGTGCTGCTGGTGGTGCTGCAGAGCATCCTGACCACGCTCAACATGCCCGAATCCGGGCGGCAGATCATCTTCGGCGGCACGCTTCTGGTGCTGCTGCTGTTCTACGGCCGCGCCCGCGGGCTGAGGGTCTGAGCATGGCCGCCCGCCCCCGGATCAAGGACATCGCCCGCGCGGTCGGCGTCTCGCCCGCCACCGTCTCGCGCGCGCTGGCCGGCGGCGGGCTGGTGGCCGAGCCGACGCTGACCCGGATCCGCAATGCGGCCTCGGAGCTGGGCTACCGGCCGAACGTCCGGGCCCGATCGCTCCGGACGCAGCGCAGCATGGCGGTGCTGGTGGTGGTCCGCGACGTCGGCAACCCGTTCTATCTGGAGGTCTTCAAGGGCGTCGAGGCGGTGGCGCGCGAGGCGGGATATTCCGTTCTCATGGGCAACACCGGCGACGATCCGGATCGCGAGAGCGAATATTTCGACATGCTGGGCGACGGTCATGCCGACGGGATGATCCTGATGACCGGCCGGCTGCCCGCGGCGCGCCGCGACGACCCCTCAGCGCCCGTCGTTCTGGCGCTGGAGATGGTGGAAGGGGCCGATCACCCCCGCGTGCTGATCGACAACGTCGCCGCCGCCGAAACCGCCACGCGCCACCTGATCGACCTCGGCCACCGCCGGATCGCCCATATCGCCGGGCCGCTGCCGGAATGGATGTCCACCCGCCGGGCCGAGGGCTGGCGCCGCGCACTGGCCGCCGCCGGGATCGAACCGGGCGAGGGCTGGCTGCAGGTCGGCGACTTCCGCCACCCGTCGGGCCTTGCGGCGATGCGCGCCCTGCTGGCCCTGCCGGAGCCGCCGACCGCGATCTTCGCCGCCAACGACGAGATGGCCTACGGCGCGATCCGCGAGGCGCGCCGGCGCGGGCTGCGCATCCCTCAGGACCTGTCGGTGGTGGGGTTCGACGACCTCTACCTGTCGGCAACCTTCTCGCCCCCGCTCACCACCGTGTCGCAGCCGCGGCTGGAGATCGGGCGGCAGGCGATGGCGCTGCTGCTCGACGCCCTGTCCGGACTCCCGCCTCCCGCACGGCGGATCGAGCTGCCGGTGGAGCTTGTCGTCCGCGACACCACCGCGCCGCCCGCAAGCGCCGGGTCCGGCACGGTGCCGCAGGATCGAACCTCCGGCACACCACCGCACGGCCGCGACCCGGCCGGGCTGCCACACGGCAGCACCATGAACGCGCGGCCTTCGGGCCGTGACACGACCGCGCCGTCCACCGGCGCCGAGATCAGAAAGGCAGACACATGACCGACCTTCCCCGCGACACGCTCAACATCGGCCTCGTCGGCACCGGGTTCATCGCCGAATTCCACCTGCGCTCGATGGTGGGTGTCCGCAACGTCTCGGTCCGCGGGGTCACCAGCCGGGTGCTGGGCAACCGCGACCGCATCTCGGCGCTGAGCCAGGAGCTGGGCCTCGGCCCCTGCACCCCCTACGAGACGCTGGAGGCGATGCTTCAGGCCCCCGACATCGACGCGATCTGGATCCTGTCGCCCAACCACACGCGGCTGAACGTGATGAAGACCATCCATGCCGAGGTGACCGCCGGCCGGTCGAAGGTCTTCGCCGTGGCCTGCGAGAAGCCGCTGGCGCGCACCGTGTCCGAGGCGCGCGAGATGCTGCGCCTGACGGAAGAGGCGGGGCTGGCGCATGGCTATCTGGAGAACCAGGTCTTCTCGACCGCCGTGCTGCGCGGGAAGGAGATCGTCTGGCGCCGCGCCGCCGGCGTCACCGGCCGCCCCTACCTGGCCCGCGCGGCCGAGGAACATTCCGGCCCCCATGCCGCCTGGTTCTGGCAGGGCGACAAGCAGGGCGGCGGCGTGCTGTCCGACATGATGTGCCATTCGGTCGAGGTCGCCCGCCACCTGCTGACCGCCCCGGGGGCGAAGCGCGAGGTGCTGAAGGTCAAGTCGGTCTCGGGCACCATCGCCACGCTGAAATGGTCGCGCCCGAAATACGCCGACGAGCTGAAGGCGCGCTACGGCGACGAGGTCGACTACCGCAACCATCCGTCCGAGGATTTCGCCCGCGGCACGGTAATCCTGGAGGACGAGGACGGCCAGGAGCTGATCATCGAGGCGACGACCTCCTGGGCGTATGTCGGCGCCGGTCTACGTATTCAGCTTGAACTTCTCGGCCCGGAATATTCGATGGAGTTCAACTCGCTGTCGACGGGACTCAAGGTCTTCATGTCGCGCGGCGTGACGGGCGAGGAAGGGGAGGATCTGGTCGAGAAGCAGAACGCCGAACAGGGGCTGATGCCGGTGCTGGAGGACGAGGCCGGCGTCTACGGCTACACCGACGAGAACCGGCACATGGTGGAATGTTTCCGCAAGGGCGAAACGCCCATCGAGACGTTCCACGACGGGCTGGCGGTGGTGGAGATCCTGATGGCGCTCTACCGTTCGGCGGAGACAGGGGCCTCGGTGCAGTTTCCCGCGCCGGAGCTGGAGGATTACATCCCGCCCGTCGCACGGCCGCGCTGAGGCCAGTGCGGCCCGGCGGACAGAGCACGAAAGGCGGCGCGCGACCTTCGGGGCCGCGCCGGGAACGGCACGATGGCAGAGACGGCGCTTCTGTGGGATCTGGGCGGCACCAACAGCCGCATCGCTCTGGCCCGCGGCGGAACGATGACGGGCGCGCGGCGCCTGTCGCTGCGCAACGACAGCGCGGCGGATTTCCCGGCGATGCTGCGGCAGGCGCTGGACCGGCTGGGCGGGCCGCGCCCCGAGGCGGTGGCGATCGCACTGGCCGCGCCGATCACCGGCGACCGGCTGAAGCTGACGAACCGGGACTGGACGCTGGACCGGGCCGAGATCGCCGAGGTGACGGGCGCGCGGCGGGTTCTGTTCCTGAACGACTTCCAGGCGCTGGCGATGGCGCTGTCGGATCCCGCCGCGCTGGCGCCGCGCGCGCTGCAGGCCGGCCAGCCCGACGGCCATGCTCCCGCCATCGTGCTCGGCGCGGGAACCGGCTTCAACTCGGCCGTGCGGCTGCCCTCCGGCGGGATCGTCACGGCCGAGACCGGCCACACCACCTTCGCCGCCGTCACGCCCTTCGACACGCGGCTGCGGGACGCGATCTCGGCCGGACACGGCCGCTGCTCGGTCGAGCGGGTGCTGTCGGGGCCGGGCCTTGCGTCGATCCACGCGCAACTCTCGCGCGAAGCGGGCCATCCGATCCACCCCGACCGTCCCGAGGCGATCCTGTCGCGGGGTCTTGCCGGCACCGACGCGCTGGCGGCCGAGGCGGCAGAGGTGCTGGCCCGGGTCTACGGCCGGGTGGCGGGCGATCTGGCGCTGAGCTCGTTGGCCTTCGGCGGGGTCTGGCTGAACGGCGGGCCGTCGCGCGCCATGGCGCCGCTGCTGGCCGATCCCGACGGGCCCTTCCTGACCGCCTTCCGCGCCAAGGGCCGCATGTCGCACCTGATGCCGCGTTTCCCGGTCCGCCTGATCGAGGAGGACGGCGCGGCGCTGGTCGGCTGCCTGGCCGCGCTGCGCGACACGCCGGCCTGACCCCGCCGCCGCGGCTTCACCGGGCGGCGCAGCGCGCCACCCGCCCGCCGGTTCCGGCGGGGCGGTGGTTGCGCCCACCCCATCCCGACCACCACAGGACAGAGGACAGACCCGCATGACCGGCACCGATTCCGCGGCCACCAATTACGAAACCCCGGCCGCCGCCGGCGCCCTGATGCGGGCCGAGATCGCCGAGGGCTGGCCGGTCTTCCTGGCCAACGCCGCCGCCACGCTTCACCTGCCGGCGCGGGCGCGGGAGGCGCGGGCCATCCACACCATCGCGCGCGGCTCGTCCGATGCGGTCGCCACCGCCTTCGCCTACGAGGCGATGCGCGAGACGGGGCTGCCGGTGACCTCGCTGCCGCCCTCGGTCTTCTCGCTTGGCCGGGGCGTGCGGCTGGACGGGACGATGGCGCTGATCGTGTCGCAATCCGGCGCCAGCGCGGATCTTGCCGCCGCCGCCCGGGGCGCACGCGACAGCGGGGCCTTCACGCTGGCGCTGACCAATATCGACGGGTCCGAGGTGGAACGCGCCTCCGACCTGCGTCTTGCCGTGAACGCGGGCGAGGAGCGCGCGGTGCCTGCCACCAAGACGGTTCTGGGATCGCTCGGCACCGGCCTGGCGCTGACGGCGGCGCTGGCCACCGGCTTCGCGCCGCGGCTGTCCGCAACGCTGGAGCGGCTGAGCGACACCGCGCCTGCCCTGCCCGACCCCGCCGCCCTCGCCCGCCGGATCGCGGGGGCCGAACGGCTCTACGTCGTCGGGCGCGACACCGGCTACGGCGCCGCGCAGGAACTGGCGCTGAAGATCAAGGAATGCTGCGCCATCCACGCCGAGGCCTATTCCGCGTCCGAGGTGCTGCACGGCCCGTTGCAGCTGGCGACCCGGCCGATGCAGGTGCTGATCCTCGACACCGGCCACGCCCCCGCCGCCGAAAGCCTCGACACCGCGGAGGCGCGTTTCGCCGCCGCCGGATGCCCTGTCACCCGCATCGCCGCGCCCGGCGGGCTTGTCCCGCTCGCCGCCTCCGCCGCGCTGCTGGCGATGACCTATCCGGCGGTGCTGGAGGCCGCGCTGGCGCTCGGCGCGAACCCAGATCGGCCGGCCACCCTGTCGAAGATCACCCGCACCGTCTGACCCCGCCGGGGCCGGGCCGCCGTACCCGCGCCTACCGCAGGGGCAGCCGCGCGGAAGGGCCGTCGGCGTTGACATGATCGTGAACCGGTGGAACGCTTCGACTCGGGAATGCGCCCGAAGGTTGAAAAGGCCGGCAAATCATCGAGATCGCCCGCGTATCGACCTTCTGGATGGCGCAGCGCCCGGTCTCGGGCCGCATCCGACCATCGAAGGACCTGAAGGGAGAACCACCATGACTTCACGCTTCAAGCTGGGCCTCGCCACGCTGGCGACCGCCGCGCTGATGGCCCCGGCGGCCATCGCGGAGGAATTCATCACCATCGGCACGGGCGGCGTCACCGGCGTCTACTACCCGACCGGCGGCGCGATCTGCCGGCTGGTGAACAAGGGCCGTCGCGACCACGGCATCCGCTGCTCGGTCGAATCCACCGGCGGGTCGGTCTACAACATCAACACCATCCGCGAGGGCGAGCTGGAGTTCGGCGTTGCGCAGTCGGACACGCAGTACAACGCCTACAACGGCGCTTCGGACTTCGCCGACGGCGGCGCGTTCGAGGATCTGCGCTCGGTCTTCTCGCTGCACCCCGAACCTTTCACGGTGGTCGCCCGCGCCGATGCGGGCATCACCACCTTCGAGGACCTGAAGGGCAAGCGCGTGAACGTCGGCAACCCCGGCTCGGGCAACCGCGCCACGATGGAGGTGCTGATGGAGGAGATGGGCTGGACCATGTCCGACTTCGCCCTGGCGTCCGAGCTGAAGGCGGCCGAGCAGTCGGCGGCGCTCTGCGACAACCAGGTCGACGCGATGGTCTACACCGTGGGCCACCCCTCCGGCTCGATCCAGGAGGCCACGACCGCCTGCGATTCCGTGCTGGTGACGGTCGACAACGAGGCGACCGCCAAGCTGGTGGAAGAGAACGCCTTCTACCGTAAGGCCACCATCCCCGGCGGCATGTATCGCGGCAGCGACGAGGACGTGAACACCTTCGGCGTCGGCGCGACGCTGGTGACCTCGGCCTCGGTGTCCGAGGATTCGGTCTATGCCCTCGTCTCGGCGGTCTTCGAGAACTTCGAGGAGTTCAAGCAGCTGCACCCCGCCTTCGCCAACCTGACCGAGGAAGAGATGATCTCCGCCTCGCTGTCGGCCCCGCTGCATCCGGGCGCCGAGAAGTACTACAGGGAAAAGGGCTGGATGGAGTGATCGGGGGCTGACCCGACCCGGGCGGAGCGTCGCTCCGCCCCGCGAACCTGCCGGGGGACGCCCTGACGCCCCCCGGAACCAGAGGCCGAAGCGGCCCGGCAGCAACGGGGACAGTACCATGGTATCCACCGATCCCAGAGGCGAACGCACCGGCCTGACAGAGGCCGAGCTTCAGGAACTGGTCGCCGCCTCAGACAGCGGCGCGCGGGTGGTGCCGGGTCCCATCGGCACCTTCATCGCTGCGGTGGCGCTGACCTGGTCGATCTTCCAGGTGCTGCTGGCCAGCCCCTGGGCACCGTGGATCCTGCCGGGCGATCTGATCAACAACTCTCGCCAGATCCACCTGGCCTTCGCGATCTTCCTGTCGGCGATGGCCTATCCGCTGTGGAAGTCGGCGCCGAGGCATTCCGTCCCCTGGTACGACTGGCTGCTGGCCATCGGCGGCGCGGCCCTCGCGCTCTACGGCTACATCTTCTACGAGAAGATCGTCCGCAACGGTGGCCTCGCGGACACGACCGACGCCTGGGCCTCGCTCGCCGGTCTCCTGCTGCTCTTCATCGCGGCCTACCGGACCCTCGGCCCGGTGATGGTGGCGCTGGCCATCGTCTTCCTGCTCTACGTCTTCTTCGGCTCGTCCGAGGTGGTGCCCGACCAGATCCGCTGGGCCGGTGCCTCGCTGCGGAAAGCCATGAGCCACATGTGGATCACCTCGGAAGGGGTGTTCGGCATCGCGCTCGGCGTGTCCACCCGCTTCGTCTTCCTCTTCGTGCTGTTCGGCGCGCTGCTCGACAAGGCGGGGGCCGGCAACTACTTCATCAAGATGGCCTTCGGCGCGCTCGGCCACCTGCGCGGCGGGCCGGCCAAGGCGGCGGTGGTGGGTTCGGCCGCGACCGGCCTGATCTCGGGCTCGTCCATCGCCAACGTGGTGACCACCGGCACCTTCACCATCCCGCTGATGAAACGCGTGGGCTTCTCGGCCGAAAAGGCCGGCTCGGTCGAGGTCGCCTCTTCCGTCAACGGCCAGATCATGCCCCCGGTCATGGGCGCGGCTGCCTTCCTGATGGTCGAATACGTGGGCATCTCCTATGTCGAGGTCATCACCCACGCCTTCCTGCCGGCGATCATCAGCTACATCGCGCTGGTCTACATCGTCCACCTGGAGGCGGTGAAGAACAACATGCCCACCATCGGCGACCGCGTCGTGTCGATGGGCAAGACCGTGGGCGGCATGTTCGCCTTCTTCGCGGGCTTCGCGGTGCTCTGCTACGCCACGCAGTACCCGGTGCGGGCGATCACCTCGCTCTTCCCGGAAGGGTCGGGGCTGGTGCTGTCGATCCTGCTGGGCGCGATCTACGTGGCGCTTGTCTGGCTGGCGTCGAGATCGCCGGACCTCGAGCCCGACGATCCGAATGCGGCCGTGGTGGAACTGCCCGACATCCCGAAGATCTGGACCTCCGGCCTCTACTACCTGCTGCCGATCATCGTGCTGGTCTACTTCCTGATGATCGAACGGAAGTCCCCCGGCCTCTCGGCCTTCTGGGCGGCCTTCCTGCTGTTCTTCATCCTCCTCACCCAGAAGACGCTGAAGGCGTTCTTCCGGGGCGAATCCGGGGCCATGTCGCGCCTGTGGGAAGGTGTCGTGGACCTGAAGGACGGCATGATCGACGGCGCGCGCAACATGATCGGCATCGGCCTCGCCACGGCGACGGCGGGGATCATCGTCGGCACCGTGTCGCTGACCGGCATCGGCCAGGTGATGGCGGATTTCGTCGAGTTCCTGTCGGGCGGCAACCTGATCCTGATGCTGATCTTCGTGGCGATCCTGTCGCTGATCCTCGGGATGGGCCTGCCGACCACGGCGAACTACATCGTCGTCTCGTCGCTGATGGTCGCCGTGGTGGTGGAACTGGGCGCGCAGTCGGGGCTGATCGTGCCGCTGATCGCGGTGCACCTCTTCGTCTTCTACTTCGGCATCATGGCGGACGTGACGCCGCCCGTGGGCCTCGCTTCCTTCGCCGCGGCGGCGGTGTCGGGCGGGGACGCGATCAAGACGGGCTTCACGGCGTTCTTCTACTCGCTCCGGACCGTGGCGTTGCCGTTCGTGTTCATCTTCAACACCGACCTGCTGCTGATCGACGTGACCTGGGTGCAGGGCATCATGGTCTTCATCATCGCCACCATCGGCATCCTCGTGTTCACCGCGGCGACCATGGGCTGGTTCGTCACCCGCTGCCGGATCTGGGAGATCGTGGCGCTGCTGCTGGTGGCCTTCACGCTGTTCCGGCCGGGGTTCTGGATGGACATGGTGCAGCCGCCGTTCAACGATTTCGCGCCTTCGCAGCTGGAACAGGCCGTCGGCGATGCAGACCCGGGCGACACGCTGCGCATCCGCGTCGCGGGCCCGGATTTCGACACCTTGCAGATGACCGAGACGACGGTGGTCCTGACCGTGTCCGAGGGTGCCTCGGGGGCCGAGCGGCTGGAGGCCCTGGGCTTCATGCTGATGCCCGAAGGCGAGCGGATGATCCTCGACGAGCCGGCCTTCGGCACCGATCTGGGCGAGACCCTGTCGAGCTTCGACTTCTACGGCGACGAGCCGGTGGAGGTGACGGCGGTCCGCGCCCCGGCCCCGCAGGCGCCGAAGGAGCTGATGTTCATCCCGGCGCTGATCCTGCTGGCGCTGATCGCGTTCCTGCAATCGCGCCGCGCCCGGCCCGAGCCGAAGGGAGTGCCGGCATGATCCGCTCCGTCCTCTGCGCCATCGACGTCAATCGCCCGGACGACGAGGCGAAGGTGCTGCAACGGGCGCTCAAGCTGGCCGAGGCCGAGGGTGCGCAACTCGACGTCATCACCGTCATGCCAGATTACGGGATGAGCGTCGTCGGCGGTTACTTCAAGGAAGACCACAAGGACACCGCGCGGGACCACGTGAAGGCCCTGCTGAACGCCTGCGTCGAGAAGGCCCTCGGATCCGAGGCCAACGCGAAGGTCCGCCACCTGATCGGCGTCGGCGCGGCCTATCACGAGATCCTCGCGGCGGCGAAGGCGGCCGGGTCGGATCTGATCGTGCTGGGTGCGCATCGGCCGGACCTGTCGGATTATCTGCTGGGCCCGAACGCGGCGCGGGTGGTGCGGCATTCCACCTGTTCGGTCTACGTGGTGCGGTAAGCGCGCCCTACAGCCCCGCCGCCTCACCCCGGCTCGTGCAGATCCAGCCCGGTCAGCGCCACCCGCTCCCCGCGCAGCCAGGCGGCGACGGCCTCGGCCGTCTCCTCCGCGCTGCGCTTCAGTGCGCATTCCCAGACTACCGCGACGCGCCAGCCATCGCCGGTCAGCGCCTCGATCGCCCGCGCGTCGCGTGCCACGTTCTGCGCGAACTTCTCGGCCCAGAACTCCGGCCGGGTGGAGGGCGTGGTGGCGAAGCGGCAGCCGGGGTGGCGGTGCCAGAAGCAGCCGTGGACGAAGACGACGGCACGGTACCGGGGCAGCACGACATCGGGCCGACCGGGCAGCCCCTTGCGATGAAGCCGGAACCTGAAGCCGCGCGCATGAAGGGCACGGCGCAGGGCGATCTCGGGCCGGGTGTTCCGCCCCCGGATCCCCGACATCATGCGCGACCGCGTCGCCTGATCCACCACATCGACCATGGCTGCGGATGAAAGCGCTCCGGCCCTTCGGGTCAACCTCGACCGCCTGCGCCCGGGGGCAGCCTGGCGGGCCGAGGCCGCATGGCGCGGCGCATTCCGCCGGATCGGTCGCGCCCTCCCGCCCCGCCGAAGCCGATGCTTCCTCCAACCGTGAGCCCGTCTCCGTCTCTGCCACCGCCGCCGGACCCGCCGCCGCAACTCACCCCGCAGCGCCGTCCCGCCGCTTCCCGGGATCGTGTCGGAACCCCCGGAGCGGCCCCGCATTGACCCCCGAAGGAGGATCCACCCATGCTACGTCACACTCTTGCCGCCACCTCGCTCGCCGCGCTGATCGCCGGACCCGCCGCCGCGCAGACGGACCAGTCCGCCGCCCCCGGCGGCATGGCCGAAGCCACCGCCGAGGTGGTCGACGTGAACGGCTCCACGCTCGGCACCATCCACGCGCGGGACACGCCGTCGGGCGTCGTGTCGCTGACCATCTCGCTCACCGGCGTGCCGGAGGGGCTGCACGGCATCCACATCCACGAGACCGGCGACTGCTCGGCCGCCGATTTCTCCTCGGCCGGGGGGCATCTGGCTAAGGGCAAGTCGCACGGCATCATGTCCGAGGACGGGCCGCATCCGGGCGACATGCCGAATGCCACCGTCCAGATCGACGGCGCGCTGCAGCAGGAGTACTTCCTGCACGGGCTGACCGTGGCCGAGGACATGCTGGACGACGACGGCTCCGCCTTCGTCATGCACACCGGCCCCGATGATTACGAGACCCAGCCCGCCGGCGACTCCGGCGACCGCTACGCCTGCGGTGCCTTCCGGGCCGGGTGACGGCTACTCCGCCGCCTTCGCGTCATCGGGGCGGGCAAGTTCCCACGCCTCGGTGACGGTGGCGTAGTCGCGGTATCCCATGCGGGAGATCGGCCGCGCCCCCGCCGTGTCGAACCGGCCGTCGCGAATGTATTCGTCGCGTATGTGGGTGCGGACGACCTCGCCGATCACCAGATAGCGATCCAGAACGTTGCCGTGGCGGTCGCGCATCGCCTCGGCCGTCACGGTCACGCATTCCAGCGCGGCCGGGCTGGCCGCCACGAAGGGCGCCGCGATCTCGACGCTCCGGCCCAGTTCCAGCCCCGCCGCGTCGAATTCGCTGACTCCGTCGTCGAGGGTCGCCGAGGAGATGTTCATCGCCTCCGTCAGTGCCTCGGTCGCCAGCGAGAAGGTGAATTCACCCTGGTCGCGCGCGTTGATGAAGGAATGCTTCTGCCCGACGCTGGTGAAGGCGATCATGTGGGGCGCGTTCGATACCGCGTTGAAGAAGGAATACGGCCCCAGGTTCGGCACCCCCTCTCCGTTCAGCGTGCCGATCCAGCCGATCGGCCGTGGCGCGATGATCGCCTTGAAGGGATCGTGCTTGAGGATGGCGGGCCGGTCGGCTCCGTAATGCATGGCGGGACTCCCTGTCGGATGTTGTGCGCGCTCGGTCTGCGGCCAAGACTGACATTCCTTGTCCGGAGGCGCCATGGCTGCGGCAGGAATATTCGCTCTGCTGATATATCAGACATTGCTGCAAAATGTTGCGGCGCAGCGCGATCAGGCGGCTGTCGCCGCGATTTCCGCTGTTAATCGCGGCAATACAGGGTTTGACGGGAATCGGTCCGTTGATATGATATATCCGTTAGCAGGGGAGTCGGGGGATGGCATCGATGCACAGGCCGATCGACGGCGCAGCCGCCGGGGACACGCTCGCCCTGACCGGACTGACGGCCCCCGCGCGACTGACGCGCGACAGCTGGGGCATCCCGCATGTCGCCGCCGAAAGCACCTCCGACGCCTTCTTTCTCAACGGCTGGGTCCACGCCAGCGACCGGATGTGGCAGATGGAGGCGGCGCTGCGTCGTGCCATCGGCACCTATGCAGAATGGTCCGGCCCTTCGGCCCTGTCCGCCGACCGGCTGGCGCGGCAACTGGGGGTCGAGGCCGCCTCGCGCCGCGACTACAATGCCCTCTCGCCTGCGGGCAAGGCGATGTGCGAGCGCTACTCGGACGGCGTGAACGCGTTCATCGACGCGGGCGGCGGGTCGCAGGAATACGACCTGCTGGGCGCCACTCCCGCAAGGTGGGAGCCGTGGTTCTGCGTCGCCGTGATGCGCCAGCGCGGGATCCTCATGGGGTCGATCTGGTTCAAGCTCTGGCGGGCCGCCGCGCTGTCGGTCGCGGGGCCGGAGGCTGTGCCGCTGCTGCGCTACGACGACAACGGTCCGGAACGCTTCGTGACGCCGCAGGGCCCGACCGGAGACCGGCTGGCCGCCGATCTGGCCGCCCTGCAACCCGCCATCGAGGCGCTGACCGGCTTCGGCGCCGAGGATGCGACCGTCGCCGGGTCGAACAACTGGGCGGTGTCGGGCAGCCGCACCGCGTCGGGCAAGCCGCTGGTGGCGGGCGATCCGCACCGGGTGTTCGAGATCCCCGGCATGTACACGCAGTTCCACATGGCCTGCCCGGAGTTCAACGCCATCGGTTTCTCGGTTCCCGGCGTGCCGGCCTTCCCGCATTTCTGCCATACCGAACATGTCGCCTGGTGCGTCACCCATGCTTTCGCCGACATCCACGACCTCTATGTCGAGGAGTTCTCGGACGGCGGCCGCACCTATGCCACCGAGGACGGCCCGGCCGAGGCCGCGACCCGCGAGGAGACGATCCGCGTGCGCGGCGGCGAGCCGGTGACGATCACGGTGACCGAAACGCGCCACGGCCCGGTAATCTGCGGCGATCCGGCCTCCGGCCGCGCCATCGCGCTGAAATCCGTGCAGCTTTTCGATGTGGACCGCTCGCTCGACTGTCTGGAGCCGATGATGCGGGCGCCCGACATCCATGCCTTTCACTCCGCCTGCGAGGGCTGGGGCGTGATCGATCACAACGTGGTCGGCGCGGATACCGCCGGCCGTATCGGCGTCATCGTCCGCGCGGTGGTGCCGGAGCGGGATGCCGTCAACGGCTGGCTGCCGATGCCCGGCGCCGCGGGCGCGCATGAATGGCGCGGGATGATCCCGTTCGAGAGGATGCCCCGCGAGGTCGATCCCGAGGGTGGCATCATCGTCACCGCAAACAACCGCGTCGTGCCCGAGGGGCATCCCGACTACATCCTGACCGACTGCCACCCCACGACCCGCGCCAACCGCGTGGCCGAACGGCTGGAGACCCTCCGCAAGGCGCGGCCCGGGGACATGCTGGACATCCTGCGCGACGTCGACAGCGCCCCGGCGCGCGAGATCTGCGCCCGTATCCTGAAGGTCGCCCCGCAGGGGCCCGACGAAGCCGCGCTGCTGGACCTGCTGCGCCCCTGGGACGGCCGGATGGAGGTCGGGCTGACCGCGCCGACCGCCTACATGCGCATCCGGCAGGAAATGACGGAGATCCTGACCCGGCTGTCAGGCCTCTCGGCCACCGCGACGCATCCGGCGACGCAGCCTGCCCCCGGCATCTCGGCCCTGACGCAGCTGTGGTGGGCGCTGCCGACGCTGCTGCGGACCGATGACACCACCCTCACCGGCGGCCGGTCCTGGGACGAGATCATCGCCGAGGCCGTCGCCGCGGTCGCGCAGGCCGCTCCCTCCGCCCCCTGGGGCGAGGCGCACCGGCCGGTCTTCACGCATCCGCTGGCGCACCTCTTTCCCGACGCCTCGGCCACCGCCGCGCCCGCGTCCTTCCCGATCGGCGGGGACGGCGACTGCGTCTGCGCGGTCGGGGTCTATCCGGGCAACGGCACGCGGGCGATCTACGGTTCGGTCGCGCGCTACGTTTTCGACCTGGCCGACTGGGACAACTCCCGCTGGGTCGTCTTCCACGGATCCTCCGGCCACCCGGGCGATCCGCATTATTCCGACCAGAACCCGCTCTGGGCCAACGGCGACATGGTGCCCATGGCCTGGTCCGAGGCCGCCGTCGCCGCTCATGCGGCCGGGGTCGTGACGCTTACCCCCGCCTGAGAGGCGGGGCGCGCCCCCCGGCCAAACGCCGGGGTCACAGGCAAGACCAGAAGGTGGCCGGGCACCCGCCCGAGCGGCCCGCCCCACAACAGACGTGCAACAGGGAACACGACCATGATCCATTTCCGACAGACCGGCTTTCCACTGGCCGCCACGGCCATCGCGGCGGCGCTTGCGCTGACGGCGCCCGCCATCGCCCAGGACACGCCGAAGGAAGGCGGCCAGGTGATCTACGCCAACAACTCCGGCCCCGGCCAGCTGGACCCCGCCATGGCGGCGAGCCTCGTGGAACTGGAGGTCATCGCCCACGTCTTCGAGCCGCTGGTGGCCATGGACGAAGGCTATGCCGCGGCCCCGATGCTCGCCGAAAGCTGGGAGGTCAGCGAGGACGGCAAGACCTTCACCTTCAAGCTGCGCGAGGGCGTCACCTTTTCGGACGGGCAGGAGATGACCTCGGCCGACGTGCTGGCCACCTTCGAGCGCTACGCCGAGATCAGCCCCGGCAAGGACACGCTGGCGGATGTGAAGGAATACCGCACGCCCGACGACTACACTTTCGAGATCGAGCTGAACGAGCTGAACTCGGTCTTCATCGACCAGTTGAAGACGCCGGTCTATCCGTTCTCGATCCTGCCCGCCTCGCAGCGCGACAAGCCCGCGCGCGAGATCGACGTGATCGGCACCGGGCCGTTCAAGCTGGGTGAATGGGTGAAGGACAGCCACCTCGTCATCGAGAAGAACGAGAACTACGTCCCGCGCGAGGATGCCGAGGGGCCGGACGGCTATGTCGGCAAGAAGACGGTGTATGTGGATTCGGTCCGCTACAACTTCGTGCCCGAGGGCAACGCGCGCGTCGCCGCGATGCAGACCGGCGAGGCCGACATCACCACCGCCCTGTCGAAGGACCTGCTGGCACGGCTGGAAGGCCAGGAGGGCGTGACGCCCATCACCGTGTTCCCCTACTGCCAGAACTACGTGATCCTGCATTCGTCGAACCCGCCGACCGACAAGCGCGAGATCCGGCAGGCGATCCGCAAGGTCGCGGGGGTCGAGGATCTGATCATCGCGTCGGGTGAAACCGCGCGGATGGATCACTCGATGTCCTATCCGGGCACCGACTACCACACCGACGAAGAGAACGCGAAGTGGTACAACGAGAACGACATCGAAGGCGCGATGAAGCTGCTGGAGGAAGCCGGCTACAGCGGTGAGGAGATCACCGTGCAGTCGAACACCAACTACTCCTGGATGCGCGACACGATGCTGGTGCTGGCCGAGCAGATGAAGGCCGCCGGCATGACGGTGAAGATCGACATCACCGACTGGACGACCAACGCGTCGAACCTGCAGTCGGGCGATGGCGGCTGGAACGTCTCGACCACCGGCTTCTGCTCGAACGCGCTGCTGGGGCCGCAGCAGTGGCAGACAATGATCTACAACTTCCCGCATATCGAGGGGAACCAGGTTCTGGATGACGCCTACGCGAAGTTCTATTCGTCGATGGAGCTTGCCGAACGTCAGGCCGCCTGGAAGGCGATCGAGGCCGAGGTGCTGGACGGGGCCTACATGATCAAGGTCTCCGACCGCGGCTCGAACCGCGCCATCGCGGACGAGCTGAAGGGCTTCCGCGAGTTCAACATGAACCTGTTCTGGGACGTCTGGCTGGACGAGTGATCCCGGTGTGAGACCGGCGCGGGCGGGCACCTGCCCGCGCCAACCGACCATCCGCCATCCGAAAGACCTCTCCCATTTCGAGCGCATACATCTCCACCCGCTCCGCCCGGGCGACCAGCCCGGACCGCGCCCGACCCTCCCGTCGCACCGGAGGTGCGCCAGCTGGATACGACCCGCCTCCGGCGGGACGCGAGGGGGCATTGGCGACGACGCTTGCCGAACTGCCGTCGTCCCATGCTTTCGGGATAAACCGCCAGGCCACGAGCGGAGCGAATGCGCCCTCCCAGGATCGGGCGCGCCCCTCTGCACCCGCCTCGTCCGCCCCACGGGGGCCTCGCGAATCCGCGTCCCTTTGCCCCGCACAGCATACCCAACCCGAAGGCCCGATGACCCCCTCATGCCCCGCCTGATCGCCCTCCGCATCCTCCAGGCCATCCCGGTCATGCTGGTCGTCGCCATCCTGACCTTCATGCTGATGCACCTGCTGCCCGGAGACCCCGCGACGATCATCGCGGGCGATGCGGCCACGCCCGAGGCGGTCGACCAGATCCGCCGGGACCTAGGCCTCGACCGGCCGATGATCACGCAGCTCTGGCTCTGGCTCACCAACTTCATCCAGGGCGATTTCGGCCGGTCGATCATGCTGAACCAGCCGGTGGCCGAGGCGGTGCTGGAACGTCTGCCCGTCACCTTCTCGCTGGCCTTCGTCGCCTTCTGCATCACCATCCCGATCGGCATCGTCCTCGGCGTGATCGCCGCCGTCTGGCGCGACACCTGGATCGACAGCGGCGTGATGGTGCTGGCTCTCGTCGGCGTCTCGGTCCCGAACTTCTGGATCGCGATCCTGTCGGTGATCCTCTTCTCCGTGACCCTCGGCTGGCTCCCATCGGCGGGCTACGTGCCTCTTTCCCAGGACGCGGGCCGCTGGTTCCTGTCGCTCGTCCAGCCCGCCACGGTCCTCGCGCTCTTCCAGATCGGCTACCTCGCGCGGATGACCCGCTCGGCCATGCTCGAGGTGCTGGACCAGGACTACATCCGCACCGCCCGCGCCAAGGGCGTTTCGCCCGGCACGACGATCCTCAAGCACGCCTTCCGCAACACGCTGATGCAGGTCGTCACCGTCTCGGGCTACATCCTGTCGCTGCTGATCGGCGGCTCGGTCGTCATCGAACAGATCTTCGCCATGCCCGGCATCGGCCGCCTGCTGGTCCAGGCGATCATGGCCCGCGACTATCCGGTCGTTCAGGGGACGATGCTGCTGCTGGGCTTCGCCTTCGTCTTCATCAACATCGTGATCGATCTGATCTACGCCTGGGTCGACCCGAGGGTCCGCTATGACTGACGCCTCCGCCCTCGTCGCCGGCCCGCCGCAGACGGCCGAGATCCCGCCCCCCGTCTCGCGCTGGCGGGTGCTGGCACGCCGGCTCTGGCGCCACCGGTCGTTCCGGATTGGCGGCGGGATCGTTCTGGTGATCGTGCTGCTGGCGCTGGCCGCGCCGCTGCTGACGGACGGCTCGCCCAACCAGATGGCGCTGAGGAACCGCTTCGCTCCGCCGTCCGCCGAGCACTGGTTCGGCGCCGACAACTTCGGACGGGACATCTTCACCCGCGTCCTCTACGGCGCGCGGATCTCGCTCTGGATCGGCTTCGCCTCGGCGCTGATCGCGGCCGTGGGTGGCGCGCTGGTCGGCATGGTCTCGGCCTGGTTCCGCAGGCTGGACGCGCTGATGATGCGGATCATGGACGCGCTGCTGGCCTTCCCGGCGATCCTGCTGGCCATCGGCATCAATGCGGCGCTCGGGCCCCAGGTGTCGTCGGTCATCATCGCGCTCGGCTCGGCCTACATCCCCCGGATGGCGCGGATCGTACGCGCCTCGGCGCTGGTGATCCGGGAACTGGACTACGTCGACGCCGCGCGGGTCTCGGGCGCGGGATCGGGGCGGATCATCTTCCGCCACATCCTGCCGAACGTGATGGCGCCGCTGCTGGTCTCGGTCACCTTCGTCTTCGCCTATGCGATCCTGGCGGAGGCCGCGCTGTCGTTCCTCGGCATCGGCCCGCCGCCGCCGCATCCCTCCTGGGGCAACATCATCGCCGAGGGCCGCGACTACTCGGTAGAGGCGTGGTGGATCATGCTCTTCCCCGGCCTCGCCATCTCGCTCGCCGCGCTCGGCACCAACCTGCTGGGCGACGGGCTGCGCGACGTGCTGGACCCCAAGCTGAAGATCGAACAATGACCATGCTGTCCGTCGAGAACCTCTCCGTCGATTTCCGTGTGGACACCGGGTGGATCCGCTCGGTCGACGGCGTCAGCTTCGAGTTGCCAGAGAACGCGACGCTCGGGATCGTGGGCGAAAGCGGGTCGGGCAAGTCCGTCACCGCCCTGTCGATCCTGCGCCTGCACGCGATGCGCAACACCCGGCTGACGGGGCGGATCGGGTTCGACGGGAAGGATCTGCTGAAGATGCCCGAGCGGGAGCTGCGCCGCCTGAGGGGCCGCGACATCGCGATGATCTTCCAGGATCCGATGCACTCGCTGAACCCGGTGCTGACAATCGGCGACCAGATCGGCGAGACGCTGCGCATCCACCAGGGGATGACCGGCGCCCAGGCCACGGCGCGGGCGGTCGAGCTTCTGGACATGGTCCGCATCCCCGACGCGAAAAGCCGCGTCACCGACTTCCCGCACCAGCTGTCGGGTGGGATGCGGCAGCGGGTGATGATCGCCATGGCCATCGCCTGCCGCCCCCGCCTGCTGATCGCGGACGAGCCGACGACGGCGCTGGACGTGACGGTGCAGGCGCAGATCCTGGAGCTGCTGCGCGACCTGCGGGAAGAGATCGGGATGTCCGTCATCCTCATCTCGCACGACCTGGGCCTGGTGGCCGAGTTCGCCGAGCGGGTGATCGTGATGTACGCGGGCGAACTGGTCGAGGACGCCCCCGCCCGCACCATCTTCGAGACGCCGACGCATCCCTATTCCGAGGGCCTGCTGCAGGCGATTCCCTCTCCGGATGCCGACGTGACCCGGCTCTACGCCATCCCCGGCCGCATCCCCGACCCCGGCCGCCGCCCGCCCGGCTGCAATTTCGCGCCCCGCTGCGGCCTGGTGCAGCCGTCGTGCCTGAAGGGAACGCCGCCGCTGGAACCCGCCACGCCCGGACATCTGGTGCGCTGTCCGGTGCGGCTGCACGCGAAGGTCGAGGCATGAACATGTGCGCCGCCTCGCGTAGGGTGGGCATTCTGCCCACCACCCCCCGCCCGAGGCCCCCGCAGAGGGACGTACACGGCCCCGGACGGGCACAACTCAACGCAAGCGCGAGTGCGCTTCATGGCAACGCCACATCGTACAGCCGTTCGGCGCGGGACATCGACGATGCGCCCGGCCGCCCGGAGGGCCGGGCGCGGCCCGGGGCTGGTCGCCCCGAGCCGGCCCATGTGCGGCGTGCACACAACCCGGAGGGAGACGCCCCATGTTCGATGACGTGACGCCCCCGACCCCCGCCACCACCACCGACCCCATCGTCCGCGTCCGCGACCTGCGCCGCGACTTCAAGGTGGGGCGGGGCCGGCGCGGCAAGGCGATCCTGCGCGCCGTCAACGATGTCTCGTTCGACATGTTCGAGGGTGAAACCCTGGGCCTCGTCGGCGAGTCGGGCTCCGGCAAGTCGACCATCGGGCGGATGCTCGTCGGCCTCCTGCCCGCAACCGCCGGAGAGATCGACCTCTTCGGCCAGGACATCACCGGCCGCGACGCGAAGCGCAACCTCGCCCGCGTCCGCCACAAGCTGCAGTTCGTCTTCCAGGACCCGCATGCCGCGATGAACCCCCGGATGCGCGTCGCCGACATCATCGCCGAACCGCTGGACATCGCCGGCGGGTGGAGCCGGAAGGACCGCACCGACCGCGTCGCCCAGCTTCTGGACCTCGTCGGCCTCGCCCCCCAGTTCGCCGAGCGCTTCCCGCACGAATTCTCCGGCGGCCAGCGGCAACGGATCGTGATCGCCCGCGCCCTGGCGCTCGACCCGGCCTTCGTCGTCTGCGACGAGGCGGTCGCGGCGCTGGACGTGTCGATGCAGGCGCAGGTCATCAACCTGCTGCTGGACCTGCAGGACCGGCTGGGCCTCAGCTACCTCTTCATCGCGCACGACCTGGCCGTGGTGCGTGCCGTGTCGACCCGCGTCGCGGTGCTCTACGCGGGCGAGATCGTCGAGATCACGGACCGCCGCTCGCTCTACGACGACCCGCGACACCCCTACACCCAGGCCCTGCTGGCCGCGATCCCGCGGCCCGAGGCGGGCGTCCGCAAGCCGCCGATCAAGGGCGAGGTGCCGTCGCTGCTGAACCGGCCGAAGGGCTGCACGCTCTGCCCGCGCTGCCCGCATGTCCACGACCGCTGCCGCGTCGAAGCGCCGAAGCTGCGCGAGATCGCCCCCGGCCACCGCATCGCCTGCCACCTTCCGGATGGAGCCACGAGACCATGAAGGACACCGCCACCACCGACCTGAGCTGGATGCCGGCCGCCGAGGCGATCTCGCTCATCGCGCGCCGCAAGCTGTCGCCGTTCGAATACCTCGATCACATCCTCGCCCGGTCCGAGGCGCAGGCCGAACGTCTGAACCCCTTCGCCTTCGTCGCCGCCGAACGGGCGCGGGCCGAGGCGAAGGCGGCCGAGCAGGCGGTCATGAACGGCGCGCCGCTCGGGCCGCTGCACGGGCTGCCGGTGCATGTGAAGGACCTCTTCCCCACGGCAGGCATTCCGACCGAATACGGCTCCGCCATCAAGGAGGGGACCGTTCCCGACACCGACGATGTGCTCGTCACCCGCCTGCGCCGGGCCGGAGCGGTGATCTTCGCGAAAAGCCACACGCCGGAGTTCGGGCACAAGGGCCAGACCGACGGCCCGCATTTCGGCACCACACGCAACCCGTGGGATCTGTCGCGTTATGCCGGCGGATCCTCCGGCGGTGCGGCCTGCGCGGTGGCGGCGGGGATCGGGCCGATGGGGCTGGGGACGGACGGCGCGGGGTCGATCCGCATTCCCGCCGCAGCCTGCGGGACTGTCGGTCTCAAGCCCACGACCGGCCTGCTGCCCTGGGGCGAGGGGATGGACGCCTTCGCCAACGTCGCCGCCGCCGGGCCGCTGACCCGGACGGTGGAGGATGCCGCCCTGATGACCCTTGCGCTGGCCGGGCCGGATGCCTGCGATCCCTGGTCTCTGGGCGCGCCCGCCCCGAAGGCGACCCGCGCGGGCCGCAACCTGCACGGGCTGCGCGTCGGCTATATCCCGAAGTTCTGCAACCGTCTGGTGTCGCGCGATGTCGAGACCAACACCGACGCCGTCCTGTCCCTGCTCGCCGCCCGCGGCGCGGTGATCGAGGAGGTGACGGACGACATCGACTGGATCGAATACGAGGGCCGCGTGCTCTATCAGGCCAACATCGCCATCGCCTTCGGCCCGCATGTCGAGAGGTGGGGCAACCAAATGGACCCTGTCCTGCTGGACTTCATCGAGCGCGGCAAGGGGTTCGGCATCAGGGACTACCGCGAGGCGATGTTCGCCCGGACCCGGCTCTTCCGCGCGGTGCAGGCGCTGTTCGAGCGCCACGACGTCCTGATCTCGCCCACGATCACCCGGACCGCGCTGCCGGCCGATTTCGAGGCGCTGGACGGCCAGGTCCCGGTGGACGGAGAGGACAACGGCCTGACCCGACAGGGCATGTCGCCCTATTGCTACCCGTTCAACCTGACCGGCCATCCGGCGCTGGCGGTGCCCTCGGGCTTCGCCTCGGACGGGCTGCCGACCTCGGTGCAGTTCATCGGGCGCTTCCACACCGACCTCGACCTGCTGGCGCTGGCCGGCGCGGTGGAGGAGGACCGCCCCTGGGCCGACCGCCGTCCCGACGGTCTCGACTGACCAGCAGCACCGCGCCCCGGCCCCCGCGCCGGGGCCTGGTCGTCCGCGACATCAGCCTCACGTCTCCCGCCGGCGAGCACGCGGACAGCACCCTGCCGAAGCAACGCACCCCGGCCTCCGCGCCGGGTCTCACCGTTGGCGTCATCAGTCTCACGTCTAACATCTGCGAGCGGGCGGACAGCACCCTGCCGAAGCAACGCGCCCCGGTCCCCGCGCCGGGGCCTCATCGGCCGCGCATCACCGCGCTCACGCCTCCCGCGGGCCGGGGAAGTGGCAGGCCACGGACCGCTCCTCCCCCTTCAGCACCGGCGTCTGGCGTGCGCAGAGATCCTGCGCGCGGGGACAGCGGGTGCGGAAGCGGCAGCCCGACGGCGGGTTCAGCGGCGACGGCAGGTCGCCCTTCAGGACAATGCGCCGGCGGTTCCGTTCGACCCTCGGATCGGCCCGCGGAATGGCGGACAGCAGCGCCTGTGTGTAGGGGTGCTGCGGGTCCGAGAAGAGCTGCGCCGTCGGCGCCTCCTCCACGATCCGGCCCAGGTACATCACCCCCACCCGATGCGAGATGTAGCGGACCACGCCCAGGTCGTGCGCGATGAAGAGGTAGGCGACGCCCAGCTCCTTCTGCAGGTCCTGCAGCAGGTTGAGCACCCCCGCCTGGATCGACACGTCGAGCGCCGAGACCGGCTCGTCCAGCACGATCAGCTTCGGATCCAGCGACAGCGCCCGAGCGATGCCGATGCGCTGACGCTGGCCGCCGGACAATTCGTGCGGCCAGCGCGCGGCGGTGTCGGCGGGCAGGCGGACCATGTCGATCAGCTGCGCCACCCTGCGGCGCACCTCGGCCTTCGGCAGGGCGGCGAGGCGCAGCCCCTCGGTCAGGATCTGCGCGACATTCATCCGGGGGTGGAGCGAGGCCATCGGGTCCTGGAACACGATCTGGATCTCGCGGCGCAGGCGGCGCATCTGTTCGGCATCCGCGGCGGTCAGGTCAGTGCCGTCCAGGGTGACACGTCCCGAGGAGGGCTCGATCAGCCGCAGGATGCAGCGCCCGAGGGTGGATTTCCCGCAGCCGGATTCGCCGACGAGGCCGAAGGTCTCGCCCGGGCGGATGTCGAAGGACACGCCCGAGACCGCCTGCACCCGCGCCACCTCGCGCCCCAGCACGCCGCCGGAGATGGGGAATTCCTTCACCAGGTTCTCGACGTTCAGCAGGCTCATGCGGGGGTGGCCTCCGGCACGCGGTCGGCGTGGTGGCAGGCGGCGCGGGTCTCGCCCTTCGGTGTCAGGGGCGGATCCTCGGCGCGGCAGATGTCGGTGGCGAGCGGGCAGCGGGGCGCGAAGGCGCAGCCCGGCGGGCGGTCCCAGATCGACGGCGGCGTGCCCTCGATCTGGCGCAGCCGGGTGGAGCCGTCGAGCGTCGGCACAGCGCCGATGAGCCCCGCGGTGTAGGGGTGGCGGGTGGCATGGAAGATCGCGTCGGCGCTGCCGTGCTCGACCACGCGGCCACCGTACATCACCGCGATCTCGTCCGCCATGCCGGCCACGACGCCGAGGTCGTGGGTGATGAGGATCAGCGCGATCCCCAGCTCCTCGCGCAGCTCGGCCAGCAGGTCGAGGATCTGCGCCTGGACGGTGACATCGAGCGCGGTTGTGGGCTCGTCCGCGATCAGCAGGGCGGGGCGGTTGGCGAGCGCCATGGCGATCATCGCCCGCTGCCGCATCCCGCCCGAGAATTCGTGCGGATACTGGTGCAGGCGGCGGTCGGGCTGGGGGATGGCGACCAGTTCGAACAGGTGGCGGGCCTCGTCCAGCGCCTTCGATTTCGGGATGGATCGGTCGTGCAGGCGGATCGCCTCGACGATCTGGGCGCCGAGGGTGAGGACCGGGTTGAAGGCGGTCAGCGGGTCCTGGAAGACGCAGCCGATGTGCTTGCCCCGGATGCGCTGGATCTGCGCGGGGGGCATGCCGACAAGCTCCTGCCCGCGGAACTTCGCGGAGCCCGATACGCGGGCCGAGCGGGGGAGGAGTTGCAGCAGCGCCATCATGGCGACCGACTTGCCGGAGCCGGATTCGCCAACGATGCCGAGAGTTTCGCCGGGGTTCAGCGAGAGATCGACGCCGCGGACGGCCTCGGCCTCGGAGCCTTGCCGGCGGAAGGCGGCGCGGAGATTCGAGATTTCGAGGAGGGGGGCGGTCATGCGGCGCCCCGATGGTGATGGGCGTGGCGTTCGACACCGTCGAGAGCCCGGGCGACCAGCCCGGGCCGCGCCCGACCCTCCCCCCGGGAGGGCGCATTGGCGATGTCGCTTGCCGCACAGCCGTCGTCCGGGGCTTTCGAAATGAACCGCCCGGCCACAGGGGTTGCGAATGCGCCCTCCCAGGGTCGGGCGCGTCCCTCGTTTCTCCATCCGGACGGGGCCATGACAGTCACATCGCGCTCCGCCGGTCGTAGAGGTCGCGCAGGCCGTCGCCGAGGAAGGACGTGGCCAGCACCACCGACAGGATAGCCATGCCCGGGCCGAAGGCGATCCACCAGGAATAGAAGCGGGTCGCGCCCTCGGAAATCATCGCCCCCCATTCCGGTGCGGGCGGGGTGGCGCCGAGGCCGATGAACGAGAGCGAAGCGGCCAGCAGCACGACCTGGCCGAAGTCCATCGTCGCGTTGACCAGCGTCGGCGTCCAGCAGAGCGGCATGATGTGGACCCACAGGATTCGCAGCCGCCCTGCCCCGCCGGCGACGGCGGCCTCGACATGCTCTCTTTCCCTGACTTCAAGGACTTGCGCGCGCATGAGGCGGGCGTAGATCGGCCACCAGACGATGACCATGGCGATGGAGGCGTTGGCGAGGCCGGGGCCCAGCATCGCGGCCACGGACATGGCAAGCAGGATCGGCGGGAACGACAAGGTCACGTCGACCGCCCGCATGACGATCGAGTCCCACCAGCCGCCGAAATAGCCCGCCAGGGCGCCGAGGGCGGAGCCGATGGCGACGGCGGTGGCGACCACGACGATGGCGATCGGGATCGACCATTGCGCGCCGTGCATGGTGCGGGCGAAGACGTCGCGGCCGAGGGCGTCGGTGCCGAGCCAGGCTTCGGCCGAAGGGGGTTGCAACCGGCCGCCGACCATCTTGAGCGGGTCGGCGAGGGGCCAGAAGCCGACTGTCAGAACCGTTAACAGCCAGAACGCGAGGATCAGCAGACCGATGCGTGCGGTGAGGGGCAAGGCCGTGAAAAACCGCAGAAAACCGGCGTCGGCATTGCGTCGGTATCGCGTCGGTATCGCGTCGGTGCGGATATCGGTATTCCGGGCGCTCACGAATGCACCCGGATACGCGGATTGGCCCAGGCGTAGGCGATGTCTGTCAGCAGGTTCGCCACGAGGAAGGCCATGGAGCCGACAATGGTGACGCCCCCGATGGCCGGGTAGTCCAGCGAGGCGGCGGCGCGGACGGCGTAGGAGCCGATGCCGGGCCAGGCGAAGATCGCCTCGGTCAGGACGGCGCCGGTGATGAGGTAGGCGAAGGTGAAGCCCAGCACCGTCAGCACCGGGATCAGCGCGTTCCGCAGGGCGTGGTTGATGAGCACGACACGCTCGGGCGCGCCCTTGGCGCGGGCGGTGCGGGCCCAGTCCTGGGAAAGGCCCTCGATCAGGGACGAGCGGGTGAGGCGGGTTATGATGCCCGTCACGGCCCAGCCCAGCACGAAGGCGGGCAGCGCCAGATGCGCCAGCGCCTGGCCGAAGAGGGCGAGGTCGCCCGCCAGCAGCGCGTCCACCGTGTAGAAGCCCGTCACATCGGGCGGCGGGGTCACGCGGGGCGGCAGGCGGCCGGTGCCGGGCACGATGGAGACCCGGACGGAGAGCAGGTAGAGCAGGATGAGCCCCGACCAGAAGATCGGCAGCGACGACCCGATCAGCGCGAAGATCCGCGCCGTGCCGTCGAAGACGGATCCCCGGAACCGCGCCGAGAGCAGGCCGAGCGTCAGCCCCATGATCGTGCCCAGGATCATCGCGCAGATCACCAGTTCCAGCGTCGCGGGCAGGCGTTCGGCGATGTCGGTGGCGACGGGGCGGCGGGTGGTGAAGGAGGTGCCCAGATCGCCCTGCACGAGATTGCCGAGGTAGATCACGTAGCGGACGGGCAGCGGCTGATCGAGGCCCCACTGGGCGCGGACGGCCTCCACGATCTCGGGGTTGGACATCATCCGCTCGGGGACGAGGGCGGCCAGGGGGTCGCCCTTCGTCGTCTGCGACAGCAGGAAGGAGATGCTCGCCACGCCGAGAAGGAGGAACGGGATCGCCGCCAGCCTTCTCAGGATATAGGCGAGCATCTTTTCCCCTTACTTCCGGCTGATCTCGGCCAGCGGCAGGTTGCAGCAGGCCGAATAGCGCACGCCCTCGATGTCGGAGCGGTAGGCGAGGACCAGATCGGGCGAGACGAGCGGGACGATGATCGTGTCCTTCATCATCTCTTCGCCGAGCTGTGTGTAGAGCGCGTCGGCCTCGTCGCCGGAGGCCGCGAGGGCCTGGGCGTAGAGATCGGCCTCGGCCGGGTTCACCACCAGATCGGGCTGGCCGACCGAGGCGCGGTTGGTCCAGGGATACCCGTCGATCATGCCGAAATAGGCGACGTACTGCCCCGAGCCGTAGTAGTCGGGCGCGTAGTAGACCGCCGTCACCGGCCATTCACCCGCGGCGAGCTCGTCGCGCCAGACGGCCCAGGTCAGCGGCTTGAGTTCGAGGTTCACGCCGATGGCGGCCCAGTCCTGCTGGACCTTCTGCATCATGATGTTGAAGTCGACGCCGTAGATGTTGTCGTTGGGATAGCCGGCGACGAGGCTCAGGTTCTCCTGGCCCGCATCGGCCAGCATCTGCTTCGCCTTTTCGACGTCCTGGCTGCGAGGCGTCAGGCCCGCCGTGCCGGGGAAGCCGTTGGGGATCGGGGCGGCGATCTTCTTGCCGTTGCCGCCGACGGTGAAGTCGAGCATCCCGTCGTAGTCGATGGCGAGCGCCAGGGCCTGCCGGACCTCGGGGGTCAGCACCTCGGCCATGCCCTTCGCGCCGGGAATGAAGCCCACGTAGACGAAGTTGTAGGAGGGCACGACCTCGGTCGTCACGTCGGGGGAGCGCGAGCTTTGCGCCGTGTCCGGGTCGATCTGCATGGCTATGTCGACCTGCCCGGTTTCCAGCGCCTGAAGCTGCGACACGGCGTCGGTGATCTGGGTCACGACAACCTCGGCGAAGGCGGGTGCCTCGCCCCAGTACTGGTCGTTGCGGGAGAGGCGCAGTTCGTTCTCGGGCGAGTAGGCGGACAGCTGGAACGGGCCGGAGCCGGCGGAGTTCGCCAGGAACCACGGCTCGGCCTTGTCGGCCTCGGCCGCCGTCTCGTCGCCGATGGCGCCGTTGGCCTGGGCAACCTCGGCGTTGATGATGCCGGCGTAGGGGGCGGAGACCTTGTTGAGGAATTCCGAATTCGGCGCGTCCACGGTGAATTTCACCGTCTTCGCGTCCACCGCCTCGGCGCTGGTGAGGCCGTCCATCAGGAACGAGGGCGAACCCTTGAGGTTCTTCAGCCGCTCGAAGGTCCAGACCACGTCGGATGCCTCGACCGGCGAGCCGTCGGCGAAGGTCGCGTCCTTCAGCATGAAGGTGAATTCGGTGAAGTCGTCGTTGACCTCCCATTCCGAGGCGAGGTTCGGGACGAGGGTCTGGTTGTCGGCGTCGAGCGTCACCAGCGTCTCGTACACCGCCGTCAGGTAGAACTGGCAGGTGTCGCAGAAGGCGCGGGACGGGTCGAGCGAGTTGACGTCCATCGACCGGGCGATGACGAGCGTGTCGCTGTCCTGCGCCGCGGCCGGTGAAACGAACGACGCCGCGCCCAGGAGGAGCGCGGCGAGGCCGGTTCGGATCGGGGTGTTCATGTGTCTGGCTCCCTGTTCGGCGCTTTTATGGTTCCGTCATTTCCCGAGCAGGGCAAGCACCGCCGGGGCGGGCCTGATGCTGTCGCGGGTCTTGCGGATCTCCGCGAAGGCGGCGCCGGTCGCCTCCAGCGTAGCGTCGATATCGGCGTCCGTCATGGCCGCATTGATGAACATGTTGTGGTAGGGCGAGAAATAGATGCCGCGGTCGAGAGATGCCTTGCAGAAGGCATATCCGAGACGGAAATCGGGATCGTCCTCGAACAGGACCATCGGCATCGTGGCCGGGCCGGTGTGGCGCAGGCCGAAGCCGTGTTCGGCCGCCTGCTGGACGAGGCGGGTGCGGAAGGCGGTGCCGATGCGGTCGATGTGTTCCAGGTAGTCGGTCTCTCGCACGATCCGGAGCGTGGCGAGCGCGGCGGCCATCGGCACGCCGGCGAACCAGAAGGAGCCGGTGACGAAGATCTTCCCCGCCGCCTCGCGCGCACGGTCGTTGCCGAGAAGCGCGCTGATCGGCTGGCCGTTCGCCAGCACCTTGCCCCAGGCCGACAGGTCGGGTTCGACCCCCACGGTGGACCAGGAGCAGTCGCGCGACACGCGGAAGCCGGCGCGGACGTCGTCGACGATCAGCAGCGCGTCCTGTTCGTCGGCCAGACGGCGTGCGACGCGGGCGTATTCGGCGTTCGGCATGGTCTGGTCGGTGAAGGTGTCGTGCTTGAAGGGCGCGGCGAAGATGCCGGCGATGTCGCCTTCGTGCTGTTTCACCGCGTCGGCGAGGGCATCGGTGTCGTTGTAGTCGAAATAGACGAGGTGGGCGCGGTCCTCGGGCAGGACGCCCGCCGGGCGCGGCGTGCTCCAGGGGAGCGAGCCGTGGTAGGCGTTCTTCGCCACGAGAATCTTGCGCTTGCCCCGGTGGGCGCGGGCGCACATCAGCGCCATGGTCGTGGCGTCCGACCCGTTCTTGCAGAACATCGCCCAGTCGGCGTGGGTGATCATCGACGTCATCGCCTCGGCCAGGTCGACGATCAGGGGCGTCGGGCCGGTGGAGCAGTCGATCTCGCGCTGCTGCTTCTCGACGGCGGCCATGACCTCGGGGTGCTGGTAGCCCAGCAGGTTGGGGCCGTAGCCGCAGAGGTAGTCGATGTAGGTGTTGCCGTCCGCGTCGGTCAGGCGGGTGCCCTCGGCATGGGTGAAGAACTGCGGATAGCCTTCGGGCAGCATGGCGGTGGACTGGTGGCCGTACATGCCGTTGGGGATGACGGCGGCGGCGCGGTCGCGGAGGGCGCGGTCGGTGGGGGCGTTCATCGGGTGGTCTCCAGGAACTCGCGGGCGACGGCGGTGACGCCGGGGGCGTCGAGCTTGTAGTGCGCGTAGAGGGCGGCGGGGGGGCCGACCTCGACATAGCGGTCGGGGACGCCGTGGCGCTTGAAGGGCACGCGGGGGAGGTCGACGAGGACTTCGGCGACGGCGGTGCCGAGGCCGCCGGTGACGTTGTGCTCTTCCACCGTCAGGATCGCGGCGGTTTCGGTGGCGGCGGCCTCGATCTCGGCCCGGTCGAGGGGGGAGATGGTGTGCATGTCGACGACGCGCGTCTCGATGCCGTCCGCCGCCAGCGTTTCCGCCGTGTCGAGCGCGGCGCGGACCTGGCTGCCGGTGGCGATGATGGTCAGGTCTTTCCCCTCGCGCAGGCGGATGGCGCGGCCGATCTCCAGCTCGGGGACTTCCGCGTAGACCTCGGGGTCGCGGCCCCGGCCGAGGCGGATGTACATCGCGCCCGGATGGTCGACGGACTTGCGCAGGATGGCGCGGAGGTGGTTGGCGTCGGTGGCGCAGATGACCGTCAGGTCGGCCATGCAGCGCAGCATGCCGAGGTCTTCCAGCGCGTGATGGGACGTGCCGTAGAAGCCCATCGACATGCCGGAATGCGTCCCCACGATACGCACCTTCTGGCGCGGATAGGCGCAGTCGGTGCGGATCTGTTCGGCCCCGAGGATGGCGGAGAAGCTGGCGAAGGTCGCCACGTAAGGCACCATCCCGCAGGACGCCATGCCGGCGGCGGCGGTGATCATGTTCTTCTCGGCGATGCCGAAGTCGAAGAAGCGGTCGGGGTGCACCGCCTTGAAATCGTTGGTCCGGTTGGCGGAGGCGAGGTCGGCGGTGGCGACGATGATGCGGGGGTCGGAATGGGCCATCTCGGCCAGCTCCTCGCCCAGCACGAAGGCGGGCATTCCGGCCTTCGGCGTGCCGCGCACCGATTTCGCGTTGCGGAAGCGGGTCTCGCCCTCTGTGGTGCCGCGGAAGATTTCCGCCTCGTTCTGCATCTCGGTGCTCATTCGGCGGGCTCCGGTTCGTAGGGCTGAAGCCCGGCTTCCAGTTCGGCCATGACGTCGTCGTAATCCTCGCCCACGAGGTTGCCGACGTGCCAGTCGAGGCTCATTTCCATCCGCTTCACGCCGCGGCCCTTGATCGTGTCGAAGACGATGGCCTGCGGCCTGCCGGTCGCCTCGCGCGGGAGGTTCGCGAAGGCGCCCTGGATGGCGTCGAAATCATGCCCGTCGACGCGCTGCACGTCCCAGCCGAAGCTGGCAAAGCGTTCGTGCACCGGCTCGATGCTCATGATCTCTTCGGTGTGGCCGTCGATGCAGAGCCCGTTGCGGTCCAGCAGGATCACCAGGTTGCCCAGCTTGAAGTGGCCGGCTGAGATCACAGCCTCCCAGATCTGGCCCTCGGAAATCTCGCCGTCGCCCAGCATCACGTAGGTCCGGAAATCGCGGCCCGTGGCGCGGCCCGCCAGCGCCATACCGACACCGACCGACAGCCCGTGGCCGAGCGAGCCGGAGGAGAAGTCGAGCCCGCGCACCTTCTTCATGTCCGGGTGGTCGCCGTATTTCGAGCCGAGGCGGGTGTAGGTCTCCAGTTCCTCGGGGTCGAAATAGCCGAGGTCGGCCAGCACCGGGTAGAGCCCGATGGCGGCGTGGCCCTTCGACATGACGAAGCGGTCGCGGTTGTCCCAGTCGGGCTTCGCCGGTTCGATCCGCATCTGGGAATAGTAGAGCGCCGACAGGATCTCGGCGCAGGAGAAGGTCGAGGAATAATGCCCGGCCCCTGCGATCTTCGTGAGGCGGACGGTCTCGGTGCGGATGAACTTCGCACGGTCCTCCAGCACGGCGCGGCTGACGTTGGAACGGTCTGACATTTCCCCTCCGGTATGATGGAGCCGAAGCCCGGGCAGACAGGGATTCTGATATATCATAAATAGTGCCAGAACAACCGGGGATTCGGCAACGGCAGCCTTTGCGCGGTCGATGGCGATGAAAGGGTTCGCTGCGCCTGCGTTGTGATATATCATATGGGCGCGTGCCGGCGGAGGCTGCGGCGATTGTGCCGCGGTGGTCGGACTGCGCCGAAATGACGGAGCGGAACAATTGACCGACGCCGTTTCGCGTCGGACATTGCCCGTCGGGGCAAGGCAGGAGGGCAGCCGGGGCATGGCGGATATGGACGCCCGGATCGAGGATACGGAGGACGGCACGCCGCTGTCGGAACTGGTCTACGACCGGTTGCGCGCGTCGCTGATGCGGGCGGAGCTGGCGCCGCACCAGCGCCTGAAGGTCCGCGATCTGGCGCAGCAGATGGGCACCTCCGAGACGCCGGTGCGCGAGGCGCTGTTCCAGCTGGCCCACGAGGGCGCGATCGAGATCAAGCCGCGCTACTACATCCGGGTCCGCCGCCCGACCCTGAAGGAATACACCGAGATCCGCGACATCCGCCTGAGCCTGGAGCCGATGGCGGCGGAACGGGCGCTGCCCAACATCGGCGAGGCGGACATCGCGCAGCTGGCCCGGACGCACGAGGCGCTGGTCGCCGCCGAGGGGTCGGGCGACTGGCGCACGGCGTTGCAGACGAATTTCGATTTCCACTTCGGACTCTACTACCGGTCGGGCATGGCGACGCTGACCGAGGTGCTGGAAAGCCTGTGGATCCGGGTCGGGCCGGTGCTGAGAGAGCTCTATCCCTCGGCCCCGCCGACCTATGCGGAGCGGCACCAGCATCTGAACGTTCTGGACGCCCTGCGCGACCGCGACGCCTATGCCCTGCGGGAGGCGATCCGGATGGACCTGGTCGAGGGCGGCCGCAAGCTGCGCCAGCATCTGGCGAACCAGGAGGCGGAGTCGGGATCGTCGGGGAAGTAGCGCGCCGGTCGCGCCGCGTCCGGGCCCGGACGGGGGCCTGTCACGCCTGTCGGAGGGCCGGCCCCTGCCCGTCGATCGCCGCGCCGTTGGCGGGCCGGATGGCGATCCGGCCCCTTGTTTCGGCTTCGCGCCCCGGGTTGGCGGGCCGGACCGTGATCCGGCCCCTCCCCGCGTTTCGGGCTCGCGCCCCGATTTGCCCTGTCCCGGGGCGCGTGCCGGGTCACTTCTGCAGTTCGGTCCAGATCGCGGTGTAGAGGTCCTGCGCCTCCTGCGGGCAGGTCTGGTTGAACTTGCCGGCGGCCTTCAGCTCTTCGGGGACGACGATCTCGGGCGCGGTCTGCATCTCTTCGGGCATGAATTCCTCGCTGCCCGCGATGCCGTTCGCGTAGCGCGCGAAGGAGGAGATCATCGCCGCGTTCTCCGGCTCCATGATGAAGTTCATGAAGAGCTTCGCGTTCTCGACGTTCTCGGCGTCCTTCAGGATGGCGATGCTGTCCATCCAGACGATGTAGCCTTCCTTCGGATAGCCGTAGACGACGTCGGGGTTCGTCACCCGCGCCCGGAAGGTCGACCCGTTCCAGTTGACCGATGCCATCACGTCGCCGTTGCCCAGCCGTTCGGTCATGCCGTAGTCCATCGACATCCAGTCGGCCTTGGCCTCGACCAGCTTGTCGCGGACCTTGCGCAGCACCTCCTTGTCCGAGGTGCAGGGCTCGCCGCCCATGTACATGATCGCGAGGCTCATGACGTCCTGCATCTCGGGGACGACGTTGACCTTGCCCTTCAGTTCCTCCGGCGTGTCGAGCCAGATGGCGCTGGTGTTGGGATCGCCGGAATAGGCGGACTTGTTCACCGCGACGCCGGTCGTGCCCCATTGCCACGGGACCGAATAGTGCCGGCCCGGATCCCATTCCACGTCGACCCACTGGGGATCCATGTGCTCGAAGTTCTCCATCTGGTCGGGGCGGGCTTCCAGCAGGAGGTCCTTCTCGATGTAGATGGGCAGGTAGGTGTGGGTCGGCACCACCATGTCGAAGCCGTGGCCGCCGGCTTCGATCTTTGTCAGGGCGGTGGTGTTGCTGTCGTAGTCGGTGATCGTGACGTCGACGTTGTGTTCCTTCTCGAACTTCTCGATCAGCTCGGGGCTGGTGTAGTTGCCCCAGTTGTAGATGTTGAGCGAGCCTTCCGCGTGGGCGGTCGTGGCGGCGGTCGTGGCCATCAGGGCCGCGATACCGCCGAGATACAGGCGTTTCATGGTCGTTTCTCCCGGTTGTTGTGTTTGTGGCGCAGGTTCAGTCCCGCGTTCTGGATATGATGAAGAAAGCCGTCAGCAGCAGGACGGTCAAGCCAAGCAGGGCGGTGGAGATGGCGTTGACCTCGGGCGTGACGGCGCGGCGGAGCTGGCCCAGCATGTAGGTGGGCAGGGTGTCCTGGCCGGCGGATTTCACGAACTCGGTGATGATGACGTCGTCGAGCGAGATCACGAAGGCCAGCATGGCGCCGGCGATGATGGCCGGAAAGATCAGCGGCAGGGTGACATGGCGGAAGGTCTGCCAGCGCGAGGCGTAGAGATCGGCGGCCGCGGTTTCGAGGCTCAGGTCCATGCCTTCCAGCCGGGCACGGATGGGCAGGTAGGCGAAGGGCACGCAGAAGGCGGAATGCGCGAGGATCAGGAAGCCGAGACCGGACCATCCCGTCGCCACCCTGACGGCGGCGAAGACGATCAGCAGGGCGACGGCGGTGACGATCTCTGGCACCATCAGCGGCTGGTTGACCATCACGTAGATCAGGGTCTGGCCGCGGAACGACCGGGTCCGGGTGGTGCCGAGCGCGGCCATGGTGGCGACGGTGGTGGCGATCAGCGAGGCGCTGGCGGCGATGACGAGAGAGCGGACCGTCGCCTCCTGCACGGCGGTGTTCTCCCAGGCCCGGACATACCATTCCAGCGAGAAGCCGCCCCAGACGGCGACGCTCTGCGAGCCGTTGAAGGAGTAGACGACCATCGTGACGATCGGCGCGTAGAGCGCGACGAAGGCCACGAGGGCGACGGTGGCGAAGCCCGGCAGCGCGGTGACGGAGAAGGTTCTAGTGGACATCGACGCCCCCGGTCCGGTTCGCGGCGCGGACATAGGCCAGCAGCGCGACGAGGACGATCACCAGCAGGACCATGGCGAGCGCCGAGCCGAGGGGCCAGTTGCGGCCCTGCCCGAACTGAAGCTCGATGAAGTTGCCGATCATCATGTTCTTGCCGCCGCCGAGGACGCGCGGCGTCACGTAGGCGCCGAGCGAGGGGACGAAGACGAGGATGGAGCCCGCGACGATCCCCGGTTTCACGATCGGCAGCACGATCCGGCGCAGCACCTGCCAGCGCGAGGCGTAGAGGTCGTAACCCGCCTCCAGCAGGCGGAAGTCGAAGCGGTCGATGGCGGCGTAGAGCGGCAGCACCATCAGCGGCAGGTAGACGTAGGCCATGCCGATCAGCACCGCCGTGTCGGTGTAGAGGATCTGGATGGGGGTGGAGATCACCCCCAGCTTCATCAGCGCGGTGTTCAGCAGGCCCTGGTTCCGGACGACTTCGAGGATCGCGAAGGTGCGGATCAGGAGGTTCGTCCAGAACGGGATGGTGATGAGGAAGAGCCACAGCCCCCGCTGCCGCCGGTCGCGGGTGGCGATGAACCAGGCGGTCGGGAAGCCGAAGGCGAAACAGGCGAGCGTGGTCAGCAGCGACAGCTTCACCGAGCGCCAGAAGATCGTCAGATGCGCGTCGGCGAGGCGCAGCGTGTCGTCGAAGATGTCCCGCGCGAAGAGGATCTGCACCCAGGCGTCGAAGGTGAAATCCCACTCGACGCCGGAATAGTCGCCGGGGGTGAGGAACGAATAGACGACCACCACCAGCAGCGGTCCGGCGGCGCCGGCGAAGAGCAGCAGCAGCGCGGGTGTCGCCAGGGCCCAGTTGCGGCGGATGCGGGCGGTCTCGGCCTCGGATTCCGCCGTGCGGCTCATGCCTCCAGCACCCTGAGCGCGCCGGGCGGGAAGGCGATGTGGACCGTCTCTCCGGTCGTCAGCGCGACCGAGCCGCCGGGCGGGTTCTGCAACCGGGCGACGATCGTCTCGCCGCCGGGCAGGGCGAGGTGGCAGTGGGTGTCGGTGCCGAAATAGACGCATTGCCGGACCTGCGCCGGCACCCCCGCGCCGGGATCCGTCAGCCGCACCTGTTCGGGCCGGATGGTCAGCGTGGCGGGGCCGGCGGCGGGGCGGCCCTGGCCGTCGCCGGAGGCGATGTCGATCCGCGTGCCGTCGGGCAGGATCGCGGCGCCGCCCTCGATCCGGGCGTCGATGAAGTTGGTTTCGCCGATGAAATCCGCGACGAAGCGGCTGGTCGGGTCGTTGTAGATGTCGCGCGGGGTGCCGATCTGGAGGATCCTGCCGCCCGACATCACGCCGATGCGGTCCGACATCGTCAGCGCCTCTTCCTGATCGTGGGTGACGAAGACGAAGGTGATCCCCGTCTCGGTCTGCATCCGTTTGAGTTCGAGCTGCATCTGCTTGCGCAACTTCAGGTCGAGCGCGGAGAGCGGCTCGTCCAGCAGCAGCACCTCGGGGCGCGGGGCCAGGGCGCGGGCCAGCGCCACCCGCTGCTGCTGGCCGCCGGAGAGCTGCGAGACGCGGCGGTCGGCGAAATCCTCCAGCCGCACGAGGGCCAGCATCTCGGCCGCCGTCGCCGCCACCTCGGCCTTCGGGCGGCCCAGCATCTGGAGCCCGAAGCCGACGTTCTGGGTGACGGTCAGGTGGGGGAAGAGCGCGTAGCTCTGGAACACGGTGTTGACCTTGCGCCGGTTCGGCGGGTCGGCGGTGATGTCGGCGCCGTGCAGCAGGATCTGCCCGGAGGTCGGCGTCTCGAACCCCGCGATCAGGCGCAGCAGCGTGGTCTTGCCGCAGCCCGAGGGGCCGAGGAGAGTGAAGAACTCGCCCTTCGCGATGGCGACCGAGACGTCGTCCAGCGCGGTGACGGCCGCGCTGCCCTGGCCGTAGGTCTTCGTCGCATGCCGCGCCTCGACGGCGGCCGAACTGTCCACGCCGCGTGCCTCCTGCTGTCCCTGTTCCAGTTGGGCGGGTCGGGCGACGGAAATCAACCCTTGGCGGCCCGCCCCCGTCATCGCCCCCCGTCACCGCCTTCGGCGGTGCCTGTCGCGGGGGCAGCGGGCCGGGCGCAGCCGGGTTGTCGGCAGATCGGAGACAGTCACGATTGTTTCCGGAACGGAAACAGAACGGAATGTGGCGGGAAAGGTGCATCCCCCGCATTCCTTCGGGAAAGCCCGTTGCCCTTGCCACCCATATGCCGCGATAATGCCCTCGGGACGACGAGTGCGTCCGGTGAAATGTCTAACGAGTCCCCTGGCAGAAGGTCGGGAAAGGTATGAAGTACACTCGTCTCATCGCAGGCGCGGCCCTGATCGTCGGCGCGCTGTGGATCATCATCGGCGAACAGATCGCCGGCGCAAGCGCCGACGCCGTGGTCAATGCCCGCGTCGTCACGGTGCGCGCCCCGACCGCCGGAGCGCTGACGGTGGATTACCGCCCGCTCGGGTCGTCGATCCAGAAGGGCGAGGTCGTGGCGGCGGTCGAGGATCCGCTGGTCGACCGCGTGCGGCTGAACGATCTCTACATGGAACGCGACTTCGCGGCGGCCGAACTGGCCCGGGCGAAGGCCGAGACGACGGCCGTCCTGCGCCACATCGCGCAGCAGCGCGACCGGGCGGAGGTGTACCGCGATCACCGCCTGAACGAGCTTGCGATCCGGATGTCGGACGGCACGGACGGTGCGGATGCCGGCGCCGGGACCGGCGGCGCGTTCGACCCCGAGAAGATCGACCCCGCCGGCCTGCGCTCCGGCGATCCGGAGGGCAGCCAGGCCGAGACGATCGGCGGCCCGGAACGGATGCAGATCCTCGCCAATGCCCGCGCCGCCGTGCGCGAGGGGGTCTATCTGGGCGACGGCTACAACGACGCGCCCTTCGCCGAGCAATGGGCGGCGCAGCTCGACTGGCAGAAATCCCAGCTGGACGCCCGTGTGGCGCTGGCCAGCGCGCGGCTGGAGGCGATAAACCTGCGGATCGAGCGCGAGCGGGTCCGGGTCTCGGGCCTCGTCGGCGGCGATCTGACCTCGCCGGTGGACGGCATCGTCTGGGAAATCCTCGCCGCGGACGGCGAGACGGTGCAGCGGGGCGATCCGCTGATCCGGCTGGTCGATTGCGGCAGCGTGATGGTGACGCTGTCGGTGTCCGAGAGCGTCTACAACGACCTTGAGACCGGCACCCCGGCCCGCATCCGCCTGTCGGGCGGGCGCGGCACGGTGGAGGGCACGGTCGCGCGGCTGGCCGGCACGGGGGCGGAGACGATCTATCGCAACCTGGCCGTAGCCCCGAGCGAGAAGCACCTGCAGCGGTTCGACGTGTCGCTGGTGGCGCCGGCGCTGCGCGGCCTGCCGGGCAAGGGCTGCGAGATCGGCCGCACGGCGCGCGTCTTCTTCGACCGCCGCCCGCTGGACGCGCTGCGCAGGTTCTGGTTCTGACATGGACTTCCTGCCCCATCTCGGAGAGCTGGGGGCGAGTTTCATTCATCTCGTCCCCATCATCGGGGCGGCCATCGCCCTGCCGGTCCTCGTGGACCGCGAGAAGACCCTGCACCGCGTCCTGCTGCTGGCCATCGCCGCCGCGCTGGCCCTGCGCTACGCCTGGTGGCGGATCACCGAGACGGTGGCGCCCTTCGGCCTGACGCTGGACTGGGCGGCCAGCTGGTCGCTGCTGGGGATCGAGATGGCGGCGCTGCTGGGGTCGCTGTCGGCCTTTCTGATCCTGTCGCGCCACCGCGACCGGTCGGGCGAGGCGACGGACAATCTGGAATGGTGGACGGCGCGCGGACAGCGCACGCCGAAGGTCGCCCTCCTGATCGCGACCTACAACGAGGAGCTGGAGGTGCTGGAGCGCACCATCGTCGGCGCCCGCCACCTGCGCCACCCCGAGAAGGAGGTGATGGTCCTCGACGACGGCCGCCGCGACTGGCTGCGCGACTACTGCGCGGCCCAGGGCGTGACCTACCTGCGGCGCGACGACAACAAGGGATCGAAGGCCGGCAACATCAACAACGCGCTGCGGGTGCTGAAGGCGCGGGACTGCCCGCCGGACTTCATCGCCGTGCTGGACGCCGACTTCGTGCCGCACCGAGGGTTCCTGTCGCGCTCGCTGGCGCTGTTCCACGACGACGAGGTGGGTCTGGTGCAGACCCCGCAGCACTTCTTCAACGCCGACCCGATCCAGCACAACCTGGGCCTGTCGCGCGCCTATCCCGACGAGCAGCGCTTCTTCTTCGATCATCTGCAATCGTCGCGCGATGCGTGGGGGATCGCGATCTGCTGCGGCACATCGTCGATAGTCCGCTTCGAGGCGGTGATGGAGCTCGGCGGCTTTCCGACGGAATCCATCACCGAGGACTTCATGCTGACCGTCGCCCTCCAGTCCCGGGGCTGGCGCACGGTCTACCTGAACGAGCCGCTGACCGAGGGGCTGGCGCCCGAGGGGCTGAAGGAATACGTCACCCAGAGGGCGCGCTGGTGCCTCGGGCTGATGCAGATCGCGCGGTCGAGCGTGGGCCCGCTGTCGAAGGCGAAGCTGCGCCTGCGCGACCGCTGGAGCGTGACGGATTCCGTGCTGTTCTGGCTGACCAGCTTCATCTTCCGGCTGGCCGCGATCTGCTATCCGCTGCTCTACTGGTTCGGCAACGTGACCGTGGTGAACGCGTCGCTGCCGGACGTGATCTCCTACTTCGGGACCTACTACCTGTGGATCGTGCTGGTGATGCACATGCTGTCCCGCGGGACGCTGGTGCCGATCCTGCACGACGTCAGCCAGCTGATCGGCGCCATCCCCATCTCGCGCGCCGCGGTCGTCGGACTGCTGAAGCCGAAGGGGCACCCCTTCTCGGTCACCGCCAAGGGCGGCGACCGCAGCCGGATCGTGGTGCAGTGGGAGATGATGATGCCCTTCGTGATCCTGCTGGGCCTCAGCCTGCTGGGGCTGATGCTGGGGATCTTCAGCGACCGCTTCGCCTACAACGACGCGGGCGACGGCAAGCTGGTCGTGCTGTTCTGGACGGTCTACAACCTGTTCGTCCTGTCGATCACCGTCATCGCCTGCATCGAGCTGCCTCGGCGCGAGCGCCACATCGGCGATGCGCCCGACCGCGCCATCGTGTCGGCCAACGGGGCGCTGCAGCGGGTGTGGATCACCTCGCTGACCCGCGACGTGGCGCGGATCCGCGGCCGCCGCTATCCGAACGGCACCGCCGGCCGGATCCGCATCCGCGAGGTGGGGGACGTGGATTTTGTCGCGGTGGACGAAACTGTGGACGGCGCGCGACTACAATTGTTTCCTTCTCCCGCCCAACGTGACGCGTTGTTCGTGAAGTTCTATACGGAGGACAACATGCCCGGCGTGGCGAATGTCCGTCTCGAAGCCCTCGCGAGCGGCCTGGCGCGGCGCCTGTCCTTCTCGAACGACCCCTGAGCCTTTCGCACCGCCCCTGCGCGGACCCCCGACACGGACCGACACATGACCCCTTTCCGCCCCGCAGCCCGCGCCACCCTCGCCGCGACCGCCCTGACGGCGCTTCTGGCCACGACCGCGCCCGTCCGGGCGGACGGCGAGTTCTTCCAGGTCGACATCTCGGAGCCCGACCGGTCGGCGGTGCTGACGATCCAGCGCGGCCGCTGGGCCTTCGGCGTGGGGGTGAGCGACTACGACAACGGCACCGACATCAACGCCTCCGTCACCCGGTCCTGGCAGCTCGACGCCGGCGTCCCGGTCACGCTGCGGTTCGGGCCGACCCTGCAGTACGAGCGGACCGACCGGCTGAAGGCCGGGGTCAAGATCGTCGCCGAAAGCTGGAACCCCACCGGCTTCGGCCACCTGTTCCTGCTGGGCGAGGTCAATTCCATCGACGCCGGCTATTTCGCCCTCGCCCAGTTCGGGCTGGGGCAGACCAACACGGTGATCGAGCTGTCCCACCAGGGCGACAACGACGGCTACAGCGAGACGAAGGCCGCCGTCGCGTGGCGTCCGCAGGGCGGGCCGCTGGCGCTGCGCGCCGGGTGGAGCTTCGACAAGGACGTCGCCTTCGCCGGTTTCGCCATCAACACGTTCTGACGTCACGCCCTCGACAGGAGGCACCAGGATGACCGACCATTCCATCGACACCCCCCGCACCGCCGCCGCGCACCGCCGGGATCCCTCGCCCGCCCCCCGGCGGCGGACGCGGCTGACGCTCACCCGGGCGCTGTTCGGCTTCGTCGCACTTTCGGCGCTGCTGTTCGCGCTGGTCTTCTGGGCCTTCGCCTCGACCCGCAGCGCGCACATCCTGGGCTCGGCGCTCGACAACGCCGTGCGGGTGCGCACCAGCGCCGCCGGCCACGCCATCGGCCGGACGCTGCACGCCGACTGGCAGGACATGAAGTTCGTCGCCGACCTGATCGGCGTGTCCGAGCCGCAGGCGGTGCGGCACATGCTGGACGGGCTGACCGGCGACGGACAGCGGGTGTCCTGGGCCGGCTTCGCCCGGCCGGACGGCACCGTGGTCGCCGCGTCGAAGGGCATGCTGGAAGGGCGCGACGTGTCCGAGCGGCCGTGGTTCCGCAACGGGCTGCGCGGCGATTTCGCCGGCGACGTCCACGACGCGGTGCTGCTGAACGATCTGCTGGGCGGCACGGCGGACAACCCGATCCGCTTCATCGACCTGGCGCTGCCGGTGAAGACGCCCGACAACGAGGTCGCGGGCGTGCTGGGCCTGCATATCTCGACCTTCTGGGCGCAGGAGCTGCTGGAGGAGACGGCGGAGGATCTGGGCATCGACCTGCTGCTCGTCGGGGCCGACGGCAAGGTGGTGCTGAGCACCGCCCCGACCGAGGGCAGCGCCGACCTGCAGAGCCTGCGCGCCGCCATGGCGGGCGCCCCCTGGCAGGGGCGCGAGACCTGGGGCGACGGGGAGGAGTATTTCACCACGGTGGTGCCGCGGGTGAGCTACGAGGACCTGCCGTCGTTCGGCTGGCGGATGATCGGGCGGCTGGACAGCACCGCCTTCCAGCCCTCGGTGCAGGAGCTGGTGCGGACGGCGGGGATCGCCTTCGCCGTGCTGGCGCTGGTGCTGCTGTCGGTCACCTGGGCCTTCGCGCGGATATTCCTGCGCCCGATCGCGGATCTGGCGGCCAGCGCCGACCGGCTGGCGGACGGGAAGGACGATTACCCGATGGAGCTGCACGGCACCGCCGAGGCGGAGCGCCTGTCCTCGGCCATCGTGCGCCTGCAGTCGCGGGCGCTGGATCGCGGCGGGCGGGTGCTGAAGCGGAAGGCTCTCTAGCGGCCGGCCGCCGGCGCGGCAAGAGCGGGCGCGGCTCGGACCGGCGTGAATCGGATGGGCGCGGATCGGACGGGGGCGGGTCGGGCGGGCGCGGATCGGACGGGAGCGAGTCGAACTGGCGCGGTTGGGACCGGCGCGGATCGGACGGGCGCGAACGGGGCGTGCGTCGATCGGTCGGGCGGGTCGAGACTGTCTGTCGGCCGCGCTGTCGGCTGTTTGCCGGTCAGCCGGGGCGCTTGCCGACGACGCGGCGGGCCTCGATGGGGGTGCCGGTCTCGCGGTCGACCAGCACCGGTTCCAGATCGCGACCGGTCTCGCGGTCGAGGAAGCGGTGCGGGTCCAGCCCCGGCTTCGGGCGGTGCGTCTCGGCCCACTGGATCAGCGTGACGATCACCGGATAGAGGTCGAGCCCCCGCTCTGTCAGGCGGTATTCGTGGCGCGGCGGCGCCTCGCAGTAGAGCCGCCGTTCCAGCACGCCGTCCGCTTCCAGCCCGCGCAGGCGGTCGGCGAGGACATGGCGGGTGATCTTCAGGCTGGTGCGGAAATCCTCGAACCGGCGGACGCCGCGGAAGCAGTCGCGCAGGATCAGCAGCGTCCAGCGGTCGCCCACGACCGACAGGCCGCGCGCCACCGGGCAATTCTCTTCCGACAGGTCCTGCCATCGCATGCGTGCAGACTACAGCGGCGCGTGGGTTCCGAAAAGGAATTTTCTTGCATCGGAGTTCCTTTTCGGAACCTACTGGGCGCGTAGCTGTCCGGGGATCCGTGTCATGACCGCAGAAACCACGAACGCCCGCCGTCTGCGCCGGACCGAGGCGATGCTGACCGCGCCGGTCGCCGCCACCGTGGCGCGGCTGGCGGCCCCGAACGTTCTGGGCATGGTGGCGATGATCCTGATCTCGATCGCCGAGGCGAGTTACGCCGCGATCCTGGGGATCGAGGCGCTGGCGGCGCTGGCGCTGGTCTTTCCCTTCGTGATGCTGAGCCAGACGCTGTCGGGCGGGGCCATCGGCGGGTCGGTCTCGGCCGCCGTGGCGCGGGCGCTCGGCGCGCGGGACGAGGAGGCGGCGGGCCGCATCGCCTTCCACGCCCTGCTGATCGCGGTCACGGCGGCGCTGACGCTCTGCACGCTGTTCCTGCTGTTCGGGCGGCTGGCCTTCGACGCGCTCGGCGGGCAGGGCCGGATCCTGGAGCTGGCGCTGTCCTACGGCTGGGTCTTCTTTCCCGGCGCGGCGGCGATGTGGCTGAGCCAGACCTCCGCCTCGATCCTGCGCGGCACCGGCGACATGGCGCGTCCGGCCGCCGCGCTGCTGGGCATCGCGCTGCTGTCGGCGACGTTCTCGGGCGCGTTCTCGCTGGGCTGGGGGCCTTTCCCGGCGCTTGGCGTGCCGGGGCTGGCGCTGGGCCTCGTGACCGGGCACGCAGTCACCGCGCTGGTGCTGATCGCGGGCTTCGCGCGGGGCAGCCTGGGGTTCCCGGTCTTCGCCGTCCTGCGGCCGGCGCGGCGGTATTTCCACCCGATCCTGCGGGTCGGGCTGGTGGCAATGCTGTCGCCCACGCAGACCATCCTGACGACGCTGATCGTCACCGGCTTCGCCGCCCGCTACGGGGCCGAGGCGCTGGCGGGCTACGGGCTGGGCGCGCGGCTGGAGTTCCTGATGATCCCGGTCACCTTCGGCTTCGGCGCGGCCGCGACGGCGATGGTCGGCACCAACATCGGGGCGGGACAGACCGGCCGGGCCAAGCGGATCGCCTGGACCGCCAGCGGCATGGCCGCGGCCGCCGTCGGCTCGATCGGGTTGGCGGTGGCGGTGTTCCCGCACCTCTGGCTGGGGCTCTTCCTCGACGATCCGGCGGGCGGGGTGTGGACGGCGGCGGCGCTCTACCTGCGGATCGTGGCGCCGTTCTATGCCTTCCTCGCCATCGGCCTGGCGCTCTACTTCGCCAGCCAGGGGGCGGGGCACGTGCTGTGGCCGGTGCTGGCGGTTTCGGCCCGGCTGGCCATCGCCGTGGCGGGCGGCGCGCTGGTGGTGGGGATGGGCTGGGGCGCGACGGCGCTGTATGTCGTGATCGCGCTGGCGATGATCGCCTACGGGACGCTGACCGCGCTGTCGGTGCATCTGCAGACCTGGGGGCGCTGAGGCGCCTTCGGGACGGGGAGCGCCGTCGCCGGACGCCGGAAAGGCAAGGGCCGGAACGGGCAAACGGGACAGCGGCCGGAACGGGCAGCGCCGGCCGGACTGCGCCCGGAACGGACGACCCCGGCACGGACAGCTCCAGGAACGGACGACCCCGAAACGGACAGCGCCGCGAGGCCCGAGGGCCCCGCGGCGCGTCTCCGGCGGCTGGAACACGCATGAACCGCCGGAGTGTCCCTGCCCGGCGCGGGAGCGCAGCCGGACAGGGGGGGAGCCTAGAGGCCGGTCGCCTCGAACAGTTCCACCACCTCACCGCCCCACATGATGGCGACGCGGCGGGTGCGCGAGGCGCGGCGGGCCAGCACGTGGCGCACCCGGCGGAAGCGCCGGACCGCCGCGGCGGGGGAATCGGTGCGGTGCAGTTCCAGCGACAGGACGAGGATCGACGGGTCGGATGCCTGCGCCGCATGGCGCGACAGCACCGGCAGCAGATTGCCCGCCTCCGTCTCCACCCGGCCCTGCACGACCAGCCGGACCTCGCCGTTCGGGCCGCGCTCGAACGTGGCGTCGAAGCCGCAGGTGCGCGGCAGGAGCGCGGTGACGATCCCGGTCCGGGGGGAGGTGTCGCCGCCGGTGTCGCGGTCGGGCCCGTGCCCGGTTTCGTGGTCGGGGCCGTATCCGGGGCCATGGTCGGAGCCGGAGCGGGAGGCGGGGCCGTGGGGCCGGCCGGAGCCGCGGCCGGGGAAGCGCCCGTTCGCGCGGCCGGCGGGGGTCGGCCTCGATGGATTGCCTGCGCGGGTCATGCGTGATCCCTCCTCAATGTGTTGACGCTGACGTGGGGCCAGCGGATCAGTCCGGGCTGCCCGTCGGTGCGCGGGAAGAATTCCAGCATCACCACCTGGGCGTATTGCAGTTGCAGGGCGGGCGGCCGGCCGCTGCCGTCCGGCTCCAGCTCTTCCAGCCAGTAGTCGCAGCGCACCGACACCGGGTTGGCCTGCCGCTTCAGGAACGGGCTGGACAGGATGCCGCCGCCGTCGAATTCCGTGTCGAAGGTCAGCCGCGTGGTCTGCGCCACCGGCTGCCAGGCGGCGGCGGTGCGCAGCGCCTCCACCGGGGCCAGCGGATCGAACCGGCCGAGGAAGGGCGTGGTGGCGAAGCGCCGGTAGGGCGCCAGCATCGTGCCGTCCTCGTCGCTGACGGGTTCGGTCCCGATGCCCTCGGGCAGGACGGGGACCGGCAGGATCTCGGGCGGGCCGGCATGGCTGCGCACCCGGCCGGGGGCCAGGAACGAGGCGCCGTTCGGTATGTTGCCCAGCCGGATCATCGCTGCCTCGGCCGCCGCGCCGGGCATCCACATCAGGCGCCCCGTCTCGCTGTGCAGGCGGCTTCCGTGCCGCACCGCCCGCGCGCCGCCGGGGCTTTCGGCGGTCGCCACCGGCTCGACCTCCTGCGCGTAGGTGCTGGAGATGACGATCTGGTCGTCGCCCCCCGGCCCGCCGTCGAAGCGGATGCCGCGGTTCGTCACCGGCGCGCCCGGCAGGTCGATGGTCAGCCGCTCGCGCACCTGGCTGACGACAAGCCGGTAGTTCCAGGCGCCTTCCCAGTGCGGCACCGCGACGATGTTCCAGCCGCCGCCGGGCACCGAGACCCATTCGCCCGCCAGATCGCCGAGCGGCCCCTCGGCCCGCGGCGCATGCGATCGTGCCGCCTCTGTCCCGGTCTGTCGCCGACGTTCCACCACGTTCATCGCGTCCCCGTCTGCCCTCCTGCGGCCCGGATGGCCGCCTTCGGACCCGAAGATAGGAGCGGGCGGCGTGATCTTCCGTGATTTCAGCGTGATTTCCGGCCGAGGCGGGTGCGCGGGCGGCGCCTCCGTGCTTTGCTGCCGGCCATAACGGGGAGGGACACCGATGCTTCACGCCAACAATTCGAACAACTCGAACAATTCCAACAACAGCAACAATTCCAACAACTCGAACAACTCCAACAACTCCAACAATTCCATGCTGCCCGAGCACGACCTCGCCGGGCAGGGCAGCTCGATGCTGCTGGCGTCGGCGCTCGACACCGCGTCGATGGCGCTGCGGCCGCCGCTGTCGCCCGAGATCGCGCCGATGCCGCAGGCGCCGATCGACGAGCGGCTGCGCTTTCGCCGGCTGAACCCGCGCCACCGGTTCCAGATGCTGACGCGCGAGCTGTCGCGCGATCTGACCGTGACGGGCGACCACACCACCGTCATCCTCGCGGACGGCGCGACGCCCGTGGCGACGCTGGACCTGACGCCGTTCCGGAGCGACTGGCAGGGGTTCTGGGAGCGCGAGACGCAGAAGGTGATCGACCGCAAGTGGTTCCGGACCGAGCGGATGGCCGAGCTGTTCCTGCAGCAGACCGACCTGCTGAGCTTCTTCGGCCAGGCGGTGCCGCTGTCGCCCACCACCCATCCCTGGACGATCGAGCTGGTGAACGCGGTGCTGGCGGCGACGTTCCAGGTCGAGGCGCAGGTGAAGCACCTGTTCTCGATCCGCCGCCCGAACGAGCTGTCGCCGCTGGTCGATCCGGTGATGCAGACGCCGGCGCATTCGTCCTTCCCCGCCGGACACGCGACGGAGAGTTTCGCGGCGGCGGCGGTGCTGGGGGCGCTGTATTTCGGCGGGCCGCAGCGCGAACTGCGCCGGATCGCCGCGCGGATCGCCGAGAACCGGACCTTCGCGGGCGTGCATTTCCTGGTCGACAACGCCGCCGGCGCGGTGCTGGGCGAGGCGCTGGCGGCCGTGTTCCTGCACCGGATGCTGGGAACCGCGCTGCCGGGCGCGGCCAGCTTCCCGGGCGCGGCCGACGGGACCTATACCGACACCGCCGACATGGCCGAGGATTTCACCCCACCGGCCGCGCCCGCGCCCGCCACCGGCTATGCCGCGGACGCCGCCCCGGTCGTGCGGTTCTACTGCGCCGAGGCGATGACCGAGGTGTCGGGCACCCGCGTCGCCTGAAGACCCGAGGAGAGACAACCGCCATGCCGATGCGCTTTTCCGCCCCCGTCACCCTGACCGCCCTGCCCCAGAACTACGTTCCCGTCCTGCTGGCCGCGCCCGCGCGGGCGGCGCGGGGGTTCTGGCGGCAGCTTATCCCCGCCCCCTCCGGCGATGCCCCCGTGCCGGCCGCCCGCGGCGGCCTGTCCGAGGCGGATCTGAACACGCCCGGATCCGTGGCCGCGCTGGTGTCCGATCTGGGCGGCGGGGCCTGGTACTTCGGCCCGCCGCAGCGGCGGGCGGCGCCGGCCGAGGCGCTTCCCGCGCGCCCCTGGCCCGGCGAAACCGAAGGGCCGGCGCGGCCCGAGGCCGAGGTGATCGGCATCATCGACACCGGCATCGCCTTCTGGAACCCGCGGCTGTGCGATCCGGCCCCCGGGGGCGGCGCGGTCAGCCGCTTCGTCGACATCGGCATGGTGGATTTCGACACCGGCGGCCCGGCCTGCACCTTCATGGGCGCCGCCGCCATCCGCGCCTGCACCGACCTGGCGCAGGGGCCGGGCGGGGATCGCGCCGTCGCCGCGCGGCTGGCGGCGGACTGGCCGGGCAGCGTCTATGCCGGGCACGACGGGCATCCGCCGATCTTCGGGCCCGACCGTTTCAGCCACGGCACCGCGATGGCCGATCTCGCCGCCGGGCGGGCGCATGGCGAGGACGGTCCCGCGCCGGCGCTGTTCGGGATCGAGCTGCCGACCGCGGTGCTGATCGATTCCAGCGGCGCCTCGCTGCAGATCGTCGCCGGGCTGGCGATCGAGGCGCTGCTGGCCCGGGTCTCGGACTGGGCGCAGGCCGCAGGAGTGACGCCGCGGCTGAGGATCGTGATGTCGATGGCCTTCCTCGGCGGGCCGCACGACGGCTCGCATCCGGTGATCGGCGCGATCCGGCAGGCGCTGGAATCGCATTGTCTGGCGGGGCGGGTGGAGTTCCTGATCCCGGAGGGCAACCACCTGCAGGATCGCATCCACGCCCGCCTGCCGGCCCTGCCGAAGGGCGGCACGGCCGCGCCGCTGCACCTGATGCTGCCGCCGGACGATCACGGGCCGAACCTGCTGGAGATCTGCCTCGCTTCCGCCTCCGCCGTGCGGGTGGATCTGGTCGCGCCGGACGGGGACGGCGACGGGGTGGCGCTGTCGGACGGGGGCTTCGCCCTGCTGACCCACGACGGAGAGATCGTCGGCGCCGCCTGGTGCCGCGCCACGCCGTCCGGCGGGCTGCGGCTGCAGCTGGGTCTGGCGGCGACCGCGTCGGACCGGGCCGGCGTGAAGCGGGCGATGCCCGGCCTCTGGCGGATCACGCTGAGCGCTCCGGGCGGCGCGGTCGGCGATATCGACGCCTGGATCCTGCGGGAGAACGATTTCCACATCCTGCCCTCGCTGGCGCCGCGTCGTCAGGCCTGGTTCGAGGATCCGGCCTGCCCGCTGCACCGCCCCGAGGGCGGGCCGTTGAAGACCGACCCGCCGGGCGCGGCGGGGCCGGTCCTGCGGGCGGGCACTGTGTCGGTTATGGCCACCGGCGACATCCCCGGGATGGTCCGGATCGGCGCGCTGGAGGATTTCGAGCGGACGGGCCCCGCGCCGGCCTGGTACAGCGGCCTGCCCGGGCCGGGCAGCGCCTCCCTGCCGCGGAGGGCGGTGGTGGTGGACCGCGACCGCCCTTCCAGCGGAACGCCAGCCTGCGGCAACGGCGGGCCGCGGATGTTCCGCGTGTCGGGCAGTTCCGCCGGGGCGGCGCTGGCGGTCAGGGATGGGCCGGTCTGAGCGGAGGGGGCGGCGGATGCCGTGCCGAGCCGGAGGACCGGTTCCGCCGGGCGATTGGCTCATGGCGGGGCTGGAGCGAGCTGGTGAGGTGCGGGCTTCCCCTCTCGGGCGCAGACGAGGGCGAACCCTCGGAGCTTGAGCACCACACGGGTCGCGAAGCGGCCCGGGCAGCGCCGGTCCGCCCCCCCGGGGCGGCGCTTCTGCGCCACCCCGCGGACCGACGCTGCCCTGGCGTTGCGTCCCGCTCAAAGGGCGGACGCTGCCTTTCCGTCCCGGTCAGAGGCTTGATGCTACCGTTCCGTCGCGCTTGCGCCTGGAGGTTGCTGCGTCGGGGGTGTCCGCCTGTTCTGGACGCCGCCCCGTCCAGTAACCGTTCCTCGCGGTCGTCGGAGGAATGCGTCCGGAGCGGCATTTCTCCATCCGCCCCCCGGTCAGGCCATCCCTCAGGCCACCAGCCGCTGCGCCAGGTCGTCCTTCAGGCCCAGCAGGCGCAGGGTCTCGATGGGGTATCCGTCGTCCAGAAGCCGGGAAGGGGCGAAGCCGGGCTCGATCCGCGCCAGGTCGGCGGCGAAGCGCAGCAGATCCTCCCGCCGGCCGGTCAGCGCAGCAAGCGCCACCAGATAGCGCAGCGCGGGACGGTAGGTCGGCATCTGGACATGCGCGGTGCGGGCATGACGCCACGCATCCTCGATCCGGCCGGTGCCGAGCGCCGTCAGGCAGCACTGCATGTCCCAGCACCAGGCGTTCGGCAGGCCCGAGGCCGCAGTCTGCCCCAGCAGCGCATAGGCGTGGGCCGCCTCGCGGTCGCCCTGGAAGACCCGCGCCTGGCTCATCGCGTGCAGCGCCCAGGGATCGCGGTCGTCCTCGTCATGCGCCTGCCGGGCCAGCCAGGCGCCGTGGTCGATATCGCCCGCCAGCTTCATCCGCACCTGCGCCGCCAGCGAGCCGATCAACGGCCCGCCCGCGCCCATGCGGACGGCGCGGGTGGCGAAATCCTCGGCCTCGGCCAGGGTCAGGTCCGAGAAATCGCCGAATTCCAGCGCCCGAGTCAGCCTGACATAGCCGCGCCAGGCCTGAACGACGCCGGTGCCGTCCAGCGGCTCCACCCGTTCCAGCAGGTGATCCGCGGTGTCCAGCTGATCGCGGTCGCCCAGGAACACCTTCTGCGAGGCGCGCTGCAGCGACACCCAGGGCAGGTCGCGCCGTTCCGGCCCCATGCGGGCCAGCATCGCGCTGATCGCGCGGCTGACGAAGGCCGAGGTCTCGGGCCCCTCGCAGATCCGCCGCAGGTCCATCGGCAGCCGCAGCCGCCGCGCCCAGAGGAACCGGCGCTGCGGGCCGGCGCACATCCTCAGGTGAACGTACCATTCCTCGCCGGCGACCGCGCTCTCGACCTCCATCAGCACGTGGCCGGCGGCGTCGCGCGGGGCGGTGGTTTCCTCGAATTCGACCTCGATGTCGCCCATGGAGCGCAGGCGGGTGGCCATCATGTCGCAGAAGAACCGGGCCAGGAACCGCGGCTCGTGCAGGTCCTGCGGCACCAGGCTGCGGATCACCACATGCAGCGCGGCGGGGCGCTCGGCGAGGATCTCGGCCGGGTCCACCACGACGGGCCCGCCGGGTGCCGGTGGCCCGTCGAGCCCCAGCCGCGCCTCGCGCAGCCAGGCGAGCCAGGCCGGATCGCGCACCGCGATGTCGTCCAGCAGGGCGCCGCCGGCGGGATCCTCGGCCAGCTCGACCTCGGGCAGCAGGCGAACGGAGCTGCGGTCGGCCTCGATCAGGTCGGACAGGTCGCCCCCGGCGCGGCGGATGTTGGACAGAGCGCGGCGCAGGCTGACGGCGGCCTGTTCGTCGGACCGGTCGCTCCACAGCAGGTGCTGGAGCGCGCGGCGGGACCGCCGCCGGTCGGGCGAGAGGGCGAGGACGGCGAGGATCGCACGCTCCTTCTGCCCCGCCGGCGCCAGATCGGCACCGCCGGGTCCCCGCAGGCCGAAGGGCCCGCGGATGGAGAGCATGAACGTCCTTGTCACGATCGGATCACCCTTGCGGCCGGGCCGGAGCCGGCCGGCCGCCCCGGAGCCTACCACCCTCCGGGGTGATCGCGCAAAGTTTACCTTTCGCGGCATCATCCCGCCGGCCGCGGCGGCGGCGATGGCGGCACGGGGCCCGCCCTGCCGCGACCTCCGCGCAACATGCGGCGCGCGAATCGGCCCGTCCCGGGCTCTTCCGGCGGGACCGGCGGGCGCAATCGTGCTAACGCCCGGAGGCGCGATGCGGAACAGGCCGGGGATCAACCCCGTCCGCAGGCGCGGACAGAGGCGAAATGCACCCGGAGGTAACCGGGTCGGAGGTAATCGGGGCGGATGAGCGATTCCGACAAGGTGGCGGCACAGGTCTTCCGGCTGTCGACGCTGGCATTGATGGCGGTGGCCGGCTTCGGCTGGGGCATGGCGGCGACGCGCAACAACGCCTTTCCGGTGCCGCAGATCACTTGGCTGGGCCAGACGGTCAGGGAACTGCTGGGCGAAAGCGACGACCTGCTGCACCGCACGGGCGTCGTGGATGAAAAGGCCGTCGCGGCCCCCCTGCCCGACGCCGTGGCGCCCGGCCTGCTGCTGGTGGCCGGGTCGATGGACGGCACGCGCAACAGCTTCGTCCGGGTGATCGACCGCGCGGGCGCGGTGGTGCACGAATGGGATGCCGGCTGGAGCCGGGTCTGGCCCGATCCGGGCAGCGCCTTCGACGGCGCGGCGCTGCCGAACGAGGCGGGGCTCTACATCCACGGGCTCGACGTCCTGCCCGACGGCGGCTTCGTCGCGAATTTCGAACATCTGAGCACCTTCCGCATGGACGCCTGCGGCGAGGTGGTGTGGAAGCTGCCGAACTTCGGCCATCACGCCGTGCACGTCACCGACACCGGCGCGATCTGGGCAACGGCCGAGACGCAGATCACGGAGGGCCCGACCGGCCATCCGAACATCCGCGCCCCGTTCCGCGACTGGACGCTGCAGCGCATCGGCGACGACGGCGAGGTGGAGCGCGAGATCGGCGTGGTGGAGGTGCTGGAGGCGAACGGGCTGACCGGGCTGCTGCACCTTGCCAACGTGTCGAACGGCAGCACGGCGGTCAGCGGCGACACGCTGCACCTGAACGACGTGGACGTCTTTCCCCGGGGCTGGGCCTCGGACACCTTCGCGCCGGGCGACATCATGATCTCGCTCCGCAACATCAACGCGATCCTGGTGTTCGATCCCGAGACGCTGGCGCTGAAGTTCCTGTCGCAGGGCCGGGTGCTGCGCCATCACGACCCGGATTTCCTGCCCGACGGGACCATCTCGGTCTTCGACAACCACAACCTGGAGCCGGACATCGGCCCGGCCGAGGGCCGGTCGCGCATCGTGGAACTGTCGGTGCCCGACGGCGCGGCGACCACGGTGCTGGGGGCCGAGGGCGCGCCGGCCTTCTACACCGCCATCATGGGCACCCATCAGCGCCTTCAAAACGGCAATATCCTGGTCAATTCATCGGGCCAGGGGCGGGTGCTGGAATTCACGCCGGAGGGCGAGCTGGCCTGGCGCTGGTCGAACCTCGAGGACGACGGCGACAACGGCCGGACCTACGTGGCCATGGTGCTGCCGCCCGAGATGGACCGCGACTTCTGGGCCGAACGGACGGCATCCTGCCCGGCGGCCCCGACCACGAACTGACATTCCGGCGCGCGCCGGACCGACACGACCGAGACCCGAAAGGAGCATGACATGCGCACCACCTTCCTCGCCTTCCTGCTGGCCCTGCTGCCGCTTCCGGCGCTGGCCTACATCGGCCCCGGCGTGGGCATCGGCGCCATCGGCGCGCTGGTCGCCGTGGCGGTGGCCGTGGTCCTGATCGTCGCGGGCTTCGTCTGGTTCCCGGTCAAGCGCGCGCTGAAGAAGCGCCGCGCCGCCGCGCTGAAGGACGCCTGAGGCCGTCATGTCGGGCGACGCAGCCATGATCCTGCCCGCGTGGATCGCCGCCGGGCTGGCGGTGCTGGCCTTCGCGGCCGCCTTCCTCGGGACCGGGATCATCGGCGTGTCGCGCAGCGCGCTGCGGCTGTCGTCGGAGGGCATCGCCGCCCTGACCGGAGAAATGGACGACGACGCGAAGGAGGCCGCGGTGCGCCGTGTCGCGCTGCACCTTCTGGGCGCGAGCTTCGGGATCCTGTGGCGTCTCGCCGTCTGCGTGCTGGCCGCGGCGGTGCCGCTCTGGGCCGCCGACGCCACGGGCCTGGCGGCGTTCGACGCCGCCTGTGCCGTGATGCTGGACCCGGTGTTCCTGATCGGCTCGACCCTCGTGCTGGTCACCGGGGTCTGGGCCGTGCATCGCCTGATCGGCGGCCGCGCCGAGGCTGGCGGCTATTCCGAGGCGGAGCGCATCTTCCACATGGCCGCCTTCGCCCGCCCGGTGCAGGGCATGCTGATGCGGCTGGACGAACGGCTGTTCGCGCTGTCGGGCCGCGCGGGGGCGGACCTGCCGCCGGTCTTCGTCACCTCGATCGCGCGGGGCGGCACCACGGCGGTGCTGAAGGCGCTGCACGGGCTGCCCGCCGTCGCCACCCACACCTACCGCGACATGCCCTTCATCACCGCCACCTGGACCTGGAGCCGGATCTCGCGCCTCGCCGGCCGCCGGACGGACCGCCGCGAGCGGGCGCATGGCGACGGGATGGAGATCGACCTCGACAGCCCCGAGGCCTTCGACGAGGTGCTGTGGAAATACCACTGGCCGGCGAAGTATCGCGGGCCGGTCATCGAGACCTGGACGCCGCAGGATGCCGACCCGCGCCGCAGCCGGTCGCTCGCCCGCGCCTTCGACCGGATCGTCGCGCAGCGGCGCGGTGCGCGGGTCTACGTGTCGAAGAACAACGCCAACCTCGCGCGGCTGGACGTGCTGCCGCGGATGTTCCCCGGCTGCCGGATCGTGGTGCCGCTGCGCCGCCCCGGCCCGCACGCGGCCTCGCTGCTGCGCCAGCACCGGAACTTCGTGGCGCAGCAGGGGGCGGATCCGTTCGTCAAGCGCTACATGGCGGACATCGGGCACCACGAATTCGGCCTGGCGCTGAAACCGCTGGGGCTTCCGGGCTTCGATCCGGCCGCGCACGACCCGATGACGCCCGATTACTGGCTGGCCTACTGGATCGCCGCCTTCGCCCATGTCGCCGCGCACCGGGGCAGCGTGGAGTTCGTGACCCAGGAGGATCTGCGCGCCGCGCCGGAAGCGACCATGCGCGGACTGCTGGACCGCTGCGGCATCCCGGCGGAGGGCGCCCCGGACTTCGCCACCTTCTTCCGCCCCGGCCCGGACGAGACGGACGAGAGCGTCTTCTCCCCCGCCCTGCTGGCGCGGGCCGAGGCGATCCACGCGCAACTGGCGGAGCGGCGGCGTCAGGCGGCGTGATCGCGTTCGGGCGCGAGCGTCAGGGTCTGTAACGGTGAAGGATCAAGGCGGCCGCGGCCCCGGACGCGGGCACGATCCACAGCAGCGGTATCACGATGCCTCGCCACTGCCCGGCGGCGAAGACGCTGTCGGTGTCGAAGATCCAGGCGACCGGAAGCATCGCGCAGAGGCCCGCGACGGCGCCGGCCATCGCCGCCCGCAACCGGTCCGGCATCGAGAGCCGGTGCAGGGTGAATGATGCGCAGGCCCAGCCTGCCAGCGCGGCGAGTGCGGTGACGGGGCTGGTCAGCAGTGCGAAGCCGAACAGTGCGAGGGTGCCGTTGAGGACCCGCATCACGAGGTCCGCACCGGTCGCAACGCCGGCAACCAACAGCACCGAGAAGCAGGCCGCCGCGATGAAGACCGTCAGCAGCCAGAAGGCGATGAACCCGAGGTCGATCCCGCAGGCTCGGAGAAAAGCCGACATGCGAACCACTCCTGCCGCATTCCATCCGGAGGCATGGCAAAGCCAGGTGGCGACGAGATGGAGAAATCGGATCCGAAAACGGGCGATGCGACTGTGCGTCGCGATCTCGACAGCGTCGCCGAAGCGCTGAAGGCCCCGGCGGACCGGGGCCTTCTGTCGATCCGGAGTGGCGCCCTAGCGCCCCTGGAACGCCGGGACGCGGCGTTCGGAGGTGGCCTTCACGCCCTCCTTGAAGTCTTCCGTCTCGCGCAGCCAGGTCTGTTCGTTCAGCTCGTGCTCGGTCGCCGCCGCGACGCGGTCGGCGAGGTCGCCGCGCATCGTCTTGCGGGTGGAGACGGTGCCGAGGGGCGAGTTCTCGGCGATCTCGGCCGCAAGCGCCATCGCCGTGGAACGGACTTCCTCCTGCGGGACGAGGATGTTGGCGAGGCCGATGCGATACGCCTCCTCGCCGCCGATCCGGCGGGAGGTGTAGAAGATGAATTCCGCCTGATTCTTGCCGACCAGCTCGGGCAGCGTGACCGTCAGGCCGAAGCCCGGATGGAAGCCCAGCCGGGTGAAGTTGGCGGCAAAGCGCGCCTCGGGGCAGGTCACGCGGAAGTCGGCGGAGAGCGCCAGCCCGAGGCCGCCGCCGATGGCCGCGCCCTGGACGGCGGCCACGATGGGCTTCGTGCCGCGGAAGATCGCCGCCGCCTCGCGGTAGAGGTTCAGCGTCGACTGCTTGCGGCTGTCGGGCGTTTCCACGCCCTTGTCGGTGGAGGTGAAGTTGGCCCCCGCGCAGAACGCCTTGCCCTCGGCGCACAGCAGCAGGGAGCGGATGTTCGAATCCTCGTCCGCTTCCTTCACCGCCGCGGCGATGGCCTGGATCAGCGCCAGGTCGAAGAAGTTCAGCGGCGGCCGCCGGATCTCCATGATCCGGACGTGGCCTTCGGTCGATACGTGCAGGTCTTCCATGTGGTCCCTTCCCTCAGCGCAGGCCCAGGCCGCGGGCGATGATGCCGCGGAGGATTTCGGTGGTGCCGCCCTGGATGGTCAGCTTCGGCGCGATGCGGGTGTAGAAGTCGAGCCGCTCGCGGAACGCCTCCACGTCGTAGCTGTCGTAGTCGAGCAGCGAGGCGAGGCGGCGCACCTCGGCCGGAAGCCGCTTTTCCCAGACGGTGCCGAGGTCCTTGACGATCGAGGCCTCCGTCACCGGCTCGCGGCCCGCCTCCAGCATCCCGGCGACCGACACGGACATGCGCCGCATCGTGTGGACCTGGGCGACCAGACGGCCGATGCCCTCGGCCATCCGGTCGTCCACATCGGTGCCGGTGGCGGTCAGCAGCGCCTGGATCGACCCGAAGGTGTCGAGGAACCGTTCCGGCCCGGACCGTTCGTAGGCCAGTTCCGAGGTCGCCTGCTTCCAGGCGCCGTCGATCTCGCCGATGACGTTCTCGTCGGGAAGGAAGACGTCGTCGAACACCACCTCGTTGAATTCGGCGGCGCCGCTCATCATCTCGATCGGACGGACCTGGATGCCCGGATCCTTCATCTCCACCAGGAACGAGGTCAGCCCGTGCCGGCGGTTCTGGTTGGTCGGCGGCGAGGTGCGGAAAAGGCCGATCATGTAGTCGGCCTGCCGGGCGCCGGAGGTCCAGATCTTGCGGCCCGAGAGTTCGTAGCCGCCGTCCACCTTCTTCGCCTTCGCCTGCGCGGCGAAGAGATCGGAGCCGGAGTTCGGCTCGGACATGCCGATGCAGAACATCGCCTCGCCGGCGATGATCTGCGGCAGGACCCGTTCCTTGATCGCGTCCGAGGCGTAGCGGATCAGGGTCGGCCCGCTCTGCCGGTCGGCGACGAAGTATTTCCGGGTCGGCGCGCCGTGGATCAGCATCTCCTCGCTGACCACGTAGCGGTCGAGGAAGCTTCGCTCCTGCCCGCCGTATTTCTTCGGCCAGGTCATGCCGATCCAGCCCTTCGCGCTGACCTTCCTGGCGAAGTCGGTCATCTGGTCGAGCGTCGGTTCCTCCTTCGGATCGAAGGTGCCGGCGGCGATCTCTCCCTGCACGAACTCCCGGGCCTCGAGGCGAAGGTCCTGCACGCGGTCGGGCAGGCGGATGGGGTCGAAACGCAATGCTGCGGTCATGGTCTGATCTCCCTCAACGGCTGGCGAGCAGCGGCCAGAGCGCGTCGCTCCCCGCCCCCGCCACGGCGCGGCCGAGCTCCACGGCCCAGTGCGCCTCGGTTCCGAAATCCTCGCGCCAGGACAGGGCGCGCAGGGTCACGCGGTGCAGCGGGTGTTCACGGGTGAAGCCGATGGCGCCGTGCACCTGATGGGCGATCTCGACGGCGCGTTCGGCCGCCTCGCCGCAGCGGATCTTGGCGCCGCCGACTTCCAGCAGCGCGGGCGTGCCCGTCTCGCCCCGCGCCAGCGTGTCGGCGGCGGAGTTCGCGGCGGCAACGGCGGCGGCGGCTTCCTCGCCCAGGACGGCCAGCAGGTGCTGCACCGCCTGGAACTTGCTGATCTTGCGGGTGAAGGCCTCGCGCTCGGTCGAGTACTGGACCGAGACGTCCAGCATCCGCTCCATCGCGCCGGCCATCAGCTGGGCGCGGGCGCAGGCGCCCATCATCAGCAGGTTCGCGGCGTCGCCGGCGGGGGCATGGGCGGTGGCCTTGCCGTTCACCTCCACCGCGTCGGCGGGATCGAAGCTGAGCGCCACGCCCTCGCGGATCGTGCAGACGGAGGGGTCGATGGCGGCGATCACCGGCCCGTCCTCGCCATCGCAGAGCGCCGCGAAGGTCTTCGCCTCGCGCCCGAAGGCCACGTCACGGACGTTGCCCGTCACGGTCCCGTCCGGCGCGATCTTCAGCAGGCCGCGGAAGCCGGGGCAGAGCGGGATCGCCACGCCCTCGGCCACGTCGAGCCCGGCCGTCGCCAGCGCCCAGTTGGCCAGCATCGTCTCGGCCAGCGGCACGGCGATGCCGAAGCGGCCGGCGACCCCCAGAAGCGCGAAGGCCTCGTCCAGCGCGAGGCCCGCGCCGCCCTTGTCCTCCGGCACCATGGCGAGCGTCAGGCCGTTCTCTTCCAGCGCGGACCAGAGCTTGTCCTTCCACTGGTCCGTCTTCGCGCTCGTCACCTCCTGAAGGTCCGAGAGGTCGGCGAATATCCTCTCCGCCGTGTCGACGAAGATGTTTTCGGTATCGAGTGACATGGGCTACTCCGCTGCGCGAGCGATGGCCGGTCGGCCGATCGCCCCTTCCTCTTCCATCCGGTCGACGTCCTCGGCCGAATATCCCAGCTCCTCGGTCAGAAGCTGGCGGTTGTGTTCTCCCAGGCGGGGGGCGGGCACCCGCTGGATCGGATCGGTCCCGTGGATGCGGATCGGCGAGGCCGGCACGACGATATCGCCGAATTCCGGATGGGTCTCGCGGATCAGCGCGCCGCGGGCGTGCATGTGCGGATCGTCCGTGACCTCGATCAGATCGCGCACGGGCGAGGACGGCACCTTGGTGCGCGACAGGATCGCCATCGCCTCGTCCCGGGTGTGCTGGCTGGACCAGGCGGCGATCTGGCCGTCGGTCAGGTCCATGTTCGACGCCCGCGCGGCGCGGGTCGCGAAGCGCGGATCGTCGCGCAGTTCGGGGCGGCCCATGGCCTCGGTCAGGTTCGACCAGTGCTTCTCGTTCGTGCAGATGATGGCGATGAAGCCGTCCGAGCACGGGTAGACGTTGTAGGGGCAAGACGCGAGCCCGCCATGCCGGTTGCCGACACGCGGCGGCGGCTTCTGGGTGTCGTAGATCATCCCGAGGTTCGAGGCGAGCGAGGGATAGACCGTCTCCTGCATCGAGACCTCGACCAGGCGCCCCCTGCCCGTCACCGTCCGCTCGTAGAGCGCGGTCATGATACCGGCGTAGAGATGCGTGCCCGACAGGAAGTCGACCACGGCGGGGCCGCATTTCACCGGCGGGCCGTCGGGGAAGCCGGTGACGCTCATCATGCCGGACACCGCCTGGATGGTGATGTCCATCGCCTGCTTGTCGCGGTCCGGTCCGTCGATGCCGTAGCCCGACCCGGTGGCGTAGACGAGGCGGGGGTTCAGCTCGCTCAGCACCTCCCAGCCGACGCCGAGGCGGTCCATGACGCCGGGCGCGTAGTTCTCCAGCAGCACGTCGGCGCTGGCGGCGAGCTTCTTCAGGATCTCGCGCCCGTCCTCGGATTTCAGGTTCAGCGTGATCGCCCGCTTGTTGCCGTTCAGCATGGCGAAGGGCACGGCGGACCCGCGCGACACCTCGGAGCGGATGCGGATCGGTTCGCCCTGAAGCGGTTCGACCTTGATGACCTCGGCCCCGGCCTGGGCCAGCAGATAGCCGCAGTAGGGACCCTGATAGACCTGGCCCAGGTCGATGACCCGCAGCCCGTCCAGCGGCAGATTACGTCTTTCCGGCATGTCGCTCCTCTTCCTCGGCGCGACTATGCCCCCCGGCCGGGGAAAGGTCCATACGAGCGGTGTTCAACCGTATGCCATATCACAACCTCGGAATCCGGGGCGGGCCGTTCGGGATCCGGCGCTGTGGCGGGAAGAGGCGGTGAAAGAAGCGCCGCGATGACCCGGCACGTAATCGACCGGCGGCGGTGCGGGCCGCATACCGGGCGCATCGACATCCAACCCGAAAGGACAAGACCGATGCAACGGAGCGACAATCCCGGCCTGAGCCGTATCCTTCTGCTCGACGCCGCAACCTGCCTGATGATGGGGCTTGCCCTGACCCTCGCCGCCGGAACGATCGGCGGGGTGACCGGCCTGCCGGCCGGCCTGCTGAGGGCGGCCGGCGCCGTGCTGTTTCCCGTCGCCGCCTTCATGGCGCTGGTCGCATACCGCGGCACCGGCAACGCCGCCGCGGTCCGGCTGGCGATCCTCGGCAACGCGGGCTGGGTGGTGGCGAGCCTGCTGGTGCTGGCGGTGACGACGCCGACGGCCTTCGGCATCGCCTTCGTGCTGGCCCAGGCCGTGGCGGTCGCCGGTCTCGCCTGGCTGGAGGCGAGCGCCTCGGCCGCGACGGCCTGAGCGGCAGCGCGGCAGACCCGACGAGGACGCGAATTGGCGAGGCGCTGCGGAGCTCCGGCTTCGCGGCGCCTGTCTTTCGGCAGGGCCTTGGTGCGTGCACGCAGCGGTTTCCGCGCTGCCCCTTCCCCCGGCCCGGGCGGCGGGAGATCGCGCTGCCGGACGATCCGGTGCGCGCGCCGTCTTGCACGCGCGTCGAGTTATAGTGTAACTCCTGAACCGGTGTAATAGTATATCATTCGACCGTGCCGAATCCGCCCGGTCGAGGACAGCCGGGAAAGGACAGCTTCATGTTCGACGCAGCCGTGATCGGCGGAAGTTTCGCCGGGCTGAGCGCCGCTCTCCAGCTTGGCCGCGCCAGCCGCTCCACCATCGTGATCGACGCCGGGATGCCCCGGAACCGCAGCTCTGCCGCGGCGCATGGCGTTCCCGGCTGGGACGGCGTGGCGCCGCACCGCATCCTCGAAAGGTTCCGCGCCGACCTGGCGCCCTATCCGAGCGTCACGCTGCGGACCGCCACCGTCACCGCCGTGACCGGGACGCGAGACGCCTTCCGGGTCGCCATCGAGGGCGCGGAGCCCGTCGAGGCCCGGCGCGTCATCCTCGCGCACGGGATCCGCGACATCCTTCCCGGGCTGCCGGGACTGGCGGAGGGCTGGGGGCGCACCGTCCTGCACTGTCCCTATTGCCACGGCTACGAGGTGAAGGGACAGCCGCTGGCTGTCCTGGCCACCGGGCCGATGGCGGCGCATCAGGCCCACATGCTGCGCGCCGACTGGAGCGACGACGTCACCCTGCTGACCAACGGCATCGACGGCATCGACGCGGCCGCGCTGACCGCCGCCGGTCTGAGGATCGAGCACCGCCCGCCCGTCGCCGTGACTGCGACGGATGATGTGGAGGTCCGCTTCGCGGGCGGCCCGCCGGCGCGTTTCGCCGCTGTCTTCACCGCTCCGAAGGTGGATCTTGCGGGATCGCCCGCCGTTCGGCTGGGGGTCGGCCTGTCCGACGGGCCGATGGGGCCCTTCGTCCGCACCGGCCCGATGCAGCAGACCGACGTGCCCGGCGTCTTCGCCGCGGGCGATCTGGCCACCCCGATGTGGAACGTCAACTTCGCCGTCGGCGACGGGGCACGGGCCGGGGCCGGTTGCCATCAGTCGCTTCTGTTCCCCGATTTCGTCCCGTCCCTGGACAAGGAGGCCGCATGACCGCCCCCGCCGATCCCCGCCTGCCCGTCACCGTCCTGTCCGGCTTTCTGGGCGCGGGCAAGACGACCCTGCTGAACCGCGTCCTGAACAACCGCGACGGCCGCCGCGTGGCGGTGATCGTCAACGACATGTCCGAGGTGAACATCGACGCGGATCTCGTCCGCGCCGACACCGAACTGTCGCGCACCGACGAGACCCTGGTCGAGATGTCGAACGGCTGCATCTGCTGCACCCTGCGCGACGACCTGCTGCAGGAGGTGCGCCGCCTGGCCGCCGAGCGGCGGTTCGACTACCTGCTGATCGAATCGACCGGCATATCCGAGCCGCTGCCCGTCGCGGCCACCTTCGATTTCCGCGACGAGAACGGGGACAGCCTGGCCGATGTGGCGCGGCTCGACACCATGGTCACCGTGGTCGATGCGGTGAACCTGCTGAACGACTACGCCAGCCACGATTTCCTGCACGACCGGGGCGAGACGCTGGGCGACGAGGACGAGCGCACCCTGGTCCACCTGCTGACCGATCAGATCGAATTCGCCGACGTGGTGATCCTGAACAAGGTCACCGACGCGGGCCCTGAACGCACCGACGCCGCCCGCAAGATCATCCGCGCGCTGAACGCCGATGCGAGGATCATCGAGACCGACCGTTCGGCAGTGCCCGCGACGGCGATCCTCGACACCGGCCTCTTCGACCACGAAAAGGCACACGAGCATCCGATGTGGGCGAAGGAGCTCTACGGCTTCGCCGATCACGTGCCGGAAACGGAGGAATACGGCGTCGCCTCCTTCGTCTACCGCGCCCGGCAGCCGTTCCACCCCGCGCAGGTGATGGAGGTGCTGAACGGCCCGATGCCCGGCGTGATCCGCGCCAAGGGGCATTTCTGGATCGCCACCCGGCCCGAGTGGGTGGCGGAATTCTCGCTGGCCGGTGCGCTGTCCTCGGTCACGCCCCTCGGCCAGTGGTGGGCCGCCGTGCCCGAGGCGCGCCGCCCGCAGCACGACAGCGCCCGGGCGTACATGGCGCAGCACTGGGTCGAGCCCTGGGGCGACCGCCGGCAGGAAATCGTCTTCATCGGCGCGGGCATCGACTGGCCGGCGCTGAAGGCGCGGCTGGACGCGGCCCTGTTGCCCGAGCCCATGGCCCCCGGCCCGGACGCCCTGCCCGACCTGCCGGACCCGTTCCCTGCCTGGCGGAGGGCGGCGGCGTGACGATCCATGCGCCGCTGGCGCCGGGTGTCGACGGCGGTGTCCTGACCGTCACCGACCCGGCAGATATCGCCCGCATCGCCGAGCCGGGGGTGGGCGGGCTGGTCTGGCAGCGCCGTCCGCTCGCGTCGTTCCGGCAGTGGATCGACGCGCTGCCCCCGGCGCAGCTGCCGCGGGCCCGCATGATCCTGCGGCCCGACGCGGTGCGGCCCGCGGTCGTGGCGGCCTGCGACACCGCCGGCACGCCGCATGGCGCCGAACGGGACCGGCTGGCCGACGACATCGCCGCGCTGGCGGATATCTTTGCCGGGGCGCTGTCCGCACGCTGGCTGCGGCTGCGGCTGGACGTGGTCGACACCAACGCCTGCCGCCGCTTCCACGTCGACCGGGTGATCGCCCGGCTGGTCTGCACCTGTCGCGGCACCGGCACGCAATACGGCGTCTCGACCGGGCGGACCCCGAGGTGGTCCACACCGTTCCCACCGGATCGCCCTTCGTCATGCGCGGCACGCTCTGGCCGGCGCAGCCCGATCCGGGGCTGCTGCACCGCTCGCCGCCCATCGAGGGCACGGGCGAGACGCGGCTGATGCTGGCGCTCGATCCGCTCGACGACCCGGCGGAGGAGGCATGAGCCGCAACCTGTCCTCCTCGCTTCCGCATCGCCGCAGGTCCGACCCGATGCAGGCCTTCGACGCCCTGCCGCAGCCCCTGCGCATCTGGATGGCCGGGGCGGTGCTGCCGTGGTCGCCGGCCTCCTGCCGCCGGATCTGGGTGAAGGCCGCCGCCGAAGGCGCCTCGCCCGACGCGATCCTCGCGCGGCTGGACCGGGCCGAGGCCTCCACCCTGTCCCGCGACCGGCTGTCCCGACACCGCCCCGACCGACACAGCCAGGACCGACACGGTCAGGACCGACACCGCCAGGACCGACACCGCCACGACCGACACCGGCCGACTGACGCACATTTCGATCACCAACAGGAAAGAGCCGAATGAGACATCACCTTTCCCTCGCCGCCGCGACCCTGCTGGCCGCAGCCGTGCCCGCGCTGGCGGACGACACCCTCGACGTCGTCGCCCCGTTCGAGGTGCAGGGGGCCGAGCCCTCGACCACCGGCTACATCTTCACCCGCATGAGCATCGCCGAGACCCTGGTGAACGCGGATGCGGAAGGGCAGCTGACCCCCGGCCTCGCCACCGAGTGGCAGGCGTCGGAGGACGGGCTGACCTGGACCTTCACGCTGCGCGAGGGCGTGGTCTTCCACGACGGGACGGAGATGACGCCCGACACGGTCGTGAACGCGCTGGAGATCGCGCGCGCGAAGCCCGGCGCGTTGCAGGAGCTGCCGATCGACGGCATCGCCGCCGCCGACGGCGCCGTCACCGTCACGCTGACGGAGCCGCTGGCCGCGCTGCCGGCCTTCATGGCGGAAGCGCGGTCGCAGATCCTGGCCCCCGCCGCCTACGCCCCGGACGGCACGGGAACAGAGGTCATCGGAACCGGCCCCTACCGGCTGACGTCCCTGCAACCGCCGCTGAGCGTAAAGGCCACGGCCTTCGCCGACTACTGGGGCGCGGCGCCGCATATCCCGAACGTCAGCTATTCCGGCGTCAGCCGGGCCGAGACCCGCGCCCTGATGGCGGAATCGGGCGAGGTGGAATACGTCTTCGGGCTGGACCCCGCCAGCGTGTCGCGGCTGAACATGCTGGACAACGTCGAGGTGCTGTCGGTCGCCATCCCCCGCACGCTGCTGATCAAGGTCAATGCCGGGCACCCCTTCCTGTCCGAACCCGATGCCCGCCGCGCGCTCAGCCTCGCCATCGACCGCGCGGGCATAGCGACGGCGGTCCTGCGCTTTCCGGAAGGCGCGACGCAGCTGTTCCCGCCGTCGGTCGCAGGCTGGCACGACGCGGGCATCGCGCCGCTGGAACACGATGTGGAACAGGCGAAATCCCTGCTGGCGGGCCTGGGCTGGACGCCCGGCGACGACGGCATCCTCACCCGCGACGGCGAGCGCTTCGCGCTGACCCTCACCACCTTCTCCAGCCGGGCCGAGCTGCCGCTGGTCTCGGCCGTGCTGGAACGCCAGTTCCGCGAGATCGGGGTGGAGCTTGCGATCAACGTCACCAACGCCTCGGCCATTCCGGCGGGGCATCAGGACGGCTCGCTCGAGCTTGGGCTGCTGACCCGCAACTTCGCGCTGATCCCGGACCCGATCGGCACGGTCATGGCGGATTACGTCGGCAACGGCGACTGGGGCGCGATGAACTGGCAGAACGACGAGATCGGCACGCTGGTCCGGGGCCTCGCCCGGGGCGAGGGCGGGGATGCGGAACGCGCGCGCGTGTCGGCCATCCTCCAGGAAGACCTGCCGATCATCCCGATCGCCTGGTATCAGCAGACGCTGGCGGTGTCCGAGAGGGTCGCCGGCACCGACATCGACCCGTACGAGCGGACCTTCGGGCTGGAGAAGATCCGGTGGGCGGAATGAAGGTCCTCGCCGCACGCCTCGGACAGGCGGTGATGGTGGCGGTCCTGATCGGCACCGCCACGTTCGTCATGATGCGCAGCCTGCCCGGCGACGCCGCCTGGCGGATCGCGGCCGGGCGCTACGGCTACGACAACGTGGATGCCGCCTCCGCCGCCGCGGTGCGCGAGGAGCTGGGCCTCGACGGTCCCGCCCTGCCCGCGCTGCTGCAATGGCTGGGCGATCTGGTCCGGCTGGATTTCGGCAAGAGCCTGGTGACCGGCCAGCCCGTCACCGCCGAGCTGGCGCATCAGCTGGGCGCCTCGGCCGCGCTGGCGCTGGTGGCGGTGGTCATGTCGCTGGTGATCGGGCCGCCCCTGGGCATCCTGGCGGGGTTGCGGCCCGGCGGGCTGCTGGACCGCGCGCTGCTGGTCGTGTCGACCGGGCTGAAGGCGGTGCCGCAGTTCCTGATGGCGCTGGTGCTGATCGTGATCCTGGCCGTGCAGTTCCGCCTGCTTCCGGCGGCGGGCCACGGCGAGGCGCGGCATTTCATCCTGCCGGCCCTGGCGCTGGCGACCGGCCTCGCGGCGGTCAACGCGCGGATCGCGCGCGACGCGATGGCGCGGATCGCCGACATGCAGTTCTGGCGCTTCGCCCAGTGGAAGGGCCTTTCGGAACGCCAGACCCTGACGCGCCACGGCCTGCGGAACGTGGCGGTGCCGCTGGTCACATACCTCGGCCTGCAGTTCGTGACGCTGGTGGAGGGCGTGATCGTGGTCGAGGCCGTCTTCGGCTGGCCCGGAATCGGGCATGCGCTTGTCCACGCGATCTTCTCGCGCGATGTGCCGATGGTGCAGGGCACGGCGCTGGTGCTGGGCCTGGGCTTCGTGCTGGTCAACGCCGGCATCGACCTGGCCGTGCGCCGTCTGGACCCGAGGGCCGCGGCATGAGCGAGACCCATACCTCCCCCGCCCCTGCCCCGCGCCTCGACCGCGCCCGTGCCGTCGGCGCGGCGCTGGTGCTGATCGTCGCCGCGCTGGCCATCCTCGGCCCGCTCGCCGTGGCGGGCGATCCGCTGGCGCAATCGCTGAGCAAGGCGCTGGCCGGGCCCGAACCCGGCGCGCCGCTGGGCTACGACCAGTATGGGCGGTCGATCTTCCATCGCCTCGCCCATGCCCTGCGCCTGTCACCGCCGATCGCCATCGCCTCGGTGCTGACGGCGGTCGCTGCGGGGCTGACGCTGGGCACGCTGGCGGCGGCGCGCGGGGGCTGGACGGACCGCATCCTCGTCACCCTCACCGATGCGCTGCTGGCGCTGCCGGGCCTGCTGCTGGTGCTGATCGTGCTGGCCATCGTGCCGGGCAAGGTCACGGGGCTCTGGGCCGGGCTGTCGCTGGTACTCTGGGTCGAATTCTTCCGCCTGACCCGCGCCGCCACCCGCGACACCCTGGCCTCGCCCGCCGTTCAGGCCTCGCGCCTGCTGGGCTTCGGGCCGGGCTACATCTTCCGCACCCACATCTGGCCGGAAATCGCGCCGATGATGCTGACGGCGGCGGCCTTCGGCACCGCGACGGCGATCATGGCCATCGCCGCGCTCGGCTATGTCCACGTGGGCTTCGGCGCCCCGACGCCCGAGCTGGGGCTGATGATGGTCGACCTGCTGCCTTACTGGCGCGAGGCCCCGCTGGCGCTGCTGTCGCCGGTGACGGCGATCTTCGTCCTGCTTCTGGGCCTCACCCTTCTGGCCGGGAGCCGCGAGACATGACCCTTCTGCGTGCCGACAATATCGCCGTCTCCGAAGCGGCGGAAACGATCCTGCACCCCGTGTCCCTGCACCTGGAGGCCGGAGAGCCGCTGGTGATCCTGGGCGAAACCGGATCGGGCAAGAGCCTGCTGGCCCAGGCGATCATGGGCACCCTGCCCCGCGGCCTGACCGCCAGGGGCCGCGTGGCCCTGGGCGACCGCCTGCTGGATGCGGGCCGTCCGCGCGATTTCCGCCCGCTCTGGGGCCGCGGGATCGCGGTGCTGCCGCAGGAGCCGTGGCTGTCGCTGGACCCGCTGATGCGGGCCGACCGCCAGGTGGCCGAGGCGCATCGCCTGGTGCGCGGCCTGCCCCCGGCCGAGGCCGCGGCGCGGGCAGCGTCGGACCTCGACCGGCTGGGCCTGACGGGCGCCGGCCACCGCTATCCGCACGAGCTGTCGGGCGGCATGGCGCAGCGCGTCGCCATCGCGGCGGCGCGGGCGGGCGGCGCGCGGGTGGTCATCGCGGACGAGCCGACCAAGGGGCTGGACGTAGCCCTGCGGGACGAGGTGGCCCGCCTGCTGCTGGACGAGCTGGCGCAGGGCGGCGGGCTGCTGGTCATCACCCACGACCTGGCCTTCGCGCGCCGGATCGGCGGGCGGATGATCGTCCTGCGCGAGGGGCGCGTGGTGGAAACCGGCGCGACCGCGCAGGTGATGGCCGCGCCGGTCGAAGCCTACACACGCGACCTGATCGCCGCCGATCCGGAGACGTGGACGCCCCGCGCCAGGGTCTCTCCCGGCGCCCGCGTCCTGACCGCGACGGGCCTGGCGGTGGAGCGGGGCGGGCAACGGCTGATCGCCGACCTGTCCTTCGACCTGGCCGAGCGCCGCATCCTCGGCGTCACCGGCCCCTCGGGCTGCGGGAAATCCACGCTGGGCGACGCGGTGCTTGGCCTCGTGCCGCTTGCCTCGGGCCGGGTCGAGCGGGCGCAGGGCCTGCCGTCCGTGGCCTTCCAGAAGCTCTATCAGGACCCCGTCGCGGCCTTCCCGCGCCACCGGACCCTGGGCCGCAGCCTGTCGGACGTCGCCCGCCGGCACCGTCAGCCGCCCGACCGGATCGGCGCGCTGATGACGCGCCTCGGCCTCGCGCCGGGGCTGCTGAGCCGGACGCCCGGCGCGGTGTCGGGCGGAGAGTTGCAGCGCCTCGCCCTGCTGCGCCTGCTGCTGGTGCGCCCCAAGTTCATCTTCGCGGACGAGCCGACCTCTCGGCTGGACCCGATCACGCAGCGGCAGGTGATCGACCTGCTGACCGAAACCGCCGCGACCGAGGGCTGCGCCATCATGCTGGTGAGCCACGATCCGGCGCTGGTCCGGGCCACGGCGGACAATGTCCTGTCGCTCGGCCCGAAAGCGGCCCGATCCGAGCCGCAGACCCGCCATCCGGCGACGGCCGGAGCGTTGCAATGACCGACAAGTCGCTTCATCAATCAACCTCGAAAGGACCCGACATGAAACCGATCCTCCTGGCCCTCGCCACCACCGCCCTCGCCGCGCCCACCCTCGCGCAGGAGACGCGCGAGATGGACGCGCATGTGCACGGCGTCTCGAAAGCCGAGATCGCCATCGAACACGGCATGGTCGAGATCGACCTGATGTCGCCCGGCATGGACATCGTCGGCTTCGAATACGCGGCGGAAGAGGCCCGGGACAAGGATGCGGTCGAGGCCGCCATCCGCACCCTGCTGATGCCGGAAAACGTCGTGACCCTGCCCGAGGCTGCCGGCTGCCGCCTGGCCGAGGTGCTGGTGCATCTGCATTCGGGCGATCACGACCACGAAGCGGCCGACGCCCATGCCGAGGGTGACGACCACGACCACGCCGAGGGTGAAGACCACGGCCACGAGGAACACCATGACGACGGGGCCGGGCACAGCGAGTTCCACGCCAGCTACACCTTCGCCTGCGAGGACGAGGACGCCCTGACCTCCATCGCCTTCCCCTTCTTCGACCGGTTCGAGAACGCACAGGAGATCGAGGCGCAATACGTCACCGAAGCCGGTGCCGGCCAGGCCGAGATCGCGCGCGGCGCGGCGGAGCTGTCGCTGGACTGACATGAGCAACTGACATGGACGACCCGGCGCTGACCCTCACCGACGTGCGCTTCCGCTGGCCGGGGCGGGCGTCGTTCGGGCTGTCGGTGCCGGCGTTCCGGATGTCCCGGGGCGAGACGGTCCTGCTGCTGGGCGAAAGCGGCTCGGGCAAGTCGACCCTGCTGTCGCTGATCTGCGGTATCGTCACCGCCGATGCAGGCCGGGTGGCGGTCGGGGGCATCGACCTGGCCACCCTGCGCGCCGGCGCGCGGGACCGCTTCCGCGCCGAACGTATCGGGGTGATCTTCCAGCAGTTCAACCTGCTGCCCTATGCCAGCGTCGCGGACAACATCCGCCTGCCCCTGCGCTTCGCCCCGGAACGGCGCAAGCGGGCGGCGGCGGACGAGGCGGCGAGCCTCTGCGCCGCGCTCGGCCTGCCGGGCGGCATCACCGGCACCACGGCCGGGCGACTCTCGGTCGGGCAGCAGCAGCGCGTGGCCGTGGCCCGCGCGCTGATCGGCCAGCCGGAGCTGATCGTCGCGGACGAACCGACCTCGGCGCTGGACGCGGCAACCCAGGACACGTTCCTCTCCCTGCTCTTCGACCGGATCGCGGCGGCGGGATCGTCGCTGCTGATGGTCAGCCACGACGAACGGCTGGGCGCGCGGTTCGACCGGGTGGTGCGCCTGGCGGACATCGCGCAGGCCGACAGGCAGGCGGCATGATCCTGCGGCTGGCCCTCGGCTCGCTGATGGCGCGGGCGCTGACGGTGGGAATGACGGTGCTTGCCATCGCGCTGTCGGTCGCGCTGTTCCTGGGGGTCGAGAAGGTGAGGACCGGCGCGCGGGCCAGCTTCGCCGACACGATTTCCGGCACCGATCTGATCGTGGGGGCGCGGTCGGGTCCGGTGCAGTTGCTGCTCTACTCGGTCTTCCGCATCGGCAACGCCACCAACAACGTCAGCTGGGAAAGCTACCGGGACATCGCGAACCGGCCCGAGGTGAAGTGGATCGTCCCGATCTCGCTGGGCGACAGCCACCGGCAGTTCCGCGTCATGGGCACCACGCCCGCCTTCTTCGAGCACTACCGCTATCGCGGCGGCCGGGCGCTGGAGATCGGCGCGGGGCACGGGCTGGACGACCTCTACGACGCGGTGATCGGGGCGGAGGTGGCCGAGACGCTGGGCTATGCCGTCGGCGATCCCATCGTCGTCTCGCACGGGCTGGCGTCCTTCACCGACCACGACGACCAGCCCTTCCGCGTGGCGGGCATCGTCGCCCGCACCGGCACGCCGGTCGACCGGACGGTGATCGTCAGCCTGGAGGCGATCGAGGCGATCCATGTCGACTGGCGCTCCGGCGCGCAGATCCCCGGGCAGACCACCCCGGTCGAGCGGATCCGGCAGATGGACCTGACCCCCTCCGCCGTCACCGCCGCGCTCGTCGGCGTGGAATCCCGGATGCAGATCTTCGGCCTGCAACGCTGGATCAACGAATATCGGGAAGAGCCGCTGCTGGCCATCCTGCCCGGCGTCGCGCTGCAGGAGCTGTGGCAGATCGTCGGCGTGGCCGAAACCGCGCTGACCGCCGTGTCGGCGATGGTCGTGGTGACGGCCCTGCTGGGGATGATGGCGATGATCTTCTCGTCCCTGAACGAGCGGCGGCGCGAGATGGCGATCTGGCGGGCCATGGGGGCGCGTCCCGCGACGATCCTGGGCCTGCTGGTGCTGGAGGCCGCGCTGATGGCGGCGGCGGGTGCGGTGCTGGGGCTGGGGCTGCTTTACGCCGGGCTGGTGGTGGCGCAGCCGCTGTTGGACAGCGCCTTCGGGCTGTGGCTGCCGATCGGGCCGCCCACGGGGCGCGAGGCCGCCGTTCTCGCAGGTGTGATCGTCGCGGCGGCGCTGGCGAGCCTCCTGCCCGCGCTCCGGGCCTATCGCCTGTCGCTGGCGGATGGCATGATGGTGAGGATATGAGACATTCCTTCCCCTCGCGCCGCACCTTCGTCGGCCTTCTGTCGGCCAGCCTGCTTTCGGGAGGCCTTCTGCCCGCGCGTTCCGTCGCGGCCAGTTATCGCGTGATCACCTGGCAGGACCTGATCCCGAAGGGCGTCCCCTACGGAGAGATCGTCGGCCCCGGCAAGATCGACGCGGTCAACGACACCTGGGTGCCCGAGTTCGACGCCAACGCGAAGAAGGTGAACACCGCGCTGGACGGCACGCGGGTGAAGATGCCGGGCTACATCATCCCCTTCGACGTCGGCGCGAAGGGCGTGACCAGCTTCATGCTGGTGCCCTACGTCGGGGCCTGCGTCCACACGCCCCCGCCGCCGCCGAACCAGCTGGTCTTCGTCACCACCGAGACGCCCTGGCCCAGCGAGTCGATGTGGGATCCGGTCTGGGTCTCGGGGCGGCTGTCGGCGAAGTCCATGTCCACGCAGATCGCCGATGTCGGCTACCAGATCGCGGCCGAGCGGATCGAGGTCTACGAATGGTGAGGCCGGGCCGCCGACAGCTGATCCTCGGGGCCGCGGCTCTTCCCCTCGCCTGGGCCGCCGCAGGTGCCGCGCGGGCCGAGGCCCCGCGCGACCTCGCCTGGCGCGACCTGCTGCCGGAGGGCGATCCTTCCCTGCCCGGCGATCTTCAGGGCATCCTGCCCCACGACGAAAGCGCGATGGCCGCCGGACAGCCGCCCTCCACCGGCATCCGCACCGACCTGAACGGAGAGGTCGTGCGCCTGTCGGGCTTCGTCGTGCCGATCGAACAGGGGGCGGAAGGGATCACCGCCTTCATCCTGGTGCCCTACGTCGGCGCCTGCATCCACGTCCCCCCGCCCCCGGCCAACCAGCTGGTCTTCGTGACCACGGGAACGCCCTGGCCGGGCCGCGGCATGTTCGAGGCGGTCACCGTCACCGGCATGTTCGGAGCGGCCTCGACCCGGACCCAGCTGGCCGACATCGGCTACGCCATCTCGGCGGACGAGATCGAATCCTACAGGCGGTAGAGGGCCGGCGACATCCGGACAACCGCGCGGGCGGCACATCGGGTGCCGTGTGTTCCTGCGTCGGCTTGGCCGAGCGGGCAGGCCTGCGGTTCCGCCAGCCTGCGTTCATCACCTGATCCGAAGGTCTGGGACAATCCGGCGACGGTTTGCCCGACGAGGCGGGTCTGCGGCCCCCCGGCCTGAGTCTCGAGCACCCGCATCTCCGACCCCGGGTCGAAGTCCAGCCAGGGCGGGGCGCAGGTGACGCTCACCGGATCACCCGCGTCGGCTGGAAGACCGGGCCGTCGGGCGTGTCGGCGTGAAAGGCGCGGATGCGGAAGGCGCGGGCCAGCAGGTCGTCGGTAAGCACCTCGCGCGAGGGGCCGTCGGCGAGCACGCCGCCCTCGGCCAGCAGGATCAGCCTGGTGCAGTGGCGGGCGGCGAGGCCCAGATCGTGCAGCGACAGGATCACGCCGTGGCCGTCGCGGGCGAGGGCGGCGAAGGTTTCCAGCGTGGCGATCTGGTGTTCGGGGTCCAGCCCCGCGATGGGCTCGTCCGCCATCAGCAGCGGGGTGTCCTGCGCCAGCGCCCGGGCGATCAGCGCGCGGGCCTGTTCGCCGCCGGACAGGCGGGTGGCGGTGCGGTGGCGGAACGGCTCCAGCCCCATGCGGGCGATGGCGGCGTCGACGGCGGCGCGGTCGGCCACGGTGCCGCGCTGGCCATGCGGCATCCGGCCCAGCGTCACCAGCGCCTCGACCGAGACCGGCCAGGCGATCTCGCGCGATTGCGGCATCCAGGCGGCGTGACGGGCGCGGGCGGCGGCGGGCATCGCGGCGAGAGAGCTGTCGCCCTCCGCCGGGATCAGCCCGAGCGCGGCGCGCATCAGGGATGTCTTGCCCGCGCCGTTGGGGCCGATCAGGCCGACCAGTTCGCCCCCGCCCACGTCGAGGGACACGCCGCCCAGCACGGGCCGACCGCGCAGCGAGACCGAGAGGTTGCGAAGCGACAGCAGCGTCATGCCTGCCGCCCCGTGCGCCAGACGAGGTGCAGGAAGAACGGCGCCCCGACCAGCGCGGTCAACACGCCCAGCTTCAGGTCCCGCCCCGGCAGGATCATCCGCACCGCGATGTCGGCGGCCAGCACCATCGCCGCCCCGCCAAGCGCCGAGGCGATCAGCAGCGGGCCGGGTCGCGCGCCGACCAGCGGGCGCAGGATGTGCGGCACCACCAGCCCGACGAAACCGATGGCCCCGGCGACGGCGGTGCCCGCGCCGATCACGCAGGCGGTGCCCAGTACGACCTGCCAGCGCACGCGGGTCAGGTTCACGCCCATCGACGCGGCGGCGTCCTCGCCCAGGGTCAGCGCCTCCAGCGGTCGGGCCAGCGGCAGCAGCAGCGCCCAGCCGACCACCATGATCGGCAGCGCCAGCCAGACGTGGCTCATCGACCGGTCGGCGAGAGAGCCCATCATCCAGAAGACGATCTCGTTCGCGGCGAAGGGGTTGGGCGACAGGTTCAGCACCAGCGAGGTCAGCGCCCCCGCCATGGCGGAAATCGCGATTCCCGCCAGGATCAGCGTCAGCGCCCCGCCGCGCGGACCGGCCAGCGCCAGCAGCAGCAGCACGGCCATGACCGCCCCCGCCAGCGCGGCGAGGGGCAACGCCAGCGCGAAGCCGGCGGCAAGGCCGGTCTGGATCGAGATCACCGCGCCCAGGGCCGCCGCGCCGGACACCCCGATCAGCCCCGGTTCGGCCAGCGGGTTGCGCAGATAGCCCTGCATCGCCGCGCCCGCCAGCCCCAGCGACGCGCCGATGGCGAGGGCCAGGATCATCCGCGGCAGGCGGATCTCGCGCATCACCAGGGTCAGCGGCCCCTCGCCGCCCGCCACCAGCGCGCGCAGGCTGTCGGCCACGCCCACATCCGCCGGGCCGATCACCAGCGACCCGAGGCAGAGCAGGCCGACCAGCGGCAGCAGGATCGGGGCGAGGCGTTTCATTCCGCCTCCATCCGGCGGCGGGTGTCGCGCATGTCCTCGATGGCGCGCAGCACGAAGGGCGTGCCGCAGACCCAGTCGCGGTCGGTCAGCACCGCGCCGACGGCGTCGTCGCGCAGGGCGCGGATTACCGGGTGGTCGAGGATTTCCTCGGACCGGGACGCGCCCGGATAGGGGCGGCCCGAGATGATCGCCTGCGGGTCCGCCATGGCCAGCACCTCCAGCGGCAGATGGCCGCCCGAGGGCAGCCCGGCCTCCGCCGCGATGTTGGCGAAGCCGGCGGTGGCGATGATCTCTCCGGCCAGGGTCCTGTCGCCCGAGGTATAGCCGTTGGCGTAGTAGAGCGCGGCGCGGGGGCGATTCGTCACCTCGTCCCGCAATGCGATGAGACGGGCATCGAAATCCGCGACCGCCGCCTCGGCGGCGTCCTCCCGGCCAAGCGCCGCGCCCATCTCGCGCAGGCGGGCCGGGATCTCGGCCAGGCCATGGGCGGCGTCCATCACCACCACGGGCACGCCCAGGCGGCGCAGCATGTCCACCGTCGCGCGGGCCGAGAAGCTGCCGGCGATGACCAGGTCGGGCCGCATCAGCCAGATCTCCTCGGCCAGGCCGTGGTTGATGCGGTAGCCCGCCGCCTCGTTCGCCATGGCCGACCCGCGCGGATCGGCGGCCAGATGGCTGACCGAAAGAAGCTGCCCCGGCGCCGCCAGCAGCATCGCCAGCTGATCGGTGCAGAGGTTCATCGACACCACGCGCCGGGGGACGTCTGGCAACGCATCCGCCCCGGCCTCCATCGGGTCGGGATGGCCCTGGCCGAAGGCCGGGCCCGCGACGGGTCCGACAAGGGCCGCGAGAAGGACCCCGACAGGGGCCGCGACTGGGGCCAGAGCGGCCGGGGATATGCGAACCGCTCCGGTCACGGGCCTCAGAAGCTCGCCTTCAGGCCGAAATACGCGGTTCGGCCCCGGGTTTCGTAGCCCAGCACCTCCTTGTACTTCACGTCGGTCAGGTTGGCGATGCGGCCATGGACCTGCACCCGGTCGGTCAGCTGATGGGTCACGCCAACATTGACCAGCGTGTAATCCGGCAGCGTGACCGGCACGCCGACGAAGCTGGGCGGAAAGAACGTGTCGACGTTGCCCGACACGTGCTGCACGTCCATCGTGACCCGCGTGCGGTCGTCCGGGAAGGAGTAGCCGAGCCGGAACAGCACCTCGTGCTCGGGGCGGCGCACCTCGGTCGTGCCGTTCGGATTTTCGGCATCCAGCCAGGTGTATGCCAGACCCAGATCCAGCCGGTCGTTCACCTGAAGCCGCCCGGACAGCTCCACCCCCTGACGGTCGCTCCTGCCGGGATTGTTGATCGGGCTGGACGTGCCCGTGGCCGGATCGAAGACCGACGAGATCTCGTTCGTCAGCTCGTCGTTGAAATACGTCAGGTCGACAAGCCCGCGCCCGTTCAGGAATCCCTGCTCGATCCCGATGTCGAATCCCTTGCTCTGCTCCGGCTCCAGGTTGGGGTTGCCGGCGAAGTTGTTGGAAAAGCCGAACTGCTCGAACATCGTCGGGTTCTGCACGCCGGTCCCGTAAGACGCATGAAGCCGCGTGGTCCTGTTCGGCAGGATGTACGACACGCCAAGGGAATATGTCGTGAAATCCTCGAACCGGTCGTTGAAATCGTGCCGGAGGCTCGCCTGAAGCGCCAGGCTGTCGGTCAGATCGCCCTGGTATTCCAGCACCAGCGAGGTCTGTTCCCGTTCCTGCCGGGTCAGTTGCGAAGGCGCGAAGACGAAGGCCGGGTTGTTGTTGACGAAGGTCTCGCGTTCCCACTGGGCCGCGAAGGTCAGCAGATGGTCCGCCGCATCGATGCTGCCCGTGTCCAGCGCGATCGTGCCCTTGTAGCCGACCTTCTGCCGGGTTTCCGTGGTGTCGCCCGACTGCGCCCCCGTGCCGTCGCGACTGTCGGTCCGGATGTCGGCGAGCGACAGGTCCAGCCGGTTCGACATCCGCCCGCCCAGGGCGTCCAGCTCGGCGTAGAGCGAGCCGAAGGTCTCGTCCACCTCCGACCCGGACAGGTCGTCCTGAAGGATCGGCCCGGCGGGCGTCGGCGCGGTGTAGATCTGCGCGTCGAAGTCCGAATCGCTCTTCACGTGCCGCAGGGTGCCGCCGAACGTCAGGCTCTCGGTGGCGAAGTACTGGAAGGTCAGGTTGTAGGTCTCGTTGACTTCGCCGTCCCTGTCGCCGCCGGTGCCCGACACGTCGTGGCCCACGACATCGCGCCGCGCGGCCGAGAAGCTGATCGCGCCCCGGTCGGTCCGCTGCCGCAGGGCGAAATCGAATTGCGTGCTCTCGTCGGTGCCGATCTCGAACCCCGCGCGGCCCGAGACGCCCGGCTCGGTCGCGCGTTTCGTGGTGATCGAGATCACCCCGCCGATGGCGTTCGACCCGTAGGGCGAGGATTGCGGGCCGCGGATCACCTCGATCCGCTCGATATCCGCGGCAAGGAGGCCGCTGAAATCGTATTCCCCCGTACTGGGCGAGGCGACCTCGACCCCGTCGATCAGAACCAGCGTGTGGTTGCCCTCGTGACCGCGCAGCCGCACCTGCGTCAGCCCCCCCGCCGTGCCGGCCCGGGACACCGCCACCCCGGGCAGCCCGCGCAGCAGGTCGGCGACGAAGTCCGAGCCGCGATCCACGATATCCTCTTCCGTCAGCACGCTGGCCGACCGGCCGTAGCGCGCCGCCTCGATCGGCGTCAGCCCGCCCGACACGATGATCGGGTCGAGCGTGAACGTCTCCCGAGCCTGGACCGGCCAGGCCGCCGCCACGAGGGCCGCCGCGGCGGCCGTTGATCTTCTGGTCATCTCTGTCCCTTCCCCGCGCCTTGTGATGGCGCATGGCGATGCGTGAATGCCGGTGGAAGGAAGGCCCGCCGCCGGCAAGTGAGTGCCACCGCGACGGAAAGGTCCGCAGCCTCGAACGCGCCCCGCGTCCGGACAAGGTGATCGGCTTCGGCAGGTCTCCTGACTTGCGGGTCGATGCTTGGCCGGGTCTTCCCATCCCGTCTTCGGGGACAGTGACATTGTCCGGCTTCGCTCTCCGCCTACAGTTGCGGGGGCAGTCGCGGAGTAGGGCCGTTTGCCCGCACCGCGTTCCCTTTTCACCGGACGCGCGAACGCCCGGACCGAAGCAGGCGCGACACTAGGCCCTGCCGTAGGGGACGGCAACGGCCAATCCTCGGTCGGATGTTCGAAAGGCACGCATAGCTTCAAAGACAGCGGCAGCGAACCGCCCCGAACAGGGAAAGCCAGGCTTCCTCTGCGATAGCAGGATGGAGGATTTCGATTTTGACGCCGGGCCATCTCGATCTGCCGGAAGTCTTCCTCTGTCTACATCCATCGAGCACGGCGGGTGAACATTTTGGGCATCGTCGCGGGCCTCCTCCTCGGCGGTGTCGTGACCGACATGCCTGGTCGGTCTCGCCGTACTGGCGGGATCGCGCGTGCTGGTCGAGGCGGAACAGCACGGCCGGGCCGACGGCGAAGCCACCACGCATTGGCGGCACAGGACCGGCGGAGGATCGGAACGCTCTGCCGTCGGCAGCTGTGCGTCAGAGAGCATCTGGGACTGCCCCGACATGGCATCGGGAAACCGGGAACGAGCTCGTGTTTGCCTCGGTCGGGGGCTTCCACTACGAAATGGCGAGGTGATTGCGATGGCGGGACAACACGGATGAGGCGTTTCGAGAACAAGGTCGCTCTGGTCACGGGCGGCCGTTCGGGCATCGGCAGGGCCATCGCGCGCCGGTTGAGCGAAGAGGGCGCCCGCGTCGTCACGGCTCAGCGCGGCGAGGACGCCGAGCGGGAGGCCATTGCGGCGGATTTCAGCGATCCGAATGCCCCGGCCGCGGTTGTCGAAGAAGTGGTCGCGCGGGCAGGCCGGCTCGATGTTCTGATCAACAATGTCGGGGTGATGCAGGAAGCGCTTGCCGAGGAGATGAGCCTCGACGACTGGCAGCGCACGCTTGCCATCAACCTGACGGCGCCCTTCCTGACCATACGCGCCGCACTTCCGCATCTGAGGGCGACGAGGGGAAGCATCGTGAACACCGGCTCGCTGGAGGGGATCGGCTCCAATCCCGGCCATGCGGCCTATTCTGCCTCGAAAGCCGGGCTGCATGGCCTCACGCGGGCGATCGCGGTGGATCACGGCGCGGAAGGCATCCGCTGCAACGCCGTTGCCCCCGGCTGGATCGACACCGAACTGAACGCGGACATGGCAGAGGCCATGCCGGACCCGGAGGCATTCCGGCGAGAGATCGGCCGTATCCATCCCGTCGGCCGAACCGGCACTCCGGAAGAAGTGGCGGCTCTTGTCGCCTTCCTGGCCGCCGAGGAATCCAGCTTCATCTCGGGCCAGGTCTATCAGGTGGACGGTGGCCGCCTGGCAAAGCTGAGCCTGCCCTGAGGCCGCTTTTCTCCCTTCCATCCTGCATGACCGGCCTTGCAGGCAGACGCTGGCTGGCTTGCGCACGATGCTCGCGAGAAAATTCAGGCGCTGAAGAGGATCGAATTTCGTTCGGTGGGAAGGTTGGCGGGACAGCCGTGCTACCTCGCCGATCCCGTCTTCATTTCAAATGCGTGATCGATCTGTATGGCGGAAGCGGTGGGATTCGAACCCACGAACGGGTCACCCCGTCGCTGGTTTTCAAGACCAGTGCCTTCAACCACTCGGCCACGCTTCCGGCAGGCGCAGGACTTATCCGCCGCGGCGCGATTCTGGAAGGGTGCGGCCCGGGGCCCTGCCGCCGCGCGGCGCCGGGCGCGGTCACGCCTCGGAGACGCCCCCGCCCCCTGCCGCCGCGTGGCGGGGCGGACACGCGGCGCGGCGCCCGCGCCACAGGCCGCGGGCGGGGCTGCAACGCGAGACTTCCCCTGACGCCCTTCATTCGCTACACTTCGGCAAAATCGGCCGTTCGCAAAGCACGGCTCTATCGGCAGTGCCGGGGCATCCCGGCTGAACAACACGGCAACGCCGGATCATACTGGCGGCCAGGCAGGCGGCAACGACCGCGACAGGCAAGAGGCACGGCATGAGCAAGGGATTCCCCCTCCACCACGGGCGTATGCGGCCCGTTCTCCGCAGCACCGTCGCGCTGGCCCTCGTGGCGAGCCTCGGCGCCTGCGTCGAGGGCGGCAACTTTCCGATGTTCCAGCAGGCGAAGCCCGAAGCCTCGTCCGCCGACACGCCGACCCGCCGCGCCACCCGGCTGATCGAGCGCGACATCGAGGCGCCCGAGATCTTCCAGGTGACGGAAGCCGGGCTGTGGGATGGCCGCCCCTCGCTGGGCGGCGTCTGGGTCGCGCATCCCGACGTGAAGGAGCCCGAACGGGTCCTGATCCGCAACACCGCCAACGGCCAGTTCGTCATCGGCGCCCTGTTCCGGCGCGAGCGCGAGAACCCCGGCCCGCGGGTCCAGGTCTCGTCCGACGCGGCGGCGGCGCTCGGGATGCTGGCGGGCGCGCCGGTCAACCTGAACGTCACTGCGCTGAAGCGCGAGGAATCGCCGACGGAAGAGACGGTGGACGCGCCGGTTGCGGAAGCGCCGCAGGCAGGCACCGGGACCGAAGCGACGCCCGGCGCCATCGCCTCGGCGGCCGCGGCCATCGACACCGCCGAGGCCGGCTCCGACATCGGCACCGCGGATGCGGCGGCGGCGCAGGGCCTGCCCGCAGCGGATGCGGCCACGGACACCGCCGCGGCTACGGCGGCAGCCCCCGAGCCGCAGAAGAAGGGCTTCTTCGCCAGCCTCTTCGGCAAGCGCCAGGCGAGATCCGCCGCCCCGACACCCGCGCAGGCCGCCGCGACGACGGCACCCGGCGCCGCGGGCGGCGAGGCGCTGAAGGCCAGCGCGGTGGTGACGCAGACGCTGGACCCCGCGCCCGGCGCCGACCCCGCCGCGGCGCTCGGCTCGCAGCTGCCGAAGACCTCGCCGGGGGCGCAGCCCGTCAAGGCCTCCGCCCCCGCGCCGGCCACGCCCGCACCGAAGGCGTCCGGCCTGGCGCGGCCGTTCCTGCAGATCGGCATCTTCTCGGTCGAGGAGAACGCCGAGAACACCGCCACGGCGATGCGGCAGAAGGGCATGATCCCGACCGTCCGCAAGCATCATTCGCGCGGCAAGGACTACTGGCGCGTGGTCATCGGCCCGGCCACGACCGAGGCCGATCAGAAGGCCATTCTCGCGAAGGTGAAGGCTGCCGGGTTCACCGACGCCTATGCTGTCGCGAACTGACCTGCTATTCCGGGGCCCGACATGGTTCCGGCAGGACGGAGAAGACGCATGACCGATACCGCCGCCCCCCGCGCCCGACCCGGCGCGGGGTTCGCGTTCCCCGCTTTCATCGCGGCCCTGGCGCTGGCGCTCTTCGCCGCGCTGCCGGTCCGCGCCTTCGACACCTCGGCGCCGACCGCCTATGTCGTCGACATCACGACGAAGACCGTCCTGCTGTCGAAAGACGCGGACCAGCCGGTGCCGCCGGCGTCGATGTCGAAGCTGATGACGCTCTACGTCGCGTTCGAGGCGCTGCGCGACGGCCGGCTGACGCTGGACGAACGGCTGCCGGTGTCGCAGCACGCGATGAACTACAAGGGCTCGACCATGTTCCTCGACACCACCGATCAGGTGCGGGTGGAGGATCTGCTGCGCGGGATCATCGTGCTGTCGGGCAATGACGCCTGTGCGGTGATCGCCGAGGCGCTGTCGCCCGACGGGACGGAGGCCGGCTTCGCCCGGTTCATGACCCAGCGGGCGCAGCAGATGGGGATGACCAACTCGACCTTCCAGAACTCGAACGGCTGGCCGGCGCCCGGGCACGTGATGTCGATGCGCGATCTGGCGCTGCTGGCGACCCGGATCATCGAGGATTTCCCCGAGTTCTACCCGCTCTTCGCCGAGCAGAGCTTCGAATTCGACGGCCGCGCCCCGACCAACGTCAACAACCGCAACCCGCTGCTGGGGCTCGGGATCGGCGCGGACGGGCTCAAGACCGGTCACACCGAGGAAGCGGGCTACGGCCTTGTCGGATCGGCCGAACAGGGCGGGCGGCGGATCGTCTTCGCCTTCTCGGGCCTTGCCAGCCAGCAGGCCCGGGCCGAGGAAAGCCGCGCCATCGTCAACTGGGCCTTCCGGCAATTCGCGGAGAAGACCGTGGTGCCGAAGGGGCAGATCGTCACCCGGGCGGGCGTCTTCATGGGCGACGCGCCCGATGTGGGCCTGACGACCGAGGCCGATCTGGTGACCCTGCTGCCGGTGCTGTCGTCGGAACAGCTGGAGGCCGAGGTGGTCTACGACGGCCCGCTGCGCGCGCCGGTGCAGGCCGGTCAGCCGGTGGGAGAGCTGATCCTCAAGCCGCACGACCTGCCCGAGACGCGGGTGCCGCTGATCGCCGCCGAGTCGGTGGCGCAGGGCGGGTTCCTCGTCCGGATGCAGACCGCCGCGCAGCACCTGATCCGGCGCTTCGGCCAGGGCCCCGAGATGTCCGAGGATGCCGCGCCCGCGGCGCAGGCCCCGGCGACCACCGGGTGAGCCTGCCCGGCGGCGGGCCGCGCCGCGGCCTCTTCATCAGCTTCGAGGGCATCGACGGGTCCGGCAAGTCGACCCAGGCCCGGCTGCTGGCCGAGCGGCTGCGCGCGGCGGGCCGCGAGGTGGTGCTGACGCGCGAACCCGGCGGATCGCCGGGCGCCGAGGAGATCCGCCGTCTGGTGCTGGAGGGCGACCCGGACCGCTGGTCGGCCGAGACCGAGATCCTGCTGTTCACCGCCGCCCGCCGCGATCATCTGGAGCGGGTGATCGCCCCCGCGCTGGCCGCCGGCCGTGTCGTGGTCTGCGACCGCTTCGCCGACAGCACCCGGATGTATCAGGGCCTGTCGCGGGGCGACCTGCGCGGCACCGTCGACACGCTGCACGACCTGATGATCGGGCGGGAGCCCGATCTGACGATCCTCGTGGACATGGACCCTGCGACGGGCCTCGCGCGGGCACTGTCGCGGAAGGGATCGGAAGAGCGGTTCGAAACCTTCGGAGAGGACCTGCAGGCGCGGATGCGCGACGGGTTCCTGGCGCTGGCGCAGGAATTCCCCGGCAGGTTCCGCGTGGTGGACGGCGCACCGGGCATCGACGCCGTGGCGGAGGCGATCGACGCGGTCATCGCGCCGCACCTCGCCTGACGCCCCGGCGACAGCCCCTCAGCCGTCGAGGTAGAACCGCGTCCCGCAGACCATGACCTCGGTGTCCGAGGTCCGGCAGCCGCGCGCCTCGGCCCGGGCCAGCACCTCGCCCCGGTCCCGCACGGCGAGGTCGAGCCCGCCGAGGCCCGCGCCCCGGCCGTCCGTCGCCTCGGTGAACCGCAGGACCGCGTTGGCGAAGGCGACATGGGGGATGCCGCCCCGGCTTTCGACGCCCAGCCCCGCGACGGCGGCCCAGTGATGGGCCAGCGCCTCGGGATCGTCGCTCTGCAGTTCGGCGCCGGTGATCGCGGTCACCAGATCGGCGGTGACCTTGTCCATCCACACCCTGTCGCCCGCGAAGGGCCAGCGGCCGACGGTGTCGCCGCCCTCGACCCAGGGGGTCGAGAAGAAGGCGGCCTTCATGTCGCCCGGATGCAGCTGGAACAGGCGATACCAGCCGTGATCGCGCTCGTTCACCACCCGCACGTCGTTGGCGGCGGCATTCGCGCGGACCTGTTCCTGCGCCTCGCGGCTTTCGACCTGGGTGATGACCATGTAGCCGCCGTCGCCGCCGCGCCGGTCCAGATAGCGGCCCGCCGCCGTCCCCTCCTCGGTCGGCGCCACGACCTCCAGGAACTGGGTGCCGACGGCCAGCAGGGTGTTTTCCAGCCCGTAGCGATGCACGGCCTCGTCCTCGAAGACGGGGGCGATGCCGAAGATGTGGCTCAGGTCGTCGATGGCGGGCTTCAGCTCGCGCGCGACGAGGCAGATCTGGCGCAGGTGGATCATCATGGGGTGCGGGGCTCCTCCTCCCCGTCCGCCGGGCGGTGCCTCAGCGGTTCTTCCAGTCGGGTTTGCGCTTTTCCACGAAGGCCTTCACGCCCTCCATGTAATCCTCGGTGTTCCGCAGTTCGGTGCCGACGAGGCGGCTGAACTGGAGCGAGGCCTTCAGGTTCTCGATCTCGTCCATGCCGTTCAGCACGCGCTTCGTGGCCTTGACCGACGAGGGCGAGACCGACGCGATCTCGTTCGCCTTCTCCATCGCGCGTTCCATCAGCCTGTCCGCCGGCACCACCTCGTTGACGAAGCCGAGCGCCTTGCCCTCCTCCGCCGTGGCGTGGCGGCCGGTCAGCATCATCTCGACCGCCGGCTTGCGGCCGATCTGGCGCGACAGGCGCTGCACGCCACCTGCCCCGGCGAAAAGGCCCACGCGAACCTCCGGCAGGGCGAAGGTGGCGTGCTCCGCCGCGATGATGATGTCGCAGGCCAGCGCCGCCTCGAACCCGCCGCCCATGGCGAAGCCGTTGACGGCGGCGATGACGGGCTTTTCCAGATCGTAGCGGTTGGCGAGGCCGGCAAAGCCGGTGCGGTTGGCGTGGCGCTTGCCGCCCTGGGCCGCGACCTTCAGGTCGTTGCCCGCGGAAAACGCCTTGTCGCCCGCACCGGTCAGCACCGCGACCCAGAGGTCGGGATCGGCGGCGAAATCGTCGAAGATGCCTTCGAATTCCAGGTGCGCGTCCGCGTGCATCGCGTTGCGGACGTCGGGGCGGTTGATCGTGACGACAAGAACCCTGCCGTCACGCTCGACCTTCGCGTAGTCATACGCCATTCAGGAGGCTTTCCGCTTCTCGGTCCCGGCGGTCTTGAGCCCGCCCAGATCGAGGTCCAGGAACTTGCCGCCGTCCTTCGCCAGCTTGCGCAGCGTCTCGGCCGGAGCCATCGAGGGATCCTCGGCGCCGATCTTCTCCATGACTTCCAGCACGCGCGCCGCGCCGACCTGATCGCCGTAGAACATCGGGCCGCCCTTGTCCTGGGGCCAGTTGTAGCCGTTCACCCAGATCACATCGATGTCCGACGGACGCTGCGCCTTGTTCTCTTCGAGGATCTTCACGCTCTCGTTGATCATCGGGAAGATGCAGTATTCGATGATCTCGTCGCGGGTCATGGTCGACGGCTCGGCCCCGGTCACGTCGCGGATGACCTTCTCGGTCACCTCGGACTTGTGGCGGTTCCGCTCGGCGTCGTAATCGTAATAGCCCGCGCCGGTCTTCTGGCCGCGGCGGTCCATTTCGCAGAGCGCGTCGCGGATCGGGTTCTGGGTCTTGGCGCCCTTCGACCAGCCTATGTCGAGGCCGGCCAGATCGCTCATCTGATACGGCCCCATCTTGAAGCCGAAATGGTTGATCGCGGCGTCGATGTCCCAGGGCATGACGCCCTGATACAGCAGCTTGTTCGCCTGCATCTGGCGCTGGCGCAGGATGCGGTTGCCGACGAAGCCGGGCGTCACGCCCGCCATCACGGCGACCTTGTTGATCTCCTTCGCCACGTCCATCGAGGTCTGCACGATGTCGTCCGCCGTCTCGTCCGCGCGGACGACTTCCAGCAGCTTCATCACGTTGGCGGGCGAGAAGAAGTGCAGGCCGATCACGTCCTGCGGGCGCTTCGTCTGCGCGGCGATCGCGTCGATGTCGAGGCCCGAGGTGTTGGTGGCCAGGATCGCGCCGTCCTTGCAGATGCCGTCGAGTTTCGCGAAGACCTCCTTCTTGATGTCGAGGTTCTCGAAGACCGCCTCGATCACCATGTCGACGTCCTTCAGGTCGTCCATGCTCAGCGAGCCGGTGATCCGGTTCATCCGCGCCTCGACCTCCTCCTGCGGGAAGCGGCCGCGGTCGGCGCTGCGCTGGTAGTTCTTGCGGATGACGCCCAGACCACGGTCCAGCGCCTCCTGCTTCTGTTCCACGATCACCACCGGAATGCCGGCGGTGGCGAAGTTCATCGCGATGCCGCCGCCCATGGTGCCGGCGCCGATGATGCCTACCGATTTCACCGGACGGGTCGAGGTGCCGGGCGCCACGTCGTCGACCTTCCAGGCCAGCTTGCCGGCCTCGCCCAGATAGGTGCCCACGTCGAGGCCGCTCAGAGATTTCGTCATTGGGTTTCCTCCCGTTTCCCGCTCGGGGATGCCGTTCCGGCGTTCACCTGCCGGTCGGCCCTTTTGATGATGGCTCGCGCCCTGAAGTGCAACCGGGGGTCGCGTCCCGCCCCCGGCTCTCCGGTCAGCCCTTCAGGTTCACGAAGTTCGGCGCGCGGCGTTCGACGTAGCTGGTCACGCCTTCCTTCACGTCGGGGTTGGCGATGGACAGGTCCATCTCCACGTCCGCCATGTCGAGGCTGTCGCCGAAGGTCTGGTTCTGGCCCATGCGGACCTGCTTCTTGATGACCGCCATGGAGCGGGGCGAGACCTGTTCGGCCAGTATCCGTGCCACGCCGTCGACCCGCGAATCCAGCCGGTCGAGCGGGACGGCGTCGTTGACCATGCGGAACTCCTTCGCCTCCCGGCCGGAGAACTTGCGGGCGGTCAGCAGCAGCTCCATCGCCAGCCCCTCGCCGACCATGCGCGGCATCAGCCAGGCAAGGCCGTGTTCCGCGATCAGGCCGCGCGCGGCGAAGGCGGTCGAGAAGTTGGCGCTTTCGTTGACGAACCGCATGTCGCAGTGCAGCGCCAGCGACAGGCCGATGCCTGCGCAGGCGCCGTTGATCTTGGCGATGATCGGCTTCGGGCAATGCATGAAATAGCCGTAGCGGCCCTTGAAGTCGGTCCCCAGATCCGGGCCCGGATAGTCCTTGAAGGCATCCGCCGGCGGGTTCGGATCGGACCGCGTCTGGCTTTTCCCGGTCGCGGCGGTGTTCTGCAGGCCGTTCATGTCGACCCCGGCGCAGAAGCCCTTGCCCGCGCCGGTGATGACGATGACGCGGCATTCGGGGTCGGTCCCGGCCTTCAGGACGGCGTCGTGCAGCGCGCCGCCCATCTCGCGGGTCCAGGCGTTCATCCGGTCGGGCCGGTTGAGCGTGATGGTGGTGACGCGGTTCTCTGTCGAGGACAGGATCGGATTCTCGTCGGACATGGTGGCCTCCTCAGGCGCCCTTGAAGACCGGCTGCCGCTTCTCGACGAAGGCGGCGGCGGCTTCCTTGTGATCGGCGGTTCCGGCGCATTGCGTGTGGTTCCGCGCCTCCTGGTCGAAGGCGGCCGCAAGGCCGCCGCCCGCCGCGGCGAAGTTCAGGTTCTGCTTGATCTTGCCCAGGGTGACGGTGGGGCCGCTGGCCAGCCGCTCGGCCAGTTCCATCGCGGTGGACTGGACCTCGCCCGCCGGCACGGCCTTCGTCACCAGCCCGATCTCGGCCGCCTCGCGCCCCGACAGGACCGGCGACATCATGTAGAGCTCCTTGGCCTTGGCGAGCCCCAGCAGCGTCGTCAGGAAGTAGGTCCCGCCGTAATCTCCCGACAGGCCCACCTTGGCGAAGGCGGTGGTGATCTTGGCATCCTCGGCGCAGATCCGGAAATCGCAGGCCAGCGCCATCGACAGCCCGGCACCCGCCGCCGCGCCCTCGATGGCGGCGATGGTGGGTTTCTGCATCTCGTGCAGGTAGCGCGAGGTGTTCATCCGGTCGCGCAGGTTGTGCATCTTGACGCCCTCGGGCAGATCGCGACCCCGCCCGGCGTTCATCGCCTTCACGTCCCCGCCGACGCAGAAATAGCCGCCCGCGCCGGTCAGCAGCACGGCCCGCACCTCGGGGTTCTCGGCGGCCATGGCGGTGGCGTCGCGCAGGCCGGCGGTCATGTCCGGGTCCATCGCGTTGCGGGCCTCGGGGCGGTTCATCGTGATGACGAGCAGGCCGCCCCTCATCTCGGTCTTGAGCACGTCGTTCATGTCGCGGTCCTCCAGCACACCGGCGTGCAGGCCGGTCTTTCCCGGCCGCGACGCTAGGCCCGCGCCGGGGGCACGGTCAAAGCGGGGCCGCGCAATGATCACGGTTCTGGCGAGACTGCGCCGGTGTGCGGAAGAAGGTGGCGGGGCGCGGCAGGCGGCGTCGGCGTCGTCCTCGGGCTGCCCCGGGTATCCCGACGGTTTCGGGCCATAGGTGAAGATCCTCGGGTCGGGCCCGGGGATGACGCTCCACCTTCGGGATCACCGCCTTCGCAACGGAAGCCGTGCAGCGCCGGCCCGCGGGACGGTGCTCGCAGCGGCCGAGCGGGTGCGCTTTATCGGGACGTCACATTCCCCGCTCGAAGGTCTGGCCAGGCGTCGACGAAGCGCCAGCCCGGAGGGCGGGCCGGCGCTGCACGGCGCCTTCGGCTCGATTCCGTGCGGGACTGCGGCGGGAGCGTGGAGGAAGAAGGCGTAGCGCCGGCCTTCAGGATGACGCTCCACCTTCGGGATCACCGCCTTCGCAACGGAAGCCGTGCAGCGCCGGCCCGCGGGATGGTGCTCGCAGCGGCCGAGCGGGTGCGCTTCATCGGGACGTCACATTCCCCGCTCGAAGGTCTGGCCAGGCGTCGACGAAGCGCCAGCCCGGGGGGCGGCATCGTCCATTGTCTCTCGGACCAATGGCGAGACAATGGACGATCGCTGCACGGCGCCTTCGGCTCGATTCCGTGCGGGACTGCGGCGGGAGCGTGGAGGGGCAAGTGCGCGGCGCCGGATGTCCCGGTGCCCCGGCCTTGCGGCCGGGGCGCCAACTTCAGAACGCCTGCGCCGCCTTCACCGCGCGGGTCCAGCGTGCGTGCCGTTCCTCCCGCTCCGCCGCGTCCATCCCCGGCTCGAAGCTCCGCTCCAGCGCCCAGGTCTCGGCGAAGCCCGCCATGTCGGGGTATACCCCGGCCCGCTGCCCGGCCAGCCACGCGGCACCCATGGCCGTCGTTTCCAGCACCTCGGGGCGGTCCACCCGGGCGCCCAGCACATCGGCCAGATACTGCATCGCCCAGTCCGACGCGCTCATCCCGCCGTCCACCCGCAGCGCGGTGTCGCCGCCGCCCGTCCAGTCCGCCCGCATCGCGTCCAGCAGGTCGCGGGTCTGGTGCCCCACGCTTTCCAGCGCCGCGCGGGCCAGTTCGGCGGGGCCGGTGCTGCGGGTCAGGCCGAAGACGGCGCCGCGTGTCTCGGCGTTCCACCATGGCGCGCCGAGCCCGGTGAAGGCCGGCACCAGCACCACGCCCTGCGCCGCATCGGCCTTTTCGGCCAGCGGCTGCGTCTCGGCGGCGTCCTTCAGCAGGCCCATGGCGTCGCGCATCCACTGCACCACCGCCCCGGCCACGAAGATCGCCCCTTCGAGCGCGTATGTCGGCCGCCCGTCCATCTGGTAGGCCACGGTCGTCAGCAGCCGGTTCTCGCTGCGCACCGGGTCGCTGCCGGTGTTCAGCAGCGCGAAACATCCGGTGCCGTATGTCGATTTCATCATGCCGGGGGTGAAGCAGGCCTGCCCGATGGTCGCCGCCTGCTGATCCCCAGCCACGCCGAGGATCGGGATCTCCCGACCGAAAAGGTCTGGCCGGGTCACGCCGAAATCCGATGCGCAGTCGCGCACCTGGGGCAGCATCGCCATGGGCACGCCCAGCAGCGCGCACATCTCCTCGGACCAGGCCCCCTTGCGGATGTCGTAGAGCAGCGTGCGGGAGGCGTTCGTCGCGTCGGTGACATGCACCTCGCCGCCGGTCAGGTTCCAGATCAGCCAGCTGTCGACGGTGCCGAAGGCCAGCTCGCCCGCCTCTGCCCTGTCGCGGGCGCCGTCGACGCTGTCGAGGATCCACTTGAGCTTGGTGCCCGAGAAATACGGGTCGAGGATCAGACCCGTCGCCTCCGTCACCGCCGGCTCGTGCCCGGCCTCGCGCAGGTCGCGGCACAGATCGGCTGTGCGCCGATCCTGCCAGACCACGGCGCGGTGGATCGCCTTGCCGGTTGCACGGTCCCAGACCACCGTCGTCTCGCGCTGGTTGGTGATGCCGATGGCGGCGATGTCGGCGGGACGCAGGCCGGCCTTCTCGATCGCCTGGCGGCAGGTCGCGGCGGTGGTGGTCCACAGATCGGCGGCATCGTGTTCGACCCAGCCGGACCGCGGGAAATGCTGGGGGAATTCCTGCTGCGCGACGGCGGCGACCTTCAGCCCGCCGTCGAAGAGGATCGCCCGCGACGAGGTCGTCCCCTGGTCGATGGCCAGAATGTAGCTCATGTCGTGATCCTCCCGCGGCGGAGTGTGGCCGCGGGAGGAGGCGGAGTCAACGCTGCGGCACCGCGTCGATACCGCCTCAGGCTCCTGATTTCGCTTGCGTTTCCCGGCGGTCAGCCGCCCAGCCCGCAGCCCCGGCGTATCGCGATCTGCACCGGCGAGGGCGGCAGGTCCGGATCGAACTCTCCTGCCGGGACAAGCGGCGGTTGCGCCATGAAGCGCGGCGCCTCGCCGCGATGGATCTGCGCCGAGTGGACGAGGAACGGATGGCACAGCCAGACCGATCCGGCCGGGCCGGTGGCCAGCGCCTCGGGGAAGTCCCCGGTCGAGGCCCAGCCGTCGGCAGAGAGTTGGCGCAGCGTCGCGCCGTCCCGGCCGAACGGCAGCAGCGCGCGGGCGATCCTCTGGTGCGAGCCCTGCCGGATGCGGGTCGGCGCATCCTCCGGCCCCACGTCCGAGAACAGGAAGAGCATCAGAAGCGCGCGGCCCCGGCTGGTCACGTTCGCGCGCCAGTCCATGAAATCCGCGCTGTCGCCAAAGCTGGCGTCGATATGCCAGCCGATGTCGTTCGGCGCCTCCGTGGCGGGGAAACGGATCGGAATGGTCCCGATCCCCTGCGGCGCGATCCAGCGCCCTTCGCCCGCCAGCTGGTCCCATGCCCGGTGCAGACGCGGGGTGTTCGCCGCCTCCACGAAGGCCTCGGTGGCCATTGCGGGGATACGGATGACGGGCGCTGTCCAGGTGTCGGGCCGGTCGGGATCCAGCCCCGTTTCCGCCCAGAGCTGCCGCCGGCATTCGGCGGCGAGGGCGGCGGGGAAGGCATCGTCCAGACGGAGGGCGCCCTCGGTGATGAAGGTTTCGACCTGATCTTCTGTCAGGCCGTCGATACGGGAATTCGGCATGAAAACATTCTCCAGCCGTGCGCGCGCGATGCGGCACGTTTTGATCTGACGGCGCCAGGGCGCCGGGCGGCGGGGCCGGTCAGATCAGCGGGAAGAATGTGGACATGAACATCATCGCTTCCGAGATAGCGTCCGTCAGCCCGGGCGACAAGAGGCCGCCCGCTCGCCCGGACAGGACGACGGGCGAGGGTTGCCCCCCGCCCGTCGCATCGCCCGAAAGCGGCGGGCCCCGGACTGTACCCCGGGCCCCGCCGGTCGGGAGGTCACTGCCAGGACTTGATCAGTTCGTCATAGGAGACCGTCTTCGGCTCCTCGTCCTCGTTCTCCAGCTTCGCCTTGGGCGAGCCGGGCGCGTCGAGCCATTCCTGCGGGTCCTTCGGCTCGTTCAGCTTCGGCCCCAGATCGCCCTGCACGCCAGCGCGTTCGAGCCGCTCCAGCACCGCTTCCTGATCCGCGCAGAGCGCGTCCAGCGCCTCCTGCGGGGTCTTGGCGCCGGACATGGCGTCGCCGATGTTCTGCCACCACAGCTGCGCCAGCTTCGGATAATCCGGCACGTTCGTCCCGGTCGGCGACCACTGGGTGCGGGCCGGCGAGCGGTAGAATTCCACCAGGCCGCCGAGTTTCGGCGCACGCTCGGTGAAGCTGTCGTGCTGGATCGTCGACTCGCGGATGAAGGTCAGGCCGACATGGCTCTTCTTCACGTCCACCGTCTTCGAGGTGACGAACTGGGCATAGAGCCAGGCCGCCTTGGCGCGGTCGGTCGGGGTGGACTTCAGCAACGTCCAGGAGCCTGCGTCCTGATAGCCGATCTTCGTCCCTTCCTCCCAGTAGACACCATGCGGCGAGGGGGCCATGCGCCATTTCGGCGTGCCGTCCTCGTTCAGCACGGCGGTCGCGCTGTCGGCCACCATGTCGGCGGTGAAGGCCGTGTACCAGAACATCTGCTGGGCGATGTTGCCCTGCGCGGGGATCGGGCCGGCCTCGCCGAAGGTCATGCCGGCCGCCGCGGGGGGCGTGTACTTCTCAAGCCATTCGATGGCCTTGGTCACGGCGTAGACGGCCGCGGGCGAGTTGGTCGCGCCGCCGCGGGCCACGCAGGAGCCGACGGGCTGCGAGTTCTCGTTCACCCGGATGCCCCATTCGTCGACCGGCAGGCCGTTGGGTTCGCCCTTGTCGCCCATGCCGGCCATCGACATCCACGCATCGGTGTAGCGCCAGCCGAGCGAGGGATCCTTCTTGCCGTAGTCCATGTTGCCGTAGACGCCTTCGGACGGGCCGCCGGCATAGGACATGTCGCGGCCGGTGAAGAACTCGGCGATGTCCTCGTAGGCCGACCAGTTGACCGGGACGCCCAGCGGATAGCCGTATTCGGCCTCGAAATCCGCCATGGTCTTCTCGTCGGTGAACCAGTCGTAGCGGAACCAGTAGAGGTTCGCGAACTGCTGGTCGGGCAGCTGGTAGACCTTGCCGTCCGGCCCGGTGACGAAGCTGAGGCCGATGAAGTCGTCGAGGTCGAGGTTCGGGTTGGTGACGTCCGCGCCCTCGCCCTCCATCCAGTCCGACAGGGCATGCGCCTGCTGATAGCGCCAGTGGGTGCCGATCAGGTCGCTGTCGTTGATGTAGGCGTCATAGACGTTCTGCCCCGACTGCATCTGCGTCTGGAGCTTTTCCACCACATCGCCCTCGCCGATCAGGTCATGGGTGATGTTGATGCCGGTGATCGCGCTGAAGGCGGGCGCCAGCACCTGGCTTTCGTATTCGTGGGTGGTGATGGTTTCGGACACCACCTTGATGTCCATGCCGCGGAACGGTTCGGCCGCGTCGATGAACCACTGCATCTCGGCTTCCTGTTCCTCGCGGGTGAGCGAGGACATGTCGCCGATCTCGGCGTCGAGGAACGCGCGGGCGTCCTCCATGTCTGCCCATGCCGCCGGGGCGAGCAGCCCCAGCACCACGGCCAGCGCCGTTGTCGATCCGAGGTTTCGTTTCATTCCAGGTTTCCTCCCTTTGGAACTTCTGCGGCCCGTGGCGCGGGCCGTTCGTGTGCCCGTCAGACCCAGCGGAAGACCGCCGCGGCCCAGATCAGGCAGAGTACCAGCGCGCCCCACTGGGGCAGGCCGGAGAGACCCAGCCAGGCCAGATTGACGAAGGCCGAGCCGAGAAGCGTGATGAAGAGTCGGTCCCCGCGGGTCGTCTCGATCCCCAGCACACCGGTGCGCGGCGTCTCGGGGTAGCGGATCGCGAGGATCGTGAAGATCAGCAGCAGCGCCGCGATGGTGGCGAAGAAGATCGCCGTGGGCCATGTCCATGCCATCCATGCCATCAGTGGGCCTCCTCAAGAGTTCTGGGGGCGATCCAGCCACAAAATTCTCGCCGTGAATTACGGGCTAGCGCAGACACTTTTATCCAGTGCTTGGCCGGATCGTACTCCGCGATCGGACTTGCATTCCCATGGATCTCTTCGCCTGGCTGCAGGACGTTGGGCTGCCGCTTAAACGTATTGGCCTTCCCTTCTACAGGCACATCTTTAGTTGCCGGGTTCCATAGGGTTGAGTGATCAAAGACCGCCTCACCTATTGCGACGCCCCTCCTCCGTTTGGAGCGGAACTCCACTCGAATTCGCCAAACTACAGTCGGCCGTCTGCCAGAGTTCGTGATCGCGAGTGCAAATGCATCTTTCCCCGACCAATTCTGAGACTGGTGTACGCCATGAACGGTGAGGAAAATGTCGCGACGCCACCAAGTCCACGCTGCGACGACCGCCAATGCTGTGGAGAGCGTTGCACCATATGCAGCAACCAAGTCTATTCCCATCACACCCTCCCCAGGGCGAAGCCCTTGGCGATGTAGTTCCGCACGAACCAGATCACGAGCGCGCCGGGGATGATCGTCAGAACCCCCGCCGCCGCCAGCACGCCCCAGTCGACGCCCGACGCGCCCTGGGTCCGGGTCATCGTCGCCGCGATCGGCTTGGCGTCGACGGTGGTCAGCGTCCGCGACAGCAGCAGCTCCACCCAGGAGAACATGAAGCAGAAGAAGGCCGCGACGCCGATGCCGCTCGCGATCAGCGGCATGAATATCTTCACGAAGAAGCGGCCGAAGGAATAGCCGTCGATCCAGGCAGTCTCGTCGATCTCCTTCGGGACGCCGCGCATGAAGCCTTCGAGGATCCACACCGCCAGCGGCACGTTGAACAGGCAATGCGCCAGCGCCACCGCGATATGCGTATCGAAGAGGCCCACAGAGGAATAGAGCTGGAAGAACGGCAGCGCGAAGACCGCAGGCGGGGCCATGCGGTTGGTCAGCAGCCAGAAGAACAGGTGCTTGTCGCCCATGAAGTGGTAGCGCGAGAAGGCATAGGCCGCCGGCAGCGCCACGGTGACAGAGATCACCGTGTTCATCACCACGTAGATCAGCGAGTTGACGTAGCCCATGTACCAGGACGGGTCGGTCAGGATCGTCGCGTAATTGTCCAGCGTCGGCCGGCGCGGGAAGAGCGAGAAGGCACCGAGGATCTCGGAGTTGGTCTTCAGGCTCATGTTCACGAGCCAGTAGATCGGCAGCAGCAGGAACAGCAGGTAGAGCGTCATGACGATCAGCCGGCCGTTCACCTTCGGCAGGGCGCGGGATTTCGTGGCGGGGATCGCGACGGCGTCGGTCATTTCGGCCCCTCCCGTTTGTCGAGGTTGGTCATGACCGTGTAGAACACCCAGCTGATCAGCAGGATCACGAGGAAATACATGATCGAGAAGGCCGCCGCGGGGCCGAGGTCGAACTGGCCGAGGGCCATCTTCACCAGGTCGATGGACAGGAAGGTGGTCGCGTTGCCGGGCCCGCCGCCGGTGACGACGAAAGGCTCGGTGTAGATCATGAAGCTGTCCATGAAGCGCAGCAGGATCGCGATCATCAGCACGCCGGCCATCTTCGGCAGCTCGATGTAGCGGAAGACCTTCCAGCGGCTGGCCTGGTCGATCCGCGCGGCCTGGTAGAAGGCGTCGGGGATGGATTGCAGACCGGCATAGGCCAGCAGCGCCACCAGCGAGGTCCAGTGCCAGACGTCCATGACGATCACCGTGACCCAGGCGTCGAAGACGTTCTGCGTGTAGTTGTAGTTGATGCCCAGCGTCTTGAGCGTGTAGCCCAGCAGGCCGATATCCACCCGGCCGAAGATCTGCCAGATCGTGCCGACGACGTTCCAGGGGATCAGCAGCGGCAGCGACATCAGCACCAGGCAGAAGCTGGCCCAGAAGCCCCGCTTCGGCATCGCCAGCGCGACGAGGATGCCCAGCGGGACCTCGATCGCCAGGATGATCGCCGAGAAGGCCATCTGCCGCCAGAGCGCGTTCCACATCCGCTCGGACGCCAGCATTTCCTCGAACCATTCGAGGCCGGCCCAGAAGAAGACGTTGTTCCCGAACGTGTCCTGGACCGAGTAGTTGACGACCGTCATCAGCGGGATGATGGCCGAGAAGGCGACAAGGATCAGCACCGGCAGGACGAGGAACCAGGCCTTGTGATTGGTGGTCTTGTCCATCACGCGGCTCCTCTTCCGGCAGGCGTGGGCGCGGAGGGACGCGCCCGACCCTGGGTGGGCGCATTCGATCCGATTGTGGCCTGGCGGTTCATCTCTGAAGCTTCGGACGACGGCTGTGCGGCGACGGACATCGCCAATGCGCCCTCCCGGGGGGAGGGTCGGGCGCGGCCCGGGCTGGTCGCCCGGGCTTGAGGGTTGAACCGTTGCGCCATCATGCCGCCACCCCCGGCGCGCTTTCCGGCGCCACACGCCAGTCATCGGCGTAGACGTTCACATGCGCCCCGTCGAAGCTGACCCGCACGCGGTCGGCCGGGATCTCTTCCCCCTCGCCTGCGATGATGTTGATGTCGTGGCCGAAGAACTCGGCCCGGACGATGCGGTGACGGCCGACGTCTTCCACCCTCCGGATCTTCACCGGCATGCCTTCGTCCGACAGACGCGCATATTCCGGCCGGACCCCGATCTCGACCTTGCCCGAGAGCGCCCCGTAGCCATGCGCCAGCGCCATCTCGGCCCCGTCGATGTAGGCCGTCCGCCCCTCGACCCGCGCGGGGATCACGTTCATCCCGGGCGAGCCGATGAAATAGCCGACGAAGGTGTGCTCCGGCCGCTCGAACAGTTCCTGCGGGGTTCCGATCTGCACCACCCGGCCGTCGTGCATGACCACGACGCGATCCGCGAAGGTCAGCGCCTCCGTCTGGTCGTGGGTGACGTAGATCATCGTGTGACCGAACTGCCGGTGCAGGGATTTCAGCTGCGTCCGCAGCTCCCATTTCATCTGCGGGTCGATCACCGTCAAGGGCTCGTCGAAGAGCAGCGCGTTCACGTCCTCGCGCACCATCCCGCGGCCCAGGCTGATCTTCTGCTTGGCATCCGCCGTCAGCCCGCGCGCCTTGCGGTCCAGCTCTCCCTCCATCCCGATCATCTTCGCGATTGTCGCCACACGCTCGGCCACATAGGCCCGGTCGGCGCCGCGGTTCTTCAGCGGGAAGGCCAGGTTCTCGCGCACCGTCATGGTGTCGTAGACCACCGGGAACTGGAACACCTGGGCGATGTTGCGTTCCGCCGTCGCGGCGTGGGTCACATCCGTCTCCCCGAAGAGGATGCGCCCCTGGCTCGGCTGCAACAGGCCGGAGATGATGTTGAGCAGCGTGGACTTCCCGCAGCCCGAGGGGCCAAGCAGCGCATAGGCCTCGCCATCCGCCCAGGTATGGTTCATCGGCTTCAGCGCGTAGTCGTCGTTGGACACAGGCTTCGCCAAGTAGGAATGCGCGAGGTTGTCGAGGGTGATCTGCGCCATCACGCGGCCTCCGCATAGGCGGCGGGAGCGACCAGCGCGCCGTCCTCGCCGAAGATGTAGACATGCGCGGGATCGAGGAACACCTCCACCTGCGCGCCATGCTCCAGCGCATGGATGCCGTGCAGTTGCCCGACCCAGCGTTCGCCGGCATGGTCGAGATGCACGAAGGTCTCGGACCCGGTGATCTCGGTCACGGCAACGACCGTACGGAACCGCATGGCGCCTGCCTTCGATGCGATGCCCAGGTGGTTCGGCCGGAACCCCGCCAGGTAGCGACCGTCGGGAAGCGAGGCCAGCCGCCCCCGCGCCTCGGCGCTCTGGCCTTCGCCGAACATCAGCCGGGCGCCGGTCTTGGAAACCTGGAGGAAGTTCATCGGCGGATCGCTGAACACCCGCGCCGTCGTCGCGTCCACCGGCCTGCGATAGACCTCGGGCGTCGGGCCGAACTGCGTCACCCGGCCCTCCCACAGGGTCGCGGTGTTGCCGCCGAGAAGCAGCGCCTCCTCCGGTTCGGTGGTCGCGTAGACGAAGATCGCGCCGGAGGCGGCGAAGATGCGCGGGATCTCGACCCTGAGCTCCTCGCGCAGCTTGTAGTCGAGGTTCGCCAGCGGCTCGTCCAGCAGCACGAGGCCGGCGTCCTTCACCAGCGCACGGGCCAGGGCGCAACGCTGCTGCTGACCGCCCGACAGTTCCAGCGGGCGGCGGTCCAGCATCGGCGTCAGCTTCATCAGCTCGGCGGTCTCGCGCACCCGTCGGTCGATCTCGTCCTTCGACACGCCCGTCAGACGCATGGGCGAGGCGATGTTGTCGTAGACGCTCATCGACGGGTAGTTGATGAACTGCTGGTAGACCATCGCGACGCCCCGGTCCTGCACCCGCATGCCGGTCACGTCCTCGCCGTTCCAGAACACGCGGCCCCTGGCCGGCACGTCGAGCCCCGCCATCAGCCGCATCAGCGAGGTCTTGCCCGACAGCGTGGGGCCGAGCAGGACATTCATCGTGCCCTTCTCCAGCGTCAGGTCGGTGGGATGGATGTGAACATCTGCCCCCGACACCTTCGTCACGCCTTCGAGCTTCAACGCCATCGGACTTCCCTATTCCGCCGCCGCCGGCAGGGTCTGCCGCCGTTCGGTCATCCATCCGTCGAGCGCGGCGATCTCCGCCTCGCTCATCCGCAGGCCCAGCTTGCTGCGCCGCCAGACGACATCCTCGGCCGTCCGGGCGAATTCGTGATCCATCAGCCAGGCGGCCTCGCGCTCCGTCAACGTGCCGCCGAAATCCCGGCCGAGCGCGGCGGCATCCGTGGCCCCGGTCAGCATCCGCCGCGCATCCGTGCCGTAGGCCCGTACCAGCCGCCGGGCATGGCGCCGGCTCAGGAACGGGTGCAGGTTCGCCAGCGCCTCCACCTCGGCATCGAACCCCTCCACCGGGAAATCCCCACCGGGCAGGGCCACCCCTGCGGTCCAGGCGGGCCGCACCCGGGCCAGTTCGCCGCCGATCCGCTCCAGCGCGGATTCCGCCAGCCGCCGGTAGGTGGTGATCTTGCCGCCGAAGACGTTCAGCACCGGGGCGCCGCCGCTGCGGTCGACCTTCAGCGTGTAATCCCGCGTCGCCGCCGTCGCGCTGCTGGCGCCGTCGTCGAAAAGCGGGCGGACGCCGGAATAGGTCCAGACGATGTCGGCCTCGGTGATCCCGCGGGCGAAGTAGCCGTTGGCGAAGTCGATGAGGTAGCGCTTTTCCTCGTCGGTGCAGACCGGCCGTTCCGACGGCTCCTCGTGCTCGACATCCGTTGTGCCGATCAGGGTGAAATCGGTCTCGTAGGGAATGGCGAAGATGATCCGCCCGTCGCTGCCCTGAAAGAAATAGCACTTGTCGTGCTCGTAGAGCCTGCGGGTGACGATATGGCTGCCACGCACCAGCCGGACGCTCTCGGGCGCGTTGCTGCGGATCGTGCCGCGGATGATCTCGCCCACCCATGGGCCGCCGGCATTGACAAGCATCCGGGCCCGGTGGCGGCGGGTGCGGCCGTCCTCGTCCTCCGTCTCGACCGTCCAGACGCCGTCATGGGCCTCGGCCGACCGGACCCGCGTGCGCACCATCACCGTCGCGCCGCGCTGCGCGGCATCGCGGGCGTTCAGGACGACCAGCCGCGAATCCTCGACCCAGCAGTCGGAATATTCCCAGGCCTTGTGGAATTCGGGCTTCAGCGGCCTGCCTTCCGGCGTGCCGTCCAGCGACAGCGTCCGGGTCGCGGGCAGGATCTGCCGCCCGCCGAGCGTATCGTAGAGCACCAGCCCCAGCCGGATCAGCCAGCCGGGCCGCCGCCCCTTCGTCCAGGGCATCAGGGTGTTCAGGATGCGCGAGGTCGGTGTGGTGCTGTCGAACCGCATCCCCGCGTGCCAGGGCAGCACGAAGCGCATCGGCCAGGAGATGTGGGGCATCGCGCGCAGCAGCGTCTCGCGCTCGATCAGCGCCTCGCGGACCAGGCGGATCTCGAAATATTCCAGATACCGCAGCCCGCCGTGGAAGAGCTTGGTCGAGGCCGAGGAGGTTGCCGAGGCCAGATCGCCCATCTCGGCCAGCACCACCGAATATCCGCGCCCCACGGCGTCGCGGGCGATCCCGCAGCCGTTGATCCCGCCGCCGATGACGAACAGGTCGGATATGCCGGTGGCGTCGTCGGCTGACACGCGGGGCTCCTCCCAAAGCCTTCACATTTGTGTGGTTCTGCACGATTCGCGCGAAAAGGGAAACAGGAAAATCTTCGCTTGTGTTCGCTTTGCATTGCGGCGAACAGATCCGCAGCCGGCGGCGGATCCCGGGATTCTGCCCATGAACCGCCTGATACGCCGCATGTTTCTGCACCGCAGCCCCTGCCCGCACGGGTCGGCGGAAAAGAGCGGTGGACCCGCCGCTTTCGCCATGCGAAAAGAAACGAACATCCGAACGCGGTGCCTCATGTCCCAGACCATCCGCCACCCCGAGATCCTGGAAATCGCCCGGCGCGAGGGCAAGGTGACGGTCGAGGGGCTGGCCGCGCATTTCGGTGTCACGCTGCAGACCATCCGCCGCGACCTGACCGAACTGTCCGACATCGGCCGGCTTCAGCGCGTCCATGGCGGGGCGATCCTGCCGTCCGGCACCACGAACATCCTCTACGAGGAACGCCGTTCGCTGAACCGCCGCGCCAAGACCGCCATCGCGCGGGCGGCGGCGGCGCGGGTGCCGGAGGACATATCGCTCTTCATCAACATCGGCACCACGACCGAGGCGGTGGCGCAGGAGCTGCTGCATCACCGCAACCTGCTGGTCGTCACCAACAACGTGAACGTGGCGACGATCCTCGCCGCCAACCGCGACTGCCGGATCGTCGTCACCGGCGGGCACCTGCGCCGCACCGACGGCGGGCTGGTCGGCAACCTGGCGGCCGAGACGATCCGCCAGTTCCGCTTCGATCTGGCCATCGTCGGCTGCTCGGCGCTGGATCCGGACGGCGACATGCTGGATTTCGACATCCAGGAGGTGGGCGTCAGCCAGGCGATCCTGCGCCAGTCGCGCCGCACCTTCCTGGTGGCGGACCATTCCAAGCTGCAACGCTCGGCCCCCGCCCGCATCGCCTCGCTGGAGGCGATCGACACGCTCTTCACCGACCGCCCCCTGCCGCCGGACCTTGCCCGGCGCTGCGCGGAATGGGGCACCGAGGTCGCGATCGGCCGCTAGTAGAGCGTCTTGCCGTAACGGGCGTATTTCTCCTCCTCGGGCTCCACCGCCGTGTCCTTCGGCATCTTCGCGTGGGCCATGATCATCTCGCCCGCGTTCGGCAGGTCGGCCTTCGCCGGCCAGGTCGCCGGATCCCACAGGCGAGAGCGCAGGAAGGCCTTGGCGCAGTGCAGGAAGACCTCGTCCGCCTCGATGCGCAGCACGGTGATCGGCAGGCGGCCGCGCGTCTCGAACCGGGCGCGCAGGGCCGCGTCGTCGTGGATCGAGGCGCGGCCGTTGATCCGCAGCGTCTCGCGCAGGCCGGGGATCATGAATATCAGACCGGCGTGGGGGTTCGACAGGATGTTGACGTAGCCGTCCAGCCGGTTGTTGCCGGGCCAGTCGGGGATCAGCACCGCGCCGCCGTCGGGCTGCGCGAAGCCCGGCGCGTCGCCCTTGGGCGAGACGTCGACGCGTCCGTCGGCGCTGGACGTCGCGATCAGGGCGAAGGGGCTGCGGGCGAGATACGCCGCCGTACTGTCATCGATGCCCGCGGTCTGCTTGTCGACCGCCAGCCCCGCCGCGTGGCCGTAGATGGCGCGCAGTTGCGCCTCGTCGGTGATCATGTCGGTCCTCCCATGGGTGCGACAATGGACATCACGGCCCCCAGAAGCACCCGCGCGCCGTCGGCGCAATGCTTCGGATCGGCCCATTCCTCGGGCGTGTGGCTGCGCCCGTCCCGGCAGGGGGTGAAGATCATCCCGGCCGGCGCGATCTGCGACAGGAACGCGGCGTCGTGCCCCGCGCCGGAGTTGAGCGGCATGTGGCTCAGCCCCGCCGCCTCGGCCGCCTGCGCGATGGCCTGCTGCATCTCCGGCGCGCAGGGCGCGGGCAGCGTGGCGCTGACCGGCGCGACGGTGACGGCGACGCCCCGCTCGGCGCCCCGCGCCTCCGCCCGCGCGGTCAGCGCCTCGGCGAAGGCGTCGAGCGCGGCGACCTGTACGGCCCGGACCTCGACGATCAGCGCGACCCGTCCCGGCACGGCGTTGGCGGCATTGGGCGAGACCTCGATCCGCCCCACCGTCGCCACCAGACCTGCCGCCGGATCGAACGCCTCGGCCATCGCCTCCACCGCCTCGACCAGCGGGGCGGCGGCGACGAGGGCGTCCATGCGCTGACCCATGGGGGTCGCGCCGGAATGATCCGCGCGCCCCTCCAGCGTCACGCGCCAGCGCCGGATGCCGGCGATGCCGGTGACCACGCCGATATCGGTGCCGCTGCCCTCCAGCCGCTTCGCCTGCTCGATGTGGATCTCGAGGAAGGCGGACAGCGCCCCCGGCCCCAGCGCCGTCGCGGCGATGGCGTCGGGCCGGCCGCCGACCTCGGCGATGGCCTCCGCCAGGGTCCGGCCGTCGGGGTGTCTCAGCGCCAGCATCTCGTCCGTCAGCCCGCCGGTCATGGCGCGCGAGCCGATGCAGGACAGGCCGAAGTCCGACGGCTCCTCGGCCAGGAAATCCACGACCTCGATGTCACGGTCGGGCACCACGCCCGCCTCGCGGATCGCCTGAGCCACCTCCAGCGCGCCCAGAAGCCCCAGCATCCCGTCGAACCGCCCGCCCGAGGGCACCGAATCGGAATGCGAGCCGATCATCACCGGCGCCCCGTTGCCGCGCCCCGGCAGGCGGCCGATCAGGTTGCCGCCCGCGTCGATGCGCACCTCGAGGCCCGCCGCCTCGAACTCCGCCTGCACCCACGCCCGCCCCTTCAGGAAGAGCAGCGTGAACGACCGGCGCGTCCAGGGCGCATCGGGGTCGGTGATCTCGGCCAGCGCCATCAGGCGCGACCAGAGGCGGTCGGCGTCGATCCCGGGGCTGCCGGGGGCGGGAGTGTCGGGCATCTGGCTCTCCTGTCGGTCGGCAGAATGATCCGCCCGCCCGCCGGGCGCAAGGCGCAGGGCACGGGCCGCCGCGCAGTGGGGAGGCCGGAGCCGCATGCAACGCCGCGCATCGGCGGGCGGCCGGCCCGCCCCCCCCCTTCAGGCCGTATCCGCCGCCACCGCTGCCTTGTAGAGCGCCCGCACCCGATGGAAGACCGGCCCCCGCCCGCCGTCCGCGCCGATGGCCTTGCCGTCGATCTCGGCGACGGGCGTCTGCGCGCCGAAGGTGCCGGTCAGGAACGCCTCCTCGGCCGCATAGGCATCGACCAGGCTGAAGTTCCTCTCGAACACCGGGATCCCGTCGGCGCGCGCCAGCTCGATCACCCTGCCGCGCGTCACGCCGTTCATGCAGTAGTCGCCGGTGGAGGTCCACAATTCCCCCCGCCGCACGATGAAGAAGTTGCAGGCGTTGGTCGTGTTGACGAAGCCGTGCGGGTCCAGCATCAGCCCTTCGTCTGCGCCCGCCTGTTCGGCCTGCAGGCAGGCGATCACGCAGTTCAGCTTGGAATGGCTGTTGTATTTCGCGTCCTGGCTCATCGGCAGGCCGCGCACCTGCGGCACGGTCGCCAGCCGGATGCCGCGCCCCTGCAAAGCGTCGACGGGGCGCGAATGCTCCATGATGATCACGACCGTGGGCCCCGACCGCGACAGCGACGGATGCTGGAACGGCCGCACCTTCACGCCGCGCGTCACCATCAGGCGGCAGTGCACGTCCTCGTGCATCCCGTTGGCCTGCCGCGTCTCTTCCAGCGCGGCGACCACCTCTTCGCGGCTCATCCCGATATCCAGCGACACCGCCCGGCACGACTCGAACAGCCGGTCCAGATGCAGGTCCAGAAACGCCCATTTCCCGTTGTAGAGCCGCAGCCCCTCCCACATCCCGTCGCCCAGCAGGAAGCCGCTGTCGTAGACCGACACCACGGCCTCCTCCCGCCGCTTCAGCGCGCCGTTCACCCAGATCAGGATGTCGCGGTTCCGCGCGTCCTCTTCCGCCGAATGGGTTGTGGTCTCGTGATCCATGCCGCGCCTCCCTTTCTCCGCAGGCATAGGCCAGCCGGCGCAGCCGCGCCACGCCCACCCTTTCACCCGGTCGAAAATACCTCGGGGGAATCGAGCCGCTGGCTCGATGGGGGCAGAGCCCCCTCCGCTCCCTCCGGAAAGCTCAGAACTCGACTTCCAGCTCCAGCATCTCGTCCGGCTCGGCCAGCGCGCCCTCGGTCCATTCCCTCATCGGTGCCCAGTCGAAGATCGTGTCGCAATAGGCCCGGCACGGATCGTCCAGCTCCACCGCGTAGGTGCGGAACCGGGTGCAGACCGGCGCGTACATCGCGTCGGCCATGGTCGGCGTGCCGAACAGGAACGGCCCGCCCGAGGCGCGCAGGCACTCCGTCCAGATCTCGCGGATCCGGGCCACGTCGGGCCGCGCGCCCGAGAAGATCTTGAACCGCTCGTGCCGCGCCTTGAGGTTCATCGGCAGGGCCGAGCGCAGGTTGTAGAAGCCCGAGTGGATCTCTCCCGAGACGGAACGGCAATGGGCCCGCGCCTTCCGCTCGATCGGCAGCAGACCGGCCTTCGGGAAGGTCTCGTTCAGGTAGTTGGCGATGGCCAGCGTGTCCCAGACCTCCACCCCGTCATGCGCCAGCCGGGGCACCCGGACCGACGGCGCCAGCAGCAGCAGCTCCTGCCGGTTCTCGGGATCGTCGATGTCCACCGGCTTCTCGTCGAAGTCGAGCCCCGCCATCCGGCACAGCAGCCAGCCCCGCAGGGACCACGAGGAATAGTTCTTCGATGAAATCGTCAGCGTTGCCCGGGACCCGTCTGCCTGTGCCATGCACACCTCCGCATCGATTCATGCTGCGCCGCATACAATTCTGTCGCACCGCGGCATGGCCCGGGCTAGCATTTTCGGCAGCGGACGGACGGGAACGGGCCATGCTGTACGAAATCTACCAGTTTCAGGACGATATTCTGGCGCCGTGGCGGCAGATCGCCGGGCAGGTGCGGCTGGACGGGCGGCCGGGCACCGCCTTCCTGAACGGCCAGGCGCGGAAGATCGACGCGGCGATGGAGATGCTGTCGCGGTTCCGTCTGACCCACGAGCGCCCCGCCTTCGGGATCGACAGCGTGCCGGTCGGCAACCGCGAGGTCGCGGTGAGGGAGGAGGTCGCGCTGGACCTGCCCTGGGGCAACCTGCTGCACTTCGCGAAGGACATCGACACGCCGCAGCCGAAGGTGCTGATCGTCGCGCCGCTTTCGGGTCACTTCGCGACCCTGCTGGCGGGGACGGTGCGCACGATGCTGCGCGACCACGACGTGTACATCACCGACTGGAAGAACGCCCGCGACGTGCCGGCGGAGGCGGATATCTTCGGGGTCGAGGATTACGTCGAATACCTGATCTCGTTCATGGAGGAGATCGGCCCGGGCGGGAACATCCTCGCGGTCTGCCAGCCCTGCGTGCAGACGCTGATCGCCGTGGCGGTCATGTCGGCGCAGCATCACCCGGCGACGCCGCGCACGATGACGCTGATGGCGGGGCCGATCGACGTGCGCGAAAGCCCGACGATGGTGAACCATCTGGCCTTCGACAACGACATCTCGTGGTTCCGCCGCAACGTGATCGCCACCGTTCCGCGGCGCTATCCCGGCGGCGGGCGGCGGGTCTATCCGGGCTTCGTGCAGCTGACGGCCTTCATGAACATGAACATGGACCGGCACCGCAGCCAGCACCGCAGGCTCTACGACCTGCTCGCGGCGGGCGAGGTGGACGAGGCGCAGCGGATCAAGGACTTCTACGACGAATACTTCGCCGTGCTGGACCTGTCGGCCGAGTTCTATCTGGAGACGATCGAGCGGATCTTCCAGAACGCCGAGCTGGCGAAGGGCGAGTTCCGGTATCGCGGAGAGCTGGTCGATCCCGGCGCCATCACCCGTACCGCCCTGCTGACGGTCGAGGGCGGGCGGGACGACATCTGCTCGCTGGGCCAGACGGCGGCGGCGCACGACCTCTGCCGCTCGCTGCGGCCGCATCTGAAGCGGCACCACCTGCAGGCCAACGTCGGGCACTACGGCGTCTTCAACGGCAAGAGGTGGGAGCGGGAGATGTATCCCGTCGTCCGCAACATGATCCTCGCGATGGAATAGGGCGGCGAACGCCTCCCTCTCTCAATCCCACACCGCACATAGGCCAGCCCGGGCGACCAGCCCGGGCCGCGCCCGGCCCTCCCCAAGGCCGGGCGCATGGAAGACGTCCCGCACCGGACCGCCGTGCGATGTGATTGCACCATAAAGTGCCCCCGTGCAGTCGTCCCGAAGCGCCCGTCCAGGGCCGGTCACGTCCCTCCGCGATGACCACGGACGAAGCGACGCCACCCTCGTTCCCCCACATCCCTGAAGCCTTCTTCCCGCCGTTTGACCGAACCCCGCCCCCGGTGCAACCGTCCGCGCATCCGGCCCCGGCGGCCGGAGACGGAGGACATCATGGACGGGCCCAACCCACTCGACGAACTGGCGCACCGGCGCGGCCTCGCGAAGCAGATGGGCGGGGCCGAGAAGGTCGCCAAACACCGCTCGCGCGGCAAGATCGACGTCCGCACCCGGATCGACATGCTCTGCGATCCCGGCACCTTCCGCGAGATCGGCACCCTGTCCGGCGCCGCGTCCTACAACGAGGACGGCTCGCTGAAGGAGATCTCTCCCGCGAACTTCATCTACGGCCGGGGCAAGGTCGGCGGCCGCGACGTGGTCATCGCCGCCGACGACAACACCGTGCGCGGCGGCGCGGCCGACGCCTCGATCCGCGAGAAGGTCATCCAGTCCGAGCGGATGGCGAACACCCTCCGCCTGCCGATGATCCGGCTGATCGACGCCACCGGCGGGTCGGTCCGCACGGTGGAGGCCATGGGCCGCACCTATGTCCCCGGCTCCCCCGCCTGGGGGCCGATCGTGTCGAACCTCGAGACCGTCCCGGTGGTGTCGCTGGTGCTGGGGTCGGTCGCGGGCATCGCCTCGGCCCGCGCGGTCGCCTCGCACCTGACGGTGATGGTGCGCGATACGTCCCACATGTTCATCGGCGGCCCGCCGGTCGTCGCGCGACTCGGGATCGAGACCACCAAGGACAGCCTCGGCGGCTATCAGGTGCACGAGAAATCCGGCGCGGTCGACATGGTCGTCGACAGCGAGGAAGCCGCCTTCGACGCCGCCCGCCGGTTCCTGTCCTACCTGCCGTCGTCGGTCGGCGAGCAGCTGCCGCGCGGCGAGCCCTGCGAACTGGCCCCCGACCCGTCCCTGCGCGACATCGTCCCGAAGGACCGGCGCAAGGTCTACAAGATGCGCGAGATCGTGAAGCGCGTGGTCGATCCCGACAGCTTCATGGAGGTCGCGCCGAAATACGGCCGCGCCCAGATCCACGGGCTGGCGCGGATCGACGGCTACACGGTCGCCATCATGGCTTCGGACCCGATGATCTACGGCGGCGGATGGGGCGCGGACACCTGCGACAAGATCGCCCGCTTCCTCGACTTCTGCGAAACCTTTCGCATCCCCGTGGTGAATTTCGTCGACTGCCCCGGCTTCGTCATCGGCCCGGAGGCCGAGCGCACCGGCACCATCCGCCGGGGCGCGCGGGCGATGTCGGCCATCTACCGCTCCACCCTGCCGGTCATGGCGATCCTGATCCGCAAGGTCTTCGGCGTGGCGGGCGCGGCGCACCAGAACCACGAAGGCCACCGCGACCGCATCGCCTGGCCCTCGGGTGACTGGGGCTCGATCCCGCTGGAAGGCGGGATCGAGGCGGCATACGCCTCCGAATTGAACGCGGCGGAGGACCGCGAGGCGACGCTGGCGGGGATCGTCGCCCGGCTCGACGCCCTGCGCTCGCCCTTCCGCACGGCCGAGGCCTTCGGGGTCGAGGAAATCGTCGACCCCGCCGAGACGCGGGAGTGGGTGGTGGATTACGTCCGCCACGCCTACCGCCGCAACATGCGCGACCCAAGCGCCGTACGCTACCGTCCGTAGGAGACCGACATGGCCGAGATCGAACTGAAATGCGACGTGGCGGGCCGGGTCTGGCAGGTCGTCTGCCAGCCGGGCGAGAGCGTCGGCGCGGAGGAACCTGTCGTCATCCTCGAGTCGATGAAGATGGAGATCCCCGTCGCCCCCGAGGTCCCGGCGAAGGTCATCCGCCTGCTGGTGGCCGAGGGCGACGAGGTCGAGGAAGACCAGACCATCGCCATCGTGGAGACCTCTGAGTGACGGCCATCGAACGGCTGCTGATCGCCAACCGGGGCGAGATCGCCCTCCGCATCGCCCGCACCGCCGCCGACGAGGGGGTGGAGGCGGTCGCCATCCACCCCGAGGACGACGCGGCCTCGCTGCACGTCCTGCGGGCGGCGCGGGCGGAGCTGCTGCCGGGGCGCGGGGCGCGGGCCTACCTGGACATCGACGCGGTCGTCGCGGCGGGCAAGGCCGCCGGCTGCGACGCGGTGCATCCGGGCTACGGCTTCCTCAGCGAGAACCCCGACTTCGCCCGCGCGGCGGAGGCGGCGGGGATGAGGTTCGTCGGGCCCACGCCCGACTCGCTGGCGCTCTATGGCGACAAGGTTGCCGCCCGGGCACTGGCTGAAGACTGCGGCGTCCCGGTCCTGCCGGGTTCCGGCGGGCCGGTAGACGCCGAAGCGGCGGAAGCCTTCTTCGATACCCTCCCGGATGGTGCCGCGATCATCGTCAAGGCGGTCGCCGGCGGCGGCGGGCGCGGCATGCGCATCGTCCGCACCCGCGACGAGGCCGCCCCCGCCATCGCCGCCGCCGCCCGCGAGGCCGAGGCCGCGTTCGGCAACGCCTCCGTCTACGTCGAACGCTTTGTCGAAACCGCCCGGCATATCGAGGTGCAGGTGCTGGGCGACGGCCAGGGCGGCGTCATCACGCTGGGCGAACGCGACTGCACCCTGCAGCGCCGCCACCAGAAGGTGCTGGAGATCGCCCCCGCCCCCGACCTGCCCGACGCCACCCGCCAGGCACTGACCGACCACGCGGCGGCGATGGCGCGAAAGGGCAGCTACCGCAGCCTCGGCACCTTCGAATTCCTGCTGGACCGTGCGACCGGCGAGGTCTTCTTCATCGAGGCCAACCCCCGTATCCAGGTCGAGCATACGGTGACGGAGGCGATCCACGGCCTCGACCTCGTCGCCCTGCAACTGAAGATCGCCCAGGGCGCGACGCTGGCCGACCTGGCCCTGAACCCCGCCCCGCGCGGCTTCGCCATCCAGGCCCGGATCAACATGGAGCGGATGGACGCGAAGGGCGGCATCCGCCCCTCAGGCGGCACGCTTACCGCCTGGGACCCGCCCGCCGGGGCGGGCGTCCGTGTCGACGGGTTCACCTATGCGGGCTACCGCACCTCGAACGCCTACGATTCCCTGCTGGCCAAGGTGATCGTCAGCGGCCCGGACTTCCCCGCCGCCGTTACCCGCACGGCTCGCGCCCTGTCGGAATTCCGCATCGGCGGGTTCGAGACGAACCTGTCGTGGCTGCGCGCCCTGCTCGCCCGGCCGGAACTGCCGGGCTACGACGTCTCCACCCGCTTCCTGGAGGCGCAGGCGAAACCCCTGGCCGAGGCCGCCGCCGAGTTGCCTGTCCCGACCTGGGGCGCCGACGAGGTGTCGGCGGAAGACCGTACGGCAGCGAAGGTCGCCGAGGGCGAGACGCCCGTGCCCGCGCCGATGCAGGCCACGGTGGTCGACCTGCGGGTCGCGGCCGGCGATACGGTGGCGAAGGGAACTCTCGTCGCCATCCTCGAGGCGATGAAGATGGAGCACACGGTGGAGGCCCCCGTCTCGGGCCGCGTCACCCGCCTGCTGGCGAAGCCGGGGGAGACGGTGGCAACCGACGCGCCGCTTCTCGCCATCGCGCCGGGCGAGGCCGGTCCGGACGCCGCCGCCGAGGCGGAGGAGGTCGATCTCGACGCCATCCGTCCCGACCTGCAGGAGCTGTTCGACCGTCAGGCGAAGGGCCGCGACGAGACCCGCGCCGCCGCGGTCGAGAAGCGCCACGCCCGCGGCCAGCGGACGGCGCGCGAGAACCTGGCGGACCTCGCCGATCCGGGATCCTTCAACGAATACGGCGAACTGGCCATCGCCGCCCAGTCCCGCCGGCGCACACGCGAGGATCTGGAGGCGAACACCACCGGCGACGGCATCCTGACCGGCACCGGCACGGTGAACGCCGACACCTTCGGCCCCGAGGCCGCCCGCACCGCCTTCGCCATCGCCGACTACACCGTGCTGGCCGGCACCCAGGGGCAGCGGCATCACCGCAAGCTGGACCGCATCTTCAATCTGGCCAACAGGCACCGCATCCCGACGATCCTCTTCGCCGAAGGCGGCGGCGGGCGGCCGGGCGACACCGACCGGGTGAACGTCGCGGGGCTGGACGGGCACAGCTTCGCCAGCTTCGCCTCGCTTTCCGGCAAGGTGCCGGTGGTCGGCGTGGTGGCGGGGCGCTGCTTCGCCGGGAACGCGGCGCTGCTGGGCTGCTGCGACGTGATCATCGCGACCGAGGACAGCAACATCGGCATGGCCGGCCCGGCGATGATCGAGGGCGGCGGGCTCGGCAGCTACACGCCCGAGGAGGTCGGCCCGATCGACGTGCAATGGGCCAACGGCGTGGTCGACATCCGCGTGAAGGACGAGGTGGAGGGCTGCGCGGTGGCGAAGCGCTACCTGTCGTACTTCCAGGGCGCCTCGCCCGACTGGACGGCCCCCGACCAGCGGCTGCTGCGCCGGGTCATCCCCGAGAACCGTCTGCGGGTCTACGAGATCCGGGACGTGATCGCCGCGCTCTGCGACGAAGGCTCGGTGCTGGAGCTGCGCCGGGGCTGGGGGCCGGGCATGGTCACCGCGCTGGTGCGGATCGAGGGGCGGCCCTATGGGCTGATCGCGAACAATCCGAAGCATCTGGGCGGAGCCGTGGACGCGGATGCCGCCGACAAGGCGAGCCGGTTCATGCAGCTCTGCGACGCGCACGGGCTGGGGGTGATCTCGCTCTGCGACACGCCGGGGTTCATGGTCGGGCCCGAGGCGGAGCGTACGGCGCTGGTCCGCCACGTCTGCCGGATGTTCGTCACCGGCGCGGCGCTGAAGGTGCCGGTCTACGGCATCGTCCTGCGGAAGGGCTACGGCCTCGGCGCACAGGCGATGTTCGCGGGCGGGTTCAAGGAAACGGCGCTGTCGGTGTCCTGGCCCACGGGCGAATTCGGCGGCATGGGGCTGGAGGGCGCGGTCAACCTGGGCTTCCGCAAGGAACTGGCGGCGAAGGAGGACCCGGCCGAGAAGCAGGCGCTGTTCGACGAGTTGCTGGCCGATCTCTATGCCCGCGGCAAGGCGGTGAACTACGCCTCCGCGACCGAGATCGACGCCGTGATCGACCCGATCGACACCCGCGCCTGGATCGCCAACGCCGCCAACGCCGCCCCGGCGGCGGAACGCGGCGGGCGGGGGTTCGTCGACACCTGGTAGGGGCGGCGGATCTTCCGCTCCGGCACTGGCAGGGGGGCGGAGGCTCCCCTTGCGCCTGCGGCCGGGTGGCGCGACACTGACCTTCCGCGTTCGAGGCCCCGTCCATGCCCCTGCCCCTGCCCGAGATCGGCGCCCTGAGCGGCCTGCCCTTCGACGAGATCATCGACGTCCGCTCGCCTGCCGAATTCGCCGAGGACCGCATCCCCGGGGCGATCAACCTGCCGGCCCTGTCGAACGAGGAACGCGCCCGCGTCGGCACGATCTACGTCCAGCAGGACCCGTTCCTCGCCCGCAAGCTGGGTGCGGCGCTGGTGGCGCGCAACGCCGCGGCGCATCTGGAGGGGCCGCTGGCCGACCGGCCCGGCGGCTGGCGGCCGCTGGTCTACTGCTGGCGCGGCGGGCAGCGGTCGCGGTCCTTCGCGGTGATCCTGAAGGAGATCGGCTGGCGCACCGACACGATCGAGGGCGGCTACCGCAGCTGGCGGCGGCAGGTCGTGCGGGCGCTCTACGACACGCCGATCCGCTCGCCCGCCATCGTCATCGACGGCGGGACGGGCACGGCGAAGACGCGGCTGATCCACCATCTGGCGGCGCAGGGAGCACAGACCCTCGATCTGGAGGGGCTGGCGCGGCACCGCGGGTCTCTCTTCGGGGGCGTGGCCGCGCCGCAGCCGGCGCAGAAGGGGTTCGAGAGCGAACTGGCCGTGCGCCTCGCGGCGCTGGACCCGGCGCGGCCGGTCTTCCTGGAGGCCGAGAGCAGCCGGATCGGCGCGATCAACCTGCCGCCGTGTCTGTGGAGCGCGATGAAGGCCGGGCGGCACCTGCGCCTGTCCGCCCCGCTGCCGGCGCGGGTCGGGCATCTTCTGACGGCCTATGACGACCTGATCGCGGACGGCGCGGCGCTGTCGGCGACGCTGGCGCGGCTGGTGCCGTACCACGGCCGCGCCCGGGTCGAGGGCTGGCAGGCGCTGGCCGGATCGGGGGATTTCGCCACGCTCGCGGCAGAGCTGGTGACCGTGCATTACGACCCGCGCTACCTGCGGATGGCGGGGGAGCGGACGGCGGAGCCTCTGGCGCTCGACGATCTGGAGGATGCGACCCTGGCGGACGCGGCGGCGCGGCTGGTGCGGCAGCACGATCCGGGGCGCTGAAGGCGGGCCGGCCGGTCCGGCGGGGCCTGTGTCACCGGGGTGATTTCGGGGGCGATCCGCGCGCCATACCCTGCCGTATGCGTCAGGCCGTGCAGGTGATGACGGGCGGGCCGGCGACCATGCCGCCGATGCGGGTCGAGGGGTGGCCGGCCTCGGCCAGGCGCGTCAGCAGCGCCTCCGCCCGTTCGGCCGGGACGGCGGCAAGGAACCCGCCGGCGGTCTGCGGATCGTGCAGCAGATCGCCCTCCGGCCCCGCGGCGCCCGCCACCGGCGCGGCGGCGCGGTTGGCGTCCCGGATCGTCGAATGGACGCCCGCACGGGCGAGGCGCAGCGCCTCTGTACGGTAGGGTATGTCAGGCAGCCGCAGCTCCGCCCCGCAGCCCGAGGCGCGGCAGATCGCCATCAGGTGTCCGGCGAGGCCGAAGCCGGTGACATCGGTCATCGCGCGGGCGTCGCCGCCGAGGATCGCCGCCGCATCGCCCTGGTGCCGCGCCATGGCATCCAGCAGGGCGGCGACGGCCCGGCCGCGGGCGCGGCCCTGCATCTCTCCGGCGAGGATCGTGCCGGACCCGATCGGCCGGGTCAGGATCAGCGCGTCCCCGGGGCGGGCGCCGGCCTGCCCGAGGGCGGGCCCGTCCAGCAGGCCGGTCACGGTGAAACCGATGCTCGTCTCGGCGCCCATGCTGGAATGCCCGCCGACGATCTCGGCCCCCGCGTCGGCCATCGCCGCGCGGGCGGCGGCCATGATCTCGGCCATCGTGCGCGCCTGAAGCGCGGGCGACATGACCGGCAGCACGACCGAGACGAGTGCCGCCTGCGGCGCGGCGCCCATGGCCCAGACGTCGCCCAGGGCATGGATCGCGGCGATCCGGGCCAGCATGGCGTGATCCGCCGTGAAGGCCCGCAGGTGATCCGTGGTCAGCACCTGCCGGCGGCCGCCGATCTCCAGCACCGCGGCATCGTCGCCGGGGCCGGACAGCACGTCGTCCCGCCCCACCGGCCGCAGTCCCGCCAGCGCCTGCGCCAGCGCCCCCGGCGAAACCTTGGACCCGCAGCCGCCGCAGAGCGGCTGGCCCGTGTCGACGTCCGTATCCCCGTCCCCGCCCGTCGTCGCCGCCCGGCGCGGGCGGGGCGGCGGGGTCATCGCGGGCAGGTCCGACAGCCGCGCCATGAAGCGGCGGTCGATACGGTCCTTCCAGCGCCAGAGCGCCCTGCCGCCATCGTGCGAATCCGAAAGGCGCAGGTCCGAGAGGCGAAGGCCCCACTTTCCCGCCACCGCCGCCTTCCCGCCCAGCGACACGATCTTGAGATAGCTCCGCTGCGGGCGGAAGGGGCGCAGGGGGCCGCCGGTCAGCGCCGCCTCCAGGTTGTCGCGCAGGACCGGCGCGGCGCGGACGGCGAAGACCCCGGCCTTCGGGCGCGGGGCGTGGGTCAGGTGCGCGCAGTCGCCCGCGGCGAAGATCGCCGCCTGCCCCTCCACCCGCAGGTCGGGGCCGACGCGCAGGAAGCCGTTCGTGTCGGTCGGCAGGCCGCTCTCCGCCAGCCAGCGGTGCGCCCGGCCGCCCGTGGCCGCCACGGTGAAGGCGCTGTCCAGCCGGGTGCCGTCGGTCAGGGTGACGCTGTCCGGCCCGACCGCAGCGGCCCGCGCGCCCATGTGCAGCGCGATACCCGCCTCTGTCAGCCGCCGCGTCAGCACATCCGACAGGCCCGACCCCGCCGCCACCGTTCCGCCCGCCTCGACCAGCGCGACCCGCGCCCCGGTGCCCATCCCGTGCTGCATGGCCAGCGCCAGCTCGGCCCCGCCGACACCGCCGCCGATCACGCAGGCGTCGCGGGCGGCGCCGTCGCGGAAGGCCCACCAGCGGGCCGCGAAATCCCCCAGGGGCCGGATCGACACGCCGTGCGCGTCGAACCCCTCCACCGGCAGGCCGCCGGAGATGCCGACGTCGATGGACAGCACGTCCCAGCCGATCTCGCCCCGGCCCTCCACCTCGACCGTTCCGCGGGCGGGGTCGATGCCCGTGGCCGCGCCCCGGATCAGGCGCGCGCCGGCGAAGCGGCAGAGGCGGACGAGGTCGATCTCGATCTCGTCCCGGCTGTAGTGGCCGGCGACGAAGCCGGGCAGCATCCCGGTGTAGGTGGTCACCGGACCGGGGTCGATCAGCGTCAGCCGGGCGCCGGGCAGGGGGCGCATCCCCCACATCCGCAGCACAAGGGCATGGGCGTGGCCGCCGCCGACCAGCACCAGATCGCGTGTCAGAACATGCGGCAACTGCATCGCGTCGTGCCTTTCCTGCCGTTCGTCGGCCGTGGGTCGGGGCCTGCTCGGCACCGGTCTCGCGCCCTGTCCCGGGGCGCTTTCCCGGCACGCACAGGTGCCTCCCCGGAGCGGCCCCGGCCGCCCCGCCCTCCGGCTGCGATACGGCATTTTCCGCCCCTGTGCCATGTCCGCGCCGCCGGGCGGAGGGGCGGCAGCCGGCCCGCAAGGTCGACATTTACGCTGCGTCATGTCAGGTTACCGGCCAGACAGGGACACAACCCTGTCATCAGGGAGGAGAAGACCATGCGTGCAATTGCGCTGACCCTGGCGGCCGGCCTGGCCGCCGGTGCCGTCTCGGCACAGGATTTCGAACTGCCGGCCCAGCTGGGCTGGACGGCCTACGACACCGGCTCGTCCGGCTACAACCAGGCGGTCGCCATCGGCGCCGCGTTGCAGGAGGCGGCGGGGATCAACCTTCGCATCCTGCCCGGCAAGAACGACCTCAGCCGGCTGGAGCCGGTGCGCCAGGGCCGCGTGCCGTTCAGCGCCAACGGCGTCGGCACCTATCTGGCCCAGGAGGGCGTGGAAAGCTTCGCCGACAAGGCCTGGGGTCCGCAGAAGCTGCGGCTGGTGCTGACCAACATCGGCTCGGGTTCGGCGCTCGGCCTCGCGGTGACGAAGACCGGCTGCCAGACCGCCGGCAAGCCCGATTGCGAGGGCTTCACCTATGCCGATCTGGAGGGGCTGCGCGTCGCCTTCGTGAAGGGCGCGCCGGGGCTGAACGTCAATGTCGAGGCCTGGCTGGCCTATGGCGGGCTGACCTGGGACGACGTGCAGGTGGTCGAGTTCGGCGGCAACGCGGCGTCGTGGAAGGGCATGGTGGACGGGTCGGTGGATGCCGCCTTCACCATCTCGACCTCGGGCAACGCCTACGAGGCGGAATCGAGCCCCAACGGGCTCTACTACATCCCGGTCGATCCCGAGGACACCGAGGCGATGGAGCGGATGAAGGCCGTGGCGCCCTACTTCGTGCCGGTGCAGGCCGATGTCGGCGCGACGCTGGACGGGACGGAGGGCAAGACGCTGCCGGCCTATCCCTATCCGATCCTGCTGGCCTACGACACGACCGAGGCCGATCTGGTCTACAACATGACCAAGGCGATGGTGGACCTCTACGACACCTATCGGGACGACGCCCCCGGCAACACCGGCTGGGCGCTGGAGAACCAGGTCTACGACTGGGTCGTGCCCTATCACGAAGGCGCGGTGCGCTATTTCGAGGAGGCCGGCACCTGGACCGAAGAGGCGCAGGCCCACAACGAGGCCCTGCTGGAACGGCAGGAGGTGCTGGCCGCCGCCTGGGAGGAGCTGACGGGCGAGGATCCCGACGACTGGGAGGCCGCCTGGCCCGAGAAGCGCCGCGCGGCGCTGACCGAGGCCGGGATGCCTGCGCCGTTCTGATCTGCGGAAGGGCGCGCGGGGCTCCGGCCCCGCCGCCGACCCGTTCGGACAAGGCGGGGTGCGTGCCTCTGCCGCGCCCCGCGCGAGGGCCGCGCCCTGCGCCGGCATCGGCGGCGGCCCGTCCACCCATGAAGCAAATTCCGACCTGCGGTTGAGGAAACCGAACCGGCGTGTCAGATTATTTCGCAGATGGGGCTCCGCCCCGTCCCAAGGGAGGAAACATCAATGCACAAGCTCGCGCTGACCGTCGCGGCCGGCCTTCTCGCCGGTGCGGCGTCTGCCCAGGATTTCGATCTGCCGAAGCAGCTGTCCTGGACCGCCTACGACACCGGCTCGTCCGGCTACAACCAGGCCGTCGCCATCGGCGCGGCGCTTCAGCAGGCGGCGGGTATCAACCTGCGGGTCCTGCCCGGCAAGAACGACCTAAGCCGGCTGGAGCCGGTGCGTCAGGGCCGCGTGCCCTTCGCCGCCAACGGCATCGGCACCTACCTGGCGCAGGAAGGCGTGACCAGCTTCGCCGACAAGGCCTGGGGCCCGCAGAAACTGCGCGTCGTGCTGAACAACATCGGGTCCGGCTCGGGCGCCGGCCTGGGCGTGACCAGGGCCGCCTGCGAGCGGGTCGGCAAGCCCGATTGCGAGGGCTTCACCTATGCCGACATGAAGGGTCTGCGGGTCGCCTACGTGAAGGGCGCGCCGGGGCTGAACGTCAACGCCGAGGCGATGCTGGCCTCGGGCGGTCTGACCTGGGACGACGTCGAGATCGTGGAATTCGGCGGCAACGCCGAGTCGTGGAAGGCGATGGTCGACGGCAGCGTCGACGCGGCCTACACCACCACGACCTCGGGCAATGCCTACGAGGTGGACAGCAGCCCCAACGGCCTGTTCTTCCCCTCGGTCGATCCCGAGGACAAGCAGGCGTGGGAGATGATGCACGCCGTCGCGCCGCACTTCGTGCCGGTCAAGTCCACGCTGGGCGCGACGCTGGACGGGACCGAGGGCAAGATCACGCCCAACTATCCCTATCCGATCCTCGTGACCTACGACACGACCGACGCCGATCTGGCCTACAACATGGCCAAGGCGATGGTCGCGACCTTCGACGCCTACAAGGACGGCGCTCCGGGCACCTCCGGCTGGGCGCTGGAGAACCAGGTCTTCAACTGGGTGGTGCCGTTCCACGAGGGCGCGGTGCGCTACTTCGAGGAGGCCGGCGTCTGGTCGGAAGAGGCTCAGGCACATCAGGACATGCTGGTGAAGCGTCAGGACGTGCTGGTCGCCGCCTGGGAGGAACTGGTGGCCGAGGATCCCGAGAACTGGGAAGAGGCCTGGGCCGAGAAGCGCCGCACCGCGCTGGAAGCCGAGGGCATGCCGGCGCCGTTCTGAGCATCGCCCGGACGCGCGGGCCGGGTCCGTCCGGCCCCGCCGTCCGCACCGGATCCACCGGCGCCGCCCGGTCACGGGCGGCGTCCGCGCCTCGCCAACCCCTGATGGATCACCGCACATGACCGACCCGAACAGCACCAGACCGTCGCAGACCGAAGGCGTCGTGCCCGCCGAGCAGGCCGAAACCGCCCGGACCACGGATCGCGGGGCCGCCGCGCTGGAAGCGGAGCGGGCCGCCGAGAAGGCCCGATGGACGGGCCCCGCCCGCTGGATCATCCTGCTGTTCACGATCGCGGGCATCGCGCTGGCCATCAACCAGCTGTTCTACCTGCGGATCGGCGGGATCGTCATGCTGGAAGTGACCTACATGATCACCCTGTCGGGGCTGTTCCTGTGCCTGTCCTTCCTCGTCTTCCGCGCCTGGGGCCCGCCGTCGACGCAGGTGCCCTGGTACGACTGGGTGCTGTTCTGCATCACGCTCTTCGTCGCGGGCTACATGGTACTCGTCTCGGACGAGGCGACGGAATACGGCTGGGAATACGCGGCGCCGCAGACCGCCGTCTGGTTCTCCATCGCCTACTACCTGCTGATCCTGGAGGCGACGCGCCGCGCGGGGGGCATGGTGCTGTTCGCGGTGGTGCTGATCTTCTCGCTCTATCCGACCTTCGCGGGCCACGTGCCCGATCCGCTGTCGGGCTTCCAGCAGCCCTTCGACGCGGTGATCCCGTTCTTCATGTTCTCGTCCGAGGCGTCCTTCGGCATCCCGATGCAGGCCTTCGGCAGCCTCGTCATCGGCTTCATCCTCTTCGGCGGCGTGCTGCAGTTCACCGGCGGGGGGCGGTTCTTCAACGACCTGGCGCTCGGCCTCGTCGGCGGCTACCGGGGCGGCGCGGCGAAGGTGTCGATCTTCGCCAGCGGGTTCATGGGGTCGATGTCGGGCTCGGTCATCTCGAACGTGCTGACCACCGGGGCGGTGTCGATCCCGGCGATGAAGAAATCCGGCTTCTCGCCGCAATACGCGGCCGCGACCGAGGCCTGCGCCTCCACCGGCGGGGTCCTGATGCCGCCGATCATGGGGGCGACGGCCTTCGTCATGGCCTCGTGGCTGGGCATCCCCTATTCCGAGATCATGCTGGCGGCGGCGATCCCGTCGATCCTCTACTACTTCGGCCTCTTCGCCCAGATCGACGCCTATTCGGCGCGGCGCGGGCTGAAGGGCATGGCGAAGGTGGACCTGCCGGCCATCGGCAAGACCTTCAAGGAAGGCTGGTTCTACATCTTCGTCTTCGTGCTGCTGGTCTGGCTGATGGTTGCCTACCGGTGGGAGACGACGGCCCCGTTCTACGCCATCGCCCTGCTGCTGGTGCTGAACCAGTTCGTCGGCCGAGACGGGTTCTCGGTGTCCTCGTTCCTCGACATGCTGGTGTCGGTCGGACGCATCCTCGCGGAGCTTGTCGCCGTCCTGCTGGGCATCGGCATGATCGTCGGGTCCTTCCAGGCGACCGGCCTGACCGGGCCGCTGGCGAACGAGCTGGTGACGGCCGCCGGCAATTCCACCGCCATGCTGCTGTTGATGGGCGCCGTGACGGCCTTCATCTTCGGCATGGGGATGACGGTGACGGCCTGCTACATCTTCCTGGCCGTGATCCTCGCACCGGCGCTGGTGCAGGGGGGGCTGAACCCGCTCGCCGTGCACCTCTTCATCCTCTACTGGGGGATGGTCAGCTACATCACGCCGCCCGTGGCCATCGGCGCCTTCGCGGCGGCCTCGATGGCGGGGGCGAACCCGATCCGCACGGGGTTCGAGGCGATGCGGCTCGGCGGCGTGATCTACATCATCCCGTTCTTCTTCGTGCTGAACCCGGCGCTGATCGGTCAGGGCACGGTGGCCGAGGTGCTGTTCGTTCTGGCCTGCGCGCTGGTGGGTGTCTGGTTCATCTCGGCCGGGCTTCAGGGCTTCGTGTCCTTCGTGGGCAATCTCGGACGCGGGCCGCTCGGGCTGGCGATGCGGGTGCTGCTGTTCGTCGCCGGCCTCTGCGTCGCCGCGCCCATGGGCGGCGTCGCGGGGCTGAGCCACACGGTGCTGACGATCCTCGGCTTCGTCCTCGCCGTGCCGCCGATGCTGCTGGCCTGGCGGAACGGCCGGCCGGCCGCCGTAACGGCCTGACCCCGCCATGGCCGACGACCGTCCCGTCCTCTGGACGCCCTCGGCGGAGCGCGCGCGCGGCTCCGGCATGGCCCGCTACATCGCCTGGCTGGAGGCGGAGCGCGATCTGACCTTCGCGGATCACCTGGCGCTCTGGGACTGGTCGGTGACGGAGATCGAGGATTTCTGGCGCTCCATCGTCGACTTCTTCGACCTGCCGGTCGAAGGGCCGATGGCCGCCCGCGCCGAGGTCCTGCCCGAGCGGAAGATGCCCGGCGCCGACTGGTTCCCCGGCTGCGTCACCAACTACGCCCTGCCGACCCTGCGCCACGCCGACACGAAACCGGAGGCCGAGGCGGTCGTGCTGGTGTCCGAGACCTTCGGGCGGCAGGTGCTGACGTGGGGCGACCTGGCGGATTGCGTCGGTTCGGTCGCCGCGACGCTGCGCGGGATGGGGGTGGAGCGCGGCGACCGCGTCGTCGCCATCCTGCCGAACACGCCGGACGCGCTGATCGCCATGCTGGCCACCGTCGGCATCGGCGCGGTCTGGTCGATCTGCGCGCCGGACATGGGGCATGTCGCGATACTCGACCGGTTCCGGCAGATCGAGCCGAAGGTGCTGATCGCCCAGGATGGATACACCCACGCCGGACGGCGGATCGACCGGCGCAAGGTGCTGGCCGGGATCGCCGAGGGCCTGCCGACCGTCACGCACCGCCTGATGGTGCCGGTGGCGGGCGATGTGCCGGAGGGCTGGCTGCCGTGGTCGGACGCGTTGGCCGCGCCGCAGCGGTTGAAGCCGGAGATGGTGCCGTTCTCGCATCCGCTCTGGGTGGTCTATTCGTCCGGCACGACCGGCAATCCGAAGCCCATCGTCCACGGCCACGGCGGCGCGCTGCTGGAAGGGACGAAGCAGGGGCTGCACATGGATGTGGGGCCGGAGGACCGGTTCTGCTGGATGACGTCCTCGGGCTGGATCATGTGGAACTGCCAGTGGATCGCGACCGCCCAGGGCGGGACCGTGGTGATGTTCGACGGGGCCGCGAACCATCCGGACATGCTGGCGCTCTGGCGGATGGCGGCGGAGGAGCGGCTGACTTTCCTGGGCGCGGGCGCGGCCTTCTTCGACGGCTGCCGCAAGGCGGGGGTCAGGCCGGGGGAGGCGCTGGACCTGTCGGCCCTGCGGACAGTGGGATCGACCGGCTCTCCGCTCAGCCAGGAGGGCTATGCCTGGGTCTACGAGGCCGTGAAGCCGGATGTCTGGCTGGCGCCGATCTCGGGCGGGACGGATTTCGCGGGTGCCTTCGTCTGCGGGCATCCGATGCTGCCGGTGCGGGCGGGCGAGATGCAGGCGCGGGCGCTCGGCAACGCGGTGCGGGCCTATGACGAGGCGGGCCGCGAGGTGATCGGCGAGGTGGGCGAGCTGGTGTGCACCGAGCCGCTGCCCTCGATGCCGCTGTATTTCTGGGGCGACGAGGACGGCTCGCGCCTGTTCGAGAGCTACTTCGACACCTACCCAGGCGTCTGGCGGCACGGCGACTGGATCGAGATCACGCCCCAGGGCGGCTCGGTGATCTACGGCCGGTCGGACGCGACGATCAACCGGCGGGGTCTGCGGCTCGGCTCATCCGAGATCTACCGCGCGGTCGAGGGGCTGGATGCGGTGCTGGACAGCCTGGTGATCGACCTGGAATTCCTCGGGAAGGAGAGCTTCATGGTGCTCTTCGTCGTCCCGCGCGAGGGCGCGGTGGACGACGCGCTGCGGGACGAGATCCGTGCGGCGATCCGGGCGAACGTCTCGGCCCGGTTCCTGCCGGACGAGATCGCGGGGATCGCGGAGGTGCCGCGCACCATCTCGGGCAAGAAGCTGGAGGTGCCGGTGAAGAAGCTGTTGCTGGGCGGCGATCCGGCGAAGGTCGTGAACCGGGATTCGATGGCGAACCCGGGCAGCTTCGACGTCTTCGTGGAGTATGCGCGGGCGCGCGGCGTGGTGGCGTAGCCGGGGGCTCTGCCCCCATCGAGCCGGCGGCTCGATTCCCCCGGGATATTCCGGGCCAGAGGAAGCAGGGGAACCTGCGCAAGGGTCCGAAGGGCGCGTCAGGGAGCGGCGGCGGTGCGGACGGTGGCGGCGATCTCGCGCAGGCGGGGGGCGAGGGGCGAGGATTTCCGCCAGATCATGCCGAGCGTGCGCTGCGGCGCGTCGGGGCCGAAGCGGGCGATGGCGACGTCGGCGGAGCGGGTCTCGACCTCCAGCGCCATTTCCGGGACGAGGGTGACGCCGATGCCGGCCGCGACCATCTGCACCAGCGTCGACAGCGACGAACCCTCCAGCATCTCGCGCCCCGGGCCGGCGCGCATGTCGCAGAACGACAGGGCCTGATCGCGGAAGCAATGGCCTTCCTCCAGCAGCAGAAGGCGCATCTGGCGCAGTCGCTCGGGGCCGGGGACGGGCTGGTTCGCCTCGGTGCCGGGGCGGACGAGGACGATTTCCTCGGAGAAGAGGGCGACCTCCTCGAAGGCCGCCTCGCCGATCGGCAGGGCGACGATGGCCGCATCCAGCCGCATGTCCGTGAGTTCGTCCAGCAGGCGCGGCGTCAGCGTCTCGCGCAGATGCAGGTCCAGGCCGGGATGCGCCCGGTCGAGCGCCCGGAAGACGCGCGGCAGCAGGTAGGGCGCGACGGTCGGGATCACGCCGATCCGCAGCCGCCCCGCCATGCCGTCCTTCGCCGCGCGGGCCAGTTCGCCGAGGTCGTCGACGGAGTGCAGGATGCCCGTCACCCGCCGCGCAAAATCCTCGCCGAAGGCGGTCAGGCGGACCTGCCGGGCGGTGCGTTCGAAGAGCGCGAGGCCCAGCCCCGCCTCCATCTCGCGGATCTGGACCGACAGCGCGGGCTGGCTGATCGCGCAGGCCTCGGCCGCGCGGCCGAAATGGCCGTGCCGGGCGAGCGCGTCGAAATAGCGGAGCTGGCGGAGCGTCAGGTTGGCCATAACCGCCATTTATCGCGCGAATAAGAAAATGCAACTTTTGCCAATGGCCGGAGCCTGCTACCCCTCGGGCGCAACGGGTGCGCCGTGCCTCGCCGCCCGATTCCCCGCGCCACACCCGGGGATGGAGGAGACGAGAGGCTCAGCGCCCCGCGCCGACAATTCCCCGGCCTGCTCCGCGCCCTGCGGTGCGGGCCCCACGCACCGACACCAAACCCGGAGAAAACCCATGGATGGCAACGACAAATCCTCAGGCTGCCCGGTCCTTCACAGCTCTGCCAAGAGCGTCACCTTCGGCTCGGGCGCCCGCTCGAATCGGGACTGGTGGCCGGATCAGCTGAACCTGAAGATCCTCGCCCAGAATTCCGATCTGCTGGATCCGATGGACGAGGGCTTCGACTATGCCGAGGCGTTCAACGCGCTCGACTACGACGCCGTGAAGGCCGACGTGGCGAAGGTGATGACCGACAGCCAGGAATGGTGGCCAGCCGACTGGGGGCATTACGGCCCCTTCATGATCCGCATGGCCTGGCATTCCGCCGGCACCTACCGGACGGGTGACGGCCGCGGCGGCTCCTCCTCCGGCTCGCAGCGCTTCGCGCCGCTGAACTCCTGGCCGGACAACGCCAACCTCGACAAGGCGCGGCGGCTGCTGTGGCCGGTGAAGAAGAAGTACGGCAAGGCGCTGTCCTGGGCCGACCTGATGATCCTGGCCGGCAACGTCGCGCTGGAGACGATGGGCTTCAAGACCTTCGGCTACGGCGGCGGGCGCGAGGACATCTGGGAACCCATGGAGGACATCTACTGGGGGACCGAGCAGGAATGGCTCGCCACCTCGGACAAGCCGAACAGCCGCTACTCGGAAGGCCGCGCGCTGGAAAACCCGCTGGCCGCCGTGCAGATGGGCCTGATCTACGTGAACCCGGAAGGCCCGGACGGCAAGCCCGACCCGGTCGCCGCCGCGCACGACATCCGCGAGACCTTCGGCCGGATGGCGATGAACGACGAGGAAACCGTCGCGCTGATCGCGGGCGGCCACACCTTCGGCAAGACCCACGGCATGGGCAACCCTGAGGACGTCGATTTCGAGCCCGAGGGCGCGGACATCGCCGAGCAGGGCTTCGGCTGGAAGCACAAGCACGGGCTGCACGGGAACGACACGTTCACGTCGGGCCTGGAGGTCATCTGGACCACCACGCCGACGCAATGGGGGCACGACTTCTTCAAGCACCTGTTCGAGTTCGAATGGGAGCTGACGAAATCCCCGGCCGGCGCGCATCAGTGGCAGCCGAAGAACGGCGCCGGCGAGGGCACGATCCCGGACCCGCACGAGGACGGCAAGCGGCGCACGCCCAACATGCTGACCACCGACCTGTCGATGCGGTTCGATCCGGAGTACGAGAAGATCTCGCGCCGGTTCTACGAGAACCCCGAGCTTTTCGCCGACGCCTTCGCCCGCGCGTGGTTCAAGCTGACCCACCGGGACATGGGCCCGAAGGTCCGGTATCTGGGGCCGGAAGTCCCCGAGGAAGACCTGATCTGGCAGGATCCGGTGCCCGCCGTCGATCACCCGCTGGTGGACGCGCAGGACATCGCCTCGCTGAAGGAGGCGCTGCTGGAATCGGGCCTGTCGGTGACCGAGCTTGTGCAGACCGCCTGGGCCTCGGCCTCGACCTTCCGCGGATCCGACAAGCGGGGCGGCGCGAACGGCGCGCGCATCCGTCTGGCGCCGCAGAAGGACTGGGCCGTGAACCAGCCCGAGAAGCTGGCTAAGGTGCTGGAGAAGCTGGAGGCGATCAAGGCCGAGTTCGACGGCGCCGACAACGGCGGCAAGAAGATCTCGATGGCCGATCTGATCGTGCTGGGCGGCGTCGCGGGCGTCGAGAAGGCGGCGAAGGCCGGAGGCACCGAGGTGTCCCTGCCCTTCACGCCGGGCCGCACCGACGCGACGGACGAGATGACCGACGCCGAGAGCTTCGAGCCGATGGAGCCCCAGGCCGACGGCTTCCGCAACTGGATCGCCACCGATTTCTCGGTGACGGCCGAGGCGCTTCTGGTCGACCGCGCGCAGCTGCTGACGCTGACGGCGCCCGAGATGACGGCCCTGGTCGGCGGCTTCCGGTCGCTGGGCGTGGTGGTGAGCGAGGATTGCCACGGCGTCTTCACCAGCAACCCCGGCGTGCTGTCGAACGACTTCTTCGTCAACCTGCTCGACATGGGCACGGCGTGGAAGGCGAAGGACGGGGCGCCCGGCATCTTCGAGGGCCGCGACCGCGCCACGGAAGAGTTGAAGTGGACCGCGACGCGGGTCGATCTGGTGTTCGGGTCGAATTCGCAGCTGCGGGCACTGAGCGAGGTCTATGCGGCGGACGACGCAAAGGAGAAGCTGATCCGCGATTTCGCGAAGGCCTTCAACAAGGTGATGAACGCGGACCGCTTCGACGTGGAGGCGAAGGCGGCGGCGTGATCGTCTTCGGCGGGGCGTGAGCGTCGCTTGTGATATCGAGAGGAACGGCCCGGGTTTCCGGGCCGTTTTTCATTGCCGCAACGGACGCAACTTCCTTTCGACCGTGAGCTGCACCATCGCGTAAGCTCTGCGCCGGCACGGAATCGAGCCGAAGGCGCCGTGCAGCGCCGGCCCGTCCGGGCGGGCTGGCGCTTCTTCGAAGCCTGGCCGGACCTCGGATCGGGGATGTGACTTCAAGATAAAGCGCACCCGCTCAGCCGCCGGGATGCGCCATCCCACGGGCCGGCGCTGCACGGCTCCCGCTGCGCTTGGCCTTCGCCCCCAACCGTAGGCGGGCTTCAGCCAGGCACACGCCCCCCACCCCGTCCCTGCCATCCCGTCCCGCCCACTTGCCCCCTCCCCCGCCTCATGCCACCAATTCCGCAGCGGCGGAGGACCGCGACGGGAGGACGAAGATGGACGGATCACCAAAACAATCGCCGGTCTCGGTGACCCTTGCGGCGGCGCTGAAACGCAACGGCGTCGACGTGCTCTTCGGGCAGAGCCTGCCGACCGCCCTGCACCTCGTCGCCCCCGATTTCGGGATGCTCCAGGTCAACTACCGCACCGAGAATTCCGGCGGCGTGATGGCCGACGCCTATGCCCGGATCTCGGGCAAGATCGGCGTCGTCACCGCGCAGAACGGCCCGGCGGCCACGCTGCTGGTGGCGCCCCTGGGCGAGGCGATCAAGGCCTCCGTCCCGGTGCTGGCCATCGTGCAGGAGGTCAACCGCGACCAGACCGACCGGAACGCCTTCCAGGAATTCGACCATTTCGGCCTCTTCTCCGCCTGCGCCAAGTGGGTCAAGCGCGTCGACACCGCCTCGCGGATCGAGGATTACGTCGACATGGCGATCACGGCAGCCACGACCGGCCGCCCCGGCCCCGCCGTGCTGCTCTGCCCCGCCGACCTGCTGGTCGAGATGCAGGGTGCGCTCGACGCCCGGAAGGAAGTGCTGGGCCACTTCCCCCTCGACCGCTCCGTTCCCGACCCGGCGCGGATCGCCGCGGCCGCCGACCTGCTGGCACAGGCGAAGAACCCCCTGGTGATCGCCGGCGGCGGCGTCCACCTCAGTCAGGCGACCGAGGCGCTGGCGACCCTGCAGGAGACCGCTCACCTGCCCGTCGCCACGACCAACATGGGCAAGGGCGCGGCGGACGAGACGCATCCACTGACCGTCGGCGTGCTGGCCAACGCGCTCGGCACCCACTCGCCGTTCCGGCATCAGAAGCCGATCCTCGACGAGGCCGACGTGGTCCTGCTGATCGGCACAAGGACGAACCAGAACGGCACCGACAGCTGGAAGCTCTATCCCCGCAACGCCCGCTTCATCCACCTCGACATCGACGGCATGGAGATCGGCCGCAACTACGAGGCCCTGCGCCTTCAGGGCGACGCCCGTCTGGGGATCGAGGCGCTGACCGAGGCGCTGAAGACCCGCGACCTGTCCACGCGCGTGAATGCCCGCGCGGCCGTGGAAACCCGCATCGCCGAAGGCCGCGAGAAGGGCCGCGCCGAGGCTGCCCCCGTCACCACCGACGATAGCGCACCCATGCGCCCCGAGCGCCTGATGGCGGTGCTGGACGAGGTGATCGACGAAGACACCATCGTCTGCGCCGACGCCTCCTATTCCTCGCTCTGGATCGTGAACTTCCTGACCGCCCGCCGCGCCGGGCAGCGGTTCCTGACACCACGCGGCCTAGCCGGCCTCGGCTGGGGCCTGCCGCTGGCGCTCGGCGCGAAGGTCGCGGCGCCCGACAAGCGGGTCGTCGTGCTGGTCGGCGACGGCGGCTTCGCGCACACGTGGCAGGAGCTCGAGACGGCCCGCCGCATGGGCCTCGCCGTCACCGTCATCGTGCTGAACAACGGCATACTCGGCTTCCAGAAGCACGGCGAGCTGTCGAAATTCGGCGAACACACCGGCGCGATCTTCTTCACCGAAATCGACCACGCCGCCGTCGCCCGCGCGGCGGGGGTCGAGGGCATCCGCTGCAACACGCTGGACGAGTACCGCGCCGGCCTCGCCAGCGCCTTCGCGGCGGAGGGCACGGTGCTGCTGGACGTCCTCACCTCGCCCGACGCACACCCGCCTATCGCGGCCTTCGAGGGGAAGCTCTGATGCAGGCCCTGCGAAAGATCGCGGCCCAGGGCGGCGTCGCGCTGGAGGAGGTGCCGGAGCCGCCCGCGCCCACGGGGACCGACGTGGTGGTCGAGGTCGCGGCGGCCGGCATCTGCGGGTCGGACCTCCATGTCGACGACTGGACGGCAGGCTACGAGTTCATGATCCCGCTGCTGCCGGTGACGCTCGGCCACGAATTCGCAGGGACCGTCGCGCAGATCGGCCCGGACGTGACCACCGTCAAACCCGGCGACCGGGTGACGATCTCGCCCGCCGCCCCCTGCGGCAAGTGCGCCGCCTGCCTCGCGGGTCAGGGTGAGACCTGCCGCGACAAGCGGACCATCGGCCTCTACCGCGACGGCGCCTTCGCGCCGCGAGTGACGGCCCGGGAAAGCGGCTGCTTCCCGCTGCCCGAGGGGCTGGATTTCGAACTCGCGGCGCTGACCGAGCCGCTGGCGGTGGCGGCCACGGCCGTGCGCGTCGGCGGCGTGCGGCAGGGCGACCGTGTGGTGGTCCTGGGGCCGGGCACCATCGGCCAGGGGCTGGCGCTGTTCGCGCGGATGTCCGGCGCGTCGGAGGTGGCGATCTGCGGCTTCGACGACGCGCCGCGGCTGGCGCTCTGCAACGATCTGGGATTCGACCGGACGTACGACCTGAAGCAGGACGGCGCCCGCGACCAACTGCTGGCCGAGATGGCGGGGGCCGACGTGGTCTTCGAGGCGACGGGCCAGGCGGTCAGCGTGACCGACGGCCTCGCCCTGCTGCGGATGGAAGGCGTGCTGGTCATGGCGGGCATCCACCACGCCGACGCCGCCTTCGCCGCCACGGATTTCGTCCGCCGCCGCCTGCAGATCCGCGCCAGCCACGGCTCGCGTCGCCCCGAATGGCCGCGCGTCCTGACCGCGATGGCGCAGGAGCCGGAGCTGTTCCGGAAGATGATCACCCACCGACTGGGGCTGGACGAGGCCGTGCAGGGCTTCCGCCTGGCGCACGCGCGCGGTGCGTCGAAGGTGATGATCCTGCCGGGCGGCGCCGGCTGAGGGGACGGACGGGGGCTCTGCCCCCGAACCCCCGAGGTATTTCGGACCGGATGAAACAGGGGACCCGGTCCATCTTCATCCGGTCGAAAATACCTCCGCCGGAGGCAACGCAGCGCGGGTCCGCAGGACCCGGGATGCAGAAACATCGTGTGCGCCGAAGGCGCTCCGTTTCGGAACAGCCTGGCCGGGAGGAGGGTCAGAGGTTCTCGGGCTGCGGCATGCCGAGGACGTGGTAGCCGCCGTCGACACGGATGATCTCGCCCGTCGTGCAGGCACCGCCGTCCGAGGCGAGGTAGACCGCCGTCGCGCCCACGGCCTCCAGCGTGGCGTTGGCGCGCAGGGGCGCGTTGGCCTGGGTCTGGCGGAAGGTCTTCCGCGCGCCCGAGATCGCCGCGCCGGCCAGCGTCTTCATCGGGCCGGGCGAGATCGCGTTCACGCGGATGCCGTCGGGGCCCAGATCGTTCGCCAGATAGCGCACCGCCGATTCCAGCGCCGCCTTGGCCACGCCCATGACGTTGTAGTAGGGCGTCACCCGGGTCGAACCCTGGTAGGTCAGCGTCAGGATGCAGCCGCCGTCCTTCATCAGCTTCGACGCCCGCCGGGACACGTCGATCAGCGAATAGCACGAGATGTCCAGCGAGTGCCGGAAGTTGTCGCGCGAGGTGTTGATGAAGCGCCCCGCCAGTTCGTCCTTGTTCGAATAGGCGATGGCGTGGACGAGGAAATCGAGCCCGCCCCAGACCTCGCCCAGCCGGGCGAAGGCCACGTCGAGCGAGGCCTCGTCGGTGACGTCCGCGTCCAGCAGCAGGTCCGAGCCGAGCGAGGCCGCCAGCGGTTCGACCCGACGGCCGAAATTCTCGCCCTGGTAGGTGAAGGCCAGTTCGGCCCCCTCGCCCGCCATCGCCTTCGCGATGCCCCAGCCGATCGAGCGGTCGTTCGCGACCCCCATGATCAGGCCGCGCTTGCCCTTCAGCGTGTCGCCCATCCCCGCGCCCTCAGTCCCGGTACCGCGACAGCAGCATGGACCCGTTCGTCCCGCCGAAGCCGAAGGAGTTGGTCATCACGGTGTCGAGCCCCGCATCCTCGACCAGCGCGGTCGCGATCTCCTCGGGTTTCAGGGCCGGGTCCAGCGTCTCCACGTTGATCGACGGGGTGATGAAGTCGCGGTCCAGCATCAGCAGGCAGAAAATCGCCTCCAGCGCGCCCGCCGCGCCCTGGGCGTGGCCGGTCATCGACTTGGTGGAGCTGATCGGCGGCTGGTTCCGGCCCTCGAAGACCCGGCGCACGGCCTCCACCTCGCCCACGTCGCCCACGGGGGTCGAGGTGCCGTGCGCGTTGATGTAGCTGACCTGCCGCCCCTCGGGCAGCGTCGACAGGGCGATCCGCATCGCCCGTTCGCCGCCCTCGCCCGAGGGCGCGACCATGTCGTGTCCGTCGGAGGTGGCGGCATAGCCCGTCACCTCGGCGTAGATCTTCGCGCCGCGGGCCTTCGCGCGCTCCAGCTCCTCCAGCACGACGATGCCGCCGCCGCCCGAGATGACGAAGCCGTCGCGGTCCGCGTCGAAGGCGCGGGAGGCCTTCTCGGGCGCGTCGTTGTATTTCGAGGACATCGCGCCCATGGCGTCGAAGAGGCACGACAGCGTCCAGTCGAGCTCTTCCCCGCCGCCGGCGAACATCACGTCCTGCTTGCCCATCATGATCTGTTCCGCCGCGTTGCCGATGCAGTGCAGCGAGGTCGAGCAGGCCGAGGTGATGGAATAGTTGATCCCCTTGATCCGGAACCCGGTCGACAGGTTGGCCGAGATCGTGGAGCTCATGCATTTCGGCACCGCGAACGGCCCGATCCGCTTGGGCGAGCCCTTTTCCAGCACCGTCTGGTGCGCCGTCAGCATGGCCGAGGTCGACGGACCGCCGGATCCCGCCACCAGCCCGGTGCGCGGGTTGACGATGTCGCCCTCTTCCAGCCCCGCGTCGGCGATGGCCTGGCTCATGGCGATGTGGGCATAGGCCGCGCCCGGCCCCATGAAGCGCAGCGCGCGCTTGTCGACGTGGTCCGCCACGTCGATCTTCAGCGTGCCGGCGATCTGGCTGCGGAAGCCGTGCTCTACCATCTCGGGCACGCCCTCGACGCCCGAGCGGCCGGCTTTCAGCGACGAGATCACCTCGTCGGCGTTGTTGCCGATCGAGGAAACGATCCCCAGGCCTGTGACGACGACGCGGCGCATGGCGCTCTCCTTCCCCTCCCCCTCCGGAGGATCAGCTGTGGACTGCCGGATCGGCTTTCCAGCTCAACTTTCCGACAGGGCGACCTTCATGTCGCTGACCTCATATATGGTCTCGCCGTCCGCTTCCACACGTCCGTCGGCCACGCCCATGGTCAGGCGGCGGGTCTGCACCGCCTTGGTGAAATCCACGAAATAGGTCAGCATCTTCCGGTCCGGGCGCACCATGCCCTTCAGCTTGACCTCTCCGACGCCGAGCGCGTAGCCGCGCCCCTGCCAGCCGCGCCAGCCCAGGTTGAAGCCGGTCAGCTGCCACAGCCCGTCGAGGCCCAGACAGCCCGGCATGATCGGGTTGCCGGGGAAATGGCACTGGAAGAACCACAGGTCCGGCGTGATGTCGAACTCCGCCACCACATGCCCCTTGCCGTGCGGGCCGCCGTCGCCGCTGATGTCCGTGATCCGGTCCATCATCAGCATCGGAGGCTCGGGAAGCTGGGCGTTGCCGGGGCCGAACAACTCGCCCCGTGCGCATTTCAGGAGGTCTTCCTTGTCGAAGCTGGTCGGATAACCGGCCATCCGTGCCCGCCCTTTCTGCTGTGCCCTCGTCGGTCTGGCCCCCAGTATCACCGTGCCCCGAGGCGTTGCAAGCCTGCCGCCCCCGGCCCCGCGCCTTCGATGCCGCCCGGGGCGGGCGGGATACGCGTCGGGGCCCCCGGTCGGGGAAACGTGCCGGAGCCCGTGCCGGGCACGCGGCGGGGCCGGCGGGTGCGGTCGGCGGGGCAGGTCCCTTGCCCACTCTCGTGATCGTTCTCGTGATCGGGGCCGAAACGGATTGAATTTCCGCCGCTTCGCCGCGTATATTGACCGCCGAGGAAGCTTCATGACGTTTGAGATGAACGACACCGCCACCGAACTGGGGACCCGCTGGCTTGCCACCGCGGGCCTGCGTCCGACCCGTCAGCGCGTCGCGCTGGCCGCCCTGCTCGTCGGCGACGGGCGGAACCGGCACGTGACGGCGGAAAGCCTCTATGCCGCGGCGATGGACCACGACCAGCGGGTGTCGCTGGCCACGGTCTACAACACGCTGCGGGCCTTCTGCGACGCCGGGCTGATGCAGGAGATCACCGTCGACGGGTCGAAATCCTGGTTCGACACGAACATGCACGACCATCCGCATTTCTTCTGGGAAGACGAGGGCCGGCTGACCGACGCCCCCGCCGAGGACCTGGAGATCGCGCGCCTGCCGAGGCCCCCCGCCGGGGCCGAGGTGGCGAAGGTCGACGTGGTGATCCGCCTGCGCCGCCGCTGAGGCGCCGCGGCAGCGAAACCCTTCCCCCGCGAAACCCGTGCCTGCACCTATGGCGGCCGAACGCGCCGCACCGGGTGGGATTTTTCTCGCCCAGAGCCCCATGCGCGCGCCACGGCTTCACATCCGCTTCACCGCGCTCGACATAATCGTGACTTGCCTTCGGCAACGGCTGCGGCTTGGCGCGACATGACCCGACGTCAAGAGCGGCAGCCTGACGCGGTGGCAATTTTCCCCGGTGATCCGCCCGGCTCTCTCCTCCGTCTTCCGCACAGATGCCGACGATGCAGGCATCCACACCCCTGAGAGGAGATCCGAACATGATCCGCAGAACCTTCATCGCCGCCGCAACCGCCGCCGCAATCGCCGTTCCCTTCGCCGCCGGCGCACAGACGGCCGACAAGGACATCGTCGCCACCGCGCAGGAGGCCGGCAGCTTCTCGACCCTGCTGGCCGCGGCCGAGGCGGCGGGCCTTGTCGAGACGCTGACGGGCGAAGGCCCCTACACCGTCTTCGCCCCCACGGACGACGCCTTCGCGGCGCTGCCCGAAGGCACGGTCGACACGCTGCTGATGCCCGAGAACAAGGACAAGCTGACGTCGATCCTGACCTATCACGTGGTGCCGGGCGCGGTGATGTCCTCCGACCTGACCGATGGCATGACCGCCGCCAGCGTCGAAGGGCAGGAACTGACCTTCAAGGTCGGCGATTCGGTCATGGTGGACGAGGCCACGGTCACCCAGCCCGACATCGAGGCGTCGAACGGCGTGATCCACGTGATAGACAGCGTGCTGATGCCCGATTCCGCGATGTGATCGCGACCGCGCGCGGACTGTTGCGGCTCCGCGCCCGCCCGAACGAAGAAGGCCCCGCCGGTCGGCGGGGCCTTCATCAGCGAATGGTGGAGCGGGGCGAACGGCAGCTTCGAGGCCGAAACCTGTTTGAATTCTCGGTAGGTTCTGGCAGCTAATCTGGTATGAATTACGACCCGCAGAGCACCGTCTACTTCTACGCGCAAACGGATGCTTTTTCCGAGTTCTCGAATTTTGCTCCCTTCGGTGTAAAATTCGATGGTCGGTGGTGGCGAACCGTTGAACACTACTTCCAAGCCATGAAGTTCCACGACGAGGAGTACCGCGAACGCATCAGAAGCCGTGGAAGGCCGAAAGACGCCAAAGCGCTTGGTATGACAAGAAAAATACCTCTGCGAGCGGATTGGGAGGATGTGAAAGATGCGATCATGCTGGATGCAGTTAGATGCAAGTTCCAAACCCACGAGCATCCGAGAGAGCTTCTCCTATCAACCGGACAAGCGCGCATAGCGGAAAATGCTCCGATGGATGCTTACTGGGGGATTGGCCCAGACGGCGCAGGCCTCAATCGACTAGGGGAAATTCTGATGCAAGTCAGAGAAGAGCTGCGAGTGGACTCTTCCTGAAAGACCGCTCCGTCCCGCTCATCCGACATCCGCGCCAGACAGCCCCCGAAGAAATCTCCGGGGGCTGTTGCTCTATCCGCCTGCCGACACACCCATGCGGTCAGTGGACCGTCGCGTCCCGCGGCTTGTCGCGGTTGGTGGTGCCCACCCGGTCGCCCAGGATCAGCCCATCGGGCCCTGCGCCGACCGTCACGGTGTCGCCGTCCTTCACGTCGCCGGCCAGCAGCATCTCGGCAAGCGGGTCCTGGATCGCGCGCTGGATCACCCGCTTCAGCGGCCGGGCCCCGAAGACCGGGTCGTAGCCCTCGTCCGCCAGCCACTTCAGCGCGTTGCCGTCCAGCTCCAGCTCGATCTTCCGGCCGGCCAGACGTTTCCGCAGACGGCCCAGCTGGATGTCCACGATCCCGTCCATGTCGTGCCGGCCCAGCCGGTCGAAGACGACGATCTCGTCCAGACGGTTCAGGAACTCGGGGCGGAAGTGCTGACGCACCGCCTCCATCACCTCGCGCTTCGCCGTCGCCGTCTCGGACCCTTCGGGCAGCCGCGACAGAGCCTGCGAGCCGAGGTTCGACGTCAGGATGATCAGCGTCTGCTTGAAGTCCACCGTCCGGCCCTGACCGTCGGTCAGCACGCCGTCGTCCAGCACCTGCAGCAGCACGTTGAAGACATCCGGATGCGCCTTCTCGACCTCGTCGAAAAGGATCACCTGATAGGGCCGGCGCCGCACCGCCTCGGTCAGCACGCCGCCCTCGTCATAGCCGACATAGCCCGGAGGCGCGCCGATCAGACGGGCGACGGAGTGCTTCTCCATGAACTCGCTCATGTCGATGCGGACCATCGCCTGGTCGTCGTCGAACAGGAACTCGGCCACGGCCTTCGTCAGCTCGGTCTTGCCCACTCCGGTCGGGCCGAGGAAGAGGAACGACCCCAGCGGCCGGTTCTCGTCGTTGAGCCCCGCGCGCGCGCGGCGGACGGCATTCGCCACCGCCTGGACGGCCGCGTTCTGGCCGATGACCCGCTTGTGCAGACCGTCTTCCATCCGCAGCAGCTTGTCGCGCTCGCCTTCCAGCATCTTCGCGGTCGGGATGCCGGTCCAGCGTTCGACCACCTGGGCGATCTGCTCGGGGCGCACGGCCTCCTCGACCATCACGCCCTCGGCCTCCTGCTGCTCGGCCTCGCCAAGCTGCTTTTCCAGTTGCGGGATGACGCCGTAGCTGAGCTCCCCGGCCTTCGCCAGGTCGCCCTGCCGCTTGGCGATCTCCAGATCGGCGCGGGCGCGGTCCAGCTGTTCCTTCAGCTCGCGGGCGGATGCCAGCTTGTCCCGCTCCGCCTGCCAGCGGGCGGTCATGCTGTCGGACTGCTCCTGCGCGTCGGCCAGTTCCTTCTCCAGCCGCTCCAGACGGTCCTTCGAAGCCGCGTCATCCTCCTTCTTCAGCGCCTCGGCCTCGATCTGCATCTGCAGGATCTGCCGATCCAGCGCGTCGAGCTCCTCGGGCTTGCTGTCCACCTCCATCCGCAGACGGCTGGCGGCCTCGTCCACGAGGTCGATCGCCTTGTCGGGCAGGAAGCGGTCGGTGATGTAGCGGTTCGACAGCGTCGCGGCGGCCACCAGCGCGGCATCCGCGATGCGGACCCCGTGGTGCAGCTCGTACTTCTCCTTGATGCCGCGCAGGATGCTGATCGTGTCCTCGACCGTCGGCTCGTCCACCAGCACGGGCTGGAAACGCCGGGCCAGGGCCGCGTCCTTCTCGACATACTTGCGGTATTCGTCGAGCGTCGTGGCCCCGATGCAGTGCAGCTCGCCCCGCGCCAGCGCCGGCTTGATCAGGTTCGCCGCGTCCATCGCGCCGTCCGTCTTGCCCGCGCCGACCAGCGTGTGCATCTCGTCGATGAACAGGATCACCTCGCCGGCGGCGGCCTCGATCTCCTTCAGGATGGACTTCAGCCGCTCCTCGAACTCACCGCGATACTTCGCACCGGCGATCAGCGCGCCCATGTCGAGCGCCAGCAGGCGCTTGTTCTGCAGGCTCTCGGGCACGTCGCCGTTGATGATCCGCAGAGCCATGCCCTCGGCAATCGCCGTCTTGCCGACGCCGGGGTCGCCGATCAGCACGGGGTTGTTCTTGGTCCGGCGCGACAGGACCTGCATCGCGCGGCGGATCTCGTCGTCGCGGCCGATGATCGGGTCGATCTTGCCTTCCTCGGCGGCCTTCGTCAGGTCGCGGGCATATTTCTCCAGCGCCTCGAAGGTATCCTCGGCCGACGCCGTGTCGGCGGTGCGGCCCTTGCGGATGTCGTTGATCGCCTCGTTCAGCTTCTGCGCGGTCACGCCGCCCTGCTCCAGCGCGTCCTTCGCCGGGCTCTTGACCAGCGCGAGCGCGGTCAGCAGGCGTTCGACGGGGACAAAGCTGTCCTTCGCCTTCTGCGCGACCTTCTCGGCCTCGGCCAGAACCTTGACCGTCTGCTGGTCCATGTACGTCTGGCCCGCGTCGCCCGATACCTTCGGCATCTTGCCGAGCGCCAGATCGACACCATGGGCCACGCGCTTCGCGTCCCCGCCCGCGCGGCGGATCAGGTTGGAGGCCATCCCCTCGGGGTCATCCATCAGTGCCTTCAGCACATGCTCGGGCGCCAGCCGCTGGTGGCTTTCCCGCATCGCGATCGTCTGCGCCGCCTGGATGAAGCCGCGCGACCGCTCCGTGAACTTCGACAAGTCCATGGGTCGTTCTCCTTTTCAAAGCGTCCCTTCGGCGGCCACCCTTCGCGAGGCATGACCGCACGGAACCTCGTCATCCGAGATGGGAGGGCCGGCCGGCGCTTTCAAGCGCTCGGCTCGTTCCAACGGGCTCGTTCGCCGGCGAGGGGCTGCGCGTGCGGATCGGGGGCAAAGGCGCCTTCGGGAACCGGCCGGGTGGTTCACGCGTTCGGCCCCGAAACAACAACAGGTTGTCCGGGACATGGCAGTTCCAATGGAGGACAGCGTAATGAGCAGTAACAAGACCCGTATCTCGCAGATCGCCTACAACCCGGCGAAGCGGTGTTTCGAAGCGGCCGTGACCCTCTACGACGGGGACGAGGCCTTCACCTATCCCGTGAGCCTGCCCGCGCCGCTGGATGCGTCCTATGCGGACGTGACCCGCGCGGTTCTGGACGCCGCGAAGCAGCGGCACGCCTCGGACCGCACCGGGCTGCGCTCTCGCCGGCCCGCGGCGGACGATGTCGCGATGCCGATCACGGTCCCGCCTTCCGTGCGCGAGGCGACGATGGGCTTGTGGGACCGCCTGATGGGCAACCGGGCCGCGTGAGCCGGCCGCCGGTCGAGAGATGTGTCCTCGGGCCTGACCCGGGGATCGCTCTGTCCGGCAGATCGCCCGCGTGAGCCGGCCGCATAATGGATGAAATCATCCTCGGCTCGACCCGAGGGTTCATCCGACCGGAAGATCCTCGGGGTGGCCCCGAGAATGGCGCCTCGCCGGCCAGCGCCATGTCCCGTGAACTTGACGGCCATTCCGGAAACCGCCAATAGCGGGAAAACCGGAGGTGACCCCATGCAGTCAGGTGCAGCGACGAACCCCGACGCACCGGGCCATGCCGACGACCGGCTGATCGTCGCGCTCGACGTGCCGAACGCGGTGGCGGGGCTGGAGATGGCCGAGCGGATCGGGGACGCGGTGTCGTTCTACAAGATCGGGCTGGGGATGCTCACCGGCGGCGGCCTCGCCCTCGCCAACGAGTTGAAGGCCGAGCACGACAAGCGCATCTTCCTCGACATGAAGCTTTTCGACATCGGCGCGACGGTCGAGGCGGCGGTGCGCGGTCTGGCGCAGTTCGATCTGGATTTCCTCACCGTTCACGGCGACCCGCATGTGGTGCGCGCCGCGAAGGAGGGGGCCGCGGGCAGCGGTCTGAAGATCCTCGGCGTGACCATCCTGACCTCGCTGGAACGGTCCGATCTGGACGCCGGCATGATCGAGCCGGGCGACATGCGCGACATCGTCACCACCCGGGCCGCCCGCGCCTTCGAGGCGGGCGCGGACGGGGTGATCTGCTCGGCGCAGGAGGCGGCGGCGGTGCGCGCCCTGCCGCAGGCCGAGGGCCGGCTGATCGTCACCCCCGGCATCCGGCCCCTCACGGCGGCCGACGACGACCAGAAGCGGATCGCGACGCCCCGGACGGCGATCCGCGACGGCGCCGATCACATCGTGGTCGGACGCCCGGTCTGGCGCGCGCCGGACCCCCGCGGCGCGGCCCACGCCATCCGGGACGAGATCCGCACCGCCTGGCAGACGAACACCAGCTTCGGCTGAGACACGGGTTTGCCCGCGCGCGTGTGCGAGGGGTCATCGGACCGCCTGCGCATTCCTGCGACATCCGTTCTGCACGTCGGTCCCGAGGCGGGCGGCGTTCTGCACGTGCGTCATCGCAACCGAGGCAGGTTGTTCCACACGCGCGCGCCATCCCGTACCCGCACGTCATCCCGCCCACGCCTGTCATCCTCGGGCTCGACCCGAGGATCTGCCAATCTGAGAGATCCTCGGGTCGAGCCCGGGGATGACGGCGCGGCGGCGGGCGCGGAACGGCCCCGTCCCGGCGGTCAGGCGGGGGGCGGGTTCGTCGTCAGGTAGTCCCGCAGATGCGCCTTGAAATGCGGGATGCCTGCGGGGTCGGCCATATAGGCCTCGGCCGTCATCAGCCGCCAGTCCTGGCCCTCGTCGCCCAGCACGATTTCGGCCGCCCGCTCTTCCGCCAGCCGCGCGGCGAAGAACCAGACCGTGCCGTGCGGGCGCTCGTAGCGGCGGCGCCAGACCACCTCGGCCTCGGCGACGGCGAGGCCCACCTCCTCCCGCGTTTCGCGCAGGGCGCATTCCAGCGCGGTCTCGCCGCCCTCGCGCCCGCCGCCGGGGAAGTCGAGGAACCCCGGCCAGGGAATCGGCTTGCCCTCGTCGCGGCGGATCACCACCAGCGCACCGCCGACGAACAGCGCCAGCTTGGCGCCGACGAACCCGTCGTCCGCGCCTTCGTTCCCGGTTGCGTCTACAGACCCGCCCGCAGGTCCCGCCGCAGAAGCGTCCACAGGCTCTGCCGCAGTCCCGTCTACAGGGTCTGCCGCAGGCTCGTCCACTGACCCGGCCGCCGGCGCGCCCACAGACCCGACGGCGGGCGCATCCACAGGCTCTGCCGCAGGCACGTCCGCTGACCCGGCCGCAGTCCCGAGCACAGGCCCGGCCTCGGCCGCGCCCGCCCCCGCACGGGCGCCGGTCGCGCCGGTGCTCCGGTCGCCCTTGCGCCGGTGGTCGTTGCCCGGGCCGTCTTGGCCCCGGCCATCGTTGCCCCTGTCATCGCTCATGCCGCCGATATAGGATCGGGGCCACCGCCCGGCCAGTGACGTGAACCCGATGCCCGCCCTCTGCCGCGACTGCCTTCGCGAATTCGACGCGCCCGCGTCGCCTCCGCCGGTCCTGCGCTGCCCCGCCTGCCGCAGCCCCCGCGTCGTCGCCCATGCGGAGCTGCACAGCCTGTCCATCGCCCACATGGATTGCGATGCCTTCTACGCCAGCGTCGAGAAGCGCGACGACCCGAGCCTCGCCGACAAGCCCGTCATCATCGGCGGCGGCCGGCGCGGCGTTGTGTCGACCGCCTGCTACGTCGCCCGGATCCGCGGCGTCCGCTCGGCCATGCCGATGTTCCAGGCGCTGAAGCTCTGCCCCGAGGCGGTCGTCATCAAGCCCCGCATGGCCGCCTATGTGGAGGCGTCGCGGGCCATCCGCGCGATGATGGAGGAGATGACGCCGGTGATCGAGCCGCTGTCGCTGGACGAGGCGTTCCTCGACCTCACCGGCACCGCCCGCCTGCACGGCCATTCGCCGGCCTTCATGCTGGCGCGGCTGGTGCGCCGGATGCGCGACGAGCTGGGCCTGACCGGATCCATCGGGCTGAGCCACAACAAGTTCCTGGCCAAGGTCGCTTCGGACCTCGACAAGCCGCACGGGTTCTCGGTGATCGGCGCGGCCGAGACGCAGGCCTTCCTGCGCGACCGGCCCGTGTCGCTGATCTGGGGCGTCGGCGCCGCCTCGCGCGAGGCGCTGGAGCGGGCGGGCATCCGCACCTTCGCCGACCTGCTGAGGTGGGAAAGGCGCGACCTGAACGCCCGCTTCGGCCAGATGGGCGACCGGCTGTGGCACCTGGCGCGGGGCGAGGACCGGCGGCGCGTCAGCCGCGACGCCCCGGTGAAGTCGATCTCGAACGAGACGACGTTCAACGAGGACACGGGCTCGGCCGATGTACTGGACGGCCACATCTGGCGCCTCGCGGTCAACGTCGCCGACCGCGCGAAGGCGAAGGAGACGGCGGGCCGCACCGTCACGCTGAAGCTGAAGCGCGCCGACCACCGCAGCCTGACCCGCCGTCTGACCCTGCGCGAGCCGACGCAGATGGCCGAGACGATCTATCGCAACGCCCGGACCCTGCTGGGGGCGGAGGAGATGGCCGAGGGCCCCTTCCGGCTGATCGGCGTCGGCATCTCGGACCTGGTGCCGGAGGGCGACGCCGACCGCTCGGGCGACCTGCTGGACCCGGACGCCGCCCGGCGGACGAAGGCGGAGCGGGCGACGGACGCGATCCGCAAGCGGTTCGGGGCGGAGGCGATCGTGAAGGGGCGAGCGCTGCGGTGATCCATCCCGGCTTCGGCCCCCGGCCGGGCCGGGGCGTTCGGCGGATGCATGTCCGGCACGGCGACGCAGGAAATGCGCCTGTGTCCGCCACGACGATGCAGGGGCGCCCGGGGGAGTTCGTCCGGACGTTGCGAGGTGAACGCCCGGGGTGTGGGGCGAGGCAGATGCTCTCCGGCCCGGGCCGTTGGCAGGCCGTGAGAGCGGCGCCCAGGTCAGCTTCCCGCGCCACCGTCAAGTGTGCCGCGCCTCCATGGCGGTCTGCCGGGCGGGGAGGTAGAGCGCGCCATCCGCCGCATCCGGCAGTCGGAGGCGGGATCGGTCAGGAAGCTCCTCGCCCCATGAACGCGCTCCACTCCATCGCCCTTGTCCTTTTCACCTCCGTCGCCTCCTGCGCGCCGGCCTTCGAGTCCGCGCGGATGCAGCCCCCTGCCGGCATGGGGCCGGTCGACACGATCCCCGTCGACGGCATCGGCGGCGGCAATTCCGGCGACTGGCGGGTGGCGGAATTCGGCGGCTCATGGCGGCGCAGCGAGACGCTGCTGGACTCCGGTGGATACGATCGCCGCCGCTCCACCGCCGCGTTCAGCCTGGGCGGGCCGCTGCTGGAAACGCCGCTGGACGTGGCCTGCCGGATGGATGCGCTGGCGATCACGGTCGGGGTGGTGAACTTCCGCCCCGAACCGGTCGCCTGGCGCTGCCTCTTCTCGACCGCCGGCCGGTCGATCCCTGCCCGGTTCGAACTGCAGGAGGCGCGGCAGGGTCTGATCGCGCAGGAAATCCGCGCGGGCGAGATCGCGCTCGACCGGGTGATCCTGGAGATCCGGTCGGTCCACCGCATCGCGGGATCGTCGCTCCGGACCAAGGCGCCGTCGGGTTATGTCTTCTCGCTGGACAGCCGGCCCGTGGGCGCGGTGGACATGACCGGACAACCCCGCATGATGCTGCCCGCGGGCGGCGATCCGGCGGTGCGGCGGGCCGTGGCGGCCGCGGCGATGGCGGTGATCCTGTTCCGCGACCCGGCGCAGAGCGGGCTCGGCGACTGGTGAGGCGCTATTCCGCCGCCAGCGGCAGCTCTCCGGCGCGGCCGATCTCGCACAGCTCTCCGATCACGCCCTTCAGCAGCGTCCGGAAGGCGTCGTAGTTGGCATTCGGGCGGATCATCGGCTCGTTCATGTAGAGCGAGCGGTCGATCTCGATCTGCACGGCGTGCTGGCGGCGCGAGGGGCGGCCGTAGTGCTGGGCCACGTAGGCGCCGGCGAAGGGCGCGTTTCGGATGACGTGCAGACCGGCACCGGCGAAGGCGGCCTCGATCCGGTCGACCACGCCGTTGTCGGCCGAGGCGCCGAAACGGTCGCCGATCACCACGTCCGGGCGTTTCGCACCGGCGCGGGCGATGCAGTCCACCGCCTCGTGCGGCATGGAATGGCAGTCGATCAGGATCGCCTCGCCGAAGCGACGGCCGGTCAGATCCAGCAGCGCCTGAAGCGCGGCATGGTAGGGCCGCCAGCAGCCGTCGATCCTTGCCTTCGCCTCCTCCAGCGGGATCCGGCCGCGGTAGATCGCCCGCCCGTTCGCCACCACCCGCGGCACCACGCCGAGGCCGGAGGTGATGCGCGGATTGTGGGCCGTGCGGCGCACCCCCTCGACCAGCGCGGGGTCCAGCTCGTCCGCCGAACGGTTGAGGTCGATGAAGGCGCGCGGCACCCGCGCGGCCAGCAGCGGCGCGCCGTTGTCCACCGCCGCGGCGAAGAGATCGTCGACGAAGGCGTCCTCGGACGAGCGGATCGAGAATTCGTCCAGCACGCTGGCGCGCAGGAAGGCGGCGGGATAGTCGCGCCCGCTGTGCGGCGAGGCGAAGACGACGCTGGTCGTCTGCGCCTCGGGCGACATCATCTGGTAGGGTGCGCTGCTCATCGTGCCTCCTGCAGGCCGGATGATAGCCCGAATTCCTTCCGGGCCAAAAGCCCTTGATCCCGGTTTCGACTCCTTTTATAGACCGGCGAACCGGCGCGGAGCATCCCCGCGCCCCTTTTGTTGGGGCGTGGGAAACGCGAGGCGCCAGGGGCGGTTAGCTCAGCGGTAGAGCACTACGTTGACATCGTAGGGGTCACTGGTTCGATCCCAGTATCGCCCACCATGAATTCACCGGTTCCGGCCAGCCCGGCGCCACCCGCAACCCCAGGCGCGCTTCTCGCGCCGCGACATGAGGAGAAGGCCATGAAGGTCCGCAACTCGCTCCGCTCGCTGAAGAACCGCCACCGGGATTGCCGCGTGGTGCGTCGGAAGGGCCGCGTCTACGTCATCAACAAGACGCAGCGCCGGTTCAAGGCCCGCCAGGGCTGAACGCCGCCTCGCAGCGACGGCATGACGAAGGGTCCCGCGAGGGGCCCTTTTTCGTTGCCGGGCGGCCTGAGGCCCGCGCCGCTGCGACGCCTGTCAGTCGATGGCCTCGATCCCCTGCGCCTGCAGACGGGCAAGCGCGTCGCGCATCGCCTCCAGCTCCCGGGGCGTGTGCGGGGTCCAGCTGTCCAGCTCGCCGACGATCCGCAGCGGGGCCCGCGACCGGAAGGATCGGGTCGGGTTGCCGGGGAAACGCGCGTTCGTCAGGTTCGGATCGTCCTCGACCGGGCCGGTCGGCTCGACGATGAAGATCCGCTCGCGCCCCCGGCCGGCGGCCAGTTCGGCGCCCCAGATCGCGGCGTCCAGCACCCCGGCGAAATAGACCCAGGACATCGGCCGCCGCGCGCCGAAGTTCGACGGCCGTCCGGCGACGATCAAGTCACCGACGGCCAGTGGGGCGCGCGTGCCGTGATACCAGGGCCCTCCGGCCGCGAAGTTGCCCCATGTTCCATCCTCGTGCATCCGCGCCTCCATCGCATCGAACATGGGCGCCATCTGCGCGGGATCGGCGGCCGCGGGCAATTCTTGAACGAAATTCGTTTCTCCCCATCTTCCTGTCAGGCGGATGCCGTTCCACCGGACATCGCCCTGGGTGCATACCCGCTCCCGACATCTTCGTGCCTGTGACCGCGCCGGGCGAGCTTGCCATTCCCCGAATTCCGGCATCCCCTCCGCGCATGAACGACCTGCCGCACAGCACCCTTCGCACCCCGCCCCGTTTCATGACACTGGTGGCGATGGCGGCGGCCTCGCCGCTGACGCTGAACATGGTGCTGCCGGCGCTGCCGCGGATCGCGGCGGAGCTCGACGCCTCCTACGCCATGGCCTCGCTGGCCGTGTCGGGATACCTGGCGATGACCGTGGCGGTGCAGCTGATCGTCGGGCCGCTGTCCGACCGGGTGGGGCGGCGGCCGATGATGCTGGCGGTGCTGGCGATCTTCACGCTGGCCTCGGTCGGCTGCGCGCTGGCGACGAACATCTGGATGCTGCTGATCTTCCGCATGGCGCAGTCGGTCATGGTCTCGGGCTTCGCCATCGCGCTGGCGGTGGTGCGGGACGTGCACGGCGACCAGGGCGCGGCGAAGCGGATCGCGAAGATCGCCATGACCATGGCCGTGATCCCGATGATCGGCCCCACCGTCGGCGGCCTGATCGAGACGGCCTTCGGCTGGCGGGCGATCTTCCTCTTCTACGCGCTCATCGGCGCGGGCCTTCTGGCCGTGACATGGGCAGACCTCGGCGAGACCCGGCGCGAGACCACCCGCGCCCCGGCCTTCGTCCTGCTGAAGCGTCCGGCCTTCCTGGCCCCGTCGATCTGCGTGTCCTTCGCCATCTCGGCCTTCTTCGCCTTCGCCGCCATCGCGCCGCTGGCGGCGGAAACCGCCTACGGCTTCACCACGGCGCAGGTCGGCATGGTGATCGGCTCGATCACCCTGGGGTTCATGGCGGGCAGCTGGCTGACCTCGCGGCTGGACGACCGGTTCTCGCTGCGGACCGTCATGCTGGCGGGGCGGGTGTCGGCGATGACGGGGATCGTGATCTCGGGGCTGGTGCTGGTGTCGGGCATCGCCAGCCCGCTGGCCTTCTTCGCGCCGATCCTTCTGGTGGGCTTCGGCAACGGGCTGACCAACCCGACCGCCAACGCGCTGGCGCTGGCCGCGGCGCCGGGCCAGGCGGGCAGCGCGGCGGGGCTGTCGGGCGCGATGACGGTGGCGGCCGGCGCCGTCATCACCGCGCTGGCGGGCGCGCTGGTGCCGCCGGATCAGGCGCAGGCGGGGCTGCTGCTGGTGATGGCCGTGGCCGTGGGCATATCGCTGGCGGCCGGGTGGATGACGCGCGAGGGGCGCTGAGCCTTCAGCCGCGGAAGGCGGTGAAGTATCCCCGCACCTCGTCCACGAAGATCCCGGGCTGCTCGAAGGCGGCGAAGTGGCCGCCCTTCTCCATCCGCCGCCAGGAGGTGATGTTCGGATAGAGCCGTTCGGCCCAGGCCCGCGTCGGGCGGAAGATCTCCTTCGGGAAGAGCGACACGCCGGTCGGCACCTTCACCGGCCCGACCTCCTTCGCGAAGGGGGCAATGTGGCTTTCCCAGTAGATCCGTGCCGCCGAGGCCGCGGTGCCCGGCAGCCAGTAGAGCATCACGTTGTCCAGCAGCTCGTCCCGGCCCAGCACGGTCAGGGGGTCGCCGTCGCAATCGGTCCAGGCGTGGAACTTCTCGAGGATCCAGGCGGCCTGGCCGACGGGGGAATCGGTCAGCCCGTAGGCCAGCGACTGCGGCCGGGTGCCCTGCTGCTTCGCGTAGCCGGAATCCCATTCGTCGTAGAACTCCCGCGCGGCGAGGCCGTCGCGTGTCTCGGCATCCTCCGCCTTCGCCTCTTCGGCCGTGGGCCGGCCGATCGGCATGGTGACGTGGATCGCCGCGCAGGCGCCGAGGTTCTGCGAGCCGATGCAGGTGGCGATGATCGCGCCCCAGTCGCCGCCCTGCACGACGTACCGGTCGTACCCCAGCCCCCGCATCAGCGTGTCGAAGAGCCTGGCCATGCGCTGCACGTTCATCCCTGGCTCCGCCGGCCGGTCGGAAAAGCCGAAGCCGGGCAGCGAGGGGGCGACGACGTGGAAGGCATCCTCCGCCCGGCCGCCGAAGGCCACCGGATCGACCAGCCGCGGGATCGCCTTCGCGAATTCCACGATGGAGCCCGGCCAGCCGTGGATCAGCAGCAGCGGCAGTGCCTGCGGGTGGGGCGAGCGCATGTGGACGAAGTGCAGGCCGACCCCCTCCGCCTCGGCCCGCCACTGGGTCAGCGCGTTCAGCTTCGCCTCTCGCGCGCGCCAGTCGTAGGCGCCGGCCCAGTGATCGGCCATCGCCCGCATGAAGGCCAGCGGCGTGCCCTGGGACCAGTCGTCGACCGTCTCCGCCTCGGGCCAGCGGGTGCCCCGCAGCCGGGCGCGCAGGTCGTCCAGCTGCGCGTCCGTGGCCGCGATGCGGAAGGGCACCGGCTGCGCCATCAGCGCACCGCCAGCAGGCGCACCATGGTGGCCTGGTCGATGTAGCCGGTCACCGACAGGCCCTGGCCGCGCTGGAACCGGCGGATCGCCCGGCGGGTGGTCGCGTCGAAACTGCCGTCCGTCGCGCCGGGGTCGAAGTTCAGCTGCTGCAGGCGCCGTTCCACCAGCAGGCGGGTCACGGTGTTGGTGACGATCCCGCCCTCGGCCTGGCGCGCGGCCTCGACGGCGGCGGAGTTGCGGTCCGCCTCCTCGAGCTCGGTCAGTCGGGCGCGGGCGGCGTCGGCGAAGGCGCCCTGCGGCCAGGACGTGAGGAAGCTGCGGTAGGCCTCGACCGTGTCGCGGGCCTGCGCGCGGTCCCAGGATTCGCGCTGCTCGCGCTCCACCTGGCCGCGGCGTTCGTCCTCGATCGCGTCGATCCGCTGCTGCGCCACGTCGGCGTAGATCCCGTCGGGATAGCGCCCGAGGTAGGCCCGCAGCGCGGCCTCGTCGCGTCCCTCTCCCAGGTCGCGCCAGTAGGCGCGGTCGGCCTGCTCCTCCGCCTCCTGGCGGCGGCGGGCCTCCTCTTCCAGCTCGCGCGCGCGGACCTCGGCGGCGGCGGACAGCCGGTCGACCTGCGGCCCGGTCAGGAAGCCGGTTCGCTCGTAGCCGTTCGCGCCCTGCCAGTCGGCGATGGCGGCGCGGGAGCCGCGGCCGAAGATGCCGTCGATGCCGCGCGGGTCGAACCCGACCAGCGACAGGTTCCGCTGCACCTGACGCCGCTGGTCGCGCGACAGGTCCAGCGCCTGCTCGCCCGCCTCGGCCCGCCGGGCGGGTTCCTGCTCCAGCTCCTCGATCATCCGCCGCGCGTCGGCGGCGAAGAGTCCCTGCGGATAGCGCGACAGGTAGGCGCGCATCGCCTCGGTCGTGCCGATGTCCTGCACGGCGTTCCAGTAGGCGATCTGCCCGGTTTCGGCCGCGGGGGCCGCGCCGCCGCCCTCGGCGGGCAGCAGGCCGACCGCGCCCGAGACGAAGCCCGAAAGCTCGACCCCGCGCCCGGCCTCGGCCGCCGCATCGGCATAGCTGGCGCCCGGCGCCAGCAGCGCATTGCGCAGCAGCGTCACCAGCCCGCTTGCCGGGCCGCGCGCCACGGTCACGCCGGCCGGCGCCTCCACCCCCGCGACGCCGGTGAGGCCGGGGCCGTATTCGGCCCCCTCGCCGGGCGAAAGCAGCAGGACGGCCTGACCGGGCGCAGTGCCGAGGATATCCATCAGCGGCACCAGCGGCAGGCCGACCGCACCGGTATCGAAGACGCCGGGCTCCTCGGCCTCGACCCCCATCAGCGCGACGCCGCCCGCGCCGGCCGCGAGATGGCCGCCCAGCATGACGACCAGGCGGTTCTGCTCGTCGTCCGGCACCGCGTCGGCGAAGTCGGCGGCGAGGCGGCGCAGCGCCGCGCCGTCCGCGTCCGAGGCGGCGAAGACCCGGAACCCGGCCTCCTCCAGCGCGCCGCGCATGGCGCGGCCGGTGGTGCCCAGCCGGACGTCCGGCATCTCGTCGTATTCCGAATTGGTCAGCACCAGGGCCAGATCGGCCGCGCCCGCCGGCACGGCCAGAGCCAGGGCAGAGGCCCCGGCCAGCAGGATGCGTCTCATCGCGTTCCCTTCCGTCCTTGCGACGGGGGACAGGCCCGTCAGTCGTATGTTCTCAGATCCTCGATCACCTTGCCGTCGTTCGGCAGGCTGCCCTTCGGCACGATCTCGATCCGGCCCTTCATCTTCAGCGCCTCGACAACGGAGGACATGTAGCGTTCGTCCCCTCCGCTGCCAGAATCGAGGCTGCCGTCCGATTCCATTCGCACGATCATGATGTCCATTTCACCTTCGCGATCGGCGATCACACGCGCCTTTGAAATCTCGTCATGGCGGGCGACGAGTTCGGCGACCTGTTCGGGGCGCACGAACATGCCCTTTATCTTGGTGGTCTGATCGGCGCGGCCCATCCAGCCCCGGATGCGCAGGTTGGTGCGGCCGCAGGGGCTTTCGCCCTCCATCACCGCGCTCAGATCGCCGGTGGCGAAGCGGATCAGCGGATAGTCGGGGTTGAGGCTGGTGACCACGACCTCGCCGACCTCGCCGGGCGCGACGGGCGTGCCGGTGCCGGGTGTGACGATTTCCACGATCACGCCCTCGTCGACGATCATGCCCTCCATCGCCTCGCTTTCGTAGGCGATGTTGCCGAGGTCCGCCGTGGCATAGCATTGCAGGCACGAGATGCCCCGGTCGGCATATTCCCGGCGCAGCGAGGGGAAGAGCGCCCCGCCGCCGACCGCCGCCCGGGTGATCTTCAGCGGCAGGCCCAGTTCCTCGGCCTTGTCGAGGATGACCTTCAGATAGTCGGGCGTGCCCGCATAGGCGGTGGTGCCGATGTCGTGCGCGGCCCGCGCCTGAAGCTCGGTCTGCCCGGTGCCGGCGGGCAGGACCGCCGCGCCCACGGCCCGCGCGCCGTTCTCGAAGATCATGCCGGCGGGGGTCAGGTGATAGCCGAAGCAGTTCTGGACGATGTCGCCCTTGCCGATCCCGCAGGCGTGCAGGAAGCGGCCCATGCGCCACCAGTCATGCCCCGTCCCGCCCGGTTCGTAGATCGGGCCGGGGCTCTGGAAGACATGGGCGAAGGCCGAGGGCGCCAGCGTGGTCAGCCCGCCGAAGGGCGCGGCGTCCTTCTGCCGCGCCACCAGATCCGCCTTGCGCAGCACCGGCAGCACGGCCAGCGCCGCGGCGCTCGTCACCTCGGACGGATCGACCCCGGCCAGCGTCGCGGCATAGCCGGGCAGGGCCTGGGCGGCCGCCACCTGCAACGGCAGGTCGCGCGCCAGCGCGGCGGCACGTTCGTCGCCGCTGCGGGTCTCCAACGTATCGAAATACTGCGCCATCGCGCCCTCTCACACCTGTTGCGCGGCCTCTGCCACACGCTCCGACGGGCCGTCCAGCGCGGCCCGCGCCAGCCCGGCCAGAAGCCGCACGAACCGCTCGCGCGACCCCGCTAGGTCCGCCAGCGCCGCCGCGTCGCGCGGCAGGCCCAGCCTGCCGGCCCGATCTAGGCACAGATCGTCCGCCTGCGGCGCCAGCTCGTCCCAGACCAGCTGCGCCTCGCGGCAGAAGATCGCGGCGCCCGCGGGGCCGATCCCCTTCACCTTCTGCAGCAACGCGGCGACGCGGCCCGCGTCGCCCTCCGCCGCCGCCCGCAGACGGCGCAGATCGCCGCCGTATTCCCTGTCCACCAGCTCCGCCGCCGCGCGGATCTGGTCGGCCCCCACGTTGTCGAAGCGGGCATAGCCGTTCCGGTTCAGCACCCGGATGCGCCGGGGCCGGTCGGACTCCAGCAGGGCGTCGACCTTGTGCAGCCCCTCTTCCTTCAGCGCGGCCGCCGCCTGCAGCGCATTGCGGCCCGAGATCCGCGCGGAACACAGCAGCGCCGTCAGCAGCCAGTGGAACCATTGCTGGGGCACGTCGCGGGCGATGTTCGCGCCCACCTGCTCGCTGAACAACTGCCCCTGATCGGCGATCAGCGCCCGCGCCACCGCCGTCTCGTCCACCGCCTGCCGTGCCATGACATCCTCCTTCACGGGAAAGAGGACCAACGGCCCGGGCGCCACCCCGTTCCGCAGCGCGGCGGCGGCGATCACGCCAGCCACCGTTTCCGGCGGCGGTAGGACCGCACGTCGCGGAACGACTTCCGGCCCTCGTCGGACACGCCGAGATAGAACTCCTTCACGTCCGGGTTTTCCAACAGGGCTTTCGCCTCGCCGTCCATGACGACCCGCCCGCTTTCAAGGATGTAGCCGTAGTGGGCGAAGCGAAGCGCCACGTTGGTGTTCTGTTCGGCCAGCAGGAAGGTCAGGCCCTCCTTCTCGTTCAGGTCCTTCACGATGCCGAAGATCTGTTCGACCAGCTGCGGGGCCAGACCCATCGAGGGTTCGTCCAGCAGGATCATCTCGGGCCGGGCCATCAGCGCCCGGCCGATCGCCGTCATCTGCTGTTCGCCGCCCGAGGTGTAGCCCGCCTCGCTGCGGCGGCGTTCCTTCAGGCGCGGGAAGTAGGTGTAGACCATCTCCAGATCCGCCTCGATGTCCCCGCGGGACGAGCCGCGGGTGTAGGCGCCGGTCATCAGGTTCTCTTCCACCGTCAGATGCTCGAAGCAGTGGCGGCCCTCCATCACCTGCACCACGCCGCGCTTGACCAGCTCGGACGGCGAGAGGCCGTAGATCTCCTCGCCGCGGTAGGTGATCCGGCCCTTCGTGACCTCGCCGCGTTCGGACCGCAGCAGGTTGGAGATCGACTTCAGCGTCGTCGTCTTGCCCGCGCCGTTGCCGCCCAGCAGGGCGATGATCCCGCCCTTCGGCACGGAAAGCGAGACGCCCTTCAGCACGAGGATGACCGAGTTGTAGATCACCTCGATATTGCTCACCCGCAGCAGCGCCTCCGCCGTCTCGGGGGCCTCCGTCGTCGGGGCCATCGCCTGTGCGTCTGTCATCTCGGAACCCTCGGAAATCTCGGCGGGGCGCTTGCCCCGGGTGGTCCGGGGCCCCGCGGGGGGCCCCGGATGTCTCATGCCGCGCGGATCAGTTGCACTCGCGCGGGGTGATGTTGTTCTCGGACGCATAGGCGCTCGAGTCCGCCTCGATCAGCGGGTCGACGACTTCGAAATCCGGCTCCATGTAGTCGGTGATCAGCGACCACTGCTTGTCGGCGGCGCTCCACTGCTGCACGGCGGCCAGACGCGGCGAGGAATGGCTCTCGCAGCTCATGCTGATCGCCGGGGCGAAGCCGCCCAGACCCAGCTCCTCGAACCGGGCGTCGGTGATCTCGAGGTTTTCCAGCGCGTCGCGCATGTCGGCTGCGGTGATGGATGCGTTGCCGGTCGCTTCCTGCGCCTGGCGGATCGCCTCGGCCACGACGGCGGCGGTGTAGAGCCCGCGGTTGTAGCCCACCTCGCCCCACTTCGATCCGTCACCGGCCTGCTTGCCGGCGTCGATCACGTGGGTCTTGATGTCCTGCAGCGCCGGGAAGTCGGTGCCGACGCCGTGGAAGGTGGCCGACTTGTAGCCGTCCGCGCCTTCACCGACCGGCACCACGTCCGCTTCGGAGCCGGACCACCAGACGCCCAGGAACTTGTCCATCGGATAGCGGATGTTGGCCGCTTCCTGGATGGCCACCTGGTTCATCACGCCCCAGCCCCACATGAAGACGTAGTCGGGACGCTCGCGGCGGACCTGAAGCCATTGCGACTTCTGCTCCTGGCCGGGATGGTCGACCGGGATCGCCACCAGCTCGAAGCCGTGCTTCTCGGCCAGGGCCTCCAGCGTCGGGATCGGCTCCTTGCCGTAGGCCGAGTTGTGGTAGACCAGCGCGATCTTCTTGCCCTCGAGGCTGCCGCCCTCCTGCTCCATGACGTATTTCGTCAGGACCGAAGCGCCGTCCCAGTAGGTGACGGGCAGGTTGAAGATCCACTCGAACACCTTGCCGTTCACCGCCGAGGTGCGGCCGTAGGCGACCGACCAGACCGGGATCTTGTCGGCCGAGGCCTTGGGGATCAGCTGGTAGGTGATGCCGGTGGATTGCGGGATGTAGAGCAGCGCGCCCTGGCCCTTGGTCTGCTCGTAGCACTCCACACCCTTCTCGGTGTTGTAGGCCGTCTCGCACTCCACCACGTTGATCTTCTCGCCGCCGATGCCGCCGTCGCGTTCGTTCAGCATGGTCATGTAGTCGCTGAACCCGTCGGCGTAGGGGATGCCGTTCGGGGCGTAGGGGCCGGTCCGGTAGTTCAGGGCGGGGATCATCAGGTCGGCCATCGCCGGCGCCCCCGCCATCATGAATGCGGCCGCGGCCGCGATCAGTTTCGTCTTCATTCTCGTTTTTCCTCCCGTTGGGATGCTTTCGCGACTTCTTGCCCCGCGATCTTGCCGCCGCGGCTTCCGACCGGCCGTAGGGTGGGGTTCCACCCCACCCCGCCCCGCCCTAGTGCGGGAACGGCCAGAGCCTCAGTTTCTCCTTCGTGATCCGCCAGAACTGCGCCAGCCCGTGCGGCTCCAGGATCAGGAACATGACGATCAGACCGCCGAGGATCATGATCTCCAGATGCGCCGCCAGATCCGTCGCCCAGCCGAAGCCGCCGACCAGCACGTTCTTCAGGAACACCGGCAGCAGCACGATGAAGGCCGCGCCGGCGAAGCTGCCGAAGATCGAGCCGAGCCCGCCGATGATGATCATGAAGAGCACGATGAAGGATTTCTGGATGCCGAAGACCTCGCCCACCTCGACCGCGCCCAGGTAGATCGCGAAGAACAGAGCGCCCGAGACGCCGACGAAGAAGGACGACACCGCGAAGGCCGTCAGCTTGGACGCCAGCGGATTCACCCCGATGATCTCGGCCGCGATGTCCATGTCGCGGATCGCCATCCACTTGCGGCCCACCGACCCGCGCGTCAGGTTCCGCGCCAGCCAGGCCATCACGACGACGAAGGTCAGGCAGACCAGATACTTCGCCTCCGGCGACGCCCGCGGCCCGCTGATCGCCCAGCCGAAGACGGTCCGCGTCGGCGCGCTGATCTGGCCCGAGGCCGAGTAGTTGTAGAACCAGCCGACCTTGTTGAAGAGCCAGACGAGGAAGAACTGCGCCGCCAGTGTCGCCACCGCCAGGTAGAACCCCTTGATCCTGAGCGACGGCAGGCCGAACAGCACCCCGACCAGCGCGGTGATCCCGCCCGCCAGCACGATGTGGACGATCAGGCTGACCTCCGGGAAGGAGGTCATCAGCTTGTAGCAGGCATAGGCGCCGACGGCCATGAACCCGCCGGTGCCGAGGCTGACCTGACCGCAGAACCCGGTCAGGATGTTCAGACCCAGCGCCGCGATGGCGTAGATCAGGAAGGGCAGCAGCACCGCGCTGGCCCAGTAGTCGTTGATCACCAGCGGCACGACCAGGAAGGCCACGGCCAGCACCAGGTAATAGCCCCAGCGGTCCAGCCGCAGCGGGAAGGTCTGGCTGTCGTCGACATAGGAGGACTTGAAGTCCCCCGCCTCGCGATAAAGCATCTAGTTCGCTCCCCGTCCCCGGCCCGGTTTCGGGCGTTCCGCGTTCCTGTCCCCGGGCATCCGGGTCTGCGCGCGCAGCCGCGCTATTCCGTCACCCATGCCGGTGCCGGCACCCGTCCGCCGGTCGTGGATCGCGCACAGATGCTCCGGCGCCTCGGGCGCCATCATGTAGAGCCCGAAGGCCTCGCCCGCGTGGGCCAGCATGTCCATCGCGACGCGGGCCATGCCGCGCGTCCCGGCCGTGTCGGCCTCCTCGCCGTGCGCGGCTGCCGCCCGACGTTCAGTGTCGTTCCGCGTCATCGGTCTCTCCCCTTCCCGATTGCGTGCCCTCCGGCCCGCGCGTCCATCGGCGCGCCAGCCACCTTTCCATCCCGGCCAGTGCCAGCGCCGCCAGCGCCACCGGCCCGCCGGTCTGCAGCCAGACCACGAAGGTGCGGTCCGTGAACTGTCGCTGCACCTCTTCCGAGAATCCCCCGCCGAGCGCCGCCTGCCGCCCGATCCCCACGCCGACGATCGTCGCGAAGGTGACGAGGATCGCGAGGCCCAGCGCCACCCGGAGAAACACCAGGGTCAGGAATTTCAGGCGGGCCATTCATGCCTTCCCCTCCAGCCGGCCACGGGCCAGCGCCAGCACCGCCGATGCGGATATCGCCGTCAGAACGATGGGTCCGCCCATCACGATCAGAGCGGCCCCAGATGGCTCCCCCGTACTCCCGAAATGGACCGGCCGGCTCCAGTACGTCAGGGCCTCCAGAAACACCGGTATCGGCGCGAAGGCGATCAGCGGCCAGACCACCTTGCCCACCCTGGTGCCGATCCGATTCCGCGACATGACGAAGAGCGTCAGGAACGGCACCGGAACCATCGCCAGAAAGACCCATCCCGGATGCCCGACAATGCCGGAGAAAAGCCCGTCGTGCCGCATCGACCGCCAGGAAAGTGTCAGCGGGATCAGATAGATCAACGCGACACCCGCAAGCAACGCCGCCGCATTCTGTCCGGTTGTCCTGCGCATCGCCGGTTCATACCCTCTCGATGATCTTGTCGCCGAAGAGGCCCTGCGGCCGGAACACCAGGAAGACCAGCGCCAGCACGTAGGCGAACCAGTTCTCCGTCGCGCCGCCCACCAGCGGGCCCACGGCGAATTCGAACAGCTTCTCGCCCACGCCGATGATCAGCCCGCCGACGATGGCGCCGGGGATCGAGGTGAAGCCGCCCAGCATCAGCACCGGCAGCGCCTTAAGCGCGATCAGCGACAGGCTGAACTGAACGCCGGATTTCGACCCCCACATGATCCCCGCGACCAGCGCCACGAAGCCCGCCAGCGACCAGACCATCACCCAGATGAAGTTGAGCGAGATGCCCACCGACAGCGCCGCCTGGTGGTCGTCGGCCACGGCGCGCATGGCGCGGCCCTGCTTGGTGTATTGCGCGAAGAGCACCAGCGCCACGACCAGCAGCCCGGCGATCACCGTCGCCACGATGTCGAGGTTGTCGATGAAGAAGCCGTAGCCCAGCGCGTTGAACGTCGCCTCGTCGATCAGCACGTTCAGCCCCTGCGGCAGGCCGACGTTCAGGTTCTTGATGTCCGACCCCCACATCAGGTCGCCGAACCCTTCCAGGAAATAGGCCAGGCCGATGGTCGCCATGAACAGGATGATCGGTTCCTGGTTCACCAGATGGCGCATGACGAAATGGTTCACCGCCCAGGCCAGCGCGACCATGACGATCATGGTGATGAGGATCGCCAGCAGCGCCGGGATCTCCCACCCGAAATGGTGGACGTTCGTGCCGAAGATGGCGTTGATCAGATGCCCGAACGGCACCTGCCCCTCCATCACGCCCACCAGCGTCAGCGCGGCGAAAAGCGCCATGACCCCCTGGGCGTAGTTGAAGATGCCCGAGGCCTTGAAGATCAGCACGAAGCCGAGGGCCACCAGTGCATAGAGCACCCCGGCCATCAGGCCGTTCAGCGTGACCTCCATCGCGAAAAGAAGCTGTTCAGGCATCCGCCCCGCCCTCCCCTTGCCGGAGGGCGGGACGCGCCTGCTCCGTTCCGTTTCGCGTCAGGCCTCGCGCAGCTGCGGCACCGGGCAGGCGCAGTCGGCCAGCAGGGCCTCCGCCCGTTCCGACCGCTTGCCCGCGGGCACGGCTTCCAGCGCGGCCCGGGCCGCGCCCAGCCCCGCCGCGATGTCCTTCGCATTGTACTCCGGCCGCGTGTCGCGCGCGCTGGCCACCGCGCCGCTCTCCGGCTCGCGGGCGTTGCGCGAGGCCTGCGCCGTCTCGCGGAAGGCACTCAGCGCCGCCTGGCGCTCGTCCCTCAGCAGTTCGTCCAGATCCTCCTGCCCGAACGGCAGCGCCTGCAGCGCCGCCTCGTCCGGGATCGCGCGATCCTCGCCCAGGATGTCGGCCAGGGTCTTGCGGGTCCATGTGAGATCGGTCATCGGGCGTCTCCTTCCGTTGCCATGTCGGGGCAACGGTCGCGGACCCGCCCGGGGTCCATGCGGAATGGCCGGGGACGTGCGCGTCAGTCATGCGACACCCCCAGATAGGCATCGATCACCTCCTGGTTGGCGCGGACCTCGTCCGGGGTCCCGTCCCCGATCTTGCGGCCGTAATCCATCACGACCACGCGGTCGGAAAGGTCCATCACCACGCCCATGTCGTGCTCGATCAAGGCGATGGTCGTGCCGAATTCGTCGTTCACGTCGAGGATGAAGCGGCACATGTCCTCCTTCTCCTCGACGTTCATGCCGGCCATCGGCTCGTCCAGCAGCAGGATCGACGGCTCGGCGGCCAGCGCCCGCGCCAGTTCCACCCGCTTCTTCAGCCCGTAGGGCAGGCGAGAGACCGGCGTCTTGCGGATGTTGTTGATCTCGAGGAAGTCGATGACCTTCTCGGCCACCTCGCGGTTCGCGACCTCTTCCTTCTGCGCCTTCCCCCACCACAGCGACTGGGCGACCATGCCGGTCGTCATGTGGTTCAGGCGGCCGGTCATCACGTTGTCCAGCACCGTCATCCCCTCGAAGAGAGCGATGTTCTGGAACGTCCGGGCGATGCCCTGGCGGGCGACCTCGAAGGGCTTCATCTGGGGCCGCTTCGACCCCTTGTAGATGACCTCGCCCTCCTGCGGGACGTAGAAGCCGGAAATCACGTTCAGCATCGAGGACTTGCCGGCGCCGTTCGGCCCGATGATCGCGCGGATCTCGCCCTCTCGGATGTCGAAGGAGATGTCCTTGATCGCCACCACGCCGCCGAAGCGCAGGGTGATGTTGCGCATCTCCATGATGACGCCGCCGATCTTCCGGCCGTCGGCGGTGACGTAGCCGTCCGCCGATCCCTGTGCCGTGTTCATCGCGTCCATGTCCTCACCTCCCCTTCCGGCTGTCTGCGCGCCGGCCACCCACGGGATGGTGGGCGAGGCGATGCCCCGGGCCTGCCCCGGGGCGAGCGCCGTGCATCATCCCGCTCATTCCGCCGCCACCCTGCGCGCCGCCACCGGGAAGGTCCTGGCTTCCCGGATTTCCAGCGTCGCGGACAGATAGCCCTTGCGCCCGTCCTCGTAGGTCACTTCCGTCCGGGTCGAGACCTTCCCGGACCCGTCGTAGAGCGCCGTCACGATGTCCGCGTATTTCTCGGTGATCGTCGGGCGGCGCACCTTGCGGGTGCGGGTCATCTCGCCGTCGTCGGCGTCCAGTTCCTTGTGCAGGATGACGAAGCGGTGGACCTGGCAGCCCGACAGCATCTCGTCCTCGGCGATCGAGCGGTTCACCTCCTCCACATGGCCCTGGACGGTGTCCATCACCTTCGGATGCCCGGCGAGCTCCTGATAGCTGGAATAGGCGATGTTGTTCCGCTCGGCCCAGTTGCCGACGGCGTTCAGGTCGATGTTGATGAAGGCGGTGCATTCCGTCCGCCCGTTCCCGAAGACCACGGCCTCAAGGATATTCGGATAGAACTTCAGCTTGTTCTCGACGTATTTCGGCGCGAAGAGCGAGCCGTCCGCCATCTTGCCCACGTCCTTCGCGCGGTCGATGATCCGCAGATGCCCGGTGTCCGGCTCGATGAAGCCCGCGTCGCCGGTGGCGACCCAGCCCTCCGGGTCCTTCGTCGATTTCGTGCTGTCCTCGTTCTTGTAGTAGTATTCGAACGTGCCGGGCGAGCGGTAGAAGACCTCGCCGTTCTCGCCGATCTTCAGCTCCACGCCGGGCGAGGCGACGCCCACGGTATCGGCCCGCACCTGCCCGTCCGGCTGCTGGGTGATGAAGACCGACGCCTCCGTCTGGCCGTAGAGCTGCTTCAGGTTGATCCCCAGCGAGCGGTAGAAATCGAAGATTTCCGGCCCGATCGCCTCGCCCGCCGTGTAGCCCACCCGCACCCGGCTGAAGCCGAGCGCGTTCTTCAGGGGTCCATAGACGAAAAGCCCGCCCAGCCGGTACTTGAACCGGTCGAGGGCCCCCACGGGCTTTCCGTCCAGGATCCTGCCGCCGACCTTGCGGGCATGCTCCATGAACGTCCGGAAGAGCCATTTCTTCAGCCGCGTGCTGTCCTCCATCCGGATCATCACGCTGGTCAGCTGGCTCTCGAAGACACGCGGCGGGGCGAAGTAATAGCTCGGCCCGATCTCGCGCAGGTCGGTCAGGAGGGTGTCCTCGTTCTCGGGGCAGTTGACGCAGAAGCCCGACCAGTAGGCCTGCCCGATCGAGAAGATGAAGTCGCCCACCCAGGCCATCGGCAGATAGGCCAGCACCTGATCGTCCGGCCCCAGGTGGTCGAACACGCTGGAATTGCGCGACGTCTCGATGATGTTGCGGTTCGACAGCACGACGCCCTTCGGCTTGCCCGTCGTGCCCGAGGTATAGAGCATCACGCAGACCGTCTCGGGCGTGATCGCGGCCTTGCGCCGGTCCAGCTCCGCCTTCAGCTCGCCTGCCTTCGCGCGGCCGGCCTCCTGCACCTTCCGGTATTCGTGCAGGCGCGAATGGTCGTATTTTCGCATCCCGCGCGGGTCGAGATAGATCATGTGCTCGAACTGGTGCAGGCTTTCCTGCACCTCGATCACCTTGTCGACCTGCTCCTGATCCTCGGCCACGACGAAGCGCGCGCCGCAATGGTCCAGCACATAGGCCATCTCCTCGGCCGCGCTGTCCTGATAGACCGGCACCGGAATGGCGCCGACCATCTGCGCGGCGGGGAAGACCCAGTAGAGATACGGCCGGTTGGAGCCCACGATGGCGATGAAGTCGCCTTCCTTCACGCCCAGATCCAGCAGGCCCAGCGCCAGCGCCTCGATCTCCGCCTTCGTCTCCGCCCAGGTCCAGCTCTGCCAGATCCCGAACTCCTTCTCGCGATAGGCCGGACGGGTGGCGAATTGCGACGCGTTGCGATCCAGCAAGGCCGGAATGGACGTGTAGCGTCCCGTGTCCTGCGACATGGCGCCGATCTCCTCCCCTTGGTGCCCCGTTGCGGGGCGATCGCCTTGACCGGCGATTCTCCTCCCGACCCTTGAGGGTCGAAGCACGGTTCTGGGGGCCAAGTCTTACCCGATGATTGCCCAATCCCAACGAATTGTTACGGGTGCTGCGGGGCAGCGTGGCGTGCGGTCTGCGGCCTTGCCGTGCCGCCCTTGATCACCCGCCGCACTCCCCCCGGCCCTTCCCCGACGCGCCGCCCGGTGCTAGCCATTCCGGAAGGCGCGGGAGGGCCGGGACGATGCGCGCGGGCGGCACCGAAAGCATGACGATGGCGGGGCTGAACCTGATCCAGCAGGCGCTGTCGATCTACGACAACGACCTGCGGCTGGTGCTGTGCAATCGCAAGTTCCGCGAGATGTTCCAGCTTCCGCACGAGCTGACGCAGCCGGGCGCGACCTTCCAGGACACGATCCGCCACCTGGCCCTGCGCGGCGAATACGGCCCGCTGCCCGACATCGAAGCCGCCGTCGCCGAACGCATCGCCCAGGCCCGCACCTTCCAGCCGCACTACATGGAGCGCACCCGCGCCAACGGAAGGACGATCAGCGTCGAAGGCTCTCCCCTGCCCGAGGGGGGCTGGGTGACCGTCTACACCGACATCACCGGCATCAAGCAGCAGGAGGCGCTGCTGCGCGCCCGGTCCGAGGAGCTGTCGGGCCAGCTGCTGACCCGGGCCGAGGAACTGTCGGCCACCAACCGCAAGCTGGAGGCCAGCATCGCGGCGCTGGAGGAGGCGCGGCGCGAGCTGACCCAGATGGAGGCCCGCACCCGCCTGACGACCGAGATGATGCCGGCGCATATCGCGCACCTCGGCACCGACCGGCGCTACACCTATTCCAACCGGCGGCTGAACCTCATCATGCCGGGGCGGCCGTCGAACATCGTGGGGCTGCACATCGCCGACATCCTCGGCAACCAGGCCTATCGCGCGGTGGTCCCCTATCTGGACGCCGCCGATCAGGGCCGCGCCTCGGTCTTCGAATTCACCGACGAACTCAGCTCGCACCGGATCCGCGTGGCCACCACGCCCGACCGCGACGGCGGGACCTACATCCTGTCCACCGACGTGACGGAGGAGACGCAGACCCGCCACGCCCTGCAGCAGACCCGCCGGCGCGAGCTGGCGGCGCAGATGACCAGCGGCATGGCGCACGATTTCTCGAACCTGCTGACGATCATCCTCGGGATGCAGGCGCGGCTGGACCGGATGAACCTGCCGCCGGGCGCGCGCGATCTTATGGCGGCCACCCGCGCGGCGGCGCGGCGCGGCGGCGATCTGCTGAACCGCATCGCCGACATGACCTCCGGCCCCGATCACGCGCCCGGGCCGGTGGTTCTGTCGGATTTCCTCGCCGATCTGGCGACCCTGGCAGAGGCCGCGCTGCCGCCCGCCATGACGCTGGCGATCCGCGACGATACCGGCGGCGTCCGGCTGATGCTGGATGCGGGCAAGTTGCAGGATTCGCTGCTGAACCTGGTGCTGAACGCCCGGGACGCCTGCAACGGGCAGGGCCGGATCGACATGTCGGCCACGGCGGTCAAGCAGACCTGGCTGGAGCTGACGGTCACCGACGACGGGCCCGGCTTTTCCGCCCCGGCGCTGGAGAAGGGGCTCGATCCCTTCTTCACCACCAAGGGCGGCGAGGGCTCGGGGCTCGGGCTCGCCATGGTCTACAACATGACCAAGCTCGCCGGGGGCCGGGTGCGGCTGACCAACGCGCCGAAGGGCGGCGCGCGGGTGACGATCCGGCTGCCCTGGCGGCCCGCGCCGAAGCCCGTCGATCCGGGCCTCGTCCTGCTGGTCGAGGACAGCACGGACCTGCGCCGCTCGATCCGCGACATGCTGCGCGACGGCGGCCATCCGGTGATCGAGGCGACGACGGCGGAAGAGGCGCTGACCCTGGCGGGCGAGGTGCCGGGCATCACGCTGATCCTGTCGGACATCACGCTGGAGGGCGCGGCGACGGGCATCGACCTGATCGACCAGCTGCCGCGCGGCGCACCGCCCTGCTATCTGATGACCTCCCTGCGCCCCGACCACCCGCTGCACGCCGCCGCCGCCGCCCGCGCGCCGGTGCTGCGCAAGCCCTTCACCGGCGACGCGCTCGCCAGCTTCCTGCGCACCGGAGGCGCCGCCGCATGATCCAGCGACCAACCACCACGATTTCCTGCGGGAAATACTCCCGCCCGAGGCGCCCATACCCGCAACCCGCGGCCAGGCCGGGCCTCTCGCGCACCCACCCACGTCTTCTTGCCGAAAATACTCCCGCCGGAGGCGCCACTGCTCTCCACCAGCGAGGCACCCGGGAATGAGCGCCCCCCTCGTCACCATCCTCGACGACGAACCCGAGATCCGGGCGATGCTGGCCATCGCGCTGGAGGAGGCGGGCTTCCGCACCATGGGCTTTTCCCGCGCCACCGAATTCGAGGCGGCGCTGAAGAGCTTCTCGCCCGATCTGTGCCTCGTGGACCTGTCGTTGCCGGACCGCGACGGGTTGACGCTGGTGCACCGGCTGGCGCTGGAACAGGGGGCTACGGTCATCATCATCTCGGGCCGGGCACAGGTGCAGGACCGGGTGACGGGGCTGGAACTGGGCGCCGACGACTACATCATCAAGCCGTTCGACCCGACGGAGGTGGTGGCACGGGTCCGCGCGCGCCTGCGCCGCGACCGGCCCGCCGCCACCTCGTCCGATCGCGCCCGCTTCGCCGGCTGGACGGCGCATTTCGACCGCTACGCGCTGGAGGACGAGGCGGGGGCCGAGACGCCCTTCTCGCATGCCGAGGGCGAGGTGCTGCGCCTCTTCCTCGAACGCCCCAAACGGTTGATCTCGCGCGCGCTGATGCAGGAGACGCTGGGCGGCGCGGCGGGCGAAAGCTTCGACCGGGCGATGGACGTGCGGATCTCGCGCCTGCGGCAGAAGCTCGGTGAGGATCCGAAGAACCCCCGCCTGATCAAGACCATCTACGGCGCGGGCTACATCTTCCTCGGCGACGTTCACTGGAGCTGACGCCGCCCATCGCGCCGTCACCCGGCGAGCGCGCGGACGATCCGCTGCGCCCCTGTCCGCCGCAACGACCGGCACCGGGGCGCAGGATGCTGCCGGCGCACGCTCGCCCGCAGCGTCTTTAAACACGCCCCCTGCCGCCACGGAGCCGCCTGCCGGATGGCGGCCGGCGCCCGTCGAGGCCACGCCCTGTCGCGACCGGTGCCGGCGAAGTGGTGCGGGAAGGTGCCGCAGCACGACGTTCCGCTCCCCCGCCCGGCGGGCGATGCGCACGCGGCGCACGGTTCGGGAAAATGAACCCGCCCCTGCGCCCGCGCGTTGCACGACCGACACCGCGCCGCACGGCCCGCCCGGCGGCGGGCCCGCGCAGATCGCGCAGATCGGAGAGAGCCTCTTGGAGCAGACGCACATCGTCCTCGTCACCGGCCCCTTCACGGGGCGCACCTCGATGCTCGACACCGCCGACGCGCTGCGCGCGGCCGGCGCGGAGGTGACGGAGCCGGATCCCCATGCCCTGCATCCCGACGCCCTGCCGGGGCTGGAGGACTGGGCGCATTCGCTGCTGGCGGCGATCCCGCGCGCGCCGCGCCCGCTGATGGTGGGATTCAGCGCCGGCACGGTACTGGCGGCGTGGCTGGCGCCGCAGGTGGCGGCGACCGGCCTCGTCCTGATCGACGGCGCGCTGCCGCCCCGCTCCGGCCCCTGCCCGATCCTGTCCGACGAGGTGCGGGCGCATCTGCGCGGCCGCGCGGCGCCGGACGCCCTGCCGACCTGGTCCGACTGGTGGGACGCGGATCTGGCCGAACCGCTGGGGCATCACCGCCTTGCCCGCGCGCGGCCCGATCTGGTCGAGGCGCTGCGCGCGGAGGAGCGGGCCTTCCCGCTGGACTGGCTGGAGCAGACGCTGGACCTGCCCCCGTGCGACGGCATCCCCGCCGCCTATCTGCGCCTGTCGCGGTTCCACGATGCCGAGGCGGAGCTGGCCGCCTCCCGCGGGTGGCCGGTCGAGCGCATCGACGGCAGCCACCTGCACCCGGCCTTTGCCGGGAACGAGACCGCCGGCGCGATCCTGGCGCTTGCCGGGCGGATGGAACTGGGGCCCCAGCCCGAGGGGTGACGCCGGTGCGGGGTGGGCAGAATGCCCACCCTACAGCAGCGCCGCCGCCATCTCCTCCAGCGCGCCGGCCTGGATCTTGAGCCCGGCGACGAGATCCGCCTCTTCCGTGTCCTCCGCGAAGGCGTGACTGATCCCGCCGATCGACGGCACGAAGAGCATCCCGACCGGCATCAGCCGCGCCACGCTCGCCGCGTCGTGCAGCGCGCCCGACTGCATCTCGCGCCAGCGGCCGGGGGCGGCCGCCTCGGCCGAGGCGGCAAGCGCGCCGCGGATCGCCGGGTGCATCGGCACCGGCTCCAGCCCCAGCATGGGGGAATGATCGAGGCCCATCCCCAGCCGCTCCGCGACGTCCGACGCGGCCTCGCGGACGATCGTCTCCATCCGGTTCAGGCGGTCCGTATCGCCGTCGCGCCACTGCATCGAGAAGGTGCAGCGCCCCGGAACGATGGAATGCGAGCCGGGGTGCAGGTCGACATGGCCGGTGGTCCAGACCGTCTGCGGCGTCACCACGTTGCGGAAACGCTCGGCGATCAGCGCCTGGAAAGCCAGCATCGCCTGCAGCGCGTCGCGGCGACGGTGCATCGGCGTGGTGCCGGCGTGGTTCTGCTCTCCGGTGAAGGTGATGCGCATGTCGCGGATGCCGACGATGTCCGACACCACGCCCGCCGCCTCGCCCGCCTCGTGCAGCCACGGCCCCTGCTCGATATGGCATTCGAGAAAGCCGGCGAAGCGCTCCGGCTCGACGAAACCGCCGGCGAGACGGGACATCCGCGCCCGCGCCTCGGCGAAGGTCACGCCCTTCCCATCCGTCAGCCCGTCCGCATCGGCCAGGGTGGTGGCGCCGGACCAGACGCGGCTGCCGGTGGTGACGCCGAAGCGGCCCTCCTCGTCCTGGAAGGACACGACCGAGATCGGCGGGCCGCCCGCCTCTTTCGCGGCCCGCGCCAGTTCCAGCCCGCAGATCACGCCGAGCGCGCCGTCGAGCCAGCCGCCCTCCGGCTGGGTGTCGGAATGCGAGCCGGTCAGCAGGGACCGCCCCTCCGCCAGCCCCCAGACCGAGCCGACGGGGTCGATCCGCGCCTCCAGCCCGGCCTCGGCGAAGCGCTCGGCCAGCCACTCCCGGGCGGCGATGTCGGGATCGGAATAGGCGGGCCGGACGACCCCCTTTCCGACGCCCGCAGCGCCGAAGTCGCGCAGGCGGTGGAGGTCGGCGAGAAAGCGGTCGGGGTCGACGGGAATCATGGGGGCCTCCGCTGGATCGGTCCAAGGGAACACCAGCCCGGCGGAGGGGTCAAACCCGTGGCCGCGGGGGCGACGCCCGGCCGCCGGGCGCGGGCTCCGAAGGGCGGAGGGGGGCTGTCTTCCTTCCGCCGCCCTGCGGGCAGCCCCCCCGAGCGTATTTCGGACCAGATGAAGCAGGGGCGGGCGGTTCGGCGGGGCCGCGGCGATTGCCTCCGGCGGGGCGAAGGCATAGGGCTGGGCGGCAGGATGCGAGGGAAAGGGCCGAGGCATGACCCATATCTGGCTGCGCGCCGAACAGCGCCCGAACGAGGATCGCGTCGGCCTGACGCCCGAGGGCGCGGCCGAGCTGGTGGCGCGCGGCTTCCGCCTGACGGTGGAGGAGAGCCGGACGAGGGTGATCCCGCTGGACGGCTATGTCGACGCGGGGGCCGAGGTGGCGCCGGAAGGGTCCTGGCCCGACGCGCCGCGCGACGCCTTCGTCTTCGGGCTGAAGGAACTGCCGGAGGACGGCACGCCGCTCGTCCATCGCCACATCATGTTCGGCCACGCCTTCAAGGGCCAGCCCGCCGGCCGGGTGCTGCTGGAGCGGTTTCGCGCGGGGGGCGGGGCGCTCTACGATCTGGAATATCTGACCGGCGCGGACGGGCGGCGGGTTGCCGCCTTCGGCTACTGGGCCGGATTCGCGGGCGCCGCGGTGTCGGTGAAATGCTGGCTGGCGCAGCGCGGCGGCGGGCAGTGCGGGCCGGTTTCGGTCTGGCCGGGGAAGGAGGCGCTGGTGGCCGAACTGACGGCCCAGATGGGCGAGGCGCGGCCGACCGCCATCGTGATCGGCGCGAAGGGCCGGGTGGGAACCGGGGCTTCGGATCTGTGCGAGGCGCTCGGGATGCCGGTGACCCGCTGGGACATGGCCGAGACGGCGCATGGCGGGCCCTTCCCCGAGATCGCGGAGCACACGATCTTCCTCAACTGCATCCTGGCGATGCCCGGCACGCCCGTCTTCGTCCCGCGCGAGATGGCCGCCGCGCCGCGCGCGCTGCGGGTGATCGGGGACGTGGCCTGCGATCCGACCTCCGATTTCTCGCCCGTGAAGGTCTACGACCGGGTGACCGACTGGCAGGCCCCGGCGCTGCGCGTCCACGACGATCCGCCGCTCGACGTGATGGCGATCGACAACCTGCCCTCGCTGCTGCCGCTGGAAAGCAGCCGCGACTTCGCGGCGCAGCTTCTGCCCTCCCTGAAGGCGCTGGACGCGCCCGGAGAGGGCGTCTGGGGCCGCGCGCGGGCGATCTTCGACGAACACACAGGAGCAATGGCATGACGATCCACTGGTGCGGCACCGGCCTTTCGGCGATCCCCGGCCTCAGACGGCTGATCGAGGCGGGGCGCGAGGTCACCGTCTGGAACCGGACGGTCGAGAAGGCGAAGGACGAGGTCGGCGACCTGACCGGCGACATCCGCGCCTTCGACATGGACGCGCTGGCGGCGGCGGTGGCTCCGGGCGACGTGGTCGTGTCGATGCTGCCCGCCGACTGGCACGTGGCCCTGGCCGAGATGTGCCTTGCCCGGTCTGCGCATTTCGTGTCCTCGTCCTACATCGCGCCCGAGATGCGGGCGCTGTCGGGACAGGCGCACGAGAAGGGGCTGAGCTTCGTCAACGAGGTGGGGCTGGATCCGGGGATCGACCACCTGATGGCGCATGATCTGGTGGCGGGCTGGCGCGAGAGCGCGGATTTCGATCCCGAGGCGGCGCTGTCCTTCACCTCGTACTGCGGCGGCTTTCCGAAGGTGCCGAACGATTTTCGCTACAAGTTCTCGTGGTCGCCGCTGGGCGTGCTGAAGGCGCTGCGCTCGCCCTCCCGCTCGATGCGGGATTTCGAGGAGCTGCGGGTGGACTGCCCCTGGGACGCGATCACGCGCTTCACCTCGCCCCTGCCGGGGGAGGAGGAGTTCGAGGCCTATCCGAACCGGGATTCGCTGCCGTTCATCGCGGATTACAACTTCGACCCGGAGTGGAAGGTGAAGACCTTCGTGCGGGGGACGCTGCGGCTGGACGGCTGGTCGCGGGCCTGGGATCCGGTCTTCCGCGAGGTCGAGACGCTGACGGGGCCGGAGGGCGATGCCCGGCTGCAGGAGATGTCGGACCAGTTCTGGCGCGACCACGCCTACGACGAGGGCGAGGCCGACAGAGTGGTCCTGTTCGTGTCGCTGAAGGCCGAGAAGGACGGGGCGATGGTGTTCGACCGGACCTGGGCGATGGACGCCTGGGGCGATGCGGAGAGCACGGCCATGGGGCGGCTGGTGTCGGTGCCGGTGTCGCTGGCGGTCGCGGCGGCTGCGGACGGGAAGATGCCGGCCGGCGTCACCGCGGCGCCGCACGATCCGGCGGTGGTGCGGGAGTGGCTGGGCGTCGTGGGCGAGCTGGCGCAGCGGCTGGAGCGGATCGACCGGGTGGGGTGAGGCCTGCCGGTCTGTGCGGTTGCGGTGCCGGGCTGAAGCCCGGCCTGCGGCCCTTGCCCCGCTCGCGCATCGGCTTTCCGTGATCGGCTCGTGCGGTTGCAGTGCCGGGCTGAAGCCCGGCCTGCGGCACTGGCCGGGCGGAACGCGGCAGCCAGGCCGCGCAATCGCGCAGGCCGGGCTTCAGCCCGGCTTTCCCCGCGCCCTCCGCCCCAACTCTCGCCGCCCACTCAGGCCGCCGCCTTCCCCTTCTCCGTCGCGCGCTGGAAGGCGGGCCGCTCGCGCATGCGCTTGCCGTAGTCGACCAGCGCCGGGCAGTCGAACTCGAACTTCGCGGCCCGCGCCCAGTTCAGGCAATGGGCGGCGAAGATGTCGGGCACCGTCATGTCCTCGCCCATCAGGAAGGGCCCGCGCATCCGGTCGGCCAGGGCCTGCGCGTTGCGTGCGAACTCCTTCGCCAGCGACGGCTTGATCTCGGGCACGCGCATCGCCTCGGGCAGGATGAAGCTGTGCCGCGCCGCGACCCAGAGCACGGCGTCCAGCTCGTCCAGCACCTGGTGCAGGAGGCCGTCCTGCCGCGCCCGTTCGATCGTGCCGGCCGGGCGGGTGAACCGGCCGTGGTGGTCGGCCAGGAACTGGATGATCGCGGCGGAATCGGTCAGCGGCTCGCCGTTCACCATCAGGATCGGAATCTTCCCGAGGCGCGACAGCTCCCGCACGCGCGGGGAATGCGGCTTCTCCGACGCCCAGGTGTAATCCACCTCCAGCTCTTCCAGCATCCACATCACGCGGAACGCGCGGCTGGTGTGAGAGCCTATCAATTCGTACATGTCCGTCCCTCCCCTGCGGCCCCGGAACGGGGCCTCACTTGAAACTCAGCGTCACGCCGGTGCGCTCGCGGATGCCCTCGCCGCGGCCCAGCAGAGTGGCGAGGAAATCCAGCACCACCTCGCGCACCAGTTCGGCCCTCGGCCCGCCGACCGAGCCCGAGACCTCCATGTGCGTCGCGCCCTCGACCACGGCCAGCACCTTGCGGCCGTCGGCGGGCAGGTCCTCGAAGGCGTGCAGGCGGGTCGACCACTCGCCCTCCACCGCCTTGTCCTGCGTGCCGGTGACCACCAGCATCGGCTTGTCGATCGCCGTCCAGGCGTGCTCGTCCGGGAAGCGGCCGCCGACACCGGGCGCCGACAGCGCGACATAGGCGTCGAAGCGGTCCGCGCCCTCCACCCCCAGGGCGTTCTTGGCGCCGGCCTCGACCATCACCGTCTGCGCGCCCATGGAATGGCCGCCGAAGACCATCAGCGGCGGGCGGCAATCCTCCGTCGCCGCGGTGATGGCGGCATCCAGATCGGCGCGGCGGGCCTGGTTGACCGGCACGTCGCCGACCGCCGCCGCCAGCGCCGCCCGCCGGTCGGGGGCGGTCAGCACGCCGCGCAGCAGGGGGCGGCCGCTTTCGGGATGGCCCATGACCCAGGTGTCGAAGCCCGCATCCCGGGCGGCGCGGGCCAGATCGCCGAGGCCCAGTTCGTCCCCGCCGAGGCCGTGGGACAGGATCAGCACCGGCGGGCAGGCGCCGCCCGTCCTGTCCTCGGCCTCGTAGTGGGTCAGCGGGTTCGCCGCCTGGGCGGCGGAGGCGGTCAGCAGCGCGAAGGCGAGGGTCAGTCGCCGGATCATCGTCGTCCCCCCATCATGGCCAGGCGAATGAAGGCGCGTTCCACCAGCGCCATGTCCGGCGCGGTGCGCCCGGCCGAGCGCAGGGCGAGGTCGGTGTCTGTCAGCAGCGAGACGGCATCCTCCAGCCGCGCCGCGCCCCATTGCCCCGCCTGCCGCATGACGCGGTCCCGTCGCGGGCCGAAGACGGGCGGGCGCAGCCTGCCGATCCCCTCCTGCGCGCCGCCGGGGGCGGAGGCCACGGTGTAGAGCATCCGGAAGTGCCGCAGCGCCCCGATGCAGAGCGCCACGGCCTGGATCCCCTGCGCCTGAAGCCGGGCGAGGACCGGGCCGATCTCGGACGCGCGGGCCTCGGCCACCACGTTCAGGACGTCGTCGATCTCTGCCTCGACCGAGCCCGTGGCAATGGCGGCGATGTCCGCGCCGGTCAGCGCGGCGGGGTCGCCGTGCTTGTAGAGGCCCAGCTTCTCGACCGTCTGGCGGAAGTCGCCGGGATCCAGCGCGCGGGCCAGCGCCTCGATGTCGCGCATCGCGTCGGCGGGGACGTTGGTCAGCCCGGCCGCCCTCAGCGCCGCGTCGATCTCGGCGCGGGATGGCGGGTCGTCGTAGATGCCGACGGCGTAGGCGTTGCGATGCCCCTCGAACGCCTTGCGCAGCTTCGACGCGGCCTTGAGCGAGCCCGCCGTGACGACCAGATGCGCGTCGCCCGGCGCCCAGTCCTCCAGCGCCGTCAGCACCGGGGCGGCCTGATTCTCGGTCACGTCCTCGACCACCACGACGCGGGGGCCGGGAAAGAAGCCCTGCGCCTTCATCGCGTCCCCGACCGAGGCGCCGTCCTTCTTCAGGTCCGAGCCGGACATGCGGGTCAGGCGCATCTCGGCCTCGCCCTCCGGCCCGACGATCGCCTTCACGACCTCCTGCCGGCGCAGCGCCACGCGCATCGCGTCGCCGCCGTAGATCAGGATGCCCGTCCGGTCGGCCTCGGGTCTGGCGAAATAGCCCGGTGCGTCGCGGGGGGAGAGTTTCATCCCGTGCTCCCCGTCAGCGCCGGAGCGGCGGCGATGAGGCGGGTCACCAGCTGATCCGCGAGGATCCGCATCAGCCGCTCGCGCGCATCGCGCCGCGCAGCCTGGGTGGCGACGGTGGAGCCGGTGGCGGAATAGGCGGTGAAGCTGTTCTCGGTGCCCGTCGCGAGGGTCCGCCCGGCGGCATCCTTCAGCGTCCAGGCCACCTCGCCCACCACGTTGAAGCGGGTGACGATGTTGTTGGCGGTGACGGCCATGCGCTCTTCCATGACGCGCGGCGCCATCTCCAGCGCGTAGGGGCCGGAGGCGCGGCCGAGCCGCTGCTCCATCTCGCGCACCAGGATGTAGTCGTCGGGCGTCACCGGGTCGGGCAGCGCGATCCGCCCGGTCAGCGCCTGCGCCCCGCCGCCCGGCGCATAGGCCGGGGTGAAGCCGCAGGCCGCAAGGCCGGCGAGAGCCGCAAGTGTCAGGAAGCTGCGCCGGTCAGACGACCACATTCACGATCCGTCCGGGGACGACGATGATCTTGCGGGGCTGTGCCCCGTCCAGCGCCCGCTGCACATTGTCGAGGGCCAGCGCGGCCTTTTCAACCTCTTCCGAAGGCATGTCCGGCGGCACGCTGATCTCTGCCCGCCGTTTGCCGTTCACCTGGATCGGCATGGTCACCAGCGCCTCGACAAGCAGCGCCTCGTCGGCGACGGGCCAGGCGGCGCTGGTGATCAGGCCCTCGCCGCCGAGAATCGTCCAGACCTCTTCCGCCAGGTGCGGGGTCATCGGCGACATGAGCTGCGCGAGGGTCTTCAGCGCCTGGCGCTTCGCCGCGCCCCCCGCGCGGCTTTTCGAGATCGCGCCGGTGAAGGCGTAGAGTCGCGCGATGGCGGCGTTGAAGCCGAAGCTCTCGATGCCCAGCGTCACGTCGCGGATCGACTTGTGGGTCTCGCGCATCAGCTCCTCGTCGGCCTTCGCATCGGCGGGGGCGTCCGAGGCGGCGGCTTCGGCGGCCAGACGGTAGACGCGGGCGAGGTGCCGGTTCGCGGCCTCGGCGCCGGAGGCCGTCCATTCCACGTCGCGTTCGGGCGGGCTGTCGGACATGACGAACCAGCGGGCGGTGTCGGCGCCGTACTGCTGGATGATCGCCAGCGGGTCGACGACGTTGTTCTTCGACTTCGACATCTTGGCCGAGGGGATCACCGTCACCTCGCGCCCGTCGGCCTTCAGGAAGGCGCGACCGTCCTTCAGCTCGACATCTTCGGGGTAGTGATAGACCGGGCGGCCATCCTCGCGCGTGGTCTGGTAGATCGCGTGGGTCACCATCCCCTGCGTGAAAAGCGCGTCGAAGGGCTCGATGGCGGCCGAAGGCAGATGACCCGTCTGATGCATTGCCCGGGCGAAGAAGCGGGAATAGAGCAGGTGCAGGATCGCGTGCTCGATCCCGCCGATATACTGGTCGACGTTCATCCAGTAATCGGCCTCGGCCCGGTCGGTCGGCGTCGAGGCATGGGGCGCGGTAAAACGGGCGAAATACCAGGACGAATCGACGAAGGTGTCCATGGTGTCCGTCTCGCGCTTCGCGGCCGTCCCGCAGGCGGGGCACGGCACGTCGCGCCAGGTCGGATGCCGGTCCAGCGGGTTGCCGGGGATCGAGATATCGATGTCGTAGGGCAGTTCGACCGGCAGGTTCTCCTTCTTCTCGGGCACCACGCCGCATTCGGGGCAGTGGACCACCGGGATCGGGCAACCCCAGTAGCGCTGGCGGCTGAGGCCCCAGTCCCGCAGGCGGAACTTCGTCACGCCGCGGCCGACGCCGTTCGCCTCGCAGAAGGCAATGGCGGCTTCGACGGCCTCGTTGCCGGTCTGGACATCCTCGCCCGCGAAGCCGCGGATGTAGCGGACCTTTTCGGTCTTCGGCGGGACGTAGGCCTCGCCCTCGGGATAGGCGCCTTCGACCGGCTCGAAGGTGGGGATGACGGGCAGGCCGTATTTCGTGACGAACTCGAAATCGCGCTCGTCATGGGCCGGGCAGCCGAAGATCGCGCCGGTGCCGTAATCCATCAGGATGAAGTTGGCGATCCAGACCGGCAGCTCGATCGAATTGTCGAACGGATGGCGGACGGTCAGGCCGGTGTCGTAGCCCAGCTTCTCGGCCGTCTCGATGGCCTCTTCCGTGGTGCCGCCCTGGCGGGCGCGGGCGCAGAACCCGGCCACCTGCTGGTCGTGCGCCTCCAGCGATTTGGCCAGCGGGTGGTCCGGGGAAATCCCCACGAACGACGCGCCCCACAGCGTGTCGGGGCGGGTCGTGTAGACCTCGATCCGGTCGAAGCCCTCGGGCGCGTCGACCATGCCGAAGGCGAACTGCAGGCCGCGCGACTTGCCGATCCAGTTGGCCTGCATCAGCTTGACCTTGGCGGGCCAGTCGTCGAGCCCGTCGAGCGCCTCCAGCAGATCCTCGGCCATGTCGGAGATGCGGAAGAACCACTGGGTCAGCTCCCGCCGTTCGACCAGCGCGCCGGAGCGCCAGCCGCGCCCGTTCTCCACCTGCTCGTTCGCCAGCACGGTCATGTCGACCGGGTCCCAGTTCACGACGGCGTTGCGGCGGTAGACGAGGCCCTTTTCGAGGAAATCGAGAAACAGCGCCTGTTGCTGACCGTAGTATTCCGGATCGCAGGTCGCGAACATCCGGCTCCAGTCGAGCGAGAGGCCCAGCGGCTTCATCTGCTCGACCATCGTGTCGATGTTGGAATAGGTCCAGTCCTTCGGATGTCCGCCGTTCGCCATCGCGGCGTTCTCGGCCGGCATCCCGAAGGCGTCGAAGCCCATCGGGTGCAGCACGTTGTGGCCCGTGGACCGCTTGTAGCGCGCCACCACGTCGCCCATCGTGTAGTTGCGGACGTGGCCGATGTGGATGCGGCCGGAGGGATAGGGGAACATCTCCAGCACGTAGTATTTCGGCCGCGAGGGGTCGCGCTCGGCCCGGAAGAGCCCGGCCTCGTCCCAGGCCTGCTGCCATTTCGCTTCGATCTCGGCGGGCGCGTAGCGCGACATCGCGGTTCCCCTCGGCTGCATGTCGGATCGGGTGATATGCGGCAATTCCGCAAGGGTCCAGTGCCAAGCGGGACGGCCCGGCCGCCCCGGACTGTTCATCGCGCCGTGCTCTGTGTATCTCCGACCCCAGTGCACGAGGATTCCAGATGAACATTCTTTTCATTCACCAGAATTTTCCGGGCCAGTTCAAGCACCTCGCCGTCGCGCTGGCGAAGGCCGGTCATCACTGCGTGGCGCTGACGCTGCGGGTGAAGGAGCCGACCAAGTGGAACGGCGTCACGATCCTGCCCTACACGATCACGCGCAAGTCCGAGCAGAAGACCCACCCCTGGGTCACCGATTTCGACAGCAAGGTGACCCGGGCCGAGGCCTGCTTTCGCGGCGCGATCAAGCTGCGCGAGGCCGGGTTCACGCCGGACGTCATCATCGCGCATCCCGGCTGGGGCGAGTCGATGTTCCTGCGCGATGTCTGGCCGGGGGCCCGGCTGGGCATCTACTGCGAGCTCTACCACCTGCCCGGCTATCCCCACATCGGGTTCGACACGGAGTTCAACCGGGGCGACGATCCGGGCGACCTGCTGCGGATCCGGCTGAAGAACGTCAACAATCACATGCACTTCGACCTGGCCCACGCGGGGATCAGCCCGACGCGGTTCCAGGCCGACACCTTTCCCGAGGAATTCCGCGACCGCATCACCGTCATCCACGACGGCATCGACACGCCCGCCATTCCGCGCAATCAGTGGGCGAGCTATCAGCTGCCGAGCGGCCGCACCCTGACCCGCAAGGACGAGGTCATCACCTTCGTCAACCGCAACCTGGAGCCCTATCGCGGCTACCACGTCTTCATGCGCGCGCTGCCCGACCTGCTGAAGGCCAGGCCGAAGGCCGAGGTGCTGATCGTCGGCGGCGACAGCGTCAGCTACGGCGCACGGCCACCCGAGGGCACCACCTGGAAGCAGATCTTCATCGACGAGGTGCGCGGGCGGATCCCCGATGCCGACTGGAGCCGAGTCCATTTCCTCGGCCGCATCCCCTACAACCGCTTCACCGAGATGCTGCAACTCGCGCGGGTGCATGTCTACCTGACCTACCCCTTCGTCCTCTCCTGGTCGCTGTTCGAGGCGATGAGCGCCGAGGCGGCGATCGTCGCGTCGAACACCGAACCGGTGCGCGAGGCGATCCAGCACGACGAGAACGGGCGGCTGGTGGATTTCTTCGACGGCGGCGCGATCGTCGATCAGGTCAACGACCTGCTGGAAAACGCCGAGGCGCGGACCCGGCTGGGCCGCGCGGCGCGCCGGCTGATCGTCGAGAACTACGACCTGAAGACGATCTGCCTGCCGCGTCAGATGGAATGGGTGCAGGGCCTCGCAGACATGAGGGCCTGAGGCCGCGGCGCAATCGGTCCGGCCGGACATCCCTGAACCGACATCGGCGTCTCCGGCACCGTCATCCTCGGGCCGGGCCCGAGGATCTCCTGCCGCGCAGCCGTCCCCCGGCCCGTCTCGCTTCGTCCCGTCGAGCCGGCGGTGGACCGGCGCGTCGGGGCGGCCCGCAGCCGCGCCCGTCGCGCCCGTGTCGGAGAGGGCCGTGTCAGAGACGGCCGTCCGCCACCCGCATCTGCCGCGCGCGCGTCATGATCGCGTCTTCCACCGCCCGGTGGGCAGAGGCGCTGACGGGGCGTCCGCCCTGTGTCTGCAGCGACAGGTTCAGCGACCGCGCCTCCAGCGCCGGATCCATGATGTGGACGGTGGCGCGATAGGCCTGGCCGCCGCCCGGCGGGGTGCCGTATCCGGTGATGATGACCCCGGTGAAGGGATCGACCGACTGCACGGGCAGGAAGTTCAGCACGTCCAGAGAGGCGTTCCACAGGTAGCGGTTGACCGCCACGCGGGTGCCGTCGTCACGCTGCCGGAACAGGTCGAAGATCGACGTGCCGTCGTTCACCTCGACCGGGTTGCCGTAGAGGCCGGACTGGTATTCCTGCGGCGTGATCTGCTCTTCCTCGGCCAGCGCGGCCGGCCGCACGGGGCCGAGGATACGGCCCAGCCCGCCCGAACGCCCGCCGCAGGCGGCGGTGGCCAGCACCAGCGCACCAAGCATCGCAAGTCTGGAAAAGCGAAGAAATTCCATGCTCCGGCCCCGTCCCTTTCTGGGTTCCCTACCCTCTAACCGCCGACCCTGCGGCGGGCAAGCCATTTGATGGGCCGGACCCCCGCACGAGGGGCCTCCCGCCCGGCACGCGGCGGGGCCGTGACAACACTGTGGCAAAGCTGCACCAACTCGGCGTCCAAAACCCGGCGGGCCCGTCCGCCGCTTGCATGAACAGGGTGAAAAGAGCGAAAGACCCCCCATGCCCAATTCGGATTCCCCGTTTTGGGGCTGACTGAGAAACCGAGGGAAAACTTATGAAAAAAGTTCTCTTCGCAACGACCGCTCTGATCGCCACGGCAGGCGTCGCGGCTGCGGAAGTTACGTTCAGCGGCTACGGCCGCTTTGGGATCGTCTATTCGGATGCTGACAACGGCGGCGCAGATGACTATGCACTGCATTCCCGCCTCCAGTTCGACGTGAACATCGCGACCGAAGCCGACAACGGCATCTCGTTCGCGGCCACGTTCCGGACCCGTCCGACCGTGAACTCGATCTTCGCCGTGTCCGGCAACAACGGGGCGAACGCCGGTGTGCCGGACGACAACCGTCCGAATACGGCTGCCACCTTCAACGCGCCGCGCTTCTCGCTGTCCGCATCGGGCCTGACGGTCGCTGTCGGCAACATCTACGGCGCCATCGACTCGGCACCCGGCTACTACTCGGGTTCGGTCGGTCTGACCGGTTTGTCGTACACCAATACGCCGACCAACCGCGGCATTGGAACCGACGCTCACTCCTACTCTTCGGGCGGCGCTGGGTCGAACAACCAAGGCGTCGAAGTGATCTACGACGGCGGCCCGTTCGGTGTGCACGTCTCGCACATCAATCCGGGTCAGCCGACCGGTGCAGGCGTGGGCAACAACCCGGTCGCTCCCTTCGCCGGCAGCGACTCCAGCTCCACCCAGATCGTGCTGTCCTACACCTGGATGGACTACACCTTCGTCGGCGGCTACCAGCACGGTGAAACCACCGCGAACAACGAGATCGACTGGTACCTGGCAGCCGGCGGCAACATCGGGCCGGCAAACGTCTGGCTGAAGATCGCCGACAACGGCGCCGACGACATGTGGTACAACCTGTCGGGCTCGTTCGACGTCAGCGCCGCGACCTCGGTCCAGGCCTACGTCACCTACGACGAGAACGACACTGCAGCGCCTGCATGGCAGGACGAAACCAGCTACGGCATCGGCTTCGTTCACTCGCTGGGCGGCGGCGCATCGCTCCGCGGCGGTGTGGAATCGGCCTATGACGACGTCAAGGCAGACTTCGGTGTTCGCTTCAACTTCTGATCCGATCAGAGGTTGAACGCCACGGGATCGGGCGGGTCTTCGGACCCGCCCTTTTCATGTCTGCGCCCCCGTTCCGCGCAACTGCGCCCCGGTCCGGCGCACCTGCGCCGCCTCGTCCGGCGCGCCCGCGCATCCCTGCCCGCCGCGGAAACGACTTGCGCCGCCCCGCCGTTCCGGCAGAGGATGCGCGCATGACACGGCCTATCCCCCTTCTCGCCGCACTGGCCCTTGCCGCCGCGCCCGCCGCGGCCGAGATCACGCTGTCCGGCGACGCCCGCTTCGGCGTGACGTATGACGAGGCGCGCCCCGCGCGAGAGGCCGACATCTACGGCGACCTGCGGCTCGACACCCGGGCAGAGGTGCGGGCGGACAACGGGCTGGGCTTCGGCGTCAACCTGCGGATGGAGGGGCGGAGCGGCCCTGTCGCCGCCAACGCGCCCCGCTTCTACGTCACCACCGGGCAGGACGCCCCGCCACCGCGCCGCTGACCGCCCCGGGGTCTTTTCATCCGCGCCCAACCGGTGTCTTCTGCGCCGCGACGACCAGCGCGAGGCCCCCATGTCCCTGTCCGAGATCCGCACCCGCATCGCGAAGGCCTGCGACAGGGCCGGCCGCGATCCGGCCTCCGTCACCCTGATCGCGGTGTCCAAGATGCAGCCCGACGAACGGGTCGCCGCGGTGCTTGACGAAGGACACCGCGTCTTCGGCGAGAACCGCGTGCAGGAGGCGGCCGGCAAGTGGCCCGGCTTCCGCGAGGCATACGACGGGATCGAGCTGCACATCATCGGCCCGCTTCAGACCAACAAGGCCCGCCAGGCGATGGAGCTCGCGCAGGCGATCCATTCGCTCGACCGGCCGAAGCTGGCAACCACCCTGGCGCGGCTGGCGCAGGAGACGGGCGCCTGCCCGCAGCTCTTCATCCAGGTGAACACCGGGGAAGAGCCGCAGAAGGCCGGCATCCTGCCCGGCGATGCCGACGCCTTCGTCACCGAATGCCGTGGCCTCGACCTGCCGGTCGCCGGCCTGATGTGCATCCCTCCGGTGGAGGAGGAGCCCTCCCTGCATTTCGCCCTTCTGGCGAAGATCGCCGAACGGAACGGGCTGCCGGGCCTGTCGATGGGCATGTCGGGCGATTTCGAGACAGCCATCGCGCTCGGCGCGACCCATGTGCGCGTCGGGTCGGCCATCTTCGGGGAACGGCACTGACCGGACCGGACCGGCACGGCTGGCCAACCGCGCCCGCCGCGCCGCAGCGAAGACAGGATGGAACAACCCCCGACCCCTCGTGTTGTGGGCCCGGGCCGATGGTGCTACCCGGACAGCCCACATTTTTCGCAGACCGCATCGAAGGAGGACGTGATGACCGTCACCCCGCCCGAGAGGCAGTTCGCGCCGACGGACGCCTACCCCACCCGACTTCCCGGAGAGGAACGCCTTTCACGGCGTGAGGACCCGGTTCTCTGGTCCGAATGGACCGAGGACGCGCCGCTCTCCCGCGAGGAGGCCGAGCATTACCGCACCCGCGGCTGGCTCGCCCGCGACGCCCAATTCGACGACGCCGAGCTGCGCCTGCTGATCGACACCGCCACCACGCTCTGCGGCGCCGGATCCGGCATCCCGCGCGAGGATCTGGTGACCGAGCCGGACAGCGACGAGGTGCGGACGATCTTCCGCCTCGACCGGCATTCGCCGATGTTCCTGCGGCTGGCGCGCGACGAGCGGATGGCCGGCGTGGCCAGCTTCCTGCTGGGCGACGACGTCTATCTTCACCAGAGCCGCCTGAACTACAAACCCGGCTTCACCGGCAAGGAGTTCTACTGGCATTCGGATTTCGAGACATGGCATGCCGAGGACGGGATGCCCCGGATGCGCGCCGTCTCGGCCTCGCTGCTGCTGACGGACAATTCGAAGCTGAACGGCCCGCTGATGCTGGTGCCCGGCAGCCAGGACACCTTCATCGCCTGTTCGGGCGAGACGCCCGAGGCGAACCACGAATCGTCGCTGAAGGCGCAGAAGGTCGGCGTGCCGCAGCCCGAGACGATCGAGCGGCTGGTCCGCGAGAACGGGCTCGACTGCGCCGACGGTCCGGCGGGCACGCTGGTCTTCTTCGACTGCAACACGCTGCACGGATCGAACGGCAACATCACGCCCGATCCGCGGTCGAACGCGTTCTTCGTGTTCAATGCGGTGTCGAACCGGGTCGAAGCGCCCTTCGCCGCCGCGAAGCCCCGCCCGGCCTTCCTGGCCGAACGCGGTCAGCCGGATGCGATCCGGCCGGTCTCGGGCCGTCTGACGACGGGCTGAGCGTCCGGCGCGCTCTCCGGTGCCTGCCGCCCCGGTGCGCCGAGGCAGGAGCTATCGGGAGAGCGCGCCCGCCATTCCGGCCGACACGATGATCCGCGTGCCCGGGACGACCCGGGCCGCGATCCACCGCAGGTGATCCCGGCGGAAGGCGATGCAGCCCTCGGTCGGGAAGCCCGGCCTGCGCCACTGGTGCAGGAAGATGGCCGACCCCGCGCCCGGTGTGGCGTCAGGCCAGTTCCAGTCCGTCAGCAGGACGATGTCATACAGCGGATCGGCCCGCCTCAGCCGCTCGTGGCTGGGCGCGTATGGCAGCCGGACGCGCTGGTTGTAGGCCGGATCGCCGGCGTCATCGCTCCACCCGTCCGTCGGGCGGATCGGTTCGGCCCACCACGCGGGCCGCGCGATCCGGTCGGGGCGGTAGAGCATCCCCACCACCCGCATCTCGCCCGCCGGCGTTGCGCCGTCGCCTTCGCGCTTGTCGCCGCTCACGCCGCCCTTGCCGATCGCGCAGGGAAACCGGCGGCCCATGAAGCGCAGGCCCGTGGGCGTCAGCACCATGTCGCCCGACTGCATGGCTGCGTTCACAGCAGGTGCCCCGACTTCTTCGCCTTGGTCGCCAGATAGGCGCGGTTCTGCGGCGTCTCGCCGACCTTCAGCGGCACACGCTCCGTCACCGCGATGCCGTTCTTCTCCATCATCGCGATCTTGGCGGGGTTGTTGGTCAGCAGCCGCACCTTGCCGAAGCCCATCCGTTTCAGGATGTCCGCCCCGATGCGGAAATCGCGTTCGTCATCCTCGAACCCCAGCCGGTGGTTCGCCTCGACCGTGTCGAAGCCCTGATCCTGCAGCGAATAGGCCCTCATCTTGTTGGCCAGCCCGATTCCCCGCCCCTCCTGGTTCAGGTAGAGCAGCACGCCCGCCCCTGCCTCGCCCATCTGCGCCAGCGCCCCGCGCAACTGCGGGCCGCAGTCGCATTTCAGCGACCCCAGCAGATCGCCCGTGAAGCAGGCCGAATGCAGCCGCGCCAGCACCGCGCTGTCGCGGGCGGGGCGGCCGATCTCGATGGCGTAATGCTCCTCGCTGCCGTCCTCGGGGCGGAAGACGTGGACGCGGCCGGCCTCCGACACCTCCAGCGGCACGCGGGCGGACACGACCGGGTGCATGGGGCTGGCCTGTTCCATCTCGACCCGGGCGCGGGCGGCGTTCACCAGGGTCAGCTGGTGATCGCGGGCGAAGCCGGTCGCGCCCTCCAGCGGCAGGACGACCACGGCGGGCAGGATCCGCGCCGTCTTGGCGATCCGCAGGGCCAGGCGGTGCAGGTCCGCCGGTCCCTCCCGCTCGGCCGTCAGGGGGCCCTTCATCGGGGCGCGCAGATCGTCCGCGGGGTCGGCCACCGCCTGCACCCATGTCGCCGTCGCATCCGCGGGGATCGCGATCCGCGCCAGATCGCCATCGTAGGGCCGGGCCTTCAGCGTCTCGGCCCGCCGCGCGGTGATTGCCAGCACCGCCCGCCCGCCGAGTTCCCGCAGATCGGTCAACCGCGCATCCGTCAGCGTCTCGGCCGCCAGCGCCAGCACGCCCGCCCCGTCGTCCGCCAGGACCACGGCAAGGCCCAGCCGAAGGTCGGATCGTGCACGCGCCAGCGTTTCGGCGATATCGGGCAGGAAGCTCATCAGGGGGATCCGCGGCCGCGCCGCACCGGTTGCGGCCCGCAAGATGTAACTCTCGCCGCCACAATTTGAAACATACCCCGCGTGGACGACACGACCGCGTGAGGGTCCTGCCACAATCCTTGCCGCGTCCGCGACGCACACCGATGTGACCGCTTGCGAGAAAAACGGAGGGTCCAACCATGGGACAACTCAAGAAAATCCTCCTCGTCGACGATGACGAGGACCTGCGCGAGGCATTGAGCGAGCAACTGGTCATGACCGAGGATTTCGACGTGTTCGAAGCCTCGGACGGCGCCGGCGCGATGCAGAAGGTGAAGGAGTCGCTGTTCGACCTCCTGATCCTCGACGTCGGCCTGCCCGACACCGACGGGCGCGAGCTGTGCCGCCTGATGCGCAAGCAGGGCGTCAAGAGCCCGATCCTGATGCTGACGGGTCAGGACAGCGACAGCGACATGATCCTGGGCCTCGATTCCGGCGCCAACGATTACGTCACCAAGCCGTTCAAGTTCCCCGTGCTGCTGGCCCGCATCCGCGCCCAGCTGCGCCAGCACGAGCAGAGCGAGGACGCGATCTTCCAGCTTGGGCCCTACACGTTCAAGCCGTCGATGAAGATGCTGGTCACCGAGGACGACAAGAAGATCCGCCTGACGGAGAAGGAGACGAACATCCTCAAGTTCCTCTACCGCTCGACCGACGGCGTGGTCGCCCGCGACGTGCTGCTGCACGAGGTGTGGGGCTACAATGCCGGCGTCACCACGCACACGCTGGAGACCCACATCTACCGGCTGCGGCAGAAGATCGAGCCCGATCCCTCGAACGCCCGCCTGCTGGTGACCGAGAGCGGCGGATACCGGCTGGTCGCCTGAAGGCAGGGTATTCCGGACCTGACGGCGCGTTTCGGCGGTGCTACACCGACGCTGCGTTCCGAAAGGAACCGACCGTGCATGCTCCGGCTTGTAGACATGCAACCTCCCTGTTGGACTGCCCGGGCCCGAGTGCCCGGGCGTTTTTTTCTCAGAGCAGCTAATCCTGTGTAAGCTTCAGTTGACCCTGCCTATCCTCCTCGTCATCGACCGACGAGTGCTTAATTTTCAGAGGGGCTTCGCCCGCGTGATAGTCTGGAAAAAGTTCACCTTGCTTCCCGGGATATGCCGTGTTGAACAGCTGCTTGAAAAACGCTGGCTGTCCGCTTGGTGTCGCCCGCAAAAGCGTCGTAACTGCGCGGATCTGGTTCTCCAGGTTCTGATGTCCGACATCCTCGGTTAAGTGCTCGTGATGAGTTCTTTTTCGTCTTCCAGTATTAGGATCTTTCGGATTTCTACTCCTCAACTCTTCGAGGACACCCTTTGGCAGCTGTTCATAAATCAGCCAGTTCGTAAGCTTACCTATATATGCGTTGCGTTGATAGTCACCTGGCTTGTAGGGCCAACCCCATACTCTATGCAGTTGTTCATAATACGAATCTGGGAAGCGCTTCGCCCATGGAAGAAGTTCTTCTGCAATGTAATGCGAGAGAATGGCTTGGAGCTCATCTCTTGCACGAGCCTGCTGGTATCCGGTCGCCTCATCGACCAGCGCGATCACACCAATCTTGGAGAGACTTCTAGTGAGTACCTCAGCGGCCTGCGCAATGGGGGCTTGATTAGCTGTGAGTGTACCGCCAGCCGCTCTAGCCGAAAGATACACATCGCAAACTAGAGGCAGAAGCTCGGCGCGGTAGCCTTGAGCACGTTGGCCACGGAGATTTACGTACTCAACTGGCTCAAGAACCTCGTAGAGCTCGGGCGTTATGAATGGTTTAAGATTCTTGGCATCCAAGAAACTCGGCATCCCAGTTCTCTGATAGGATCCCTTCCATGGCCTTCCCAGAGCTTCCAAAAACGCACGACTGAGCAGAACCCTTCGGCCGTCTTTGAGGACAGCTGAATCTACGCTTACAGACCCTAAATGAAGTTCACCTTCATAGGCGGCCTTTGGCAAATCTGCGTTCCATCTTGATGCCGCTGCCTTCTTCGCGATCTCACGACGTTGTTCAGGTGAAAGGTTACGAGCGCGGGCACGCCCACCTTCGCGTTGCGGACTATCCGCCATCACTACCTCCATGCTTGCTACAGAAAAGAGTAAGCATTGCTGCGCGCAAATGCAAGCATTCAGCGGAAAGGTGAGCATGCATGCTCAAATGTAGCCGGTTCCCAGTCCACCCATCTGTCACTCCGGTCCCGGCTGCTGACACCTCCCGCGCCCCGTGCCACCGTTCCGCGCAAACGGGAGGACCGCACCATGACCACCGCCGAATTCGTCGCCGATGAATCCCGCCGCCGGAAGGGGTTCCGCTATGCCCCCCGCAGCTACGACCTGAACACGGCCGAGGAATCGCGGCTGATGGCGCTCTGCGGGTCCACGCCCGAGACGTTCGGCGGCTGCGTCGATCCCGCCACCTTCATCACCCACGCGATCGAGGAAGGCACCCGCAACGGCATCTCGGCCAACGGCGGCGTCAACATGGTGCAGTGGCTGATCGTCCACGACCTGCCGAAGATCGACGAGGCGGTGACCGTAACGGGCGAGGTGCTCGACGTGCAGGACGCCCCGCGCGGCAAGATCACCACGTCGGAGGTCTGGTATCACCGGGCGAACGGCAACCTCGGCGTGACCTCGGGGCGGACGTCGCTGAAGACCGATCCGACGAAATACGCCGACCCGAAGCTGCGCGGCGCGGGCGAGCGGCCGGCGCCGATCATCGAGGATCCGAGCGTGCTGGAGGTGGTCGAGACCGCCCAGCTGACGCCCGAGATCGTGCTGCAGTATTCGCAGTCCACGCTGAACCCGGTGCACACCGACATGGACGCCGCCAACCGCGCCGGATACCGCGCGCCGATCATCGGCGGCGCGCATGGCGTGCGCTTTCTGACCCGCGCGATCTGGGACCGCTTCGCGCCGTCGTCGGTGCGGATGGACATCCGCTTCCGCCGCCCGATCTTCTGGGACGACGCCTTCGAGGTGCGGGTGGCGGGCGACGGTGCCTGGGACGCGATCTGCCTTGCCCGCGACGGCAAGGTGCTGGTCGAGATGGCGATCACCGACCTGGTGCCGACGCGCTGACGCCGCACGCCGGGGACGGGGCGCACCCGGCATCCGCCGGCGCCGCCGCCCGCGCCGCGGCGCCTACCCTGCCCCGCCCACCTGCGCGGCCGCCCGCCGGGGCCACAGACCTTGCCAGGGCGGGAATGCACCGCATATCGTTCTGTCGGGCCTTCGGAAAACCGCGACGGACAACGCGGGACCGGCGGCACGGAACGACGACGAAACGCACGGACAGTGGACCCGCTCATGACGATCATCACAAGGTTTCTCGCGCTCGGCCTGATGCTGGGCGCTCTGGCCGCCTGCGGCGGCGGTTCCGGCCCGTACGAGAGCGATCCCGTCTCGACCTCGTCCAGCGGACCCTACGGCCCGATCCAGGACGGCGACATCACGATCCCCGCGGTCGACGCGCAGTATCTGCAGGAGCCGAACCGCCGCGCCGAAGTGGTCTACAACGGGCCGGAGGCGCCGGGGACCATCGTCGTCGATCCCTTCGCCAAGTTCCTCTACTACGTCGAGGAGGGCGGCACGGCGACCCGCTATCCCGTGGCCGTGGGGCGCGAGGGCAAGGGCTTCCGCGGCTCCGCCACGATCCGGCGCAAGGCGGAATGGCCAGGCTGGCAGCCGACGAAGAACATGCTGCGGACCGAGCCCGAGATCTACGGCCCCTTCGCGCAGGGCATTCCGGGCGGGGTGGCCTCGCCGCTGGGGGCGCGGGCGCTCTATCTCTATCGCGGCGGGCGCGACACCTACTACCGGATCCACGGCACCAACGACGTGGCCTCGATCGGCAATTCCAACTCGGCGGGATGCATCCGGCTCTTCAACCAGGACATCATCCACCTCTACGACCGGACCGGCAACGGCACGCAGGTCGTGGTGCGCACCTACGAGGAATCGGTCGCGCTGGAGGGTGAGGCGATGGCCAACCGCGGTGTGGAACTGCCGCCGACCGTGGTCGATCCCGACGTGATCTACGCCGCCGTCGAGGAAGAGAAGCGGCGACTGCAATAGCCGCCGGGCCGGGCGCCATTCCGGCGCCCGGCCCCTCGCGTCCGGCCGGACCGGACCACGCGGGATCCGACAGGACAGATTTGGATCAGGCGGGGCCGGTGCCGATGCAGCGGGTGGCGATGACCGAGGTGTCGGTCATCCAGTCCCGCCGCTTCGCGAAGCTTTCCGCCCATTCCGGTTTCGGCGCCTTCGGGTCCAGGTTGAAGAAGCGCGAGGCCGACCACGCGGCCAGATCGTCATAACGCGCCACCAGCAGGTAGCTCGTCACGCCGGCCTTCGGGGCGGCGTGCCACAGGCCCACCACCGCGCAATGCGTGTCCGTCTCGAACCCGTCCCAGACCGGGATCGTCGCCGTCTCGAAATCGCCGGCATGATCCGACCGGACATGGAACCAGCGGTTGGTGAACATGGCCTGACTGTCCTCCAGCAGGTGCATGTTGCGCTCGGACGCGACGCTCAGCGGGGTGCGCTCGACCGAGACGACGTCGGCCATGCCCTCGATCCGGGGCGCGGGGCCCTCCGGCTCGTCGGCCTCGGCCAGGGCGAAGACGGTGTTCACGCTGGCCCCGATCTGCGGCGCGAAGAGACCGAGCAGGCGACCGCCGTCCAGCCGCGTGCCCTTCAGCGCCTCGCCGACCGCGCCCCAGCGGTTCGAGGCGGTGCGGATCGTCAGATATTCTCTCATCGGCAGGTCCTCCCGCGCTCAGCATGCCACGGCTCGCGCGCGGCTGCACGTGCCGGCCGCGCGTCGCCACATCCGCGCCGCCGGTCCGCCGATCCTTGCGATTTCCCGGCGAAGGCGCATGATCGCCTGCGAGACGAGCACCGGGAGGGCCGCCATGACCGTTCACACCTCCAGCCACTGGGGCGTCCGCATCGCCGAGAAGGACGCGAAAGGCCGCATCACCCTGCGCCCGCACGAGGCCGACCGCGATCCGAATCCCATCGGACTCGACCAGCTGTCGCCCGAGATGCAGGCGATCCGCGTGAAGCGCCCGGCCGTGCGAGAAAGCTGGCTGCGGGGCGGGCCGGGGACGGCGCCCGAACGGCGCGGGCACGAGCCGTTCGTGGAGGTGTCCTGGGACCGCGCCCTCGACCTCGCGGCGGCCGAGATCGATCGCGTCCGCAAGGCGCACGGCAACGCCGCGATCTTCGCCGGCAGCTACGGCTGGTCCAGCGCCGGTCGCTTTCACCACGCGCAGAGCCAGGTCCACCGCTTCATGAACGCGGCCGGCGGCTACGTGCGGCACATGAATTCCTACTCCCTTGGCGCGGCGCACGTGATCATGCGCCACATCATCGCCGACCAGCGGGCGCTGATGGGGCATCACACGTCGTGGGACGTGATGGCCGAGAACACGAAGCTGCTGGTCTGCTTCGGCGGGGTGCCGTGGAAGAACGCCCAGATCTCGGCCGGCGGCCTGCTGCGCCACCACCTGCGCCCGGGGATGGAGGCGATGCAGGCGGCGGGCATCCGCATGATCAACGTCTCGCCTGTCGGCGACAATCTGGAGGGCCGCGCGGAATGGCTGCCCTCGCGGCCGAACACCGACGTCGCCGTGATGCTGGGCCTCGCCTGGGTGCTGGCCGAGGAGGGGCTGGCCGACCGCGCCTTCCTCGACCGCTACGCCGTGGGTTACGACCGGTTCCTGCCGTATCTCATGGGGCAGGACGGGTCGCCCGCGAAGACGCCCGAATGGGCCGAAGGGATCTCGGGCGTGCCGGCGCTGACGATCCGGCAGCTGGCCCGGGACATGGCCGGCACCCGGACGATGCTGAACATGTCCTGGTCTCTGCAGCGCGCCAGCCACGGCGAACAGACCTGCTGGATGCTGGTGACGCTGGCCGCGATGCTGGGCCAGATCGGCCTGCCCGGCGGCGGGTTCGGCTTCGGCTACGGGGCCGCGAACAACCTGGGGTCCGCCGAGGCCTCGCTGCCCGGCCCCACCCTGCCGCAGGGCGACAACGCGGTGACCGAATTCATTCCGGTCGCGCGGATCGCCGACATGCTGGAAAACCCGGGCGGCCGGTTCCTCTACGACGGGCAGGAGCGGACCTACCCCGACATCCGCCTGATCTACTGGGCGGGCGGCAATCCCTGGCATCACCACCAGGACCTCAACCGGCTGGAGAAGGCCTGGGCGAAGCCCGACACCGTCATCGTGAACGAACAGTACTGGACCGCCACGGCGAAGCACGCCGACATCGTCTTCCCGGCGACCCTGACGCAGGAGCGCGAGGACATCGGGCATTCGACGCGCGAGGGACATCTGGTCGCCATGCGCAAGCTGACCGAGCCCGAGGGCGAGGCGCGCGACGATTACGACATCTTCACCGCGCTCAGCGAACGGATGGGCACGGCGGAGGCCTTCACCGAGGGGCTCGACTCCGAGGGCTGGCTGCGCCGCCTCTGGGCCGAGACGCAGGAAAAGGTGACGGCCCGCGGCGTGACGCTGCCGGATTTCGACGCCTTCCGCGAACAGGGCCTGATCGACCTGCACGAGAAGCGCGGGCCGGTCGTCCTGCTGCAACCCTTCCGCGAGGATCCGGAGGCGAACCCGCTGGAGACGCCCTCGGGCAGGATCGAGATCTTCTCGGAGACGATCGCGGGCTTCGGGCTCGACGATTGCGGCGGGCATCCGATGTGGTTCGAACCGCACGAATGGCTGGGCCAGGGCCGCGAGGGGATGCTGCACATGCTGTCGGACCAGCCCGAGCGGAAGCTGCATTCGCAGTTGGACGCAGGCGCCCACAGCCGGGCGAACAAGGTGAACGGGCGGGAACAGGTGCATATGCACCCGGACGACGCCGCCGCGCGCGGGATTGCCGAGGGCGACACGGTGGAGCTGTCGAACGCGCGCGGGGCCTGTCTGGCGGCGGCCCATCTGAACGACCGGGTGATGCCCGGCGTGGTGCGGCTGTCGACCGGCGCCTGGCACGACCCGGACGAGACCGGTCGCGACCGCCACGGCAATCCGAACGTGCTGACGCTGGACCGGGGGACGTCGAGCCTGGCGCAGGGCAGCGTCGCGCAGACCTGCCTGGTGCGGATTTCGGGGCCAGTGAACGCGGAACCCTGCACGACGGCCTTCGACCTGCCGGCGTTCGTGGCGGAGTAGCGAAGGGGGGTGGGCAGAATGCCCACCCTACGCGGATGCGCGCGAGTTGCCGGGGGACCCTGCGTGGCCTGATTTCGGGCGGTCAGCCGACGCGCTGCGCGAGGCGCTTGCGGAACAGCTCGATCGCATCGGGGTTCAGCACCCGCGGCGGCACCTCGCCCCGCGCCATCCTGGCGAAGGCGTCGGCCCCCATCCGGCCCAGCCGGGCGCGGGATTCGCCCGTCACCCCGGCGGTGTGCGAGGTGGCGATGACCTTCGGATGCACCACCAGCGGATCGTCGGCGTCCGGCGGCTCCCGGTGGAAGACGTCCAGCCCGGCGCCGGCCAGGTGCCCGCCGTCCAGCGCCGCCAGCAGCGCCGCCTCGTCCACGATGTCGCCCCGCGCGGTGCAGATCAGCAGCGCGTCCCTGCGCATCGTCGCCATCTCGGCCGCGCCGATCAGGCCGCGGGTCTCGGCGGTGAGCGGGCAGTGCACGCTGACCACGTCGGACGCGGCCAGCAGCTCCTCCAGCCCGACCTTCCTCGCGCCGCGGGCCGCGCATTCGCCCGCGTCCACATAGGGGTCGTACGCCAGCACGGTGCAGCCGAAGACCGTCATGACCTGCGCCATCCGGGTGCCGATGTTGCCCAGCCCGATCAGCCCGACCGTCTTGCCGAAGATCTCGCGCCCCATCAGCGCCGACCGGTCGCCCGCCGTGCCCTCGGCGATGGCGCGGGTGGCGTCGGGGATGCGCTTCAGCAGCGCCAGGATGAAGGCCAGCGCGTGTTCCGTCACCGCCTCGGCATTGCCGCCGGCCTGGTTGCAGGCGACGATCCCGCGCGCGGTGCAGGCGGCGAGGTCGATCGTGTCGTAACCCGCCCCGTAGGAGGACACCATCAGCAGCCGGGGCATACCGCGCAGCGAGTCCTCGGTGATGTGCAGCGGCTCCGGCAGTTCGTCCCGTGCGGCGCGGCAGTAGTAGGCGTCGGTGTTCGACAGGGTCTCCAGCGCCGCCTCGACGCCGTCGGCGGCGCGCATCCGGTCGAGAACCAGGTCGGTGTTCCCCTCGATCGCGTCGAGGAAGGACTGGTTCATCGGGCGCTCGTAATAGGCGAGGCGGATCGGGTCGGTCATCTGGTGGCTCCGGTTGTCCGGGCGGAGGTCGCGCTTCCGCGGGCTGCTGCGGCAGCCTTGCCCGCGGGTGAGCCCGAGAAAAGACCGCGCCCGCGAACCGCACGATTGTGGCGGACGGCGCGGCGGGGGCCGGATGGCAGCGGCCGCGGCCCCGCGTCGTTCAAGAGACAGAAAGCGCCGTCTTCCAGCTTGCCCCTGCCCCCCGCAGCCGCAATATCCGCGCAGACCCAATCCGGACACCTCCACATGCCCAATCCGCTCGAGATCACCCTGACCGTCACCTGCCCCAGCCGGCGCGGCATCGTCGCCCGCATCGCCGGCTATCTGGCCGAGCACGGCTGCAACATCGTCGACCTGAACCAGTTCGACGACCGCGAGACGGGCCGCTTCTTCTCGCGCACCACGTTCCTGAGCGAGGAGGGCACCACCCTGAAGGCGCTGATCGACGGTTTCGGCCCGATCGGCGAGGAATTCGAGATGGAGTGGGAGTTCCACGACCCCGACCACCGGATGAAGGTGATCCTGATGGTGTCGCGCTTCGGGCACTGCCTGAACGACCTGCTCTACCGCTGGCGGATCGGCGCGCTGCCGATCGAGATCGTGGGCGTGATCTCGAACCATCTGGACTACCAGAAGACGGTGGTGAACCACGACCTGCCCTTCCACCACATCCGGGTGACGAAGGAGAACAAGCCGCAGGCCGAGGCCCGGATCATGGAAGTGGTCGATGAATCGGGGGCCGAGTTGATCGTGCTGGCGCGCTACATGCAGGTCCTGTCGGACGACATGTGCCGCCGGATGTCGGGGCGGATCATCAACATCCACCACTCGTTCCTGCCGTCCTTCAAGGGGGCAAACCCCTACAAGCAGGCGTTCGAGCGCGGTGTGAAGCTGATCGGCGCGACTTCGCACTACGTCACGGCGGACCTCGACGAGGGGCCGATCATCGAACAGGACATGATCCGCGTGACGCATGCGCAGAGCGCCTCGGACTACGTCTCCCTGGGCCGGGACGTGGAAAGCCAGGTGCTGGCACGGGCGATCCACGCCCACGCGACGCGGCGGTGCTTCCTGAACGGCGACAAGACGGTGGTGTTCCCGGCCAGCGCCGGGGCGTTCGCGTCGGAACGGATGGGCTGATCCATCCGGCGCCGTAGGGTCAGCCGGCGTAATCCGCGTCGCTGACCGGTTCCAGCCAGTCGGCGGCGCGGCCGTCCACGACCTCCTGGATCGCGATGTGGCTCATGGCGGTGTCGGGGGCGGCGCCGTGCCAGTGCTTTTCGCCCGGCGGGAAGGTGACGGTGTCGCCGGCACGGATCTCGATGGCCGGTTCACCCCAGACCTGAGCCAGCCCGCGCCCCGCGGTGACGTGGATCGTCTGCCCGGCGGGATGGGTGTGCCAGCTGGTCCGCGCGCCGGGTTCGAAGGTCACCGTCGCGGCGGCGACGCGCGAGGGTGCGTCGGGCGAGACGATGGGATCCATACGGACGCGTCCGGTGAAGTACTCGGCAGGGGCAGAGGTGGTGGGGCGGCTGCCGCAGGGGTGATGTTTCATGACAAGGCTCCTCTTGCTGGTGCCGAGACTGGAGCGCGTCCCGGCACGGAATCAAGGCGCAGGCGCGGTGCCGGCGTTCGCCGATCGTTGCGACGATGGACGACGTCGTCCCCAGGGCCCGCGCCGCACGCTTTCGCTGTTCCCGCGCCCCGGCAATCGCAGGGTGGGCATTCTGCCCACCCCCGCACTTACCGCCCCTGCTTCACGTCCTTGAACGGCACGTCCTTGTCGACCCGCACATCTCCGGGCAGGCCCAGCACCCGCTCGGCGATGATGTTGCGCAGGATCTCGGACGTGCCGCCCGCGATCCGCCCGCCGGGCGCGGACAGCAGCGATTGCTGGAACGCCCCGCCGTTCGTCGCGGCGTCCGAGCCCGAGACGACCCCGCCCGAGCCCATGACCTCCAGCGCGAAGCGGGCCATCTCCTGCTGCTTGATCGCGTTGACGATCCGCCCGATGGAGGCCTCCGGCCCCGGCGTCTCGCCCCGGCTGAGCTTGGTAAACGAGCGATAGCGCGTCGCAGCGATCCCCTTCGACTTCGCGTACCAGTCCGCGATGCGGTCCCGCACGACCGGATCGTCGATGGCCCGGCCGCCGTTCATCTGCGTCTCCTGCGCGAAGGCGAAGAGGTCCATGATGTCCGGACGCGGCTCGTCCCCGACCGCCAGCCGTTCGTTCATCAGCGTGGTCAGCGCGACTTTCCAGCCGTCCCCGACCGCGCCCAGACGCTGTGCGTCGGGCACCCGGAGGTCGGTGAAGAACACCTCGTTGAAATGCGAGGCGCCAGACATCTGGTGGATCGGCCGCACCTCGACCCCCGGCGCCCTCATGTCGATGAAGAACATCGTCAGGCCCTTGTGCTTGGGCACATTCGGGTCCGTACGGGTGACGAGGATACCGAAATCCGACAGATGCGCGCCGGAGGTCCAGATCTTCTGGCCGTTGATGACCCAATCGTCGCCGTCCTTCACGGCCTTGGTGCGAAGCCCCGCCAGATCCGACCCGCCATGCGGTTCGCTGAACAGCTGGCACCAGATCTCCTCCCCCCGCAGGGCCGGGCCGGTATAGCGCTCCAGCTGATCGTTGCTGGCATAGGCCATCATCGTCGGGATGCACATGCCGAGGCCGATCTCGTAGACGCCCTTGGGAACGGCATACTTCGCCTCTTCCTGCTGCCAGATCACCTCGTTGATGGCGGAAAGCCCCTGCCCGCCCCATTCCTGCGGCCAGCGGATGCCGGCGAACCCGGCCTCGGCCTTTTTCGCCTGCCAGTCGCGGGCGCGTTGCAGGGCCTCGGAGCCGGGCGTGTAATGCACCGGCACCGTCGCCCCCGTCCGTTTCGACGCGTTGGCATCGAGGAAGGCGCGCGCCTTCGCGCGGTAGTCGGCTTCGTCCTTCGTGTCTTCCAGATCCATCCCGTGTCCTCCCTACGCGGCCGTACGGCGTTCCAGCGCCGTGATCAGCCGATCCTTCCAGAACCCCAGCGTCCCCAGCCCCAGGGCCAGCGCATTGGCGCGGCGATAGTAGAGTTGCGGGTCGGCCTCGAAGGTGAAGCCGATGCCGCCGTGGGTCTGGATATTCTCGCTCGACGCCATGACGAAGGCCTGGATCGAGCTGACGCGGGCCGTCGCCGCCTCCAGCGTCAGGTCGCGCTCGCCCGAGATCAGGCCGAGCGCGCCCATCATCGCGTTCGACCGCGCCAGTTCCAGCGCGACATAGACATCCGCCAGCTTGTGCTTGATCGCCTGATTCGCGCCGATGGGGCGGCCGAAGGCATAGCGCTCCTTCGCATAGGTCGTCGCCATGTCGAGGCAGGCCTGCGCGCCGCCGACCTCCTCGAACGCGGTCAGGATCGCGGCGCGGTCGATGACGGCCATCAGCGCGTCCCAGGGATCCTCGTTCGACTGCATCACCTGCGCCTCGGCCCCGTCGAAATCGAGCCGCGCGACGGGGCGGCTGGCGTCGAGGCTGTCGAGCCTGGTGCGGGTGACACCGCTGCCCGACAGATCGACCAGCGCCTGGACGATCCGCCCGTCCTCGTCCCGTGCGGCGACCACGGCGACATCCGCCGTCGCGCCGTCCGGCACGGGCCATTTGGTGCCGGTCAGCCTGCCGCCTTCCAGCTTCACCGTCACGGCGTCGGGCGACATCGGCCCGGTGCCCTCGGCCAGCGCGAGCGTGCCGGTGGCGGCGCCTTCCGCCAGCTTCGGCAGCCAGGTCTGTTTCTGTTCGTCCGATCCGGTGCGCAGCAGGGCCTCCGCCGCCAGCGTGGACGCGGCGAAGGGCACGGGGGCGAGCGAACGCCCCAGCTCCTCGGCGATCACGCAGAGCGCCTCGTAGCCCATCCCTACGCCGCCGTATTCTTCCGGGATCGCGGCACCGGCCCAGCCCAGATCGGCCAGCTCCTTCCAGAGACCACGATCCGGCGCCTCGCCGCCCGAGAGCGAGGCGCGCACCGTCTTCAGGCACGCCTTGCCCTCCAGGAACCGCCGCCCCTGATCGCGGATCTCGCCCGCCTCGTCGGAAAACTCGAAGTTCATGCGGTTCCTCCCTGGACCTTCTCGCGCTGCTGGCCTGCTTGAGCCTGGACCGGCCCACGCCCCTGCCAGTACGGCTCTCGCAGCGTCTTCTTGTAGAGCTTGCCGTTGTCACCGCGCGGCATCTCGTCGATGAAATCCAGCGAGCGTGGGCATTTCACATGAGAGAGATGCGCCCGGCAGAACGCCATCAATTCGGCCGCCAGCGCGTCGGAGGCCTCGGCACCCTCCGCCACCTCGACCACGGCCTTCACCTCTTCGCCGAAATCCTCGTTCGGCACGCCGAAGACGGCGGCGTCGGCGACCTTCGGATGCGAGACCAGCAGCGCCTCGACCTCGGCCGGGTAGATGTTAACACCGCCCGAGACGATCATGAAGCTCTTGCGGTCGGTCAGGTAGAGATAGCCCTCCTCGTCGACGTAGCCGACGTCGCCGATGGTGGTCCAGCCGTTCGGGTGCCGCGTGCCGGCGGTCTTTTCCGGGTCGTTGTGGTATTCGAAGGTCGATCCGCCGCCGAAGTAGATCGTGCCGATCTCGTTCGGGCCCAGTTCGTTCCCGTCCTCGTCGCAGATGTGCAGCTGCCCCACCACGGCCCGGCCGACCGAGCCGGGACGTTCCAGCCATTCGGCGGAGGTGATGTAGCATTGTCCGTTGGACTCGGACCCGGCGTAGTATTCCACGATCACCGGGCCCCACCAGTCGATCATCGCCCGCTTGACGTCGGGCGGACAGGGGGCGGCGGCGTGGATCGCCAGGGTCAGCGAGGACAGGTCGTATTTCGCGCGCACCTCCTGCGGAAGGCGCAGCAGGCGGTTGAAATGGGTGGGCACCCACTGGCTGTGCGTGACCTTGTATTTCTCGATCAGCTTCAGGCAGGTCTCGGCGTCGAACTTCCTGACGACCACCACACAACCGCCGAGGCGGCCGACGCGGATCGAGAAGTTCAGCGGCGCCGCATGGTAGAGCGGCGAGGGGTGCAGGTACACGACATGCGGCCCGAGGTTGTAGCGCGAGACGACGCTGATCAGCGCGGCGGGCGGGTAGCCGAATTCCCCCTGCGGCATCGGCTTGTAGACCCCCTTCGGCCGCCCCGTGGTGCCGGAGGAATAGAGCATCTCGATCCCCTCCGCCCGGTCGGGGATGGGGCCTTCGGGCATCTCTTCCATACGGGCGCGCAGGTCGACGAAGCCGGGGGCGCCGCCGTCGTGCATCAGCCGGGCCTCGGGCGCGAGGGCCGAGAGGTCCAGCGTCTCCGCCACCCCCTGCATCGCGCGGCTGGTCAGCAGCAGCTTCGCCCCGCAGTCGGCGATGATGTAGTCGACCTCGGATTTCGTCAGATGCGTGGGGATCGGCGTGACCCGCAGGCCGGCCGACATCAGCCCCCAGAAGATCGGCAGGAAATCGGCGCGGTTCTCCATCATCACGGCGGCCATGTCGCCGGCCGACAGACCGGCGCGGCGGGCGATATGGGCGATGCGGTTCGAGATGTCCTCGTACCCCGCGAAGGTGATGACCTCGCCGGTCTCGGCGTCGATGATCGCCGGGCGGTCGGGCGTCTGGGCCGCCCAGACGCCGACATGCGCCTCCGGGTGCCTGTCCGGCGGATTGGCTTGCGGACCTGTGCTCACGGGTCTCCTCCCTTTCCGTGCGCGTTGCGGAGCCGTGCCGGGCCTCCTCTGCCCGGCACGGACGCTATCCTTCGGGCGGGGGCTCCTCTCCCCCGTCCGATGGGGAAGGCCTGGCGAACTGCACATAGCCCTCCAACCCCTTGTGAATCTCGGCCTTCAGGACCGACGCGGCGGTGGCCCCGTCCCGCGCCCTCAGCGCCGCGATGATCTGGTTGTGGCGCGAGGCGGTCCAGCGCGGCGCCGCCCGGTTGTGGCTGTGCCAGAGGATCGGACCGGTGCGGACCCAGAGGCTTTCGATCAGCTCCGCCAGCAGGGGACGGCCCGACATGCCGGCCAGCGCCAGGTGCCAGCGCGTGTTCTCGCGGACCGAGGTGGTGAAGTCCTGCACCGCCACCGCTTCGACGATCCGCTGGTTGTGCGCCTCGAGCGCCGCGATCTCGTCATCGGTGATCCGTGCGGCGGCGTATGTAACGGCCTTCGCCTCGATATCGGCGCGCAGATCCCAGATCTCGGTCAGTTCGAACCGGGTGTGATCGGGCACGATCACCGTCCCGCGGTCGTCCATCGCGAGGGCATTGGCCGAGACCAGCCGCAGCAGCGCCTCGCGCATCGGCGTGACCGAGATGCCGAACCGTTGCGACATGGGCCGCAGCGACAGCGGCTCGCCCGGTTTCAGATGTCCTTCCATCAGCGCGGCGCGGATCGTGCGCAGCGCGGCGTCGGCCAGGCTTTCCTTGACGATCGGCCTTGCCCAGCCCTCGCCACCGGGCAGCGCGGTGACCTGTTCGGGTCTCGCGGCGCTCATGCGGGCATCTCGGGGCGGCGGTTCATCACTTGCGACTCGGCTGTTGTAACACATAACGTGTAACGCGAATCTCCCGCATCTGTCCATGCGCCGCAGGAGGGTGGCGCAGGGTGCGGGGACAGAGGGGAGGAGTTTCCGCATGGCAGGAATGCTGGACGGCAAGGTCGTCATCGTCACCGGCGCGGGCCGTGGCATCGGGCGCGACATGGCGCTGATGATGGCGGGCGAAGGCGCGAAGGTCGTGGTCAACGACTACGGCGGCAGCCCGGCGGGCGAGGACGGGTCCGAGGACAAGGGCCCCGCGGCCGACGTGGTGAAGGAGATCGAGGCAGCGGGCGGCCAGGCGGCGGCGAACTTCGGCTCCGTCTCGAACCAGCACGACGCGAAGGAGATGATCGAGCAGGCGCGCGACACCTTCGGGCGGCTCGACTGCGTCATCAACAACGCCGGCATCCTGCGCGACGTGATCTTCCACAAGCTGACCATCGAGGACTGGCACGCGGTGATCGACGTGCACCTGCACGGGTCGTTCTACACCTCGCATTTCGCCGCCCCGATATTCCGCGAACAGGGGTCGGGCTGCTTCGTCCATTTCACCTCGACCTCCGGTCTGGTGGGCAACTTCGGCCAGGCGAACTATTCGGCGGCGAAGATGGGAATCGTCGGGCTCTCGAAATCCATCGCGCTGGACATGAACCGCTTCGGCGTGACCTCGAACTGCATCTCTCCCTTCGCCTGGAGCCGTCTGATCGGGACCATCCCGATCAACGACGAAGCGCAGGCGAAGCGGGTCGAGAAGATCAAGCAGATGACGCCGGGCAAGATCGCGCCGCTGGCGACCGCGCTGTGCTCGGATGCGGGCAAGGAGGTCACCGGCCAGATCTTCGGCGTGCGGATGAACGAGATCTACCTGATGTCGCAATCCCGCCCGATCCGCGCGGTCCACACCTCGGACGGCTGGACGCCGCAATCGGTGGCCGAAACCGCGCTGCCCGCGATGAAGGGGTCGTTCTACCCGCTGGACCGGTCGTCGGACGTCTTCACCTGGGATCCGATCTGATGGCGATCGACTATGATGCGCTGAAGGCGCGCGTGTTCCCGAAGGTCGAGCAGACGTATTCGACGCGGGACACGATCCTCTATGCCCTGGGCATCGGGGTCGGGTCGGAGCCGCTGACCGAGGATCACGTCCGCTTCACCTTCGAGGAGGCGGAGGGGTTCGCCCCCCTGCCCACCATGCCCGTCGTCATGGCCGGGCCGGGTTTCTGGGTGCGCGAGAAGGATTCGGGCGTTACCTGGCAGCAGGTCCTGCACGGCGAGCAGCGGCTGGAGTTGCATGCGCCGATGCCGCCCGAAGGCACGCTGGTCGGCACCACCCGGATCGAGGAGATCATCGACAAGGGCCCCGGCAAGGGCGCGCTGATCTACGTCACGCGCGAGGTCCACGACAAGGCGACCGGCACGCATATCGCCACCGCCTCCGGCACGACGGTGGCGCGGGCGGATGGCGGTTTCGGCGGGCCCTCCGGCCCGGTCAAGCCAGTCCATACGGTGCCGGATCGTGCGCCGGATCTGGTGGACGAGGTGGCGACCCTGCCGCAGGCCGCCTTGATCTATCGCCTCAGCGGCGATCCGAACCCCCTGCACGCCTCGCCCGCCGTGGCGACCGAGGCCGGGTTCAAGGCGCCGATCCTGCACGGGCTGTGTTCCTACGGCGTCGCCGGCTGGTCGATCCTCCGCACCGTCTGCGGGGGCGATCCGACGCGGCTGAAGCGGCTCGACCTGCGCTTTTCCTCGCCGGTCTATCCCGGCGAGACGCTGACCACCGAGATCTGGCAGGACGGCGAAACCGTGTCCTTCCGCACCTCCGTCGCCGAGCGCAGGACGGTGGTGCTGAACAACGGCCTGGCCGTGGTGTCCTGAGGGAGAGAGAACATGACCGACCGGGTTCTGCCCAAACCGACCCCCGAGACGCAGCATTACTGGGACGGCGCGAAGTCGGGCGAATTGCGCCTGCAACGCTGCACCGCCTGCGAGACCGCCTATTTCCCACCGCGCCCCTTCTGCCCCGAATGCGGGTCGCGGGATGTGGCGGTGTTCAGGGCCAGCGGCCGTGGCACGCTGCACAGCTACATCATCAACCACGTCGGCGCGCCGGGGATGCCCGCGCCATTTGCGGTGGCCGTAGTGGAGCTGGAGGAAGGCCCGCGCCTGATGGCCAACATCCACGAGTGCGAGCAGACGCCCGAAGCCCTGCAGCTCGACATGCCGCTGGAGGTGACGTTCGAGAAGGTGACGGACGAGATCACCCTGCCGCAGTTCAAACCCGCGAAAGGGGCCTGACATGACACCGAATTCCTGTGCCATCGTCGGCGCCGCCGAGACGACCGACCTGGGCAAGATCCCCGACATGGGCCAGATCCAGCTGCACGCCGACGCCGCATTGAACGCGCTGGCGGATTGCGGGCTGACGATAAAGGACATCGACGGCGTGGCCACCGCCGGCCATTCGCCGCAGGAGCTGGCGCATTACCTCGGGATCGTGCCCTCCTGGGTGGACGGAACAAGCGTCGGCGGCTGTTCCTACATGCTGCACGTCCGCCATGCCGTCGCGGCGCTGGAGGCGGGCTATTGCAACACCGTCCTCATCACCCACGGCGAAAGCGGGCGGTCGCGCACCGGCTTCCTGTCGCGGCCGATGTTCGCCTCGCAGTTCGACGCGCAGTTCGAGGCGCCCTATGGCGTGTCGATCCCGCCGACGCGGTTCACCCTGCCGGTCATGCGGATGATGAAGGAGACGGGCCTGACGGAGGAGCATCTGGCGATGGTCGCCGTGGTCCAGCGCGAATGGGCCGCGCACCACCCGCGCGCATCCTTCCGCGATCCGATCACCGTGGACGACGTGCTGGGGTCGAAGATGATCGCCTATCCGTTCCGCAAGCTGATGTGCTGTCTGGTAACGGATGGCGGCGGGGCGCTGATCCTGACCAGGGCCGACCGGGCGAAGGATTTCCCGACGAAGCCGGTCTATATCCGCGGCCTCGGCGAGAGCGTCGAGACGCCGGTGGTCAGCCAGATGAAGGACATGACGTCCTCGGCCGCGTTCCGGGTGTCGGGCAGGAAGGCGTTCGAGACAGCGGGGATCACGCATGCGGACGTGGATCACCTGATGATCTACGATGCCTTCGCGCATCTGCCGATCTACGGGCTGGAGGATCTGGGCTTCGTCGGCCGTAGCGAGGCCGGACCCTTCATCGCCGAGGGCAACACCCGGCCCGGGGGCAAGCTGCCGCTGAACACGAATGGCGGCGGGCTCAGCTACATGCACTCCGGGATGTACGGGATGTATGCATTGCAGGAGAGCGTGCGCCAGATGCGCGGCATCTCGCCCGCGCAGGTCGAGGGGGCGAAGCTGTCGGTCTGTCACGGGGTCGGCGGGATGTTCGGCGCCTCCGGAACGGTGGTGATGACGAACGAGGCGTGAGGGACCCGCACGATTTTTCGTCGAAAAATCGCAGGCAAGAGAGGCTGTCTGTCCCTCTCTCGACCTTCCGCGCGGGACTGCCGTTCGCAGGACGATGCGGGGCGCGGTTCGCGTATGTGATCGTTGCGCCCGGGATGCCGGCACAGGTTTGTGCACGGGACGGGCGGGCGTATTCATTGGCGGCATGATGGAAATCCGGAGGACCCGATGAGCAAGCTCTTCACCCCGATCGACCTGCGCGGCGTGCGGCTGCGCAACCGGATCGTGATCGCGCCGATGCACCAGTATGCGGCCGAGGACGGGCATGTGTCCGAATGGACCATGATGAACGCCGGGCGCTTCGCGGCCGGGGGCGCGGGACTCTTCTTCGTGGAAAGCACCAAGGTCGAGCGGCGCGGCTGCGGGACCGTGGGGGATCTGGGGCTCTGGGACGACCGGTTCGTGCCGGGGATGACGAAGCTGGCGGATTTCATCCGGCGGTGCGGGGCGGTGCCCGGCATCCAGTTGGGGCATTCGGGGCGCAAGGCGAAGCGCTTCCGGCCCTGGGAGGGCGGGCATGCCCTGACCGGGCCCGAGGCCGAGGATCCGACCTGGCGCATCGTGGCGCCGAGCGCCATCGCGCAGGGCAACGGGTACGAGACACCCGAGGCGCCCGACACCGAGGGCGTGCGCGAGATCATCCGCAACTGGATCGCCGCCGCCGTCCGGGCGCGGGATGCGGGCTTCGACGTGCTGGAGATCCACGGCGCGCATGGCTACCTGGTGAACCAGTTCCTGTCCGACGTCGCCAACCAGCGGACCGACGAATACGGCGGATCCTTCGAGAACCGCACCCGGTTCCTGTGCGAGATCGTCGAAGGCGTGCGGGAGATCTGGCCGGAGGACAAGCCGCTCTTCGTGCGGCTGTCGGTGGAGGATCACGCAAACTGGACCGTGGCGGACTCGGTCGCGCTGTCGAAGAAGCTGATGGAGCTGGGCGTCGACGTGGTCGACTGTTCCTCCGGCGGGATCGGCCGGACCTCGGGCGCGCCGCCGCTGGAGGTGGGCTATCAGGTGCCCTACGCCACCGCATTGAAACGGGACGCAGGCATCATGACGATGGCTGTGGGGCTGATCCTCGATGCGGAATACGCCGAGCAGGTGCTGCAATCGGGCGAGGCCGATCTGATCGCCATCGGCCGCACCGCGCAGGACGACCCCAACTGGCCCTTCCACGCCTCGCAGCAACTGGGTGAGCCGGAGCCGTTCGACCTGCTGCCGGATCAGCAGAGATACTGGCTGGCCAACCGCGCCAAGCGAGGCTGGGCCGCGCCGGGCCGCATCAACGAATAGGGCACCGCGCCCGCAGCCCGGCCCCTGCCTATATCCCGGGGGAATCGAGCCGCAGGCTCGGTTGGGGGCAGAGCCCCCTCAACGGGTCGCGCCCGCAGAGGGCCGTAGGGTGGGCATTCCTGCCCACCACCCTCCTCAGCCGATGGCGATGACCTGTTTCGGGTCGAACTCCAGCCACACGCGGTCGCCGACCTGATGGATCTCGTTCGGCAGGGCCGCCACGCGCAGGGCAGAGCCGCTGCCCTCGGGCGTCACCACGTAATCCCAGGTCTCGCCCAGATAGGCGCGTTCCGTCACCGCCGCCGGCACCGCAGCCGCCGCGCCCGGCCGTGTGTCGCCGCGGTGCAGGCGGATCGTCTGCGGCCGGATCGAGAAGCGCATCCGCCCCTGCCCGCGCCCCTCCAGCGCGCCGTTGAAGACCCTTCGATCCAGCGCGAAGCCGTCGAAGCTCAGCCGGTCCGCCGCCAGTTCGCCGTCGAGGAAATTCGTCCGCCCGATGAAGCCCGCGACGAAGGCGCTCTCGGGCCGGTTGTAGATCTCGTAGGGCGGCGCGATCTGTTCGATCCGGCCGGCGTTCATCACCGCGATCCGGTCCGAGGTCACCATCGCCTCGCCCTGATCGTGGGTCACGTAGACGGTGGTGATCCTGAACTCGTCGTGCAGGCGGCGGATCTCGAACCGCATCTCCTCGCGCAGGTTGGCGTCGAGGTTCGACAGCGGCTCGTCCAGCAGCAGGACGCCGGGCTTCACCACGATGGCGCGGGCCAGCGCCACCCGCTGCTGCTGGCCGCCCGACAGCTCGGCCGGGTAGCGGTCGGCCAGATGCGCCATCTGCACGACCTCGAGAATCTCCATCGTCTGGCGCTTGATCTCGTCCGCCGGCAGCTTGCGCAGCTTCAGCCCGAAGCCGACGTTCTGCGCGACGGTCATGTTCGGCCAGATTGCATAACTCTGAAAGATCATCGACATGTCGCGTCGTTCCGGTGGCAGCGAGGTCTTCGGCGAGGACAGCTCGCGCCCGTCCATCGTGATGACGCCCTCGGTGGGCTTCATGAACCCGGCGATCATCCGCAGCGTCGTCGTCTTGCCGCAGCCCGAGGGACCGAGAAGCGAGACGAACTCGCCCTCGCCGATCTCCATCGAGATGCCGTCGACGGCCACGGCCTCGCCATAGCGTTTCACGAGGTTGTGCAGCGCCAGTTTGGTCATCGGGGGGTCCTCATCATGAAGTCGCGTCCGACCAGCTTGAAGCCCAGCCAGACGAGGAAGGTGGTGGTCACGAGGATGATGCAGCCCAGCGCCGCGACCGCCTCGAAGCGGCCTTCCTCGGTCATGTCGAAGATCAGCACGGACATCACGCGGGTTTCCGGGCCGACGAGGAAGATCGCCGCCGACAGCTCGCGCGTGGCCGGGATGACGACCAGCAGGAAGCCCGCGAAGAGCGTCTTCTTCAGCAGCGGCGCGACGACGTGGCGTATCGCCACGAGGCGCGATCCGCCGAGGACGCGCACCGCCTCCTCCATCTCGGGGTTGATGGATCGCATCCCCGCCGCGGCCGTCCCGTAGGAGATCGGCAGGAACCGGGCCATGAACGCCAGTATGATGATCCCCGAGGTGCCGTAGAGCGCCAGCGGCGGCGGCGCATAGGCCGCGTAGAAGCCGATGGCCAGCACGATGCCGGGGATGACGAAGGGCGCCATGCACAGGAACGCCAGCACGTTGGCGAAGGGCACCAGCTTGCGCGACACGACATAGGCCACGCAGAGAGCGATGGTCAGCGCCCCGATCCCCGCGACACCGGCGAAGAAGAACGAGTTGAAGATCGCCTCCTGCGTCAGCTTCTGCACGAAGAAGATGTCGTAGTAGTGCTGGAGCGTCAGGTTCTCGGCTGTCAGCCCCTTGCCCCAGGCTTCGGAGAACGACGCGACGACCATCGTGTAGCCGGGCAGATACATCGCCAGCGCGCCGACGAAGCCGCACCAGGCCAGCAGGGCCCATTTCCAGCGGCCCACGTCGATCTCGCGCCGCTCGCCGCCCTTGCCGGTCTGGGTGACGAAGCCCTTGCGGTTCAGCATCAGGCGCTGGACCCAGATCAGGCAGATGGTGATCAGCAGCAGCGGCATCGAATAGGCCGCCGCGACCTCCATCTTGAACGGGTAGCCGAAGAACTGGAACAGCTGCGTGGTGACGAGGTTGATCCGCGCCGGGATGCCCAGGATCGCGGGCACGCCGAAGAGCGCGATGGATTCCAGGAAGACGATGATGATCCCGCCCAGGATCGACGGCCAGACCAGCGGCAGGGTGATCTTGATGGATGTATACCAGGTCGACGCGCCGAGGATCGAGGCGGCTTCCTCCATCTCGGACGAGATCATGTCGAGCCCGGCCTTGGTGAACAGGAAGATGAACGGAAAGGCGTTCAGCGCGATCATCAGGACCATGCCGAAGAAGCTGTAGATGTCGAACAGAGGCGCCTCGGCCCCGGTCAGCCAGCGCCAGCCCTCGTTCAGCCAGCCGGAGTTCGGACCGGCGATCAGGATCCAGCCGATCGAGGTCAGGTAGGGCGGCAGGATGAACGCGCCCAGCACCGACGCCCAGGCGAACCATTTCGCCGGCATGTTCGTGCGCGACACCGCCCAGGCCATCGGCACCGCGAAGACGACACAGAGCGCCGCCGTGCAGATGCCCAGAAGGCAGGAGTTGATCAGCGCTTCCAGATAGCGCCAGCGGCCGTACGCCTCGGCGTAGTTGTCGAGCGTGAAGGCGCCGTTGCCGCCCTCCTGGAAGGACACCGCCAGCAGGAAGCCGATGGGGCCGACGACCAGCACGATCAGGATCGCGAACAGCGCGAACCACAGCAGGTTGACGGGCTCCAGGTTGCGAAGGCGGCGGATCAGACCGGCGGGCGGCTCGACCGTCGCGGTGCGGGAATACTGGGTGGTGTTGTCGGTCATCGGAGTTCCGTGATCGCGGGACCCGGCGCCGCCAGCGGGGCCGGAATGGATGTGAAGGACGGGGACCGCCGGGAGGGACGGTCCCCGTCAGCGCGCAGGCGGTGGTTCAGCCGCCGAAGATGTCGCGCCATTTCTCGATGACGGGCTGGACGCCCTCCACCTGCTCTTCCTCGCTCAGTTCGGCCGCGGGGATCTCCTCCAGCGGACGCACGCCCTCGGCGGGGTTCACGGCCGCGCTGATCGGCTGCATCCCGTTCTCGACCATCCGCGCCGAGGCGTCCTCTCCGATGATGAAGTTCACGAAGAGCTGCGCGGCGTTCGGATGCGGGGCGTTGGCGAGGATCGCCGTTCCGCCGAGGCTGACCTTCGAGCCGTCGGTGGGATAGATGATCTCGATCGGGTTGCCGGACATCTTGTTCCGCGCGGCGACCGAGAAGACGGCGATGCCGACGGCGCGCTCGCCCGCGGCGATCACGGTCGGCGGGTCGATCAGCGACCGGCCGATGTAGGGATCGTTGTCCCGCAGCGCGGTGAAGAATTCATCCCCGTAGAGCTTTTCCATCAGCACGGCCCAGGACCCCGCCCCGCCCGAGAAGCCGGGATGGGTGACGGCCACCTTGCCCTTCCACTTCGGATCGGTCAGGTCGGTCCAGTTCTTCGGCGCCTCTTCCGCCGACACGAGGTCGGTGTTGTAGGCCATGACCGTCGGGTTCGCCGTGGTCGCATACCAGTAGCCGGGCTGCATGTCCTTGAACGGCGCGCGCACGGTGTCCGCGTCGGGCGGGGTGAATTCCATCAGCATGTCCTGGTCCAGCAGCTCGTGCAGGTGCCCGAGGTCGGTGCCGCTGAACACGTCCGCCTGCGCCACGCCGGCGCGCACGTCCTGCGCCAGGCGGGCGTAGATCACCTGGCCGGTGGCCCGGATGACGTTGACGCTGATGCCGGGATATTTCTCGGAGAAGATGGCGCCGAGTTCCTCGGCCAGACCGGTCGAGAACTGCGAGACATACCAGGTGACCTCGCCCTCTTCCTTCGCCTTCTCGTAAAGCTCGTCGACCGTCTGGGCCTTGACCGCCTGTCCCAGGGACAGCACGGCCGCCACGGCCAGCGCGATTGCGCGTTTCATCCTTCAGCTTCCTCCCATCTGTGGGGCCTTCTGCGGCCCCGTGTCCGGGCGTCCTCCGCGCCCCTTGTCGTCTGCGTCCGGCGGCGCGCGCCGCCGGGGTCCATCCGGGCCGCGGGGCCTCAGATGATCTCCTTCCGTCTCAATTCCGCGATCTCGGCCGCGCTCAGCCCCGCCTCGCGCAGGATCTCGTCGGTATGCGCGCCGATGTCCGGGGTGGCCCGTTCGATGCGCTTCGACGCGCCGGTCATGTCGATCGGGCTGCCGATCAGGCTGATCTCGCCCATCTCGGGGTGCTGCACCTGCTGAGCGATGCCGAGGTGCTGCACCTGCGGATCCTCGAACACCTCCTTGATGTTCTTCACCGGCCCGCAGGGCACGCCCACGGCGTTCAGCGCCTCGGACCACTCGGCGGCGGTGCGGGTGACCAGCGTCTCGGCCACGATGCGCTTCAACTCGTCCGCGTTGTCGCGCCGGGCGGCGCCGTTGGCGAATCGCGGATCCTCCAGCATCCAGTCCAGCCCCGCCACGCCGCAGAACCGGGTGAAGAGCCGCTGCGACGAGGCGGCGATGTTCATCCAGGCGTCGCTGGTCCGGTAGGTGCCCATCGGAACGCCGGTCGGGTGGTCGTTGCCCGCCGCTTCCGGCACGTGGCCGCCCATCAGCCAGCGCATCGCCTGGTTGTCGAGCATGGTGACCATCGCCTGCAGCAGGGACGTCTGCACCCAGGCCCCCTTCCCCGTCACCTCGCGGTCCAGCAGGGCGGTCAGGACGCCCTGCGCCAGGAACAGCCCCGCGCAGAGGTCGGAAATCGCGATCCCCACGCGCAGCGGCCGCGCGCCCGGCTCGCCGGTGACGGACATCAGCCCGCCCAGCCCCTGCGCGATCTGGTCGACACCGCCCCGGTCGCTGTAGGGGCCGGTCTGGCCGAAGCCGGAGATGGAGCCGTAGACGATGCCGGGATTGACCGCCCTGATCGCTTCGTAATCCACGCCCAGACGGTGTTTCACGTCGGTACGCATGTTCTCGATGACGACGTCGGCGTCCTTCGCCAGCCGCATGAATACCGCGCGGCCCTCGTCCGTCTTCAGGTCCAGCCCGAGGGACCGCTTGCCCCGGTGCAGGTTCTGGAAATCGCCGCCCTCGCGCTGTCCGATCAGATCGCCGGCGGCCTGATCCACCTCGCGCCGCTCGATCCGCAGCACGTCGGCGCCCCAGTCGCTGAGCTGGCGCACGGCGAAGGGGCCGGCGCGGGCGTGCGTCAGATCCAGCACGCGGAACCGCGACAGGGGGCGGCGGGCGGCGGTGCCGCTGGCGGCGCTGTCTGTCTGGGGCCCGAGATCGTCCATTCCGTTCTCCTTCCGGTGGCGGAAGGGTGCGGCCGGCGGCGGTTCGGCACAATGCGCAGTTGCTGACGGATATCGCAGCTTTTCTCAACCGTCCGTCCGCCGCGCCGCCCCGGCCGCTGCTTCGCTGCATTTGTGCGATTGCGGTGGCGGAGGTGGACTTTCGGCGCCCGCCGGCGCTGCCATGGCCGGATACGCGCGCGCGCGATGCGCCAGCTTTGCTCAACTATCCGCTGCCGAGGAGGGGACCAGATGCGCCAGTTGCCGCCGCTCAACGCGATCAAGGGGTTCGAGGCGGTCGTGCGCCTCGGCAACCACAAGGACGCCGCCGCCGAACTGGGCGTGACCCACGGCGCGATCAGCCGCCAGGTGAAGGTGCTGGAGGATTACTTCGGCTGCCGCCTGTTCCAGCAGAGCGGCCGCAGCCTGGTGCCGACCGAGCTGGCCCGCTACTACGCGTCCGAGATGAGCGCGGCGCTGGACCGGATCAGTCAGGCGACGCGCCGGGTGCGCGAGCCCGCCATCGCCCGCAAGGTCCGCGTCTCGGGCACCTCGTCGCTGCTGATGCACTGGCTGCTGCCGCGCCTGCCGGCGTTCCAGGAGGCGCATCCGTCGGTCGAGGTGTCGATCTCGGCCACCCGTGCGCCCTGGCAGCAGGTGTCGGCGTCGAACGACATCGTGCTGCGCCGGGTGCCGATGGCCCGCGACGGCCACGCCTGCCGGGCGCTGTTCGGCGACCGCCGGATCCTGGTCTGCGCGCCCGGCCTCATGGAGCGCAGCGGCGTGGTGCAGCCCGAGGAGGTGCTGAACCAGACGCTGCTGGTGCCCGACGGCCGGACCGAGGCCGGGGTCTGGGAGGCGTGGATGAAGCAGGGCGGCATCGTCGCCCACCACCGGATGAACCGGATCCGCTTCGACCATGTCTTCGTGCTGATCGAGGCGGTGATGAACGGTCTCGGCTTCGCGCTGCTGTCCGAGGTGCTGATGGCGGGGCACCTGAAGGCCGGCACGCTGGTCGCGCCCTTCCCCGAGACGGCGATGCCCTATCCCAACCTCTACGCGCTCTATCCGGAGGAGGGACGCTCCTCGCCCAGCGTCCGCAGCTTCATGCGCTGGCTCAGCGAGGAGGGCGCGAAGATGGGAGAGCCGCTGGGCGATATCGGCCTCGGGCCGGTCGAGGCGCTGCCGGACGAGGTGCGGGTGGTGGCGTAGGAGGGGGCTCCGCCCCCGCCCCGGCTGATCGCCGGCGCTCCCCCGGAGTATTTCCGGAAAGTTGAAGCAGGTGGCCGGGTATACGGCGGCGCATGTCGCGCCGCTATTTGCCGGTGAAAACGGGCTTGCGCTTTTCCATGAAGGCGGTGCGGCCTTCGACGAGGTCCGCGCTTTCGGCCGAGCGGCGGTGGAAGGCGTCCATGCGGGCGTGGTCGCGGGCGGCCTCGGGCAGCAGGGCCTGGGCGACCATGACCTTGGACGCCTCGACCGAGATCGGCGCGTTCTCGGCCAGTCGGTCGCAATAGACGGCGACGAAATCCTCCAGCTCGTCCGGCGGCAGGACGCGGTCGATCAGGCCGATGCGGAACGCCTCGTCGGCGTCGAACCGGCGGGCGGAGAAGAGGATGTCCTTCGCCCGGGACGGCCCCACCAGATCGGTCAGCCGCGCCACGCCGCCGACGCCGTAGACGATGCCCAGCCGCGCCGCCGGGATCCCGAAGGTGGATCCGCCGGCGGCGAAGCGCAGGTCGGTTTCGAGCGCCAGCGCGAGGCCCCCGCCCATGCAGTACCCCCGGATCATCGAGATCACCGGCTTCGGGCAGTCGCGCAGCCGGCCGAAGGCGCGGGCGCGGCGTTCGTTGCCGCGGGCGATGGACTCGGGATCCTTCTGGGTGTCCGAGAAGCGGGAGATGTCGCCGCCCGAGGCGAAGGCCTTCTCGCCCGCGCCGGTCAGCACGACGGAGCGCACGGCCGCGTCGGCCTCGATCTCGTCCAGCGCGGCGACGAGCTGGGCCAGCATCTCGGGCGTCAGCGCGTTCAGCCGCTCGGTGTGGTCGATGGTCAGGCGCGCGGTGGCGTTCTGCCGGGACAGGCGGATTTCGGGCATGGCGGTCCTTCCGGTGCGGCCGTGCCGCCATCCTGCCAGCCGCCCCGCCCCGGCACGAGCGACGAGACCTGACGAACCGCCTGGAAAAACTCACTCGTGCGCGCCCAGCATGCCGGGCCCGGCTGACGTCGCGGCGCGTGTCCTCCGCCCCAGGTCGCTGTTGCGGCATCGTTGCGCATCTGCAAACCTCGCCGCGTTCGATCCCGCCGGCGGCACCCGCACGGACGGGCGACAAACGACAGGGAGGATGGCAATGTTCGACACACTTCGGGCCGCGTCTCGGCGCGGCGTCTTCGCGGGGGCCCTCGCGGGCCTGGCAACGGCGGGGCTGGCGGTGCCAGCGGCGGCCGACATCACCATCGCCCATGTCTACGGCAAGACCGGCGCGCTGGAGGCCTATGCCGAGCAGAGCCACATCGGCCTGATGCTGGGGCTGGAATATGCCACCGACGGCACGATGGAAGTGGGCGGCGAGAAGATCACCGTCATCGAGAAGGACACCCAGCTGGACCCCGCCACCGGCCGGGCGATGCTGGCCGAGGCCTATGGCGACGACGGCGCGCAGATCGCGGTCGGCCCGGTAAGCTCGGGTGTGGCGCTGGCGATGCTGCCGGTGGCGCAGGAATACGAGCGCATCCTGATCGTCGAACCGGCGGTGGCCGATTCGATCACCGGCGAGGCCTGGAACCGCTACATCTTCCGCACCGGCCGGAACTCGTCGCAGGACGCGATCTCGAACGCCGTGGCGCTTGGCGGCGAGGGCGTGCATGTCGCGACGCTGGCGCAGGACTACGCCTTCGGGCGCGATGGCGTGGCCGCCTTCCGCGAGGCGCTGGAAGGCACCGGGGCCAGCATCGCGCACGAGGAATACGTGCCGACCGACACCACCGACTTCACCGCCGCGGCGGAGCGGATCTTCAACGCCATGAAGGATCTGGAGGGCGAGAAGAAGCTCTTCATCATCTGGGCCGGCGGCGGCAACCCGATGGGCAAGATCAACGCCATGGACCCCTCGCGCTTCGGGATCGAGATCGCGACGGGCGGCAACATCCTGGCCGCGCTGACCGCCTACAAGGAACTGCCGGGTCTCGAGGGCGCGACCTACTATTACTACGAGATCCCGAAGAACCCGGTGAACGACTGGCTGGTGAAGGAACACATGGACCGTCACGGCACGCCGCCCGATTTCTTCACCGCCGGCGGCATGGCGGCGGGCATCGCCGTGGTCGAGGCCATCAAGGCGGCCGGCGGGGCCGAGGACACCGAGGCGCTGATCGAGGCGATGGAGGGGATGGAGTTCGAGACCCCGAAGGGCCTGATGCGCTTCCGCCCGGAGGATCACCAGGCGCTGCAGTCCATGTACCACTTCCGCACCGAGGTGCAGGAGGGCAAGGATTACGGCGTTCCGGTGCTGGTGCGCGAGCTCGGCATCGACGACATGACGATCCCGATCCGCAACGGGAACTGAGGGTTCACCTCGCGCCCTTGCTCCGCCTCCTCCTGCGGGAGGGGCCGGAGCGGGGGGCGCGAGGCCCCGGACACGCATGACCGCGCCGCTTCTGGAAACCGAGAACCTGACCGTCCGCTTCGGCGGGCATGTGGCCGTGGATGCCGTCACCTGCGCTTTCCACGCGGGGCAACTGACCGCCATCGTGGGGCCGAACGGGGCGGGCAAGACGACCTGGTTCAACCTGATCTCCGGCCAGATCCCCGCCAGCGCGGGGCGCGTCCGGCTGAAGGGCGAGGACATTACCCGCCTGCCCGTCTCCACCCGTTGCGCGAAGGGCATCGGGCGGGCGTTCCAGCTGACGAACCTCTTCCCCGGACTGAGCGTGCAGGAAAACGTCCGGCTCGCCGTTCAGGCGCGGCGCGGCGCGGGGCGGTCGATCTTCACCACCGCCGCCAGCCGCCGCGATCTGGAGGACGAGGCGCGGGCCATTCTGGAGCGCACGCGCCTCGCCGCCCTGGCCGAACAGCCGGTGTCGGAGCTGTCTCACGGCAACCAGCGCAAGCTGGAGGTCGCCATGCTGATCGCGCTCGACCCCGCCGTCTGGATGTTCGACGAACCGACCGCGGGAATGAGCGTCGACGAGGCGCCACTGGTGCTGGACCTGATCGCCGAGCTGAAGGCCGACACCTCGCGCACGATCCTGCTGGTGGAGCACAAGATGGACGTCATCCGATCCCTCGCCGACCGGATCGTGGTGCTGCACAACGGGGCGCTGGTGGCCGACGGCCCGCCCGCCGAGGTGATGGCCAGCGACATCGTCCGCGACGCCTACATGGGGCGGGAGCTGAGCGATGTCTGAGCCGCTGCTGCGCCTCGAGGGCGTCGAGACGGACATCGGCCGGTATCACATCCTGCACGGCGTCGATCTGACGGTGCCCACGGGGGCGGTGACCATGCTGCTGGGCCGCAACGGTGTCGGCAAGACGACAACGCTGCGGTCGATCATGGGCCACTGGCCGACGAAGGCCGGGCGGATCGTGCTGGACTGGCAGGACATCGCCGCATGGCCGACGCCCGACCGGGCGCGGGCGGGGATCGGCTATGTGCCCGAGAACATGGGCATCTTCACCGACCTGACGGTGGAGGAGAACATGGTGCTCGCCGCCGCCTCGGGCCCGCTGGACCCGGCCCGGCTGGAGACGATCTTCGAGGCCTTCCCGCCGCTGCGCACCTTCTGGCGGAACGAGGCGGGCAACCTTTCGGGCGGGCAGAAGCAGATGCTGTCCATCGCCCGCGCCATGGCCGAGCGCCGCCGCCTCTATCTGATCGACGAGCCGACCAAGGGCCTCGCCCCCGCGATCGTCGCCACAATGGCTTCAGCACTGAAGCGGCTGAAGGCCGACGGCGCGACGATCCTGATGGTCGAGCAGAACTTCGCCGTGGCGAAGGCGCTTGGCGACCATGCGGCGGTAATGGACGACGGGCGCGTCGCGTGGACGGGCTCGATGGCCGAGCTGGCGGGCGACGCGGACCTGCAACAGCGCCTGATGGGCCTGAGCATGGAGGTGCCCTGATGTCAGCCGCCCCCGACCATACCCCGACGATGGCGGCCCTCGGCCTGGCCGAGAAGCTGGGCCGCGCGATGCCGCTGCTGCTGGTGCCGCTGCTGATCCTGATCGGCATTCCGGCGGTCGGCAACACGTCCAGTTGGCTGACGCTGACCGTCTCGGGCCTCGCCATGGGGATGATGATCTTCATCATGGCCTCGGGCCTGACACTGGTGTTCGGGCTGATGGACGTCATCAACTTCGGCCACGGCGCCTTCATCTCGGTCGGCGCCTTCGTCGGCATCTCGACCCTCGCCGCGCTCGGATCATGGAGCGGGGCGCCATCGCTGGTGCTGAACCTCGCCGCCGTGCTGGCCGCCGCGATCGCCGCGATGGCGGTGACCGGGGCGCTCGGCTGGGGGTTCGAGCGGGTGATCGTCAAGCCGGTCTACGGCGCGCATCTCAAGCAGATCCTCGTCACCGTCGGCGGGCTGATCGTGATCGAGCAGCTGATCGCGGTGATCTGGGGGCCGGAGGAGATCTTCCTCACCCGCCCCGAGTCGCTGAAGGGCGCGATCACCTTCGCGGGCGCGGCGCTGGAGAAATACCGCCTGCTGGCGGTCGGCGTCGGGCTGGTGCTGTTCGTCGCCATGCGGCTGGTGTTCCGCCGCACGAAGATCGGGCTGATCGTCCGCGCGGGGGTGGAGAACGGAGAGATGGTCGAAGCGCTCGGCTACCGCCTGCGCCGGGTCTTCATCGGCACCTTCATCGCGGGCTCCGCGCTGGCGGGCCTGGGCGGGGTGATGTGGGGCCTCTACGAAGAGGTCATCACGGCGGGCATGGGGGAAGAGATGATGATCCTCGTCTTCATCGTGGTCATCATCGGCGGGCTCGGCTCGGTCGAGGGGGCGTTCATCGGGGCGCTGCTGGTCGGGCTGCTGCAGAATTACGTCGCCTATGTCGAACCGAAGGCGGCGCTGGTGTCGAACATCGGGCTGATGACGGCGATCCTGATGTGGCGGCCGCAGGGGATGATGCCGGTGGTGAAGGCGAAATGATCGCGCGGCTCCTCTCCGGCGACCGGCCCGGGTCGCGTATCCTCAGCCTGATCGTGATCGCGATCTTCCTGTGCCTCGCGCTGGCGCCGTTCCTGTTTCCGGGCGTCCGGTCGCTGGAGACGGCGGCGCGGATCGCCATCTTCATCGTGCTGGCGGCCAGCTACGACCTGCTTCTGGGCTACACCGGCATCGTCAGCTTCGCGCATACGGTGTTCTTCGGGATGGGCGCCTACGGCGTCGGCCTCGCAACCCAGCAGATGGGGCGAGGCTTTCCGGCGCTGGCGACCGGAGCGCTTGCCGGGGCCGTGGCGGCGGCTGTGCTGGCCTTCGTCATCGCGCTCTTCTCGCTGCGGGTGCGGGCGATCTTCTTCGCGATGATCACGCTCGCCGTCGCCTCGGCCGTCGCGGTGCTGGTCAGCCAGCTGTCGTCCATCACCGGGGGCGAGGACGGGTTCACCTTCCAGATCCCGCGAGAGCTTGGCCCGGCGCTGAGGCTGGGCGAGGTCATGGGCGTCGACGTCTCGGGCAAGACGCTGAACTACTACCTCGTCTTCACCTCGTGCCTGATCCTCTTCCTGCTGATGCTGCGGATCGTGAATTCGCCGTTCGGGCGGACATTGCAGGCGATCCGCGAAAACGACTTCCGGGCGGAGGCGATCGGCTATCGCGTCGTCTGGTATCGCACCGTGGCGACCTGCCTGTCGGCGGGTATCGCGGCGCTGGCGGGGTCGCTCTTCGCGATCTGGCTGCGCTACGTGGGGCCCGAGACGACGCTCAGCTTCGAGATCATGCTGGATCTGCTGCTGATGGTCGTCATCGGCGGCATGGGCACGATCTGGGGCGCGGCCATCGGGGCGACGCTGCTGGTGCTGGCGCAGACCTACCTGCAGGACCTGATGTCGGGCGCGTCCGAGGCGACGGCGGCGGTGCCGATCCTCGCCCGGCTGCTGGACCCGGACCGCTGGCTGCTGTGGCTGGGCGTGCTGTTCATCCTGTCGGTCTATTTCTTCCCCACCGGGATCGTCGGGCGGCTGCGCGGGCGCTGAGCCCGCTTGCCATCGCCCGACGCCTGACGTAACGACGCGGCCTTTCCCCGCCCGGAGGAGGCCGCGCCGTGACCCCGACCCTCGCCATCGACTTCGGCACCTCGAATTCCGCCGCCGCGATCCTGGACGGCGGACGGGTGCGGCGCATTCCCATCGAGGCCGGAGGCGACACGCTGCCCACGGCTGTCTTCTTCCCCGCCGAGCGTGGCGCGATGCGGATCGGCGAGGCCGCAGCGCAGGCGCTGATCGGCGGCGAGGAAGGCCGCTACATGCGGGCGCTGAAATCCGTGCTGGGCACCGCGCTGATGCACGAGAAACGGCTGATCGAGGGGAAGCGGCGGTCGCTGTCGGACGTCGTCACCGCCTTCCTCGCGACCCTGCGCGAGAGGGCCGAAGCCGCCACCGGCCAGACCTTCCGCCGCGCCCTGTCGGGCCGGCCGGTGCATTTCCACACCGCCGACCACGCACGTGACGCGAAGGCGCTGACGGACCTGCGCGCCTGCTATCTGGCCGCCGGGTTCGACCATGTCGATTTCCTGCCCGAACCCGAAGCCGCCGCCCGCGCCGCGCTGGCGGCCAGCGACGGCGGGCGGATCGGGCTGGTGGTGGACATCGGCGGCGGCACCTCGGATTTCTCGCTGTTCCGGGCGGACGGCGGCCGCGTCCGCATCCTCGCCAGCCACGGCATCCGGCTGGGCGGGACGGATTTCGACCGGGCGGTGTCGCTGACCCATGCGATGCCGCTTCTGGGGATGGGGTCCACCGTGCGGCGCGATTTCGGTCCGGGGGAACTGCCGGTGCCGAACGCGGTCTTCGTCGAGCTGGCGACCTGGGCGAAGATCCCCTTCCTCTACACGCCCGAGGTGCGGCGCGAGGTGGCCGACCTGCACCGCCTGGCGGTGGAGCCCGAGAAGCTCGCCCGCCTCGCCCGAGTGCTGGAACACGAGACCGGCCACGAACTGGCCTTCGCCGTGGAGCGCGGGAAGATCGCCGCCAACGGGGCCGAGCCGGGCGCCGCCATCGCCATGCCGATGGCCGAACGCGGGCTGTCGGCGCCGATCGGGCCGGAGTCGCTGAACGCCGCCCTGCAGGGATACAGCGCCGACCTGCACGCCGCTGCGGAAGAGACGCTGCGCCTCGCGGGCCTGGCACCGGCGGAGGTGGGCGTGGTGGTCTATGTCGGCGGGTCGAGCCTGATGCAGCTGGTCACCGAGGGGATGGCGGCGCTGTTCCCCGACGCCCGTGCGCATCACGCCGAGGCCTTCACCGCCGTGGTCGACGGTCTGGCCATCGCCAGCGGGGAAACCGCCGACGCCTGAGCCGCGCTATTCAGGCGCGCATTGCACCAGGGTCTTGCCGAGGTTGTCGCCGCTCATCATGTCGATATAGGCCTGCGGGGCGATCTCGATCCCCTGGCGGATATCCTCGCGGTAGTTGATCTTCCCGGCCTTGAACCATTTCGACATGTCTTCCAGGAAGATGTCGAAATGGCTGTCGACGAAATTGCCGACCGTCAGGTGGTGCAGCTCGATCTCGCGTTCCTCGAAGAGGTCCTTCGCTCGTTCGACCAGCTGCTTCTTCCCGGCCGCCGAGTCGCCGTTGGGCCGTTCGCCGATCAGCCCGCAGATGGTCATCCGCGTGCCGGTGTTGAACAGAGCGGCGGTGGCGTCGAAGCTGCGACCGCCGACATTCTCGAAATAGACGTCGACGCCACTCGGGCAGGCCTCGGCCAGGTCCTGCGGCAGCGTCGGCGACAGGTGCGAGACGCAGGCGTCGTAGCCGCATTCCTCGACCGCCACCTTCAGCTTCTCGGGGCGGCCCGCGATGCCGACGACCCGGCAGCCCTTGATCTTCGCGATCTGGCCTACGATCTGGCCGACCCCGCCGGTGGCGGCCGAGACGACGACCGTGTCGCCCGCCTTCGCGTCGCACTGGACGACGAGACCGGCGTAGGCGGTCAGACCGTTCATCCCCAGCACGCCCAGGCCCATCGAGTACGGCCCGAGGTCGGAGTCCAGTCGCCGCGTCTTCATGTAGGGGTGGTCGGGGATGCCGTCGCCCAGCAGCCCGTATTCCGACCAGCCCGCGACGCAGTGGAAGAAGGCGCCTTCGGGATAGTCGGGGTTGTTCGACTTCTCGACCCGCACGATGGTCCGGGCATGGCAGAGATCGCCCGGCTTCTCCTGCCCGCGCACGCGGTAGCCCCACTGGTAGGGGTCGAGCGAGATGTAGATCACCCGCACCAGCGCCTGGCCGGGGCCGGGCTCGGGAATCGGCGCCTCGTTCAGGGTGAAGTTCTCGGGCACCGGCATCTGGCCGCACGGGACGTCGCTGAGGGTGTAGTAGCGGTATGTCGACATCGGCGTCCTCCCTGTTGAGATCGGGATAGCAAGGCGGGGCCGGAGGGAACAGGGGGCGGCGGGGGATCGCATATACCGGGGACGGCGGCGCCCGTTGTCCTGCCCGGATCGCCTTGCGTCCGCCGCGACCCCCGCCCATGCTGCGCGTCGGAGAAGGAGACCGCCGATGCTCGACACCGCCCGTTCCGCGCTCGATCAGGCGCTTGATTCCGCTCTGGCCGAGAAGCGCCTCGTCGGGGGCACGCTGACGGTCGTGGAGGGCGGGCAGACCGCGTTCCGCCGCTCCGTGGGCCATTCGGACCGCGAGGCGGGGCGCGAGATGCAGCCCGGCGACCGGTTCCGCCTCGCCTCGGTCACCAAGCCGATCGCGACGGCCTGCTTCATGTCGCTGGTGGAGGACGGGACGCTGGACCTGCACGCCCCGGTGACGGAGTGGCTGCCGGATTTTCGGCCGGAGCTGCCGGGCCAGGGCGCGCCGGAGATCACGCTGCACCATCTGCTGACCCATACGTCCGGCCTGGGGTATCGCTTTCTGGAGCCGGAGAGGGGGCCTTATCCTTCCGCCGGGGTGTCGGACGGGATGGACCAGCCGGGGCTGTCGATGGCGAAGAACCTCGACCGGATAGCCTCCGCCCCGCTCTACTTCGCGCCGGGGACGGCGTGGCGCTACTCGGTCGGGATCGACGTGATGGGCGCGGTGGCAGAGGCGGCGACGGGGCGGTCGATGCAGGCCCTGATCGACGCGCGGATCGCGGAGCCGCTGGGACTGAGGACCCTGCGCTTCCATACGGAGCCGTCCGTCGATCTTGTGACGGCCTATCGGAACGCGCAGCCGGAGCCGGTGCCGTTGCAGGACGGCGACCGGCCGATCCTGTGGGGCGAGGGCGGCGTGACCTTCGCGCCGTCGCGGGTGCATGACGCGCGGTCCTTCCCCTCGTGCGGGGCCGGGCTGATCGGATCCGCGCCGGACGTGATGGCGGTGATGATGTCGTTGCAGGGGCATGGGGAAGCGCTTCTGAAGCCCGAGACGGTGGCCGCGATGTGCCGCCCGCAGATCGCGCCGGAGGTGATGACGCTGCAGGGGCCGGGCTGGAGCTTCGGCTACGGCTGGGCGGTGCATGTGGACCCGTCGCTGTCGGGGATGGGGCAGCCGAAGGGGACGATCAAGTGGGGCGGGGTCTATGGGCATTCGTGGTTCATCGATCCGCAGGCGGACCGGGTCTCGCTGCTGCTGACGAACACCGCGTATGAGGGGATGTCGGGGCAGTTGCCCGGCGACGTGGTGGCGGCGTTCTACGGGGCGCCGAGGCCGGTAGGCTGACAAGGCAAACCCGGGTCGGTGCGCCCGCACGGAGCAACGGCGGCGCTCTTTCCCGCACGGAATCAAGCCGAAGGCGCCGTGCAGCGCCGGCCCGCCCCACGGGCTGGCGCTTTGTCGACGCTTGGCCAGGCCGCCGAGCGGGGAATGTGACGTCCCGATAAAGCGCACCCGCACGGGTGTTGCGTGCGCCATCCCACGGGCCGGCGCTGCACGACTCGCGTTGCGCCTGGGTGATGGCGCCTGACAGCCGTCATCCTCGGGTTCGACCCGAGGATCTCCCGGTCAGGCCCGGGGAAGTGCCCCGACGCCTACATCCCGCCCACACCGGGGAAGGTGATCACCGCCCGCACGACCTCGCCGCGCTTCAGTTCGGCGAAGCCCTGGTTGATGTCCTCCAGCGCGATCCGCTTGGAGATCAGCCGGTCGAGATGCAGCCGCCCGGCCATGTAGTGATCCACCAGCCGGGGGATATCGACCTCCATCCGCGCGGAGCCCAGGAACGAGCCCTGCAGCTTCTTCTGCTGCAGCATCCCGTCGGTCGGGATGGTGATCGAGGACCCGCGCGGGAAGACGCCCTGGATCGTCGCCATCCCGTTGGGCGCAAGGATCCGCCAGGCCTGGGCCGCCGTCTCGGCCAGGCCGATGCACTCGAAGGCATGGTCCACGCCGCCGCGCGTCATCTCCTGCACCGCCAGCACCACGTCAGAACCGTCCGCGACCACCACGTCCGAGGCCCCGAACCCCCGCGCCATCTCAAGCTTCGCCGGATCGCGGTCGACCGCGATGATCCGCCCTGCCCCGGCTATGGCCGCGCCGTTGATGGTGCTCAGCCCGATGCCGCCGCAGCCGATGATGGCCACGGTTTCCCCCGGCGCGACCTTCGCGGACCGGAACACCGCCCCCGTCCCCGTCAGCACCGCGCAGCCGAAGAGCGCGGCGCGGTCCAGCGGCATGTCGGGCGGCAGCTTCACAAGCGCGGTCCAGTGCACCAGCATCTGTTCCGCGAAGCCCGACAGGTTGTAGACCTGCGCGATCCGCTCGCTGCCGTCGCGGATGCGATCCGCCACCCCCGCCAGATGCTTCACCGACGGGTCCGAGCAGTTCACCTGATTGCCGACCGCGCAGGCCTGGCAATGGCCGCAATGGGCGGTCAGGGTGCCGACCACATGGTCCCCCGGCTTCAGCGCCGTGACATGAGAACCGACGCGATCGACCACGCCCGAGACCTCGTGCCCCAGCACGCCGGGCATGGGCATCGGCAGATCGCCCTCGATGAAATGCAGATCGGAATGGCACAGGCCCACGGCGGCCACCCGGACGATCACCTCGTCCGGGCCGGGCTCGGCCAGGGTCACGTCGCGGATGGTCAGCGGCTTGCCGACCTCCTCCAGAACGGCAGCGCGCATGGCACCCTCACTTGTAGGCGAAGATCTCGTCGTCGAAGTCGATGGCCTCGAATTCGTCCTTCTCGGTCCAGTAATCCTGGTTCAGCCGCCAGTCCTTGCCGGCGCCGCGCTTCGGCAGGGCGTCCTTGCAGCGCAGCAGGTAGCCGGGGTTGAAGTCCGCCTCGTCGGGCCAGTCGAAGATCTCCATGTCCTGCTCGGTCGAGCGGAGCTGCGGCTCCACCCGCGTCTTCTGGTGGTCCTGCATGTGGTCGAGCAGACGGATGACGAACTGCGCCACCAGCTCGGCGCGCAGGGTCCAGGACGACCGCCAGTAGCCCATCACCCAGACGAGGTTCGGCATCCCGGTGAACATCATCGACCGATAGCCCAGCGTGTCGTGGATATCGACCGCCTGCCCGTCCACGCTGAAGGCCACATCGCCCAGAGGGGCGAGGTTGAAGCCGGTCGCGGTCGCCACGGCCTCGCATTCCAGCAGCTTGCCGTTCGTCAGGCGGATGCCGTTCTTCTCGAACCGCTCGATATGGCCGGTCTCGATGGAGGCCCGCCCCCCGGCCAGCGCCTTGTAGAGATCGCCGTCGGGGATCCGCGCGATCCGCTGCCGCCAGGGCAGGTAATCCGGCGTGAAATGGGTGCCGACGTCGAAATCCTCGCCCAGATACTTCTTCGCCGTGCCGATCAGGTCGGCCTTCACCGCCTCCGGGTCCGAGAAGCACTTCTCGGTGAAATCGTGGCTCATCAGCAGCATCTCGCGGCGGACGATCTCGTGGATCCATTCCTCGTCCACCTGCAATTCGCGCAGGCGCTTCGCGATCGGGATCTCGTTCTTCTCGCTGCGGTAATAGGTGGGCGAGCGCTGAAGCATGGTCACATGCTCCACCTGATCGGCCACGTTCGGCACCAGCGTCGCCGCCGTCGCGCCCGAGCCGATGACGACCAGCCGCTTGCCGGTGCCGTCGAAATCCTCGGGCCAGGTCTGGGGATGCATGATCTCGCCCTCGAAATCCTCCATCCCCGGCCATTCGGGCGTGAAGCCTTCCGAGTGGCGGTAATAGCCCTGGCACATCCACAGGAACCGCGTCTCGACCCTCTGTTCCTGACCGGAGGTGTGGGTCGCGGTCACGGTCCAGAGGTTCCGCGCCGAATCCCAGGCGGCGGAGGAGATGCGCCAGCCGAAATGCAGGTTGTCGGCCAGTCCGTTCTCCTCGATCACCTCGGCCATGTAGGCGAGAATCTCGGCCGCTGTGGCGATCGGCGGGCCGATCCAGGGCTTGAAGCTGTAGCCGAAGGTGTGCAGGTCGCTGTCCGACCGGATGCCGGGGTAGCGATGCGTGACCCAGGTGCCGCCGAACGTCTCCTTCTCCTCCAGCACTGCGATATTGTCGTCCGGGCGGTGCTTGCGCAGATACCGCGCGGCGGCGACCCCCGAGATGCCCGCCCCGACGATCAGCACGTCGAGCGGCTGGACGATTTCGTGCAATCTGGCATCCGTGCGGATGCCGGCCAGGTCCTTCATGTCGATCCTCCCGCGCGCGGGGGCGATGCCGCGCCCATGCTGCGGGTCATCAAGGACCCGTGGCGAGGGGGAGTCAATGTGCGGAGGGATCGAAAGCGCCTGTGTGAAAACCGGCGCCCGGCCGATGCGGCCGACAGCGGGACCGGCCGCCCGGCGGAGGCGCGGCCCCTTGATTTCGCCGACCCCGGATGCCACATGGCGGGCCGAGAGGACGACCTCCGCCACGATGCACAGCCGGGACGGCCCGGTATCGAACCCGAGGCCGCCATGCGCACCCCTCTCGACCGACTTCGCCACGCCATCGCCTTCGAATGCCTGGCCCTGCTGATCCTCGTGCCGTTCGGCGCGCTGGTCTTCGGGGTCGGGATGCACGACTTCGGGGTGGTGAGCATTGTCAGCGCCACCCTCGCGACGCTGTGGAACATGGCCTACAACGCCGTCTTCGACCGTGTCCTGCTGCGCCTGCGCGGCACGACCCGCAAGACGCCCGCGCAGCGGATCGTCCATGCCGTGCTGTTCGAGGCAGGGCTGCTGGTGATCCTGATGCCGTTCATCGCGTGGTATCTGGGCATCGGCCTGATCGCGGCCTTCGTGATGGATATCTCGATCGCCGCGTTCTACGTGCTCTACGCGCTCGGCTTCAACTGGGGCTACGACCGGCTGTTTCCGCTGCCCGAATGGCAGGACGCGCCGACCGTGTGATGCGGCGGGCACGGCGCGGACACGACAACGGCCCCCGAAGGGGCCGTTCATCCGTTCATGTCCGGATCGCGCGGGAACCGGGGATGATCTGGTCGGAGTGGCAGGATTCGAACCTACGACCCCTGCCTCCCGAAGACAGTGCTCTACCAGGCTGAGCTACACTCCGACCGTGGCGGGCGGAGTAGCCTGGCGCCCGGGGTTTGACAAGGGTCTGCACGCATCCGGCGGATCATTTCCGAGCCCTGCGCGCCCCGCCCCGTGCCGAAGGGCGTTACCGCCCCGCCGTGCGGCGGGGCGGGTGCAGGGCCTGTGCTCCGGTTGCTACATCTGCTCCTTCTGCGCGCCGGAGTTCGGGCGCGCCTTGCCGAGATCAGGCTTCTCGCCCAGCGGCTCGGGCTTGTCGCGCTTGCTGAACTCGCCGCGGCCGTCCAGCGAGGGGCCGGAGGTCCAGCGGCCTTCCGGCGTCGGCTCGTCCAGCGAGGTGTTGAGGAAGTAGTAGGAATGCTCCGTCGCCTCGTGATCCTCGGGCGTGGAGTTGGGGATGGGCATCTGCGCCTCGACCCCGCCCAGTTCCTCGATCACCGCCATCCACTGCTGCTGGTGCATCGTGTCGCGGGCAATCAGGAAGGACAGCATGTCCTTCATCCCGGAATCGTCGGTCATGTTGTAGAGCCGCGACGCCAGCACCCGGCCGCCCGATTCGGCGGTCACGTTGGCCATCATGTCGGCGCCCAGGTTGCCGGTGGCGTAGACGTGGCTCATGTCGAAGGGCACGCCGTTGGCGTTCACCGGCATCGCCGACAGTCCCGACGACAGGATGTGCCGCGGATTGGCACCGCCCATGATCGCGTTCACGACCGGGTCCTTCGCCGCCTCTTCCTGCACGGTCACCGGCGCGCCTTCGAGGTTCAGCGCCACGGCGTGGCCCAGGAACTCGATGTGGCTCAGCTCCTCGGTCGCGGTCATCATCAGCATGTCGCGGTATTTCGGATCGCCGCGGCAGCCCATGGCCTGGAAGAAGTACTGCATCGCGACGCGGATCTCGCCTTCGATGCCGCCGATCGCCTGCTGCAGGAACTTGGCGAACTGCGGGTCCGGCGTGTCGACGCGGACCTTGTACTGAAGCTTGCTGGAATGGTGGAACATCTCTGGAATCCTTGTGGAAGCTCGCAGGGGAGCGGCCGCCGGACAGGCCGGCGGCTGCGAATATCGTGGTTCTGTCGTGGGAGTCCGGTATCGGGGGGCGACCCGAGATCCGGGGAACCGGGTGTCAGGCGGCCTGAGCCGTCCGTTCCATCCAGTCCTTGTGACGCTTCTCGTCCGCCAGCGCACTTTCGACCATGCCGCGCATGGACGTCGGCAGCTGCGGATTCTCGACCGCGCTGGAATAGGCCGACACGGTGTCGGATTCGTTGGTGCTCATCGCCTTCAGGATCGCGCCGTCGCCGCCCATCAGGTCGGCCAGCTTGATCTTGCCGGTGGTGAGCATCTCCTTCATGTCGCCCTCGGTCGGCGGGGTGACGCCGTGTTCGGTGGCGAAGCCGCGAAGGGCCTCCAGGTGCGACAGGTGATCCTGCCGGAAGCTTTCGACCTGGGCCTTGAATTCCGGGTTCTCGAGCCGGTCGATCACGGTCTCGTAGGCCGCGATCGCGACATGCTCCAGCAGCATGCAGTTCTCGATCAGTTTCTCCGGGCTGTTTTCCTGCCCGACCATGGTAGCCATGTCCGTCCTCCTTTGGGGGAAGTGAAGTCCTCCGAACAGGGGACGGACGGCAATGTTCCCGGCGCGGCCGCGCCGGCGGCGGTCAGACGCTGGCGTCCAGCGCCTTCAGGATGGCATCGCCCATCTCGGTGGTCGTGGCGGGCGTGCGGCCTTCCTCGTTCAGCAGGTCGGCGGTGCGGATTCCCTGCGCCAGGACGGCCTCGATCGCCTTTTCGAGACGGTCGGCCTCGGCCCCCTGATCGAAGGAATAGCGCAGCGCCATGGCGAAGCTGAGGATGCAGGCGATCGGATTCGCCTTCCCCTGCCCCGCGATGTCGGGCGCCGAGCCGTGCACCGGCTCGTAGAGCGCCTTGGGCCGCCCGTTCGCCATCGGCGCGCCGAGGCTGGCCGAGGGCAGCATCCCGAGCGAGCCGGTCAGCATCGCGGCAAGGTCCGACAGCAGGTCGCCGAACAGGTTGTCGGTCACGATCACGTCGAACTGGCGGGGCCAGCGGGTCAGCTGCATCGCCCCCGCGTCGGCGTACATGTGCGACAGCTCCACGTCGGGGTATTCGGTGTCGCCGATGCGCTGGACCACCTCGCGCCACAGCACGCCGGATTCCATCACGTTGGCCTTCTCCATCGAGCAGACCTTGTTGCCGCGCCGCTTCGCCAGCTCGAAGGCCGACCGCGCCACGCGCTCGATCTCCGATTCCGTATAGCGCTGCGTGTTGATCCCGACCCGTTCGTTGCCTTCCTTGAAGATGCCCCGCGGTTCGCCGAAGTAGACGCCGGAGGTCAGCTCGCGCACGATCATGATGTCGAGGCCGGCGACGACCTCCTTCTTCAGCGAGCTGAAATCGGCCAGTGCGTCGAAGCACTGGGCAGGGCGCAGGTTGGCGTAGAGGTCCATCTCCTTGCGGAGCCGCAGCAGGCCGCGCTCGGGCTTCACGCTGAAATCGAGGTTGTCGTATTTCGGCCCGCCGACGGCGCCCAGCAGGACGGCGTCGACCTCCTGCGCCTTCGCCATCGTCTCGTCGGTCAGCGGCGTGCCGTGCTTGTCCCAGGCGCAGCCGCCGACCAGATCCTCGCTGACGTCGAAGGCGAGGCCGCGCTTCGCGCCGAACCAGTCGATGACGCGGCGCACCTCGGCCATCACCTCGGGACCGATGCCGTCTCCGGCGAGGATGAGAAGCGAGGGGTTCGTCATGGGATCCGTCCGTCAGATGGGTTGCGATGCTGATCGCCTATGCCATCGGCCCCGGCCGGTCAAGAAACCGGCCCGCTTCGCAGATGGCGGCCGAATCGGCGGCGGCGCCGGTCGCGGCGCGCCGCTTCAGCCGCAGTCGATATCGGCCCAGACGAGGCGGTGACGGCTGGCGGCCGTCGCGGTGGCCGCCAGCGGATCGTCCGGCGCGGGCCAGATCACGCCCGACGCCAGCACCACGCAATCGGCCGAGGGCAGGACGTAGTCCGTGCGCATGTTTCCGGGGTCGGGATCGGGCCAGTCGGCGGTGTGGCGGGCGGCGGCCGCGTCGCCCGCGCCGCGGCGGCCAGCGCGCCGGGGCTGACCGGCGCCGGGTCCTGCAGCGCCGGATGATCCAGCAGGGACGCCATCGCCGCCCGCCGGCCGTCGCCCGCCAGCGGGTCGAGATTGGCGTCGCCCAGCAGGACGAAGGGCCCCTCGGGCGGCGGGAACGGCAACGTGCCGTCGAAATAGGCCCCCCAGAACGCGGTCTCGTCGTGGTTGCGCCGGCCGTTCAGATCCTCGGGGCCGTCGAAGACCGGCGGCGCGGCGTGCCAGGCCAGCAGCGCCAGCGCGGATCCGTCCGGCCGGGCCAGATCGATCCGCAGGTGACCGCCCGCGGACAGGCGCAGGACGTCGCCGAAGCGGTCGGCCTCCGCCGGGGTCAGCAGATGGCCCGGCAGGTCGCGCCAGAGGAAGCCGGAGAAATCCTGTACCCCCGTCACCGGCAGGCGGGACAGCAGCGCCAGCCCGCCCTCTCCGGCGAAGCGGCCCCAGGCGTGGTGATCCTCCGGTCTCCGGTCCGCCCGTCGCCATCGATGTCGCGGCCGGTCGGCAGGCCGCGGTTGCCGGGGAAGCCGCGGGCCTGCGGGTAGGGATCGCCGAGGCCGGCGTTCAGCGCGGCAAGCGCGGCATCGCGCAGGTCGTGGTCGATGCCCGACAGCACCAGCACGTCCGCCTGCGCGTGATCGATCACCGCCCGCACCGCATCCACCTGCGGATCGCCCCGCGCGATGTCGCGCAGCAGAAGGCCGGGGCCCTCGCGCGAGAGTTCGGTGTGGAAGAAGGCCACCCGCAGCGGCTCTGCCCCCGCGGGCCCGAAGGCCAGGGCGGCGAGGACGGCGAGAGCCGGGAGGATGCGCACCGGCCTCAGACCGGCTGCGCCTGCTCGTCCGGGCGGGCCTCGGCGTAGGTGCGGCGGCGCTTCTGTTCGATCATGTCGGCGATCCGGCCCAGCGCGATGCCCCGCATGATGAGGTTCGCCGGGATCAGCGCCCAGAGCGTCATCGTCCAGATCAGCGTCTGGGGCTGGGTGAAGGTCGCCGGCCCGATGATCGTGGTCAGCAGCTTGAAGCCGGCCGGCACCAGGAACGGCAGCAGGAAGCCCAGCACGATGTTGACCACCGCGTCGCGCTTCAGCCGCGTCAGCACGTCCTTGCCGCCGGTGGGATCGAAGAGCGGCAGGTTGATCCAGACGTTGAACGCGCCGTTGCGGCCGGGCCAGCCGTGGACCTTGACCATCCAGCCGAAGACCAGCAGCGAGGTCAGCGCGCAGAGATAGGCGATGCCGGCCGCGGTGCGCGTCGCCTCGACCAGGTGCATCGGCGTGCCCTCGGGCAGCGCCAGCAGCACCAGGCGCACGGGCGAATAGGGAAAGTCGAGCGCCCGGCTGAGCAGCGTGCCGATGGTCATCAGCAGATCCGCCACGGGCGTGTCGAGCGTGTCGCCCGCCCGGTCGACGGTCAGCAGCAGCACGGTCGCGAACAGGGTGAAGTAGCGCAGGCGGTTGTAGGGCGGCGCGAAGCGGAATTCGACGATCGAGGGATACTGGCTGTAGTATTCCATGAACACGTAGGCCCCGGCGATCAGCGCCACGAGGACCACGACCTGTGCCGTGTCCGACCCCGTATCGGGCAGCAGGACAGCCGGCGTCACGATGACGAGGGCCATCAGGAGGGCGCGCAGCAGCGCCCCTGTCAATCTCACGATCACAGCTCGTTTCCCTTCAAACTGGCCCGGGGAGATTCGATGCCGCCCCTGTATTCCAACTTGATGCCGCGCATTGGCGGTGCCTCAATATTGCCCAAATGTTGCCGCTTTTGCCGAAAGGGCTCAAGCGTCGCGGGCATATGGCACGGGAAATGAGGCCACGAGGCGGTGCAACTGGTGCCTTCTTGCATCAATCCATGGTCAGGAAAGAGGCAAAAGGTGCCGAATTTCAATATATTGTAGCTGAACGTTCATCCGCCCCTGGGCCGGCGGCGGCAGGTGGCGGCGGGGGCAGGCGGAAAACCGCCCCCGCCCGTCTGCGTCAGACCCAGGGACGCGCCTGGCTGGCGGCGGTCTCGTAGGTCTCGATCGCGGCGGCCTTTTCCATGGTCAGGCCGATGTCGTCCAGCCCCTCCAGCAGGCAGTGCTTGCGGAACGGGTCGATGTCGAAGCGGAACACCTCGCCGTCCGAGGCGGTGACGGTCTGCGCCTCCAGGTCCACCTCGATCCGGGCGTTCGCGCCCTTCTCGGCGTCCTTCATCAGCGCCTCCACCTGGTCTTCCGGCAGGGTGATCGGCAGGATGCCGTTCTTGAAGCAGTTGTTGAAGAAGATGTCGGCGAAGCTGGTCGAGATCACGCAGCGGATGCCGAAATCCATCAGCGCCCAGGGCGCATGTTCGCGCGACGAGCCGCAGCCGAAGTTGTCGCCCGCGACGAGGATCTGCGCCTCGCGGTAGGCGGGCTTGTTCAGCACGAAGTCGGGCTTCTCGTTGCCCTGGTCGTCATAGCGCATCTCGTCGAAGAGGTTCACGCCCAGGCCCGTCCGCTTGATCGTCTTCAGGAACTGCTTGGGGATGATCATGTCGGTGTCGATGTTGACCAGCGGCATCGGCGCGGCGATGCCCGTGAGCTTGTCGAATTTCTCCATCCTTCGGGTCTCCTTGATGGGAGTTGATCGGTGGCCGCCCATCGGGACGGCGTTGTCGTCGCGGCGGGCCCCGGCAGCGGCGCCCGCCGGGTTCACATCATGCGCGTCACGACGAAGACCTCGCGGAACTTGCCCAGCACCCCGGTGTGGGGGTCGTTCAGCACGGTCATGTTGACCGAACAGTCCGGCGCCCATCTCGAGATCCACTCCGGCAGGTCCGAGCCGTAGTGGAACGTCACCAGCGCGCCCTGATCGCTGATCGGGTTGCCGTGATACTCCGCCTCGGCCAGGTAGCGGATGCCGTCCGGGGTGTATTCCGCCCGGCGTTCCGTCACGACCTTGCCCTCGTAGACCGGCGTGGTGAAGATCATCATCCCGCCGGGCCGCAGCGTGCGCTGCATCTCGGAAAAGCACAGGTCCGGCCTGTTCACGTGCTCCATCACGTCCAGATGGCAGTGCAGGTCGATCGAGCCGTCCTCGAAGGTCAGCGCCTCCAGGTTCTCGCACCGGCCGTCCTCGCGCACCTCGCCGGGGGTCCGGTCCGGCCAGTACTGCGTGCCGACATACCGGCGGCATTCGCGCTGCATCCGGGCGGACACCTCGCGCGACGGCGCGGGCGAGCATTCGTGCAGGACCAGATCGCGCCAGTTCGGCGCGAAGGTGTCCAGCGCCCAGGCGAAGGCCCGTTCGCGCGGGATCGAATCGCAGTTGGAGCAGCGCAGCTTCGCGCGGAGCGGCTGGCCGTTCGCCCGGAAGACCGAGCGTTTCCGGCACACCGGACATCTGCCGCGCGTCACCACCGGCATCAGACGATCTCGCGCACGTCGGTCAGGCGGCCGGTCACGGCAGCGGCCGCCGCCATCGCGGGGCTCATCAGGTGGGTGCGTCCGCCCCGGCCCTGCCGCCCCTCGAAGTTGCGGTTCGACGTGGCCGCGCAGCGCTCGCCCGGGCTCAGCTGGTCGGGGTTCATGGCAAGGCACATGGAACAGCCCGCCAGCCGCCATTCGAAGCCCGCCGCGGTGAAGATGTCGGCAAGGCCCTCTTCCTCCGCCTGGGCGCGGACGAGACCCGAGCCGGGCACGACCATCGCCCGCTTCACCTTGATCTTCCGGCCCTTCAGGATCTCGGCCGCGGCGCGCAGATCCTCGATCCGGCCGTTGGTGCAGGATCCGATGAAGACCGTGTCGATCTCGATATCCGTCAGCTTCTGGCCGGGGGTCAGGCCCATGTAGTCGAGCGAGCGCTGCGCCGCGCCGACCTTGCCGCCCTTGAAGCTGTCGGGCGCGGGAACCGCCGCGTCGATCGGCAGCACGTCCTCGGGCGAGGTGCCCCAGGTGACGACCGGGGCGATATCCTCGCCGCGGATGGTGATGACCTTGTCCCAGTGCGCGTCGTCATCGGAATAGAGCGTCTTCCACCACGCGAGCGCGGCTTCCCACTGGGCGCCCTTCGGCGCGTGCGGGCGGCCCTGCACGTAGTCGAAGGTCTTCTGGTCGGGCGCGATCAGGCCGGCGCGGGCGCCGCCCTCGATGGCCATGTTGCAGACGGTCATCCGGCCTTCCATCGACAGGTCGCGGATCGCCTCGCCGCAGTATTCGATGACATAGCCGGTGCCGCCGGCGGTGCCGGTGCGGCCGATGACCGACAGGGTGATGTCCTTGGCGGTGACGCCCGGCGCCAGCTTGCCGGTGATCTCGACCTTCATGTTCTTCGATTTCGACTGGATCAGGGTCTGGGTGGCCAGCACATGCTCCACCTCCGACGTGCCGATCCCGTGCGCCAGCGCGCCGAAGGCACCATGCGTCGCGGTGTGCGAGTCGCCGCAGACCACGGTCATGCCGGGCAGGGTCCAGCCCTGTTCCGGGCCGATGATGTGGACGATGCCCTGCCGGATGTCGTTCACCGGGTAGTAGTTGAGCCCGAACTCCTTCGCGTTCCGGTCGAGCGCCTCGACCTGGATGCGCGATTCCTCGTTCTCGATGGCCGCGTCGCGGTCGCCGGTGGTGGGCACGTTGTGGTCGGGCACCGCGATGGTCTTTTCGGGCGCGCGGACGCGGCGGTTCGTCATGCGCAGGCCTTCGAAGGCCTGGGGCGACGTCACCTCGTGGACGAGATGGCGGTCGATGTAGATGAGGCTGGAGCCGTCCTCGGCCGTGTGCACGAGATGGGCGTCCCAGATCTTGTCGTAGAGTGTCTTGCCGGACATTGGCGGGTCTCCGTTCGGAGGTGGCTGTTGCGGAAATGGATCGGGTGCGCGGGCGTGCGAAGACGCCCCGCCGGCCTCATAGGCTGGCGAGGATCGTCAGCGTCGCGCCGAAGAACCGCCAGGGCAGGCGCGCGCGGTCGTCCATGTCGAAAACCCGTGTCATGGTCCGGTGTGATACGCCTGCCGGACCGTTGCCGCAAGCCGGAGGCTTCGCGGCAGCGCAGCGAAAGCCGCGCATGGAAGGCCCCGGCGCAGGGTCGCGCCGGGGCCGCAGGTCGTGGTGGTTCCGGTGTCCGGGACGGGTGGCGTCAGGCCCGGCCGGCGCGGTCCAGCAGCGATCGCCGTCCGAGCGGACCGAAGAGCGCCGAGAACGCCCGGTCTCGGCGTTCGTCGCGCGTGGCGGGCATGGTCAGGCCGCGCGGCCCCCGCATCTTCGACAGCAGGGCCCGACGATACCGGGCCACACCGAATGCGGCGGCGGCTTCGCGGGTCGCGGCGGCGTTCATCCGTTCGATCATGTCGTCCTCCATTGCGGGTCTCGAGGTTCCTGTCGCGGGGGCGGCGTCGCCGCGCCCCCGTGCCGATCGGCGTCGGGCCACCAATCTGGGCATCCCCGCGCGACCTGTCATCGGCGCGGCGCAGCATTCGAGCCCGGCACGGCGACTTCCCGCCGGGATGTCGGCGGGCATCGGCGGCGCGGGTCCGGAGCAGATTGCTTGCCATGTGCGGAGGGGGGGCGTCATGCGGAACAGGCGGCCTGGACGGGCGGGCGCGACAGGAAGGCGCGACGGGCCTGTGCGACGGGCCTGTGCGACGGGCCTGTGCGACGGGCCTGTGCGACGGGTATGCGCATCGGCCCGGCGCATTTGACCGCCGCGCCGGCGCAGGCCAGGATTTCCCACCCGATCCACCGGAGACAGCATGAACCCGAGCGAGACCGAACGCATGGCCGAGGACATCATCTGGAGCGTCCTGCGCCAGGCCGAGACCTTCATCGCCGGGCTGATGCGGGAATGGAACTTCTACCAGATCCTCATCGCCGTCGGCATCGCCCTGCTGGCCGCGCTGCTGGCCCGGATCGTGAGGCCGCGCTATCACGACTGGCTGCGGTCGCGCGAAGGCTGGCCCAAGTGGCGGCTGCGCTTCGCGCTGCTGGTCCACCGGCGGATGCGGCTGATCCTCTTCGTGCTGCTGGCCTGGCCGGTGGTCTGGGCGATGCGGGCGCTGACCTGGCCGTCCCGGTCGTACCTGCTGAGCGTTCTGGCCAGCCTCGCCCTCGCATGGCTGGTGATCGCCCTGCTCACCCGGCTGATCGGCAACAACCTGATCCGGATGCTGGTGCGGGTCGCCGGCTGGGTCTGGGTGACGCTGGTGATCCTGGGCCTGACGGACGAGGCGCGGGCGCTGCTGGCCAGCATCGGCTTCAGCCTCGGCGAAAGCCGGATCACCCTGTGGCTGGTGGTGCAGGCCATCGTGATCCTCGCCGCGCTGTTCGCGCTGGCGCGGTTCCTCGCCCATGCCAGCGCCGCCAACATCAGCCGGGTGGAGGACATCAGCCCCTCCATGCAGGTGCTGGTGGTGAAGTTCCTTCAGGTCCTGCTCTACGGGATGGCGCTGTTCATCGGGCTGAAGACGGTGGGGGTGGATCTGACCGGCCTCGCGGTGCTGTCGGGCGCGATCGGCGTGGGCCTCGGATTCGGGCTGCAGAAGGTGGTGTCGAACCTCGTGTCGGGGATCATCATCCTGCTCGACAAGTCGGTGAAGCCCGGCGACGTGATTTCCCTGGGCGAGACCTTCGGCTGGATCAACAGCCTCGGCGCCCGCTACGTCTCGGTCGTCACGCGGGACGGCAAGGAATACCTGATCCCGAACGAGGATCTGATCACCGGGCAGGTGGTGAACTGGTCGCATTCGGACGATTTCGTCCGGCTCGACATCTTCTTCGGCACCGCCTACGCGGACGATCCCCACAAGGTGCGGAAGGTCGCCATCGAGGCGGCGTCGAGCGTGCCGCGCGTGCTGGCCGACAAGGCGCCGGTCTGCCACATCGTCGGGTTCGGCGACAGCAGCGTGGACTACATCCTGCGGTTCTGGATCACCGACCCGACCGGCGGGCTGACCAACATCCGGGGGAACGTGTATCTGGCGCTCTGGGACGCGTTCCGGGCCAACGGCATCTCGATCCCCTTCCCGCAGCGCGAGGTGCGGATGCTGGGCGATCCCCCGCGCGGCGCGGCGCGCGAGCCGCAGGACTAGCCGCAGCGGCATCCCCTCACGCCGCCGCGCGGGGCCGGCACCGGCGGCGAGCTCCGCCGGGGGCCGGGGCCGGACGACCGAGAGGCGCATGTGGCGGAACGTGCCGGGGAACCGGAACGGGCCGTCCTTCATTGAAATGCCACCACAGGATTGCTAACTTTGGATCATGCCCTGCACCGGGGCTCTGCCGGTGCGCCACTCGGGAGGACGATGTCCTGTCACTTCACCTTGACGCGGCACATGCCGCCGACAAGGGGCTCGCTCTGATGGCGGGCCCGAAAGACGCGACGAGCGAGGAGCTTCTCGCGCAGATCCTGAAATCCCTCGATGACGACAAGGCGGAAGACGTCGTGCAGATCGATCTGCGCGGCCGCACGGCCATGGGCGATTACATGGTCATCGCCTCGGGCCGGTCCAGCCGCCAGGTCGCCGCGATCTCGGACAAGCTGCTGGAGCGGGTGAAGGCCGCGACCGGCCGCACCCCGCGGGTCGAGGGCAAGGAGACGGGCGACTGGGTTCTGGTCGATACGGGCGACGTGATCGTCCATGTCTTCCGTCCCGAGGTGCGCGAGTTCTACCAGCTCGAGAAGATGTGGCTGCCGGTCGAGGCCGCCGCGTCCCGCGCCTGACCCCGCACGCCCCGTGCGCGTGCACATCTGCGCCGTCGGCCGCCTGAAGTCGGGGCCGGAACGCGCGCTGATCGACGACTACACCGCCCGGTTCGACCGGACGGGGCGGCCACTCGGCCTCGGCCCCCTGACGGAGCACGAGGTCGAGGATCGCCGCGGCGGCGGCATGGCGGCGGAGGCCGCCCTGCTGGACCGCGCGGTGCCGGACGGCGCCTTCCTGATCGCGATGGACGAACGCGGGCGGCAGATGTCGTCGCCCGACCTCGCCGCTCTGCTGGCGCAGCGGCGGGACGAGGGGCGGCGCGATCTGGCGCTGATGATCGGCGGCGCGGACGGGCTGGACCCTGACCTGCGGGTCCGCGCCGACATGGCGCTGTCGTTCGGGGCGATGGTCTGGCCGCACGCGCTGGCCCGCGCGATGCTGGCCGAGCAGCTCTATCGCGCGGCCACGATCCTGGGAGGCGGGCCCTATCACCGGGCCTGAGCGCGCCCGGCGGTCCGTTCGGGGCTCTGCCCCCGTCGCCCTGCAGGCGACTCCCCCGGGATATCTACGGCCAGAGGAAGAGGGAACGGGTCTTTTCGAGCCACCGGCCGCCGAGTTCCGGCCGCGCCGGGTGGTGGACAGAGCGATTCGGGAGGCGTAGGAAGTCCCCCAACAAGGGCAGAGGCAGTGATGGCGGCACCGAAACCGGTCGTTCTGTGCATTCTCGACGGATGGGGCATCCGCGACGCGCGCGAGGCCAACGCTCCGGCGCTGGCGCGGACCCCCGCGTTCGACCGGGTGATGTCCGACTGCCCGCATGCCGCGCTGGTCACCCACGGGCCGGACGCCGGGCTGCCGAAGGGCCAGATGGGCAATTCCGAGGTCGGACACACCAATATCGGCGCGGGCCGGGTGGTGGCGATGGATCTGGGCCAGATCGATCTGGCCATCGAGGACGGATCGTTCTTCGACAACGACGCCCTGCGGCGCTTCATCGGAACGCTGAAGCAGTCCGGCGGGACGGCGCATCTGATGGGCCTCGCCTCGGACGGCGGGGTCCACGGGCACACGCGACACATACTTGCCGCGGCAAGCGCCGTCGCCGGGGCCGGGGTGCCCGTGGCGCTGCACGCGATCACCGACGGGCGCGACGTGGCGCCGCGTTCGGCCGAGGGCTTCATCGCCGAGCTGGAGGCGGGGCTGCCTGCCGGAGCCGCCATCGCGACCCTGTCGGGGCGCTACTACGCGCTGGACCGCGACAACCGGTGGGAGCGGGTGGAGAAGGCTTTCGCCGCGATGGTCCGGGGAGAGGGCCCGGCGGCGGCCAGCGCCGGCGCGGCCGTGGCGGCGGGATACGCGGCGGGCGAGAGCGATGAATTCATCACCCCGCAGGTGATCGGCGATCATCGCGGCATGACGGAGGGCGACGGGCTCTTCTGCCTCAACTTCCGGGCCGACCGGGCGCGGGAGATCCTTGCCGCGATCTGCGATCCGGCGTTCGGCGGCTTCGAGACCGGGCGGCGGCCGGCGCTGGCGGCGCGGCTGGGGATGGTCGAGTATTCCGAGGCGCACAACGCCTTCATGGACACCGTCTTTCCGAAGCGGGACATCGTGAACACCCTCGGCGCCTGGGTCGCGCGGCACGATCTGCGGCAGTTCCGGCTGGCGGAGACCGAGAAATATCCGCATGTCACCTTCTTCCTGAACGGCGGGAAGGAAACGCCCGAGCCGGGCGAGGATCGCTTCATGCCACCCTCGCCCAGGGTCGCGACCTACGATCTGCAGCCCGAGATGTCGGCGCCCGCGGTCGGCGACAGCCTGGTCGGCGCGATCGAGGCGGGATACGATCTGATCGTGGTGAACTTCGCCAATCCGGACATGGTCGGCCACACCGGCGACCTGGACGCCGCCATCGCCGCCTGCGAGGCGGTGGACACGCAGCTGGGCCGGGCGCTGACGGCGCTGGAGGCCGCGGGCGGAGCGATGGTGCTGACCGCCGATCACGGCAATTGCGAGACGATGGTGGACCCGGACACGGGCGGCCCGCACACGGCGCATACCACCAATCCGGTGCCGGTGGCGCTGATCGGCGGCCCGGCGGGGGCGGGGCTGAGGAACGGACGGCTTGCGGATCTGGCGCCGACGATACTGGCGCTGATGGGTCTTCCGCAGCCGGAGGAGATGACGGGGGAAAGTCTGATCACATGAGACACGGGTCGGGGATGTCGCCCCGCCGCATGCGCCCGGGGATGGGGCCGAAGATGCGGCGCGCGCTGGCGGCGGCGCTCTGTGCGGGGGGACTTGCGGCCGGGACTGCGGCAGTGTCGACCACCGTGCCGGCGCCCGAACCGGGCGCGGCGGCGCGGGCGGCGGCGGCGCAGCTGGATCAGGCGGCGCGCCGGCTGGACGCGGCCGACAGCGCCCGCGACCGGGTTGCGGCCCTGACCGAGACGCTGCGCGCCTACGAGGCGGGCCTTGCCGCGATGCGCGAGGGGCTGCGCCGCGCCAGCCTGCGCGAGGCCGAACTGGCCGCCGATCTGACCGCCCGGGAGGGCGAGATCGCGCAGCTGCTGGGCGTGCTGCAGACCATCGGCCGCGATCCGGGGCCGGTGATGACGCTGCATCCGGCCGGCGCGCTGGGCACCGTGCGGTCGGGGATGATCCTGGCGGACGTGACCCCGGCGCTCGGCCGCCGCGCCGACGACCTGCGCGCGAAACTCGAAGAGGCGCGCAATCTGCGCCTGCTGCAGGAAAGCGCCGCCGCGCGGCTGCAGGAGGGGCTGAACGGCGTCCAGCAGGCCCGGGCCGAGCTGAGCGAGGCGATGGCCGACCGGCGCGACCTGCCGAAGCGGTTCACCGAGGATCCGATCCGCACCGCGCTGCTGATCGCATCGACCGAGACGCTGGAGGCCTTCGCCTCGGGCCTCACCGACATCGCGACCGAAGAGGCCCCGGGCTCCCTGCCCGACATGACCTGGCGCAAGGGGTCGATCCCGCTGCCGGTCGAAGGCCGAATCCTGCGCCACGCGGGCGAGGAGGACGCCGCCGGAATCGCGCGGCCCGGGCTCGTGCTGGCGACCCGCCCGCGGGCCCTGGTGACCACGCCCGTGGCCGCCACGATCCGCTATCGCGGGCCGCTTCTGGACTACGGAAACGTGATGATCCTTGAGCCTCAGGCGGGGACATTGTTCGTTCTGGCCGGTCTCGATGTGGTCTATGGTGCCGCCGGACAGGTGCTGCCGGCGGGCAGCCCCGTGGGTCTGATGGGCGGAACGGAACCGGGCGCGGACGCGATCCTCGTCAAGGCCTCCACCGGGTCGGGAACGGACAGGACAGAGACTCTCTATATCGAGGTCAGGCAGGGCGACGCGCCCGAGAACCCGGAAACGTGGTTCGCAACGATGAAGGATGGTTGAGATGAAAAGGTTTCTCGTCGCCACGCTCGGCGGCATCGCCACCGGCGTGCTGGTGAGCACCCAGGTTGCCGCGCCGCTGCTGGCGCAGGAGAATGGGCGGACGTCGAGCGTCTACGAACAGCTCGATCTCTTCGGCGACATCTTCGAGCGGATCCGGGCGCAATATGTCGAACAGGTCGATGAATCGCAGCTGATCGAGGCGGCGATCGACGGGATGCTGACGTCGCTCGATCCGCATTCGAGCTATCTGTCGCCCGACGACGCGGCCGACATGCGGGTGCAGACGCGCGGCGAATTCGGCGGGCTCGGGATCGAGGTCACGCAGGAGGACGGCTTCGTCAAGGTCGTGTCGCCGATGGACGGCACGCCCGCGGCCGAGGCCGGCGTCGAGGCGGGCGATTTCATCACCCATGTCGACGGCGAGAGCCTGCTGGGCCTGACGCTGGACGACGCGGTCGACCTGATGCGCGGGCCGGTCGGGTCCGAGATCATCGTGACCGTGGTCCGGGAAGGCGAGGCGGAGCCCTTCGACATCTCGATCATCCGCGACACGATCAAGCTGACCGCCGTCCGCGCCCGCACCGAGGGCAAGACGCCGATCGTGCGGATCACCACCTTCAACGACCAGACCTACCCGAACCTGGAAGAGGGGCTGGAAAAGCAGATCGAAGCCGCCGGCGGCATCGACAACATCAACGGCGTCGTGGTCGACCTGCGCAACAACCCGGGCGGGCTGCTGACCCAGGCGATCAAGGTCGCCGACGCCTTCCTCGAGAAGGGCGAGATCGTGTCGACGCGCGGCCGCAACCCCGAGGACGGCGAGCGCTACAACGCCACGCCGGGCGATCTGATCGACGGCAAGCCAATCGTGGTGCTGATCAACAACGGGTCGGCCTCGGCGTCGGAAATCGTCGCGGGCGCGCTGCAGGATCACCGCCGGGCGATCGTCGTCGGGCAGAAGAGCTTCGGCAAGGGGTCGGTGCAGACGGTGATGCCGCTGCGCGGCGACGGCGCGATGCGGCTGACGACGGCGCGCTACTACACGCCGTCGGGCCGGTCGATCCAGTCGCTGGGCGTGTCGCCCGACATCGTCGTGGCCCAGCCCCGGCGCGACCCGGCCGCGGAGGAGGAAGACGAAGAGACCTCGGCCGCACGCCGCTCGCGCTCGGAAGCCGACCTGCGCGGGGCGCTGAACAACGACTCGCTGTCCGAGGACGAGATCCGGCAGATCGAGGAAGAGCGCACGAAGGCCGAGGAAAGTGCCAAGCTGCGTGACGAGGATTACCAGCTGGCCTATGCCATCGACATCCTGAAGGGATTGAGCGCGCTGGGGCCGAAGGAATAAGGCCTCCGGCATCGGAAAGGGGAAGGCGCGTCGGGAGACCGGCGCGCCTTTTTCGTCTGTCGCGGGGGGCGCTGCCCCCATCGGCCTGCGGCCTCCCCCCCGGGATATTTCCGGCCAGAGGAAGCAGGGGAGCCGCGCGCTGCGACGGGGCGCGCGCGCTTGGTGTCAGCGGTCGCGGAACTGCGGTTCGCGCTTTTCGAGGAAGGCCGCCATGCCCTCCTTCTGGTCCTCGGTGGCGAAGAGGGCGTTGAAGATGCGGCGCTCGAACAGCAGGCCCTCGCGCAGCGGGGTCTCGAAGGACCGGTTCACGGCCTCCTTCACGGCCATGACCGTGATCATCGACTTCTCGGCGATCCTGTCGGCCGCCGCCCGCGCCTCGTCCATCAGCTTGCCCGCCGGGACGACGCGGCTGACGAGGCCCGCGCGTTCGGCCTCTTCCGCGCCCATGAAACGGCCGGTCAGGTTCATGTCCATCGCCTTGGCCTTGCCGACCGCGCGGGTCAGGCGCTGGGTGCCGCCGATGCCGGCCACGACGCCCAGGTTGATCTCGGGCTGGCCGAATTTCGCGGTTTCCGACGCGATTATGAAGTCGCACATCATCGCCAGCTCGCACCCGCCGCCGAGCGCATAGCCCGACACCGCCGCGATGATCGGCTTGCGGATGCGCATGATGTCCTCGGTCTGCGGCGTGAAGAGATCGCCGGCGAAGACGTCGGTGAAGCTCTTCTCGGCCATCATCGAGATGTCGGCCCCGGCGGCGAAGGCCTTGTCGGACCCGGTGAGGATGATGCAGCGCACCCTCTCGTTCGCCTGCGCGTCCTTCAGCGCGTCGGCGAGTTCGGTCAGAAGCTGTTCGTTCAGCGCGTTCATCGCCGAGGGGCGGTCGAGCCGGATGAGGCAGACGTGGTCCTCAAGGTCGACAGTGATCGTCTCGTAGGCCATCCATACTCCTTGCTCCGGTCAGAGGCGCCGGTCATGGAGTGAATCCCGTAGCACGGCGCGGCCCGCGTTCAAGTCGCGATGCTGTCTAGCGCTGGCATTTCGGACAGTAGAAGCTGGAACGCCCCGATTGCACCACCCGGCGGACGGGGGCCCCGCAGCCCTCGGTCCGGCAGGGCTCGCCCTCGCGCCCGTAGACGTCGAAGCGGTGCTGGAAATAGCCCAGCTCGCCATCGGCCTGCCGGAAGTCGCGGAGGGAGGAGCCGCCGGCCTCGAGCGCCTCGGCCAGCACGTCGCGGATGATCGGGACCATGGCGCCGGCCCGGTGCGACGCGATGCGGCGGCAGGTTCGCAAGGGCGAGATGCGGGCGCGGTAGAGCGTTTCGCAGACGTAGATGTTGCCCAGCCCCGCGACGATCTTCTGATCCAGCAGCGCCGCCTTGATGGGCATCGCCCGGCCCTTGAGCGCGGCCGCCAGCCAGGCCTCGGAGAAGGCGTTGCCCAGCGGTTCGGGGCCGAGGTGGGCGAGCAGCTTGTGGCTGTCGGCCTCGAGCGTCGGCATCAGGTCCATCGCGCCGAACCTGCGGGGATCGTTGAAGGTGATCCGCGCGCCGTTCTCCATGTCCAGCACGACGTGGTCGTGTTTCTCCGGCGCGGGATGGTCGTGCACGAAGCGGCCCAGCCGGTCGCCCGACACCAGCATCCGGCCCGACATGCCGAGGTGGATCAGCAGCGTCTCGCCCGACGACAGATCGGCGAGGATGTACTTGGACCTGCGGCGGAGTGCCTCCACCCTCTTTCCCGTCAGCCTCTCCGCCATACCTTCGGGGAACGGCCAGCGCAGGTCGGGGCGGTTCACGGCGGCGCGGGCGATCATCGCGCCCTCCATCACGGGGGCGAGGCCGCGGCGGACGGTTTCGACTTCGGGCAGTTCGGGCATGGGCGTGTCGGGGGCTCCTCGGGGCGCGGCGGACCTGCCGCATTGCGGCGGCTCGGTCCCGGGCCTAGAAGAAGGCACGCCCGAGGGAAAGCACAAGAGGCCGCCGAGGCGGGGAATCATGGACGAGAAGACGACGCATTTCGGGTTCCAGGAGATCCCCGAGGATCAGAAGGCGGGCCGCGTGCGGGGCGTCTTCGACAGCGTGGCCAGCCGCTACGACGTGATGAACGACGTCATGTCGATGGGCATCCACCGGGTCTGGAAGGACGCGATGATGGACTGGCTGGCGCCGCGCACGGGCCAGCGCATGCTGGACGTGGCCGGGGGGACCGGGGACATCGCGTTCCGGTTCCTGAAGCGCGCCGGGTCGGGCCACGCCACGGTGCTGGACCTGACCGAGCCGATGCTGGTCGAGGGCCGCAAGCGGGCCGAGGCGGAGGCGATGGCCGGATCGCTCGACTGGGTAGTGGGCGACGCGATGGCGCTGCCCTTCCCCGACGCCAGCTTCGACGTCTACACGATCAGCTTCGGCATCCGGAACGTGACCCGGCCGGAGGAGGCGCTGGCCGAGGCGTTCCGCGTGCTGAAACCCGGCGGGCGGCTGATGGTGCTGGAATTCAGCCGGATCCCCGAGCCGGGGCTGCAATGGCTCTACGACCGGTATTCGTTCAACGTGATTCCGGCCATGGGGCAGGTGATCGCGAACGATCGTGACAGCTATCAGTACCTCGTGGAATCGATCCGCCGCTTCCCGGATCAGGAGACGTTCCTGGGCATGATCCGCGCCGCCGGGTTCGAGCAGGCGAAGTATCGCAACCTGTCGATGGGCATCGCGGCGCTGCATTCGGGCTGGAAGCTCTAGCCGGATGCGCGGACCGCACAACATCTGGCGCCTGGCGCGGACCGGGGCGACGCTGGAGCGGACGGGCGCGATGAAGATCGTTCTCGACGCCTACGACGCGCCGCCGCTGCTGCGGTCGGTCGCGCGGATCGTCGGCTGGCCGATCCAGTTCCTGGGGGTGAAGGGCGACGAGACGATGCCGCCCGCGACGCGGGCGATCACGGCGCTCGGCCCCGCCTACATCAAGTTCGGCCAGGTCCTGTCGACCCGCCCCGACCTCGTGGGCGAGGACCTGGCGCTGCAACTGCGGGTGCTGCAGGACAAGCTTGCCCCCTTCTCGGTCGCCGAGGCGCGGGAGGCGGTGGAGGCGGAGCTCGACCGGCCGGTCGACACGATCTTCCGCGACTTCTCGCCCCCTGTCGCCGCGGCCTCGATCGCGCAGGTCCACAAGGCGACGCTGGTCGCGACAGGAGAGCAGGTGGCAGTGAAGGTCCTGCGCCCCGGCATCGAACGGGCCTTCCGGCGCGATGTCGACGCCTTCTACTTCGCGGCGTCGATCATCGAGAAGCTGTCGCCCTCGTCCCGCCGGCTGAAACCCACGGCCGTCGTCCAGCATTTCGACGGGGTGGTCCGGGGAGAGCTGGACCTGCGGCTGGAGGCGGCCAGCGCCTCGCAATTCGCGTCGAACACCGAGGGCGATCCGGGCTTCGGCGTGCCCATCGTCCGCTGGCCCGAAAGCGGGCGGCGGGTGATGACGATGACCTGGGTCGAAGGCACGCCGCTGGGCGACAACGCGGCGCTCGACGCCGCCGGGCACGACCGCGGCGCACTGGGCGCGCGGGTGCTGCAGTTGTTCCTCAGCCATGCGCTGCGGGACGGGTATTTCCACGCGGACATGCACCAGGGCAACCTGAAGGTGGCCCCGAACGGCGACATCATCGCCTACGATTTCGGGATCATGGGGCATATCGACGAATACACCCGTCGGGTCTACGCCGAGATCCTCTACGGCTTCATCAAGCGCGACTACGCCCGTGTGGCGGCGGTGCATTTCGAGGCGGGATACGTACCGCACGACCGCGACGTCGACGAATTCGCCCGGGCGCTGCGGGCCGTGGGCGAGCCGATCTTCGGCATGGACGCCACGCGGATTTCCATGGGGCGGCTGCTGTCGCACCTCTTCGAGGTGACCGAACGTTTCGGCATGGAAACGCGCACCGAGCTGATCCTGCTGCAGCGCACGATGGTGGTGGTCGAGGGCGTGGCGCGGTCGCTGGCGCCCAACCTCAACATCTGGGAAGTCGCCCGGCCCATCGTCGAGGATTACATCCGCCGCAGCCTCGGCCCCCGGGCGCTGGCCCGTGACCTGGGCCAGACGGCGCAGGTCCTCGCGCGGTTCGGGCCGCGCCTGCCGCGGCTGGTCGAACAGGCGCTGATGCGGCAGATCGCCGAGGAGCAGAAGCCGCCACGCACCCACTGGCGGACGCGAATCGCCTGGGGGATCGGCGGCCTCGTGCTCGGCGCGGCGGCCGCGGCGGCGCTGGTCCTGGAAGCCCTGTGGTGACGCGGCGTCGCCCGGCGGCCCCCGCACCTGCCCGACCTCGTGCCCGCAACCGCAATTCTGTTGCATTGCCGCACTTTGCGCCCCTGCGGGGAATTTCCGGCCTGTGCAGGCACCGCCCGCTTCTCTAGGCTGGCGACGATCGAGACACCGACCCCGACGGAGACCTGCGTTGTTCCGAAACAGAATACTTGCCCGCGTGTCGGACGCCATCGCATCGGGGGCCATCGCGACGGTCGCCGGCCTCGCCCTGCCCGCGACCGCGCAGGCGCAGAGCCTCGAGACATTCGGCACCAACATGTACGGCAATGCCGGCACGCTGATCGAGATGCCGACGGCCGAGGTGGCGCCCGACGCGCAGCTGTCGACCTCGATCTCGCATTTCGCCGGGCAGACGCGGACGACGCTGACCTTCCAGGTCACGCCGCGGCTCAGCGCCTCGTTCCGGTATTCCGCGGTGCCCAGCCAGGTTCTGGCCTTCGGGCAGCGCGCGCCGGGCAACCCGGCCGGCTATTCCGGGTCCACCTACTACGACCGCAGCTTCGACATCTCGTACCAGCTGCTGACGGAGAACGCCTGGCGGCCCGCGCTCAGCATCGGGTTGCGGGACTTCCTGGGCACGGGGCTCTACGAGGGCGAATACATCGTCGCCACCAAGGCCTTTGCGCAGGACCGGCTGCGCGTCACCGCCGGCCTCGGCTGGGGCCGCCTCGGCAGCCTCGATCCCATCGGCAGCACCGGCACCCGGCCCAATGCGATCCTCGGCACCGGCGGCGTGCCGAACTACGACCGCTGGTTCCGCGGCGATGTGGCGGTGTTCGGCGGCGTCAGCTACGCGGTGACGGACAAGCTGACGTTCAAGGCCGAGTATTCCTCGGACGCCTACACCGACGAGACGCGGGTCGAGGCCGACGGCCGCGTCTTCGACCGCAAGTCGCCCTGGAACTTCGGCGTGGATTACCGTGTCAGCGATTCGCTCAGCTTCGGCGCCTACTACATGTACGGCTCCGAGATCGGCGCCAACATCCGCATCGCCGTGAACCCGCGCCGTCAGGGCGTGCCGGGCGGGGCCGAGACGGCGCCGGTGCCGGTGTCGGTCCGCCCCGTGGCCTCGGCCGCCGATCTGGGCTGGACCACGGAGCCCTCCAGAACCGCAAGCGCGGTCCAGTCGACCCGCGAATCGCTGGATCGCGAGGGCATCGCGCTTGAGGCGATGAAGATCGAGCCGCGCCGCGCAACCGTCCACATCCGCAACCGCAGGTTCGACATCGAGGCGCAGTCGGTCGGCCGCACCGCGCGGATCCTGACGCGGACCCTGCCCGCCTCGGTCGAGACCTTCGTCATCACCCAGACGATCGAGGGCGTGCCCGCCAGCTCCGTCGTGCTGAACCGGCGCGATCTGGAGCAGCTGGAAAACGCGCCCGCCGGTGACATTCTGGCGCGCGCGCAGTTCACCGACGGCTATGCGGAAAGCCGGGGCGTGCAGCCCCTGCCCGACGCCTACCCGCGCTTCTCCTGGAGCTTCGGCCCCTACGTGCGCACCAGCTTCTTCGACCCGGACGAACCGCTGCGCGCCGATGCCAACGTTCGGCTGCGCGGCGACTATCGCCCCGCGCCGGGCTGGCTGGCCTCCGCCTCGATCACCAACCGGCTGTTCGGCAACCTGCGCCGCACGCCGCGCCCGGCCCGGGTCGTGCCGGTGAACCCGCCGCCCGTCGTGCGGACCGATTCGGCTTTCTACAACCGCACGAAGGAGCCGCGGATCGAGACGCTGACGCTGGCGAAATTCGGACGGCTGGGGCCGGATCTCTACGGTCGCCTGACGGTCGGCTATCTGGAACGGATGTATGCCGGCGTCTCGGGCGAGGTTCTGTGGAAGCCCACGGACAGCCCCTTCGCACTGGGCGTCGAGGCGAACTACGTGGCCAAGCGGGATTACGACCAGCTGTTCGGGCTGCGCGACTACGAGGTCGCCACCGGACATGTCTCGGCCTATTACGACTTCGGCAACGGCTTCCACGGGCAGCTCGACGTCGGCCGCTACCTGGCCGGCGACTGGGGCGCGACCGTGTCGCTGGACCGCGAATTCGCCAACGGATGGCGCGTCGGGGCCTATGCCACCAAGACGGACATCTCCTCGGCCGCCTTCGGTGAAGGGTCCTTCGACAAGGGCATCCGGATCACCATCCCGATCTCCTGGGGACTCGGCACGCCGGATCGCCGCACCGGAGAGTTCAACGTCAGCTCTCTGACCCGCGACGGCGGGGCGCGGCTGAACGTGGATCACCGCCTGTACGAGGAAATCCGCGAGACGCACCGGTCCGACATGGTCTCGAGCTGGGGCAAGTTCTGGAGATGAGCGTGCAAACCACACTACGCGCCGCAGCGACCGGCCTGATGCTGACCATCGTCGCGGCCTGCGCCAGCAGCGACGACCAGCAGAACCTCTATTCCGAAGGCTTCACCCGCGTGAGGGCGGCCCTGACGCCGCAGACGCCGCCGGCCTCGCCGACGACGGAAAGCGTGCTGGCCACCACGACCGGCCCGCTGATGCGGGTGGTGGTCGAGAACCGTGGCGTATCCACCTTCCTCTTCCCGATCGAGACGAACGGCGCCTATGTCACCTGGGGCGCCTCGGACCGCCGCAGCCTGACGCTGAAACGCGGCATGCTCACCGGCTCCCGCGGGCTGGGAGAGGATCTTATGTCCTCGGGCGCCGATGCGTCGCTTGCCCTGATCACCGCCCGCAGAAGCGGCTCGGCGCAGCGCATCCAGCGCTACCTGACGCCGGACAACCGATCGTACGAGATCGTCGCCGCCTGCAACATCGCGCCGGACGGCACGCAGGGCGTCGGGGCGGGTGTCATCCGGATGACCGAGGTCTGTCAGGCGCCGGAGCACCGGTTCACCAACACCTACCTGGTCGACGGCGCGGGCCGGATCCTCGACGCGCGGCAGTGGGTCAGCCCGCAGAACGACTACCTGCGTCTGACCCTGGTGCGCGGCTGACGCCCATCCACCGACCGACCGAACGAAAAGAGGCGGCCCCGAACGGGACCGCCTCTTTCGTATCTTGCGCAAATGCCGGTCGGGCTCAGGTGCCGGTGCCGGTTTCCTGATCGTCGCCGGTTGCGGCGATGATGACGGTCAGTGCGACCACGCCGGCCACAGCCGCGCCGGTCCCCAGACCTGCCAGCGGACCACCGGTCTGCTGCGTCGAAACGAACGGATCGGACTGAACCTTTTCTTCTGCAAATGCGGGTGCGGCAGCGGACAGCGCCAGAGCAGCCGCGGCAATCATCGAAAGTGTCTTCATGGTGCTCTCCAATAGGGTGACGGCCGGAATATCCGGCGCAATCCTCCGCAATATGGCACGAATTTACGGGAAGTCCAAACGCATTGGGGTCTGTGGCCGACGCTGCGGCAGCGCTGCATGAAAATCCTTCGAACCTGATCCAAGCTGTTGATCTTGCGCTTCTTTGTGGCGGCGTCCCGGCCTGATGGACCTGCGGACACGGCCTTCGGCGGGCCGGGCCGGGCGGCAAGGCGCCTGCATCCGGTTCGAATGTTGCTTCGCCGCAACAAGAAAGGCGATGCACATGCAGCATCCTGCCGACTCAGGGGATGACGCCGGCCGCCAGCTCCATCTCCACCTCGCGGGCGACGTCGGTGCCCCGCGCCGGTCCGCACCACAGGCGATAGGCCGCGAGGCGCCAGTGCAGGGCGGGGGCAAGGGCCCGGTAGCGCGTCACCAGCGTCGGATCCGCTGCGTTCAGGAAGGCGGCCCGCTCCGCCGATGTCAGCGCCCGGCCCCGATAGGCCAGCTGCATGGAGGGCGAGAGGAAGATCGCGAAATCCCCGCAGGGATCGCCCGCCGCCGGGCATTGCCAGTCGATCGCCGTCAGGCCCGACGGCCCTTCTATGATGTTGCCGGGCACCGGGTCGCCGTGGACCAGCGCCGGCGCGGCGACGTTGGCGACGCCCGGATCCGGCGGCCGTGCGGCGGCGAGACGGTCGCTTGCCTCCCCCGCCGGACAGAGCGCCAGGATCGCCGCGCCATGGGCCAGCACAGCGGCGCCCGACCCGTCCTGCCGTCGCAGGCCGGGCGGCGGAGCAATGGCGTGAATGCGGCCCAGCAGCCCCGCCACCCGCTCCGTCCCCCGGCGCCAGGGCAGCCCGGGGATGCGCCGGTAGATCAGGCAGCGGCCGTGGGAGGTGTCGAGCGAGGCGATCCTCTCGGGCGCCAGACCCATGGGCGCCAGGTGATCCAGCGCCATCGCTTCGGCCACGGGGTCGTTCGCGAACATCGGATTGGCGGGCCCGGCGTCAGGGACATCCCCGCGGCTGCCCTGCCGCGCATCGCCCGCCTCCACCCGCTCCGCCCCGTCATCGGAAGGGCGGCCGCCGTAGAGCTTCACGACGCATTCCGCCCCCGGCGTTCCCGCGGTCCAGCTGCGATTGCTCTGCCCGCCCCGCATCGAAGACCACCGCGCCTCGCGCAGCGCGGCCACAGCGTGCGAACAGGCCAGAACCACCTCGTCCGGCGGTGCGATGTCGTCCGGGCGGGGCGTCCGAAGGTTCGATCTCATCCGATCCGCCGAAAGTCGTTCGTTCCGGCGCGACCATGCAGGAACGCCGCGCAGAGCGCCAGATGCCGAGGGACCCGGCAGGTGGCGGCAGACCGCGCTCCGGGCGTCGAGGGATCGGCTCGGCCGCAGACGCGCCCGCCGCGCCCGGTTTTCCGGTTCAGCCGCCCGGGCGGATCAGACGGAGGACGCCGGCGAGCGAAGCGCGGTGACGATCTGCGCCGGCGACAGGATACCGCCCTGGAGCACGGCGATCACCTGCCCGTTCTCGATCCGGATCTCCGTCACCAGCGCATAGCTTTCCACCGCATCCGTCGCCAGCAGTTCCGTCCCGCGGCGGCTTTCCAGCTCGAACCGGTACTGGCCCGGCGGAAGGGTTCCGGAATCGCCGTCGTCGCCCGCCCAGAACAGCGGATCGGCCGAGACCGGCACCTCCATCCGCGCGACCTCTACTCCGTCCAGATCGCGCACCACGAGGATCGCCTCGTCCGCGGCGGCCAGCGGGTTCGGCGCCAGCTCCACCGGGGTCGTCCCGTCGAAGACGACCGGCGCCACCGAACGCGCCTCCCGGCCGATCCAGGCGGCGTGATCCGTCATGCCGGAGGTGGTGAACTGTCCGGCGAGCGACTGCAGAAGCTGGTTGGTCAGCACCTGCTGCTCCACCGACGAGAATGTGGCGAGCTGGACCGCGTAATCCGCGGAATCCACGGGGTTCAGCGGATCCTGGTTCTGCAGCTGGACCGACAGCATCTTCAGGAACGTCTCGAAATCCGAGTTGATCGCCGGGCGCATCTCGCCCGGACCGTTTCCGGCGCGCTGGCCCCCGGCTGCGCCTGACGTGGCTGTTGGTGCATCCATGCGAGCTGTCTCCCTTCTCTAGATCCGTATGTCGAGCGGCGCCGCCGCGTCCCGCCCCTTGGCGAGGGCCGCTCGGGTCCCCGTGTCAGCGCCGCCCGCAGCCGTCCCGGTGCCCTCGCCCGGTGCATCGGCCGCGGCCTCGCGGCGACGGTCCGGACCGCCGCCGTCGCGCCGCGGGTCGGACCCGTTCTCGCGGCCGAAGGCCAGATCGACCCGATCGTAACCCAGTTCCCGCAGGTCCCGGGCGAGGCTGTCCATGTGGCGCCGCATAAGGTCCATCGTATCGGCCCGTTCCAGCGTCACCGTGACGACGATCCGACCGTCATCGTGCCCGAGCGCCATGTGAACCCGCCCCAGCTCCACCGGGTCGAGCTGGATCTCCGCGTCGCCACCGACGGCATGACGCGCGGCCTCGATCACCTGCCGCACGACGGACAGCCCCGGCGCAGGCCGGCGCTGGCTGGTGGCCTGGGAGAGCGGATCGACCGGCTGATCCCGACTGACGGAGGTATCGAGCGCCTCGGCCGGCATCAGGACCTCCGCCTCAGGTGCCCGAAGGGAACTTTCGGCCGCTGCCGCCGGCTTCGGGTCGAGCCCCTGCGCGGGCGTTACCCTCCCTGCCGCCCGACCGTCCGCACTGCCCCGGGACGCGATTTGGTCCCCGCCGCGGTCGGCCTGTCGCGCATCGCCGCCTCGAATGTCCGAGCCGGAACGGTCGTTCCGCGAAGTTCGACCGTCACGTCCGCCATGGTCTGGAGGAATTCTGGTTCCCGTGCCAACCGCCGCTCCGCCTCCAACCCCCGGAGAGGAGAAGGCGCTTGTCCGGCCGAATGACTCGGGCGGCATCGCGGCTGCGTCTGTGCGGGCGGCAGGCGGAGGAGAGCCCCGATGATCCTGCTGCGCTTCCCCCTGACGCCACACGGCACGCGCATGTCCGCCTCCGGCCGCACTGCGGCCCGCCGTCATCGGCGCCTGCGCCGCCCGGCTGTTCCTGTGGTTGTCCCGGGCCTCCAGATCCGTCCGCGCCGACCTGCGATCCGGGAGCAGCGTTTCGTTCCCGGCGGAAGCCGCTGGTCCAGCGCGGTGTTCGGTCCCGCCATCCGCTCTGCCCTGCCGATCCGACAAGGCCGGAGTTCCGCCCTCCAGCGGTTGATGGAGACGCCCTTTACCCACCGAAGCCTCGCCCCCCGCAGCCTGCGTAATGCCTGCCCGCAAAGGCCCGCCTTGCACGGTCGAGCCGTGTGCAGACGAACCGTCGACAGCGGCGCGCGTCGAACGGCCGTCAACCACATCGGAGCGGTGCGCTGGAGTCTCCATCCGGGAATTCCCCGCGCGAAACCGTTCATCTTCGACAGTGGGAAGCGTGTAGGGCCGCTCCGTCCCACTCGGTCTTGCAGTAGCTCTTCCACTGCCCGCTCCAGATCCGGACGCCGCCACTCGGGGACCGTCGACCGCACGGTGGACTTCGGCCGTCGCGGAAACTTCGGACCCGGGCGTGAATGCGCTTCCATAAAAGACTGTTGAATGGCGCGTGCTGGCCACCGCGACTGCATGAGCAGACGCCGGACGATTCGAAATGGGCATTGCGGAACTGCCCGCATCGAGCCGCGCCTTTCCCGACGCCGGTCCGATACGATCCCCCCCCTCCGGAGGGGGCGCCTCCAAGCCGGTGGCAGGCCTGTGCCGCAGCGCGTGGTGTCCCATGTCTGAAAGCACTCGGTTCTCGTGCGCGCCAGCACCTCTGGTCGCGGCGGCGGAATTCATCGCTTTCGCTTGAGCATCGGCTCCATCAAACGTGTTCATCCCCTGGATGCTGCGCCAAGAGCCTTCGGCGGACGCCGTTGGCGGAACGTCCGAAGCACGCTCTCCGACCGCTTCGAACCTGGTCGCGAAGGCAGCAGTGCGCACATTGAACGCCGCGTTCTGCTTGGAGGCAGGAACGAGTCGGGCTTCGGGCATACTGTCTGTCGGACCCGCGTCGGCCCGCGCTGCCGGGGGAGTTCGACCGGCGAACGGTTCGGGCATCGGGCGGCTCGGGGGGTCAGGGACCGATCGGCCAGAGCCGACACCGGAACCGGGCTCTTGCGGGTTCGTTCGCGAGATCCGGAACTCCGGCCGCTCCAATCGCGCGGACGCTCCCCCGGAGAGTGTCGCATCTTGTATCAGAGCAGCCGCACTTACGGTACGGTCGCTACCGGCAGACGGAGCCGTCGCATTGTGCCGAGATGCTTCGCTCGCCGCACCATCTGCGTCCTGCTCCAGCACCTGCGGGACAATGACCTGCTGGACAGCCGCCTGCGCAGCGACACGAGCAGGCCCGCCCGGTGGCACCACCGGAGCGGCCTCCTGTCCGGCGAGGGCGTGCCGGGAAGCCGGATCATTGCGTGCGGCGATTGGTTCGGCAGCAAACACAGCGGCGGCGCCGCGCGTCTCCGCAGCACCGTCGGAAAGACGCGCCAGGGTTGCCGCTGCATTGCGCCCTGAGTTGGGCGGCCCGACCGCAGGCGCAGGCTCAAGTTGTGGAAGAACCTGTGGTTGAGGAGGGGTTCCCGGGCCGCCCATTGTACGCGTCGAGGCGCTGGCCGCTGGCTGGTGCGCCCTGTCGACGTCTGGGAAAGCCGATGAGCGTTCGGTGGAGCCGGCAGGCAGTCGACTTTCCGGGGATGCAATAGGAATCGCCCACGTGCCGGATCGCAGAAAGCCAGTCTGCGGAGAACCTGCTGCGCTGCCTCCCGTGCGCGTCGGCAACGGTGCCGAGTGTGTCGACGTGCCGTGCGGCTCACTTTCGGCGGTCCACCGCGACAGGTGGCCCCGCCGGACGTCGGCAGTGTCCTTTCCGCGGTATGCCAGAGGATCCTCAGCTGCCTCGCCGACCTGATCGATAGAAACAGCTGTGTCGCCGCGCATTGACGCGGAGGCTTCATGAAGACCCGCTTTCGGGACTGCCTGGCTCGCAGCCGCAGATGGCGCGGATTCGCGAAGTCCATTCGTCAAGCCGGTGCCGACATCGGATGTCGACGAAGGATACATTCGTTCGCGCGGCATGCTCGTTACGCCCGCTGATGCAGACGCAGGCCGGATCTCTGGCCCCGGCTGTGCCACCCGGTCGAGGCTCCGATGGGAGACGCGCGCGGCAGTCACGGCGCCAGCCAACCCAGCGCCGCCTGCTGGATTCACTCCGGTCCGCGACACGCGCGGCTGCTTTCGCACGGGTTCTGACTCAACGCCGTCGGTGGAAGATGCGCTGCCGGGCCCGGCACGCTTCTCCGCAGACAGGTTTGCGCCAGAAATACCTTGATTGCCTCTTCCAGCGTCACTTGATCTGAGCCTCAAGCCGCGATCTTCCTGCCCACGATTTTCCGTCAGATGTGCGCTGCTCCCGGGAAGGGACCTGCCGGGATCATAAGGTGTCAGGCCTGGGCTTTCGCGGCCATCCCCTCCCCCCTGGCCTGGCGACGAGCTTCGCGCGCCAACCTGTAAGGCGGCAGCTGCATCCGGGCGATTCGTCTCTGTTGCACCGAGGTCCGATACCGAAGGATCGCCCGTCGATCCGGAGCCGGCTTGCGGGATCCCGCGCCGCTCGAAAGGACCAACCACCTGCGACGATGAACGCCCTTCAGCGCGCGGGCGGTCATCCCCGTCGGCATCGTCACCCCCAGAGGCTTCGTCAGTCGAGACTTCATCGTCGATACCCGCCCCTGCCGCCTCCGCGTCCTTCCGCGTATCCCTAGCCATCGGATCGGCATCGAAGCCGTCCGGCGCGTCTTCGATGTCCGCCCCGCCGGTGTTGGAGGAGGCGAGCGCCTCCAGCGCCTCGACGAAGCCTTCGAAGGCGTCGCCCGACGGTGCGGCCGCCTTCGAGGAGGGGGGCGACGGGAATGACAGGGGCAGCACGAACATGATCGCCTCGGGGAATTCTTCCGGTGTCGGGATCATCCGCGGGATCGGTTACCGGTCCTTTACCGTCGCCGGGCCATGTTCGGAAAAGTCACGTCAATTGGAGCAAGCGATGACCGACCCGATCCTGCCCCCGTCCCGACCGGCCCCGCGCGACGACCGCCTGATGGACGCCGCACGCGCGCTGGAGGCGCAGTTCCTGTCGCAGATGCTGGACGCGGCGGGGCTCGACCGCGCGCCGGGCGCATTCGGCGGCGGGGCGGGCGAGGCGCAGTTCGCCTCGTTCCTGCGGGAGGAGGAGGCGCGCGCGATGGTGCGCGCGGGCGGGATCGGCCTGGCGGACATGCTCCACGACGCCATGATCAAGGAGAATCGCCATGAGTGACGAGATGACGCCGCTGTTCGAACGCCTCGACCTGCTGCTGGAGCGGGAGCGGGAGATCCTGCTGTCGGGCAGGCTGGGCGACCTGCCCGCGCTGGCGGAGGAGAAGGAGGAGTTGCTGGCGCGGCTGTCGGGGCTGGACGCGCAGGACCGCGACGGGCTGGGCGCGCTGCAGGGCAAGGCGGTTCGCAATCAGGAACTGCTGGATACCGCCCTGCGCGGCATCCGGGCGGTGGCGAATCGCGTCAACGCCGCGCGCCGCCTGCACCGCCAGATCGAGACCTACGACCGGCACGGTCAGCGGACGGTGGTGGTCCTGCCCGATTCGACGGTCGAGAAACGCGCCTGAATTGGCTCGAATTGCGGAGAAGGACGCTGCGGCGATTAAGGTCTCGTTAGCAATCCGGACGGCATAGAGGGCGGGCATCCACACCGGATGGCGCCGAAGCGGGGACAGCCCCGCGCGGCATTGGTCAGAACGACGTCGGATCCGTCCCGATGGGGGGCGGGAAAGCACGGGCGCAAAAGCGTCCATGACCAAAGGAAACGATGCATGGCGACCTTCCAGGCTCCGCCATGGTGCCCGCCGGCCGCGATGATCTTCTTTCTCTTGATGATGACCGGCGCGGCGTTCGATTGCCCGCTCATTCCACCACCTCGTTCCCACCGGGGACGGGTCTGACACGCAAAGATTAAGCGAGTCCTGGAGGATTCGGGCAGGATCGGGGCCCTTTCGCGGCCGGACGGGGCGGCCGGGACGGTCAGGTTCGGCCGCACGGCGCGGGCGAAGGGGCCGTGCCGCCGGAAGCGGGCGTCAGAACGAGTTGTTGACCGTCGTGGTCAGGCCGAAGATGCGGCCGATCAGGCCGAAAACGGTCTGCGCGGCGGTCACAGGGCTTTCGGTGACAAGCACCGTGTCCTTCGGATTGATGTTGAAGTTGCGCGCGGCGAAGAGACCGTCGGCGCTGGTCAGGTCCAGCACGAAGACCACCTGCGGCATCGACGGGCCGCGGCCGTCCGGGCGCACCGCGCGGGCCGGATATTCGCGCAGGACGAGAACGCCCTTCGGGTTCGCCCGCTGGTCGTTCAGGCCGCCGATCATCGACATTGCCTCCATCGCGGTGATCGTCTCCTGGTCGAAATAGACCAGTTCCTCGCTGCCCGAGGCGCCGAGGGCGGTGAAGTAGCGCTCGTCCTCCTCGACCACCACGTGATCGCCGCCGCGGATGGTGATGTTCTTCGACGGCGACCGCAGCAGGGCCTTCGCCGGGATCTCGTAGGTCGCGCCGCCGCGGATCAGGCGCACGACCGGGTTGCGCAGCGCGGGGGACACGCCGCCGCCCTGCGACAGCAGGCTGAGGATCGTGTAGTTGCGCGCCGGCAGCGGATAGGTGCCGGGGTTCGCGACACCGCCGACGAGGTCGACGGAATTGTCGATGCCCGGCGTCATGGTCAGCTGGACCTGGGCGGCCGGCAGCACGCTGCTCAGACGCTGCTGGATCTCGCGCCGTGCGCCATCGGCGGTGAGGCCCGAGATGACGACCTCGTCCACGTAGGGCACGAAGATCGTGCCGTCGCGCGACACCACCAGCCCCTGCATCGAGACGACCTTCTGCTCCTCGGCGGTCAGCAGGGAATTCTCCTGGCTGTCCCAGATCACCAGGTCGATGCGGTCCGACGGGCGGATCGTGGCGGCCGAGGCCTGGTTGGACGCGCCCAGCCAGTGGTAGCTGCCCGACCAGCCCGTCACCGGCCATTTCGAGATCGCGGGCACGGAGGCGCGGGTCACCGGCACGACGTCGAAGGTCGGCGTCTCGCGGTTGCTCTCGCGCACCACTTCCGATTGCAGGGCGGCGCCGCGCGGCAGGGCGCAGCCCGCCAGCACCGTTGCCACCATCATCGCCAGCATGCCCAGCCGCACACCCGGCCCGCGGCTATTACGCATGTCGTGCCCCATCTTCCGTCCCGCCGTTCCGGCCCTGCACCGTCCTGTCGCGACCTTTCTAGTCAATATCCGCTCTGATACACAAACCCGAGAGGCAAGATTTCCGCATCGAGACATGAACGTGATCGTCAGCCCCCGCGACCTGCCCCGCCCCCGACGCGCGCGGACCACGGGAAACCTTCGGGAAATCGCCACGATTTCGCGAAAGCTTTCTGCGGTGGCATCCAGCCGCAGGCGGTATCCCGCCGGTCGGGACCTGGGCGCCTTCGCCGGCCCTGCCCCCCGCCGCACTGCCCTTGCGCCGGGATTCGCGGTGCGGGCCGCCGGATGACGCCGCTGAAGCGCCTGCTGGACCTCGTGTCGCTTGCGATCTTCGTCGTCGTGCTCTGGCCCGTGGTGCTGGCCATCGCGCTGCTGATCCTCGTGCGGGACGGCCGGCCGGTGTTCTACGTGTCCGAGCGGATGAAGGCGCCGGGGCAGCCCTTCGATCTGGTCAAGTTCCGGACCATGACCCACGATCCGGCCGATTCCGGTGCCTCGGGCGGGCACAAGGCCGCGCGCATCACGCCCACGGGGCAGGTCCTGCGCCGCTACCGTCTGGACGAGATCCCGCAGCTCTGGAACGTGCTGAAGGGCGATATCAGCTTCGTCGGGCCGCGGCCGCCCCTGCGCCGGTACGTGGAGCTGTTCCCCGACCTCTACGCCCGCGTATTGTCCTGCCGGCCGGGGATCACCGGGCTGGCCACCCTGGCCTACCACGCGCGGGAAGAGCGGCTGCTGGCCCCGTGCCGGACCGCCGCCGAGACGGAAAGCGTCTACACCCGCCGCTGCGTGCCCGCGAAAGCCCGGATCGACCTGATCTACGCCCGCCGGCGGACGATATGCTTCGACATCTGGCTGATGTTCGCGACCGTTCTGCGCCGTATGCCGCTGCGCATGACGACCCGTCGCGGCAGAACGCGCCCCACCACGTAACGCGCGGATTTTCGCGCATCATTTCGCAGTTGCAGAAAACTCGACTTGCAAGAATCGGGCCGTTGGCGCAGTAGTTTGAACGAGTTAGGGTGCCGAGGATCAGGTTCTGCCGCTCTGGCGTCACCGACCTGATACCCGGATATGCACAATACGTCATTGGATATTCGTGGATCGGGCTTGCGCCGGATTCGATTTTCGCAAACGGAGTTTTCTCGCATGCTCTACGAGACCGTCCTTCGCTTGTCGGCGGTACAGAAGCGGGCGATTCTCCTCGCGCTCGAAGCGATCTGTGTCCTTCTCGCGCTTCTGATCTCCTACATCATCGTCACCGGCAATCCCGATCCCGCGGCCTTTGCCGCGGACCGTGCCGTGTTCTGCGGTGTCGCCGTGGCCGTGGCGCTCGTCCTGTCGATCTACATGGGGCTGCACCGGATCAAGCTGATCTCCTACGGCATGAGCGGGATCACCGACACCGCGGTGATGGCGCTGGGCGTCGGCGCGGCCTGTTCGGTGACCAACATCGTGGCCGATCCGCGGATGCTGATCGGCGAGATCGCCATCTTCACCATGTCGCACCTGATCCTGGCCGTGGCCTCGCGCCTCGTGCTGCTGCGGATCGTGTCGTGGATCTATCTTGCCGGCGGCGCCCGGCGGCGGGTGCTGATCTACGGCGCCGGCCAGACGGGCCGCCAGCTGGCCGCCGCGCTGTCGACCGACGACGCGGTGATGCCGGTCGCCTTCGTGGACGACAACCCGCGGCTGCAGAGCCTGACCGTCCAGGGCCTTCGGGTCCATTCGCCGCTTCAGATCAAGTCGCTGGTCCAGCAGCACGCCATCGACCGGGTGGTTCTGGCCATGCCGTCGGCCGGGCGCGCGACCCAGGCGCGCATCCAGCGCCGCCTGCGCGACATCGGCTGCGAGGTCCAGTCCCTGCCCGCCTTCGCGCAGCTGGTCCACGACGGCGGATCCAGGCAGCAGACCCTGTCCTTCGACATCGAGGAAATCCTCGGCCGCAACCGGCTGGAAGAGGAACTGCCCGGCGTGTCCGACGCCTATGCCGGCCGGCGCATCCTGATCACCGGCGCGGGCGGCTCCATCGGGTCGGAACTCTGCCGCCAGCTGGTCGCCTGCCAGCCGGAATGCCTCGTGCTGTTCGATCACAGCGAGCTGTCGCTCTACAACATCATGCGCGAGCTGAAGGAGCTGGAGCCCGAACTCGACATCGTGCCGGTCCTTGGCTCGATCTGCGAGAAGTCGCTGGTGAATGCCGTGCTGGCCGAACACCGCATCGACGTGGTTCTGCATGCGGCCGCCTACAAGCATCTGCCGATGGTCCAGACCAACGCGATCGAGGGCCTGCGCAACAACGTGCTGGGCACCAAGATCGTCGCCGACGCCGCGGGCGCGGCGAATGTCGAACGCTTCATCCTGGTGTCGTCGGACAAGGCCGTGCGGCCGTCGTCGGTCATGGGCTCGACGAAGCGGCTGGCCGAACAGATCGTGCAGGACCTCGCCACCCGGTCGCGCACCACGCGCTTCTCGATGGTGCGGTTCGGCAATGTCGTCGGCTCCTCCGGCTCGGTGATACCGCTGTTCGAGGAGCAGATCTCGCGCGGGGGGCCCGTCACGGTCACCGACCGTCAGGTCACGCGCTACTTCATGACCACGTCCGAGGCGGTGCGGCTCGTCCTGCTGGCCGGGTCCTTCGCGCGCGGCGGCGATGTCTTCGTGCTGGACATGGGCGAACCGGTGCCGATCTACCAGGTCGCCCGCCAGATGATCGAGGGCGCCGGCTATTCCGTCCGGGACGAGAACAACCCCAACGGCGAGATCGCGATCGAGTTCACCGGCCTGCGCCGCGGCGAGAAGCTGCACGAGGAGCTGCTGATCGGGTCCGACATGCTGACCACGCCGCATCCGAAGATCCTGCGCGCCGAAGAGGCGCATCTGAGCGAGATCGAGATGGCCAGCGCCCTGAACGAGATCCGCCGCGCCGTCGACAGCCGCGACGCCCACGGCGCCGAGGCCGCGCTGCGCCGCTGGGTCGAGGACAGCCTGCACCGCGTCGACGCGATGGCGGGCGAATCGTCCTGAGCCCGGAGCGGCGGGGCCGTCTCCGCCGCGCCGCCCGGTCTGCTGCATCGCGCTTTCGCCGCTTCGTCCCGACGCCGCTGGCCGGACCGCCCGGCGATCCGGATTGCAGGATCGGCCATCGCCCGGCCAGACTTTCAATCCACTCTTGAGGTCGTTGCCTCACCGCCTGCACTGCGTCGACATCCGAGGATCGGCCTGCTGCGGTTCACCGACCCCGCGTGGCGGGCAGCGCGCGGGCCGTCGCCCCTATCGCGCCGCCTGACGCTCCGCGTCCGCGGCGGCCGCGTCGATCGCGCGGCGGCCGGCATCCGATTCCCGCAGCAGCTTCCACCGGATCGCCTCGGTCAGCGCCTCGAAGCTCGCGTCGACGATGTTGGGCGACACGCCGACCGTCGACCAGCGCCGCCCCGCGCCGTCCTCGCTGTCGATGATGACCCGCGTCACCGCCTCGGTCCCGCCCTGGGTGATCCGCACCTTGAAGTCGACGAGGTGCATGTCCGCCACCACCTCCTGCAACGACCCCAGATCCTTCGCCAGCGCCTTCGCCAGCGCGTTCAGCGGGCCGCGGTCCGAGCCGTCGGCGTCGACGCTTTCGGACACCGACATCCGCCGCTCTCCGTCCACCTCGACCACCACCACCGCCTCCGACAGCGACACGCGCCGGCCGTCCGCCTCCTTCCGCCGCTCGACGCTGACGCGGTAGCGCTCCACCTCGAAGAAGCGCGGCATCCGGCCCAGCACCTCCCGCGCCAGCAGCTCGAAGCTGGCCTGGGCGCTGTCGTAGGTGTAGCCGCGGTCCTCCCGCTCCTTCACCTCGGCCAGGATCCGGCCGAGCGCCGGATCGCCCGGCGCCACCTCGATCCCGGCCTCCGCCAGGCGGCGGCGCAGGTTCGACTGCCCGGCCTGGTTCGACATCGGTATCACCCGCTCGTTCCCGACGAGGGCCGGGTCGATGTGCTCGTAGGTCTGCGGCGCCTTCACGATGGCGCTGGCATGCAGCCCCGCCTTGTGGGCGAAGGCGCTGGCCCCGACGAAGGGCGCCTGCTTGACCGGCACCCGGTTCAGGATGTCGTCCAGCTGCCGCGACACCCGCGTCAGGCCCTGCAGCGCCTCGCGGCCGACGCCGATCTCGTAGCGGCCGGCATAGGGCTCCTTCAGCATCAGGATCGGGATCAACGTGACCAGGTTGGCGTTCCCGCAGCGCTCGCCCAGCCCGTTCAGCGTGCCCTGGATCTGCCGCACGCCCGCATCCACCGCCGCCAGCGACCCCGCCACCGCGTTGGCCGTGTCGTTGTGCGTGTGGATGCCCAGCCGGTCCCCGGGGATGCCGGCGGCGATCACCTCGCCGACGATGCGCCCGATCTCCACCGGCAGGGTGCCGCCGTTGGTGTCGCAGAGCACCACCCAGCGGGCCCCCGCCTCGTACGCCGCGCGGATGCAGGCCAGCGCGTAGTCGCGGTTCGCCTTCCAGCCGTCGAAGAAATGCTCCGCGTCGAACAGCGCCTCGCGCCCCTCGGCCACCAGATGCGCGACCGAGGCGCGGATGTTCTCCACGTTCTCGTCCAGCCCGATCTCCAGCGCCGTCTCGACGTGGTAGTCGTGGGTCTTGCCGACCAGGCAGACGGCCCCGGTGCCGGCGTTCATCACCGCCGCCAGCACGTCGTCGTTGGCGGCCGATCGACCCGCCCGCTTGGTCATCCCGAAGGCCGTCAGCCGGGCCTTCAGCGCCGGCGCCGCCTCGAAGAAGGCGCTGTCGGTCGGGTTGGCGCCGGGCCAGCCGCCCTCGATGTAGTCGACGCCGAGCGCGTCGAGCGCCTCGGCGATCCGCAGCTTCTCGGGGGTGGAGAAGGACACCCCCTGGGTCTGCTGCCCGTCCCTCAGGGTCGTGTCGTAGAGATACAGACGCTCCATCACGCGACTCCCCTGCTTCCTCTGGCCGCAAACATCCTCGGGGGCGCTGCCCGGACCGGGCAGCGGGGGGCAGACAGCCCCCCTCCGACGGTGGCGCCCATCACCCGACCTCCGGCAGCTTCGCCGGGTCGAACCCGGCGCCCGGAGTCAGTTCGACCCCCTCGCGGCTCATCCGCACCTCGACCCCGGCGGCCACCAGAGCCGCCTTCAGGGCATCGACCCGGGCGAAATCCTTCGTGGCCATCGCCTCGGTCCTTGCCTCGGCCAGCGTCCGCGTCAGCGTCTCCAGCCCGTCCGTTCCGGCCCGATCCCATCCGCCAAGGTCGTCCCCCAGCAGCCCGAGGAACAGTGCCGAGCCCTTCAGCCCCGCCGCCTCTCCCTCGCTCGCCAGCCGGTGCAGAACGGCGATCGCGCCCGCCGTGTTCAGATCGTCCGCGACGCAGGCCAGCACCTCCGCATCGACCGGTCCGGCCTCGACTCCCGCGATCATGCCGCGCCAGCGGCGCAGGGCGCTCTCCGCCTCCTCCGCCTTCTTCGCGGTCCAGTCCATCGGCCGCCGGTAATGCGTGCCCAGGAAGACGAACCGGATCACCTCTCCCGGCACGCCCTGATCCAGCAGGTCCCGGACGGTGAAGAAATTGCCAAGCGATTTCGACATCTTCTTGCCCTCGACCTGCAGCATCTCGTTGTGCAGCCAGATCTTCGCGAAGCGCCCGTCGGGATGGGCGCACATGCTCTGGGCGATCTCGTTCTCGTGGTGCGGGAACATCAGGTCGTTGCCGCCGCCGTGGATGTCGAAGCTCTCGCCCAGCAGTTCCCGCGCCATGGCGGAGCATTCGATGTGCCAGCCCGGACGCCCGCGCCCCCAGGGGCTTTCCCACCCCGGCAGGCTGTCGTCCGATGGCTTCCACAGGACGAAATCCATCGGGTTGCGCTTGAACGGCGCGACCTCGACCCGGGCGCCGGCGATCATGTCCTCGACCGACCGGCCCGACAGGCGGCCGTAGGCGCTGTAGCTCTCGACCGCGAACAGCACATGCCCCTCGGCCGCATAGGCGTGGCCGGCCGCGATCAGACCCGCGATCATGTCGACCATCTGCGCAATGTACTCTGTCGCCCGCGGCGCCCGGGACGGACGCAGCGCGCCCAGAGCGTCCATGTCCTGCAGATACCAGGTGATCGTCTGTTCCGTCCGCTCGGCGATCAGCGCTTCCAGCGAGGCGTCGGCCCCCGCCTCCTTCCGCGCCAGCGCGGTCGCGTTGATCTTGTCGTCCACGTCGGTGAAGTTGCGGACGTAGGTCACCGCCTCCTCGCCGTGGACATGCCGCAGCAGGCGGTAGAGCACGTCGAACACCACCACCGGCCGCGCGTTGCCCAGGTGCGCCCGGTCGTAGACGGTGGGCCCGCAGACATACATCCGCACCCGGTCCGGATCCTCGGGGACGAAGACCTCCTTCGTACGGGTCATCGTGTTCGTCAGTCGTATCTCGACCATGTCTCGTTCCTCGGCTCGCGCGCCAACAAGGGTTCCCTCGCGGGCCAACCGTTTCGCATTTTCCTGGAAGGACGAGAAGCGGCCCGCGTGACGATTGTCAGCAGGCGATAATGCAGCAGATGATGATGCGGCGGGGTCTCATGGGCCAAACGCATAGGCGAATCGCGCGGACTTGCCAAGGTGTTTGACGGATGCCCGGGCGGGGCGCACCCTCGCGCCCATGAGTCGCGCGCTTGTCACCTCGATCTGCGGGGCCCTGCCGGGGGCCGAGGTCTCGGACCCCTGGGGCGGGGGTCACGACGCCTGGAAGGTCGGCGGCAAGATGTTCGCGGCGGTCGGCACGATGGACCGGGGCGTCAGCGTGAAGACGGCGGACACCGAATTCGCCGCCATGCTGATCGAGACGGGGGCGGCGGTGAAGGCGCCCTACTTCCACCGCTCCTGGGTGCTGATCGAATGGGGGGCGGAGGCGGATTTCATCCGCGACCGCATCATCGTCTCCTACGATCTGATCCGCGCGGCCCTGCCGAAGCAGGCCCGCGAGGGCCTGCCGCCGAGGGCCTGAGCAGGAGCCGCACCGGTCCGCCCCCGCCGGAGCGGCATCGCGAGCGACAGGCCATCCGGCCCGGGCGGCCGTGACGTCCACCGGCCATCCCGTGCAGGCGGGGATCATCCGCACCGACACCGGGACCGCGCAGCGCCGGCCTGCTCCCGACGCCGCGCGCACGCCGCACGATCCTTTTCGCTTGCCCCGGTCCCGACGCGCCGTCACCCTGCCCGCATCCACGCGAGGAGCCCGCCATGCACGATCCCGCCCCCGCCTTCCGCGCCCTGCACCGCAAGGGCGATCCCTTCATCCTCTGCAACTGCTGGGATCTCGGTTCCGCGAAGGTGCTGGCCTCGCTGGGGGCCGAGGCGCTGGCGACATCGTCCTCGGCCCATGCCTTCACGCTCGGGATGCCCGACGGCGGCGTCACACGGGATCTGGCGCTGGCCCATGCGCAGGACATCGTCGCGGCCACCCCCCTGCCCGTCTCGGGCGATTTCGAGAACGGGTTCGGCGAGGCGCCCGATACCTGCGCCGAAACCGTGCGCCTGGCGGCCGAGGCGGGCCTCGCCGGCATCTCGATCGAGGACACCGCCCTGCCCGAGGAAGGCGCCTACCCCCTCGATCTGGCCGTCGAGCGCATCCGCGCCGCCGCCTCGGCCGCCCGCGCGCTGCCCCGCGACTTCGTGCTGGTGGCGCGTGCCGACGGCATCCTGCGGGGCTCCTACGACACGGACGAGGCGATCCGCCGCCTGCGGGCCTTCGAAGAGGCCGGGGCCGACTGCCTCTACGCCCCCGGCCCGCCGGATTTCGACGCGCTGGAACGCATCTGCGCGTCGGTCTCGCTGCCGGTGAACGCGCTGATCGCGGGCACCTACGCCAGCTACACCCGCGCGGATTTCGCCCGGATCGGCGTCGCCCGCCTGTCGCTGGGCGGCTCGCTGGCCCGCGTCACGCACCGAGCCCTGATCGACGCGGCGGAAGAGATGCTGTCGGACGGCAGCTTCTCGCTGCTGAAGAACTCGGTCTCTGGCGCGAAGGTCGACGCGATGCTGGGAGGCTGAACTCTCCTGGCGCTGGCCCGTGCAGGGGACCGCGAGGCCCCGGCCTGCGCCGGGGCGCCATCGTCAGAGCGGGTGGATGCAGGCCACGCGATGCCCGTCCTCTGGCAGAAGCGGCGGCCGTTCGGCGGCGCATTCAGCGGTCGCACGCGGGCAGCGCGGCTTGAACGGGCAGCCCGGCGGCGGGTTCAGCGGATCTGGCAGCTCGGTCTCGCGCCCCTCCGGCGCGGTCAGGGGGCGGCCCACCACCGGCGCGCTGTCGGCCAGCAGCCTGGTGTAGGGATGCTTCGGCGCGCGGAAGATGTCCTCCGCCCGTCCGACCTCCACCACCGACCCGAAGTAGAGCACCGCGACACGGTCCGATACCGCCTCCACCACCGCCAGATCGTGGCTGATGAACAGGTAGGTCAGCCCCAGCTTCGCCTTCAGATCCGCCAGCAGGTTCAGCACCTGCGCCTGCACCGACACATCCAGCGCCGAGACAGGCTCGTCCAGGATCAGGATCTTCGCCTCCGCCGCCAGCGCCCGCGCGATGCCGATCCGCTGCGCCTGCCCGCCCGAGAATTCGTGCGGATAGCGGTCGAGGAATTCCTCCCGCAGGTTCACGCTGTCGAAGATCTCGGCGATGCGGACGTCGCGCTCCTTCTTCGGCATGTGGTGCAGGCGCTTCAGCGGCGCCTCCATGACCTGCCGGATGGTCTTGCGCGGGTTCAGCGACGAGATCGGGTCCTGGAAGACATACTGTATGCGCTTTCCGAACTCCGCCGGGTCGGCGTTGTCGAGTGGCTTGCCGTCGATCTCGATGCTGCCGGTCGTGGCGGGCAGCAGCCCCACCAGCATCCGCGCCAGCGTCGACTTCCCGCAGCCCGACTCGCCCACGATGCCGAGCGTCTCGCCCTCCTGCACCACCAGATCGACGGGCTGCACCGCATGCACCGTCCCCTTCGGCTTGCCGAAGAGCCGCTTGCCGACGGGAAACGACTTCGACAGGTTCTCCAGCCTCAACGCCTCGGTCATTCCGCCGCCTCCCGTCCGATGTCCGTCTCGGGGTAGAGGCAGCGCACCGCCCGCGTGCCGTTCCCCGCCAGATCGATCTCGCGCGTGACGCAGGCAGCCTCCTTCTTCAGGCAGCGCGGCGCGAAGGCGCAGCCGGGGTCCAGCCGGTCGACCGCCGGGGGCAGGCCGGGAATCGCCTCCAGCCGCCGCCGCCCCTCGCCCAGCTCGGGGACGCAGGCGATCAGGCGGCGGGTATAGGGATGCGCGGGATCGGCGAGGATGGCGTCGGTCTGCCCCTCCTCCACGATCCGGCCCGCATACATCACCGCCACCCTGTCACACAGCTGCGCCACCACGCCGAAATCGTGGGTGATGAAGATGATGGCGAGGCCCCTCTCCCGCCGCAGCTCGTTCAGCAGCGACAGGATCTGCGCCTGCACGGTGACGTCCAGCGCCGTCGTCGGCTCGTCCGCGATAATCACGTCCGGGTCGTTGGCCAGCGCCATGGCGATCCCGACCCGCTGGCGCATGCCGCCCGACATCTCGTGCGGATAGGTGCTGGCGCGGCTCTCGGCGTTCGGAATGCGGACCTGCTTCAGCAGATCGACGGCGCGTTTCCAGGCCTCGTCCCGGCTCACCTTGTGGTGGACCTGGATCGCCTCCACCAGCTGATCGCCCACCTTGTAGAGCGGATGCAGCGTCGCCAGCGGGTCCTGGAAGATATAGGCCACCCGGTCGCCGCGCAGGCTGCGCAGCTTGTCGTAGCGCGCGCCGATCAGCTCCTCGTCCTTGTAGCGGACCGACCCGCCGACGATCACCCCCGGCGGCGAGGCCACCAGCCCCATCACCGACAGCGCAGTCACGGACTTGCCGGAGCCCGACTCGCCGATCACGCCGAGGCATTCGCCGGGCGCCACGTGCAGCGAGACCTTGTTGACCGCCTTGTAGACCCGTTCCCCCACATGGAACTGGGTCTGCAGATCGGTCATCGTCAGCACCCCCTCGGCATGGGCGGCAGGCGCAGGCGAGGCCCGTTCGACCACGGTCGAGGCCATCGGCCGCGTCAGCGCCCCCGACCGCAGCCGCGGGTCCAGCGCGTCGCGCACCCCGTCGCCCAGCAGGTTGATACCCATGACGATGATCAGGATCATCACCCCGGGCACGACCGAGGTATGCGGATTGGTGATCAGCGCCGACCGCGCCTCCCCCAGCATCGAGCCCAGATCGGCCTGCGGCGGCTGGCTCCCCAGCCCCAGGAAGGACAGGCCCGCCGTTTCCAGGATCATCCAGCCGATGGTGGTCGACATGGCGATCACGATGACCGGCACCACGTTGGGCAGGATCTCGGTCAGGATGATCCGCGTGTTCGACAGGCCCGACAGCCGCGCCGCATCCACGAATTCCTTGTGCGCGATGCCGACGGTCACGCCGCGGATGTTCCGCGCGAAGAACGGCACGTTCACGGCGGCCACGGCGATCAGCGCGTTCACCAGCCCGGGCCCGAGGGCGGCGACGATGGCCAGCGCCAGCAGGATGTAGGGAAAGGCCATCAGCATGTCGACACCGCGCATGATGACGTTGTCCGTGGCCCCGCCGAAATACCCCGCGACGATCCCGATCGCCGCCCCGATGGTCGCGGCGAAGATCGCCGCGGCGAAGCCCACGGCGAGGCTCAGCCGCGTCCCCCACAGAAGCCGCGAAAGCATGTCGCGGCCCAGGTGATCGGTGCCCAGCAGATGCCCTTCCGAGAAGATCGGCTGGAACCGGTTCGCCGTGTCGGTGACGTTCGGCGGATGCAGCGGCAGGATCGGCGTGATCAGCGCAAGGAAGACCACGATCAGCAGCGCGATCCCCCCGGCGGCGGCCAGACGGTTGCGGATCAGAAGCTTGAAGAACGTCTTCACGGGCCGACCCTCACGTCTTGATCCGCGGGTCCAGCAGCGATTGCGCCACATCCACCGCGATGTTGAACAGCACGTAGCAGGCGGCGACGAACACGACGCCCCCCTGCACCAGCAGGATGTCCCGCTTGAGGATCGCATCCACCAGCATCCGGCCCACGCCGGGCCACTGGAAGACCATCTCGATATAGACCGCGCCCGACAGGACGAAGCCCGCCTGGATGCCGAGGACGGGGATGATGCTGACCATCGCCGCCTTCAACGCGTGCCGCCAGACGACGCGCCGCTCGTTCACACCCTTGGCGCGGGCGGTGCGGATGAAATCCTGGCGCAGCACCTCCAGCATGGCCGAGCGCGACAGCCGCGCCACCACGCCGGTGGCCACCACGGCCAGCGCCAGCGCCGGCATCAGCAGGTGCCACAGCAGATCCGGCAGGTCGCCCCCGCCATAGATCGCGTACATCCCCGACACCGGCAGCCAGCGCAGCTTCACCGCGAAGATCAGGATCATCATCATCCCGAGGAAGAAGGACGGGATCGAGATGCCCAGAAGCACCGCGAAGGTGATCGCCTTGTCCGCAAAGCCGTACTGCCGCGCGGCCGAAACAACGCCCGCCATGATCCCGAACACGGCGCACAGCACGAAGGACGTCCCCGCCAGGATCAGCGTCGCGCCGAAGCGGTCCAGCACCTCGTCCAGAACGGGGCGGTTCAGCGCGAAGGAGCGCCCGAAATCGCCCTGCAGCATGTTGCCGAGCCAGATGAAGTACCGCGCCACCAGCGGCTCGTCGAGGCCGAGGTCGCGGTTCAGCTTCTCGACATTCTCGGGCGTCGCGTAGCTGCCGAGGATCGCCGTCGCCGGGTCGCCCGGGATCATCGCCATGATCAGGAACACGATCACCGTGATGCCCAGCAGGACGGGGATCGCCGAGACCAGTCGTTTCAGAATGTAACCGCCCATGACGGCCTCTCCTCGAAGCTGGCGTCAGACTGGCGCGAGAGGCTTTCCCTTCATCTTTCCGGAAAATGCTCCCGCCGGAGGCACGCGCCGGCCGCAGGCCGGCGCGTCGGTCGGACCGGGCGCAGCCCGGTCCGATACAGGGTCAGTTCTTCACGACATCGTCCAGCAGCAGGAAGAAGCTCGGCTGAAGGTCGAAATTCTCCACGCGCTCGTTCGTCACCGCGTTCTGCTTCCAGTTGGCGACGAAGACCCAGGGCGCGTCCTCCTGCACGATCCCCTGCATCTGCTTGTAGAGCTCCGCCCGCTCGCCCTGATCGGTCGCGACCCGCGCCTCTTCCAGCAGCCGATCGACCTCGGGGTTCGAGTAGTAGCCCGAATTGAACCCGCCCTGATCCGGCCAGGCGTCCGTGCGCAGCGCCAGATAGGGCAGCGTGTCCGGATCGTTGGTCATCCAGGCCATCTCGGCCATGTCGGCCTTGCCCTCCAGGCCGGGGTTCACGTTGCCGAGGAAGGTGTTCCACTCGTAGGTCTCGATGGTGACGTCGAAGCCAACGGCCTCCAGATCCGCCTGGATCGCGGTGCCCATGGCGATCGGGTCCAGCATGCCGGAGCCGCCCTCGGTCACGTAGAACGTCACCTCCGGGTTCTCCATCCCCGCCTCGGCCAGCAGCTCCTTCGCCTTCTCCGGGTCGTAGGGATAGGGCTCCAGGCTTTCGTTGTAGGCCCACGCGAAGGCCGGGGGCGTCGGCCCCGCGGCGACCTCGGCGGTGCCTTCCAGCACGTTGTCCACCAGCGCCGTCTTGTTGATCGCGTAGTTCGCGGCCTGCCGGACGGCCTTCTCGGCGAAGGGGCCTTCCTTGGCGTTCAGGATCAGGAACCAGACATGCGGGCCGGCCTGCTCGTGCACGGTGAACTGCTCGCCCTGGAATTCCGACAGCGACACGGGCGGCACCTCGACCATCAGGTCGATCCCGCCCGCCAGCATCTCGGCCGTGCGGGTGTTGGCGTCGGTGATGGGGCGGAAGACGACCGCCTCCAGCTCCGGCGCGCCGTCCCAGTAGTCGGGGTTCCGCTCGACCACCACGGCCTCGTTCGACCGCCATTCCGCGAAGGTGAACGGTCCGGTGCCCGACGGGTTGCGGCCGAAATCGGCGCCGTGCTCTTCCACCGCGGCGGGCGAGACGATCAGCCCGGTCGGATAGGCCAGGTTCGACAGGAACGGCGCATAGGGCGCGTTCAGCGTGAACTTCACCGTGGTCTCGTCCACCGCCTCGACCTCCTCGACGGCCGAGAAGAAGAAGGCCAGCGGGAAGGGGCCGGTATCGTGGAAGGGATGTTCCTCGTCCAGCATCCGGTCGAAGTTGAACTTCACCGCCTCGGCGTTGAAGGGCGATCCGTCGTGGAAGGTGACGCCCTCGCGCAGGGTGAAGGTGTATTCGGTGCCGTCCTCGCTGATCTCCCAGTCGGTGGCCAGCGCCGGTTCGACCTCCAGCGTGCCGTCCCTGTAGCGCACCAGCCCGTCATAGACGTTCATCAGGATGCGGAAGTCGTTCACCGCCGTCACGGCGGCCGGGTCCAGAGCCTTCGGTTCGGCGATCTGACCGACGATCAGCACGCCCGGCGGCGTCTGCGCGTCGGCCGCCGTCACCGCGCCGAGCGCAAGCATCGTCGCCGCACCGGCCGCCAGCACGGTCCGGCGTGTCCAGTTCATGAGCATTCCCTGTTGCATTCAGCCTCTCCCTGTCAGCGGGCTTTCGAGATATTCATCATGATAAATTGAATGAGGCCGAATTGTCATGATAAATTCAAGTCGCCTGACGACGGAGGAGCGGCCATGACATTCTCGATCCTCGCGCGTGACGCGAAAACGGGCAGGCTGGGCGGTGCGGCGGCGACCGGATCGCTCTGCGTCGGTGGCTGGGTTCTGCGTGGCCACGCGGCGGCGGGGATGTCGGCGTCGCAGGGGACGGCGCCCTCGACCCTCTGGGGCGAGCGCGTGCTGGAGCGGATGCGGGACGGCGACAGCGCCGAGGCGGCGGTGGCGGCCATGGTCGAACCCGACAGCGGGCGGGATTACCGTCAGCTCTCGGGGCTGGATCCGCGGGGCGGGACCGCGGCCTTCACCGGGGCTTTCTCGGTCCCCGCGGCAGGCGCCCGGCACCGGGACGGGATCGTCGTGGCCGGCAACCTGCTGGCGTCCGAAACCGTTCTGGATGCGGTCATGGAAGGGTTCCTGCGCGCCGAGGGCACGTTCGCCGACCGCCTCCTGGCGGCGCTGGAGGCCGGGGCGGCGGCGGGCAGCGATTCGCGCGGGCTGCAATCGGCGGCGCTGCTGATCGTGGCACGGGATGCCGCGCCCCTGACCCTGCGGGTGGACATGAGCGACACGCCGCTGCTTTCCCTGCGCGCGCTTCACGAGCGGTCGCAGTCGCAGCCCTACGCCGGCTGGTGCGACGTGGTGCCGACGCTCGACGACCCCTGGCGGGCCCCGGTGGCGGAGGAGCTGGACGTGGTGGCAGAGCAGGCATCGAGCAAGGCGTGACGCGGGGCGGAGCCCGCGCCTGTCGCGGGGGCTGTCGGTTGGGTCTGCGCGAGATCGGCCGTTGCGGTGCCGGGCCGAAGCCCGGCCTACAGGCTCACGCGACATCGCAGGCCGGGCTTCAGCCCGGCCCGCCCCGCTCTCCGGCCTTCAAATCCCGGGCCGTCCTGCGCGTCTCACTCCAGTTCGCGCGGCAGGTCCCCCTGCGGCAGCACGTTGAAGTTGTTCAGCGTCACCGACACGAAGGAATAATAGCCGATGAGCCCGACCAGATCGACGACCCGGTCCTTGCCCAGCACCTCCATCGCCTTCGCATAGGTCCCATCGCTCACCTGCTTGCGCGGGTTGGTGAAGGCCTCCAGCGTGAAGCGGTAGACGGCCTCTTCCTCCGGGTCGGAGAAGGCGGGCTCCTGCTTCGTGCGGATCGCCTCGGCGATGGCCGGGTCCAGCCCCGCCTTCAGCGCCAGCAGCTTGTGCGCGAACCACTCGAACTCCGCGTCCCAGCACCGCGCGGTGACGCAGATCGCCAGCTCGGCCAGCTTCGGCCCCAGCGAGGTGTTGTAGCGCAGGTAGGTCCCCAGCTCGACCGCGCCCGCCGCCATGTCCGGCCGGTTGAGCCACAATGCCAGCGGACCCACCACGCGTCCGCGCGGGCCGGCGACGATGCGATCGTGCACCTCGCGCTGGCGGGGGGTGTAGTCGGCCTCGTCCGGCGGCAGCAGCCGCGCCTTGTCGCGATCCATCATCCGTGTCGTCTCCTCCCATGCCCCTGCCCGACCGGCAGGTCCTGCCGGACCCTAGCGCCGGTCGGGGCGCGCGCCGACCCCCCTCGCCAATGCATCGGATACATGCTTCTGTCCCGGCCCATGAAGACGCTCACGCCCCGCGGCAACCTCTGGCACGACACCGCGGCCGAAACGGTCGCGGCCGGACCGCTCGACATCGACCGGACGGTCGATCTGTGCATCGTCGGCGGCGGATTCACCGGCTGCTCGGCGGCGCTGCACGGCGCCATGGCGGGGCTGTCGGTCTGCCTGATCGAAGGACGACGCTTCGGCCACGGCGGATCGGGCCGCAACGTGGGGCTGGTGAACGCCGGGCTCTGGTCCCCGCCCGAGACCATCGCGCGGCACCTGCCCGGCGCCGCCGCCGAACGGCTGATCGAGGCGCTGGCCGCCGGGCCGGACCTCGTCTTCTCGCTGATCGACCGTCATGCCATCGCCTGCGAGCCGGTCCGCGCCGGCACCCTGCACCTCGGCCACTCCCGCGCCGGGATGGCCGACCTGCGCGACCGGCACCGCCAGCAGGTGGCGCGGGGCGCGCCGGTCACCCTGCTGGACGCGGCCGAGGCCGCCCGCCGCACCGGCGCGACCGGGTTCCTCGGCGGGCTGCACGATGCGCGGGCCGGCACCGTCCAGCCGCTGGCCTACTGCCGGGGCCTCGCCCGCGCCGCGATGGCCGCCGGGGCGATGCTGCACGAGGACACGCCCGCGCTGGCCATCGCGCAGGATCGCGGCGCCTGGCTGGTGACGACGCCGCGCGGGACGATCCGGGCCGGGGCGCTGATCCTCGCGACCAACGCCTATCACGAGGGGACAGCGCCGCCCGCACCCCTGGTGCCGGTCTTCTTCTTCCAGGCGGCGACGGAGCCGCTGGAGGACGCATCGACGCTCTTCCCGGGCGGCGAGGGGGTCTGGGACACCGCAATGGTGATGACCTCGATGCGGCGCGACGCGGCGGGGCGGCTGATCGTCGGGGCCATGGGGTCGCTCGACCACGCCGGGCGGGGGCAGCACCTGGCCTGGGCGCAGCGCCGGATGGCGCGGCATTTCCCGGCGCTGACGGGCGCGCGGTTCACCCATTCCTGGACCGGGCGGATCGGAATGACTTCGGACCACATGCCGCGCCTGCTGAAGATCGGGCCGCGGGGTTACGCGGCGACCGGCTACAACGGGCGGGGGATCGCGCCGGGCACGGTGTTCGGCCGGGCGATGGCGCAGGCCGTGGCGTCTGGTTCCGAGGAGGGCCTGCCCCTGCCGGTCAGCGCGACCCATGCCGAACGGCTGGTCACGCCGCGAGCGGCCTTCTTCGAAAGCGGCGCGGCGCTGACCCACGCGACGGCGCTGCGGCTCTGAGATCGGCTGCGGGCGGCCCGGGATCGGGGGTCAAGGATCGGACGGTGGGGACCGGGGGTCTGGAGCCGGGGGTCTGGGGCCGGCCGGGCAGCCTGGACGCGGGCAGCGGCAACCGCCCGCGCCACCGGGCCCTCGGCAGGTGAGTGTGTCGACCTGCATCCGGGGATGGATGGACGGGGCCCGGCGAGTCGCAGGATGCACCATCGGCGGCGAGTCCTCAAACCGGGTGCGCTTGAACCGGCCGACGATGGGCCGGAAGCCGCCCGCCTCATGCCGCTTCCCTCACCGCCAGCCCCCGCCGTCATCCTCGGGCCCGACCCGAGGATCTCGCCGTCCCGCGCGGCCATCTCCCCCGGGGCCCGCCCTGGAACCCCTCCGCGCCGCGCCGCCGTCCCTCGCACCGCGCCACCCGGCCGGCGCGAACGGTCACATCCGCTCGAACGCCAGCGCGATGCCCTGACCGCCGCCGATGCACATCGTGACCAGCGCGCGCTTCCCGCCGATCCGCTCCAGCTCGTAGAGCGCCTTCACCGCGATGATCGCGCCGGTGGCCCCCACCGGATGGCCCAGGGCGATCGCGCCGCCGTTCGGGTTCACCTTCGCCGTGTCGAACCCCAACCCCCGGTTCACCGCCACGGCCTGCGCCGCAAAGGCCTCGTTCGATTCGATCACGTCGAAATCGCCGACCGACAGGCCAGTCTTCTCCAGCAGCGCCTTCACCGCCGGGACCGGCCCGATGCCCATGACCTCGGGCCGCACGCCGGCATGGGCATAGCCGAGGATCCGCGCCTTCGCCTTCAGCCCGGCCTTCTCGGACGCCTCCGCCGAGGCCAGCACCAGCGCCGCCGCGCCATCGTTGATGCCGCTCGCGTTGCCCGCCGTCACCCGGCCGTCCTTGCGGAAGGCGGGGCGCAGCGAGGCCAGCCCCTCGGCGGTGGTCGAGGGCTTGGGATGCTCGTCCTGCTCGAACAGCACCGACCCCTGGCGCGAGGAGATCTCCACCGGCACGATCTGGTCGCGGAAGTGCCCCGCCTCGATCGCCGCCAGCGCCCGCCGCTGGCTTTCCAGCGCGAAGGCGTCCTGATCCTCGCGGCTGATGTCGTTCTCGTCCGCCACGTTCTCGGCGGTCACGCCCATGTGCCCGGTCCCGAACGGGCAGTTGAGCGCCCCCAGCATCATGTCCAGCGACTTCACGTCGCCCATCTTCCGGCCCCAGCGTTCGTCCGGCACGATGTAGGGCGCGCGCGACATGCTTTCCGCCCCGCCGGCGAGGCCGAAATCGGCATCGCCCATGGCCAGCGACTGGATCACCGAGACGATGGCCTGGGCGCCGGATCCGCACAGCCGGTTGACGTTCATCGCCGGCACGGTCTCCGGCACGCCCGCCTCCATCGCGGCGACGCGGCTCAGGTACATGTCCTTCGGTTCGGTGTTGATGACGTGGCCATAGGCGACGTGACCGATCTGCGCGCCCTCGACCCCCGCCCGTTCCAGCGCGGCCTTCGCGGCGGTGGCGCCCAGCCGGATCGGCGGGACGGCCGCGAGGCTGCCGCCGAAGGTGCCGATGGCGGTCCGTGCGCCGTCCAGAATGACGATATCCTGCATGTGTGTTCCTCCCGGGGTGCCGCGCCGGCCGGGGTGGCGCGCGGACTTCGGGGCGAGTCTTGCCCGGTCCGGCGGGATCATGCAACGCCGTGCCGGGCGCGCCTGCCGGGTCCGGAGCGGCCCGGGCACGCGCCGCCTTCCATCGTCAGAGCGGGCCGGACGCGCCGCCCCCCCGGATCCGCGGCGACCAACAGGCCGGCAGGACCGCCGCGGCGCGACACGGCCCCGACAGACGCACCCCCCCGGATTTCCTGCCGCGCATACTCCCGCCGGAGGCGTCATCGAGTCGAGAGGGGTCGATCCCCTCTCGCCTCGATCCCCCGCGCGACGGCGGCAGCCGGCGCAACATTGCCGGGCGTCCGCGATCCGGGACCGGTTCAGCCGACCACGTCCTCGCCATCCGCCAGGGGACGGATCTGCATCGGCTGCCGGCCCTCGGGCGTCAGCAGGAACAGCTCCTCCCCCTCGATCGCGGCGACGGCCAGCGGGCGGCCCGCGCCGGCGCCGCCGTCCAGATCGACGTGGTTGCCGAAATGGCGCGGCGCCTGCAGGGCCACGTGGCCGTGGATCACCAGCCAGGGCAGCGGCTCGCGGTGGTGCATGAAGCGCCGCCGGATCCAGATCAGGTCGTTCTGGTCCTGCTCGTCCAGCGGCACCCCGGGCCGCACCCCGGCATGGACGAAGAGCAGGCGGTCGCGCTGCAGCGAATAGACGAGGCTCTCCAGCACCTCGCGGTGCGAGTCCGGCACCGCGTCGCGGAACGCGAGCCACAGCGCCTCGCCCTCCAGCCCGCCCTCGGGGTCGATGCCGTAGCTGCGCATCGCCGTTCCGCCGAAGCGCGGGGTGGTCCAGGGGATGGAGGCCATGGGATCCGTCTCGGTCCCGTCGGTCAGGTAGTTCAGCATGAACCGGTCGTGATTTCCCATCAGCAGGGACCAGTTCCGTTCCTCCGCGCGGCCCTGCGCCAGGATCTCCAGCACGCCCTTCGTGTCGGGGCCGCGGTCGATGTAGTCGCCGAGGAAGATCACCTCGTCCGAGGAGGACGCGCCGTCCGCCTCGATCCGTTCGAGAACCTCTTCCAGCATGGTGCGCTGGCCGTGGATGTCGCCGATGGCATAGATCGTCATGGCGCCGACAGAACCACGGCGGCGCAGCGGGGGAAAGCCCTATCCCTCCAGATGCCGGGTGAGGGATGCGATCTGGTCCCGCAGCCACCGGTGCGCCGGGGCGTTGGTCAGCCGCCGGTGCCAGACGATGCAGATCGCCGCCGCCGCCACCGGCATCGGCGGCGGGTGGCAGGTCAGCCCCATCGGGCCGGCCACCTGGTGCGCCAGCGCCGTCGGCAGCAGCGCGATCATGTCGCTGCGCGCGACGGCGCGGTAGACGCCCGAGAAGACCGGCATGGTCATCGCCACGTGCCGGCGCCGCCCGACCCGGCGCAGCGCCTCGTCGCCCATGGCCGCGGTCTTGCCCTCGGGCGAGAAAAGCACGTGCGACAGGTCGCAGAACAGCTCCATCGGCATGGGATCGCCGTCAGCCAGCCCCGCCGCCGCGACGGCCGGGTGACCGGCCCGCGCGATGGTGGTGAAGCTGGAATGAAAGATCACCCGGTGATCGACCCACTCCGGGAACTCCATCCGCGGGATCAGCGCCATGTCGACGCGGTAGCGCTCCAGCGTCTCGACGTAGTTGTCGGGCACCAGATCGACCAGCTGCACCCGCAGGCCGGGGGCGAGGCGGCCGAGATGCTCGGCCAGCTGCGGCATCAGCATCTCGGCGAAGAAATCGCTGCCCGACAGCTTGAAGGTCTGTTCGGCCACCGCCGGATCGAAGGCGCCCGGACCGGCCAGCATCGCCTCGATGGCGTCCAGCGTCTCGCGCAGGGGCAGTTCCAGCGAGGCGGCGAATTCGGTCGGGACAAGGCCCCGCCCCTGCCGCACGAAGAGCGGATCGTCGAAGGCGTGCCGCAGCCGCGCCAGGGCGGCCGACACGGCCGGTTGCGACAGGCCCGCGCGGTCCCCGGCGCGCACGGTCGATCCTTCGCGCAGCAGCGCGTCCAGCACCTTGAGCAGGTTCAGATCGAAGCCGGACAAATTCATCGCGTCGATTGATACCATACAATCAATCGATTTCCCGTATCCCGCGCTTCCCGGCATGATCTTCCCTGTCCCGGCCGGGCGGCCGCATCCCCCGCCGCCGGCCCCGGGACCGGACCCCCGACAGGCCCGGCCCCGCCGGGACGGCATCGCGCCGCCCCGACCGGGTGAGCGTGGCCGCACGCCAAGGAGACACGACATGCTCGACCAGATCCTGCCCCCGCTGGGCCGCGAGGCGTTCCAGTGGAACCACAACGACTACAAGCCGGTGCTGACCCCCGCCCAGAGCGGCGGCGCCATGTCCATCGTGGACAGCATCACGCCCCCCGACATGGGCCCGCCGCGCCACATCCACGACGCCGAGGACGAGGCGTTCTTCCTGATGACCGGCACCGCCGAGTTCTGGATGGAGGGCGAGATGTTCACCCGCTCCGCCGGCGAGGCGATCTTCATCCCGCGCGGGCGCGAACACACCTACCGGGTGATCGGCGACGTGCCCTGCCGGCATCTGGTGATTCTCACCCCCGGCGGGTTCGAGGGATTCTTCCGCGAGATGGCCGACGGGCAGTTCCGCATCCCCGAGGACATGGCCGCGGTCGAGCAATCCGCCGCCCGCCACAACCTGCGCTTCACCGGCCCGCCGCTCGGTGCGTGACATCCCCTGAACGGGGGTGTGCCGACTCGGTGCCCGCGGGTGTAACGCACGGCGCGCCGCGGGGGTGTTGCCCTCGGCGCGCATCGTCCCCGGCAGAGGGGCGTGACATGGAAATGGAGTTTCCTCGATGAAGGGTATCGCCTTCGCGTTCTTCGCAACCGCCGCGGTCTGCGTGACCCTCGGCATGGTCTGGGGCCTGCAGATGTCGATCTCGACCGATCACACGTTCGGTCCGGCACATGCGCACCTCAACCTGGTGGGCTGGGCCACGATGGCGCTTTACGGCGTCTGTTATCACCTCGTGCCGGGCGCGGCGGCGGGTGCCCTGCCGAAGATCCACTATGCCTGCGCCACGGGCGGCGTGGTGACGATGGCCCCGGGTATCGCCGTCGCGATCGCGGGCGGGCCGGAAGCCCTGGCCGCCATCGGATCGCTGCTGACGCTGGCGGCGATGCTCATCTTCCTCTTCACCGTGCTGACCCGACGGGGTGCGGTGGCGGCCTGATCGCACGCGGATCAATTCCTGCCGGACGTTTCGACGAAAAAGGGGCGCCCGGTGGGCGCCCCTCGATCACGTCTCGCGATGGCGCGGCTCAGGCCACGTCGAACTGCAGCGGCTTGACCTGCTCGAACACGCCCGTGCCCTGCAACGCCTTGACCGCGCTGTCGTTGGCGGCCTCGTCCAGATAGAGCAGCGCGATCGCCTCGCCCCCGGCGTTGGACCGGCCGAGCGTGAAGTTCGCGATGTTCATCCCGTTCTCGGCCAGCGTTCGGCCCAGGGTGCCGATCACGCCCGGCACGTCCTTGTTGGTGGTATAGAGCATGTGCTCGCCGATCTCGGCATCGAGGTTGATGCCCTTGATCTGGATGAAGCGCGGCTTGCCGTCGCTGAAGACGGTGCCCGCGATGGACCGCTCGCGTTTCGCCGTCACCACGGTGACCTTCACGTAGCCCTCGAAGGCGCCCGACTTGGCCTGGTTGGTGGTCGAGATCTTGATCCCCCGCTCCTGCGCCACGACGGGGGCCGAGACCATGTTCACGTCCGGATGCGACCGCTTCATGATGCCCGCGATGACCGAGCAGTTCAGTGCGGCGATGTTCATCTCGGAAACCACCCCGTCGTAGAGCACGTTGATCGCCTTGATCGGCTCGTCGGTCATCTGGCCGATGAAGCTGCCCAGATGCGCGGCCAGCTTCAGCCACGGACCCATCACCTTCGCCTCTTCGGCGGTGACGGAGGGCATGTTCAGCGCGTTCGTGACCGCGCCGGTCAGCAGGTAATCCGCCATCTGCTCGGCCACCTGAAGCGCGACGTTCTCCTGCGCCTCGGTCGTGGCGGCGCCGAGGTGCGGGGTGCAGACGACGTTGGGCAGGTTGAAGAGCGGGTTCTCCGTCGCCGGCTCCTCGGAGAAGACGTCGAAGGCGGCGCCGGCGACATGGCCCGATTGCAGCATCTCGGCCAGCGCGGCCTCGTCCACCAGGCCGCCGCGGGCGCAGTTGATGATCCGAACGCCCTTCTTCGTCTTCGCCAGCGCCTCGCGGCTCAGGATGTTCTTCGTCTGCTCGGTCATCGGCACGTGCAGGGTGATGAAGTCGGCACGCTTCAGCAGTTCGTCCAGCTCGACCTTCTCGACGCCCATCTTGTCGGCCTTCTCCTGGCCCAGGAAGGGATCGTAGGCCACGACCTTCATCTTCAGCCCGCGCGCGCGGTCGCAGACGATGCCGCCGATGTTGCCGGCGCCGATGACGCCCAGGGTCTTGCCGGTCAGCTCGACGCCCATGAACTTCGACTTCTCCCACTTGCCGGCGTGGGTGGAGGCGCTGGCCTCGGGGATCTGCCGCGCCACGGCGAACATCATCGCGATGGCGTGTTCGGCGGTGGTGATCATGTTGCCGAAGGGCGTGTTCATGACGATCACGCCGCGCTTGGTGGCGGCGTCGCGGTCGACGTTGTCGACGCCGATCCCGGCGCGGCCGATGACCTTCAGGTTCGTCGCGGCCTCGAGGATCTTCTCGGTCACCTTGGTGGCCGAGCGGATGGCCAGGCCATCATACTGGCCGATCACCTCGGCCAGCCTGTCCTTGTCCTTGCCGAGGTCGGGCTGGAAATCCACTTCGATGCCGCGGTCGCGGAAGATCTGCACGGCGGCGTCGGAGAGTTTGTCGGAAATGAGTACACGGGGGGCCATGATATCTGGTCCTTCAACACGGGGGATGGGAAGCGGGACCCCGCACCGGGGCCCCGAATTTTCGACGAAAATTCGCGCTCAGGCGGCTTTCGCCTGCGCCTCGATCTCGGCGTGGAAGGCCCAGTCGATCCAGGGCAGCAGCGCCTGGATGTCCGAGGTCTCGACCGTGCCGCCGCACCAGATGCGCAGGCCGGCGGGCGCGTCGCGGTAGGCGCCGAGGTCCAGCCCCACGCCCTCCTTCTCCAGCCGCTTCGCGACCGCCTTGGCGAAAGCCGCGCCGTCGGTGATGCGCGCATCGGTGAACTTCAGGCAGACGCTGGTGTTCGACCGAGTCGCCGGATCCTCCGCGAGGTTCGCGATCCAGTCGTTCGCGTCGCAGAAATCGAAGATCGCCTGAGCGTTGGCATCGGCCCGCGCCATCAGGCCCTTCAGCCCGCCGACCGAACGCGCCCAGTCCAGCGCCATCAAATAATCCTCGACGCAGAGCATCGACGGCGTGTTGATCGTCTCCCCTACGAAGATGCCTTCGTTCAGCTTGCCGTTCTTTGTCATGCGGAAGATCTTCGGCAGCGGCCAGGCGGGCTTGTACGACTCCAGCCGCTCCACCGCGCGGGGCGAAAGGACCAGCATCCCGTGCGCCGCCTCGCCGCCCAGCACCTTCTGCCAGGAGAAGGTGACGACATCCAGTTTGTCCCACGGCAGGTCCTGCGCGAAGGCCGCGCTGGTCGCGTCGCAGATCGTCAGCCCTTCGCGGTTCGCGGGGATCGCATCGCCGTTCGGGACGCGCACGCCCGAGGTGGTGCCGTTCCAGGTGAAGACCACGTCGGTGTCGAAATCGACGGTGCTCAGGTCGATGATCTCGCCATAGCCGGCCTCGCGGACCTCGGCGTCGATCTTCAGCTGCTTGACCACGTCGGTCACCCAGCCGGCGCCGAAGCTTTCCCAGGCCAGCATCGTGGCCTTGCGGGCGCCGAGCATGGACCACATGGCCATCTCGACCGCGCCGGTGTCGGAGGCGGGTACGATGCCGACGCGGTAGTCGGCGGGGATGCCGAGGATCTCGCGCGTGCCCTCGATCGCGGCCTTCAGCTTGTCCTTGCCGATGGCGGCGCGGTGCGAGCGGCCCAGGGGCGCGTCGTTCAGACCGTCGAGCGTGAATGTGGGGTATTTGGCACAGGGGCCGGAGGAGAAACGCGGATTTGCCGGCCGCGTGGCCGGGGTGTCGTTCGCCATAGGTACTTAACCTTCCAGATAAGCGCCCCTCGTTGGGGAGGGGTGTCCCACCTGCCGCTATAGGGCCGATCTCGCGGCCTTGCAACGGGGGATTTCCGTGCCTGCCGAAAGCCACGATTTCCCGCGCGCGGCGTTGCGGCGGTGGTAGATTGCCGCCGCTCGCATTCGCGTGAGTCGCAACCGGTTTCGATCAGGGAGCCAACATTTTGAACAGACTTTTCCGTAGCTTGACCGCCATCGGTCTCGTCGCCGCCGCGCCACTGGCGGCCGAGATGCCGCTGGAGCGGGGGACCTACCTCGTGGAAGGCCCCGCGGCCTGCGGCAACTGCCATACCGCGCCCATCCCCGGCGCCGCCCCCTTCGCGGGCAGCGACATCCCGGAGGAGGGCTTCACCGCCCATGCCCCGAACATCACCCCCGCCAGCCGAATCGCGGACTGGTCCGATGCGGAGCTGGCCCGCGCCATCCGCGAGGGCATCCGCCCCGACGGCAGCGTGATCGGCCCGCCGATGCCGATCGGGCTCTACCGCGGCCTGTCGGACAGCGATCTGGAGGCCATCGTCGCCTATGTCCGCAACCTGGCGCCGGCCGAGGGCGAATTCCGCGCCTCCGACTATCCGTTCCCGCTGCCCCCGGCCTACGGTCCACCGGTCGAGACGGTGGCGGACGTGCCGCGCGGGCCGACGGCGGAATACGGCGCCTACCTCGCCGGGCCGGTGGCGCATTGCGTGGAATGCCACTCGCTGAAGGACGGCCGGCCCGATCCGGTCGGCAACCTCGGCGGCGGCGGCCATCCGTTCCACGGCCCCTGGGGCATCGCGGTCGCGTCGAACCTGACCAGCCACGAGGACGGGCTGGCCGGCTATTCCGACGACGAGATCGCGAAGATGATCACCGAGGGCGTCCGCCCCGACGGCACGCAGATGTTCCCGCCGATGCCCTACGGCCATTACGCGAACATGACCGGCGACGACGTGGCGGCGGTGATCGCCTACCTGCGGACCCTGCCGCCGCTGCCGGATCGGCAATAGCATCCGGCCTGCCGTGCCGGTCCGTCCGGCGCGGCTGCCAAGAGCCGTCGACGCCCCGGGCTGGGGCGTCGCCATTCCGCGACCGCAGACACGGCCCTGCCGGTCACCGCCCCGCCGGTCACCGCTCCGCCGGTCATCGCCCCGACGGCCGCCCCTCCAGAGCGACGGTCCGGTCCGGCCCGAGAGCGCTGAGGAAGGCGCGGTCGTGGCTGACCGCCAGCACCGCGCCGTCGTAGGAGGCCAGGGCCGCCTCCAGCGCCTCGACCCCTTCCAGATCCAGATGGTTCGTCGGCTCGTCCAGGATCAGAAGCTGCGGCGGCGGCGTCCCGCCCAGAACGCAGGCGAGGCCGGCGCGCAGCCGTTCGCCGCCGCTCAGATCCCTCGTGTGGCGCAAGGCGTCGCCGGCGCGGAATCCGAATCGGGCGAGGGCGGCGTGTGCCGCCTGTGCGTCGGCCTGCGGGTTCAGGTCGCGGAAGGTCTCGCGCAGCGTCCGGTCGGGGTGAAGCAGCCCGACATGCTGATCCAGCAGCGCCCACGGAACCGCCAGATGCACGCCGCCCGCCGCCGGTGCCAGCGCGCCGGTGATCAGCCGCAGGAGGGTCGTCTTGCCGCTGCCGTTCGGACCCGCGACGACGATGCGCTCGGGCCCGGTGATGGTGAGCGACAGGTCCTCGATCGTCGGCGCCGCCGGATCGTGCCCGCCGGTGAGCCTGTCCAGGATCAGGACGGTCCGGCCCGCCGGCAGGCCCGTCGCCGCGATCTCCATCCGCAGCGGCTCCAGCACCTCGACCTTCTCGCGGGCATCGGCCAGTGCCTCTTCGGCCGCGTCGCGCCGGGCCTCGCGCAGGCGGATTCCGGCGCCGCCGGAGGCCTCCGCCCGGCCCTTCGCGGCATCCATCAGGATCTTCGGCTGATCGCCCCGCTTCCGCGACCTGCGGCCGGCGCTGTCCTTCCGCGCCTTGCGCTCCGCCGCCTGCTGCGCGCGGCGCGACGCCTCCGCCCGGGCCCGTTCGGCATGGGCCAGATCCTGCGCCGCCGCCGCACGCTCGCTGTCCCGCTGCGCCCGGTAGGCGCTGTAGTTGCCGCCATACCTTGCCGCGCCCGAAGCGGAGAGTTCGACGATGGCGTCCATCTCCTCCAGCAGCTCGCGATCGTGGCTCGCGACAAGCGCGCCGCCGGTCCAGCCGCGCAGGAGGTCGATCACCGCGCGGCGGCCCGCACGGTCCAGGTTGTTGGTCGGCTCGTCGAGCAGCAGGAAATCCGGCTCCGCCAGGATCAGCGCCGCGAGGGCCGCGCGGCTGCGCTGGCCGCCCGACAGGGTCGCCAGCGGGGTCCGCGGATCGGCCGCGAGGTCGCACCGCGCCAGCGCCGCGTCGATCCGGGCCGGCAGGGTCCAGTCCGCCTCGATCAGCTCGTCCGCCGTCGCCCGGCCCTGCTCTGCCCGGTCCAGAAGATCCAGCGCCTGCGTCGCGCCGAGAAGATCGGCGACGGTCTCCGCCGGATGCGCCAGCGCCTCCTGCCGCATCATGGCGATCGTTCCGGACACGGCGATGCGCCCGGTGGCCGGCGGGATCAGGCCGGCGATCAGGCGCAGAAGCGTGCTCTTCCCCGTGCCGTTGCGGCCGACGAGGCCGGTGCGCTCGGGGCCGAAGGACAGGTCGAGACCCGTGAAGAGGGATGTGCCGTCAGGCGTGGACCAGGACAGGCCGGACAGGGTGATGGAGGCGTGCATGGGTCAGGACTTCTCGCGCGGGGACCGGGAGGGTGAAGGCGGCGCGCGTTCTGTCCATGGCGAATGTCTCCTGTCTCGGACCGGATGAATACCGTGCCGGGGGCAGACCGGCAAGGGCGGGGGCGGGCCGAGGCTGCCGCCCGCCGCCGTTTCCGCCGCGGCGGCCGTCTGGCCTTTCCCGCCGCACCGTGCTTGAAGCGGGGCGGCAGAAGAGGGCCGCCATGCATATCGTCACGCTCAACACCGCGCCGGCCACGGTGCCGCTGGACACGGCGCTGGCCGAATCGCTGCGCAACGCCTGGGGCGGCGGCCCCCTGCGCTGGCTGGCCCCGCGCGAGGCGGTGGAATTCGCGGTGCCCGAGGTGCCCGGCAATCTGGAGCCGGCACGGGCCGAGGTCTCGCGCCTCGGCGCGGATCTCAACGTCCAGCCGGAGGCCGGGCGGCGCAAGCGGATGCTGCTGGCCGACATGGACAGCACGATGATCCGCCAGGAATGCATCGACGAACTGGCCGACATGGCCGGCGTCGGCCCGCGCGTGAAGGAGATCACCGCGCGGGCGATGAACGGAGAGCTGGATTTCGAGGGTGCGCTGATCGAACGGGTCGGCCTGCTGAAGGGCCTGCCGGAAAGCGTGATCGACCGGGTGCTGGAGGAGCGGATCACCCTGATGCCCGGCGGGCGCGAACTGGTCGGGACGATGAAGGCGCACGGCGCCTGGTGCGCGCTGGTGTCGGGCGGGTTCACCGCCTTTACCGCGCGGGTGGCCGCGCTGGTCGGCTTCGACGAACACGGCGCGAACACCCTGCTGGTGGAGCGCGGGATGCTGACCGGCGACGTGGCCCGCCCGATCCTCGGCCGCGAGGCCAAGGTCGCGGCGCTGGAGCGGATCACCGCGGAGCAGGGGATATCGGAGGCCGAGGTGATGGCCGTCGGCGACGGGGCGAACGACCTGGGCATGCTTGGCCGCGCGGGCGCCGGCGTGGCGCTGCACGCGAAGCCCGCCGTTGCAGCGCAATGCGCGCTGCGGGTGGATCACGGCGACCTGACGGCGCTGCTGTATCTGCAGGGCTACGCGAAGGACGAGTTCACGGCGGTCTGAGGCGATTGCGCCCGCTCGCACTCCGTCATCCTGGCGCTCGCCCCGAGGATCTTTCCGTTCGCCCCGCCGGGCGTCATCCTCGGGCTCGACCCGAGGATCTGCTGGTCGAAGATATCCTCGGGTCGGGCCCGAGGATGACGGCGCGTGTTGAGCCATTCCGCACCTTCCGGACCGACACCGCACATATGCCAGCCCGGGCGACCAGCCCCGGGCGGCGCCCGGCCCTCCGGGCGGCCGGGCGCAAGGTCGACGTCCCGCACCGAACAGCCGTGCGATGTAGCGTCGCCATAAAGCGCCGTCGTGCAGTCGTTGCGAAGCGCCCGTCCAGGGCCGGTCACGTCCCTCTGCGATGACCTCGGGCGTTGGACCCGATGCAGCCGAATGATCCGACCCCGACCGCCCCGAACACGCGCCCCATGCCGGGCCGCAACCGCGCGGCATTCCGCCCGCTCGCCTCTCGACTCTCCCCCCTCCGCGTCGCACAACGTCCGCATGGACACATACGACGACATCCGCGCCGAAGTGGCGAAGCTCTGCGGCCAGTTCCCCGGGGAATACTGGCGCGCGCTCGACCGCGACATGGCCTACCCGACCGATTTCGTGAACGCGCTGACCGAGGCCGGCTGGCTGGCCGCCCTGATCCCCGAGGAATACGGCGGCTCGGGCCTGCCGCTCTCGGCCGCCGCGGCGATCCTGGAGGAGATCCAGCGCCAGGGCGCCAACGGCGGCGCCTGCCATGCGCAGATGTACATCATGGGCGCCCTGCTGCGGCACGGGAACGAGAGGCAGAAGCAGGAATACCTGCCGAAGATCGCCACCGGCGAGCTGCGCCTCCAGGCCTTCGGCGTGACCGAGCCGACCAGCGGCACCGACACGACGTCCCTGCGCACCACCGCCGTGAGGAACGGCGACCACTACGTCGTCAACGGCCAGAAGATCTGGACCTCCCGCGCCGAGCATTCGGACCTGATGCTGCTGCTGGCACGGACCACTCCGAAAGAGGAGGCGGCGAAGCGCACCGACGGCCTGTCGGTCTTCGTCGTGGACATGCGCGAGGCGCTGAAGGACGGCATGACCATCCGCCCGATCCGCACGATGATGAACCACTCCACCACCGAGGTCTTCTTCGACAACGTGAAGGTCCCGGCGGAGAACCTGGTGGGCGAGGAAGGCAAGGGCTTCCGCTACATCCTGTCGGGCATGAACGCCGAACGCATCCTGATCGCCGCCGAATGCGTGGGCGACGCCAAGTGGTTCATCGAGAAGGCCAGCGCATACGCCGGCGAACGGAAGGTCTTCGGCCGGCCCATCGGGCAGAACCAGGGCATCCAGTTCCCGATCGCCCGCGCCTACGCCCAGATGCGCGCGGCGGAGCTGATGGTCCACGAGGCCGCCCGCAAGTTCGAGGCCGGCGAGAACTGCGGGGCCGAGGCGAACATGGCCAAGATGCTCGCCGCCGAGGCCTCCTGGGCCGCGGGCGAGGCCGCGATCCAGACCCACGGCGGCTTCGGCTTCGCCGAGGAATACGATATTGAACGGAAGTTCCGGGAAACCCGGCTCTACCAGGTCGCGCCGATCTCGACCAACCTCGTGCTCAGCTACCTGGCCGAGCATGTTCTCGGGATGCCGAGGTCCTACTGATGACGGGTCAGGGTTCGTCCGGCCTGCCGCTGAAGGGCCTCAAGGTCATCGCCGTGGAACAGGCGGTGGCCGCCCCCTTCTGCACCGCCCGCCTGGCCGATGCCGGGGCGGACGTGGTCAAGGTCGAACGCCCCGAAGGCGATTTCGCGCGCGGCTACGACCAGGCCGCGGCGGGTCAGTCGAGCTATTTCGTCTGGCTGAACCGGGGGAAGCGGTCGAATGTCCTCGACCTCTCGACCGAGGCCGACAAGTCCGAACTGCGCCGTATGGTCTCCGAAGCCGACGTGCTGGTGCAGAACCTCAAGCCCGGCGCGATGGCGCGTCTCGGCCTCGCCCCCGCCGACCTGCGGGCCGAGACGCCGCGCCTGATCACCTGCTCGATCACCGGCTACGGCGAGTCCGGCCCGATGGCGCAGCGGAAGGCCTACGACCTGCTGATCCAGGCGGAATCGGGCCTCTCGTCGATCACCGGCGGGCCCGAAGGCCCGGCCCGCGTCGGCGTCTCCATCGTCGACATCGCCACCGGCGCCACGGCCCACGCGGCGATCCTCGAGGCTCTGATCGCCCGGGGCATCACCGGCGAGGGGCAGCACATCGACATCTCCATGTTCGACGTCATGGCCGACTGGATGGCGGTTCCCCTGCTCAACGCCGAGGCCGGAAAGCCGCCGGGGCGCGTCGGCCTCGCCCACCCCTCCATCGCGCCCTACGGCGCCTTCGCGGCGGGCGACGGCACGACCTTCCTGCTGGCGATCCAGTCGGAGCGGGAATGGGTCAACCTCTGCACCCATGTCCTGGGCGACGCGACGATCCCGCAGGACCCGCGGTTCGCCTCGAACGTCGCCCGCACCGCGAACCGCGCCGAGACCGACGCCCTCGTCGCCGCCGCCTTCGCCCGCCACGACGCCACGGCGCTGGAGGCGCTGCTGGTGAAGGCCGACATGGCCTTCGCCCGCGTCAACGACATGGCTGGCCTCTCGGCGCATCCCCACCTCCGCCGGATCGAGGTCGCCACGCCGAACGGCCCCGTCTCGCTGCCCGCGCCCGCGCCGATCTTCTCGACCGCGCGGCCGGATCCCGGCGCGGTGCCCGCCATCGGCGACATGAAGGGCCCGGACACGAAGGACCCGGACAGGAAGGATCAGGCATGACCTGCATCGACATCGACCATCTGAAGACCTGGATCGGCCGCACCGACGAGGCGTCGGAACTGCTGACCCCCGACCTCGTCCACCGCTACCGCGTCGTCACCGATGCGCCCGACAGCGACCACACCCCGCGCCTCGTCCATCTCTGCATCGCGCCGCCCGCCGCCGCGAACGACGCGCTCGGCGAGGACGGCCACCCGGCGCGCGGCGGCTTCCTCCCGCCGGTGCCGCTGCCGAACCGCATGTGGGCCGGCGGCGAAATGACGTTCCACCGCGAGCTGACCGCCGGACAGACCGTCACCCGCCACTCGACCATCGAGGACGTGACGCTGAAGGAGGGCCGCACCGGCGCGCTGTGTTTCGTGACCGTACGGCACCGTATCTCCGACGAGGACGGAGAGGCGATCGAGGAACGTCAGGACATCGTCTATCGCGGCAAGCCGGGCACCCCGCCCCCGCGCCCTGCCGCCGAGGCGGGCGCGCATCGCGAAACCGTCCGCGCCGATTCGGTCGTGCTCTTCCGCTACTCGGCCATCACCTTCAACGGCCACCGCATCCACTACGACCAGCCCTACGTCACGCAGGTCGAGGGCTATCCCGGCCTGATCGTCCACGGCCCCCTTCAGGCCACCTGGCTCTGCCACCTGGCCGAGCGTCTGAAGGGCCGCCCGCCCTCCACCTTCCGCTTCCGCAGCCTCGGCCCCCTCTTCGACGTGGACACGGTCACGCTGAACGCCACCGAAGACCGCGACACGCTTCGCCTCTGGACCGCCGCCGATACGGGCCCCGTAGCGATGGACGCCACGGCCACCTGGTCCTGACGCAGGGTCCCGGCGAGCCACCTCCCTTTTCACCCGGTCGAAAATACCTCGGGGGAGCCGCGCGCGCAGCGCGTGGCGGGGGCAGAGCCCCCTTTTCGTGCGCACTTCCAACCCGGCTGACATAATGTTATGATGTCTTCACGGGCACCGGACTCGGGTGCCGAAGGGAGGACACCATGAAGATCACACCCAACGACGCCGTCATGGGCGCCGAACTCACCGACATCGACCTGTCGAAGCCCGTCTCCGATCAGCAGTTCGGCGACATCATGATGGCGCTCGGCAAGTACGGCGTGCTGAACGCGCCGGGCCAGAACCTCGATGCGGCCGCGCTCAAGGACTTCTCGGAACGTTTCGGCACGCTCCAGGTCTCGGTCTCGGGCATGTACACCCACCCCGAGGTGCCCGAGGTCATGATCCTGTCGAACATGAAGGAGGACGGCAAACCGCTGGGCCTCGCCGATGCCGGCCAGGACTGGCACACCGACATGAGCTACATGGACACGATCGGCTTCGTGAACGTGCTGCACGCGATCCACGTCCCGCACCGCGACGGCAAGCCGCTCGGCGCGACGATCTTCGCGAACATGCGTCAGGCCTATGTCGATCTGCCCGAGGACATGAAGACGAAGCTGGCGGATGCGATCTGCGTCCACGACTTCAACAAGTTCTGGGAAAACATGCGCTCGCGCCCCGGATCGGAACGTCCGCCGCTCAGCCCCGAGGCGCGCGCCAAGCGGCCGCCGGTGCGGCACCCGCTGTTCCTGACGCACCCGATCACCGGCGAGAAGATCCTCTACGCCAACCCGGGCTACGCCGAATACATCGAGGGCATGGACCGCGCCGAAAGCGACGAGATCCTGGATTTCCTGTTCCGGCACCAGCTGCAGGAGAAGTACCAGTACACCCACCACTGGACGAAGGGCGACGTGCTGTTCTGGGATCACATCGGCACCCTGCACAACGCGATCCCCGACTACGGCCCGGAGGAGCACCGGATGATGATCCGCTGCCAGGTGTATGCCGACAAGGTGTTCGAACCGGACTTCGTGAAGGGCGCGCTGGCGCACGCCACGGAAGCGGCCTGATCGAAGCCGTCTGGCGGTGACGGAGTGACGAGGGGCGGGCCGTGGTCCGCCCCTTCGCGTGTCCGGCGACCGGTGCAGTGCCGCCGCGCCCGCCCGGTCGCGCCCGGGGGAACTTCGGCCATGACTTCGAGGGGGTCTCGGGGTAGACTTGCCCGAACGACGCCGCCGCAACGGCGCAAGAGGCAGGCAGCATGACGCGATCCGGAAGCGCTTCGGTGAGAGGCGGTCGCTTTCTCGACCGCCTGCACGCGCGCCTTGCCGCCTTCGCCCCGCCCGCCCGCGGGTTCGTCTCGCAGCCCGAACCGCGCACCATCGGCACCTTCGCCCGCGGCCGGCAGCTTCTGGTCGGCAACTTCCTGTTCGGCGGCCACCTCGTCGAATCGCCGGACACGCCGGTCTGGGACCTGCCGATGCCGGATCGGGGGTTCGAGGAGGATCTGCACGGCTTCGCCTGGCTGGACGATCTGGCCGCCGTCGGCTCGATCGAGACGCGGGACCTGGCGCAGGACTGGCTTCTGGCCTGGATCGATCGCTACGGCCGCGGGCGCGGGCCGGGCTGGGCGCCGGACCTTGCCGGGCGGCGGCTGATCCGCTGGATCACCCACGCGATCTTCCTGCTGCGCGGCCTCGACGGCGACAGCAGCCGGGCCTTTCACCGCGCGCTCGGCCAGCAGACCGCCTTCCTGGCGCGCCGCTGGAAAAGCGCCGCGCCCGGCCTGCCCCGGTTCGAGGCTCTGACCGGCCTCGTCTACGCCGGGCTTTCGCTGCAGGGGATGGACGACCGCGTCGGGCCCGCGCTGAAGGCGCTCGGCCGCGAATGCGCGGAGCAGGTGGACGCCGACGGCGGCATCCCGACCCGCAATCCCGAGGAACTGCTGGAGGTCTTCACCCTGCTGACCTGGGCCACCGCGTTGATGGAGGAGGTCGATCGCCCCGCCCCCGCCGCCATCGAGGCCGCCATCGCCCGCATCGGCCCGACCCTGCGCACCCTGCGCCACGCCGATGGCGGGCTGGCCCGCTTCCACGGCGGCGGCCGCGGGATGGAGGGGCGGCTGGACACCGCGCTGGCCGCCAGTGGAACGAAGACGCGGCAGCCGGACGGGCTGGCCATGGGCTATGCCCGGCTCAGCGCCAACCGCACCTCGCTGATCGTCGACGCCAGCCCGCCGCCGCGCGGCCGGGCCAGCTTCAACGCCCATGCCAGCACGCTGGCGTTCGAACTGACCTCCGGGCGCCGTCCGCTGATCGTGAACTGCGGCTCCGGCGTCAGCTTCGGCACCGACTGGCGGCGGGCCGGACGGGCGACGCCCAGCCATTCCACGCTCTGCCTCGAGGGGCTGTCGAGCGCGCGCCTCGCTGCCCCGCGCCGCGGCGACGGGCGCGAGATGCTGGTCGAGGCGCCGCGCCGGGTGCCGATCCAGATCGCTCCGGCCGCCGACGGCCTGCGGTTCGAGGGCGGGCACGACGGCTGGCTGAAGGCCCACGGCCTGACCCATGCCCGCACCGTCGACCTGACGCTGGACGGGCGCGGCGTGGCCGGCGAGGATCTGCTGCTGGCGATCGAGGAGGCGGAGCGCAAGCGCTTCGACCGCAGCATGGACGGGGCGAGGCTGCAGGGCATCCGGTTCCAGATCCGGTTCCACCTGCACCCCGACGTGGATGCCGAGATCGACCTCGGCGGCAGCGCCGTCAGCCTTGTCCTGCGATCCGGCGAGATATGGGTGTTCCGCCACGACGGGCGGGCGGAACTGCGGCTCGACCCCTCGGTCTATCTGGAACGGAACCGGCTGAAGCCGCGTGCGACCAAACAGATCGTGTTGTCCGCCCGCGCGATGGAGTATGCGACCCGTATCCGCTGGTCGCTGGCCAAGGCGCAGGAGACCCCGATCTCCATCCGCGACCTGGCGCAGGACCCGGCCGACGAATTCGCCTGACGCCACCCGCGTCGCCCGAAGCGACACCAGAAGGACAAGACCGCACATGATGGACAGCCAGACCGGACTGCACCCCCTGCGCCGCGCGCTGATTTCGGTATCCGACAAGACCGGCCTGATCGACCTGGCGCGCAGCCTGTCGGACCGGGGCGTCGAGATCCTGTCGACCGGCGGCTCTGCGAAGGCGATCCGCGAGGCGGGGCTGGCCGTGCGCGACGTGGCCGAGGTGACGGGCTTTCCGGAGATGATGGACGGCCGGGTCAAGACCCTGCACCCGATGATCCACGGCGGCCTTCTGGCGCTGCGCGACAACGACAGCCACCGCGCCGCGCTGCTGGATCACGGGATACCCGAGATCGACCTGCTGGTGGTGAACCTCTATCCGTTCGAGGCGACCGTGGCGAAGGGCGCGGATTACGACACCTGCATCGAGAACATCGACATCGGCGGCCCTGCGATGATCCGCGCCGCCGCGAAGAACCACGGCTTCGTCGGCGTGGTCACGGATGTCGAAGACTACGCCGCCCTGCTGGAGGAGCTCGACGCGCATGACGGGCAGACCACGATGGCCTTCCGCCAGACCCTGGCGCAGCGGGCTTACGCCCGGACCGCAACCTACGACTCCGCGGTCTCGACCTGGATGGCGGGCGCCATCGGCGACGCCGCCCCCCGCCGCCGCGCCTTCGCCGGCACGCTGGCGCAGACGCTGCGCTACGGCGAGAACCCGCATCAGGCGGCGGCGTTCTACCGCGACGGCTCCGGCCGGCCCGGCGTGGCGACGGCCGAGCAGCTTCAGGGCAAGGAGCTGAGCTACAACAACATCAACGACACCGACGCGGCGTTCGAGCTGGTGTCGGAATTCGCGCCCGAGGACGGCCCGGCCTGCGCGATCATCAAGCACGCGAACCCCTGCGGTGTGGCCCGGGGCCCGTCGCTGAAGGAGGCCTATTCCCGCGCCTTCGACTGCGACCGCACCTCGGCCTTCGGCGGGATCATCGCGCTGAACCGGCCGCTGGATGCCGCCACGGCGGAGGAAATCGCGCAGATCTTCACCGAGGTCGTCATCGCCCCCGGCGCGGATGACGCCGCGCGCGAGATCTTCGCGAAGAAGAAGAACCTGCGCCTGCTGGTGACCGATGGCCTGGCCGACCCGCTGGCCGCCGCGCTGGCGTTCAAGCAGGTGTCCGGCGGGATGCTGGTGCAGGACAAGGACAGCGGCCACATATCCGCCGCCGACCTGAAGGTGGTGACGAAGCGCGCGCCGACCGACGCCGAACTGGCCGACCTGCTGTTCGCGTGGAAGGTCGCCAAGCACGTGAAGTCCAACGCCATCGTCTACGTGAAGGACGGCGCGACCGTGGGCGTCGGCGCCGGCCAGATGAGCCGCGTGGACAGCTGCCGCATCGCCGCCCGCAAGGCGCAGGACATGGCCGAGGCGCTCGGCCTTCCAGCCCCGCTCACGCAGGGCTCGGTGGTGGCGTCGGACGCCTTCTTCCCCTTCGCCGACGGTCTGCTGACGGCGGCCGAGGCGGGGGCGACGGCGGTGATCCAGCCGGGCGGGTCGATGCGCGACGACGAGGTGATCGCGGCGGCAGACGAGGCCGGGCTGGCGATGGTGCTGACCGGCATGCGCCATTTCCGGCACTGAACGGATGGCGCGGGCGAACGGAACGATGCGGGTTCTCTGGATCACGGCGCTGGTCACCTTCCTGATCGACCAGGCGACGAAATGGCTGGTGGTCGTGGGGCTGGGCCTTGCCGAGCGGGGGGAGATCGACGTGATCCCGCCCTTCCTCAACTTCCGCATGGCCTGGAACCGGGGGATCAACTTCGGCCTCTTCTCGGGCGACGACGCCTCCGCGCGCTGGATCCTGATCGGCCTCGCGCTCCTGATCTCGGGTGCGGTGATCTGGTGGTCGTGGAAGGAACGGCCGCGCCGCGCCGGGATGGTGGCGGCGGGGCTGCTGGTGGGCGGCGCGCTCGGCAACGTGATCGACCGGCTGGTCTGGGGCGCGGTGGCGGATTTCCTCAACATGTCCTGCTGCGGGATCGAGAACCCCTATGCCTTCAACGTCGCCGACATCGCGATCTTCCTCGGCGCCGCGGCGCTGGTGCTGATCCCGGCGGAGAGGACTCCGCGAAAGCGGAGCTGAATTCGGGCGCCGAAAGCGGGCGCGAAAACCATGCGTGACGGGGCGGGGACGATCGGTTAGAAGATGGCCGGAACGAGGGAGACACGGGCGTGACGGGATTGCTCAGGATCACGGGATTGATCGGGGCGCTGGCGATGCTGGCGGCCTGCAGCGGCGAGCGCGACATCTCGCTGCGCAGCTTCCAGAACGTCGGCGGCGGACCCGAGGAATTCGCGATCCTGCCGAACAAGCCGCTGGAACGTCCCGACAGCTTCCGCGAACTGCCGCAGCCGACGCCCGGCGCGGCGAACCGTGCCGATCTGACGCCCAATTCCGACGCCGTCGCCGCGCTCGGCGGCAGCCCGGCGGCGCTGGTGCCGACCACCTCGGTTCCGTCGAACGAAAGCACGCTGGTGGCCTATGCCGGCCGGCAGGGCCGCGATCCGGGCATCCGCCAGACCCTGGCGACCGAGGACGAGGCGTTCCGCCGCCGGCAGTCGCTCTTCACCAAGATCCGGCTGTTCAAGGTCGACCGCTACTACGAGGCCTACAACCGCGAGGACGTCAACGCCCGCCGTCAGCAGCGCATCTGGCGCAACGCCGGCGCACCGACCCCGACCGCACCGCCGCCCGGCTACCGCTGAGGCAGGCGCGCGACCGGACAGGGGCCCCTTTCGGGCCCCTGCGTCGTTTCGGAGGGGCAGGCGGTCCACGGGCCTCACGCAGCGCCGTGCCGCCGTCACATCCGCGTCACCCCGGCTTGCACGCGACCCAGGCCGGGGTCATCCTCCGGGCAACGCCGATCCCCGCCGACGAGGAGCTTTCATGATCCGCTTTGCGGCCGCTGCCCTGGCCTTCGCCCTGCCGCTCTCGACGCTGGCGCCTCTCGCGCTGGCGACCGCCACGTTGGTCCCCGCGGCCGCCGCCGCCGACGGGCTGGACGACATCGTCACCCATTTCGAATTGGACAACGGGATGGAGGTCGTGGTCGTCGAGGATCATCGTGCCCCCGTCGTCGTCCACATGGTCTGGTATCGCGCCGGCGCCGCGGACGAGAAGCCCGGCGTCTCGGGCGTGGCGCATTTCCTGGAGCACCTGCTCTTCAAGGGCACCGACACGATGGCGCCCGGAGAGCTGTCGAAGACGGTGGCCCAGAACGGCGGCACCGACAATGCCTTCACCGGCCACGACTACACCGCCTATTTCCAGCGCGTCGCCGCCGACCGGCTGGAGCTGATGATGCAGATGGAATCGGACCGGATGGTGAACCTGAACCTCGACGATCAGGACATCCTGACCGAGCGCGAGGTCATCATCGAGGAACGCAACCAGCGGACCGAGAACAATCCCGGCGCGCTCTACCGCGAACAGGCGATGGCGGCGCAGTATCTGAACCACCCCTACGGCACTCCGATCATCGGGTGGCGGCACGAGATGGAACAGCTCGATCTGGAGGCCGCGCTGGATTACTACCGTACCTACTACGCGCCCAACAACGCGATCCTGGTGGTGGCCGGCGACGTGACGCCGGACGAGGTGCGGACGCTGGCCGAGAAGCATTACGGCACGATCCCCGCCAATCCCGACCTGCCCGAGCGGACACGCCCGCAGGAGCCGGCCCAGACCGCCGAACGGCGGATCACCTATCGCGATCCGCGCGTGGCGCAGCCCTACGTGACCCGCTCCTACCTGGCGCCCGAACGCGACCCCGGCGATCAGGAGAAGGCCGCCGCGCTGACCCTGCTGGCCGAGATCCTCGGCGGCGGGCAGACCGGCGTGCTGTCGGAAAAGCTGCAGTTCGGCACCGGGGAGGCGCTCTACACCAGCGCGTTCTACGGCGGCACCTCGTATGACGACACGACCTTCGGGGTCTACATCGTGCCGGCCGAGGGCGTGTCGCTGGAAGAGGCCGAGGCCGCGATGGACCGCGCGCTGGCCGAGTTCCTGGAGGAAGGCGTCGATGCCGAACAGCTGGACCGCATCAAGATGCAGCTGAAGGCGGCGCAGATCTACGAACGCGACGACGTCAGCGCCATCGCCCGCCGTTACGGCAACGCCCTGACCCAGGGTCTGACGGTCGAGGACGTGCGCGCCTGGCCGGGCCTTCTGCAGGACGTGACCGAGGACGACATCCTCGCCGCCGCCCGCGAGGTGCTGAACCGCCGCCACGCCGTCACCGGCTGGCTGATGAGCGAAGAGGTGACCCAATGATCCGCACCCTGCTGACCGCCGCCGCGGCGACCCTGCTGCTGGCCCTGCCGCTGCGCGCCGAGATCCAGATCGAGGAGGTGACGACCGACAGCGGCATCACCGCCTGGCTGGTGGAGGATCACTCGATCCCCTTCGTCGCGCTGGAGCTGCGCTTCCGCGGCGGGTCGTCGCTGGACCTGCCCGGCAAGCGGGGCGCGACCTACCTGATGACCGGACTGCTGGAAGAGGGCGCCGGCGATCTGGACGCCCGCGCCTTCGCCCGCGCGCAGGAAACGCTGTCTGCCGGGTTCGACTACGACGTCTACGACGACGCGCTGACCGTCTCGGCGCGCTTCCTGACCGAGAACCGGGACGAGGCGGTGGATCTGCTGCGCTCGACCCTGGTGGAACCGCGCTTCGACGAGGACGCGGTGGAACGGGTGCGGGCGCAGGTGCTGTCGATCATCCGGTCGGACCTGACCGATCCCGACGACATCGCCTCCAGCGCCTTCTCGGATCTGGCGTTCGAGGATCATCCCTATGCCACGTCGAAGGAAGGCACGCTGGAGTCCGTCTCCGCGCTGACGGTCGAGGATCTGCGCACCGCCTGGCGGAACGCCATGGCCCGCGACCGGCTCTATGTCGGCGCGGTCGGCGACATCACCCCCGAAGAGCTGTCGGATCTGGTGGACGAGCTGCTGGCGGACCTGCCGGCGGAGGGCACGCCGCTGCCCGGCCGTGCGGACCCATCGTTCGACGGCGAGACGCACGTCATCGAGTTCGACACGCCGCAATCCGTCGTCGTCTTCGGCCAGCCGGGGGTCAGCCAGGACGATCCCGACTTCTTCGCCGCCTATCTGCTGAACACGATTCTCGGCGGCGGCGGCTTCGAAAGCCGGCTGATGGACGAGGTCCGCGCCCGGCGTGGCCTGACCTACGGGGTGTATTCCTGGCTGGTGGGCAAGGACGGGGCGGATCTGTGGATGGGCTCTGTCGCGTCGGCCAACAGCCGGGTCGCCGAGGCCATCGCCGTGATCCGCGACGAATGGGAACGAATCGCGACCGAGGGCGTGACGGAGGAAGAGCTGGCCGACGCCAAGAAGTTCATGACCGGCGCCTATCCGCTGCGGTTCGACGGCAACGGCCCGATCGCCGAACTGATCGTCGGAATGCAGTTCCAGGGCATGCCCATCGACTACGCAGCGACCCGCAACGAGAAGGTGGAGGCGGTGACGCTGGAGGACGTGAACCGCGTCGCCCGCGAGACGCTGGATCCCGAGGCGCTGACCTTCGTCGTGGTCGGCAAGCCCGAGGGGCTGGAGCCGGACATGGCGCCCGCGCCCGAGACCCGCGCGCTGGAGGATGCGGCGGCCACGCCCACCGCACCCGCGACCGGCGCCGTGCCCGAGACGACGGCGACCGAAACGAACTGATCGGGACGAACCGATCCGGATGGCGCCCTTCCCCGGCCGGGGGAGGGCGTTTTCACGACACCACCCCGTCGGGAAACAGTGCCTTGCAGCATGACGATCATCGGCAGGGCACGTGGTCGAGGGTGGTCCCTGGCGTCGCCGCCCGCGCTGCGGTTGTCCCGCCTACCGCGCCTGAAGCGTGCAGCAGCCCGACAGCATCGACCCGCCGTTCGGCCCGACCATGATCAGATCCAGTGACAGGCCGTAGCTGCGGTCGGACATGCCGTCGCCGCAGGCCTCGTAGGCGATCACACCCGACGCGGACGTGCCGGTGACGCCTTGCAGCGCGATGCCGTGCCGGTCCCGGCGGCCCGATGCCGCGCCGCGCCATGTCTCGCGCCAGGACACCGCCGGCTCTCCGGCACGGTCGAGCGTCCAGCTGCCCGCCCCCCGCGTCAGCGACCAGAACGGTTCGGTCCCGAAGCAGGAGGCGACCTCGGGAAAGGCGCCCATCCACTGACCGGCGCGGCGGCGCATGTAGCGCAGGGACACCCAGCCCGACGCCTCCCGCGTGTTGACGAGGCCCCAGTCGACGCCCGGCGCCATCTCGATCACCTCGATCCCGCGGGCGTTCCAGTCCAGCGCGCCGACGATGTCGGCCGAGGGCGACGGCGCCGCGCGGACGTTCAGCACGTCGTTCGATGCCACGTCGACCACGTCGTAGAGCGCCGGGAAGGCATCCTGCGTCGCTCTGGCCGCCCCGGCCGCGGCGAGGATCGCCAGTGCCACCAGCACGGCCCGCAGTCTCATCGTCTGGCCCCCCAGGACAGCGACGCGTGCCGGCGGGTGTAGAATTCGCCCATCAGCCCGATCATGATCAGCGCCAGCCCGACCCACAGCGGATAGAGCAGGTCGGAATTGCGCGGGAAGTAGTTGGCGAAGACATAGCCCCGGCACTGGTCGATGGCGTGGAACAGCGGGTTCCAGTCGAACATGGCGATCATGTAGGCCGGCAGCGCGTTGGCGACGAACATCTTGCCGGACGCGATCATGTTGGCTCGCTGGTAGAGCATCGAAAAGATCGACACGAACTGCGGGAACCACGGCTTGAGCGCGAGCAGCACCATCCCGATGGCCGCCCCCGAGAACCAGGCAAGCAGCAGACAGCCATAGGCCGCCAGCGGCTGGTCGATGGTGATCGGGCTGAAGATCGCGTGGTAGAGGAAGAGGATCACCACCAGCGACAATGTCTGGATGTAGAGCGTGCCGAACATCGCCGACAGGATCGCGATCACCGTGTTCATCGGCGCGTGCATCATCATGGGCGAGTTCGGCCCCTCGGACCCGACCACGGCACCCAGCGTCTTGGCGTGGGTCATGTAGAGGAAGATCCCCGACATGATGTACAGCAGGAAGTCCCCCCTGATCGCGCTGCGGCGCATCCCCAGCATGACGAACATCAGATAGAAGGCGAGCACGAACATCATCGCCTGCAGCATGTTCAGCAGGATCGACATCATCGCGTTGCCATGCGTCTTGCGCACGTCGCGGACAATGGCGTGATACACGATCTCGAGGATCGCGAGGCCGCTCTGGCCGCGTGTTCTGGGCGTTCTCTGCTCGAACATCCCTCGGTCCTCTGCCGTTGCGCCGGCTTGCGACAGGGAAAGGTTGCCGATCCCCCGGGGTTTGACCATAACCTCCGCAGGACATTCTGACAAACCCATCCGCGTTGCCGGCGGGGAAACACGGAGTTCATTCTTGGATTACGAAAGACTTGTTGCCGTCATGCGTCGCCTCGCGCTGGAAGCGGGCGAGAAGATCATGGAGATATACGGGGCCGACGATTTCGAGGTGAAGTCGAAATCCGACAGCTCTCCCGTCACCGAGGCGGACGAGGCCGCCGATGCGCTGATCTCGGCGGGGCTGCGCGCGGCCTTCCCCGACATCGCGCTGGTGACCGAGGAGCAGGCGGCGACGCACGACGTCTCGGCCAGGACCTTCCTGATCGTCGATCCGCTGGACGGAACCAAGGAATTCGTGCAGCGGCGGGGCGATTTCACCGTCAACATCGCGCTGGTCGAGGATGGTGTGCCGACCCGCGGCATCGTCTACGCGCCCGCGAAGGAGCGGCTGTTCATGACGCTGGCCGACGGCAGCTCGGTCGAGGAAACCGCGCCGTTCCCGTCCGACGCGCCCGGCACGCAGGTGGCGATCCGGGTGTCGGAACCGGACAATGCCGCGCTGATGGTGGTGGCGTCGAAAAGCCACCGGGATCAGGCGACGGACGACTACATCGGCAAGTACGCCGTGAAGGACATGAAGAGCGCCGGTTCCTCTCTCAAGTTCTGCCTGATCGCGACGGGGGAGGCCGATCTCTACCCGCGCGTCGGGCGCACGATGGAATGGGATACCGCCGCGGGCCACGCGGTGCTGACCGGCGCGGGCGGCAAGGTGGTGCGCTTCGACGATCACACGCCGCTGGTCTACGGCAAGGACGGCTTCGCCAATCCCTTCTTCATCGCCTGCGCGCCGAAGGTCGATCTGAAGCCGGCCTGATCCATGTCGGTCCTCGTCGTCATCCCGGCGCGCTACGCCTCCACCCGCTATCCCGGCAAGCCATTGGTCGCGCTGCGCGGCGCGTCCGGCGTCGGGCGCAGCCTCGTCGAACGCAGCTGGACCGCGGCCAGCGCCGTGTCGGGCGTCGACCGGGTGGTCGTGGCCACCGACGACGACCGCATCCGCAGCGCCTGCGAGGGTTTCGGGGCAGAGGTGGTCATGACCTCCGAGGACTGCGCGAACGGGACGGAGAGGGTGGCCGAGGCGCATGCGGCGCTCGGCTCGGGCTTCGACGTGGTGGTGAACCTTCAGGGCGACGCGCCGCTGACGCCGCACTGGTTCGTGGAGGATCTGATCGCCGGTCTGCGCGCCGATCCCGAGGCGGGGCTGGCCACGCCGGTGCTGCGCTGCGACGGGCGGGCGCTGAACGGCTTCCTGGCGGACCGGCGGGCGGGCCGCGTGGGCGGCACGACGGCGGTGTTCGGCGCGGGGGGGCGGGGGCTCTACTTCTCGAAGGAGGTGATCCCGTACACCGGGCAGGCCTGGGCCGACGACGCCGAAACGCCGGTCTTCCACCACGTCGGCGTCTATGCCTACCGGCCCGAGGCGCTGGCCGCCTATCCCGGCTGGTCCCCCGGACCGCTGGAGAAGCTGGAAGGACTGGAGCAGCTGAGGTTCCTCGAGAACGGGCACAAGGTGCTCTGCGTCGAGGTCGAGGCGCGGGGCCGGCAGTTCTGGGAGCTGAACAACCCCGAGGACGTGCCGCGGCTGGAAGCGATGATGGCCGAGATGGGCATGGAATGACCGGCGGCAGCGCCCCGTCCGCACGCGACACGGGGACGCCGGCGCAGGGCCGCAGGGTGCCGGGCGGCGGCGCCACGCCCGCCGTTTCGGTGGTGGTGGTCAGCCGGGGGCGCGGCGGCAATCTGGCGCTCTGCCTGCAGGGGCTGGCCCGGCTGCATTACCCGAATTACGAGATCGTCGTGGTCGCCGATCCCGAAGGGATGGCGGCGCTGCGCGACTCGGGGCTGGAGCCCGAGATCAAGACGGTCGCCTATGCCGAGCCGAACATCGCCGTCGCCCGCAACCGCGGCGTCGCCCTGGCGGCGGGCGAGATCGTCGCCTTCGTCGACGACGATGCGGTGCCCGAACCGACCTGGCTGAGCGAGCTGGTCCGCGGCTTCGCCTGGCCCGAGGCGGCGGCGGCCGGCGGCTTCGTGCGCGGGCGCAACGGCATCTCGTGGCAGTGGCGGGCGAGGTCGGTGGACCGGACGGGCGAGGCGGCGGCCATCGACCTGGACGGCGACGCGCCGGTGCTGCTGACGCCGAACCCGGCGCGGGCGATCAAGACCGAAGGCACCAACATGGCTGTCCGCCGGTCGATCCTCGCCGGGATGGGCGGCTTCGATCCGGGCTACCGCTTCTTCCTGGACGAGACGGACCTGAACGTCCGGCTCGCCGCCGCCGGCCATCCGACCGCCCTGGTGCCCACGGCCGAGGTGCATCACGCCTATGCCGCCAGCCGCAACCGCGCCGGCAACCGCGCGCCGCTGGACCTGTTCGAGGTGGGGGCGAGCACCGCCTACTTCCTGCGCCGCCATGCCCCCGGCGCCGATCACGGCGCGGTCCTGTCCCGCACGATCGACCAGCGCCGCCGGGACCTGCTGGCGCACATGGTCGACGGCCGGCTGGAGCCGGGCGACGTGCGCCGCCTGCTGCGCCGCCTGTCCGAGGGCATCGCCGACGGCCTGGCCCGGCCCTTCGTGCCGCTGCCCCCGATCCCGCACTCGCCGCAATGGTTCCTGCCGTTCCAGACCCGCGCGACCGGAGAGGCAGAGGTCCTGGCGGGCCGCCTGATCCACCGGCGGCGGCACCGCGCGGCGGCCATCGCCGCGGCGGCGCAGGGGCGGACCGTCACGCTCTTTCTCTATTCGCGCACCGCACTGGCGCATCGGGTGCGATTCCGTCCCGAAGGCTACTGGGAACACCGCGGCGGCCTCTGGGGACGCAGCGATCGCGACGGCGCGCTGGTCAGAGTGACCTCATTCGGGCATCGGGTGCGCGAAGAGACGGAACGCATCGCCCGCCAGCGGGGTTTGTGACCCGCAGGGTTTGTGACCGGCAAGGCACGTGCTATTTTCGCGACAGGCACGGGAAGACGCTGGCCGACGCCGGAAAAGACACAAATAAGCCGGAGTCGAATCGAAGACAGGCGAAAACCCCTGACACAGGTCGACTGGTCAAACATGGTAGGGAAAAACGACATGAAATCGAAGGTCACGAAGGCAATCTTTCCGGTCGCAGGCCTCGGGACGCGGTTTCTGCCGGCGACGAAGTCGGTGCCGAAGGAGATCATGACGCTGGTCGACCGGCCGCTGATCCAGTACGCGATCGACGAGGCGCGCGCCGCGGGGATCAAGGAATTCATCTTCGTCACCTCGCGCGGCAAGGGCGCGCTGGAGGATTACTTCGACATCGCTCCGCAGCTGGAATCCGAACTGCGCCGCAAGGGCAAGAAGGAGGAGCTGGCGCAGCTTCAGACCACCAACATGGAATCCGGTGCCATCGCCTACATCCGCCAGCACATGCCGCTGGGTCTGGGTCACGCGGTGTGGTGCGCGCGGCAGCTTATATCGAACGAGCCCTTCGCCGTGATCCTGCCCGACGACGTGGTCGCCGCCGACAAGCCCTGCCTGCAGCAGATGGTCGAAGCCTACAACGAGGCGCCCGGCTGCATGGTCGCGGCGATGGAGGTGCCGAAGGACAAGGCGAAGAAATACGGGATCCTCGACGTGAAGGAGGATCACGGCAGCCTCGTCTCGGTGAAGGGCATGGTCGAGAAGCCCGAGGGAGAGCCGCCCTCGAACCTGGCCGTCATCGGGCGCTACATCCTGACGCCGCAGGTGCTGCGGAACCTCAACAAGAAGCAGACCGGCGCCGGCGGAGAGATCCAGCTGACCGACGCCATCGCGCAGGAGATCACCGAGGGCCGCGCGGTCCACGGCTTCCGTTTCCAGGGCCAGCGGTTCGACTGCGGCTCGAAGGCCGGGTTCCTGCAGGCGACCGTCGCCTTCGCCCTCGCCCGCGACGAGCTGCGGGACGAGCTGGCAGGCTACCTGCGCGAGGTCGTGAACCTCGACCGCGCCGCCCAGTAACGGCCCCTGCCCGTGAGCAACGTTCTCGTCACCGGCGGCGCTGGCTATATCGGCGCGCATGCCTGCAAGGTCCTCAAGGCGGCGGGATTCACCCCCGTCACCTACGACAACCTCGTCACCGGATGGCGCGAGGCGGTGAAGTTCGGCCCGTTCGAGCAGGGCGATCTGGCGGATCGCGCGCGGCTGGACGAGGTCTTTGCCACGCACCGCCCCGTCGCCGTGATGCATTTCGCCGCCCTCAGCCAGGTCGGCGAGGCGATGCGCGACCCCGGCCCCTACTGGCGCAACAACGTCGCCGGATCGCTGACCCTGATCGAGGCGGCGGTGGCGGCCGGGTGCCTCGACTTCGTCTTCTCGTCCACCTGCGCGACCTATGGCGAACACGACAACGTCGTGCTGGACGAACAGACGCCGCAATACCCGCTGAACGCCTACGGCGCGTCGAAACGCGCGATCGAGGAGATCCTGCGCGATTTCCACACCGCCCACGGGCTGCGTCACGTGATCTTCCGCTACTTCAACGTGGCCGGCGCGGATCCGGAAGGCGAGGTCGGCGAACAGCACCGGCCCGAGACGCACCTGATCCCCGTGATGCTGGAGGCGATCGACGGCCAGCGCCCCGCCCTGACCATCCACGGCACCGACTACGACACACCCGACGGCACCTGCATCCGCGACTATGTCCATGTCATGGATCTGGTCGACGCGCATGTCCTCGGGCTGCGCTGGCTGCTGGACGGGCGGGGCAACCGCGTCTTCAATCTCGGCACCGGGTCCGGCTTCTCGGTGCGCGAGGTGATCGACGCCTCACGCACCGTCACCAACCGGGAGGTGCCGTTCTCGGAAGGCGCGCGCCGGGCGGGAGACGCGACGCGGCTGGTGTCGGGATCGACCCGCGCGGCCGAGGAACTGGGCTGGCACCCCGCTCGCTCGACCCTGCCGCAGATGATCGCCGACGCCTGGGCCTGGCACCGCAATGGCGGATTCGACGCGTAGCGCCGGGCGCTCCGACCCGGCCCGCCTGCTGGACGTGACCCGTCTGGCCAGCCGCGCCGGTCGGGGTCTGACAGGCGTCGATCGCGTCGAACTGGCCTATCTGCGGCGGCTGCCGACCGAACCGGGGCGGCTGTGGGGCCTGGCGCGGACCGCCACGGGATACGTCCTGCTGGACCGCGCGGGGCTGGAGGCGTTCCGCGCCCGGGTGGAGGGACACGTTCCCTGGGGCCCGCCCGATCTGGCCGCCCGCCTGTCGCGCCGCCTGACGCCCGACCAGCGGCGGGCCGAGGCCGATCTGCGCCGCCTGTCCCGCGCCGGATGCTCGCGCTACGGGCTGGGCTGGATGCTGCGGCGGCGGCTTCCGGCGCGGATCGTCTATCTGAACACCGGCCATTCCAACCTGTCCCCGCGTGTGCTTCGCTGCATCCGCCAGGTGCAGGGCGCGCGGGTCGCGGTGTTCCTGCACGACACGATTCCGCTCGATTTCCCCGATCACCAGCGCGAGGGCACCGTGCCGCGATTCCGTGCGATGCTGGATCTGATGGGGCAGGCCGACGTGATCCTGTGCAACTCGCGCCAGACCCGCGCCGACGCGCAGCGGCACCTGGCTCACATGGGCACCCCGCCGCAGATGATCGTGGCGCATCTGGGCGTCGACACGCCCCGCCCGGACCCGGCCGCCCTGCCCGCCGGTCTGCCGCCGCCGGCGCCCTGGTTCGTGACCGTCGGCACCATCGAGCCGCGCAAGAACCACGCGCTGCTGCTGGACGTCTGGGAGGATCTGGCGCGCGACCTGCCCGCCGACGAGGTGCCGGCCCTCGTGATCGTCGGCAGCCGGGGCTGGCGGAACGAGGCGGTCTTCGCCCGGCTCGACGCCCTGCCGCCCGGCGGCCCGGTGATCGAGGCGGCGGGCCTGTCCGACGGCGCCGTCGCGGCACTGGTCCGGGGGGCCCGCGCGCTGCTGATGCCGTCCATCGCCGAGGGCTACGGCCTGCCGCCGATCGAGGCGGCGGCGCTCGGCACGCCGGTAATGTGTAGCGATCTTGTACCTTTCCGCGAAATCCTCGGAGACATCCCCGTTTACCTGGACCCCGGCGACAGGTATTCTTGGGCCGAGGCAGTCAAGACGGCAGCAAGACGTATCGAGCCGGAAGAACCGGGCACCGCAAGCGAGTTCGTTCCCCCCACATGGGAGGATCATTTCAAGATCGTATTGAGGGCGATCTGATAGCCGCTGCCGGACCGGATCGTCCGGCCGGGGGACCGGGGAACGCAATTGGGGTTCGTGAATACCTACAGGTTGAGGCTTCAGCGCAAGCGCTGGCTGATCCGCGCCTTCCGCAAGCGGCGCGAGCTTCGGGCGTTGGTGGATCGCACCGGGCTGATCCGCAAGCCGGACATCCTGGTGTTCTCGACCCTGCGGAACGAGAAGATCCGCCTGCCCTACTTCCTCGAATACTACCGCGACCTCGGCGTCGGGCATTTCCTGATCGTCGACAACGACAGCACCGACGGGTCGGCCGACTACCTGGCCGAACAGCCGGACGTGTCGGTCTGGACGACGAAACGCAGCTACAAGAAAGCGCGCTACGGGGTCGACTGGCTGAACTGGCTGCAGATGAAGCACGGCCACGGCCACTGGACGCTGACCGTCGATCCCGACGAATTCCTGATCTATCCGTTCTGCGACACCCGACCGCTGCCGGCGCTGACCGACTGGCTGGACGCCTCGTCGATCAAGAGCTTCAGCGCCATGCTGCTCGACATGTATCCCAAGGGCCGGATCGACGAACAGCCCTACTGCGCCGGGCAGAACCCGCTGGAGATCGCGTCGTGGTTCGACGCGGGCAATTACACGATCTCGAAGAACCCCAGGTTCGGCAACCTGTGGATCCAGGGGGGCCCCCGGATGCGGGTCTTCTTCCCGGAGACACCGGAAAAGGCCCCGGCGCTGAACAAGATCCCGCTGGTGAAATGGGACCGGTCGTACGCCTATGTCTCGTCGACCCACAACCTGTTGCCGCGCGGGCTGAACCAGGTCTACGACGAATGGGGGGGCGAAAAGGCCTCGGGCGTGCTGCTGCACACCAAGTTTCTCGACACCTTCGGCGCCAAGGCGCAGGAAGAGCTGAAGCGCGGACAGCACTATTCGGCCTCGGTCGAGTACAAGGCCTATGCCGAGGCCCTGCAGCAGAACCCCGAGCTATGGTGCAAGTGGTCGGAAAAATACATAAACTGGCGTCAGCTCGAGATCCTCGGCCTGATGTCCAAGGGAAACTGGGCGTGATCGGCGGGGGGATGACAGCGGGGGCGATGGCGGAGGGGCCCATGTGACGGTCGGCATCGTGATGCTCGTCCACACGGCCTTCGACAGGGCCGAGCAGGTCGCCCGTCACTGGGCGGCGGCGGGGTGTCCTGTTGTCCTGCACGTCGACGTCAACGTGTCGCGGAAGAAGTTCAATGCCTTCCGCCGCGCGCTGAAGGACGTGCGCGACCTGCGCTTCTCGACCCGGCATCGCTGCGAATGGGGCACCTGGGGCATCGTCGCCGCCACGCAGGAGGCGGCAGAGCTGATGCTGCGCGACTTCCCCGAGGTGCGGCACGTCTATCTCGCCTCCGGGTCCTGCCTGCCGCTGCGCCCGGTGCAGGAGCTGATCGACTACCTGGCCGCCCGTCCGCGCACCGACTTCATCGAAAGCGCCACGACGGCCGATGTGCCCTGGACGGTCGGCGGGCTGGACAGCGAACGGTTCACGCTGCGCTTCCCCTTCTCGTGGAAGCGGCACCGCCACCTCTTCGACCGCTACGTCGCGTTGCAGCGGCTGGTCGGATTCCGGCGGAAGATGCCGAACGGGATCACGCCGCACATGGGCTCGCAATGGTGGTGCCTGACGCGGCAGACCCTGTCAGCGATCCTGGAGGACCCGGACCGCGAGACCTACGACCGCTTCTTCCGCCGCGTCTGGATCCCGGACGAAAGCTACTTCCAGACCCTTTCGCGGCTCTATTCCCAGCATATCGAAAGCCGGTCGCTGACGCTGTCGAAATTCGACTTCCAGGGCAAGCCGCACATCTTCTACGACGATCACCTGCAATTGCTGCGCCGGTCCGACTGCTTCGTCGCGCGCAAGATATGGCCGCGGGCGGATCGGCTCTACCGCGCGTTCCTGACCGACGCCGACGGCGCGATGAAGCGGACAGAACCGAACCCGGGCAAGATCGACCGCATCTTCAGCCGCGCGGTGGACCGGCGGACGCGCGGCCGCCCCGGCCTCTACATGCAGAGCCGCTGGCCCAACGAGGGCTGGGAAAACGGATTCACCTGCGCGAAATACGCCGTCTTCCAGGGCTTCGCCGAGCTGTTCGAGGATTTCGAGCCCTGGCTGACCCGGATGTCCGGCAGCCGCGTCCACGGCCATCTCTACGCGCCCGGCCGGGTCGAATACGCCGGCGGCCAGGAGGTGGTGAACGGCGCGCTGTCCGACAGCGCCGCGATCCGCGACTACAACCCGCGCGCCTTCCTGACCAACCTGATCTGGAACACCCGGGGCGAACGGCAGTGCTTCCAGTTCGGACCGGGGGACAATCAGGACATCATCTGGGATTTCTCGAAAGACCCGAACGCCCAGGTCTCGGTGATCTCGGGCGCCTGGGCGGTGCCGCTCTTCTTCTCGAACCGCAACTTCGGAGAGCTGCGGGCCGAGGCGGCGCGGCTGCAGAAGCTGGAATCGAAGTTCCTCGACGCGCTGCGCTCGCCCTATGCGAAGTCCCGCGCGCGGATCTGGACGATGGCCGAATTCATCGAAGCCCCGATGGAGCCGTTGCAGACCGTCATCGACGACCTCGGCGCCCGCACCGCGCGGCGGCTGTCGGAAGCGCCGCGCATGGTCGATCTGACCGGCTTCGGCCAGTTCCTCCAGAACCTCAAGAACCAGGGGATGCACCCGTATCTGATGGGCGATTTCCCCTCCACCCCCGAGCCGGTGCAGCGGCCCGCACGAAAAGCCAGACCCTACCTGGTGCAGAAGTAGAGGCAGATGAGCAGTCCCTTCGATTTCTTCGTCCTGTTCGCCGAGATGCGGACCGGCTCCAATTTCCTGGAGACGAACCTGAACGCCTTTCCCGGCATCACCTGCCATGGCGAGGCGTTCAATCCGCATTTCATCGGCTATCCGAACCGCGACTCGATCCTCGACGTCACGAAGGACGACCGCGACGCCGATCCCTTCGTGCTGCTGGACGCCATACGCCACCGCACGCACGGCATCGGCGGGTTCCGCTTCTTCCACGACCACGACGCCCGCATCCTGCCGGCGGTGCTGGACAACCCGCGCTGCGCCAAGATCGTGCTGACGCGCAACCCGGTGGACAGCTACGTCTCGTGGAAGATCGCCCAGGCCACCGGGCAGTGGAAACTGACCGACGTGCGCCGCCGGCGCGAGGATCAGGTGGAATTCGACGCCGCCGAGTTCGAGGCGCATATCGAGGCTCTTCAGGCGTTTCAGGTGAAGTTGCAGAACGCGCTCCAGACCACCGGCCAGACGGCCTTTCACGTCGCCTACGAGGATATCCAGGACCTGGCCGTGATGAACGGCCTGGCGCAGTGGCTGGGCCAGCCCGACCGGCTGGAGAGCCTGGATCAGAGCCTGAAGCGGCAGAACCCCGCCGGGCTGGAGGAGAAGGTCGCGAACTTTCCCGAGATGGAGCAGGCGCTGGCGCGGCTCGACCGGTTCAACCTGAATCGCACCCCGAATTTCGAGCCCCGGCGCGGGCCGGTCGTGCCGTCCTACGTCGCCGCGGCCGAGGCGCCGCTGATGTATCTGCCGGTGCGCGGCGGGCCGGAGGCCGAGGTGGAAGCGTGGCTGGCCGCGATCGACAACGAGAAGCCGGGCAAGCTGAAGTCGCGCTTCAACCAGAAGGAGCTGCGCCAGTGGAAGAAGGCGCATCCCGGCCACCGCACCTTCACCGTCGTCCGGCACCCGGTGCCGCGCATCAATCAGGTGTTCTGCGAACGGATCCTGTCCACCGGCAAGGGCAGCTTCTCGGAGATCCGGCGCATCCTGAAGAAGACCTACAAGCTGCCGATCCCCGGGCAGGAGCCGGGGAAGGACTGGGGCCCGGCCGAGCACAAGGCGGCGCTGCTGGCGTTCCTCGATTTCGTGAAGGCGAACCTGAACGGCCAGACCCCGATCCGGATCGACGCGGTCTGGGCCACGCAGGCCGCGCAGATCGACGGCATGGGGGTCTTCGCCCTGCCCGACATGATCGTGCGGGAGGAAGAGATGACGGAGTGGCTGCCGCGCCTCGCCGCCTCGGCCGGCTGCGGCGCGGTGCCGGCGCCGGTGTCCATCCCGGACGCCGCCGCGATTCCGGTCGACATGGTCTACGACGAAGAGGTCGAGGCGAAGGTCGCCGACGTTTATCAGCGCGATTACATGATGTTCGGCTTCGGGCCCTGGCGGGGCTGAGGCTCAGCGCCTCACGAGCCCCGGCCACTCTGCCAGCAGCGCGTCACGCGTGGCGTGGCCGGGCGATTGCGCGTTTCGGCGCAGCTCCTGCGTCAGCCTGACGAAGATCAGCCTGCGGTCGCCACTGTCGGCCCAGCCGACGAACCAGCCCCAGCCCCGCGTCCGGTCGAAGCTGCGATCGGCGCGGCGCGGGTATGCGGCGCCCGTCTTGCCGAAAAGACGCCAACCGCCCGCCTCGTGCCCCGGAACCAGCCCCCGCGCCTGCGCCATCGCCTGCGGTGCGACAGGAAGGTCGTCGTGAACGAGGCGGCGCAGGAACATCGCCTGTTCGCGCGGCGACACGATCAGCGAAGAGGTCAGCCAGGCCCGGTCCACGCCGTTGTCGAAGCCCGGATCGCCCGACATGTCGGCATTGCCGAAGCCGAAGGCGCGCAGGTGGTCCGCCACCGTCCCGGCGCCCAGGGCGCGGGTCAGGCGCTGCGAATACCAGACCACCGAATACCGCATCCAGCGGGCGGGGTCGGTGTCGCGTGTCCAGTCGGCGCCGCCCCAGTCGGGATCCCCCGGCTGCCACGACATGAACGGCGCGTGCGGGCCCGCCAGCAGCCCCCGCTCGAAAGCGATCACGGCCAGCGGGATCTTGAAGGTGGAGGCGGGGGTGACGCGGCCGTCGCAATCGCCCTCGTCCCGCAGCGCCGCGCCGGTCGCGGCGTCGAGGATCAGCGTGCAGACGATCCGGCGATCCTGCGCATGGGCAAGGCCGGGGGCTTGCACCGCGAGGATCAGCGCCGTCAGGGCCAGAAGCGGAAGGCTCAGCGTGCAGACGATCCGGCGATCCTGCGCATGGGCATGGCCGGGGGCCTGCACCGCGAGGATCAGCGCCGTCAGGGCCAGAAGCGGAAGGCGGATGAACCTGCGCATGCGGGGCGTGAGCCGGAGATTGTCAGGAGGCGGGCCGGACGGAATACCCGGCCCGCGAAGGGTCAGGCCGCCTGCATGCCCTGATCGGCGGTCAGGATCGCGTGCAGCGTGGCCGGATCGGCGTTGGCGCGCAGCTTCTTGCAGACGGCGGCGTCACGGAAGGTGCGCGAGACAAGCGCCAGGGCCTTCAGATGCTCCACCCCCGCGGATTGCGGCGCGAAGAGCGCGAAGACCAGATCGACGGGCTGACGGTCGACCGAATCGAAATCCACCGGCTTTTCCAGCAGGATGAAGGCGCCGCGCACCTCGTCCAGACCTTCGAGCCTGGCGTGCGGCAGGGCGACGCCGTGGCCGACGCCGGTCGGGCCGAGGGATTCGCGTTCCATCAGCGCCTCGACCACGGTGGCGGCGTCCAGCCCGTAGGCGGCATGCGCCAGATCGCCCAGATCGTGCAGCAGACGCTTCTTGCTCGACGCCGAACCCATGACCTTGACGGCCCCGGGCCTCAGGATTCCCGACAGATTCATCTCTACCCTTGTCTCGCTCCGCCCGCCGCGGCCCTCAGGCCGCCGCGGAACCCCTCAAACGCGCGGATCGATCCAGCCGATGTTCCCGTCCTCGCGACGGTACACCACGTTCAACCCGTCTTTCCCCTCGTGCCGGAACACCAGAACCGGTGCGCCTGCAAGTTCCATCTGCATGACCGCCTCGCCTACGGAAAGGCTGGGAATACGCGTCTGCATCTCGGCCACGATGATCGGCTGGAGCGTATCGGTATCCGATTCATCCCCCTCCTGATCCGAGGCGAGGATATAGGAGGAAGCCTCCCAGGTTTCAACCGGTTGACTGCGCTCCCGGTGGTGATCCTTCAGGCGGCGCTTGTAGCGCCTCAGCTGCTTTTCCATCTTGGCGCAGCAGGAGTCGAAAGCCCCATAGATTTCAGTGTCCTGCGCCTTCGCCGTGGCGGTCAGCCCGGTCGACAGATGCACCGTCGCCTCGCAGGTGTAGTTGTGCGCGGCGCGGGAAAAGACCACCGTCGCGTCGGTCGGGCGTTCGGCGTATTTCGCCACCGCCGCGCCGAGCTCGTCCTTCACATGGGTCTGAAGGGCATCGCCCACGTCGATCTGCTTGCCACTGATCTGATAACGCATGTCGTCTCCTTCACGATCGGCCCGACGGACGGCGCAAGGGCCGGCGGGGCCCGTGGCGGTCGCGTCGAGATGCCGGAGATAAACAGCCCGTCCGTCCAGCGGTTCCACCGCCGGGATGTCCGGTCCTGTGGCGGCGCGGGGCGAGGCACGAGGCTGTCATGCAGGTATTTGAGGCGACAGACGGCCCCTCTGTCAATGGAATCGGAGGCGGATGGTTGCCGGAGTCCAGGCAACGAAGCGTTGCCGGACGGGGGGGCCGGCGACCGGGGCCGGGGGCGATCAGGAGATGCGGAAGCTGTCGCCCAGATAGACGCGGCGCACATTCTCGTTCTGTACGACGTCGGCGGGGGTGCCCGACATCAGCACGCGGCCGTCGTGCAGGATATAGGCGCGGTCGACGATCTCGAGCGTCTCGCGCACGTTGTGATCGGTGATCAGCACCCCGATCCCGCGCTTGCGCAGGTCGGCGACCAGATGCCTGATGTCGGCGACCGAGATCGGATCGACCCCCGCGAAGGGTTCGTCCAGCAGCAGATACCGCGGATCGGCCGCCAGGCAGCGCGCGATCTCCACCCGCCGCCGCTCGCCGCCCGACAGGGCCAGCGCGGGGGCGCGGCGCAGATGCTCGATGGTGAATTCCGACAGCAGCTCCTCCAGCCGCTCGCGCCGCTTGTGCGGATCGTCCACCGAGATGTCCAGAACCGCGCCGATGTTGTCCTCGACGTTCAGGCCGCGGAAGATCGACATCTCCTGCGGCAGGTAGCCGATGCCCAGCTTGGCGCGGCGATACATCGGCAGGCCGGTCACGTCGCGCCCGTCGATCACCACCTGCCCGCCCTCGGGCACCACCAGCCCGGCGATGGCGTAGAAGCTGGTCGTCTTGCCCGACCCGTTGGGCCCCAGCAGGGCCACGACCTCGCCCCGCGCCAGGTCCATCGACACGTCGCGGATCACCACGCGCTTGCGGTAGCTCTTGCGCAGGTGACGGATCACGAGGCCCGAGCGGCCCTCGGTCGCATCCGGCTCGGGTGGGGGCATCAGTTCCCTCCGGTCTGGAGGATGGTGCGCACCCGGCCTTCCATCTGCGCCCGACCGGTCGCGAGGTCGACCTGCATCTTCTGCGCGGTCAGGGTGTTCTGCCCCTGCACCAGCAACACGTCGCCGGTCATCACGATCGTTCCGCCCTCGACGTCGTAATCGGCGCGCTCGGCCTCCGCCGCGTCGTCGCCGCTGGCGAGGGTCACGCCGCCCGTCGCCTCCAGCGTGCGGATCGCGGACTGGTCGTCGTTGTAGACCACCATCACCCGCGGCGCGGCCAGCCGGGTCTCTCCCTGGACGATGACGACGTTGCCGGTGAATTCCGCGGTGCCGTCGGTCTGGTCGACGGTCAGGCTGTCGGATTCGACCTCCACCGGGGCGCCGGTGTCGCTGCCGGTGCCGAAGGCGATCCCCTGCTGCGCCCGGCCGGGCAGGGCCAGCAGAAGCGTCAGGACGGCGGCGGCGGCGATACGGGTCGGACGGGTCATGGTCATTCTGTGCTCCGCGGTTCGTATATCAGTTTGACACGATCCGTGAAGACCAGATGCGCGTCGCCGCTTTCCGTGTCGGTCGTCAGCTCCATCCGCCCGGCGGTGAATTCGCCCGGCGGGCCCCGCCCGGCGATCCCCTGCTCGGACACCGCCCGGATCTCGCGCAGGCCCGAGGTCAACGTCTCGGCCGTGACCTGCCAGCCGCCGGTCGCGGTGAAGACGACGCTGCCGGTCAGGTGGACGACGTCCTGCGGCATGTCGATCACCCCGCGGTCGGCCCGGAACGAGATCGCCCGCCCGCCCACCAGGTCGATCCGCGCGGTGACGTTCTCTGCCAGCAGGCGGTTTTCGCCCACCACCTCGGGCCGGGCGCTTTCGGCGACGACGGCGATCAGGTCGCCGCTCTCCGTGGCGCCGGCAAAGCTGGGACGGGTGACCTGCTGGCTGCGGGCGCGCTCGCGCAGGTCGACCTCGGCGAAGGGCAGGTCCTGCGTCAGGTCGGTCGAGCGGGCGAAGAGGAACAGCGTCGACAGGATCGCCAGCGCCGCCAGCGGCAGCGCGACCTTCAGCCAGGCGACGAGGCGCGAGTGCAGGTTGTCGCGCCGGGTCATGTCAGCCGCCCAGCCCGATCCGCAGGCAGTCGTGGATGTGGATCAGACCCTGCACCGCGCCGGGTTCGGCGCCTTTCGGATCGACCACGAACAGGCAGGTGATCCGCCGCGCGTTCATGATCGCCAGCGCCTCCTGCGCCAGCGCGTCGGGGGCGATGGTCACCGGGTTCGCGGTCATCACCTCCGCCGCCGTATGGTCCAGCAGGCCGTCCATGTGCCGCCTGAGGTCGCCGTCGGTGACGATGCCGGCCAGCCGCCCGTCCGGCCCGCGCACGCCGACGACGCCGAAGCCCTTGCGCGAGATCTCGATCAGCGCCTCGGACATCGGCGTGCCGCCTTCGACCAGCGGCAGGCCGGCGCCGCCGTGCATCAGGTCGCGCACCCGGCTCAGCATCGCGCCCAGCTTGCCGCCGGGATGGAAGGCGCGGAAATGCTCCGCCGTGAACTGGCGATGCTCCATCAGCGCCACGGCCATCGCATCGCCGAGCGCCAGCGTCATGGTGGTGGACGAGGTCGGCACGATCCCGGTCCCGCAGGCCTCTTCCGCCTTCGGCAGGACGATCGCGACCTCCGACTGGTTGAGCAGGGTCGAATCCGCCCGGCTCGCCACCCCGATCATCGGGATGCCGAAGCGGCGGGTGTGGGCGATGATGTCGGCCAGCTCCGGCGTCTCGCCCGAGTTGGACAGCACCAGCGCCACGTCGCCCTGCGCGACCATGCCCAGATCGCCATGGCTCGCCTCGGCCGGATGGACGAACTGCGCCGGCGTCCCGGTGGATGCGAAGGTGGCCGCGATCTTGCGCGCGATGTGGCCCGACTTGCCCATGCCGCAGACGATCACCCGGCCCTTGCAGGCCAGCAGAACCTCCACAGCCTGCGTGAAGCTCTCGCCCAGCGATGCCTCCAGCAGGCCGAGCGCCTCCGCCTCGATCCGCACCACGCGGCGGGCGGTGGAGAGGAAATCCTCGTTCATGAATGCGCGAAGATGTCGATGTCGGGCCAGCCGGCGAGGTCCAGTCTCGCCCGGGTCGGCAGGAAATCGAAACAGGCCTGCGCCAGCTCCATCCGCCCCTCGCGCTTTAGCCGCGCGGTCAGCTCCTCCCGCAGCCGGTGCAGGTAAAGGACATCCGATGCCGCATAGTCCAGCTGCGCCTCGGTCAGCTCCGCCGCCCCCCAGTCCGAGCTCTGCTGCTGCTTCGACAGGTCGACGTTCAGCAGCTCCTGCGTCAGGTTCTTCAGCCCGTGCCGGTCGGTGTAGGTCCGGATCAGCCGGCTGGCGATCTTGGTGCACCAGACCGGCGCGGCCAGCGCGCCGAAGGCATGATACATCGCGGCGATGTCGAACCGGCCGTAGTGGAACAGCTTCAGGACGGCCGGGTCCTCCAGCATCCGCGCCAGGTTCGGCGCGCTCTTCTGCCCCGGCGCCACCTGAACGATGTGGCTGTTCCCGTCGCCCCCCGACATCTGCACCACGCAGAGCCGGTCGCGCATCGGGTTCAGGCCCATCGTCTCGCAATCGATGGCCACCACGGGCCCCAGGTCCAGCCCGTCGGGCAGATCGCCCCGGTAAAGATGATTGGCCACGCAAACCCTCCTGCAAGCACCCCAGCCAGATACAACCCGCGCCCCGGTCATGCAATTGCACGCCACCGTGACCCGGCCCCCTGCTTCACCCGGTCCGAAATACCTCGGGGGAATCGGCTCCGCAGGAGCCGATGGGGGCAGAGCCCCCTTCCACCCGCCTCAGTGATTTTCCTTCAGCAGACGCTGCTTCTGGCGGTTCCAGTCGCGCTTGGCCTCGGTCGCGCGCTTGTCGACGGTCTTCTTGCCCTTGGCGATCCCGATCTTCAGCTTCGCGATGCCGCGATGGTTGAAGTAGAGCACCAGCGGCACCAGGGTCATCCCCTTCCGCTGCGTGTCCTGCCAGAGCCGCGACAGCTCCTTCCGGCTGACCAGAAGCTTGCGGCGCCGCCGGTCCTCGTGCCCGAACATCGCCTGGTCGTAGGGCGCGATGTAGCTGTTCACCAGCCACAGCTCGCCGTTCTCCACGGCGGCGTAGCTTTCGGCGATGTTGGACTGGCCGGTGCGCAGGCTCTTCACCTCGGAGCCCATCAGCATGATCCCGCATTCGAGATCGTCCTCGATGGCATAGTCGTACCGGGCGCGCCGGTTCTCGGCCACCACCTTGTAGTTCGGGTTGTCGTCCTTCTTCGCCATGATCCGTCGCATATAGCCGCCCGGCCCGGCTTTTCCAACGCCCTCCGATGCCTCACCGATGGCCCCTTGGCATTCCCCGCCCGGCCATGCACCCTGCCCGCGAAACCGGAGGAGCCGACATGACCGACTACAACCGCATCGTCCTCGCCAGCCGCCCCGAGGGCGAGCCGACACCCGACAACTTCCGCCTCGAAACCGCCACCCTGCCCGAACCGGGCGAGGGCGAGATCGCGGTGCGGGTCCATTACATGTCGCTGGACCCCTACATGCGGGGCCGGATGGACGACGTGAAGAGTTATGCCGCACCCGTCGGCATCGGCGACACGATGGAGGCCGGGACGGTGGGCGAGGTGATCGCGTCGAACTCGCCCGACTTCAAGGTCGGCGACTTCGCCCTCTGCCGCGCGGGCTGGGCGGACCACGGCATCCAGAAGGCGAAGAACTGCCGCAAGGTGGATCCGGACGCGGCGCCGCTGTCGACCTATCTGGGCGTGATCGGCATGCCCGGCTTCACCGCCTGGGCGGGCATGACCGCCTATGCCGACATGCAGCCCGGCAAGACCGTGGTGGTCGGCGCGGCGACCGGGCCGGTCGGCTCGATGGTGGGACAACTGGCGAAGCAGAACGGCATGCGTGCCGTCGGCATCGCGGGCGGGGCCGAGAAGTGCCGCATGGCGGTCGAGACCTTCGGCTTCGACGCCTGCATCGACCACCGCGCCCACGACACGCCGAAGGCCATGCGCGAGGCGCTGGCGAAGGAATGCCCGGACGGCATCCAGGTCTATTTCGAGAACGTGGGCGGCCCGTCCCTCGGCGGTGTCCTGCCGCTGCTGACCCTGCACGGCCGGATCATCATCTGCGGCATGATCGCCTGGTATTCCGGCGCCACGGACGAGACCGGTTCGATGCCGCTGCAGAAGTTCTGGCGCATGGTGCTGGTCAACCGCCTTCAGGTCTTCGGCCTTCTGCAGACCGACCACGTTTCGCGCATCGACCAGTTCCTGTCGGAGGTCGCGCCCAAGGTGAAATCGGGCGAGATCGCCTATGTCGAAGACGTGGCCGAGGGGCTGGAGAACGCGCCGAAGGCCTTCATGTCGCTGCTGAAGGGCGGCAACACCGGCAAGCAGGTCGTCAAGCTGATCTGACCCGTCCCGGCCCCCGCGCCGGGACCCCCGGCCCACAATCACCACCGCAGCGTCCCGGCCCCCGCGCCGGGACCTCGCCCGCTCAGTCCCTGAGCCGCCACCCGGTGCGGAAGATCCACCAGATGATCGTCATGCAGATGAGGGTGAAGACAGCGATCGCCCCCAGCGAGATCGCCACCGGCACGTCCGAGACGCCGAAGAAGGCCCAGCGGAAGCCCGATATCAGATAGACCACCGGGTTGAACATGGTCACCGTCTGCCACGCCGGCGGCAGCATCGAGATCGAGTAGAAGGCCCCGCCCAGGAAGACCAGCGGCGTGACGATCAGCATCGGCACCAGCTGCAGCTGTTCGAAGTTCTTCGCCCAGATGCCGATGATGAAGCCCATCAGCGCGAAGCTGAGGCAGGTCAGCACCAGGAAGGCCACCATCGCCACCGGGTGCAGGATCTGGAGGTCGACGAAGAACGACGCCGTGACGAGGATCACCACCCCGATGAACAGCGATTTGGTGGCCGCCGCGCCGACATAGCCGATGACGATTTCCAGGAAGTTCACCGGGGCCGAGAGGATCTCGTAGATCGTTCCGATGAATTTCGGGAAGTAGATCGCGAAGCTGGCGTTGGAAATCCCCTGCATCATGATCGACAGCATGATCAGCCCCGGCACGATGAAGGCGCCGTAGGGGATGCCCTCCACCGTCTCGATCCGGCTGCCGATGGCGGTGCCGAAGACCACGAAGTAAAGCGATGTCGAGATGACCGGCGAGACGAAGCTCTGCAGCAGGGTGCGGAAGAAGCGGGTCATCTCGTAGCGGTAGATGGCCCAGATGGCGACGAAGTTCATGCCGCGTCCTCCTTCACGAGACCCACGAAGATCTCTTCAAGCGAGTTCTGGTGGGTGGACAGATCGCGCAGCTGCAACCCGCCGGCGGACAGGTCGGCCAGCAGGCGCGTGATGCCGGTCCGTTCGCCGTGGGTGTCGTAGGTGTAGATCAGCGTCTGGCCGTCGTCGGCCAGTTCGATCCCGTCCTTCGCCAGCGTGTCGGGCAGGGTCGCGATCGGGTCGCGCAGTTCGATCCGCAACTCCTTCTTGCCGAGCCGGCGCATCAGCGCCTCCTTCTCCTCGACCAGCAGGATCTCTCCCTTCGAGATGACGGCGATGCGGTCGGCGATGGCCTCCGCTTCCTCGATGTAGTGGGTGGTCAGGATGATCGTCACGCCCTGGCGCTTCAGCTCGGCCACGACCTCCCACATCTCCTTTCGCAGCTCGACGTCGACGCCGGCGGTCGGCTCGTCCAGGAACAGCACCCGCGGCTCGTGGCCGAGCGCCTTGGCGATCAGCACCCGCCGCTTCATGCCGCCCGACAGCGCCATCGTCTTCTCGGTCTTCTTGTCCAGCAGCGACAGCTTGCCCAGTACGTCGTCGATATAGGCGTCGTTGCGGCGCAGGCCGAAAAGGCCGCGGGTCAGGCGCACGGTGTTGAAGACCGTCTCGAACGGCTCCAGGTTGATCTCCTGCGGGACGAGGCCGATCATCTGCCGCGCGGCGCGGTAGTCGGTCAGGATGTCGTGCCCGCCGACCGAGGCGCTGCCCGACGTCGGCACGGTGATGCCGCAGATCGTCGAGATCAGCGTCGTCTTGCCCGCCCCGTTGGGGCCGAGCAGGGCGATGATCTCGCCTTCCTCGATGTCGAGCGAGACGCCCTTCAGCGCCTCGAACCCGCCTTCGTAGACCTTGCGGAGATCCCGCACCTGAAGGATCGGGGCCATGCGCCACCTCCCGGAGTTCACCTGTCGTTCACTGCCGGGTGAACGTAGTGTGTGCCCACGGATTGCAAAACAGCCCGGATGCGGCTTTCCCGCGCGCTTGCGCACAGGAACTGAACAGATCGGTGCGGATTTTCGTATCCGAATACCCCGCCCGGCCGTGAACTGCGGAAACGACTGACCGGGGGCCGCAACGAACGGGTCGGCGGCGGCGGCAACCGGGCGCTGGCCGGGCCGGATGCCCCCCCCCGCCGACCTCAGCGGCCGGTGACGCGGTGCAGCCAGCCCTTTTTCTCGGCCTCGGGGGTGCCTTCGCCATCCTCGCCGGGGCCTTCCACGACCTCCTGGAAGCGGGTGAAGAACTGGTCGGCCATCTTCCGGGCGAAGCCGTCGATGATCCGGCTGCCCAGCTGCGCCAGCTTGCCGCCCACCTTCGCCTCCACCTCGTAGCTCAGGCGCGTGCCTTCGGGAATCTCCTCCAGCGTCACCTTCGCACCGCCCTTGGCGAAGCCCGCCGCGCCGCCCTTGCCCTCACCGCCGATGGTCAGCGCCTCCGGCTCGGTGATGTCGGAAAAGGTGACATGGCCTTGGAAGGTCGCCTTCACCGGACCGACCTTCTGCACCACGGTGGCGTCGAAGCCCTCCTCCGGCGTGCCGCTGACCTCCTGAGCGCCGGGGATGCATTCCTTCAGCACCTCGGGCGACAGCAGCGCCGCGAAGACCGTCGCGCGGTCGGCCTTGATGTCGCGCGTGTCGCTCATTTCCATGATGGTGTTCTCCAAGCCGGCGTCGTTCCGGGGGACGCTAGCGGCTTCCCCCGGGGAAATGAATACCGACTTTCCGGTCGCGGCGCTGTCAGGGCGCGGTCACGACGCGGTCACGGCGGGATCAGTCGAAATCGAAGATCTCGGACAGGATGCTCTTGCGGCGCTTCTTGCGGTAGCGGCCGTGCCGGTCGTCGTCATCGTCTTCGCGCCAGCGGTCGTCGCGCCGGTGATACGGGTCCCTCGGTTCGTCGTAGCGGGGATCGTGGCGGCGGAAGCCCTGCGGTTCGGACTGGTAGACCGGCGCCTCGCGGCCCGCGGGCGGCGCGGGCGGCGGCGGCGGGGGCGGCGGCAGGTCGGCGGGCGGGGCCATGTCCTGGGCGGCGCGGTCGATGATCTTGTCCAGTTCGCCGCGGTCCAGCCACACGCCGCGGCACTTCGGGCAATAGTCGATCTCGACCCCCTGCCGGTCGGTCATCACCAGTTGCGTCCCGTCGATGGGGCATTGCATCGCGTCTTCTCCTTCGCTGCGGTCCCTGCCGATATGGAGACGCGGCGGCGCGGGTCCAACCCGCCGGAGCAAATCCTGCCGAGGTGAATCATTCCGGTGTTGATCGTGCTGGGGTTAACCATCCTGCGGGAAAACCGCTGACAGGCGGCGCACCGGCGGGATATCCACCCGGCAACGGCGACACGCGCATCCGGGACGACGCCCCGGCTGGGCGGATTGCCGATCAAGTCAGACCGACGGTGTGGGCCGCATGTGCGCCCGCCCCGGTCGTGCAGAGCGGCCCTCTTCGTCATCCGGAAGAGGCGCCGATCATGCGAATACTCGTCACCGACACCACCTGGGCCATGCAGGGCCTGACCCTGAAACTGCGCGAGGCCGGATTCCTCGTCACCAAGGCCGCGGACGCCGGCGAAGCGGTGGAATTCGCGCGGACCGGCGTTCACGACGCGGTGGCGATCGACCCGGACCTGCCCGACATGACTGCGGCGGCGCTGGTCCGTGCCCTGCGGGCACAGGACGCCCGGCTGCCGATCTGCCTTTTCGCGCGGAAGTGGTCGGAGACGGACCGCGCCGCCTGCTGGCGCGCAGGGGCGGATCACGTGGCGGAGTACCCTGTGCACGGCGCCGCCGTCGCGGCCCGGCTGCGCGCCTACGCCCGCCGCGCCCGGGGCCTCTCCGCCGGGGCGCAGGTCCTCGGGCCGCTGCGGCTGGACCTCGACACGCAGAGCCTGCGGCATGGCGGCACGGCGCTGCACCTGACCCGCAAGGAATACGAACTGATGGAACTGCTGTGGCTGCGGCGGGGTGACGTGGTGACCCGCGAGGAGATCATGACCCGCCTCTACGCCTGGCAGGACGAGCCCGATCCCAAGATCATCGACGTCTACATCTGCCGCATCCGCGCGCGGCTGGCGGCCATCGGCGCCGCGCCGGGGCTGATCGCCACCTCGATCTCGCACGGCTACCGGCTGGACCCCTGGGCCGCGCCGGCCCCGGCCGAAGCGTCGACTGACGGACCGGCCGAGGCACAGGCACAGCCACTGGCGGCCTGACCAGAACAAACGCGTTATCCCGGCGGGATCCCTCCACGCTCTCTCTCTCTCGACGTCCCCGCCCTGCGCCGCCCCGACCCACGGGGCGGCGTCCGTCGTCACTGGCTCGCATCATTGGCGGGTATCGTCGTTAGCGGTTCGTTAACGTCTGCCGGGCCAGAGTGAGCCCGAGGGGAGTTGCCCCCGCGGGAGAGGTTCGATGCTGCGCCTTCTGGCCCTGGTCCTGCTGCTGGCGGGCGAGGCGTCGGCAGGCGCCTGGCCCCGCGAGAGTCATCGGGGTTTCGTCGCCCTGAGCTATCGCTGGCTGGACGGAACCGTGCCCGACACCGCGCGGCAGCAACTGTCGTTCTACGGCGAATTCGGGGTGAACGGGCGCCTGAAGCTGGGACTCGACATGGGGGTCTCGGCGGCGGGGCTGGACAAGGCGATCCTCTTCGGCACCACCCAGATCTTCCCGGCCCAGTGGCGGACGCGGCTGGCCGCAGGGTTCGGCGTCGGCACGGTCGGCGGGCGGCTGGCCCTGCGGCCGAGCCTCGCCATCGGCCACGGGTTCACGCTCGCCGGGCGGCCGGCCTGGGCCGAAGCGGCGGCGGCGATCGAATACACGCCCGAGACGCTGACCTTCGGCCAGAAGCTCGACCTGACATTCGGCTTGGCTGTCACCCCGCGCACGCGGGTCTATGCGCAGCTCTTCGCCAGCCGCACGAATTATGGCCCGGTCACGCTGCGGTCCGAGTTGTCGGCCGCGATCCGGCTCTTCGGCGACACGTCGCTCGACCTCGGCATTTCCCGCGGGATCTCGCCGCACAGGGACAACCGGCTGAAATTGGGGCTGTGGACGGAGTTCTGAGGTTGACCACGCGCCCGCCCGCGCCCGAAGCTGCGCGGCATGAGCGCCACCTCGCCCTTCCGCCCCCTCGACGACGACGCCCGCGCGACCGCCTGCGACCTGCTGCGCGTCTCCCACGCCGCGCTCGGCGTGCTGGATCCGGACAGCGGCGCGCCGGTGGTCACCCGGATCGCGCTGGCCCTGACGCCCGAAGGCGCGCCGGTCACGCTGATCTCGGACCTGGCCGCGCATGCCGGGGCGCTGAAGGCCGATCCGCGCTGTTCGCTGCTGCTGGGCGAGCCGGGCGCGCGGGGCGACCCTCTCACCCATCCGCGCCTGACGCTGCAATGCCGCGCCCGGCGGATCGACCGATCCGGCCCAGAGCACGACAGGATCGCGGCGCATTACCTCGCGCAGCGGCCCAAGGCGACGCTCTACGCCGGGTTCGCCGACTTCAACCACGTCGTCTTCGACGTGCAGGGCGCGCTGCTGAACGCCGGCTTCGGCAAGGCCTACCGGCTGGGCGCGGCGGACCTGACGCCGCGCCGCCGGGGCTGAACCCTACAGCGGATTGTCCATCCGCACCGTCAGCGTCATCGTCCCCTTCACCGGCTCGGCCCAGTTCAGCGTCACCCGGTCCTTCTGCGGCCCCTGTTCGACCAGCGTCCACGGCATCCCGTAGTGCTTGCTGCTGCCCGCGGTGTTCACGGCCCCGAGCGGGACCATCGCGGTGACGTTGCGGGCATGGCCGTCGAAGGGCAGGCCCGGGTTGCAGGGCACCGTCCAGGTCGCGGCGGGAGAGTTCTGCACATGCTTCAGGATGCGCGGGTTGGTCGCCTGGGTCGACACGTTGTTGAACATGTTGTCCGCGAAGACGATGTTGGTCGACCGCGACCGGTCGATGTCCGCGAAGGAGGTGTCGATCGTCTCGATCCGGTCGAGCTGCACGCCCACGGCGCGGAAGACGTTGCTCGTCACCGTGATGCCGTTCAGGAACTGCCCCGCGCCGTAGGGGGTGATGACGAAGAAGGCGAACCAGGGCGCAACATGGCCGCAGAGGAAGATGTTGTCGCTGATCGTCATCTGCGAGAACGAGAAGCCGCCGGTGAAGGCCGGGCTGGCGTCGTGTTCGTTGGTCCAGTCGATGTAGCAGTTGTCCACGTAGTTCTGGATGAAGCTGGTGCGCGAATTGACATTCGTCAGCACCAGACCGGCCGTGCGGGGCGCGCCGGTGATGCCGTCGCCCTGGAAGAAGTGGTTGCCGGTGATGATCGACTGCCCGCCCGCGATCACCGCGAAATGCCGGAACTTGACGATCCGGTTGTCGCGGATCTTCACGTCGTTGGCGTTGACGTTCATCGCGATGGAGGTGCGGTCGGCGGCCGGCGTGGGCTCCTCGTTCGACAGGAACTGGCAGCGATCGATCAGCATCCCCTGGCAGCCGTCGCCGTGGCTCGACAGGCCCCTGTCCTTCGGGCGAGAGATGAAGCAGTCGCGCAGGTGGAAGATCGTCCCCGACGGCGCCAGCAGGATGCCGGAGGCACGGCCCGCGCACTGGAATTCGATGTCCGACAGGACGAACTTGTCGAAATCGGAAAAGCCGGAGAAGTCCAGCAGATAGCGGAAGCGGGTGTAGGTATAGGCCTGCGTCCCCTCGGCGTCGTACAGCGGCGAGGACAGGGTGATCTCCTGCGCGCCGACATTCTTCGCGCGGACGTAGACCTCGCGCCCCACGCCGTTGCCGGTGATGAGCGAGCCGACCTCGATGTTGGCGATGTTCTGCACGTTCGTCAGCTTCAGCGCGTTCGAGGCGGAATAGGTGGCGGTGCCGGTCCATTGGCCGCTGGTCCAGTGGGGGCTGTCCAGCGCCTCGATCTGGCCGTTCCGGATGACGCGGCGGGTGGCGTAGAAGCTCTTGTTGTCGACCGCCGCCTGCATGTCCATCGGGCGTGCCAGACCGATCCGGCGGCCGCCCATGTCGAGGCTCTCGTGCTCGCCGTTGTTCAGCAGCGCCTGGAAGGCCTTCGCGAAGGCCGTCTGCTCGTCGCCCAAGGCGTCGATGTAGGAGGGCAGGTCGAAATTGCGGGTCAGCGACAGGATGGACCCTGCGTCCATCGTCACGTGGCCCTCGAACGACACGCGGCTGTCGAAGGTCATGCTGCCGCCCAGATAGAACGTGCCTTCGGGGACCATGACGGTGCGGCCGTTGGCGGCGCTGTCGGCGGCCTCGAACGCGGCCAGGTCGTCGGTCACGCCGTCGCCTTTCGCGCCGAAGTCGCGCACGTCCACGAAGGCCAGCATGGAGCGGAGGAAGACGCTGGTGACATCCTCGATGACGATGTCGTCGATGCGCAGGATGCCGCCGTTCGGGCCGGTCAGGTCCAGCCCGAAATGGCCGTAGACCGGCGCTGAGCCCCAGACCATGTCCACGCCCGGCCGCGCGCCGGTGCCGACGATGGCCGAGACCTCGACCACCTCGCCGTAGGAGGTCAGCGCGACCGACGGCCCCGTCTCGGTCAGCCCGGCCACGTGATTGTCGCCGCCGTCACCGGCCCATCCGGCTATGCGCACCGCGGGCAGGTTGCCGCTGACCGCCTTCACCCGCGCGGTGATGCGCAGGTAGCAGCCCGGCAGGATCGGCGTCTCGCCCATGTAGCGCAGCCGCTGGACGGACGATCCCTTGATCAGCTCCAGACAGCCGCCGAAATCCGCATCGGACGGCACGATGGCGGCGCCCGGGTCGTTCGCGTAGGTGTCCGACCCCGGAGTGCCATGCTGTTTCGACCAGACCGAGAGCCCGCCCTCGAAGGCCGGGGGCATGAAGAGAATTCCGTCGGTGATCGCCTTGTTCATCCTGAGTCCTTTCGACAACGCCCGCCGGATGGCGGAGGCCGAAGGGATAGGTCAGGACCCGCTGACGGCGGCCTGGCGCACCGTCACGGTGCGAAACGCAACGCCGCGGGCGCGGCGATGCGCCTCAGAACGCCATCAGGGCCATGATCGCCAGCGCACCCAGCGCCACGCTGAGGACCGTCAACACCACGCCGAGCGCGGCACGGCCGGGCTTCCACCCGTCATTCCTGTTGTCCGTCATCAGACCGCAACCTCCGGGGCGGGTATCACCGTCACCCCGTTTATCTTCCAGCCCCTTTCGGTGCGGATCATGTCGTAGTCCAGCAGGAACCGGCGCCCCTCGCCATCCTCGACCGCGACGCGCTGGCGCAGGCGCCCGTCCTCGTCGCGGAGGTCGAGAAAGCTGTGGCTCTGCGGCGCCCAGACCATCGGATAGCCGTTGCGGACCATCATGCCGAAATTCTCGGATGTGCCGAAGATGCCCTGGATCATCGGACTGGCATGGTCGAAGGCGCCGGCGACATCCCCGGACAGGAAATCCGAGATCTGGTCCGCGATCACCGCCTCTATTCCCGCCGCGTCGGCTGTCGCCTCCTGCGCACGGGCGGCCGGTGCAGCGGCGAGCATCAGCGCAAGAACCAGCGCCGGAATGCGTGCTGCGGCGGCCTTCTGCGCGACCTGTCGCATCGTCATCCCTCCAATCTCGGGCCCCATGACATGGTGAGACTTCGAGCGGGACCCATGTGGACATACGGGAACATGGGCCCGACGGTTTCGTTTTTCATCATGTTCGGCCAGGATGCGCCGATCGTCGGACAGGAGGATCGGCCCTTGGCCTTCCGCATGAAACGATCGGACAAGTCCCTGGAGAAGGCGGTCCGCCGCATGGCGAGGGGCGAGATCGACCGCGCGCTGGAGCTGATCGAGGCCGAGCGCGGCGACACCCTGCCCGCCACGATCCACGGCGTCCGCAAGCGCGCCAAGCGGCTGCGCGGGCTGCTGCGTCTGGTCCGGCCCGCCCTGCCCGCCTATGCGCACGAGAACGGCGCGATCCGCGAGGCCGCCCGGCTGCTGTCGCCCCTGCGCGACCGGTCCAGCCTGATCACGACCTACGACCGGCTGCTTGCCGACAATCCGGCGGTGACCGACCGCCGGCCCTACGGCGCCTTCCGCGCCGCCCTGACGCGGGCCGAGGCCGACGCCGCCGCCGACCCGGAGACGATGGAGGCGCTGCGCGCCGTGGCCCTGGCCCTGCGCGGCGTGCGCGACCGGACCGGCAAGTGGAAGCTGAAGGACCACGACGCCGCCGCCTTCTCGGCCGGGGCCGAAATCACGATGAAGCGCGCCGCGAAGGCGCTGAAGGCGGCGCGGAAGTCGCACGATCACGGCCGGACGGCAGCGGACGAGGTCCATGAACTGCGCAAGCGGACGAAGTATCACCGCTTCCACATCCGCATCCTCGCCCCCGTCTGGCCCGAGGTGATGGAACCGCGGATGGATCAGGCCGACCGGCTGGGCGATCTGCTGGGGTTCCACCACGATCTGGCGGTGCTGGTGGAGCGGTCCCGCACCCTGGAACTGCCGGCGGACCTGTCGACCCGGGCCGCCCTGCACGGGCTGGCCGAGACGCGTCAGGCCGACATCCTGACCGAGGCGCTGCCGATCGCCGACCGGCTATTCGCCGAGGATCCGGAGGCGGTGACCGACCGCTGGCGCGCGCTCTACGCGATCTGGCGGGCCGAAGCCTAGGCGTCGGCCGTCAGGAACTCGCCCGCCAGCGCCCGGTCGATCAGCGCCACCGTCTCTTCCACGCCGTAGAGCGCGATGAACCCGCCGAAGCGCGGGCCCTGGCTGGCCCCCAGCAGCACCTCGTAGAGCGCCTTGAACCAGTCGCGCAGCGGGTCGAACCGGTCGCGGCCGACATCGTAGACCACGCCCTGCAGCGCCTCGTCGTCGCGCGGCCCGTCGTATGCGGCCAGACGCGCGCGCAGGTCCTCCATCGCCGCCCGCTCTGCCTCGGTCGGGGCGCGGAAGACCTTCGTCGGCTTCACGAAGTCGTTGTAGTAGCGCACCGCATAGCCCGCCGCCGCGTCGAGGTCGGGGTTGGCCTCGGGCGAGGCCTCCGGCGCGTAGCGGCGGATGAAACCCCAGAGCGTCGCCTTGTCCTCGGCCCCCGACACGCTGGCGAGGTTCAGCAGCATCGAGAACGACACCACCATGTGCGACGCCGGCACGTTGTGGCCGTGGATGTGGAACACCGGGTTGTTGGCCCGCTGCGCAGAATCCTGATCGGCATAGGCCCGCAGCTGCTGATGGTATTCGTCCATCGCCTTCGGGATCACGTCGAAATGCATCCGCTTGGCAGTCTTGGGCTTCTGGTACATGAAATAGGCGAGGCTCTCGGTCGAGGCATAGGTCAGCCATTCGTCGATGCTCAGCCCGTTGCCCTTCGACTTCGAGATCTTCTCGCCGTTCTCGTCGAGGAACAGCTCGTAGGTGAAGTGGTTCGGCTTCCGTCCGCCCAGGATCTCGCAGATCGAATCGTAGATCGGCGTGTTGGTGCTGTGATCCTTGCCGTACATCTCGAAATCCACATCCAGCGCGGCCCAGCGGGCGCCGAAATCGGGCTTCCACTGCAGCTTCACCTGCCCGCCGGTGACCGGCAGGGTCCATTCCCGCCCGTCCTCGTCGTCGAAGGTGATCGTGCCCTCCTTCGCGTCGACATGCTTCATCGGGACGTAGAGCACGCGGCCGGTTTCGGGATGAATCGGCAGGAAGCAGGAATAGGTCTGCTGCCGTTCCTCGCGCAGCGACTTCAGCATGACCTTCATGATCGCGTCGTAGCGTTCGGCGGCGCGCAGCAGCACCTCGTCGAAGCGGCCGTCCTTGTAAAAGTCGGTCGCGCTGATGAACTCGTATTCGAACCCGAACGTGTCCAGGAACCGCCGCAGCATCGCGTTGTTGTGGTGGCCGAAGCTGTCGTGCGTGCCGAACGGGTCGGGGACGCTCGTCAGCGGCTTCTGCAGATGCTCGCGCAGCATCGCGGTGTTCGGCACGTTGTCCGGCACCTTCCGCATCCCGTCCATGTCGTCGGAAAAGCAGATCAGTCGGGTCGGGATGTCGCTGATGACCTCGAAGGCGCGGCGGATCATCGTGGTCCGCGCGACCTCGCCGAAGGTGCCGATATGCGGCAGGCCGGAGGGGCCGTATCCGGTTTCGAACAGGACGTATCCCTTTTCCGGCGGCGCCTTCTCGTACCGTTTGAGCAGCGCGCGCGCCTCCTCGAAAGGCCAGGCCTTCGAATTCATCGCAGCGTCGCGCAGATCGGTCATGGTGCTCTCCAGGGAAGCCGGGGGGAGGAGGGAGTTGCCCCGGGGACTCGACCGCGCTTCCTATTGCCCGGGTGGGGAGAGGTCAATAATCTGAGCGCCGCAAGCAGGAACGAGGCTCATGAACGACACTCAATCGCTTTCGCCGCAGGATTGCCTGGTGGCCCTGATGATCGCCGTGTCGATGTCGGACGAGACGATCCGCACGATGGAACTGGTGAAGATCGAGGACGCGGTGAACACGCTGCCGATCTTCGGCCACTACGACGCCGACCGGATCAAGACGGTCAGCGAGATGGTCATGGACCTGTTCGCCGAGGAGGACGGGCTCGACGCGCTGTTCGGCCTGGTCAGGACCAACCTGCCCGCGCATCTGAACGAGACGGCCTATGCCCTTGCCTGCGACGTCGCCGCCGCCGACGGCACGCTGCGCGAGGGCGAGCTGCGGTTGCTGGAAGAGGTGCGGTACGAGTTGAACATCGACCGCCTGCACGCCGCCGCGATCGAGCGGGGCGCGAGGGCACGGCATCTGCCGGAGTGAACCGGCCCGAGTGAGCGCGGGAGGGGTCGTGAGGAGAGCCGGGCTGAAGCGCGGCCTACGCGGGTGCGTCGAAGCGTGTTCGTGGCCCGTCATGTCGGCAGGGCCGCCGCCGGAGCCGCAGACCCGCATGGAATCAAGCCGAAGGCGCCGTGCGAGCACCGGCCCGTCCCCGCGGGGTGGCGCTGCGTCGACGCCCTGCCCGGCCTCCGAGGGAAGACGAGAACTCGACCATAAAACGCACCCGCACACCCGTCACGGGCGCCACCCCACGGGCCGGCGCCCCCACGGCTTCCGTTGCGCAAGGGCGGATCGCCTTCGCACCCCTCCCGCGCGTCCTCGCCAAGAGCAATTCTTCGGCACCCGCCCCCTCCCCTGCGGGCATCTTCAGCATCATCACGCCCAGGCCATTGCATTTCGGCAGTTTTCCGCGCCTGTCCGGTGGGTCGGGAAAACCGGAATTGACCGGCGGCGCGTCGATCCGGACATTGCTTCCACGAGTTTTCCGGGAGCCCTCCCCATGAGCCGCAAGCATTTCCTGATCCTCGGCAGCCTCGCGCTCTGCCTCATCCCGATCCTGGGCACCGTCAGCGACGCCGACAACCCGCCGCACCGCACCGTGCAGGTGGAAACGGAACAGCTGACGTACCACTGGTAAGGCGGCCCGGGATCCACCGGCTGGACACGCGCGCCCGCCCCAGGCACAAGGGACGGACAGCCTACCCGGCCAGCCGGGACGGGACCGCATCAGACGGGGCCGCATGTCCGACGCCACCCTTCCCGAACCCGACCGTATCGAGGGCGCCCCGCACCCGCGCGAGACGTCCACGATCCACGGTCAGGACGCGGCCGCGCAGATGTTTCTCGACGCCTTCAACGCGGGCCGGCTGCATCACGGCTGGCTGATCTCCGGCCCCAGGGGCACCGGCAAGGCGACGCTGGCCTGGTCCATCGCCCGTTTCCTGCTGGCCACGCCGGACCCCGACGACGGCGGCCTGTTCGGCGCGCCGCCCCCGGCCACCTCGCTTCACGTCGACCCGGAACATCCCGCCGCGCGGCAGGTGATGTCCGGCGCGCACCCGGGGCTTTTCGTCCTGCGCCGCCCGGTGAACGACAAGACCGGCACGCTGCGGCAGGAAATCACGGTGGAGGAGGCCCGCCGGCTCAAATCCTTCTTCGCCCTCTCCGCTGCCGACGGCGGCCGGCGGGTCGTCATCGTCGACAGCGCGGACGAGCTGAACCCGAACGCCGCCAACGCCATCCTGAAGCTGCTGGAGGAACCGCCCGCGCGCGCCGTGCTGCTGCTGGTGTCGCACCAGCCGTCGGGCCTGCTGCCCACCATTCGGTCGCGCTGCCGTGAACTGCGGCTGCGCCCCCTCGCCGCCCCCGACATCGCGCGGGCGCTGGAAGGCGCCGGGATCGAGGCCGCGCATCCCGACACGCTCGCCGCCCTCGCCGCCGGGTCGGCGGGCGAGGCGATCCGGCTTTCGGCGCTCGGCGGCGCGGACCTCTACGCCGAGCTTGTCGCGCTCTTCGCCACGATGCCGCGCCTCGACCGGCCCCGCGCCATCGCCCTGGCCGAGGCCGCCGCGCAGCGCGGCCGGGAGGAACAGCGCGATCTGCTGGCCACCCTGCTGGACCGGCTGATGATCCGCATCGCCCGCACCGGCGCCACCGGCCGGCCGCCGCTGCCGGAAGCCGCGCCCGGGGAGGCGGACCTGCTGAGCCGCCTGGCACCGACACCGCAGGCCGCCAGGGCCTGGGCCGAGACGGCGCAGGAGGTGGGCGCGCGGCTGCGGCACGGGCGGGCGGTCAACCTTGACCCTGCCGCGCTCATCCTCGATACCCTCTTCAGGATCCAGAAGACCGCCGCCGGTTGACCTTGCCCGGTTCCGGGTCCAGGACATGCCGAATGAGCAGCACACCCACGATCACCGACAGCCACTGCCACCTCGACTTCCCCGATTTCGACGGCGAGCACGAGGCGCTGATCGCCCGCGCCGCCGAGGCGGGCGTGCGGCGCATGGTGACGATCTGCACGAAGCTGCCGAGCGCCCCGAAGGTCCGCGCGCTGGCCGAGGCGCATGCCCCCGTCTTCTGGGCCGCCGGCGTCCATCCGATGAGCGTGGCGGACCACCCGCCCGTCACGCTGGACGATCTGATCGCCCTGACGGATCACCCCAAGATGGTCGGCATCGGCGAGACCGGGCTCGACTATCACTACACCGCCGACAGCGCCGAGGCGCAGCAGGCCTCGCTGCGCCTGCACATCGCGGCGGCGCGGGAAACCGGCCTGCCGCTGATCATCCACGCCCGCGACGCGGACGAGGACATGGCCACGATCCTGGAGGACGAGCACGCGAAGGGCGCCTATTCCTGCGTCATGCACTGCTTTTCCTCCGGCGCCGATCTGGCCCGGCGGGCGCTGGATCTGGGCTTCTACCTGTCGATGTCGGGCATCACCGCCTTCCCAAAATCGTCGGAGCTGCGCGAGATCTTCGCCGCCGCGCCGCTGGAGCGGATCCTGGTGGAGACCGACAGCCCCTACCTCGCCCCGCCCCCGCACCGCGGCAAGCGGAACGAGCCCGCCTACACGGCCCACACCGCCGCGAAGGGGGCCGAGACGATGGGCGTCGACCTCGCCACCTTCGCCGCGGCGACCGAGGCCAATTTCGACCGCCTGTTCCGGAAGGCCGCCGACTGGCGGGCCGCGGCCTGATGGGAGTCGCCTGATGGGAGAGTTGCGCTTCACCCTGCTCGGCACCGGATCGTCCGGCGGCGTGCCCCGCCTCGGCGGCAATTTCGGGCAATGCGACCCGGACAACCCGAAGAACACGCGCCGCCGCTGTTCGATGCTGGTCGAACGGACAGGCGACGAGGGCACGACCACGGTGCTGGTCGACACCGGCCCGGACATGCGCCAGCAGCTGCTGGACGCGGGCGTCGGGCGGCTGGATGCCGTGCTCTGGACCCATGCCCACGCGGATCATGTCCACGGGCTCGACGACCTGCGGATGATCGTCTTCAACATGCGCAAACGGCTGAAGGTCTGGGCGGACGAGGCGACGCAGAAGGACCTCTATGCGCGTTTCGGTTATGCCTTCGTCCAGCCCGAGGGCTCGCCCTATCCGCCGATCCTCGAGATGCACACGATCGACGGCGACGTGACGATCTCCGGCGCCGGGGGCGACATCACCTTCCGGCCCTTCCTGGTCGGCCACGGCTCGATCGACGCGCTCGGCTTCCGCGTCGGGGACCTGGCCTATCTGCCCGACGTGGCGAAGATGACCGATGCGGCCTGGAAGGCGGTGGAAGGGCTGGACTGCTGGATCCTCGACGCGCTGCGCCGCGACCCGCATCCGACGCATTCGCATTTCGCCCAGTCGCTGGAATGGATCGAACGGGCCGGGCCGCGCCGCGCCGTACTGACCAACATGCACATCGACATGGACTACGAGACCGTGGCCGCCGAAACGCCCGAGCATATCGTTCCCGCCTACGATGGGATGACCATCACCTACCGGGACTGACCGGGTGACGGCCCTTCTGACGGTCATCCTGCCGGTCTTCCTGCTGATCGGGGCCGGCTACCTCTCGACCCGCGGCGGGCTGACCACCGCCGGCCACGCCGAGGCGCTGACGAAATTCGCCCAGGCCGTGGCCTTCCCCTGCCTGCTGTTCCGCGCGGTCGTGAACCTCGACCTCGCGCAGGAATTCTCGCCCGCGCTGCTGCTGTCCTACTACGCCTCGGCCAGCGCCTGCTTCGTGCTGGGCATGGCGGGGGGGCGGCTGGTCTTCCGCCGGGACTGGGAGGATTGCGTCGTCATCGGCTTCTGCTGCCTGTTCTCGAACACGCTGATGCTGGCCCTGCCGATCACCGAACGCGCCTACGGGCCCGACGCGCTGGCGCCCAACTTCGCCATCATCGCGATCCACGCGCCGTTCTGCTACGGCCTCGGCATCGCGGTGATGGAGACGGTGCGCGCCCGCAGCACCGGGTTGCGGCCGCTGGCCATCGGCCGGCAGATCGGGCGGCAGCTGATCGGCAACCCGCTGGTGATCGCGCTGATCCTGGGGTTCATCGTGAACGTCGCGGGCCTGCCCGTGCCGGTGCCGGCGATGGATGCGGTGAACATGCTGGCCAACGCCTCGGTTCCCGTGGGGCTCTTCGCCGTGGGCGGCGTGCTGACGCAGTACCGGCTGGAGGGCGACGCGCGGGTGGTGGCGATGATCTGCGGGATCACGCTGCTGGTGCAGCCGGCGATCATGTGGGGGCTGGGCCGGCTGGCGGCGCTGCCCCCCGACGCCTTCCGCTCGGCCGTCATCACAGCCGCGGTGGCGCCGGGCGTGAACGCCTATGTCTTCGCCACGATCTACGGCCGGGCGAAGCGGGTGGCGGCCTCGGCCGTGCTGCTTACCACCACGGGGGCGATCGTCACCGTCTGGTTCTGGCTGACGCTGCTGCATTCCTGAACGGCGCGCCCGTGGCGCCATGCTCCGGGTTGCGCGCCTGTGGCGCGCCGGGAAGGGGGGCTGTCCGCCCCCCGCCCCGGCCTTGCGCCGGGGCCCCCCGAGGATATTTTCGGTCAGAGGAAGCGGGGGAGCCCGGGCCGGCTGTCAGGCCGTCAGACGGTCGCGCAGGCGCTGGCGGGTGGCGTCGTCGAGGCCGATGCGCTCCATGTAGGCCGTGGCGCCGCCGTGGGTGTCCTCCAGCCATTCCAGGGTGGCGCGCATCGTCTCGGGGCGCGAGGCCAGCACGCGTTCGGCCCGGTCGGGATCGTTGCCGCGCGCCAGGGACCGTTCGCGCAGCTGGTCGATCAGGCGCTTTCCGTGGGTCGCGGTCAGAGCGTAGTCGCCCACCACGTCCTCCGACGCCACGCCGGCGTTGCCCAGCAGCAGGGCCGCGATGACGCCGGTGCGGTCCTTGCCGGCGGTGCAGTGGAACAGCGCCGCGCCGTCCCCGGCCTCGGACAGCAGCGTCAGCACCCGGGCCATCGCGGGCCGGCATTCGTCGAAGGCGGCGCGATAGCGCAGGCCCATGTCGAAGCCGCCGGCATGGGTTTCCGCCATCGCCTCGATGGTGGCCAGCCCGTCGTAGAGCGGGATGTGGTGATAGCGCACCGCGTCGTGACCGGCCAGCGGGTTCGGCCCCTCGTTCACCTCGGCATGGCTGCGCATGTCGACGATCACCCGCAGACCGCTTTCCAGCAGCAGCCGCAGGTCGTCGGTGTCGAGCCCCCGCAGCGCGTCGCCGCGCAGGAAGCGGCCGTGGCGGGTGGTGCCGCCATCCATGGTGGGATGGCCGCCGAGGTCGCGGATGTTGTGGATCCCGCGGAAGGCGAGGGCGGCTCTGCTCTCGGCCGTCTGTGTCATCGTGCTGCATCTCCGTCCCTGATCGCGGCGGACCTTGCCGCCATTCCGCCCCCGGTGCAACCGCAGCACGTTCGTGTGACAGGAGCCTGAAGGTCCGCACGACCTCCTCAAATTTCCTGCCACAAATACTCCCGCCGGAGGCGCAATCGAGGCGAGAGAGGTCAATCCCCTCTCGTCTCGATCCCCCGCGCGACGGCATCAGCCGGCGCCACGCCGGAGCCACCGACATCCGCCCGCGCCACCGCCACCGATTTCAGCACCGCGTGGCAGGCGACCCCCGGCGCCAGCGCCAGCGCCTCGGCCGAGCGGCGGGTGATGCGGGCCAGCAGCAGGTCGGCGCCGCAGCGCAGCTGCACCAGCGCGCCGGGCCCCTCGCCCATCCTGACCGCCGACACCTCGCCCGGCAGGATGTTCAGCGCCGAAAGCCCCTCCGGACGGCCGCGCGACAGGATGATGTCCTGCGCCTCGATCCGGATGCGTATGCTGCTGCCGGGCGCGTGCGGCACCTGCGGCAGCAGCAGCGCCCCGGCCGAGACGGCGATCTCGCTCAGCCCGTCGGGGTGATGCGCCGTCACCGTTCCGGTCAGCACCGCCCCGGCCTCGCGCATTCCGAAGCGCGGGGCGATGGCGGGATCGGCCAGCAGCGCCTCCACCGGGCCGGCCTGTTCCACCCGACCGTCGCGCAGCAGGACCAGCGAGGTCGCCAGCCGCGCGACCTCTTCCACCGCGTGACTGACGTAGAGGATCGGCACCCGCACCTCGTCGCGCAGACGTTCGAGCCAGGGCAGGATCTCCTCCTTCCGGGCGGTGTCGAGCGAGGCGAGCGGTTCGTCCATCACCAGCAGATCGGGCCGCGACAGCAGGGCGCGGCCGATGGCGACGCGCTGCTTCTCGCCGCCCGACAGCCGGGCGGGGCGGCGGGACAGCAGGTCGCCGATTCCCAGCATCTCGACCACGCGAGCCTCCTCTGCCGGATCGGGGCGGCGGCCGGTGGCACGGGCGGCGTAGCCGAGGTTCGCGCGCACCGACATGTGAGGGAAGAGCCGGCCTTCCTGGAACACCATGCCGATGCGGCGGCGCGGCGGCGGCAGGGCGATGCCGGCTGCGCGGTCGAAAAGCACCCGCTCGCCCAGCACGATGCGCCCGGCCTCGGGCCGGATCAGGCCCGCGACGGCGTTGACGATGGTTGTCTTGCCCGCGCCGGAATGACCGAAGAGGGCGGTCACGCCGGGCGGCGCGTCGAAGGCGGCCTCCAGCGCGAAGGCGCCCATGCGGTGGCGTATGTCGACCGACAGCGTCACGGCCCGCGCCCGGCACCGCGGCGGCGGCAGGCGGCGCGCCGGGGCGAGGCGGCAGCGGCGCTCATTCCTGCCCGATCCGGCGGGCGACGGCCCGCGCCAGCACTTCGGAGGCGAGCAGCGCCGCCATGGCGATGACGATCGACACCGCGACCAGCCGCAGCGCCGAGGTCTCGCCCCCCGGGACCTGAAGGAAGGCGTAGATCGCGGACGGCAGGGTCTGCGTCTCGCCGGGGATGTTCGACACGAAGGTGATCGTGGCGCCGAATTCGCCGAGACCGCGGGCGAAGGACAGGATCGCCCCCGCCACCACGCCGGGCAGGATCAGCGGCAGCGTCACCGTCAGGAAGACCCGCACGCGCGAGGCGCCCAGGGTCGATGCCGCCTCCTCCAGCCGCCGGTCCACCGCCTCCACCGACAGGCGGATGGCGCGGACCATAAGCGGAAAGCCCATGATCGCCGCCGCCAGCGCCGCGCCGGTCCAGCGGAAGGCGAAGACGATCCCGAAGGTCTCCTCCAGCCAGGTGCCCGGCCAGCCGCGCCGCCCGAAGCTCAGCAGCAGCAGGTAACCCGTCACCACCGGCGGCAGAACCAGCGGCAGATGGACGATGCCGTTCAGCAGCTGCCGGCCGGGAAACCGCCCCCGGGCCAGCAGGACGGCGACCGCCAGACCCGCTGGCAGCGAGAGCAGCGTCGCCCAGGTCGCGACCTTCAGCGACAGCACCAGCGCCTGCCATGCGTCGTGGCCCAGCCAAGCGGATGGCAGCCAACCGCCCATCTCTCAGGGCAGGACCGTGAAGCCCTGGGCGGTGAAGATCGCCAGCCCGACCTCGCCCTTCAGATAGTCGAGGAATTCCAGCGCCGCCTCCTCGTTCGGGCCGCGCAGGGCGGCGCCGGGGTAGATGATCGCCGGATGCGACTCGGGCGGGAAAAGGCCCACGACATGCACCCGGGGCTCGGCCACGGCGTCCGAGGCGTAGACGATGCCCAGCGGCGCCTCGCCGGTGGCCACCAGCGCCAGTGCGGCGCGGACGTTGTCGACCTGGGCCACCTTCGGCTCCAGCGTCTCCCACAGGCCCAGCGACATCAACGCGGCCTTGCCGTAGAGCCCGGCGGGCACCGCCTCGACCAGCGCCATCGCCAGACGCCCGCCGTTCAGCATCGCCGGGATATCGACCCTAGCATCGATGGTGTCGCCCTCCGTTCCGTCGCCCGGCCCCTCGGCGATCAGCGCCAGCCGGTTGCCGAGCACGTCGCGGCGCGACCCCTGCAGCGTCAGCCCGAGCGCGGCGATGTGGTCCATCCAGCCCTCGTTCGCCGACAGGAAGACATCCGCCGGCGCGCCCTCGGCGATCTGCCGGGCCAGCGCCGAACTGCCCGCGTAGGAGATGACCAGCGGCGTGCCGCCCCTGCCTTCCCAGTCCGCCGCGACGGCGTCGAGCGCGGTCTTCAGGCTGGCGGCGGCAAAGATGGTCAGATCGCGCGCCGCGGCCGGCCCCGACGCCGCACCGCAGAGGAGAAGCACCAGCGCGGCGATGCGGAGAACGGGCTGCAACAGGGTCTGGAACATCGGCTCACCACAGGGTTCGGACACGGCCCGGACCGGCGGGGCCGCACCCGGATCAGGCCGTCATGGCAGGTGAATTGCAAGCCGGAAACCGGGTAGCGACACGCACGTGCGGGGGCCGGCGCGGCGCGGCGGCGGCGCCACCGCGGGATGCACCCGCCGCCCACGCCGCTTCACTTCCCCGTGAGACGTCGACCGGCCGCGCCGTCGCCCGCGTACCAGCCTTGTCACGCGCCGCCGCCGCGGGGATGGTATGCCGAAGTCGAATGTTCATGATGCATTTGCGTGGCGCGGTGGTATTGTTCCGCATTCTCCCGTCCGGGATCCGACAGAAGGCACTCTCCTCCCATGATGAAGTGGATCCGCTCGCTTCTCAGCCAGCTCATTCTCGCCGCCATCGTGCTGGGTGCGACCTTCGCCCTGTGGGTCGAATACGTGCCGGCCGCGCGGCCCTGGCTTGAACGGATCGGCGTCTACGAGGCCTTCGGCATCGAACCCGCCGAGGCGGCCGAGGCGCCCGGCGCGCAGCGTGGCGGCGCGGCCGCGACGACGGTGGTCGCGGCCGAGGTCGGCACCGGCGCGCTGAACGACCGGGTCACCGCCATCGGCGACGGCCGCGCCGTGCGCTCCGTCACCGTCAGGTCCGAGGCGACGGGCCGCATCACCGACATCGGCTTCCGCGCAGGCGAGAAGGTGAGCGCGGACACCGTGCTTTTCCGGCTCGACGCCGAGGCCGAGCGCATCGCGCTGGAACGGGCGGAGCTGATGCTCTCCGACGCCCGGGACGAGGCGGCGCGGGTCGAACGGCTGCGCGAGTCCGGCGCGGTGTCGACCGTCGCCCAGAGCGAGGCGGAGCTGAAGCTGCGCTCGGCCGAACTGGCGATGCGGCAGGCGCAGTTCGATCTGGAACAGCGCGAGGTGCGCGCGCCGATCGACGGCTGGATGGGCCTGCTGGAATACGAGGTCGGCGACCGCATCGGCACGTCGGACGCGCTGGCCGTCATCACCGACCGGTCCGAGATCCTGATCGACTTCCGCGTGCCCGAGCGGGTGCTGCCCATGCTGTCCCCCGGCATGACCCTGATCGCCGAGCCGCTGGCCCTGACCGGCACCCGGCTGGAGGGCGAGATCAGCGCCATCGACAACATGGTGGACCGGACCAGCCGCACGATGCGGGTGCTGGGCCGGCTGGACAACGAGGGCGACCGGCTGCGCGACGGCATGGCGCTGTCGGTGACACTGGCCTTCGAGGGCGACGCCTTCCCCTCGGTCGATCCGCTGGCGGTGCAATGGTCGAGCGAAGGCGCCTTCGTCTGGGTGGTGCGCGACGGCAAGGTCGACCGCGTGACCGTCGAGATCCGGCAGCGCAACGCCGATTCGGTCCTGGTGGAGGGCGATCTGGAGCCGGGCGAGCGGGTGGTGACCGAGGGTGTGCAGACCCTGCGGCCCGGCGCCGATGTGGTGATCGAGGGCGACGCCGCCGCGATGACCGCGCCCGACACGCCCGCCGCGGGCGATACCGCGCGGCGCAAGCTCTGACAGGGTCCGGGAGGGGCGGTCATGGACATTCTCGGCTGGCTGCGGGCGCGGCTTGGCGGTGACGGGCAGGACGACAGGGCCCGGGGCAACACGGCCACGCCCGGCGCGGCTGCCGATCCTGCGCGGGCGGATGCGACCGGGGTTGAGGCGACCGGGACGAATGTGACCGAACCGAAGGCGTCCGGGTCGGTCGAGACCGGGGCCGATGCGCCCGGGCCCGACGCATACAGGGCCGCTTCGACACAGGCCGACGCGACACAGCTTGATGCGGCACGGGCCGACGCGACACATCCTGAACCGGGGCCGGCCGATGCGCTTCGCGATCCAGTGCAGCGAAACGGGACCGGGGACGAGGCGCGGCCCGACACCGCAGGCCCCTCGGATACGCGCGGCGTCCCCGACCCGGCCCCCGGCACCGCGGCCGACGTGACGCGCACCACGAGCGATCCGTCCGGCACGACGGCCTTCCCCGAGGACCCCGACTCCGCCGACCCGCGCCCCGCCGCCACGGCCCGGCCCGAACCCGAGGCCGAGGCGCAGCGGCCGGCCGGCCCGGCCGCAGGCGCGCCGATGACCGGACCGCGCTTCGTGCCCGTGCCGGCCACCTCCTTCACCGCCGGAACGGCCGCCGTCGCGCCCGCCTCGCCGCATGGCGAGGACACGATTCCCGGAGACACCCCCGGCTCCGCCGATGGCGCGCCGCTGTCGCTGGGGGGCACCGCGCTCTTCATCCGGCGGCCGATCCTGGCACTGGTGACCTCCTCGCTGATCGTGCTGGCCGGCCTCGCGGGCCTCGCGGGCGTCGAGATCCGCGAGCTCCCCGACGTCGACAGCCCCGTGGTGACCGTGACCACGACCTACCCCGGCGCGTCGCCCGAGACGGTGGATCAGGAACTGACCTCCCGCGTCGAGGGCGCGGTCGGGCGGGTGTCGGGCATCCGCACCATCTCCTCCCAGTCCCGCTACGGCCGCAGCCGCGTGACGCTGGAATTCAACGACAACGTGGATCTGGACGTCGCCGCCACCGACACGCGCGACGCCATGGCGCGGATCGCCAACGACCTGCCGGACGGCGCCGAGGTGCCGGAGATCGTCAAGGCCGACGCCAACGCCCAGCCGGTGCTGCGCCTTGCCGTGACCTCGACCACCCGGTCCCCGCAGGAGCTGACGCAGATCGTCACCGACCGGATCGAGGATCGCCTGATCTCGATCGAAGGCGTGGCCGACCTGCAGATCTACGGCGACCGGCAGCCGATCTACCGCGTCGACATCGACCAGCGGGCGCTGGCCGCGCGGGGTCTGACGCTGGGCAACATCGGCACCGCGCTGCGCGACGTGGCCTACGACGTTCCCGCGGGCGACCTTTCGGGCGATCGCCAGACGATCAACGTCCGCACCACGGCGCTGGTCGCCACGTCCGAGGCGTTCGAGGCGCTGGAAATCGCCGAGAACGTGAAGCTGGGCGACGTGGCCACCGTCTCTCTGGGGCCCGCGCTGAACGAGACGATCCTGCGGGCCAACGGCTCGACCGGTATCGGCATCGGCGTGGTGCGGCAATCGGCATCGAACACGCTGGAGATCTCGGCGAACGTCCACGCCACGGTGGCGGAGCTGAACCGCACTCTTCCCGACGACGTCAGCGTCTTCGTCACCTCGGACGATGCGCGGTTCATCAACGGGTCGATCAAGGAGGTGCTGACCACCCTGATCCTCGCCGTCATCATCGTGATCGCGATCATCTACCTCTTCCTGCGCGATTTCCGCGCCACGCTGATCCCCGCGCTGACGATGCCCGTGGCGCTGATCGGCACGATCGCCACGATCTACCTGGTCGGATTCTCGGTGAACATCCTGACGCTGCTGGCGCTGGTGCTGGCGACCGGCATGGTCGTCGACGATGCCATCGTGGTGCTGGAGAACATCGTCCGCCGCCGGTCCATGGGCGCGGGGCCGCGCGCCGCCGCCGTGCTGGGCGTGCAGGAGGTGTTCTTCGCCGTCGTCACCACCACCGCGACGCTGGCGGCGGTCTTCGTGCCGCTGTCGTTCCTGCCGGGCCAGGTCGGCGGGCTGTTCCGCGAATTCGGCTTCACCCTGGCGATGGCGGTGATGCTGTCTTCGGTCGTGGCGCTGACGCTCTGCCCGATGCTGGCCTCGCGGCTGCTGAAGAAACCGCAGACCGAGGAGCGGGGGCCGATGGTCTGGCTCGGCAACCGGCTGGCGGGATTCTACGCGGCCACGCTGCGCGGGGCGCTGGCCATGCCCTTCGTGGTGCTGCTGATCGCCGTCCTCTTCGCCGCGACGGCGGCGATGGTCGGCAGCTCCATCAGGCAGGAGCTGACCCCGCGCGAGGACCGCGCGGTCGCGATCCTGTCGGTTACCGCGCCGCAGGGCGTGTCGCTGAACTGGACCGCCGACAAGGTGCGCGAGATCGAGGCGACCTTCCAGCCGCTGCGCGACAGCGGCGAGATCCAGAGCGTGTTCTCCATCGTCGGCTGGGGGTCGAAGTCGCGCGGCTTCGTCGTGGTCACGCTCGCCCCCTGGGACGAGCGCGAGCGCAGCCAGGACGCCATCGTCCAGGACATCAACGCCGGCCTGCGCGACGTGATCGGCGTGCGGGCCTTCGCGATCCAGCCGAACTCGCTGGGCATCCGGGGCGCGGGCCGGGGGCTGGCCTTCGCCATCACCGGCGTGAACTACCGCCAGCTGGCCGAGGCGGCGGAGGCGCTGACCGCCGAGATGTCGAAGAACCCCGACATGGGCCAGGTGCGGCTGGAATTCGAGACGACCCTGCCGCAGCTCTTCATCGAGATCGACCGGACCCGCGCCTCGGACCTCGGCGTCGACATCACCGGCCTCGGCGACGCGCTGCGCGCCGTGCTGGACGGGCGGACGATCGGCGAGGTCTTCATCGACGACACCAGCTTCGACATCCAGATGATCTCCACCGCGCAGCCGGTGGACGATCCCTCGGACCTCGAGAACATCTTCGTCCGCGCCGCCGACGGCCAGATGATCCCGATGTCGACCTTCGTGACGCTGAGCGAACGCGCCGTGGCGCCCGAGCTGAACCGCGAGGGGCAGAACCGGTCGGTCGAGATCTCGGCCTCTCTGTCGCCCGACATGTCGCTGGGGGCGGCCATGACCGAGGTCGAGCGGCTGGCGGACGGCATCCTGTCGGAAGAGAACCGCATCGTGCCGCTGGCCGAGGCGGCGACGCTGGACCAGACCTCGTCCGGCATGTTCCTGACCTTCGGCTTCGCCATCGTCGTGGTGTTCCTCGTGCTGTCGGCACAGTTCGAAAGCTTCATCTCGGCCATCGTGGTGATGTCGACGGTGCCGCTGGGTCTGGCCTGCGCGGCCATCGCGCTGGTGGCGACGGGGCTGACACTGAACGTCTATTCGCAGATCGGGCTGGTGATGCTGATCGGGATCATGGCCAAGAACGGCATCCTGATCGTGGAATTCGCGAACCAGCTGAGGGATCGCGGCGCCGGGCTGCATCAGGCGATCCTGGAGGCGTCGACAATCCGGCTGCGGCCGGTGATGATGACCATGACCTCGACCGTGCTGGGCGGCGTGCCGCTGATCCTGTCCTCGGGCGCGGGGGCCGAGGCGCGCGAGGCGCTCGGCTGGGTGATCGTCGGCGGGCTGGGGCTGGCGACCGTCTCGACGCTCTATCTGACGCCGGTGGCCTACCTGCTGCTGGCGCGGTTCACGAAGCCGAAGGTGGAAGAGGAACGGCGGCTGGCGGCGGAGCTTCGCGCGGCGACGGCCTGAGCGGCACCTGCGGAATCGAGCGCCTGCGGCGCACACGACGCCTTGCCTGTCCTCCGGACAGGCGTTCTGCCTCCGGCGGGCGTATTTGCCGGAAAGATGAAGATCAGGGCGTGAAGGGGTCGGCGGGGTAGCCGACTCCGGCGAGGTAGAGGCCCTGCGGCGGGCAGACCGGGCCGCAGCGGGAGCGGTCCGCCGCGTCGAGCGCGTCCTTCACGTCCTCCGGCGACCGGACGCCGGCGCCGACCCGCTCCAGCGTGCCGACGATGGAGCGGACCTGGTTGTGCAGGAAGGATCGGGCTCGCAGGCGGAAGCGGAGTTCGGGGCCGGAGGTGCCCTCTGCCGCCTCGATGGCGATCTCGTCGAGCGTCTTCACCGGGCTGGCGGCCTGACAGATGGACGACCGGAAGGTGGTGAAGTCGTGGTTCCCGATCAGGTAGGCGGCGGCGGCACGCATCGGGGCAGGGTCGAGCTCGTGCTTCACCTGCCAGACGAGCCCCGCGTCGTGGGTCGCCGGGGCGCGGCGCATCAGCAGGCGGAAGAGGTAGCGCCGTTCGGTGGCGGAGAAGCGGGCGTGCCAGTCCTCCGCGACCTCGGCGGCGGCGAGGATGGCGACGGGCGCCGGTTTCAGGTGGTAGTTCAGCGCCTCGGCCAGGCGGAAAGGGTCCCACGGCTTCGTCAGGTCGCAATGGGCGACCTGGGCGAGGGCATGAACGCCGGCATCGGTGCGGCCGGCGGCGGCGATGGTGTGGGGGCCGGGTTCGAGCCGCTCCAGCGCCGCCTCGATCGCGCCCTGGACGGACGGCTGGTCGGTCTGCCGCTGCCACCCCGCGAAGGGGGCGCCGTGGTATTCGACCTTGAGGGCGTAGCGGGGCATGGGTGCCGCGATACCGCGCAGCGCGCGGGCGGGCAAGCGGCGGCGGGGGCCCGGCCGGCGGGAGGCCCGGGCGCGGGAGAGGGCGCAAGTGCGGGGCGAATGCGGACGCCGGACAGCCCGGCAGGCCCGGCGGGGTGGCATGAGGGGCGGCGCGTGGCTATCTTGCGCGACGAGGCAGACGGGCGGAAGGAGCCTGACGGGTGGTGATTGGCGCATTGGCCGACGGCGTGGCGCGGCGGGTCGAGGCGGTCGGGGACGGTGTCTCGGGCCTCTTCTTCGATCCGGTGATCCGACTGGGCGTCACAGGGCTGGCGCGGTCCGGCAAGACGGTCTTCATCACGTCCCTGGTGGCCAACCTGATGGACCGGGCGCGGATGCCCGGCCTTGTCGCCAATGCCGACGGGCGGATCGAGGCGGCGTTCCTGCAGCCCCAGCCCGACGACACGATGCCGCGCTTCGACTACGAGACCCATATCGCCGCCCTGACGGCGGCCGAGCCGCACTGGCCCGCAAGCACCGAGGGCGTCAGCCAGCTGCGGCTGTCGCTGCGGGTCCGGCCATCCGGCCTGCTGAGCGGGTTCCAGGGGCCGCGGACCGTCCATCTGGACATCGTCGACTACCCCGGCGAATGGCTGCTGGACCTGTCGCTGATGGACCTGACCTATGCGCAGTGGTCGGACCGTGTGCTGGCCGTGGCGAAGCCGCAGCAGGACGCGCAGGCCTTCCTGCAGCGGGTCGACGCCGCCCATGGCGCGGCCGAGTGGCAGGAGACGGATGCGAAGGAGCTGGCGCGGCTCTACACCCGTTACCTGCACCGCCGGGCCGAGCAGGGCTTCGCCGACATCACGCCGGGGCGGTTCCTGCTGCCGGGAGAGATGGCGGGCTCTCCCGCCCTGACCTTCGCGCCGCTGATGATCGAGGAGCGGCCGGCGCGCCGCGGCCTCTGGCGCGAGATGGAGCGGCGCTTCGAGGCCTACAAGAGCCACGTCGTCCGCCCCTTCTTCCGCGACCACTTCGCCCGGATCGACCGGCAGGTCGTGCTGGTGGACGCGCTTGGCGCGATCCACGAGGGGCCGGGCGCAGTGCACGACATGCGCCGGGCGATGCACGATATCCTGGAGGCCTTCCGGCCGGGGCGGAACGCCTTCCTCACCCGGCTGCTGTCGGGCAAGCGGGTGGAAAAGATCCTCTTCGCCGCCACCAAGGCGGATCACCTGCACCATACGCAGCACGGACGGCTGACGGCGATCATGCAGGCGCTGGTGCGCTCGGCGGCCGACCGTGCCGATTTCGCGGGGGCCGAGACGGGGGCGATGGCCATCGCCTCTGTCCGGGCCACGGTGGAGGACCGGGTGCCGCATGGCGGCGGGCACATCGACGTAGTGCGCGGGCGGCTGATCGAGGGCGGGAAGAGCGTCGCCCTGCATCCGGGCGAGCTGCCCGAGGATCCGCAGCGCCTGCTGAACCCGGCGGCGGCGGGCGAGGAACGCTGGCTGGACGGGGACTACAGGGTGATGAGCTTCGCCCCCGCCGAGCTGCGCCTGAAGCCGGGCGAGGGGCCGCCGCACATCCGGCTGGACAAGGCGGCGCAGTTCCTGCTGGGGGACCGGCTGTGACGGTCGCGCTCAGGCCGGCGGTGCCGCTGGATGCCGGGGCGGTCGGGGGAATCCTCTCGGAATTCATCGACCGGACCCCCTGGATGCCGCGCCTGCATTCACGCGCCGAAGAGATCGCCTTCGCCGACGCGATGATCGCCCGGGGCTGGGTCACGGTGGCCGAAGGCGGCTCGGGCGTTGCGGGCTTCATGGCGCGCGAGGGCGCGGAGGTGCACGCGCTCTACGTCGCGGGCGCGGCGCGGCGGACGGGGTGCGGGCGGGCGCTGATCGCCGCGGCCCAGGCCCGCGCGGCGCGTCTGGAGCTCTGGTGCTTCGCCGCCAACGCCCCGGCACGCGCCTTCTACGCCGCTCAGGGCTTCACGGAGCGGCAGCGGACCGACGGGGCCCGCAACGACGAGAAGCTGCCGGACATCCGGCTCGCCTGGGACAGAGGGGCTGCGGCATGAGCGAGGATCGCAGGGGAGCCGGCACGCGCGGCCCGGTGCTGATCGAACTGGAGGGCGAGGCGGGCCCCGGCCCATCCGAGGCGCCGCCGGTGCCCGATGCGCCGGTGCCCGACGGGCGGGCGATGCAGACGGCGGCGGCGCTGGCGGCACGGCGGCCGTCGCGGCTGGCGCGCTGGTTCTGGGGGCTGGCGGGGGCGATCCTGACGGCGGTGCTCTCGTTCGCCGCCTGGGCTTTCGTGATGGACCTGCTGGCTGCATGGCCGGTGCTGGGCTGGGCCTTCACGGCGCTGCTGGCGGCCTTCGTGGTGGTGGCACTGGCGATCGCGGTGAAGGAACTCGCGGCCTTCGCCCGGCTGGCGCGGATCGACCGGCTGCACATCGCGGCGGAAGAGGCGAAGGCCGAGGCCGACCGCGAGAAGGCGCGCGAGGTGGTGCGGAGCCTCGCGTCGCTCTACACCGGCCGCGCCGATCTGGAATGGGGGCTCACCCGGGTGCGCGAGCGCGAGGCCGAGCTCTTCGACGCCGACGCGGTGCTGAGCCTGGCCGAGGCGGAACTGCTGGCCCCACTCGACCGCGCCGCCCTGCGCGAGGTCGAGGCGGCGGCGCGTCAGGTGGCGACTGTCACGGCGCTGGTGCCGCTGGCCTTCGCGGATGTCGCGGCGGCGCTGTCGTCGAACGCGCGGATGATCCGCCGGGTGGCCGAGATCTACGGCGGGCGGTCCGGCACGCTCGGCACCTGGCGGCTGACGCGGGCCGTGATGACTCATCTGGTGGCGACGGGGGCGGTGGCCGTGTCGGACGACTTCGTGCATTCGGTGCTGGGCGGCAACCTGCTGGCCCGCCTCTCGCGCCGCTTCGGCGAAGGGATCGTGAACGGCGCACTCACGGCACGCGTCGGCGTCGCGGCGATGGAGGTCTGCCGGCCCCTGCCCTTCGGCGTGGACCGGCGGCCCTCGGTCGGCGGGATCATCCGGCGCTCGCTGACGGGGCTCTTCGGGGAGTCGAAGGACGGCTGAACTGCCGCGCCTCGTTCACTGGTTGTCGTCCTGCGGCGCCTGTGGCGGATTGCAAAGCCTTCGGCTTCGCGGTGCCTCCGGCGGGAGTATTTTCAACGAAAAAATGAGAAGGAGTGCGCTCCAGTTGGACGAAACCGCCTGCCGGTAGCCAGGCTCCGGCAGGCGGCCATTTCTTCGTGCGGTCATCGGCTCTCCAGCCTGTACCGCACAGCCAGTGTCGCAGAACAAAGTAAACAAGCTCTTTCTATTTTTTCGTTCCAAATACTCCCGCCGGAGGCGTCCCGCACTCTCCGCCAGCGCCGCCGCCCGGCCCCGAAGCCCCTGCGGCGCCGCAGGCTCTGGACCCGCTCCACCCCCTGCGCTACAAGCGCCGCCATGTTCCGGGACGTGGCACGCGCGATACGAATTAGCCGCCCGGCGCTCTGAGCCTCGCGCTCGGGCCGCCGGGACAAGGCGCATGGGGTCTCGCCCGCGCCGCACCTCCCCCCATTCAGACCGAACAGATGAGGCACCGGACATGTCCGCCGAGACGCCCGATTACAAAGACACGCTCAACCTTCCGAAAACCGATTTCCCGATGCGCGCGGGCCTGCCGAAGCGCGAGCCCGAGTGGCTCGCGAAATGGCAGCGCATCGGCGTCTACGACCGCCTGCGCGAGACCGCGGGGGACCGCCCGCCCTTCGTCCTGCACGACGGCCCGCCCTATGCGAACGGCAACCTCCATATCGGGCATGCGCTGAACAAGATCCTCAAGGACATGGTCACCCGCACCCGGCAGATGACCGGGCACGACGCGCGCTATGTCCCCGGCTGGGACTGCCACGGCCTTCCGATCGAATGGAAGATCGAGGAGGGCTACCGCCAGAAGGGCATGAACAAGGACGACGTGGATGTCGTCGACTTCCGCCAGGAATGCCGCGCCTTCGCCGACAAGTGGATCCACATCCAGCGCGAGGAATTCAAACGCCTGGGCGTCACCGGCAAGTGGGACGATCCCTACCTGACGATGAACTTCCACGCCGAGCGGGTCATCGCCGAGGAATTCATGAAGTTCCTGATGACCGGCACGCTCTATCAGGGCTCGAAGCCCGTCATGTGGTCGCCGGTCGAGAAGACCGCGCTGGCCGAGGCCGAGATCGAGTATCACGACCACAAGAGCCACACGATCTGGGTGAAGTTCCGCGTCGTCTCGGACGGGCCGCTGAAGGATCACGACGTCATCATCTGGACGACCACGCCCTGGACGATCCCGTCCAACAGGGCGGTCGCGTTCAATCCGAAGATCTCCTACGGGATCTACGAGGTCATCGGCCGGCCCGAGGAATGCTGGGCGCGGATCGGCGACCGCTACCTGATCGCCGACGCGCTGGCCGAGGACGTGCTGGGCCGCGCCCGGCTGGAGCCGTCGATGTGGCGCCGTCTGGGCGATGTCTCCACCGCCGATCTGAACGGCCTCGTCATGCGCCACCCCTTCGCCGGGGCGGAGGGGGCCGACGGCTTCTGGGACTACGAGGTCCCGATGATCGACGGCGACCATGTCACCGACGAGGCGGGCACCGGCTTCGTCCACACCGCGCCCAGCCACGGCGCGGACGATTACGAATGCTTCCTCAAGCGCGGCTGGCTCGACCGGATGACGCACAACGTGGGCGAGGAATCCGATTTCCTGCCCCATGTGCCGTTCTTCGCGGGCCTCACCGTCTTCGACCACAAGGGGAAGGAGGCGAAGGCCAACCCCGCCGTCATCGACAAGCTGGTCGAGACCGGCGGCCTGCTGGCGCGCGGGCGGATCACGCACTCCTACCCGCATTCCTGGCGGTCCAAGGCGCCGGTCATCTTCCGAAACACGCCGCAATGGTTCGCCGCCATCGACAAGCCGGTCGGCGACGGGCAGGACACCTATGGCAAGACGATCCGGGAACGCGCCCTGACCTCCATCGACACGCTGGTCGAATGGACCCCGCGCACCGGCCGGAACCGCCTGCATTCGATGATCGAAGCGCGGCCCGACTGGGTGCTCTCGCGCCAGCGGGCCTGGGGTGTGCCGCTGACCTGCTTCACGAGGAAGGGCGCACTGCCGACCGACGACGACTTCCTGCTGCGCAACGAGGACGTCAACGCCCGCATCTGCGAGGCGTTCGAGACCGAGGGCGCGGACGCCTGGTACAAGCCCGGCGCGAAACAGCGCTTCCTCGACGGCATCGTGAACCCGGACGAGTGGGATCAGGTCTTCGACATCCTCGACGTCTGGTTCGACAGCGGCTCCACCCACGCCTTCGTGCTGCGCGACCGCGCTGACGGGGCGCCGGACGGGATCGCCGACGTCTATCTGGAAGGCACCGACCAGCACCGCGGCTGGTTCCATTCCTCGATGCTGCAGGCCTGCGGCACGAAGGGCCGGGCGCCCTATCGCAACGTGGTCACGCATGGCTTCACGCTGGACGAGAAGGGCAACAAGATGTCCAAGTCGCTCGGCAACACCATCGTGCCCGAGGCGGTGGTGAAGGAATACGGCGCGGATATCCTGCGGCTCTGGGTGGCGCAGACCGATTTCTCGGCCGACCAGCGGATCGGGCCCGAGATCCTGAAGGGCGTAGCCGACAGCTACCGCCGGTTGCGCAACACGCTGCGGTTCATGCTCGGCTCGCTGGGCGATTTCCGCGAGGAGGATCGCGTGGCGCCCGAGGACATGCCGGAGCTGGAACGCTGGGTTCTGCACCGTCTGGCGGAGCTGGACACGAAAGTGCGCGCCTGCTGGGAGGCGTTCGATTTCCAGGGCGCCTTCCAGGCCATCTTCACCTTCGCCACGGTGGATCTGTCGGCCTTCTACTTCGACATCCGCAAGGACGCGCTCTACTGCGACGGCGAGACGGCCCGCGCGAAGGCGGCGCGGACGGTGCTGGATCTGCTCTTCCACCGGCTGACGACCTGGCTCGCCCCGATCCTCGTCTTCACGATGGAGGAGGTCTGGCTGACCCGCTACCCGGGCGAGGAAAGCTCGGTCCATCTGCGCGACGTGCCCGAGACGCCCGCCTCGTGGCGGGATGAGGCGCTGGCGGCGAAATGGGCCAGGGTGCGGGCCGCGCGGCGCGTGGTGACGGCGGCGCTGGAGGTCCAGCGCACCGCCAAGGTCATCGGCGCATCGCTGGAGGCCGCGCCGGTGGTGCATGTCGAGGATCCGGCGCAGCTGGAGGCGCTGAAGTCGGTGGCCTTCGAGGATATCTGCATCACCTCCGACATCTCCCTGACCGCCGACGCCGCTCCGGCCGAGGCGTTCCGCCTGCCCGAGGTTCCGGGCGTCGCGGTGGTCTTCGCCGAAGCCGAGGGCGAGAAGTGCCAGCGCTGCTGGAAGATCCTGCCGGACGTGGGCCACCACGCGCATCCCGGCGTCTGCGGCCGTTGCGACGAAGCTCTGACGGACCTGGAGGCCCACGCCTGACCGGCCGGGCCGCACCATCGGACGACGCCATCCGCGCGGCGATCCGGGACATGGCCCACCGGAGGGGCAGGTCGAAGACCTTCTGCCCCTCCGACGTGGCCCGCGACCTGTCGGAGGACTGGCGCCCGCTGATGGACCGGATCCGGCGCATCGCCGCGGGGATGGACGATATCGCCGCCACACAGGCCGGGCAGCCGGTCGATCCGGTCACCGCGAAGGGACCGATCCGGCTGAGCCTGGCCTAGGCGGCAGCCCGCGTCGCCCTGTCCGACGTTCCCGGGTGCCGGCCCCGCCGCCGGGGGCGATCGGCGGCGTCCGCCTCGCTCACGGCATGATCGGGCAGGATCAGCATCTGCTCGACCTCCACCCGGTCAAGACCGATGTCGCGCAGGACAAGATCGTCGGTGCGCCGCAGCAGACGAGCGAGCGAGTCGCGCTCGAGGCGGCGGCGATGCAGGGTTCTCAGCGGGGCCGTCAGGCGGGCGATCCAGGTCATGCCGTCAATCTGGGGCGGGATTTGACATTCGACCAACGAATAGCCAGCATGGCTGCGATCCGTTTCTCTGATGGGTGCGCCATGTCCCTGCCGCTCGACAGCGACCTGCTCCGATCCTTCCTCGCGGTGGCCGAAACCGGCTCCATGACCTCCGCCGCCGGACGTGTCGGGCGGACGCAATCGGCGCTGTCGATGCAGATCCGGCGGCTGGAGGAAGTGCTGGGCCAGTCGCTCTTCGACCGCCTGCCGCGCGGCGTCGCGCTGACGGCGCGGGGGCGGCAGCTGATCCCCTACGCCCGGCAGGTCGCCCGCACGCTGGAGGAGGCCGGCATCGCCCTGCGGGAAACGCCGCTGGACGGGCCGATCCGCATCGGGATCTGCGACGAATACGGCGGCTCCGTCCTGCCGCGCGTGCTGTCGCGTTTCGCGGTCCGTCACCCGGACGTGGACGTGTTCGTGCGGCTCGACTACTCCGCTCCGCAGCTGAAGGCGCTGGAGGCGGACGAGATCGACCTGGCCGTGGTCTTCGAACCCGCCGACAGCTCGACCGGTGAGGTGCTGTGCATCGACCCGACCGTCTGGGTCACCTCGCGCGCCCACGACATCCACCTGTCCCGGCCGCTGCCGATCGCCGTCTACCGCCGCTCGGCCTGGTGTCAGGATCACGCGCTGCGGTCGCTGGCGCAGGCGGGCATTCCGTGGCGGGCGGCGTTCGATTCGGACACCTCGGCGGGCTTCCGGTCGGCAGTCAGCGCCGGGCTGGCGGTGGTGCCGCTGTCACGGTCGACCATCCCGGACGGCTGCCGGGCCCTGGGGCCGGAAGACGGCTTCCCCTCCATCGACGCCTCGCGCGTGGTGCTGAAGCGCAACCCGAGGGGCACGAACGAGGTGGCGGAGGCGCTGGTGGAGGCGCTGCGCGAGGCCTTCCGGCCCATCGGCCTGGCGGCGCCCTCGGCCGCATGATCCGGCTTGCCGCAGGGGCCGCGCGGCGGCACGATCCGGGCATGAACCGCGCCACGATCCCCACCCCCGTCGGGCCGCTGACCGTCACCGAGGAGGACGGCGCGATCACCCGCGTATCCTGGCTGAGCTCCGGCGATCGCGGCAGATCGGCGGTGCTGGACGAGGCGCTGGCCCAGTTGCAGGCGTATTTCGCGGGCGAGCGTCAGGCGTTCGACCTGCCGCTGCGCGTGCACGGCTCGGCGCTTCAGCGTGCGGTCTGCGAGCAGATGCAGGCGATCCCCTTCGGCGAGACACTGACCTACGGCGACATCGCCAAGCGGCTGGACATGCCGGCGCAGGCCATCGGACAGGCCTGCGGAGGCAACCCGATCCCTGTCATCATCCCCTGTCACCGGGTTCTGGGCGCCGCATCGCTGGGCGGCTTCTCGGGCGATGGCGGGGTGGAGACGAAGGTTGCGCTGCTTCGGCACGAAGGCGCGGCGGGGTTGCTGATCTGACAGGATACGATTCCGTATGCTGGTGATGCTGCATCGCAGCAAGCAGCTTCCATACGCTGGCGTATCCAGCGCTACGGAAAATGCCTCGCCCGGGCGGCGGCGAAATCCAGATCGGCCATGCGCAACAGCCCCTCGGCGTCCAGCGCCGCCCGCAGCTTGGGGGTGGCGGTGCAGACATCGCGGTAGAAGGCCCGCAGCGCATCCTCGCCGCCCTCGTCCTCAAGCGCCGCCAGAAGGGCGTGGGTGGTCATGCCCGGCCCCGCGTCCGCCCCGTTCCGGCGCAGTTCGGCGCGGTAGGACCCGCGCTCAAGGCGGAAGCGGTAGTGGGCCAGCCATGTCTCCGGGTCGGGGGCGTGCATGTGGGCCAGCGTCGCCTCGGACAGTTCCACCTGTCCGGGATTTTCCACCCCGTCGCGGATCACGTTGTGGATGCGGAAGGACCAGCCCGCCAGCGCCGTGCGGACGAGGATCTTGCCCGCGACATGGCTGAGAAAACCGCCGTCGAGGCCGATGCCGTAGGTCGGAAAGATGCGCCCCGTCTGTTCGCGCCGGACCGCACGGTTCGCAGCGCAGGCCTTCAGCCAGCGCCGCGGCCCGGCGTCCGGGCCGTCATGCGCCAGCACCTCGGCGGGACGGATGCGGGCGACCTGAGCGGTGTCGGGCAGAGGCGCAAGGAGTTCGGCAAGCGGTTGAGGAGATAGGACGAATTCGTCCACGTCGATGTGCAGCAGCCAGTCGACCTCCGGCGGAATCTTCGCCAGGATCCGGGTGGCGTTGGCGGTCTGGCGGGACTGGTGCTTCGCCGGACGATTGCCCGTCAACTGCCGCCAGTACGCCGCGCCCGTGGGCGTGACGCGAATCTTCGGATGGGCCTTCAGGACGGCGCGGGTCTCGGGGTCGGGGTCGTCCAGATGGATGTAGATCCGGTGCGCGCCCTGATCGAGGTGCCAGGCCGCGAAGTCGAGGATCTGCTCGAGCGGCGCCTTGACGGTGGTGACGATGCCCCAGGTCGGCAGGGTCTGCGGCTTCATGACGATCTTCCTGTGTCCGTCCCGCAGGGTGCGCCGGGCCGCCTGTCGCCGCAAGGCTGCACGTCAGCGCGGCGGCGCGGTGAGGTCGGGATGCAACTTGGGACGGAAGCCGCGGGTCAGAACATCCACCAGCGGCGCGGGCGTCAGCACCGCCGCGATGCCGTCGGGGCGCGGGACGCTGCGCCCGTAGGCACCATACGCCCACGCATGCAGCCGATCGTCCAGCACCAGCGCCGGCGCACCCTCGTGCAGGACGAAGGCACCATCCGGCAGCGTATGGAATCGCGCCTCGTGCCGCACCTGGTTGCGGTCGCGGCGGACACGGGCGCGGTGCAGGACAGCATCCATGCCGGGGGCAGAGGCCGCACCGTGCGCCATCCCCCACGCCGCCTTGAAGGCGTTGTAATCCGACCGCCGGCAATAGGCGCAGGGCCGGTGCCCCGCGGCCATCGCGCAGGCCTCGTCGGTGAAGAACAGCTCCGTCCACCGCCCTGGCGTCATCGGCACGCGGCGGACGCCCTTCCACTTCAGCCGGCAGACGATCCAGGCCTTGTGCTGCCACCGCCGGACGCCCAGCGACCGTCGGTCGTCGTGCAGGATGCCCCGGTTGCCCGTCATCCCCCCGCGCCAGTCCTCCGCGACGATCTCGCCGGTCGGATGGACGCGGTTCTGCAGGGTCACACCATCATTTCCTTGGTCGCCGACAGCGTGATCTCGGGGTAGTCCCGCTCCACCCGGTCGATGTCCCATTGCAGGCGGGTCAGGTAGACCACGTCGCCATCGTGGTCGTGAGCGATGTGCTGCTTGTTCGCTGCCTCGAATTTCTCGACCGCCTGACGCGGGCCGTGGACCCAGCGGGCGGAGGTGAATTGCGAGGCGTCGAAGCGGACGGGCAGGCCGTATTCCAGCTCGATCCGCGACCCCAGCACCTCGAACTGCAGCGCGCCGACCACGCCGACGATGAAGCCCGAGCCGAATGCGGGCTTGAAGACCTTCGCCGCGCCTTCCTCGGCGAACTGCATCAGCGCCTTTTCCAGGTGCTTGGCCTTCATCGGGTCGCCTGCGCGGACGCCCTGCAGAAGCTCCGGCGCGAAGGACGGGATGCCGGTGATCTTCAGCGTCTCGCCCTCGGTCAGCGTGTCGCCGATGCGCAGCTGCCCGTGGTTCGGGATGCCGATGATGTCGCCGGCCCAGGCTTCCTCCGCCAGCTCGCGATCCGCTGCCAGGAACAGCACCGGCGCGGAAATCGTCATCGGTTTCTTCGACCGGACGTGGGTCAGCTTCATCCCCCGCTCGAAATGGCCGGAGGCGAGGCGGACGAAGGCCACCCGGTCGCGGTGCTTCGGGTCCATGTTGGCCTGCACCTTGAAGACGAAGCCCGCGACCTTGTCCTCCTCCGGCGCGATCTGGCGCGGCTCGGCCGAACGGACCTGCGGTTCGGGCCCGAAGCGGCCGATACCGTCCATCAGCTCCTTCACGCCAAAGGAATTGATGGCCGACCCGAACCAGATCGGCGTCATCGTCCCGTCGAGGAACGCCTGCCGGTCGAAGGCGGGCAGCAGCTCTCGCGCCATCTCCACATCCTCGCGCAACTTGTCCAGCAGGGCGGCGGGGACGTGTTTCGTCAGCAGCGGATCGTCCATGCCCTCGATCGCGACCGATTGCGACACGCGGTTGCGGTCCTTGCGGTCCATCAGTTCCAGCCGGTCGCGGAACAGGTCGTAGCAGCCGATGAAATCCTGCCCGATCCCGATGGGCCAGGAGGCGGGGGTGACGTCGATGGCCAGGTTCTCCTGGATCTCGTCGATGATCTCGAAGATGTCGCGGCTTTCGCGGTCCATCTTGTTGCAGAAGGTCAGGATCGGCAGATCGCGCAGGCGGCAGACCTCGAACAGCTTGCGGGTCTGCGATTCGACCCCCTTCGCCCCGTCGATGACCATGACGGCGGCATCGACCGCCGTGAGGGTCCGATAGGTGTCTTCCGAGAAATCGCTGTGGCCCGGCGTGTCCACCAGGTTGAAGCGGAAATCCCGCCCGCCCGAGCGATAGTCGAACGACATGGCCGAGGCCGAGACGGAGATGCCGCGATCCTTTTCCATCTGCATGAAGTCCGACCGGGTGCGCCGCGCCTCGCCCTTGGCGCGGACCTGGCCGGCCATCTGGATCGCGCCGCCGAACAGCAGGAACTTCTCGGTCAGCGTGGTCTTGCCCGCATCGGGGTGCGAGATGATCGCGAAGGTGCGGCGCCGGGCGATCTCGGCGGGCAGGTCGGGGCGGTTTGTCGGCTGGTCCAGCATGGGGCGCTATCTATCAGGCCGCGGGAAATCGGCAAGCGCGCGTCATGGCGCGGCGCGGCGCGCGAAAAGGTCGACGAAGCGCTGCCGCGCCTCCGGCAGGGGTTTCGCCCCCAGCTCGGGCGCGACGCGGGCGTTCAGGAAATGGCCGGTGGTGGCGAAGGCGGTGACGATCTCGGCGTCCGGGGCCGCACCCTCGCCCCGCAGCACCGGCGGCAGGGGCAGCATCCGGTCACGCCATTCGCCCGCGCCCGCGTCGGTCACGGCCCGGCCGGTGCGGGGCGAAACCCAGACAAGCCCCTCGGTCGACCCGGTCACGGCGCAGGCGCTCAGATCGAGGCCGAAGCCCAGCTCCTCCAGCAGCGCCAGTTCCCAGCGAAGGTAGGCCAGCGGCCAGACCTCGTTTTCGCCCAGCAGGTCCATCAGCGCCTCGGTCCGGCGATAGAGCGCGCGGTGCGATTCGCGTTCCGGCAGGCAGAAGGTCAGCAGGGCGCAGACGGCGTTGAGCCCGGCCAGTGCCATCCGGTCCGACATCGCATGCGCGCGCGAGCGGACGGGTTCGACGGTGAAGCTGCCCAGATGATCCTCCAGCCGCGCCCGCCAGGCAAGGTCCACCTGGGCGCCGGGTTGCAGCACCGGGGCGATCTTTCGCGACGCGCCGCCGCGGACGACGCCGGCGTGGCGGCCGTGATCCTCGGTGAAGACCTCGACGATGGCCGCCGTCTCGCCGTGCCGGCGGGCGGAGAGGAGGATTCCGTGATCGCGCCATTCCATGCGGCGGATCATCGGGCGGGTTGCGGGGCGGGGCAAGATGGCGCAAGAGGCGGGGCATGACGCTGTCCTCCGCCGCCCGGTCGGCCGCCGCGGCGGTGGCCCTGCTCGCCATCGTCTCGCTGGCGGCACAGGGGGCGTGGTCGTCGGGCAACCACCCGCAGGACGGATGGGCGAACATTGTCTGGCGGCTGGCGCGCTACTTCACCATTCTGACCAACGCCATGGTCGCCTGGAGCCTCGCCCGCGCGGCGCTCGGGCGGCCCGTGTCGCCGATCTGGCTGGCGGGCCTGACGCTGTGGATCGCGATGACCGGGGCCCTCTACCACCTGCTGCTGGCCGCCGATCACGACGGGCTCGGCTGGTGGGCCGACGAAGGGGTCCACACGGCCGTGCCGATCGCCACGGCGCTGTGGTGGCTGGCCTTCGTGCCGAAGGCGGGCGTGCGGTGGCGGCACGCGGCGGTCTGGCTCGCCTGGCCCGCGCTCTACGTGATCTACGCGCTCGGGCGGGGGGCGATGGACGGGGTCTATCCCTACTTCTTCACCGATCCCGGCCGGGTCGGCTGGAACGGTGTCGCGCTCTGGACGCTGGCGCTGACGGCGGCGTTCTGGGTGGCGGGGCTGGCCGTGGTTGCCGTGGCGGTTGTGGCGGCAAGGGGCCCCCTGCGCGCCAGCCGCTGACACCCGCGCGGTCCCGCCAGACCACCGCCGATCTCCCGTGACAGAGCCTCTCTGCGTCGGCTCGAACCCGCCGTCCGTTCCCGCCGCTCCTGGAACAATCCCCTCCCCCGACTGTTCGCCGGACTCACACAACACGGGCTGCGGCCCGGTCGGAGACACGAGCAAGAGGAGACCCCGGACCTTGAACAGCATCATCTACATCATCGGGCTGGTCGTGATCGTCCTGGCCATCCTGAACCTCGCCACCTGAGATCGAAGGCTTGCCATGACACCCAATACCCCACCCGACGACACCGACACCACGCGGACGGATCACACCGACACCGCATCCGCGGGCGAAACCGCACAGGAACTGCGCGACCGCGCCGTCGAAGGCGTGCGCAAGCGCGCCGACGGGGCCCGTGACGGGCTGGCCGACGAGGTCGGCTCGGTCGGCCACGCGATGCGCACCGCGGCCGACGAGCTGCGCGAGGGCTCCATGCAGGAGCGCGCCTTCGCCTCGGCCGCCGACGCTCTGGCCGACATGTCCGACCGCCTGCGCGGGAAGGACCTGGGCGAGATCCTGCACGAGGTGAACGAATTCGGCCGCCGCAATCCGGTCAGCTTCCTCGGCGCCGCGGCGCTGCTGGGCTTTGCCGGCATGCGGATGGCGAAGGCCGGTCACCGCGAATTCCCCGGGCTGCACGGCAGCGACGGCAACCGCCGCGACGAGTATGCCGCCGGCGCGGGCCGCACGGCCCCGATGGGCGCCGGAGCAACCGGTCCGGGCGCGACCGGCCCGGGAGCAGCGGGCACGGGAGCAGCGGGCACGGGCGCAGCAGCGGGTCAGGGTGCTTCCGGCACGACGCCTGTCGCAACGCCCACCCCCGGCGGCCCCGCCGTCGACCCCGTCACCGGAATGCCGAAGGGAGGAACGGACAGATGACCGAACCCGCACGCGAAGGCACCGGCAGCCTGATCGGCGACGCGATGAAATCCGTCACCCATCTCGTCCGGTCCGAGATCGACCTGGCCCGTGCCGAGATCGACCACAACCTGCGCCGCGCCGGCGTGGCCATCGGCCTGCTGGTGGCCGGCGCGATCCTGGCGCTGACGGCGCTGAACGTCCTGGCCGCTGCTTTGTCGGCCGCGATCGCCGAGATGGGGATCGAACCCGGCTGGGCCGCACTGATCGTCGGCGTGATCTTCGCCGTCCTCGCCTGGGCGCTGGCCGCCAAGGGGCTGCGGGACCTGAAGCTGTCCAGCCTCGCCCCGAGCCGCACCGCCGAAAACGTCAAGCGCGACGCCCGCGCGTTGAAGGGAGATGACCACCATGCCCACTGACAACCGGTCCCCCGACGAGATCGAGCGCGATATCGAACGCGAACGCGCCGACCTCGCCGGCACCATCGACGAACTTCAGGCGCGCTTCACCCCCGAGGCGGTGGTGCGCGAGATCACCCGCTACTTCGGCGAACACGGCGGCGACATGCGTCACGCCGTCAGCCGCTCGGCCAAGCAGAACCCGCTGGGCCTCGCGCTCACCGGGGTCGGGCTGGCGTGGCTGATGTTCGGCCGGTCCTACGATCCGGTCGATCATTACCGCGCGCGGCGCCACGACCGGCTGGACGATCGGACTGACGGCTACGGCGGCATCGGATCGGGTGGCGGAAGCTACACCGGCAGCCTGCCGCCGGCTCGCCGCGGCGGGTACGAACCCGACTGGATGGTGATCGACGAGGAAGAAGACGACAGCGTGCTATACGGCTATCCGGCCGATCAGCAGGCCTGGATGGACGAAGCCTCCGACAGCCGGTCCGGCACCGGATCGCGTATGAAGAGCGGCGCCAGCGATGCCGCGCACAGGGCGCACGAGGCCGGTCGGAGCGCCGCCTCCCGCGTGTCCGGCGCGGGCCACAGCGCGGCGTCCCGTGTGTCGGACGCCGGCCACGGCGCGGCTTCGCGCGCATCGGACGCCGCACATCGCGCCCGTCAGGGTCTGTCCGACGGCGCCGGAGCCGTGTCCGAACGCGCGGCCCGGATGCGCGAACGGCTGTCGCACGGCACCGAGGACCTGAGCGAGGCCGCCCGTGCTCGGGTGATGGCCGCACGGCACCGCGCCGTCTCGGCCCGCCGCAAGGCCGCCGCCGCCACGCGGTCGGGCTGGCGTCAGGGACGCGACACCGCGGTGGATCTGTTCGAGGATCATCCGCTGGTGGTCGGCGCGCTGGCCATCGCCGCCGGTGCCGCGATCGCAGCCGCCCTGCCGAAGACCCGCGTCGAGGAGGAATGGCTGGGCGACACCTCGGACGAGCTGATGGACGAGGCCGAGCGCATCTTCCTGGAAGAGCGCGAGAAGGCCGGCAAGATCGCATCCGCTGCGGTCGGCGAAGCGGCCGACATCGTGGACGAGAAGCGCGACAAGGTCGAAGGCGCCGCGCGCGATGCGGTGGAAGGCGCTCGTCGGGAGGCAACGGAGGCGGGGCAACGCATCGCTTCGGCCGCCGGCGAGGAGGCGGAGCGCCAGACGTCGGACAAGTCCGACAAGTGATCCGCCGCCGGCGCGGCATCCTACCCCGCATCTCCCCCGGATGCCGCGCCGGCACCCATTTCCCCGAAATCCCGATCCGAGAGGCACCGCCGTGAGACCTCCTGCCCGCAGACCCGAGACTGCCGCGCTGGCCCTGCTGGCCGGCGCCGCGATCATCACGCTCGGCGCCATGGCCGAATACCGCCGCCGCGCCCCGTCGCATCCGCATCCGCCCGACAGCGCCCCCGGCCGTACCGCCCGGCAGACCCGTTTCAACGGCTACGTGGTCACCGGCCGCACCGTCACCATCAAGGCCCCGCGCAGCGAGATCTACGCCCTCTGGCGCGACGCCACGGCGCTGCCCCGGTTCCTGGAGAACGTCCGCGCGGTCGAGGATCGCGGCGACGGCACCTTTGCATGGACCGTGTCCGCCCCCGGCGGCTCTGCCACGCTGATCGCCCGATTGGTGGAGGAGCGGCAGGACGAGGTGCTTGCCTGGCGGTCGACCCCGGAGTCGGAGATCGACAGCGAGGGCAAGGTGATGCTGCGCGATGCCCCCGGCGACCGCGGCACAGAGGTCGAGGCGCTGATCGCCTACCGCCCGCCATACGGCGTTGCCGGGCACTGGATCGCCCGTGCCTTCCGCCGTGACCCGAAGGTTCAGGGCCGGCAGGATCTGAAGCGGCTGAAGATGCTGATCGAGACCGGCGAGATCGCCACCGCCGCCCTCCACCCCGAGACCGGGTCCGAAGCCGGGCCCGCGACCGAAAAGGATCACTGACATGCGCGCACTGACATGGCACGGCAAGCACGACGTCCGGGTCGAGACGATGCCCGACCCGCAGATCGTGAACCCCCGCGACGCGATCATCGAGGTGACCGCCACCGCCATCTGCGGTTCGGACCTGCACCTTTACGACGCGGTGATTCCCGGCCTGCAATCCGGCGACATCCTCGGCCACGAATTCATGGGCCGGGTGGTCGAGACGGGGCCGAAATCGACTCTCCAGAAGGGCCAGCGCGTGGTCGTGCCCTTCACCATCTCCTGCGGGGGCTGCTTCTTCTGTGCCCAGGGGCAGTATTCGGCCTGCGACAACTCCAACCCGGCCGAGACGCAGGAAGCGTCGGAACTGCTCTACGGTCACGCGATGAGCGGGCTGTTCGGCTATTCCCACATGACCGGCGGCTATCCGGGCGGGCAGGCGGAATACGTCCGCGTTCCCTTCTCGGACGTGGGCCCGGTGGTCATCCCCGACGGGCTGGAGGACGAGCAGGTGCTGTTCCTGTCCGACATCCTGCCGACCGGCTGGATGGCGGCCGAGAACTGCGACATCACCCCCGGCGATACCGTCGCCGTCTGGGGCTGCGGTCCGGTGGGCCTGTTCGCGGTGCAATCGGCTCTGGTCATGGGCGCCGGGCAGGTGATCGCCATCGACCAGCACCCGAACCGTCTGGCGCTTGCCCGCCGGCTGGGAGCGAAGGTCATCGACTTCTCCACCACCCATGTGCTGGAGGCGCTGATGGAGATGTCGGGCGGTCTGGGCCCCGACGCGGTCATCGACGCGGTCGGCATGGAAAGCCACGGCTTCTCGCCCGACAACATCCTCGACACCGCCAAGCAGAAGGTCGGCATCGGCGCCGACCGGGCGCATGCGCTGCGCATGGCGCTGATGGCGGTGCGCAAGGGCGGGCGCGTGTCGATTCCGGGCGTCTACGGCGGCATGGCCGACAAGTTCCCGCTGGGCGCACTGATGGAAAAGGGCCTTCAGGTCCGCACCGGCCAGACCCACGTGCAGCGTTACACCGAGGATCTGCTGCGGCGGATCGGCGAGGGAGAGCTGGACACCACCTTCCTCATCTCGCACCGCCTGCCGCTGGAGGAGGCCGCCACCGGCTACGCCAACTTCCACGGCAACCAGAACGAATGGACCAAGGTGGTCCTCAAACCCTGAGGAGGCAGCGACATGGCCGAACGATCCCTGGGCGACGCGATGGGTCGGACGCGGGGGCTGGCGGTCGTCACCGGCGCCTCCTCCGGCATCGGGCTTGAACTGGCGCGGCTGTGCAGGGGGGCGGGCTTCGACCTGATCCTCTGCGCGGAAGAGCCGGAGGTGCAGGCCGCCGCCGCCGAGCTGGGTGCGGAGGCGGTGCAGGCCGATCTCTCGACCCGCGCCGGCGTCGGCGTCCTGCTCGACGCCATCGGCGACCGGCCGGTGGAGGCGCTGCTGGCCAATGCGGGCGTCGGGCTGGGCGGGCAGTTCCTCGACCAGGACATCCACGCTTCGCTGAACGTGGTGAACGTGAACGTCGGCGGCACCGTGACCCTGGTGCATGCCATCGGTCGCCGGATGCGCGACGCGGGCACGGGCCGGATCCTCGTCACCGGCTCCATCGCCGGCTTCATGCCCGGCAGCTACCAGGCGGTCTACAACGCCAGCAAGGCGTTTCTCGACAGCTTCGCCTATGCGTTGCGGGACGAACTGACGGACAGCGGCGTCACGGTAACCTGCCTGATGCCCGGCCCCACCGACACCGAATTCTTCGACCGCGCCGGGATGGAAGAGACGCCGGTGGGCGAGGACGACGACAAGGACGATCCCGCCATGGTCGCCCGCAAGGGCTTCGACGCCATGATGAAGGGCGAAAGCGGGGTCGTGTCGGGCTTCATGAACAAGGTGCAGTCGGTGTTCAGCGGGCTGCTGCCCGACCCGGTTCTGGCGCGAATGCACCGCCGCATGGCGGAGCCGGAGTCGGACGAGCGGTAGGTAGCGCCGCCCTGCCGAAGGCAGCCGATCGTGCCTTGCAGGGTCGTTTCCGACCTCAGCGCGCCTGTCCCAGCACCAGCACGGCGACCTTCCGTCCCTGACCGTCAGCCTGCAGCGCCAGGCCGGCATGCGTCAGCGCACCGTCCGTCAGACGCGCCCGGTCGCCACCCGACAGCCAGTCGTCGGCGAAGGCCTCCACGTCTCCGGCCGTGATCGCGGTGCCGCAGCCGCCGCAGGCCGCGGCGAGCGCCGCCAGTTGCCGCCAATCGCCGCGTGCGCCTTCGGGCAGCGCCTGCCCCAGATTGCCCATCCGGTCCAGCGCGCCGTCCTCGGGGATCAGAGCCTCCGCCGCCTCGATCAGGGCCGGATCGCTGGTCAGAGGCGGCGCGCCGGCCTCCTCCCGGGCCGTGTTCAGCAGGTCCAGCACCCGTGCCGTCGCCGCCGTGGAATCCTCCAGCGGATCGCCCCCGCGGCTGCCGCCGGGGCCGGCGAAATCCTGCACCGCGAAGATCTGCTCGCCCGCCGCGACGATGCCGAAGCCCATGCGGGTCAGACCCTCCGTCAGGATGTTCTCGCGATGCTCGGGGCTGTTCATCCAGCCTTCCTGAAACGCCTCCACCCGCGCAGCGTCTGGCGGGGTGGCGCAGCCGGTGCAACGGGCGATGTTCTCGGCCACCAGTTCCCATCTCGGGCCGCCGGCCTCCAGATACCGGTCGCGCGCCCCCTGCCCGTCGGGATTGCGATGCGCGTAGAAGCCGCGCTGCGCCATGTCCTCGGCATGGGCCTGGGCGATCCGGTCCAGCCGGTCGCCCCCCGTCAGGGGGTCCAGCCCCTGCGCGGCCCGATCGGCATTCACCGCCTCCAGCGCCACGTCGCGCAGGCGGTCCAGCGGCCCCGTCTCCTGCGCCGCAAGCGGCGCGGTCAGCGCAAGGAACAAGGCGGCCGTGCCTGCCGTCCGGTGCATGTCTCTTCCTCCTGCGTCGAGTTGTCGGGAGTCGATGCCGCCGCACCGGCCGCGCGGCGATCTCAGCTCCGGTCGTCCACGATGATGGTCACCTGCTGCGTGCCCGCCGTCTCGAACGTCAGCACGTCGTCGGCGGTCATGCCGTCTGCCTCCAGCGCCCGCATGGCGTAAATGTTCGACCCTATCTCGCCGCGAATTGCCGCGATCGCCTCGGCGTTCTCGCTCAGCGCCTCGTCCAGCGTCGGGGAGTGAGGCTCGTCCTGCCCGGGCAGCGAGCTGAACGGGACGATCCGCACCTCCTCGGTCGAGCGCAGGTGAGACAGCGGCTCGTCGGGCATGGTGGACTGGCTGCGGACGCTGGCGATCACCGCCTGCACGTTGCTCAGCATCTCCTCGGACTGACCGTTGTCGGCCGTTTCCGGGGGGTTCCGCTCGTCGTCGCGATCCAGTTCGAAATTGCTGCCGACGCCGAGTTCGGAGGCATCGTCGGCCTCGGGCGCCGGGCGCACCTCCTCCACCCGGTCGGGCTGGGTGCCGTCGACGCTCTGGCCCGACTGGGTGGACACGGCGGCGGGCGTCCGGCCCGGATCGGCGGCGCCGGCGGTCAGGGGCAGACCGGCCATGGGCAGGGCGGTCAGCAGCGGGATCAGGATCGTTCGGGTCATGACGGTGGCTCCTGTATGGCAGCCGGTTCGCCCGGCCTTCCTGCCCCCACGAACAGGTCGCCGGCGCCTATGTTCCCGTTCGGCATGCCCCGCCGCTGCCACGCCCGACCGGCGGAATCCGGCCTCCGGCTTACGATCCCCGCACAGGCTGCCGGCTGTCGCGGGGGTGACCGGAACGCCACACATGGGAGTGGCATGGCACAGGCGGGGGAACATCCTTCCCTCTGCGTGGTTCGAAGGTCGAAGGACCGACGGAACTGTCATGATCGAAGCAACCACGCTCCCGGATCGGCGCCGCGGCACTGGCCGGCCCGGCCGCGGACCGCCGCCCCCGCGCCCCGTGGCGCAGGGCCGGCAGGCCCGCTCCGCGCCGGGACGGACCGCCTGAACGAAGCAGTTGCCGAACGCTTCGATCCGGCGGATGATCATTGCCTGCTTCCGTGGAACGAATGACCTCATGACAATTGGGCAGACCGAGACAGACCAGGGACTCGACAACCGCGTCCACCAGCTTCTGAACCGCACCATCGCCTTCGCGGCCCTTCTGACGCCGGACGGCCGGGTGCGCGACGTCAGCGACAGCGCCTTGCAGGCCGCGGGGATCACTCTGGCGGACGTGGCGGGCCGCCCGTTCTGGGATGGCTACTGGTTCTCCTACGACACGCGCCTGCAGGACCGGATCCGCGCATCCATCGAGGCCGCCGCGCGCGGCGAGACCAGCCGCTTCGACTACGCCGCGCGGATCGTCGGCGACGGCCGGCTGATCGTGGATTTCCAGATGGCCCCGATCCACGACGACCGTGGCCGGGTGGTCGAGCTTCTGGCCTCGGGCTTCGACGTGACGGAGCGTGAGGAAAGCAAGAAGCGGGTCGAGGCGGCGCTCCGCGAGGCGAGCCACCGGATCAAGAACCTCTTCGCCACGGTGCGCGCCATGGCCCGTCTGACGCGCCAGTTCTCGCGCCCCGAGCAGGCGCTGGACGACTTCGTCGGCCGGCTGGAGGCGCTGGCGACCGCGCATCGCGTGCTGGGCGCCGCCGACCGTCTGGGCTGGGCGCGATTCGACGAACTGGCCAGGGAGGTGCTGAAGCCCTACCTCTCGGGGATGGAGAACAGGATCACCATCGTCTCGGGCGACCGCGGGCTCTTCCGCGACCAGGCCAAGCTGCTGGGCCTGTGCCTGCACGAGCTGGTGACGAATTCGCTCAAACACGGCGCCCTGTCGCCCGCCGGCGGGCGGATCGAGGTGGGGCTGACCGACCCGTCCGCCGATGGCCGCGCCACCTTCCACTGGACCGAGACGCGCGTCACCCCGGCGCCCGCCGCCGCCCCCGACACGCGGCGGCAGGGTTACGGGCTGCACTTCCTGCGCTCGACCCTCGGCGGCATCTTCCAGGCGGAGGTGGCCATCGACATCCCGCCGGGCGGTCTGTCGCTGTCGGTGACGGGCATGCCCGCGGGCCTGTTCGAGAGGTCGGAAACGGCGGAGTCCGCGCCGTGAACATCCTGATCTGCGAGGACAACGTGCTGCTGGCGCTGGATCTGGAATATCAGGTCGGCCTGCTCGGGCATACGGTGCTGGGGCGCTACACCACGTCCACCGCCGCGCTGGATCGCGCGCGGCAGGCGGCGCCCGATGTGGCGCTGGTGGATCTGACGCTCGCCGACGGCCGGACAGGCCCGCGCCTGATCGCCGAGCTGCGGGGAATGGGCATCCCCTCCATCGTCATCTCGGGCGAGCTGCGCCACCACACCGAGCCGCTGGAGGCACTCTGCACGCTGGAAAAGCCCGTGTCGGACATGGAGCTGCGCACCGCCCTCGCCCGAGTGGCGAACTGAGCGCGGACGGCCCCTGACCAGCAGATCGCGCGGCGGCACCGTCCGGCGGCCGCGCGGGCGGTGCCGCCGCGTCAGCCGGCGATCGTCGGCGGCGGCTCCACCGCATGAGGGCGCGTGCCGCGGCGGCACAGGTAGACCTCCGGCTCCGGATGCGCCTCGATCTCGAAGCCGGCGCTGCGCAGCATCGCCTCCACCGCCGCCCGGTTCGGAACGAACCAGTTGGTGGGATCCTCGGCATAGCGATGTTCGATGAAATGCAGCAGCGGCCAGTCGGGGCGGCCGAAGGGGGAATGGTCGTCGAAGTCGTAATCCTCCGCCGCCTCGGCCACCTCGAAGCTGCCGCGCTGCATCGACTGGAACAGCATCAGGTCGCCGACCGCATGTTCCCAAAGCAGGTCCAGCGCCAGCAGCGGATGGCGCAGGTGATAGAAGACGCCCATGAAGATCACGAGGTCGAACCGCTCGCCCAGCCGGCCCACGTCGTTCACCGACATCTGCCGCAGGTCGATCTCCACGCCCTCGGCCTCGGCCGCCAGCCGGGCCTGGGCCAGATAGCGCGGATCGCTGTCGATGCCGACGACCCGGGACGCTCCCCTGCGGGCCATCTCGATCGAGTAGAAGCCGGCGTTGCAGCCCACGTCCAGCACGCTGCACCCGGTCAGGTCCCCGGGCACGACGTGGCGGAAGCCTTCCCACTTGAAGGACGGATAATCGCCCAGCGGATGGTCGGGCGCGGTCTGGATCCCCCCGAGGCGGAGATTGTGGAACCAGGGCGAAAGCGCGTCGATGCGGCGGGCCAGATCCGTCATTCCGCCGGCCTCGCAAGCTCCTCCGCACCGATGTCGCGATGCGCGGGCACCGCGAACCACGCCGCGGTCTGCGCCAGCCCCTGGCGCAGCGGCACCTCGGGCGACCAGCCCAGCAGCGCCTGTGCGCGCGCGATGTCCGGCCGCCGCCGCTTCGGATCGTCGGATGGCAGCGGCAGGAACTCCAGCTCGGACCGGGTCGGCACCAGGTCCCGCACCAGCTCTGCCAGCTCCAGGATGGTGAACTCGCCGGGGTTGCCGAGGTTCACCGGCCCCTCGGGCGTGTCCTGCGCCGCCATCAGCGCGATCAGCCCTCGCACGAGGTCCGAGACGTAGCAGAAGGACCGCGTCTGCTGCCCGTCGCCGTGGATGGTCAGCGGCCGCCCTTCCAGCGCCTGGACCAGCAGGTTCGACACGATCCGCCCGTCGTCGGGTCGCATCCGCGGCCCGTAGGTGTTGAAGATCCGCGCCACCCGCACGTCCAGCCGGCCCGCACGAAGGTGGTCGAAGCACAGCGTTTCCGCCGCGCGCTTGCCCTCGTCATAGCAGGCGCGGGTGCCGATGGGGTTCACGTGGCCCCAGTAATCCTCGCGCTGCGGATGCTCCTCCGGGTCGCCGTAGACCTCGCTGGTGGATGCCTGGACGAACCGCGCCCCGTGCCGCACGGCCAGCGCCAGCAGGTTGCGCGTGCCGACGACGTTGGTCACCAGCGTGCGCACCGGATCGGCCTGGTAATGCGGCGGCGAGGCGGGCGAGGCGAGGTTGAACAGCCAGTCGATCCGCGCCTCGGGCAGCGGGTCGGTGGCGACATCCGCCTCCACCAGCCGGAAGCGGCGGTCGTTGCACAGCGGCGCGACGTTCTGTCGGCGGCCGGTCTGGAAGTTGTCGACGCAGATCACGTGCATCCCGCGCGCCAGCAGCGCGTCGCACAGATGCGAACCCACGAAACCCGCGCCCCCCGCGACAAGCGCGGTGCGGGCGGGGCGTTGCGGCAGCGGATGGACGTTCATGCGGTGGCCTCCCGTGCGGCCGGCGCGGCGGCCGGCATGTCGTGCAGCATTGCGGCGAGCTCCCGCGCCCGGGCGCGGCCGGTGTGACGGGCCAGCACCGCCTCGCGGGCGGCGTCGGCCAGCGCGCGGCGGCGGTCGTCGGGGGCCGCCAGCGCGTCGATCACCTGCTCGGCCCTGTCGCAGATCACGACGGCGCGGCCGTCGGGCAGCACCTCACCGAGCCCCGGCCAGCGGTCCGACAGGATCGCGGTGCCGCAGGCGGCCGCCTCGAACAGGCGGACGGAGGGGGAATGCCCGACCGCCCGCATCGCCGCGCGGGTGATGTTCAGCGTGAACCGCTGGGCGTTGTAGAACGCCGCGTGGTCGGGCGGGGCGATGTGGTCGATCCGTTCCACGTTGTCGGGCCAGTCGATGTCGTCCGGGAACTGCGCGCCCGCCACGACGAAGCGCAGATCGGGCCGGCGGCGGGCCGGTTCGATCAGCAGCGCATCCAGCCCCGGCTGCCGGTCGGGCGAGTAGGTGCCCAGATAGCCCAGATCCCAGCGGGTCGGCGTGTCGAGCGGCCGGTACGCCTCCGGATCGACGGAGCAGTAGAGCGCCTCTGCCCGCGGCACGCCGAGGCTGCGCAGCCGGTCCAGCGCCCGGCCGCCGGAGAACGACAGGTAGAGCGGCACCTCGGGCAGCTGCCGCCGGGCGATGTATTCGGAATCGCCCTCCTTCAGGGCCTCCAGCGTGACCGGCGTGTCGATGTCGTAGAACGCCACGCGCCCCGGCGCCCAGGCCAGCGCCATGTCGAGCACCGAAACGGCATCCGGCACGTAGGAGCCGACGATGACCGCGTCGGCCACCGCCATCCGCTCGCGCCATGCGGCGAAGTCCGTCAGGTCGCGGTAGAGCGCGAAGTCGCAGAAATCCGGCCGCGGCAGATCGCGGTGCGCGGCATACCAGGGCACGTCGCGTTCGAGGAACAGCACCCGGTGGCCTTCGTCCCGCAGCCCGCGCAGCAGGGCGCGGTAGGTGGTGGCATGGCCGTTCCCCCAGGAGGACGAGAGGGACAGGCCGAGGATGACGATGTCGAGCGGTCTGGTCACAGCGCGGGCTCCTTCGCGGACAGGGCGGCGAAGAGGGCTGTCACCTCCTCGGCGCGGTGATCGTAGGTATGGGCGTCGAGGATGCGGGCACGCGCAGCGGCGCCGATCGCCTCGGCCTCGTCGCGGGTGAGGCGGCCGAGGATCTCCGCCACCTCCTGGCCGTCGCGGGCGACAAGCACCTCCCGGCCGGGCTCCAGAAACAGCTCGATCCCCTCCCAGAAGTCGGTGATCAGACAGGCGCCCGCGCCCGCCGCCTCGAAGACCCGGGTGGCGGGAGAGAAGCCGTTCGTCGCCATGCTGTCGCGGGCGATGTTCAGCACCGCGCGGGGCGTGACGTTGAAGGCGTTGTGGCTGCCGGTGCCGACATGGCCGATGGCGCGGACGTTGGCGGGCAGGGCGTTCTGGTCCCATCCCGATCCGCCCAGCAGGAACCGGCGGTCCGGCAGCGCCCGGGCGGGCGAGAGGAAGAACTCCTCCACCCGCGCCTCGCGATCCGGCAGGCGGTTGCCGAGAAAGCCCAGATCGGCGGCGAAACGCGGGTCCGGCTCCACCGGGAAATGCGTCTCGGGGTCCAGCGCGTTGTAGATCGGCACGCAGTCCCGCGCGCCGAGGGCGCGGAAGCTGCGCACCACAGGGTCGCCGCCGCCGTAGGTCAGGACGATGTCGAACTCGGGCAGGTCGCGCCGCAGCGGATGCTCGGGGACCGAGCGCAGCTCGTGCAGCGTGGCCGGGGCGTCGACGTCCCACCAGATGCGCACCGCGCCCGGCCGGGCGTTGTCCAGCACCGCGCGGCGCAGCGCGTCGTCCTCGAACCCGATGCCGGAGGTGACGACGACCGCGTCCGCCTCGGCCGCGCGGGCGGTGGCGGAGCGCAGGCCGTCGGCCGTGCCCGGAAAGACGTTCACGCGGCACCAGTCGGGCGGATCCATGTCGCGGTTCTTCTGGCGGTCCCAGACGTCGGGCTCGTGGAACGTGACGTCCCAGCCCTGCGCCGCCAGGGCGCGGACCATGCCGCGGTAATAGGTGGCCGCGCCGTTCCAGTAGGCGGAGAGGATGCTGGATCCGTAGAAGGCGAGTGTGGTCATTCCGCGGCCTCCCGGACCGGCTGGCCGAGGCTCTCGACGATGGACAGAAGCTCCTGCGCGCGGTGGCGGCAGGTGTGGCCGGCGCGGATGCGGGCAAGCCCGCTGTCGGCCAGCTCCCGCGCCAGCGCCGGGTCGGACAGGATGTCGGTCAGGCAGCGCTTCATCTGCGCGCCGTCCCGGGCGGTCAGGTAGTCGCTGCCGGGGCGGAACAGACCCTCCGCATCGTCCCAGGGGGCGCAGACCAGGGGTATCCCGCAGGCCAAGGCCTCGAACACGCGGATGGTGGGGATGCCCGGCAGCGCCTCGACATAGGGCCGGCGCGGGACGTGGACGGTGACGCGGTGGCGGGCGAAGGCCTCCGGCACCCGCGCGTTGGCGATGGACCCGGCATAGCGGATGCCGGCCCGCGCCAGCGCCGCCTTCGCCGCGCCGGGGTAGCGGACGCCGTGGATGGTGGCGGTCAGGCGCAGGTCGGCGACGGGGTCGATCAGGAACTCCGACAGCTCGGTCGTGCGTTCGTCGTCGCCCCAGTTGCCGACCCAGATCAGGTCGCCCGTCTTCTCCACCTCGGGCATCGGGTGGAAGAGGCTGTCGTCCGCCGCCTCGTGCCAGGTGAAGACCTGCGCCCCCCAGCCGGCGGCCAGGTAGCGCTCGCGCAGCGACTCGCCGAAGGCCAGCACCGCGTCATATGCCGACAGGTCCAGCGCCCCGATCTCGCCCGCGGCCGAAACGACGCGATGGTGGGTGTCGTGGAAGAGCAGGCGGAACCGCCCGCCCCGCGCCCGCACCCGGCCCACGGCGGCGACGGTGGCAGGGTCGGTCCATTCGTGGACGACGACGACGTCGCTGCCGTCCAGCACCTCTTCCAGTTCGTCCGCGCCGGCGTAGGTGTCCGTCCGCAGGTCGGGGAAATCGCGTTGGAATTCCTCCACCGCCGCCTCGCCGCGTTCGGCGATGAGGTTGCTGCGCGACCAGCCGTCCGCAGGCTCCATCGCGCGGGTCTCGTGGCCCATCCCGTTCAGGGCCCGCATGACGCCGCGCAGGAAATGCGCATTGCCGTGATTCCAGTCCGAGACGAGGGAATGGGTCAGGAAGGTGAATCGCATCAGCTTGCCTTTCGGATCGCGGTGACGTCGCCGTAGATCGCCGCCATCGCGGCGGCCTGCGCGGCAGGAGAGAAGCGTCCGGCCCGTGCCTGCGCGGCGGCGCCCAGGCGATGGCGTTCCTCCGGATCGGCCGCCAGCGCGTCGATCGCGGCGGCCAGAGCCCGGGGATCGTGCGGGGCGAAGAAGCGGGCGGCGTCGGACCAGAGTTCGCGGTAGACCGGGATGTCGGCCAGGATCAGCGGGCGGCCCGCCCGCGCGGCCTCCAGTGCGGCAAGACCGAAGGGTTCGTAGAGCGAGGGCGACACGAAGATCGCCGCCGAAGCGACCCGGCGCACCGTCTCGGCATGGGGCAGCGGCCCGGCCGCGGCGGCGGAGGAGGCAACGAAGCGCTGGCCGTCCGCGCCCTCGGTGGCGCCGATCATGGTGACCGGCACCGACGTCAGCGCGGCGGCGGCATCCAGCACCGCACCGTTCTTGGCCCGGTCCCACCAGCGCGCCACGGCCACGACGCCCGCGCCGCTGCCGTCGGCGATGGCGAAGGGGCTGCGTCCGGCATTCGGCACGGCGGCGATGCCGGTCAGGCCGTATACCCCCGCGGTCAGGGCCGCATGCGCCTCGCTCGGGGCGACGACGGCATCGGCACGCCGCAGCCCGGCGCGCGTCGCCTCCGCCACCCAGGCCAGATGCGCAGGGACCGGCGCCTCCTCCATCGCGCGGAACCAGGTGGCGAGACAGGAATGGCAGACCGCGACCACCGGCGGCCCGCCCGTCAGGCCCGCCGCCTGGCTGGGCAGGTTCAGGTGCAGCACCTCGGCGCGGTGCCGGCGAGCCAGCCCCTCGATCCAGGGGGCGACGGCGGTCAGATCCTGAGGCCCGGACGCCATCCAGTCGAGCGGCGCATCGCCCCAGGCCAGCGGTCCGATCGCCTCGGCCTCCTGCCGCTGGGCCGCGTCGGGGCGGGGGCCGAGCCCGGCGAAGGTGACGCGATGCCCGGACTCCGCCAGCGCCGCGCCGAGATCGATCGCGTAGCGCCAGACACCGCCGACGGCGTCGAGGGTCATCAGGACGCGGTGGCTCATGCGATCACCCTGCGCGGCGTGGCGGGGATGCGGTTCTCGGCCAGCCAGGCCGCCAGCCGGCGCAGCCCGTCGCGCCATTCGGTCCGCGCGGTCCAGCCGGTCGCCGCGTTCAGCGCGGTGGTGTCGGCCACGAACCACGGCTGATCGCCCGCCCGCCACGCGTCGTAGGTGACGTCGAGAGAGCGGTCCGTGATCCGCTCGATCTCGGCGATCACCTGGCGCAGGCTGACCGCGTTGCGCGGCCCGCCGCCCAGGTTGAAGGCGCGGCCCGACACCGCGTCGATCCGGTCCAGCACCTGCCGGTAGGCGGCCACCGCATCGGCCACGTCGCAGACGTCGCGGACCTGCCGTCCGGTGCCGTAGACGGTGATCGGCTGGCCCTTCAGCGCCGAGATCAGGAAATGCGCGACCCAGCCCTGATCCTCCGTCCCGAACTGCCGCGGGCCGTAGATGCACGACATCCGCAGCACCGCCGCGGGAAGGCCATAGCTTTTCGCGTAGTCCAGCACGTACTGGTCCGCCACGCCCTTCGAACAGCCGTAGGGCGTGCAGAAATCGAGCGGGCGGCGTTCGTCCACCCCGCCGGCGTCGGATTGCTGCGCCGGCGCCACGATGTCGCCGCGCTCCGTCACCTCCAGGTCGGACAGCGCGCCGTAGACCTTGTTGGTGGAGGCGAAGACGACCGGCACCCGCCGGCCGGCCGCGCGTACGGCCTCCAGCACGTTCAGCGTGCCGCGGGCGTTGACCTCGAAATCCTCGACCGGGGCGGTCAGGCTGGTGGTGACGGCGGTCTGCGCGGCCAGGTGGAAGACCGCGTCTGCCTCGCGCACCGCATCGGCCAGCGACCGCTCGTCGCGCAGGTCCACGGGCATCGGATGCACCCGCCCGGCATGACGCGCGGTAAGCCAGGCGAGGTTCTCCTCCACCCCCGGCCGCGACAGGTTGTCGAGCACGATGACCTCGCGCCCCTCTTCCAGATAGCTTTCAGCCAGATTCGAACCGATGAAGCCCGCGCCGCCGGTCACCAGCAGCGGCCGGGTCGCGCCGGCCAGCGCCGGGGCGGGCAGGCGCGTCACCTCGCGCAGACGGGTCACGCCGCCCTCGCCCAGCAGACGCGCCAGCAGCTTCGGCTGGCCGTCGGCCGTCACCGCGCCCAGGTGATAGTGCCGGGGGTCGAACCACAGCCCCTCCTGCACCGCCACGTCGGGCTGCAGGTCCTGCCAGCCGTACCAGTACATCCGGTCCGCCGGGGCCTGCAGCGCCTGCACGAAGCGGCGCGCCTGCTCGAGCTGGTCGCCGCGCCAGGTGGAATAGCCGGTCTCGGTGATCCAGATCTCCGTCGAGGGATCGTGGCGCGACAGGATCTGCCGCATCTCGCCCAGATGCATGTCCCAGCCGGCCCAGCTGCCTTCCTCGCTGTCCCAGGTGCCGGGGAAGCCGTGGAAGCCCACGGCATGCATCATCGACAGGATGCCGCGCTGGCCCATCAGGTCCAGCCAGTAGGGATCGAACGGGCAGGGCCCGCCCAGCACCGGCTTCCACCCCCGCTCGCGCGTCCAGTGCGCGGCCATGCCGATCATCTCGCAGAACAGGTCGAACCCCGGATCCTCGCGCCAGTCGTAATCCAGAAGGTTGTTCGGCTCGTTCCACATCTCGACATGGGTGAAGTGCTCGCCGTAGCGGGTCAGGATCGTGTCGGTGAAATCGGCGAAATCCTTCAGCACCTTCGGCGCGCCCGAGGATCGCCCGGTGCGCGAGATCGACGGCGGGGTGTAGTGCAGGCAGGGCAGCACCTCCATCCGGGCGGCGAGGCGCGGGATCAGCCAGTCGTACCAGTCCTGCCCGCCCGGCGCGTGCCAGTCGGCCCAGCTGAGGTGCGTGCGCAGCCATGTCGCGCCGCTGGCCTCCAGCTTCGGCAGAACCGTCTCGACCCGCGCCGCGTCGCCGGGGCGGAACCATTCGACGAACCCGTATGGCTTCATCCGACCAGCCCCCGAAGCTCCAGCTCCTTGCGCATGGTGGCGCCGCGGTCGACGGAGGGCGACCGGCGCACCCACTCCACGAACGGGCCCAGCGAATCCTCCAGACGGTGCCGCGGCTCGAACCCAAGCAGCCGCTGCGCCTTGCCGATGTCGGCGAAGCAGTTGCGGATGTCGCCGGCGCGGAACCGGCCCAGGATCTCGGGCGTCAGCTCCGGCAGGTCCATCTCGGTCGCCAGCAGCCGGGCCACCTGCTCGATCGAATAGGCCCGGCCGGAGCCGATGTTGAACACCTCGCCCGCCGCCTCGTCGCGTTCCAGCGCCAGCCGGAAGGCGCGGGCCACGTCGGCGACATGCACGAAGTCGCGCTTCTGCTGGCCGTCCTCGAAGATCGTCGGCCGCTCGCCGTTGGCGAGACGCGAGGCGAAGTTGGCCAGCACGCCGGTGTAGGGGTTGGACAGCGCCTGCCCCGCCCCGAACACGTTGAAGAGCCGCAGCGCCACCACCGGCAGGCCGTAGGCCGCGCCGAAGATCAGCACCGCCTGTTCCTGCTGGTACTTGGTCAGCGCGTAGATCGAAGCGAGGTCGGGGCGCTTGCCCTCGTCCGTCGCCACCGCCTCCAGCGTCGCGCCCTCCGGCCCCTCGGGCATCCAGGCGCCGCGCTTCAGATCCGCCGTGCGCCGGCGGGCGTGTTCGTAGAGCGACCCGTCCGGCAGGCGGTAGTAGCCCTCGCCGTAGATGCTCATCGACGAGGCGACGACGAGCTTCTTCACCGGCTGCGCCGCGACCGCCTCCAGCAGCACGGCGGTGCCGAGATCGTTGGCGCCGACATAGCGCGCGATCTCGTACATCGACTGCCCCACGCCGACCTCTGCCGCCAGGTGGATCACCGCATCGCAGCCGCGCAGCGCCTCGCGCAGGGGTTCGGCGTCGCGGACATCGCCGCGGACCACCTCGGCCTCGGGAGGGATGTCGGATTGCGGGGCGTCCGCGCCGTGGACCTGATCGATCATCGCGTCGTAGAGTCGGACCGCGTGACCGGCCTCGATCAGCTCTGCGGCGACCTGACGGCCGATGAAGCCACAGCCACCGGTGACAAGGACATGCGCCATTGGGGTCTCCTTCTGCGGGTTCGCTGAGGGCCCGAACAGGAGGAAGGCGCGGAATGTTCCAGCGTTCCTGACAGGATAGGCCCCGCAGCGGGCCGAAAGCGCCCCCGGACAGCAGCCAGCATCTTCCTGCTCTTCTTCTTCAGAGACATCATCTTCAATGACTTCAGTGACTTCCGTCCCCCTGCGCCATTTTCCGCCCGCGGCCGCGAAGGAATCGCGATGGAATCGGGGGGAACATCTCTTCCTGCCGCCGGTTCGCACCCCGTCGAAAACGCACGGAGGTTCCGGAATGGACGGCGGCAGGATGGACACGCGGCTGATCGCGGCACAGGTGACGGGGCCCGGACGGGTGCAGATGGTCGAAGGCCCGCTGCCCGAACCGGGGCCGGGCGAGGTGCGGGTGCGGATCGAGGGGTCCGGCGTCTGCGCCTCCAACCTCGGCCCCTGGGCGGGGCCGGAATGGATGGACTTTCCGCTGCCGCCCGGCGACCTGGGCCACGAGGCCTGGGGCCGCATCGACGCCTGCGGCGAGGGCGTTGCGGGGCGGGAGGGCGAGCGGGTCGCCGTCTTCGGCTCCCGCGCCTATGCCAGCCACGAGGTGGTGCCGGCGGATGCCGCGCTGACCCTGCCGCCGTCGCTGGACGGGCGGCCGGTGCCGGCAGAGCCGCTGGCCTGCGCGCTGTCGATCTTCCGCCGCGCGAAGGTTCAGGCCGGGGATACGGTCGCGATCATCGGCATCGGCTTCCTCGGCGCCCTCCTGACCCGCACGGCCACCGACGCGGGCGCCCGCGTGGTCGCGATCAGCCGCCGCGACGAAAGCCTGGCGCTGGCGCGCGACATGGGCGCGGAGGTGACGATCCCGATGGAGGATCACGGCCACATCATCGGCCGGGTGCGCGAGCTGACCGGCGACGGATGCGACGTGACGATCGAATGCGTCGGCCTGCAGTGGCCGCTGGATCTGGCGGCCGAGATCACGCGCGAAAGCGGCCGGCTGGTGATCGCCGGCTATCACCAGAACGGGCCGCGGCAGGTGAACATGCAGATGTGGAACTGGCGGGCCTTCGACATCGTCAACGCGCATCAGCGGGACCGCGCGGCCAACCTCGGCGCCATGCGGGACGCCATCGCCATGGTGGCGGCGGGGGATCTGGATCCCGACCCGCTCTATACCCACAGCTATCCTCTGGAGGATCTGGCCGCCGCGCTGGACGCCACCCGCGACAAGCCGCAGGGCTTCGTCAAGGCGCTGGTGACGATGCCATGAAGGACGCGCGCGACACCCCCGCCCTGACCCGCCCGCGGCTCGGCTTCCTCGGGCTCGGCTGGATCGGCCGCCACCGGATGGAGGCTCTGGTCGCCACCGGACAGGCCGAGATCGTGGCGCTGGCCGACAGCGACCCGGCGATGCTGGCGGCGCTGGAGACCGCGCCGGGGGCGCAGCGCGGCGGCACGCTGGACGACGTCCTCGCCGCCCGGCCCGACGGCGTGGTGATCGCCACGCCCTCCGCCCTGCATGCGGCGCAGACGGTGGCGGCGCTTCAGGCCGGCGCCGCGGTTTTCTGTCAGAAGCCGCTGGGCCGCGACGCCGCCGAGACCCGCGAGGCGGTCGATGCGGCCCGCCGGGCCGACCGGCTGCTGGCCACCGACCTGTCGTACCGCCACACCGCCGCCCTGCGCGCGGTGGAGGCCGAGCTTCGCGGCGGCGGCCTCGGCGAGATCCTGGCGGTCGATCTGACCTTCCACAACGCCTACGGCCCTGACAAGCCGTGGTTCCGCGACCGGGCCCTGTCGGGCGGCGGCTGCCTGATCGACCTGGGCGTGCACCTGGTCGATCTGGCGCTCTGGCTGCTGGACTGGCCCGGGATCGCCTGCCGCACCGCCCATCTGCGCGCCGGCGGGCAGCGGCTGACGCCCGACGGCGCGGAGGTGGAGGATTTCGCCATGGCGACGCTGGAGACGGACAGCGGCCTGCCGGTGCGCCTTGCCTGTTCCTGGAACCTGCCCGCCGGCTGCGACGCGGTGATCCGGGTCGAGATCCACGGCACCCGGGGCGGCCTGTCGGTCACCAACGTGAACGGGTCGTTCTACGATTTCGAGGCGCGGCGGCTGGACGGGCGGCAATCGCACCTGCTGGCCGCGCCCCCCGACGACTGGGGTGGCCGCGCGGCGGTCGACTGGCTGGACCGGCTGGCCGGAGGCGCCCGGTTCGACCCGGAGTGCGAGCGGCTGGTGACGCTGGCCGAGGCGCTGGACGACATCTACGCCGCGGGCGGCGCGGGGCGCTGACCCGCGCCCCCGTCCCCGCCCCGGCCGCCCGCTTCACAACCGGCGGAGCGGCGGCCGCAGCGGGAACCATTTCCCCACCTTCGCAGTAGATATCCCGCAAGCGGCGCAGGCGCGCCGTCGCATCACACCCAGCATCGGACCGGGAGAGACGCCGTGCGCATGTCGCATCAGGCCAAGGGAACAGCATTGGCGATCGCCGTCTTCACGACGATATCGCTGACGCTGAACTACGTCTCCGCCCTGCAGAGCCTGCCGGACCAGACTGCTGCCGAGGTCGCCTGGCGGCTGCTGGGGTTCTTCACCAACCTGACCAACGGTCTTGTCGCCGTCTGCTTCGCGCTGATGGTCTGGCGCGGACGCTATCTGACGCCGCGCTGGCTGGGCGGGCTGACGCTCTGGGCCGCGATCGTCGGGATCGTCTACTACGGGCTGCTGCGGCAGGATTACGAGGGGCTCAGCTATGTCAGCGACATCTGCGTCCACGGGATCGTGCCGCTGTCGGTGGCCGCGTGGTGGCTGGCGTTCTCGCCCAAGCGGCTGACCTGGGTGGAGGCGTTCGTCTGGCTGACCTGGCCGCTGGTCTACGTGGTCTACGCCTTCCTGCGGGGCTGGATCGCCGGGGTCTATCCCTACTTCTTCATCGACCCGATCGCCATCGGCTGGATGGGCGTGGCGGTCTGGTCCGCCGGGCTGTGCGTGCTGTTCCTCGTCGGCGGGGTCGGCGTCGTCACCCTGGGCCGGATGATCGAGGCGCGGACCATGGCACGCGCGCTGCCGTCGCCCGAAAGCCTCGCGCAACGGAACACGGCGGGCCCTTCGACCCGCCGCCCCGTCACCGGTCACGTTGCCGGCTGACGCGCCCGCTCAGGCCGGCGCCTTGGCGAAGCGCAGATAGGGCAGCTTCTTGTCCAGCTTGCCGTATCTCTCCTCCGCCTGTTCGTCGTTCAGCGACATCGCCACGATGACGTCGTCGCCCGGCACCCAGTTGGCCGGCGCAGCCAGCGGCACCTCGTAGGTCGCCTGCAGCGCGTCCAGCGCGCGCAGCACCTCGGCGAAGTTGCGGCCGATGGTCATCGGATAGGTCATGATCAGCTTCAGCCTGTTGTCCGGCCCGATGATGAAGACCGACCGCACGGTCGCGCTGTCGGCCGGGGTCGGCTTGTCCGGCAGCGCGGCCTCGGCCGGCAGCATGTCGAACATCTTGGCGACCTCCAGGTTCCGGTCCGCGATGATCGGAAAGCCCGCCTTCGCGCCCGCGAACGACTCGATGTCGCCCTTCCATTTCACGTGATCCTCGGCCGAATCGACCGAGATGCCGATCACCTTCGTGTCGCGCTTCGCCCATTCGTCGGCCAGTTGCGCCACGGCGCCGAATTCGGTCGTGCAGACGGGGGTGAAGTCCTTCGGATGCGAGAACAGGATCGTCCACTTGCCGTCCACGAAGTCGTGGAACCGGATCGTTCCCTGATCGGTCTCGGCGGTGAAGTTCGGCACGGTTTCGTTGATGCGCATGGAAATGCCCTCCTTCCGGGTTGCGGTGCTGCCCTCCAGATAGAGGCCGGAGCGCCGCCTTGCACCCCCTCGCGCATGCGTCCGCCGCCCGGCCGCCATGCGCCGCGCGCACGCCCGCCCGCTTGCCAGTCCCGAAGCGGAGTGAGACAGTGCCGCGCGACGATATCCGCGGAACGCCCGCCCGATACGGCGGAGGCCCCGCAGCCAGAGGGAGGCAAACATGATCGAGAAACGCCAGTTCTACATCGACGGAGCCTGGGTCGACCCGAAGGAGGGCCGCGACCTGAACGTCATCGACCCCTCGACCGAGGAGCCCTGCGCGGTGATCTCGCTGGGCGGTCAGGCCGATGTCGACGCCGCCGTCGCCGCCGCCAAGCGCGCCTTCCCCGCCTGGATGGCGACGCCGCCCGCCGACCGGATCGCGCTGGTCGAGAAGTTTCTGGAAGTCTACCAGTCCCGCGCGGAAGAGATGGCGAATGCGATCTCGACCGAGATGGGCGCGCCGATCGATCTGGCGAAGACCGCGCAGGTCGGCGCCGGTCTGGGCCACACCAAGAACTTCATCCGCGCGGCGAAGGAATTCCATTTCGAACGCGCCCTGAGCGAGCGGAACCCCGAGACCCGCATCATCTACGAACCGATCGGCGTCTGCGCACTGATCACGCCGTGGAACTGGCCGATGAACCAGGTCACGCTGAAGGTGATCGCGGCGCTGATCGCGGGCTGCACCATGGTGCTGAAGCCGTCCGAGGAATCGCCGCTCAACGCGCTTCTGTTCGCCGAGATGATCGACGCGGCGGGCTTCCCGAAGGGCGTCTTCAACCTGGTGAACGGTGACGGCGCGGGCGTGGGCACGATGCTGACCACGCACAAGGACGTCGACATGGTGTCCTTCACCGGCTCGACCCGGGCCGGCATCCAGATCTCGAAGGCCGCGGCCGACTCGCTCAAGCGCGTGCATCTGGAGCTTGGCGGCAAGGGCGCCAACGTGATCTTCGACGACGCGGACGACGCGGCGGTGAAGCGCGGCGTGCTGCACATGATGAACAACTCGGGCCAGTCGTGCAACGCGCCGTCCCGGATGCTGGTGCAGAAGGGCTCCTACGACAAGGCCGTGGAAACCGCCGCCGAGGTGGCGAACATGGTGAAGGTCGGCCCCGCCTCCGAGCCCGGCAAGCACATCGGCCCGGTCGTGAACGAGACCCAGTTCAACAAGATCCAGGGCCTGATCGAAAAAGGCATCAGCGAAGGCGCCCGCCTCGTCGCCGGCGGCCCCGGCCGCCCCGAGGGCGTGAACCGCGGCTATTTCGTCCGTCCGACGGTCTTCGCCGACGTCAACAACGACATGACCATCGCGCGGGAGGAGATCTTCGGCCCGGTGCTGACGATCATCCCCTTCGAGACCGAGGAGCAGGCGGTGCAGATCGCCAACGACACGCCCTACGGTCTGACCAACTACGTCCAGACGCAGGATCCGGCGCGTGCGAACCGCATGGCGCGGCTGCTGCGCTCCGGCATGGTCGAGATGAACGGCACGCCCCGCGGACCGGGCGCGCCCTTCGGCGGCATGAAGGCCAGCGGCAACGGGCGCGAAGGCGGCGTCTGGGGGCTGGAGGACTTCATGGAAGTGAAGGCCGTCGGAGGCTGGGCCGCCGACGCAGCCGAGTAATCGAGAACCGGCGCCGGGGGCGCGAATCGCGCTCCCGGGCCATTCCCGCCGGCCCCTGGTTCCCCGGACCCGGAGAAGCGCACGACGGGCGGAAGAGGCGGCACGGCCCCGTGACAGGCCTGTGATGTCGCCCCGACGAACCGCCGGCGGTGCAAGTATCCCAACCCCGCAATCGGGCGTTGTTCTGGCGCCGGTCCCGCACGCGGCTGTCGATCACGATTTGCCCCTGCGTCAAACCTGCGGCAGACATACCGCTTTCCTTCGCGTAGTGTGGCCTCGCGCCTGCATGTCGCGGCGTGGGGATGAGGGAAGTCGATGGAGGATACGCCCGAGGCGGGGCTGGCCGACGCCATACCCCCCGGTATGGTCATCATCTGCCTTGTCATGGCAGGTCTGAACCTGGTCGCCGGATGGCTCGGCGGCATCGAAGGCTTCGTCCGGATTCGCCTGGGGTTCAGCGCCATGGCCCCCTCCACCGCCCTGTCGTTCATCCTGATCTCGGCCGCGTTCCTGCTGGCCTGGCAATGCGAGGCCCCGAAGGCCCGAACGGCCTGGCGCCTGTGCTACGCGGTCATCGCCCTGGCGCTGATCAACATCGCGATCAACCTGGGGCTGGGGCGGCACGGGCTCGACGGTCTGCTGCTGACGCCGGGCGATGGCGTGGCGATCGCCACCTCTCTGGGATTCCTGCTGGCGGCCTATTGCGTCATCGCCCTGACCGCGCCGGAAAACCCCGACCCGGACGGGCCGGCCCTGGTGGGCCTGCTGGGCGCGTCGACCTCGCTGGCCGTGGTGGCGGGCTATATCTTCGACCCGAACAGCATGGACGGCATCTACCTCTTCGCCGCGATGTCGCCGCTGACCGCGACGCTGCTGGCGATCTTCTTCGTCGCCGTGGTCGCCTGGCCGCACGCCCGGCTGGGCGCCGTCGTCTACCGCCGCTGATCCACCACCGGCCCGTCCGCCGGATTGCCCCCCAGATTGCCCCGGGCCGCCTGCGAGGGTAGACCCCCCGCAACACGAAGCGGAAGGAGCGTCCGGCGCATGAGCGGCACGCGGCAGGAGCCGGAATTCATCGCGGGAACGGTGCTGAAGCGCGATGCCTTCTCGGAAACCGTCACCGGCCACCTGGCGGACGCGCCGGACCGGCAGCTGGCGTTCCGGCGGCTGGACGCGCTGCCGCTCTGGTCGCGCGGCATCGCCCGGCTGCTGGCCCGGCGCGAGGCGCGGGCGCTGCGGGCGGTGCAGGGCATCCCCGGCGTTCCGGTCCTGCTCAGGGCCGACCGGCGCGGCATCCTGCGGGTCTGGTCCGAGGGCACGCCGCTTCACCTGGCGCGGCCGTCCGACGCCGCCTTCTACCGCGACGCGAAGCGGCTGCTGCGGCAGATGCGGCGGCGCGGGGTGACGCACAACGACATCGCCAAGCCGCAGAACTGGCTGATGTCCCCCGAGGGCCGGGCCGAGGTGATCGACTTCCAGCTCGCCTCCGTCCACCGGCGGCGGGGCAAGCTGCACCGGATCATGGCCCGCGAGGACCTGCGCCACCTGCTGAAGCAGAAACGCGCCTTCGCCCCGCACCTGCTGACCCCCGCCGAACGGCGGATGCTGGAGCGGAAGGCCATGCCCGCCCGCATCTGGATGGCCACGGTCAAGCCGGCCTACAACTTCGTCACCCGCCGGCTGATGCACTGGTCCGACAGCGAGGGCACGGAGGACCGGCTGGACCGCGACGGCCCCGCGATCCGCGCGGCGCTCAAGGCGGCAGGCGTGGAGGATCACGCCGTCGCCACCTTCTCGCTGCCGGCGCGGGGCATCGGGCTCTACGTCTTCGCGGCGACCGAGGGCGCGCTGCCGGACCTGCCGGCCGAGCATGTGCAGCGCGTGCCGGCCCTGCCCCGGCGCGACGACGGCGGCATCCGCGACGACCTTCTGGCGCTGGTGGCCGCGAACCGGCTGGACGAGCTGGACGCCGCGCTGGCGCACGAGCCCGACCTGCGGCCGGTCATGGCGCCCATCGTGGCGGGGCGGCTGAACCTGACGGACCGGCTGTCGCGCTGATCCTCAGCCCCGCGTATCGGACGGGACGGGAAAGACCACGCAGCGGTCGCGCCGGATCATCAGCCACAGCGCCTTGCCCGGTTTCGGCAGGAAGACATTGGGCACCGTCGCCTTCAGGATCGACCCGTCGTGGTCCATCCGGAACTCCACCAGGCTCTCGTTGCCCATGAAGCGCGCGCGCTGCACCACCCCGCGCGCCGGCGTGCCGTCCTGCGGGGTCGGCAGCGGGCCGCGACCGTCGCGGTCGAAGTCGATCTTCAGGTGCTGCGGGCGGATCACGATGTCCACCTCGGCCCCGTCCGGCACACCGGGGGCCAGGAAGGCGCCGAAGGGCGTTTCGGTCAGCGCCCCGCGCACGGTGCCGCGAATCACGTTGATGTCGCTGAAGAACGCCATTGCCGCGCGGTCCACCGGCGCGTTGTAGATGTTCCAGGGCGCGCCGCGCTGCACGATCCGGCCGTCGCGCATCAGGGCGATCTCGTCCGCCATCCGCATCGCCTCCAGCGGCTCGTGCGTGACCAGCAGGACGGCGGTCCCCTCCTCCTTCAGCAGGTCGAGGGTCGAATCCCGGATATCGTCGCGCAGACGGTCGTCGAGGCCCGAGAACGGCTCGTCCATCAGCATGATCCTCGGGCGCGGCGCCAGGGCCCGGGCCAGCGCGACGCGCTGCTGCTCACCGCCCGACAATTCGTGCGGATAGCTGCCGGCGTAGCGCGACAGCTCCACCCGGCCCAGCATCTCGGCCACCCGCGCCGCCACCGCGTCGCGCCGCCCGGTCAGACCGAAGGCCACATTGTCCGCGACACTCAGATGCGGGAAGAGCGCAAAGTCCTGGAACATCAGGCCGATCCGCCGCCGCTCGGGCGGGGTGTCGAGCGCGGGGCCGCTGATCTCGTCCCCGTCGATGAGTATCGCGCCCGCGTCCTGCCGCTCCACCCCGGCGATCATCCGCAGCGTCGTGGACTTCCCGCAGCCCGAAGGGCCCAGCAGGCAGGTCACCTGCCCCGGCATCACCGCCAGCGACACGCCGTCCACCACCGCCCGCCCCTCGAATCGGCGGGTCAGGTCCCGCACCTCCAGCCGCGGCGCCGGTCGGGCGGCGGCTTCGGTGCCGGTCGGGGCGGGATGAAGGGGCTGCTGCAACGGATCGCCTCGTTGTCCCGACGAAAACGCTCGGGTTCGCGAGGGATTAGCAGGGGGTCTTCCGCCTGTCCACCGCGGGACCTTCCGGCGCGTCAGACCACATCGAAGGCCGCGTCTGCGAGGATCCTGCCGTTGACCTGAAGCGACAGGCGATGCCGGCCGGGGTGCAGGCGGTAGGTCGTGGCGTCTGCCTTCAGGCGCTGACGCTTGTCGACCACCAGAGGCGTTCCGGGCCGGATCAGACCCTGTTTCAGCTTGAAGACCCGCTGCGCACGCCGGTCGCCCGGGCGGGCGAAGTCGATGACATGGTCCACCAGCACCGGCACCGCGTCGGAACCGGTGGCCTCGATCGTGGCGCGGAACCGCAGCTCTCCGCCCGCGGGCACTTCGGGTGTCAGGATCTCCAGCGTCGCGGCAAGGGGCGCGTCGGAGGCATAGCCCAGCAGGGCCAGTGCCTGCGGATCGCCGGCCTTCACCAGGCCGCGCAGGGCGTGGGCGGTCATCCACGACTGCTCTTCCGGCGCCTGCCGCCCCTCGTCCCGCCATGCGCGCAGCCGGTCCAGCGCAAGCCCCGCGTCGATCTTCGCCACGTCGTTCAGATGATTCGCCACCGACCGTGTGACATAGCGCGTTGAATCCGCGTGCAGCCGGTCCAGCAGCGGCAGCGCCGCCCCGGGCGGCAGGGCGATACCGATCCCCCACGGCAGCTTCGGCCGCGTGCCTTCGCTGACCAGCCGCCGGACGTGATAGTTCGGGTGATCGGCCCAGAGCCGCAGCCGCGCCATCGTCTCCTCCGGCCAGCGGTTCAGGAAATGCCGGATCGCGTATTCCATCGAGAACCGCATCGTCACCTGCTCCAGCAGGTCCAGCGCCCGGTCGCGGTGGTCCTCCATCCCTCTCGCGACGATGAAATCGCCGTAGGGCGCGTGAAGGAAGCTGCCGAAATCGTCGTCCGTCAGCTCCGGGTCCAGCGGCGGCGGCAGCGCCCGCTCGATCACCTCGGCCGCCTGCGCGAAATCGTCCGGCAGCAGGTCCGCCAGCACCTCGGCGATCATGGCGATCCGCGCCTTCAGCTCCAGCTCGGGCAGGCGGGCGTTGACCCGCTCCTCGAAGCCTGGGCCGTCGAACCCCGGCCAGGCGCGCGACAGCTCCGCCGACAGCACCGCGATGCGGGCCGGATTGAACAGGTGGTCCTTCAGCGAAAAACGTGCGCCGTCGTCGGCCATGTCGGATGCCGGGCGGATCGCCCGCCCGGCCCTTCGCTCAGGTGGTGGAGTTGAACGAGCCGCCGTCCAGCAGCACGTTCTGCCCCACCATGAAACCCACCCATTGCGAGCAGAGGAAGGCGCAGACCGCGCCGAATTCCTCGGCCGTGCCGATTCTTCCCGTGGGGTTGGCGGCGTTGCGCTGCGCCACGGCCTCCTCCCACGTCAGGCCCTGCTTCTGCCGGGTCGATTCGGTCAGCGCCTTGATCCGATCTGTGTCGTGGCTGCCGGGCAGCAGGTTGTTCATCACCACGCCCGATCCCGCCACCTGGCGCGACGTGCCGGCCACATATCCCGTCAGACCCGCCCTTGCGGAATTCGACAGGCCAAGCTGCGCGATCGGCGACCGGACGGAGGCGGAGGTGATGTTGACCACCCGCCCCCAGCCGCGCTTCTGCATCCCCGGAACCAGAGCCTTTATCAGCGCGATCGGCGTCAGCATGTTGGCGTCCAGCGCCTTGATGAAATCCTCGCGCTCCCAGTCCGGCCAGAAGCCCGGAGGCGGCCCGCCGGCGTTGTTCACGAGGATATCGACCTCTCCGCAGGCCTCCAGCACCTTCGCGCGGCCTTCCTCGCTGGTGATGTCGGCGGCGACCGCCGTGACCTTCACGCCCAGCGCCCGCGCCTCGTCGGCCGTGGCCTCCAGCGCCTCGGCCCCGCGGGCGTTGACGATCAGGTCCACCCCCTCTGCCGCCAGCGCCAGCGCCGAGCCGCGGCCCAGCCCCTTCGACGAGGCGCAGACCAGAGCCTTCTTGCCTTCGATACCCAGATCCATTTACCGTTCCTCCCGGTCTCCACCTGATGTCGTTCCCGCGTATGCGGCTGAAAGGACGGCAAAAGTCCGAAACTTCGCCCGCTTGGTGCCGTATTTGTCGGGTAGCCCGACATTAACGTGCCGCAAAGGGCCGACAACAGGTAAAGACGTTCGAGCGAGTAACGATGATCAGCGCGATTGCCAAAGCCGCCGCCTCTGTCCCGGTGTTCCGGGCCGCGGATTTCCTTGTCGTCAACGGAGCCAACCAGGACGACGAACTGAGCTTTGCCGACGAGCTGATGCTGGACGACACCTACTGGATCGCCGACAACGCCAGGCTGACGCGGCTGGCGATCGAGACGGGCGAGGACGGGGCGATCACCCTGTCGCCCGACACCGCCGCCGGCACGCCGGGCGCCGAGATCCACATCGACAGCTGCCTGACCTTCATGTCCGACAACGGCGACACCGCCGAGGTGCTGGTGCTGGTGGAGGTCGACCGGACCGACTGCGTGGCCGAGATCTTCGCGCTGCCGCTGGCCTCGTTCCGGCCGCGCACGGACTACCGCCTTGTGGGCATCGACCGCGACGGCGCCAAACGCAAGTTCGCCGAGGTCGCCTGCGTGTCCTTCACCCGCGGCACCCGGATCACCATGGCCTCGGGCGCCCAGCGCCCGATCGAGGAGCTGCGCGTCGGCGATCGGGTCCTGACCCGCGACGACGGCGTTCAGGAAATCCGCTGGATCGGCCAGTCCACCGTCCGCGCGGTCGGGGAATTTGCGCCCATCGTCATCGCCGCCGGGACGCTGAACAACGAGGCCGACCTGATCGTGTCGCCCGATCACCGCCTCTTCATCTACCAGCGCGAGGACGCTCTCGGCGCCGGCCGGAAGGAGGTGCTGGTGCGGGCCCGCCATCTGGTCAACGGCGACACCATCGTCCAGCAGGACGGCGGCTTCGTGGAATATTTCCAGCTGCTCTTCGATTCGCACCAGATCATCTACGCCGAGGGCATCGCCGCCGAGACGCTCCTGGTCGACAGCCGCACCCGCGCCGCCCTGCCGCCCGAGCTGGACGAGAAACTCGCCGCCGCCCTCCCCGGCCACGGCGGCCGCCCGCACCTGGAATTCGAGGTGAAGCAATCCCTCCTCGACCGCCCCGACGCGCTGCGCCTGCTGCGCTCGGCGTCGGAGCGGTAGGCTTTGCAAGGCCCCGCAGGGTGACAACGCCTGCTGCCCGAACGGTGAGGCCCCGTGGATCGATCCGGCCGACCTTCAGCCCTTCCGCAGCGCGTCGATCAACTCGTCCTTCGTCATGTCCGATCGGCCCTCGATGCCGATCTCCTGCGCGCGGCCGTACAGCTCGTCCTTCGTCCAGTCCTCGTAGGCCGGGCTCTTGCCGCCCTTCTTCGACGGGTGCTGGTCCGGGTTGGCCTTCGCGTTGGCGATGCGGGCGGACTTCTCCTTGGAATAGCCCTGATCGCGCAGGTCCTCGTAAAGCTTGTCGTCCTTGACGCTGTTCGCGTGGTTCTTCGCCATGGCGGGTCTCCTTCTGCTGCCGGGGAAACCGCCGGGCACCGCCGGCTGTTCCCGACCGCCCACGCAGCGGCGCGATCAGCGCGGGCCGTAGCGATCCCACAGCCACAGGACCAGCAGCGCGCCCAGCACCGCGCCGATGATCCCGGCGAAGACGCCCAGCACGGCCAGGACCACGCGCAGCAGCAGGCCGCCGACCAGCCCGCCGGCCATGCCGATCAGCACGATCTGCACCGGCGAGGCGTCGATGTTCATCATCCGGGTCGCCAGCCATCCGGCCGCCGCCCCGATCAGGATCCACAGGATCAGGCCCATCGCTCCCTCCGCCCCTCACTTCTTCCGGTAATGCGTCGGCACGATCACCAGCGCCCCGATGGACGAGATGATCGCGTCCACCCCCGGCGCGCCGAAGCGGAAGCCGAACATGATCCGCACGAAGTAGAACAGGAAGGCCCCGCCGATGCAGATGATGATCGACGGAAGATAGCCGTTCCGCGTCCAGCCCGTCTTTTCCGAAACGTAACCGACGATGCCGGCGATCACGACGGTGCCCATCAGGGTCATGAACATCGCTTGTCCCTCAGCTGCCTCGATAGGTCGAATACGAGAACGGCGACAGCAGCAGCGGCACGTGGTAGTGCGCGTCCGCGTCCGAGATGCCGAAGCGGATCGGGATCACGTCGAGGAACAGCGGCTCGGCCAGCCCGCCCTGCGTCCGGCGCAGGTAGTCTCCGGCGTGGAACTCCAGCTCCCAGATCCCTGTGGCGAACCGCTCCTTCGGCAGGATCGGCGCGTCGGTGCGGCCGTCGGCGTTGGTGACGGCCTCGGCCACCGCGTCGCGGCCGGTGCCGGTCAGGGCATGCAGGACCACCCGCAGACCTTCGGCCGGGATGCCCAGGGCGGTGTCGAGAACGTGCGTGCTCAGCCAGCCTTCCGCCATTCCGGGCGCTCTCCTCTTGCCTCGCGGCCCCGCGCCGGGTTCGATTGGCGGGGACCTGACGGAGAGAACCACATGCACCGCTATCCGCGCAACATGATCGGCCACGGGCCGACCCCTCCGGACGCCGCCTGGCCGAACGGGGCGCGGATCGCCGTCAGCTTCGTGCTGAACTACGAGGAAGGCGGCGAGAACTCGATCCTGCACGGCGACGCGGCGTCCGAAGGCTTCCTGTCCGAGATCGTCGGCGCCGCCCCCTGGCCCGGGCAGCGCCACTGGAACATGGAATCGAACTACGAATACGGCGCGCGCGCCGGGTTCTGGCGCCTTCACCGGATGTTCACCGCCATGGACATCCCGCTGACGGTCTACGGCGTGACCACCGCCCTCGCCCGGTCCCCGGAACAGACCGTGGCGATGCAGGAGGCGGGGTGGGAAATCGCCTCCCACGGGCTGAAGTGGATCGACTACAAGGACGCGACGGAGGAGGAGGAGGCGGCGGACATGGCCGAGGCCATCCGCCTGCACCGCGAGGTCACGGGCTCGGCGCCGACAGGCTGGTACACCGGGCGCTGTTCGATGAACACCGTGCGGCTGGCGGCCGAGGCGGCGTGTTTCGACTGGGTGTCCGACGCAATCGACGACGACCTGCCGCACTGGCTGCGGGTCGGGGATCGCGACCAGCTGGTGATCCCCTACACGATGGACGCCAACGACATGCGCTTCGCCGTGGCCGCCGGGTTCGGCGGGCCGGAGGAGTTCTTCCAGCACCTGAAGGACAGCTTCGACGTGCTCTATGCCGAAGGCCAGGCGGGCGCGGCTAAGATGATGAGCGTCGGCATGCACTGCCGCCTTCTGGGCCGACCGGGCCGCGCGGCGGCTCTGCAGCGGTTCATGGACTACGCGGCGGGGCACGAGGGCGTCTGGTTCCCCCGCCGCATCGACATCGCGCGCCACTGGGCCGCCCATCACCCGCCGGAGCGCCCCGCTCTGGTGCCCTCGCGGATGGAGAAGGATGCGTTTGTCGCCGCGTTCGGGTCGATCTACGAACATTCTCCCCGGGTTGCGGAGCGGGCCTGGGCGCTGGAGCTCGGCCCCGCCCACGACCGGCCGCGCGGGATCTGGCACGCGCTCGCCCGCGCCTTCCGCGGCGCGTCTGAGGACGAGCGGCTTGCCGTGCTGAAGGCCCATCCCGACCTCGCCGGGAAACTGGCGGCGGCGAAGCGGTTGACGGCGGACAGCACCGCCGAACAGGCCTCCGCCGGGCTGGACGCGCTGACCGATGCGGAACGGGCGGAGTTCGAGCGTCTGAACGCCGACTACCTGGGCCGCTTCGGCTTTCCCTTCATCATCGCGGTGCGCGAGCACGACAAGGCGGGCATCCTGGCGGCCTTCCGCGCCCGCCTTGCCAACGACCGCGAAACCGAGTTCAACGCGGCCTGCGCCCAGGTGGAACGGATCGCCTGGCACCGGCTCAAGGACATGATGACGTGAAACGACGGTACTTCTCGGACTGGGGCGGTCTGCCCGGACAGCGCAACATCATCGCCAGCCGCGCCGTCGTGACCGATGCCTACGCCTTCATGCCGCGCCGGGTGCAGTCGGACATCACCGCAAGCCTGCTGCCCGGCTGGCAGGACACCCGCGCCTGGATCGTCGCCCGGCCGCTGACCGGCATGGCGGAAACCTTCGCCGAACTGCTGGTCGAGATGGCGCCCGGCGGCGGGTCGGACGCGCCGGAACCCGATCCGGGGGTCGAAGGCGTGATCTTCCTGCTGTCCGGCACACTGACCCTGACGGCCGATGGCACGGCGCACGAGATGCAGCCCGGCGGCTTCGCCTTCCTGCCCGCCGGCACCGACTGGTCGCTGCGCGCCGGCGACAGCCGCACCGTGGCGGTCTGGATCCGCAAGCGCTACGAACCCGCGCCGGGGATCGATGCGCCGGAGGTGGTGATCGCCAACGACGCCGAGGTGGAGCCGGTCGCCATGCCCGAGACCGAGGGCCGCTGGTGCACCACACGCTTCGTCGACCCGGCTGACCTGCGTCACGACATGCACGTCACCATCGTCACGCTGGTGCCGGGGGCCGAGGTGCCCTTCACCGAAACGCACGTGATGGAACACGGCCTGCTCGTCCTGCAGGGCATGGGCGTCTACCGCCTGAACCAGGACTGGATCGAGGTGGAGGCGGGCGATTTCATGTGGCTGCGCGCCTTCTGCCCGCAGGGATGCCATGCCAGCGGGTCCGAACCGTTCCGCTACCTGCTCTACAAGGACGTGAACCGGCACCCGAGGCTCTGGCCGTGATCCGCATCCCCTCCGTCCCGCTGACGGCGGAGGGCTTCGCCCCCTTCGGCGACGTGCTGGAGGCGGCGGGCGCGCCGGACAGGGTGATCAACGAAGGCCTCTGCGACCGCTTCCACGACCGCGCCCGGCTGGATTTCGGGCCGGGCGGTCGGGCCGGGGTCTCGATCTTCCGGGCGCAGGCGCGGGCGCTGCCGTACACCTGCCGGATGCTGGAACGGCACCCCGAGGGCAGCCAGGCCTTCGTGCCCATGTCGGACGCGGCCTGGCTGGTGATCGTCGCGCCCGACGCGGGCGGCGCACCGGGCGCACCGCTGGTCTTCCGGCCCGCCCCCGGCCAGGGGGTGAACATCCTGCGCAACACCTGGCACGGGGTGCTTACCCCTTTGGCAGAACCGGGCCTTTTCGCGGTGATCGACCGCATCGGAGAGACCTCCAACCTCGAAGAACGCTTCCTGGACAACCCCTTCATGATACCCTCGTGACCGCCACCGCCCGCAGAGGCGGGGCGGGACATTCACGGACGGGGACATCCGACATGACAGACGCAACGACCCCCATGGGGACCGGGCTCGGGACGCCCGCGCAACTGCGCGATCCCGATTACACGCCGCCGCTGGCCAACGCGATCCCGCTGGGGATCCAGCACGTGCTGGCGATGTTCGCCTCGAACGTGACACCCGCGATCATCGTCGCCGGCGCGGCGGGCTTCGGCTTCGGCTCGAACTCCCCGGATTTCCCGAACCTGATCTACATGATCCAGATGTCGATGCTCTTCGCCGGCATCGCGACGCTGTTCCAGTCCATCGGTTTCGGCCCCGTGGGCGCGCGGCTGCCGATCGTCCAGGGCACCAGCTTCGCTTTCCTGCCGATCATGATCCCCGCCGTCGCGGGCCAGGGCGTCGCGGGCATGGCCGGGCTGATGACCGGCGTGGTGATCGGCGGCATCTTCCACTTCTTCCTCGGCACCTTCATCGGGCGGCTGCGCTTCGCCCTGCCGCCGCTGGTCACCGGGCTGATCGTGCTGATGATCGGCCTGTCGCTGATCCGGGTCGGCATCCAGTACGCCGCCGGCGGCGTGCCGCTGATGGGGACCGAGAACTTCGGCACCCTCGCCATGTGGTTCCCGGCCCTGGTGGTCGTGGTGGTGACGCTCTGCATCAAGTTCTTCACGCGCGGGCTGCTGTCCGTCTCGGCCGTGCTGCTGGGCCTGATCGCGGGCTATGTCGTGGCGCTGACGATGGGGCAGGTGAACTTCGGCAACGTCGGCCGCGCGGCGGTCTTCGCGCCGCCGATCCCGTTCCAGTGGGGCTTCGCCTTCTCGGGCGCGATCATCATCGGAATGATCTTCATGGCCGTGATCTCGGCCATCGAGACGGTGGGCGACGTCAGCGGCATCTGCAAGGGCGGCGCGGGGCGCGAGGCGACGGACCGCGAGATCTCGGGCGCGACCTATGCCGACGGTCTGGGCACGGCCGTCGCGGGGATCTTCGGCGGGCTGCCCAACACCTCGTTCTCCCAGAACGTCGGGCTGATCTCGATGACGGGGGTGATGAGCCGCCATGTCGTCACCATCGGCGGCATCTTCCTGATCCTCTGCGGGCTGATCCCCAAGGTCGGCGCGATCGTGTCGACGGTGCCGATCAACGTGCTGGGCGGCGGGGTGATCGTGATGTTCGGCATGGTCGCGGCGGCGGGGATCAACATGCTGTCCGAGGTGACCTGGAACCGCCGCAACATGGTGATCTTCGCGGTGTCCCTGTCGGTGGGCTTCGGCCTGCAGCTGGAGCCCTCGGCCCTGCAGCACCTGCCCCGGACCCTGCAGATCCTGCTGACCTCGGGCCTGCTGCCCGCGGCGGGTCTGTCGATCCTCCTGAACCTGGCGCTGCCGGAAGAGCTGGACTGAGCGTTGCGGGCGGAGAGGCGGGCCGGCCCCGCCTCCCGCCACCGTCTTCACCTTCACCGCACACGCAAACGGAGCCGTGCAGCGCCGGCCCGTGGGATGGCGCACGCAACACCCGTGCGGGTGCGCTTTGTCGTGACGTCACTTCCCCCGTCCCGAGGCCTGACCAGGCGTCGACATAGCGCCAGCCCGGGGGGCGGCAACGCCATTGTCGCTCGGACCAATGGCGCAACAATGGACGACCGCTGCACGGCGCCTTCGGCTCGATTCCGTGCGGGCGCGCAGCACGGCCGGCCTCCCGTACCCGTAGGCCGGGCTTCAGCCCGGCTTCCCCTGCAGGCCCGGCGCCTCTCCGAACACCCGATCCAGCGCCCTGTCCATCGTATCGCCCTCGACCTCCAGCCGCACCGGCAGGGTCAGCACCTTCGCCCGGAAGGCGGAGGGCAGGCGGACCGCGTCCTTCTCGGTCGTCACCATCTGTGCCCCGGCCAGACCCGCGTCCCGCTCGATCCGGGCCATCAGCGCCCTGGTCAGCGGCTGGTGATCGGACAGCGCGACCTCTCCCACCACCTCGGCCCCCAGCCCCCGCAGCGTGGCGAAGAACTTGCCCGGCCGGCCGATCCCGGCGAAGGCCAGGGCGCGCAATCCGTGCCACTCCATGCCCGTCTGCAAGGGCGCGAGCCGGCCGCCCGCGACGGGCGGCGCGTCGGCGGGCAGCCCGCCGGCGAAGGATGCGCGCTCGGCCTCCGCCCCGATGCACAGCACCACATCCGCCCGCGCCAGGCCCGCCCCGACCCGCTCCCGCAGGGGCCCCGCAGGAATGCAGCGCCCGTTGCCGAAGCCCGTCACGGCGTCCACCACGACGATCCCCAGATCGTGCGCCAGCGCGGGGTCCTGGAAGCCGTCGTCCAGCACCACCGCCTGCGCCCCGGCGGCCACCGCCGCGCGCGCCCCGGCGGCGCGGTCCTCCGCCACATGCACCGGGCCGAAGGCGGCCATCAGCAGCGGCTCGTCCCCGACCTCCTCCGCGCGGTGACGGCGGGGGTCCACCGTCACCGGCCCCGTCAACGACCCGCCATACCCGCGCGAGACGAAATGCGCCGCGACGCCGCGCGCCGCCAGCGCCTGCACCAGCCAGATCGCGGTCGGCGTCTTGCCCGTGCCGCCTGCCGTCAGGTTGCCGACGCAGATCACCGGCACCCCCACCCTGTCCCGCGCGCCGCGCGCCAGACGCCGCGCCGTCGCGGCTGCATAGAGCGCGCCCAGAGGCGCCAGCAGCGCGACACGCCAGCCGGGCGGACGGGTCCAGAAATCCGGCGCCCGCATCAGACCCTCCGCCGGTCCAGTTCGTCGTGCAGAAGCTCCAGCAGGCGGTCCGTGACCTCGGCCCCCTCGGTCGCCACCTCCCAGGCGGCCCGCGCCATGGCGGCGGCCTGATCCGGCGCGGACAGCCGCGTCACCGCCGCCGACAGCGTCTTCGCATCCTTCACGATCCGCGCCGCCCCCGCGGCGGCGAAACGGCGGTAGGCGCCCAGATGCCGCCCCGGATGCGGACCGTAGAGCACCGCCGCACCCAGCGCCGCCGGCTCCCACGGGTCCGACCCGCCGAGACCGGCGCGCAACGAGGACCCCATGAAGGCGATCGGCGCGAGGCGATACCACAGCCCCATCTCGCCGCGGGTGTCGGCCAGCAGCACCTCGGTCGTCTCCTGCGGCATCTCTCCGCGCGACCAGACCACATGCCGCCACTCGCCCGCGGCGATGGCACGGGCGAAGGCGGGACCGTCGCTCTCGCGGTCGGGCACCACCACCAGCAGCAGCCGGTGCTCGATCCTCAGCGCGGCACGGTGCGCCTCCAGCACCTCGTCCAGCTCCTCGGGGCGCAGCAGCGCCGCCACCCAGACCGGCCGCCGCGCCAGCGTCTCCGACAGCTCGGCGCGCAGGGTCTCGTCGCAGGCCAGCGCGGTCGAGCCCTCCTGCAGCGGCCCCGTCACCTCGATCCGGTCGAGCGGCACGCCGAGCCGCTGCAGCCGCCGCCCGGCATTGGCCGAGATCGCGAAGACCCGCCGGAACTGCCCCAGCACCGCGCCCGACATCGCCGGCAGCCAGCGCCAGCGCGCCTCGTCGAAGCCTTCCTCGGGCGCGTCGACCAGGTAGAGCGGGCAGCCGCGCTGCCCCGCCTTCGTCACCAGCGCGGGCCGCAGGTCGCCGCCGGACCAGAGGCCGATATCGGGGCGCCAGTGGTCCAGGAACGCCTCCACCGCCGTCACGTTCTCGGGCGGGAGGTCCGCCCAGACGGCGCAGTCCCGCAGCTTCTCGGGCCGCGCCACGCCTTCGCCCCCGGTCAGCAGCACCGCCACGTCGTCGCGCTGCGCCGCCAGCCGCTCGGCGGCCTGCAACAGGCCGGGAATGCGGTCGGACCCGGCCGCGTGGCACCAGATCAGCGCGCCGTCCGGCCGCGCGCCCTCGGGCCGCCGCCAGCCCTGCGGCGGCGCCCGCCGGGCAAGGGCCATGTAGGTGGCAAGGCTGACGGAACCGGACATGCGGGGATCAGCGGCCTCTGCGACGGGTCAAGGCGGGGCCGAAAGCAGACGGGGGCATGGCCGACGGGTGCAGGACGCACCGGCCCGGGACCGGCAGGCTCACGTGGTCCCGCCACCGGGCCGAGGCGTCGCGGCCGCCGGCCTGCATCGCGGACCAGGCGCTGCGCGCCGGACCGGCGCGGAAGGAACAGGTGCCGGGCGCGGTCATGCCCGGCTCAGTTGCCCAGTTCCTCGGTCGGAGAGCCCGCGGCCTCCTCGTCCCTCAGCCGGTGGATATGGGCGATGAAATACCGCATGTGGGCGTTGTCCACCGTGCGCTGCGCCTCGGCCTTCCAGGCGTCGTAGGCGCTGGCGTAGTCGGGATACATCCCGACGATGTGGATGTCGTCGACCTCCTTGAAGACGTTCTTCGACGGGTCGACAAGCTCTCCTCCGAAGACGAGGTGCAGGCGTTGCATGGTGTCGGGCCTCCTGTTGCCGGTCGCGGGGGTCCACCCTGTCCACGTTGTAGTGTCAGGGCCGGGATATGGAAAGGCGGCCGTCCGGCCCGAAGCAGGGCGAATGACGGTCTGCACGTTTCCGATCGAGGCGGCCGAACAGGGCAGTCGACCACGGGATCGGACGCGCCGCCCGTCGACGACAACGCGAACGCGCGGTTGAAATGCCGCAGGGTTTGCCCGATACCGCCGAAGCGCGCCGGGCCGCGCGTATCGGAGGCTTTCCATGTCGATCAACAGCTTCGGCCATCTCTTCCGCGTCACCACCTGGGGCGAAAGCCACGGGCCGGCGCTCGGCGCGACGGTGGACGGCTGCCCGCCTGGCGTGCCGCTGGCCGAGGCCGACCTTCAGCGCTGGCTGGACCGCCGCAAGCCCGGGCAGAACCGCTACACCACCCAGCGGCAGGAGGCCGACTCGGTCGAGATCCTGTCCGGCGTCTTCGAGGGACGGACCACCGGCACACCGATCCAGCTGATGATCCGCAACACCGACCAGCGGTCGAAGGATTACGGCGAGATCGCCGAAAAATTCCGCCCCGGCCATGCCGACATCACCTACTGGCAGAAATACGGCATCCGCGACTATCGCGGGGGCGGCCGCTCGTCCGCCCGCGAGACGGCGGCGCGGGTCGCCGCCGGCGGCGTGGCCCGGGCGGCGCTGGCCGCGCTGGCGCCGGGGATCGAGGTGCAGGGCTACATGGTCCGCATGGGCGCGCACGGCGTGGACCGGGCGCGGTTCGACATGGCGGAGGTCGAGCGCAACCCGTTCTGGACCCCCGACCCCGTGGCAGCCGAGGCGTGGGCGCCCTATCTCGACGGCCTCCGCAAGAGCGGCAATTCCGTCGGCGCGGTGATCGAGGTCGTCGCGCGGGGCGTGCCCGCGGGTCTGGGCGCGCCTGTCTACGGCAAGCTCGACACCGACCTGGCCGCCGCGATGATGTCGATCAACGCGGTGAAGGGGGTCGAGATCGGCGAGGGCATGGCCGCGGCCGAACTGACCGGCGAGGAGAACGCGGACGAGATCTTCCTCGGGAACGACGGGCGGCCGGTCTATTCGTCGAACCACGCGGGCGGGATCCTCGGCGGCATATCGACCGGGCAGGAGGTGGTGGTGCGCTTCGCGGTGAAGCCCACGTCCTCGATCCTGAAGCCCCGGCAGACGATCACGAAATCGGGCGAGGCGACGCAGATCGTGACGAAGGGCCGGCACGACCCCTGCGTCGGCATCCGCGCGGTGCCCGTGGGCGAGGCGATGATGGCCTGCGTGATCCTCGACCACCTGCTGCTGCATCGCGGCCAGGTCGGCGACGCGGGCGGCCGGATCGGGTGACTTCCGGCGATGGTGGGGTGGAACCCCACCCTACGTTGCCCGACGCGATCCCGATGTTGAAGATGGAGAGGGCAAAACCCACGCTGCGCCGACGCAGGGTGGGGTTCCACCCCACCACGGCGCCCGACTCGATCCCGAGGATCGAATGTGGCGAGGGCACCCCACCAGGGCGCGCCCTGCGGGACCACCGGCGCCACCGCGCTCCCCGCACGACCAATCGGCGCCATCCCCTCGCCGCCTCAGCCCTTGAACTCCGCCATCCCCTCGCGGGCCAGCTCGTCCGCGCGCTCGTTCTCCGGGTGGCCGGCGTGGCCCTTGACCCATTCCCACGTCACCTGATGCCGCTTCTGCGCCTCGTCCAGCCGTTGCCACAGATCGACGTTCTTCACCGGCTTCTTCGCCGCCGTTCGCCAGCCGTTGCGCTTCCAGCCGTGGATCCAGCCGGTCACCCCGTTCTTCACGTACTGGCTGTCGGTCACCACGGTGATCGCTGTCGCACGGCCCAGCGTCTCCAGCGCGTTGATCGCGGCCAGCAGCTCCATCCGGTTGTTGGTCGTCACCGCCTCGCCGCCGCAGAGCGTGCGCTCCTTCACCACCGCACCGCCGTCCTTCGCCTGCAGCAGGACGCCCCAGCCGCCGGGCCCCGGATTGCCCGAACAGGCGCCGTCGGTATAGGCGTAGAAATCGGCCAAGCGCGTGCCCCCTCCGGTCAGGACCGGGCCGCCACCTCCGGCGCCCGGGCGGACAGGAGACACCACGCGAAGGGCGTCCCGTCAAGGCCGGTGCCCCGCCCGTGCAGCGACTCGGGCTCGGGCAGCAGGCGGGCGTCCGACAGCATCCGCCGCAGCTCGACCTCGGACCAGTAGGTGTAGAACCGGCCCAGATCGTCCCGCGCCTCGCCGCGGCCCATCTTCATGCCCAGATGCATCCAGCCGCCGGGCAGCAGGGCCGCCCCGAGCCGCGCCATCAGGGCGGGCAGTTCGTCGCGTCCCACGTGCAGCAGAGAGAAGTTGGCCCAGATGCCGGCATAGACGGGATCGGGCGGGATGTCCTCGAACCCGGCGACGCGGGCGGGCACGCCGAAGCGGTCGCGGGCCAGCCTCACCATCCCCTCGGAGGCGTCGACCGGATCGGGCCGGAACCCCGCCTCGGCCATCGCGGCGGAGGCATGTCCGGGACCGCAGCCGAGGTCCAGCACCCGGCCGCCCCGAGGCAGCCGCCTCAGAAAGCCCGCCAGCGCCCGGCGCTCCCAGCCGGGCACGCCACGCTCCATGTAGATGGTGCTCTGCCGATCGTAGACGCCGAGTGTCTGCCGATCCGCCATCAGGCGCGCCCCGCGGCCGAAGGGCGGAGGCCCGTGGTGACGATGAGGACGGGCGATGCCATCCGGAAGCTGTCGAGCGGCATGAAGACCCCCATCTTCGTGATCTCGGATGATCGGTCCACCCTGCGCCTTCGGGTCCCGCGCCGCAAGGGCATGAGGGGGGGCCGAGCCGGGAAACAGAGCGTTCACCGAGGGATAGTCCGGCGCGGCGACGGCGGAGCGGGCGGGGGGAGATCCTCGGGTCGGGCGCGGGGATGATCGGGGGCGCTGGCTGCAGGGGATCCCCGGAGCGGGACCGAGGATGACGCGCATTCTGAAAGCGGAGGAGTGGACACGTTGATGGGCGCAGGCACCTGCTCCGGGACAGCCTCGGCGGGACAGGCCGGGCGGCGCGTCCCAGGCGGAGCGTCTACCGCGGAGCGCTTCCGGCGCGGCGGCTCAGGCGGGGATGCGCAGGACGCGGGGGACCTTGAACTCGACGTTCTCCGTCGCCGTCTCCACCATCTCCAGCGTCACGTCGAATCGGGCGCGCAGCGCGGCGACGACCTCGTCCACCAGCACCTCGGGGGCGCTGGCGCCGGCGGTGATGCCGATGCTGCGGATCCCCTCCAGCGCGCGCCAGTCGATGTCGCCGGCGCGCTGCACCAGTTGCGCATAGGCGCAGCCGGCCCGGCGGCCCACCTCGACCAGGCGCTTCGAGTTGGACGAATTCGGCGCACCCACCACCAGCATGGCGTCGATCTTCCCGGCCATGGCCTTCACCGCCTCCTGGCGGTTGGTGGTGGCGTAGCAGATGTCTTCCTTGTGCGGCCCGACGATCGCCGGGAACCGGGCCTGAAGCGCCGCGACGATCCCCGCCGTGTCGTCCACCGACAGCGTCGTCTGCGTCACGAAGGCCAGACGCGCCGGATCCCGCACCTCCAGCCCGGCCACGTCCGCCTCGGTCTCCACCAGCAGGACCTCGCCCTCGGGCAGCTGGCCCATGGTGCCGATGGTCTCGGGGTGGCCGGCATGGCCGATCATCACGATCTGAAGCCCGTTCGCGTGATGCCGCTCCGCCTCGATATGCACCTTGGACACCAGCGGGCAGGTGGCGTCGATATAGACCATCTCGCGCCGCGCGGCCTCCGCCGGGACGGCCTTCGGCACGCCGTGGGCCGAAAAGATCACCGGACGGTCGGGCGGGCATTCGTCCAGCTCTTCCACGAAGACGGCGCCCTGCTCGCGCAGCCCGTCGACGACGAAGCGGTTGTGGACGATCTCGTGCCGGACATAGACCGGCGCGCCCCATTTCTGCAGCGCCATCTCGACGATCTTGATCGCCCGGTCGACGCCGGCGCAGAAACCGCGCGGCGCCGCCATGTAGACGGTCAGCGGCGGCAGGGCGGCCATACGGGCAGTCTCGGCGGTCTGGTCGGGGGCGGGGGTCATGCGGTGTCGCTCCTCATGCCGGGCAATCTGGTGCGGGGACGGCGCGACGTAAAGGGGGGCTCCGCCGGGAACCCGCGGCGGGCATGGCATCGGGACGGGCCGCGGGCGGCCGGCAGCATCGTGAGCCGGTGTCAGTTTCCGGCGACCGCACGCACCTTGTCGTCGCCCTGGCTGTCGCGCGGCGGACGGCCGATCACTTCCTTCAGCTCGTCCAGCTCGATGAAGTTGTCGGCCTGGCGGCGCAGCTCGTCCGCTATCATCGGCGGCTGGCTGCGGATGGTCGACACGACCGACACCCGCACACCCGAGCGCTGGAGACTTTCGACCAACGGCTTGAAATCCCCGTCGCCGGAGAACAGGACGATGTGATCGACCCTCGGCGCCAGCTCCATCGCATCGACCGTCAGCTCGATGTCCATGTTGCCCTTCACCTTCCGGCGCCCCTGGCTGTCGGTGTATTCCTTCGCCGTCTTCGTCACCATGGTGAAGCCGTTGTAATGCAGCCAGTCCACCAGCGGACGTATGGGGGAGTATTCGTCGTTCTCCAGCAGAGCCGTGTAGTAGAATGCCCGGAGCAGCTTGCCACGCCGCATGAACTCCTGGCGCAGCAGCTTGTAGTCGATATCGAACCCCAGCGACTTGGCTGCGGCATAAAGATTCGACCCGTCGATGAACAGCGCCAGCCGTTCGTCCCTGTAAAACATCCTAAACCCTTCCGAATTCGAAGCGCGACGCCGAGGGGTGAGTGTGCGAAATATTCGGCGGCGCGAATGCTGTAAATTAAGTGCATCCACACTTTGCATCAAGGCGTTAAGATTGTCCAAAACTATGGGTCCAGGCGCCGTGCCGCAGCGTTACCTCATTGCAATTGGCGGGAATTTGCCCATCGGGATGGCTCAACCGCTGGATGTCGTGCGACGCGGTATCGCACTCGTGACTGGCAGGATCGGCGGAATCAGAGGCATCAGCCCGCTCTACGCCACGCCGGCCTTTCCGCCCGGCGCCGGGCCGGATTTCGTCAATGCGGCGCTGGCGCTGGACAGCGCCCTGCCGCCCGCCGCTCTGCTGGCGACCCTGCACGCCATCGAGGCCGAGATGCAGCGCGAACGCCGGGCCCGCTGGGGCACGCGCACGCTGGATCTGGACCTGATCGGCGCGGGCGATGCGGTGCTGCCGGACCGCGCCACCTTCCGGCGCTGGCTCGACCTGCCGGAGGCGCGGCGCGGCGTCGAGGCGCCCGCCACGCTGATTCTCCCCCACCCCCGGATGCAGGAACGGGCCTTCGTCCTCGTGCCCCTCCGCGACGTCGCGCCGGACTGGCGGCACCCGGTCCTGGGCCGCACGGTCGCGCAGATGTGTGCCGAACTGCCCCCGAATGACCGGGATTCCGTCCGTTTTCTGGCGCCGCCGCCTTGTCAAGACCCGTCCGCATGACTAGAACACGCTCTCTATCCGCTCCACGACCGAAAGGTGATCCATGGCCCGCGTGACCGTCGAAGACTGCGTCGACAAGGTTCCCAACCGCTTCGAGCTGGTGATGCTCGCCGCGCATCGTGCGCGCGAGATCTCGTCGGGCGGCGCGATCACCGTCGACCGCGACAACGACAAGAACCCGGTCGTCGCCCTGCGCGAGATCGCCGACGAGACGCAGAGCGCCGAGGAACTGCGCGAGCGTCTGATCGAGGCGAACCAGACCCAGATCGAGGTCGACGAGCCCGAGGACGACAACATGTCCCTGCTGATGGGTGCCGAGGTGGACAAGCCCGCCGAGGACGACATGAGCGAAGAGCGCCTGCTGCGCCAGCTCATGGAAGCGCAGGGCCAGGGATAGGGCCAGGGATAAGGCAGCGGGGCGCCGGCGTGCGCCCGTGGTGACGAGGCAACCAGGGGTATCATGATCACGGCAGACGACCTGATCGCCCTGACCCGCGCCTACAACCCGCGAAGCAACGACACACTCATACGCGCCGCCTGGGAATTCGGCTGGGCGGCGCACGAGGGCCAGACCCGCCAGTCGGGGGAGCCCTACTTCACCCACCCCGTCGCCGTCGCCGCCATCCTGACCCAGCAGAAGCTGGACGACGCGACCATCATCACCGCCCTTCTGCACGACACGGTCGAGGACACCCGCGCCTCCTACGCCGACATCCGCGACCGCTTCGGCAGCGAGATCGCGGATCTGGTCGACGGGGTGACGAAGCTGACCAAGCTTCAGCTGTCGTCGACCGAGACCCAGCAGGCCGAGAACTTCCGCAAGCTGTTCATGGCGATGTCCAAGGACATGCGCGTGATCCTGGTGAAGCTGGCCGACCGCCTGCACAACATGCGCACCATCCGCGCCATGCGGCACGAGAAGCAGGTGCAGAAGGCGCGCGAGACGATGGACATCTTCGCGCCGCTGGCCGGCCGCATGGGGATGCAGTGGATGCGGGAGGAGCTGGAGGACCTGGCCTTCAAGGTGCTGAACCCCGAGGCCCGGCAATCCATCCTGCGCCGCTTCGTGACGCTGCAGAACGACACCGGCGACGTGATCGAGCGGATCACCAACGACATGCGCCAGGAACTCGCCGCCGCGAAGATCGAGGCAGAGGTGTTCGGCCGCGCCAAGCGCCCCTATTCCATCTGGCGCAAGATGGAGGAGAAGGGCCAGGGCTTCTCGCGCCTCAGCGACATCTACGGCTTCCGCATCCTGACGGGCAGCGAGGATGCCTGCTATCGCGCGCTCGGCGTGATCCACCGCCGCTGGCGGTCGATCCCGGGGCGGTTCAAGGACTACATCAGCCAGCCCAAGTCGAACGGCTACCGCTCGATCCACACCACGGTCTCGGGCCGCGACGGCAAGCGGGTGGAGGTGCAGATCCGCACCCACAAGATGCACGAGGTGGCCGAAACGGGCGTCGCCGCCCACTGGTCCTACCGCGACGGTGTCCCGTCCGAGAACCCCTTCGCAGTGGATCCCGCCAAGTGGCTGGCCGGCCTGACCGAGCAGTTCACGGCCGAGGAGGATCACGAGGACTTCCTCGAAGCGGTGAAGCTCGAGATGTACACCGACAAGGTGTTCTGCTTCACGCCCAAGGGCGAGGTGGTGAAGCTGCCGCGCGGCGCGACGCCCATCGACTTCGCCTATGCCATCCACACCCGGATCGGCAACGGCTGCGTGGGGGCCAAGATCGACGGGATGCGCGTGCCGCTCTGGACGCGGATCCGCAACGGCCAGTCGGTCGAGATCACCATCGCCGACGGGCAGACGCCGCAGGCCACATGGCTGGACATCGCCGCCACCGGCAAGGCCAAGACCGCGATCCGCCGCGCCCTGCGCGAGGTCGACCGCGAACGCTTCATCAAGCTGGGGCGCGAACTGGCCCGCGTTGCGTTCGAACACGTCGGCCGCAAGGCCACCGACAAGGCCCTCGACACCGCCGCCCGGACGCTCAGGATCGAGGACCGCGACGAGGTGCTGGCCCGCCTCGGCTCGGCCGAGATGACCGCGCGCGAGGTGGTGAAGGCGGTCTATCCCGATCTCGTCCCCGCCGCCGGCACCGGGGTCGGCTGGGACAACGCCGTCCTCGGCCTCGCCGCGGGCGAAAGCTTCGACCGCGCGCATTGCTGCCAGCCCCTGCCGGGCGAGCGGATCGTCGGCATCACCTGGCGCGGCCGCGGAGTGGAAATCCACGCCATCGACTGCCCCACGCTGGCGGATTTCGAGGACCAGCCCGACCGCTGGGTCGACCTGCACTGGCACTCCGGCCGGCACAAGCCGATCTACCAGGTCACGATCGAGGTGACCATGGGCAACGACGCTGGCGTTCTGGGACGAATCTGCACATTGATCGGAGAGCAGAAGGCCAATATCTCGGACCTCAGGATCACCGACCGGAAACCCGACTTTTACCGCGTCTCGATAGATCTGGAACTGAGCGACGCCGAACACCTGCACACCGTGACCTCTGCACTGGAAGCGGAAAGCGACGTCGCGGCCATCGAACGGCGCCGGCATCAGGCGGCCTCGCACGGGGGCCGCCCCCCGGCGAGACAGGGAGAAGCACTTGGTCTTCAAGCGCCGTGACAGACGGCCGATCTGGCAGATCGCGCTGGATTTCCTGTGGCCGCGCGGGGGCTGGGCCCGGGCCTTCCACTACGTGAAGCACCGGGTGCGGCGGCTGCCCGACAGCCCCGACCGCATCGCGCGCGGCATCTTCGCCGGCGTCTTCACCGTCTTCACCCCGTTCTACGGGCTGCACTTCGTCTGCGCCGCGATCATCGCCAAGCTCATGCGCGGCAACATCCTGGCCGCCCTGCTGGCCACCTTCGTCGGCAACCCGCTGACCTACGTGCCGATCGGGCTGATCTCTCTCCAGACCGGGTTCTGGCTGCTGGGCATCCGCCACCACCCGGCCGAGGAAGGAGAGATCCACCGCTCCTTCGGCGGCAAGTTCGTGGACGCCGCCGACGACCTGCGCGACGCGCTCTGGGCGCTCTTCACCGACGCCGACGCCAACTGGACCGGACTCCAGCACTTCTACCACGAGATCTTCTTTCCCTACATGATCGGCGGGATCGTCCCCGGCATCGTGTTCGGCGTGATCTCCTACTACGTGTCGCTGCCGCTGATCCGGGCCTACCAGCACCGCCGCAAGGGGGTCTTGCAAGCGCGGCTCAAACGCATCAAGGCTGCAAAGGCCGCGACGGACGCCAAGTAGCCGCGGCGCAGGAAGGAGCCCGCGATGCCCGAACACCTCCGCCTCGGCGTGAACATCGACCATGTCGCCACCGTCCGGAACGCCCGCGGCGGCGCCTATCCCGACCCGCTGCGCGCCGCGAAGCTGGCGGAGGAAGCCGGCGCCGACGGCATCACCGCCCACCTGCGCGAGGATCGCCGCCACATCTCGGACGCCGACATCGAGGGGCTGATGGAGGTGCTGACCGTGCCGCTCAACTTCGAGATGGCGGCGACGGACGAGATGCAGAGGATCGCCCTGCGCCACCGCCCCCACGCCGTCTGCATCGTGCCGGAGAAGCGCGAGGAACGGACGACCGAAGGCGGGCTGGAAGTCGCGCGGGAGGAAAACCGCCTCGCCCATTTCATCGCGCCGCTGCGCGAGGCCGGCTGCCGCGTCTCCATCTTCATCGCCGCCGACCGCCCCCAGATCGAGGCCGCGCACCGCATCGGCGCCGAGGTGATCGAACTGCACACCGGCGCCTATTGCGACGCCCATGCCGAAGGCCATTTCGACGCCCGCGACGCCGAGCTGGAGCGCCTGCGCGAGATGGCGACCTTCGCCCATTCCCTCGGGCTCGAGGTCCACGCCGGCCACGGCCTGACCTACGATACGGTCGCTCCCGTCGCCGCCTTCCCCGAGGTGCGCGAGCTCAACATCGGCCACTTCCTGATCGGCGAGGCGATCTTCCGCGGCCTAGACCCCGCCATCCGCGAGATGCGCCGCCTGATGGACGCCGCCCGCCAGGCGTGACCCGTGCCGGGCCGGCGCACGTCCCGCCACAATCGCAACCGCCCGCAGGGTGGGGTTCCACCCCACCCCCATCCCCCGCTCAACCCCGGAGGCCCCCGATGACCGACGACAGCGCCCGCCACAACGAGAAGATGGCGAAGAAGAAGGCCGCACGCGACAAGATCATGGCCACCAAGACCGACGAGAAGGGCCTGATCGTCGTCCACACCGGCAAGGGCAAGGGCAAGTCCACCGCCGCCTTCGGGATGATCTTCCGCTGCATCGCCCACGGCATGCCCTGCGCCGTGGTGCAGTTCATCAAGGGCGGCATGTCCACCGGAGAGCGGGACCTGATCCTGGCGCGCTTCACCGACATCTGCCGGTTCCACACCATGGGCGAAGGCTTCACCTGGGAAACCCAGAACCGCGACCGCGACGTCGAGATGGCGCAGGCCGCCTGGGAGAAGGCGAAGGAGCTGATCCGCGACGACACGAACCGCATGGTCCTGCTGGACGAGATCAACATCGCCCTGCGCTACGACTACATCGACGTGGCCGAGGTCATCCGCTTCCTGGCACAGGAAAAGCCGCCGATGACCCACGTCGTCCTCACCGGCCGCAACGCCCATCCCGACCTGATCGAGGCGGCGGATCTGGTGACCGAGATGGAGCTGGTCAAGCACCCCTTCCGCTCCGGCATCAAGGCGCAGATCGGCGTGGAATACTGACCCGGTTCCCTCGTCTTCCTCTGGCCACAAGTATCCTCGGGGGGGGGCGTGACCGCAGGTCATGCTGGGACAGCCCCCTCCGCAATCTCCACCCCGCGCAAGCGAAAAGGCCCGACCAGATGGCCGGGCCTTTCGAAAACCTCGAAGCGCCACCCTCAGTGCAGCTTCGCGTCCACCTGGGCGATCGACTCGTCGATCAGCCGGTCGGCATCCGCCGCGCTCAGCTGCTTCGCGATCACTTCCCGCGCCGCGGCCACGGCAACGGTCACGGCCTGGTCGCGCACTTCCTTGACGGCCCGCGCCTCGGCCGAGGCGATCTGCTCGTCGGCGGCGGCCAGGCGGCGCTGGATGCTCTTCTCCAGATCGACCTTCGCCTGTTCGGCGGCGGATCTCGCCTCGCCCTTCGCGGTCTCGACGATGCGGTCCGCCTGAGCCTGGACTTCTTTCTGCTTTCGCTCGTACGAGGCCAGCAGCGCCTGGGCTTCCTCGCGCAGGGCCTTCGCCTCGTCCAGCTCGGCCCGGATCCCGTCGGCGCGCTTGTCCAGCATGCCCGCCAGCATCGACGGCACGTTGAAGTAGATCAGCACCGCGATGAACAGGATGAAGGCCAGCAACACGATGAAATCGGTGTTGCCGAGCGAGAAGAACGGACCCGTCGCCGCCATCGCGGGCGAGCCGGCGAGGCCTGCGGCCAGCGCCGCTGCCATGATGCGTGTCATGCTCATCCCTTCACCCGGCTGTCCACGGCGGCATCCACCGTGCCCTGATCGGCCGAGAAGCCCAGCGCCGCGACGATCTCGGCGGCCGTGTCCTTCGCCACCACGCGGACGCTTTCGACGGCGCCGGCGCGGATGTCCGCGATCGCGGCCTCGCTCTCGGCGGTGCGGGCGGAGATCTGCTCGTCGGCCTTCGCCGTGGCGGCGTCGAGGTCCTTCTGGATCTCGGCCTTCGCCTCGGCCACGATGCGGCCGGCTTCGACGCGGGCATCGGCCAGCGCCTTGTCATAGGCCTTCTCGGCCTCGCCGGCGCGGCGCTTCAGATCCTCGGCGGCGGCCAGATCGTTCGAGATCGTGCCGGCGCGTTCGGCCAGAACGGCGCCGATCCGGGGCAGGGCCACGCGGCTCAGCACCAGATAGATCACCACCAGGGTGACCAGCAGCCAGAAGATCTGGTTCGGGAAATGCGAGAAGTCGAGCTGCGGCATCCCCGCGCCGCCGGCGTGATCGCCCGCGGCTCCGGAAGCATCTGCCAGCAGCTGGCCTTCGGCAGTCTGCGTTTCGGTCGCCATCAGCGTCTCTCCTTCGTCTTCACTCTACCCGGAACGGGGACCGGCGTCAGCCGGCCGCCCGCCCGGCGCAAGGGAAGGAAAGGCTCAGACGGCGAACATCAGCAGAAGCGACACGAGGAACGCGAAGATCCCCAGGGCTTCCGCGAAGGCGATGCCGATGAAGAGCGTTGCGGTCTGCGACGCGGCGGCCGACGGGTTGCGCAGGGCACCCGAGAGGAAGTTGCCGGCCACGTTGCCCACCCCGATGGCGGCTGCGCCGGAACCGATTGCTGCCAGGCCTGCGCCGATGTGTGCGAGATCGCCTTCCATGTCCGTATTCTCCTTGCGATGGAATTGGTGATTGATCGTGTAGGGTGGGGTTCCACCCCACCGTTACCCTAGTGCGCCGGATGCAGAGCATCCTTCAGATAGACGCAGGTGAGGATGGTGAAGACGTAGGCCTGGATGAAGGCCACCAGCACCTCCAGCCCGTACATCGCGGCGACCGCGATGACCGACAGGGGCGCGATGGCGGCGATCGCCGCGAAGCCCGCGAAGACCTTGATCACCGCGTGACCGGCCATCATGTTGCCCGCCAGACGAACCGAATGGCTGACCGGACGGACGAAGTAGGAAATCAGCTCGATCACCGCGAGGATCGGCCGCAGCGCCAGCGGCGCCGACTTGACCCAGAACAGCTCCAGGAAGTGGCTGCCGTTCTTGATGAACCCCAGGATCGTGACTGTGAAGAACACCGCGAAGGCCAGTACCGCCGTGACCGCGATGTGGGAGGTCGTGGTGAAGGCCATGGGCAGCAGGCCCAGGAAGTTCGCGAAGACGATGAACATGAACAGCGTCATGACATAGGGGAAGTACTTCACCCCGTCCTTGCCGGTCACGTCCTCGATCATCTTGTAGACGAAGCCGTAGGACAGCTCTGCCACCGACTGCATCCGCGTCGGGATCGTCGCGCGGCGCGAGGTGCCCAGCACCAGCAGCGCGATGATCGCCAGAACGGTGATCGCCATCCACAGCGTGACGTTGGTGATCGTGTACCAGTGGACCGGCCCGTCGCCGAACAGCGGCGTGATCAGGAACTGGTCCATCGGATGGAACTGCAGGCTGCTTTCGCCCGGTGCCAGTGCCGCTTCAGTTTCCGTCGCCATCCCGGTCCCCTTCGTGTCCGTCCCCTGCGGCCGGTGCCCCGGCCCTGTCCTTCTGCACCTCGGCGGCCGAGCGCATCATCGTCTTCACCCCGGCCGCAAGGCCCAGCAGGGTGAAGATGACCAGACCGAACGGCAGGGTGCCCGCCACCAGATCCAGCCCGTACCCGATGCCGAAGCCGATCCCCAGACCGGCCACCAGCTCGACCACCATACGCCAGGCAAGCTGGGCCTGGGCGTGGTGGTCGTCCTTCGGGGGCTTCGGCGCCTGAGCCTTCTGCGCAGCGGCCAGGCGCTGCTCCAGCGCGGCCATGCGCGTCTTGTGGTCGGCATCTGACACCGGGACAACCCCCTCGGACATCCGGGATGTTGCTATGCGGGGGGCCGGGGCGAGTCAAGCACGGCTTCGCCGCAGCGCGTCACCGCTCAACCTGCTGATTTCAGGGGATTTTTCTATCCGGCTGGATCAAGCGCGTCGCCGCCGGGCGCCGCATTTGCGCCGTGATGGACCGCCGGCGCATATTCAACCCGAAGGTTGAGGATCGTGCGACGGGCCGCAACCGGGCCCGCCACCAGAGCGTGGGGGCGGCGTCTCCACCGCCCCCATGCGCTCGTCGGATCAGGTGCCCGATGCCGTCGACGTGTCGGAATCGTCGATCAGCAGGATCGCCAGACCGGCAAGGCCGACCGCGCCCGCGGCGCCCAGTGCGCCGAGGCCCGGCGTGGTGGGCGCACGCGCCACCACGTTGCAGCCCGGCAGACGGATCTCCACCCGGCGCGCCTGTGCGTTGGCCGCCGCGCCGCCGGTCGTCGAGACCTCGCCCGCGCCGACGGCCTGCTGGACCTGGCTGCTGGGGCTGATGCGCTGCACGTACTGCGCGACGGCATTCGCCCGCGCCGCCGACAGACGCTGGTTCAGCGCCGCCGATCCGGTCGGGTCCGCATAGCCGGTGACGTTGAACGCCGCGCCGGGATTCTGCTGCATCAGCGTCTGCAGCGCCTGCTGCATCTGCGGCGACAGCGCCGTGCTGCCGGAGGGGAAATAGATCGTCGCCCCGCAGGCGGCCTGAGCGGCCGCGGAATGGGGCATGGCAAACGCGGCTGCCGCGGCAACCGCCATCAAAGTATGTCGTAGCATGAACGTGACTCCCTGAGACCTCGGATCGCAACGCGATCAGGGTCAGAACACACGCTCCGCCGGCAGAGGTCCGAAGAATCTCGCAGCGGCCGCCGCATCGGCTGATTCATACCGATTTCTCCCTCCGGCTCCGGCATTTCATTGCCGATCCCGGCCCTGTCGCGGCGGCGAAGGCCGGATCGCCGCGTCACCGGCCCCGGCGCAGGACGCTTGACAGCGGGGCGCGGGCGGGCGTGAAGGGGCCATGACGCAGCCCGGGCGCCCCACACTCGATCAGGTCTTCTCGGCCATCGCCGATCCGACCCGCCGCCGCATCCTCGCGATGCTGCTGGAGGACGACATGGCCGTGACCGACGTGGCCGACCCGTTCGAGATGTCGCTGGCCGCCATCTCCAAGCATCTCGCCATCCTGACCCGCGCCGGGCTGATCAGCCAGGAACGGCGCGGCCGGATCACCTGGTGCCGGCTGGAGCCCGACGCGCTGCGCGAGGCGTCGGTCTGGATGCAGGGCTTCGGCCAGTTCGAACCGGTGAACCTGGAGGCGTTCGAACGCTTCCTGCGGGCCGAACTGGGCCTGCCGCCCGAGGACGACATCGACCTGCCAGACCCCGACGAGGCGTCACCCGGCGAGGCGCCGGATCCCTCGTCCCGGCCGGATCCGGGGGCCGGGCCCGCGACCTCCTCCGGGGCGGACCCCGACCCGAAGCCGGACCCGGAAATGCCCGCAGCAGGTCAGAAAGCCGCCGCAAAGCGCGACTAGCGTGACGGCATGACCAGCACAGACCCCTCCTTCTTCCAGCCGCATCTCGACGATCCGGCCGCGCAACCCTCGCCGACCCTGGCGGGGCGCGGCTTCGTTCCGATCGGGCGGCATGGCAGCGGCCACCGCCTGCGCGACCTGCGCGCGCGGCTCGGCGCCCGTATCCGCACCGCGATGCGCTGCGCCGGCTTGTCCGGAGTGTTCAGGCCCGGCGCATTCAGGCCCGGCGCCTTCCGCATCGGCGCGGGGATCGACAGCTTCCTGCTGCTGGCGGCGATCTGCACGATGATCCTGCCCACCACCCCGGGGTACGAGCTGACGCAGGCCGCGGCCGGGCATCCGCTGGGCGCGCCCTTCGCGCTGATGATGTATCTCAGCCCGTTCTTCCTGATGGCGATCCTGCCGCTGCGTGTGCTGTGGCTGGTGCTGGACGGCCTGTTCGGGATCCGGCTGCGCACCCGGATCCTCGCGCCGATGGCGCTGCTCAGCCTGACTATGTTCCTGCTGATGGGTCCGCTGGCGATCCGCCCGGCCCCGCAGGCGGCGGCGATGCCGGCCGCACCGGTCGCGCAGCCGTCCTGACCCGCTACTCCCGCAGCAGCAGAAGCAGCGCCAGCACCGTCAGCACCACGCCGACCAGCACCATCGGCCCCGGCGCGCCGTGGCCCAGGGCGATTTCCCACAGGATCACCCAGGACGGCGACAGGTAGGTGTAGGCCATCACCTTGGACGACGGCAGGTGCAGGGTGGCGAACTGCAGCAGCACGAAGGTGCAGGCGCTGGCGAAGATGGCGACATAGGCCAGCGTGATCCAGACGATCGCCGGCAGCGCCGCCCAGTCGGTCGCCAGGATGTCGCCCCAGCCCCAGGCGGTGACGATCACGAACCCGGCCAGCAGCATCCCGAAGGTGAAGACCACCGGCGGCTCTCCGCGGTTCAGCTTCGCCACCATCGGCGTGTAGACGGCATGCGCGACGCAACCCCAGAAATAGATCACCTCGCCGCGCCCCACCTCCAGCCGCGCCAGCGCCGCCGGGTCGCCGCGGAAGATCACCCACAGCGCCCCCGCCCCGCCGATGGCCAGCGCCAGCGCGATGCGCGGCGTGGTGATCTGGCGCAGCAGCAGCCAGCCAGCCAGGGCGGCGATCGGCGGGGTCAGGGTGAAGACCGCCGCGCCGCTGACGGCACTCGCGGTCCTCAGCCCCTCGAACATCAGCACGAAGTAGATCGAGAAGAGCCCGCCCAGCACGAAATACCGCCACGGCGCCCGCGCCGCCCGGCGCGGCAGCCCGGTGGTGGCCAGCGCGGCGGCACCCACCAGCCCGGCGGCGATCAGAAACCGCGCCGAGGTCAGCGCCTGCGGCGAGATGTGCGGCGCCGCCAGCACCCCCAGCGAGAACGACCCGGCCACCAGGGCCGAGAAGGTCAGCATCGCGAGGTGCCCCAGCATCGGCCGCCGCTCGAACGCGGGGCGCAGGTCGGTCGTGGTCACGTCATGGCTCTCCGGGAAAGGCCGGATCCGGCCCGTCGTGCCGCCGTTCCTGCCCCGGCCGGGGCGCAAAGTCCATGCGCCCCGCCGCAGGACCGCCCGACGCGGCAGCCGCCCCCGCGACCCCGCGCGCCGGCAACCGCCGCGCGGCCCCCGCTCACTCCACCGGTTCGTTCACGAACCATTCCTTCAGGAACTTCAGGAACGCCTGAACCTTCGTCGTCCGGTGCAGGTCCATGTGCGTCACCAGCCACAGGCGGCTGTCCCACTGCTCCTCCGGCGGATGCACCTGGACCAGCTCGGGATGCGCCGCCATCTCGTAGCAGCCGAGGAACCCCAGCCCCACGCCCGACAGCACCGCCTGCCGCACCGCCAGCGGATCGCCCGACCGGAACACCACCTGCCCGGCCGGCATGTTCTCGCGGATCCACTGGGCCCAGGGGGCGCGGCTCGACGGATCGTCCGCCCCGACGAACCGATGCTTCAGCACCTCCTCGGGCGAGCCCGGCATCCCGTAGCGCTCGATATAGGCGGGCGAGGCGAAGATGGCGGATTTCAGCGTCAGGAACGGCTGCACCACGTTGTCCGGCTGCTGCGGCGGGCTGCCGGCGCGGATCGCCACATGCGCCTCGCCGTATTCCAGCCGGAACAGCCGGGCGGATGTCAGATAGCGCAGGATCACGTCGGGATATTCTTCCTGGAAGGCCGCCAGCGGCGGCACCAGCAGATGGCTCAGCCCGCCAAGCGTCGTCACCACCAGCTCGCCCGACACCGCGTTGCCGCGGCCCTTGATCCGGCCGGCCAGCTGGCTGAACTGATCGTCCGTCGCCTGCGCCACGCGCAGCAGGTCCTGCCCCGCCTCGGTGGCCGTGTAGCCGCGCGCGTGACGCTGGAACAGCTTCACGCCCAGCCGCCCCTCCAGCGCATCGATATGCCGGATGACCGTCGCGTGGTGGACCCCCAGCACATCCGCCGCCCCCGATACCGTCCCCAGCCGGGCGACCTGGAATGCGGTGCGGACCTCATCCCAATTCTCCATCTCGAACCTGTGCACTTGCGAACCTGCGCGCACATCAATGCGCCGGACGTGCGGATATGCAAGAGGGCTCCACCGACCAAAGGCGTATTGCCGAGGAACCTTATCGCGATGCAGAAGGTTGTTCCGCCATGCGGAGGGGCATGGTTCCAACAGAAAGGATACCCGATGTCCTATTACATGAAGGCCTGGATGGCCGCGGCAACGCTGCCGATCTGGATGGCGTCCCACGCCTGGTACGAGACGGCGAAGCTGAGCGGAACGGCGCGGGAGGCCGGGCTGAACGCCCTGCGCCACGCCGCGGACGACACCACCACCTGACACCGCGCGGACGAGCCTGCGGGCCCGCCGCCGCAGCCGGGCGATCCCGGCGGGGATGACAGATCGGGTGCGGCAGGCCAGACTGCCCACCCATGAAGGTCGTCACCGACACACCCGACCGCTTCGAGGCGGTGGAAACGCCCTGGCTGATGGCCATCCTGTCGGGCCTCTTCATCGTGGTCTTTTCCATCGCCGGGGCGGGGGCGCTGGCCTCCGGTGAACCGGCGGGGGCCGGCCTCTTCCTCGGCACTCTTCTCGGCGTGACGTGCCTGCTGATCTTCGCCCGGCACACACCCGTCGTGCTGGACCGCACCGCCGGCACGATGGAGATTCGCCGCCGCTCCGTCCTGTCCCGGTCGCATCTGCGCTACAGCCTGGCAGAGGTCGCGCGCGCCGATCTCCAGTATTCCGGCGGCACCGGGCGCAAGTCGTGGCGCATCGCGATCCACATCCCCGAAGGCGACGGCGCCGGATGGCACCCGCTGACGCCGGATTACGCCAATGTCCGGGGCCGCAGACGTACGGTGAAGGCGATGAACGCCTGGCTGGAGGCCGCCCGCAGCGCCCCCGCGCCGGAACCCGCCGACGCGCCGCCCGAACCCGGAACCGCCCGCACACCCGTGCGTTGAGCGCCCGATCGACCGTGCCTCCTGCACGGTGCCGGACGGGAAAGGTGATTCCATGCCGATGATGACACACTGGATGATGGCCATGACCTGGCCGATGCAGATGTCCGCCGCGTTCTGGAAGGCGTATTTCGACACCTGGTCGAACGTCATGCCGGTGCCGGGCGCAATACCCATGGGGCCGGAGGTGACCGAAGCCGCCGCCGCAGGCGCGGCCGCCGTGGCGAAGGGCACGCCGATGGGCAGCGCCGACGCCCGGACGGGCGGACTGCCCTCCGACACCGGGACATCCGGCTCGAAACTGCCGGAGAACGATCTGGCCTGATACGACCCGGGCCCGGCACTGTCCGGGCCCGCAGGAATCGCAACGAGATCTCGGTGCGCCGCGGGGCGCGGGGCCGCAGCTACACGCTCCCCCCGATGCGCGCACCGACCCGGCCGGGCCTCCGACAGGAGGCTCATCCGACAGGAGGCCCGCCGAGGGGCCGCCTCCCTGGCCCGGCCGGACCTGATCGCCCCCGGGCACCCCGTCGCCCGCCTCGACACCCCCCCACCCTTGACTCCGGGGCCCCATCAGGCCTAAACGCCGGCTCAATATCCGGAAGAGCCAACCTTCCGGTCCCTTTGCCGTATCGAGCAGGGATCGCCACCAGTCAGCGCGTCGCGCCCACTGGTGCGATCGTCGTTCGACCCGGTTGAGGTTCGCGCCGTCCCCGACCACATCGGGGGCATGTCCATGGAAGAGGCCGCAGGAGGGCCGAGGCATGTTCGAAAATCTGTCCGACCGCCTCTCCGGCGTCTTCGACCGTCTGACCAAGCAGGGCGCGCTGAGCGAGGACGACGTGAAGACCGCCCTGCGCGAGGTCCGCGTGGCGCTGCTGGAGGCCGACGTCTCGCTGCCCGTGGCCCGCGATTTCGTCAAGGCGATCCAGGACAAGGCCACCGGCCAGGCGGTGACGAAGTCGATCACCCCCGGCCAGCAGGTCGTCAAGATCGTCCATGACGAACTGGTGCACGTGCTGGCGGGCGACGAGGATCCCGGCAAGCTGCGCATCGACAGCCCGCCCGCGCCGATCCTGATGGTCGGCCTTCAGGGCTCGGGCAAGACGACGACCACCGCCAAGCTGGCGAAACGGCTGAAGGACCGCGAGGGCAAGCGCGTCCTCATGGCCTCGCTCGACGTCAACCGCCCCGCGGCGATGGAGCAGCTGGCGATCCTCGGCCAGCAGATCGGCGTGGATACCCTGCCCATCGTGAAGGGCGAGGATCCGGTGCAGATCGCGAAGCGGGCGAAGACCCAGGCCTCGCTCGGCGGCTACGACATCTACATGCTGGATACGGCGGGTCGCCTGCACATCGACCAGGAGCTGATCGCCCAGGCCGCCGCCGTGCGCGATGCGGTCAACCCGCGCGAGACGCTGCTGGTGGTCGACGGTCTGACCGGCCAGGTCGCCGTCGAGGTCGCGGAAGAATTCGACGACAAGATCGGCGTCTCCGGCGTCGTCCTGACCCGGATGGACGGCGACGGCCGCGGCGGCGCGGCCCTGTCGATGCGCGCCGTCACCGGCAAGCCCATCCGCTTCGTCGGCCTGGGCGAGAAGATGGACGCCATCGAGACCTTCGAGCCGGAGCGCATCGCGGGCCGCATCCTCGGCATGGGCGACATCGTGGCGCTGGTCGAGAAGGCCCAGGCCACCATCGAGGCCGAACAGGCCGAGCGGATGATGAAGCGCTTCCAGAAGGGTCAGTTCAACATGAACGACCTCAGGATGCAGCTCGAACAGATGCTGAAGATGGGCGGCATGGAGGGCGTCATGGGCATGATGCCCGGCGCCGCGAAGATGTCGAAGCAGGCGTCCGAGGCGGGGTTCGACGACAGGATGCTCAAGCGCCAGATCGCGCTGATCCAGTCGATGACCAAGAAGGAACGCGCCAACCCGGCTCTGCTGCAGGCGTCCCGCAAGAAGCGCATCGCGGCCGGCGCGGGGCTCGAGGTGCAGGAGCTGAACCGCCTGCTGAAGATGCACCGCCAGATGGCGGACATGATGAAGAAGATGGGCAAGGGCGGCATGCTGAAACAGGCCATGAAGGGCATGTTCGGCAAGGGAGGCATGCCGGATCCGTCGAAGATGGACCCCAAGCAGCTGGAAGCTGCGGCAAAGCAGATGGGCGCCTCGCTGCCCCGCGGCGGCATGCCCGGCGGCCTCCCCGGCCTCGGCGGCGGCGCCCAGCTCCCCCCGGGCCTGAGCGGGTTCGGAAAGAAGAAGTGACGACCGGCGCGGCGCATAAGGCAACGGCCCCTGTCCCCTCCCACCTTCGGGAGAGGCGCGGCGCGCCATGTCCGGGCGCTGCCTCGTATCGTCTCGACATCGCCACCCGGCCCCGCCCGGGGCGCGCAGCGTTGCGGGCAGCGCCCGGCCGCCCCCCCGGGCGGGCGCTTTCGCACCCCCCCGCGGCCGGGCACCGCCCTCCGTTGCACGCGCGCCCGCCGCAATGATGCACGCCGCCCCCCTCCACCCCGTGCTGGAGACCGAGCGCCTGCGCCTCGTCTCGCCCGCCGCGCCGGATTTCGACGCGACCGCGGCCTACCTCATGCCCGGCGCCCGCCCCTTCGTGGACCAGTTCCCCGACGAGGAGGCCGTCTGGTGGTCCGTCGCCACCATCATCGGCCACTGGCACCTGCGCGGCTGGGGCCACTTCGCCGTCACCGAGAAGGCCACCGGCCTCCAGGTCGGCCTCGTCGGCCCCTGGTTCCCCCGCGGCTGGCCCGAACCGGAGCTGTCCTGGCAGCTGCTCGAAGGCGCCGAAGGCCGCGGCTACGCGACCGAGGCCGCCCGCGCGGTGCTGGAATGGCTCTTCCGCGAACGCGGCTGGGCCTCCTGCATCAGCCTCGTCGAGGAAGACAACGAACGCTCCACCGCCCTCGTCCGCCGGCTCGGCGCGCGGCCCGAAGGGATCTTCGACCACCGCCTCACCGGGCGGATGCGGATCTGGCGGCACATGCCGAAGACCGCCGCCGCCAGAAAGCTGCTGGAGGGCCTGGCATGACCGGCATCGCCGCCCCCCTGATCGCCGCCGAGACGCTGGAGACCGAACGCCTGATCCTCCGCCGCCCCCGCCTCGAGGATTTCGAGGGCATGGCCGATTACCTCCGCTCCGACCGCGTCCGCTACATCGGCGGCCCGCAGCCGCGCCGCCGCGCCTTCGACCGGCTCGCCAATTTCGCCGGCCACTGGCTGCTGCGCGGCTTCGGTCGCTACGTCGCCGAGGACCGCGCCACCGGCCGCCCCGTCGGCCATTTCGGCGCCTTCCTGCACGACGACAGGCTGCCGCCGGAGATGGCATGGTCGATCTGGCACGCGGAGTTCGAAGGCCTCGGCCTCGCCCGCGAGGCCACCGCCGCCACCCTCGCGCACTACCGCGACGATCTCGGCTGGCCCGAGGTCTGCGCCCGCATCCACCGCGACAACGCCGCCTCGCTGTCCGTGGCGCGCCACTTCGGCGCAACGCCCGACATCGCCCGGGACGAGGACGACACCACCTTCTGGATCATCCCGCTGATCCGCCGGCAGGAGGGCGCGGCATGATCCCGACGCTCGCCACCGAACGGCTGACCCTCTCCGCCCCGCAGATCGCCGATTTCGAACACTGGGCCGACTTCTTCGCCACCCCCCGCGCCGAATACGAACGCGGGATGAAATCGCGGCCCGAGGCGTGGCGCATCTGGGCCTCGGACGTCGCCACCTGGCAGCTGCGCGGCTACGGCCCCTTCCGGGTCGCGAACCGCGCGACCGGCGCCTATGTCGGCGAGGTCGGGATCTACCACCCCGATTTCTACGCGGCGCCCGAACTCGGCTGGTTCGTGATCCCCGAGGCCGAGGGGAAGGGCCACGCCGCCGAGGCCGCCCGCGCCGTCATGGCCTGGGCGCACGAGACCTTCGGCTGGTCCCGCCTGATCAACTACATCGACCCGCGCAACGAACGCTCCATCGCGCTCGGCCTCAGGCTCGGCGGGACGATCGACCCCGACGCGACGGGCGAGGATCCCGGCGATGTGGTGATCGTCCACGACCTGACGCGGCTCGGCACCGGAGAAGCGGCATGATCCCGACGCTGCACACCGCCCGCCTGACCCTGCGCGCCCCGGGCCCGCAGGATGTCGCCGCGATGCGCGCCTTCTACGGCTCGGAAAGGTCGCGCTTCGTCGGCGGGCCGCTGACGGCGGAACTGGCCTGGCGGCAGCTGGCGGCAGAGATCGGGCACTGGACGCTGAAGGGCTACGGCCGCTGGATGGTCGACGTGACCGCCACGGGCGAGACGGTCGGCAACGTCGGCCTCTGGAACCCCGAAGGCTGGCCCGAGGCGGAAATCGGCTGGGATCTCTTCGACGGCGCCGAAGGCCGCGGCTACGCGACCGAGGCGGCGCAGGCCGCCCGCGCCCATGCCTACGACGTGCTGGGCTGGACCACCGCGATCAGCCTGGTGAAGCCCGCCAACACCGCCTCCGCCGCGGTCGCCGCCCGCCTGGGCGCGCGTCACGAATCGAGCTTCACACACGAACGCTGGGGCGAGATGCAGATCTGGCGCCACCCCGGCCCCGACAGCCTGTCCGAAGGCGGGATGGAGGCGTACGCATGACCGCCGTCCTGCACGACCCCGTCCACCCGATCCCCGCCCCGTTGATCGAGACGAAGCGCCTGATCCTGCGCGGCCCGCTGGCGCGCGATTTCGAACCGGCGCGCGATTTCATGCGCGACCCGCTGCGCACCCGCTACGTCGGCGGCCCGGTGGAGGACGACTTCTCCGCCTGGCGCGTCTTCATGGCCGTCGCGGGGCACTGGATGTGGCGCGGCTACGGCTTCTGGACGGTCGAGGACCGCGCCTCCGGCCGCCCCGCCGGCCGCGTCGGGATGATCTACCACTTCCCCGACTGGCCCGAACCGGAACTCGGCTGGCACGTCTTCGAGCGGTTCGAGGGCAAGGGCATCGCCTTCGAGGCGGCCATGGCCGTGCGCGAGCATTGCGCCCGCATCATGGGCCTCGACCGTCCGATCAGCCAGATCCACCCGGACAACGCCCGCTCCCGCGCGCTGGCCGAACGGATGGGCGCCGAGGTGGAGCGCGAGGCCGAGATGCACGGCGACCCGGTGCTGATCTACCGCCACCCCTCCGTGCTGGAAGTGGCCGCATGACCCTGCCCGCGACCCCGACTCCTGTAAACTCGGCTCCCATGACCGCGATCCCGGAGATCGAGACGGAGCGCCTGATCCTCCGCCCCTACCGGCTGTCGGATTTCGACACCTTCGCCGCCTGCAACATGGACGACTCGCGGATGCGCTGGATCGGCGGCGCGCAGTCCCGCCACGGCGCCTGGCAGAGCTTCGCCGCCGCCATGGGGCAATGGGCGCTGCGCGGCTACGGCGTCTGGGCGGTCGAACGGAAGGACACCGGCGCGCTGGCCGGCCGCACCGGCGTGGTCCATGCCGAATCCTGGCCCGAGCCGGAACTCGGCTGGGTCTTCAACGCGGGCCACGAGGGGCTCGGCCTCGCGCACGAGGCGGCGCTTGCCGCCCGCGACCACGCCGCCCGCCACTTCGGCCTGAACCCGATCATCAGCCAGATCCATCCGGAAAACGCCCGGTCGCGCGCGCTGGCCGAACGGATGGGCGCGGTGGTGGAACGCGAAACGACCCTGCTGGGCGATCCCTGCCTGATCTACCGCCACCCGCGGCTCGACGTCCCGGCCCCCGGCAGGGAGGTGGCGGCATGACCCGACCGCTCCCCACGCATCCGGCCGTGAATGGCGGTCCCGCGACTCGCGGGCCCGCGATCCGGACCACCGCGACCGGACCGGCGCATCGTCCCGCACCGGGGCGGCCGGCCTCGCCCGATTCCGCCCCGACACCCGCAACCAGACGCACCGACAGGAAGACCGACGTGATACCGACGCAATACCGACGCGATACCGACGCCGCATCCGGGGCTCACGGAGGCCGGGCATGACCGACGCAACGACCCGCGCCGCCGCCCTGCTGAAGGAGCACCGCGAGAGCATCGACCGGCTCGACGCGATCCTCGTCTACACGCTGGGCGAGCGGTTCAAGCACACCCAGGCCGTGGGGAAACTCAAGGCCGAACACGACCTTCCGCCGTCCGATCCCGCCCGCGAGGCGACCCAGATCGCGCGGCTCGAAGACCTGGCGAAACAGGCCGATCTGGACCCCGAATTCGCCAAGGCCTTCCTGAATTTCATCATCCAGGAAGTCATCCGCCACCACATGAAACACCAATCCTGACGGGGACTTGCGCCCTGTCGCCCCCGTAGGGTGGGGTTCCACCCCACCCCGCGAAACAGCCATTCCAAGGAGATACACGAAAATGGCCATGAAGATCAGACTCGCCCGCGGCGGCTCCAAGAAGCGCCCGTTCTATTCCATCGTCGCCGCCGACAGCCGGATGCCCCGCGACGGCCGCTTCATCGAGAAGCTGGGCACCTACAACCCGCTCCTGCCGAAGGACAGCGAGGACCGCGTGAAGATGAACATCGAGCGCGTGCAGTACTGGCTGGGCCAGGGCGCCCAGACCACCGACCGCGTGTCCCGCATGCTCGAAGCCGCCGGCGTCGTCGAGAAGAAGGAACGCTCGAACCCGAAGAAGGGCGAACCCGGCAAGGCCGCCCAGGACCGCGCCGCCGAGAAGGCCGCGAAGGCCGACGCCGCAAAGGCCGCCCCCGAGGCACCTGCGGAAGAAGCCGCCGAGGAATCCGCCGAGTGATGCGGCCCGGCCCGGAGCGGCGCTCCGGGCCTGCCCGCGCTCCGGTTGACCCCGGATGCTGTTCCGCCCGGTTCGGACGCTGATCCTGATCGTCGTCGCCTATCAGGCCGGCGTCTTCAGCGAACGCGCCCGGCAGGCCGAACGGTGCGCGGCGGTGACCGGGGCGCTGCACGACATCCTGTGCGAGGTGGACCCATGACGGACACGATCTGCGTCGGCGCCATCGGCGGCAGCTTCGGCGTGCAGGGCGAGGTGCGGCTGAAGAGCTTCTGCGCCGAGCCCGAGGCCATCGCCGATTACGGCCCGCTCTCGACCGAGGACGGGGCGCGCAGCTTCACGGTCCGGATCACCCGGCCGATCAAGAACGGCTTCGCCGCCCGGCTTGGCGGCGTGGCCACGAAGGAAGAGGCCGACGCGCTGAAGGGCGTGCGGCTCTACGCCCCGCGTGACCGGCTGCCGGCGCTGCCGGACGACGAATACTACCACGCCGACCTGATCGGCCTTGCGGTGTTCGACACCGGCGGGGTCGAGATCGGCAAGGTCCAGGCGGTCCACAACCACGGCGCCGACGACCTGCTGGAGGTGCGGCTGGCCGGCTCCTCCAGGACCGCGCTGCTGCCTTTCACGCTGGCCGCCGTTCCGACGGTGGATCTGGCCTCCGGCCGCATCATCGCCGACCCACCGGACGGAACCCTGCCGGACTGAGACCGCGCCCGCCGCACCGGACCGACCGGCCCGGCGGCCGGGCCCCGCACCGCTGCCTCCGCGGCCGTGACCGCCGGCGCTCACGGAACCGCGAGCGTTCGGCCGTGTTGGTGCACCGTCCGGGTAGAGGGCCCGGATCGAATGGAAGGTCTCACCATGCTCGAACTGATTCTCATCCTGCTCGCCATCGCCGCCATCGCCGCGCTGCTCGGTTTCGGACGGCTCTCGGGCCTCGCGCTGTCGGGTGCCAAGATCCTCGTCATCGTGGTTCTGGTGCTGTTCCTGCTGGTGCTCTTCGGGATCATCGGCCTCGCGGCGTAGCGCGCGCCGCCGCTGCCGCCCGGCCTCTTGCCCGATATCGGGGGCCGGGCTAAGGCGGAGGCCATGTCCGACGACACGCCCCCGCCCCCCGCCCGCTCGCACGGGCGAAAGTCCGTCCGCCTGACGCTGCAACCCAGCGACCTGATGGCGGAGCCAGTGCGCCTTGCGCGGGCGTGGACTGCGCGGGTCATCACCCTCTTCCCCGAGGCATTCCCCGGCGTTCTGGGCGAAAGCCTGACCGGCCGGGCGCTGAAGGACGGGCTGTGGCAGCTCGAAACCTTCGACCTGCGCCGCCACGGCGAGGGCCGCCACCGCAACGTCGACGACACGCCGGCGGGCGGCGGGGCCGGCATGGTCCTGCGCGCCGACGTCATGGGCCGCGCCATCGACGAGGCGATGCAGGGCGCGCGCGGCCGATGGCCGCTGGTCTACCTGTCCCCGCGCGGGCCGCGCTTCGATCAGGGCATGGCCCGCCGCCTCGCCGCCGCCGATGGCGTGACGATGATCTGCGGCCGGTTCGAGGGGCTCGACGAGCGGGTGATCGAGCATTACGGCATCGAGGAGATCAGCCTCGGCGATTTCGTCCTGACCGGCGGAGAGATCGCCGCGCAGGCGATGATCGACGCCACCGTCCGCCTGCTGCCCGGCGTTCTGGGCAACGCCGCCTCGACGGAGGAGGAAAGCTTCTCCGACGGGCTGCTGGAACATCCGCAATACACCCGCCCCGCCGAATGGCAGGGCCTGAAGATCCCCGAGGTGCTGACCTCGGGCGATCATGGCGCCGTCGCCCGCTGGCGCCGCGCGGCGGCCGAGGCGATCACCCGCGCCCGCCGGCCCGATCTGTGGCAGGCGTGGTGCGCGGCCAGGGGTCGGGGCGAAGACGGCTGACACGGCCCGCGCCTGCGGCTAACCTGCCGGCATTGCAACCCGGCATTCAGCGGAAAATCCATGTTCTACGGCAATTTCCAGGGCGAGAACGGCCAGCGCTTCAAGGACGCGCTGGCGCTTCTGAGAACCTGTTTCGGCGAGGTCTACGCCAACGACAACCTCATCGCCCTGCAGCGCAGCGCCGGCTTCCGGCGCGACCCGGCCTTCGTCGAGGCGGTCCGCAAGCACGCCGCGACCGAGCAGGAGAGATCGCTGCTGTGGCGTCTGCACACGCAGATCTGGTGCGCGCGGCACGCGCTGGATCTGGACGGGGATTTCGTCGAATGCGGTGTCTACACCGGCTATTGCATGGGGGTGATGGCCGATTACCTCGGCTTCGGCGCCAGCGGCCGGCAGATGTATCTCTACGACACGTTCGAGGGCATCCCGGAGGCCTACAATTCCGAAGGGCGCTCCAACCGGGTCTATGCCGAACAGAACGCGGCGAACCCGGACACGATCCACGACATCGCCCGCGACCGCTTTGCCGCCCTGCCGAACGTCCACCTCGTTCGCGGCATCGTGCCCGACACCTTCGCCGAGGCCTGCCCGGACCGCATCGCCTTCCTGCACGTCGACATGAACTCCGCCGCGTCCGAGATCGCGGCGCTGGAGGTGCTGTTCGACCGGGTCGTCGCGGGCGGGTTCATCCTCTTCGACGATTACGGCTGGTCCGGCTACCGCGCCCAGAAGGAGGCGGAGGACGTCTGGCTTGCCGCCCGCGGGCATTTCGTGCTGGAACTGCCGACGGGACAGGGCCTGTGCCTGAAGCGGCCGGATCCCGAGGCGGACTGAGCGCTACGGGCGCGTCCTTCCCCTCGGCCCCCGAACGCCCTGTGAGGGCGGCGGCGGGACCTGCCGGAAGCCCCTTGATCGCAAGGCCCGTCCGGTGTATCGCCCGCGGGTCCGCAAGGGCACCCATGAACCAACAGCCGCGTCACGGGCCGGGCCACAGGGCAGGGCCCCGCTGACAAGGACATCATCCGCGGAACAACCGCGCGTATCGAAAGGAGAGGTCCGATGGACCTGATCGCACAACTCGAGGCGGAACAGATCGCCTCGCTGGGGAAGAACATCCCCGACTTCAAGGCCGGCGACACCGTCCGCGTCGGCTACAAGGTGACCGAGGGCACCCGCACCCGGGTGCAGATGTACGAAGGCGTCTGCATCAGCCGCAAGAACGGCGAGGGCATTGCCGGATCGTTCACCGTCCGCAAGATTTCCTTCGGTGAAGGCGTGGAGCGTGTGTTCCCGCTCTACTCCACCAACATCGACAGCATCGAGGTCGTCCGCCGCGGCCGTGTCCGCCGGGCGAAGCTCTACTACCTGCGTTCGCGCCGCGGCAAGTCGGCCCGGATCGCGGAAGTCGCCAACTACAAGCCCAAGGCCGACGCCACGGCCGCCGAGTAAGAGGATCACGCGATGAAAAAGGATATCCATCCCGATTACCACGTCATCGACGTGAAGATGACTGACGGCACCGTGTTCCAGATGCGGTCCACCTGGGGCAAGGAAGGCGACACCCTGTCGCTGGACGTCGACCCCACGGTCCACCCGGCCTGGACCGGCGGCTCGTCGCGCCTGCTGGATTCCGGCGGCCGCGTGTCGAAGTTCAAGAACAAGTACGCGGGCCTCGGCTTCTGAAGCCTGCCATTGCGGAACGGATCGAGGGGCGCGGGAGACCGCGCCCCTTTTTCGTTGCGGGTGCGGGCCCCTCATGCCGGAACGACCGTCGCGCCGCCCCTCCACTACACGCCGCCTCTCCACCCGGCGTCATCCTCGGGGGCTCGACCCGAGGATCTCCGGGACAGGGTCGCCCGGTGCCGCCCCGGTCGCCGCGCACCGGCCTGTCACGGCGCTCTGCTGGCTCCGCGTCGCCTGACAGCCGCGCGGGGCGGCAGCGCCGGCGGCGTGCGGCCTCGCCATCACGATTCCCGGCCCGGGTCACCGGCCGATCGAGGGCCGAATTCGTCTCTCGCACGCCACAATTCGACCCGAACACGCCCGCTGCGGCTTTTTTTGCCGAATCACCCAACATATAGTGCCGCCCGACAGGCACAGAGCCCGCAGGGGCCGCGAGGAACGGGCATGGCACATATCATCGTCGTCGGAAACGAGAAGGGCGGAGCCGGAAAGTCCACCGTCTCCATGCATGTCGCCACGGCGCTGGCGCGCATGGGGCACAAGGTCGCCGTCATGGACCTGGACCTGCGGCAGAAGACGCTGGCGCGCTACGCCGACAACCGGCGACGGTATCTGGACAGGGAGGGGCTGACGCTGCCCTCCCCCACCTATCACGAACTGCCCGAGGTCGACCGCGACAGCCTGCAGCCAGGCGAGAACCCCTACGATCAGCGCCTCTCGGCCTCGATCTCCGAGCTGGAGCCGAATTCGGATTTCATCCTGATCGACTGCCCCGGCTCGCACACCCGGCTCAGCCAGGTCGCGCATTCGCTGGCCGACACGCTGGTCACGCCGCTGAACGACAGCTTCGTGGATTTCGACCTGCTGGCCCATGTCGACAACGACGGAGAGCGCATCCTCGGCCCTTCGGTCTATTCGGAGATGGTCTGGTCCGCCCGGCAGCTGCGCGCGCAGGCCGGGCTGAAACCCATCGACTGGGTCGTCCTGCGCAACCGTCTGGGCGCCCAGGCCATGGTCAACAAGATGAAGATGGAAGCCGCGCTGGACAAGCTGTCGAAGCGGATCGGCTTCCGCATCGCGCCCGGCTTTTCCGAACGGGTCATCTTCCGCGAGCTCTTCCCGCGCGGGCTGACCCTGCTGGACCTGCGCGACATCGGGGTCGAGAAGCTGAACATCTCGAACGTCGCCGCCCGGCAGGAGCTGCGCGACCTGATGGCGGCGCTGAACCTGCCCGGGGTGCGCATCGACTTCTGAGCCCGGCGGCGGCCGATCCGGCTGCGCCCGATCTTCACTGGTCAGCGCCGCGCCGCCCTGTCAGGGTCGGTCTGCACGCGCTCCGGGAGGATTCCGATGCAACCCTGGCTGACCATGGCCCGCAACAACGCGTGGGCGAACGAGACGCTCTACACCCCGCTCACCGCGATGACGCCGGAGGCCTTCGCGGCCCCGCGCCCCGGGTTCTTCCCCTCGCTGATGGAAACGATGAACCACATCCACCTCGTCGATCTCTACTACATCGACGCGCTGATCGAAGGCGGGCTGGGTCGCTCGCTGCGCCACCGCGTGCCCGAGCGGGATCCGATCAAGCTCGCCTCCGAACAGCTGGCCTCCGACCTGCGGCTGATCTCGTTCTGCAAGGGGCTGACCGCCGGTGACATCGGCCGCCGGGTGCGGACGGAACGGCCCGACGATCCGCACATGTCCGAAGAGATCGGCGCCCTGCTGCCCCATCTCTTCCAGCATCAGATCCACCACCGCGGCCAGGCCCACGTGCAGTTGCAGGAGGCCGGCATCGCGCCGCCGCAGCTGGACGATTTCCACCTGGACCACGGCCGCGTCCACTCGGCCATGGCCTGGTTCGACGGGTCGCGCGATCCGTGACGCTGATGCTGCTGGCCCAGGGGCTGGTCTTCCTGCTCTGGGCGTATCTGATGTTCCGCACGCTCTTCCGCCTGGCACGGATCGCGCAGGATCGGCAGACGCGGGCGGGCGGCGGGCCGATCCCGGGCCCTGGCCAGACCCTGCGCGCCTGGCACGACTTCGCGACGAGGGCGGAGCATCGGCCGGACAGGAACCGGCTGATCGCCGTGACCCTGCTGCTGTTCGCGCTGATCGCCCTGACGGCCTGGCTGGCCCCCGAGTTCTGATCGCCCCGCGACCGTCTTGTGACCGCCGCGACGCCGTGCCATGCCACCCCGGCAAGGGAGGGCACGGCATGAAGTGGAGCGATTTCCCCCGCTGGGGCAGGTGGATGGCCAACTGGGCCGCCGAATACCACGCGGGCCTGCGCGACCGTCCCGTCCGCGCGCCCCTCACCCCCGGCGCCACGCTGCGCCAGCTGCCCGCCACCGCGCCCGAGACGCCCGAGCCGGTGGAGGACATCGTCGCCGATTTCGAGCGGATCGTGGTGCCCGGCCTGACCCACTGGCAGCATCCCCGCTTCTTCGCCTATTTCCCGTCGAACGCCTCGCCCGCCTCGGTCCTCGCCGATTGCCTGACCGCGGCGACGGCCACGCAGAACATGCTGTGGCAGACCTCTCCGGCCGCGACGGAGATGGAGACGCGGATGATGGAATGGCTCCGCGCCGCCACCGGCCTGCCGGACAGCTTCCAGGGCGTGATCCAGGACAGCGCCTCTTCGGCGACCCTGGCCGCCGTCCTGATGATGCGGGAACGGGCGCTGGAGTTCTCGGGCAACACCGACGGCCTCGCCGGGCACAATCCGGTGCGGATCTACTGCTCGGGCGAGGTGCACACCTCTGTCGATCGGGCGATCTGGGTGGCGGGGATCGGCAGCGCCAACCTGATCCGCATCCCGACGGAGGGCCCGACCCGCGCGATGGACCCGAAGGCGCTGACCCGCGCCATCGAACGCGACCGAGCCGTCGGATACATTCCGGCGGGGGTGATCGCCTCGACCGGCGGCACTTCGACCGGCGGCTCGGACGACATCGCGGCGATCTGTGCGGTGGCGCGCGAACAGGGCCTGATGGTGCATGTCGACGCCGCCTGGGCGGGATCGGCGATGATCTGCCCCGAGTTCCGCAACCTGTGGGCGGGGGTGGAACAGGCCGACTCGGTCGTCTTCAACCCGCACAAGTGGCTGGGCGTGCAGTTCGACTGCTCGGCCCACTACGTGAAGGACCCGACGGTGCTGACCCGCACCCTCGCCTACCAGCCCGAGTTCCTGAAGACCCACGGCGCGGACGGTGTCATCAACTATTCCGAATGGTCGATCCCGCTCGGCCGGCGGTTCCGGGCGCTGAAGCTGTGGTTCCTGCTGCGGGCCTACGGGCTGGAGCACCTTCGGCAGATGATCCGCAACCACGTCGCCTGGACCGGCGAGGTCTGCGAGGCCCTGCGTGCCACGCCCGGCTTCACGATCACGACCGAGCCGGTGCTGGCGCTCTTCACCTTCCGGCTGGACGGGCCCGACCCGGACGCGCTGAACCAGCGCCTCGTCCAGGCGATCAACGACGACGGCCGGATCTACCTGACCCAGACGAAGCTGCCGGACGGCATCGCCATCCGCTTCACCGCCGGGGCCTTCGAAACGACGCGCGAGGATGTCCTGGGCGCGGCCGACGTGATCCGCGAGATCGCGTCAGGCCTCGCCGCGTAGCGCCGGAAGGCCGACGCCCGTCGCCTCGAACCCGCCATCGGCCGCGATGCACTGGCCGGTGACGTAGGAGGCGCGGTCGGAGCAGAGGAAGCAGATCACCTCCGCGATCTCGCTTTCCTTGCCGTAGCGGTTCAGCGGGATCGCGTCGTGATAGGCCGCCCGGATCTCGGGCGTGTGGACGGCCAGCGCCAGCTTCGTGTCCACCGGGCCGGGGCAGACGGCATTGCAGCGCACCCCATGCTCGCCCAGCTCGACCGCCTGCTGCAGGGTCAGCTGGATCACCGCCGCCTTGGAGGTGCCGTAGGCCACCCGCAGGGTCGACGCCCTTAGGCCCGAGATCGAGGCGATGTTCACGATCGCCCCTCGCGAATCCTTCAGCGCCGGGGTCAGCGCCTGGCTGCACAGGAACACGCCGTCGAGATTCGTTTCCATCACCCGCCGCCAGCGCGCGAAGTCGGTCGTCTCGATCGGGCCGAAATCGGCCACGCCCGCGTTGTTGACCAGCGCGTCGACATGGCCCAGCTCGGCCACCGCACGCGCGGCCATGTCGGCCACCGCATCGGGGTCGGAGACGTCGCAGACGATGGGCACGACGCCCTCCAGCCCGCCGGCCGCCTCTGCCAGCGCCGCCTCGTCGCGATCGATCATGGCGACGCGACGGCCTTCGGCAAGGAATATCCGGGTGGTGGCCAGCCCGATCCCGCGGGCCGCGCCGGTGACGATGGCGGTGCTGCGTGCCATGCTCTCCTCCCCTCGCGTGACGCCCCTGTCATGCGGCGCCGCGCGGGCGGAGGCAAGACGTCACTTCGTCAGGATCAGCTTGCCCGCGCGGGTGATGCGCAGCTGATAGGTCTGCCCGCCCAGGGTGATCCAGGCCAGCCCGTCCGGCCCGGTCAGGGTCTCGGCGGAATGCACGGGGGTAGGGGCGACCTCGCGGCCGGCGCTGTCGGAACGGATCTGGAAAGTCACGAGAATCTCTCCCGGAACGAGTTTGGGGGTGCTGCCTTGCCGGTCCGGCTGGGTCTCGTTCGATTCCTGATAGAAACACTCTGCTTTGTCAATCCCGCTGCCGGGCGGTTCATCCTGCTTCGAAAACCGTCGGCGAAACGGGCTACGAGGCCGCACGTCCGCGATACCGCGCCGGGCCGCGTTGACCCCGCCAACCTGTCATGACATCATCATCGCAAGGCAGCCGGAAAGGGACACCGCATTGGCCGAAGTGCTCTATCAGCAGGTGTCCCGCGACATCCTCCGCCGCATCTCGGGCGAGGAATTCGACCGGGGCGACATGCTGCCCTCCGAGGCGCTTCTCTGCGAGGAATACGGCGTCAGCCGCATCACCATCCGCGCCGCCATCGCGCAACTGGTCGACCGCGGCCTGCTGGTGCGCCGCGCCGGGGTCGGCACCTTCGTCACCGGCCGCAGCAACACCGCCCGCGATTTCAATCTGGTGGGGTTCCTCGAAGAGGCGCGGCAGTTTTCCAGCGAGCCGATCTCGAACGAGTCGCTGGCGGCGGGGGCGGATCTCGCCCGCCTGCTCGATCTGGCCCCGGGCACGCCGATCCGCCACATCCGCACGCTCGTCCACCGCGACGGCGATCCGCTGACCATCGCCGACGGCTATTCCGCCGATACCGAAGACAGCCGCCTGACCGAGGACGACTACCGCGCGCCCGTCTCCTCCGCCTTCGCCATCGGCATCCGCACGCACCGCCGCGTGCACCGCGCCGAACAGATCTTCGACGCCGTCGCCGCCACCGGCGAGGTGGCGCAGCGTCTGGGGTTGAGCGAGGGCACGCCCATCATCCGCGCCCGCCGCGTCTATTTCACCGCGAAGGATCAGCCGATCTACTACCTGGAGGTCCGCTACCACCCGTCGCGCTACAGCTTCAACGTCGACCTCGTGCTGCGCGAGGGGAGCGCCGACATCGGCTTCCTTTCCCCGCCCTGGCCGGCGAAAGGGGAGTGACGGCCGCTCCGTACCCGGCCGTATGGGAGGAGACATCATGACCGCACCAGCGGAGGATCCCGTCGCGCAGGCGGGCAACGTGCTTTGCCGGTTCTTCCGGTATCTGGACGAGGGCGACGGCGAGGCCATGGCGGACCTGCTGGACGGCACCTGGCACCGGCGGGGCGAGGCGCTGTCCTCGCGCGAGGACCTGCTGAAGGCGATGTCGGGCCGTTCGACCACCCGCCGCATCCATCACCTGCTGACGAACATCTGCGGCGAGGCGCAGGCCGACGGGTCGGTCGATCTGAACGCCTACATGCTGGTCGTGTCGCACGACAGCGGCAGCGCGCCCGAGGGGCCGTCGCCGCTGGAGGGCGTGAACTCGATCCGCCCGCTGGCCTGCACCGCGTTCCGCGGCCCGGACGGCTGGCGCATCCGGCATCTGAAATCGGCCGCCAACACCTTCGAGCGGGGAGCCTGACCATGCGCTGGATCCGCTACGACGACGCCGGCCGCGCCCGGTTCGGCATCCTGGAAGGCGAAACGGTCCTGGCCGTCGACGGCGCTCCGTGGGAAGCATGGAAGAAGACCGGCCGGACGGTCCCGTATGGCGACGTGAAACTGCTGCCACCGGTGGAGCCGCGCACCTTCTACGCCGTCGGCCTGAACTACGCCAAGCACATCCGCGAGGCCGCCGAACGGCGCGGCGAGGTCGCGAACCTGCCCGACAAGCCCGACGTCGGCTACCGCGCCAACAATGCGCTGATCGCCCACGGGGACGACATCGTCTGGCCCGAAGGCGCGCAGAAGGTCCACTACGAGGGCGAGCTGGTCGCGGTCATCGGGAAGAAGACCCGCCACATCAGCCGCGAGGATGCGCTGTCTGCCGTGCTGGGCTGGACCATCGGCAACGACATGTCCGAACGGCTGTGGCAGAAGGCCGACCGCACCTTCTGGCGCGCGAAGAACGCCGACACGTTCAAGCCCATGGGCCCCTGGATCGACACCGACGCCGATCCCGAGCAGATGGAGACCGTCGTCCGCGTCAACGGCAAGCAGACCATACGCTTTCGCACGGCCGACATGCTGTTCGGCGTGGCGGAGTTCATCTCGACCATGTCGCAGCACCTGACGCTCTATCCCGGCGACGTGCTGTGGATGGGCACCGACGGCACCTCTCCGGATCTGTCCATCGGCGACGAGATCGAGGTGGAACTGACCGGCCTCGGCACCCTGCGCAACCGGATCGTGGCGGGAGGCGCGGCATGAACGCGGATTTCGACACCCACATGGCGCAGATTTCCGGGATCCTTCAGGCCTGGGGCATGCCGGCGGATACGGCCGACAGGACGGCCGAAGTCATGGCCTGGACCGACCTGCACGGCATCGACAGCCACGGCGCGTCGATGCTGACGGTCTATCACCGCCACTGGAAGAACAAACGCCTGCGTATGGACGCAGCGCCGAAGGTGCAGGCCGAGGGGCCCGTTCATGCGCTGATCGACGGCGACGGCGGTCTGGGCCACGGTCCCGCACGGATGGCGATGGAGCGGGCGGTGAACAAGGCGCAGGCCATGGGAATCGGGGTGGCGGTGGTGCGCAACTCCGCCCATTTCGGCGCCTGCGGCTTCTACGCCAACATGGCGGCCGAGGCGGGGCTGGTCGGCATGGTCACCACCTCCGCCTCGACGATCCAGGTCGCACCGGCCGGCGGGGCGGAGGCGAAGTTCGGCACCGACCCCCTGGCCTTCGCCGCGCCGGGAGAGGAAGGCCGGCCCTTCCTGCTGGACATGGCGACGACGACGGTCGCCGCCGGGCGCATCCGCAACAAGGCGAACGAGGGGCTGGACTGCCCGCCCGGCTGGGTGCTGACGAAGGACGGCCTGCCCTCGGTCGATCCGCTGGAGGCGTCGCAGAAGGGCGGCTTCCTGACCTCGCTCGGGGGATCGCTGGAAGGGTCCAGCTACAAGGGCTACGGCCTGTCGGCGATGGTGAACATCCTGGGCGCTGGCCTGTCCGGGGCCACCTTCCCGACCGATCCGCAGCACATGAAGAAGCCTGACGGCATGGACATCGGCCACTTCTTCCTGGCGCTGGATCCGGGCATGTTCCGCCCTGCCGAGGAGTTCCGTGCCGATGTCGCCGCCTTCTGCGACGCGCTGCGGGCCACGAAGCCGGTCGATCCCGACCGGCCCGTCATGGTCGCCGGCGATCCCGAACGCGCACATGCGGCCCGCCGCCGGGCCGACGGGATTCCGGTCGCGCCCGGCCTGAAGGCGAAGCTGCGCGAGATCGCCGAGGAAAGCGGCGCGGAGTGGGTGCTGGGCTGAGGTCCCATACGGGCCCGTATGGCAAGCGCCGCGCGCGCGAGCCATACGGCCCCGGATGTCAGGCGCGCCGCAGGCAGGCGATGTAGAAGCCGTCCATACCGCCGGCCTCGGGCCAGTGGTCCGGGCGCAGCCTCAGCCCGCCTTCCTCGGTGATCCACGCAGGGTCGATGCCCGGCAGGTCGATCGCGGCGCGGTCCACGACAAGGCCCGGATGACGCTCCAACGCCTGTTCCACCTGCACCTCCCCCTCGTCGGGGATCAGCGAGCAGGTGGCGTAGACCAGCCGGCCGCCGGGGGCGACAAGCGTCAGCGCGCGGTCGATCATCTCGGCCTGCTGTGCGATCAGTTCGGAGATCCCCTCGCCGTTGCGGGCGTGCGGCAGGTCGGGGTGGCGGCGGATCGTGCCGGTCGCCGAACAGGGCGCGTCCAGCAGCACCGCATCGAACGGCCCGCCCTCCCAGTCCAGCGCATCGGCGGCGATGCAGGTGGCGGAGAGGCCGGTGCGCGCCAGGTTCTCGCGCAGCCGCTCGATCCGCCGCTCCGACAGGTCGAGCGCGGTGACATCGGCGCCGGCGGCGGCCATCTGCATCGTCTTGCCCCCGGGCGCGGCGCAGAGGTCCAGCACCGTCTCGCCAGGTTGCGGGGCCAGCACGCGGGCCGCCATCGCCGCGGCGGCGTCCTGCACCCACCAGCGGCCCTCGTCATGGCCGGGCAGGGCCGAGATCTTGCCCGCGTTCTCCAGCCGCAGCGACCCGGTGGGCAGCAGCGTCGCGCCCAGGGTCTCGGCGAGGGCCGGGGCATCGGCGGGATCGCGCGGCGTCAGGTCCAGCGGCGCGCCCGCAAGGTGCGCGGCCTCCATCGCGGTCACGGCGTCGGCGCCCCACGCCTCGACAAGCGGCAGGCGCAGCCAGTCCGGCAGTTGCGGCACGGCCATCTGCGGGTAGGCGGCCGGGCCGGTCTCGGCGACCTTGCGCAGCACGGCGTTCACCAGCCCCTTCATCGTCGCGCCGCGCGGCCCGGCGGCGGCGAGCGACACGCATTCATTGACCACCCCATGGGCGGCCTCTCCGTTGCAGATCTCGTAGGCGCCGAGCCGCAGGACGTTCAGCGCCGGAGGCTGCGGCAGGCGTTCCACGTGGCCCGCCAGGATCGCGTCCAGCCGGCCGAGCCCGCGCAACGTGTCCTGTGCCAGCCGCTGCGCCCGCGCCCGGCCGGGCGCGTCGAGCCCGGAGAGGGGGCCGTCGCCGACCGTCAGATCGCCCAGCAGACGGCCTTCGACCGTGACCGCGTTCAGCAGCGCGACGGCGGCCCCGCGCGCATCGAGCGGCGCCCGGTCGTCGCGGCGCGGCCCGTCCCTGCGGGCAGGTTTGCGATCCCGAGGCGCGTCACGGCCCTCACCCCGGCGGGGGCCGGGCTTGTCGCCCTCGCGACGGGGGCCGGATCTGTCGCCCTCGCGACGGAAGCTGGTCTTGTCGCCTTCGCGACGGGGACCGGGCTTGTCGCTCTCGCGACGGAAGCCGGGCTTGTCGCCCTCGCGACGGGGGCCGGATCTGTCGCTCTCGCGACGGGGGCCGGATCTGTCGCTCTCGCGACGGGGGCCTGTATTGCCACCGGCTCCGAAGCCGTCACCCGCGTCGGCGCTCCGACGGGAGGCCGGGCGGTCGCCGTCCCGGCGCGGGCTCGACCGCTCTCCGTCCCGGCGGGGGCCTGGTTTGTCGCCGTCGCGGCGGGGACCCGGCTTGCCGCCTTCGCGGCGGCCATCCGATTTGCCGCCTTCGCGGCGGCCATCCGATTTGCCGCCTTCGCGGCGGGGACCCCGTTCGCCATCGCTGCGGGGGGCCGCTCTGTCTCCGCCCCCGCGCGGGCCGGATGCGGCGTTCTCGCGGCGGGGGCTGCGGTCGGACTCTCCGCGGGGGCCGGGTCTGTCCCCGTCCCGCCGCGCCGGCCTGTCCCCGTCGCGGCGGGGGCTCGACCTTTCGGAATCGCGGCGCGAGCTGTAGCCACGGGCGTCCCGTTCGCCGGAGGACGAGGCAGGGCCGGAGCGCCGGGGGCTGCCGCCCGTGTCGCCCCTGCCGCGGCCCGAGGAGGCGCCGGTGCGTGGGCCGTCCGCGTCGGCGGCGGCCGATGCCTCGCGGCGCGGGCCGGATCCGGCTCGCGACGGGCCCGATCCGGTGCGCTTGTCGGACCCGCCCGGCTTGCCGAACCCGCCCCGCTTGTCGGACCCGCCCGCCTTGCCGGGGCCGGAGCGTGCGCCGCCGGACGCGGGGCGCTTGCCGGAGCCGCCGGGTTTTCCCGAACCGGCCGCGCTGCGGCGCAGGCTGACGGAGCTGTCCGAGGCGTCCGGGCCGCGGCGTTCACCCGCCGCCGGACGCTCGCCCTCTGCCCTGCGCGGACGGTCGGGGCCCTTGCCGAAGCTTCTGCCGGCCCCCTTGCCGCCGCCTGCGCGACCGCCCGAGGACGAATCGGACCGGCCGGGCCGGCCGTCGTGAGGGGGTTTGCGGGGGGGCATGGCAATCTCCTTGCCGAGGGTCAGGCGCGGCGTATATCAACCCGGGCAACCGGAAGGAAGAGCGATGACCGACGACACGTCCTCCGACATGCGCGACGATCTCCCCCCCGCCGCAAGGCGCGCCCTGGCCGAGGCCGAGGAGAGGCGCCGCCGGGCCGCGGCCATGGACCTGCCCCCCGAACTGGGGGGCCGCGACGGGCCGGAGCCGGTGCGCTACGGCGACTGGGAACGGAAGGGGCTCGCGATCGACTTCTGATCGGCGTTCGGGAAAGGCCTGCCGTGGGCAGGGGGGCCGCCCGCGCGATCCTCCGCCTGCACTCCGGGTGCGATGCTGCGGTGGCGCTGCCGCCCCACCTACCTTTCGATGATCCGGAGGGGCTCACTCCCGAGAGTGTCCGCATTTCCGCGATGCTCGGAACAGGCGAGGCGCCAACTGCCGGCGCGGGGGCGAGCAGACCGACAGCATCCTGCCATCCCCCCGCGTACTTCGTCTATTCAACCGGCACGCCCGAGACGCCCGACCGGCCCTTCAGCGCAGGGTGAGCGCCGCCGACTGGCCCTGGCCGCGGTCCGAGGTGAAGCGCAGCTGGCTGCCTTCGAGCTGGACCGCCTGACAATTGCTGGCGACCGGCTCGTCCCCCCAGGACATCTCGCGGCAGAAGTAGCCGCCGTTCCACGACCACGTGCCCGTCACCTCGCGGCCCCAGGCACGGCCGCCGATCCGGCCGTCGGGGGTGACCGTCAGCGCGACGCCGACGTGGTTCAGGGTGCGCCCCTCGACCAGGGACAGGAACTCCGCCCTGTCGCTGATCCGGCGGGTATCGGCCTGCGCCGCGCCGGTCAGCGAAGCGGCGATGAGGCAGGCGGCGAAGGTGGCAGCCAGTCGCATGTCTCGATGTCCTTTCTGCGTCCGTCGCCGGATATACGGTGCAACGGCGCGAAAGGGTTCAAGATGAATCCGTTCCGGGCGGGCCGGCGCGGGCAGAGGCGCTCAGAACCCCAGCACGTCGGCCATGTCGTATTCCCCCGGCGCCCGCCCCTGCCCCCACAGCGCCGCCTTCAGCGCGCCGCGGGCGAATATCGCGCGATCGGTGGCGACGTGGCGCAGGATCACCCGCTCGCCCTCGGCCGCGAAGATGACGTCATGCTCGCCCACGATGTCGCCGCCACGGATGGCGGAAAAGCCGATGTGGCCCCGTGCCCGCGCGCCGGTCATCCCGTCGCGGCCACGGTCCGACACGCCGTCCAACGCGATGCCGCGCCCCTCGGCCGCCGCCTCGCCCAGCATCAGCGCGGTGCCCGAGGGCGCGTCGACCTTGTGGCGGTGATGCGCCTCGACCACCTCGATGTCGAAATCGGCGTCCAGCGCCTCGGCCACCCGGCGGGTCAGCTGGACCAGCAGGTTGACCCCGAGACTCATGTTCCCGGCCCGGACGATCACCGCATGCCGGGCGGCCGCGGACAGCTTCGCCAGATGCCCCGGCTCCAGCCCCGTCGTGCCGATCACGTGGACCGCCCTGGCCTGGGCCGCCAGCGCCGCGAACTCCACCGTCGCGTCCGGGGCGGTGAAGTCCAGCACCGCCTGTGCCGTCGCGAAGGCCTCCAGCGGGTCGTCGGTGACGGTCACGCCGACCGCCGCCCCGCCCATGGCCTCGCCCAGATCGCGTCCGATCCAGTCGTGGCCCGGCCGTTCGACCGCGCCGGTCAGCCGCGCCGCGTCCGACGCCAGCACGGTCTTCGACAGCATCTGCCCCATCCGGCCCGATGCGCCGGTCACGACGATTCCGGGAAGCTCGGCCATCTCGCGTCTCCTTGATCGGATACCCTCTTCGGGGCGTTCCTATCGGCTTGCGGGCGGCTTGGCAAAGCCCGCCTCAGCGCGTAGATGCAGGGCATGAGCAGAGCGCCCCATTCCGAACCCCACGGCCCGTCGCAACGCCAGTTGCGGGTCGGCGAGCTGATCCGCCGGACCCTGTCCGAGGTTCTGGCGCGCGGCGAGATCCACGATCCCGACCTGAACCGCCTGTCGATCACCGTGGGCGAGGTGCGGGTGACGCCCGACCTGAAGCTGGCCACCGCCTTCGTGCTGCCGCTGGGCGGGTCCGGGCAGGACGTGGTCATCGACCTGCTGGCCCGCAACAAGGGCGAGCTGCGGCGCATCGTGTCGAAGAAGGCGGCGCTGAAGTTCGCGCCGGACCTGCGGTTCCGTCTGGACGACACGTTCGACCGGATGGACGACACCCGCCGCATGTTCTCGGACGAGACGGTGCGCCGCGACGTCGCCGCCCCGCGGGACGGCGACGAGGAATGAGACGGCCCCGTGCATCGCGCTGGCGCCCGGTCCGCCGCGCCGTGGGAACGCGTCTTCTGGCGGCGCTGTCGGTCACCCTGCTGGGCACCGTCGGCGCGGCGGCGGTCGAATGCCGCAACGTCGAATACGAGGGCAACCGCTACACGATCTGCGAGGCCGATCCCGCGGCCGAGGAGATCCGGCTCTTCCTCTACGACAAGGGCGGCGCGCCCTACGGCCACTTCGACGCGATCGACGCGCGGCTGGCCGGCGCGGGCGAGCGTCTGGCCTTCGCGATGAACGCCGGGATGTATCACGAGGACCGCGCGCCGGTCGGCCACTACGTCGAGGACGGGCGCGAATTGATGCGCGTGATCCCGAACGCCGGGCCTGGCAATTTCGGCATGGTCCCGAACGGCATCTTCTGCATCGGCCGCGGCCGCGCCGAGGTGATCGAGACCGGCGCCTTCCTCAAGCGCAAGCCGCGCTGCCGCTTCGCCACGCAATCCGGCCCGATGCTGGTGATCGACAACCGGCTGCACCCGCGGTTCCTGCCCGACAGCACCTCGCGCTATGTCCGCAACGGGGTGGGAACCAGCGCCAAAGGCGACCGCGTGGTCTTCGCCATCTCGTCCAATGCGGTGACGTTCCACGATTTCGCCAGCTTCTTCCGGGATTACCTGAAGACGCCGCAGGCGCTCTATTTCGACGGCAACGTGTCGCGCCTGCACGCGCCGCAGCTGGGCCGGTCGGATTTCGGCCGTGCCATGGGGCCGGTCGTGGGGGTCGTCGCACCGGCGCAGTAGGCCGGGCTCCAGCCCGGCTCTCCCTCGCCGATCCCTCCCTCTTCCTTCACCCTCGACTCGACTCGCGCCGCCCTCTACATACATCCAGAACAAAGAACGAACATTCACGCCGCTGCCACGGCCTGCCATGTCCCGCGATTCCCCGGCCTCGCGCCGCATCCTCTCTGTCTGGTTCCCCCGGCTGGGGGCCGAACGCCTGCTGCGTGCCGCAGGCGGCGATGACGGCCGCCCCTTCGCCGTGGTGCGCGAGACGGGCAACCTGCAACTGCTGTCGTCCCTCTCCGCCGCCGCCTCGGCCGCGGGGCTGAAGCCGGGCCAGCCGCTGCGCGACGCCCGCGCCATGTGCCCCGAGCTTCTGACCCGCCTGCAGAACCCGCAGCAGGAGGCCGCCTTCCTGTCAACGATCCGCCGCTGGGCCGGGAAATACTCCCCCTGGGTGGCCGAGACCCCGCCCGAGGGGCTGACCCTCGACATCACCGGCTGCGCCCACCTCTTCGGCGGCGAAGAGGGTCTGATGCAGGCGCTGTCAGTCGATTGCCTCGCCTTCGGCCTCACGCACCGGGCCGGTATCGCCGACACCGTGGGGGCCGCCTGGGCGCTGGCGCGGTTCGCCGGGGAAGAGGCCGCGCCGCACCGGTCGGGCGACGCGGTGGACGCCGAGGCGCCCGCCACCCGCTCCCGCGCGGCAAAACGGCACTGGGTCAAGGGCGGCCCCGCGCCGCGCCTGCGCGGGACCGAGGCCGCCACCGCCCGCATCGCGCCGCCGGGCCAGACGCGCGGGGCCATCGCAGGCCTGCCGGTCGCGGCGCTGCGGCTCGACGAGGCGACGCTGGAACAGCTCGCCCGCCTCGGCCTGCGGCGGGTCGAGGATCTGCTGACCCAGCCCCGCGCCCCCCTCGCCCGCCGTTTCGGCCAGGCGCTGGTGATGCGAATCGACCAGGCGCTCGGCCAGATGCCCGAACCCGTCTCGCCCGCCAGACCCGACCGACACGACGCGGTGCGGATGACCCTGCCCGAACCGATCGGGCTGGAATCGGATCTGCTGGCGGGGATCGACCGCCTGCTGCCCCGGCTCTGCGCCACCCTGGAAGCGCGCGGCGAAGGCCTGCGCACGGTCCGGCTGCAGGCGTTCCGCACCGACGGGACGATGCAGTGGATCAAGGCCGGCCTCGCCCGCCCCTCGCACGACCCCGAACGCATCCGCCCCCTGCTGGCGATGAAGCTGCCCGAGCTCGACGCCGGCTTCGGCATCGACATGCTGCGCCTCGTCGCGGTGCGCATCGAACCCGTCCACCGCCGCCAGGCCCGCGGCCAGCTGGCGGCGTCCGAGGCGGCGGCGTCGCGTCAGGGCGCCGACCACCGGCTCGACGACCTGATCGCCCGGATCGGGGCCCGCACGGGGATGGAGGCGATCACCCGCCTGCACCCCGCCTCCTCGCACATCCCGGAAAAGACGGCGCTGATCCTCGCCGCCGCCTGGTCCGATCCCGCCCCCGCCTGGCCGTCCCGGCCGATCCCGCGCCCGCTGACCCTGTGGCGGCCCGAGCCGGTCACCGCGCCCGACACCCCCGCCCCGCCCGCCATCTTCCGCTGGCGGCGGCGCGATCTGACGGCGCTGTCCGCCATCGGCCCCGAACGCATCGCCCCCGAATGGTGGCTGGACGAACCCGACTGGCGCACCGGCATCCGCGACTACTGGCGCGTCACCACCGATGCCGGCGACCGCCTCTGGCTCTACTTCGCCCATGGCGCCGCGATGTCGCCCGGCTGGTTCTGCCACGGCCGCTTTGCCTGACCGCCCCCTTCATCTTCATCTGGTCGATAAATACGCCGGGGGGCCGGTCCGCAGGACCGGTGGGGGCAGAGCCCCCGCCCTGCCAGCCTTCTGGCGAATCCGCCCGGCTCCCTTCCATCCGCCGGACGCGCGCCCTACCGTCCCCTCCGAACCGGAGGAGACCCACATGGATTTCACGCTCACCGAAGAGCAGCAGATGCTGAAGGACCTCGTCGCCCGCTTCGTCCGCGACGAGCTTCTGCCGCTGGAGGCCGTCGCCCTGAAAAGCGAGGCCGAGGGCGGACCGATGTCCGTCGGCGCCGAGAACCGCGCGAAGCTCGACGCGCGGGCGAAGGAGCTGGGGCTGACGGCGCTGGAATCGCCCGAGGAATTCGGCGGCGCCAATCTCGACACGACCACGATGGTCGGCATCTTCGAGGAGCTCGGCAAGACCTGCATCGACTACTGGTTTCCGCCGGACAGCCCGAACCTGCACATGCTGATCCAGACCTGTACGCCAGAGCAGCGGAAGAAGTACCTGGAACCCTACGCCCGCGGCGAGACGATCAGCGCCATCGCGATCTCGGAACCCGGCGGCGGCGGCGACCCGGCCTCGATGATCACCCGCGCCGAACAGGACGGCAACGGCTGGGTCATCAACGGCCGCAAGATCTGGATCTCGAAGGCCGACCGGGCGGATTTCACCATCCTGATGGCGGTGACCGATCCCGGCAAGGGCGCGCGCGGCGGCATCTCGGCCTTCCTCGTGGACAAGGACACGCCGGGCTACAGGGTGGCGCGGAAGATCCCGATGATCGGCGGCCGCACGACCTACGAGATCGAGATCGACAACCTGCGTCTGCCGGGCGACGCGCTTCTGGGCGAACTCGGCAACGGCTACGGCCCCATGCAGCTGCGCCTCTCGCGCCGCCGGGTCGAGATGGCGGCGAAATGCGCGGGCATGACCCGCCGGGCGCTGGACCTGATGAAGGAATGGGTGAAGCAGCGGAAGACCTTCGGCCAGCTTCTGGCCGACCGCCAGGCCATCCAGTGGTGGATCGCCGACGCCGAGATGCAGCTGCACGCCCTGCGCCTGACGGTCTACAACACCGCCGCCAAGATCGACCGGGGCCAGCAGGCGCGGACCGAATGCTCGATGATCAAGGTAATGGGGACCGAGCTCGCCTGGGACACGGTCGACAAGGCGATGCAGGCCTACGGCGCCATGGGCATGACTAAGGAGCTGCCGCTGCAGGCGATGGCCAACCTCGTGCGCGTCCAGCGGATGTACGAAGGGCCGAGCGAGGTGCACCGCATGCTGATCGCGCGGCACTCGCTGCAGGACCGCATCCCCGAGCTGAGCTGACGGACCGGGGCTCTGCCCCGGACCCCGGGATATTTCGAGCCAGAGGAAGCAGGAGAACGGTTCCAGGCTTCCTCTGGCCGGAAATATCCCCGCCGGAGGCAGGAACGCGGTGCGCGGATGTGCGCCGCAGGCGTCGTGTGCGCCCCCGTCAGGGGGCGCTCCGTTTCGTCGCTCTCAGACCGCTTCCAGCATCAGGGCGATGCCCTGACCCACGCCGATGCACATGGTGCAGATGGCCCGCTTGGCGCCCATCTCGCCCATCGAGACCGAGGCCGTCAACGCGAGGCGCGCGCCCGACATGCCCAGCGGGTGGCCGAGCGCGATGGCGCCGCCGTTGGGGTTCACCCACTCGGCGTCGTCCGCGATGCCCAGCTGACGGGTCACCGCCAGGCCCTGGGCCGCGAAGGCCTCGTTCAGCTCCATCAGGTCGATGTCCTTGATCGACATGCCGGTCTGCGCCAGCAGCTTCTCGGTCGCGGGCGCCGGGCCGATGCCCATGATCCGCGGCGGCACGCCCGCCGTGGCCATCGACACGATCCGAGCGCGCGGCGTCAGGCCGTATTTCTCCACCGCTTCCTTCGAGGCGATGATCACCGCGCAGGCCCCGTCGTTCACGCCCGAGGCGTTGCCCGCCGTGACCGAGCCGCCCTCGCGGAAGGGCGCGGGCAGGGCCGCCAGCTTCTCCAGCGTCGTCTCGCGGGGATGCTCGTCGGTGTCCACCACCTTCGGATCGCCCTTGCGCTGCGGGATGGTGACAGGCGTGATCTCCTTCGCCATTCGGCCGGACGAGATCGCCTTGATCGCCCGCGCCTGCGAGCGGAAGGCGAAGGCGTCCTGATCCTCGCGGCTGACCTGGAACTGCTCGGCCACGTTCTCGGCCGTCTCGGGCATCGCGTCGGTGCCGAAATGCTTGTGCATCGCCTTGTTCACGAAGCGCCAGCCGATGGTCGTGTCGTAGATCTCGGCCTTGCGCGAGAACGCGCTGTCGGCCTTCGGCATGACCAGCGGCGCGCGGGACATCGACTCGACCCCGCCCGCGATCATCACATGCGCCTCGCCCGCCTTGATCGCGCGGGCCGCCGTGCCGACCGCGTCCAGACCCGACCCGCAGAGCCGGTTGATCGTCGCGCCCGGCACCTTGTCCGACAGGCCCGCCAGCAGCGAGGCCATGCGCGCGACGTTCCGGTTGTCCTCGCCCGCCTGGTTGGCGCAGCCGACATAGACGTCGTCGATCTCCATCGACGGGTTGCGCGCCATCAGGTCCTTCATCACCCCGGCCAGCATGTCGTCGGGGCGGACCGCCGACAGCGACCCGCCGTAGCGGCCGATGGGCGTGCGCAGCCCGTCACAGATATAGGCTTCGGTCATTGGTGATCCTCCCGGTGGATGATGTGCGGCGCGTGGCTGGCCGTCGTCGCGCGGAAACCTGCGCCATTCCGCGCGCGCGTTCAAGGCAACGGGCGCGGATCGCGCATATCGGAAGGCGGCGCATCACCGGTCCTTGGGCCGCGCCTCTTGATTTCGCACCGCGGAGGCGCAAGATTTTCCCCATGAGCTTCGCCCCCCTCCCCCCGGTGCCCGACAGCGGTGCCGGTCCGGTCACATTCCACAAGACCGAGCTGCGCGTGATCGTCGGGCTCTACGGGCGGATGGTCGCCGCCGGGGAATGGCGCGACTACGGGATCTCGTTCCTCAGCGAGGTGGCGATCTTCTCGGTCTTCCGCCGCGCCTCGGAACAACCGCTCTACCGGATCGAGAAGCGGCCCAGGATGCGCGACCGGCAGGGGATGTATTCCGTGGTCGGCATGGACGGGCGTATCCTGCGGCGCGGGCACGACCTGAAAACCGTGCTGAGGGTGCTGGAGCGCAAGCTGATCCGCTCGGTCGATTCGGACTAGAGCCGCTTGCGGGCGGTCACCTTGCCGTCGCCCGCCCTCTCGATCCGGGACAGCGCATCGGCCAGCCCCTCGAACGCGACGGACATGGACCCGGCGTTGGCGTGCAGGATCGTCTTCTCGTCGGACACGAAGGCCACGTGCCCCTTCCAGAACAGCAGATCGCCGCGCTGCAGGCGGGCGTCCCCGGGCAGGGCCGCGCCCAGTTCCCGCTCCTGCATGTCGCTGTCGCCGGGACAGGCGATGCCGCAGGCGAGGCAGGCGGCCTGCACGAGGCCCGAGCAGTCGATCCCCAGCCGGGAATTGCCGCCCCACAGGTAGGGCGTGCCGATCAGCCGCTCGGCCACCGCCACGACATGCGGCTCCGTATGGTCCAGGGGCACGAGGTGCTGCGCGGGCACGAAACCGGCGGAGGTTTCGGCGAAGCGCCCGGCCTCTCCGGTGACGTGCAGGGCGGCACCCATGGTCAGCCACGCCAGCTCCTGCGTCTTGAGGTCCGGCTTCGGGTAGAGCGTGCTCTGCGCGACGGCGACGCGGTGCGTGGGCGCGGGGGCCTCGGCCAGAACCTCGGCCGGCAGGTAGCCGGTGAAGCCGTCGCGGCGCAGTTCCACGAAGGCCATGCCGTCCCGTATGTCCAGTACGTCCGCCACGTCGCCGAAGATCGCCTGCCGGTCGCGCCTGCCGTCCGGCGCGGTCAGCAGGTCGGCCAGCGGGACGGTCACCGACATCGGCGTCGGGTCGACGAGGCGGACCCCTTCGACACGGCCTTCCAGCCGGCGCGCGGCGACGTGATCGTTGGCCGGCCAGCGGCGCCGGTCGGGGCGGGCGGTCATGCGCCGGCCCCGGCCCGAGCGATCCCCGGCAGGGCATCCAGCACGGCGCGCCAGCCCTGCCCCGCGCCGCCCTTGGGCCGCCCCGGCTGGGCCGACGGCGTCCAGGCGTAGATGTCGAAATGGACGTAGCGCGCAGCCCCCGCGAAGCGGCGCAGGAAAAGCGCGGCGGTGATCGACCCGGCGAAGCCGCCGGAGGGGGCGTTGTCCAGATCGGCGATCCCCGGCTCGATCATCGACTCGTAGGGGTCCCAGAACGGCATCCGCCAGACCGGATCGGCCACCTTGCTGCCCGCGGCGGCGAGGGCCTGCGCAACGGTGTCGTCGTCGGTGTAGAACGGCGCGAGGTCCGGCCCGACCGCCACCCGCGCCGCGCCGGTCAGCGTCGCCATCGAGATCATCAGGTCCGGCTCGCCCTCGGCCCCCAGGGCCAGGGCGTCGGCCAGCACCAGGCGGCCTTCGGCGTCGGTGTTGTTGATCTCCACCGTCAGTCCCTTGCGCGAGGTCAGGATGTCGCCGGGGCGGAAGGCGTTGCCGGCGATCGCGTTCTCGACCGCCGGGATCAGCACGCGCAGCTGCACCGGCAGGTCCAGCGCCATGATCGTCCGCGCGAGGCCCAGCACGTTCGCCGCGCCGCCCATGTCCTTCTTCATCAGGCCCATGGACGCGCCGGGCTTGATGTTCAGCCCGCCGGTGTCGAAGCAGACGCCCTTGCCGACCAGCGTCAGCTTCGGGCCGGTCTCGCCCCAGTGGATGTCGATCAGCCGCGGCGCCTCGGCCGAGGCGCGGCCGACCGCGTGAATCATGGGGTAGTTCTGTTCCAGCAGCGCCTCGCCCCTGATCACGTCGATGCTCGCGCCGAAGCGGCCGGCAAGGTCGACGCAGGCGGCCTCCAGCGCGACGGGTCCGAGATCGCTGGTCGGGGTGTTGACCAGATCGCGGATCAGCGCCTCGCCTTCCGCGATGGCCTCCAGCCGGGCGGCGTCGACGTCCTCCGGCGCGACCAGCCGCGCCTTCGCGCCGCCGCCCTTGCGGTAGCGGTCGAACCGGTAATCCGCCAGAAGCCAGCCAAGCGCCGCCTCCTCTGCCGCCTCGGGGGCGAGGCCTTCGGCGATCGACCACACGCCTTCGGGCAGTTGCGCGGCCACCCGCGCCAGCAGGAAGCGGCCGCGCCGCCGCTGCGCCTCGGTCCCGAGGCCGGCCACCGCCCCGGCGATGCCGCCGTCCGCGTCGGGCAGGACCAGCACCTCGCCCGCGCCGGCCTCGAATCCGGCGGCCCGGACCCAGGCGGCGACCTGCGCCGACTGCCGCGCCAGCCAGCCGTCGAGCGCCGCCTTGTCGAGCAGGGTCAACGGCAGGGCATCGGGCGAGGGCGGGGCGAAGGTCATGGGCATCGGGCGACTCCGGTCGGGGAAAACGCCGCCAGACTGGCCTGCCGGGCATCCGGCCGCAAGTGGCCTCCGCCGGCCGCCTTTCGGCCGGGCGGGGCCGCTCAGATCATCGGCCGCTGCATGCTCCACACCTCGGTCAGGGACCGTTCGCCGACCCGCACCAGACGCCCCAGAACGGCGGCCAGCGCCACCTCGTCCCGATCGTCGATGCAGGCCACCACATCCACCGCCACCCGCGACAGCGCGCACATGCCGACCTGATCCGCGATACCGGCCAGCGCCCGCGCGCCCTTGCGCAGTTCGCTGCCGTCACCACGGCGGTACATGCGTTCCAGATGCGACAGCCGCACCGCCAGCTCCTCCAGCGCGCGGCAGACCAGTTCTTCCGCCTGGGTGCGGCCCAGCTGGCCGACCAGCTGCTCCAGCCTGTCGGGATCGAGGCGCACCGCCTCTTCCCGCGTCATCAGCATGACCTGATCCATTCTCTCACCCCTCGTTCCGGCCCCGGCGGCGGTGTAGGGCCTGCGCCTTCCCGAAAGGTTGAGCGGCGGGCCGAAAACGGCGGCAATTCTCGGCGAATGGTTTCCAACCCGCGGCGAGCGTGTCTATATCTCCGCCCAGCACAGCGTGAGGAGTACACCCCGATGCAGCACGCCCGGCCCCTGCCCACCTATCTGGTCAAGCGTTACCAGGGATGGAAGGCGACCGCCTATGCCGAGAACCGCGCCTGGTATCGGCATCTTGCGGAGGAAGGGCAGCATCCCCGCGCCATGATCATCTCGTGCTGCGATTCGCGCGTGCACGTCACGGCGATCTTCGGGGCCGATCAGGGCGAGTTCTTCATCCACCGCAACATCGCCAATCTGGTGCCGCCCTATCAGCCCGACGGGATGCAGCACGGCACCTCGGCGGCGGTGGAATATGCCGTCACCGCGCTGAAGGTCGCGCATGTGGTGGTGGTGGGCCATTCCAGCTGCGGCGGGGTCAAGGGATGCCTCGACATGTGTTCCGGCCATGCGCCCGAGCTGGAGGAGAAATCCAGCTTCGTCGGCCGCTGGATGGACATCCTCCGCCCCGGCTACGAGCGGATCAAGGACCTGCCCGACCCCGAGGCGCAGCGCAAGGCGCTGGAGAAGGAGGCGGTGCTGGTCAGCCTGGAGAACCTGATGACCTTCCCCTTCGTGAAGGAGGCGGTCGAAAGCGGCAAGCTGACGCTGCACGGGCTCTGGAACGACATCGGCGAGGGCGCGATCGAGCAATACGTGCCGGAAGAGAAGGCCTTCCGCCCGGTCTGACCGCATCGTTCCGGACCGCCCGGTCCGGGACCGGCCCCTCCCCGCGGCGGGAAAGGGGCCCTCTGCCGTCGCCGACCCCGGCCGGATCAGCGGAACGGGCGATAATCCGGGAACAGCACCTTGTCCGACGGCCAGGTCATGGTGTGATCCAGCCGGACCGTCCTGGTGTCGCCCGGCGCCAGGTCCATGTCCCAGGCCAGCACGCCGCGCTTGCCGTCCACGTCGCGTTCGGTGGGCTGCGGCGTGGCGGTGGAGCGGATGGTCAGGTCCTCCTGCTCGGAATAGGGGATCTGGTCCAGCAGGCGCAGATCCCAGGCCTCTCCGGTGAGGTTGCGGATCTCGATCTCCACCCGCTCGGCCAGTTCGTTCGAGCGGGAGATGACCCCGCGGTCGCCCTCGTTCCGGTCCAGCACGGTGCGTTCCAGCCGGATGCCCTCGATCGGTCCGAAGGACAGGTCGATCTCGTCGCCCGCCGCGATCAGCGGCGTCGCTCGGGTGCCGACATAGGTGCCGTCGAGATAGAATTCGCTGGCACCGGTCGGCAGCAGCAGCTCCTCCGTCCCGTTTTCGGCATGGGCCATCAGGAAGGCCTGCTGGTTCAGCATCGGGATCGCCAGCGCCTGCAACTCGGGGCTCATCGTGATCTCGCCCAGGGCGATCCGCAGCGTGTCGGCATCCGAGGCAAGCGACAGCGGCCGGTCGTAGCTGTAGGTCACCGACAGCCCGTCGAAGCTGGCCTGCGCGGTTTCCTCGGCGACCATCGCCGGCTCCGTCACCGGCGCGGGCGCGGCGCGGACGGCCATGTCGGCGCCGTAGCCTTCGGTCTTCTCGCTGGGAGGCTCGCCGATGCGGCGCAGCATCGGCCAGAGCTCGCCCGGGTCGGTCTGGCCGGAGGGGCGGACGGTGGACAGGGTCAGCGCCACGTCCTGCCAGTTCTCGCCCGTCGACTGGCCGATGTAGGCGCCGCGGCCGATGGTCAGTGTCGGCTGCGGCTTTCGATCCAGATGCAGGTCGTAGACCGGGGTCCAGCCGATCTGTTCGCTGACGTAGCGGATGGTGATCGTCGCCTCGGTCTCGGCCTCGGCATCGACGTTCACGGCGATCCAGGCCCGCTTCTCGCGCTCGGTGTCCAGCGCGGCGACGGCCTGCCGGGCCTTCTTCAGCTCTTCCCTCAGGTCCTTCAGATCCTCCTCGGCCGCGCGGGCGCGGATCTCGGCCTGCTGCGCGGTGCGGCGCGCCTCCAGGGTTTCCTCGCCGATCATGCGGGACAGGTCGCGCAAGTTGTCCAGCCCGGCCGCCAGCACGTTGTCGCCTTCGCCCAGCTTCGTCAGGAAGGCGATGCGGTCGCGGGCGGCCTCCGCCTCCGCCTCGATGGCGGCGATGGCGTCGCGGCGGGTCCGCAGCAGGGCCTCCAGCCGCTCCACCTCGTCCTCCGCGGCCCGCAGCGCGTCGCTGTCCGAGTCGCTGCGCGGCGGCAGGTAATCGTCCCGCACGGTGACGGAGCCCATGGTGGCACCGGTCACCTCGACCCGCAGGCCGGTCTGGCCGATGTGGGGCGTGTCCTGCAGGATCAGCTGATGCTGGCCGGCGGGCAGGGTGAAGGTCCCCTCGCGGGTCACGGTGCCGCCGCCGAAATCGCCGGGATAGGCGGTCACGGCCGTCACCCGGCTGGTCACCGGAATATCGTCGGCCAGTGCCGGGAGTGGCAGCAGCAGGGGGGTCAGGAACAGGGCGCGCATCGGGAGTCCTCCGGGGTCGTTCGCGCCGGGACCATCGCGGCAGAAGCCCTGCGGGGGCAAGTGACGTTTCCGTTCATGTTCCGGCGGCGGCAGCACGGCGCCGCGGCGGCCTTCGGTTCGGTGGTCGTGGGGCGCTTCCGTCATCCTCGTGCCCGGCCCGAGGTTCCCCGGCCACCACGCGCAGGGGATCCAGCAGGTCCTCGGGTCAGGGCCGAGAATGACGGCGCGCGAATGTCGGGCGGGCATGCAGGGGCGGAACGGGCGAGCACCGGACAAGCGAAGGGCCCCGCAAGGGGGCCCATCCTCCGCAACATCGCTGAAACCGTCCGGGCCTCCCGTACTGCATCCCGCTGACAAGCGGGCCCGGACGATCTTACTCGTTACGCCACGGCCGTAGCCGCGATACCTTTACCAAATGACCCTGTGGTTATCGAATTCAGAACCGGGCGGTTGCAAAATCCTTCACTCCCACGACTCGGATAATACGGCAAAATTGTGTCAGAGTTGAGTCTTTTCTTACCTTGACGCGAGAGTCAAAATTCTGACGCAACATATGGTAGATCGGCCCCATGGGCCGACCCACACCTGACCCTGCGTCATCCCTTCTTCAGTACCCGGTTCCCCAGCGTTTCGGCGATCTGCACCGCGTTCAGCGCCGCGCCCTTGCGCAGGTTGTCCGACACGACCCACAGGTTCAGCCCGTTCTCGATGGTGCTGTCCTGCCGGATCCGGCTGATGAAGGTGGCGTAGTCGCCCACGCATTCGATCGGCGTGACGTAGCCGCCGTCCTCGCGCTTGTCGATCACCATGCAGCCGGGGGCCTCCCGCAGGATGTCGCGGCATTCGTCCTCGTCCAGGAACTCTTCCGTCTCGATGTTCACAGCCTCGGAATGGCCCACGAAGACCGGCACGCGGACGCAGGTCGCCGTGACCTTGATGGACGGATCGACGATCTTCTTCGTCTCGGCGACCATCTTCCATTCCTCCTTGGTCGAGCCGTCTTCCATGAAGACGTCGATGTGGGGAATGACGTTGAAGGCGATCTGCTTCTGGAACTTCTTCACCTCGATGTCCGAGGTCGGGTTGTAGACGGCCTTGGTCTGATCCCAGAGCTCGTCCATCCCTTCCTTCCCGGCGCCGGACACGGACTGGTAGGTGCTGACCACGACGCGCTTGATCTTCGCCCGGTCGTGGATCGGCTTCAGCGCCACGACCATCTGCGCGGTGGAGCAGTTGGGGTTGGCGATGATATTTTTCTTCGCGTAGCCTTCGACCGCTTCGGCGTTCACCTCGGGGACCACCAGCGGCACGTCCGGGTCGTAGCGGTAGAGCGACGAGTTGTCGATCACCACGCAGCCCGCGGCGGCGGCCTTCGGCGCGTATTCCTTCGTCGGCCCGGAGCCGATGGCGAACAGCGCCATGTCCCAGCCGGTGAAATCGAAGGTGGCCAGGTCCTGGGTCTTCAGCGTCTTGTCCCCGAACGACACCTCGGTCCCCAGCGACCGGCGCGAGGCCAGCGCGGCGATCTCGTCCACCGGGAATTCCCGCTCGGCGAGGATGTTCAGCATTTCGCGGCCCACGTTGCCCGTGGCCCCCGCGACGACGACTCGATAACCCATCGGATGAGGCTCCTTTCGTTCAGGGTGGCGCCTCTTAACCTGGGAACGCGCGGCGCGAAAGCAACATGCGCTGATGTGGGCTATCGCGGATGGCGATGGCCCGTCGTGCGTCAGCGCGCTTTGAAGATCGTGCGCCAGCGCGCTTTGAAGGTCGTGCGTCAGCGCGCTTCGAAGGTCGTGCGTCAGCGCGGGCCCGCGGTCATGCGCCAGCGCGCGTGAGGTGCCTTGGCGCGCGTTCAGTCCGTGCTGTCGGGGGCAAACAGGTAGATGGCCACTCCGACGGCCAGCGCCAGACCGTAGAACAGGAAGATCGCGTTGTAGGCCTGTCCCGGCCCGCCGCCGCCCTCGGTCACCGCGGCGTGGATCCGGCCCGTCACGACCTGCGAGGCGCCGACCCCCAGCATCCCGCAGAGGTTCATCAGCGTGACCCCCCGCCCGATCAGGTGCGGCGGGAAGAAGGCCCGCCCGTGCGAGATCATCATCGGATAGCAGGCCGAGAAGAAGCAGATCACCGCGATCAGCGCCACCGCCCGCCACATCGCGTCATGCGGCAGCGCGATCAGGACGAAGCAGGTGATGGCGGCAATCGTCGTGCCGGTGAAGGCCAGCCACTTGCGGGTGTGGAAGATCCTCTCGGCCGGGCCGTAGGCCAGCGTGCCGGTGACGACCGCGACGCCGAGGATCAGCGCCACGACGCCCACGGTGTCGAAATCCGCGCCGTAGAGCTCGGACAGATAGGGCCCGGTCCAGACCCCCCGGAAGCCGCCCGCCGGCAGGTAGCAGACGGTCATCAGCGGCAGCATGGCCCACATCGCCGGCAGCTTCAGGATGTCCAGAAGCGAGCCATGGTTCGCGACCACCAGCCGCTTCGGGTCGCGCACGATGGCCAGCAGCGCCAGCGCCGCGACGATGCTGACGGCCGACAGCGCGGCCATGGTCCCGCGCCAGCCCATCAGATCCACCGCCCAGACCAGCGGCAGGGAGGAGAAGATGCTGCCCGAGGTCCCGATCCCCACGATCAGCCCTGCCAGCGTCGAGAACTGCGCCGTCGGGAAGTCGCGGGCGAGGATGTAGTAGGCCGCCATCAGCACCGGCGCGCAGCCGATCCCCAGAAGCGCCATGCCGACCGAGACATGCCAGGGCGCGGTCGCCACCGCGAACAGCCCCGCGCCGCCGCCGCCGCCGACCAGCAGCAGCCAGGCCGCCGTCCGGCGCGGCCCGATCCGGTCGAGCATCGAGCCGACGGGGATCTGCGACAGCGCGAAGAACAGGAACCAAAGGCCCGAGGCGCTGGCCAGCTGATCCGCCGTCGCGCCGAGGTCGCGCTGCAGCGGCAGCGTCAGCACCGACAGGAACGAGCGGTAGAACTGGCTCAGCACATAGGCGAAGCCGAGAAGCAGGATATCGCGGCGCATGACCTCTCCGTCCGGGCGAAGAATTTTCGCGAAAATTCTTCTGAAAAGTTTTCGCGAAAACTTTTCGCGCGGCTCAGATGCAGCGCCCTCCGTCCACCAGCATCGTCACGCCCGTCACCATCGAGGCCTCGTCCGAGGCGAGGTAGAGGCAGGCATTGGCGATGTCCTCGGGGGTCGAGAAGCGGCCCAGCGGGATGGTGGACAGGAACTTCGCCCGCATCTCGGGGGAATCCTCGCCCATGAAGCTTTTCAGCAGCGGCGTCTCGCCGGCCACGGGATTGACCGCGTTCACCCGGATGCCGTGCGGCGCAAGCTCCACCGCCATCGTCCGGGTCGCGGTGTTCACCCAGCCCTTGGACGAATTGTACCAGTTCAGGTTCGGCCGGGGGCTGATCCCCGCGGTGGAGGATACGTTGACGATCGCACCCGCCTTGCGGGACTTCATCAGCGGCACCAGATGCTTCGCGCCGAGATAGATCGACTTGCAGTTCACCGCGAAGACCCGGTCGAAATCGTCTTCCGAGATCTCCTCCAGCGGCGCCGGCATGTGCGTCATGCCTGCGTTGTTCACCAGGATGTCGACCGGCCCCAGGGCCTCGCCGGCCGCGATCATCGCCTGCACCGCCATGCCGTCGCTGACATCCGCCTCGCAGGAGGTGGCGCCGATCTCCTCGGCCACACGGTCCGCCGCCGGCCCGTTCAGGTCGGCCACCAGCACTTTCGCGCCTTCCTTCACGAAGCGCCGCGCGATCTCGGCCCCGAAGCCCGATCCGGCGCCCGTCACGATCGCCACCTTGCCCTCGAGTCTCATTGGCTTTCCTCCCTCAGCCGTGAAAGGCCGCGACGGTCTTGAGGGCGGTGAAGCCGTACATCGCCTCGAACCCCTTCTCGCGCCCGTGGCCCGATTTCCCTGTGCCGCCGAAGGGAAGCTCCACCCCTCCGCCCGCGCCGTAGTTGTTCAGGAACACCTGACCCGAACGGATGTCGCGCGCAAGGCGCATCTGACGGCCGAAGTCGCGGGTCCAGACGCCGGCGACCAGGCCGAAATCCGTGCCGTTGGCGATCCGGACCGCCTCCTCCTCGCCGTCGAAGGGGATCAGGACCTGGACGGGGCCGAAGATCTCGTCCTGCGCCAGAAGGTGATCCGCGCTTGCCCCGCCGAAGAGCGTGGGCGCGACGTAGAACCCGCCGCCGGGCAGATCGCGCAGCTCGGGCCGCGCCAGAACCTCCAGATCCGCGCCCTGCGACAGGTATTTCTCCACCCGGTCCTTCTGCACCGCGGAGATCAGCGGCCCCACGTCGGGATCGTCCATGGCCGGGCCGACCCGCAGCGCGGCGTATCGTTCGGCCATCGCGGCGGCGACGCGGTCGTAGACCGGGCGCTCGATCAGGATGCGCGAGGCGGCGGAGCAGGTCTGCCCGGCGTTCTGGATGCCGGCGTTGACGAGGAAGGGCAGCGCCGCATCGATATCCGCGTCGGCAAAGACGATCTGCGGAGACTTGCCGCCCAGCTCCAGCGTCACCGGCACCACGTTCTCGGCCGCCAGGCGCTGGATCGTGCGCCCGGTGCCGACCGACCCGGTGAAGGAGATGTGGTCGATCCCCGCGTGATCGGCCAGGAACGCCCCCGCCTCCACCCCGAGGCCCGGGATCACGTTCAGCACGCCGGGCGGAAGGCCCGCTTCCTCGGCCAGTGCCGCGAAAGCCAGGGCGGTCAGGCAGGCATCCTCGGCCGGTTTCAGCACGCAGACATTCCCGGTGGCCAGCGCCGCGCCGACCGACCGGCCGATGATCTGCATCGGGTAGTTCCAGGGTACGATATGCGCCGTCACCCCGTGCGGTTCGCGCATCGTCCAGACGGTGTAGCCGTCCTGATAGGGGATCGTGTCCCCGTGCAGCTTGTCCGCCGCGCCGCCGTAGAATTCCATGTAGCGCGCCAGCGCCACGGCATCCGCCCGCGCCTGCTTCAGCGGCTTGCCGACGTCCTGCGCCTCGATCCGGGCCAGCGTCTCCACCCGGTCCAGCACCAGCCGACCGATCCGGGCCAGCAGCCGCCCCCGTTCCGCCGCCGGGGTGCGGGCCCAGCCCTGCCGCGCCGCCTCGGCCGCCGCGACCGCGTCGTCCACATCTTCGGCATGCGCCGAGGCGATCACGCCGATCTCCTCTCCGGTCGAGGGATTCAGCAGCGGCAGCGTCCGATTGCCGTGCGCGGCGACCCAGTGCCCGCCGATGAAGCATTTGGAACTGTCGAACCAGGTGACGGGCATGTCCTTCATTGTCGCTCTCCTCAGGCCGCGCTGGTGTCGGGCAGCTTCGGCGCCGCCGCGATCAACTGCCGTGTATAGGGATGTTGCGGCGAGTCGAAGACCCGTGCGGTCGGGCCCTCCTCCACGATCTCGCCGGATTTCATCACCAGCACCCGGTCGGTGATCGACCGCACGACGCTCAGGTCGTGAGAGATGAAGAGGTAGGTCAGCCCGTATTTCGCCGACAGCTCCGCCAGCAGGTCGAGGATCTGGGCCCGGATCGACACGTCGAGCGCGCTGACCGCCTCGTCCAGGATGATGAGGTCCGGCTTGATGATCAGCGCGCGGGCGATGGCGATCCGCTGGCGCTGCCCGCCGGAGAATTCGTGCGGGTATTTCTCCCGGTCCGAGGGCGAGAGGCCGACTGAGGTCAGCGCCTCTTCGATGGCGGCGTCGCGTTCCGCCCCTTTCGGCGGGGTGTCGAGCAGGTGGAAGGGTTCCGTGATCAGCCGCTCGACCCGGTGGCGGGGGTTGAAGCTGCCGTAGGGGTCCTGAAAGACCACCTGCATCCGCCGCCGCACGGCGCGGTTGGCCGTGTGGCCGTCGAAGACCGGCTGACCGTCGAGGCGGATGGAACCCTCCTGCACCTCCTCGAGCCCCAGAATCGCCCGTGTCAGGGTCGATTTCCCGCAGCCCGACTCGCCGACGAGGCCGAGGCTTTCGCCGCGTTCCAGCGTGAACGACACGCCCCGGACCGCGTTGATGACCACCGGCGCGCCGAACAGCGTCTTGCGCGGCAGGCGGTAGTCGCGGACGACGCCGCGCACCTCCAGCAGCGGGGTGCCGGTGTCCGCCGTCACCCGGTCGGGGATATGACCGGAAGCGGCCAGCAGGGCCTTCGAATACGGGTGCTGCAGGTTGGCGAAGATGGCCGGGGACGGCCCGCGTTCGACCACCCGGCCCTTCTGCATGATGACGATCTCGTCCGCCATGTCCGACACCACGGCCAGGTCGTGGGTGATCATCAGCATCCCCATCCCGTCCTCGCGCACCAGGCGTTCCAGCAGCTTCAGGATCTGGGCCTGGGTGGTGACGTCGAGCGCCGTGGTCGGCTCGTCCGCGATCAGCAGCTTGGGGCGCAGCGCGATGGCCATGGCGATGACGACGCGCTGCCGCTGTCCGCCGGACAGCTCGTGCGGATAGCGGGTGAGGGGGAAGCGATCCTCGGGCAATTCGACCCTGTTCAGGGCCTCGCGGGCACGGGCGAGCGCGTCGGCGCGGCTGACGTCTTCGTGGATCAGGATCGTCTCGGCCACCTGATCGCCGATGGTGCGGATCGGGTTGAGGGCGGTCATCGGCTCCTGGAAGACCATGCCGACCTCGTCGCCGCGCAGGGCGCAGAGCTTCGATTCGGGCAGGGTCAGCATGTCGTGGCCCGACAGCGTCACGCGGCCAGAACATTCGGCCCCGTTCGGCAGAAGCTGCATGACGGCGAAGGCGGTCATGGACTTGCCGGATCCGCTTTCCCCGATCACGCCGACGATCTGGCCGGGGTCCACCGACAGTGACACGTCCCGCAGGATAGCCGTGCCGTGAATGTCGAGGCTCAGCCCTTCGATGGAAAGCAGCGTCATGACCGCCCCCGCCGCAGTTTGGGGTCGAATATGTCGCGCAATCCGTCGCCCATCAGGTTCAGCCCCAGCACCGTCAGCAGGATCGCGAGGCCGGGAAACAGCGCCATGTGCGGCGCGAAGGAAATCATCGTCTGACTCTCCGCCAGCATCCGCCCCCATGAGGGCGTCGGTGGCTGCGCGCCGAGGCCGACATAGGACAGCCCCGCCTCCGCCAGGATGCCGAGGCTGAACTGGATCGTCCCCTGCACGATCAGCAGGTTGGTGACGTTGGGCAGGATGTGTTCGAAGCTGATCCGGGCCGATCCCTTGCCCGCCACCCGCGCCGCCATGACGAACTCCCGCTGCCAGAGGGTCAAGGCGCCTGACCGGGTCAGACGGGCGAAGACGGGGATGTTGAAGATGCCGATCGCCACGATGGCGTTGACCGCCGAGGGGCCGAAGGTGGCGGTGATCATGATGGCGATCAGCAGCGCCGGGAAGGCGAAGACCAGGTCGTTGGCCCGCATGATGACCTCGTCCAGCAGGCTCCCCTTCCGCGCGGCGGCCCAGAGGCCGAGCGGCACGCCGAAGATCATGCCGATACCGACGGCGATGACGGCCACTGCGATGGAGGTGCGCGCGCCGACCATGATCATCGACAGGATGTCCCGCCCGAAATGGTCGGTGCCGAGGGGGTTCACCACCGAGGGCGGCTTGATCTTGTTGGCGATGTCCATGCGGGTGATGTCGTAGGGCACCCAGACCAGCGAAATCAGCGCGGCCAGCACGAAGACCAGCGTCAGGGCGCCCCCGATCACGAGGTTGCGGGATCGGAAGGCCAGATGCCAGGTCCGGATCGGCGCGGCCTCGGGGGGCAGGTGATCGACGCGGGGGTCCGTCATCCGTTGCCTCTCATCCGCGCGCCCTCAGGCGGGGGTCGACGAGCGCATAGGCGATCTCGACCGCGAAGTTCACCACGACCACGGCGAAGACCAGCAGCATGACGACCGATTCCACCACGATCAGGTCGCGGGAGGAGATCGACTGGAAGATCAGCCGCCCGAGGCCCGGCAGGAAGAAGACGTTCTCGATGATGATCGCACCCGCCATGAGGAAGCTGAACTGCAACCCGATGATCGTCAGCACCGGGATCAGCGCATTGCGCAGCGCATGGCGGCGCAGTGCCTGGGAGCGGGTCAGCCCCTTGGCGCGGGCGGTGCGGATGTAGTCCTCGCTGAGGGTGTCGAGCAGCGAGGACCGCATGACCCGCGCGAGGATCGAGGCCTGCGGCAGCGCCAGCGCGATGGCCGGCAGGGTCAGCGCCTTCATGCAGGCCCAGAAACCCGCGTCCCAGCCAGGAAAACCGCCAGCGCTGAACCAGCGCAGGTTGATGGCGAAGACCAGCACCATCAGCATCGCGAACCAGAAGTTCGGGATCGCCACGCCAAGCTGCGTCAGCCCCATCACCGACACATCCGCCGCCGAGCCGCGCCGGGACGCCGCCCAGATGCCCGCCGGGAAGGCGATCACCGTCGAAAGCGCCAGGGCATAGAGCGCCAGCGGCAGCGACACCTGCACCCGCGCCGCGATCATCTCGGCAACCGGGGTGCGGTAGGTGTAGGAGGTGCCGAAATCGCCGATCAGCATCCCGCCGATCCAGGAGGAATAGCGTTCCCACGCCGAGCCGTTGAGGCCCAGCTGCTCGCGCAGGGCGTTCAGCGTGTCCTCCTGCGCGTTGACGCCCAGCATGAAGGCCGCCGGGTCGCCGGGCAGGATCTCGATGGCCAGGAAGATGATCACCGAGGCCACGGCGAGGCTGACCCCCAGCGAGACGAGTCGTTTCAGCGTGTAGCGGAGCATCGGCCGTCCGGGGTGGTGAGGGCGAAGGGCGGGAGCGCCCTTCGCATGGTCGTGACAGGTGGGCGGGCGGGGTGCCGGGCTGAAGCCCGGCCTACGAGTTTCGCGTTGCCCGTAGGCCGGGCTTCAGCCCGGCGCCCCCGCGATTCACTCCGTCCAGCGCACCGCCGTCATGTCGGCGGCCTGGGTCGGCGCGTTCTCCCACAGCCCCTCGATCTTGGCGTTGGCGACGGTCAGCAGCGGCAGCTGGAAGAGGTAGCTGTTGACGTAATCCTCGGCGATCATCGTCTGCGCCTGTTTCAGGATCTCGGACCGGGCGGCGTCGTCCGTTTCCAGGTTCAGCTGATCCATCAGCTCCACGAACTCCGGCTTGCCGTACTGGAAGTAGTAATCCGGGTTGCCGTAGATCCCGATGTCCATCGGCTCGGTGTGGGAAATCACCGTCAGGCCGAAATCCTTGCCGCGGAACGTCGTCTCCAGCCACTGGGCCCATTCGACGTTCTCGATCTGCGGCTCGATCCCCACTTCGCGCAGCTGCGCGGCGATGATCTCGCCCCCGCGGCGAGCGTAGGACGGCGGCGGAAGGGTCATCTTGACCTGGATCGGCAGGCTGACCCCGGCCTCTTCCAGCAGCGCCTTCGCCTTCTCGGGGTCGTAGGCCGACATCTCGGTCAGATCGACGTAATCCGGGTTGTGCGGCGCGAAATGGGTGCCGATCGGCGTGCCGTAGCCGAACTGCGCGCCGTCGATGATTTCCTGACGGTTGATCGCATGAGCGATGGCCTGGCGCACCTTCACGTTGTCGAAGGGCGGCAGCTTGTTGTTGATGGCGAGGATCGTCTCGCCCTCGGTCGAGCCTACGATGACCTTGAAGCGCGGATCGGCGTCGAACTGCGGGAGGTTCTCGGGCGCGGGGAAGGCGCCGAAGGCATGCACGTCCTCGGCCATCATGGCGGCGAAGGCGGCGGTCGGGTCGCTGATGTACTTGAACGTCACCTTCTCCAGCTCGGCCGGGGTGCCCCAGTAATCGGGGTTCTTCTCCAGCACGATGCTGTCACCCTGCACCCAGTTGGAGAACCTGAACGCACCCGTGCCGACCGGATCGGTCTTGATGTTCTCGATGCTCTCCTCGGCCACGATCACCGCGTCGCCCCAGGCCATGTTGAACAGGAACGACCCGTTCGGGTTCATCAGCGTGACCTTGACGGTCTGCGGATCCACCACGTCGACCGAGGCGATGCCGGCGAAGAGTCCCTTCTGCGCGTTCGCGCTGTCCTCGGCCCGTGCGCGGTCGAGGCTGAACTTCACATCCTCGGCGTCGAAGTCGGTGCCGTCGTGGAATTTCACGCCCTCGTGCAGCTTGAAGGTGTATTCCAGCCCGTCGTCCGAGATCTCCCAGCTTTCGGCCAGGCCCGGCACGATGGACCCGTCCGGGGCGAAGCGGGTCAGCCCCTCGAACACGTTGGAATAGACCACGGCGTCGATGGCCCCGGCGGCGGCCGAGGTCGGGTCGAGGTGCGGCGGCTCCAGCTGCTGGCCGACCACGATGTCGGTGCGGGCCTGGGCCATCGCCAGACCGGCGGTCAGCGCCAGCGCGGTGGTGGTCAGGAGAAGTCGGGTCATCTGTTCAGGCTCCCTGTGTGTGCGCCGCGTCGTTCATCGCGCGCGGTCGCTTCATTTCGGTCCCAGAAGGGTCAGCAGGCTTTCGGCCATGACCTTCGCGGAATCGACCATATCGTCCACGCCGACATATTCGTCGGGTTTGTGCGCCAGGTCCAGAATGCCGGGGCCGTAGGCGATGCAGTTCTTCAGCCGCCCGATCCGATCGATGTGCTTCTGATCGTAGGTCCCGGGGGACACGACGTATTCCGGTGCCTTGCCCAGCACGCGCTGGACGGCCTGCGTCACCGTCGTGACGACCGGCGCCTCGCGCTCGGTCATCGTGGGCAGGACGCGGTGCATCTCGCGAATGCCGTAGTCGAAGCGGGGGCGGTCGGCTTTCAGGCCGTCGAGGATCGTGGTGATTTCCGCCTGCACCTCGTCGATGTCCTCCTCGATCAGGAAGCGGCGGTCGATGATCATGCGACACGAATCCGGCACGACGGGGCTGGGCAGGCCGGTGTCGGGGCGCACGATCTCGCTCTGCCCGCCGTGGATCGAGTTGATGTTGAGCGTCGATTGCCGCGCCCCCGGGGGGACAACCGGCATATCGGTCCGCTTCTCGGCCAGGGCGGGGAAGAGGTCGCTCTCCATCCGGTCCAGCACGGCCCCCATATGCCGCACGGCGCAGTCGCCGAGGAACGGCATGGAGCCGTGGGCGATCTCGCCGTAGGTCTCGATCTCGGCCCACCAGACACCGCGATGGCCCAGGCAGATGCGGTCCTTGTTCAGCGGTTCGGGGATGATGACGTGATGCACGCGGTCCGGGTCGAAGAAGCCTTCCTTCGCCAGATGCGCGACGCCGCCGAAGCCGCCCGATTCCTCGTCCGCCGTGCCGGATATCTCGATGGCGCCGGTGTAGTCCGGGCAGATCTCGATGAACGCCTCCGCCGCGATGATCGACGCGGCCAGCCCGCCCTTCATGTCGCAGGCGCCGCGGCCGTAGACCTTCCCGTCCTCGACCTCGCCTCCGAAAGGGTCCTTCGTCCAGCCGCGCCCCACGTCGACCACGTCTATGTGGGAGTTGAAGTGGACGCATTCCCCTGCGTTCGACCCTTCGTGCCGGGCCACCAGGTTCCAGCGGGGGTATTTCTCGCTGTCCCCCGGGGAGCCCTCGGCGCGGATGAATTCGGTCTGGAAGCCGCGCGCCTCCAGCCGGGCCGAGAGGTATTCGCAGATGTCGCGGTAGTTCTCGCCCGGCGGGTTCAGGGTCGGGATGCGGATCAGATCCTGCGTCAGGGCGATCAGGTCGTCGCGCTTCGCCTCGATGGCGGCGGCAAGGCGGTCCGAAAGGGAAGTGGCGGTCGTGGTCATCGGCGCTCCGGCATGTCGGGGCGAGGATGGCGGGGCAAGGGGCGGGGCTCAAGGGGCAATCCGCGTCCCCGCCGCCGTTGCCCTGATTCCGGGCGCGCTATTTCCGGGCGTAGATGTCGTCGTAGCGGGTGATGTCGTCCTCGCCCAGATAGGTGCCGGTCTGCACCTCGATCATCACCATCGGCACCTTGCCCGGGTTCTCGACCCGGTGGACCTCGCCCAGGGGAATATAGACCGACTGGTTCTCGCTCAGCAGGCTGACCGTGTCGCCCACGGTCACACGGGCGGTGCCGGCGACGATGATCCAGTGCTCGGACCGGTGGACATGCGATTGCAGCGACAGCTTGGCCCCGGGCTTGACGAAGATGCGCTTGACCTGGAACCGGTCGGCCATGATCAGCGTCTCGAACCAGCCCCAGGGACGGTGATCGACGGGGAAACGCACCGCCTGCGGCACGTCGCGGTCCTTGAGCAGCGACACGGCCTGCTTCACCGACTGGGATTTCGACATGTCGGCGACCATGACCGCATCGCCGGTGGCCACCGCCACGATGTTCTTCAGCCCGATGCCGACCAGCTCGATGCCCGGATCCTCGGATCGCAGAAGACTGCCCTCGCAATCGATCTGGCTGGCATGGTCGCTCAGCGCGTTGCCGGCGGAATCGTGCGGGGTCTCCTGCCAGACCGCCTCCCACCCGCCGAGGTCGGACCAGGCGCCGGTGAAGGGCACCAGCGCGATCCGGTCGGCCTTTTCCATCACGGCGTAGTCGATCGAATCCTCCGGCACCTGCGCCCAGAGCGCGGGGTCGATGCGCAGGAACTGGAGGTCGGGCTCTGCAGCCTCCAGCGCGGCGCGGACGGTGGACAGGATGGCCGGCGCATGCGCCTCGAAGGCTGCGACCAGCACGTCGGCGCGGGCAAGGAAGACCCCGGAATTCCACATATGCCGGTCGTCGGCGAACAGCTCGGCCGCGCGGGCGGCGTCGGGCTTCTCGATGAAGCGCTCCAGCCGGTGGACGCCCGGCGCGATCTCCGCCCCGCGGTCCAGCCAGCCATAGCCGGTTTCGGGCCGCTCCGGCGCAATCCCGAATGTGACGATATAGCCGTCCGCCGCCGCCTCCCGCCCGGCCAGCACGGCATTGCGAAAGGCCGCCGCATCCTCGATCGCGTGATCGGAGGGCACCAGCAGCACCATCGCGTCCGGATCGCCCGCCAGCGCGTGCAGCGCGGCGGCTGCGGCGGCGGGGGCGGTGTTGCGGCCCTCCGGCTCGATCAGGATGGCCTGCTGGCGGATGCGCACGGCCTCCAGCTGCTCGGCCACGATGAAGCGGAAATCGTCGGCGGTGATCAGCAGCGGCGCGGCGAAGTCCGGCGCGGCGTAGCGGCGGGCGGCGGCCTGGAACAGGCTCTCGCCGCCCAGGATGTTCGCGAACTGCTTGGGAAAGCTTCGGCGCGACAGTGGCCACAGCCGGGTGCCCGACCCGCCGCACATGAGAACCGGAACGATCATCCTCTTCCTCCCTCGGGCGCCGTCAGACCACGGGGTCCTGATAATCCGCCTTCGCCATCATCTCGGCCAGTTGCCGGACGTCGACCTTCGCCTGCCAGCCCAGCTTTTCCCTTGCCTTGGTCGCATCGCCGATCAGCAGATCGACCTCGGCCGGGCGCATCAGCTTCTCGGATATCTCGATCAGCCGCTTGCCGGTCTTCCGGTCGGTGCAGGTCTCGGCCACGCCCTCGCCCTCCCAGACCGGATCCATGTCCAGCGCCTGTGCGGCGTAGGTGGCGAAATCGCGGATCGTCGTCGTCTCGCCCGTGGCCAGAACGTAATCGTCGGGCCGGTCCTGCTGCAGCATCAGCCACATGCCTTCGACGTAGTCCCCCGCGAAGCCCCAGTCGCGCTTCGCGTCGATGTTGCCAAGCACGCAGGGCCGGTCGCCGCCGCGCGCGATCTGGCCAAGCGCCAGGGTGATCTTGCGCGTCACGAACTCGGTGCCGCGCAGCGGGCTCTCGTGGTTGAAGAGGATCCCCGACGAGGCGTGCATCCCGAAGGATTCGCGGTAGTTGACGGTGATGTAGTGTCCGTAGACCTTCGCCGCGCCATAGGGCGACCGGGGGTAGAGCCGCGTCGTCTCGCGCTGCGGCACCTCCTGCACCAGGCCGAACATCTCGGACGTCGAGGCCTGGTAGAACCGCGCCTCCGGCTGGGTCGATCGCAGGGTGTCCAGGATGCGCACCACCGCCATGGCATCGGCATCGGCGGTGTAGATCGGCAGATCCCAGGAGGTGCCGACAAAGCTCTGTGCGGCCAGGTTGTAGACCTCGTCGAAGCGGTTCCGCGACAGGATGCGGAAGATGTTGTTGCCCTCGACCAGGTCGAATTCGTGCAGCTTCACATCTTCCAGGATGCCCAGCTTTTCCAGCCGCGTGCTGTAGGGATGCGAGATCCGCCGCACGCCGCCATGCACCTCGTAGCCCTTCGACAGCAGCAGCTTCGCCAGATATGCGCCGTCCTGGCCGGTGATGCCGGTGATGAAGGCTCGTTTCATGTCGTCGTCCCGTTCCACGTCCCCGCAAGGCTGATACCGGCAATCCCCGCCCCTCGCAACGGATGGCGGAGTCGCGACGGCGCGGGGGGCGCAGCGGCGGGAGAGGAAACGAGGGATGAATGGTAGCGGAGGAGGGACTTGAACCCCCGACACGCGGATTATGATTCCGCTGCTCTAACCAACTGAGCTACTCCGCCACGAGCGAGGGGTCGGATAGGCCAACGCGGCGCAGGCGTCAAGGGACAATCCCCCCGGCGTTCGCGACGGGCGGGCGGAGCAGGCGTATCACGCCGGGAACGAGCCCGAATGGGGCGGAAGGGCGCCGGCGGCCGGACGGGCGGATGCCGGACCGAGGCGCGTCGGCACGCGGCGGTTTCGGCAGTGGCGCGGCGAAGCGGGCGGCGATAGGCTCCGCCGCGGACAGGGGAAGAGGGAGTGTCCGGATGCTGGATGAACTGCGCGGGATCGTCGGCGATCGCTACCTGCTGAGCGGCGACGCCACGGGGCCCTGGGCCTCGGACATCACCGGCAAGCCGCCGCAGCCGCCGCTGGCCGTCGCCCGCCCCGCCGACACGGCCGAGGTGCAGGCGCTGGTGCGGGCCTGCGCCGCGACCGCCACGCCGATCGTGCCGGCGGGCGGGCGCACCGGGCTGACCGGGGCGACGGCGGCGGGCGGGGCGCTGGTGATCTCGCTCGACCGGCTGAACCGGGTGCGCGACCTGCGGGCAGAGGCCCGCGTCGCGGTGGCCGAGGCCGGGGTGATCCTGTCGACCCTGCACGATCTGGTGGCGGAACAGGGTCTGATGTTCCCGCTGACCTTCGGTGCGCGCGGCTCGGCCATGGTGGGCGGCTTCCTGTCCACCAACGCCGGCGGGTCGAACGTGCTGAAATACGGCAACACCCGCGATCTGGTGCTGGGGATCGAGGCGGTGATGCCCGACGGGTCGCTGCTGGACCTGATGTCGGGCCTGCGCAAGAACAACGCGGGCTACGACCTGCGGCATCTGATGATCGGGGCCGAAGGCACGCTGGGCATCATCACCGCCGCCACGCTGAAGCTGGTGCCGCTGCCGAAAGCCTGGGCCACGGCGATGCTGGCGCTGCCGGACATGGAAACCGCGCTGCAGGTGCTGAACGAGGTGCAGGAGGCCACCGGCGGCGGTGTCGAGGCCTGCGAGTACATGCCGGGCGACTACGTGGCGAACTATCAGGCGATGCGTCCCGCCGCCGCCTGGCCGTTCGAGGGGCGGCACGACGTGAATGTGCTGCTGGAGCTTGGCGCGACCTCGGCGGAGGAGGCTGCGCCGGGGCCGGACGGGGCGATTCCGCTTGTATCGAGACTGGAATCGATCCTCGGCGGGCTGCTGGAACAGGGCCGACTGATCGACGCCGTGGTGGCCCGCACCGAGGCGCAGCGCCGCGCCATGTGGGACCGGCGCGAGGCCGCCGCCGAGGTGGCGGCGACGCGGCCGCTGCGCAGGACCAACGACATCGCGGTGGATCTGGACCGGATGCCGGAGTTCATCCGGCGGGCCGATGCCGTCCTGCAGCGGACGGATCCGGGCGCGGAACGGTCGATCGTGGCGCACCTGGGCGACGGCAACATCCACTATACCGTCTGGCCGACGTCGGGCGACGACGCTCGCAACGACGCTGTGACCGAGGCGATCGAGGAGATCGTGACCGAGATGCGCGGCAGCTTCTCGGCCGAGCACGGGATCGGCACCTACAAGTTGAACTCGATGCGGCGGCGGAAGGACCCCGTCGCGCTGCGGACCATGCGCGCCATCAAGGACGCGCTGGACCCGCAGGGGATCATGAACCCCGGCAAGCTGCTGCCCTGAGGCGGGACGGGGACGCGGCCGGGTCCCGCCAGCCGGACCCGCCGGCCGGAACGGGCCGCGCCGGCGGCCGCAACCACCCGGGCCTAGCGCCGCAGACGGGTCAGCAGGTGGACCGAGGGATGTCCGTCGGCATCGAGGCCGGCGGCGATCTGGAAGGCGCGAATCGCCTTCACCGTGTTCGGGCCGATCATCCCGTCGACGCCGCCGGTGGAATAGCCGCGGGCGGTCAGCAGGCTCTGCAATTCCTGCCGCTCGGCGCGCTTGAGGCTGCGCTCGCCCTCGGGCCAGCGGCCGGCGAAGGGCCCGGCGCCGCCGATCCGGTCGCCCAGATGGCCGACGCCCAGGGCATAGGCGTCGGAGTTGTTGTAGCGCTTGATGACGTCGAAGTTCTTGAAGGTCAGGAAAGCCACCCCCTGCGCCCCGCCTGGCAGCAGCAGCTTTGCCGTCCCGTGATCGGGCACCGGGCGGCCCTGCACGTCGCGGATGCCCAGCCGCGCCCAGTCGGACGGCATCATGCTGTCCGCCGCGCGAGTGAAGTCGAAGCCGTCGGGCAGGACGACCTCCACCCCCCAGGGCTGGCCGGTGATCCAGCCGTGCTTCGCCAGATAGGCGGCGGTGGAGGCCAGCGCGTCTGTCGGATCGTCCGACCAGATGTCGCGCCGCCCGTCGCCGGTGAAATCGACCGCGAAGGATTCGTAGCTGGTGGGGATGAACTGCGTGTGACCCATGGCCCCGGCCCAGGAGCCGGTCATGTTCTCGGGATCCGTGTCGCCGTTCTGCAGGATGCGCAGGGCGGCGATCAGCTGTTCCTCGAAGAAGGCGCCACGGCGGCCCTCGTGCGCCAGCGTCGCCAGCGCCGAGACGATGTGCGTGTCGCCGCGGTTCGTGCCGTAGTTGCTTTCCATGCCCCAGACCGCGGCGACGTAGCGTGCCTCGACGCCGAAGCGGGTCTCTACCGCGCGCAGGATCGCGGCGCGCTGCGTGGCGGCGTCGCGGCCGTTCGCCACGCGCGTGTCCGACGCGGCCCGGCCGAGGTAGTCGCCGATCGAGAGGGTGAATTCGGTCTGGTTGCGATCCCGCTCGATCACCTTCGGCAGGTAGGCGGCGCCGGCGAAGGCGCGGTCGAGCGTGCTTGCCTCGATCCCGGCGGCGCGGGCGCGGGTGCGGAAGCCGTCGACCCATCGGTCGAAGGCCGGATTGTGCGGGGCCGCTGCGGGCGGAGGGGCTGCCATGACGGGTGTCGCCGTGAGACCGGGGCGGATGCGCGGTCGCAGGCTGCGGTCCAGGGCCGCGGTATCGAGCCGCGTCGCCGGCAGGCTCTGCGCCGTCGCGATGATCCCGACCGCGGGGCGGGCGTTGGGTCTGGTGTCGCCGTCCGGCGCGGCCATGGCCGCAACCGGCACAGAAAGAAGTGCCGTCAGAAGAACCTGTCGCATGTGTCCCTTGCCTGCTCTGGGCATTATTGTTGATGTATACTACCGCAAGAGTTGCCGTTTCGGAAGCAATCCGGCTGCACGGCCGCGTGAACCGGCGGGGCGGTGCCGAATTGCCGACACGACCGGGGCCGGACCCGCCCTGCACCCGCGCCGGCGCCGGGTGGCGAGGGCGGACCGGGGGTTTCACACCCCCGGACCCCCGTGAGGTATTTTCGACCGGGTGAAATGGGGGGCGGGAAGGAATTGTTAACCGGAATCGCGTGAAGCTGGCCCGGCGTTACAGGCTGAGGAGCCGATGGACGCACCGGGTGAAGCCCCGCGCCGCCCCGGCTCGATTGCAACAGGGCCCGGCGGTGCGGGGTGGACCTCCGCCCGCCGGGACGGCGGGCGGCGGCGAAGGGTGGTCAGATGCCGCTGTCGACGATCGCCTTCGCGAGAATCGGCACGGTCCTGGCGTTCAGCCCTGCGATGTTCATGCGGCTGTCGCCGACCATGTAGATCCCGTGATCCTGGCGCAGCCGGGCCACCTGTTCGGGCGTCGCGCCGAGGCGCGAGAACATGCCGCGGTGCTGGGCGAGGAAGCCGAAGCGGTTGGACCCGGACAGGCGCTGCAACTCGGAGGCGAGCTGCTCGCGCAGGCCCAGCATGTTCTTCCGCACATCCTCCAGCTCGCTCTGCCAGTCGGCGCGCAGGGTGGAGTCGGTCAGGATCTCGGTCACCACGCGGGCGCCGTGATCCGGCGGGAAGGAGTAGTTCTGGCGGTTGAGGTAGGCGAGGTTCCCCTGCGCCACCTTCTGCGATCCCGACGACACGGCCATCAGCAGGCCCGTCCGTTCGCGGTAGATCCCGAAGTTCTTGGAGCAGCTCGCCGCGATCAGGCACTCGGGCACCGACGACGCCACCAGCCGCACGCCGGCCGCGTCCGCATCCAGCCCGTCGCCGAATCCCTGGTAGGCGATGTCGATCATCGGCACCGCGCCGGCCTCGTTCAGCCGCGCGATGACGGTCTTCCATTCCGGCTGCGTCAGGTTGGCGCCGGTCGGGTTGTGGCAGCAGCCGTGCAGCAGGACGACGTCGCCCGGCTTCAGGCCCTTCAGGTCCTCCATCATGCCGTCGAAATCGACGCCGCCGGAGGTGCTGTCGAAATAGCGGTAGGGGACCGCCTCCATCCCCAGATAGGACAGGATCGTCAGGTGGTTCGGCCAGGTCGGATCCGAGACGAAGACGCGCGCCCCGGGGGTCGCCATGCGGATCAGCTCGAACGCCTGGCGGACCGCGCCGGTGCCGCCGGGGGTCGCCACCGCCGCCACGTCGTCGCGGGCCACCGCCGTGCCCAGCACCAGCGAGATCATCGCGTCGGCATAGGCCGGATCGCCGGCGAGGCCGGTGTAGGCCTTGGTCTCCTGCGTCTCGAGGATGCGCTTCTCGGCCGCCTTCACGGCGCGCATCACCGGGGTCACGCCCTCGGGGTTCTTGTAGACACCGACACCGAGATCGATCTTCGCGGAACGCTCGTCCGCCTTGAACATCTCCATCAGCATCAGGATCTTGTCGGCGGGCTGCTCCTTGAGCTTGTCGAACATCAGGCTTCTCCGGTTGCGACGGGCAGGGTGGGGAAGGCCCCCCATTCGGCCCAGGACCCGTCATAGAGGGAATGGTCGCGCTTGCCGATCCGTTCCAGCGCGAGGCTGAGAACCGCCGCCGTGACGCCGGATCCGCAGGTGGTGATGACCGGCTTCGACAGGTCGACGCCCGCGCCCTCGAACACCCGGCGCAGTTCGGCCACCGGCTTCATCGTGCCGTCCTCGGCCAGCAGCGAGGCATACGGCACGTTGCGAGAGCCGGGGATGTGGCCCTTGCGCAGACCCGGACGCGGCTCGTCGGCCTCGCCCCGGAAGCGGGCGGCGGCGCGGGCGTCGACGATCTGGGTGTCGCCCAGCTTGGAGGCGGCAGAGACCTGGGTCACGTCCTTCACCAGCTGGTTCTGGCGGCGCACGGTCATGTGGCGGTCGCGGACGACGGGGGGCATGTCCTCGATCTCGCGGCCCTCGGCCTCCCATTTCGGCAGGCCGCCGTCCAGCACGGCCACGTCGTCCTGCCCCATCAGCTTGAACAGCCACCAGACCCGCGCGGCCGAGAACAGGCCCTGGCTGTCGTAGATCACCACCTGGTGCCCGTCGCCGACGCCCATGGCCCGCATCCGGGACGTGAACTTCTCCACCGGAGGCGCCATGTGCGGCAGATCCGACCGCTGGTCGCTGATCTCGTCGATGTCGAAGAAGCGGGCGCCGGGGATGTGCTTCTCCTCGTATTCCGCCTTCGGGTCGCGGCCCGAGCCGGGCAGGAAGTAGCTGGCATCGAGGATCCGCAGGTCCGGATCCTTCAGATGATCGGCCAGCCAGCCTGTCGATACGAGCGTCTTCGGATCGTCCGCCATGTCCCTTTTCCTCCGCAAAAGGCGGGTTCTGCCTATATGCGGGCGGGGGTCATGACAAGTGCCGAGAGGGTCCGGTGGAACCTGCCCCCGGCCGGTTCGGTTCTGGAACCAGGAACGGAAGGGGACGTGATGGGCGATCCGACATGCGACGTCGCGGTGATCGGCGCGGGCACCGCGGGGCTGGCGGCCGAACGGGCGGCGCGGAAGGCGGGGGCGACGACCCGGCTGATCGACCCCGAATTCGCCGGGACGACCTGCGCCACCGTCGGCTGCATGCCGTCCAAGCTGCTGATCGCGGCGGCGGATGCCGCTCATGGCGTCGGCCATGCCGCGCGGTTCGGCATCCACACCGATGCGCGGATCGACGGGCGGGCACTGTTCGCCCGGCTGCGCCGCCTGCGGGACGATTTCGCCGGCGGGGTGCGTGAGACCATCGCCGATCTGCCGGAAGAGACCCGCATCCGCGCCCGCGCCGCCTTCGCCGGACCCGGAGAGCTGGAGCTGGACAGCGGCGCGCGGCTGACGGCCCGGTCCGTCGTCATCGCCACCGGCAGCCGCCCGATGATCCCGCCGCCGTTCCGCGATCTGGGCGATCTCGTCCTGACCAACGAGACGGTGTTCGACCTGGAGGACCTGCCCGAGAGCCTCGGCGTGATCGGCGGCGGGCCGATCGGGCTGGAACTGGCGCAGGCCTTCGCCCGGCTGGGCGTGCGGGTGGAACTCTACGACGCGGGCAGCGGCCTCGGCGGTCTGCCCGCCGAGACGAGCGCCGCCCTGGCCGACCTGATCGCCCGCGATCTGCCGCTGCACCTGGAGGTCGAGCCCGAGGTGCGGGCCCTGGAGGCGGGCGTCGAGGTCCGGATCCCGGGCCACACCGCGCGGTTCGAGAGGCTGCTGGTGGCGACGGGGCGGCCACCCTCGCTGAAGGCGCTGCGGCTCGACCGCGCGGGGCTGGAAACGGACGATCACGGCGTCCCCCTCCACGATATCGCGACGATGCAATGCGGCGACGCGCCGGTCTTCATCGCGGGCGACGCCACCGCCGAACGGCCGCTGCTGCACGAGGCCGCGGACGAGGGCGCCATCGCGGGCGCCAATGCGGCCGCCTTTCCGGATATCGGAAAGGCGCCCCGCAAGGTGCCCTTGGCGATCACCTTCAGCCGGCCGTCCTCCGCCGTGATCGGCACCGTCCCCGATCCTGACGATCCCGACCACGCCACCGCGACCGTCGACTTCGCCGATCAGGGACGCACCCGGGTCGAGGCGCGGCCCGGCGGGCTGCTGCGCCTGCATGCCGACCGCAGCGACGGGCGGCTGGTCGGCGCGGACCTCTGCGCGCCAGAGGGCGAGCATCTGGCGCATCTGCTGGTCTGGGCGATCTCGGCGGGCATGACGGTCAACCGGATGCTCGACCTGCCGTTCTACCATCCGACGGTGGAGGAAGGTCTGGCCACGGTGCTGCGCCGGCTCTGCGGCGAGATCGACGCGCCGGTGCCCTGGTCGCGCGACGAGGGGCCGACCCCGGGCGCCTGAGCCTTCGCGCAGGAAACGGGTCGCCCGGATGACGCGCTGTCCGTATATCTTGACCCGTGAACCGGAAGGAGCGGGCCATGAGACAGGACCGGATCGAGGACGCCTATCACTACCAGGTCATGCGGCGCGCGATCGACGAGATCGACGGCGCGGGCGAAACCCTGTCGCTCGACGCCCTGGCCGGACGGATGGGCATGAGCCCCGCGCATTTCCAGCGCATCTTCTCGGCCTGGGTCGGGGTCTCGCCCAAGCGGTATCAGCAGTATCTGCAACTGGGCCACGCGCGGCAGCTTCTGGCGCAGCGGTTCACGACGCTGGAGGCGTCGATGGCCGCCGGACTGTCGGGCTCCGGCCGGCTGCACGACCTGTTCCTGAGGTGGGAGGCGATGAGCCCCGGCGAATACGCCCGCGGCGGCGCGGGGCTGGAGATCCGGCACGACTGGGTCGCCTCGCCCTTCGGCGACGCGCTGGTGATGGCCACGGATCGCGGCATCTGCGGCATCGCCTTCGCGGAGGAGACGGGGCGCGAGGCGGCGATGGCCGACATGACGGCCCGCTGGCCGGGGGCGACGTTCCGGGACGCGCCCGGAGAGCTGGACCCATGGGCGCAGGCGGCCTTCGCGCTGAAGGGAGAGGCCGCGCTGCACATGATCGGTGCGCCGTTCCAGATCAAGGTATGGGAGGCGCTGCTGCAGATCCCGTCGGGCCATGTCTCGACCTATTCCGAAATCGCCCGGGTCGTCGGCGCGCCGGGGGCCGCGCGGGCGGTCGGAACGGCGGTCGGCCGCAACCCGGTGTCCTTCCTGATCCCCTGCCACCGGGCGCTGCGGAAGTCGGGCGAGCTGGGCGGCTATCACTGGGGCCTGCCGGTGAAGCGGGCGATGCTGGCGTGGGAAAGCGCGCGGGTCGAGGCGGCGTGACAGCCTCCACGGGTCACGCACGCCAATCGCAGGCCGGGCTTCAGCCCGGCTCCCCCCCGGCACGAATCCGCCGATCCTCGCGTCAACGTGCATTCTGCCCGTCCTGCGGTGTGTTACAGGGACGCCCGAGCAGTCATTGCCGAGCAGTCAATTGCGACGTCGAACGAGGATACCCATGACCTTGCACCCCCGCCTGATGAGCCGCGCCACGCTGGCGCTGTCCGCCACCTCCCTGGTCTTCCTGGCCGCCTGCGAGCCGATGACCCGCGACGACGGCTATCGCAACACCCGCACCGGCGCCGCCACGGGCGCGCTGCTGGGTGCCGCGGTCGGCGCGATCGTCAGCGACGACAAGGGCAAGGGCGCGGCGGTCGGCGCCGTGGTCGGCGGCTTGGGCGGGGCGGCCTACGGCGGCTACCTCGACCAGCAGGAGGCCGAGCTGCGCAACCAGCTGGGCAACAACGTCGGCATCGTGAACACCGGCGACCGTCTGATCGTGACCATGCCGCAGGACATCCTCTTCGCCACCGACAGCGCCTCGCTGCGGCCCGACCTGACGGGCGATCTGCGCACCGTCGCCGCGTCGCTGAACAAGTATGCCAACACCACCGTTCAGGTGATCGGCCACACCGACAACACCGGCGCCGCGGCCTACAACCAGAACCTCAGCGAGCGCCGCGCGCAGACCGTCGCCACCACGCTGATCAACAACGGCGTCAGCGCGGCGCGCGTCCGGTCCTTCGGCCGTGGCGAGGATCAGCCCCGCGCATCGAACCTGACGCCGGAAGGCCGCCAGCAGAACCGCCGGGTCGAGATCGTCATCCTGCCGAACGGCTGAGACGACATCACACGGGCAGATCGGGCCGGGCACATCGCCCGGCCCTTTTCGTTTCGACACCCCCGCTCTTGCCCGGCGGACCCTGGGCGCGCCCGCGCGGGCCCGGACCGTCCCGCGCCGGTTTCGGCTCTGTTCCGCCTCGACCCGGCTCGTCCCATCGGGCCGGCGCACAAAAAAAGACGGACGCGGCAGATGCCGCGCCCGCTGACTGAGAAACGAGGTAGTCTCGAGGGAGGTCTCAGGCCTCGACGGTTTCGACCGCCTTCGCCTCGACAGTATCGCCCTTGGCGATCTCGATGCGCCGGGGTTTCAGCGCCTCCGGGATTTCCCTGACCAGGTCGATGTGCAGCATGCCGTTGGCATGGGTCGCACCGGTGACCTTGATGTGGTCGGCCAGATGGAAACGCCGCTCGAAGGCGCGGGTGGCGATGCCGCGGTGCAGCCAGGTGCGGGGGGCGTCGTCCTCGGCCTTGCGGGCCGACACGACAAGCGCCCTGTCCTTCACCTCGACCGACAGGTCATCTTCCGAGAACCCGGCGACGGCGATGGAGATGCGGTAGGCATCCTCTGCCGTTTTCTCGATGTTGTACGGGGGGTAGGTCGGTTGTGCCGCATCGCTCGACAGAACGCGGTCCATCATGTCGGCCAGCTGGTCGAAACCGACGGTGGCACGGTAGAGCGGGGCAAGATCGAAGTTGCGCATTTTCAGGTCATCCTCTTTCTGAGCGACAACAGGGTGTGACGCCTTCCCGATGGGACAGGCAGGTTCGCGTCCGGACCCGTGGTGGCATCCGGACAGGTCGGATGTGGGAAACGGGCGGCCGGATTTCAACCCTGCCCCGCATCGCGCGCAGGCGGATTTCCGGACCTGCGCCGAGCCGCGCGCGGCGCGTCGCCGAGGGGCGTCAGCCGCCGGGCCGCACGAACTTCGCCGACGACGTGTCGCGCCCGCCGCCGACCTGCACCCGCGCGCCGAAGCGGGTCACGCCGTCGACATGGCCGCCGCCCGCCGACAGCGCCGCGCGCAGCGCCGGCAACGGCCCGTCCAGCGGCGCGCCGAGCGCCACGCGCCGGCCGTCTACCTCGGCCTTGGCCGAGATGACCGAGACGATGCGCGGCGCACGTCCCTCGCCGAAGGTGAAGACGGGCGAGCCGGATGCGCCGAAGTCCACGTCGCAGGACATGACCAGCACGTCCTCCTGTTCGCCCATCACGCCGCAGATCTCCTGCAGCGAAGGCGCCTCGGACCGTTCGCGCGCGTAGGAAACGACGCCGACGCGGTCGCCGGTGAAGGGCACCTGATCCGTCGCGAAGGGCGTGATGGAGCCGTTTCGGATCGGCTGATCCAGCTGCAGCAGGGCCACGTCGATGCGCACCCGCTGCGGCGACACGGCGCCCGAGAAGCGATAGTCGGGATGCACCGCCGCATGCCGCACCCGCCGCGAGGCCGAGGCGCGGCCGTTGCGCAGCCCGGCGCGGAAGACGATCTGCGTGTGGTCCACCCGCGCGCCGGTGAACTTGTCGAACAGGCAATGCGCGGCCGTCAGCACCAGATCGTCCGCGATCATCGCGCCGGTGCAGAAGCCGCTTCCGTCGATGTCCAGCCGGCCGACGGCCTCCCACTCGCGGCCGAGCGCCATGGTGTCCAGCCGCACCAGATCGCCGTCCGCATCCTGCGCCAGCGCACCGGGGGCGGGCGCGACGAAGGGCAGGACGGCAAGGCAGAGCCCGATCAGCAGGGATTTCATCGAAAGGGCTCCGGCCGGTGACGCATGGCCGGAGGGTCGCCCCGCAACCGGGCGAAAATGCGGCCATTCAGCGGAGTTTCGGGACCTCTTGCGCGGCCCTGCCGGGGCCGTCCGCGGATGCCGCCAGCGCCGCCGGTTTCGGCCCGCCCGTCGCCCAGTCCAGCAATTGCACCGTATGCACCACCGGCACGGCGCTGCCCGACCGGATCTGCATCATGCAGCCGATGTTGCCGGCGGCGATCACGTCGGGCTGCACCGCCTCCAGCGTCCGCACCTTCCGCGCCTTCAGCTGCGCCGAGATCGCGGGCTGCATCAGGTTGTAGGTCCCGGCCGATCCGCAGCACAGGTGGCTGTCGGCAGGCTCCGCCACCGTGAAACCGGCACGCTTCAGCAGGGCCTTCGGCGCGTCCTTCACCTTCTGCCCGTGCTGCAGGGAACAGGCGGCGTGATAGCCCACCCTGAGACCCCCGGGCAGACCCTGCACCGGGCCTTCCGGCATGTCGAGCCGCGCCAGGAGCTCCGTCACGTCGAGCGCGAGGGACGCCACCCGCGTCGCCTCCGCCTCCAGCGGGGCGCCGGCGAACATGTGGCCGTAATCCTTCACCGTCGTCCCGCAGCCCGAGGTGTTGATGACCACCGCGTCCAGCCCGCCGCGATCCGCCTCCGCCGCGAAGGCGCGGATGTTGCGGGCGGCGGTGGCATGCGCCTCCCCGGTCTTGCCCATGTGATGGGTCAGCGCGCCGCAGCAGCCCTGCCCCTCCGCGATCACCACCTCGCAGCCCAGCCGGGTCAGCAGCCGGATCGTCGCGTCGTTGATGTCGGTGTCCAGCGCCCGCTGCGCGCAGCCGGTCATCAGCGCCACCCGCATCCTCCGCGCGCCCTGCGCCGGAAAGATCTGCGGATCGTCGTTGCGGCTGACCGGCGGGATCGTCTTCGGCGCCATGTCGAGCATCGCCCGCAGCCGCGCGTCCGGCACCAGCCGCCGGAAGGGGCGGGCAATCTTCGCGCCCAGCAGGGCCACCCGGAACCGGGTCGGATACGGCAGGATTCGCGCCAGAACCCACCTCAGCGCCCGGTCGTGCCAGGGCCTGCGGTAGTGTTCCTCGATATAGCCCCGCGCGTGGTCGACGAGGTGCATGTAATGCACGCCCGACGGGCAGGTCGTCATGCAGGCCAGGCAGGACAGGCAGCGGTCGATGTGTTTCACCGTGGCCGCGTCCGGCACCCTCTCGTTCTCCAGCATGTCCTTGATCAGGTAGATCCGGCCGCGCGGACTGTCGAGCTCGTCGCCCAGAACCTGATAGGTCGGACAGGTCGCCGTGCAGAACCCGCAATGCACGCAGGCCCGCAGGATGCGGTTCGACCGTTCGGTCAGCGGATCGGCCAGCTGGGCCTCGGTGAAGTTCGTCTGCATCCGTTCCTATCCGATGAAGACCGCCCAGGCCCATCCGGCCAGAGGCGACAGCGCGACCAGCGCGCCGCCGGCCTGCAGCACGTCCTCGCTGTCCGGAAAGCGCTGCCGCAACGCCTGGACGATCACGGCGGCAAGGCCGACCCAGGCGAACCACATCAGCGCCAGGATCAGGATCGACCGGCCGTCGCCACCGCTTTCGTTCGGGATCAGCCGCATCAGCACCAGCCCCGCCGCCCCTGCCAGGGCGACGGCGGCGAAGGTCAGGCGGAAAAAGCCGCGGCCCGGCTCGTCCCGGACCAGCGCGCCAAAGGTCAGCACGGCGACGATCGACATGGTGGCGAAGATCGCCAGAAGCACGGTGCCGCTCATGCCGGAACCTCCGCCGGGCCCATGAGCCCGGGGTTGAGCCGCCCCTCCGGATCGAACCGCTCCCGCAGCGCCCGGGTCAGGCGCGCGACGCCCGGCGGCTCGGGCTGGAACATCGGCACGGCGGCGCGGATGGCGTCCGGCGCCCGGATCAGGGTCGCATGGCCGCCCCCCGCCCGCGCCAGCGCGCCGCGCACCGCCGCGACCCCGCCATCGGCCCCGCAGTCGGAGGGCCCGTCCGCGATCTCCAGCCAGATGCGGCCGCCGCCCCAGTCCATCATCGCCCGATGCGCCGGACCCGCCGCCAGATCGCGCAGCAGGCCGGGCGCCGCCGAGGGCCGCAGCGACAGCCGCCAGGCCGCCCCCGTGCCGCCGGCGAAGGGCAGCACATCCCGCACCTCGCGCCACAGCGCGGCGCTCTCCGCGCCATCGACCCTGGCCCACCCCGATCCGAGCAGTCCGGCCAGCCGCCCGGCCCGGTAGGCCACCGAGCCGGCCATCCCCTCGATCCGCAGCCGCGTCTCGCCCTCGCCGCCCGCCGCACCCGCGTCCAGCCACGCCGCCCCGCTCACCTCGAAGGGAGAGCGCAGGGCGGCGGCCATGGCGGCCCGCGCCGCCGCCGGATCGTGACCGTGAAAGACCAGCGTCGCCTCCGCCTCCGGCACCGCCAGGACCTTCAGGGCGACCTCGGTCAGCACGCCCAGGGTGCCGTGGCTGCCGGCCATCAGCTTGACCAGCTCATAGCCGGTAACGTTCTTCATCACCCGCCCGCCGTTCTTCACGATCCGCCCCGCCCCGTCGACGAAGCGGACGCCCAGCAGGAAATCCCGCGCCGCCCCGGCCATCACCCGGCGCGGCCCCGACACGTTCGCCGCGATCACCCCGCCAATCGTCGACACACCCCCGGTCCCCATCAGGGCGCGCGCATCCATCGGCTCGAACGCCAGCCGCTGGCCCTTTTCCGCCAGAACGCTCTCGATCTCGCGCAACGGCGTCCCCGCCCCCGCCACCAGCGTCAGCGCCCCCGGCTGATAGAGCCGCACGCCGGAAAGCCCCGCGGTCGACAGCACCGCGCCCCGTTCGGGCCGCCACGTCACCCGCGTGCCGCCGCCCCGCACGGACAGCGGCCCGCCGGCCCCCCGGATCGCTTCGCTCAGCTCTGTCTCGCTTGCAGGTTCCATCTTCCTCTGGCCCGAAATATCCCGGGGGTGAGACCCCGCAGGGGCGAGGGGGCAGCGCCCCCCTAAGCCGCCGACCGCCCCGCGCCCGGCCTCCGCCTCCCCTCGCTCGCCGCAAGCGGGAACACCTTCGCCGGGTTCAGCAGCCACTCCGGGTCGAACACGTCCTTCACATCCATCTGCGCCGCCAGATCCTCGGGGCCGTATTGCACATTCATCAGATCGCGCTTCTCGATCCCCACGCCATGTTCGCCGGTCAGGCAGCCGCCCGCCTCGACGCAGAGCGTCAGGATCTCCGCCCCCATCTGCTCGCACAGCTCCAGCTGGCCCGGCGTGTTCGCGTCGAACAGGATCAGCGGATGCATGTTGCCATCCCCCGCATGGAACACGTTCGCCACCTTCAGTCCGTAGCGGTCCGACAACTCGCCGATCCGCCGCAGCACGTCGGGCAATTCACTCACCGGGATCGTCCCGTCCAGACACATGTAGTCGTTCAGCTGCCCCATGGCCCCGAACGCGCTCTTCCGCCCCAGCCAGATCCGCGCCGATTCCTCGGCCGAACGGCTCTCGCGCAACTCCACCGGCTCGTGCCGCCGTGCGATCTCCAGGATCACCGCCAGCTGCTCGTCGATCTCGGCGTCCGAGCCCTCGACCTCCACGATCAGCAGCGCCTCGCAATCGGGATAGCCCGCGCCCGAGAAATCGTCCGTCGCCCTGATACAGGGTCGATCCATGAATTCGATGGCGACAGGCAGCACCCCCGCCTCGATGATGTCGCGCACGCAGGCGCCGGCCACCTCGTTCGACCCGAAGCCCATCAGCACCGGCCGCGCGCCTTCGGGCTTCGGCAGGATGCGCAGCCAGGCCTCCGTCACCACGCCAAGCTGCCCCTCGGATCCGCAGATCACGCCCAGCAGGTCCAGCCCGCCCGCGTCGCTCCAGGGGCCCCCGATGTCCAGAACCTCGCCCGCCATGGTGACCATCCGCACGCCCAGCAGGTTGTTCGTCGTCACGCCATACTTCAGGCAATGCGCCCCGCCGGAATTCATCGCGATATTGCCCGCGATGGCGCAGGCCAGCTGGCTCGACGGGTCGGGGGCGTAGAAGAAGCCGTCCGCCTCCACCGCGCCGGTGACGCTCAGGTTCGTGCGCCCGGTTTCGACCCGGATGAAGCGGTCGTCGTAGTCCGTCTCCAGCACGGCGTTCATCCGCGCCACGCCCAGGATCACGCAATCCGCCGTCGGCAGTGCGCCCCCGGCAAGGGACGTGCCCGATCCGCGCGGCACCACCGGCACGCCCAGATCGTGGCAGACCCTCAGCGCCGCCGCGACCTCCTCGGTCGAGGCGGGCAGCACGGCGGCCATGGGCGGGCAGCGATAGGCGGTCAGCGCGTCGCATTCGTAGGCGCGGGTCTCGGCCGGGTCCGCGATCACCGCATCCGCGGGCAGCACCTCGCGCAGGCGGCGGATCAGCTCGGGCCGCCGCGCAAGCACTGCGGGATCGGGGGTCGGCATATCCATCCCGGGGCTCCTCGCGAATGTTCCGGTATCCCATGGGGATAGAGCATGGCCCCGGCCGGGCGCAAGGTCGTTGGCGGATGCCCGCGGGCGGGCTATCACGGGGGCGTCATGGACTGGATGGACCGCCTCGCCCTCTTCACCCCGCTGGATTTCGCGGGCGTCGCGCTGCTGTTCGCGCTGTGGCTGGCCATCGGCTGGCGGATCGAACATCCGGGCCGACACCCCTCCGTCTCGCTGCTGATGAGCCGCTACCGGCGCGAATGGATGCGCCAGATGGTGACGCGGCAGCCCCGGATCTTCGACGCGCAGACCCTGGCGACGCTGCGGCAGGGCACCTCGTTCTTCGCCTCGGCCACGATGATCGCCATCGGCGGCGCGCTGGCGATGATCGGCAATTCCGACCGGCTGGCCGGCCTCGCCAACCAGCTGACGCTGGAGGACGACCCCGCCATCGTGTGGGAGATCAAGGTCCTCGTGATCGTCGCCTTCCTGACCAACGCCTTCCTGAAATTCGTCTGGTCGCACCGGCTCTTCGGCTATTGCGCGGTCCTGATGGGCGCCGTGCCGAACGATCCGGAGGATCCGCAGGCCGCGCCGCTGGCCGAGAAGGCGGCCTCCGTCAACATCTTCGCGGCGCGCGGCTTCAACCGCGGGCTGCGGTCGGTCTATTTCGCCCTCGGCGCGGCGGCCTGGATGCTGGGGGCCGAGGCGCTGATCCTCGCCGCGGCCATCACCTTCGCCGTGCTGTGGCGTCGGGAATTCGCGTCGCAGTCGCGGAAGGTGTTGATGGAAGGCAACGCTCGCGGCACCGACACCACATCGTGACCTGCCGCCGGGCCGGGCGAGGTATATCCCTCGGCCCATGCGACACCTCATCCTCCCCCCGCTGATTCTCCTCCCCCCGATCCTGCTGGCCACCATCCTGCTGGCCACGGCTCTCAGGGCGGACCCGCCCCGCGTGCTGGACGCCGAGGCCGAGAAATCCGGCATGGGCTGGCGGATCGAGGTGACGGTGGAGCACAAGGACACCGGCTGGGACGATTACGCCAACGCCTGGGAGGTGCTGGACGAGAACGGCAACCAGCTGGCGCTGCGCGAGCTGATGCATCCGCACGTGAACGAACAGCCCTTCACCCGCTCCCTGCCGCTGGTCATGGTCCCCGACGGCACGCGCCGCGTCTGGATCGTGGCGCACGCCAGCGGCGACGGGGCGAAAAGCGAGGCCTACGCGCTGGACCTGGAGCGGTAGGCCCTTCCGGCGAAAGCGCCGCACTTGCCATCCACGTCAGCCCGGGCCGCGCCCGACCCTCCCCCCGAGGTCGGGCGCGTCCCTGATCACTCGGTCCTGACGTGGTGTAGGGTGGGCATCCTGCCCACCCCCGCCACACGGCTCAGGCCGCCGCCACGCGGGACAGGTGATAATCCGTATCCCCCAGCTGCGCGTCGATCATGATGATCCGCTTGGCGTAATGCGACCCGGGATATTCCCAGGTCATCGCGATCCCGCCATGCATCTGGATCGCCTCTTCCGCCACCAGGCGCCCGGCCCGGCCGATCAGGTTCTTCGCCATCGAACAGAACTTCGTCGCATCCTCGCCGTTCAGCTCGGACGCCGCCTTGATGACGATCGACCGCGACTGCTCGATCTCGGTCAGCATGTCCACCGCGCGATGCTGCAGCGCCTGGAACGACCCGATCGCGCGTCCGAACTGCTTGCGCTGCTTCAGGTAATCCACCGTCATCGCGTGCAGCACGTCCATCGCGCCCACGGCTTCCGAACACAGCGCCACGATCCCCGCATTCACCGCATCCTGCAGCGCCGCCGCGCCGTCCTCGATCAGGCAGGTGGCCTTCGTGCCGTCCAGCAGCAGCTCGCAGGCGCCCGCGCCGTCGATCATGCCGTAGCCCTCGACCTGCGCGTCGGCGGCCTGCACCTCGTAGACGCCCAGCCTGCCGCCGGCCACCGCCGCCACCAGGAAGACATCCGCCACCTGGCCGCCGTAGACCGCACTCTTGCGGCCCGACAGCGTGACGCTGTCCCCCGACCCCGACGCCTCGGTCTTGATCGAGCCCAGATCGTAGGGCGCTTCCAGCTCGCCGATGGCCACCGCGTATTTCGTGGCCCCCGACAGCAGCGCCTCCTGATCCGCGCCCGCCTTCGTCATCAGCCGCGACGCCATCAGCGCGCCCAGCACCGGCTCGGGGCAGATTACCCTGCCAAGCGCCTCGAACACCACCGACACGTCGAAGCCGGAGCCGCCGAAGCCGCCCGCATCCTCGGGCGCCAGCGCGAACAGCGCGCCCAGCTCGGCCAGCTCGCCCCATTTCTCGGGGCTGTGGAAGGGCGCCTCGTAGGCCACCTTGTTCCGCGTCTCCACCGGGTACTTGTCGGCCAGATAGCGGTTGAGGCTGTCCGACAGCATCTGCCGGTCTTCAGTCAGATCGAAATCCATCTACTCAGAGCTCCAGCACCGCTTTCGACAGGATGTTCCGCTGGATCTCGTTGGACCCGCCGAAGATCGAGGTCTTGCGGTTGTTGAAATAGCGCGCGGCGTTGTTGGCGTTGTTGGCAGGTGCCAGCGCCAGGTTGCCGTCGGTGATGTGGCCCGGGAACGGCGCCGCCGAGGGGCCGAGCGCACGGCGGGCCAGATCGCGCAGCTCCTGCCCGATGACCGTGCCCTTGATCTTCAGGATCGAGGTTTCCGGCCCCGGCGCGCCCTGCTTCACCGCCTTGAACAGCATCCGCAGGTTGGTGATCTTCATCGCTTCCAGATCGACCTCCACCTGCGCAACGCGCGCGGCGAACAGCGGATCCTCCAGCAGCGGCTTGCCGTTGCGCATCACCTTGCGGGCCAGCGCCTTCACCTCTTCCAGCGCCAGCATCGAAAAGCCGACCCCGGCGATCCCGGTGCGTTCATGCGTCAGCAGGTACTTGGCGATGGTCCAGCCCTGGTTCTCCTCGCCCACCAGGTTCTCGTAGGGCACGCGAACGTCGGTGAAGAACACCTCGTTCACCTCGTGACCGCCCTCGATCAGCTTGATCGGGCGCATCTCGATGCCGGGCGTGTCCAGATCGACGAGGATGAAGGAAATCCCCTTCTGCTGCTGCACGTCCGGGTCGGTGCGGCAGAGGCAGAAGATCTTGTCGGCATGCTGGCCCAGCGTCGTCCAGGTCTTCTGTCCGTTGATCACCCACTCGTCGCCGTCCCGCACCGCGCGGGTCTTCAGCGAGGCAAGGTCCGACCCGGCGCCCGGTTCGGAATAGCCCTGGCACCACCAGTCCTCGCCCGACAGGATGCGCGGCAGGTAGTAGTCCTTCTGCTCCTGCGTGCCGAACTTCTGCAGCACCGGGCCCAGCATCGACAGGCCGAAGGGCACGATGCGCGGCGCGTAGAAGCGGCACGATTCCTCGTCGAAGATGTGGCGCTGCACCGGCGTCCAGCCGGGCCCGCCGTATTCCTCGGGCCAGGTGACGGCCAGCCAGCCCTTCTTCGCCAGGATCGCGTGATAGCGCTCCATGTGCTCCTTCGTCAGCTCGCCACCGGCCTTCACGGCGTCGGCGATGTCCTGCGGCAGGTTCTCGCGGAAGAAGCTGCGCACCTCCTCGCGGAATTCCTGTTCCTCGGGCGTGAATGTCAGATCCATGAAATGATCCTCCCCTGACTCACTTGTTCATGTCGGCAAACGTGGTGCCGTCCTTCGCCATCCTGCGCAGCAGATCGGGGACCTGCCAATAGTGCGGGTCGTCCTTCGCCCAGGTCTCGATCCGCTTCACCAGCTCTTCCGCGCCGATCGTGTCGGCGTAATGCAGCGGCCCGCCGCGGAAGCGCGGGAAGCCGTAGCCGAAGAGGAAGACCATATCGACGTCCAGCGGCCGCTTGGCGGTGCCGTCCTCGACCACCCGCGCGGCTTCCGAGATCATCGCCGTCATGTAGCGGTCGATGATGTCCTGATCGGTGAACGTCTTCGGCTCGATCCCTTCCTCGCGGCGGACGTCGGCGATGATCGTCTCCACCTCCGGGTTCGGCACCGGAGCGCCGCCCTCGTAGATGTAATAGCCCTTGCCGGTCTTGCGACCGTACCAGCCGTTCTCGCAGATCCGGTCCGCGACCTTGCCGCCGTAGCGCTCGTTCGGGTCCGTGCCTTCCTCGGCCCGGCGTTTGCGGGTCATCCAGCCGATATCCAGCCCCGCCAGATCGCCCACCTTGTGCGGCCCCATGGCGAAGCCGAAGCCTTCCAGCGCGTCGTCCACCTGCTGCGGCGTCGCGCCGTCCATGACGAGGTAGCTCGCCATCTTCGAGTAATGGCCCAGGATGCGGTTGCCGATGAACCCGTCGCAGACCTGCGCCAGAACGCCGACCTTGCCCAGCTTCTTCGCCAGCGCGAAGCCCGTGGCCAGCACGTCGCCGGCCGTCTTCTCGCCCTGCACGATTTCCAGTAGGCGCATCACATGCGCGGGCGAGAAGAAGTGCAGCCCGATCACGTCCTGCGGACGATCCGTCACCGACGCGATCTGGTCGATATCCAGATACGAGGTATTCGACGCGAGGATCGCGCCCTCCTTGCAGATGCCGTTCAGCTTCGTGAAGATCTCCTTCTTCACGTCCATCTTCTCGAACACCGCCTCGATCACCAGATCGACGTCCGACAGCGTGCCCATGTCGGTCGACGGCTCCAGCATCTTCAGCGCGGCGTCACGCTTGTCGGCGCTCATCTTCCCGCGGCTGACGGCCCCGTCGAGGTTCTTCGTGATCGTCGCCACGCCGCGATCCAGCCCGTCCTGCGCGACCTCGATCAGCCGCACCGGAATGCCGGCCATCAGCGCCGAGGTGGTGATCCCCGATCCCATCGTGCCGCCGCCGATCACGCCGATCTTCTCCAGCGGGCGGGTGTCGCCCTTCGCCTCGGGGATGTTCGACACGGCGCGTTCGCCGAAGAAGGCGTGGATCAGGCCCGACCGCTGCGGGCTGTCCATGCATTCCAGGAAACAGGCACGTTCGACCTTCATCCCCTCGTCCAGCGGCTTCGTGCTGGCGGCGATGGCGTCGACGATCTTCACCTTGTTGATCAGGTGCGGATCCTTCTTCGCGACCATCGCGCGGGTTTCGTCCAGCGCCTTCTGGTCGGCTTCCGTCTTCTGTTCGTCCGTCCGGCGGGTCTCCAGCTTGCCCGCGATCACCTCCCGAGCGGCCGACAGCGCCACGTCGCGCGGCTCGCCGCTGACAACACGATCCACCGCGCCCTTCTCCAGCGCCTCCTTCGCCTTCACGTGCCGCCCCGACAGGGCGACGTCCAGCGCGAAGGGGATGCCCGTCAGACGCGGCAGACGCTGCGTGCCGCCTGCGCCGGGAATGATGCCCAGCGCAACCTCGGGCAGGCCGATCCGCGCGCCCTCGATGGCGACCCGGGCATGGGTCGACAGGGCCAGTTCATAGCCCCCGCCCAGCGCGGTGCCGTGGATGATCGAGATGACCGGAATGTCGCTCCGCTCGATCTCGCGCAGCACGTCGGGCAGCGACGGGCCCTTCGGCGGCTTGCCGAACTCGCGGATGTCGGCGCCGGCGACGAAGGTCCGGCCCGCGCAGTAGATCGCGATGCACTTCGCCTCGCCGTCCTCGTTCAGGCTGGCGATGGCCTCTTCCAGACCCTGGCGAACGGCCTGCCCGGTGGCGTTCACGGGCGGGTTGTCGATGCAGATCAGCGCGATGTCGCCCTCGTGCCCGATGCTGACGACCTCGTTGACGGCTGTGCTCTCGGCCATGATCCCTCCGATAGAATGGCGCGGAAGGGTCGGGCGGCGCGTGCCGCGGCCCGGACTCCTCCCCTCGATTTGCCGCAGACCCTAGGGCGCGGGGCGCAGGGGGTCAATCAACGGAATTCCGTTTTGCAGTGCAGAAATGGTCGCAGGGAAGCGCAAGAGTTTTCGCCGAAAACTCTTGTGAAGACTTTTCGCGAAAAGTCTTCGCGCCCTCAGCCCGGCAGCGTGACGATGATTGTCCCGCGATCCGTCGCCACGACCGTGTGTTCGTACTGCACCACAGGCGCGGCGGGTTCGGCCAGAAGCGTCCAGCCGTCGCCGCCCTCCCTCGCCCACAGCGCGCCGGTCGACAGGAACGGCTCCACCGTCAGCACAAGCCCGCGGTTGATCCGCCGCCGTTCGCTGCGCACCGGCCAGGTGGCGATCTCCCCCGGCCACTCGTGCAGCGCCCGCCCGACGCCGTGGCTGGCGAGGTTGCGCACCAGCGTGTAGCCGCGCCGTGCCGCGAAGGCGCCGATGGCCTGCCCGATTCCCGCCAGCGGCCGGTCGCTGCCGACCTGCGCGATGCCGATCTGCATCGCCTTCCGCCCGTCCCGGCACAACCGGTCGAGCGACGGCCGGACCCGTCCCACCCGGAAGGTCGCCCCGGTGTCGGCGAAGAACCCGTCCTTCGAGGCCGACACGTCGATGTTCACCAGATCGCCCGCCGCGATCACCCGCGGCCCGGGGATGCCGTGCGCGATTTCCTCGTTCACGCTGATGCAGGTCGCGCCGGGGAAGTCGTAGGCCTGCTCGGGGGCCGGAACCGCGCCGTCCCTCTCCAGCGCCGCGCGGCCGATCCCGTCCAGTTCGGCAGTGGTGATGCCCGGCTCCAGCGCCGCGCCCATCTCCTGCATCGTATTCGCGACGATGCGGCCGATGACCTTCAGGCCGTCCAGTTCGTCTTCGCTGGTGATGGTCATCGGCGGGGTCCTGCGGCTGATCCGGAGCGCTGGAAGAGTTTTCGCCGAAAACTCTTCGCAAGACTTTTCGCAGAAAAGTCTTCGCCCCTCAATCGCGGGTCGGAGCCCAGACCAGCCCGACCTCCGCATCTGCCGTGGAGCAGGCGAAGAGCGCAGGTTCCGCCGGGTCGCAGACGGCAAGGATCGCGGCGGTGTTCCGGTCGAGACCCTGCGCCAGCGCGAGGAAGAAGCTGTCGGGCTGATCCTCGCCGGGCTCGTCCGGGTCCAGCTCGTGCGCGGCGATGGCCTTCAGGGCGAAATCCCCGAGACTCAGGCTTCGCGCGATCCCCTGGTTGAACCCGCCGGCCTGCGCCAGATCGCCGGCGCGCAGGGATTGCAGCAGCCGCTCCGTGGTCCAGGCGCGCGATTCCGCCTGCTTCAGGGTCGAATTTTCGAGCGTGTCGGCGCAGACCGAAATCACCGAGCCGTCGTGGTCGTAGTAGATGGCGAAAGTCACGATCCGACCCTCGAACCCGCCCTGGCGGATGATGGCAAGCGCATCGGCAATGATGCCGTCGACGAGGTAATCCACCCAGGCCACGATTCATCTCCGCATCTGACGCCGGGGCGCATCATCAGGCGCGGCGCGGGGGCCGTCCATCGAAATGCAAGGCGCCCCCACGATCACTCGCGGGGGCGCCTTCGATGTCACAGCTTTCGATCTCGTGGGGGTTGCCGGCTCACTCCGCCGGCATCGCCTTCTCCTCGACCTCCAGCGGATGCGGCAGGTGTGCCAGCATCTCCTTCGGGCAGACCTGCACGAAGTTGCCCCGCTCGATGTCCCAGTGCTGCAGGATGTCCTGCGCCTTGCGGCTGCCGGTCTCGGCGGCGTGGCGTTCGATCAGGCCGCGCAGCTGGGTCTCCCAGTGCTCGACCGTCACCGGGCAGGTGACCAGCGTCTCCATGTTCATCATGTCGGCCGCCTTGCCCTCGGGGTCGTGCAGATAGGCCATGCCGCCCGTCATCCCCGCCCCGAAGTTCGCGCCGATGGAGCCGAGGATCACCGCCACCCCGCCGGTCATGTATTCGCAGCCGTTCGACCCGCAGCCCTCGATCACCACCTTCGCACCCGAGTTCCGGACGGCGAACCGCTCCCCGGCCCGCCCGGCGGCGAACAGGAAGCCGTCCGTCGCACCGTACAGCACGGTGTTGCCGATGATCGTGTTCCGGTCCGCCACCAGCGGCGACGCCATCGACGGCCGCACCACGATGGTCCCGCCCGACAGACCCTTGCCGACATAGTCGTTGGCCTCGCCCGACACCTCCAGCTTCAGCCCCGGGGCCGCGAAGGCGCCCAGCGACTGCCCGGCGCTGCCGGTCAGCTTCACCGTCAGGTGGTCCGGCTGCAGCGCGTTGCGCATCCCGAACTTCTGCACGATGTGGCTCGACGTCCGCGTGCCCACCGTCCGGTGCGTGTTCTGCACCGCATAGGACAGCTGCATCTTCTCGCCGTCCTTCAGGAACCGCGCGGCGTCGCGGACGATCTCGGCGTCCAGCGTGTCGTCCACCGCCTGCCGCGGCTTGTCGCGGTTGTAGGTGATGGAATGCGCGCCATCGACCGTGATCAGCAGCGGGTTCAGGTCCAGATCGTCGAGGTGATCCGCGCCACGGCTGACCTGGCTCAGCAGATCCGCCCGGCCGATCACGTCATCGAGGCTCCGTGCCCCGATGGAGGCCAGAACCTCCCGCACCTCGGTCGCGTAGAAGGTGATGAGGTTCACCACCTTGTCCGCGTTGCCCGTGAACTTGGCCCGCAGCGATTCGTCCTGCGTGCAGACGCCCACCGGGCAGGTGTTCGACTGGCACTGACGCACCATGATGCAGCCCATGGCGATCAGCGCGGCGGTGCCGATGCCGTATTCCTCGGCCCCCATCATCGCCGCCATGACGATGTCGCGGCCGGTCCGCAGGCCGCCGTCGGTGCGCAGCGTCACCCGCTCGCGCAGGTTGTTCATCGCCAGCACCTGATGCGCCTCGGTCAGGCCCATCTCCCACGGGAGACCCGCGAACTTGATCGACGTCGCGGGCGACGCCCCGGTGCCGCCGTTGTGGCCCGAGATCAGGATGATGTCCGCCTTCGCCTTCGCCACCCCGGCGGCGATGGTGCCGACGCCCGAGGAGGCGACCAGCTTCACCGTCACCTTCACGGTCGGGTTGATCTGCTTCAGGTCGTAGATCAGCTGGGCCAGATCCTCGATCGAGTAGATGTCGTGGTGCGGCGGGGGCGAGATCAGCGTCACGCCCTTCGTCGAATGACGCAGCCGCGCGATCAGGTCGGTGACCTTCATGCCGGGCAGCTGGCCGCCCTCGCCGGGCTTGGCGCCCTGGGCGACCTTGATCTCCAGCTCCTCGCAATGGTTGAGGTATTCCGCCGTCACGCCGAACCGGCCCGACGCGACCTGCTTGATCTTGGCGCTCGGGTTGTCGCCGTTGGGCTCGGGCGTGAAGTGTGCGGGATCTTCCCCGCCCTCGCCCGAGTCGGACTTGGCGCCGATCCGGTTCATCGCGATGTTCAGCGTCTTGTGCGCCTCGGGCGACAGCGCGCCCAGCGACATGCCCGGCGTCACGAACCGCTTGCGGATCGAGGTGATGGATTCCACCTCCTCGATCGGGATCGCCTTCGCCAGCGGCTTGATCGCCAGAAGATCGCGCAGGTGGATCGGCGGATTCGCCTGCATCCGGGCCGAATACTGCTTCCACAGCTCGTAGGAGCCGCGGTTGCACGCCGCCTGCATCATGTGCATCGTCTGCGCTTCCCAGGCGTGCGTCTCGCCCGCCTTGCGCGCCTTGTAGAAGCCGCCGATGGGCAGGACGTCCTGACCGGACAGCCAGCCCTTCTTGTGGACCTCCTCCATCTTCCACTGGATGCCGGTCACGCCGATGCCGCTGATCCGGCTGGTCATGCCGGGGAAGTATTCGGCGCACATCGCGCGGGACAGGCCGACCGCCTCGAAGTTCAGACCGCCGCGGTAGGAGCTGACAACCGAGATCCCCATCTTCGACATGATCTTCAGCATGCCCTGGTCGATGGCCTCGCGGTAGCGCGCCATGTTCTCCGTCAGCGAGCCTTCCAGCAGCCCGCGCCGGATGCGGTCGGCGATGGAATCCTCCGCCAGATAGGGGTTCACGATGGTCGCCCCGCAGCCGATCAGCACGGCGAAGTAATGCGGGTCGATGCATTCCGCCGACCGCACGCCGAGCGAACAGAAGGTCCGCAGACCCTTCTTCGTCAGCCAGGAATGCACGGCGGATGTGGCCAGGATCATCGGCATCCCCACCTTCTCCGGCCCCTGATGCTGGTCGGTCAGCACGATGTGCCCGCCGCCCGACCGGACGGCATCCTCGGCCTCGGCGCGGATGCGTTCCAGACCCTTCCGCAGGGCGTCGTGGTCGTCGGTCACCGGGAAGGTGCAGTCGATCTCCACCAGGTTGGCGTTGAAGTGCTTCTTCAGCTCCTCAAACTGCTGATTCGCCACATAGGGCGTCTCCAGCACCAGGATCTCGGTCTGGGCGCTCGATTCATCCAGCACGTTCTTCAGGTTGCCGAAGCGCGTCTTCAGGCTCATCACCCGGAATTCGCGCAGGCTGTCGATCGGCGGGTTCGTCACCTGGCTGAAGTTCTGCCGGAAGAAGTGGCTCAACGGCCGGTACTTGTTCGACAGCACCGCCGACGGCGTGTCGTCGCCCATCGACGCGACGGCCTCCTTCCCGTCCTCCGCCATCGGCGCGAGAACCTGCTCCAGCTCTTCCATCGTGTAGCCGGCGGCGACCTGACGGCGGCGCAGCTCCGAACCCTCGAAGATCGGCGCCTCGGTCACCTGCCCCAGCACGTCGTCCAGATCGTTGATCTTCCCGACCCACTCGCCGAACGGCAGCGCGGCCGAGAGTTTGTCCTTGATCTCGGTGTCGTGGTAGAGCTTGCCCTTGGCCATATCCACGGCGATCAGCTGCCCGGGGCCCAGCGCGCCCTTCTCGCGCACCGTCGCCTCGTTGGTCGGCACCATCCCGGCCTCGGACCCCGCGATCAGCAACCCGTCGCCCGTCACCACATAGCGCATCGGCCGCAGACCGTTCCGGTCCAGCCCGCCGCAGACCCAGCGGCCGTCGGTCATCGCCAGCGCGGCGGGACCGTCCCAGGGCTCCATCACGCCGTTGCAGTAGGAATACATGTCGCGCCACGCCTGCGGCAGCTCGACCGTCTGCTTCGACCAGGACTCGGGCACCAGCATCGTCTTGGCCATCGGCGCAGAACGCCCGGCCCGCACCAGCACCTCGAAGACCGCGTCCAGCGCGGCCGAGTCGGACGACCCCTGCGGGATGATCGGCTTGATGTCCTCCGCCAGGTCCCCGAACGTGGCCGAAGCCATGCGGATCTCGTGGCTCTTCATCCAGTTGACGTTGCCCTTCAGCGTGTTGATCTCGCCGTTGTGGGCGAGCATGCGGAACGGCTGGGCCAGCCACCACTGCGGGAAGGTGTTGGTCGAATAGCGCTGGTGGTAGATCGCGAAGGCGCTCTCGAACCGCTCGTCCTTCAGGTCGGGATAGAACTCCGCCACCTGCTCGGCCAGCATCATACCCTTGTAGATGATCGACCGGCACGACAGCGACGCCAGATACAGATGCCCGACCCCGGCGGCCAGGGCGGCCTTCTCGATCCGGCGGCGAATGACGTAGAGCTCGCGCTCGAACGTCTCCTCGTCCACCCCGCGCGAGTTCGAGATCAGGATCTGCTCGATCTCCGGCCGCGTCGCGTTGGCCTTCTCGCCCAGGCAGGACACGTCCACCGGCACATGCCGCCAGCCGTAGATGAAATAGCCCATCTTCAGGATCTCGGTCTCGACGATGGTCCGGCAGGTCTCCTGCGCGCCGAAATCCGTGCGCGGCAGGAAGACCTGGCCGACCGCCATCAACTCGTCCTGACGCGGCTCGTGGCCGGTGCGCTTGATCTGGTCGTAGAAGAACGGCACCGGGATCTGCACATGGATGCCCGCCCCGTCGCCCGTCTTGCCGTCGGCATCGACCGCGCCCCGGTGCCAGATCGCCTTCAGCGCCTGGATGCCGGACTCGACCACCTTGCGGCTCTTCTTCCCGTCGATGGACACGACAAGCCCGACCCCGCAGGAGGAATGCTCGGACTCCTCGATATAGAGACTGCTCTGCCCCATCCGGGCCCGCATCTCGATCTGTTCACGTTCCCATTCGGTGAAATAGTGGGTCATGCATCTGCTCCTGAAGCGGGTTTCAGTCCACGGCGAACCAGTAGGCGTCGGCGACCGGCACCGAGGTGCCGACAGCCGGTCCGCCTCCGGCGCGGCGCTGGTATTCGAGTTCGGCGGCCATGAAGGTCGGGCCATCCACGAAGGTCGGGAAATCCGATCTGCTGCACCCGGCCAGGGCTGCGGGCACGACCGGAAGCCAGGGCAGCGCGGGGTGGCCGTCGCCATCGGCCATCGCCTGCACGATCCAGGTCTCCTCGCGGGCCGCGGCGACCTTCATCACCACCATGACCCGCACATCGGGCCGCCCGTCACCGGACGCGCAGCGCAGCGGCCCGTAGGTCACCTCCGGCGCGGCGGCACCGGCGGCAGGGACGGTCGCCGCGAACCCGGCCAGGCATACCGCCAGGCGCAGCGCGGCACCGAAGTGGATCGGCATCATGCCGGGGCGTGTCATGTGTTGTCTCCCTCGGGGACAAAGCGGTTGTCGCGTTCGTAATCGACGGCGGTCACCCGGTCGGTGACGTTCGCGAAATCCAGGCCCACCGGCTTCCGGTCGGCATAGACGATCCGGCTCAGGGTCGCCCCGGCGGCGTCGGCGAACAGGCCGGGGCAGAATTCATGCGGCCCGTCGTCGTCCTTCAGCCACAGCGCCGACCCGCAGATGTCGCACCAAGCCCGCTCGGCGAAGGGCGCGGCGCGGAAACGTTTCACGGGGCCGGTCACATCGACCGCGCCCTGCGACTCCACCCCGATCTGGAACCCGCCGCCCCAGCGCGTGCAGTTGGTGCAGAAACAGGCGGACATCTCGTCCGACAGACGCTCGGCCCGCACCCGGACCGCACCGCAGAGGCAGCGGCCCTCGATCATCCGTCCGATCCTTCGGGAATACCGAACTGCTGAAACACCTCGGCCCGCGTCATCCGTGGGCCGTCGACATCCAGCGTCAGACCCGGCGCGCGACAGTCCGAGAACAGCTCGACCGAGGGACGCATATCGGCGATGTCGTCCAGAAGCCCCAGCGACACGGTCAGCGTGCCCGCATCCGGTGCGTCGTCTCCGACAGGTCGGTAATAGAGAGCCGAGCCGCACCGCCCGCACCAGGCACGTTCTGCCCAGGTGCTGGACTGGATCGTGCGGATCTGCACCTCGCCCGTCCAGTCGATCGCTGCTGCATCCACGCGAAAGCCGAAGTACGTCCCGCCGGCCCACCGGCGGCACATCTCGCAGTGACAGGCGCCGTACTGGCGCAACACGTCGCGGGCGGTGAAGCGCACCGCGCCGCACATGCAGGCTCCCGTCTTCTCTGCCATCGCCGTTCCTCCGATCCGGGTCAGCCCTGCTGACCCTCGCCTTTCCGAACCCCTGCCGCATCGTTTGCGGCGCACCGACGTGATACCGACGCAATACCGACGCGATACCGATACCCGTTTTCGACCCTATTCCGCCGCCACGGCCTTCGCGCCGCCGTCCAGATAGTCCAGCATCGCCGCCGCGCAGTCACGCCCGTCGCGGATCGCCCAGACAACCAGCGAAGCGCCGCGCACGATGTCGCCCACGGCATAGACGCCGTCCAGGCTGGTGCGGCCGGTGCCGAACTCGGCCCGGACGGTGCCCCAGCGGGTGACTTCCAGCCCGTCGGTGTCCCACAGCTTCGGCAGGTCCTCCGGTTCGAACCCCAGCGCCTTGATGACCAGATCGGCGTCCTCGACGTAATCCGACCCCTCGATCACCTCGGGCGCCTGACGGCCCGACGCATCCGGCGCGCCCAGGCGCATCTTCTGCACCGTGACGCCGGTCACGCTGTCGCCCGCGAAGGCCAGCGGCGCCGACAGCCAGACGAATTCCACGCCCTCTTCCTCGGCATTTGCCACCTCGCGCTGCGACCCGGGCATGTTCACCCGGTCGCGGCGGTAAAGACACTTCACCGACGTCGCGCCCTGACGGATCGCGGTGCGGACGCAGTCCATCGCCGTGTCGCCGCCACCGATGACGACCACCTTCTTGCCGGCGGCGTTCAGCTCTCCGCTGTCGAATTCCGGCACCTCGTCGCCGAAGTTCGAGGCGCGGTTCGACGCGGTCAGATAGTCGATGGCCCGCACGATCCCGGCCGCGCCGGAGCCCGGCCCGCCCAGATCGCGGCTCTTGTAGACACCCGTGGCGATCAGCACCGCGTCATGCTTTCCGCGGATCGCGTCGAAGGACAGATCCTCGCCCACGTTGCAGTTCAGCACGAATTCGACGCCGCCCTGCTCCAGCTGTTCGATCCGCCGCATGACGACGTGCTTTTCCAGCTTGAAGCCGGGGATGCCGTAGGTCATCAGCCCGCCGCCCCGGTCGTAGCGGTCGTAGACGGTGACCTGCACGCCCGCCCGGCGCAGCATGTCGGCGGCGGCCAACCCGCCGGGGCCGGCGCCGATGATGCCGACCGACTGGTCGCGCTCCTGCACCGGCGCGGGGGGCTTCACCCAGCCCTTCTCCCACGCCGTGTCGGTGATGTATTTCTCGACCGCGCCGATGGTGACGGTGCCGTGGCCGGATTGTTCGATGACGCAGTTGCCCTCGCACAGCCGGTCCTGCGGGCAGATCCGCCCGCAGATCTCGGGGAAGGTGTTGGTGGCCTGGCTGACCTCGTAGGCCTCTTCCAGCCGGTTCGAGGCCGTCAGGCGCAGCCAGTCGGGGATGTTGTTGTGCAGCGGGCAGTGGCTCTGGCAGTAGGGCACGCCGCACTGACTGCACCGGCCGGACTGCTCCTCAGCCTTCCTGGCTGCGAACTCCGCATAGATCTCGTCGAAATCCTGCCGGCGCAATTCTGGCGCGCGCTTCTCGGGCATGTCACGGCCCACGGTCACGAATTTCAGCATCGGTTGCTTCGCCACGGCTCATCCCTTCGGAATCTGCTTCCTTGCCCGAACGCCTAGATCACAGACTTCCCGGAAATAAAAGTCATAAGTGCTGACCTGTTTTCAAAAATCCGGAGGCCTCCGGGCCGCAGGAGCGTCCCGAAGGGGAGAAATTAGGCACCGAACCGGACCTATCACGATTCTTGCCGCCGCGCGGGCCTCCGATTCTTCCCCCCGCCCGCGTGCCATTGTAAGCGTTGCGAAACACAGGCCGAGCCCTTTCCCATGTCGCTCTTCCATCTCCTCCTTCTCGCCCTGATCCAGGGCCTGACGGAGTTTCTTCCGATCTCGTCTTCGGCACATCTGATCATCTGGCCCGGCGTCACCGGCATGGCGGACCAGGGGCAGATCGTCGACGTTTCCGTCCATCTCGGCACGCTCGGGGCGGTTATGCTCTACTTCCGGCAGGACGTCGGCCGGGCCCTCGCCGGCATCCCCGACGCGCTGCGCGGGCGGATCGACAGCGAGGGGTCTCGCCTCGCGTTCCTGCTGGGGATCGCCACCGTTCCGGTGATCCTCTTCGGGCTGCTCCTGAACCTGACCGGCCTCGACATCGCGATGCGATCCGTGGCGGTGATCGGCTGGGCGATGCTGCTGTTCGGGATCGTCCTGTGGGTCGCCGACCGCGCCCCCGACGGCGGCCGCCGGACAGAGGACTGGACAAGGCGCGACGCGCTGGTCATGGGCCTCTGGCAGGCGGTGGCGCTGATCCCGGGCTCGTCCCGCTCGGGCACCACGATCACCGGCGCGCGGTTCCTCGGCTACGGGCGCGAGGATGCCGCGAAGCTGTCGATGCTGATGTCCATTCCCACCATCATCGCCAGCGCCACGCTGATCCTGCTGGAGGTCGCGGTCCACGGCGACACCGCCGCCCTGAGCGAGGCGCTGGTGTCCATGGTCTTCGCCTTCTTCGCCGCCCTGCTGTCACTGACGCTGATGATGCGCCTGCTGAAATCGGTCAGCTTCACGCCCTACGTGATCTACCGCATCGTCATGGGCGTCGGGCTGCTGGTCTGGGCCTACACCTGAGCGTCAGGTCCGCAGATTGCCGGCGCTGTCCTTGATGCGGGCATACTGCCCCGACGGACGGAAGGGCCAGAGATAGTCGGGGATCACCGCCTCGGTCGCCATCGGCTGGATGCCGAGATCGGCGAAGGTCTTCGTGTCGCCCGACACCACGTTGTCGACGCGCAGCTGCTTCACCTGATCGCGGGTCAGCATGGAATTGTGGAACAGCCCGACGGTCGCGGCCTGGGCGAAATCCAGCACCGTCGCCATGATGCCGGCCAGGAAGAACGGCAGGTTCACCACCGCCTTGCGGCGCTGGATCACGCCCAGCATCTCGCGGATGAAGGCGCGGAAGGTGTCGGTGTCGGGACCGCCCAGTTCGTATATCCCGCCGGGCGCGGCACCGGTCACGCCCATCTCGGCCGCCGTGGCCACATCGTCGACGAAGACCGGCTGGAACAGCGTGTCGCCGCCGACCAGCGGCAGGATCGGCCCCAGCCGCGACATCCGCGCGAAGCGGTTGAAGAACTCGTCCTCGGCCCCGAACATCACCGACGGGCGGAGGATCATCGCGTCCGGCATGTGCGCCTGCACCGCCGTCTCGCCCCGCGCCTTGCTGACGGCATAGCCGCTCTCGCCGGACTCGTCCGCGCCGATGGCCGAGATATGGACCATCCGCGTCACGCCCTCTTCGGCGGCGATGCGGGCGATGCGGCCGGCGCCCTCGTTCTGGACGGCGTCGAAGTTGTTCTTGCCGCCCGCGTCGAAGGTGCCGACGCAGTTCACCACGGCCGCGGCGCCGCGGGTGACGGCGCGCACCGAGGCGTCGTCGCGGATGTTGCAGAACACCGGCTCCACCTGGCCGACGGTGCCGTAGGTCCGCACGAACCCGGCCTCGTTGGGACGGCGGCAGGCGACCCGGACGCGCCAGCCCTGCTTCGCCATGCGCCGGGCGATGTAGCGGCCCAGAAAGCCGGACCCGCCGAAGATGGTGACAAGGTTGGACATTCCCGCGCCCTCCGATGACAGCTGCCTCCGTTCCTGGCGGGCGGGCGTGGCTGCGTCAAGGCGATAAGCCACCGCAGGGGCCGGGGGCCCGCGCGCATTTCGACGATTCCGTCACGAACGGCGCGCGAACCCCGTTGACACCCCCCGGTGCCGAATATAAACGGCGGCTCCACGACACCTGCCCAGGTGGCGGAATGGTAGACGCGCTGGCTTCAGGTGCCAGTGGCCGCAAGGCCGTGGAGGTTCGAGTCCTCTCCTGGGCACCACTTAATCCCGAAAATCCGAACAGAAACATGCGCTTAAGGCATATCCTTCGGCGTCTATCCCCCTTTCTGTCCCCCTATCCAGTTGCGGCTCAGACCTGTATCCGGTGTGCGACAAGCCAGGCCATCGTCTCGACAAGGGCTTCTGATTCCAGTTCCTCGTATCGCGCCGTCAGAGCCTCGTAGGTCGCCTGACGCATGTAGGGCCGTTTCCCCCAGCCAGAGCCTTCGATAACGCCGCGCGGCCAGCCCAGCCGTTCACGCAACTTGTCGGCCTTGCGTATGGCACGGTCTCTGCGACCTTCGTTCTCGGACGGATACGCCAGCCCATGACAGGTCCGGCAGGCGAATATCCTGCCGCCGTAGAGCGTTCCCGCTTTTCGCCCGCAGCCGACAGCCGGACAGATGAACCATGGTCGCGAGCCGCCGAAATGACAGGGCACGTAGGCGATGCCGACCGGATAGGCCTCCGTCACCCAGTCACCGCCCCAGCTTTGGTGCCGGTAGTTCAGCCGGATATGGTCTCCGCCAGCCGTGACATGAATTTCCCCGTTCGGGCGACCGTCGATGGACCAGCGATAGCTGGATGACGTGCCGGAATGCAGCCAGCCGCCTTTCGCCAGTGCGCCGATCCGCAGCGGCTTCATATCCTCGACCGTCGGCCTCGTATCCCAGCGTGTCCACGTTCCGCTACCGATGCCGCCCATTTCGTCCTCCCGAGTTTTCACCCAAATCCAATGCGAAGTTGCGGCATGTCATCAGGTCGCCCGCAGCCCCTTCAGCCCTCTGCCCATGGCTAGATGTATATGTGTCCGGGTTTCGGTGACGCGCAGACCGGATATCCAGCGCCGCGCGTCACATTTTTCCAGACGCCTCACCGCCGTTCTGCCGCCATATCCACCACTGCGTCACATTCAGTGTGACGGGCCGTCCTGTTCTCTGTGCGGGGCTTCTTCTTCGCCCGCCACGACATGAAAGACTTCGGCGGTGCATGACCGTTCTGCATCGGCAATTCTTCCAGCGCCCAGACGGACGCCTGACCGATACCGGACGGGCCGAGATACGGAGCCTGAATCATGCGGACGAACCCGCGTTCCTGTAGTTCCTCGAACCAGGGGCCGACCGTGTTCCGGTGAACCGCCAGCGCCCGAGCCGCGTCGCGATGGGACAGGATGATCTGCCCGTTGTTCCTGCCGTTGTAGCGCCGCTTCAGTTCGATGTAGAGCGCCCTCGGACCGGGCCGGAGCGTCGCCCATGCCTCGCTGGCTTGCAGATACTCGGGCAGCTGGACATGTCGCCCAGCCGCCCCCCTCTTGTGATGCTTGTAGGGCTTCGCCATCAGTCGGGCCGTCCGTTGCGAAGGTCTGCATGGGTGCGGGCGAACCAGGGCGGCAGGCTGTGCCGTTGCAGCAGCCGCAGTTCCCAGGCGTCGCGCGGCGTCGGCGGGGGACAAGGGGCGCGGTTCATGCCGACACCTCGCCTTCCGCGACCGGAACGCTTCTGAGCACATACCGCGCGTGGGTGCCCTTGAACGGGCCGCTGTGCGGTTCGGTCACGGTCTCGATCTGGATGCCGAGGTCACGCAGGTTGAACACGTAGCCGGACCACCTGGGGCCGGGGGTGTCGATGGGGGTGCAACCCCTCTCACCGGCGGCGATGAGACATTCCAGCGCCCAGCGGTCCCGCCCCTTGACGATGACGGAAAGGCGGGTGTCGTCGGGATTGATGAAGGCAAAGGGCTTCGCGCCCCATTCGGAAGAATGAGCCATTGTCAGGCCTCCTTGATTACGGAAGGCGCTGGGCGTATGGTCTGGGTGTTCCCGCTAGAGAATATTCCCGTCCCCGCCGCCCGAGCGCATTGCTGAGGTGGGGGCGGGTCTTATTCCGCCGCTGCGGCCAGAGCCGCGTCGATTTCGGACTCGTTCCAGTAGAGGCGCGAGCCAATCTTGATCGGCTTCGGCAGGCGTCCGAGTTCAACGTCCCGATAAATCGTGGTCCGGCCACGATTCCCGAGCTTTGCTTGCAATCCACGGAAGGTGAGGTAATGCACTACAGTTCTCCTGCATGGGTTCACAGGATCAGACTGTGCGCCGATAAGCTCCTCGGGTCATGACGGAGGTATTTGATTAACTCCGACACCGAGCCAAGTGCGGTGGAAAAGTCGCCTGGCCAATTCGTCGCGTTCAACCGCCACCATCTGAAGGTCTACCCACTGTTGGAATTCCTGGCGCAGCGTGACGTTCTCGCCACCAGTTCCTACGCACAACTCTTTCACGGCGCGGAAAGAAATATGATGACCGTTTGCGGCAATCCCGGCGACCACAGCATCGCAAGCTGATATCGCCGGCGAGCTGTCGCCTCGGGTCAGATCCAAAGAAAACGCCTTACTAGCGACCTTCGCCATCGTAAGCAGATACATGTTCCTGAGCCACGTGACGGACCGTCGTTTGGTCTTGGGCCTACTGATGAGGTCCAGCATGTATAGGGCTGTAAACGTCTTCAATGCAGGAAGAAAATCGCCTCCCGTCGCAAGCCGATGAGCAGAGATTTCCTTGCACAGGTCAAACGCGGCTGCATCTTGCTCGCATATGTTTAGCAGCTTTTCCACGGCTTCGTTGGAGCAATGGAATTCACCCGATATGCACGACCGGTCCTCGGGTTGGTCGGGCACCCAGTAGATTCCTAAAGCCAGCATATGTGCATTTCGAAGTGGTTCGGTTCGAGGAAAAACCAGCTGGCCGTTCTGGACATACTGCTTCGATAGTTCAGCCAGCCAAGAACAGGCATCTTTGAAGTTATCCGACATTCGCAAAATCCACTACGGCGCAGCTTGGCTTTTCAGTTGCGAGTTTCCCCCACCGCTCCATCAGCACCCGCCGTTGTTCTAGGAAATCCGTCCGCCGATATGCCCGCTCGACCGCGCCGCCGCTGACATGCCCAAGGCAGGTTTCGGCCACGTCGCGCGGCGTATTGGTCGCCTCTGCGGTCCAATCCCGGAACGACGACCGGAAACCGTGGGGCCGCTCCGTCAAACCCTTCCGGTCCATGAAGGCGGTCATGGTCATGTCGCTGATTACGCCGCGCCGCAGACCCGGAAAGAGGTATCCGTCGCGGGCGAATTTCCGCGCCTCTGCGATGACCAACTGCGCCTCTGCCGACAGAGGCACCCGAAAATCGCTAGTCGCGCCCAGCCGCCCCTTCATCGCCGCCGCAGGTATCACCCAGGTGTCCCCCTCGATCTGGTCCACATGCAGGAAACGCAGGGGGTAGGACCGAACAGCCGTGAGGATAAGGAGACGCAGCGCGAGTTCCGTGACCGATCCGCCCAGCGACTGATAGAAGGCAGGCACGTCGCGCCAGTTCATCGCCGGAACGTTGGTGACGGTGTGCCGTTGCTTGCCCAGCAGCGCCTTCGCCTTTTCCGTGGCCTGCAAATCGACTTCCAGCCCCAGCGCCGCCGCATGACGCAGGACGATGCTCAACCGGTTCATCGCTTTCCGGGCGGTGTCAGCCTTCGTGTGCCAGATGGGCGCAAGCGTATCTCGGATATCCTTCTGGTCGATATCCGCGACGGGCACCTTGCCCAGCTTCGGCAGCACATGCAGTTCCAGCGGCGAATACCAGCGTCCCGCCTTGCCGTCGCCTTTCAGTTCGGCCTTGCGGCTCTCGAAGGCGTCGAGCGCCACGTCGGCCAGCTTGTGGATGTTCCGCGCTGCGTCGCGCTGTTGCCGTTCCCGTTCCTTGATCGGGTCCAGCCCTTGCCGGACCATCGCGCGAAATGCCTCCGCCCGTTCCCGAGCCAATCTGAGCGACACATCGGGATAAGCGCCCAGCCCCATTTCGCGCCGCCGACCGTGAGGCGTGACCCGCAGCACCCACTGCGCCCCGCCATCGGCCCGCTTCACCAGCCACAAGCCGCCTCCGTCCGCATGTTTGCCGACCGGTGCGGACCTGAGTGCTGCGGCGCTGAGTCGGTTCAAGGCGCGTGTCATTCTCCATCCCCCTTTCAATCCCCCTCAACATATGGGGTATCCCGGTGCAGGATGGAATAGCCCGAAACAGTCAAAGCCCTATTTTCTATGGCTCAACGGGTCGGGCGGGTCAGCTTGGGGCATCTAGATATAGATGTTGGATGCCTCTCCTGGGCACCACTTCTCCCGATGAAGACGATGCGGATCCCGAGCCTTCAGGCTGCCGGTCGATCAAGTCCGCTCCATCCGCCTGCGATCGCCCCGTCCTGCCGGGAGGCCACGGCGAAACCTTGCCATCGAATCCCGATATGTGCGGAAACGGGCTCACGTTCGCCCCGCGCCTGCCGGATGCCTAGTCTGGCACCGACAGGTCCGACCCGTACCCGGTGGCGGACCACGAAAGGACGCGTCTCATGATCATCGATTGCCACGGTCACTACACCACCGAACCGGCCGCTTTCACCGACTACCGCAAGGCGCAGGTCGCCACGCTCGACGATCCGACGACTCCGCCCCCGCAGCCGGCCGCGATCAGCGACGACGAGATCCGTGAAAGCATCGAGGGCAACCAGTTGCGCGCGCTCAAGGAACGCGGCTGCGACATGACCATCTTCAGCCCCCGGGCCTCGGGCATGGGCCACCATATCGGCGATCTGGCCATGTCGCAGGACTGGACGCGCAGGTCCAACGACATGATCCACCGGGTCACGCAGCTGTTCCCCGACAACTTCATCGGCGTCTGTCAGCTGCCGCAATCCGTCGGCGTGTCGATCGAGAACTCGATCGCCGAGCTGGAGCGCTGCGTGCTGGAGCTGGGCTTCGTCGGCTGCAACCTAAACCCCGACCCCACGGGCGGCATGTGGACCGAAAAGCCGCTGACCGACCGAAGCTGGTATCCGTTCTTCGAGAAGTTGGTCGAGCTGGACGTGCCCGCGATGATCCACGTCTCGGGCTGCTGCAATCCGAACTTCCACATGACCGGCGCGCACTACATCAACGCCGACACGGCCGCCTTCGTGCAGTTCCTCGAAGGCGACCTGTTCTCGGATTTCCCGGACCTGCGGCTGATCATCCCGCACGGCGGCGGGGCGGTGCCCTATCACTGGGGCCGCTACCGCGGGCTTGCGGACATGATGAAGAAACCGCCGCTGTCCGAGCACGTCATGCGCAACGTCTTCTTCGACACCTGCGTCTATCACCAGCCCGGCATCGACCTGCTGTTCGAGGTCATCGACCTGGACAACATCCTGTTCGCCTCCGAGATGTTCGGCGCGGTGAAGGGGATCGACCCGACCACGGGCCACCACTTCGACGATACGAAACGCTACATCGACAACCTGGGGCTCAGCGCGACCGACCGCGCCCGCGTGTTCGAGCACAACGCCCGCCGGGTCTATCCCAGGCTCGACGCGGCGTTGAAGTCGCGAGGCCTGTGACCGGAGGCGTTCCCTCCGCTCGCGTTCCGGCTGGCCACCGTGTGGGCAGACTTCCGGTGCGCGGCCTCTTCCACACGGAGATGAAGGTGCCACGCGTTCTCGAAGCAGGACATATCGGAAGAGCTCGCCCGGACCGCTGCTTCCGGGCCCGCGACAGAGGCCGGATCCCCGGCGGAGCCCCCTCCGCAAGTGATCGGTTCCACCCGGGTTTGACAACCACCCCCCGTCCTCTACCCTGAGTTGGGCCACCCGGGACATCAACGGTTCCGATTTCCTGACCAGACAGCGGGCCGCCCGACCATGCGCATCACCATCAATTCCGTCTTCGTCGTGTCCATGCTGCTCTGCGCCGCCGTCGGCATCTGGGGCATCATCGACCCGGCCAGCATGACGGGCACGATGCTGGGCTTCACCAACTACACCCTCACCGGGGTCAGCTGGGCCTGGCTGGCGATCTGCTCGGGCTTCCTGTTCCTGTCGATCTTCCTGGCCTTCGGGCCCTACGGCCACATCCGCCTGGGCCGCGATGACGAAGAGCCGGAGTTCGGGACGGTCAGCTGGATCGCCATGCTCTTCGCCGGCGGCATGGGCGCGGGGCTGCTGCTGTGGGGCCCGGCAGAGCCGATCTACCACTGGGTCGATCCTCCGGGCGCCGAGGGCGGCACCGCCGCCGCCGCCCGACAGGCGCTGGTCATCACCAACCTGCACTGGGGCTTCCACGCCTGGGCGATCTACGGCGTCTGCGCCCTGGTGATCGCCTATTTCACCTTCCGCCGGGGCGAGCCGTCGATGATCTCGACCCCGATCAAGGCGCTGTTCCAGGGGCCGGTCGGCAACGTGCTGGGGCGGGTGGCCGACATCCTCGCCGTGCTGTCGGTGGTCTTCGGGCTGGCCGGCTCTCTCGCCATGGGGTCGCTGTCGGTGCGGTCGGGCCTCTTCTACGCCTTCGGCACGCCGGAGACGGTGGCCGTCTCGGTCATCATCCTGGCGGTGCTCTTCGTCTGCTACATGCTCTCGGCCACCACCGGCGTCGACAAGGGCATCAAGATCCTGTCGAACCTCAACATGGCCATCGCGGTGGTCATTATGCTGGTGGTCCTGTTCACCGGCCCGACGCGATTCCTGCTGGAAACCTTCGTGGATTCGGTCGGCGAATACGTCGCGGGCCTGATCACCATGTCCTTCCGCCTGTTCCCCTTCGAGGATCTCGGCGGGTGGAGCGCGGGCTGGACACTGACCTACCTGATCTGGTGGATCGCGTGGGGGCCCTTCATCGGGATATTCGTGGCCCGCATCAGCCGCGGCCGGACGATCCGGGAATTCTGCATGGGCGTGATTCTCGTGCCGACCGTCTTCTCGATGCTCTGGTTCGCGGTCTTCGGCGGCGCGGGCTTCTATATCGAGATGTTCGGCCCGGGCGGCCTGCAGGAAATCGTCTTCGAGGACGCGACCAAGGCGCTCTTCGCCTTCCTGGGCTACTTCCCCGGCGGGCAGATCCTGAACGTGCTGGCGGTGCTGCTGATGTTCGTCTTCCTGGTGACGTCGGCCGACTCGGGCACCTTCGTGCTGTCGATGATGACGACCGAAGGCGATCTGAACCCGCCGGTGGCGCAGAAGATGGTCTGGGGCACGCTGATCGCCGCGCTGACCGTGGGCACCCTTGTGGCGCAATCGGTCGAGGTGGCGAAGGCCATGGCCGTGGTGGGCGCGATCCCGTTCACGGTGATCGTGCTGCTGCAGATCGTCGGCTTCATGCGCGCCATCCGCTACGAGGTGAAGGGCCCCCCGCCGATGCAGGCGCGCGGCCGTGTCACCGGACGGAAGGAGGTCTGAGATGCGCCGCCTGATCCTTGCCCTCGCCACGATCCTCGGCCTCGCCGCCTGCGACGAGGGGCCGGACGACATCGTCATCGGCGCCAAGAACTTCGGCGAGAACCGGGTGCTGGCGCACATGATGGCCGAGCTGCTGATCCAGAACGGCATCCCGGTCGCTGGCGTGGTCGACTATCCCGACACGCAGACGCTGATGGAGGCGTTCCAGTCAGGCGATGTCGACGCCTATTCCGAATACAACGGGACCGCGCTGGTGATGCTGGGGCAGAACCCCACGACGGACGGCGACCGCGCAACGGAACTGGTGCGCCAGCTCTACGAGCCGCTGGGCTATTCCTGGCGCGAACGCTTCGGCTTCGCCAACAACTACGCGCTGGCGATGCGCCCCGCCGTGGCCGAACGGCTGGGGATCGAGACGATGAGCGATCTTGAGGAAGCCGCGCCGGAGCTGACGATCGGGGTGGAGGACGATTTCCAGACCCGCCCGCTGGACGGGTTGCAGGCGATGAACGCCCGCTACGATCTGGCATGGCAGGACGTGCGGTCGGTCGGCCTCGACAACCGGGCGCGGCTCTACGAGATGCTGCTGGACGGCGAGGCGGACGTGATCGAGGTCTACACCACCGACGGGCAGCTGGCCGATTTCGGGCTGACGGTGCTGGAGGACGATCGGGATTTCTTTCCGGTCTATCAGGCCGCCTCCGTCGCCCGGACGGCGAGCCTCGCCGCCTGGCCACAGATGGGCGCCGTGCTGGACAGCCTCGCCGGACAGATCGACGTGGAGCTGATGCAGGAGCTGAACCGCCGCGTCGATATCGAGGGGCGCGAGCCGCAGGCCGTCGCGCGTGCCGCGCTGGCCGAACTGGGCCTGATCGAGGGCGGAGCGATCATCCCCGAAGAGCCGGTGACGCTGGCCATGGCGCCGGCCCTGTCGGACGGCTCGGCCAGCCTGCGGGCGGTGCGGGCGGCGCGGGCCGCCTTCTCGGGCAACGAGATCGTGGTGCTGGCGGACGAATCGCCCCTGGCGCAGGTGGCGGACGGCAGCGCCCGCATCGCGCTGGTCAGCGCGGAGGCGTTCTTCGACCTCTCCACCGCCGCCCCGCAGCGGATCGAGGCGTTCGAGGCGCTCGGCGTGATCGGCCGGAACCTCGTCCACCTGATCGCGGCCGAGGACGGGCCGCGCGCGCTGTCCCGCGCGCAGCGGCTGATCACCGGGCCGGAAGGATCGTCCAGCCACAAGGTCGCGACGATCGTGAAATCGGGTCTGGGGCTGGACGCGCAGATCGTGCCGCTGGACACGGCCGACGTCGACGCCCTGGCGGCCGAGACAGGCAGCGACGGCGTGGCGGTGGTGATGTCGCCGGAAGGCGGGCGGCAGCTTCAGAACCTGTTCTCCCGGGGCGGCCACCGACTGCTGCCGCTGCCCGGCTGGACCGAGGGCGCGAACCTTGTCCGCTATCCCTTCCTGCGGCCCGACAGCATCGCGGCGGGCAGCTACGACGGCCAGTCCGATGCGGTGGAATCGCTCGGCGCGCAGCTGGTGCTGGCGGGGCCGGCGCGGAACGAGGACATGGCCGCGCTCGGCGATTCCGGCCCGCTGGTGATCCAGGACGAGCTGCAACCCCTGTCGCCGCCCGCGGTGCGCGCGATCAACGCGGCGCTCGGCGATGCGGTCGTGCGGGTCGATCCGACATTGCGGCAGGCGCCGGCGCTGCGCCCCGAACTGCCCGAACCGCCGGCGCCGATCAACCCGTCGGCCGACATCTCGATCCTGTCGCTTCTGGTCACGCTGCTCTTCGTCTGGCTGATCTGGCTCTACATCCGACCGGAATATCGCTGAAAGGAGCCCGCCGATGGCCAACACGATCCTTGTTCCCGTCGACCTGAGGGATCGCGAAAACGCCGAGAAGGTGATCGATTCCGCCATTCTGGCCGCGCGCGTGGCCGAGGCGGGGCTGAGCGTCATGTCGGTCGTGCCGGACGTGATGACCGGCATCGACCTGCGCTATGCCATCCGGGGCGAGAACGCCGGCTCCATCGAATTCGACAAGCAGGCGATGCTGGACGGCACCCTGGCGGAGCTGAACGCCTTCGTGGAGGAGCGTCTGCCGAGCGACATGGAAGTCGATACCATTGTCCGCCACGGCACCGTCTACGAACAGGTGCTGAAGGTCGCGGAAGAGATCGATGCGACGCAGATCGTGATGGGCGCTCAGGATCGCGGGATCACCGACTTCCTGCTGGGCTCCAACGCCTCGATCGTGGTTCGGCACGCCAAGTGTTCGGTCAACGTGGTGCGGTAGGCGCCCGCGCCACCGGCCGCACCGTCAGTCGAAGCCGTAGAGCGCCGCCGCGTTGTCTTCCACAGAGGCGCGGAACTGCGCGGACGTGACCGAGGCGGCGAGCCTCTCCAGCATCGCCTCCATCAGCGGCCGTGGCTTCGGCGTGTTGACGTGGGGCCAGTCGCTGGCCCAGACGCATCGGTCGGGATAGCGGGTCACCACATCGCCGTAGATCTCCCCGAGATCGGCGAAGACGGCCTGATCGTGGCTGACACGGGTGGGGCTCAGCTGCACCCAGACATCCCCCTCGTCCATCAGACGGAAAAGCGGCGCCAGAGCGTCCGGATCGCGCGGATCGGCATAGGCGAGGTGGTCGAGGCAGAGCCGCGTTCCCTCCGGCGCGCTCTTCCGCAGGCGCGAGACCTCCTCCAGCCGGTCCATCGCGGTATTGACCTCGACATGCCAGCCCAGCGGCACGACCCATTCGGCCTGTTCCACCAGATCGGCCAGCCGCGACGGGCCGAGGCGGGTGTTGTCGAGGATGCGTACGGCGCGGAAGCCCGCCCGCGTCATCCGCTCCGGGTCGGCCGGCCGGCGGTCGAAGATGGCGACGCCGCGCAGACGGTTCTCCGTGTCCGCCTCCAGCAGCGACAGGACATGCGCGTTGTCGTCCTTCAGCTGCGACGCCTGGCACAGCACCTTGCGGGTGATCCCCAGGGGCAGCGCCTCGGCGTCGTGGGCCGCCATCGTCGCGGCCTCGGGCGCGTAGCGGCCGGTCGGGCCGGGGATCGGGTGCGGGATGGCGTGGATGTGGCAGTCGCAGCCGCGCGACAGATCCTCGATGGCGGCGGAGGGCATGGCGATCCTTTCGGCGGCAGGTGGCAGGCGGCAGACGGTCGGGCGGGAGGACCCGGCGCAGGGGCCGGGCCGTCGCAGACAGCTGGGCACGCCCCGGCGGGCTCGGTCAACGGCGGGCGCGGCATGCGCCCGGATGTGGCGGGCGCTGGACAGCAGGCGGCCCGCGTGGCCTGATCCGGGGCGACGGGAGGAGGACCGATGCAGGACAGGACCGATGCGATCGTGGTCGGCGCGGGGCTGGCGGGGCTCGTCGCGGCCTGCGAACTGGCGGATGCCGGACGGCGGGTCGTGGTGGTCGAGCAGGAGGGCCGGCAGAGCCTCGGCGGTCAGGCGTTCTGGAGCCTCGGCGGGCTCTTCATGGTCGACACGCCCGAACAGCGTCGCCTGCGGGTGCGCGATTCGCTCGACCTGGCCTGGGCGGACTGGGAAGGCTCCGCCGGGTTCGACCGGGCAGAGGATCACTGGCCCCGCGCCTGGGCCCGCGCCTACGTCGAATTCGCCGCCGGGGAAAAGCGGGCCTGGCTGCACGGCATGGGCCTGCGGATCTTTCCGGTCGTCGGCTGGGCGGAACGCGGCGGCGGGCCTGCCACCGGGCACGGCAATTCCGTCCCCCGCTTTCACCTGACCTGGGGCACCGGCCCGGGCGTGATGGAGCCGTTCCTGCGACGCGCGCTGGCGCACGAGGCGGCCGGCCGCATCGCCTTCCGCTTCCGCCACCGCGTCGACGGGCTGGACATCGCGAACGGGCGGGTTTCGGGCGTGACGGGCTCCGTTCTTGCGGCGGACGAGGCGGAGCGGGGCCGCTCGACCTCGCGCGAGGTCGTGGCAGACTTCCGGCTGGAGGCCGGCGCGACGATCCTCGCCGCCGGCGGCATCGGCGGCGATCCGGACCTCGTGCGCCGCAACTGGCCCGACCGGCTGGGGCCTGCCCCGCGGAACATGGTGCGCGGTGTCCCCGCGCATGTGGACGGGCGGATGCTGGGCATCGCGGCCGGGGCGGGCGCGAGCCTGATCAACGCCGACCGGATGTGGCACTACGTCGAAGGGATCCGGAACTGGAACCCGATCTGGCCCGAGCACGGCATCCGCATCCTGCCCGGCCCGTCGTCGATGTGGTTCGACGCCACCGGCCAGCGCCTGCCGGCCCCGAATTTCCCCGGCTACGACACGCTGGCCACCCTGCGTCACATCATGGGCACCGGGCACGACTGGTCCTGGTTCATCGCGACGCAGAGCATCGTGAAAAAGGAATTCGCGCTGTCCGGCTCCGAACAGAACCCCGACCTGACCGGCCGCGACTGGCGGCTGGTGGCGAAGCGCGCCGTCGGCCGCCGGGCGACCGGGCCGGTGGAGGCGTTCAAGGACAAGGGCGCCGATTTCGTCGTCGCCGACACACTGGCCGAACTGGTCGCGGGCATGAACCGCCTGACCGAGCGGCCGATGCTGGACGCGGCCGACATGGAACGGCAGGTCGCGGCCCGCGACCGGCAGATCGGCAATCCCTACGGCAAGGACGCGCAGGTCGCCGGCATCGGCAACGCGCGCCGCTACCTCGGCGACCGGCTGATCCGCACCGCCAGACCGCATCGCATCCTCGACCCCGCGCACGGGCCGCTGATCGGTGTGAAGCTGAACATCCTGACCCGCAAGACCCTCGGCGGGCTGGAGACGGACCTCGGCGCACGCTGCCTGCGGGCGCAGCCGGGCGGGCGCGGCGGTGCGGTGCTGCCCGGGCTCTACGCGGCGGGCGAGATCGCGGGCTTCGGCGGCGGCGGATATCACGGATACCGCGCGCTGGAGGGCACGTTCCTCGGCGGCTGCATCTTCTCGGGGCGGCAGGCGGGGCGCGCGGCGGCGGAGGACATCGCCTGACGGCCTGGCTCTGGCCTCTGCCGCGGGAAGAGCCTAACCATCGACGCATGGACGATCCTTCCGCCCCCGACCTCGACCGCCGCTACCGGCCCCTGATCGTCGCCGAGCTGGACGATCTGCGCGGTGCTTCCGCCGCGACGGCGCAGGAGCGGCGGCCGGTGGAGCTGGACCAGCAGAGCGTCGGCCGCCTCAGCCGCATGGACGCGATCCGCAACCTCGAGATGGCGGCCGGCACCGAGGCGCGGCGCAAGGCCCGGATCGTCGCGCTGACCCGGGCGCTGGCCCGGCTGGACGAGGGCGAGTTCGGCTCTTGCGAGGATTGCGGCGACTTCATCGGGCACGGCCGGCTGGACGCCGATCCCGCCGCGCCCCGCTGCGTGGAGTGCGCGGGGTGAGCGAGACGCGCACCGCCCGTCTGCGCGTCATCGCGGCCCTCGGGATCGTGCAGATCTTCTCCTGGGGCACGTCGTTCTACCTGATCGCCGTGCTGGCCGGGCCGATCCGCGCGGAAACCGGCTGGTCGGCGGAATTCGTGTCCACCGGCATCTCGGTCGCGCTGATCGTGTCGGGACTGGCGGCCACGAGGATCGGCGCGCTGATCCAGGCGAACGGGGGCCGCCGCGTGCTGGCCGCGGGGATGGCGCTGATCGCCTGCGGGCAGGTCCTCCTCGCCACGGCGCATCATCCCGCGCTGTTCCTGCTGGCCTGGGCCGTGATGGGGCTGGGCATGGGCGCGGGGCTCTACGATGCCGCCTTCTCGACCCTAGGCCGGCTCTACGGGCGGGACGCGCGCGGCGCGATCACCGCGCTGACCCTCTTCGGCGGCTTCGCCAGCACGATCTGCTGGCCCATCTCGGCGGCGCTGGTGGACTGGATCGGCTGGCGGGGGACGTGCCTTGTCTGGGCGGCGCTGCATGGCTGCCTGACCATCCCGCTGTGCCTCTTCGGCCTGCCGCGGGCCATCGCCCCGCACGACATCGCGAAGCAGAAGGCCGGATCGGGCGGCGGCGGGCTGAACGACCCGCGGTTCTGGATGATCGCGGCGGCGGGCGTCACGATCACCACCGCGGCGACGGTCTGGTCCGTCCACCTCATCACCATCCTGACGGAGCGCGGCCTGACCCTGGCGGCGGCGGTCGGGCTGGGCACGCTGTTCGGGCCCTCGCAGGTCGGCGCGCGGGTGATCGAGATGGCGGGGCGCGGGCGGCATCATCCGATCTGGACCATGACCGCCGCCACACTGCTGCTGGTGGTCGGGTTCTGCGGCCTGTGGCTGGGCCTGATGCCGGCGCTGGCGGTGATCGCCTTCGGCGCGGGCAACGGGCTGTGGTCGATCGCCCGCGGGTCGCTGCCGCTGGCGATCTTCGGGCCGGACGACTACCCGCGCATCATGGGACGGCTGGCGACGCCGATCCTGCTGGCCTCGGCCACCGGCCCGATCATCGGCGCGGCGATCCTCGGCGCCTTCGGGGCCGAGGGCACGCTGCTGACCCTGGCGCTGATGTCGCTGATCCCGCTGGCGCTGGCCGTCGCCCTGCATCTGCGGCTTCGGCGAGATTGACCGCTCGCGATTGACGGCATCGGCGGCACCGTCCAGGCTCCGCCTCGTCACAGCGTGGAGGTGATCATGCGCAAGATGCAGGTTCAGGGGGTGCATCACATCACCCTGACGGGGGCCGACCGGCAGACGTCCATCGACTTCTGGGAAGGCATCCTGGGGATGCCCTTCATATTCGACCAGCCGAACCTCGACGATCCGGACGAGGGGCACCTCTACTTCGATCCGGGCGACGGGCGCCTGATCACCGTCTTCACCAACGAGAACCGCAAGCCGATGCACCGCCGCACGCCGACCGACCCGGGCTGCGTCCACCACCTGGCCTTCGCGGTCAGCCAGGCCACCTTCCGCCAGACGGTCGAGCGGCTGGACGAACGCGGCATCCGCCACTCGGGGCCGAAGGATCGCGGCTTCATGGATTCGATCTACTTCCCCGATCCGCTGGGCCTGCTGATCGAGCTTGCCTCATACCGGTTCGAGCCGCCGGCAGGGTCCACCCATGCCGAAGTGATGCTGGAGGCCCACAAGGCCCGCGTCGCGGCGGGCGACTACAACATCATGGAAATCCACCTGGCCGACGCGATCGAGACCATCGTCGCGCGGCGCAACGGCACGCTCAGCGCCGACCGCGGCCCGAAGGATCCCTACAGATGACAGGCATCATCCCCAACCTCTCGACCACGCAGCGGATCACCAAGGCCGTCGTGGAAACCCCGGAGGGCATCGTCGCCAGCCAGCACAGCCGCGCCAGCCGCGCGGGGGCCGAGGTGCTGGCCGCCGGCGGCAACGCCGTGGACGCGGCCATCGCCACCGGCTTCGCGCTCGGCGTGGTGGAGCCGTGGATGAGCGGTCCGGGCGGCGGCGGCGGCGCGGTCTTCTGGAACGCGACCGAGGGGAAGGCTTACGCGCTGAACTTCGGGATGCGCTCGCCCGCCGGGCTGGACGTGGCCGATTATCCGCTGACCGGGGCGGGGCGGGCGAACGATCTCTTCCCCTGGCCCGCGGTGAAGGACGACCGCAACGTCAACGGCGCGACCGCCGTGGCGGTGCCCGGCATGGTCGCCGGGATGGGCGAGGCGCATGCCCGCTTCGCCACGATGCCATGGGCGGATCTGCTGGCCCCCGCGACGGCGCTGGCGAACGAGGGGATGCTGATCGACTGGTACACCTCGCTGCTGATCGCCGGTTCCGCGCCGAAGCTCGCCTCGGTCGATGCGGACACGGCGGCGACCTTCCTGACCGACGGGCGCTGGCCGCCGGTGTCGGGCTGGACCTCGACCACCTCGCCCCGCATCCCGATGACGGGCATGGCCGACACCCTGGGCCGTCTGGCCCATGCGGGGCCGGGTGACTTCTACACCGGCGACATCGCCGCCGCCGTGGCGCAGGACGTGCAGGGCAAGGGCGGGTCGCTGTCGGTCGATGATCTGGCCGCCTACAGCGCCGCCTGGGTCGAACCCTACGCCTTCGACCGCGCCGGCGTCCGGTTCCGCGCCCTGCCTGGCCTGACCGCCGGGCCGACCTTCGGCGACATCTTCGACCGGCTGGCGGAGAGCGATTCGAAAGGTCCGCTGGACCCCGCAAGGTGGGAGGCGCTGGCCCGCGCACTCGACGCCGCCTACACGCACCGGCTGGCCACCATGGGCCACGACGGAGAGGCGCCGGAGCGACCGGCCTGCACCTCGCATTTCTCGATCGTCGACCGGCACGGGAACATGGTCGCCTGGACGCAGACGCTGCTGTCGATCTTCGGCTCCTGCGTGACCTCGCAATCGACCGGGATGCTGATGAACAACGGCATCATGTGGTTCGACCCCGAACAGGGGAAGCCGAACTCCCTGCAACCGGGCAAGCCCTGCCTGATGAACATCTGCCCGGTGATCGGCCTGACCGGCGACGGCGGCTTCGCGCTCGGCGCCTCGGGCGGGCGCAAGATCGTCGGCGCGGTGTCGCAGCTGTCGCACATGATCGCCGATCGCGGCATGTCCCTGGAAGAGGCGTTCCACGCCCCGCGGATCGACCTTGCCTCCGGCAGCGTGATCGCGGACGACGCGATCCCGGCGGAGGGGCTGGAGGCGCTGTCGAAGGTGGCAGAAGTGACCACCACGAAGCGGACGATCTATCCGTTCCACTGGGCCTTCCCCTCGGGCGTCATGCGCCGCGGCGGACTGAACACCGGCTGCACCGAGGTCACCGCGCCGTGGGGCGATGCGCTGTCCGAAGGCCACGTGGCGAAGAGCGCCTAGCGCCCGCTTCGGTCGCCCAGCAGGGACCGCAGTTCACGCGCGAAGAGCCGCCGCTCCTCCGCCGTGGCCTGCTGGATCGCGAAGCCCTCGCTCGGCACCGCGCCGGGATCTTCCTGCGCGTCCTGCGCGACGCCCTCGGCTTCTTCCAGGATCGCGTCCGGGTCGCGCCCGGCGGCGATCAGGGCCAGCATCTGGCGCAGCGCGATCAGACGGCCCTCGACGGCCGGGTCCTTGGGGAACGTGTCTGCCTTGTCCATTGTCGGCCCTCCTTGACCGGGTCCAACGCCCGCACGCCGGTGCGGGTTTCCGCCTCAGATCAGGGCCACCCACATTGCCCCTGCCAGGGCCGCGGCGGCCAGCACCGGGAGAGCCCCCAGCCTGAACCGGAACAGCGCCAGCGCCGCACCCGCCGCCAGCACCGCCGCGGCGGGATCGAGGCTGGCCGGCACCGGCACCTCCAGCGACAGCGGACCGGCCGAAATACGGCGCTGCTCCGCGAAGAGCGTGTGGATCGCGAACCACAGGGCGAGGTTCAGGATCACCCCCACGACCGCCGCCGTGATGGCCGACAGCGCGCTGGCCAGCGCCCGGTTGCCGCGCAGCCGTTCGATGTGCGGAGCGCCGAGGAAGATCCACAGGAACGACGGCAGGAAGGTCACCCAGGTGACGAGGATCGAGGCGAGTACCGCCGCGACATACGGGTTCAGCGCGCCGGGATCGCGAAAGGCGGCAAGGAAGCCGACGAACTGCACGACCTGAATCAGCGGGCCGGGCGTGGTTTCCGCAAGGCCCAGACCGTCCAGCATCTCCTCCGGGGTCATCCAGCCCCAGGTCTCCACCGCCGCCTGCGCGACATATGCCAGAACCGCATAGGCGCCGCCGAAGGTGACCACCGCCATCTGGCTGAAGAAAAGCGCGAGGCGGGTGAATGTCGCCTCCGGCCCCGCCGCCAGCAGCAGCAGCGCGACCGGCAGCAGCCAGAGCGCCAGGATCGCGAGGGGCAGGGCAAGGCCGCCGCGGGTGGCATGAGCGGGAATGCCCGCGCCGAGCGCCGAGTCGGCGTCGGCCAGCCCGTCCTTTGCCCCGCCGTGCCCGCCGCCGCCGAACCAGCCGCGTCCGCGGGACAGCCATCCGACGAGGCCCGCGCCCGCGACGATCAGCGGGAAGGGCGCGCCGAACGCGAAGATCAGGACGAAGGCGGCCGCCGCCGTCAGCATGGCGGGCCGGGTGGTCAGGGCCCGCGCGCCGATGCGCACCACGGCCTGGATCACGATGGCCAGAACGGCGGCCTTGAGGCCGAAGAACAGTCCCTCCACAAGGGGAACCGCGCCCCAGACGACGTAGATCAGCGACAGCGCCAGGATCGACAGGAAACCCGGCAGGATGAACAGCGCGCCGGCGATGATGCCCCCCGCAGTGCGGTGCAGCAGCCAGCCCAGATAGGTCGCCAGCTGCTGCGCCTCGGGGCCCGGCAGCAGCATGCAGAAGTTCAGCGCGTTGAGGAACCGTCCCTCGCCGATCCAGCGCTTCTCGTCCACCAGGATGCGGTGCATGACGGCGATCTGCCCGGCCGGTCCGCCGAAGGACAGCGCGGCGACGCGGGTCCATGCCCGCACGGCGTCGGACAGGGGAATGGCATGATGCGGCGTGGCGTCGTCGCGCGTATCGAGCGGCATCGTCGTCCCCGGCCCCGACGCGACGGCCGCGTCGCCGGGATAGGGCCTCGCGCAGGGGGCGGAGTCAAGCGGGTGGAGGGTTCATCCTGTGCGCCGGCGTAAACCTTCGCGCCTGTCTCATCCGGTTGCGCCGACGCCATCCTCGGGCCGGGCTTGAGGATCTCCCGGAGCCCGTTCGCCCGTGTGGAAGACGCATACCGGCCCCCGGACGCCGAGCTCCACGAGATCCTCGGGTCGAGCCCGAGGATGACACTCGCGCCGGTGCGGGCGCCGTCGATTGCACCCGACGGCGGGCGCGGGCGGTCAGTCCCAGGCGGCCTTGTCCTGCCCCAGGATCGGCGCCTGGGTTGCCCACCAGGGGCGCGTCTCGGACATCTGCAGCACCGGGCCGACGTGGCGGAGGCGGCCGCGCGGGCCGTCGCTTTCGACCATGACAGGGGCCAGATCGGCCTCGGTCGGAAGCGTCCCCTTCCCGGTCCAGCGACCCTGATCCTGCAGGAACATCGCCGACCGGCAGAGCGAGACCTGGACATGCCAGCTGCCGCCCTCCGCCGCCCGGTTCTCCAGCGCGATCAGCACGCCGAGCGCGCCCAGATAGCCCGTCATGTAATCGCAGGCAGGCAGCGGGATCAGCTCGGGCGCGCCCTCCGGCCCCTGTTCGTGGCAGATGCCGGTGACGGTCTGGGCGATCTGTTCCCAACCGGCGCGGTCGGACAGCGGCCCACCGTGGCCGTAGCAGGAGACCGACAGATAGACGATCCCCGGCCGCAGCTTCGCCAGCGCCTCCGGCCCGAAGCCCTTCCGCTCCAGCACGCCGGGGCGGTAGCCCTGCGAGAAGACATGCGCGTCGGCGGCCAGTTCGCGCAGCTTCGCCGCGTCGTGGGCGTCGTCGAGATCGAGGAAGCACGACCGCTTCCCGTGGCTGGTGTCGCGGACGAATTCCTCGACCTGGGGCGTGCCCTCCTTCGCGACCATCAGCACGTCGGCGCCGTGTTCGGCCAGCGTCCGCGCGGCCACCGGGCCGGCGAGGATGCGCGTCAGGTCCAGCACCTTCAGCCCCGACAGCGGGCGGTCGCCGCCCGGCACCGGCTCGGCCGGGGCGTCGCCGATGCGTTCGATGGTGATGACCGGCCGGGCCGCCAGCGCCTGCCCGTGAGGATGGGCGCGCCATTCGGCCTCCGTCCTCACCTTGCCGCCGCAGGTGCGGGCGGCGGCGATGGCCTCTTCCAGCTCGTCCGCGTTCCATTGTGCGATGGCGCCGCCGACGCCCTCGGGCGACAGTTCGCAATCCAGCAGCTCCAGCTGCCGCTTCTGCAGGTTCGGCAGGCTGAGATGCGCCAGCACATGCCGCCCGTCCTTCGTCGGCCAGCATTTCGTCGACCGCTGCACGAGCTGCCGCTCCTCCGGCACATGGGGCGCGACCCATTCGCCGTTCGGGCCGGGTTCGCGCGTCAGGTGCGACATGGCCAGCGACCCGATGGCATGGCGCGGGTCGCAGGACACTTCCTGCGCCGGGCCGCCGCGGTCGCGGTGAATGTCGGCGACGACCGCGCCGATGGTGCCCAGCACGGCGGCCACGGTGTCGCCGACACGGAAGGTCGTGGGCGCGGTCGGGCCGGTTTCGGGGATGGTGATCGGCGTGCCGCCGGGTCGACGGCGCAGCGCCGCGAGCTCGGTCAGGGCACCCGTGGCGATCGGGGCCTCGATGTTCATGAGCTGTCTCCTCCTCCGCCCCGCTGCCTGCGGGGACGGGATCAGGATAGGCGCAGGGCAGCGCTTCCCGCAAACGCCATCGCCGGAACCACGCGTATGGGGCGGGGATCGGCCTGCCCCCGTGCCCGGCGGGCGGACCGTCGAAGGGCCTGACCCCGCAGCAAACAGGTGCATCTTTTTCGGAATGGCCAAAGGAACGAAACCAACCGTCCGCAGCCGGCTGGACGGCACCGGGTCGCTTCGCTGCTGCGGCCAAGTTCGGGACCAGATCGCGCGGGATCAGCGTCCAGGCCAGCGGAAGCGTGGACCAACGAGCCGCGCCACTGGCGACAGAAGTGACGCGCCGGGCGTCTGACGGCCGGGCGATCCTGTTCGGGGAGAAGTGGTGCCGCTGAAGGGACTCGAACCCCCGACCCCATCATTACGAATGACGTGCTCTACCAGCTGAGCTACAGCGGCCCCGTGGGGCGGGGCTATAGCACCCGCTCCGGTGAGGGGGAAGGCCTATCTTGCCCCGGATTTCGATTCGGTTTTCGACGTGTCGTCCGTGGGTTCCGCGTCCGGAACATGATCGTTGGCAGGGCCGCCGACGGCCGCGTCGCCGGCCATGACCACCTCGGCCTCGGGCACGTCCCGCGCCGCGTCGGGGAAGGTCGGCGCAGGGGCGGGGACGGGCGGGGCGACCGGTTCCTCGATCTTGCCGACGATCAGCGGCAGCATGTCGACCGGCACGGCGCCGGCATAGTCGCCGCCCGCCGATTCCTTCCATGCGAGGGTATCGAACGCCTCGCAATTGTCGCAGATCGGTGTCCAGCGGGCGTGGATGTGGTGGCAGTTCTCGCAGGTCCACTGCGGCCCGCGCGGCGCGGTGACGGCGCGGGTCAGCCAGCCCTTGACCACCGCGTCGGACGATCCCTCGCCGCGTTCGATGGCGGCCATGATGGTCAACGACCGGGCGTCGGGCCTTTCGATGGCCAGATCGCCCAGGGCGCGGCGGGCGGCGGGGAAATCCTCTGCCGCGATTTCGAGCTCGGCCAGCAGAAGCCGCGTCTCGCGGTGATCGGGGTTCAGCCGGGTCAGCGCGTGGAAGCGCTTCAGCCGGGCCTTCGGATCTTCGTTGGGTTCTATGGCCGCGAAGGCAGCGGCCAGGTCGGGATGCGGCTTCGCCTCCCACGCCTTCTTCAGCACCCGGGCGGCATAGCGCGGCTTGCCCTGGTCGATGTAGGTCCGCGCGGCCATGACGGCGGCGGGGATCAGGTCGGGCGACAGGCGGTTCGCCTCGATCGCCGCCTCGCGCGATTCGATGCTGGCGTTCTCGTCGAAGACGCCCTTCGCCTCGCTCAGGGCCAGCACGGCGTCGCGGCGGCGGTGGACATCGCGGGGCAGCGCGCCGGTCCGCAGCTTGGCGTTCAGCGTGGCGCGGGCGCCCTTCCAGTCCTGCTTGCGAGCCTGAAGCTGCAGCAGCGTGTCCTGCACCTCCCGGTGCGCGGGCTTCAGGGCGAACGCCTTCTCGGCCAGCTTCATCGCGGTGTCGGTGTCGCCGTCCTCCAGCTTCTGCAGCATGATGCCCCGGATGCCGACGAAGCGGGTCCGGTCGTCGGCGATCAGCGCCTTCCAGGCCGCTTCGGCCTTGCGCCGGTCGCCCGCCTGCTCGGCCGCCTGGGCGGTGATGAGATTGGTCAGCTCGGGCCGTTCCAGATACTTCTCGGCCTTCTGGGCTTTGGCCATGGCCAGCCGCGACTCGCCCGAGGCCAGCGCGATCATCCCCTCGCTCAGCGCCTCGAAGCCCTTGCGCTCGCGGTTGCGGTCGAAATAGCGGCTGATCGCCGTCTCGTCGCCGTTGATGAAGCGCAGCGTGGCGATCAGCAGACCGAAAAGCTTGAGGAACAGCCAGACCGCCAGGATCAGCAGCACGGCGGCGATGACGCTCTTGATCGGCGTCAGGTTCAGTTCCATCCCGCCGAAGGCGATCCGCACCCCGCCGTCCATGTCCAGAAGGAAGCTCGCGCCCAGGGTGGCGGCGGCCACGATGACGACGAAGAGGATGATCTTGACGAGCGACCAGAGCATGCGTGGGGCGTTCCTGTCCTTCGGGTGGTCGCCCGGGCCGCGGGGCCCGCGCGGATGTGGGTCAGCCGGCGTTCAGCGCGGCGGCAAGGTCTTCGGCGGCCATGACGGCCTGATGGCGGGTCTCGGCCCGCTCGATCCAGCCGGCCATTTCGGCCTGCGCCGGTTCGGGCAGCGCCTCCAGCTCCGCCAGCGCGTCGCCCAGTCGGCCGGTGCGCAGCGCGGCTTCGGCACGGGACAGGACGGCGTCGGCGTCGGACCCTTCACGGGGTTCCAACGACCGGGCGCCCAACTGGTTGCGCAGGAAGGACCCGATGTTGCCGACCCCGCCCTGGCCGCTGCGATCCGCGGCGATGGCATTGCGGGCGGCGTCGGGAAAGGTGTCGCGCAGTTCGGCCAGCGAGGTGACGCCTGTCTGGGCGGCGCTCGTCAGCGGCGCGGGGATCTCCTGACCCGAACCGCGCAGATCCTCCAGCGCGGCGGTGAAGGGCGTGCCGTTGTCGAGCGCCGACAGGATCCGGGTCAGCGCCGACCGCCGCAGCGCCGCCTGGGCATCGCCCGCGGCGCTGTCGCGCATCGCCTGCGCGTCGGCGACCATCTTCTCGATCTCGGCGCGCATGCGGTCCAGTTCCGCCTCGTAGGCGGCGATCGCCTCTTCCGACACGCCTTCGGAGATCGGGCGCTTCTCCAGCTCCGTGATCTGTGCGCCGAAGCCGTCCACGCGGCCGGCGATCTCGTCCACGCGGGCCGACAGCTCGTCGATCTGCGTGGTGACCGGGGCCATGTCGGGACCCGCGGCGACCTGATCGTTCAGGCGGGCGAGGGTCGCGCCCTGCTCCTCGACCCGGGTCGACAGGTCATCGATCCGGGCGGAGGTGTCGCCGTCGTCGGACAGCAGGAACCAGGCGATGCCGAAGCCGATGAAGCCGGCGATCACGCCGCCCATCAGCGTCGCGAAGAAGCCGCCGCCGGAAGAGCGGGCAGGCTCCACCCGTTCGGGCGGCATGGCGTCGCTGGTCAGCGCGGATTCGGCAGGCGGCACATCGGCGGGCGCCGGGTCGGCGGCCGGCGCGGCCGCGGCGGTGCGCAGGGCGCTGCCGGGCGGATCGCGCGGGTCGTGCCGGGGGATCGACAGCCGGGCGGACGCGGCGGCGCCGGACGAGGCCGGTGCGGAACCCGGTTCCGCGGCGACAACGGGGTCGGAGCCGTCGGCGCCGGCCATGGCGGCATCGTCCGAATTGTCCGGGGCGTCGATCGGCAGAGCGTCCTCGTTACCGGCGGCGGCGGTCACGGTGTCGTCGGCCTCCGGCGTTCCGCTGTCGGTCTGGGAGTTGTCCGAGGACTTCTTTCTGCCCGCCACGCTCTACCCTTTCGATTCCGTTCCGCTGCCATGCAGCAGCCCGACCTTAGCCGCCACCCCATCCACCCTCAACCCGCCGAACCGCCGCATGAAGGTCCACGCAGGCCTCCAGCAGCGCCGCCGCGTCCGGCCGTGCGGCGATCCGGTCGTGTGGATCCGGACCGCGCGGCCGGTCGCGGGCGTCGTCGAGGGCCTCCATGACATTGGCGCTGAGTGCGGCGAAGGAAAGGGGTGCGGCCACAGGAAGAAGATCCGCGAACCGCCGCGCGGCCCGGGGCGAGAAAAGCGGGACGATCACCGGGGAGGGGCCCGACAGCAGCGCCGCGGCCTCGGGAGCGGGGTCCAGCGGGACCTGTTCGTAGATCGCCAGCCCCTCGGCGGCGATGCCCGCGGCGGCAAGGCGCGGCACCACCTCGCCGCGCGTCTCGGCCCCGTGCAGGTGCAGCCATCGGCCCGACGGGGCCTCCGCTGACATCCGGGCCACCAGCGCATCGGCATCGCCCCCCGCCGAGACCGGCGCGAACCCGCCCGACGCCGCCGCCGCCGCCGTGGCGTCGCCGACCGTCCAGGCGGGCAGCCCCGGGGCCAGACCCGCGGCCAGCCGGGCGGCGTTGCGCGAGGTGAAGATCACGCCGGCGAAGGCGCCCAGAGGCGGAACAGGCTCTGTCTGGCGGATGTCGGCGAGCGGAGAGATCACCACCCGCACCTCGCGCAGCCTGTCCCGCAGCGCACCGGCGAAGCGTTCGGAATCCGCGGCCGGGCGGGTCAGCAGGAAGGCAGGCGCCATGGGTCCATCCCGGTTGTTCGGAGGATCGTCCGGTGTTACCTGCCGGGTCATCCTCTTGCAACGGGAAGCGCATGGGCGGCGGGCAGACGATCCTTGGCCTCGAAAGCAGCTGCGACGACACGGCGGCGGCCGTGGTCCGCGGCCGTCCGGGCGACGCGTCGATCCTGTCGTCGGTGGTGCGTGGCCAGGCCGACCTGCACGGCGCCTTCGGCGGCGTGGTGCCGGAAATCGCCGCGCGCGCGCATGCCGAGGTGCTGGATCTCTGCGTGGCCGAGGCGCTGGCGAACGCCGGTCTGACGCTGCGCGACATCGACGCCATCGCCGTCACGGCCGGGCCGGGCCTGATCGGCGGCGTGCTGTCGGGCGTCATGTGCGCCCGGGGCCTTGCCGCCGGGGCGGGGCTGCCGCTGGTCGGCGTGAACCACCTGGCCGGGCACGCGCTGACGCCGCGGCTGACCGACGGAACCCCCCTGCCCTACCTGATGCTGCTGGCCTCCGGCGGACATTGCCAGTTCCTGATCGTGCGCGGGGCGGACGATTTCACCCGCCTCGGCGGCACCATCGACGACGCCCCCGGCGAGGCCTTCGACAAGACCGCCCGCCTGCTGGCCCTGCCCCAGCCCGGCGGTCCGGCGGTCGAGGCGGAGGCGGCGCAGGGCGATCCCGCGCGCTTCCGCTTTCCCCGCCCGCTGCTGGACCGGCCGGGCTGCGACCTCAGCTTCTCGGGGCTGAAGACCGCGCTGCTGCGGACCCGCGACGCGGTGATGGACGGCAATCGCCTGCGCCGGGGCGATCGCGCCGATCTCTGCGCCTCGTTCCAGGCGGCGGTGGCGGATGTGCTGGCCGAGAAGACCCGGCGCGCGATCCGGCTCTATCTCGGGGAAGATCCGGCGCATCCGGCTATCGCGGTGGCTGGCGGCGTGGCGGCGAACCGGACGATCCGCGCCGCCCTGCAGGCGATGGCGGAAGAGACGGGCCTTGCCTTCGTCGCGCCGCCGCTCACCCTGTGCACCGACAACGCCGCGATGATCGCCTATGCGGGGATCGAGCGGCTGGCCATGGGGCCTGCCGACCCGGTGACACTGACCGCCCGGCCGCGCTGGCCGCTGGACCGGCAGAGCGCGCCGCTGATCGGCGGCGGCAGGAAGGGAGCAAGGGCATGACCCTCGTGATGGGCGCAGGTGCATTCGGCACGGCGCTGGCGATCAGCCTCGCCGGCGCGGGCGGGGCCGTGACGCTGTGGGCACGGGACCGCGACCAAGTCGCCGCGATGCGGGACCGGCGCGAGAACGCGGCGCGCCTGCCCGGCATCCCGCTGCCCGAGACCGTGACGCCGGTGGAAACGGTGCAGGCGGGCGAGCCGCCGGTCCTGCTGGCCGTTCCGATGCAGAAGCTGCGCGACCTGCTGACCGCCGAGGGCCGGGCCCTGCGCGGCCGGACGCTGGTCGCCTGCTGCAAGGGCATCGAACTGAGCACCGGCAAGGGCCCCCTCGCGGTGATCGAGGAGGTGCTGCCGGGCGCGCCCTCGGCCCTGCTGACCGGCCCCAGCTTCGCCCGCGACATCGCGCAGGGTCTGCCAACGGCGCTGACGCTGGCCTGCGCCGATGCTGCGGACGGCGCGCGCCTGCAGAAGGCGCTGTCGACGCGGAACCTGCGGCTCTACCGGACCACCGACACGATCGGGGCAGAGCTGGGCGGGGCGCTGAAGAACGTCATCGCCATCGCCTGCGGCGCGGCCATCGGCGCGGGCTTCGGCGAAAGCGCGCGGGCCGCCGTGATGACGCGTGGCTATGCCGAGATGCAGCGCCTCGCCCTGCGGCGCGGCGCGCAGCCCGAAACGCTGGCGGGGCTGTCGGGTTTCGGGGATCTGACGCTGACCTGCACCTCGGAGCAGTCGCGCAACTACCGGCTGGGCCTGTCGCTGGGCCGGGGCGAGGCGTTCGATCCCTCCGTCACGGTGGAAGGCGCGGCGACCGCCCGTGCCGTGGCCGAGCTGGCGGCGGCGCAGGGCATGGACATGCCGATCACGGCGGTCGTGGTCGGCATGGTCGACGGAAACATGGACGCGACGGGCGCGCTGGACCGCCTGCTCTCGCGGCCGCTGAAGGAGGAATAGAGAATGCTCGTGGCCCTCATCGCCCGCGACCGGCCCGGCGCGCTGCAGACCCGGATGGACAACCGCGACGCGCACCTGGCCTATATCGACAGCACCGGGATCGTCGCCCAGGCCGGCCCGTTCCTGGATGCCGAAGGGCAGATGTGCGGATCCCTCGTCATCCTCGACGTCCCCGACATGGCGGCGGCCGAGGCCTGGGCGAAGGGCGATCCCTACGCGAAGGCGGGCCTCTTCGAGCATGTCGAACTGAAGCCGTGGAAGAAGGTGATCTGAATGCGCTACTGGCTTTTCAAGTCCGAGGCCGATGTCTGGTCGTGGGATCAGCAGGTCGCCAGGGGCGACGCGGGCGAGGAATGGAACGGCGTTCGCAACTACCAGGCCCGCAACTTCATGCGCGAGATGAAGCAGGGCGATCTGGGTTTCTTCTACCATTCGCGCGACCAGAAGGCGGTGGTGGGCATCGTCGAGGTCTGCGCCGAGATCCATCCCGACAGCACCGCGGACGACGACCGCTGGGAATGCGTCGACATCCGCGCCGTCCGTCCCTTCGCGCAGGAGGTGACGCTGGCGATGTGCAAGGCCGATCCGCGGCTGAAGGACATGGTGCTGGTCAACAACACCCGCCTCTCGGTCCAGCCGGTAACGGAGGCGGAGTGGCGCGCCGTCTGCGATCTGGGCGGCACGGCGCCCTGACGGCGGAAATCCTCTGGCCCGGCGGCTCCTGCCCCGGCATGATTCGCCCGCCGGGACAGACCCGGGCGCGACGAAGGGTTCGGAAATGGGAATCGTGGCGGTTCTGCTGGCAGCGGCAGCCGGCTTTGCCATGGGCGCGATCTGGTACATGACGCTGGCCGGGCCGTGGATGCGCGCGGCCGGGATCGAACAGGACGACAGGGGACACCCGGTGAACGCCGGCAGCTACTGGCCCTTCGTCGTCTCGGCCGTGGCGATGATCCTCGTGGCCGGGATGATGCGGCACATGCTGGTGACCGCGGGCATCGAGGGGGCCGGCAAGGGCTTCGTCTCGGGCCTCGGCGTGGGGGCGTTCTTCATCACGCCGTGGATCGCGATGAACTACGCCTATGCGCAGCGCCGGCCGGTACTGACGGTGCTGGACGGCGGCTATGCCATCCTCGGCAGCGGCGTGATCGGGCTGGTGCTGGGGTTGTTCTGACCGCGCCGCGTCCTGGCGCGGAACGGAATGAAGGGTTCCGGCAGCAGCCGAAACCCTTCATCACCCCGCGTGCTCCCAAGCCACCACACGCGTTTCTGAATCGGTTTCGGCCATCCTGGCCCTCTATATCACCCTAGCCGCCACACGCGGCTGCGGCAAACGCGCAATACGGGGCATTTGACCTGCATTGCGCGCAACCGCGTGTCAGCGGTAATGCGATTCCTTCCCGAAATGCTTGACCAGCATGTAATAGACGACGGCGCGGTACTTGTTGCGCTCGGACCGGCCGTAGGTGTCGACCACGCTCTCGACCGCGGTCATCAACTCGGGCCCGTCCCGAAGGCCCAGCTTCTTCATCAGGAAGTTCTTCTTCACCGTCTCCAGCTCTCCGGGCTGGGAGCTGGCGATGGTGCTGGCGTCGGAATCGTAGATCGACGGGCCGCAGCCTATGGTGACCTTCGTCAGCAGGTTCATGTCGGGCGTCATGCCGCACTTCTTCTCGAGGTCGTCTGCGTAGCGCGCGATCAGCTCGTCGCGTTTACCCATTGGGTCTCTCCCTTTGTCCCCCCGATCTCTGTTCACGGATCGGTGATTGTCCCCGTTCAGAGGGACGGACGTTAGCCCCCGAGGCGCGGCGGACAAAGGAAAAAGGGCGAAATCCGGGGGAAACGGCTGCCCGGACCCGGGTTCACGGGACGGCGCGGTTCAGTCGAACCGAACGCCGTCGCGCCGTCCGTGGTCGGTGACCCTGTCGTACTGAAGGTCCATGGCGTTGTATTTCCTGATGATCGCGTCGCCGTTCCGGCAATCTGCCGCGATCTCCTTCGCGGCGGCCCGGCCATGGTCGACATGGCCCATCTCGTGCTTGCGCAGGGCGGTGACCATCCTGTCCCACGATGCCTTCTCGGCGGCGGACAGGCGGTTCGGGCTGGCAAGTTCGGGGAAGGTCACGGTGGTCGTCAGGACGACGTCGCAGCTGCCGGACCACTGCACGTACCATTCGGCGTAGGCCCAGTATCCCCGCGGACCGTTGCGGTTCATCTCGGAGGTGATCGCGGCGAGCGTGGTAGATGTCACCGCGTAGGTCCGTTCGGTGTGGTCGTGCCTGACGTTTCCGGCAAGCGCGGGGCCGGCGATCAGGCAGAACGCGGCAAGACAGACGCCCGGAAGGCGAAGGTGGGCCGGTGTGCAGGCGGCAGGAAGCGACATGCAGGGAACCTCTGATTCATCTTTGGCCGGCCGACGCTAGCACGGGAACGCGAAAGGCCGGGCGAAAAAGCCCGGCCTTTCCCGATACGTCCACGGACGAGATATCAGTAGCGATAGTGGTCCGACTTGAACGGGCCTTCCTGCGGCACGCCGATGTAGTCGGCCTGTTCCTTCCGAAGCTCGGTCAGCTTCACGCCGATCCGACCGAGGTGCAGCCGCGCAACCTTCTCGTCGAGGTGCTTGGGCAGGATGTAGACCTTGTTCTCGTACTGGTCGGCCCGTGTCCACAGCTCGATCTGCGCGAGGACCTGGTTGGTGAAGGACGCGGACATGACGAAGGACGGGTGCCCGGTCGCGTTGCCGAGGTTCAGCAGACGGCCCTGGGACAGCAGGATGATCTTGTTGCCCGACGGCATCTCGATCATGTCGACCTGGTCCTTGATGTTGGTCCACTTGTGGTTCTTCAGCGCGGCGACCTGGATCTCGTTGTCGAAATGGCCGATGTTGCCGACGATCGCCATGTTCTTCATCTCGCGCATGTGCTCGATGCGGATGACGTCGCGGTTGCCGGTGGTGGTGATGAAGATGTCGGCGCTGTCGACCACGTCTTCCAGCAGCACGACCTCGAACCCGTCCATCGCGGCCTGAAGCGCGCAGATCGGGTCGACCTCGGTCACCTTCACCCGCGCACCGGCCCCGGCCAGCGAGGCGGCGGAGCCCTTGCCGACGTCGCCATAGCCGCAGACCACGGCGACCTTGCCGGCCATCATCACGTCGGTCGCGCGGCGGATGCCGTCGACCAGCGACTCCTTGCAGCCGTACTTGTTGTCGAACTTCGACTTGGTGACGCTGTCGTTCACGTTGATCGCCGGGAAGGGCAGCTGGCCCTTCTTCATCAGATCGTAGAGCCGGTGAACGCCGGTGGTGGTTTCCTCGCTGACGCCCCTGATCGCGTCGCGGGTCTTCGTGAACCAGCCCGGGGACTCCTTCATCCGCTTCGCGATCTGCTTCTTGATGACCTCTTCTTCCTCGGATTGCGGGGCGGGAATGATGTCTTCCCCCGCCTCGGCCCGTGCGCCCAGCAGGACATAGAGCGTCGCGTCGCCGCCGTCGTCGAGGATCATGTTCGCGCCATCCGGGAACATGAACGACTTGTCGAGGTAGTCCCAGTGTTCTTCCAGCGTCTGGCCCTTCACGGCGAAGACGGGAATGCCGGCCTCGGCGATGGCGGCGGCGGCGTGATCCTGGGTGGAGAAGATGTTGCACGAGGCCCAGCGGACATCGGCGCCCAGAGCGACCAGTGTCTCGATCAGGACGGCGGTCTGGATCGTCATGTGCAGGGATCCGACGATGCGTGCGCCGGACAGCGGTTTCGACGCGCCGAATTCCTCGCGCAGGGCCATCAGGCCGGGCATCTCGGTTTCGGCGATGTCCAGCTCCTTGCGGCCGTAGGCGGCCAGCGCGACATCCTTGACGACGTAATCCTTCGGCATCCGGGCGTTCCTCTCGGGTGATCGGGTCGGGCGGGGGATAGCACTCGCCGCCACTCTCGACAATGGCGGCGCGCCGAGGCTAAGCAGGCCCGGTGAACGGGGGGTGAAGAATGAAGCAGCCGCGCGCCTGGCAACGGATGCTTTCGGGCCGCAGGCTCGATCTGCTGGACCCGACCCCGGTGGATATCGAGATCGAGGACATCGCCCACGGTCTGGCCTTCGTCGCCCGCTGGAACGGGCAGACGCGCGGCGACTACGCCTATTCGGTGGCCGAACATTCCCTGCTGGTGGAAGAACTGTTCGGCCGGATCGTGCCCACTGCGCCGGTGCGGTGGCGGCTGGCGGCGCTGCTGCACGACGCGCCGGAATACGTGATCGGCGACATGATCTCTCCGGTGAAGGCGGCCGTCGGGCCCAGCTACGGCGTGCTGGACGAACGGCTGGCGGCGGCGGTGCATCTGCGCTTCGGCCTGCCGGCGATCCTGCCGAAGGAGGTCAAGCGCCAGATCAAGCGAGCCGACCGCGTCAGCGCCTGGATGGAGGCGGTCCAGATCGCCGGCTTCTCCGAGGCCGAGGCGACGCGGTTCTTCGGACGGCCGGAAGAGGCTCTGATTCAGGGGCTTTCGATCCGCCTGCGCCCGCCGGTGGAGGTGCGGGGCGACTACACCGCCCGCCACGCGGTGCTGCTGGGGGCGATGCGATGATCCACATCCGCCGCGCCGGAACGCTGGATTGCGGCCCACTTGCCGATCTGCTGAACGAAGTGGTTGCCGAGGGCGGCACGACCGCCATCACCACCCCCGTCACCGGCGGCGATCTGGTGGACTGGATGGCCGCCGATCCGCGCGGCATCTGGCACCTGGCAGAGGATGACGCGGGCGAGGTGCTGGGGTTCCAGTGGGTCGATCAACACGACCCGGCAGAGACGCGGCTGGCCCATATCGCCACCTTCGCGCGTCTCGGCCGCACGAAGCTGGGGATCGGATCGGCGCTGTTCGAGGCGACGAAGGAGGCGGCCCGCGCCGCCGGCTACGCCGTGATCGAGGCCGAGATCCGCGCCGACAATGCGGGCGGGCTGGCCTATTACCAGTCGCGCGGGTTCGAGGACGTGGCGCGGAAGACCGGCGTCACGCTCGACGACGGCAGCGTCGTGGACAAGATCGTCAAGCACTACGCCCTCTGACCGGGTCCCGTGACGGGTGCTGCGACCGAGCCCGTGACCGGCGCCGCAAGGCGCAGGCGGGACAGGATTCCGGCCTTCAGCCTTGCGGACAGGCCGCGACGGCGCTCGGCGCGGGCCTCTGCCCGCTGGCGGTTCCAGTCGCGGGCGTGACGGTCGGCCAGATCCTCGACCCGGGGCGCACAAAGAAGTTCTCCTGGCAGGTTCAGCATGGCTTCATCCTCCGATGCCGATAGGGTTGATGCTTGTCATATGGAGCGGGACAGGCCAGAACCCCAGTCAGCAATTCTGTGCGACCTTCAAGTCAGGCTAACAGATGACCGAGATCGACTGGCGCCAGCTTCCGTCCCTTTCGTCGCTGCGATCCTTCGAGGCGACGGCGCGGCTGGACGGGTTCAGCGCCGCCGCGCGGGCCCTGAACGTGACGCCGGCGGCCGTCGCGCAGCAGGTGCGCGCGCTGGAGGCGGAACTGGGCACCGCGCTGGTCCGGCGCGAGGGGCGCGGGCTGGCGCTGACACCGGAGGGGCGGCAGCTCTACGTCCGGCTGTCCGAGGGTTTCGCGACGATCGCCGAAGGTGTCGGTTCGCTGCGCCGCGATCAGTCGCGCCGCTCGGTGCGGGTATCGGCCACCCAGGGCTTCGCCCAGTGGATCCTGATGCCGGCCCTGTCGCGGTTCTGGCAGAAACACCCCGGGATCCGCGTGTCTCTGGACATCACCTCGTCGCTGGCCGACCTGTCGTCGGGCGCCATCGACATCGCGATCCGCTCCACCCCGCATCAGCCGGACTGGCCGGGAACCGAAAGCGAGGTGCTGATCCGCAGCCGCTACATCGTCATCGCCGCGCCCGAGCTGGCCGCGCGGGTGTCGACACCGGCCGATCTGGCGAACCTGCCCTGGATCCTCGACCCGACCAATCACGTCGACAGCACCAGGCTGCGGCTTCTGGGGATCGAGCGGGACGATCTGCGGGTGACCGAGGTGTCGAGCCCCACGCTGGAGGTCGCCTCGGCCATCCAGGGCTACGGCGTCATGTTCGGGGTCGAAAGCATCGTGAAGCCGGAGCTGGATGCGGGCCGTCTGGTCGAGGTGCCGACCGAGGGCCTGCCGGAGGTGGCCTATCACATCGTGACCGCCCCCGGGCCGAAGCGCGCGAACGTCGCGCAGTTCATCCGCTGGATGCGGGTCGAGTTCGGCGATGTCGAGCAGGGCGCCCGTGCGGAAGGCCGGACGTCCGACGACCCGGCCCGGGCCTGACCCGGCGCACCCTCAGCGCGGCGAGCGCTTGGCCAGGATCCGCTGCAGCGTCCGGCGGTGCATGTTCAGACGGCGGGCGGTTTCGCTGACGTTGCGATCGCACAGCTCGTAGACCCGCTGGATATGTTCCCACCGGACCCGGTCGGCGCTCATCGGGTTCTCGGGCGGCGGCGGCAGCCCGTCGGTGCGGGCCAGCAGGGCGTTGGTGATGTCGGTGGCGTCGGCGGGTTTCGACAGGTAATCCGTGGCGCCGATCTTCACCGCCGCCACGGCGGTGGCGATGGCGCCGTAGCCTGTCAGCACGACGACGCGGCAATCGGGCCGCCGTTCGCGCAGGACCTCGACGATGTCCAGCCCGTTGCCGTCCTCCAGCCGCAGGTCGCAGACCGCGTAGGCCGGCGGGCGGGCGGTGGCGATGGCCTTGCCGCCGGCGACGCTGTCGGCGGTTTCCACCTCGAACCCGCGCTTTTCCATCGCCTTGGCGAGACGGCGCAGGAAGGGTTCGTCGTCGTCGACCAGAAGCAGCGAACGGTCCTCGCCCAGGTCCAGCTCGTCCGACATCGCCGCATCCTCCGGTAACTCGCCCGCGGCCCACTCGCCGCGGCGCAATCGGCGCCTTCTATCCGCTGCGGCCCCCTGCGTCAAATCAACGCCCCGGGAGATGCGGCAGCCCGAAGCCGCCTTCCTGTCAGGGTCTACGCATCAGGACGCGGAGTCGATGAAACACTGCACCCTCTCGGCCATCTGTTCCGGCGTCGCGTCGCGGCGGAAGAAGTCGACGAAGCCGGTCCCGGGCAGGGTCAGGTAGGTGAAGGTGGAGTGGTCGACGAGGTAGTAGTCCGGGTCGCCCTCCTGCTTGCGGTAATAGGTCCGGTAGGCCTGGCTGGCGGCCTTCACCTGCTCTTCCGAGCCGGTCAGGCCCAGCAGGCGCGGGTGCATGTTGTCGGTGAAGTCCGCCAGCACCTCGGGCGTGTCGCGCTGCGGATCGACGGAGATGAAGATGGGCTTCACCGTCAGGCCGCGCTCTTCCAGCAGTTCCACCGCCTCGACGTTGCGGGCGGTGTCGTAGGGGCAGATGTCGGGGCAGAAGGTGTAGCCGAAATAGATCAGCGCCGGCTCGTCCAGCACCTCGTCGGACGTCACGGTCGCGCCGGTCTCGTCCACCAGGGTGAAGGGGCCGCCGATGGTGTCCTGTCCGGCGACCGCGCCCTCGCGGCACTGCGCGAAGGCATCGCCTTCGGCACGGAACAGGGTCGAAACCCACAGGCCCGCCAGAAGCGCCAGCAGGACCGCGGCGGCGGCGATTGCGTAGATGCGTGTCATGGATGGCTCTCCGATCCCGCGCGGCCATTGCCGGGGCCGCGCCCCACATCTACGCTGCCGGGCGTCCGGTGCAATCGGACATTGCCGCACAGGGGGCCGCGCGGAGAACCCTCCGCGGCCGCAACGGAGCGACCCGAGGGATGAGCGACACCGACATCGGCCTGACCAGCGGCCGCGAGCGCGGCAACTGGATCCGCCTCCGGACGGTGATCCTGCTTCGGTGGGGGGCCATCGTCGGGCAGCTGTCGGCGCTGCTGGTGGCGGGCGAGATCTACGGCCTGCAACTGGAATACGGGCTGTGCTATCTCGTCGTGTCGGTGTCGATCGTCGCCAATCTCGTGGCGATGATCGTCTTCCCCGAGAGCAAACGGCTCAGCGAGGCCGAGAACCTGCTGATGGTGCTGTTCGATCTGCTTCAGCTGGTCCTGCTGCTGTATCTGACCGGCGGTCTGCACAATCCCTTCTCCGTCCTGATCGTCGGGCCTGTCACCATCTCGGCCGCGGCGCTGTCGGCCCGGTCGACCGTGTTCCTGGGGGTGACCGCCATCGCGCTGGTGACGCTGCTGTCGCAGGTCCATCTGCCGCTGCGGCTGGCCGGGGGGCAGATCCTGCAGTTTCCGCCGGTCTTCCTGTTCGGCAACTGGCTGGCGATCTGCATCGCGGTGATCTTCCTCGGGATCTATTCCCGCTGGATCGCGACCGAGATGCATTCCATGTCCGACGCGCTGCAGGCCACGCAGATGGCGCTGGCGCGGGAACAGAAGTTGACCGACCTGGGCGGCGTGGTGGCCGCGGCGGCGCACGAGCTGGGCACGCCGCTGGCGACGATCAAGCTGACCTCGTCCGAGCTGATGGAGGAACTGGACGATCGCCCCGACCTGCAGGAGGACGCCCGCCTGATCCGCGAACAGGCCGACCGCTGCCGCGATATCCTGCGGTCGATGGGCCGCGCCGGGAAAGACGATCTGATGCTGCGCCAGGCACCGCTGTCCGCCGTGGTGCGCGAGGCGGCAGAGCCGCACATGGCCCGCGGCAAGTCGATCCATTTCGACGACGCGCCGCTGGACGGGCACGAGGGGCCGCAGCCGGTGGTGCTGCGCCGGCCCGAGGTGGTGCACGGTCTGCGCAACCTGATCCAGAACGCCGTCGACTTCGCCCGCGCCAACGCCTGGGTGGAGACCCGCTGGTCGGAGCGCGAGATCGTGGTGCGGATCCTGGACGACGGCCGGGGGTATCCCCCGCAGGTGATCGGGCGGATTGGCGATCCCTTCATGCGGCGCCGGCGCGGCACGGAGCGGCCACGGCGGCCGGAATACGAAGGGATGGGGCTGGGGCTCTTCATCGCCAAGACGCTGCTGGAACGCTCGGGCGCCGAGCTGAGCTTCGCCAACGCGCAGGACGGCGGCGCCCGGGCGGCCACGCCGGCAACCGGCGCGGTGGTCGAGGTCGTGTGGCCGCGCACCCGGATCGAGGCCGGCAAGGGACGCACCGGCGGTGCGCTGGGAACGAACCGGCCGATCGAGATCTGACACAGCTCCGCTGCGCGAAGGGGCGGGACCGCACGGGAGCCGTGGCCGGGTCGGGCTGGCCCGGGGTCCGGCCCGACCCCGTCCTGATGGATTTAAAGGATTGTTAACCACGCCCGAGGCACGATCCATGCCGATCGATCGAAGGATTTCCACGATGGCGGACGGCATGACCCTGCAACTCGCGATGATCGCGGCGGTCTGTCTGCTGTCGGCCCTGGGGGCGGTCGGGCTGGCGGCGCTGGCGGCGGATCGGGCGGCGCGACCGGGCCGACGGGAGGCCACGGCGGAGACGGGCGATGCCGTCCGTTTCCTCTTCTTCAACGGCGGACTGGCCGATGCCACACCCGCCGCGCGGCGCCTCGTGGAGGACACCGATCCCGCGCTGCCGGACTGGCAGCGGCTGCATTCGGCCCTGATCGCGCGCTTCCCCGACTTCCCGGCGGACCTGCCGTGCGATGCCGCCATGACGGCCCCGATCACCGTGCCCTCCCGCTTCGCCGACGATGACGGCCATGTCGTGCTGCGGGCGGATGCCGGCGTCGTGCGGGTCGCCCTCGCGGATGCCGACGGCTGCGCCGTCGCCGACCGTCATCGCCTCGTGACCCGCGAGTTCGAGACGGAGGCGCTGCGCAACGCGCTGGATCACGCGCCCTGGCCGGTCTGGCGCACCGACGGCGACGCCCGGCCGGTCTGGGCAAACCGCGCCTTCCACCGGCTGACGGACACGGCGGCCGAACCGGACCGGCCGCTGCTGGACACCGGACTGCCGGCGCCGGAGGGGGAGGAGACGGTCTCGGCCCGGGTGCGGCTGGAGCGCGCGGCGCGGGGCACCACCGAAGCCGCCTGGTTCGACGTGACCACCCGGCAGAGCGGCAAGACGCTTCTGCATCACGCCAACGACATCACCCCGGTCGTCCGGGCGGAGATCGCGCAGCGCAATTTCGTCCAGACCCTGACCAAGACCTTCGCACAGCTGTCGATCGGTCTGGTGATCTTCGACCGCGACCGCCGGCTGGCGCTGTTCAACCCGGCGATCGTCGACCTGACCGGCCTTTCGGCGGAATTCCTGTCGAGCCGCCCGGCGCTGACCGGCTTCTTCGACGCCCTGCGCGACCGGCAGGTGATGCCGGAGCCGCGGGACTACGCTTCCTGGCGGGACCGGATCGCGGACGTGGTGGATCAGGCGGCGGAGGGCGCCTACGGGGAAATGTGGTCGCTGCCGAAGGGCCTGACCTACAGGGTCACCGGCCGCCCGCATCCGAACGGCGCCATCGCCTTCCTGATCGAGGACATCAGCGCCGAGATGTCGATGTCGCGGCGGTTCCACCAGCAGATCGCACTGGGCCAGGCGGTGCTGGATTCGCTGGACGAGGCGGTCGTCATCTTCTCGCGCCAGGGGCGGGTGGTGACGGTCAACGCGGCCTACCGGCAGATGTGGGGCCTCGACGCGGACGACCCGGCGGACGGGGCCACGGCGCTCGACGCCTCTGGGCTGTGGCAGGAGCAGTGCCGCGCGACGCCTGTCTGGGGCGAGGTGCGGGATTTCCTCGCCTCCTTCGCGCCGCGCTGCGAATGGTTCGCCGAGGTGGAGATGCTGGACGGCACGCCGCTGGACTGCCGCTTCGTGCCGTTGGTGGACGGCGTGACACTGATCGGCTTCCGCCCCGGCCGGGAGGACGCGGTCACCCGCCTGCCGCTGTCCGCCGCGCGGAGTTCGGCCTGACGCAGGGATCGGCGCGGGCAGGCACGCAGCGTTCCGGCGCAGGGCGGAAGGCCGGCTGGGGGACACCCCTCCGGCGACCCGCGCCCGACGCGCTGCGAAATCCTCGTCGCCCTGCCGAAGGCCCGGATGGCGCCGACGATCCCCCCTCGACGCTGCCGCCGATGCGCGGCAGGAAGGGGCATGGAGCCGCTGCTTGACCTCGATCTGCCGTCCGAAGATGCCACCCGTGCGCTGGCCCGCGCCCTCGGCGCACGACTTGCGCCCGGGGACGTGCTGCTGCTGGAAGGCGGCATCGGCGCGGGCAAGAGCCTTTTCGCCCGCGCCCTGATCCAGTCGCTTCAGGACGCGCCGGAGGATGTCCCCTCTCCCACCTGGACGCTGGTGCAGACCTACGATACCCGCGCCGGAGAGGTCTGGCACGCCGATCTCTACCGGCTGACCGGGCCCGACGAGGTTCTGGAGCTCGGGCTCGACACGGCCTTCGACGCTGCGATCTGCCTGGTGGAATGGCCCGACCGGCTGGCCGGCGAGGCGCCGCCGGACGCCCTGACCCTGTCTTTCGAGGTTGCCGGAGACTCCGCCCGCAGGGTAAAATTCCGGGGCGACGCGGCCCGATGGAGGCCGGTCCTCGAGGGAGCAGTCCTTGTCTGACCGCAACGAGCTTGCCCGGCGCTTCATCGCGTCGTCGGATTTCGCCGGCGCCGACCGCAGGCCGCTGGCCGGCGACGCGTCGAACCGCCGCTACGACCGCCTGCACCGGAAGGACGGCGCCGTCGCCGTGCTGATGGATGCCGATCCGGCCAAGGGCGAGGACGTGCGCCCCTTCGTCCATATCGGTCGGCACCTGACCCGGCTGAACCTGTCGGCCCCGCGCATCCTGATGGCCGACACGAAGAACGGCTTCCTGCTGCTGGAGGATCTGGGCGACGACCTCTATGCCCGCGTCCTGCCCGCCACACCCGAAGCTGCACGGGCCGAGATGGAAATCAGGCTCTATTCCGAGGCGGTGGACGTGCTGGCCCGTCTGCACCTGGCGCCGCTGCCCGAGGGAATCGCGCCCTACGACGCGAAGACGATGACCGATCTGGCCGCCTTGTCGCACGACTGGTATCGCAGCGCGACGCAGGGCGAGGATGCCGGGCTGCGGGACGCGCTGACCGGGACCATCCGCCCGCTTCTGGACGCGATCGCGCCCTCGAAGCCGGTGCTGATCCTGCGCGACTACCACGCCGAGAACCTGATCTGGCTGCCGGATCGCGCCGGGGTGGCGCGGGTCGGCCTGCTGGATTTCCAGGACGCCATGTCGGGCCATCCGGCCTACGATCTGGTGTCGCTGCTTCAGGACGCCCGCCGCGACGTGCCGCCCGCCGTCGCCACCGCGATGCTGGAACGGTTCTGCGCCCAGACCGGGCACAACCGCGTCACCATGACAACCGCCTTCCATCTGCTGGGGGCGCAGCGCAACCTGCGGATCCTCGGCGTGTTCGCCCGGCTCTGCGTCCGCGACGGACGGGCGCGGTATGTCGATCTGATCCCGCGGGTCTGGGCGCATCTGCAACGCGACCTCGCGCATCCGGCGCTGGCGGCGCTGCGCGGCGTGGTGACCGAGATGCTGCCCGAACCTGAGCCGGAGATCCTCGACGTCCTGCGCAGCCGCGCCGCCCGGCCGAGGCAGCGGGCATGACGACGCCGCTGATGCTGTTCGCCGCCGGGTTCGGGACGCGCATGGGCGCCCTGACCCGCGACCGGCCGAAGCCGCTGGTGGAGGTCGCGGGCCGGCCGCTGATCGACCACGCGCTCGACCTCGCCCGCGACGCCGGCTGCGGGCCGGTGGTGGTGAACACCCACTACCGGGCCGAGATGCTGGCGGCACACCTGGCGGGCCGCGGCGTGCGGATCTCGCACGAGGCGGACCGCATCCTCGACACCGGCGGCGGGCTGAAGGCGGCGCTGCCGATGCTGGGCGCCGGGCCGGTCCTGACGCTGAATTCCGACGCTCTCTTCGCCGGGCCGAACCCGCTGACCCTGCTGCGCGACGCGTGGGAGCCGGAGCGGATGGACGCCCTGCTGCTCTGCGTGCCCGCGGATCGCGCCATCGGCCGCCTGACGCCGGGCGATTTCCTCGTCGACGACGCGGGCCGGATCGAACGCGGGCCGGGTGTCGTCTACACCGGCGCGCAGATGCTGAACCCGAAGGGTCTGGCCGCGATCGACGCGCCGGTCTTCTCGCTGAACCGCCTGTGGGACGGGATGATGGCGGAAGGCCGGGCGCGGGCGCTGATCTACCCGGGGCGCTGGTGCGACATCGGCCATCCCGAGGGAATCTCGCTGGCAGAGAGCCTTCTGGCGGATGTTTGAACCGACCGAGGCGCCGCGCGTCTTCGGCCTGCCGCCGGGGGCCGATTTCCCCGCCGCGCTGGTGGCGCATCTGCGCGCGACCCATGCGGACCGGCCGCCGGAGGCGCTGGCCCGCGTCAGGCTGATCGTCAACACCCGCCGGATGGTGCGCCGGATCCGCGCGCTGTTCGACGCCGGGCCGCCCTGCCTGCTGCCGCGGATCGAGCTGGTGACGGACCTAGGCCGCTCTCACCTGCTGGCCGATCTGCCCGATCCCGCACCCAACCTGCGCCGCCGCCTGCAACTGACGCGCATCGTCGCCGCGCTGATCGAGGCGCAGCCCGATCTGGCCCCCCGCGCCGCCCTGCACGACCTGTCCGACAGCCTGGCCGTGCTGATGGACGAGATGCAGGCCAACGGCGTGGCGGGCGACGCGCTGGACCGGCTGGACGTCAGCGACCTGTCCGGCCACTGGGCCCGGGCGCTGGACTTCCTGCGGATCGCCCGGGACTACGCCGCCCGAACCGCCGAGGGAGAGCCGGGGCCCGAGGAACGGCAGGCGCGGGTCGCCGCGCGGCTGGCGACGGAATGGGCCGTCGATCCGCCGCGCGATCCGGTGATCCTGGCCGGCTCCACCGGGTCGCGCCGGTCGACCCGCGCGCTGATGGAGGCGGTGGCGCGGCTGCCGCAGGGCACGGTGCTGCTGCCCGGCTACGACTTCGACATGCCGGATGCCGTCTGGGCCACGATGGACGATCCGCTGGGCCACGAGGATCATCCCCAGTTCCGCTTCGCCCTGCTGCTGCGCCGGCTGGGGCTCGCCCCCGGCGACGTCCGGCCCTGGCCCGGCGGCACGGCGCCCGCACCGGGGCGCAACAGGGTCGTGTCGCTGGCCCTGCGGCCGGCCCCCGTCACGCACCAGTGGCGTGCCGAAGGCCCCGACCTGCCCGCGCCCGAGACCGCGATGGCGGGCGTCACCCTGATCGAGGCCCCGTCGTCGCGGGACGAGGCGCTGGCCATCGCCATGCGCCTGCGGGCCGCGGTGGAGGAGGACGTCACCGCCGCGCTCATCACCCCCGACCGTCTGCTGACCCGCCAGGTGGCGGCGCAGCTCGACCGCTGGGGCATCACGCCCGACGATTCCGCGGGCGAGCCGCTGCATCTGGCCCCGGCCGGGCGGCTGCTGCGGCACGTCGCGGGCCTCTACCGCGACCGGCTGACGGCCGAGATGCTGCTGGCGCTGCTCAAGCATCCGCTGACCCACACCGGCAGCGACCGCGGCGGGCACCTGACCCTGACCCGCCGGCTGGAAAAGGCGCTGCGCCGCCACGGCCCGCCGCATCCCGACCGCGACTTCCTGGCGGCCTTCGCCGAACGGCAGGGGACCGACGCGGCCGCCGCCTGGGCCCGATGGGTGACGGAGCAGTTCATGGACCGGCGCGACCCGGAGCCGCGCGACCTGGCGGCGCGGGTGGCGGATCATCTGGCGCTCGCCGATGCGATATCGGCCGGGCGGGACGGCGCTACCGGCAGCCTGTGGCGCGTCCGGTCCGGCGACGACACAGCCCGCGCGATACGGCAGCTGGTGGAGGAAGCGGGGCACGGCGGCCCGATCTCGGCCCGCGACTACGTCACGCTGATCGACAGCCTTCTGTCGCGGGGCGAGGTGCGCGACCCCGACACCGGACATCCCGGCGTGCTGATCTGGGGCACCTTGGAAGCGCGGGTTCAGGGCGCCGATCTGGTGATCCTCGGCGGGCTGAACGAAGGCACCTGGCCGGTGCCGCCCGCCCCCGACCCGTGGCTGAACCGCACGATGCGGCACCGGATCGGCCTGCCGGTGCCCGAGCGGCGGATCGGGTTGTCGGCGCATGATTTCCAGCAGGCCGCCGCCGCGCCCGAAGTCTGGCTGACCCGCGCGATCCGCAGTCAGGATGCCGAGACCGTGCCGTCGCGCTGGATCGCGCGGCTGGTCAGCCTGCTGGACGGGCTCGACGCCGGCCGGCCGGCCCTGGCCGCGATGCGCAGCCGCGGCGCCGAGTGGCTGGATCGCGCCCGGCAGCTGGAGGCGGTGGAACGGGTGCCCCCCGCCCCCCGACCCGCGCCCTGCCCGCCGGTCGACGCGCGGCCCAGGCAGCTGTCGGTGACCGAGATACAGACCCTGATCCGCGACCCCTACGCGATCTACGCGAAACGCGTGCTGCGGCTGAAACCGCTCGATCCGCTGATGAAGGTGCCCGACGCGCTTCTGCGCGGGACGGTGGTGCATGCGATCCTGGAGGCGTGGCTGAAGGCGCAGATCGCGGACGGCACCGATCCGAATGCCGAGGCGCTGCTGCGCGTGGCCGAGACGCATCTGGACGGTGAGGTCCCCTGGCCCGAGGCGCGGGTGCTGTGGCATGCGCGGCTGTCGCGCGTCGCCGGCCCCTTCGTCCGGGCCGAGGTGGCGCGGCAGTCCCTTGCCCGTCCCACCTGGTTCGAGGTGAAGGGCGAGGCGGCGCTGCCGGAGTTCGGCTTCCGCCTCACCGCGAAGGCCGACCGGATCGATCTGGACCCCGCGGGCAACCTCCACCTTTACGACTACAAGACCGGCCAGCTGCCGTCCGAGAAGACCCAGCTGCAGTTCGACCGGCAGTTGCTGCTGTCGGCGGCCATCGCCTCGCTCGGCGGATTCGACAGTGTTTCCAGTGCCCGCATCGCCGCCGCGACCTATCTGGGCGTCGGCGCGGGCGCGAAGGTGATGGCGGCCCCGGTCGGCGCGGTGCCGCCCGAAGCGGTCTGGCTGGAATTCCGCCGCCTGATCGGCGCCTGGATGGAGGAAGGCCGCGGCTTCACCGCCCGCCGCGCCATGTTCAGCAAGACCGACACCGGCGATTACGACCAGCTGGCGCGGTTCGGCGAATGGGACGTGACGGCGCCGCCCGACGCGAGGCCGGTGCGATGATCCGCGACGAGGCCACCGAACGACAGGTCCGCGCTGCCACGCCGGGGCGGTCCACCTGGCTGTCCGCGAACGCCGGGTCCGGCAAGACCCGGGTTCTGACCGACCGGGTCGCGCGGCTGCTGCTGTCGGGGGTCGATCCGCAGGGCATCCTCTGCCTGACATATACAAAGGCCGCCGCGAGCGAGATGCAGAACCGCCTGTTCCGCCGCCTCGGGGCCTGGGCGATGCTGGACGATGCCGACCTGCGGGCGGAGCTGGAGAAGATGGGCGCCGAAGGGCCCTATGACCTGACCCGCGCCCGGACGCTGTTCGCCGGCGCGATCGAGACGCCGGGCGGGCTGAAGATCCAGACGATCCACTCGTTCTGCGCGGGCCTGCTGCGGCGCTTTCCGCTGGAGGCCGGCGTCAGTCCCGCCTTCACCGAGGCCGAGGACCGCGCCGCCGCCCTGCTGCGGGCCGAGATCGTGTCGGACCTGGCCGAGGGGCCGCATCGCGGCGTGATCGGGCGGCTGGCCCTGCACCTGTCGGACCAGAGCTTCGACGAGATCGCCGCCGAGGTGGTGCGCCACGCCCCTGCCCTGTCCGACCCGCTGCCGGAGGCCGAGCTGATGGCGCTGTTCGGCCTGCCCGCCGGGTTCGACGCGGCCGCGTTGCACGACATCGGCTTTCCGCCGGGATGCGACGAGACCCTGCCCCGCCTGATCGCCGCGCTTCGCACCGGGTCGTCGACCGACCTGAAGAACGCGGATGCCCTGGCCGGGATCGACGTGCTGGACGCCGCCGCGCTGGAGGTGCTGGAGGGCGTCTTCCTGACCGGTGCGAAGGCGGCGGAGCCCTTCGCGGCGAAGATCGGCAGCGTCCCGACGAAGAAGGTGCAGGCCGCCCATGCCGATCTGATGCCCGAGGTCGAGGCCTGGATGCGGGCGGTGGAGGCGGCGCGCGATCTGCGGCTCGGCCTCGCGGCGGTGGAGCGGACGCGGGCGCTGCATGCGTTCGCCGCCCTGTTCCTGCCGGAATACGCCCGCGCCAAGCAGCTGCGGGGGTGGCTGGATTTCGACGATCTGATCCTCAGGTCGCGGGATCTGCTGTCCGATCCGGCGGTCGCGGCCTGGGTGCTGTTCCGGCTGGACGGCGGGATCGACCACATCCTGGTGGACGAGGCGCAGGACACCAGCCCGGTGCAGTGGGAGGTGATCGAACGCATCGCCCGCGAATTCGCCGCCGGCGAGGGCGCGCGCGCCGACCGGATGCGCACGATCTTCGTGGTCGGCGACAAGAAGCAGTCGATCTACTCGTTCCAGGGCGCCGACCCGTCCGCCTTCGACCGGATGCGCGAGGATTTCCGCGACCGTCTCTCGAGCGCGCCGCAGCCGTTGCAGACCCTGTCGCTGGCCCATTCCTTCCGGTCCGCGCCGGCGATCCTGTCGCTGGTCGACACCGTCTTCGCGGGGCGCGAGGCGGCGGGCTTCTCGGGCGAGGAGGCGCACATCGCCTTCCGCAGCGCGATGCCGGGGCGGGTCGATCTGTGGCCCGCCGTCGAGAAGGTGAAGGAAGAGGACGAGCGCGAATGGTCGGATCCGGTGGATCAGCTGGGCCGGACGAACCACGCGGTGATCCTGGCGCATCGGATCGCGGACGAGATCGCGCGGATGCTGGCGACCGGTGTGCCGCTGCCCGTCGAGAAGGACGGCACCGTCACCGCGCGGCCTGTGCGGGCGGGCGATTTCCTGATCCTCGTGCAGCGCCGTTCGGACCTGTTCGAGGAGATCATACGCGCCTGCAAGCAGCGCAACCTGCCGATCGCCGGGGCCGACCGGCTGAAGGTCGGGGCGGAACTGGCGGTGCGCGATCTGGCGGCGCTGCTGAACTTCCTCGCCACGCCGGACGACGACCTGGCCTTGGCGACCGCGCTCAAATCGCCGTTGTTCGGCTGGGACGAGCAGGCGATCTACGATCTGGCGCACAAGCGGGAGGTGCCGCGGCTCTGGGACGCGCTCAGCCACCGGGACGACGCCGGGTCGACGCTGGCCGTGCTGTCGGACCTGCGCGACACGTCCGACTACCTGCGGCCCTACGAGCTGATCGAGCGCATCCTCACCCGCCACGACGGCCGCCGCCGGCTGCTGGCCCGGCTGGGGGAGGAGGCCGAGGACGGGATCGACGCCCTGCTGGCCCAGGCCCTGGCGTTCGAGCGGAGCGCGATCCCCAGCCTCACCGGCTTTCTGGTCTGGCTGGAAACCGACGAGCTGGAGATCAAGCGCCAGCTGGACAGCGCATCCGACCGGATCCGCGTGATGACGGTGCACGGCGCCAAGGGGCTGGAAGCGCCGATCGTGATCCTGCCCGACACCGCCGCCCGTCAGATCCAGGTGCGCGACAAGCTGCTGCCCGTCGGCGGGCACATGGCCTGGGCGACCCGAGCCGACGACGCGCCGCCGGTGCTGCGGGCATCGCGCGAGGATCTGGTGGAACGCCAGCGGCAGGAGCGTGACCGGCTGCTCTATGTCGCGCTGACGCGGGCCGAAAGCTGGCTGATCGTCGCCGCGGCGGGCGATATTGGGAAGGACGGCGAGGCCTGGTACGACCGCGTCGCCGCCGGGATGGCCACGCTGGGCGCCGAAGCGGCCGAACTGCCGGGCGGCAGCGGGCTCCGCCTGACCTCCGGCGCCTGGCCCGAGCGCGCGACGCATGCCGTACCGCCGCCGGAGCGGGCCGCCGCCACGCTGGAGCCCTGGTTCCACCGCCCCGCCGCGCCGCCGCTGCCGCGCGAGAGGACGCTCAGCCCCTCGGACCTCGGCGGGGCAAAGGCGCTGCCCGGCGAGGCGGGGCTGGACGAGGATCAGGCCACCCGCCGCGGCCGGCAGATCCACCGCCTGCTGGAGGTGCTGCCCACGGCCGCCCCCGACCGGCGCGATGCGCTTGCCGCCGACCTGCTGGCCCGCGGCCCCGATGCGGCGGAGGGGGAAGAGCTTGCCCTGCTGACCGCCGAGGCGCGCAAGGTGCTGGAGAGGCCGTCGCTGCGGCCGCTCTTCGACGGCGACGCGCTGGCCGAGGTGGCCGTCTCCGCCGACCTGCCGGACGGGCGGCGGCTGCACGGGGTGATCGACCGGCTGATCCTGTCCGACGGCCGCGTCCTCGCCGTCGATTTCAAGACCAACGCCACCGTTCCCGAACGGCCCGAGGACGTGCCCGAGGGCATCCTGCGGCAGATGGCGGCCTACGCCGCGATGCTGGCGCAGATCTGGCCGGACCGCCGGATCGACGTCGCGATCCTCTGGACCCGGACCGCCGAACTGATGGACCTGCCGCACGATCTTGTGACGGTCGAGCGGGCGACCACAACCACTCCTTGACCCCCTGGCCGGCGGTGCCTACCTTGGGTCTCCGACAGACACTGCGTCCCCCCATTGCAGCCCAAGGAGCAGACAGATGGCTACGGTTGCCGTTACCGACGACACCTTCGACAGCGAAGTCAGAAATTCCGATGTCCCCGTGGTGGTGGATTTCTGGGCCGAATGGTGCGGCCCTTGCAAGCAGATCGGTCCCGCCCTGGAAGAACTGGCCGCCGAATACGGCGACCGGGTGAAGATCGCCAAGGTCGACGTGGACGCCAACCCGAACTCGCCGATGCAGCTTGGCGTGCGGGGGATTCCCGCGCTCTTCATCTTCAAGAACGGCGAGGTCGTCTCGAACCGCGCCGGCGCCGCGCCGAAGGCCGCGCTGCAGAGCTGGATCGACGAATCGATCTGATCCCGAGGGATCGGCGACAGGATACGGAGGGCGCCCCGTTCGGGCGCCCTTTTTCGTTTCGGATCAGGGAAAGGCGCGCCGGGCCAGCTTCTTCAGCCTTTGCAGCCGCAGCTCCTGCGGCACGGACCGGTCGCGGCGCCGCGCGGGCAGGGCGCCCCAGTCCATCAGCAGGCGCACCCGCAGCAGGTACTGCACGGACGGATCGTCCGGCCCGACAAAGCGGTAGCCGTCGAAGAATGCGGAGAGGACGGAGGGGGTGACGACCTCTCCCTCCGGCACGTCGGACGCCTCGCCGAACCAGCCCATCCAGTTCAGCAGGAACCGCGCGATGTCGAAGCCCACGGGCGCGTCGTGCAGCGCGGTGAAGTCGATGCCGGCCGCGCTGTCGCCGTCCAGCAGGACGTTGCGCATGTTCATGTCGCCATGGGTGCGGGCGCTTTTCGTCGTCCGGCCCTCGTGAAGGTTGGCCATGGCGATGGCCTTGATCGCGTGCTCGCGGAAGGCGGGAATGGCGGGATAGACGATGTCGCCGCGATCCAGCTCTTCCAGCAGATGCGAAAGGTGGTTGCGCATGAACTTCGGCTGGAACGTCCGGTCCTCGACATACGTTGCCGTATGGAACGCCGCGATCCAGAGGCCGGCGGCGGCCAGCGCCTCGTCCCGGTCCATCCCGCTGTAAATGCATTCCAGAAAGGTGCGCCCCCGGGCAAAGCCCATCAGCAGCGCGTTGCCCTCTACGTCGTCGGCAAGTATCGGCGGGGCGGTGAAGGGGCCGCCCGGCATCCGTACGGCAGCGTATGTCTGAGCGTCGCGGACGCGGCGGAAGGATTGCGGGTCGGTCGGCCGGAAGAACCGTTTCAGCACCACGCGGTGGCCGTCCGCCCGCTCCATCAGCCGGACGATGTGGTGCTGGGTCGTGTCGTCCTTCTGCCAGTCGCGGACCGGGCGGAACGCCTGCGGGTCCAGCCCCGCCATCGGCGCCAACCGCGCCCAGGCGGCTTCGGCGGCCTCTTCGGCGCCGTTCCCCTGCAGCAGCCGGCCCAGCTTCACCTCGTGTCCCCCTCTGACCGGCCCCCTGACCTGCCGTCATGTTGCAAATCCGGATGGAGGCACAGATATACGGGGAAAGAAAGGGCAGACATGGCAACGAACGATTTCCCCGACTGGCATGGCACGACGATCATCGGCGTCCGCAAGGGCGGCCGGGTGGTGATCGCGGGCGACGGTCAGGTGTCCATGGGCAACACCGTCATGAAGGGCACGGCGCGGAAGGTGCGCCGCCTGTCCCCCGGCGGGTTCGAGGTGGTCGCGGGTTTCGCCGGATCGACCGCCGACGCCTTCGCGCTGCTGGAACGGCTGGAGGCGAAGTTGGAAGCGACCCCCGGCCAGCTGGCCCGCGCCTGCGTCGAACTGGCGAAGGACTGGCGGACGGACAAGTACCTGCAGAAGCTGGAAGCGATGATCATCGTCAGCGACGGCAAGGACATCTTCGTCATCACCGGCGCCGGCGACGTGCTGGAGCCGGAGCACGACTGCACCGCCATCGGATCGGGCGGCAACTACGCCCTCGCCGCCGCGCGCGCGCTGATGGACAGCGACCATTCGGCCGAGGAAGTCGCACGCCGCGCCATGGCCATCGCCGCGGACATCTGCGTCTTCACCAACGGCAACCTGACGGTGGAGACGATCGGTGGCTGAGGAGGCTTCCTCCGGCATCACCTTCCGACCCGTGACCGAGGCCGATCTTCCGCTTCTGGCGAAGTGGCTGGCCCGGCCGCACTGGCAGGAATGGTGGGGCGAGCCGGAAGAGGAGCTCGGCTGGATCCGCGACATGATCGAAGGCCGCGACACCACCGAGCCGTATGTCCTGATGATCGACGGCACGCCGGCCGGCTACATCCAGATGTGGCGCATCGCCGACAACCGGGTGGAGCCGTGGCTGACGGAGGCGCCCTGGATCGCGCGAGTGCCCGACGATGCCGTCGGGGTCGACCTGTCGCTGGCGGACGGCGAGCGCCTGTCGCGCGGGATCGGTTCGCGGGCGCTTGCGCTGTTCGTGTCGGACCTGCGGGCGCGCGGCTTCGTCAACATCTTCATCGACCCGGACCCGGCGAACGGCCGCGCGGTCCGGGCCTATCACAAGGCGGGCTTCCGGCCCGTTCCGGAACTCGAAGGCCGCACGGGCGATGTGCTCGTCCTGCGGCATGTGGAGGATTCTCAATGACCGACCTGACGCCCCGCGAGATCGTCAGCGAGCTCGACCGTTTCATCATCGGCCAGAAGGACGCCAAGCGCGCCGTGGCCGTGGCCCTGCGCAACCGCTGGCGGCGCAAGCAGCTGGGCGAGGATCTGCGCGACGAGGTCTATCCCAAGAACATCCTGATGATCGGCCCGACCGGCGTCGGCAAGACCGAGATCAGCCGCCGTCTGGCCAAGCTGGCCCGCGCGCCCTTCATCAAGGTCGAAGCGACGAAGTTCACCGAGGTCGGCTATGTCGGCCGCGACGTGGAGCAGATCGTGCGCGATCTGGTCGACAGCGCGATCGCGATGACGCGCGAGCACATGCGAGAGGACGTGAAGGCCTCGGCCCATCAGGCGGCCGAGGACCGGGTGATCGAGGCCATCGCCGGCCCCGACGCCCGCGAAAGCACGCGGGAAATGTTCCGCAAGAAGCTGCACAACGGCGAGCTGGACGACACCGAGATCGAGCTGGAGGTCGCCGACACCGCCTCTCCCTTCCCGATGATGGACGTGCCGGGCCAGCCGGGCAGCCAGATGGGAATGATGAACCTGGGCGACCTGTTCGGGAAGGCGTTCGGCGGGCGCAAGGTGAAGAAGCGGATGAAGGTCCGCGACAGCTACGAGGTGCTGATCGGCGAGGAGGCCGACAAGCTGCTGGACGACGAGCAGGTGAAGCAGGCCGCGCTGAACGCGGTGGAGCAGAACGGCATCGTCTTCCTGGACGAGATCGACAAGGTCTGCGCCCGCGAAGGCGCGCGCGGCGCCGATGTCAGCCGCGAGGGCGTGCAGCGCGACCTGCTGCCGCTGATCGAAGGGACGACGGTTTCGACGAAGCACGGGCCGGTGAAGACGGACCATATCCTCTTCATCGCGTCGGGGGCGTTCCATGTGGCGAAGCCCTCGGACCTGCTGCCCGAACTGCAAGGCCGTCTGCCGATCCGGGTGGAGCTGCGCGCGCTGACGGAAGAGGATTTCGTCCGCATCCTGACCGAGACCGACAACGCCCTGACCCGCCAGTATTCCGCCCTGATGGGGACGGAGGACGTGGAGGTCACCTTCACCGACGACGGCATCGCCGAGATGGCGAAGATCGCCGCACAGGTGAACCAGTCGGTCGAGAACATCGGCGCCCGGCGGCTCTACACGATCATCGAACGGGTGTTCGAGGAGCTGTCCTTCGTCGCCCCGGACAAGGCCGGCGAGAAGGTCGTGGTCGACGCCGCATATGTCCGCAAGGACATCGGTCCGCTGCTGGAGAACGCGGACCTCAGCCGCTACGTGCTGTAGGGCACTGGTAACTCCCCCGGCGGGGGCGTAGGGCTGGGCGGGTCCAATTCCGGGGCCGCCCATGTCCACCTTCCGGTTCATCCGCGACAACATCCGCTGGCTCATGGCCGGGGCGCTGCTGTCGCTCATGTCGAGCTTCGGGCAGACCTTCTTCATCTCGATCTTCGCGGGCGAGATCCGCGACACCTTCGGCCTGTCGAACGGGGCCTGGGGCGGGATCTACATGATCGGAACGACCGCCTCGGCCGTCGCGATGGTCTGGGCGGGCGGCCTGACCGACCGCTTCCGGGCGCGGGTGCTGGCGCCGTTCATCCTGGGCCTGCTGGCGCTGGCGTGCCTCGCGATGTCGGTGGCGAACAGTGTCGTCGTGCTGGTGGCGGTGATCTTCGCGCTCCGGTTCTGCGGGCAGGGGATGTCCAGCCACATCGCCATCGTGTCCATGACGCGCTGGTTCGCCGCGAACCGCGGCAAGGCGCTGGCCTTCGCGACGCTGGGCTTCGCCTGCGGCGAGGCGCTGCTGCCGATCGGCTTCGTGGCGCTGAAGCCGTGGATCGACTGGCACATACTGTGGCGTATGGCGGCCGGGCTGATCCTGGTGGGCCTCGTCGTGCTGCTGATCCTGCTGAGGACCGAACGCACACCGCAGAGCTGGGCCTCGTCCGACCATTCCGCCGGCATGGGCGGGCGGCACTGGACGCGCCACGAGGCGATCCGGCACTGGCTGTTCTGGATCATGCTGCCCGCGCTGATGGCACCGCCGGCCTTCGGCACGGCCTTCATGTTCCATCAGGTCGCCTTCGCCGAGGCGAAGGGCTGGGCACATATCGATCTGGTGAAGTTCTTCCCGCTCTACACCGCCGTCGCCGTCGGGTCGGGCCTGGTCTGGGGCTGGGCGCTGGACAGGGTCGGGCCGGGGCGGCTGATGCCGTTCTCGCACCTGCCGGCGGTGGTGGCCTTCACGCTGTTCGGCCTGGCCGAGACGCCGGGCGCGGCGGGACTGGGGCTGGCGTTCTACGCGGTGACCACCGGGGCGCAGGCGACGCTGCCGTCGGCGTTCTGGGCCGAACATTTCGGAACACGGCACATCGGATCGATCAAGGCGGCGCTGATGGCAGCGATGGTCTTCGGTTCGGCCGCGGGGCCGGGGGCGACGGGGGCGCTGCTGGATGCCGGCGTCACGCTGTCGATGCAGTATACATTCGTTGCCGTATGGTTCCTGTGCGGCGCAGCGCTGATGTGGGTCGCGACAGTCCGCGCGCGGCCGCTACTGGCGGTTGCGCCGTAGGTAGACGTAGAAGGCCCCGCCGCCGCCGTGGCGAATGTGGGCCGGCACGATCTGAAGCACCAGCGCCGACAGCGGCGGCACGGTCAGCCAGTGCGGCACCTGATGGCGCAGGATGCCGCGGCGGACGGGGATGGGGCCGTCCTCGTCCCGGTCGCGGCCCTTGCCTGTGATGACCAGAACCAGCCGCTTGCCCTCGCGATGCGCCCGCAGGATGAAGCCGGTCAGAGCGGGATGCGCGCGGTTCATCGTCATCCCGTGCAGGTCGATCCGCGCTTCGGGCACCAGCTTGCCGCGCTTCATCCGGCCATGCGCCTTGCGGTCCATCCGCAGGGGCACGGCGTTCATCCGCTCCGTCAGGGACGGGGCGAGGTCGCGGATCGGCGGCGGGTCGGGGGCGCGCTCTCCGGCCCGGAACTCCGGTATCGGGGGCTTGCGGGCCGTCTGCCGCGCCGGGGCAGGGGGTTTCGCCTCTCCATACGGTTTCGTACGGTCGGGATGCATCCGCTCCGTGCTGTCGGCCACCTTGCGCCACAGGTCCAGCTCTTCCGGCTTCAGACGGCGGGGCATCACGACCCCTCCGGCTGAAGCGCCCATGCCCGCTGGATCGGCAGCAGCACGACCATCCGACCGGCGTCCTTCAGCTGCCCTGCGGCGCGGCCTGCCGCGTCGCCGGTGCCGAAGAAGATGTCCGCCCGCTGCGCGCCCTTGATCGCCGATCCGGTGTCCTGCGCGATCATCAGCCGGTGCATCGGTTCCGCGCCCTGCTTCTCGATCCAGACCGGCGCGCCGAGCGGCACGTAGGCCGGATCGACGGCGATGGATCGCAGCGCCGTGACCGACCGGTTCATCGCCCCGAGGGGGCCGCGGTCCGGGGGCACCTCGTCGACCGAGCGGAAGAAGACGTAGGAGGGATTGTGGCGCAGCAGCTCCACCCCTTCTTCCGGGTTCTCGCGGACCCAGTTCTTGATGACCTGCGCCGACACCTGATGCACGTCGAACGTGCCGCGCCGGACCAGTTCCTGCCCGATGGAACGGTAGGGATGGCCGTTGGCGCCGCCGTACCCGACGCGAAGCCTGCGACCGTCGGGCAGGCGGATCCGGCCGGAGCCCTGGATCTGCAGGAAGAACAGCTCCACCGGGTCGTCGACCCAGGCGATCTCCAGCCCGCGTCCGGCGAGGGTCTCGCCCTCCTCGATCTCGCGCCGGGACAGCCAGGGCACGCCGCTGCCGATCTCGGGCGGCGAACGGTAGAGCGGAAAGCGGTATCGGGGCGTCGGGGTGAGGGAGCCGTCGAGTTCGGGTTCGAAATAGCCGGTGAAGAGGCCGGGGCTGCCGTCCTCGATCATCACCGGCAGGAAGAAGAGTTCGAAGAAGGTGCGGGCGTTGCCCAGATCGGCCGCAGCGGCGCAGAGCGCCTGCCAGTCGGCCTCCTTCATGTCGCGGCAGGTCGACAGGAAGACGGCCATCGCCGCGTCGTGGTCATCGCGGTCCCAGCCGTCGAGATCGCCGAACGTCAGGATCGTGTAGGATGGCTCTTCCGGCGAGGGGGTCATCGCCTCCGCGGGCTCCGCCATGGCCGCGCCCGCGAGGATCGCCGCAAGCCAGCCGCGCCTCATTCCCCGGTGGCGACCAGCTGCCAGTTGGGATCGTCCGACCCGAGGATGCGCGCGAAGGTCCAGACGTCGCGCTGCGTGCGGATCTCGCCGGACTTGCCCTCGACCACATCGCCCTGGGCGTTGCGCACGACCGAGGTCAGCTGACCGGTGAAGCGGACGGTGATCTCCGCCTCCTTCGTGGTCTCGTCGACCAGGGCGTCATGCAGCGCCAGTTCCTTCACCCCGACGAAATCGGCCTCGATCGACAGGCCCTGGGCCTCCCGCTCGCGCACGACCTCGGCGAAGCTCTCGAAGACGTCGTCCGACAGGAAGGGGCGGATGCTGTCCAGCTCTCCCCGTTCGAACGCCATGAGGATCATCTCGTACGCGCCGCGCGCGCCGCCGAGGAATTCCCCGACGCTGAAACCCGGCTCTGCCTGCTTGATGCGGGTGAGCGCCTTTGCGGCGGGGCTGTCCTCGGGGACGTGGTCGATGATGTCGTGATCCGGCCCGCCCTCGATCACCTCGAACCCGCGGGCGCGGGTGGTCGGCCCGGCGTCGTTCCGGGTGACCTGAGGCTTCTCGAATCCCTCGCGGGTGCCCAGAACGGAGCGGAGCCTGAGGATCAGGAAGATCGCAATTCCGGCGAGTACCAGAAGTTGCAGGATCGGCGAGTTCATGCGGGGCCTCTCGGTCGTGCCAGTGGCAAGCGTTGCGTTGCCTTCCTATGTAGGGGCTGGGCGGGGGCAAGTCCACCGCGCCCGCAAGTATGGGAGTGCACGGATATGTGGCTTTTGCTGGCGTTCATCCTCGTTCCGATGATCGAGATCGCGCTTTTCATCCAGGTCGGCGGCGCCATCGGGCTCGGCTGGACCCTGGCGATCGTCCTGCTGACCGCCGTCATCGGCACCTGGCTGGTGCGCGCGCAGGGCGTGCAGACGATGGATCGCCTGCGCCGTTCCTTCAACGACCTGTCGGACCCGTCCGAGCCGCTGGCGGACGGCGCGATGATCCTCTTCGCCGGCGCGCTGCTGCTGACGCCTGGATTCTTCACCGACGCCGTCGGCTTCCTGCTGCTGACGCCGCCGTTCCGGCGCGCAGCCTTCGCCTGGGCCAAGCGTCACGTGAAGGTGCAGAGCTTTGCCGCCGGTGTCCCGCAGGGGCCGGGTGCGTCAAAGCCGCGCGGCCCCGCGACACCCCGACCGCGGGGCGAGGGCGACATCATCGACGGCGAGTTCACGGAGATCGAGCCGGGCAAGCGGCCGACCCACAACCCGTCGCAGTGGACGCGGCACTGACCAGAGGGGCCGCATTCCTTGCGGCCCTTGCAGCCGACCGCCGAGGATTTGCATAAAGAGTTCGGAAAAGGAGATTTCGATGACCGAAGAGACAAACGGCGCCGCCGCGGCGGTTCCGCCGCAACAGCAGCCGCAGATCAAGTTCCAGACCCTCGCGCAGTACATCCGCGACATGTCGTTCGAGAACATCGTCGCCCGCAAGGGATCCACCGGCAACGTGGTGCCCGAGGTGAAGGTGCAGGTGGGGCTGGATGCGCAGAAGCGCGGCGACACGCAGTACGAGGTGTCGATCAAGCTGAACGTCGATTCCGCGATGAAGGAAGGCAACGAGAAGGTCTTCCTGCTGGAGATCGACTATGTCGGCCTGTTCCACATCGAGGGCGTGCCCGAGGCGCAGATGCATCCGTTCCTGATGGTCGAATGCCCGCGCCAGATTTTCCCGTTCCTGCGCCGCATCGTCAGCGACGTCACCCGCGACGGCGGCTTCGCGCCGCTGAACCTGGAGAACATCGATTTCCTGTCGATCTACCGTCAGGAACTGTCGCGGCGCAACGCCCAGTCGACGCCTGCTCAGGCCTGAGCGAGCCGCCGCCAGAGCGCGTTTTCCCCAAGGCCCGCGACGAACGCGTCGTGGGCCTTTTTCTCGTCCTCCGTCAGACGCGACGGCAGGGGGACGGGGCGCGGTTTCGGCCGCCACGCCTCGGCCGTTCCCGCGCCTTCCGCCGTTCCGGGGCCGGTGGCGAGGGCGAAGTCGGGCTGACGCCCGCCGATCAGCTCCAGATACACCTCCGCCAGGATCTCGCTGTCCAGCAGGGCGCCGTGCAGGGTGCGGGCGGAATTGTCGATGCCGAAACGACGGCAGAGCGCGTCCAGCGATGCGGGCGATCCGGGAAACTTCTTGCGGGCGATGGCCAGCGTGTCGATGGCCTGATCGTCCGGCAGGCGCCGCAGGCCCAGCCAGCCCAGCTCCGCATTCAGGAATTTCATGTCGAAGGCGGCGTTGTGGATGATCAGCTTCGCGTCGCCGACGAAATCCAGGAAGCCCTGCGCGATCTGGGCGAACACCGGCTTGTCGGACAGGAATTCCTCGCTCAGCCCGTGCACCTCGAAGGCCGATTGCGGCATGTCGCGCTGCGGGTTTATGTAGACGTGATAGGTCTCGCCCGTGGGAACATGGTTCCACAGCTCGACGCCGCCGATCTCGACGATGCGATCGCCCTGTTCCGGCTCGAATCCGGTGGTTTCGGTGTCGAGGACGATCTCACGCATCGGCCAGCTTCCCCCTGATCTCGGCCACGATCGCGGCGACCTGCGCCCGCGCGCTGTCCAGCGTGTCCGTCACCACGATCCAGTCGGCGCGGGCGCGCTTGTCCGCATCGGGCATCTGTTTCGCGCGGATCGCGTCGAACTGCGCCTCGGTCATCGTGCCGCGCGCCAGAACCCGGTCGCGCTGGACCTCGCGCGGGGCGGTGACGACGACGACGGCGTCGAAGCGATCCTCGTTCCCGCCTTCATAGAGCAGCGGGATGTCCAGCACGACGATATCCGCATCGGCGCGCGACAGGAAGCCTGCCCGGTCCTGCCCGACAAGCGGGTGGACGATCATCTCGATCCGGCGGAGCGCGGTTGGATCGGCGGCGATCGCCTCCTTCAGCCGGTCGCGCGAGACGGCGCCGTCGATCACGGCCTCGGGGAACGCCTCGGCCATCGGGGCCACGGCGGCGCCGCCCTGCGCGTAGAGCCGGTGAACGGCGGCGTCGGCGTCCCAGACCGCGCAACCCTCTTCGGCGAACATCTTCGCCGTCGTGCTTTTCCCCATGCCGATGGAGCCGGTGAGGCCCAGAAGATAGGTCATCCCAGCGTCGCCTTCCGTGTGTCGGCATCGACCTCGGGGCGCATGCCGAACCAGCGTTCGAACCCCGGCACGGCCTGATGCAGCAGCATCCCCAGCCCGTCGACGACGGTGCAGCCCGCCGCCTCGGCCGCCTGAAGCAGATGCGTCCTGAGCGGGGCGTAGACCAGATCGGTCACCACCTGCCCGGGATGCAGACCGTCCAGCGGCACGCGCAGGTCCGGCTTGCCGGTCATGCCGAGCGACGTGGTGTTCACCACCAGCGTGGCGTCGTCCATCATGTTGCCCGCCTGCACCCATTCGTACACGCGCAGGCGCTTGCCGAAATCCTCCTGCAGCTTCTCGGCCCGGATGCGGGTGCGGTTGGCGATGCGGATTTCCGGCACGCCGGCGTCGATCAGTGTCGCGATCACCGCCCGCGCCGCACCGCCGGCACCCAGCAGCGCGGCAGGCCCGGCCTTCGGTTCCCAGGCGGGGGCGTGCTGGCGCAGGTTCTCGCGGAAGCCGTAGCCGTCGGTGTTGTCGGCGTGGATCTTGCCGTCACTGCGGAAGATCAGCGTGTTCGCGGCGCCGATGAGGATCGCGCGGTCCGACACGAGGTCGGCCATCTCCATCACCGCCTCCTTGTGCGGGACGGTGACGTTGATGCCGACGAAGCCCAGCTTCGGCAGGGCCCGCAGCGCGTCCTTCAGATCCTGCGGCGCGACATCCATGGGCACGTAATCGCCCGGCAGCCCGAGCCGCCGCAGCCAGTGCTTGTGCAGGCGGGGGGACCGGGAATGCGCGACCGGATGGCCGATCACCCCGGCGAGGGGAATCCGCGTCACACTCATGTCTCGATGATCCCCCGCAGCCCCAGCCAGGCGAGAAGCTGCACCAGCGGCATCCCCAGGATGGCAAAGTAGTCGCCATGGATGGCGGAGAACAAGCGAATCCCTTCCTCTTCGATCCGGTAGGCGCCGACGCTGCTGCCGACCTCGGGCCAGGCCCGATCGAGATAGGCCGACAGGTAGTCGTCGGAAAAGCGGTGCATCGTCATCCGCGCCTCGGCGATGTGGCGCCAGACGGGTTCGGCGTTCTCCACCGCGACGGCGGCGGAATAGAGGATGTGGGTCTGCCCGCGCAGCCGGCGCAGCTGATCCTCGGCCTCGGCCCGGGTGGCGGGCTTGGTCAGGATCTCGGACCCGAGCGCGAGGATCTGGTCCGCCCCGATCGTGACGGCGCCCGGCTCCTTCCGGCCGACCCGCAGCGCCTTCATCTCGGCCAGGGCGTCGGCGATGTCGCGCGGTTTGACCCCTTCGGCCTGAAGCGAGGCGCGCAGGGCATCCTCGTCCACGCGGGCGATGCTGACGCGGAAATCCACCCCCGCACGGCGGAGCATGCCGGCGCGGGTCTCGGAGCCCGAAGCGAGGACGATTTCCGGCATGTGGACAAACCTCTGGACGATGAGCGGCGGAACCTCGGATCTTTTTCTGGGTAAATCGGGAACCGGATGCAAGGTTCGGACGTTCATCCATTCGATCCTGTGTCCGACGGCATCCTGCCCACCGTGGATCGGGACAAGTCCGCCCTTGTGGACATTGCGCATCCTCCCGAAAACGCCCACGACTTGTTCCAGCGTCCCGAAAGGGTGCGATGCATCGGCAAGTCGTTGCAGTGTTTCGGCAATTCCGGCTGCGAGCATTCCGGTCCCGATCCGCTCAACAACCTTTTCCACAGCATTGACAGCCCTTGGACGGGTCGCGGATAAGGCGATGATCCACAGGCCGGCGGGCTACCTACAACAACATCATCTCTTCTTTTCATATTTATTTATTGAAAGAGGGGGAGGCGGCACATGACGGACATCCTGATCGCTCTGTACCCCTGGACGAAGGTTCTTCACATCGTCTCGGTCGTCGCCTGGATGGCCGGGCTGTTCTACCTGCCGCGTCTGTTCGTCTATCACGTGGAACAGGTCGGATCGGGCGGGAAGACCGACGCCCTGTTCCAGGAGATGGAGCGCAAGCTGCTGCGGGTGATCATGAACCCGGCGATGATCGCGACCTGGGTGTTCGGGCTGATGCTGGTCTTCACGCCCGGGATCGTCGACTGGAGCATGGTCTGGCCTTGGACCAAGGCGGCGGGTGTGCTGGCGATGACCTGGTTCCATCACTGGCTGGGCCTGCGGCGCAAGGATTTCGCGGCGGGGCGCAACACCGTCGCGGGCCGGCGTTACCGGATGATGAACGAACTGCCGACGTTGCTGCTGATCCTCATCGTCGCCTCGGTGGTGGTGCGGTTCTGATCGGCGATTGACTCGGTCCGGCCCGCTGCCTATATCGCCGCCCAAGCCGCCCGTCCGGGCGGATGTCATCCGACACCACATTTCCACTCTGACGATCGTGTGCGCCGCGCGGCTGCGGTGCCGATCCGGGATATCTCCATGAGCAACGAACGCCTGAACCTCGCCGATCTGAAGGCGAAAAGCCCCAAGGACCTCCTCGCCATGGCGGAGGAGCTGGAGATCGAGAACGCCTCGACCATGCGCAAGGGCGAGATGATGTTCCAGATCCTCCGCGAGATGGCGGACGAGGGCTGGGAGATCGGCGGCGACGGCGTGCTGGAGGTGCTGCAGGACGGCTTCGGCTTCCTCCGCTCGACCGAGGCTAACTACCTGCCGGGCCCCGACGACATCTACGTCTCGCCCGACATGATCCGCCAGTATTCGCTGCGCACCGGGGACACGATCGAGGGGCTGATGAAGGCGCCCGACGATACGGAGCGCTATTTCGCCCTGACCACCGTCAACCAGATCAACTTCGAGGAGCCGGAGAAGGCGCGCCACAAGGTCAGCTTCGACAACCTGACGCCGCTCTACCCGGACGAGCGCCTGAAGATGGAGATCGAGGATCCGACCATCAAGGATCGCTCCGCCCGGATCATCGACCTGGTCGCGCCGATCGGGAAGGGCCAGCGGTCGCTGATCGTCGCCCCGCCGCGGACCGGCAAGACGGTGCTGCTGCAGAACATCGCGCATTCGATCGAGACCAATCACCCGGAATGCTACCTGATCGTCCTGCTGATCGACGAGCGTCCGGAAGAGGTGACGGACATGCAGCGCTCGGTGAAGGGGGAGGTCGTGTCGTCGACCTTCGACGAACCGGCGACGCGGCACGTGGCCGTCAGCGAGATGGTGATCGAAAAGGCCAAGCGTCTGGTGGAGCACAAGCGAGATGTTGTGATCCTTCTCGACTCGATCACCAGACTTGGTAGGGCATTCAACACGGTCGTCCCGTCCTCGGGCAAGGTTCTGACCGGCGGTGTGGATGCGAACGCGCTTCAGCGGCCGAAGCGGTTCTTCGGCGCGGCCCGGAACATCGAGGAGGGCGGGTCGCTGACCATCATCGCGACCGCGCTGATCGACACCGGCAGCCGGATGGACGAGGTGATCTTCGAGGAGTTCAAGGGCACCGGCAACTCCGAGATCATCCTGGACCGGAAGGTCGCCGACAAGCGCGTGTTCCCGGCTATGGACATCCTCAAGTCCGGCACGCGGAAGGAAGACCTGCTGGTCGACAAGGTCGATCTGCAGAAGACCTTCGTGCTGCGGCGGATCCTCAACCCCATGGGGACGACGGAAGCCATCGAATTCCTGCTTTCGAAGCTGAAGCAGACCAAGACGAACACGGAATTCTTCGATTCGATGAATACCTGAGGAGGGCCGGGCCGGCCCCGGCGGTGCAGGTATGGACACGATCTATGCATTGGCCACCGCGCCCGGACGGGCCGGCATCGCCGTGGTCCGCATCTCGGGCCCGGATGCGTGGGCTGCATGCGACCACCTGACCGGCAGCACCCCCGAGGCGCGCCGCACCAGCCTGCGACTGCTGAAGGATGCGGCCGGTCGGGTGCTGGATCAGGCCGTGGTCATCGCCTTCGCCGAGGGTGCAAGCTATACCGGCGAGCCCATGCTGGAACTGCACCTTCACGGCAGCATGGCTGTCTGGAACGCCGTCCTGCGGGAGCTTTCAACCCTGCCCGGTTTCCGGCCGGCGGACCCCGGTGAATTCACGCGTCGTGCGCTGGAGAACGACCGCCTGGATCTGGAACAGGTCGAGGGCTTGGCCGATCTGATCGATGCGGAGACGGAGGCGCAGCGGGATCAGGCGATCCGCGCCCTTTCGGGTGCCCTCGGGCAGGTTGTCGAAGGCTGGCGCAGCCGATTGCTGCGTGCCGCCGCGTTGCTGGAAGCCACCATCGACTTCGCCGACGAGGATGTGCCCGTTGACGTGATGCCCGAGGTGTCCGCATTGCTGGACGAAGTGGCCCGGGCCCTGAAGTCCGAACTGTCCGGTATCGAAGTGGCGGAGCGGATACGAGAGGGGTTCGAGGTTGCCATCGTCGGCGCACCGAATGCCGGAAAATCCACATTACTCAACGCGCTGGCGGGACGGGATGCCGCGATCACTTCGGAGACGGCCGGAACGACTCGGGATGTGATCGAGGTCCGGATGGACATTCGCGGAATCCCGGTGACGATCCTGGACACTGCCGGGTTGAGGGAGACGGAAGACGCCGTCGAAGGCCTGGGTATCGCGCGGGCTCGGCAGCGGGCGGATCGGGCCGACCTGCGTGTGGTGCTGGTGGAAGGCGGCGTGCACCCGGACATCTCGTTGCGCGACGATGATCTGGTGCTGAACGCCAAGGCGGATCTGTCGGGCGGTCCGGGTATCTCCGGGCTGACTGGTCAGGGGGTGCCGGAGCTGTTGGACGCTATCGCCGATGCCCTTTCCGCCCGCAGCGCTGGCGCCGGTGTTGCCACGCGGGAACGGCATCGAATTGCGATGGAACGGGCGGGGGTATCGCTGGATGAGGCGGTTTCGCTGCTCGATCTGGATCACGATACCGCCGACCTGGCTGCAGAGGAGCTTCGTTCGGCTGTGCGATCGCTCGAATCTCTGATAGGTCGCATTGATGTGGAATCGGTGCTTGGCGAGATCTTCTCTCGCTTCTGCATCGGGAAGTGAGGATTGTTTCACGTGGAACATGATGTCGATGTTGTGGTGATCGGCGGCGGGCATGCCGGGTGCGATGCAGCTCACGCCGCAGCGCGCCTTGGTGCACGCGTTGCCCTCGTGACCCTCACCCGCGACGGGATCGGGACGATGTCCTGCAATCCGGCCATCGGTGGCCTCGGCAAGGGCCATCTTGTCCGCGAAATCGACGCCCTGGATGGTGTGATGGGACGCGTCGCGGATCTGGCCGGCATCCAGTTCCGCCTTCTCAACCGCCGCAAGGGTCCGGCGGTGCAGGGCCCGCGCGCGCAGGCGGACCGGTCGATATACAAACGTGCCATGCAGCACGAGATGGCTTCTCACCCGAACCTGACCATCGTCGAAGGAGAGGCCGTCGACTTCATTATGAACGGCCATGCTGTTCGCGGTGTGGAACTTGCCGATGGCAGCCGGATCCGCAGCCGTTCGGTCGTGCTTACCACCGGAACCTTTCTGCGCGGCGTGATCCATATCGGCGACCGGACCATCACGGGCGGACGGATGGGCGACCGCGCCTCCGTGCGGCTGGCCGAACGGATCGACGATTTCGGTCTGCCCCTCGGGCGGCTGAAGACCGGGACGCCACCGCGGCTTGACGGACGCACGATCGACTGGTCGGCGCTCGATACGCAGCCCGGCGACGATGATCCGGTGATGTTCTCGTTCCTGTCCCGCGCTCCTGTGGCTCGGCAGGTGTCCTGCGGAATCACCCATACAAACGCCCGGACGCATGACATCATCCGCGATAACCTCGGCCGCTCCGCCATGTACGGCGGGCATATCGACGGGATCGGCCCACGCTATTGTCCGTCGATCGAGGACAAGATCGTGCGGTTCGCCGACAAGGCGTCGCATCAGGTGTTCCTGGAACCGGAAGGCCTGTCGGATCATACCGTCTATCCCAACGGCATCTCCACCTCCCTGCCCGAGGATGTGCAGGAGGATTACGTGCATTCCATGCGCGGGTTGGAAAATGCGAAGATCCTGCAACCCGGTTACGCGATCGAGTACGACTACGTCGACCCGCGCGCGCTGGACGCGACCCTGGCGTTGAATGCGGTGGATGGGCTGTATCTGGCGGGTCAGATCAACGGCACGACTGGGTATGAGGAAGCCGCCGCGCAGGGTGTTGTCGCGGGTCTGAACGCTGCGCTCCGTGCACTCGGGCGGGATCGGTGTGTATTCAGCCGCGCAAACAGCTATATCGGGGTGATGGTGGACGATCTTGTCACGATGGGGGTTACGGAGCCTTACCGCATGTTCACCTCGCGCGCCGAATTCCGTTTGTCGCTGAGGGCGGACAACGCTGATCAACGCTTGACAGGGCAAGGGATCGAACTGGGCTGTGTTGGTGCGCAACGCGCCGACGCGTTCGCGCGGAAGATGGATGCGCTGTCGCAGGGGAAGCAGATGCTGGAGGATACGGTTCCAACGGTTGCCGATCTGACCCACCGAGGTGTGGAGGCTGGTCGCGACGGTCAGCGCCGCTCGATCTATCGCCTGCTTGCCGTGCCGGGTATCACGCTGGGAACGTTTCACGGCATGTCGGCCGAGCTCGATGCTCTGGATCCCGAGGTTGCTGCGCAGCTGGAGAGGGACGCGCTTTATGCGAGTTATGTGGAGCGCCAGCGGAAGGATGTGGAGGCGCTGCAGCGGGACGAGGCTCTGGCGATACCTGCGGAATTCGCCTACGACACGCTGGAAGGTTTGTCGAACGAGTTGAAGGGGAAGCTGGTCCGTATCCGCCCATCCAGCCTCGCCCAGGCGGCGCGGGTCGAGGGGATGACGCCGGCTGCTCTATCGCTCATCCTGTCGAAGATCCGGAAAGCCCAGAGAGAATTGTCGGCGTGACGGCGGCGCCCCCACTGGATGTTCCACGTGAAACACTGGACAGGCTGACGAAGTACGTCGATCTTCTGGAGCGCTGGCAGGACAAGATCAATCTGGTGTCGCCCACAACCGTGGCGCATGTGTGGGACCGTCACATCGCGGATTCTTTGCAGCTGCTGGATCTGATTGCGCCTTCCGGCAAATGGGTCGACCTCGGCAGCGGCGGCGGGTTTCCCGGAATGGTCATCGCCCTGACGGCTCATCCGGCGCGGCGAACCGTTCTGATCGAATCGGACCGGCGGAAAGCCACTTTCCTGCGCACGGTGGCGCGGGAAACGGACGTTCCCGTCACGATCATCGCCGATCGCATAGAAGCCGCCGAACCGCAGCAGGCCGACGTGGTAACAGCCCGTGCGCTGGCTCCGCTCGTCAAGCTGTTGCCCTACCTCGAGCGCCACCGGAAACCCGACGGAACAGCACTGCTGATGAAGGGTGAATCCTGGAAGGACGAAGTTGCGCAGGCACAGAAGGAATGGCGCTTCCAGTTCGAGGTGTTCGAAAGTAGAACACGACAGGGTGCCGTGGTTCTGAAGATCGGAGAATTTTTGCGTGACTGACATCCTCAACCCGAACGGGCCGCGTATCATCGCGGTGGCGAACCAGAAGGGCGGTGTGGGCAAGACGACCACGACGATCAACCTGGGCGCCGCGCTGGTGGAGCAGGGGCGCAAGGTGCTGCTGGTCGATCTGGACCCGCAGGGCAATGCTTCGACCGGGCTGGGGATCGAGCCGGACGATCGCAAGATGACGACCTACGATCTGCTGCTGGACGACATCGACCCGGCCGAGATCATCCTGACGACCGACATCCGCAACCTGCACATCATCCCGTCCACAACCGATCTCAGCTCGGCCGATATCGAGCTTATCTCGAACGAGAAGCGCAGTTTCCTGCTGCACGACGCGCTGCGCCACGCGGGGATGCACCGGTTCGGCTATGACTACGTCCTGATCGATTGTCCGCCGTCGCTGAACCTGCTGACGGTGAACGCGATGGTCGCCTCCCATTCCGTGCTGGTGCCGTTGCAGAGCGAGTTCTTCGCGCTGGAAGGGTTGTCGCAACTGCTGATGACCATCCGGGAGATACGCGCCTCCGCCAATCCCGGGTTGCGGATCGAAGGGGTGGTACTGACGATGTACGACAGCCGCAACAACCTGGCCCAGCAGGTCGAGGCCGACGCGCGCGAAAACCTGGGCGAGGTGGTGTTCCGCACCGTCATCCCCCGCAACGTCCGCGTCAGCGAAGCGCCGTCCTACGCGATGCCGGTGCTGGAATTCGACACGACATCCAAGGGAGCGCAGGCCTATCGGGATCTGGCCCGGGAACTTCTGGAACGACACGAAAGGCTGGCAGCATGAGCGACGAGACCACGAGCGACCGGAAAAGGTCCCGCGGGCTGGGGCGGGGGCTTTCCGCTCTGATGGCCGATGTGACGCCCGAAGCGACGGCGACAGCCAGTGCCGCGCCCCGCCGGCCCGACATGCACGTGCCGATCGAGCAGATCGCGCCGAACCCCGAACAACCGCGGCGCACCTTCGGTGAGGCGCAGCTGGAAGAACTGGCCGGGTCGATCCGCGAGAAGGGGATCATCCAGCCCCTGATCGTCCGCGAAAAGGCCGGGAGCGGCACGCGGTACGAGATCGTGGCCGGGGAGCGTCGGTGGCGCGCGGCGCAGATCGCGCAGCTGCACGAGGTGCCGGTGATCGTGCGGGATTTCGACGACACCGAGGTGCTCGAGGTCGCGATCATCGAGAACATCCAGCGGGCCGATCTGAACCCGGTGGAGGAGGCTGTCGGCTACCGCCAGCTGATGGATCGCTTTGGCCATACCCAGGAACGGCTGGCCGAAGCGCTCGGCAAGAGCCGCAGCCACATCGCGAACCTCCTGCGGCTTCTGAACCTGCCGGCTGAGGTGCAGACTTTCCTCAAGGACGGCTCGCTGTCCATGGGCCATGCCCGGGCGCTGGTCACGGCCGAGGATCCTCTGGCACTGGCGCGCAAGGTGATCAGCGGACAGCTGTCCGTGCGCGAGACGGAACGGCTGGCGCGTGACGCGTCGGACGAGGGGGCCGCGAAGGCGCCGCGGCCGCCGAAAGCGGGATCGGAGAAGGACGCCGACACCCGCGCGCTGGAGAACGACCTGTCGGCGGCGATCGGGATGAAGGTATCCATCGACCATTCGGCCGGAGGAGAGGCCGGTGCTGTGACGATCCGTTACGACGATTTCGACGGGTTGGACGCGATCTGCCGCCTGCTCAACGGGGACCGGCAGGGCGGGTCCATATGAACAGCAGAACCGCGCCCAGAACCACCGCCTGAATCGCCAGCAGGTGCCACGGCAGGCGCATGACGAGCGAGATGCTGTAGACCAGAAGGATCGACAGCGTCGCTGCCCGCTTCGCTGGGGGAGAGATCGCGCCGTGGGTCTGCCAGTTGCGGATCTGCGGGCCGAATGTCCGGTGATCCAGCAGCCAGCTGTGCAGCCGTTCGGAGGAGCGGGCAAAGCAGAAGGCGGCCAACAGCAGGAAGGGCACCGTCGGCAGCAGGGGAAGGACCACCCCCACCAGGCCGAACCCGAGAGCCAGGAAGCCGGCGCAGGCCCAGAGCAGCTTCATCCCGGCAGCAGCTCGGCCACGAGGGTGTTCAGGACCATCCTGCCGTTCCGTGTGGCGTGAAGCCTGTCGCCCGAAATCTCATGCATGCCAATGGCTTGCAGGTGGTCCAGCGTGGCGCGGTCCGGCGTGTGACCGAGGCGGTGCAGACGGGTCAGGTCGATCCCTTCCGACAGCCTCAGACCCATCAGCAGGAATTCCGCGATCTCGTCCTGCGGGGTCAGCACCTCGTCCACGGAGTTGCCGTTTCCGCCATCGACGGCTGCCAGCCATCGGTCCGGCATCCGCCATGCCTCGGTCGCGTGGCGCCGGCCCTGCAGGGTGATGCGGCCGTGGGCGCCGGGCCCGATGCCGACGTAATCGCCGTAGCGCCAGTAGATCGTGTTGTGGCGGGATTCCGCGCCGGGGCGCGCCAGGTTCGACACTTCGTAGGCGTGGTATCCGGCATCCTCGGCCATGCTCAGCGTCGTCTCGTAAAGATCCGACGCCAGGCCTTCGTCCGGCAAACCGCGCAGGCCGCCGTGGCGGAAGCGTTCGGCGAAGGCCGTGCCATCCTCGATCGTCAGCTGGTAGAGCGAGATGTGATCGCCCGCAAGCTCCAGCGCGCGCGACAGTTCCTGCCGCCAGTCGGCCAGCGTCTGATCCTGCCGGGCGTAGATCAGGTCGAAGCTGATCCGCCCGAAGGTCGTTCGCGCGATCTCCAGCGCCCGCATCGCATCGTCGACGCCGTGCAGACGCCCCAGCCGGCGCAGATCGCGGTCGTTCAGGGCCTGGACGCCGAGCGAGACGCGGTTCACCCCCGCGTCTGCATATGCCGCGAAACGCCCCGCCTCGACCGAGCCGGGGTTGGCCTCCAGCGTGATCTCGCAGTCGTTGGCCATCGGCCAGGCGGCGCGGATCGCGCTCAGGATGTCGGCGGTGGTGGCGGGGTCCATCAGGGACGGGGTGCCGCCTCCGAAGAAGATGGAATTGACGACGCGGCCGGGCAGCAGCCGGGCGTGGCGGTCGATCTCGGCCAGATAGGCGCGGCGCCAGCGATCCTGATCGATATGTTTCGCGACGTGGCTATTGAAGTCGCAATACGGACACTTCGACTCGCAGAACGGCCAGTGGATGTAGATCCCGAAGCCGCCGGCTCGCCAGTCGTCCGGATCAGCGGAACATCGCATCGACGAACTTCGCGAAGGCGACGGCGCGGTGCGACATACCGTGCTTGCGCTCCGGCGCCATTTCCCCGAACGTCTCGGTCTCGCCGTCCGGCACGAACATCGGGTCGAACCCGAAGCCCCTGTCGCCGCGCGGCGGCCAGACGAGGTGTCCCGGGACGTGACCCTCGAACACCCGGTCGTGCCCGTCCGGCCAGGCAAGGCACAGCACGCAGTGGAACGCGGCCGTCCACGGGGGCGGTGCGCTGCCCTCGGTCAGGCGGTCACGAACCTTCCCCATGGCCATCGGGAAATCGCGCCCTGCCGGCGTTTCCGCCCAATCCGCGGTCCAGACGCCGGGCAGGCCGTCCAGCGCATCGACGGCCAGGCCGGAATCGTCCGACAGTGCCGGAAGACCCGTCGCCGCCGCCGCGTGATGAGCCTTGATCCGCGCGTTGCCGGCGAAGGTGGATTCCGTCTCGGCCGGCTCGCTCAAGCCGTGGTCTGCCGCGCTGCTGACCGCGACGCCGTATGGCGCCAGCAGCGCCTCGATCTCGCGCAGCTTGCCGGAGTTGTGACTGGCCAGGACAAGCTGTCCGCCGCGCAGGGTGTGCGTGCCGTCAGGCACCGGCAGCCGCCTTCTGCGCCGCCGCCAGTTCGCCGACGCCCTTCGCGGCAAGGTCCAGCAGCTTGTCCATCTGATCGCGCGAAAAGGTCGCGCCCTCTGCCGACATCTGCACCTCGATCAGACGGCCGGAGCCGGTCATGACGAAGTTGCCGTCGACGCCCGCCTCGCTGTCCTCCGGGTAGTCGAGGTCGAGCAGCGGTTGCCCCGCGTAGATCCCGCAGGACACCGCCGCCACCGGATCGACCAGCGGATCGGTGATGACATCGCCCGCCTTCATCAGCTTGTTCACGGCCAGCCGCAGCGCGACCCAACCGCCGGTGATCGAGGCGCAGCGCGTGCCGCCGTCGGCCTGGATCACGTCGCAGTCGATCGAAATCTGCCGTTCGCCCAGGGCCACCCGGTCGACGCCGGCGCGCAGCGACCGGCCGATCAGGCGCTGGATCTCGACGGTGCGGCCGCCCTGCTTGCCGGCGGACGCCTCGCGCCGCATCCGGCTGGTGGTGGAGCGGGGCAGCATCCCGTATTCGGCCGTGACCCAGCCCAGACCCGATCCCTTGATGAACGGCGGGACCCGTTCCTCGATGGTCGCGGTGCAGATCACGTGGGTGTCACCGACCTTGATCAGGCACGATCCTTCGGCGTGTTTCGTGATGCCGGTCTCGATTGAAACCGGGCGCATCTCGCTTAGATCACGTCCTGACGGTCGCATGAGCGCTCCTCCTGATACGCGGTCGGCATGGCACTCCCTCCTCCCGAACGCAAGCCCGATTGACCTTTTCCGGAGGGGGCTCTTCAATGCACCGCCAGCAAGGGGTCATGAGGTATGACGCAGCAGGGTTCGATCTACGACGAGATGAACGAGCGCTCGCGCGAGGTGTTCCGCCGGGTGGTCGAAGGCTATCTGGAAAGCGGCGAGCCGGTGGGCTCGCGCACCCTGACCCGGATGATGAGCGAGAAGGTCAGCGCCGCAACGATCCGCAACGTGATGCAGGATCTGGAGTTCCTCGGCCTGCTGGATTCGCCGCATGTCTCGGCCGGCCGGGTGCCGACGCAGCGCGGTCTGCGGATGTTCGTGGACGGGCTGCTGGAAGTCGGCGATCTGGAAACGGAGGATCGCGCCAAGATCGACGCGACCATCGGCAACACCGGGTCGGATGTGGGTCATCTGCTGGACCGGATCGGATCGGCCCTGTCAGACGCGACGCGCGGCGCCTCGCTGGTGCTGGCGCCCAAGCACGAGGCGCCGATAAGGCATATCGAATTCGTCGGGCTGGGGCATGACCGCGCGTTGGTGGTGCTGGTCTTCGCCGACGGCCATGTCGAGAACCGCATCTTCACGCCGCCCGCCGGCCAGACCCCCAGCTCGATGCGCGAGGCGGCGAACTTCCTGAACGCGCTGGCCGAGGGGCGGACGCTGTCCGAACTGGGATCGGTCATGAAGATCGAAATCGCGAAACGCCGGCGCGAGATCGACAGCCTTGCCGCGCAGCTGATCGAACAGGGCGTGGCGATCTGGGACGGCGACAGCGATCAGCCCGAACGGCTGATCGTGCGCGGCCGGGCCCATCTGCTGGGCGGCGGTGGCGGCGAGGATCTGGAAAAGGTGCGCGAGCTCTTCGACGATCTGGAGCGCAAGCGCGACATCGTGGAGTTTCTGGAGCTGGCCGAAGAGGGGGAGGGCGTCCGGATCTTCATCGGGTCCGAGAACAAACTTTTCTCACTTTCGGGTTCCTCTCTGGTGGTTTCTCCATATATGAACGCGGACCGGAAGATCATCGGTGCGGTCGGGGTCATCGGACCCACGCGGCTGAACTACGGGCGGATCGTGCCCATCGTCGATTACACGGCGCAGCTTGTCGGGCGCATGATCTCGGACCGGAACTAGAGGTTTACGAATGGCAGAGCCGAAGAAAGACGACGATTTTCTCGACAGCGTCGAGGAGGCCGAGGCCGAAGCGCTGGCCGACGAGATGGCGGGGCTGGACGCCGACGATTCCGCAGTCGAGGTGGACGAACTGGCCGCCGTGAAGGCCGAACGCGACGAATTGCGCGACCGTTTCATGCGGGCGCTGGCCGATGCCGAGAACGCGCGCAAGCGGGCCGACCGCGAACGGCGCGAGGCCGAGAACTACGGCGGATCGAAGCTGGCCCGCGACATGCTGCCGGTCTACGACAACATGGTGCGCGCGCTGGACGCCGCCCAGGCCCTTGGCGAGGAGAACGCCGCGCTTCAGGAGGGCATCGAGCTTACGATGCGCGAATTGCTGAACGTCTTCGGCAAGCACGGGATCGACCTGATCTCGCCGCAGGTCGGCGACCGGTTCGACCCCAAGGTGCATCAGGCGATGTTCGAGGCGCCGGTGCCCGGCACGAAGGCCGGCGACATCATCCAGGTCGCCGCCGAAGGCTTCATGCTGCACGACCGCCTGCTGCGTCCCGCGCAGGTCGGGGTGTCGTCCACGCCGGCCAGCTGATCGTAGGGTGGGGCTCCGCCCCACCACACCTACCCTCCGGCGGTGTCCTTCAACCTATAGAGCATCTCCAGAGCCTCCTTCGGGCTCAGCTCGTCCGGATTGACGCCCTCCAGAAGCTTCGCCACATCGGCATGATGCGCCGGCACAGGCTCCGGTTTCGGCTGCGGCGGCGGCGCGGCGGCGAACAGCGGCAGATCGTCGATCAGCACCTGCCGCTTGCCGCCCTCGCGGTCGCCCTTTTCCAGCGTCTCGAGGATCGCGCGGGCGCGGTGGACGACCGATTCCGGCAGCCCCGCCAGCCGCGCGACCTGAACGCCATAGCTGCGATCCGCCGCTCCGCGCCGGACCTCGTGCATGAAGATCACGTCGCCGCCATGCTCCCGCACCGTGACGGTGGCGTTGTCGACGCCGGTCAGCTTGCCCGCCAGGGCCGTCATCTCGTGATAATGCGTGGCGAACAGCGCGCGGCAGCGGTTCACCTCGTGCAGATGTTCCAGCGTGGCCCAGGCGATCGAAAGTCCGTCATAGGTCGCCGTGCCGCGCCCGATCTCGTCAAGGATCACCAGCGCGCCTTCGTCGGCCTGGTTCAGGATCGCCGCCGTTTCGACCATCTCGACCATGAAGGTCGAGCGGCCACGCGCCAGATCGTCCGACGCGCCGACCCGGCTGAACAGCTGGCTGACGATGCCGATCTCGGCCTCCTTCGCCGGCACGTGGCTGCCGCATTGCGCCAGCAGGGCGATCAGCGCGTTCTGCCGCAGGAAGGTCGACTTCCCCGCCATGTTCGGCCCGGTCAGCAGCCAGATGCGGGCCGGATCGTCGGACAGGTCGCAATCGTTGGCGATGAACGGCGCGTTCTGCCTTGACAGAGCCGCTTCCACCACCGGATGCCGGCCCCCGTCGATCCGGAAGGCGCGGCCGGCGGTGATCCGGGGGCGCGTCCAGCAGTCCCGGCGGGAGAGGTCGGCGAAGGCGGTGGCGAGGTCGAACTCGGCCAGGGCGCGGGCGGTGGCGAAGATATCGGCGGCGGCGGCCAGAACCGCCTGACGCAGCGTCTCGAAGATCCGCTTCTCGATCTCCAGCGCCTCGCCGGCGGCGTTGTGGATGCGGGTTTCCATCTCGCCGAGTTCGACGGTGGTGAACCGCAGCTGGTTCGCCGTGGTCTGGCGGTGGCGGAAGGTGTCCGACAACGGCTCGGACAGCATCCGCTCGGCATGGGTGGCGGTGACCTCGATGAAGTAGCCCAGCACGTTGTTGTGCTTGATCTTCAGGGCGTTGATGCCGGTCGCCGCGATGTAGTCGCCCTGCATCCGCGCGATGACCCCGCGCCCCTCGTCCCGCAGCTGGCGGGCGTCGTCCAGCGCCGCATCGTGGCCGGGGGCGACGAAGCCGCCGTCGCGGGTCAGCAAGGGTGGCTCCGCCACCAGCGCGGCGTCGAGCAGGTCGAGCAGGTCGTCATGGCCGGTCAGCCCGGCAGCTGCCTCGGCCAGCAGCGCCGGCAGGTCCATCTCGTCCAGCAGGTGCCACAGCGCCTCTGCCTGGGTCAGGCCGTTTCGGATCGCGGCCAGATCGCGCGGCCCGCCGCGGTCGAGCGACAGGCGCGACATGGCGCGGTCCAGATCCGGCACCTTGCGCAGCGCCTCCCGCAGATCGGCGGCAAGGCGGCTCTGCTCCACCATGAAATCGACGGAATCGAGCCGATCCTCGATCACCTCCCGCACCCGCGAGGGGCCGGACAGCCGCCGCTCCAGCAGCCGCGCGCCGCCGGCCGTCACGGTGCGGTCGACGCAGGCCAGAAGCGACCCGGCCCGCCCGCCGGACAGCGACTGCGTCAGCTCCAGGTTCCGCCGGGTGGCGGCGTCGATCTGCATGACCCGCTCGCGCGCCTCGCGCTGCGGCGGGCGCAGGAGGGGGAGTTTGCCCTTCTGCGTGATCTCCAGATAGTCGACGATGGCACCCATGGCCGACACTTCGGCCCGCGTGAACGAGGCGAAGCTGTCCAGAGTGCCGACCGCGAAAAGCGTCAGCAGCCGCCGCTCCGCACTGGTGCTGTCGAAGCTGGCGCGGGACAGGGGGGTCGAAACGAGCCCGATATCCGACACTGTTCCGGCCCAGTCCCGCTCGATCGCTTCCGAGATCAGCAGTTCCGACGGCGCCAGCCGCGCCAGCTCCGGCCCCAGGCGGACGGGCGGCAGCGGCATCACGTGGAACGCGCCGGTCGAGATATCGACCCAGGCCAGCGCCGCCTCGTCCCGGACCATGGCGAAGGCGGCCAGGTAATTGTGCCGGCGGGCGTCCAGCAGCGATTCCTCGGTCAGCGTGCCGGGCGTCACCAGCCGCACCACGTCGCGCATCACCACGGATTTCGACCCGCGCTTCTTCGCCTCCTCGGGGCTTTCCATCTGCTCGCCCACGGCCACGCGGAACCCCTTGCGGATCAGCGTCAGCAGATAGGTCTCGGCCGCGTGGACCGGGACGCCGCACATCGGGATATCCTCGCCCAGGTGCTTGCCGCGCTTCGTCAGCGCGATGTCCAGCGCCTCGGAGGCCGCGACCGCGTCGTCGAAGAACATCTCGTAGAAATCGCCCATCCGGTAGAACAGAAGGGCGTCCGGGTACTGCGCCTTGATCTCCAGATACTGCGCCATCATCGGCGTGACGGCTGCCGCCTCGGTCATGTCGCCCCCAGTCTCGATTGGCGGGGACATTACAAATCCGCACCGGGTGGCGAAAGCCGAAACCATGCCGGTTGAGCGATGAACGCCCCCCGTGTATAGCGCCTGAGCCTTGGAAGGGGAGGAGGCCCGGATGACGCGCAGCAGGATCACGCCCGAAGAGGCGCTGGTGTTCCACATGGAACCGACCCCGGGCAAGCTGGAGGTCAATGCCACCGTGCCGATGACCACGCAGCGCGACCTGAGCCTCGCCTACTCCCCGGGCGTCGCGGTGCCCTGCGAGGCGATCCACGAGAACCCGCAGACGGCATACGATTACACGACCAAGGGCAACCTGGTCGCCGTCATCTCCAACGGGACGGCGGTTCTGGGGCTGGGAAATCTGGGCGCACTTGCGTCGAAGCCGGTGATGGAGGGCAAGGCGGTGCTCTTCAAGCGCTTCGCCGACGTGAATTCCATCGACATCGAACTCGCGACGGAGGACGTGGACGCCTTCGTCAACGCCGTGAAGCTGATGGAGCCGACCTTCGGCGGCATCAACCTGGAGGACATCAAGGCGCCCGAATGCTTCATGATCGAGCAGCGCCTGAAGGAAGAGATGGAGATCCCGGTCTTCCACGACGACCAGCACGGCACCGCCGTGATCTGCGCCGCGGGTCTGATCAACGCGCTGCACATGACCGGCAAGAAGATCGAGGAATGCCGCATCGTCCTGAACGGCGCCGGCGCGGCGGGAATCGCCTGCATCGAGCTGCTGAAGCGGATGGGTGCGCGGCACGAGAACTGCATCGTCTGCGACACCAAGGGCGTGATCTGGCAGGGCCGCACCGACGGGATGAACCAGTGGAAGTCGGCCCATGCGGTGAACACCGAGCTGCGCACGCTGGAAGAGGCGATGAAGGGGGCGGACGTCTTCCTGGGCGTCTCGGTCAAGGGCGCGGTGACGCGGAAGATGGTCGAGTCGATGGCCGCCGACCCGGTGATCTTCGCCATGGCGAACCCGGATCCCGAGATCACGCCGGAAGAGGCGCACGAGGTCCGCGAGGACGCCATCGTCGCCACCGGGCGCAGCGACTACCCGAACCAGGTGAACAACGTCCTGGGCTTTCCCTACCTGTTCCGCGGCGCGCTGGACATCAACGCGCGCGCGATCAACGACGAGATGAAGATCGCCTGCGCCGAGGCGCTCGCCGCGCTCGCCCGCGAGGATGTGCCGGACGAGGTCGCCGTCGCCTACGGCCGGACGCTGAAGTTCGGGCGCGACTACATCATCCCCACGCCCTTCGACCCGCGTCTGATCCACCGCATCCCGCCCGCCGTGGCGCGCGCGGGGATGGAGACGGGGGCGGCGCGGCGGCCCATCGTCGACATGGACGGCTACGAGCTGAGCCTCAAGTCCCGCATGGACCCGACGGCGAGCATCCTGCAGGGCCTCAACGCCCGCGCCCGCCGGGCCCAGGCGAAGATGATCTTCGCCGAGGGGGACGATCCGCGGGTGCTGCGCGCCGCGGTGCTCTACCAGCGGTCGGGGTTGGGCGAGGCGGTGGTCGTGGGGCGCGAGGCCGATGTGAAGGCCAAGCTGGAAGCCGCCGGGCTGGGCGACGCCGTGGAGGAGTTGCAGGTGGTCAACGCCGCCAACACAGCGCACCTGGAGACCTACAAGGCGTTTCTCTACGACCGGCTACAGCGCAAGGGCTTCGACCAGATCGACATCCACCGCATGGCGGCGCGGGACCGGCATGTCTTCGGCGCGCTGATGCTGGCGCACGGGCACGGCGACGGGCTGGTGACCGGCGCGACGCGCAAGTCGGCGCATGTGATGGAGCTGGTGAACCACGTTTTCGACGCGGGCGTGGCGCAGGGCGCGGCGGGGATCACCGCCGTCCTGCATCGCGGGCGGATCGTGCTGATCGCCGACACGCTGGTGCACGAATGGCCCGAGGAGGAAGATCTCGCCAACATCGCCGAACGCGGCGCCGTCGTGGCGCGCGAGCTGGGGCTGGAGCCGAGGGTGGCCTTCGTCAGCTTCTCGACCTTCGGCTATCCGGTGTCGGAGCGGGCGGAAAAGATGCACCTGGCGCCGCGCGTGCTGGAACGGCGCGGGGCGGATTTCGAATACGAAGGCGAGATGACCGTGGACGTCGCGCTGAACCCGGCGGCGGCGAAGCACTTTCCGTTCTCGCGCCTGACCGGCCCGGCAAACATCCTGGTGGTGCCGGCGCGGCATTCGGCCTCGATCTCGGTCAAGCTGATGCAGGAAATGGCGGGGGCGACGGTGATCGGGCCGATCCTGGCGGGGGTCGAGAAGCCGATCCAGATCTGCTCCACCGGGTCGACGGTGAACGACATCCTCAACATGGCGCTGCTGTCGGCCTGCCGGGTGGGATCCGGCGGATGACGATCTGGAACCTCGGCTCGATCAATGCGGACCATTTCTTCGACGTGCCGCATCTGCCGCAGCCGGGGGAAACGCTGGTCGCCCGAGGGATGAGCCGCGGCCTGGGCGGGAAGGGGGCCAACATGGCCGTCGCCTCGGCCAGGGCGGGCGCGCGGGTGGAGCTGATCGGCGCCATCGGCCCCGACGGTCACTGGCTGCGCGAGCGGCTGGCGGAGCTTGGCGTGTCGGTGACGCATGTGGCCGAGGTCGCGGCGCCTTCGGGCCATGCCGCCGTGGCGGTGGAGCCGGGGGGCGAGAACCTCATCATCCTGACCTCCGGCGCGAATGCTTCGGTGACGATGCGGCAGGTCGAGGCGGCCCTGTCGGAGGCGCAGGCGGGGGACATCTTCGTCTGCCAGAACGAGACGAACCTGCCGCGCGAGTCCGCCGCGCGTGCCAAGGCCGCCGGGCTGCGGGTCGCCTATGCCGCCGCGCCCTTTTCGGCCGGCGCGGTGGAGGCGATGGCGGATCTGACCGACCTCCTGATCCTGAACGCGGTGGAGGCGGCGCAGATGGCCCGGGCCACCGGGCGGCAGGTCGAGGATCTGCCGATCCGCGACGTCGTGGTGACGCTCGGGGCCGAGGGATGCCGCTGGATCGACACTGCATCGGGGAAGGTCCGCGAATTCGCGTCCCTGGGGGTCGCGGCTGTCGACACCACGGGCGCGGGCGACACCTTCACCGGCTACCTGCTGGCCGGGCTGGACGAGGGGCTGCCGATGGAGGATGCCATCCGTCTCGGCCAGGCTGCCGCCGCCCTGAAGGTCACGCGGAAGGGCACCGCCGATGCGATCCCCGCCCGTGACGAGGTCATGGCCTTCGCGTCCCCCGCCTAGCCGCCGACAAAGGGTGCCGCGCTGCCCCAGAGCTGCCGGACCCGCTGATCCCGCCCGCAGGACTTGCGGTACAGCTTGTAGGCCTCCGCCTGACGCTTCGGCCCGAACCGCGTCAGGATCAGGTTGGTGCCGCGGTAATAGTCCTGATGCTCCGCCTCGGCCTTGTAGAACGGCCCCAGCGGCAGGATCGGCGTCACCACGTTGCGGCCCAGCGTCGCCTGGGCATCGGCCTTCGCGGCCTTCGCCGCGGCTTCCTGTGCCCCGGACTGCACGAAGATCGCTGTGCGATAGCTTTCGCCCCGGTCGCAGAACTGCCCGCCCGCGTCGGTCGGATCGACCGAGCGGAAGAAGTGGTGCAGCAGCGTCTCGACGTTCACGCGCGCCGGATCGTAGTCGATCCGCACCGCCTCGTAGTGGCCCGTGCCGCCGCGGGACACTTGCTTGTAGCTCGGGTTCTTCGTGCGCCCGCCGGTGTAGCCCGACACGACGGAGCGGACCCCGGGCACGGATTCGAAATCCGCCTCCACGCACCAGAAGCAGCCGCCGGCGACGGTCAGGGTCTCGGCTCTGGCGATCGGTGCGGCGAGGATCGTGGCGGCAATCAGGGCGAAGGTGCGGAACATGTCGGGTTCTCCTGTCGCTTGGGCATTGTCTTCGATACGTTGCGGGGCGCCACGAAGTTACGCCGCCTCACGCGGGTGTGACGGCATGAGGGGTGAAGACATGAGGATCGCCTGCTGGTCCGGGCCGCGCAACCTGTCGACGGCGATGATGTACGCCTTCGGCAACCGTGCCGATTTCGCCGCGGTGGACGAGCCGTTCTATGCCGCCTATCTGGCCCGCACCGGCAAGCCGCACCCGATGGCGGCGGACGTCATGGTCAGCCAGCCGCAGGACCCGGAGGCGGTGATCCGCGCCCTGACGGGTCCGGTGCCGGGCGGAAAGCCGCATGTCTGGCAGAAACACATGGCGCAGCACATGCTGCCCGGCATCCCGCGCGGCTGGATCGCCGGGATGACGAATGTCTTCCTGATCCGCCACCCGGCCCGCGTCGTGGCGAGCTTTGCCAGGGGGTACGAGCAGACGGGGCTGGAGGATATCGGAATCCTCCAGCAGGCAGAGCTGTTCGACGCCCTCGCCGCCGCGGGAGCGCCGCCGGTCGTGGTGGAATCTGCCGATATCCGCGCCGAACCCGAAGGCACGCTGCGCGCGCTCTGCCACGCCATCGGGCTGGACTGGGACCCGGCGGTGCTGTCCTGGCCCGCCGGGCCGCGGGCGGAGGATGGGGTGTGGGCGCCGGTCTGGTACGGCTCCGTCCACGCATCCACCGGGTTCGCCGGCGCGGAGGGGCCGTTGCCGGAGGTCGAGGATGCCTCCGGACGCGCGGTGATCGAGGCCGCCTTGCCGATCTACGAGCGGTTGCACGCTCTGCGCCTTCGGGCCTGAACCTGCCGCGAAAAACTTCTGAAACTTCCCGACCTGTCGTCTCGTGAATGTCGCGATGCCCGGACCTGCCGGGCGATGACACACAGGGAGACCGAACAGATGAAGGTATTCGCATCCACAGCCGCCGCCGCCATCCTGGCCGCCGGCACCGCTCTTGCCGCCAGCCACTCCATGTCGCCGATGGTCGAGGCGACCGACCAGGACGTGTCGAACGGCATCGTCAGCGCCACGAAGGTCATGGCGCCCGAGAACGGCTGGCTGGTGATCCACCGCACCGATTCCGAGATGAAGCCGGGCCCGGTGGTCGGCTACGCGCCGCTGCGCATGGGCGAGAACATGGATGTCGCCGCGATCCTTCAGGAAGAGATCGCATCGGGCGACATGCTGATGCTGATGATCCATTCGGAGGCCGGTGGCACCCAGACCGGTGTCTTCGAATACACGCTGGGGGCGACCGAGGACGGGCCGATCAAGCCGGACGGCCAGCTCGTCATGACGACCGTCACAGCGCAATAAGCGGGTCAACCGTTGGGGTAGAAGCAGTCCGGCCCGGGGATCAATCCTCGGGCCGGGCGACTTTCAGACGGGCGTCGTAGGCATTGCGGATGTGCAGGCTCGCCGCCTCCTCCGCCCGGCCGATGTCGCGGGCGGAGATCGCGGCCGCCAGTTCCGCGTGTTCCGCGATGACCGCATTCCGCCGATCCATGTCGATCAGCGACGACCCGCGCCGGTCGGCGGCGACGATATCGTCCAGGGTCGAGGCGTATTTCGCCAGATACCGGTTGTGGGACGACCGGCGGATCGCGCCGTGGAACTTCTTGTTGTGCTGGATCATCCGGTCGCGGTCGTCGACCATGCCCGGCTCTTCCTCGGCCAGGCGCATGATGCCGTCGATCTCGGGGCCGGAGGCGTTGCGGGCGGCGAGGCCCGCCAGAGACCGTTCCAGCACCTCGCGCGCGACGAACACCTCCTTCAGCGCCTCGTCGTCGATCGAGGCGACGACCAGCCCGCGGCGGGGGTGGTGGGTCAGCAGGCCTTCGGACTCCAGCCGCAACAGACCCTCGCGGGCGGGGGTGCGGCTGATGTTCAGCCAATCTGCGGTCTTGTATTCGGAGATGCGGTCGCCGGGCGCCAGCTGGCCATGCTCGATCGCGTCGCGCACCGCCTCGTAGGCGTGCTGGGCCAGCCTCGCCGAATTGTTGTTCTTCTTCGACACCATTGCTCTCCGCCGCCGTTCCGAAGTGATGGCATACTAGGGATCGCCCCCGGAACCGGCAAGCGGTGCCGCGGGCATACCGCTGCCTCGGAAGCCCCGCGTTTCCAGCGGAAAGCCATGCCTTGTCAACCTTCCCGGTCGTCGGAAAGCTTACTCTGTGGTCAGTGCCGGTGGTATGCCGGTGCCCGCCCCGGTCGCAGGGATATGGCCGATCCGGACGGCGGGTTGGCGGGGCGGCGCCGCTGCGTATACCGTTCAGGGGCCAGCAGGGGAGGACCGGCGATGAAGGACGGCGCGACACGGCCGCGGCAGCGGCGCGAGGATCTGCGGATGGTCATGGGGCAGGGGCTCTACGTCGACGACGCCGTCCATGCCGGCGCGCTTCATGCGGTATTCGTCCGGTCCGATCTGCCGTCGGCGCGGGTGCTGTCCCTCGACAGCGCTGCGGCGCGGGACATGGGCGCCACCGTGCTGACCGCGCGCGAGATGCAGGAGGACAGTGTGGTATCCGTGGTTCCGGCGTTGAAGCAGCAGGCCCCCGGAGGCGGCGAGGCGCGCGAAACGCCCCGGCCCCTTCTGGCGGACGACCGGGTGCGGATGCAGGGCGAGCCGCTGGCCATGGTCATCGCGAACAGCCGCGAGGCCGCGATGGACGCCGCAGAGGCGGTGACGGTCGAGCTGGAAGAGCTGCCCGCCGTCATGGATATCGATGCGGCGAAGGCCGACGGCGCACCGCTGGTCTGGGACGACCGGCCCGGCAACCTGATCTTCCACTGGTCGAAGGGCGATGCGGAGGCGGTGCGCGCCGCGCTCGGTTCCGCCGCGCATGTAACGCGGCAACGCATCCGCACCAGCCGGGTCGCCGCCATGGCGATGGAGCCGCGCGGTGCGCTGGCCTGGCCCGAAGGCGAACGGATCGTGATCCGCCTCGCGCATCAGAGCCCGCATGCCTTCAAGCCAGCCGTGGCGAAGGCGCTCGGGCTGGGGGCGGATGCCGTCCGGGTGCTGGCGGGCGAGGTCGGCGGATCGTTCGGCATGAAGTCGGGGCCGCTGCGCGAAGAGCTGCTGGTCGCCTGGGCCGCGAAACGGCTGGGCCGCCCGGTGCGCTGGACCGCCACCCGCGCGGAAAGCGTGCTGTCCGACGAACATGCGCGCGACATCTGGGCCGACGTGGCGCTGGCCCTGGACGCCGAGGGCAATTTCCAGGCGCTGCACGTGCGCTACGAGGTGAACCTCGGCGCTTTCGTCTCGGCGCGCTCGAACTCTCCGGTCGGGAACTTCGGCGGCATTGCCGGGGTCTACAGGACGGCGGCGATCCACGGGGAGTGTCTGGGTTACGTCACCCACACCCAGCAGACCGCACCCTATCGCGGCGCCGGCCGGCCCGACGCGACCTACATGATCGAACGGATCATCGACCAGGCCGCCTTCGAGACCGGCCGCGACCCGGCCGAGCTGCGGCGGATCAACCTGATCCCGCCCTCGGCCATGCCGTATCAGACGCCCTTCGTCTTCCGCTACGATTGCGGCGAGTTCGAGCCTGTTCTGGACCGGGCGCTTGAGATGATCGACTATGCCGGTTTCGAGGCGCGGCGTGCGGAATCCGGACGGCGCGGCAAGCTGCGCGGCATCGGCCTTGCCAATCCGATCGAGGTCGCTTCGGGCCCATGGGTCTCTCCCGCCCGCGATTTCGCCACGCTCCGGGCAGAGGCGGACGGGCGGATCACCCTGCTGTCCGGCGCGATGTCTGTCGGGCAGGGTCTGGAAACGGCGCTGACCTCGGTCGCGGCGGAAAGTCTGGGCGTCGACTATGGCGACGTGGCCTTCGTGCAGGGCGACACCGACGCGCGGGCCGAGGGCAAGGGATCGGGCGGGTCCTCGGCCCTGTCGCTCTGCGGGTCGGCGGTGACGCTGGGGGCGGAGGCGCTGATCGAGACGGCTAAGGCCGAAGCGGCGGCGATCTTCGGCGTCGCGCCGGGCGATGTGGCCTGGGACGGCGGCCTGCTGCGCGCCGACGGGTCGAACCGGGTGATCGGCCTCGGCGAACTGGCCGCGAAGATGGCGGAGGAGGGACGGACGCTGGAAGGGTCCGGCGATTTCGCCTCGCCCCAGGCGACGTTCCCGAACGGCTGCCACATCTGCGAAGTGGAAATCGACCCGGAAACCGGGCTTGTCGACATGCTGGATTACGTCGCGGTCGAGGATGTGGGCACTGTGTTGAACCCTCATCTGGTCGCCGGGCAGATCCACGGCGGCGTGGCGCAGGGCGTCGGTCAGGCGCTGTTCGAGGAAATCCGCTATTCCCCCGATGGCCAGCTGCTGAGCGGGACGTTCATGGATTACGCCATGCCGCGCGCCGCCGACATCAGCTTCATGGCCTGCGACAACCACGAGGTGCCGACCGATCTGAACCTGCTTGGCGTCAAGGGCGTGGGCGAGGCCGGGACAGTGGGCGGTATGGCCGCGGCGATGAACGCGATCTGCCATGCGATGCAGTCCCGCGGGATCGCGCATTTCGACATGCCCGCCACCCCCCACCGGGTGTGGGAGGCGCTGAACCGGTAGGATGGGCAATATTGTCCATCCTACGCCCGGCCCCAGCCACCGCCGCCGGGGGTGAGCATCTCGAACGCCTCGCCCTCGGCAAGGGCGCTTTCCGAATTGCCCGGAACGACCTCTCGGGCCCCATCCCGGCGCAGGACGGCATTCTCGCCGACCGCTCCGTCCCCGCCGTCACCGCCGCCGGGGGGCGGCACGATCCGGTGCGAGGACAGCGTGGTCACCGTCACCGGCTCCAGGAACCGCACGATGCGGTGGATGCCGTCGCCGCCCCGGTGCGACCCTCCTCCGCCGGAATTCTGACGCAGCGCCATGCGTTCGACCCGGACGGGGAAGCGGGTTTCCAGCACCTCCGGGTCGGTCATCAGCGTGTTGGTCATGTGCGAATGCACGCCCGAAACGCCGTCGAAATCCGGCCCCGCGCCGGTGCCGCCGGCGATGGTCTCGTAGTTCTGGAACCGCTCGTTCCCCCAGACGAAGTTGTTCATCGTCCCCTGGCTGCCCGCGATCACGCCGAGCGCGCCGAAGAGGCAGTCGGCGATGGCCTGGCTGACCTCGGTGTTCCCGGCGATCACCGCCGCCGGATATTCGGGGTTGATCATGCACCGTTCGGGCAGGATCAGCCGCAGCGGCTTCAGGCACCCCTCGTTCATCGGTATGTCCCGCCCGACCAGCGTGCGGAAGACATAGAGCGTCACCGCGTTCACGATCGACTTCGGCGCGTTGTAGTTCATCGGATGCTGCGGACTGGTGCCGGTGAAATCCAGCACCGCTTCTCCGGCCTCTGCGTCGACCGTTATCTTCACCGCGATCTGCGAACCGTCATCCAGCGGATAGATGCATGCGCCGTCCTTCAGCGACCCGATCACCTGCCGGACCGAGGCCTCGGCATTGGCCTGGACATGCGCCATGTAGGCGAGCACCGTCTCGCGCCCGAAGGTGTCGATCATGCGGTTCACCTCGGCGATGCCGGTGGCGTTGGCGGCGACCTGCGCCTCCAGATCCGCCAAATTGTCGTCGGGTGCGCGGCAGGGAAATCGACCCGAACCCAGCAGCTTTCGCGTCTCTGCCTCGCGCAGCTTGCCTTCGCGGACCAGCAGGAAGTTGTCGATCACGACGCCTTCCTCCTCGATATGCTTCGAATCCGGCGGGGCCGAGCCGGGGGTGCGGCCGCCGATATCGGCGTGGTGCCCGCGGGAGCCGACCCAGAACAGGATCTCCTCCCCTGCCCGGTCGAAGACGGGCGTGATGACGGTCACGTCGGGCAGGTGCGTGCCGCCATTGAAGGGCGCGTTCAACATGTAGGCGTCGCCGGGGCGGATCTGTCCGGCGTTCAGACGCGCCACGGTGCGCACCGAGTCGGACATCGAGCCGAGGTGCACCGGCACGTGCGGCGCGTTGGCGACCAGATTGCCCTCGCCATCGAAGAGAGCGCAGGAAAAATCCAGGCGTTCCTTGATGTTCACCGAATAGGCGGTGTTGCGCAGCGTCGCGCCCATCTGTTCGGCGATGGACATGAAGAGGTTGTTGAAGACCTCCAGCAGGATCGGATCGGCCTCGGTGCCAAGCGCATGTTCCCCCTTACGCGCCTCGTGCCGGTCGAGGATCAGGTTGCCGGCATCGTCGATGCGGGCGGACCAGCCGGGTTCGATGACGTTCGTGCCGGTGGATTCGGTGATGATGGCGGGGCCTTTCACCTTCGCCCCGACGGCGAGCGTGTCGCGGTCATAGAGCGCGACTTCCTGCGCCTCGCCGTTCATCGTGACGGTCAGCCGGGCCTTCGCCTGCGCCTCGCCCTGCGCGTTCGGCGCGGGGGCGACGGCATCGTCGGTGGCGCCGATGGCTTCGACGGTCAGCATCTCGATCAGCAGGCCCCGGTCGGGCGAGGCGAAGCCGAAACGGGTCCGATGCTGGGTATTGAACGCCTTGCGCATGGCGTCTGCGGTGTCGAACGCGACCTCCAGCGTCTGGTGAGAGCCCTCGTAGCGCAGATGCGCGCGGGCCTCGGTACGGATGGCGGCGCGGCCGATGCCCTGGCCCGCGACCTCCTCGGTGCCTTCGGTGGCGAGGGTGTCGACCGTCTCGCGCACCTTGTCGGCGTCGGCCAGCGGCTTGCCGATCTGCGCCTCGCGGGTCGCGCGGATATCGGCGAGGCCCATGCCGAAGGCCGACAGGACCCCGGCGTAGGGGTGGACGAAGACCGACGTCATCCCGAGCGCATCGGCCACGAGGCAGGCGTGCTGCCCGCCCGCGCCGCCGAAGCAGTTGAGCGTGTATCGGGTCACGTCACGCCCGCGCTGCACGCTGATCTTCTTGATTGCCTGCGCCATGTTCTGGACGGCGATCCGCAGAAACCCTTCGGCGGTGGCCTCCGGTGTCAGCGCCTCGCGGCCGGTGGCCTTCGCGATCTCGGCGGCGAGGCTCTCGAACTTCTCGCGAACGATGTCGGCGTCGAGCGGCTGATCGCCCTCCGGCCCGAAGACGGCGGGGAAGTGATCGGGCGACAGCTTGCCGAGCATGACGTTGCAATCGGTGACCGTCAGCGGCCCGCCGCGGCGATAGCAGGCGGGGCCGGGATCGGCGCCGGCGGATTCGGGGCCGACCTGATAGCGGCCTTCGCGGAAGGTCAGGATCGACCCTCCGCCGGCGGCCACTGTGTGAATGTCCATCATCGGGGCACGCATCCGGGCGCCGGCGACCTCGGTCTCGAAGCTGCGTTCGTAGGCGCCGGCGTAGTGGCAGACGTCCGTGCTCGTCCCGCCCATGTCGAAGCCGATCAGCCGGTCGAAACCCGCCGCCTCGGCCGTACGGACCATGCCGACGACACCCCCGGCGGGGCCGCTCAGGATCGCGTCCTTCCCCTGAAACAGCGCCGCATCCGTCAACCCGCCGCTGCTCTGCATGAAGAACAGCCGCCCGCAGGCCCCGCCCTCGCACAGATCGAGCGCGCCGGCCACGCGGTCGACGTAGCGGCGCAGGACCGGGGAGAGATAGGCATCGACCACGGCGGTATCGCCCCGCGCGGTCAGCTTGATGAGGGCGGAGGCCTTGTGCGACGGCGTGATCTGGGTGAACCCCTCCTCCGCCGCGATCTCGGCGGCGCGGAGCTCATGCAAGGGGTTGAGGTAGCCATGCATGGAGGCGATGGCGACGGAGGCGATCCCCGCGGCGCGTGCCTCTTTCAGACGGATTCGGGTCGTCTTCTCGTCCAGCGGCACCAGCACCGAGCCGTCGGCGGCCAGCCGTTCGGGCATCTCGGCCACGCGGGAATAGATCGCCTCCGGCAGCCGGATGTGCAGATCGAACAGCTTCGGCCGCGCCTGGGTGCCGATCCGCAGCAGATCCGCGAACCCTTGGGTGATCAGCAGCAGCGTCGGCGTGCCCTTCCGTTCCAGCAGCGCGTTCGTGGCGACGGTGGTGCCCATCTTGACCGCGTCGATGGAGCCGGCCGGGAACGTCTCCACTTCCATCAGCCGGCGAATCCCCTCGACGGCGGCGTCCTCGTACAGTTCCGGATTCTCCGACAGCAGCTTGGTCGTGACCAGCGAACCGTCCGGCGCGCGGCCCACCAGATCGGTGAAGGTGCCGCCGCGATCCACCCAGAATTGCCACTTTTCGGTGCGCTCGCCCATGCCGCCTTACCCTCGGTAAAGAAATCTGTTGCTTTCGTCGCAGCACGTTGGCAATTTGTCAACGTTATACAAACGAAGTGACCAAACACTCAGGGAGATACATCATGCTTCGCCTGGCACTGCCGCTGACCGCCCTTCTGGCGGCCCCGCTCGCAGCCGAAACCTGGGACATGCCGACGCCCTACGGCGATTCGACATTCCACACGCAGAACATCATGGAGTTCGCGAAGGAGATTGCCGAGACCACGGACGGCGCGCTCGAGATCACCGTCCATTCCGCCGGCTCGCTGTTCCCCCACGCCGAGATCAAGAACGCCGTCCGCTCGCGCCAGGTGCCGATCGGTGAATTCTTCCTGTCGACGCTGGCCAACGAGGACGCGGCCTACGGCATGGATTCGCAGCCCTTCCTCGCCACGTCCTACGAGGATGCCGCGAAGCTCTGGGAGGCGCAGAAGCCTGTGGTGACCGAGCTGCTGGCGGAACAGGATCTGATGCCGCTCTACGCCGTGCCGTGGCCGGCGCAGGGTCTCTACACGAAAAAGGAGATCGCGACGGTCGAGGATCTGAACGGCCTCCGCTTCCGCGCCTACAACGCGGCGCTGGAGGAATTCGCGACGCTGGCGGGCGCGGCCCCGGTTCAGGTCGAGGCGCCGGACATTCCGCAGGCGTTCAGCACCGGCCAGGTCGAGGCGATGATCACCTCGCCGTCCACCGGCGCGAACTCCAAGGCCTGGGATTTCCTGTCGCACTACTCGCCGATCAACGCCTGGGTGCCGAAGAACATCGTCGTGGTGAACAAGCGGGCGTTCGACGGGCTGGACCCGGCGGTACAGGAAGCGGTGATGACCGCCGCCGCCAACGCCGAACAGCGCGGGCTGGAGATGTCGAAGGAAGAGACCGACTCGAAGGTGCAGGAGCTGAAGGACAACGGCATCACCGTCTACGAGCCGTCCGAAGAGCTGGTGTCGGGTCTGAAGGGCCTCGGCGATCAGATGCTGGAGAACTGGAAGGCCAGCGCGAGCGATCAGGCGAAATCCGCGCTCGACGCCTACATGCAATGACCCCTCAGGTAGGGTGGGCAATACTGCCCACCCTACGCGACCTGCCGCGGAGGCTTCGTTGCGCGCATTTCTCGACACGCTCTACCGCCTGTCCGGCGGCATCGCCGCGGCGCTGATCCTGGGGATCTGCCTGCTGATCTCGGCGCAGATCGTCCTGAACGTGACCGCCCGGATCATGGGGCCGGGGTGGAGCTTCACCATCCCCTCTTACGCCGACTTCTCGGGTTACATGCTGGCCGGGGCGTCGTTCCTGGCGCTGGCCCAAACGCTGCGGATGGGCGGACACATCCGCGTCTCCCTCGTCACCTCGCGCCTGCCGGGTCGCACCGCCTTCGCGGCCGAGATCCTCTGCCTGATCCTGGCGCTCGGGCTGGCGGGTCTGGCGGGATGGTTCCTGATCTCGCTGGTCGGCGAAAGCCTGCGCTACGGCGACACCTCGTCCGGCATCGTGGCGATCCCGCTGTGGATCCCGCAGACTACCGTGACCGTCGGAATGGGTCTACTGTGCCTCGCGCTGCTCGACACGCTGGTGGAGACGATCCGCGCGGGCCGGGGCGTCCTGCCCGACGGCGGGGAGGCCTGAGGTGCCGGATCCCCTTGTCGCGCTCACCCTGCTGGCCATCCTGATCGGGCTGCTGGCCCTCGGCGTCTGGGTCGCCTTCGCGCTGATCGCCGTGGCGCTGGTGGCGATCCTCTTCTTCTCGAACGCGCCGGCGGGTCTGGTCATGGCGACCACCTTCTGGGGGCATTCGCATTCCTGGGCGCTGGCCGCGCTGCCGCTTTTCATCCTGATGGGAGAGATCCTGCTGCGCTCGCGCCTCAGTCAGGACATGTTCTCGGGTATCGCGCCGTGGATCGGGCGGTTCCCGGGGCGGCTGCTGCACGTGAACATCCTGGGCTGCGCGATCTTCGCGGCGGTCTCGGGCTCCAGCGCGGCGACGGCGGCCACCATCGGCCGCATGTCGGTGCCGGAGCTGAAAAGCCGCGGCTACCCGGAAAGCATGATCCTCGGCACGCTTGCGGGATCGGCAACGATGGGCCTTCTGATCCCGCCGTCGATCATCCTCATCGTCTACGGGGTGGCGACCGACCAGAGCATCGCGCGGCTCTTCATCGCCGGGGTCCTGCCGGGGCTGATGCTGGTGGTGCTCTTCGGGCTCTACGTCGCCGGCTACGCCTTCGTGCGGCCAGAGCGGATCCCGGACGAGCCGTCGCACACCTGGCGGGAGAAGTTCACTGCCTCCCGCCGGCTGATCCCCGTGGCGCTGCTGATCCTCGGCGTGATCGGGTCGATCTATTCCGGCATCGCCTCGCCCACGGATGCGGCGGCGCTCGGCGTGGTGCTGGCGACGGGTCTCGCCTTCGCCTCCGGCAGCTTCTCCTGGGGCAACTTCCGCGAGGCGCTGATGGCGGCCACGCGGACGTCCTGCATGATCGCCTTCATCCTCGTCGCCGCCGCCTTCCTGTCGATCGCCATGGGCTTCACCGGCCTGCCGCGCAACCTTGCCGCCTGGATCGCGACGCTGGGCCTGTCGCAGGGCGCGCTGCTGGCGGCGCTGACCCTGTTCTTCGTGGTGCTGGGGTGTTTCCTCGACGGGATCTCGGTGGTGGTGCTGACCACCTCGATCATCATGCCGATGGTGCAGCAGGCCGGAATCGACCCGCTCTGGTTCGGGATCTACCTGGTGATCGTGGTCGAGATGAGCCAGATCACCCCGCCCGTCGGATTCAACCTCTTCGTCATCCAGGGGCTGACCGGCTTCGACATCCTGAAGATCGCGAAGGCCGCGCTGCCATTCTTCGGGCTTCTGGTGCTGGGGGTGGTGCTGATCACGCTCTTCCCGGGGATCGTCACATGGCTGCCCGGGCTGATGGGGCGCTAGAGCGAGGCCGCCGCGCGGCTGGCCTGGTCGTACTGCCCCGACAGCGACCGCAGCGCGGTGGCGATGTCGCGCAGCTCGTCGCCCGAAAGGTCGGTATGGCCCAGACCATCCAGCAGGCACTGGGCGCGCACCCGGCGATAGGCCTCGCAGATCGCCGCGCCGGCCTCCGATGTACGGTAGAACACCTCTTTCCCGCGCTTTTCGGACACCAGCAGCTCCTGCTTCATCAGCTTGCGCAGGGCGTAGTTGACCGTATGGGTATCCTCGATGTTCAGCAGGAAGCAGATGTCGGTCAGCCGCTTGTCGCGCCCCCGGGAATTGACGTTGTGCAGGACGAGGATCTCCAGCGGGCTGAAGTCCCCACCGCCGGCGGCGGCCATGCAGCGGACCATCCAGCGGGAAAAGGCGTTGTAGGCGATGATCAGGCCGTATTCGAACTCCGACGCCTCCCAGCCCGCGCCCTCGGCCAGATGGCGGGAGGAGACGATGCGGCGGGATCCGGAGGTACGGGTATCGGTGTCGGCCATGCTGATGCTCCTTTTTCGTCAGCGTATCACCGGCGATTCGGCGGTGAAAGCGCCCGAGGGCCGCGCGCTTGCGGACGGCGGGACAAAACCGCGGCGGCCTGTTGACTTGCCGTCGAGTCGGCCTTATGGACGCGGCGTCAGACGAACACGAACCCCGCCGAAGGGACCGAGAGAGACATGGCAAATACGCCTCAATCCAAGAAGCGCGCCCGCCAGGCCGACAAGCGTCTGGCCGTGAACAAGGCGCGCCGGTCGCGGATCCGGACCTTCCTGAAGAAGGTCGAGGAAGCGATCGCCAGCGGCGACAAGTCGGCCGCCGAAACCGCCCTGCGCACCGCCCAGCCCGAGCTGATGCGCGGCGTGACCAAGGGTGTGTATCACAAGAACACCGCTGCACGGAAAATGTCGCGGCTCAGCTCGCGCGTGAAGGCGATCGCCTGATCCGCATGCAGAACCGGCGGCGACGCCGTATCGCTGCTGCAGCAAGTCATTGACGTTCAAGGCGCCGGAGCTTCCGGCGCCTTTTTCGTTGCTGCGGTATGCCTGCAAGGGCCGGGGATTCTTTCGCCGCCGCTTGCGAGTCAAGCCATACTTGTGCTTGCCGCTCTCGCAGGCCGATTGGTAGTTTCGAACCTGCGAGTCACTTCGCCTTGGGGGGACATGAGGTGTCGTGTCGGTCCGGTCTGCCACCGGTCGATTCTTGCGGGAATAATGGGTAAACCCCGCTGCCTTCGACACCCTCGTGTTCAGAGTCTGCCTGCGGGCCAGACACGGATGAAACCGCGGCATTCTGCGTGCCGTCGGCCGTGCTGTGTTCCGCGTCGGGATGCAGACATGCAGCGTATTCATCGGCCGTCGCACGAGGTGCGACGGGACGATGATGTCGTGTCCGAAGGTCCGTCGTGATGGGTGCCCGGAAATGGCCGCGGGTTCGCACCAGGCCAGACGTGGACAGCTGGGGGCGGGACCATAGACATGACAAAAGAACAATGGGGTGAGTTGAAGGAGAGCCTGTTGCGTTCGGTGGGGCCGAACAACTTCCGCAACTGGATCGAGCCTCTCGAATTCGACGGAGCGGAAAACGGGGTGGCGCGGATCGCGGCGCCGACGAGCTTCGTGGGGACCTATGTCTCGCGCAATTACGGCGATCTGATCCTGGGACGGATGTCGGCGCTGGATGCAGGCGTGCGGCGGATCGAGTTCTCTGTCGGCGCGGCCAACAGCGCCGCCCGGCCCGATGGCGCGGACGAAGGGACGGCCGATGTGGACGAGGAAGACGACCGTCCGGCCCGAAGGCCCGATGCGGGCGTGCAGCCCGCGACCGCGGCTGCCGCACAGGCCTCTGCCGGGACCGCCTCCGCCACCCCGCCCCAGGCCGAACGGGATTCGATGCTGCCGCCCGCGCCGCTGGACCCGCGCTTCACCTTCGACACCTTCGTCGTCGGCAAACCGAACGAGCTGGCCCATGCCGCTGCCCGCCGGGTGGCCGAAGGCGGGGCGGTGACGTTCAACCCGCTGTTCCTCTACGGCGGTGTCGGGCTCGGCAAGACGCACCTGATGCATGCCATCGCATGGGAGCTGCGCCAGTCCCGCCCCGACCTGAACGTCGTCTACCTGAGCGCCGAGCAGTTCATGTACCGGTTCGTCCAGGCGCTGCGCGAGCGGCGGATCCTCGACTTCAAGTCGCTGTTCCGCTCGGTCGACGTGCTGATGGTGGACGACGTGCAGTTCATCGCCGGCAAGGATTCCACCCAGGAGGAGTTCTTCCACACCTTCAACGCCCTCGTGGATCAGGGGCGGCAGATCATCATCTCGGCCGACCGCGCCCCGGGCGAGATCAAGGACATGGAGGACCGGATCAAGTCGCGGCTGCAATGCGGGCTGGTCGTCGACCTGCATCCCACCGACTACGAGCTGCGTCTGGGCATCCTGCAGTCCAAGGTGGATGCCTTCCGCCTGCAGTATCCCGAGCTGGTGATCGCGCCGGGCGTGCTGGAATTCCTGGCGCACCGCATCAGCACGAACGTCCGCGTTCTGGAAGGCGCGCTGACGCGGCTCTTCGCCTTCGCCTCGCTCGTGGGGCGCGAGGTGACGATGGAGCTGACGCAGGATTGCCTTGCCGACGTGCTGCGCGCCTCCGAGCGGAAGATCACCGTGGAGGAGATCCAGCGCAAGGTGGCCGAGCACTACAACATCCGGCTCAGCGACATGCTGGGGCCGAAGCGCCTGCGGTCCTACGCGCGGCCGCGGCAGGTGGCGATGTACCTGTCCAAGCAGCTGACCTCTCGCTCCCTGCCAGAGATCGGGCGGCGGTTCGGCGGGCGCGATCACACCACCGTGCTGCACGGGGTGAAGCGCATCGAGGAGCTGCAGAACCAGGACGGCGCCATCGCCGAGGACATCGAACTGCTGCGCCGCGCGCTGGAGGCGTGACCGCGCCGGCGGGGTGGGCAGACTGCCCACCCTACGGGGGCCCGAGATGCCCGTCCGGCACCCATCCCTCGGCGCCGTCCTCCGCCCGGCAGAGAGTCCAGCCGTGGGTGGCGTCCAGCGCCTCCACCCTCTGCCCGGTTTCCACCGTCAGCTCTGCCGCCGAATAGTCCCGCCGCGCCCTGTCGCCCGGCGCCACGAGGCTGTCCGGCACCCAGCCCTCGCGCCCGTCCGGCGCGACGGCCCATAGCCAGCGGTGCCCGCCCTCCCAGATATCCGCGCGGCCCGTCAGGATCAGCGGCTCGCCCGCCTTCAACGCGATCGGATCGTCGTAGCTGGCCGTCCAGGCGGCGGTCACGCGGCGATGTTCGGGCATTCCTGTTCCCCTTCGGCTACGGGTTCCGCACATCCTCGGCGGTCAGGCTTGACCGTGGTCCGGCGGGTGGTGAAAAGGCAAGAAAACGCTTGAGCCGGGACGGGAAAGCGATAGCGTGTCCCTCCCGATGCCGGCCAGACGGACCGGCCATTTGGAGAGGAGCGAGGGATGAAACTCAGCATCGAACGCGGTGCCCTGCTGAAGGCCGTGGCCCAAGCGCAGTCGGTGGTCGAGCGGCGCAACACCATCCCGATCCTCGCCAACGTCCTGATCGAGGCCGAGGGCGACACCGTCCGGTTCCGCGCCACGGACCTGGATATCGAGGTGGTCGACAAGGCCCCCGCCATGGTCGAACGCGCGGGCGCGACCACGGTCAGCGCGGTGACGCTGCACGAGATCGTCCGCAAGCTGCCCGATGGTGCGCTGGTGACGCTGGCCGACGACGGTGTGGCCGGGCGGCTGACGGTGGATGCGGGGCGATCGAACTTCTCGCTCGCGACGCTGCCGAAGGAAGACTTTCCGATCATGGCCTCGTCGGAATACTCCGCCAACTTCTCGGCGAAGGCGCCGGTGCTGCGGCGGCTGTTCGACAAGTCGAAATTCGCCATCTCGACGGAAGAGACGCGGTACTACCTGAACGGCGTCTACATGCACATCGCCGAGGGCGAGGGCGGGCGCGTCCTGCGCTGCGTGGCCACCGACGGTCACCGTCTGGCACGGATCGACGCGGATCTGCCCGCGGGCGCCGAGGAGATGCCGGGCGTCATCGTCCCCCGCAAGACCGTGGGCGAGCTGCGCAAGCTGCTGGAGGATGACGAGGTCGCCATCGCGGTGTCGGTGAGCGAGACGAAGGTGCGCTTCGCCACGCCCGACATCACGCTGACCAGCAAGGTCATCGACGGCACCTTCCCCGACTACGCGCGCGTCATCCCCGCGAACAACCAGCGCCGGCTGGAGGTCGACGCGGCGGAATTCGCCAAGGCCGTCGATCGGGTGGCGACCGTCAGCTCGGAACGCAGCCGGGCGGTGAAGATGTCGCTGGACGAGGATCGGCTGATCCTGTCGGTCAACGCGCCCGACAGCGGCAATGCCGAGGAAGAGCTGGCCGTGGCCTATGGCGACGAGAAGCTCGATATCGGGTTCAACGCGAAGTACCTGCTGGAGATCGCGTCCCAGGTGGATCGCGAGAATGCGGTGTTCCTGTTCAACTCGGCCGGCGATCCGACGCTGATGCGCGAGGGGAACGATACCTCGGCCGTCTATGTCGTGATGCCGATGCGCGTGTGAGGGGACGCCGCTGGCGCGGCGTTGCCTTCGGCGAGAGTATTTTCAACGAAAAAATGATGGGGGTCGGATCGTGGGGGAGCTGTTTCTCTCGGGTCTGACCGTGTCGCATTTCCGCTCGCACCGGCGGGCGGAGGTGGCGCTGGACGGGCGGCCGGTGGCGATTTTCGGGCCGAACGGGGCCGGGAAGACCAATCTGATCGAGGCGGTGAGTTTCCTGTCGCCGGGTCGCGGCATGCGGCGGGCCGGGGTCGAGGATGTCGCGCGGAGGCCGGAAGCTCTGGGCTGGAAAGTGTCGGCGGTGCTGCGGTCGCTGGGGCAGGTGCACGAGGTCGAGGTGCAGGCCGAGGCCGGGGCGACGCGGGCCGTCCGGATCGACGGGAAATCGGCGGCACAGGTGGCGCTGGGCCGGGTGGCGCGGGTGCTGTGGCTGGTGCCCAGCATGGACCGGCTGTGGATCGAGGGGGCCGAGGGCCGGCGGCGGTTTCTGGACCGCATGACGATGAGCTTCATTCCCGGCCATGCCGAGGTCTCGCTCGCCTGGGAGAAGGCGATGCGCGAGCGCAACCGCCTGCTGAAGGACATGGTGCGCGACGGCCACTGGTATGTCGCGCTGGAGCGGCAGATGGCCGAGGCGGGCGTCGCGATCCAGCGGAACCGGCGGCGGGCGCTGGAACTGATCGACGCGGCGCAGGGAGAGGCGGAGACGGCCTTTCCCGCCGCCGATCTGGCGCTGAGCCATGCGGAGGGCGAGCTGCCCGAGGACGAGGGCGATCTGCGCGCCGCGCTGGCCGAGGGGCGCGCGCGCGACCTGGCGGCGGGGCGCACGCTGGTGGGTCCGCACCGGGTGGATCTGGAGGCCGTCTGGCGGGCGAAGGGCATTGCGGCCAGGGATGCCTCCACCGGCGAGCAGAAGGCGCTGCTGATCTCGCTGATCCTGGCCAACGGGCGGGCGCTGGCGGCCGATTTCGGGGCGCCGCCGATCCTGCTGCTGGACGAGGTGGCCGCCCACCTTGACGCCGGACGACGGGCCGCGCTCTATGCCGAGATATCCGCGCTGGGCTCGCAGGCGTTCATGACCGGCACCGGGGCGGAGCTGTTCGCCGAACTGGGCGGACGGGCGCAGTATCTGGAAGTGACGGAAGAGGCGGGCGAAAGCCGCGTCCTCGGGAGGGAGCCCCCATGACGCCGCAACGTGTGACGCTCATCACCCTCGGGGTGCGGGATCTGGCGGCGGCGAAGGCCTTCTACGGCACGCTCGGCTGGGTCGAGACGGGATCGCAGGAGGGCGTGGCCTTCTACCAGATGGACGGCCAGGGGCTGGCGCTGTTCGGGCTGGACGATCTGGCGGAGGATCAGGGGCGCAAGGGCGCCGCGCTGGGATTCGGCGCGGTGACGCTGGCGCAGAACTTTCCCGACGCGGCCTCTGTCGATGCGGCCTTCGAGGCGGCCGTGGCCGCCGGAGGCACGGTGCTGAAGCGGCCGGAGAAGGTGTTCTGGGGCGGCTATTCCGGCTACTGGGCCGATCCCGACGGCCATGTCTGGGAGGTCGCGCACAATCCCTTCTGGGCGCTCGACGACGATGGCCGGCTGACCATCACGGCTGGCTGACATGACCATCTCGTGGGCAGAGATCGGCCTTTACGCCGGGGCCATGCTGGTGCTGTTCTTCACCCCCGGCCCGGTCTGGCTGGCGCTGACGGCACGGGCGCTGTCTGGCGGTTTCCAGGCCGCCTGGCCGCTGGCGCTGGGCGTGGTGATCGGCGATGCGCTGTGGCCGTTCCTCGCGATCCTCGGCGTCAGCTGGATCGTCTCGGTCTTCTCGGGCTTCATGACCTTCCTGCGGCTTCTCGGCGCGGGGATGTTCCTCGTCATGGGCATCCTGCTGATCCGCAACGCCGAGAAGACCATCGCCGCCGACAGCCGCCTGACCCGGCCGGGCCGCTGGGCGGGCTTCGCGGCCGGGGTGGCGGTGATCCTGGGCAACCCCAAGGCGATCCTGTTCTACATGGGCGTGCTGCCCGGGTTCTTCGACATCACCCGCGTCACCGCCGCCGACATGGCGGTGATCGTCGGGCTGTCGATGATCGTGCCGCTGATCGGCAACGTCTGCTTCGCGCTGTTCATCGACCGGATGCGGCGCTTCATGGCCTCGCCCCGGGCGCTGCGGCGGACGAACCTGGTGGCGGGCGGCCTGATGATCGTGGTCGGTCTGATGATCCCGTTCCTCTGACAGCCTAGCCGGCAGCCGCGTCCAGCCGCGCCGTCTCTTCGGTGTCGCGGGCCTGTCCGCGCAACGCCGCGTCGCGGGCGAAGCAGCGTTCGACATAGGCGCGTTGCTTGGCGGTCGGCTTGTGCATGCGGAACGCCTCGGCGAACTGCAGGGCGCCGGCCAGCATGATGTCGGCCATGGTGAACCGGTCCCAGGCCACCCATTCCCGCCCGGTCAGCCGCGTTTCGACGGCACCGATCATCCTGTCCCAGGATCCCCAGGGGTAGGCCGCGGGATTGGGTTCCAGCGCCGCGAACTTCTCGGTCATCGCGGGTTCGAACGCCGAGGGGACGAAGAGCATCCATGTCAGGAACTCGCCGCGCGCTGGATCGTCGATTTCGGGCACCAGGCGGCCCGGAGCGTAGCGGTCGCCGAGGTAGAGCATGATCGCCGCGCTGTCCGCCATGGCCACGTCGCCGTCGCGGATCGCCGGCACCTTGCCGAGGGGCGATGCCGAGAGGAAGCCCGACGGCCGGTCGCCGCCCCGGATGTCCACCGGGGTGACGCGGTACGGCGCGCCGACCTCCTCCAGCGCCCAGAAAACGCGGACGGCGCGCGATCGCGGCGCCCAGTAGAAGCTGATCATCGCGCGGTCCTCCTGCGATCCGGGGCTGAAACACCGGCTGCTTGCGGGGGGTTCCCGCCGCCCGGGGGACGGGTTGCGCGGCGGCCCTCGAGACACCAAATATTGTGTCTCGCACGTGACAATCCCCCCACCGGATAGTAGAAGTTCGTCAAACGACGAAGGATGGTCCCGAATGGCCGAAGCGCAGCCCGCTGCCCCCCAGTACGACGCCGATTCCATCAAGGTTCTCAAGGGCCTGGATGCCGTGCGCAAAAGGCCCGGCATGTATATCGGCGACACCGACGACGGGTCCGGCCTGCATCACATGATCTACGAGGCCGTCGACAACGGCATCGACGAGGCGCTGGCCGGTCACGCGGACTTCGTGAAGGTGAAGATCCACGCCGACAATTCCGTCTCGGTCCGGGACAACGGCCGGGGCATTCCCGTCAACATCCACGCCGAGGAAGGCATTTCCGCCGCAGAGGTCATCATGACCCAGCTGCACGCGGGTGGGAAGTTCGACCAGAACTCCTACAAGGTGTCCGGCGGTCTGCACGGGGTGGGGATTTCCGTGGTGAACGCGCTGTCCGACTGGCTGGAGCTGCGGATCTGGCGCGACGGAAAGGAGCATTACGTCCGCTTCGAGAATTCCGAGACGGTGGAGCCGCTGAAGGTCGTCGGCGACGCCGGCGGCGAGAAGGGAACGGAGGTGCGGTTCCTCTCCTCGACGAAGACCTTCTCGAACCTCGACTACGAATACACGACGCTGGAAAAGCGCCTGCGCGAGCTGGCCTTCCTGAACTCCGGCGTCCGCATCGTGCTGGAGGACGAGCGGCCCGCCGAGGCTCTGAAGACCGAGCTGTTCTACGAAGGCGGCGTCAAGGAATTCGTGAAATACCTCGATCGGTCCAAGACCCCGATGATTTCCGAGCCGATCTTCATGACCGGCGAGCGGGACGGCATCGGCGTCGAGGTCGCCATGTGGTGGAACGACAGCTATCACGAGACGGTGCTGCCCTTCACCAACAACATCCCGCAGCGCGACGGCGGCACGCACCTGGCGGGCTTCCGGGGCGCACTGACGCGGACCCTGACGCGCTATGCCGGCGAAAGCGGGATCGCGAAGAAGGAGAAGGTCAGCTTCACCGGCGACGACGCCCGCGAGGGGCTGACATGCGTGCTGTCGGTCAAGGTGCCGGATCCGAAGTTCTCGTCCCAGACCAAGGACAAGCTGGTATCCTCCGAGGTCCGCCCGGCGGTGGAAAACCTGGTGGGCGAGAAGCTGGCGGAATGGTTCGAGGAGAACCCGAACGAAGGCCGGATGATCGTCGGCAAGATCGTCGAGGCGGCGCTGGCGCGGGAAGCGGCGCGCAAGGCACGCGAGCTGACCCGGCGCAAGACGGCGATGGACGTGAACTACCTCGCCGGCAAGCTGAAGGATTGTTCCGAAAAGGACGCGTCCAAGACCGAAGTGTTCCTGGTCGAGGGTGACAGCGCCGGCGGTTCCGCCCAGACCGGCCGCGACCGGCGCACCCAGGCCGTTCTGCCCCTGCGCGGCAAGATCCTGAACGTGGAACGCGCGCGCTTCGACCGGATGCTGTCGAGCCAGGAGATCGGCAACCTGGTCATGGCGCTCGGCACCGGGATCGGGCGGGACGAATTCGACATCAGCAAGCTGCGCTACCACAAGGTCGTCATCATGACCGACGCCGACGTGGACGGCGCGCATATCCGCACCCTGCTGCTGACGTTCTTCTACCGCCAGATGCCCGAGCTGATCGAGGGGGGTTATCTCTACATCGCTCAGCCGCCGCTCTACAAGGTCAGCCGCGGGCGGTCGGAGGTCTATCTGAAGGACCAGATGGCGCTGGAGGACTACCTGATCAACCAGGGCACCGAGGGCGCCGTCCTGCGGCTGGGCAACGGCGAGGAGATCGTCGGCCCCGATCTCGTCCGCGTGGTCGAGGAGGCGCGTCAGGTGAAGCGCATCCTGGAGGCCTTCCCGACCCACTACCCCCGCCACATCCTGGAACAATCCGCCATCGCCGGGGCCTTCGCCCAAGGCGCGGCTTCGTCCGACCTGCAGGGCATCGCCAATTCCGTCGCGACCCGGCTGGACGAGATCGCGGTGGAATACGAACGCGGCTGGCAGGGCCGTCCGACCCAGGACGCCGGCATCCGCCTCAGCCGCGTGCTGCGCGGGGTGGAGGAGACCCGAACGCTCGACGGTCCGGTCCTTCGCTCGGGCGAGGCGCGGCGGCTTGGGCAGATGACCCTGACCCTCCGCAACGTCTATTCCGACCCGGCCCATCTTGTCCGGCGCGAGCGGGTGCAGGACATCCACGGCCCGCTCGATCTGCTTCAGGCGATCCTCACGGAGGGCGAGAAGGGCCTGCAACTGCAGCGCTACAAGGGTCTGGGCGAGATGAACCCCGAACAGCTGTGGGAAACCACGCTGGACCCCGAGGCACGGACCCTGCTGCGGGTGGAGGTCGACGACATGGTCGAGGCCGACGATCTGTTTACCAAGCTGATGGGTGACACGGTCGAGGCGCGGCGCGACTTCATCCAGCAGAACGCGCTGAACGTCGAGAATCTCGATATCTGACCGAACGATCCCGGCCGCGCTCGTGTCGGAGCGCCGCCTGTCTTCCGGCCGGACGGCATCGGAAAGCGGCCCGCCCCTTCGGCGGGCCGCATTCATTACAGGATCAGGTTCGAGCTGTCGAAGCCGATCACGTGCTCCAGCACCACGCGCAAGTCGGCGACGTCGTCGGCGTTGACGTCGACCATCAGGTTGCCGTGCCCGTTCACCACCTGGAAGATCACGTTGTCGGCGTTGCCGAAGAAGGTGCTGTTGCCGTTGAAGACCAGCGGCGCGCCGACCTCGGCGGCCAGGGCCGAGAGGTCGATCAGGTCGGTGCCCCGGGCGAAGCCGATGACGCGGTCGGCCTCGGCCACGGTCGGGCCGGAATCGCCGCTCGTCTCGAACAGGAACACGTCCGCGCCGGCCCCGCCGAACAGGGTGTCGAGTCCCGTTCCGCCGATCAGCACGTCGTCACCGTCGCCGGCGTTGATCATGTCCGCCCCGGCGCCGCCGTGGATCGTGTCGTTGTCCTCCTGCGCGAAGATCTGGTCGGCGTCGAGCCCGCCGAGGATCGAATCCGCGCCGCCGCCGCCGACCAGCGTATCGACGCCCGCGCCACCGTCGAGCGTGTCGTCGCCGTTGCCGCCGGCAATGGAATCGAGCCCCTCGTCGCCCATCAGGCTGTCGTTGCCGTCATCGCCCGAGATGGTGTCGTTGCCGTCGCCGCCGAAGACGAAATCGTCGTTCTCCTGTCCGTAGAAGGCATCGTTCCCGCGGCCGCCTTCCAGCGTGTCGTTGCCGGTGCCGCCGGTGAGCGTGTCGGCCGCGTCGCCGCCGCGCAGCAGGTCGGCGCCGTCGCCGCCCAGCAGGTTGTCCGCGCCGCCGTCGCCGTCCAGCGTGTCGTTGCCGCCGCCACCGTTCAGCAGGTCGTTGTCGGCGCCACCCGACATCGCATCGTTGCCGCCCTCGCCGAAAAGCTGATCGGCCCCGGCGTCGCCCTGCAAGGTGTCGTTGCCGGTGCCGCCCAGCAGGGTGTCGATTCCCTCGCCGCCCTGAAGCAGGTCGGCATCGGCATCGCCGCGCAGGTAGTCGGTGCCGTCGCCGCCCGACAGCGTGTCGGCGCCCGCGTCGCCCAGCAGGACGTCGGCGCCGCCGAGGCCGGACAGGCTGTCCGATCCCGCGCCGCCCTCTATCCGGTTGGCGGCGGCGTCGCCCGTCAGGCTGTCGCCGAAGGCCGAACCCTGAAGGATCGTCGCGTTGGCGATGATGTCGCCCTCGGCGTCGCCGCCGGTGTTGACGTTGGTCGTCAGGTTCACCGTCACGCCCGCGGCGGACCCGGCATAGCTGACGCGGTCCGTGCCCGCGCCGCCGTCCAGGCTGTCCGCCCCGGCGCCGCCCTCCAGCACGTCGTCGTCCGCGCCGCCCAGCAGGGTGTCGTTTCCGGCGCCGCCCGTCAGGTTGTCGTAGCCGGTGCCGCCATCCAGCCGGTTGTCGGCCGCGTCGCCCAACAGGATGTCGCCGTAGACCGAACCGATCAGATGCTCGACCCCGATGAGGATGTCGCCCGCGGCGAAGCCGCCGGCCGCCGTGACGCTGCCGTCGAGGCTGATGGTGACACTGGCGTTGGACACCGCGTAGGTCACGGTGTCCGCGCCCGCGCCGCCCTCGATCCGGTCGCCGCCGTAGCCGCCGTCCAGCAGATCGTCGCCCGCGCCGCCCTGCAGCGTGTCCGCGCCGGAGCCGGTGGTCAGCGTGTCGCCCAGGGCGGAGCCGATCAGCACCTCGACATTGTAGACGATGTCGCCTTCGGCGTCGCCGCCGCTGCCCGCCGCGCCGGAGGAGATGTCGATGGACACCGCCGCCGCCGAGCCGGAGTAGTCCAGCGTGTCGATCCCGCCCTGGCCGTTGATCGTGTCGGCCCCGGCGCCGCCGAGGATACGGTCGCCGCCGCCGCCGCCCTGCAGCACGTCGCTGCCGGTGCCGCCGTCCAGCAGGTCGGCGCCGGCCTGACCGTAGAGGCTGTCGTTGCCGTCTCCGCCCAGCAGGCTGTCGCCGTCGTCGCCGCCGGCCAGCGCGTCGTCGCCGGTGCTGCCGTCCATCGTGTCGGCCCCGACGCCGCCGTTCAGCACGTCGTTGCCGCTGCCGGCCTGGATCGCATCGTTGCCGCCGTCGCCGAACAGCGTGTCCGCGCCGCCTTCGCCATACAGCGTGTCGTCCCCGCCCTGACCGTAGGCCAGATCGTTGCCGTCGCGGGCGTAGACCAGATCGCTGCCGGTTCCGGTGGTCAGGGTGTCATTGCCCTGACCGCCGTTCAGCGTGTCGTTGCCGTCGCCGCCGTTCATCAGGTCGTCGCCGTCCGCGCCGTACATCTCGTCGTTGCCGGCCTCGCCCAGCAGGGTGTCGTTCTCGGTCCCGCCGGAGAGCAGATCGTTGCCGTCGCCGCCGAAGAACAGATCCTCCCCGGACGAACCGTAGAGCTGGTCGCTGCCCTCGTCGCCGTAGAGCGTGTCGTTGCCGCCGTTGCCGCTGAGCAGGTCGTTCCCCGCGCCGCCACGCAGGAAGTCGCCGTTGGCCTGGCCGTAGAGACTGTCGTCGCCCAGCTGGCCGTAAAGCTGGTCGGCCCCGTTCTGGCCGTAGACCCGGTCGTCGCCGTCGCCGCCGACGGCGGTGTCGTTGCCGTCGCCGCCGTAGAGCACGTCGTTGTCGCCCGCGCCGTTCATCTCGTCGTTGCCGTCGGACCCGTAGAGCGTGTCGGCCCCGACATCGCCGTAGAGCGTGTCGTTGCCGCTGCCGGCGCTCAGCAGGTCGTTGCCGCTGCCGCCGTTCAGCTCGTCCGCACCGCCCTGGGAATAGAGCGTGTCGTTGCCGGCCTGCCCGAACAGGCGGTCGTTGCCCTCGTTCCCGCTCAGCAGGTCGTTGCCATTACCGCCGTCCAGAAGGTCGTTGCCGCCGTTGCCGAACAGGCGGTCGCCGCCGTCCTGACCGTAGAGCGTGTCGTTGTCGTTCGCGCCGTACATCGCGTCGGAGCCCAGACCGCCGACGAGGATGTCGTTGCCGTCGCCGCCGTCCAGCAGGTCGTTGTCGTCGGCGCCGTTCAGCGTGTCGGCGCCGCTGCCGCCGTAGAGCGTGTCGATGCCGCCGTCGCCGTAGAGGAAGTCGTTGTCGTCCCCTGCGCTCAGCAGGTCGTTGCCCGCGCCGCCGTTCAGCTGGTCGTTCCCGGTGGAGCCGTAGAGGCTGTCGTTGCCCGCCTCGCCGAACAGCACGTCGAAGCCGCCGTTGCCGCTGAGCAGGTCGTTGTCGTCGCCGCCCTCCAGCCGGTCGGCTCCGTCGCCGCCATAGAGACTGTCGGCGCCGGCAAGGCCGTACATCAGGTCGGCGCCGGTCTGGCCCCAGGCCACGTCGGCGCCGTCGCCGGCGGTCAGCGTGTCGTTGCCGTCGCCGCCGTCCAGAAGGTCGTCGTCCGCGCCGCCGTTGAGGTTGTCGTTCCCCGCATCGCCGTGGAGCGTGTCGCGCCCGTCCTCGCCGGACAGCACGTCGTCGCCCAGATCGCCGTTCAGCAGGTCCGCGCCTTCCTGGCCGAAGATCGTGTCGTTGTCGTCGCCGCCTCGGATGACGTCGTCGCCCAGCCCGCCCGACAGCGTGTCGTCGCCCGCCTCGCCGTGAATCGTGTCGTTGTCGTCGCCGCCGACGGCGTTGTCGTTGCCGGCCCCGGCGTGGATCAGGTCCGCGCCCTCCTCGCCGTTCATGTCGTCGTCGCCGTCGCCGCCCTCGATGGAATCGTTGCCCAGCTGGCCGCGGATCAGGTCGGCGCCGGCGCCGCCCAGCAGCGTGTCCTCGCCCTCGTTGCCGTAGAGGCTGTCGGCATCGTCGCCGCCGTCGATCCAGTCGTTCTCGGCGCCGCCGATGATCGCGTCGTTTCCGATACCGCCGAAGATGGTGTCGGAGCCCTCTTCGCCGTTGATGTCGTCCGCCCCGGCGCCGCCGTGGATGGAATCGTTGCCGATCTGGCCGCGGATCAGGTCGTCGCCGCCCTCGCCCAAGATGGTGTCGGTGCCGTCGCTGCCGTAGAGGCTGTCGTTCCCGCCGCCGCCGCTGACGCTGTCGTCGCCGGCGCCGCCGATGATGTCGTCGGCCCCGGCGCCGCCGGCGATCGTGTCGGTGCCGTCCTCGCCGTTGATCGTGTCGTTGCCGTCGCCGCCGTCGATGGCGTCGTTGCCGGCCTGGCCGTTCAGGATGTCGTTGCCGCCGTCGCCGTTCAGGACGTCGTCGCCCTCGCGGCCGAAGAGGCCGTCGTCGTCGTCGCCGCCGTTGATCGTGTCGTTGCCTTCCGCGCCGATCAGGTTGTCGGCTCCGGCGCCGCCGTTCAGCAGGTCGTCGCCTTCCTCGCCGTTGATCTCGTCGTTGCCGCCGCCGCCCGACAGGGTGTCGTCGCCCAGCTGGCCCGAGATCTGGTCGGCCCCCTCACCGCCGTCGACGATGTCGTGGCCGCCGCCCGCGAGGATGTCGTCGTCGCCGTCGCCGGCGAAGATCGTGTCGTCGCCGGCCCGGCCGAAGACGTCGCCGTTGATCGTGTCGTCGCCCGCGCCGCCCCAGATGCCGTTGCCGGCCCCGTCGCCGACGATGACGTCGCCGAAGGCCGATCCGACGACATTCTCGATCCCGTCGAGGAAGTCGCCCTCGGCGGTCGAACCGCTCTGCCCCGGCAGGTTCTCGCCCCGCCAGGTGCCCATGCGGATCCAGACGCCGACGAGCGAATCCGCGTAGGTGACGGTGTCGAGCCCCTCGCCGCCGTACAGGATGTCGTGGCCCAGCCCGCCCGAGATCAGGTCGTTGCCGCCGCCGCCATAGATCACGTTGATCCCGGCGTCCCCGGTCAGGGTGTCGTCGTGGTCCGACCCGGTCAGGTTCACGATGTTGATCAGCGTGTCGCCCTGGGCGTCGCCGCCCGACAGGGTCAGGGTCGACAGGTCGACGCTCACCGCGGCCGAGGATCCGGCCCAGGAGGCGGTGTTCCGTCCGCCCGCGCCGCCGTCGAGGATGTCGGCGCCCGCGCCGCCTTCCAGCAGGTTGTCGTCGCTGTCGCCGGTCAGGGTGTCCGCGAAGGCAGTGCCGATGATCCCCTCGATCCCGGTCCAGGCGGCGGTCGCCAACGACGCGCCGACGCCCGCGACGCCGACGAGGCCGGACAGGTCCACCAGGTCGATCCCGTCGCCGCCGTCGATGGTGGCGTTGGTGTCGCCGATCCGCAGCGTATCGTTGCCGTCGCCGCCGAACAGCTCGTCGCCGCCCAGCGTTCCGTCCAGCAGGTCGTCACCCTCGCCGCCCTGTAGCGTGTCGAGCCCGCCGCCGCCGAACAGCGTGTCGTCGCCTGTCCCGCCTTCCAGCAGGTCGTCGCCGTCGCCGCCGTCGATGTCGTCGTCGCCCTCGTCGCCGCCCACGATGTCGGCGTCGGCGCCGGCGTGGATCGTGTCGTTGCCCGCGCCGCCGTTCACGATGTCGGTGCCGGCAAGGCCCGAGATGCTGTCGTCGCCGTCGCGGCCGGACAGACGGTTGCCACTGGCCGAGCCGACCAGCACGTCGCCGAATTCCGACCCGGTCAGGTGCTCGACCCCGGTGACGGTGTCGCCGTCGGCGTGGCCGCCGGTGAAGACGTTCGCGGTGAGGTCTGCGAAGATCGCGGCGTCGGAGCCGGAATAGGCGATCGTGTCCTCTCCGTCTCCGCCGTCGATGGCGTCTGCGCCCGCGCCGCCCTGCAGTGTGTCGTCGCCCGCGCCGCCCAGCAGGCTGTCGTCCCCTCCACCGCCGAAAAGCCGGTTCGACCCTGAATCGCCCGCGATCGTGTCGTTCCAGGCCGACCCTTCCAGCCCCTCGATCCCGCTGTAGCTGTCGCCGGCCGCGTCGCCCGAATTGCCGGCCGGTGCGATCAGCGAAGCGCCGACCGCCGCAGTCGACAGCGCGTAGGACGCGATGTCGATGCCGCCGCCGCCCGACAGCACGTCGGCCCCGGCGCCGCCTTCCAGCGTGTTGTCGCCGCCGTCTCCGATCAGCGTGTCGGCGTGATCGGTGCCGACCGCCTGCTCGATGCTGACGAAGCGCCCGTCCGACAGGTCGATTGAGACGCCGAAGGCGCCGGCCGCCGCGAGCACCGCGTCGTTGCCGTCGCCGCCGTCGATCAGCGCGGTCGCCGCGTGAACGACCAGACGGTCGTCGCCCGCGCCGCCCAGGATCGTGTCCGTGCCGCCCGCGCCGTCGATGCTGTCCGCGCCGTCGCCGCCGATCAGCAGGTTGGCCGCCCCGTCGCCCGACAGGGTGTCGTCATGGGCCGACCCTTCCAGCCCCTCGAAGCCGGACCAGACGTCGCCGTCCGCATGACCGCCGGTCGCGGTGCCGGCGGACAGATCCGCGGTGATCGCCGCGTCGGACATGGTGAAGGACAGCAGGTCGTTGCCGATGCCGCCGTCCAGCGTGTCCGCCCCCGCGCCGCCTTCGACCGTGTCCGATCCGGCGCCCGCGGCGATGCTGTCGTTGCCGCGCATGCCGAACAGCGCATTGTCCAGACCGCTGCCGACCAGCGTGTCGTCGCCGTCGCCGGTGACCGCGTTCTCGATCATCGCGTTGGCGCCGGTGCCGATGGTGCCGAAGGTGGTGGCCGATGCGGCGCCCTCCGCCAGCCGGGTCATCGTGCCGCCGGCGGTCAGGTCGATCGAGAGGTCGCCGGTCATCGCCGCGGCGTCGATCCAGTCGCCGTCGCCCGCGACGTCGTCCTCCAGCACGGTGCCGAGGCGGGGCGCGAACTGCGCCTCGAAGATCTCGTTGGTGTAGTGGAACACCTCGCCGTCGGCCTCGGGCGCGCCGTAGACGTCCAGCTCGATCCGCTGGATCAGGCCGGTGTCGACGCCGTTGTTCACCACCTCGACCAGCCAGGTCCCGTCGGCGGATTCGCCCCGAAGCGCGTTGACGGCGAACTGCCACTGCAGCCCGATGTCCGCGACGTCCTCGTAGGCGAAGTTGTCGGAGGATATGTTGTGCAGCGCGACCCGCGTGCCGGACGGAGAGATCAGGTAGAGGTCGATCTCGGGGAAATGCGGGTGGCGCAGGGTGATCGTGACGGTGACGTATTCCAGCGCGATGTCGGTGCCGTCGAGGGTCACCGCGCGGTAGCTGCTGGCGGGCGCCGCGGCAGAGCCGGCGCCGATCGTCGTGACCGACACGTCGACCGCCTCGGCCGTTTCCTCGTTGGCTGAAACGCGCGCCTCGCCGAACAGCGACCAGACCTCGGCCATGCGCACGGCGGCGTAGGCGTCGACCGCGCCGTAGCCGTAGTCTTCCGAGAAATGCAGCCCGCCGCCGTTCCAGGTGTCGGCGCCGTTCTCGTACCAGGAGAAGACCTCGGTCGAGTAGGCCTGCGGCGTGCCGCCGATCTCGGTGCCGACGTGATGGGCGGAGTTGGCCAGCACGTTCTGCACGTCGCGCCAGCCCAGATCGCCGTTCGCCTCCAGCATCAGGGACACGATACCCGACACCTGCGGCGTCGCCGCCGAGGTGCCGCCGAAGAAATCGGTGTAGCCGTCGTTCAGCAGCCCGTCCTGGGTGCCGGTCCCGTCGCCCCAGCCGTAGCCGCCCGCGCCGACGATGTCGGTTGTCACGATGCCGGTGCCGTAGTCGCGCAGATGCGCGGCGAAGAGAGAGCTGTCGTCCAGATCGTAGTAGACGTCGGGCGAGGAAAGGTACTGCCCCAGCGGCTGGTTCACCCGCGACAGCGAGGAGACGAGCAGCGACGCGCCGCGCGACACGAAGGGAGAGACCTGCGGATCGATGACGGTGCCGTCGCCCAGGGTCACGGTGTCCGTGTACGCCCCGACCACGACGGTCTGGCGCGACGCGGTGCGCATGTCGGTGCCGGCATTCGCCTCGGCCGCGGTGGTGTCGGCGGCCAGGATGTCCGCCTCGTCCACGCGCGGCGGCGTGTTGGACGGATCCTCCCCCTCGTTCAGGAAGCCGGAATCGACGTAGTCGATCGCGTAGGAGCCGTCGTCGTTGCGGACGATAACCACCCGCGTCGGCGTGCCGTTGTCGTTGTAGTAGAGATCGTCGTAGCCGTTGCCCGCGGCCATCACCATGACCGTGCCCAGCCCGCCGCGGCCTTCGCTGGCCGCCAGGTCGATGGCGGCAAGCTGCGCCTGCATCTCGGCCGAACCGGCCAGCGTCTGGTTGTAGGTGCTGTCGGTGTGCCAGCTGGCGCTGATCACGTCGAACAGGCCGAAATTCTCCATGATCTGCGACATGACCGGCGCGTCGCGGTCGCCGGAATCGTCCGCGAAGGCGTCCGATCCGTCGCCGTCGTAATCGAAGAACACGTCGACGGAGGAGATGCGCGCTTGCCAGGCGATGCCCACGGTACCGACACCGTCATGACCCGCTGCGATGATGCCGGCGACCGAGGTGGCGTGGTTCTCCGTCCGCTCGTTGTTGCCGAGGATGGTCAGCGCGCCGTCGCCGGTCAGGATGGACAGCAGGGGTTCGGGATCGAACCGGTCGACCCATTCGGGATGCAGGTTGTCGACGGAACTGTCGGTGACCCCGACATGCACGCCCGCGCCGCCGTATTCGGACCAGATCGTCTCGATCCCCTCGCGCCCGTAGCCGAAGCTCTGCGCCAGGTAATCGAAATGCCACTGAAAGGAATAGAGTGCATCGGTCGGCGTGTGTCGTGTCATTCCTGTCCCCGTCTTCTGTCCGCGTGTCCGGAAGCTGTATACGGCAGCGATTGATGCCTCCGCGTGAAAAATCCATTAACGCGGCCGATAAAATTCGGGATATCGCGGACAATCGGGCGGGTCGCAAAGGCACGTCCCGTCCATTCGCTGACCGCGGGCGTGCCGGATCGATTGCCGCTCTGCCGAAATCCGCGGCAGAACCGGGATCAGCAGGCGCCGAGGGCTGCCGAGAGGATCGTCGCCGGAGGATAGCAAGCCTCTGTCAACACGGCTATTTCAGCTTTAGGACGAGTGCAAGTACACGCCTACAACTCTCTCATATGTTGGTATGCTGCGAGCAGAGGTGAACACGACGGTGCCATCCTTTGGCAGCATTCGGCGCGCGCCTGTGTGGCCCCTTCGCAACTCGCTCTGCGCCGGAATGCCATTCGCGGCGTTCGTTTCACTTGACCCCCGGCAAGTCCTTTCGTTGCGGGAACTTGCGCGGAATGGCGAATACCGGGGCTGCGGGGCACGATCCTCCGCCGCGGGTCCGGGCCCGCATCACTCCACCGGTGCGCGGAACGTGCCCCAGACAGGGGCTGCCATGCCGGTCAGCGTGCGGGCGGAATGGTCCGCGCCGAACTCCCGCGCGATGGCGTCGTATATCTCTCGCGCGTGATATTCGAACTTCTCGGACACGCGGTAGAGCGGGCCCGCCACGGTGATCGAATAGATCCGGTCGCCCAGCACCACGGGAACGGTCGCGCCGCCCAGGTCGGGCGAATAGTAGGAGGCGGACATGAACCAGCCGCGCGCGCGTCCGGCTTCCATCTGGGCCTTCACCTCCTCGACCGAGCGGGCGGCGTTGCGGCCCCAGGTGCCGAAGGTGGCGCGGCGCAGCAGAACCTCGCAATCGCGCTTCGGCATCTGCGACAGCAGCGCCTGGCCCGAGGCGGTGACATGGATCGGCACCCGCTTTCCGATCCCCGCCGCGTAGCGCACGGCGGCCGGCGATTCCACCACGTGCAGCAGCACCGCGAACAGCCCGCTGGGTGCCGAGATCCAGACCGTTTCGCCGGTCCGCTCGCCCAGTTCGGCCACGATGGTGCGCAGCGCCTCCGGCACCGGCTCGCCCTCCGCGAAGGCGGACGACAGCTGTTGCCAGCGGGAGGAGGGGTAGTAACCGCCCCGCGCCCGCGGTTCGTAGAGATAGCCCGCATCGGCGAGGGTCGACAGGATGTTGAAGGCGCTGGACCGCGGCCATCCGAAATGCCGGACGACATCGGACAGGGTCGCCGGCTCCTGCCGCTCGGCGAAGAATTCCAGCAGGGCCAGCATGTTCTCGATCTGTCGGACCGCCATCGTCCACCTTCTCGCTCGGCTCGGGCGCAGCCCGGGAGTCGTTGACATCCCCAAGACCATCTGAATACTTGTCCCAGATATTGCTTGGTTTGTCCAGATATGTGGACAAGCAGGGAGGAGGCAGCTGATGGGACCGTTGGAGGGGCTTCGCGTCCTTGACCTGAGCTCCGTGCTGATGGGGCCGTATGCCACCCAGATCCTCGGCGATTACGGCGCCGAGGTGATCAAGATCGAGGCCCCCGCCGGCGATCTTGTTCGAGAGATCCTGCCCGCGCGGTCCCCCGGCATGGGGTCGATGTACCTCAACTCCAACCGGTCGAAGGAAAGCGTCACGCTGGACCTCAAGACGGAGGAGGGCCGCGCCGTGCTGATGCGCATGGTGCCGGAGGCCGACGTGCTGATCACCAACGTCCGGCCGCGCAAGATGGACCGCCTGGGCCTGACCTGGGACGCGCTGCGCGGCGCCAACCCGCGGCTGATCTACGCGGCGCTCGTCGGGTTCGACCAGCGCGGGCCCTATGCCGGCCGTCCGGCCTATGACGATCTGATCCAGGGCGGGGCGGGCATTCCCTATTCCTTCATGCGCGCCGGTCAGCGGCCGGCCTACGTGCCCGCCGCCATCGCCGACCGCATCGTCGGGATGTCCGCGGTCAACGCGATCCTCGCCGCGGCGCTGGAACGGGAACGCTCGGGCGAGGGGCAGAAGATCGAGATCCCCATGTTCGAGACGATGCTGTCGATGATCCTGGCCGATCACCTGCAGGGTCTGACCTTCGTTCCGCCGCTGGACGAGGGCGGCTACAAGCGCCACCTCAGCCCCGACCGCCGCCCCTACGAGACGAAGGACGGCCATGTCTGCGCACTGATCTACAACGACGGCCACTGGCAGCGCTTCTTCGCCGAACTCGGCCGGCCCGACATGCCGGCCGCCGATCCGCGCTATGCCAGCTTTGCCGCGCGGATGGAGCATATCGACGAGGTCTACGCGGAACTCGGCCAGCTGATGAAGACGAAGACCACCGACGAATGGCTGGACCTTTTCGACCGGGCCGACGTGCCGGCGCTGCCGATGCATTCCTATGCCTCCGCGCTGGAGGATCCGCATCTGAAGGCCATCGGCTTCTTCCGCGAAAGCGACCACCCGACGGAGGGACGGATCCGCCAGATGGCGGTGCCCGCCGCCTTTTCCCGCACGCCGGCCGAACCCGAGAAGCCTGCGCCGGTGCAGGGGGCCGACGGCCGCCGGGTGCTGGAACGGATGGGCTTCTCCGACGCCGAGATCGCCGCGCTGGCCGACGCCGGCGTGCTGCGCCTGCCGGAAGGAGAGTGAGCATGGATTTCGCCCTGACCGACGACCAGCAGGCCATCCAGGACGCCATCGAGCGCATCTGCGCGAAATTCGGTGACGACTACTGGCTGAAGCGCGACCGCGAGGGCGGCTTTCCGGTCGAATTCTACGACGCGCTGGCGAAAGAGGGCTGGCTGGGCATCTGCACCGCCGAGGCGCAGGGCGGCGCGGGCCTGGGCGTGACCGAGGCCACGATCATGATGCGCACCATCGCCGAGTCGGGTGCCGGGCTGTCCGGTGCATCGGCCGTGCACATCAACATCTTCGGACTGAAGCCGGTCGACGTCTTCGGCTCGGACGAGCAGAAGGAGCGGATGATCCGCCCGATGGCGGAGGGGCGCGAAAAGGCCTGTTTCGGCGTGACAGAGCCGAATACTGGGCTCAACACCACGCAACTCAAGCTGCGGGCCGAGAAGCGGGGCGACAAGTATGTCGTGAACGGCCAGAAGGTGTGGATCTCGACCGCGCAGGTCGCGGACAATATCCTGCTGCTGGCGCGGACGACGCCTCTTGAGGAGGTCACGAAACCGACGCAGGGCCTCAGCCTCTTCTACACCCCGTTCGACCGCGACCGTATCAAGGTCAGCGAGATCGAGAAGATGGGCCGCAAGGCCGTCGATTCCAATGAACTGTTCTTCCAGGATTTCGAAATCCCCGAGACCGACCGCATCGGCGAGGAGGGCGAGGGGTTCAAGTACATCCTTCAGGGCATGAACCCCGAACGCATCCTGATCGCCGCCGAAGCGGTCGGCCTCGGCTTCGCCGCGCTGAAGAAGGCCACCGCCTACGCGAAGGAGCGGAACGTCTTCAACCGCCCCATCGGCCAGAACCAGGCGATCCAGCATCCGCTGGCGATCAACCGGTCCGAACTGGAGGCCGCCTGGCTGGTCACCATGAAGGCCGCGTGGGAATACGACCAGGGCCTGCCCTGCGGCGCGTCCGCCAACATGGCCAAGTATCTGGCCGGGGAGGCGGGATTCAACGCCTGCCAGCAGGCGATCATGACCCACGGCGGCTTCGGTTATGCGAAGGAGTACCACGTCGAGCGGTATCTGCGCGAAAGCCTGATCCCGCGCATCGCCCCCGTCTCGCCCCAGCTGGCGCTCTGTTTCATTGCCGAGCGGGTGCTGGGCCTGCCGAAATCGTATTGAGGAGAATCCCATGGCCGGTCTCTGGTTCGAGGAATTCGAGGAAGGAATGGTCTTCCGTCACGAGCTCACCCGCTCGGTGACCGAGGCCGACAACATGATGTTCTCGCTCATGTCGATGAACCCGCAGCCGCTGCATGTGGACTTCGACTTCGCGTCGAAGACGGAATGGGGCAAGCCGCTGTTCAACTCCATGTTCACCTTCGCGATCATGGTCGGGCTGTCGGTACAGGAAACGACGCTGGGCACGACCATCGGGAACCTCGGCTTCACCGACGTGACCTTCCCGAACCCGGTCTTCCACGGCGACACGCTGCGGGCTGAAACGAAGGTGCTGTCGAAGCGCGAGTCGAAGTCGCGGCCCACTCAGGGCATCGTCGAGTTCGAGCACACCTGCTACAAGCAGGACGGCACCCTGGTCGCGAAGTGCAAGCGCACCGGGCTGATGCGGAAGAAGCCCGAGGGCCAGGCCTGATGCGGTCCTTCCTCTTCGTTCCCGGCGACAGCGAGAAGAAGTTCGGCAAGGCCCGCACCGGCGACGCCGACGCGCTGATCCTCGATCTGGAGGATTCGGTCGCGCTGTCCGCCAAGGAGGGCGCGCGCAGGACCGTCGCCGCCATGCTGGACGCCCCGCGCGAGGGGCCGGCGCTGTTCGTGCGGGTCAACGCGCTGGATACGGGCATGACGCTGACGGACCTGGCGGCGGTGATGCCGCACCGGCCCGACGGGATCGCCCTGCCGAAATGCGAGGGGCCGGAGGATCTGAACCGCGTGGCCAGTTACTGCGCCGCCTTCGAGGCTGCGCATGACCTGCCGCCGACGAAGATCATCGCCATCGCGACCGAAACGGCGGGCTCGCTCTTCACGCTCGGCAGCTACAAGGGCTGCGACGAACGCCTCTGGGGCATGATGTGGGGGGCGGAGGATCTGGCCGCCGCCCTCGGTGCACGCGAGAACGGCGCTAAGGACGGCTTTCACGAGCCCTTTCGCCTGGCCCGCAACCTGTGCCTTGCCGGCGCGGCGGCGGCGGGCGTGGTGCCGATCGACACGATCTGCGCCGTGCTCGACGACCTGAGCGTGGTGGAGCGCGAGGCGCGGGAGGCCCGCCGCGACGGCTTCGGCGCCAAGGCGGTGATCCATCCGAAACACGTGGCCGCCGTGAACGACGCCTTCACCCCGACCGAGGACGAGCTGGCCTGGGCGCAAAAGGTGCTGGACGCCTTCGCCGCCGACCCCGACGCGGGCGTGGTCCGCATCGACGGGCAGATGATCGACAAGCCGCACGAACGCGCGGCGCGGAAGATCATGGCGGCCGCCGAAGGCGCGAAAGCGGCGGGGAAGACCTGATGGCAACGCCTGTCGAACAGAAACCCGTCAACGCGATCTCCGCCGTTCTGGCCCGGGTCGAGACAGTCCTCATCGCCGTGTCCGGCGCCGCGCTGGCCGCGATCATGCTGGTGGTCGTGGCGGATGTGGTCATGCGCTACGCCTTCAATGCGCCGCTGACCTGGAGCTACAACCTCATCGGGCTCTACCTGGTGGGGGCGGTCTTCTTCCTCGCCCTGCCCGACACGATGCAGCACCACGGACACATCGCGCTGGACATCTTCTCGCCGATGTTCCCGCTGCGGCTGAGGCATGTCGTCCTCTGCCTGGGCTTCGCGGCCTCGACCGTGTTCCTGGCGCTGATCGCCTGGCTGGAATGGGGCACGACCGCGACGGCCTATGCCGGCAATGACGTGCTGACCGGGCCGGTCGCCTTCAAGACCTGGGTGGCGCATGCCGTCCTGACGCTGGGCATCGGCGTGCTGACGCTGCGGACGCTCTACCGGACGGTGTTCCATGCGGCTTCTGCCGTCGCTGGGCGCGACCTGGTGGAGATGCCGCCGCCGCCAATCACCTCGACCTACGAGGAACACACCGCGGAGCACGGGGCATGATCGTCACCATCGCCCTTGTCATCCTCGTCGTCATGCTGGTCTTCGGCCTGCCCGTGGCGCTGGCCATGGCCGTGTCGGGGGCGGTCGGGCTCTACCTTTTCGGGGGGCTGCCGATCCTGCTGGGGATCCTTCAGACCACGCCGCTGTCCACGGCCAACGATTACGAGATCATCACGATCCCCATGTTCATCCTGATGGCGGAGTTCGTCATCATCTCGGGCGTGGCGGACGACCTCTTCAAGGCCGCGACGGTCTGGGTCGGGCGGATCCGGGGCGGGGTGGCCATGGCCACGGCGCTGGCGGGCGCGGGGTTCGGGGCGATCTCGGGCTCCTCCACCGCCGCTGCCGCGACGCTGTCGTCCACCTCCATCCCCGCGATGCTGAAGGAGGGCTACGAGCCCAAGCTCGCCTGCGGGGTCGTCGCGATTTCCGGCACGCTGGCGATGCTGATCCCGCCGTCGATCGCGCTGATCCTCTACGGCATCATCGCGGACATCCCCGTGGGCGCGCTGCTGATCGGGGGCGTGATCCCCGGGCTGATGGTGACGGCCACGATCATCATCACCGTCGCCATCCTGGTCTGGCTGCGGCCCGAGGACGCGCCGCTGGGCCGGGCATATTCCTGGGGCGAGAAGTTCGCCTCCCTGAAACGGATCGGGCTGGTCGTGCTGCTGTTCTTCGCGGTCACGGGCACGATCTATTCCGGCATCGCCACCCCGACCGAGGCGTCGGGCATCGGCGCCTTCGCCGCCATGCTGATCGCGGCGTGGGAACGCAAGCTGACCCCGTCGGCCGCCTGGCACGCGCTTCGCTCTGCCGCGCAGACGACCTGCATGATCCTCTTCATCATCCTCGGCGCGCACGTCTTCGGATATTTCTTCACCCTGACGCGGGTGACCAACGACATCACCACCTTCGTCGGCGGGCTGGAGATGTCGCGCTGGTGGATCCTGACGATCATCCTGATCGGCTACCTGATCCTGGGGTTCTTCATGGACCAGATCGCGATCCTGATCCTGACCGTCCCGATCATGCTGCCGCTGATCCGCGACCTGGGTTTCGATCCGGTCTGGTTCGGCGTGCTGGTCGTGGTGACGGCCGAGGTCGGGATGGTCACGCCACCGCTCGGCATGAACGTCTTCGTCGTGGCCCGCTACACGCGGCGGCCGATCGGCCAGATCTTCCGCGGCGTCGCGCCCCACGTCTGGGCGCACCTGGTCGTCATCGCGATCCTCGCCGCCTTTCCCGCAATCACCCTGTGGCTGCCGTCAACGATGCAGTAGCCACGTCCAACGGAGGAGAAGACAACCAATGGCACTGAAAGCAACCGGCCTGACGGCCGTCCTGCTCGCGACCGCCTCGATGGCGTCGGCGCAGGAGATCACGCTGAGGACGGCGGACAGCCTGCCCGTCGATCACTACATCTTCCAGGCGACAATGAAGCCGATGATGGACAAGGCGGCAGAGTTGTCCGGCGGCGCGATCAAGTACGAACACTTCCCGGCACAGCAGCTGGGCAAGGCCAAGGACATGCTGTCGCTGGCCCAGACCGGCGTGACCGACATCGCCTATGTCGGCGCCTCCTACATCTCGGACAAGCTGCCGCTGTCGTCGGTGGGCGAACTGCCCGAGGCCTTCGCCTCGTCCTGCGAGGGCACGCTGGCGTTCTGGGAAATCGCGAAGCCCGGCGGCGTGCTGGAGGTGGCCGAATACCAGCCCGAGGGCGTCCGCGTGCTGGCGGCCCTGGTGCTGCCGCCCTACGAATTCTACTCCAAGACCCCGATCGAGGGGCTGGCGAGCCTGCAGGGCCAGAAGGTCCGCTCGACCGGCGGCGCGCAGCAGATAGCGCTGGAGAAGCTGGGCGCCGTGCCGGTGCAGATGGCCGCGCCCGAAGCCCGCGAGGCCCTGTCGCGCGGCACTGTGGACGGGATCGTCTTCGCGACCTCGTCGGTGCTGGCCTACGATCTGGTGCCGCATCTGAAATTCGCCACGAAGGGCGCGAATTTCGGAGCCTTCGTCGCGACCTACATGATCAGCCAGTCGAAATTCGACAGCCTGCCCGAGGATCAGCAGCAGGCGCTGACCGAGGCCGGCGAATACGCCACGAAAGAGGGCTGCAAGACGGTCGACGAGGCCACGGCCACCGACGGCGACAAGATCGCCGAGGGCGGGGTGGAGTTCGCACCGCTGCCCGAGGAGGACGCCGCGAAGCTGGTCGAGACCATGGCCACCGTCAGCGACGAATGGGCGGCGGAGCTGGACGGGCGCGGCAAGCCCGGCTCGGACGTTCTGGCGGCCTTCCGCGAGGCGCTGAAGAACGGCATGTGATCGGGGCCTCCGGCCTTCGGATCACGAGAAGCGGGGCGTTCGCGATGCGGGCGCCCTTCTGCCTCAGACCCGAGCGATGCCCTTCTCGCGGGCGTCGAGATACCAGCGGACCGTCCCGGCGATCCCGTCCGCCAGGCTTGTCTTCGGCTCCCAGCCCAGCTCTCTCAGGCGGCGGTTCGACATCAGCTTGCGCGGCGTGCCGTCGGGTTTCGACGTGTCGAACGACAGCTCCCCCTCCAGCCCCACGGCATCCATCACCATCCGGGCCAGATCGGCGATCGGCAGATCCTCTCCGGTGCCGGCGTTGATGTGGATGTCCTCGCTGTAGTGCTTCAGGATGTGGATGCAGGCGTCGGCCAGATCGTCGACGTACATGAATTCGCGCCGGGGTGATCCGGTGCCCCAGATCGTCATCCCGCGCGCGCCCGCTTCCTTCCGTTCCACCGCGCGGCGGATCAGGGCGGGCAGGACGTGGCTGTTCACGGGGTCGAAATTGTCGTGCGGCCCGTACTGGTTCGTCGGCATGGCCGAGATGAAGTCGTCGCCGTACTGCCGCCGGTAGGCCTGGCACAGCTTGATCCCCGCGATCTTGGCGACCGCGTACCATTCGTTCGTCGGCTCCAGCGGGCCGGTCAGCAGCGCGTCTTCCTCGATCGGCTGCGGCGCGAACTTCGGGTAGATGCAGGACGAGCCGAGGAACAGCAGCTTCTTCACCCCGTGGTCGTGCGCCAGCGAGATCACGTTGTTCTGGATCTCGAGGTTCTCCAGCAGGAAATCCACCGGCCGGGTGTCGTTGGCGTGGATGCCGCCCACCTTCGCCGCCGCGACGATCACCATGTCCGGGCGATGCGCGCCGTAGAAGGCGTCGACCGCCGCACGGTCGCGCAGGTCGCATTCCGCGCGGGTGGCGGTAATCACGCGGCACGGCTCTTCCGCCAGCCGCCGGCAAAGCGCCGCGCCCACCATGCCGCGATGCCCGGTCACCCAGATCGTCCTGCCGTCGAGTTGCTGCATGGCCTGTCCTTTCCCGCTGCGCGCTGAATAGCCGGTTCGGTCCCGAGGGGAAAGAAGCGGGCCGAACGGGCCGCGGGCGCGCAGGATGGTGCGGACCGAAAGAGTTGATCGCGTTTTCGTGGTCCGTTTGTTGCGTAGCGCGGCATGGCTCTGTACAGGACTCCGCGTCCCGCCGCCCGCAATCACGCCACAAGATCGAGCCACGATGAAAGCGCCCCCCCATCAGGATCAGGACCGACGCCTTGCCGCCTTGCGGGAGTACGAGGTGCTGGACACCGATCGGGAAGACTCTTTCGACGACATCGTCAAGCTGGCCTCGGCGATCTGCGGGATGCCCATGTCGATCATCAGCCTGGTCGATGCCGACCGGCAGTGGTTCAAGGCGGAGGTCGGAATGGGCGTCCGAGAGACGACGCTGGAGGAATCGATCTGCAGCCACGCCATCCTGACGGACGGCTTCCTGGAGATCTCCGACACCACCGCCGATCCGCGCACCCGCGACAACCCGCTGGTGCTGTCCGATTCGGGGCTGCGGTTCTACGCCGGGGCGGTGCTGGCGACGCCCGAGGGCCTGCCGATCGGCTCGCTCTGCGTGCTGGACGACAAGCCGGGCGAGCTGACGCCGCTGCAGCGAGATGCGCTGCGGGTGCTGGCGCGGCAGGTGATGACGCAGCTGGACCTGCGCCGCGCGCTGCAGGAGGCCGATGTGCTGCGGCGCGAGGTCGATCACCGGGTGAAGAACTCGCTGCAATCCATCGCCGCGCTGACCCGGTTGCAGGCACGGCGGGCCGGGACGCCCGAAACCCGCGAGGCGCTGGACATCGTGCGCCGGCGGGTGGACACCGTGGCCGCGCTGCACGAGGCGATCTACAAGTCGCAGACCGACGGGCACATCGACATGAAGGCCTTCGTCGAGAAGGTGGCCGTGCTGATCGGCGGCGCGGCGCCCGATCACATCCGGATCCAGACCGATATCGCGGATGCCGAGATCGTGCCGAATCAGGCGACCGGACTGGGCGTGGTGCTGAACGAATTCGCCACCAACTCGATCAAGCATGCTTTCCCGGACGGGCGGCCCGGCGTGATCCGCTTCGAGGCGGAGTGTCGGAACGAGGGGAAGGAGATCCGGATGCGCCTGTCGGACGACGGCATCGGATTCGACATGGCGGCCGCGCAGAGGTCGCTGGGCCTGACGGTGATCGAAGCGTCCTGCGGCCAGATGCGGGCGGAGCATCACTGGAGGACCGCCCCCGGCGAGGGTTGCGCGCTGGAGCTGGAGTTTCCGGCGGACTGCTGAGGTTCGGCGGGGGGAGGGGTGGGCAGAATGCCCACCCTACGGGTTCGGCGCGGGGCGGTCAGCCCTTGGCTTGCGCTGCGGGCGTTCGGACCTGCAAACGCTCCACTGGAGCGTTTGCGGACGGTCCTCACACCTCCAGCCATTCCTTGCGGATGTCCTCGCGGGTGCGGAACTCCTCGGGCGTGCCGGAATAGACGATCTCTCCGTGGCCCATCACGTAAACCCGGTTCGCGATCCTCAGCGCGATGGACAGCTTCTGTTCCACCAGCAGGATCGCCACGCCGGATTTCGCGATCTCGGCAATCATGTCGCCGACCTGCTGCACGATCTTCGGCGCCAGGCCCTCGGTCGGTTCGTCGATGATGATCAGCTCCGGGTCACCCATCAGGGTCCGGCACATGGTCAGCATCTGCTTTTCCCCGCCCGAAAGCACCCCGGCCATGTTGTCCGCCCGCGAGCGCAGGTTGGGGAACATGTCCAGCATCTCGTCGATGTTGTAACGGCCCGGGTTGCGCAGGTCCTTCACGCCCAGAAGCAGGTTCTGCCGCACCGTCATCGACGGGAAGATGTCGCGGTTCTCGGGCACGTAGCCCAGCCCCAGCCGCGCGATCCTGTGGTTCGGCATCCCGGCGATTTCCTGGCCCTTGAACCGGACCGAGCCGACGGGCGGCACCTCCCCCATGATCGCCTTCGCGGTGGTCGAGCGGCCGACGCCGTTGCGGCCCAGCAGCGCGATCACCTCGCCCGGCATGATCTCCATGTTCACGCCGTTCAGGACGTGGGACTTGCCGTAATAGGCGTGCAGGTCCGAGACCTGAAGCATAGGTTCGGTCATGCTGTCACCTCTTCGTCCCCGGGGATCGTCTCGTCGCCCAGATAGGCCTCGCGCACCTTCGGATCGCCGCGGATCTCTTCAGGCTTGCCGGTCGCCACGATCTCTCCGTAGACGAGGACGGAGATCCGGTCGGCCAGCCCGAAGACCACGCCCATGTCGTGCTCCACGATCAGCAGGGTCTTGCCCCGGGCCGCGCGCCCGATCAGTTCCACCGCGCGGTCCGTCTCGGAATGGCTCATCCCGGCGGTCGGTTCGTCCAGCATGATCACGTCCGCCCCGCCCGCGATGGTGATCGCGATCTCCAGCGTCCGCTGGTCGGCGTAGGGCAGCAGCGCGGCCGGCAGGTTCGCCTTGTCGATCAGCCCCACCTCGTCGAGGATCTGCGCCGTCTTCTCGTTCACCTCCTTCAGGTTGCCGACGTTCTTGAGGAACGAATAGCCCAGCCCCATGGAGTAGAGCACGCCGCAGCGCACGTTCTCGCGCACGGACATGTTGGTGAAGATGTTCGACACCTGGAACGACCGCGACAGGCCCATCCGGTTGATCTGATAGGGCCGCTTGCCGGTGATCGTCTCGCCGTTCAGCAGGATTTCCCCGTCCGACAGCGGATGAAGGGCGGAGATCAGGTTGAACAGGGTCGATTTCCCCGCCCCGTTCGGGCCGATGATCGCGTGGACCTCGCCCTTCGGGATGGTCAGGTTGACGCCCTGGATGATCTTCGCGGGACCGAAGCTCTTGTGGACGTTCCTCAGTTCGAGCGCGGGGGCGGTCATACCGGCACCTCATCTTTTCTCGTGACGCGGCGCATCAGGAAGACACCCGCCGCGAAGGGCAGGACGATCAGCGCCCAGGTGAGGATGGAGTCGAAGGAGAACGACATGCCGAAGGCCTCGAACGTCTCTCCGTAGCCTTCCGACCAGCGGATCGCGACCTCGACCAGCACGACGATCGACATGAACATCAGCACCACGGCGACGCCCTGTCCGGCCCATCTTGCCATCATCGCACCCCGGTTCGGGGACCTGAGCCCGTTCCAGAAGCCGAAGACGATCCCCGCGATGCCGTTCGGGATGAACATCACGATGACGATGAACATCAGGCCGAGATAGAGCAGCCAGGCCGAGGAATAGTCCGACAGGTTCGACTGCATGTAGGTCAGCAGGATCGCCCCCATGATCGGCCCCGAGAAGTAGCGGATGCCGCCCACATAGGCCGCGATCAGCACCACGCCCGAGGGGATCAGCGACATGGATTCCGGGGTGAAGATCTCGTCCTGCACCGCCGCCATGCCGCCGGCGAGGCCCGCGAAGCCGCCGGCGAAGATGAACACCAGATACCGCACGCGGGTCGGGTTGTAGCCGATGAACTGCACGCGTTCGGGGTTGTCGCGGGTGGCCTCCGACAACTTGCCCAGCGGGGTGCGGGTGAAGGCGTACATCGCGATCGTGCCGAAGAGGGTCCAGAAGGCGATGAACCAGTAGACCTCCTCCAGCGGCCCGAGCGAGAGACCGAGGAATTCCGGCCCGGACATGCGGTCGCCCGAGATCCCCATCTCGCCGCCGAAGATCGTGTCGAACATGAAGGCGCAGGCCGCCATCAGTTCGGCCACGCCCAAGGAGATCATCGCGAAGGCCGTGCCCGCCCGCTTGCAGGACGGGTAGCCGATGATTGCACCGGCCAGAGCGCCGAGGCCGAAGCCGAAGATCGGCAGCGAGAAGACGGGCAGGTGCTGCATCAGCCCTTCGCTGCCGTCGATCCAGTTGAGGATGTGGACGCAGAAATAGCCGCCGAGGCCCAGATAGACCGCGTGCCCGAAGGTCAGCAGCCCGGCGCGGCCCAGCAGCATGTTGAAGCTCAGCGCGAAGACGATATTGATGCCCATGTGGTTGAGCAGCGTCAGCGTCGTCCGCGACGGACCCATCAGCGGGATCACCGCCAGAACGATGGCCGCGATGATGAAGGGCAGCACACGCTCGCGGAACTTCTGGGCCGAGGACGGCTCCAGCGCGTGCCAGTCGGTGTGGGTCGTGGCCGTGTTGGTGGTTGCAGCGTCGGTCATGCCTCACGGTCTCCCATCAGCCCGGTCGGTTTGACGATCAGGATCAGCACCAGCAGCAGGAACGGCAGCATCGGCGCCAGCGACGCGATGGTGATCGAACCGACCTCTCCGTAGGGATCGAGCCCGAAGATGTCGGCGAAGCTGACGTTGATCGACACCGCCGAGGTCTGGAGGATGCCGATCAGCATCGCCGCGATGAAGGCGCCCTCCAGCGAGCCGAGCCCGCCGACGACGACCACCACGAAGACGATCGGACCCATCTGCACGGCCATGGCAGGGTCGGTGATGAAGTAGTTGCCCCCGATCACGCCGGCGAGCCCCGCCAGCGCGCAGCCCGCGCCGAAGACGCCCATGAACACCAGCGGCACATTGTGGCCCAGATGGCCGACCATGTGCGGATGCGACAGCGCGGCCTGGATGATCAGGCCGATCCGGGTGCGCTTCAGCAGATACCAGAGCGAGACGAGCATCGCGATGGCCACCACCAGGATGAAGATCCGGTAGGCCGGGTAGTTGGCGCCGTAGATCGAGAAGAGGGTGAAGTTCAGCTCGTCCGGGACGACGTAGTTCACGGACACGCGGCCCCAGATGATCTTGACGATCTCGTCGATCAGGTAGGCCAGACCGAAGGTGAACAGCAGCTCCGCCACGTGGCCGTTGGCATGGACGCGCCTCAGCCCCCATTTCTCGACCCCCATGCCGATCGCACCGGCAAGGATCGGCGCGAGGAACAGCGCGAGCCAGAAGTTCGTGACGCCCATGATGGTATAGGCGAAATAGGCGCCCAGCATGTAGAAGCTGGCATGCGCGAAGTTCAGAACGCCCATCATCGAGAAGATGAGCGTCAGCCCGCTGGACAGCATGAAGAGCAGAAGCCCGTAGATCACGCCGTTCAGCAGGGAGAATACGACCGTCTCCATGCGAAGACTCCCCCTGTAGTGGCCCCTGTGGTGGCGCGGGGTCTGGCAACCGCGGCGCCGGGGCTCTTTCGATATTGGCTGTCAGAAGGGGCGCCGCACGACGTGCGACGCCCCGGATGCCGTCAGGCGGACGCGCGGATTACTCCGGACGCTCCATCTCGCAGGTGGTCGGCTGCTCGGCGGCCGAAGCCTCGATCTTGCCGCCGTCCACGAGCTTCCAGCCGAGGTCGATGTTGTCGACGCCGTATTTCACGTCGTTCGACACGGTCGAGATGTAGAGGTTCTGCTGCGCCTGGTGATCCTCGGCCCGCATGGTGACGGGGCCGTAGGGGCCTTCGACGGTCAGACCTTCCAGCGCCTTCGCCACGGCGATCGGATCGTTCGAGCCGGCCTTGTTGGCGGCCTCGCCGAACATCTTCACGGCCATGAACGCGCGGTGGTAGTAGTAGTCGTAATCGGGGAAGCGTTCCTTGTATTCCTCGATCAGCGCGTTCTGCTCTTCACCCGCGTCGACGTTGGTGATGCCTTCGGTCACCTGGTAGAGCGTGTCGATGGAGCCTTCGCCCAGAGCCGCCACGGCGCCCAGCGAGCCGCCGTAGAAGGTGAGGAACGGGATGTTCAGGCCGGAGTCGGCCGCGGCCTTCACCAGCAGCGTCATGTCCTGGCCCCAGTTGCCGGTGATCACGGCATCGGCGTCGGAGGAGATGATCTTCTGGATGTAGGGGGTGAAGTCCTTCACCTTCGCCAGCGGGTGCAGTTCGTCGCCGACGATCTCGATGTCGCCGCGCTTCTCTTCCAGCTGCGAGCGTGCGGCCTTGGCCACGGCTTCGCCGAAGATGTAGTCCTGACCGATCAGGTAGACCTTCTGGATGTCGTCACGCTGGGCGATCCAGTCGGTGATGGCTGCCATCTTCATGTCGGCATGCGCGTCGAAGCGGAAGTGCCAGAAAGAGCAGGCCTCGTTGGTGAAGTCCGGCGTCACGGCGGCGTAGTTGAAGAAGACGACTTCCTCGCCCGGGTTCCGGGCGTTGTGCTTGTTCACCGCGTCGATGATCGCGGCGGCCACGGACGAGCCGTTGCCCTGGAAGATGTAGCGGGCGCCGGAGTCGATGGCCTTCTGCAGCTGGACCAGCGATTCCTTCGGGTTGACCTTGTTGTCGTAGCCGGTCAGCTCGATCATCTCGCCGTTCACGCCGCCGGCTTCGTTCAGCTTCTCGACGGCCAGTTTGAACGACGTGAAGCCTGCGTCACCCGACGGGCCCATCGGGCCGGACAGCGGATCGATGAAGGCCATCTTGACGTCTGCCATCGCCGATCCGGCAATGGCAAGAACGGACACGGTCGCGGCAAGCGCGGCACGCTTGAAAGTATTCATGGATTATCCTCCCGTTTGGAAAAGCCCCGTGAACCTGAGGAAAGGCTTTTCTTGCCGCCGATCAAAAGGTCTGCTAGCCCCGATGTCAAGCCGGTAGCGAAATTCTGTTCTGCAATGCAGAAAATGCGCTTTGGGAGGAGCGGTATGCCCAGTTTCAGCGAGGACCCGAGCCGATTCCGCGATGAGGTATCGACCTTCATCCAGAAGAATTGTGCGCCCGAATTGCGCGAAATGCCAGCGTCGCAACGCACCATCTGCTGGGGCGGGCGGAACTGGAAGTTCACCTCGGACGCCCAGCGCGACTGGCTGAACGCCTGCGCCGGGGTCGGCCTGACCGCCCCCCGCTGGCCAGAGACCTACGGCGGCGCGGGCCTGAGCCGCGAGCAGGAGAAGATCTTCCGCGAAGAGATGGCGAAGGCGCGTGCGCCGAGCCCGCTGGAATCCTTCGGGCTCTGGATGCTGGGCCCGGCCCTGCTGGCCTTCGGAACGGAAGAACAGAAGACGCATTTCCTGCCCCAGATCACTCGGGGCGAGGTCCGTTGGTGCCAGGGCTATTCCGAACCCGGCGCGGGCTCGGACCTGGCGGGCGTGCAGACGAAGGCCGAGGACAAGGGCGATCACTGGCTGGTCAACGGGTCGAAGATCTGGACCTCCTACGCCAACCACGCCGACTGCATCTTCGCCCTGGTCCGCACGGATCGGGAGGCGCCGAAGCACAAGGGCATCAGCTTCATGCTGATCGACATGACCTTCGAAGGCGTGTCCACCAAACCGATCAAGCTGATTTCCGGCCTGTCGCCGTTCTGCGAAACCTTCTTCGACAACGTGAAGGTCCCGAAGGAATACGCGCCCGGCATCGGGTCCGTCGTCGGAGAGATCAACCGGGGATGGGACGTCGCCAAGCACCTGCTGACGCATGAGCGCACGATGATCGGCGGCGGCGGCGGCTCGGGCAGCATCGGGGGTGTTCTGGGCGGTCGGTCGCTGGGGCAGTTCATGGGCAGCCTCGACGACGGGGTGATGGACGACCCGGTCATCCGCTCGGACGCGATGGAGCTGGAGATCGACAGCCTCGCCATGCAGATGACGGTCGAGCGCTACAAGGACATGGCCAAGGCGGGCGGGGTCGGGAACGCCTCGGCCATGCTGAAGTACTACGGCACCGAGCTGAACAAGCGCCGGTACGAGCTGCTGATGAGCGCGACAGGCGCATACGGGACCGAATGGGATGGGCCGCACGGGACGCTGGCGCCGGAATGGCTGCGGACCAAGGCCAACTCGATCGAGGGCGGCACGTCCGAGGTGATGCTCGATATCATCTCGAAGCGCGTTCTCGAACTGCCGTACAAGTGAGGCTGCCATGACCACACTGATGCTGACCGAAGACGAGACCATGCTGCGCGACAGCGCGCGCGGGTTTCTGGATGGCGCCGCCCCGGTGAAGAACCTGCGGACGAACCGCGACCAGGGCCGTCCATACGATACCGGATTGTGGCGGGAGATGGCGCAGATGGGCTGGGCCGGAGTGCTGGTGGACGAGGCGCATGGCGGCTCCGACATGGGGCACCGCGCGGCCGGAATCCTGGCGGAGGAGATGGGGCAGACGCTGGTCGCCTCGCCCTTTATCTCGTCCGCCGTGATCGCGGCGACGGCGCTGAAGGCCTCTGCCAGCGAGCGGCTGTCCGGTATCGCGGACGGCTCCGCTCTCTACGCGCTGGCCATCGACGAGGGGTCGAAGTACGGCCCTGCCAGGATCGCCATGAGCGCCGAGAAGTCCGGCAACGCCTTCCGCCTCTCGGGCCGCAAGGTCTTCGTGGCCGACGGAGCCTCCGCCAACCGTGTGCTCGTCCTCGCGCGCACCGGCGGCAGCGCGGGCGACACCGAGGGCCTGACTCTCTTCGACATCGACGCCGACCGCGCGGGCCTGACCCGCGAGGCAAAACGCACCGTGGACAGCCGCGACTACGCGCGGCTCGACTTCGACGGGGTCGAGGCGACGTGCGACGACGTGGTGGGCGAGGTCGACGGCGGCATGGCGGCCATCGCCACCGCGCTCAACGCGGGCCAGGCGGCGCTGAGCGCCGAGCTCACCGGCCTGTCCGCCGGGGCCTTCGCCATGACGGCGGGCTACCTGAAGGAGCGGAAGCAGTTCGACGTCATCATCGGCACCTTCCAGGCGCTCCAGCACCGCGCGGCACATATGTGGAGCGAGATCGAAGTGACTGCCAGCGCCATCGCCAATGCCGGTAGGGTGCTCGACGAAAGCCCCGACTCGGCGGACCTCGCCGTCTCGATCGCAAAGGCCCGCGCCACGAAGACCGCGAAACTGGTCGTCAGCGAGGGCGTGCAGATGCATGGCGGCATCGGCATGACCGACGAGTTCGACATGGGCTTCTACATGAAGCGCGCCCGCGTGGGCGCGGAATGGCTGGGCGATTACGGGTATCACGCCGCCCGCGTCGCGGCGGCGCGGGGGTTCTGAGCCCCCGTTTTGGGGCAGGAGGAGAACCCATGACACCCGACAAGCTTTTCGATCTGACCGGCAAGACCGCCCTCATCACCGGGGCCGCGACCGGCATCGGCTACATGGCGGCCGAGGGCCTGATGGGCGCGGGCTGCAACGTGATGATCGCGTCGCGCAAGGCCCATGCCTGCGAGGGCGCGGCGAAGGAGCTGAACTCGCTGGGCCTGAAGGGCAAGGCCGAGGGCTTCGCGGGCGACGTGGGGTCCGAACAGGGCATCACGGACCTCGTGGAAGAGGTGAAGAAGCGCACCGACAAGCTGCACATCCTGATGAACAACGCCGGCAAGACCTGGGGCGCGCCGTTCGAGGAATTCCCCTACGAGGCCTGGGGCCGCGTCTTCGACGTGAACGTCACCGGCATGTTCGTCCTGACCCAGAAGCTGATCCCGCTGCTGAAGGCCGCCGGCACGGCGGAGGATCCCGCGCGGGTCATCAACACCGGCTCCATCGGCGGGATCCTTCCGGGCTCCGGCCAAGCCTACAGCTACGGCGTGTCGAAGGCCGCCGTGCACTTCATGACCAAGACGCTGAGCGCGAAGTTCGCGCCACAGCACATCACGGTCAACGCCATCGCGCCGGGGCCCTTCGTGTCGAAGATGATGGCCTTCGCCATCGGCACCGAGGAACAGCGCGAGGAAGCGGGCAAGAACATCCCGCTGGGCCGTGTCGGCGTCAGCGAGGATATCCAGGGCGCGGTGCTCTATTTCGCCTCCCGTGCGGGGGCGTATGTTTCCGGGCACACGATCCCCGTCGCGGGCGGTCTGAACGCCGCGCCGCGGACGTCGTCGGCCTCGGCGATGAAGGCGCAGGACTGAAGGAAGCCGATGAACAGACAGGAACTCAGGGACAAGGTGGGCGAGGTCGTCGGGACCTCGCGCTGGTTCGTGATCGACCAGAGCCGGATCGACCGCTTCGCGGACGTGACGGAGGATTGGCAGTACATTCACGTCGATCCCGAAAAGGCGAAGGACACGCCCTTCGGGACCACCATCGCCCATGGGTTCCTGACCCTGTCGATGCTGTCCGCGATGGTCTATGACGGCGGCCCGCAGGTCGACGGCGTGGTCATGGGCGTCAACTACGGCTTCGACAAGGTGCGCTTCGTCTCGCCGGTGAAGGAGGGCGCGAAGGTCCGCGCCGTCTTCCGCCTGACCGACGTGACCGAGAAGGGCCCGAACGAGATCCAGACCACGATGGAAACCACGGTCGAGATCGAGGGCCAGGAGAAACCGGCCCTCGTCGCCGAATGGCTGGGCCGCCGGTATTTCGCGGAAGGTGCGGCATGAGCGTGCGGTTCGACGGGCGGGTCGCGATCGTCACCGGCGCGGGTGTGGGGCTGGGTCGGTCGCACGCCTTGGGCTTGGCGAAGCTGGGTTGCAAGGTCGTGGTGAACGATCTGGGCGTGGCGACGGACGGCACCTCGTCCGGGTCGGACGCGGCGCAATCCGTGGTGGCCGAGATCGAGGCCGTGGGCGGCGAGGCGATGGCGCATGGCGCCGATGTCACGAACGCGGGCCAGGTCCAGGACATGGTCGATCAGGCCCTCGCGAAGTGGGGCAAGGTCGATATCCTGATCTGCAACGCCGGCATCCTGCGCGACAAGACCTTCGTGAAGATGGAACTCGACGACTTCCGCAAGGTCGTGGACGTGCACCTGATGGGCTCGGTCGTGCCGACCAAGGCGCTGTGGGAGCATTTCCGTACGCAGGGGTATGGTCGGATCGTCTACACCACCTCCGCCTCCGGCCTCTACGGCAATTTCGGCCAGTCGAACTACGGCGCGGCCAAGACGGCGCTTGTCGGCCTGATGAACGTGCTGACCCAGGAGGGCGACAAGTACGACATCCGCGTCAACATCCTCGCGCCCACGGCCGCCACGCGGATGACCGAGGGCCTGCTCCCGGACGCAGTGATGGACCTGCTCGGCCCGCAGACGATCACGCCGGGCTTGCTGGTGCTGGCCTGCGAGCATGCGCCGAAACGGATGATCATGGGCGCGGGCGGGGGATGTTTCGCCGAAACCCGGATATACGAAACCGAAGGGATCAGCCTGGCCGACGCCGACCTCGATCCCGACACCATACTGGCCCGGATGGACGACATCCGCGCCGAGGCGGGGCAGAAGGTCATGCCCGGCGCCTTCGACCAGACGAACAAGTATGCCCGGATGGCCGCGAAGACTCGCGGCATCGACCTGACGGGCGGGAAAGACTGAACCCAGGAGGAGAGACATCATGCGTGACGCAGTCATCGTATCCACGGCGCGGACCCCGATCGGCAAGGCCTATCGCGGCGCGTTCAACAACACCCAGGCGCAGGAGCTGATCGGCCATGCCGTGAAGAACGCCGTCAGCCGTGCGGGGATCGACGGCTCCGAGGTCGAGGATTGCATCATCGGCGCGGCGCTTCAGCAGGGCTCCACCGGCGGCAACATCGGCCGTCAGGCGGCGATGCGGGCCGGGCTGCCGACGAGCGTGGCCGGCATGTCGATGGACCGCCAGTGCGCGTCCGGCATGATGGCCATCGCGACGGCCGCCAAGCAGGTGCTGCACGACGGGATGCAGATCGCCGTCGGCGGCGGCGTCGAGTCGATCAGCCTCGTGCAGAACCAGAACATGCGCGCCGACCGCCGCACGGATCCCTGGCTGGTCGAGAATCTGCCGTCGCTCTACATGTCGATGCTGGAAACGGCCGAGATCGTGGCGGATCGCTACAACGTCACCCGTGACGAGCAGGACGAATACGCCGCGCAGAGCCAGGCCCGCACGGCCGCCGCGCAGCAGGCCGGCAAGTTCGACGACGAGATCGTGCCGCTGACCTCGACCATGGCGGTCGTGGACAAGGAGACGAAGGAAGTCTCCTACAAGGAGGTCACGCTCGAGAAGGACGAGGGCAACCGCCCCGGCACTTCGAAAGAGGACCTGGAGAAGCTGCAGCCGGTCTTCAAGGACGGCCAGCAGGTGAAGGAAGGCAAGTTCATCACCGCCGGCAACGCGTCGCAGCTGTCGGACGGCGCTTCGGCGGCGGTCGTGATGGAAGCCAAGGAGGCCGAGAAGCGCGGCATCCAGCCGCTCGGCCGCTATGTCGGCATGATGGCGCACGGCCTCGACCCCGACGAGATGGGCATCGGCCCGATCTACGCGGTGCCGAAGCTGCTGGAGAAGCACGGCCTGAAGATGGACGACATCGGCCTGTGGGAGCTGAACGAGGCCTTCGCCTGCCAGGTCATCCAGTCGGCCAAGGTGCTGGGCATCCCGAACGAGCTGCTGAACGTGAACGGCGGCGCAATCTCCATCGGCCACCCCTACGGCATGTCGGGCGCCCGGATGGTCGGCCACGCGCTGATCGAGGGCAAGCGCCGGGGCGCGAAATACGTTGTCTGCACCATGTGCGTCGGCGGAGGCATGGGCGCGGCGGGTCTGTTCGAGGTTCTCTGATCCCTCACCCCATCCAATGACATCAGGCCGCCGCCCCGGGACACGGGGCGGCGGCATCACGACAAGGAAACCCATGCCCGTTCTCTACATGGTGCGCCACGGCCAGGCCTCGTTCGGCGCCGACGATTACGACGTTCTCTCGCCCACGGGCCACATGCAGGCCGAGGCGGTCGGCCGCGCGCTGAAGGCGCAGGGCGTCAGGCCGGACCTCTTCGTCACGGGCGACATGCGCCGCCACCGCGAGACGATGGCGGGTATCCAGAAGGGCATGGGCGTGGAGGCCGAGGCCGAAGTTCACGCCGGCCTCAACGAATACGATTTCGGCCAGCTCCTTTCCGCGAAGATGAAGGGCCTGGGGCAGGAACACACCCCGCCCCCGGACCGCCGCAACTACTTCCGCACTCTGCGCGAGGTCGTGCAGGAATGGCACCGGGACGAAATTCCCGACCCCTACGAGACCTACACCGCCTTCCGCGACCGCGTGGAAGCGGGCCGGCAGTTCGCCATGCGCGAGGGGGTCGAGACGGTGCTCTGCGTCTCCTCCGGCGGGGCCATCGGCCAGATGATCGCCCGCCTTCTGGACGCGCCGCCGATCACGCAGGTGATGCTGCAACTCCAGATGAAGAATTGTGCCGTCAACCGTTTCGTCTATTCCTCGAAACGTGTCTATCTGCACGGGTTCAATGAAACACCGCATATCGACGCCTCGAACGAGGCCGAGATGCTGACCTATTCCTGAGGGGGAGGATTTCCGATGGATCGCATGGACCCCACCTGGCTGGACACCGACGCCGTCGAGGCGTGGCTGAAGAACCGGATCGACGGCTTCCAGGGCCCGCTTCGGGCCGAGAAATTCGCCAACGGGCAGTCGAACCCGACGTTCCGGCTGATCACGCCGAACCGCGAATACGTCCTGCGCCGCAAGCCGCCGGGGCAGCTGCTGAAGTCCGCCCATGCGGTGGATCGGGAATTCCGCGTGCAGTCCGCCCTGTGGGAGACGGACGTGCCGGTGGCGAAGATGTATGTCCTGTGCGAGGACGACGACGTCATCGGGTCGATGTTCTACGTGATGGAGGCGGTGAAGGGCCGCAACATCAACCAGCCGACGATGGACGAGGTGCCGTTCGACCAGCGCCGGAAGATCAACGACGAGATGGCCCGCGTGCTGGCCTGCATCCATGCGGTCGATGTCGATGCCGTGGGTCTGGGCGACTACGGTCCGCAGGGCAATTACTACGAACGCCAGATCGGCCGCTGGACCAAGCAGTACCGCGCCAGCGAGACGGACCATCAGCCCGACATGGAAGAGCTGATGGACTGGCTGCCGAAGAACATCCCAGCAGATGACGGGCTGCGGACGCTGGCGCATGGCGACTACCGGATCGACAACATGCTCTTCCACAGCGACACACCCGATTGCGTCGCCGTGCTGGACTGGGAGCTGTCGACCGTGGGCCACCCCTATGCCGATGTCGCCGCCGTCATCATGCAGTGGCAGATGCCCCCCGAAAGCCGCGGCCTCGCCGGGGTGGATCGCAAGGCGCAGGGGATCATGGAAGACCGGGAATTCATCGATGCCTACTGCCGCTATGCCGGGATTTCCGAGATTCCGCAGTTCGGCTTCTACATGGCCTTCACCTGCTTCCGCATGGCAGGCATCCTGCAGGGCATCAAGAAGCGGCTGATCGACGGCACCGCCTCCAACCCCCAGCGGGCACGGACGGCAGCGGCGGGCGTGCCCCGCTTCGCGGCCAGCGGCCTGGCGGCGGCGAAGACGGTCTGAGAAACTCCGAAGGGAACGACATGAAGGACACCCCCGCCCAAGCGGGCCTCGACCCTGCGCTGGTCGACGAGGCCTATCCGCTGCAGAAGCACATGGGCTTCTATCTGACTGCCTGGGAGGACGGCTACGCCCGGTTCGAATTGCCGATGCAGCACTTCCTGCTGAACCGCTACGGTCTGCTGCACGGCGGTATCCACGCGATGATGATCGACACGGTGATCGGCTACGCCGGCTGCTGGACCGGCGACCCGGACAACAAGCGCTTCGGCATGACGCTGTCGCTGAACGTCAACTATCTGGGCCGGCTTCAGGGCCAGACGCTGATTGCCGAGGGCTGGAAGACCGGCGGCGGCCGGTCGAACTGGTTCGCAGAGGCAAAGATCACCGACGAGCTGGGCACCCTGGCCGCCACCGGCACCGGCGCGCTGCGCTACCGCAAGGGCGGGACGCTGGCGACCTGATCCAGCCATTCGTGCACCGTCACCGTCCAGGGCGGTGACGACGGCGCGTCGCCCACGTCCCGCGCTTGATAGCTGGCGAGGCGGGAGAGACCCTGTTCCGGCAGGCAGTGCCGGCCGACATCGCTGACGAGGGCGGTCATGCCGCGCCTGCGGGCGGCGGTCAGGATCGCGACGGCGGGGGCGGCGACATCGGGGTCGTAGAAGACGTCGCCCGCCAGCAGCAGATCGGCGTCCGGCAATGCGGCCGGGGCGATGCCGGCGCTCGTCTCCACCTCGACCCCGTTCAGCGCGGCATTGGCCGCACAGGCCGCCCGCGCCATCGGGTCCGGATCGACGCAGAGGGCCCGCGCCGCGCCCAGCTTCATCGCTGCGATGGCGACCAGACCCGATCCCGCCCCGAAATCGATCACGCGGCGGCCCCGGGCGATCCCGGGATGGTCGACGAGGTAGTGCAGCAGGCCGGCACCGCCGGGCCAGAGCCAGGCCCAGAAGGGCGCCAGATCCTCGGCCGAGGTGTCGAGCCGTGCCGCCAGCCGCGACACCCGCGCCTCGGGCCGGGCAGCGTGATGAAGCATCGGCGGCAGGTCGGGAAACTGCGCCGGATCCAGCGCCTCGGGCGGCAGGTGTTCGCGGATCAGGGCGACGCGGGCGGCGTGGTCCGGCATCCCGCCCGTTGCTGCAAGAGGCGCATCGTCCCGCGCGGCCCCGTCCCGGGGCGGCAGCGCGCCACCGGCCGGGGCGTCCTCACTCGCCGACATCGAGCAGGGAATTGCCCTTCAGCTCTTCGCTGAACGGCACCGGCAGGGGGGTCTTGCCCAGCCGGGCGCGATAGATCGGCAGGCTTTCCGCCACCCGCATGGCGTAGTTTCGGGTCTCGTCGAAGGGGATGTGCTCGATCCAGTCGACGGCGTCCACAACGCTGCTGCGCGGATCGCCGAACGCCTTCATCCACTGGATGGGCCGCCCCGGCCCGGCGTTGTAGCCGGTGGACACCAGCAGCACGTTGCCGTCGAAGCGCCGCGACAGCTGCGCCAGGTAGTTCGAGCCCAGGGTGGCGTTGTAGGCCCAGTCGCCCCAGACGGCGCTGGATTCGTGACTGATCCCGAGGGACCGCGCCACGTCCTTCGCGGTGCCGGGCATCAGCTGCATCAGCCCGCCCGCACCCACCGAAGAGGTGACGCCGGGATCGAATTCACTTTCCCGGCGGGCGATCGACAGGGCCATCTCCATCGGCACGGGCAGGTCCATCTTCCGCATCGGATGCAGAGGATAGTAGTGGCGCGGCACCACCACCCCGTCCTGCGCGGCGCGCTTGCCCAGCAGCACCTCCAGATGGGTCAGGCCGCGCGCCTCCAGCATCGCGCCCAGCTGGCCCAGCTGCGTGCGGTCCATCCCCTCGGCCAGCTGCAGCAGGAACCGTTCGCCCAACGCGTCGCGGTCCATCGCCAGCAGCAGCATCCCGGCCTCCAGCAGCGACGAATTCGCAAATCCCGCACTCTGCCAGTCGGGATAGGTCTCGATCCCCGTCAGGTCCATGTCGAAAGGCACGCCCGCCGCCTCGGCCGCCAGCAGGCCGTAGAAGCTGGTCTGCCACTTCGCCCCCTCGGCGTAGGCGGCCTGCGCCTCGGCCGGCTTGTCCATCGCCTCCAGCGCGCGGCCGATCCAGTAGTTCGACCGCCCGAGGGAGATCGGACTGTCCACCGCCGCCTTCAGGTTCTGGAAATGCCGCAGCGCCACCTCGGGCTTCTGCAGCTTTCGCAGAGCGATGTAGCCGGCCAGGAATTCCAGATCGATGAAGTCGCTGCCCTGTGTCAGCTGATGATGCGCGGCCAGACGGTAGGCGCGTTCGGCGCGGCCGTCGCGCATGTCCTCGCGGGCCCAGTCGCTGCGGCGGCTGGCCCATTCCTCGGCCATCCCCAGCCCGCCGGGGATGGCGCTGCGTTCCAGCATCAGATCCCGCGCCTCTCCGATCCGGCCCTTGCGCAGGCGCCACTGGAACCGGTCGAAGGCGAGGCCCGCGCTTTCCTGCTGCTCGCGGCTCAGCGCCTCGATCTTCGCGTCGACCCCGTCGGCATCCGTCTGCAGGGCGCGGCGGGCCTCGGCCAGCTTCCAGTCGTCGGCCGAGACCAGCGGCGCCATCCGGTCGGCATCGGTCCGCAGGCCCTTCCACAGCGCCATGTCCAGACGCGCCGCGTGATGCGGCTTCAGCAGTTCGGGCCAGGTGGCGAGGAAGGCGATGTGATCGTCGGTCGACAGGTCCATGCTGCGCCAGGCCATGACGATGCTCGCCTCCGCCTCGCCCCGCTCGCCCGACCGCATCAGCGCGCCGGCGTGCAGAAGGACCCCGTGCCCGGTCTGCGGGGGGCTGTCGTGGAACCATTCCAGCAGCTCGGCGTCGCTGGACCCGTCCAGCCCGGCCTCTCCCATCCGGCGCATGTGATCCAGCCCCGGCCAGTCGGGATTGCGTTCGATGAAGCCGAGGATCTCGGCCGGGGTGCCCTCGCCCGCGCGCAGGCGGTGCCAGTCGATCAGGTCGCGCGCGGCGGGGCCGTCGCGTTCCGCCAGCTGCAGGGCACGGGTCCAGTTGCCCCGGTCCATCGCATGGAAGGCGCTGGCCAGGGGTCGCGGCGCCAGGCGCGGCGGATCGGCCGCGACAGCGCCGGACCCAAAGCCCGGCGCCACGCCCGGAGACAGGATTGTAAGGGCCGCCAGGATGGCTGCCGTCGCACGCAACATCGCTTGCAATTCTCGTGTGGACTCTGGATAGACGGGCGTCAGGATAACCAGCCCCATCCTGCCCGCAAGTCACGTTCGGTTCAGAGCGGCGGGCCGTCACGGGCCAAACGAAAGGAGCGTGTCATGCTCAGGGGTTCCATGCCCGCACTCGTCACGCCGTTCAGAGACGGCGCACCGGATCTGGACACGCTCAAGAAGCTTGTCGACTGGCATATCGAGGAAGGCTCGCACGGGCTGGTGCCGGTCGGGACGACCGGCGAGAGCCCGACGCTCAGTCACCGCGAACACGAAGAGGTCATCGAGGCCGTCGTCGCATTCGCCGCCGGCCGGGTGCCGGTGATCGCGGGCGCCGGGTCGAACAACACGATCGAGGGGATCCGCCTGATCCAGTTCGCCCAGAAGGCCGGCGCCGACGCGGCCCTGGTGGTGACGCCCTACTACAACAAGCCCACGCAGCGCGGGCTCTACGAGCATTTCAAGGCGATGCACGATTGCTGCGATCTGCCGATCGTCATCTACAACATCCCGCCCCGTTCGGTCATCGACATGACCCCCGCGACGATGGGCGAGCTGGCGAAGCTGCCGCGCATCATCGGGGTGAAGGATGCCACCGCGAAGATCGAACGCGTCAGCCAGCAGCGCGCCGCCTGCGGGAAGGATTTCATCCAGCTCTCGGGCGAGGACGCGACAGCGCTGGCCTTCAACGCCCATGGCGGGGTCGGCTGCATCTCGGTCACCGCGAACGTCGCGCCCCGGCTCTGCGCCGAGTTCCAGGAGGCGACGCTGGCCGGCGACTTCGGCAAGGCGCTGGACTATCAGGACCGGCTGATGCCCCTGCACGAGGCGATCTTCATCGAGCCGGGCCTCGCGGGCGCCAAGTTCGCGATGTCCGAGCTGGGGCTCTGTTCCGACGAGGTCCGGCTGCCGCTGACCACGGTCGAGGACAGCACGAAGGAACGGATCCGCGGCGCGATGCGCCATGCGGGGCTGATGAACTGACCGGATGATCCGGGGCCGCGACGGGCGCGGGGGTGGTGGCCGCAGGCGATGGCCATCACGTCCCGTGCGTCGTCATCGCCGAGGCCCTCTCGCGCAAGGTCGTCCCCGAGCCCCTCGCGTACCGTCATCCCCGGGCACCAACGTTCGACGTCATCCCGGGGCCCCGACGCGATCCGTCATCTCCGGCACCGAGGTCCGCCGTCATCCTAGGGCCTGACCCGAGGGTCTCCTTGCCTACCGGACCTGCGCCGCAACCGTCAGCGGGACTGACGCTTCGTTCGCGTCAGCTTGCGGGCCGTCTTCGCGCCCTTCTTCTTCGCCTTCACCAGCCGGCGCTTGACCGGGCCGCGCCCGCGCGAGCCGCCGGACCCGCCGGGCATCGCCTTGTCCTCCAGCTCCAGCAGCTCCAGTGCCAGGCCGCCGGTCACCGGCGCGGCCTCGGCAAGGCGGACGGTGACGCGCTGGCCGGGCTGGATCACCACGCCGCTGTCGGCGCCCATCAACGTGCCGCTGTCGCGGTCGTAGTGGAAGAACTCGCGCCCGATGTTGCGCATCGGGATCAGCCCGTCGGCGCCCGTCTCGTCCAGCCGGACGAAGGCGCCGAAGCGGGCGATGCCCGAGATCCGGCCGGTGAATTCGCTGCCGACGCGTTCCGACAGGTAGGCCGCGAGGTAGCGGTCGGTCGTGTCGCGTTCCGCCGTCATCGAGCGGCGCTCGGTCTCCGAGATATGGGCCGCCGTCGCCTCCAGATCTTCGATGTCGGCGCGGGTCAGGCCGTCGTCGCCCCAGTCGTGCGCCGCGATCAGGGCGCGGTGGACGATCAGGTCGGAATAGCGCCGGATCGGCGAGGTGAAATGCGCGTAGTTCGCCAGCGCCAGGCCGAAATGGCCGAAATTGGTCGGGGCGTAATAGGCCTGGGTCATCGACCGCAGGGTCGACATGTTGATCAGCTCGGCGAAGTCCGATCCGGCGGCCTGGTCCAGAAGGTCGTTCAGGTGGCGGGTCTTCAGCACCTGGCCCTTCGCCAGCACGAAACCCGACGCCTCGGCCGTGTCGCGCAGAGAGTCCAGCTTCTCGGTCGGCGGCTCTTCGTGGACGCGGAACAGCAGCGGGGTCTTCTTCGCGATCAGGGTCTCCGCCGCCGCGACATTGGCGAGGATCATGAATTCCTCGATCAGCTTGTGCGCGTCCAGCCGGTCGCGGAAGTTGACCGACAGGACCTTGCCCTCCTCGCTCAGCACGATGCGGCGTTCCGGCAGGTCCAGATCCAGCGGCTGCCGCGCCTCCCGCGCGCGGGTCAGCGCCCCGTAGGCGGCGTAGAGCGGGCGGATCACGTCGTCGAGCAGCGGGCCGGTGCGGTCGTTCGGCTGCCCGTCCATCGCCGCCTGCACCTCCTCGTAATGCAGCGACGCGGCGGAGCGCATGAGCCCCCGGTGGAAGTCGTGGCGCAGCTTGTTGCCGTATTCGTCGATCACCATGCGGACGGCGATGCAGGCGCGCGGCACCCCCTCGTGCAGAGAGCAGAGGTCGCCCGACAGCCGGTCCGGCAGCATCGGCACGACACGGTCGGGGAAATAGGTGGAGTTTCCGCGCTTGCGCGCCTCCCGGTCGAGGGCGGAGCCGGAGGGGACGTAGTGCGAGACATCCGCGATGGCGACCCACAGCACGAAGCCGCCCGCGTTCTTCGGATCGTCGTCGGGAATCGCCAGCACCGCGTCGTCGTGGTCGCGGGCGTCGGACGGATCGATTGTGACAAGCGGCAGGTCGCGCAGATCCTCGCGACCCTTGAGCCCGGCGGGCTTCATCGTGTCGGCCTGGGCGACGACCTCGTCGGGGAAGTCGTCGGGGATGCCGTGCTGGTGGATCGCGATCAGCGACACGGCGCGCGGCTCGGTCGGATCGCCCAGCCGGTTCACGACCCGGGCGCGGGGCAGGCCCATGCGGGCCTTCGGGCCGGATTGTTCCGCCTCCACCAGCTCGCCGTCCTTCGCGCCGTGAATCGCGCCGGGCGGGACCAGCCATTCGAGGTCCGCGCCCTTGTCGATGGGCAGGATGCGGCCGCCCTCGGCCGACTTGCGGAAGATGCCGAGGATACGGCGGGGGTTCGTGCCGATGCGGCGGATCAGGCGGGCCTCGTAATGCCGGTCCTCGCCCGGGATCAGCGTGAGGCGCGCGAGGATCCGGTCGCCGGGGCCGAGCGCCGGGTCGGAGGCGCGGGTGACGACCAGCACCAGCGGCTCCGCCCCCTCGCCCTGCCACTCCAGCGGCCTGGCGGTCAGGTCGCCGTCGGGCGTGGGGTCGGCGATCTGGAGCACCGAGACGGGCGGCAGGCGGTCGGGATCGCGGTAGGTCTTCTTGCGCTTCTCGAGGTGCCCGTCCTCCTCCAGTTCCTTCAGGAGGCGCTTCAGGTCGATGCGATCGGCCCCCTTGATCCCGAAGGCCCTGGCGATGTCGCGTTTGGCCGTCTGGGTGGGGTTGTCCGCGATCCACTGCAGGATCTGGTCTCGGGAGGGCAGGGTGCTCATGCCGCGGGACGTAGCACGCGGGCAGGGGTCCGTCATGGCGAAAGTCGGCTGGGCGGCGTCGGTGGGCGAGCGGCTGCGGCGGGCATGGGGGCGGTGCGGGGCCGGTCGCCCCGGGCTGGCCTGTGTGCGGAGTGGGGCGTCAATTCGGGACCGCAGGGTGCGGAACAATCATCCGAAGTCGCCGCAGAGGGACGTGTCCGGCCCTGGACGGGCGTTTCGTAACGCTTGCACGGGTGCGCTTTATGGCAACGCCACATCGAACGAATGTTCGGCGCGGCCGGTCGACATGCGCCCGGCCTGGGGGAGGGCCGGGCGCGGCCCGGGGCTGGTCGCCCCGGGCTGGCTCATGTGCGGCGTGGGGTGACGATCGGAGCCGGAAGGTGCGGAATAGCATCGTTAGGCCACCAGGGCCGGCCAGGTGCGGCGTGCTCATGGAGAGGCCGGTGCGCGCCGCAGCGAGGGCTCCGCTACCTCTGCAGGTCCGCCGCTTCGTCCACGTCCCGCAGCGTGTCGACCCTGGCGATGCGCAGACCCGGAATCGAGGCCTCGGTGTCCGCCAGCGCGTGGCGCGTGGACCACCGCACGCCCCGGAACAGGGTCGCCGGCACCGTCCCGCCGCGGCGCAGGCCGATCAGCCAGTAGCCGCCGTCCTCTGCCGGGCCGAACACCGCATCGGCCCCCCGCAGCGCGGCGAAGGCGCGGGCCACGTGCCGGCGCGAGAGGTCCGGAATGTCGCTGCCGACGATGCAGACCGGCCGCGCCGGGGCGGCGCGCAGAAGGCGGCCCATCCGCGCGCCCAGATCCCCCGGCCCCTGCGGCACGCGATACGTACCGCCCGGCAGCAGCGCAGAGCCGAGCGCGAGGTCCGGCGACACCGCCAGCACCAGATGCCAGCGTGGATCCCGCAGCCGCCGCGCCATGCGGCGCAGCTGATGCCGGGCCCACCAGACCGCCGCGACAGACCCTGTTCCGGCGGCGAGGCGGGTCTTGACGCGCCCGGGCCGCGGCTCCTTCGCCATCAGGATCAGGACGGGGCGGCGGTCGGTCACGGCCGCCGGCCTCAGGCGAACCAGTCCGACAGGATGCGGGTGTAGATCCCCTTCAGCTGGCGGATCTGCTCGACCGGGACGCGTTCGTCCACCTGGTGCATCGTCTGGCCGACCAGCCCGAATTCGACCACCGGGCAGTGATCCTTGACGAAGCGCGCGTCCGAGGTGCCCCCGGTGGTGGAGAGCACCGGCTTCACGCCCGTCTCCGCCTCCACCGCCGCCGAGACGAGGTCGGACAGCGGGCCGGGCGGGGTCAGGAATGCCTCTCCGGTGATCTTCGCCTTCACCGAGATCTCCATGTCGAAATCCGCGCCGACCTCCTTCGCCTGCGCCTCCAGCCATTCGGTCAGCGAGGCGCCGGTGTGGCGGTCGTTGAAGCGGATGTTGACGGCGGCGCGGGCGGTGCCGGGAATCACGTTGGTCGCGGAATTGCCGGTGTCGATGGTGACGACGGCCAGCGTCGACGGGTCGAAATGGTTCGTCCCGCCGTCCAGCGTGTGAGAGGCCAACCGGTCCATCAGTCGCGACAGCGCGTGCAGCGGGTTCTTCGCGCGGTGCGGATAGGCGGAATGGCCCTGCACCCCGTGCGCCGTGAACCAGGCCGAGACCGATCCGCGCCTGCCGATCTTGATCATCTCGCCCATCCGTTCGGGGCAGGTCGGCTCGCCCACGATGCAGACCGACATCGCCTCTCCCTCGGCCTGCATCCAGTCGAGGATCGCGGTGGTGCCGTCGACGGAGGCGCCTTCCTCGTCGCCGGTGATGGTCAGCACGATGGCGCCGTCGGGCGGCGTGTCGCGGACGAAATCCACCGCAGCCGCCACGAAGGCCGCGACGCCGGATTTCATGTCCGTCGCGCCGCGTCCCCAGAGGATGCCGTCCTTCAGCTCCGCCCCGAAGGGATCGACCGTCCAGCTGGCGGCATCGCCCACGGGCACCACGTCGGTGTGGCCGTTGAAGCCGAAGGTCCTGTCGTGCGCCTTCTCGCCCCACCGGGCGTAGAGGTTCGATACGCCTCCACGATCGACCCTGATGCAGGTGAATCCGGCCTCGGACAACAGCTCTTCCAGCAGCACCAGGGCGCCGCCTTCCTCGGGCGTGACCGAAGGGCAGCGGATCAGCGCGGCGGTCAGATCGACGGGGTCGCAATCCGGGCGGGCCTGGGTGTCGGGCATCGGGGTCTCCTTGCGGTTCGGCCCATGGCTAAACCCGCGCGCGGCGCGGCGCAATCGCGCTTCATCCCCCGGCGCGCTGTGGCGCGGGACACACGGACCGCCGAAAAGCCCCGTGCGACGGCCTGCCGCGCTTAACAGGCCCGGCCGGGCGTGGCTTCATGGCCGGCAATCGAGGGCGGCGGAGCCCGGAACGGCCGGATCAACCGGCCTCCGGCCCGCCCGGGCAGCAGGGGGACACATCCGGTGGCATCGCACCCGGACCGGACAGGGCCATACGCCGCGAGGCCGGGCGGATGAGCTGGCTCGCCATCTCGCCGCCGCTGGCGGATCAGATCCCGCACAACGCGCCGCCCGTGGCGCAGATGGCCGTGGCGATGGACCGCGCCGGGCGCCGGACGCTGCTGGAGCGTGGTTCGATCCTGATCGAGGCGGGGGTGGAGCCGGTGCGGCGGCCCGAGATGCTGCTGGACATCGCCTGGACCCATCCCTGGCGCGGACGCCTGTCGATCTACCTGGTGCCCGGCGGGTCGCTTGCGCTGGTCATCGCGAAGGGCGATGCGCTGACCCATGCCGTGCTGCCGGTGGCAGGCGGCGACGTCAAGAAGCAGATGCGCGTCACCTGGCGGTGGGATTGCGCGACGGGCAAGGGCAGCTTCTGGTCGGAACAGCCGGGACAGAGTGTCATGCCGGTCTGGGTCGAGGTCGATGCGCCGCCGCCGCTGGCCTGCCTGCCGCTGCTGCTTGCGGCCAAGCAGATGACGCCGGCCTTCGTCGGGCCTTCGGTCGACCTGCTGGCGATCTCGGACGAGCTGGAGCCGGTGGGCCCGGTGCCCGGCCTGGCCGGCGGCACCCTTGTCGACACGCCGCACGGCCCGCGACGCGCCGACAGCCTCGGCCGGGGCGATCTGGTCTCCGTCCCCGGGGCGGGCGCCGTGCCGATCCTGGCCGCCATCGCGCGGAACGTGCCCGCGCGGGGAGATTTCGCGCCGGTGCGGATCGCCGCCCCGCGGTTCGGGCTGATGCAGGACGTCATCGTCGCGGCCGGGCAACGCATCGTCATCGCGGGCAGCGCGGTGGAATACCTTTTCGGGCGCGAGAGGGTGCTCGTGCCCGCGCGCCATCTGATCGGCGAGGGTATCGGCCGATGGGAGGCGCCGCGGCGCACGGTGACCTGGGTGCAGTTCCTGCTGCCCCGGCAGGAATCGATCCAGGCCGGCGGCGCGGTGCTGGAAAGCCTGCACGTCGGACGGATGCGGCGCGTGCCCCGGCTGCAGGAGGCGTCGCTGCTGGCGGGCTATCCGCGCGCGTCCATGCCGGATCACCCGGTCGCGGCCTGGCCGGTGCTGAACGCGTTCGAGGCGGTGACGCTGGCGGCCTACCGGGCGGCGTGACGGCGGCAGCGCGGCGTGCCCGGACGCTCGCGCCGCTCCCCCGGGTTCCTCAGTCGTGGAACGGCGTGATCTGCGCCACGATCACCGCATTCTCGGCCAGCGCCCGGTCCATCAGCGCGCGCTCGTCCTCGGGGATGTCGTGGCCCTCGGCCAGACGTTCCTCCAGCGTGCCGTAGCCCGATACGTCGAGCGGGTTCATCTCGGCCTGCTTGAGGATCGCCACCGTCTCGCGCACAGCCTCCGCCTCGTCCACGCCGGAGGCGAAGCACATCAGGGCGGCGCCGGTGCAGTCGTCCGGCAGGCCGTCGCCCTTCCGGCGGCCGACCTCGACCAGCAGGGTATAGACCTGCTGGCGCTTCGGCGTCTTCTTCCTGTCGGACATGGCAAGGCCCCGCGGATCGCTGAGCCTGTCAGGTCTCAGAATCCGCGGGGCCTGTAAAGTGCCGCTCTTGCGGCCGCCGGCCCGCCGGTCAGGCCCGGCGGATGGCGCGATAGCCCGCAATCAGGATGCAGGCGCCGATGACGCCGATGATCAGCTGCCCGATCCAGCCGCCGAGGGTCGAGCCGACGATGGCCATCAGGATGAAGTTCAGCAGCAGTGCGCCGAGGATCCCCAGCACGATGTTCGTCAGCAGGCCGTGGTCGGCCTTCATGATCTTCTCGGCGATCCAGCCGGCGAGTGCGCCGACGATGATGGCCGCGATCCAGCCCAGTCCTTCCATTTCCGTTCTCCGATATCCGCCGCCCGCATCGGGGCATTCCGAGGCACCAACATGCGCCGGGCGCGCGCGGTTCCCTGCCGCGGATGCGCCGCCCCGGTGCCGTCCTGCTGCCGCCGCCATGGATGTGCCCATTGCGCATCGCCGCTGACGGGGCGGACGCGGGCCGTGGCATCCTCTTCCCCGACAGAGGGAGGGACGCCATGACAGCCGCCACCGAAGACCGCCATCCCGACGGGCAGATCACCGTCGAACGTCGCGACGGGATGCTGCTGATGGGCATCGACCGGCCGGAGAAGCGCAACGGCCTGACGCCCCGCATGTTCCAGCAGATGCAGGATGCCTGGGTCATGCTGGACGAGGACCCCGAGCTGCGCGTCGGCATCATCTTCGGCCACGGCGGCCATTTCACTGCCGGTCTGGACCTGCCGAAGATCCGCGAGCTGAGGGCGCAGGGAAAATACCACCTGTCGAAGGACCGCGTCGATCCCTACGGCCGCTGGGCGCGATGCCGCAAGCCGGTCGTCGCAGCCGTGCAGGGGATCACGTACACGGCCGGAATCGAGCTGATGCTGGGCTGCGACATCGTCATCGCGGCCGACGATTGCCGCTTCGCCCAGATCGAGGCGAAGCGCGGCATCATCGCCGGCGGCGGCGCGATCCAGCGGTTCATCGCCCGGGCAGGCTACGGCAACGCGATGATGCTGCTGCTGGCCACCCCCGAGATCGGCGCGAAGGACGCGCTGCGGATGGGTCTGGTGCAGGAGGTCGTGCCGGCAGGCACCGAGGTCGACCGCGCCATCGAGGTCGCCCGCGCGATCTGCGCCAACGCGCCCCTGGCGGTGCAGGCGATGATCGAGGCCGGCCGGATCTACCAGCTGGACGGCGAGGCCGCCGCGATCCGGTGGATCGACCGCAAGTCGGCCGAGATCCACAAGACGAAGGACGCGGCAGAGGGTGCGGCGGCCTTCAAGGAGAAACGGGAGCCGCGCTTCACCGGAGAGTAGCCGCCGGACCGGTCGCGGCGGGCCTAGTCGTCGACCGATCCGCTGCGCTCGAAGTCGACCGTCACGGTGGTTCCGTGCAGGTTGCGGTTGACGTCCAGCGTCGCGCCGAGGGTCTGCGTCAGGCTCAGGATGATGGTGCCGCCGACGCCGGGGCGCTTCTCGTTTCCGGTGGTGTCGAGCTTGCCCGTCTCGTTGCGGGCCACTTCGCTCTGCCGTTCCACGCTGCGCGCGCCATAGGGCCAGTTGCTGCCCTCGGGCAGGCCGATGCCGTCATCCTCGACCGTCAGGCGTACCACGCCGTCGCTGAGCTCGTGGAAGCGGACGGAGATGCGGCCGGAGTCCCGCCCCTCGAAGGCGTGCTCCAGAGCGTTCGTCAACAGTTCCGACAGCAGAAGCCCCAGACGCGCCGACCGGTCGACGGTGAGATCGATGTCGTCGCATTCGACGTCGACGCGGATGTCGTCGTTGCCGGACAGGCGGGACACGACATGGGCGATCCGGCTCAGGTAGGCGCCGGTGTGGATGCGGTCGGATCCGCTGCGGCCCTGCGACGCCTCGAACATCTCCTCGTAGAGCAGGGCCAGCGCCTCGACCCGGCGGCCGAGCGCGCGCATCGACTGCTCCGACACCGGTCGGGCGGCCTGAAGCCGGATCATGCTGACGACCATGGAAAGGTGGTTCTTCACCCGGTGCTGCAGTTCCTGCAACAGGTCGGTTTCCCGCACGCCCTCGGTCGCGCCGGCCGAGCCGGAGCCGAGGACGCGCATCGCGCCCAGATAGGCCGTGATCTCGCCCTCGGGACTGCTGACCGGCGAGATCATCAGGTGGTTGAGGAAAGGCGTGCCGTCCGCCCGGTAGTTGGTCAGCGTCACCTGGAACGGCTCGCCCGAGGCCAGACCCTCGCGGATCTTCTCGACCGCCGCGCTTTCCGTGTCGGACCCCTGAAGGAACCGGCAGTTCCGGCCCTGCACCTCTTCGCGGGCATAGCCGGTGACGCGGGTGAACGCCTCGTTCACGAAGACGATCGGATGATCGTTCCCGCCGGCTTCCGTCACGAGGATCGCGACCGAGGATCCCTCCACGGCCTCGCTGACAAGTGTCGCGCTCGGCTTGTTCATCGGTTCACCCACTGGCCCATGACGTGAACGTTAAGGCGTACCGCTCACGCATCGCAAGATGCGCCTGCGATGTATCAAAGCCTGCGGCTCAATCACGGAGCAATTCGTTGATCGAGGTCTTGGACCGGGTCTTCTCGTCCACCGTCTTCACGATCACCGCGCAGTAGAGGTTCACGCCGTTCGACGACGGCAGAGAGCCGGAGACGACGACCGAAAAGGGAGGGACCTCGCCGTAGAACGTCTCGCCCGTCTCGCGGTTGAAGATCTTCGTCGACTGGCCGAGGAAGACGCCCATCCCGAGGACCGAGCCTTCGCGGACGATCACGCCCTCGACCACCTCGGACCGGGCGCCGATGAAGCAGTTGTCCTCGATGATCGTGGGGTTGGCCTGCATCGGCTCCAGCACGCCGCCGATGCCGACGCCGCCCGACAGGTGCACGCCCTTGCCGATCTGCGCGCAGGAGCCGACGGTCGCCCAGGTATCGACCATCGTGCCTTCGTCGACATAGGCGCCGAGGTTCACGTGGGACGAGAACTGTCGGATAGTTGCGAGGCCAGTTTGCGCGTCAGCTCTCCTTCGATATCTCGGCGGAAACTGAACCCGATACCGAGACGGCGGAAGTATTCGGCGTCGGCGTTGTCGAAAGCGATCCAGTCACCGAGAGTGTTCGACCGGTTCTCGCCTCTCGAAGCGATCACGACCCTGTCCGTAGCTCTCCAATAATCGAACAGTTCCAGACAACTCAGCGGCTCGTCCCTGTCGATGATATGGCCAACCATATGCTGGCGATCCGTCAGATGAGCGCGCTCCAGCCCTGTGATCGAACGGTGATCCGCCTCGCGGTATCTGGCGAGCGCCGCACGGGTGATGCCGACGGCGCGCCAGGCATCCGGCTCCGCATACATCAGCTCGGAGAGAACCGTCCTGAGGGTCTTGATGTGATAGAGATGGCGGCTGGCATGCATTGTGCGATAAACCTGCCAGGTCGCCTCCCGCCTCTCCAAGGTCTGACTCGTGTCGAATTTCAAAAGCCGACCCGTCCCATCTCAATCTCGCAGCAGCTCGTTGATCGAGGTTTTCGAGCGAGTCTTCTCGTCCACCGTCTTCACGATCACCGCGCAGTAGAGGTTCACGCCGTTCGACGACGGCAGAGAGCCGGAGACGACGACCGAGAAGGGGGGCACCTCGCCGTAGAACGTCTCGCCCGTCTCGCGGTTGAAGATCTTCGTGGACTGGCCGAGGAAGACGCCCATCCCGAGGACCGAGCCTTCGCGGACGATCACGCCCTCGACCACCTCGGACCGGGCGCCGATGAAGCAGTTGTCCTCGATGATCGTGGGGTTGGCCTGCATCGGCTCCAGCACGCCGCCGATGCCGACGCCGCCCGACAGGTGCACGCCCTTGCCGATCTGCGCGCAGGAGCCGACGGTCGCCCAGGTGTCGACCATCGTGCCTTCGTCGACATAGGCGCCGAGGTTCACGAAGCTGGGCATCAGCACCACGTTCTTCGCGATGTAGGCCGACTTGCGGACCACGCAGTTCGGCACCGCGCGGAAGCCTGCGGCGCGCCACTGGTTGTCGCCCCAGCCTTCGAACTTGCTGTCGACCTTGTCCCACCAGCCGCCGCCCTGCGGGCCGCCCGACTGCTGTTCCATGTCCTTCAGGCGGAAGCCCAGAAGCACGGCCTTCTTGGCCCACTGGTTCACCGTCCACTGCCCGTCGGTACCGCGCTCCGCCACCCGCAGCGTGCCGCCGTCGAGCGCGTTCAGCGTGTCCTCGATCGCCTCGCGGGTCTCGCCCTTCGTCGCGGGGGTGATGGTGTCGCGCGCCTCCCAGGCGGCTTCGATGGCGGTTTCGAGCTGTGCGACGTTCATGGCGGGCTCCCCGTGGTCCTGTTCCGGAGGCGCTATAGCGGCGCGAGGGCGAGGGCGCAATCGGCAGGGGGCGGTCGCGGGGAGCCGGCCCGTGTGCGGCGGGGCGTGGACCAGCTGCGCTGACGTCCGAGGTCTCCGCGGAGGGACGTGACCGGCCCTGGACGGGCGCTGCGAGACGACTGCACTGGTGCGTTTCATGGCAACATCACATCGCACGACTGTCCGGCGCGGGCGGATAACATGCGCCCGGCCATGGGGAGGGCCGGGCGCGGCTCGGGGCTGGTCGCCCGGGGCTGACATATGTGCGGCGTGGGGGAGCAACGTGAGCCGGACGTGCGGGATACTCGTTCCCGGCGCGGATGCCGCAAGCGCTGGCCTCCACCGCCCGGACATGCGAAGCAGGGCCGCACCTCGAGGAAAGACCGGAATGACCGAAGACCGCCACACGCCCTTCCGCGACGCGCAGGACGACGCCGCCCGCACCCGCGACAAGCGCGGCACGCCGCAGAGCGAATCCCCGGCCTATCGCCTTGCCTTCACCGACAGCGACTTCCTGCTGCGGGACGAACTTCGCCCCGTCCGGCTGCAGCTGGAACTGCTGAAGCCGCAGATGGCAATGGACGAGGCGCAGGTGGAATCGACCGTCGTCCTTTTCGGCGGCGCCCGCATCCCTGAGCCCGCGAAGAAGGAGGGCGCACGCACCCGCACCCTGGCCGAACTGTCGCATTTCTACGACGAGGCGCGGACCTTCGCCCGCCTGATGACCGAGAAGTCGATGCAGACCGGCGGCCGCCGGCACGTCATCGTCACCGGCGGCGGGCCGGGGGTGATGGAGGCGGGCAACCGCGGCGCGGCGGATGCCGGCGGGCGGTCCATCGGCCTGTCCATCGTCCTGCCGCACGAGCAGGCGCCGAACGTCTACGTCACGCCCGAACTCTGCTTCAACTTCCACTATTTCGCGATCCGCAAGATGCACTTCCTGATGCGGGCCTGCGCGATCTGTGTCTTTCCCGGCGGATTCGGCACCCTCGACGAGATGTTCGAGACCCTGACCCTGATCCAGACGGGCCGGATGGAACGGGTGCCCTTCCTGCTGTTCGGCCGCGCCTTCTGGGAACGGATCATCGACTGGAACGCCCTGGCCGACGCCGGCACCATCGCGGAGGAGGATCTGGATCTCTTCCGCATCGTCGAGACGGCGGAAGAGGCGATCGAGGCGATCGACACCTGGGCCGGCGCGGGCACCAAACGCGAACACATTCCCGGCCGGTAGGGTGGGCGATGCCGCCCACCCGGCGCGTCAGGTTCCGGAGAAGACCGGCTGCCGTTTCTCCATGAAGGCGGTCCGCCCCTCGCGGTAGTCGGCGCTGTCCAGCGCCTCGCGGCCGAGCGCCTCCATCATGTCGAAATCGGGTGCGCGGTCCCGGGTCGCGATCTCGCGCACGATCTTCTTCGTCCCGCGGATCGAGATCGGCGCGTTCCGCGCGATCTGCGTCGCCGTCTCCAGCACCGCGGCATCCAGATCGGCCGCCGGGACGACCTGCTCGATCAGGCCCATCTTCAGCGCCTCCTCGGCCGGATAGCGCCGCGCGGTGTAGAGGATGTGCTTGGCCATCCCCGGCCCGACCAGATCGACCAGCGCCTTGATCCCCTCGTAGCCGTAGACCAGTCCCATCCGCGCCGCCGGGATGCCGAACTGCGAATCGTCCGACGCGATGCGGAAATCGGCCGCCATGGCCACCGCCAACCCGCCGCCCAGGCAATAGCCCCGGATCTGCGCGATCAGCGGCTTGTCGAGATCCCACAGCCGCGTCCGCGCCCCGTTCGCCACGTCGGCATATTGCGCGGCGACCTCGGCGTTTGACCGGCTCTTCTCGAACTGCGAGATGTCGGCGCCGGACACGAAGGCCTTGTCGCCCGCGCCCTTCATCACCACCACGCGCACCGCGTCGTCCTCGGCGAAGGCGTCCAGCGCGTCGGCCGTGCCCTGCCACATCTCGAGGCTCATGGCGTTGCGCTTTTCCGGCTGGTTGAAGGTCAGCCAGCCGATGCCGTCCTTCACCTCGGCGATGATCTTGTCGGTTGCGAGTTTCATGTCCGGATCCCCCTGCTGTCGGCGCGGATCAGACACAAGCGCCCCGGCAAGGTCAACGCGGGCCGCAGGCCATCCAGGCATGTGGCGGGTCCGGGCGGCGGATTGACTTGCACCCCTCCCCGCCGGACCCTGCCCGCGAGAGGGAGGCGCGCATGACCCAGCATCTACCGGAACCCGACATCACCGAGATGACGAAACCCTACTGGGACGCCATCGCGAACGGCGAACTGCGCTTCCAGACCTGCAACGCCTGCGGGCATCGCCAGCTGCCCGCCCGGCACGAATGCACGAACTGCCTGTCGCCGGATCTTGGGTGGACCACGGCGAAGGGCACCGGCACGCTGGTGTCCTGGATCGAGTATCACCGCGCCTACAATCCGGTGGTGAAGGACATGATCCCCTACAACGTCGCCATCGTGGCGCTGGACGAGGGGCCGCGGCTGATCTCGAACATCGCGACGGAAGATCCGGAGGCGCTGACGCTCCACCAGAAGGTGCAGTTCCGGCCCGCCGAACGGTTCGGCCACACGATCACCAGCTTCGTGCCGGTCTGACGGTCTTGCGGGGGCTGTCCGGGTCGCCGGACAAAACGCGGATGTGAAACCGCCGGGGCCGGGATTGGCGCGGTGCTGCACCGCGGCTAGAACCCCTGCCGAACGGCAGGTAAGCTATTGGAGACCGACATGGACGGTGCAGGAATCGACTACGAGGCCTTCGAGGCGGAGGTGCGCGCCTTTGCCGAAAGCGCCTGCCCGCCGGATATCCGCGACCTGGTGATCTCGGGGAAAAAGCTGACTCGCGAACCCTGGGCACGCTGGCAGAAGATCCTGAACGACCACGGCTGGGGCGCGCCGAACTGGCCCGTCGAATTCGGCGGGGCCGGGTGGGACGCGCAGCAGCGCTACATATTCGACACTGTTCTGGCCGAAACGCACTGCCCGCCGCAGTATCACCACGGGCTGCGCCACCTCGGGCCGGTGCTGATCAAATACGGCACGAAGGAACAGCAGGACCGCTTCCTCCCGCCGATCCTCGAAGGCACCGACTGGTGGTGTCAGGGCTTTTCCGAGCCGGGGTCGGGGTCCGACCTTGCCTCGCTGCGCTGCAAGGCCGAACTCGACGGCGACGCCTATGTCGTGAACGGCCAGAAGATCTGGACCAGCCACGGGCACGAGGCCGACTGGATCTACACCCTCGTCCGCACCAGCTTCGACGGGAAGAAGCAGCGCGGCATCACCCTGCTGCTGATCCCCATGGACCAGCCCGGCGTGACGGTGAAGCCGATCAACACGATCGACGGCATCCATCACGTGAACGAGGTCTTCTTCGACAACGTCCGCGTGCCGGTGGAGAACCGCGTGGGCGAGGAAGGCAACGGCTGGACCTACGGCAAGTACCTGCTGTCGCACGAAAGGCTCGGCGGTGCGAACACGGCGCCGATCTTCCAGCTGTTCGAGAACGTCCGCCGCCTGACCGACAACGCGCCGGGCAGCGCGCTGCGCAAGGCCGACATCAAGCTGCGCCTGATCGAGCTGGAATCGAAGCTGCTGGGCCTGAAGGCCCAGGGCCGCAGTGCCGTCGGTATGGCGATGCGGGGCGAAGCGCTGGGCATCGCGCCGTCGGCGATCAAGGTGACCTCCTGCGCGATCCAGCAGGGGCTGTGCGATCTGGCGATCGAGACGGTGGGCCCGACCCATGCCGCGCGGCGACTGATCGAGGATGCCGAGGGGATGGACGCCGAGGCCATCGGCTGGATCAAGACCTACTTCCTGCACCGCTCGCGCACCATCGTCGGCGGCTCGGACGAGGTGCAGAAGAACCTGACCGCGGGCCAGCTGTTCGGCCAGGATGTGGAGGCGCTGTCGCCCCCCATCGTCGCTGGCGCTGTCTTCGACGGCGCGCAGCGGGCCGCGCCCACCGACTGGGCGCAGGCGGTGGAGCTTGGCTGGCCGATGACCATGGTGCCCGAGGAAGAGGGCGGCGCGGGGGCGGAACTAGCGGACCTGCTCGCCATCGTCGAGGGCAACGCGCGGGGCGGCGGCACGCTGGCGCTGCCGATGCATTGCGCCGTCACGCCGCTGCTGCTGGCACATGCGCCGAAAGGCGCGGCGCGGGACAAGGCGCTGGAGGGGCATCTGGGCGGCGAAGCGCGGGTCGTGACCGCGCTGCTGACGCCCGAAGGGTCGCTGGACCTGCGGGATTTCAGGCTCGGAACCGGGTCTGAACCGGCCGTTTCCGGGATGATCGGCGGGATCGAGGCGCTGCCCGATCCGACCCATCTGCTGATCGCCGGGACGGACCGGCTGGTGCTGGTCGACCTGTCGGCCGCGAAGGTCACCGAGAACGGCACGCTCGACGGCCGCCCGACGCTGGATGTGGATCTGAACGGCAAGGGCGTCACGATCGCCGAAGGCCAGGCTGCCGCCGCCGCGCTCAGCCGGGCGCAGGCTGTCGGCTCGCTGATGGTCGATGCGGATGCCGTGGGCACCATGGTTCCGGTCATCGCCCAGACCATCGCCTACCTGCAGGAGCGGAAGCAGTTCGACCAGCCGCTGGCCGAATTCCAGGCCCTGCGGCACCGGATTGCCGAGATGTTCATGCTCTACCTCAACGCCTCGGGCGCGACGCTCCGGGCGCTGGAGGACATGCAGGCGGGCGAGACGACGCCGCGGTCGCTGCTGATGGCCAAGCTGCGGGTGTCGCGCGACGCCAAGCTGGTGGCACATGGCGCGATCCAGCTGCACGGCGGCATGGGCATGACGGAAGAGCTGGGCGTCACCCGCTACAACAAGCGGCTGATCCAGTCCGGCTTCGACCTGGGCGATGCCATGCTGCACGCCGAGAAGCTGGCCGAAGCCAACCGCTGAGCCGAAACAGGGTCTGATCCGGGGATTTCCCGGCTCAGGCCCGCAATCCGGCGAGGGAGAGGCGAAGGAATTCGTCGGCCACTTCCGCCGCCGACAGCTTGCCGCCGGGACGGTGCCAGCGCGGGATGTAGTTCAGCCAGGACAGCAGCAGCCTGGTCACCATCCCCACGTTCTCCTGCCGCAGGATGCCCTGGGCCATCGCCCGCTCCACCTCGGTCCGCAGCTTGCCTTCGAATGTGTCGCGCAGGCGGACCATGTCCTCCCGGTCGCCCATGGCCTCGATCGACCAGAAGATGCGAGAGCCGACGACCCAGCCGGAGCGGTCCTCGTCGATCAACTCGGCGCAGGAGATCAGGAAGGCGCGCATCCGCTCGATCGGATCGTCGCTGCCGCAGGCCTCCAGCGCGTCGTCCATCCGGTTGTTGAGCCGGGTCATCCGCGCCTCGACCACCGCCTTCAGCAGGCTCTCCTTGTCGGGATAGTGGTAGTAGAGCGCGGCCTTCGTCATCCCGCACTGCTCGGCCACGTCGCGCAGCGATGTGCCGACATAGCCGGCCTTCGCGAACAGCTCGGTCGCCGCGCGGATGATCTGTGCCTTCCGCTGATCCGAGGGCATCTTGGTGCTGACGGTCGTGGAATCGCTCATTCCCGCACCCTTTCCTGTCATGTCTGCGCCCTCGGGGGCGGTTCCCCGGACCTTAGCCAATCGTGGGTATTTCGGAAAGGAAATTGCCTGTCGGCTGGCCGGATGGTTGAGCTGACGTAGCGGAAATCAGGGTTCTGGAATGGGTGGGGACAGTAGAGCTCTTGCTGGGTCCGGCGGCGAGATGGGGGACACGCCCGACCCCGGGTGGGCGCTCTCGATCCGGCTGTGGCCTCGCGTTTCATCTCGAAAGCCCCGGACCGGGATTGAGCGGCGACCGACATCGCCAATGCGCCCTCCCGTCCCACCGGAGGTGGGCCGATCCTGTCACGCGCACCTGCGGTGCGACGGGAGGGTCGGGCGCGGCCCGGGCCGGTCGCCCGGGCTGTGCTGGTGAGCGCCCTACATCGCGGCCTTGAAGCCGCCCGTCAGGCGGTGCTGCTTCAGCGCCACAAGCTCCGGCCCCGGCTCGTCCGACACCAGCCGAGGGGCGGAGTTCAGCAGCATGGTCTCGCGCCCCGACGTGGAATAGGGCTTCCACGCCGGCAGCCCCGGGTGATCCGGCCGCCCGTTCCGCGCGAACGCCACCCAGGCGCCCATGACGATATCGCACAGCGGCTCCAGCTCGGGGCCGGTGCCCACGAGGTCCCGCGCCGCCTCCATCGTGCCGAAGACGAAGGGCACCTCGATGGTGTGAACGGCCTTCAGCCGCCCCTCCATCACCGGCGATTTCCAGGTGAAGCGGTAGAGCCAGCAATCCGCCCCCTCCTGCACCGCCTTCTGCTCGGCGGTCTCGATGGTGCTCATCCGGAACCGCTGGTCGGTCATCACGTCGGCGTAGATGTCGAAGGGCGTGGCCTGCGGGTCCTTCAGCTCGTAGAGGGCAAAGATCTTCTCGGCCGCGTCGTGGGGCATGTTGCCGACATCGGCGAGGCGGGCGACGAACTGCTCGCGCGGCTGGTCGAACAGGTCGGGCTGGGTGACGAGGCGGTAGAGCGCCTCGTTGTGGCAGGTGCCGATCATCAGCGGGACTTGGGCCGAAATGGCGGGGGCCGTCCCGCCGAAGGGCCTTTCGGGCAGGGAGCGGCCGTCGGGCAGCGGCTCGAACGGTTCGTAGCCCAGCGCCTCGACGGTGTTCAGGCGGGCGGCCAGAAGATCCTCGGCGGGGACGTCGCGCAGCTTGTCCGCGTCCTTCGCGGTCAGGCCGAACTGGTTCAGCAGATGCGCGGCGGCCTCCTGCCCCATCTCGGTGGTGCCCGAGCGCATGCCCGAGGATTGCAGGATCGCGCGGTGGAAGAGGCCCGCTGCCGATGGCATGGCCATCAGCCGCCCGACCTTCCCGCCGCCGCCGGATTCGCCGAAGATCGTCACGCATTCCGGGTCACCGCCAAAGGACGCTATGTTGTCGCGGACCCATTCGAGCGCCGCGACAAGGTCCAGCATCCCGGCATTTGCGCTGTCGGCGAAGCTCTCGCCCGCCTCGGGGCCGGGGCAGAAGTAGCCGAAGACGTTGAGACGGTGGTTCACGGTCACCACGACCACGTCTCCGCGCCGGGCGAGGGTCGATCCCTCGAACCCCGCCGCCGTGCCCGCGCCGGTCGAGAAGGCGCCGCCGTGGAACCAGACCATCACGGGCCGCTTCGCATCGTCCGTGCCGGGGGTGAAGACGTTGAGGTAGAGACAATCCTCGCTCGTCGCCATCGAGGAGCGGTACCAGCGGAGGGGGGCGAAATCCATCCACTTCTCCTGCACCGCCGAGTTCGGCCATTGCTTCGCCTCGCGGACGTCCGTCCAGGGCTGCGGCTTGATCGGCGGCTGGAACCGCAGCGCACCAACCGGCGGCGCGGCGTAGGGGATGCCCCGGAAGATGTCGACGCCGTTGCGGCTGACGCCCTGCAGGCGGCCCTCGGTGGTCAGGACGGTGGGGCCCTCGGTCTCGCGGGTCATGGTGTCGGTGGTCATGTCTCTCTCCCTCTCAGGCCGCGCGGCCGAGGATCATCGTCGCATGGGTGTGCATCGTCCCGCCCTGGTTCGAGACGATTCCGGCCTTGTCGGTCTTCACCTGAAGCCGGGCGTCGCCGCGCATCTGGCGGACGCCCTCGATCACCAGCTGCATTCCGGGTGTCCCGGTTTCCGACAGCAGCCCGCCGGAGGTGTTCATCGGCAGGTCGCCATCCAGCGCGAAGGCCCCCTCGGCCCCCCAGGCGGCGGCCTGGCCGCGCCTGGTGAAACCGTAGTCTTCCAGCGTGATCAGCGGGGTGATGGTAAAGCAGTCGTAGATCTGCGCGACGCCGATGTCCTTCGGCGTCAGCCCGGCCATGGCGAAGGCCGACGCCCCCGAGACCTCGGCCTTCGTGCGGGTCAGGTCGGGGCGCAGGTGGACGTCCAGCGTCTCCTGCCCCATGCCGATGCCGAGGATGGGCACCGCGTGGGCGATCTTCATCTCCTTCGCGCGCTCGGCGGACATGAGGATGATGGAACACGCGCCGTCCGAGACGAGGCAGCAATCGTCCCGCCGCATCGGCGCGATGAGATACGGATCGGCCATGTATTCGTCGAGCGTGATGGCCTTCCGCAACTGCGCGCCCGGGTTCTGCGCGCCGTAGCCGCGGATCGTCACGGGGACGGCGCCGAAGTGTTCGTCGGGGATGCCGTACTGCTTGCGATAGCGCTGGTGGATCATCGCGTAGCCGGCGGCGGTGGCATAGAAGCCGTAGACCGAATCGTCGCCGCGCGGACGGGCATAGACGGCGCGCGAGCCGGTCTTCGGGTTGTCGCCGAACGTCACCAGCGCGCAGTCGATCATCCCCGCCTCGATGGCCAGCGCCGCCGTGGCGATCTGCGCGATGTTGGCCGCGCCCCCCTGATCCAGCGAGCCGCCCATCTTCGGCTGGATGCCGAGGGCCTGGGCGACCTTCTGGCCGTAGAGGATCTCCAGGTCCGAATTGCCGGTCTTCACCATGACGGCGTCGATCAGATCCTTCTCGATCCCGGCATCCTGGATTGCGTTCCGCGTCGCCTCGGCGATCAGCGACAGGCGGTCCCGGCCTTCCAGCTTGCCGAAGGCGGTCATGCCCACCCCGGCGATCACGACCTTGCCCTTCATCTCAGCGCCCCTTGAACTCGGGTTTGCGTTTCTCGGCGAAGGCGGCCCGCCCGATGGCGGTGTCTTCAGATCCCTTCAGGATATGGCTGATCACCTGCTCCATCCGCAGGCCCGTCGCCAGGTCCATGTCCTGCGACCGCACGCCCAGCTCCTTCGCGGCCTGCACGGCCAGCGGCGCGCAGGAGGCGATGATGCGGGCGTATTCATAGGCTTTCGGCAGCAACTGGTCGGGCTCGACCACGTCGTTGATGAACCCCCAGCGGGCGGCTTCCTCGGCCGAGATAGGCTCGCCCGTCAGCAGCATCTTCATGCCCACGGCATAGGGCAGCTGCTTCAGCGCCCGCTGCGTCCCGCCGTTGGCCGCGATGATGCCGCGCTTCACTTCGGACAGGCCGAAGCCCACGCCCGGCACCGACAGGCGGATGTCGGTCGCCAGCATCAGGGTCACGCCGCCGCCCATGCAGGCGCCGTTGACCGCGCAGATGATCGGCTTCCAGACCTCCAGCCCCCGGTTCAGGATCTGGTCCTTCTGGGTCATCCACAGTTCCGACAGCGGCACCTCGCGCCCGATGTAGCTTTTCAGGTCGGCGCCCGCGCAGAACGCCTTGTCGCCCGCGCCGGTGATGATCGCGCAGCGGATCTCGTCCTCGTCGCGCACCCGCTTCCAGGCGTCCGAGAGCATCCGGTAGTGATCCGCGTCCAGCGCGTTCCGCCGCTCGGGCCGGTTGATGGTGATGAGCGCGACGCCGTCCGCGTCGACCTCCATGTCGATGGCCATGCGTTCCTCCCTGGGCTCCGTCCGGGCGGTATACCGCCCCGCGACAGCCTGCGTCCGAGGGGTGCGCGAAGGCCAGAGGAAAGGCGCCTCTTCCGCATCCGTGGAAGGCTGGGGGGTTGCGTTGACCCCCCTGGGCAATGGGTCTACCGCTGATCCGATGGCATACCAGGCCGGGCAGGGAGGCCCACGCATGAAGGATCAGACAAGCCCGCAGGCGCCGCTGCCCGAGGATTTCTTCAACCCCGGCTCCATCGCCTTCATCGGCGCGACCCCCAAGCAGGACAAGCTGGGCGGACGTCTGTTCCAGTATGCCACCGGCTTCGGCTACACCGGCAAGGTCTATCCCGTGACCCCGGCCTACGAGGAGATCGGCGGCCACAGGTGCTATGCCTCGATCCTCGATGTGAAGGCGCCCATCGACCTGGCGATCATCGTGATCCCGGCGAAGCGGGTGCCCGACGCGGTGGAAGAATGCGCCGAGGCGGGCGTGGACACGGTGATGATCATCTCCTCCGGCTTCGCGGAAGAGGGCGGCGCGGCGCTGGAGCTGCAGGAGAGGGTGCTGGCCACCGTCGAACGTTCGGGGATGAAGCTGATCGGGCCGAACTCGGAAGGCTATCTCAGCTTCGCGGGTCGGGTCTGCGCGACGTTTTCGCCCGTGGTCGAGAAGATCAACGAGGATCTGTTCCCCCATGCCGCGCCCGACCGGAAGATCGGGGTGATCTCGCAATCCGGCGGGATGGGCTTCGCCGTCTACACGCGTGGGCGGCACCTGGGGCTGAGCTTTTCGCACATCATATCGACCGGGAACGAGGGCGGGCTGACCTCGGCGGATTACGTCGACGTCATGGTCCGCGACCCCGAAACGAAGGTGATCGTCGTGCTCTGCGAGGGCATCCGCGACGGCGTGGGCTTCGCCCGGTCGGCGGCCAGGGCGCGTGAGGCAGGCAAGCCGGTGATCGTCTGCAAGCTGGGCCGCTCGGCGGCGGGCGCGCGGGCGGCGGCGTCGCACACCGCTTCGCTGACCGGGGAACACAGCGCCTATCGCGCGACCTTCCGGCGCCATGGCATCGTCGAAGCGGCGGATATGGACGAACTGGTCGCGCTCTGCGCCGCCTTCGCGCTGATGCCGCTGCCTGCGGGCCGACGCGTTGGGATCGTCACCACCTCGGGCGGCGGCGGGACCATGGCGGCGGACATGCTGTCAGACGTCGGCCTGACCGTGCCGGAACTGTCGGCCGAGACGCAGGAGCAGATCCTGCCGATGCTGCCCGGCCATGCCTCGGCCCTGAACCCGGTGGACACCACGGCGCAGGGCTCGGCCACCGGCCCGGTGTCGATGAAGATCGCCCGCATCCTGGAGGCCAGCGGCGAGGTGGACATGCTGCTCCACATCGTCTCGGCCGCGCGGGAAAACGCCGTGGCGCTGGAAGAGGACGTGCTGGCCGAGATCATGACGCGCGGCAAGACGCCGGTGATGTGCTGGGCCTACACGCTGGCCTCGAACTTCGCCCGGAAGACGGCGGCCGACGGCAAGACGGTGCTGATGACCGACCTGCGGCAGGTCTGCCAGGCGATGGCGAAGGTCACGGAATACGCCGAGCTGCTGGCCGAGACACCGGACAGCGCGGAGGCGGACGGCAAGGCTCTGTCCCGCCCCGATACGAGCGCCGGCGCGCTGACCGAGCATCAGGCGAAGGCCTGGCTGCGCGACTACGGGCTGGGGGGAGAGGGCGACGTGCTGGCGACCTCCGCCGACGCGGCCGAGAAGGCCGCCGAGGGCATGGGCTATCCGGTCGTCATGAAGGTCCAGTCGCCCGACATCCTGCACAAGACAGAGGTCGGCGGCGTCCGCGTGGGCCTGGCCGATGCGGCGGCGGTGAAGGCAGCCTATGGCGAGATCGTGTCGAACGCGGCGGCGAAGGCCTCCGGCGCGACGGTCGACGGCGTGCTGGTGCAGAAGATGGCACCGAAGGGCGTCGAACTGGTCGTCGGCATGGTCAACGACGCGACCTTCGGCCCGATCATGATGATCGGCGCGGGCGGCACGGCGGTGGAGCTGTTCGGCGACGTGATCCACTACCCCGCTCCGATCAGCCCCGCGACGGCGAAACAGCTTCTCGGCAAGCTGAAGTCCGCGCCGCTCTGGAACGGCTTCCGAGGCGGAGAGCCGGTCGATATGGGCCCGGCGGCGGATCTGATCGCCCGCATCAGCCAGGCGGCGCTTGCGGCGTCCGATCATGTGGCCGAAATGGAGTTCAACCCGGTGATCGTCCACGGCGACGGATCGGGCCTGACCGTGGCGGATGCCGTGGTCATCCTGAAACAGTGACTGTTCCGGCGTGACAGCCGACCCGAAGGAGACAGAATGAGCGACGTAACCCTCACCCGCGATGGCCATGTGGCGATTGTTCAACTCAACCGCGGCCCGAACAACTTCGTCGATATCGACGCCATCGCGCACCTTGCCGACGCCTACGAGGAGGTCGATGCCGATCCGGAACTGCGGGCCATCGTGCTCTGCTCGGACGGCAAGCATTTCTCGGCCGGGGCGAACCTGGGCGAGCGGGTGAAGGATGACGGTGATTCCATCACGCAGGAGGCGCAGCGTCACCTTTACAAGGAAGCGCACCGGCTGATGGGCAACTCAAAGCCGGTCGTCGCCGCGATCCAGGGCGCCGCCGTCGGTGCGGGCATCGGCCTGGCGCTGACCGCCGACTTCCGCGTCGGCTGCCCCGAGGCGCGGCTGTCCGCCAACTTCGCGCGGCAGGGCTATCACCCGGGCTTCGGCACCACCTACACGCTGGCCCGCGTGGTGGGCGAACAGAAGGCGACTTGGATGCACCTGACCGGCGTCCGCGTCCCGGGCGAGGAAGCGCTGGCCATGGGTCTGCTGGACGCCTGCGTGCCGCAGGATCAGGTCCGCGCAAAGGCGCTGGAGATGGCGAAGGAAATCGCGCTGTCGGCGCCGCTGTCCATCGTGTCGACCCGCAAGACCCTGCGGACCGGGATGCTGGAGAAGTTCATCCACGCGACCTACAACGAGGCGTTCGAGCAGAACCTGCTTCGCCCCACGGACGATTTCCGCGAGGGCGTGAAGGCGATGAACGAACGTCGCGACCCCGACTTCAAGGGGCGCTGAGCGGACATGCGGGCGGACGACAACGACGACGACGATTACTTCGTGCCGCAGGTGCGTCTGCCCGAGGTCCTGACCCGTCCGGACGACCTGCTGGACGGGCTGGAGGCCGAGGCGCGTCTGGTCTTCACCACCCGGAACGGCCGCCGGATCGCCTGGCGGACCTGGGGCGCGGGCGATCCCGTCCTGCTGCTGCACGGCGGGGCCGGGTCGTGGCGGCACTGGGTCCGCAACATCCGCGACCTGGCGGCGACGCATCTGGTGATCGCGCCGGACCTGCCCGGCCTAGGGGATTCAGACGATGCGGGCTTCCCGGTGGATTTCCTGGAAATGGCCCGCGAGGTCGGCGAGGGGCTGGACGAGGTGCTGGGCGAGCCGCTGCCCTATGTCATCGCCGCCTTCTCCTACGGCGGCCAGATGACCAGCCTGCTGCTGCACACCCAGCCGGGGCGGCAGCGGGCGGTCGTTCTGGTCTCGCCCGCCGGCGTCGCCTCGCCCAATCCGCCGCAGCTGATGACGGTGCGCGGCAAGCATGGCGACGAGCTGACCGAGGCGCATCGCCACAACCTGGCCGCCATCATGATCGGCGACCCGGCGAAGATCGACGATCTGTCCCTGCGGTTGCAGCACGAGAACTCCTCGCGCTCGCGCATCCGGACGGCGCGGGTGGATCGCGGGCCGTCCCTGCTGGAGACGCTGCCGGACTTCGGCGGGCCGGTCCTGGCGCTCTGGGGCGATCTGGACGGGTTTCTGGACGAGGAACTGCTGCGGACGCGAATCGTCGCGTTCAAGGAGGCCTGCCCGCAGGCCGAGGTGCAGGTGCTGAAAGGCGTCGGGCACTGGATCATGTACGAGGATGCCCCGACCTTCGACGCCGCGCTGCGCGGGGTGCTGGACGGGCTGGAGGAGACGAAATGAGCGACTGGCCACTGACCGAGGAACTGATCCAGATCCGCGAGACGACGCGGCGGTTCATGGTGAACGACGTGAAACCGGCGGAAGAGAAGGTCGAACATGACGCCGTCTCGCTGCCGGACGACCTGCTGAAGCCGCTGCAGAAGAAGGCGAAGGACCTGGGCATCTGGTGCATCCGCTCGCCCGAGAAATACGGCGGCGCGGGGCTGAGCCTGCTGGGCCAGGCCATTGTCGCGGAAGAGACGGCACGCTGCAAGATGGGCGCCTATATCCCCGGCTGCGGGTCGATCGGGTTCGATCCGCCGAACGCGATCTTCGCCGGCGGGACGCCCGAGCAGATCGAGAAATACGGCGTGGCGGCGATCCGCGACGGCGAGAAGTGCTTCTTCGCGATTTCCGAGCCGTCGGGCGGGTCCGACCCCGCGCGGGCAATCCGCACGCGGGCGGTGAAGCGCGGCGACAAGTACATCCTGAACGGCACCAAGACCTGGATCTCGGGCGTCAAGAACGCCAACTGGGGCATCGTCTTCGCCCGCACCGGCGATCAGGGCGACCGGGGCGGAATCTCGGCCTTCATCGTCGAGAAGGGGATGCCGGGGTTTTCCTGGTCCGAGATCGGGGTGATCCGGGCCTGGTCGCCCTACGAGCTGACCTTCGACAATTGCGAGGTCCCGGCCGAGAACCTGCTGGGCGTCGAGGGGCGCGGCTTCGACCTGCTGGGGATGTGGACGGTGGAGGGCCGAATTCCCTATGCCGCCGGGACCATCGGGATCGCCCAGGAAGCGCTGGAGATGGCGGTGACCTGGGTGCGTGATCGCGAGGTCTTCAAGTCGAAGCTGGCGGACAAGCAGGCGATCCAGTTCATGATCGCCGACAGCGAGACTGAACTCCAGGCCGCGCGGATGATGGTCTACAAGGCCGCGATGATCCACGAGACCGGCGACGGCGACCTGCGGCACTGGTCGTCCATGTGCAAGGTCTACGGGACCGAGACGGCGTTCCGCGTCGTCGACCGCTGCGTGCAGATGTTCGGCGGTCTGGGCGTCGCGAAGGAGATGCCGCTGGAGCGCTGGTTCCGGGAGCTTCGGATCAAGCGGATCGGCGAGGGGCCGTCGGAAGTGCAACGGATGGTCGTGGCGCGGAAGATCCTGAACGCGAACGGGCCGGTGAGTTGAGCTTGATGCGATGATCGGGGCCTGCCGCGCGGGCGGCAGGCGGGGGAAGGGGGCTGTCTGCCCCCCTCTTGCTCCTGACGGAGCAATTCACCCCCCGAAGGTATTTTTGACCAGATGAAGCAGGGGGACGGCGCGATGGAAGGACCGTTGAGCGGAATCCGGGTTGTCGATCTGACGCAGGTCTACAACGGACCCTATGCGACGTTCCTGATGGCGCAGGCCGGGGCGGATGTCATCAAGGTGGAGCCTCCCGGAGGCGAGCATACGCGGCGGCGGCAGCGGGATGGCGGCGGGGTGCATATCCCCCATGCCATGCTGAATTCGGGCAAGCGGTTTGTCTGTCTGGACCTGAAGGAGGACGAGGGCCGCGCCGGGCTGGAGGAACTGATCGCCGGGGCCGACGTGCTGGTGGAGAACTTCCGCCCCGATGTGATGGCGCGGCTGGGGTTCACGAAGGCGCGGCTGAAGGAGATCAATCCGCGGCTGGTCTACGCCTGTTCGTCGGGCTACGGGACCTACGGACCCTACAGTCACTTCCCGGCCATGGATCTGGCGGTGCAGGCGATGTCGGGGGTCATGTCGGTGACGGGTTTCCCCGAAAACCCGCCGGTGAAGGCCGGCCCGGCGATCTGCGATTTCGTGGCGGGGACGCATGTCTATGCCGGCGTGGTGACCGCCCTGCTGGAGCGGGAGCGGACCGGCGTCGCGCGCAGAGTCGAGGTGTCGATGTTCGAGGCGATCTATCCGGCGCTCGCCTCCAACATCGGGCTGATGGGCGGGTCGCTGAAGGATCAGGACTCGAGGACCGGCAACCGGCACGGGGGGCTGTCGATCTCTCCCTACAACGTATACCGGGCGAAGGACGGGTGGGTCGCGGTGCTCTGCAACGGGGACAAGCACTGGGAACGGCTCTGCCGGCATTTCGGGGCGGAATGGGCAGTGACAGACCCGCGGTTCGCCACGATGAACGCGCGGGTCGTCAACATGCTGGAGGTGGACGAGCTGGTCGCCGGCTGGGTCGGGCCTCTGGGCAAGGAAGAGGGCTTCCGGGGCATGGTCGAGGCCGGGGTGCCTTGCGCGCCGGTGCGCGAGATCCCCGAGGTGCTGCAGGACGAGCATCTGCACGCGCGCGGCGCGCTGGTGGAGGTGGATCATCCGCTGTTCGGGCCGCTGGTGCTGCCGACCTCGCCGATCATCTACGAGGGGCTGGAACGGTCGATCCGCTGGCCCTCCCGCTCTCTGGGGGAAGACCAGGAAGAGGTTCTGCCGGGGCGGGCGGTGCCGGAATAGAGCCTGTTCCGGTCGGACCCCATGGGGGGTCCGGTGCTTGGTTTCGCAATGTTCAGACGGCGCCGCGCGCCGCGTCCGATCCCTTGTCGGTGGAATAGGGCGGGCAGCGCTCGATCATCTCGCGCAGGTCGGGCTGGGGGTCGTTCTCAAGCGTGCAGTCGTCGTCCAGCACCATCGTCGGGCGGGTCTGCGCGTTGTAGGGCGTCCATGTCGGCAGGCCCTTGTGGTTCGGGTCGCCGCTGCGGGCGAAGGCGATCCAGGCGTCCATCGTGCGTTCGGCCAGGGCGCGGGCCTCTGCCGGGCGGCCCATCAGGGGCTGCGCCGCGTCGGTCGTGCCGAAGGCCAGCGGGATGCAGAGCGTGTGCGGGCTGCGCAGGTGGCCGTCCAGCGCCGCGGTGTTCCAGCGGATCAGGTAGTTCCAGACCGGCGCGCCGCCCGCACCGGATCGCAGGTCGGCGGCGAGGCGGTCGTTCCGGCGATACATCTGTTCCGTCATGATGCGGGCGAGGGACTGGGCGGTGGTCTCGCCCGGGTAGGCCTTCGCCACGTCCGACAGGAAATCGGCTGCCTCGGGTTCCGGCAGGTCGGTGAAGCCCATCAGGCGCTTGACCGCCGTGGCACGATCCATCTGCGCGAAATCAGGGTCTGTTGCGGCCAGAAAAAAGGTCAGCTCGTCCTCGCAGGTGCCGATCAGCAGGGGGATGTCCTGCGAGATCGCGATGCCTTCGGGGCTGAACGGATCGGCGGGCAGGGTCCGGCCGTCGCGGACGGGGCGGTAGTTGTCGGCGCCGCCGTTGGCCTTCACGGCGCGGACGCGGGCCTCGAGGATCTGCTGCGGCGAGGGCCTTTCCAGCGCGGCGAGGGAGGGTTTGTCGATGCCCAGTTCCTTCAGCAGCAGGTTCGCGGCGAGGGTGGCCCGGTCGGTCGTGGCCATGGTCAGCAGGGTCGAGGCGCTCTGGATCACCGCGCGGTGGAAGAGGCCCTTCGCGGCCGGCATCGCCATGAGGGCGGCGACTTTCCCGCCGCCGCCGGACTGGCCGAAGATCGTGACGTTGGACGGATCGCCGCCGAACGCCTCGGCATGGTCCCGGACCCATTCCAGCGCGCGGATTATGTCTGTCTGGCCGATGTTCACCCCGGTCTCGCCGGGCAGCAGCTCCTCGAAATACGAGTAGCCGAAGGCGTTGAGCCGGTGGTTGATCGCCACGACCACCACGTCGCCCCGCGCCGCCAGGTGCGAGCCTTCCGCCGCCGGGTTGCCGCCGGAGCCGGAGATGAACGCCCCGCCGTGCAGCCAGACCATGACGGGCCGGCCCGTGCCCTCCGCATCGGGGGTGAAGACGTTGGCGACGAGGCATTCCTCGGCCTGGGGCGTGTCGTCGATGAGGAAGTTCATCCATTCGCCGCCGCCGACCCGCGGCATCTGCGGGCAGCGGGGCCCGCGGGTGCGGGCGTCGCGCGGTTCGGTCCAGGGGGCCGGCGGCTCGGCGGTCCGGAATCGGCGGGCGGTGCCGTAGGGCAGGCCGAGGAAGCGGCGGGCGCCGTTCGAGGCCTCTCCGACCACGGGGCCCGAAGGCGTGTCGATGGTGATCCCGGCCACGTCGAAGGTGGTGTCGGCCATGGTCTCTCTCCTCCCGAAGACGCGATGGTATGCCGTGCAGGGTGCGCGGTGAAACACCCCCGGGCAAGTGCGAAGGCCCGTTCCGGGCGTGACACATGCCTGTTCAACAGGTGGGTGGCGTTTGCCATCCGCGAAAGCACGGTCCTACAGTATGCCGAAACGCGGGTGACGCAGGAGGATCAGCCATGCCGACGGGAACGCCATTCTACAGGGCCATAGCGAAGGCGATGGTGGCCGAAGGGGTCACGGCGCATTTCACCCTGATGGGCGACGCCAACATGCACTTCGCCACCGCGCTGGCCGAGGAACCCGGCGTCGACACGATCCACATCCGGCACGAACACTGCGCCGTGGCCGCGGCGATGGCCTGGAGCGGGGCGACCGGCAAGGTCGGGCTGGCTTCGGTCACCTGCGGGCCGGGCTTCACCCAGGTTATGACGGCGCTCGGCCAGGCGTCGCGCAACCGCGTTCCGGTGGTGGTCTTCGCGGGCGAGGTGCCGATGCACAAGACCTGGTACGGGCAGAGCGTCGACCAGGCCGCGCTGGCCAGCGCGATGGACGCGCACTACGTGCAGGCCCACAGCCGCAAGACGATCATGCCCGCCGTACAGCGCGCCTTCCATCTGGCGCGGCACGAACGGCGGCCGGTCGTGCTGGGCATCCCCTACGACCTGCAGAAGGAGCCGTTCGAGGGCGGCGATTACCTGCCGTCCACCAGGATGATGCCGAAGCGCGGCAAGGTGGCGCCGGACCCCGAGGCGCTGGAGGGTCTGACCGAGGCGCTGGCGACGGCGAAGCGGCCGATCATCCTGGCCGGGCGCGGGGTCATCGCCTCGGGCGCGGCGCAGGCGGTGGAAGAGCTGGCCGAAGCCTCGGGCGCGCTGCTGGCGACGACGCTGCCGGCGATGGGGCTGTTCGACGACAACCCGTGGTGCATCGGCGTCTCGGGCGGGTTCGGCAAGGAATACGCGCGCGAACTGGCCGGCCAGGCCGATCTGGTGGTGGCCTTCGGCGCGTCGCTGTCCAGCTACACGCTCGACAGCGGGGATTTCTACGGCAAGGCGCGGGTCGTGCAGGTCGATCTGGAGCCGAGCGGGCACTACGAGGGGATGTGGAGCGCCGACGACTGGATCGTCGCCGATGCCGGGTTGACCGCCGCCGGGCTGACGGCGGGCCTGAGCGGCCGCGCCGTCGCGTCCGAGATGCGCACCCAGGACGTCGCCGCCGGCATCGCGCGGGACGTGCAGGACAGCGGTCCGCGCAGCGACGGGAACGGGCTGATCGACCCCAGGACGGCGGCAGAGGCCATCGACCAGGCCCTGCCCAAGGATTTCGAACTGGTCAGCGGCTCGGGCCACAGCGCCTACTGGCACGCGATCATGCGCGGCTACCCGGCGGGCGGCTACCATGTCTACAAGAACTTCGGCGCCATCGGCAGCGGGTTGTCCTTCGCCATTGGCGCCACCGTGGCGAAGAAGAGCGACCGGATCTGCTACATCGAGGGCGACGGCTCGCTGATGATGCACATCCAGGAGCTGGACACGATCCGGCGGCACAAGCTGAAGATGCTGATCCTCGTGATGAACGACGGCGCCTACGGGTCCGAGATCCACAAGCTGCGGGTCGACGGGCTGGACGACAGAGGCGCGATCCACGGACATGCGGATTTCGAATCCATCGCGAAGGGCTTCGGCCTGCGCGGCGCCACCGTGACCGACGCGAAGGACATGGCGGCGGCCATCGCGGCCTACGACGAAGGTGACACGACGATGATCGTCAACGTGATGATCACCGATCAGGTGGCGACGCCCCGGATGCGGAAGATGACCGCAGTCCCCTCTCACTGAGCCGTCACGGGGTCTGTTCTCAGGCCCTGAGGTTCCTCAGCCGCGGCGCGAAGAGCCACAGCGCCGCGGCGAAGACCACCACCACCAGCGCCATTGAGGTCATCGCCACCCGCGCCCCGACCAGCGCGGCGAGGCCCGCCATCGTGGCCGTCCCCACCGACATCAGCCCCCGCGTCATGATGAGGGTCGAGGTCACGCGGCCGCGGTAGTCGTCTTCAACCTTCAGCTGCAGGATCGTCATGTTCGACGAATTGTAGGCGATGTGCATCGCGCCCACGCAGAAGATGAACGGCAGGGCAATGGCGAAGGTCGGCGCGGCGGCGAAGGCGATGATTGCCAGTGGAAAGCAGGTCAGGAAGGCAAGCATGATCTTCCCGCTCCGTCCGTTCGCCTGCACCCGCGCCGCCAGCAGCCCGCCGCAGATCGCGCCGCCGGCGGCGGTGGCGGTCAGGATGCCCAGCCCCTCCGGCCCTGCGTGAAAGACATCTGCGGCGAAGAGCGCCAGCATGGTCAGGTAGGGCTGGCAGAAGAACGTCGGGATGATCCCGACCATGACCAGCAGCAGCAGGGTCGGTTCGTGCCGGATGTAGCGGAAGCCCTGCATCATGTTCTTCAGCACCGGCACGTGGCGCGACTCGCGCACGGGCTTCGGGGGCAGGTTCAGGCGGGTGAGGTTGAAGACGACGACCGAGAAGGCCACCGCGTTGATCGCGAAACAGGCGGCGTTGCCGATGGTGGCGATCACGAAGGCGGCCAGCAACGGGCCCAGGATCTTGGCCATGTTGATCGTGACCGAATTCAGCGCCACGCCCGAGGCCACGTCCTTGCGCGGGATAAGTTCGTAGATGATCGAATGGCGGCCCGGCAGGTTGAACGCCGTGGCGATGCCCCGGCAGGTGGCGAGGAAGACGATCAGCCAGATCGCCTCGGCCCCGTTCCAGACGGTGATCGCCAGCAGAAGTGACACGATCGCGGCCGAAACCTGTGTTGCCATCAGATAGCGGCGGCGGTCGAACATGTCGGTCAGCGCGCCGCCCACGACCGAGAAGACCATGATCGGGATGCCCCGGCACAGGTTCACGATGCCCAGCATCACCGGGTCGCCGGTGGTCGAGATGATCAGCCAGTTCAGCGCCACCTGCTCCTGCCAGTCGGCGGTCAGGGACAGAAGGTTGCCGTACCAGAAGACACGATAGTTGCGGTATTTCAGAGCGGTCAGGACTCCCGACCGCTCCGGTTGCTCTGCGGTGGAGGTCATGCGTCGAAGACGATCACGCTCCTTGCCACTTCACCGGCCGCCAGGGCGCGGAACCCGTCGTTGATCTCGTCCAGCCTGATCCGGCGCGAGATCATCGCGTCCAGCGGCAGCCGGTCCTGCATGTAGAATTCCACCAGGCGCGGAATGTCGGTCGGAAACTGGTTCGAGCCCATCAGGCAGCCCAGCACCTTCTTCTGCCGGTAGAACAGATCGCGGCCCGAGAATTCCAGCTTCATGTCGCCGGGCATCACGCCCATCAGGGTCAGCGTGCCGCCGGTGCCGATCATGTCGAACCCCTGTTCGGCCGTCTTCTTGCCGCCGATACATTCGAAAGCGTAGTTCACGCCGCCGCCGGTCAGCTCCTTCACCGCCTCCACAGGGTCGGTTTCCTTCGCGTTGACCACGTCGGTCGCCCCGAACTGCTTCGCGAAGTCGAGCTTGTTGGGCAGGATGTCGATGGCGATGATCCGCAGCGCGCCGGCCAGCTTGGCCCCCATGATCGCCGACAGGCCCACGCCGCCGCAGCCGATCACCGCCACGGTGGACCCCGGCGTGACCTTCGCCGTGCGGATCACCGATCCCGTCCCCGTCAGCACCCCGCAGCCGATCAGCGCGGCGCGGTCCAGCGGCATGTCCTGGCGGATCTTCACGATGGCATTCTCGTGCACCAGCATCTCCTCGGCGAAGGCGCCCAGGTTGAAGCCCTGGCTGACATGCGCGCCGCCCTTGGTGATGCGCTTCGCCTGGCCCGGCAGGTATTTCACGTCGCCGTTCGAGCATTGCACCAGATTGCCGCCGATGCAGTGTTCGCAGGTGCCGCAGAAGACCGACAGGCAGCCGACGACGTGATCGCCGGGCTTGAATCGGGTCACTTCGCGGCCCACGGCCTCGACCACGCCGGCGGCCTCGTGGCCCAGCACCACGGGCATCGGCTGGCCGATGGTGCCGTCGATGTAGTGCAGGTCGGAATGGCACAGGCCGACGGCGGCGGTGCGGATCCGCACCTCGTGCGGGCCCATCTCGGCCAGCTCCAGATCGGCGATGACAAGCGGTTCGCCCGCCTTTTCGAGAATGGCGGCCTTCATGCGCGGGCTCCGGTGGTGGTCATTGATATCTCCTCCCATGACGGTCCCGGCGGGGCCGTTCGGCGCGAGGATACAACGGGATACCGGGGGCGCAAGACGGGCCGGGCGTCGCGCTCGCGCTCCACATGGATGCGGCGGATGGTGGGGCAGTTGTCTCGCCCTGTGGAATGGTATTCCATGCGCGCGAACAGCACAGGGCAAGGGAGGAGCCACCGCGATGCGGATGAAGGACAGGATGGGGATCGTCACCGCGGCGGCCTCGGGCATGGGACGCGCCGGGGCGCTGCGCTTCGCGAAGGAAGGCGCGGCAGTGGCCGTGGTCGATATCGACGAGGCCGGGGCGAAGGCCGTGGCGGACGAGATCACCGCGAGCGGCGGCAGGGCGATCGCGTTGGCCGGCGACCTGACCGACGATTCCTTTGCGAAGTCCATCGTCCACGACACGGTGAAGACCTTCGGCGGTATCGACTTCGCCTGGCTGCACGCCGGCCATCCCGGGCCCGCGAAGGTCGAGGGGATGGACATGGACCTGTGGCAGCTGGCCGTCGATCTGAACCTGCGGACCATCGCCGTCACGACCGCCGAGGCGCTGCCAGAGATGCGCAAGCGCGAGGGGTCGAGCCTGCTCTACACCGCGTCGATCGCGGGGATAAAGGGGTCGGATCGCTCGCCCGTCTATTCCGCGATGAAGTTCGGGGTGGTGGGCTGGACACGCTCGCTCGCGCAGCGGATCGCGAAGGAGGGGATGCGCGCCAACGTCATCTGCCCCGGCGGGACGGACACACCGATGCTGCGGACCTTCGTGGCGCGGCCCGACCAGGAGAGCACACACAACATGGACCCGGAGGACGTCATCCGGAACCGCCTGAGCGGCTATCCGATGGGCCGCCCCTCGCAGCCCGAGGAGCAGGCGAATGCGGCGCTGTTCCTGCTGTCGAGCGAGGCGAGTTACGTGAACGGCGCTGTGCTTGCCGTCGATGGCGCGATGACGGCGTGAGGGGACGGACATGAGACTGGACGGGAAGATCGGACTGGTGACGGCGGCGGCCTCGGGCATGGGCCGGGCGGGCGCGTTGCGGTTCGCGAAGGTGGGCGCGTCGGTGGGCGTCGTGGACCTGAACGGCGAGGGCGTCGAGTCGGTGGTGGAGGAGATCCGCAGCGCGGGCGGCCGCGCGATCCCGTTGGTGGGCGATCTGCGCGACAAGGGCTTTTCGCGCGAGATCGTGTCTAAAACGGCCGAGGAGTTCGGCGGGCTCGACTTCGCCTGGATGCACGCCGGACATCCCGGCCCGTCGAAGGTCGAGGACATGGACGAGGAGGCGTTCGAGCTGTCCTTCGACCTGAATCTGCGCACCATCGCGCACACCACCGCCGCCGCGCTGCCCTTGATGCGGGAACGGGGCGGCGGGTCGCTGGTCTTCACCTCATCGACGGCGGGGCTGGCCGGGTCGCCGCGCAGCCCGTCCTATTCGATGATGAAGTTCGGCGTGATCGGCTGGTGTCGGTCGCTGGCAAAACGCGTGGCGCCGGACGGCATCCGCGCGAATGTCATCTGCCCCGGCGGGGTCGACACCCCGATGCTGCGCGAATTCGTGGCGCGGCCCGACACGCCGCCGCCCAACGTGCCGGTGGAGGAGCTGGTGGCGGCGCGCGCGAAGCTGACCCCGCTGCACGGGCGCAACGCGAAGCCGGAAGAGATCGCGGCGGCCGCGCTGTTCCTGATCTCGGACGAGGCCAGCTACATCTCGGGCGCGGCGCTGCCCGTGGACGGGGCGATGACGGCCTGACGGGCAGGGTGGGGTTCCACCCCACCCCATGCCACCCATTGACATTTCCGCGCCGCGGCATCACTTGACCCCCGAGACCGGCGCTTTGCCGCGTGAGCAGACGGGGCCACACCCCGTGACGAGCCGCCGGATCCTCGTTTCCCGCATTCACGCGAGGGGGACGCCGCCGCGCGCGGTCCGCTGGCCATCCGGCCAACCGGGCGTCGCACGCGGAGCAACCCCGGCGCGATCGACCCCGAAGCGGGCGATGAACGCGCTTCATCCGGGCCGTTCGTGGTCCGGCAAAGGATATACATGACTTTCGAATCTCTCGGGCTTCCCGCCCGGATGACTGCCCGTCTGGCCGAGATCGGCCTGACCGAACCGACCCCGATCCAGCGCGACGCGATCCCCCACGCCGTGGCGGGCCGTGACGTGCTGGGCCTGGCGCAGACCGGTACCGGCAAGACGGCGGCCTTCGGCCTGCCGCTGATCCAGATGCTGGGCGCCCGCAACATGCGCGCCGCGCCGAAGTCGGTCTGCGCGCTGATCCTCGCGCCGACCCGCGAACTGGCCAACCAGATCACCGACTCGCTGCGTGCCTTCGGCGGCGGGCGGGGCGGGCCGCGCGTCGGCACCGTCGTCGGCGGCAAGTCGATCAACGCGCAGGCGCAGATGCTCGCACGGGGGACCGAGGTGCTGGTCGCCACGCCCGGCCGTCTGATCGACCTGCTGGACCGCCGTGCCGTGACGCTCGACAAAGCCGCCTTCCTGGTGCTGGACGAAGCGGATCACATGCTCGACATGGGCTTCATCCACGCGCTGCGCCGGATCGCGCCGCTGCTGCCCGCGGGGCGGCAGACGATGCTGTTCTCGGCCACCATGCCGAAGCAGCTGGAAGAGATCGCCGCCGACTATCTGACCGATCCGGTGAAGGTGCAGGTCTCGCCCCCGGGCAAGCCCGCCGACAAGGTCGAGCAGGAGGTGCATTTCGTCGCGAAGGACGCGAAACAGGGCCTGCTGATCGAGCTGCTGGACGGCCATCGGGACGAACGTGCCCTGGTCTTCGCCCGCACCAAGCACGGGGCGGAGCGGCTGATGAAGTCTCTGGAAGCGCAGGGCTTCGCCGCCGCGTCGATCCACGGCAACAAGAGCCAGGGTCAGCGCGACCGGGCGCTTGCCGCCTTCCGCGAGGGCGAGCTGAAGGTGCTGGTGGCGACCGATGTGGCGGCGCGCGGGATCGACATTCCGGGCGTGGGCTACGTCTACAACTACGACCTGCCGGACGTGCCGGAAAGCTACGTGCACCGCATCGGCCGGACGGCCCGCGCCGGTGCCGATGGCCGCGCCGTGGCCTTTTGCGCGGCGGGCGAGATGGGCGAGCTGAAGCAGATCCAGAAGCTGCTGGGCAAGCAGATCGAAGTCGCGAGCGGCACGCCCTGGACCGGGCCGGTGCCCGAGGACGAGAAGCCGAAGCAGCGCGGCCGTGGCGGCCGGCCGCAGGGGAAACCCGCGGGCAAGCCGCAGGCGCGTCAGGGGCAGCCGCGGAAGGCCGCGCAGGCCAAACCCGCGCAGGGCAAGCCGGGTGGCGCACGGCGCCGCAGCCGCCGGCGGCCCGCGAAACAGGCGGCCTGAGTTGCGGATCGAATGACAAAGGCCGGGCAATCGCCCGGCCTTTTTCGTTGCAGAGAGCCAATCTACGGGCTCAGCCGGCCTTCGCCTCGGCCTTCTCCGCCGAGGGCTCTTCCTTCGCCACGATCGGCGGCAGGCCCCGCATCAGGCTTTCCGGCACGGCGCGGACCAGCTGATCGACGGTGAAGAGCCCGTCGTCGGGCTGAACCAGCATCCGCTGTTCCTCGCCGTGGTAGTAGGTGTGGATCTTGCCCATCTCGACGTGGAAGTTCTGGCCCGAATACGCCCAGGCGTCCGGCGTGCAGAGGTAGCCGACCATCGGCGCGATATGCTCCGGCCCGCGGAAGATCTGCGTGCGTTCGTACTCGGCCTGGGTCATCAGCCCGGCCTCCAGCTTGCGCTTGCGGTTGGCCTTCACCGCCTCGGTCAGGGTCATCCGCGTGTCGGCGGCGGGGCAGATGGCGTTGCAGGTGATGTCGTTGCGCTGCGTTTCCTTCGCGATGGAGCGGGTCAGCGAGATGATCCCGCCCTTCGCGGCGGCGTAATTGCACTGGCCTACCGAGCCCTTGAACGCGTCGGACGAGAAGTTGACGATCCGTCCGTAGTTCACCTTCCGCATGTGCCGCACGGCGTGGTGACAGGTGTTCCAGTGCCCCTTCAGGTGCACGTTGATCACCATGTCGAATTCTTCCTCGGTCATGTTCCAGATCATCCGCTCGCGCAGGACGCCGGCGGTGTTCACGAGGATGTCGAGCTTGCCGTGATCGCGGACCACGCCGTCGATCAGCGCACCCATGAGCTTGAAGTCAGACACGGAATCGTAGTTGGCCTCGGCCTCGCCGCCCGCGTCGCGGATGGCCTGGACCACCTCGTCCGCCGGGCGGTCCTCGGTCTCCTCGCCGCCGCGTCCGACGCCCGGATCGTTGACCCAGACCTTCGCGCCCTCCTGCGCCAGCAGCAGCGCGACCTCGCGCCCGATGCCCCGGCCCGCGCCGGTGACGATGGCGGTCTGACCTTTCAGTCTCATGATGTCTCTCCCTTTGTGCGCGGCTACAGCGCGTCTTCCAGCAGGCTCCTGAACCGCCCGAGCTCGATCACGAAGTAGAGCATCAGGCAGAGCAGGATCGACACGCCGGCCACCAGCGGCCAGCGCATCCCGAAATGGTCCGAGGCGATGCCGATCACCAGCGCCCCGATGGCGGGCGCGCCGCGCATGACGAGGCCGAGGACGGCCAGCACCCGCCCCCTGCGCTCGTCCGGCACCAGCATCTGCGTCAGGGTCTGCGCCGAGGTCGCGGTGGCGACCATCGTGGCGCCGGCGGCGGCAGCAAGCGGCAGGGCCATCCAGATCTCGGTCGCCGCGGCGAAGCACAGCAGCACGGCGCACATCGCCACGTTCGCCCAGACGACGATGGAGGCGAGGCCCCGCACGTGATTGCGCGAGGCGAGCCAGAGCCCGCCGCCTATCGCGCCGATCCCGATGGCCGAGGTCAGCGCGGCGAAGTCAGTGGAGGAGCCGTTGAACGCCTCCGCCGCCCAGCCGGGCAGCAGCTCGACCACCGGCCGGACGCAGAGGCCCGAGACGACGAGTTGCAGGATGATCAGGTTTACCCCCGGCGTCTTCAGCGCGAAGCCGATGCCGTCGGTCATGTCGCGCAGGAAACTCTTGCCCGAAGGCGCACGGATCTCGGCCGGCAGCCGGACCAGCTTCAGCAGCACGGTGAAGATGAAGAAGCTGACCGCATTGGCCGCGAAGGTCAGGCCCATGCCGCCGAAGGCGATCAGCAGGCCGGCGGCGGCGGGGCCGATGAAACGCGCCAGGTTGAAGGTGATCGAATTGATGGCGATGGCGGTGTTCAGCCACTCCCGCGTCACGAGGCGCGGGGTGATCGACAGGCGGAAGGGTTGCAGCCAGCCGGTGACGAAACCCTGGAAGAGCATGATCAGGAACAGCGGCCAGATCGACAGAAGCCCCGCCCAGTAGAGCACCGCCAGCAGCATCGCCTGACCGAGGCCCAGCCACTGGCCGACGACGATGGTGCGCAGCCGGTCCCAGCGATCGGCGGCGGCGCCGGCGATGGGGCCGACGAGGATGCAGGGGAAGAGGTCCGCGAAGGCGATGGCGCCGACCCAGCCCGCGCTTTCGGTCAGCGTCCAGGCCAGCCAGCCCGCCGCGATCCGCTGCATCCAGGTGCCGACCAGCGAGATGATGTTGCCGAGGGTGAAGAGCCCGAAGTTCCGCTGCCCGAGAACGGTGAAGATGCGCGAGAACCCAAGAGAGGCGGGCATGGGGCGGTTTCCCTGAGGCGCCCTGTGCCGGGGCGCGATGGTTGGGCCGTCGCGCGGTGGCCGTGGCCCGTCCGGGCTGGCGGGGTCGGGCGGTCGCGGGCAGAGGCCGTGGTCGGGGGAGCGTATCGCGCGGGCGATACATGCTCAACTCACGGAAATCGGGTGCCAGGAATGTGGAGGGGTGGTGCCGCGTGGCGGCCCGGGGAGGGGGGCTGTCTGCCCCCCGCTGCCTTTCCGGCAGCCCCCCCAAGGTATTTTCGACCGGGTGAAACAGGGGACCTGCGCTCCGCCGGACCGAGGCGCGCCGGGTCCTGCGTCAGCCGAGGCGGCGCTTGCGCATCGCGATCAGCTTCAGGCGCAGGGCGTTCAGTCGGATGAAGCCCTGGGCGTCCTTCTGGTCGTAGGCGCCGGCGTCGTCCTCGAAGGTCACGTGCGCCTCGGAATAGAGGCTGGCGTCGGACCAGCGGGCCACGGTGCGGGCGCTGCCCTTGTAGAGCTTCACGCGGACGGTGCCGGAGACGTGCTCCTGGCTCTTGTCGATCAGGGCCTGGAGCATCTCGCGCTCGGGCGAGAACCAGAAGCCGTTGTAGATCAGCTCCGCGTAGCGGGGCATGATCGAATCCTTCAGGTGGCCCGCGCCGCTGTCCAGCGTGATCTGCTCGATCCCGCGGTGCGCTTCCAGCAGGATCGTGCCGCCGGGCGTTTCGTAGACGCCGCGGGATTTCATGCCGACGAAGCGGTTCTCCACCAGATCGAGGATGCCGACGCCGTGCTTTCCGCCCAGCTCGTTCAGCCGGGTCAGGATCGTGGCGGGGGACATCGGCTCGCCGTCGATGGCCACGGCGTCGCCCTTCTCGAAGGTGATCTCCACCATCTCGGGCTGGTCGGGCGCGTCCTCGGGGCGGGTGATGCGCTGCAGGACGTAGTCGGGAGCCTCGTCGCCCGGGTTCTCCAGCACCTTGCCTTCCGACGAGGTGTGCAGGAGGTTCGCGTCGACCGAGAAGGGCGCCTCGCCCCGCTTGTCCTTCGCGATCGGGATCTGGTTCGCCTCGGCGAAGGCCAGCAGCTTCGTGCGGGAGGTCAGATCCCACAGCCGCCAGGGCGCGATGACCTTGATGTCGGGGTTCAGCGCATAGGCGCTGAGTTCGAATCGCACCTGATCGTTGCCCTTGCCGGTCGCGCCATGCGCCACGGCGTCGGCGCCGCATTCGGCGGCGATCTCGATCAGCCGCTTCGAGATCAGCGGCCGCGCGATGGAGGTGCCCAGCAGGTAGAGCCCCTCGTAGAGCGCGTTGGCACGGAACATCGGGAAGACGAAGTCGCGGACGAATTCCTCGCGCACGTCCTCGATGTGGATGTTCTCGGGCTTGATGCCCAGCAGTTCGGCCTTCCTGCGTGCCGGCTCCAGCTCCTCGCCCTGACCCAGATCGGCGGTGAAGGTCACCACCTCGCAGCCGTATTCGGTCTGCAGCCATTTCAGGATGATCGAGGTGTCGAGCCCGCCGGAATAGGCCAGCACGACTTTCTTCGGAGCGGACATGCGTTTCCCCTTCTGCTGGCCCCGGATCGCTGGACCTCGGGCCGGATACGGCAGCGGCGATAGCGTCTTTCCGGGCGGGGGGCAAGCGAGCGGCACGGTTGACCGCGGCGCGGCGGCGGGTGCTGATGGCGGGCGGAGGAGCGGATGCCGACACTCGGGATCATCAGGAAGACGCTGGCGCTGAGCTTCGGCCAGGCCGGCATCGCGGCGTTCGTCTTCTGGCTGCCTCTGCTGCCCCTGTTCCTGACCGCGGCCTTCTTCACGCTGCTGGCGGGCGGCGACGTCCAGCCGGGGGAAGAGGTGGTTTCGGCCTCTTCGGCCGTGGCGGCGGTCATGTCCTGGCTGGCCTTCCCGGTGGCGCTGATGGCGGGCGGGGGGCGCTGGTTCCGCTGGCTGCTGCGCGGGACGATGCCCGGAGAGCCGGTGCCGCCGGTCGACGGCTGGATCGAGGCGGCGGGAATGCTGTGCCTCGCTTACCTCGGGCTGACGCTGTTCATGGGCGTGGTGCTGAACACCTTCGTCGCCGAACTCGGCCCCGTCGCAGGCTACCTGCTGAGCCTGACGGGGCAGTTGACCTCGGTCGTGCTCTACCGTCTGTCGCCGGTGGCTGTCGGCGCGGCGCTGTCGCGGCCGATGGACGTGCGGCGGGCGTGGGACGTCACCGGCGGCCTGACGCTGCCTCTGCTGCTGGCCGCCGTGGCGTTGCAGCTGGCGTTCGACGCGGTGGCCTGGCCGCTGCGCGGGGCGCAGGGGATGCCGGCGCTGCTGCTGCACTGGATGCTGCTGCCGGTGGCGGTGGTGCTGAACCTGACGATCTGCGCCGTGGTCTGGGGCGTCGCGGTCGAGGGGCGGCGCCTCGACTGAGGCCGGCCGACCCCCTTGCCCGCCTGCCCGCGCCGTTGCATAGCCGGAGGATGAGCCGCGACGACGCCTTCCGCGACGCCGCCCGCGCCGCAACCGATGCGATGCGGGCCGTCTTTGCCGAAACCCCGCTGATGCGGAACGATCACCTGTCGGCCCGGTTCGGCACGGACATCTTCCTCAAGCGCGAGGATCTGAGCCCCGTCCGGTCCTACAAGCTGCGCGGCGCGTTCAACGCCATGCGCAAGGTCGAGGGGGCCGGCAGCTTCGTCTGCGCCAGCGCCGGCAACCACGCGCAGGGCATGGCCTTCATGTGCCGGCATTTCGAGGTGCCGGGCGTGGTCTTCATGCCGGTGACGACGCCGCAGCAGAAGATCGACAAGACCCGCATCTTCGGCGGCGACTTCATCGAGATCCGGCTGACGGGCGATTACTTCGACGACACCCTGGCGGAGGCGAAGCGGTTCTGCGCCGAGACGGGCGGCCACTTCCTGGCCCCGTTCGACGATCCGGACGTGATCCAGGGGCAGGCCAGCGTCGCCGCGGAGATCGAGGCGCAGATGGACGGGGCGCCGGACATCATCGTGCTGCCCGTCGGTGGCGGCGGGCTGGCCGCGGGGATGCGGCGCTGGTTCGGCGATGCGGTGGAGTTCGTCCATGTGGAGCCCGCAGGCGGCGCCAGTCTGGCCGCGGCGGTGGAGGCCGGGGCGCTGGTGACCCTGAACAGGGTCGATTCCTTCGTCGACGGCGCCGCGGTGGCGCGGATCGGGGAAGAGCCCTGGAAGGTGCTGAAGGATACCGCGCGGGCCGATATCCTGGCCACGCCCGAGGACCGGATCTGCACCACGATCCTCGAGATGCTGAACGTCGAGGGCATCGTGCTGGAACCCGCCGGCGCCATGGCGGTGGACGTGCTGACCGACCTGCGCGAGCGGATCGCGGGCAAGCGGGTGGTCTGCATCACCTCGGGCGGGAACTTCGATTTCGAGCGGCTGCCCGAGGTGAAGGAGCGGGCGCAGCGCTATTCGGGCGTCAAGAAGTATCTGATCCTGCGCCTGCCGCAGCGTCCCGGCGCGCTGCGCGACTTCCTGGATACGCTGGGCCCGGGGGACGACATCACGCGGTTCGAATACCTGAAGAAATCGGCCCGCAACTTCGGGTCGGTGCTGATCGGGATCGAGACGCGGCGGCCGCAGGATTTCGAGACGCTGTTCGCCAGGATGGAGGCCGCCGGCTTCGTCTGGCGCGACACCACGAACGACACGATCCTGGCTGAGTTCCTCATCTGAGGGGCGATCGGGCCGGCGGATCGAGGAACGCCGCGCGGCTGGCCCGGAAGAGCGCCGCGATGGCCGCCGGATCGACGCCGTCCGACAACCCGCGGGCAGCGGCCGCCTCGCCCTCGCGGCAGAGGCCGGCGAGGCGGGTGAAGCCCATCGTCAGCGCGCTGCCCTTCAGATAGTGCAGCTGCGCCTCCGTCACCGCGCCGGTGCGAAGCCGGTTCAGCACATCCTCGGTGTCGGCGAGGAACATCTCCACCACCGCGGGAAAATCCTCCTCCCCCACCTCGTCCCGCAGCTCTGCCACCCGGGTCCAGTCGATCAGCGCATCGGTCATGGCGGCGACGGTACGCGAGAGGTTTTAACAAAATGCGCCACGACGGGCGGCCCCCGAACGGCTTCCGGTTCACGCTTGCGAAACCTCGCCCGGTCAGGAACGGACCGGCCCCCGAAGCGGGGCGTGGAAAGGCAGCGACGTGCAGGCGATCGGGGAAATCGGCGGGGCCCCCCGCCCCGAGGGCCCGGTGGGACGCCGGGTGCTGGTGGTGGACGACAGCCGCCTGCAACGCCGTGTCCTGGCCGCATCGCTGACCCGCTGGGGATACGACGTCGTGGAGGCCGACAGCGGCGAGGCCGCGCTGGAGGCCTGCCGCGAGGCGCCGCCGGATCTGGTCATCAGCGACTGGATGATGCCGGGGATGAGCGGGCCGGACTTCTGCCGCGCCTTCCGTGCCCTCGGCCGGGAGGATTACGCCTATTTCATCCTGCTCACCTCGAAGGACGCGCGCAACCACGTCGCCGAAGGGCTGGACAGCGGCGCCGACGATTTCCTGACCAAACCGGTCGGCGCCGGAGAACTTCGCGCCAGGCTGAACGCGGGGGAGCGGTTGATCGACATGCAGCGCGAGGTGCAGGAGAAGAACCGCATCATCCTGCGCACGCTGGACGAGTTGCAGGCGCTCTACGATTCCATCGACAACGACCTGATCGAGGCGCGGAAACTGCAGCAATCGCTGCTGCGCGAGAAGTCGCGCGATTTCGGTGCGGCGCAGGTGGCGCTGACGCTCAGCACCGCCGGGCGGGTCGGCGGCGATCTGGTCGGGTTCTTTCCCGCCGGCGCGGATCAGGTCGGGCTGTTCGCCATCGACGTGTCGGGCCACGGCATCAGTTCGGCCATGCTGACGGCGCGGCTGGCGGGCTACCTGTCGGCCAACGACCCCGACCGCAACGTCGCCATGACGCTGCGCGACGGACAGCGCGCGGCGCTGCCGCCGGTGCAGGTCGCGCGCCGCCTGAACCGGCTGGCGATCTCCGAGATGGAGACGGGCCATTACTTCACCCTGGTCCATGCGGTGCTGGATCTGCCGACGGGGCGCGTGTCGCTGGTTCAGGCCGGCCATCCGCACCCGCTGGTGCAGCGCGCGGACGGACGTGTGGAGGAGGTGGGCGCCGGCGGCCTGCCCATCGGCCTGCTGGACGACGCGGACTGGGAGGAGGTGACGCTGACGCTCGCGCCCGGCGACCGGCTGGTGATCGTGTCGGACGGCGCGATCGAATGTCCGGCCCCGCACGGCGGCATGGTGGGCGAGGCAGGGCTGAAACGGCTGCTGTCTGGCCTTGCCGAAACGCGGGGGGAGGCGCTGCTGAAAACCCTGATCTGGCTGCTGGGAGAGATCAATCCGGGCCCGGACTTCCCCGACGACATATCCGCCATCGTTCTGGAATACCCCGGCCCTGAAGGCTGAACGGGAAAACGGAACCCTCTGGCGGCGGCGCGCCCGGCGTCCGATCAACCCGTCCGCAGAAGACCCGCCAGCAGGGCGCGTTCGCCCGGATTGGCCAGGCCGCCAAGCGCCATCGGCGTCGGCATCCACAGCGCGGTGTGCCCCGGTTCGGTCGGCGGGCCGATGCGCCGGACCGGGCGGGCAAGGTAGATGGTGCAGACCTTCTCGGCCCAGATCCCGTATTCCGGCATGAAGGCGAAGCGGCGGAAGGCCCCGATCCGGCGCGGCGCGGCGATATGCCAGCCGGTCTCCTCGAACACCTCGCGGTGCAGGGCGGCCACCGGCGATTCGCCCGGATCGATCCCGCCGCCGGGCAGCTGGAATTCCGGCTCCGGCTCGGCCTGGAAGGTCAGCAGCAGAGAGCCCTTCCGCGGCAGGATCGCGTAGACCCCGGGCCGGAAGGTGTAGCGTTGGCCCTGAACGATCTCTTCCCCGAACCGGCGCATCCCGCCCCCTTCACAGCTGCGTGCCCGCCTTGCGACCCCGCGCGCCCCGCGTTAAGGCAGGACCCGAGTTCCACGAAGGCACCGATATGACCAACGCGTCCAGACTGGCCTGGGACGACACCGTCCTGCCGTTCCAGCTCGACAATTCCGACGTCCGCGGCCGCGTCGCCCGGCTGGACGGCGTGCTCGGCGGCATCCTGAAGCAACACGATTACCCCCCGGTTGTCGAGGCGCTGGTGGCCGAAATGGCGCTGCTGACCGCGCTGATCGGCCAGACGATCAAGCTGCGCTGGAAACTGCAGCTTCAGGTCCAGTCGGACGGCCCTGTGCGGATGATCGCGACCGATTACTACGGCCCCGAGACGGAGGGCGAGCCGGCCCGCATCCGCGCCTATGCCAGCTTCGACGCCGAGCGCCTGACCGACGCACCGGCGTTCGAGCAGGTGGGTAACGGCTATTTCGCCATCATCCTCGACCAGGGCCGCGGGACCACGCCCTACCAGGGGATCACGCCCCTGTCCGGCGACTCGATCGCCAATTGCGCCGAGGCGTATTTCGCCCAGTCCGAGCAGCTGCCGACCCGCTTTTCCCTGTCCTTCGGCCGCTCGACCGAGGCCGGCGGGCAGGAGCACTGGCGCGCCGGCGGCGTGATGATCCAGACCATGCCCAAGGCCTCGCCGCTGGCGGGCGGCGGATCCGGCGAGGGCGGTCTGATCCTCGCCAACGATCTGGTCGACGGCGATCAGGAAGAGGACTGGAACCGCGTCAACTTCCACCTCGACACGGTGGAGGCGCTGGAGCTGATCGGCCCGTCCGTGTCGCCCACCGACCTGCTGGTGCGGCTTTTCCACGAGGAACAGCCGCGTGTCTTCGATGCCCAGCCGGTGCGGTTCGGCTGTTCGTGTTCCGAGGACAAGGTGCGCCAGTCGCTGTCGATATATTCGGCGAAGGACATCGAGAAGATGACCACCGACGAAGGCATCGTCACCGCCGATTGCCAGTACTGCGGCGCGCATTACGAGATGGACCCGAAGACGGTCGGCTTCGAGGCGGAGACGCCGGAGTCGGGCGAAGGTGAGTGATCGCTTCGACAGGGTCCGCGCCGGGCTCGATCCCGAGCCGGGCAAGGGCTTCGGTGGGACCTCGGATTTCGAGCTGAACCCCGGCGTCTTCACCCCGCCGCCGGGGCGCAGGCTGCGCAAGGCCGGGGTGCTGATCGCGCTGGAAGAGATCGACGCCCGGCTATGGGTGATCCTGACCAAGCGGTCCTCGGCGCTGAAGCACCATCCGGGCCAGATCGCCTTTCCCGGCGGCAAGGTCGATCCGGCCGACGCCGATTCCACCGCAGCCGCCCTGCGCGAGGCGTGGGAGGAGATCGGCCTGCCCCCGGCCTGTGTCGAGGTGCTGGGCTGGCTGCCCGAGCACGAGACCGTCACCGCCTTCCAGGTGCAGCCCGTCGTCGCCCGCGTGACGCGGCCCTTCGAACTGCGCCCCGAGGCGGGCGAGGTCGAGGAGGCGTTCCGCGTGCCGCTCGATCACCTGCTCGACCCTGCGAACTACTCGAAACAGGGCCGCCGGTGGCAGGGGACGCGGCGGCTCTACTACACCGTGCCGTGGGGGCCATACTATATCTGGGGCGCGACGGCGCGGATGTGCCGGATGCTGGCGGACCGGCTGGCATGAGGCGGATCGCGGGTGACTGGATGACGGCGCCCGCGACGCAGGCCGTCATGGCCGCGCTGACCGGGGGCGGCCACGGCGCCTGGTTCGTCGGCGGCTGCGTCCGCGACGCGCTGATGGGGCGGCCGGTCGGCGATATCGACATCTCCACCGATGCGCGGCCCGAGCGGGTGATCGAGCTGGCGGAGGCGGCCGGGCTGAAGGCCGTGCCGACGGGAATCGACCACGGAACGGTGACGCTGGTGGCGGGCGGCAGGCCCTTCGAGGTCACGACCTTCCGCCGCGATGTGCAGACCGACGGACGCCGCGCCGTCGTGGCCTTCGCCGATACCATGGCGGAGGACGCGCGGCGGCGCGACTTCACCATGAATGCGCTCTATGCCGATGCCGATGGGCGGGTGGCGGACCCGCTGGGCGGTCTTGCCGACCTCGACGCCCGCCGCATCCGCTTCATCGAGGATCCGGAGCGGCGCATCCGCGAGGATTACCTGCGCATCCTGCGGTTCTTCCGCTTCCACGCCTGGCTGGGCGATCCGGCGCAGGGGATGGACCCGGACGCGCTCGCCGCCATCGCCGCGCATCCGGACGGGATAGAGACGCTTTCGCGAGAGAGGATCGGGGGCGAGATGCGCAAGCTTCTGGCTGCGCCCGACCCTGCGCCCGCCGTGGCGGCGATGCGGCAGGCGGGCGTTCTGGCGCCGTCCCTTCCCGGCGCGGACGACAGGTTCCTGGCCCCGCTGGTGCATGTGGAGCAGGCCGCCTGCGTGCCGCCCCGCTGGCTGCGCCGGCTGGCGATCCTGGGCGGCGCGGATCCGGCCGAGGCACTGCGCCTGAGCCGTCAGGAAGCCGCCGAATCAAGCCGGATCGGGGACGCTGTCTCCGCCTCGGCCACCCCCGCCGCCCTCGGCTATCGCGTGGGGGCGGAGGCCGCGGCCGACGCCCTGCTGATCCGGGCGGCGATGGAGAACCGGACGCTCGACCCGGAGGACCTGGCCGAGGTCCGTCGCGGCGCGGCGCAGACCTTTCCGGTGGAGGCGCGGGATCTCATGCCCGACCTGACCGGCCCCGCCCTCGGCGAACGGCTGGCGGAGCTGGAGGCGCGGTGGATCGCCTCCGACTTCACGTTGACGCGGGACCGGCTCCTCTCCTGACCGCCGCGCCTTGACCCCGCCGGCGGCCGGGCCAGTATGCTCCGGCGAAAGGAAGGCTCCCCATGCGGCCGGACAAATGGATCGACGCGTTCCGTCCCGCCGACGGCCCGCCTCCCACGACCCTGCTGGCGTTCATGCGCTGGGCGCTGCGCGGCGCCTTCCCGGCGCTGTTCCTCGCCGCCTTCCTGTCGGCGCTCGCCGGCGGGATGGAGGCGGTGACGGCCTGGATGCTGGGCACGGTCATCGATCGCGCAGGGGCCGAGGGGCCCGAGGCGTTCTTCTCGGCCGACAACCTGCCGTTGCTGCTGGCCGCGCTGGGGTTCTTCATCATCGCGCGGCCGCTGTTCTTCGGGCTGTCCTCGGCGTCGAACTCGATCATCGTGGCGCCCAACGTCGACACGATGGTCCTGCAGCGCCTGCACCGCTGGACCATGGGCCAGTCGGTGAACTTCTTCGACAACGACTTCGCCGGACGCATCGCGCAGAAGCAGATGCAGGCCGCCCGCGCGATGACCGACGTGACGGTCGAGATGATCAACGTGGTGGCCTTCGCGCTGGCCTCGCTGCTGGGGGCTTTCACGCTGATGGCGGGGATCGACCCGCGCATGGCGATCGGCTTCGCGCTGTGGCTCTGTCTCTATTTCGCGCTGATCCGCTTCTTCCTGCCGCGCATCCGCAAGCGCGCCCGCAACAGGGCGGCGGCGCGGGCGATGGTCACCGGGCAGATCGTCGACACGATCACGAACGTGAAGACGGTGAAGCTGTTCGCCCATGACGACCACGAGGACCGCGCCGCGATCCGGGCCATGGGCGATTTCCGGGGGCGGGTACTGGAATTCGGCTACATGGCTGCGTCGTTCCGGGTGATCCTGAACGCGCTGGCCGGGACGCTGCCGGTGCTGCTGGTCGGCGGTGCGCTGTGGCTGTGGTCGACCGGCGCGGCGACCATCGGCGACGCGGTCGCGGCGGGCACCGTGGCGATGCGCGTGGCGCAGATGACCGGCTGGGTCAGCTTCGCGCTGATGACCGTCTACGCCAACATCGGCGAGATCGAGGACGGCATGCGCACCCTCGCCGGCGCCGTCCGGCTGGAGGACGAGCCCGGCGCGGTGGAGCTGAAGGTGCCCGAGGGGCGCGTGACCTTCGACAACGTGGTCTTCGCCTACGGCCGCGAGGGCGGCGGCGGCGTGCACGGCGTGCGGCTGGACATCCGCCCGGGCGAGAAGGTGGGGATCGTCGGCGCCTCCGGTGCGGGGAAATCGACGATGGTGGCGCTGCTGATGCGGCTCTACGACCCGGAACAGGGTCGGATCCTGATCGACGGGCAGGACATCCGCCATGTCACCCAGGACAGCCTGCGCCGGCAGATCGGGATGGTCACGCAGGAAACGGCGATGTTCAACCGCTCGGCCCGGGACAACATCCTCTACGGCCGCCCCGATGCGGAGGAGGAAGAGCTTTTCTCGGCCGCCGAAAAGGCCGAGGCGCACGATTTCATCGAGGATCTGGTGGATCACACCGGGCGCGAGGGCTACGAGGCGCGTCTGGGCGAACGGGGTGTGAAACTGTCCGGCGGGCAGCGGCAGCGCATCGCGCTGGCCCGCGCGATCCTGAAGGACGCACCGATCCTTGTGCTGGACGAGGCGACATCGGCGCTCGATTCCGAGGTCGAGGCGGCGATCCAGGGTGCGCTGGAGCGGGTGATGGAGGGCAAGACGGTGCTGGCCGTCGCTCACCGCCTGTCGACGATCAGCCACATGGACCGGATCGCGGTGCTGGACGAGGGCCGCATCGCCGAGATCGGCACCCACGACGAACTGCTGGAGGCCGGCGGGCTCTACGCCCGCTACTGGGCGCGGCAGTCGGGCGGATTCCTCGCGGCGCAGGACGCGGCGGAGTGAACGGTCCGCGCGGTGGCGTGACCCCGGCGCCCGTCCGCGCAGCGGAATGAGGCTTTCCGCCGGAGAGCGGCTGCGATAACCGGCGGCCCATGGACCGATACGTGATCGACAGGCTGGGCCATCAGGGCGACGGCATCGCGCGCGACGCGGCCGGCGCGCCCGTCTTCGCGCCGCTGACCCTGCCCGGCGAGACCGTCACCGGCGTCCGGCAGGGCGATCGGCTGACCGAGGTGCGCATCGTCACCCCGTCGACCGACCGCGTCGCCGCCCCCTGCCGCCACTTCCGCAGCTGCGGCGGCTGCGCAGTGCAGCACGCGTCGGATTCCTTCGTGGCCGGATGGAAGGCCGACATCGTGCGGGCCGCCCTCTCTGCGCAGGGCATTTCGGGCGAGATCGAGACGATTCCGACCTCTCCGCCCGCTTCTCGCCGCCGGGCGGCGCTGTCGGCGCGGCGGGTGAAGCGGGGCGGCATCGCGGGCTTCCACGGCCGCGCCTCGGGCACGCTGGTCGAGATCCCGGATTGCAGGCTGCTTCGGCCCGAACTGATGGCGGCGCTGCCGGCGGTCGAGGCGCTGGCCGAGGCGGGCGGCAGCCGGAAGGGCGAGATCACGGTGCAGGCGACGCTGTCGGACGGCGGGCTCGACATCGCGGTGACGGACGGCAAGCCGCTGGACGAGGCGCTGCGGATCGCCCTGGCCGGGCTGGCGGAGGCGCAGGATCTGGCGCGGCTGGCCTGGAACGGCGAGGTGGTGGTCACGCGCCGCCGCCCGGCGCAGGTCTTCGGCCGGGCCCTTGTGGTGCCGCCGCCGGGGGCCTTCCTTCAGGCGACGGCGGAAGGCGAAGCGGCGCTGCTGGCGCGGGTGCGGGACATCCTGGCGGCATGCGGCACGGTGGTGGACCTGTTCGCGGGCTGCGGCACCTTCGCCCTGCCGCTGGCGGAGCGCGCGGAGGTGCATGCCGTCGAGGGGGACCGCGCGATGACCGAGGCGCTGGATCGCGGCTGGCGGGGCGTCCCGGGCCTGCGCCGGGTCTCGGCCGAGGCGCGCGATCTGTTCCGGCGGCCGCTGATGCCCGACGAGTTGGCGCGATTCGACGGGGCGGTGATCGATCCGCCGCGGGCCGGCGCGGCGGCGCAGATCGCCGCGCTGGCGGACGCGCGGGTGCCGGTGATCGCGCATGTCTCGTGCAACCCCGCCACCTTCGCCCGCGACGCCGCGACGCTGATCCGCGCAGGCTACGCCATGGAGCCGGTCACGGTGGTGGACCAGTTCCGCTGGTCGCCGCATGTGGAGCTTGTGGCTGCCTTCCGCCTCACGCAGATGTGAGGCCCTCTACCCCCTTCGCAACGGCCGGTGAAATGCTGTAAAACGTCCGCAAAAATGACGGTCGCGCAGATGGTGATCGGGACAAGCAGTCAAGGGCAGTGGTGGCTATGCGGATTCTGAGGATTTTCGTGATCCTCGCGCTTTCGATGAGCGCGATGGCATGTTCGAGCAAGTTCAAGACATACAACGGACCCGAGGTGACCCGGGTCTACGTCTTCAAGGATCAGCGGAAGATGCTGCTGATGCACCACGACAAGGTGCTGAAATCCTACGACTTCGGGCTGGGATTTTCGCCGGTGGGGCACAAGCAGTTCGAGGGCGACGGCAAGACGCCTGAGGGGACCTACCTGATCGACCGGCGGAACCCGAATTCGAAGTTCCACCTTTCCCTGGGCATCAACTACCCCAACCAGGCGGATCACGAATTCGCCTCGTCCCAGGGGAAAAGCCCGGGCGGCGACATCTTCATCCACGGCAGGCCGAAGCAGTATCGCGACGGACGGCGCGACTGGACGGCAGGCTGCATCGCCGTGACCGACAGGGAGATGGAGCGGATCTACGCGATGGTGAAGGACGGAACGCCGATCACGATCTATCCCTGAGCGGGAGGGGCGTCGGCCCGAGGGACCTTGGGCAGGGGTTTTCCGGAACTCCTGCCGATACCTGTCACGAAGGTATCGGCGGGACATGCAGCGGCGCGATCAGAGACCCGCGCCGCCGCCCATGATGAGCGTCCACCAGATCTTGCCGCCCGGTTCCTGATACCAGGCGAATCCCAGATCGGTCGCGCGTCGGTCGAGGATCACGTCGCGCGTGTCCTTCTGCTCCATCCAGGCCGACAGGGTCTCCAGCTCTGTCTCGTAGGTCTCCGAGATGTTCTCGCCCAGCATCGCGCCGCCGTAGCCGACGCGCCGCACCCGGTCGATCGGCGAGGAGCCGTCGGAGCCGAAGTGCCAGGGCCGGTTCTGATTCGACATGTCCCGCGAATGAGTCGCGGCGGCCGCGTTCAGCCGCGGGTCGAGCTGCACGGCAGAGGCCCCGGAGGCCTGGCGCAGGGCGTTCACCGCATCCAGCATCTCGTACTGGATCCGCCCTTCGTCGGCGTCGCGGATGCGATAGAGCTTCGGCAGGGGCTTTCCGTCTGTCGCCGTCTGCTGCTGCCGGTCCGGCTGGACGGCGCATCCGGCGATGGCCAGCATGGCCGGGACGATAAGGAGATAGCGACGCATGGACCACCCGCGTTTCGTTGTTCGTTCGCTCCCGACCTAGCGCGGCCGGCGTGACTTGGCAAACGCGGTCCCGCGCGGTGTGGCCGTTTGACACTTCTTTGAATTGCGGCTGCCCGCCGGGCGACCTATCCTCGGCCCGTCCGCGATGCCGAGCAGAGATCCGGGAGATCAATCCATGTCCGACACGACTTTCCGCAAGAGCGGCCGCCGCGCCTTTCTTGCCGGTGGCGCCGCCCTTCTGGCGACCCCCGCGCTGGCCCAGACCGGCAATTATTCCGCGCCCTTTTCCAACTCGACCGAGGTGGATCGCGACCTGACCGAGTCGGTCCGGCGCAACATGTCCTCCTTCCGGTCGCTGGACTGGCGGCCCTATTTCTCGAACACCAGCAAGGGCGCGATCCTGGTCGACGTGACCAGCCGGGCGCTGCATTTCTGGTCCGAGGACCAGTCGATCTACAAGCTCTACCCGACCTCCGTGCCGCTGACCGAGGAACTGACGCGGCTTGGCCGGACGTCCGTCACCCAGAAGGTCGTGGCGCCCACCTGGCGGCCGACGCCGTCGATGCTGGAGCGCAATCCGGACTGGCCGAAGGTGGTCGAGGGCGGGTCGCCCGACAACCCGCTGGGGCCGCTGGCGCTGTATCTCAGCTGGACCTACTACCGCATCCACGGCACCCACGACACGCGCAAGATCGGGCGCCGGTCGTCCAACGGTTGCATCGGGCTCTACAACGAGCACATCACCGAACTCTTCGATCTGACGCAGGTCGGAACGCAGGTGTTGCTAATTTGACGACATGCCGGAGAGGGCGTGGCAGATCGGTCAAGTTGAGTTTGCAATCGCGGAAAATTGCTGGTTAGAACGAGGTTACGAGGTAAGTCTTGAGTGCCGCGTATCCATTGGTCTGCCCGGGATATGGCGGCGATTATCTGGAGGATAACATGAAGAAACTCGTTCTCGCTGCTGCCCTGGCCGGCGCTGCTTCGACCGCTACCGCAGGTTCGATGGCAGAGCCCGTGATCGAGGCACCGGTCATCGTGGAAGAGACCACCAGCTCGTCCGCGGGCATCCTGGTCCCCCTGATCATCCTGGCCGTGATCGCAGCAGCCGTCGCCGCATCGTAATCGCGACGCAGCGCACAAGATCGGAAAAGGCGGTGGATCTCCACCGCCTTTTCTGTTTTCCGGGGGTCCGTCAGAGCGGCTGATCCCGAAATGGGCGCCTGCGGCGCACAAGGTCGATTGCAGCTTGCTCCGCAAGCTGCGTGTGCCTCCGGCGGGAGTACTCCCGGCAGGAAAGATGCCTGGGTCAGGCGGGGGTGAGCCAGCCTGCGAGCTCGGCCTCGATCCGGCCGGTCAGGGCGGCGATGTGCGCGTCGTCGTCGTTGAGGCAGGGGATGTAGAGAAAATCCTCTCCGCCGGCGTGGACGAAGGCCTCGCGGATCTCTTCCTGGATCTCCTCCAGCGTCTCCACGCAATCGGCCGAGAAGGCCGGGGCGACGACCGCGACGCGCCGGTTGCCGGCCTGCGCCTGGCGGGCGACTTCCTCCACCGTGTAGGGCTGGAGCCACTCCTCGGGGCCGAAGCGGCTCTGGAAGGTGGTCATGATGCGGCTGTCGTCCCAGCCCAGCCGTTCCTTCAGCAGCCGCGTCGTCTTCGCGCAGTGGCAGTGGTACGGATCGCCCTGCATCAGGTAGCGCTTCGGCAGACCGTGATAGGAGCAGATGAGGATGTCCGGTGTCGTCTGCGCCTTCGCATATGCCGTTTCCACCGAGGCGGCGAGGGCGTCGATATACGCGCTGTCGGCGAAGTAGGGCGGCAGGGTGCGCGACGCCGGCTGCCAGGTCTGCGCCATCAGCGCGCGGAAGAAGGCGTCGTTCGCGGTGGCGGTCGTGGCGCCGGCGTATTGCGGGTAGAGTGGGCAGAAGAGGATGCGCGTGCAGCCGTCCGCCACCATCCGGTCGACGACCGAGCGGGTGGAGGGGTTGCCGTAGCGCATGCAGAATTCCACCTGCACGTCGGCCCCGTGGCGGGCGGTCAGCGCTGCGCGCAGCTTCGCGATCTGGGCCCTGGTGATCGTCATCAGCGGGCTTTCGTCCGCCTCGGTGTTCCAGATGCCGCGATAGGCCTTTCCGCTGGAAAAGGGTCGTTTCGTCAGGATGATCCCCTGCAGGATCGGCTGCCATTTCCAGCGCGGGTAGTCGATGACGCGGCGATCCGAGAGGAATTCCGACAGATACCGCCGCATCGACCAGTAATCCGTCCCGTCCGGCGTGCCGAGGTTGGCGACCAGCACGCCCACCTTCTCGCGCGGGAGGGCGGGGTGATCGGCGGGGGCATGGGCGGGTCGGCTGACGTCTGGCATGTGCGGGCTCCCTTCGGGTGGCGCCGGGATAACGGCTGAGGCGGGCGGGTCAATGCGGCGAAGGGGCCGCTGTCGGGTTCTGCAGTCCGGTTCTGCTGTTCGGGCTTACGGCTTCAGCGGCGTTTCGGATGTGCCGAGCGCTTCGGCGAGCCGGGCCCTGGCGGAGCCGGGGCGCAGCGGCTGCGGCTGGCTGCCGTCCGGAGCCCAGCCGGTGAGGAAGACGATCTCGAAGGTGGAGCGGACGCGCCCGTCGGGTGTGGCATGCTCTGCCGTCATGATCTCGGCCGCGCGGGTCAGCACGGCGCGGCGGGTCGGGTGGCGCAGGCGGTCCGACAGGGCGTTGCCCTCGCCCATGTGACGAAGCTCCCGCATCAGGTGGAAGGGGCTGGCGTGATCGACGGTCAGCCGGATCGAATCGGCCACCGGCAGCGCAAGCCCCGACCGTTGCAGCAGTGCGCCGAGGTCGCGGATCTCGGCCATCGGGGCGACGCGGGGGGACAGGCCGCCCGTCACCTCGGCCTCGGCGCGGGTCAGGGCATCGCGCAGCTCGCTCAGGGTGCGGCCGCCGAAGAGGCAGGCGAGGAAGAACCCGTCCGGCTTCAGCGCCCGGCGCAGCTGGATGATCTGGCCGACCGGATCGGACGCCCAGTGCAGCGCCATGGCGTGGATGGCGAGGTCGTGGGTGCCGGGGGCGACGTCCAGCACCTCTGCCTCCGGCAGCGTGACGAGGTTCGGCAGGGCCAGCCGCCGCGTCCAGAACTCCGGCCAGGGCCCCGTCAGGACGGGCGCCATAAAGGCCCTGTTAACCATCCCGAGGCGAGCCTCGATCTCGTCCGCCGCATCCTCGTGCAGGAACAGCGATTCGGGCCGCATCCGGGCGCGGGTGCGGGAGAGGGCGGCGGGATCGGTCAGCTGCGGCGTCGGCATGGCGGCGAAGATAGGGAGGCTGCGGTGAACATTCAAACGGCGGTGCGTCTGCTCTACCCGCCGCGCTGTCTGACCTGCGGCGAGATGGTGGAGGACGACTTCGCGCTCTGCGGTCCGTGCTGGCGCGACACGCCCTTCGCCGCCGGCCTGTGCTGCGACGCCTGCGGGATGCCGCTGCCGGGTGGGCGGCCGGGCGAGGTGGCGCTGTGCGACGACTGCATGACCCGGCCCCGGCCCTGGGTGCGCGGGCGGACGGCGATGGTCTACGACGGCAACGCCCGCAGGATGGTGCTGGCGCTGAAGCACGGCGACCGGCAGGACCTGGCCGCGCCGGCCGCGCACTGGATGGCCGAGGCGCTGCGCGGGGTGGACACGGCAGGCATGCTGCTGGCGCCCGTGCCGCTGCACCGCTGGCGGTTCCTCAAGCGGCGCTACAACCAGTCGGCACTGCTGGCCGGGGCGCTGGCGAAGGTTCTGAAAGAGGCGCATTGCCCCGATCTGCTGGTCCGGCTGCGGCGGACGCCGTCGCTGGACGGGCGCAGCCTGCCGCAGCGCTTCGCGGCGCTGGAGGGCGCGATCGCCGTGCCGGCCCGCCACGGCGCCCGGATCTCGGGGCGGCGGGTGCTGCTGGTCGACGACGTGATGACCTCCGGCGCGACGCTGACGGCGGCGGCCGAAGCCTGTCTGGCCGCCGGTGCGGCGGATGTTTCGGTCGTGACTCTGGCGCGTGTGAGCAAAGACACCTAGGTTTGTGCGGACGCACTTTCCTCAGGAGACTGCCCATGCAACCCGTCGATATCTACACCACTCCGATCTGCGGCTTCTGCCATGCCGCGAAACGGCTGCTGACCCAGAAGGGCGTCGACTTCAACGAGATCGACGTCATGACCGACCCCGACCGCAAGGCAGAGATGATGCAGCGCGCCAACGGCGGCCGGACCGTGCCGCAGATCTTCGTGGGCAAGACCCATGTGGGCGGCTGCGACGATCTCTACGCGCTGGAACGCGCCGGCAAGCTGGACGCGCTGCTGGAAAGCACCGCCTGATGAAGACGGCGCTGCTGCAGATCACGTCGTCCGACGATCCCGCCGCCAACCTCCGGATGGTGGAGGCGATGGTGCGGGAGGCGGCCACGAACGGCGCGGGCTTCGTGCTGACGCCCGAGGTGACGAACTGCGTCTCGGCCAGCCGCACCCGGCAGGAGGATGTTCTGGCCCTGCCGGACGACGACATGTTCCGCGCCGCCGCGCCCGGCCTGGCGAAGGACCTCGGGATCTGGCTGCTGCTCGGTTCGGTCGCGGTGAAGACCACGGACGCGGACGGGCGGTTCGCCAACCGCTCGATGCTCTACTCGCCCGAAGGGGTGGAGGTCGCCTGGTACGACAAGATCCACATGTTCGACGTGCAGGTCAGCGAGACGGAGACCTATCGCGAATCGGCCGGATACCGGCCCGGCGACCGCGCGGTGGTGGCCGATGCGGGTTTCGCGAGGATCGGCATGACGGTCTGCTACGACATCCGCTTTCCGAAGCTCTACCGCACGCTGGCCCATGCCGGGGCCGAGGTGCTGACGGTCCCGGCCGCGTTCAGCCCCGTCACCGGGGCGGCGCACTGGGAAAGCCTGCTGCGCGCCCGCGCCATCGAGACGGGGTGCTGGGTTCTGGCGCCCGCGCAGACCGGCACGCACGAGGCGGCGCGCGGCCGGGCCCGCAGCACCCACGGGCACGGCATGGCCGTCGCGCCCTGGGGCGAGGTGGTGCTGGATCAGGGGACGGAGCCGGGGATCGGCTGGGTCGATCTGGATATGGCCGCCGTGGCCGAGGCGCGGGGGAAGGTGCCGTCGCTCACCCACGATCGCGAGTTTTCCCTGGTGACATGACGGACAATGTCCAATCCCTTGCCGTCACGCTGTTCAGCGAGATCCTCACCGCCGACCAGCTGGTCCGCAACCGGCTGAGCCGGGTGCTGCCCAAGGGGATGGAGATCTCGCACTTCTCGGTCCTGAATCACCTGGCGCGGTCGGGCGAGCGCAGCCCGGCGCAGCTGGCAAAGGCGTTCCACGTGACGCGCGGCGCGATGACCAACACGCTGGGCAAGCTGGAATGGGCGGGCTACGTCCACATCCGCCCCGACTGGGACGACGCGCGGCGCAAGATGGTGGCGATCTCGCCCGCCGGGTTGCGGGCACGCGACGCGGCCCTGTCGGCGATCACGCCCATGGTGCGGGAACTGGTCGGCGATCTTGGCGAGGACCGGGTGCGCGGTGCCCTGCCGATCCTGCGCGAGCTGCGGCTCAGGCTGACCGAGGAATGACCGCTCAGAATACCAGTGTCTGAAGCGCGATCGCGCCGGCGTAGAGCCCGATCATGCTGACACTCTCCACCCCGATCCCCGCCGGCCCGTCGCGTTCGCGGATCACCAGCCCCGCCAGCAGCACGGCCGTCATCAGGATCGAGATGGTGATCCAGAAGAAATCCTCGTTCGTCGCGGCGTGGTAGATCGACCCGTCGCGGTAGGCCACGTCCGACGCGGCGAGGAACAGCGTGTCGAAGGTGTTTCCGCCGATGATCCCGCCGACCGCCAGCTGCAACGCCCCCTTCCGGACGGCGGTGATCGTCGTCACCAGTTCGGGCAGTGAGGTCACGACCGCCGTCATCAGGGCGCCGACCAGCGAGGCCGACAGGCCGATCCGGTCGGTGATCTGCCCGGCGCTCTGCGCGATCAGCCAGCCTGCCACGCCCATCACCGACATCAGGCCGAAGAATTCCGAGAACAGGCGCAGGGTGGAAAAGCGGCGGCGATCCTCCTCGTCCTCCTCCGGCGCGTCGGTGCGGGTGTCCGAGGTGCGGACCGGCCGCCACATCGGCGTCTCGTGCGCGGCGCGGCCGGCCAGCAGGCTCATCCCGTAGGCGGCGAACAGGATCAACGTGACCGGATGGATCGACAGGATCGTCCATTCCGGCGTGGTGAACGCGGCGAAGGGCAGGGTCAGCAGGATCAGCAGGAAGATCCCCTGGACGATGTTCGTCACCTCGGCGGCGGCATGTTCCAGGTTGGCCTTGCGGAACACGATGTCGGCCAGCGCCAGAAAGGCCGTCTGCGCCGCGATCCCGCCGACCGCATTCGACACGGCCAGCGAGGCGCGCCCGTCCAGCGCCGCAGAGACCGAGACCACGATGCCCGAGATCGACGTGGCCGCGCCGAGGAGCAATCCTCCCACCATCGCCTCGCCCAGACCCGTGCGGTCGGCGATCCGGTCGGCGCGGTCGGTCATCACGATCCCGCAGGCGCAGACCACCAGTGCCGAGGCGGCGAAGACGATCAGGACAAGGGGCAGGGACGCCGCGCTCAGCATCGGCGGGCAGGAGAAGTGCGGACAGGCATGGCGAGCCAACGCAGCCCGGATGGCGGGGTTCCGCAAGCCCGAAAACCGCCCGCCCGTACGAAACCCCGCAGGCCGGGCTTCAGCCCGGCTCTGATCGTGATCCCGTCACGCCCGCCGCACCGACGCCGTCACGTAATTCACGCTCAGGTCCCGGTCCGACGTCCGCCACTGCCACGACACCGGGTTGAACACGAATCCGGTCCGGTCCACCGGGTCCAGCCCCGCCCCGCGCAGCAGGCCGAACAGCTCGTCCGGCGTGATGAACTTCTGCCATTCGTGGGTGCCCTTCGGCAGCCAGCGCATCACCCATTCCGCCCCGACGATCGCCATGGCGAAGCTTTTCGGGTTCCGGTTGATGGTCGAACAGACATGAAGCCCGCCCGGCTTCAGCAGGTCGTGGCAGGCCCGCAGGTAGCCGGCGGGATCCGAGACGTGTTCGACCACCTCCATGTTCAGCACCACGTCGAAGCGTTCGCCGGCGGCCGCCAGCGCCTCGGCCGTGGTGTGGCGGTAGTCGATGTCGAGGCCGGACTGCTCGGCATGCAGCTTCGCCACGGGAATGTTCCGCTCGGCCGCGTCGGCGCCCACGACGTCGGCCCCGAGGCGGGCCATCGGTTCCGACAGAAGCCCGCCGCCGCAGCCGATATCCAGCAGGCGCAGGCCCTGAAACGGGCGATCCGCCGTCAGGTCGCGGTCGAATTCGGCGGCGATCTGGGCGCAGATGTAGTCCAGCCGCACGGGGTTCATCATGTGCAGCGGCTTGAACTTGCCGGTGGGGTCCCACCAGTCTGCGGCCATAGCCTCGAACCGCGCGATCTCTGCGGGGTCGACGGTGGTGGTGTCGGTCATCGGGCCCTCCATCTATCCGGTGGCGCAGGGGTTCGGGCGACTATATAGAACGATCATGGACAAATACTCCGGCCAAAAGAGCGCAGCCCAGGTTCTGCACCCGCCGATCGACCCGTTCGATCAGCGGATGCTGGAGGTGGGCGATGGCCACACGATCTATGTGGAGCAGGCGGGAAATCCGGACGGTCTTCCCGTCGTCGTCCTGCATGGCGGCCCGGGCGGCGGCTGCTCTCCGGCGATGCGGCGGTATTTCGACCCGAAACGCTGGCGCGTGGTGCTGTTCGACCAGCGCGGCTGCGGCCGGTCGCGGCCCCACGCGAGCGTCGAGGCGAACACGACCTGGCACCTGGTGTCCGACATCGAGCGGATCCGCACGGAGCTGGGGATCGACCGCTGGGCGGTCTTCGGCGGCTCCTGGGGCGCGACGCTGGCGCTGATCTACGCGCAGAGCCACCCCGACCGCGTGACGCACCTTGTCCTGCGCGGCGTCTTCATGATGACGAAGCGCGAGCTCGACTGGTTCTACCAGGGCGGCGCGGGCAATTTCTGGCCCGAGGTCTGGGCGCGTTTCGTCAACATGATCCCCGAGGACGAGCGCGGCGACATGATCGCCGCCTATGCAAAGCGGCTCTTTTCCGGCGACATGCAGGAGGAGGTGCGCTTCGCCCGCGCCTGGTCGCAGTGGGAGAACGCGCTGGCCTCGATGTCGTCGGGCGGGTCGGGGGGCGAGCCGCCGGCGGATTACGCCCGGGCCTTCGCGCGGCTGGAGAACCACTATTTCCGGCATGCAGGGTTCCTGGAGGAGGACGGCCACATCCTCAACCGGGTGGACCGGATCGCGCACATTCCCGGCATCATCGTCCAGGGCCGCTACGACATGATCTGCCCGCCGCGCACCGCCTACGACCTGGCGTCGAACTGGCCGGCGGGAGAGCTGCGGATGATCCCGAACGCCGGCCACGCGCTCAGCGAGCCGGAGATCAGCGCGGAGCTGGTGCGCGCCATGAATCGTTTCGCGGGCGCGTAGAGGGCGCGCAGGCAGGGCTTCAGTCCGGCTTCGGCGACGAGTGCCGGGCTGAAGCCCGGCCTACGGGTCGCGTCAAGCCGTTACCGATACATCCCCTCCCGCAGGTTGATTCCGTGCTCCAGCCAGCACTTCATGGCGCAGATCATCTGCGACCAGCCCATGCAGTTGCCATAGCTCTGCTTCACGCCCGCCTCGTTCGCCGGAAAGCCCTCTTCGGCGATCGAGACCAGCGTCCGCCCGTCCTCCAGCGCCTCGAACCGCATGGTGACGCGCGTCGGCTTCGGGTGCGAGGGATCGTCGCCGCCCCATTCCAGCACGATCCGCGCGTTCTTCACCACCTCGACGATCTTCACCGGAAAGGCGCCGGGGAAGTCGTGGAAATCCCAGGTGACCGTCGCGCCCGGCTCGATCCGGCCCTTCGCCCCGCCCGTGGTGAAGTAGGACGACAGCTGACCCGGATCGACCACCGCCTCGAACACCCTGTCGACGGGTTTCGAGATCCGTCCGCTGACTTCGAATGCCGGTTCCATGCAACGCGCTCCTTGTTTCGCGACTCGATATGTTATAGGAATATAACATGACAGAGACGGAAAGCGACGACAGGATTTTCCGGGCGCTTGCCTCGCCCCACCGGCGGCGGATCATGGACCTGCTGAGGGAAGAGCCGCAGACCACCGGCGCGCTGGTCGCGCGGATGCCGGACCTCGGGCGCTGCGCGGTGATGCAGCACCTCGGCGTGCTGGAGGCGGCGGGAATCGTCGTGGTGCGGCGGCAGGGGCGGCTGCGGTGGAATCACCTCGACGCGCTGCCGATCAAGCGCATCCACGACCGCTGGATCGGAGACTACGCGGCCAATGCCGTGGATCTGATCGCCCGGCTGAAGGCGGATCTGGAGTCAGAGGGCGAGACGGTCACGTAGGGTGGGGTTCCACCCCACCCCCGGCCGACTACCGGCGCATCACCCGTCGCCGAGCGGCGCGCGGTTCAGCTTCTTCCAGATCCCGTTCGCGCGCCCCACCAGATCGCCGTCGCAGATCACTTCGCATTCCATGAAGAACAGGCTGCCGACGCGCTTCGCGACCCTCGGATGCAGCTCGATCCAGGTCCCGATGAAGCCCGGCGCGATGAAATCGTAGGCCATGTGGACCGTCGCCACCCGCCCCTGCGCCGCCATCCGCGCGGCGCGGCCCATGCCGCGGTCGGCGAGGGTCATCATCATGCCGCCCTGGACGACGCCCGACAGGTTGCGGTGATGCTCGTCCCCGCGGAAGGCCAGCAGCATCGCGCCATCCGGGCCTTCCTTCGCGTAGAGCGGGCCGACATGGCCGATGAAGCCCGTGTCCTCGACCGGTTGCCAGCTGTCGTCCGGCGGCCCGCCGGCTGTCTCGTCGCGTGCCATCGAGTCTCTGGCCATCAACGGGCCTCCCTGCAACCTGCCGTTCGGTTAGCACGGCCCGCCGGTCAGCGCCAGCGCCGCACCGCGGCGGGCAGGCGCGGGGTGCGGGCCAGCAGCATCTCTGCCCGGCCCTTGACCAGCCAGGACACGCCGAAGGCCCAGACCCCGACCGCCTCGGCCCAGAAGACGACGCTCCGGTCCAGCACGAAGGCCTTCGCCGCGTCCGACCCGCGCACCTTCTGCCACGCGGCGATGGAGGCGATCACGCCCATGGCGACGATCAGGAAACCGCAGGCGCGATAGATCCTGCGCCGCCCCGCCTTTTCCGTCTTCGCGAACTTCCACAGGCACATCCAGGCCAGGGAATAGAGGAACACCTGCGCCGACAGGTAATGCGCCGCCACCGCCGTCTTCATCCCGATCACCTGGCTGAAGGTGACGGGATCGGCCCCCGCCTCCGCCGCCTCGCTGGGGAAGAGCGCGATGCAGATCGCCGCCGCCCCCGCGATGGTGGCGACCAGATCGTCCGACACGGCCTCTCCGGGCCCGCGGTTGTGGCCCTTGTAGGACACGAGGAACATGCCGATCGCGAACAGGCAGCCGACGAAGATGTCGCGCTGGAGCGTGTGGTAGTAGTCGCTCATCGACGGCATGATCCGCCCTTCCGAGATCAGCCCGGCCCCCAGCAGCAGGACCGGAAACGCGAATCCCAGCCCGCCGAGGGTCTGCCGCACGCGGTAGTAGCTGGCCGCCATCTCGTCGCGGGTGGTGCTGGCGATGTCGCTGGTCATGGTCCGTCCTCCCCTCGTCCGCGCGCGCCGCAGCCTCGCGCCGGGCGAGCCGCCGCGCAAGTCCCGCAAAGACCACTTGCGCCTCCCGGTGATTCTCCATATATGCCCGATCAACAGCGGCGTGTTGGTGCCCATCGGGTCCAACGCTCCACCGGATGCATCAACGGGCCGCGCGCCCGTTTTCTTGTATCCAGAGGTCCCCCATGCCCGACATGATCGCCAAGGCCGCCATCGACCGGCGTCTCGCCGAGATCGTCGCGCCCGTGATCGAGGACATGGGATTCGAGCTGGTCCGCATCCGTCTGCTGGGCGGCCAGACGAAGACCGTGCAGATCATGGCCGAACGCCCCGACGGCGGCATCGACGTCGACGAATGCGGCGAGATTTCCACCGCCGTCTCCGCCGTGCTGGACGTCGAGGATCCGCTGAGCGATCCCTACACGCTGGAGGTGTCGTCCCCCGGCATCGACCGCCCGCTGACCCGCCTGAAGGATTTCGACACCTTCGAGGGCTACGAGGCCAAGCTGGAGACGGAAGAGCTGATCGACGGCCGCAAGCGCTTCAAGGGCGTGCTGGCCGGGGTCGAGGGGGACGAGGTGCTCGTCAATCTGGACGAGGGCACCGTGGGTCTGAAGTTCGACTGGCTGGCCGACGCCAAGCTGGTGCTGACCGACGAGTTGATCAGGGAAATGCTGAAGGCCCGCAAGAAGGCGGGGATTCTGGACGAAAGCGCCTACGACGAGATCGAGGCGGACAGTGGTTCCGAGGAGGACTAGAACGATGGCAATCACCTCTGCAAACCAGCTTGAACTGCTGCAGACGGCCGAGGCCGTGGCCCGCGAGAAGATGATCGACCCCTCTCTGGTGGTCGAGGCGATGGAGGAATCCCTCGCCCGCGCCGCCAAGAGCCGCTACGGCGCGGAAATGGACATCCGCGTGAAGATCGACCGCAAGACCGGTCGGGCGACCTTCACCCGTGTCCGCACGGTGGTCGAGGAAGAGCTGCTGGAAAACTACCAGGCCGAGATGACGGTCGAGCAGGCGAAGCAGTACATGGCCGATCCGCAGATCGGCGACGAGTTCGTAGAGGAAGTGCCGCCGGTCGATCTGGGCCGGATCGCCGCGCAGAGCGCCAAGCAGGTGATCCTGCAGAAGGTCCGCGAGGCCGAGCGCGACCGCCAGTACGAGGAATTCAAGGACCGCGCCGGGACGATCATCAACGGCATCGTCAAGCGCGAGGAATACGGCAACATCATCGTCGACGTGGGCCGGGGCGAGGCGATCCTGCGCCGGAACGAGAAGATCGGCCGCGAGGCCTACCGCCCGAACGACCGCATCCGCTGCTACATCAAGGATGTCCGGCGTGAAGCGCGCGGGCCGCAGATCTTCCTCAGCCGCACCGCGCCGGAGTTCATGGCAGAGCTCTTCAAGATGGAAGTGCCCGAGATCTACGACGGCATCATCGAGATCAAGGCCGTCGCTCGCGACCCGGGCAGCCGCGCGAAGATCGCCGTGATCTCCTACGACAACTCGATCGACCCGGTCGGCGCCTGCGTCGGTATGCGCGGGTCCCGCGTGCAGGCCGTGGTGAACGAGCTGCAGGGCGAGAAGATCGACATCATCCCCTGGAACGAGGATCAGCCGACCTTCCTGGTGAACGCGCTGCAGCCCGCCGAGGTCTCCAAGGTGGTTCTGGACGAGGACGCGGAGCGGATCGAGGTCGTGGTGCCGGACGAGCAGCTGTCGCTCGCCATCGGTCGCCGCGGTCAGAACGTGCGTCTGGCCTCGCAACTGACGGGTCTTGACATCGACATCATGACGGAGGCCGAGGAATCCGAGCGCCGTCAGAAGGAGTTCGAGGAGCGCACGCGGCTCTTCATGGACACGCTCGATCTGGACGAGTTCTTCGCCCAGCTTCTGGTGTCCGAAGGCTTCACCAACCTGGAAGAGGTCGCCTACGTCGAACAGGACGAGCTGCTGGTGATCGACGGGGTGGACGAAGGCACCGCCGAAGAGCTTCAGGCCCGCGCCCGCGACTATCTGGAAGCGCAGGCGAAAGCCGCCCTGGAACGGGCGAAGGAGCTTGGCGCGGAACAGAGCCTCATTGACTTCGAGGGTCTCACACCCCAGATGGTTGAGGCACTGGCGGAAGACGGCGTCAAGACGCTGGAGGATTTCGCCACCTGTGCCGACTGGGAACTGGCCGGCGGCTGGACCACGGTCGACGGTGAGCGGGTCAAGGACGACGGCCTGCTCGAGAAGTTCGACATCTCTCTGGACGAGGCGCAGCACATGGTCATGACCGCACGGGTCATGCTGGGCTGGGTCGACCCCGCCGATCTGGAAGCTTCCGACGAGGAAGGCGAAGAGGCCGGCGAGGACGAGGAAGAGGCGGCCGGGGCCTGAGGCCCGGCCGGCACGCGAGGAGGGCATCCCGATGACGCGCGGAGGCGCCCCGAAGGATCGCTCCGATGGATCGGAGCGAAAGTGCATCGTCACCGGGGAGGTGCAGCCGAAGGGCGGCCTCATCCGGTTTGTCGTGGGGCCCGACAACCGGATCGTCCCCGATATCCTCGGCAAGCTGCCGGGGCGCGGGATCTGGGTCGGCGCCGATCGTGACGCTCTGGATCAGGCGGCGCGAAAGAAGCTCTTCGCCCGCGCCGCGCGGCAGCCGGTCGAGGTGCCAGAGGGTCTGACGGCGCTGATCGAGGCGGCGCTGGCCCGCCACGTGACGGACCTGATCGCGCTGGCCCGCAAGTCGGGCGATGCGGTGGCCGGGTTCGAGAAGGTGAAGGACTGGCTGGACAAGGAGCAGGCGAGCGTCCTGCTGCAGGCGTCCGACGGGTCCGGGCGGGGCAAGTCGAAGCTGTCTACCCCATATGGGGGACGCTTCATCGGCTGGCTCACCGCCGACGAACTGGGCCGGGCCTTCGGCCGTCAAACGACCGTGCATGCGGCGCTTGCGGCTGGCGGTTTGGCGAAACGTGTTGTAGACGAGGCGCAACGGCTGAAAGGCCTGCGCGCCGAGGTCAGCGGACAGCGGTCCGCATGATGAGCCCGGGGCATCGGTTCCGGGGATAGCCGGCGGGCCGAGGCCCGCGCGAAAGGATGAATGGACTTGATGAGCGACCAGGACAGCAAGAAACCTCTGGGCGTGCGCGGTGGCGGTTCCCGTCCGGGGAACGTGAAGCAGAGCTTCAGCCACGGCCGCACCAAGAACGTCGTGGTGGAGACGAAGCGCAAGCGCGTTGTCGTTCCGAAACCCGGCGCCGGGGGCGGGCAGGCGAAGTCCGGAGGGTCTCCGAACCTCGGTGATCCGTCGAAACGTCCCGCCGGGATCTCCGACGCCGAGATGGAGCGCCGGCTGAAGGCGCTTCAGGCCGCCAAGGCGCGCGAGGTCGAGGAAGCCGCGCAGCGCGAGGCCGACGAGAAGGCTCGCGAGGAAGAGCGCGAGCGCCGCCGGGAAGAGGCCGAAGCCAAGGCCCGGGAAGAGAAGGAGCGCGAGGACGCGCTGAAGGCCAAGGCCGAAGCGGAAGAGCGCGAGAAGCGCGAGGCCGAGGAGGCCGCGCAGCGTGCCGCCGCCGCGGCAGCAGCGCCCGCGCCGACCGAGGATCAGCCGCGCGGCCGCGCAGCCCCTGCGGGTGGCCGCGACGCGCCGGCGCGCGACGACCGCCGTGGTCCTTCGACCGACCGCGACGATCGCGCCGGCCGTGGCAAGGGTCGCGACGACGGCAACCGCCGCTCGGGTAAGCTGACGCTGAACCAGGCCCTGTCGGGTGGCGAAGGCGGTCGGCAGAAATCCATGGCCGCGATGAAGCGCAAGCAGGAGCGTGCCCGCCAGAAGGCCATGGGCGGCCCCGTCCAGCGCGAGAAGGTCGTGCGCGACGTGCAGGTCCCCGAGGCGATCACCGTGGGCGAACTGGCGAACCGGATGGCCGAACGCGCCGCCGACGTCATCAAGTCGCTCATGCAGCAGGGCATGATGGTCACGCAGAACCAGACCATCGACGCCGACACTGCCGAACTGATCGTCGAGGATTTCGGCCACAACGTCGTCCGCGTGTCGGATGCCGATGTCGAACAGTCGATCGAGACCTCGGACGACAAGGCCGCCGATCTGAAGCCGCGTCCGCCGGTCATCACGATCATGGGTCACGTCGACCACGGCAAGACCTCGCTGCTGGACGCGATCCGCAAGACCAAGGTGGTCTCGGGCGAAGCCGGCGGCATCACCCAGCACATCGGCGCCTATCAGGTGGAAACGGAAAGCGGTCAGACCCTGACCTTCCTCGACACGCCGGGCCACGCCGCCTTCACCTCCATGCGCTCGCGCGGGGCTCAGGTGACGGATATCGTGGTGCTGGTGGTCGCGGCGGATGACGCCGTGATGCCGCAGACGGTGGAGGCGATCAATCACGCCAAGGCCGCCAAGGTCCCGATGATCGTGGCGATCAACAAGGTCGATAAGCCCTCCGCCAATCCCGACAAGGTTCGCACCGACCTGCTGCAGCACGAAGTCATCGTCGAGAAGATGTCGGGCGAGGTGCAGGACGTCGAGGTGTCTGCCATCACCGGCAAGGGACTGGACGATCTGCTGGAAGCCATCGCGCTGCAGGCCGAACTGCTGGAGCTGAAGGCCAACCCCGACCGCGCCGCCGAAGGTGCCGTGATCGAGGCGCAGCTGGACGTGGGCCGCGGCCCCGTGGCCACCGTGCTGGTCCAGCGCGGCACCCTTCACCAGGGCGACATCTTCGTCGTCGGGGAGCAGTGGGGCAAGGTCCGCGCGATGGAGAACGACCAGGGCAAGCGCGTCAAGGACGCCGGTCCCTCGGTCCCGGTCGAGGTTCTGGGCCTCAACGGCACGCCCGAGGCGGGTGACGTCCTGAACGTCGTCTCGACCGAGGCGCAGGCCCGCGAGATCGCCGAGTATCGCGCCAACGCCGCCAAGGACAAGCGCGCCGCGCTTGGTGCCGCGACGACGCTGGAACAGCTGATGCAGAAGGCGAAGGAATCAGAGAACCTGACCGAGATGCCGATCGTCGTGAAGGCGGACGTGCAGGGCTCGGCCGAGGCGATCGTCCAGGCGATGGAGAAGATCGGCAACGAGGAGGTGCGCGTGCGCGTGCTGCACTCGGGCGTCGGCGCCATCACCGAATCGGACATCGGCCTGGCGGAAGCCTCCGGCGCGCCGGTCTTCGGCTTCAACGTCCGGGCCAACGCGCCCGCACGGAACAGCGCCAACCAGAAGGGTGTGGAAATCCGCTACTACTCGGTGATCTACGACCTGGTGGACGACGTGAAGAAGGCCGCCGAGGGCCTGCTTTCGGCCGAGATCCGCGAGAACTTCATCGGCTACGCGTCGATCAAGGAGGTCTTCAAGGTCTCGAACGTCGGCAAGGTCGCCGGGTGTCTCGTCACCGAAGGCGTGGCCCGTCGGTCCGCCGGTGTCCGCCTGCTGCGCGACGATGTGGTGATCCACGAGGGCACGCTGAAGACGCTCAAGCGCTTCAAGGACGAGGTGTCCGAGGTCATCTCGGGCCAGGAATGCGGGATGGCCTTCGAGAACTACGAGGACATCCGCCCCGGCGACGTGATCGAGATCTTCGAGCGCGAGGAAGTGGCCAAGACCCTGGCCTGATCCGCCGCACGGATGTGGAAACAAAAAGGCCCCGGCGTGACGCCGGGGCCTTTTCGCATGTGTGGCGAGGACGCACGCCGGCGTCTTTCACGCCTTCGCCGACAGTCCGGCACGCCGCCGTAGGGTGGGCATTCCGCCCACCACCCGCCCGAGGATCAGCCTGCGATATCCGCCAGCTGGCGCAGCATGTCGCTCCAGCCCTTTTCATGGCCGTCCCGCGCGCCTTCGGACTTGAACCGGTCGTGCGTCAGCGTCACCAGGGTTCCGCCGTCCTGCGGCTCGAACGTGATGTCCACCACGCTGCCCTCGACCGAATGGGGCGAGTTCCAGGTGAACGACAGCCGCCGCGGCCGGTCGATCGCCAGGTATTCGCCATGGTGCGGGATCTCGCCCATCTCGTTCTTCATCAGAACCTCGAACCGCCCGCCGACCTTCGCGTCGGAGGTGGCTTTCAGAACCGAGTTGCCCTCGCCCGGCGCCATGAAGCGGCGCATGGTCTCGGGGGTCAGCCAGGCGTCGAACAGTCTTTCGGCCGGGGCGTCGATCTTCCGCGACACGGTCAGTGCCATCTCAAGTGTCATCGTCATCGTCCTTGCTTTCCTCTGTCACCGCGGCCTCGAGCGCCTCGAGCCGCATCTCCCAGGTCGAGCGTAGCTGCCCGAACCAGGTGTCGATCAGCCCGATCGGGCCCATGTCCGGCGCGATCAGATGTTCGCGCCACTCGGTGCGGCGTGTGACGAGGCCCGCGCCTTCCAGCACCTTGATGTGCTTGGAGACGGAATTGAGGCTCACCCTGAACCGCGAGGCGAGGTCGGTCACACGGCACGGGCCTTCCTGCACGAGGATCGTCAGGATCGCCCGGCGGGTGGGGTCCGAGGTGGCCTTCAGCACCTCGGTCAATCGATCTGAGTCTGATCGTTCAACCATGAGGGTGAATTAAGGTGAGTCGCGGCATGAGTCAACCTTTTGGGTGAATGATGTGGCGCATCGCCGGCGGAGGCCGGGATCGAGTATTCGGGGACAGATGAAGGGGCAGGCGTCAGGACGGGATGTGGGAGGTGGTCACGTCGATCATCACGCGGCCGTCGGGGCGCATCACGCGGGTGCGGACGATCGACAGGCGGCGGCCCTTCTTCACGAATTCCGCCTCGGCCGTCAGTTCGCCTTCCTTGGCGTTGGTCAGCAGGTTGGCGGTCAGGTTGATGGCGAGGGGAAACCCCTCCATCCCGGCGGATACCTTCGCCTCGCCCAGGCACAGCCGGGTGGCCACCACGTCGGCGAACCAGATCAGCGCGCCGGCGTGGACGGTGCCGAAGGGGTTCAGGATGCCGGGCTGCACCGGCATCTCGCCGCTGGCCCGGTCGTTGCCGTCGTAGCGGGCGGTGAAGATGATGCGTCCGTCGACATTCGCGTCCGGCATGGGGGTCCTCCTCTGGATGCGGCGCAGCGTGCCGCGCGGCCGGGGCGGCGGCAAGCGGGTTGCGCGGCGTGCGGCCAGTCGTCAGGCTGCGCGCGGGACAACGGAGGACCGGATGGCGACCGAGACGCTCAGAACCTATGTGCAGCCCTGGCATTGTGACGAGATGGGGCACATGAACGTGCGCAACTATCTGGGCATGTTCGACGACGCGGCCTTCGTCATGCTGGCGATGATCGGGCACCGGACCGATGCCAAGTACGGCTGGGCGGACGTGCAGCACACGATCCGCTACATGGACGAGGCCTCCGCCGGAACGGCGGTGGTGGTGCGCTCGGCGCTGGTCAAGCTGGGGACGAAATCGATGACCGTGCTGCACCGGATGCACGACGCGCTCAGCGACGAGACGCTGGCGGAGGCCGAGACCGTGACGGTCTATTTCGACCTCGAAGCGCGCCGTGCCGCCGAGATCCCGGAGCGGTATCGCACCGCGCTGGAAGCGCTCGGCTGAGGCTCAGATCAGCGCGCGCACCCCGTCCGGGGTGGCGATCCGCGCCTCCATCCGCACCAGCGGACCCTCGCGCAGCTCGACGCGGGGGTCGTCGATCAGCGCGGCGAGGTGCGGGGCGATGCCGACCGCCCCGGGGTGGTGCAGGATCAGCCGCCGCAGGGTCAGACCGCCGCCCGGCATCTGCAGCGGCGGCAGGTCGCCCGGCGGCCACTGGATGACCGAGGGCAGGACGCCGCCGAAGGGCAGGCTGCCGTCCTCCGGCACCGTCAGCTGCCAGCGCAGATCGCCGCGCGTGGCCTCTATTGCGGGGCCCGATTCGGGCGGCAGGACAGGCAGCGCCAGCGCCATCTCGGGCACCCGCACCACCCAGTGCAGCAGGCGCGGCGGCGCAGGCGGCCGGTCCAGTCCGAACCAGCGCGGGCGGCTCGGCGGGCCGGCTGCGGGGTCGGGGGCGATGATCTCGAGAAACTCCGCGACGCCGAGGCGGATCAGCCGGTTGTGCGTGGCCATGACCGGATGCGTCCCGCCGGCGGGGACGCGGATGCCGAGGCAGGATTCCACATGATCGAGCCCCGCCTCCAGCGTCTCCGCCGCGACGACGATGTGGTCGAGTTCCGCACCCGGTATCGGTCCGGCGTCCTGCATCCCGTTCTCCGCCTGCTGCGGGCGCGCGCCCCCGTCGTCCCGTAACCCGTCCCGGCGGGCGGCTCGGTGTGCCGCCCTGCCCGGAGCACGATCATGCCGGGCTTCCCCGGGGGCGCAAGGGCGCAGGGGTGGCGCAGGACAATCGCCGCCGATCCGCCGCGGTCCCGGGGTCGGTGCTACTGGAGGTCCGCGAAGGCCTTCTGCAACCGTTCCACCGCCTCGACCACCCGCGCCCGCGGGGTGGCGAAGTTGAAGCGGTTCCAGGTGTCGCCGCCCAGCCCGAAGGCCGGGCCCTGGTTCACCGCGATCCGCGCATCGCCGGCGATGCGGCGCATCACCTCCTCGCGCTCCATCCCGGTGCCCGAGAAATCGACCCAGGCGAGATACGTCGCCTCCAGCGGCATCGACCGCATGCCGGGGATCTCGGCGATGCCGGCGTCGAAGACCTGACGATTGCCGTCCAGGTAGGCGGTCAGCGCATCCACCCATTCCGCGCCCGCGGGCGAGAAGGCGGCGGCCATGGCGTGCTTGCCGAAGGCATTGGGCGAGATGCCCATGGCCATCATGCTGGCCTCGAACGCCTCGCGCAGGGCCGGATCCTCGACCGTGACGTTGCCGGTGTGGATGCCGGCCAGATTGAAGGTCTTGGTGCCGGCGGTCAGCATCACCGTGCGCGGACGCGCCTCGGGCGCGGCGACAGGGAAGGGGATGTGCTTCGCCCCGGGCAGGACGAGGTCGGCGTGGATCTCGTCCGAGACGACGATCAGCCCGTGGCGTTCGGCGAAATCGGCGATGCCGCGCAGTTCCTCGCGGGTCCAGCAGCGCCCGCCGGGATTGTGGGGCGAGCAGAGGATCAGCAGCTTCTCGCGCCCCGACATCAGGCCGTCGTAGGCGGCGAAATCCATGCCGTAACGGCCGTTTTCCTCGATCAGCGGCAGTTGCGTGATCTCGCGCCCCGCGGCGGCCAGCACCCGGTGGAAGGCGTGATAGACCGGCGTGAACAGCACCACCGCATCGCCGGGGTGCGACCAGGTGTGGACGCACATCGACACGCCGTTGACCAGCCCGTGGGTCGAGAAGATCGAGGCGCTGTCCTCGATCTCCCACCCGTGGCGGGTCTTCTGCCACCAGCGGATGGCGGACAGGTAATCGCTGTCGTCGCCGAAATAGCCGAAGACGCCGTGGTCGAGATAGGCCCGCAGCGCGTCGGTCACGCATGCGGGAGGGCGGAAATCCATGTCCGCGACCCACATCGGGATGCCGTCCTCGGGCGACACGCCCGCGTAGTTCTCCATCCCGTCCCATTTCGCGGAGTGGCTTCCGCGGCGTTCGATGATCTCGTCGAAGTTCATTCGGCATTCCCCGTGCGTTTCGGGGACGCTAACGCCGTGTCGTCCGGGTGCAAGTGGCGTTGCGCGCACAACGGCCGTGGCTTATGTGAAAGCGCATGAAACGACCGATCCTCATCCATCCCGATCCGCGGCTCAAGAAGGTCGCCGATCCCGTGGCCGACGTCTCGGACGAGCTGCGGAAGCTGGCCGACGACATGCTGGAAACGATGTACGACGCGCCGGGCATCGGGCTGGCCGCGCCGCAGGTCGGCGTGATGCAGCGGCTGCTGGTGATGGATTGCGCGAAGGACGAGGCGGCGCCGAAGCCCTGCGTGATGCTGAACCCCGAGGTCGTCGGCGCCTCGGACGAGACGAACGTCTACGAGGAAGGCTGCCTGTCGATCCCCGACCAGTACGCCGACGTCACCCGCCCGTCCGAGGTCGAGGTGCGCTGGCTGGGGCTGGACGGGCGCGAGCACCGCGAGGGCTTCGACCGGCTGTGGGCGACCTGCGTGCAGCACGAGATCGACCACCTGAACGGCAGGCTGTTCATCGACTACCTGACGCCGATGCGGCGGCAGATGATCACCCGCCGGATGCAGAAGCTGAAGCGCGAGAAGGCGCGGGCCTGAGATGGCCGTGCGTCCGATCCTGCGCTGGCCCGATCCGCTGCTGCGCGAGGTCTGCGCGCCGGTGGAGCCGGGGGAGGATGTCTCGACCCTGATCGCCGATCTCTTCGACACGATGTACGCCGCGCCGGGGCGGGGCCTCGCTGCGCCGCAGATCGGTGTGTTGAAGCGGGTGTTCGTGATGGATGTCACCTGGAAGGAGGGCACGCCCTCCCCCGTCGCCTGCGTGAACCCGGAAATCGTCTCTGCCTCGCCCGGAACGGCCGAGGCGGAGGAGGCGTGCCTGTCTATCCCGGGGATCGCCGCAAGGGTCCAGCGCCCCGCCGTGGTGGTGCTGCGCTGGACCGATGCGGAAGGTGCGCGGCGCGAGGGGCAGCTGGGCGGGTTCCAGGCGGTCTGCGCGCAGCACGAGCACGACCATCTGGACGGGCGGGTGATCTTCGACCGCCTGTCGGACGAGGTGCGCGCGACGCTGGAACAGGCCTACGGGACGGGCGTGTGACGGTCCGCCGCTGCCTGCCCTGGCCGGACCGCCGTCTGCGGACGCCCGCCGCCGACGTGCCGGAGATCACCGACGCCGTGCGCGCCCACTGGGCCGACATGATCGACACGATGGAGGCGATGCCCGGCGTCGGGCTCGCCGCCGTGCAGATCGGCGTGATGCTGCGGCTGGCGGTGGTCGATGCCTCGTCGGAACGGGGCCGGGCGGTACGGATGGCGAACCCCTCGGTCCTGCATGCCTCGGTGGAGCTGCGCCCGCACGAGGAGGCCAGCCCGAACCTGCCCGGCGTATCCGCCCGGATCGAGCGGCCGCGCGCGGTAACGGTGCGGTTCCTGGGCGAGGACGGCATCTGGCAGGAACGGGATTTCGTAGGCCTGTGGGCGACGAGCGTGCAGCATCAGATCGACCATCTGGCCGGGCGGATGTATTTCGACCGGCTGAGCAAGGTGAAGCGCGACATGCTGATCCGGAAGGCGCGGAAGGGTTGATGTCGATGCTCTGTCACGCGCTCGCTTTCGCCGGTCTCGCCGCAGGCGAGGCCCGTTCCGCAGCGTTTCCCGGAGGTCTCCGATGCGCCTGATCTTCATGGGCACGCCCGATTTCTCCGTCCCTGTCCTCGATGCGCTGGTGGAGGCCGGGCACGAGGTGGCCGCCGTCTACTGCCAGCCCCCCCGGCCCGCCGGGCGGGGGAAGAAGGATCGCCCGACCCCGGTGCATGCGCGGGCCGAGGCGCTCGGGCTGGAGGTGCGGCATCCGGTCAGCCTGAAGGGGGCCGAGGCGCAGGCGGCCTTCGCCGCGCTCGGTGCCGAGGTGGCGGTGGTCGTCGCCTACGGGCTGATCCTGCCGCAGGCGGTACTGGACGCGCCGGCGCGGGGGTGCCTGAACATCCACGCCTCGCTGCTGCCGCGCTGGCGCGGCGCCGCACCGATCCACCGCGCGGTGATGGCGGGGGATGACCGGACCGGGGTCTGCATCATGCAGATGGAGGCGGGGCTGGATACCGGGCCGGTGCTGCTGCGACGCGACGTCGGGATCGGGCCGGAGGACACCACCGCCGACCTGCACGACCGGCTGTCGTCCCTCGGGGCGGAGGCGGTGGTGGAGGCGCTGTCGCGCCTCGGCGACCTGACGCCCGAGCCGCAGCCGGAGGCGGGCGTGACCTACGCCGCCAAGATCGACAAGGCCGAGGCCCGGATCGACTGGACCCGCCCGGCGGAGGAAGTCGACCGCCTGATCCGCGGGCTCTCGCCCTTTCCGGGCGCCTGGTGCGAAAGCGGCGGGGACCGGCTGAAGCTGCTGGCATCGCGGATGGCCGGGGGCAGCGGCGCGCCCGGGGAGGTGATCTCGACCGCGCCGCTGACGGTGGCCTGCGGGACCGGGGCGGTCGAGGTCCTGCGCCTGCAACGCCCCGGCAAGGGCGCACAGCCGTCAGGAGAGGCGCTGCGGGGCATGGCCCTGGCGGTCGGCGATCGGCTGGGGTGATCCTGTCCTTCGGTTGATCGCGGGGGCTCGGGCTCGGGCATCGGTTCCGGTCTTCCCGTCGCATCGCCGACCCCAGCCGGAGGGTCCTTCACGCCGCACATGAGCCAACCCGGGGCGACCAGCCCCGGGCCGCGCCCGGCCCTCCGAGCGCCAGTTGTCCGCCAGCGCCGGACAGTCGTGCGATGTGGCATCACCGTAAAGTGCACCCGTGCAGTCGTCGCGAAGCACCCGTCCAGGGCCGGACGCGGCCCTCTGCGGCGACCACGCAGGCGAAACCTGCGCCGCACAGATGCCAGTCCGGGCCGACCTGCCTCGGGTCTCGCCCGTCCGGAACTGACCACGTCCCTTCGCGGCAACCCCGGTCGGCGGGATCCCCGCGCCGCGACATCCCCACCGTCCCGCCAGAGGAACCGCGTGCGCGCCCTTGCCACCCGACCTCCGCCGCTCTACCGTCCACGGCACCTCGGGGCGCCCTCACGGGCTGAGACGCATGACGCGGACCCGTTGAACCTGAACCGGTTAAGACCGGCGGAGGGAAGGTCGCACCTCATCCGACTGTCTCCGCCCGTCGCTGAAGGAGGATGCCGATGCGCCATCTCGCCCTCGCCACGGGAGCCCTGCTGTCCCTCGCCGCGCCCGTCGCGGCACAGCAGCCCGTGCTGACGATCTACACCTACGACAGCTTCAACACCGAATGGGGACCCGGCCCGGCGGTGGAAAAGGCGTTCGAGGCCGACTGCGGCTGCGACCTGCAGTTCGTCGCCGCCGGAGACGGGGCCGCGCTGCTGTCCCGCATCCAGCTGGAAGGCGCACGCAGCGAGGCCGACATCGTGCTGGGCCTCGATACCGCCCTGATCGCCCGCGCGCGGGAGACCGGTCTTTTCGCGCCGGTGGACGTGGAGGCCGACTGGGCCCTGCCGATCGCCTGGGCCGACCCGCATTTCGTGCCCTTCGACTGGGGCTATTTCGCCTTCGTCGGGCAGGCGGACGGGCCGATGCCGACCAGCTTCCGGGACCTCGCGGACAGCGACGCGACGGTGATCATCCAGGATCCGCGCAGCTCCACCCCCGGGCTCGGGCTGCTCTACTGGGTGAAACAGGCCTACGGCGACGAGGCCGAGGCGATCTGGGAAGGGCTTGCCGACAACATCGTCACCGTCACCCCGGGCTGGTCCGAGGCCTACGGTCTGTTTCTGGAGGGCGAGGCCGATCTGGTGCTGTCCTATACCACCTCTCCGGCCTATCACATGATCGCCGAGGACGACGACACGAAGCGCGCGCTGCCGTTCGACGAGGGGCACTACATGCAGGTCGAGGTCGCCGGCAAGCTGGCCGCCACCGATCAGCCCGAGCTGGCCGACCGGTTCCTGCAGTTCATCGCCACCGACGCCTTCCAGTCGGTGATCCCGACGACCAACTGGATGTATCCGGCGGTCGAGCCCGAGGGCGGGTTGCCCGCCGGGTTCGAACGGCTGATCGACCCGGCCGAGGCGCTGCTGATGCCGCCCGAACGGGCGGCCGAGGTGCGTGACCCGGCGCTCGAGGAATGGCGCCGGGCCCTGTCGCGCTGAGGCGCGCCGCCCCGATCGGTCTGCTGGCAACCGCGTTTGTCGTGGCCGCCCTGATCCTGCCCCTGGCGGCCGTGCTGTGGCGCGGCGGCGGAGGCGCGAGCCTGTCCGCCGCCGACTGGTCGGCCGTGCGGTTCACCCTGACGCAGGCGGCGCTGTCGGCGCTGGTCTCGACCCTGCTGGCGGTGCCGGTGGCCCGCGCGCTGGCGCGGCGACGGTTCCGGGGGCGCGGCGCGATGATCTCTCTCATGGGGGCGCCGTTCATCCTGCCGGTGATCGTCGCGGTGACGGGCCTGTTGATGGTCTTCGGCCGCGGCGGCGTGCTGAACGGCGCTCTGACCGCCGTCGGCCTGCCGCCGGTGTCGATCTACGGGCTGCACGGCGTCGTCCTGGCGCATGTCTTCTTCAACCTGCCGCTGGCGGTGCGGCTGATCCTGCAGGCCTGGTCCGAGATCCCGGGCGAGCGCTTCCGCCTCGCCGCGCAGCTGGGTGCCGACGCGGCCGCGATCCAGCGCCTGCTGGAATGGCCGATGCTGCGGCGCACGCTGCCCGGCGTGGCGGCGGTGATCTTCGCGATCTGCCTCGGCAGCTTTGCCGTGGCGCTGACGCTGGGGGGCGGGCCGCGCTCGACCACGGTCGAGCTGGCCATATACCAGGCGTTCCGCTTCGACTTCGACCCGGCGCGCGCCGCGCTGCTGTCGATCGTGCAGTTCGCGCTGGTCGCGGCGGCGGGCCTGGTCGCGCTGCGGCTGTCGCGCGGAGAGGGGTTCGGCGCCGGGCTGGACCGCGTGCAGCAGAGGTGGGACGCCGGCCGCCCCGGCCTGATCGCCGCCGATGCCGCCTGGCTGATCCTGGCGGCGATCCTGCTGCTGGGACCGCTGGCGATGCTGGCCCTCAGGGGCGCAGCCGGATTGGCGGCGCTGCCGGCCAGCACCTGGCTTGCCGTGGGCAATTCGCTGGCCGTCTCGCTGGGGGCGACCGTCCTGACGATGGCGCTGGCGCTGGCGATGGCCTGCGCGCGGCGGGACTGGGTCGAACTGGCGGGGCTGGCGCCGCTGGCGACCTCTCCGCTGGTGGTGGGGACGGGGCTGTTCGTGCTGATCCACCCGGTGGCGCGCGTGGCCGACTGGGCGCTGGTGGTGACGATGGGGGTCAACGTGTTGATGGCGCTGCCCTTCGCGCTGCGCATCCTCGCGCCCGCGGCGCGCGGGGTGGAACGGGATTTCGGCCGCCTCGCCGATTCGCTGGACCTGCGGGGCGCGGCGCGGCTGCGGTGGCTGATCCTGCCCCGTATGCGCCGGCCTCTGGGGTTTGCCGCGGGGCTGACCGCGGCGCTGTCGATGGGCGATCTGGGGGTCATCGCCCTCTTCGCCGATCAGGACAGGGTGACACTGCCGCTGCTGGTGTGGCGGCTCATCGGCGCCTACCGGATGGAGGCGGCGGCAGGGGCGTCGCTGCTGCTGCTGCTTCTCAGTTTCGCGCTGTTCCTGCTGTTCGATCTGACGGGGCGCGCCGATGCTGACGCTTGAGGCGCTGCGGATCGAGCAGGGCGATTTTTCCCTGACCGCCGACTGGCAGGTGCCGAACGGCGCGCGGGTCGCGTTGATCGGGCCCTCCGGGGCGGGGAAGTCGACGCTGCTGGCCGCCATCGCCGGCTTCGTCGCGCCCTCCGGCGGGCGGGTCTACTGGCACGGCCAGGACATCACCTCGCTGGCCCCGGGCGCGCGGCCGGTGGCGATGCTGTTCCAGGACGCGAACCTCTTCCCGCACCTGACCGTGGCGCAGAACGTGGGCCTCGGCGTTCGTCCCGCGCTGCGCCTGTCCCCGGCCGAGCGGGCGCGGGTGGAGGAGGCCATCGCGCATGTCGGGCTGACGGGGCTGGAGCCGCGGCGGCCCGCCTCGCTGTCGGGCGGTCAGCAGAGCCGTGCGGCCCTGGCGCGGATCCTGGTGCAGCGCCGGCCCCTGCTGCTGCTGGACGAGCCGTTCTCGGCGCTCGGCCCGGCGCTCAGGGCCGAGATGCTGGATCTGGTCGAAACGCTCTGCGCCGAGACCGGCGCGACGCTGCTGATGGTCAGCCACACGCCCGAGGATGCGCAGCGGATCGCGGACCGTGTGGTGATGGTCGACGCCGGCCGCGCCGAGCCGCCTGTCCCCACGGCTGAGGCCTTCGCCCGCCCGTCCGAGGCGATGCGGCGCTACCTGGGCTGAGCGTCGTTCAGGGGGTGCCGCGTGGCGGGGCAGGCCGGGCGTCGGCCACATGTCCGCTCCGCGCCCGCACAAGAAGAAACCCCGCACCGAGGGTGCGGGGTTTTCTGTGCTTTCGATCAGGGTCGCCCCGGCTCAGGCGTCTGCCTTGCGGGGCTTGTGCGGGGCCCAGATCCGCTTGTTCGTCAGGTAGAGCAGGGACGACAGGATCACCAGGAAGATGACCGCCGTCAGGCCCGCGTGCTTGCGCGCCATCAGCTTCGGTTCCGCCGCCCACATCAGGAAGGCCGCGACGTCCTCGGCCTCGTGATGCAGGTCGTTGGCGTGGCCGTCCGCGAATTCGATGTCGCCGCCGGCCAGCGGCGGGGCCATCGCGATCCAGCCGCCGGGGAAGGCGGTGTTCTCGTAGAAGGTCGTGCCGGCCTGCTCGCGCGTTTCGCCGGTGTAGCCGGTGAGAAGCGAGACGATGTATTCCGGCCCGCCCATCCCCTGGAACAGCTGGTTGAGGCCGGTGCCGTAGGGGCCGTGGAACCCGGCACGGGCCTTGGCCATCAGGCTGAGGTCCGGCGCGTTCTCGAGGCTCGACTGCGGGAAGTGGTCGTTCGGCGTGGCGGGACGGAAATCCTCCAGCTCGTCGTCGTAGACCTCGAAGTTGCCGGCATAGGCACGGATCTGGTCCTCGGGCATGTGCGGCCCGCCCTCGTCCGAGAGGGTGCGGATCGGGACGTATTGCAGACCGTGGCAGGCCGCGCAGACCTCGGTGTAGATCTGCAGGCCGCGTTGCAGCTGGTTCTGGTCAAAGGCGCCGAACGGCCCCTCGAACGAGAAGTCGACGTCGTGCACGTGGCCGGCGCCATGGTCGCCGCCGTGATCGTCCTCGGCGTGATCGCCGTCGGCGCCTTCGGTCGGGCCGTGCTCTTCGGGCTCGGTGGTGGAGCCGGTGGCGCCGGGAGTCGTCTCGGCCGGTTCCTGGTTCTCGCCGGTCGCGGCCTCGGGAGCCTGTTCGCCGGTCTGATCCTGCGCCTGCTCGCCGGATTGTTCCTGCGCCGGAGCCTGCTCGCCGGATTGCTCCTGCGTCTGTGCCGGGGCCTGCTCGCCGGATTGCTCCTGCGTCTGTGCCGGGGCCTGCTCGCCGGTCTGCTCCTGCGTCTGCGCCGGGGGCTGCTCGCCCGTCTGTTCCTGCGTCTGGGTCTGCTGCGCCCAGGCGGGCAGGCCCTGAAGCGCCAGCACGAGAGCGGCGGACGCCAGCGGCAGATTGGTCTTCGATGTCATGCTGCGCGTCCTTCTCACTCGGCCGGGTTCACGAGGGTCTTGGAGCCGCCCGTCTTCGGCGCGTAATGCGCGTTGAAGTCGTCCTCGATCGTCGCGGGCGGGGTCAGCGGCTTCTCGATCACGCCGAGCAGCGGCAGGATGACCAGGAAGTAGGCGAACCAGTAGGCCGATCCGATCAGCGAGATGGTCGAGTAGGGCGGTTCCGCGGGCATCGCGCCGCACCACATCAGCACGATGAAGTCGACGATAAGCAGGGCGAACCACCACTTGAACATCGGCCGGTAGCGGCCCGAGCGGACGTTCGACGTGTCGAGCCAGGGCACCAGCGCCATGACCGCGATCGCGCCGAACATCGCCAGTACGCCGAAGAACTTCGCCGTGACGATGCCCGCGGTGATCCAGCTGGTGAACATCACGATCCAGACGTCGGCGGTGAAGGCGCGCAGGATCGCGTAGAAGGGCAGGAAGTACCATTCCGGAACGATGTGCGCGGGCGTCGCCAGGGGGTTCGCCTCGATGTAGTTGTCGGGGTGGCCCAGATAGTTCGGCATGAAGCCGGTGATCGCGAAGAAGACGACCAGCACCACGGCCAGCGCGAAGAAGTCCTTGATCACGAAGTAGGGCCAGAAGGGCAGGGTGTCCTTCTCGGCCTCGGCCTTCGAGCCGCGGCGCACTTCGACGCCCGTCGGGTTGTTGTTGCCCGTCGAGTGGAAGGCCCAGATGTGCACGACCACGAGGCCCGCGATAACGAAGGGCAGCAGGTAGTGCAGCGAGAAGAAGCGGTTGAGCGTGTAGTTGTCCACCGCCGGTCCGCCCAGCAGCCAGGTCTGGAGCGGCTCGCCGATCAGGGGGATGGCGCCGAAGAGGCCGGTGATCACCGTCGCGCCCCAGAAGGACATCTGACCCCAGGGCAGCACGTAGCCCATGAAACCGGTGGCCATCAGCAGCAGGTAGATGATCATGCCGATGATCCAGGTCACCTCGCGCGGCGCCTTGTAGGAGCCGTAGTAGAGACCGCGGAAGATGTGGACGTAGACGGCGAAGAAGAACAGCGAGGCGCCGTTCATGTGCAGGTAGCGCAGCATGTGGCCGCCGTTCACGTCACGCATGATGTGCTCGACCGAGGCGAAGGCGTAGTCGACATGCGGCGTGTAGTGCATGACCAGCACGATGCCGGTGACGATCTGCAGCGCCAGGCAGAAGGCCAGGACGATGCCCCAGATCCACATCCAGTTGAGGTTCTTCGGCGTCGGGATGAAAAGCGTGTCGTAGACGAGGCCCAGCACCGGCAGGCGCTTGTGCAGCCACTTCTCGGCGCCGGTCTTCGGTTCGTAGTGATCGTGGGGGATACCGGACATCTGCGCCTCCCTCAGCCCAGGACGATTTCGGATTCGCCGTCGAACCGGGCGACCGGGACAGGCATGTTCTCGGGGGCCGGGCCGCGGCGGATGCGGCCGGCGGTGTCGTAGTGCGACCCGTGGCAGGGGCAGAACCAGCCGCCGAAGTCACCGGCGTTGCCGAGCGGCACGCAGCCGAGGTGCGTGCAGACGCCGACCATGACCAGCCATTCCTCGGACGCGCCCTCGCCGCCCTCGCCGCCGGGCGGCAGCGAGCGGTTGGGGTCCGTGGCGGGCGAGCCTTCGGGCAGGTTCGCGTTGCGCGCGTTCGGGTCGGGCAGGGTGTTCACGTCGACCTCTTTCGCGGCCTCGATCTCGGCCTCGGTGCGGCGGCGGATGAACACGGGCTTGCCCAGCCATTTCACGGTCATCTGGGTGCCGGGTTCGACCCCCGAGACGTCGACGCGGATGGACGAAAGGGCCTGCACGTCGGCCGAGGGGTTCATCTGGTTGACCAGCGGCCATACCGCGGCACCGGCGGCGACGGTCGCGGCGCCCGCGGTGGCGTAGTAGAGGAAATCCCTGCGGGTGCCTGCGTGATCGTCTGCGTGGGACACTGAGAATGCTCCATTCCATTGGCCGGCCCGATGACCGGGAAAAGGGCCGACAAGACGGGGGGCCCGCGGCGCGGCGGGCCTTTCCGTGCCGGTGTTTAGCGGCGCTTTTTCGCCGCGTCCAGCGAACAATGGACGCAGGGCGGACGGGGTGCGGTTGTGTCGCGCTTGAGGCCTGCGCCCTGCCGTGCAACTATCCGCCGAGTGCGGGCGTTGTCGCGCAAACGGGGTGACTCATGCTGAAATTCGCGAAACCTGCGGCGGTGGCATTACTGGTCTCGGCGGTGCCTGCGGCGGCCGAGATGCAGCTGGATGTCTACACCGGATACCAGACCGCGCCGTCCAGCCGCGTCAGCGGCCGCTACCCGGCGGCCGTGGGCGGGACCTACTCGCGCGACATCTCCTGGCGGGGGCGCAGCTTCGAGATGCCGCCCTACTACGGCCTGCGCGCGACGTGGTGGCAATCCGAGACGCTGGGCTTCGGGATCGAGTTCACTCATGCCAAGGTCTATTCCTCGGCCGCCGACCGCGCCGCCATCGGTTTTTCCCAGCTGGAGTTCACGGACGGGCTGAACATCCTGACGCTGAACGCCACGCAGCGCTGGCCCGGGGCCTGGGCGAACGGGCGGATGACGCCCTACATCTCGGGCGGTCTGGGCGTCGCGATCCCGCATTCCGAGCTTCAGGTGGCCGGTCAGCCGGCGAAGGAACAGTACGAGATCACCGGCCCCGCCGGCCGCGTCACTGCCGGCGCCCGCTACGACATCAACGAGCGCTGGTCGGTGTTCGGGGAATACCAGTTCACCATCTCGGACAACGACACGTCGATGCCGGGGGGCGGGTCGTTCTCGTCGACCATCATGACCAACGCGCTGAACGTGGGTGTGGGTCTGAGCTTCTAGCGGTCGCGTCCGCCGGATTGCCGCCGCCGACGCGGCGGCGCGACGGGGGGGGGGGGC